>Ga0316600_10000001_pt1 | contig 829815 bp, 738 predicted proteins | sample OWC_soil_day5_CT_FD_207652 | JGI IMG/M metagenome (GOLD analysis project Ga0316600, IMG submission 207652) | Wetland soil microbial communities from Old Woman Creek delta, Ohio, United States - OWC_soil_day5_CT | ecosystem: Environmental > Terrestrial > Soil > Wetlands | place: USA: Ohio... | reverse complement strand
CTGACCAATCACAGCCGGGCGGAACTGGTAGCGAACTGGGTATATGCGCCGGAATTCATCGCCAGCCAGTTCGGCACGGAAGGGCTGTGGCTGGCATGATGCCGAATAACTGACTGAAATGACTTTGCGGTCAATAAGGCCGAAAAATATACTCTGGGTAGTATCTAAAAACAGCCAGTAAAAATGTGGCACGGCGTGTTGTTTTGGCTATATACCCCCAGCATTTCGGCCGGCTCATATTCGTTTGGAGCCGTTCAAGCAAGCGGGCGGCGCATGTTCGCGCCCGGAATGCCTGCGCCTTCATCCCAACACCGGCCTCAAGCATGCCGGGACAGGTTCCGGCTGGAATCCAGTGCCGTGGCTCAGTGGCGTGTTCAGTACCGCTGAGGTAGCGCTCAAGTTGGTGCCGGCGTTTTATTCTTCGCTGGCCGCATGCGCGGCGCCATGCCGGTGCCGTTTCTTGCCGCCGGCGGCAGTCATCTGCAGCCGGATGTGCAGCAGTTCGGCCAGCCGGTTGCGCACGCGCTGGTTGACGGTGTTTGGCGCGAAGTTGCCGACCGCGTCCGGCTGGCCGGCTGTGAGGCCGGTCAGCAGTTCAATCGCCTGATCGACGTTTTCAATCGGGTAAATGTGGAATTTGCCTTCCTTCGCCGCTTCGACCACGTCGGCGCGCAGCATCAGGTGCTTGACGTTCGCCCGCGGAATCAGCACCCCTTGCGCGCCAGTCAGTCCACGTGTGCGGCACAGGTCGAAAAAGCCTTCGATTTTCTCATTCACGCCGCCAATTGCCTGCGCTTCGCCCATCTGGTTGACTGAGCCGGTGATCGCCAGCGTCTGCCGGATCGGCACGTCGGCCAGCGAGGACAGCAGCGCGCATAGTTCGGCCATCGACGCGCTGTCGCCATCGACATGGCCATAGGTCTGCTCGAACACCAGGCTGGCGTTCAGCGACAGCGGCTGGCGCGCGCTGAAACGCGCGGCAAGGAACGACGACAGGATCAGCACGCCTTTCGAGTGCGTCGCGCCGCCGAGCGCCACTTCGCGCTGGATGTCGATCAATTCGCCATCGCCCAGCCGCGTGGTGGCGGTGATGCGCGTCGGCTGGCCGAACAGGTAGTCGCCGGATTCCAGCACCGAAAGCGCGTTGATCTGGCCGACTTTTTCGCCGGTAGTGTCGATCATGATCGTGCCGTCGAGGATTTCGTCTTCCAGCCGTTGCTGGATGCGGTTCGAGCGGCGGATCTTGGCATCGATCGCTTGCTGGATGTCGGCCGCGGAAACGGTGGACGCCTGACGCGCCAGCGCGTGGTGCTCGGCTTCGTGCAGCAGATCGGTCAGGCGCTGCATGTGCAGCGACAGCCGCCCGGCATCGCCGGCATCGCGCGCGCCGGCTTCGACGATGCGCGCCACCGCATCGCGGCCAAACGGCAGCAGTTCATGCTCCTGCGCCAGCGAAGCGACCAGGTTCGCGTAGCCGAGCTGGCTGTCGTCGCTTCTTGCGATGTCATCCTCGAAATCGGCCGCAACCTTGAACAGCTTGTCGAAATCCGGGTCGTACATTTGCAGCAGGTAGTAGTAAATCCGCTCGCCGAACAGCACCACCTTCACCTCCAGCGGCACCGGCTGCGGTTCGAGCGAAACGGTGCTGACCATGCCGACCATCTGCATGATCGATTCGATCCGGATTTCGCGCTGCGTCAGCGCGCGCTTCAGCCCTTCCCACGCGTATGGCATCGCCAGCAGCTTGTGGATGTCGAGCAGCAGATAGCCGCCGTTGGCGCGGTGCAGTGCGCCGGGGCGGATCAGTACGAAATCTGTGATCAGCGTGCCGAAGCGGGCGATGTGTTCGACCCGGCCGAGCAGGTTCTGGAAGCTGGGATTGTCTTCGGTGATCACCGGCGCGCCGTCTTCCGTCGCGCCGCCGACCAGCAGATTGACCTGATAGCGCCGTAGCGGCGGCAATTCCTCGCTCTGTTGCGCCGTGTTCATGTTCTGCTTGCGGAAGATGTGCGCGTTTTCGACCACGTCCTTTTTCACCGCTTCGAGGTAGGCCAGCACATCTGGCAGATCGGCGTAGCGATCGGCGATGTCCTCGACCAGATTGCCGACCGCGAAAATCGTGACTTCGCGGTTCAGGTCTTTCAGCCGGTTGCGGTGTTCCTTGCGCCATTCGAGCACCTGCAGCAGCAGCTTTTCCAGCTTTTCCTGCAGCGCGGCGATGTTTTTGCTGAAGCCTTCCTTTTCTTCGTCGGACAGCTTGTCGTACTCTTCATCCGACATCATTTCGCCATCCTTTTCCGGCGCGAACGAAAAGCCTTCCGGCGTGCGCATCAGCGCGATGCTTTTCTCGCCTGCTTCCTTGGCCAGATCGAGAAAGGCGCTCTTTTGCCGCTCGTTGAATTCGGCGTCGAGCTGATCGACCCGTGAAATGTATTCCTCGCCTTCGAACATGGCCGGAATCGCGGTCTGCAGCTCCTTCACCAGATGCTGCATGTCGTCGCTCAACTGCGAGCCTTTGCCGTGCGGCAGCCGCAACGCGATCGGCTTGGCCGGATCATCGAAATTGTTCACGTAGCAGCAATCGTCGGGCGCGGCTTCTTCTTTCGCCCGCTCGGACAGAAAGCGCGACACCAGCGCGCGCCTCCCGGCGCCCGGTTGTCCCATCACGAACAGGTTGAAACCGGAACGGCGCATTGCCACGCCGAATTTGACCGCATCGAGCGCGCGCTGCTGGCCGAGCGCATCCGGCTGCGGTTTGGTGGCGGCGGTATGGTCGAATGGCAGGCTGGCCGGATCGCAGCGGCGATAGAGTTCTTCTGGCGGCAGGGCGGCAATCGTGCTCATGGCGGCTCCTCATCGGTAACGCTATCAACGATAGGCGCAGCCTTGCTTCGCGGTGTTGAGGGGTGTCAAGCTTGCTGCGGTTGCGGCTTTTGCCGGCGGCAATGCACCATGTTTGCGCTGGCGCAAGGCGGATGCGGCGACTGCCGGACAAACTTGGCATTGTGATGAAGACTAGGAGCTCCGTAGTGAATCGACCCGATATCATCCGCAAGGCCGCGCAAGATTTGACCGTGTCGCCGAATCTGTCCGATTACGACGCGGTGCATGCGTCGTTTTCTTGGGCCGAAGCGGAACGGGAACTGGCCGGTCTGCCGGGTGGCGGACGTAACATCGCCTACGAGGCGGTCGAGCGCCATGCACAGGGAGCACAGCGCGACAAGACGGCCTTCCGCTTCATCGGCGCGCAGCAGACGCGCGAGATGAGCTACCGCGAACTGTCCGCACACAGCAACCGTTTCGCCAATGTGCTCAAGGATCTCGGCGTCGGCAAGGGCGAACGGCTGTTCATCCTGCTCGGACGCGTGCCGGCGCTGTACGTGTCGGCGCTCGGCGGGTTCAAGAACGGCACCGTGGTCAGCCCGCTGTTTTCCGCCTTCGGCCCGGAACCGCTGCTCACCAGGCTGAAGCTGGGCGAGGCGAAGGTGCTGGTGACGACCGAATTGCAATACCGGCGCAAGCTGGAAAAGGTGCGCGACCAGTTGCCGCAGCTTGAGCATGTGCTGATCGTGGCCGAAGAAGGCAAACCGGCGCCAAACATTCCCGGCACGCTCGATTACCATGCGCTGATGGCGCAGGCTTCGGATGAATTCGAACTGGTGCCAACGCAGCCGGAAGACATGGCGCTGCTGCATTTCACCAGCGGCACCACCGGCACGCCAAAGGGCGCGGTGCACGTGCATGGCGCGGTGGTCACGCACTGGGCCACCGGTAAATACGCGCTCGACCTGCATCCGGACGACGTTTACTGGTGCACTGCCGATCCGGGCTGGGTCACCGGCACTTCGTATGGCATTATCGCGCCGCTGCTGCATGGCGTGACCTCGATCATCGACGAACTCGATTTCGATGCCGATCGGTGGTATCGCATTTTGCAGCAACAGCAGGTCAGCGTCTGGTACACCGCGCCGACCGCGATCCGGATGCTGATGAAGGCTGGTGGCGAAATCGCGCACAAATATTCGTTTCCGAAATTGCGTTTTGTTGCCAGCGTCGGCGAGCCGCTGAATCCGGAAGCGGTCTGGTGGGGCAAGGAAACGCTCGGCCTGCCGATTCACGACAACTGGTGGCAAACCGAAACCGGCGGCATCATGATCGCCAATACGCCGGCGTTCGACATCAAGCCCGGCTCGATGGGGCGGCCGCTGCCAGGTGTCGATGCGTTCATCGTCAAGAAGGATGAGCAGGGCAACGTGAGCGTGATCGACCAGCCTGAAGTTGAGGGCGAACTGGCATTGCGCGCCGGCTGGCCGTCGATGATGCGCGGCTATCTGCATAACGACGAGAAATACCGCAAATGCTTCGCCGGCGAACTGTACCTGACCGGCGATTTGGCCAAGCGCGATGCCGACGGATATTACTGGTTCGTCGGCCGCAGCGATGATGTGATCAAGTCGGCCGGCCACCTGATCGGGCCGTTCGAAGTCGAGAGCGCGCTGATGGAGCATCCGGCGGTGGCGGAAGCCGGCGTGATCGGCAAGCCGGACCCGACCGTGGGCGAGGTAGTGAAGGCGTTCGTGTCGCTGAAGGCCGGGTTCGAGCCATCGGAAGAACTGCGGCTGGAATTGCTCGGCCATGCGAGAAAGCGCCTCGGCGCGGCGGTAGCGCCGAAGGAAATCGACATCGTGCCGACGCTGCCGCGCACCCGCAGCGGCAAGATCATGCGCCGGCTGCTGAAGGCGCGCGAACTGGGCTTGCCGGAAGGCGATCTGTCGATGCTCGAAGGTGGCGCAGGATGAGAAAAGCCGCCAACAAGCCGCTGGGTGTTGCGCTGGATGCCGGGCTGGCACGGACGCTGCTGGCCGACATGGTGCGCATCCGCAAGATGGAAGAACGCTGCGCCGAACTGTATGGCGAAGGCAAGATTCGCGGCTTCCTGCATCTGTACATCGGCGAGGAAGCGGTCGCGTCCGGCGCGCTGCGTGCGCTGTCGCCGGAAGACAATGTGGTCGCGACCTACCGCGAGCACGGCCATGCGCTGGTGCGCGGCGTGCCGATGAAAGCAATCATGGCCGAGATGTATGGCAAGCATGAAGGCTGCTCCGGCGGGCGCGGCGGCTCGATGCACCTGTTCGATGTCAAGCGGCGTTTCTATGGCGGCAATGCGATCGTCGCCGGCGGCATTCCGCTGACGGTCGGTGTGGCGCTGGCCGACAAAATGCAGAACCTGCCGCGCATCAGCGTGTGCTTCTTTGGCGATGGCGCGGTGGCCGAAGGCGCGTTTCACGAGTCGATGAACCTGGCCGCGCTGTGGCAACTGCCGGTATTGTTCCTGTGCGAAAACAATCTGTATGCGATGGGCACGGCCTTGTCGCGTTCCGAATCGCAAACCGATCTGTGCGCGAAAGCCGCCAGCTACAACATGCCTGCTGCCAGCGTTGACGGCATGGATGCACTCGCGGTGCATCAGGCGGTGGTGAACGCGGCGAAGGCGGTGCGCAATGGCGGCGGGCCGCAGTTCATCGAATGCCGCACCTACCGTTTCCGCGCGCATTCGATGTTCGACCCGGAACTGTACCGCAGCAAGAATGAGGTGGAGGAGTGGAAGAAACGCGATCCGGTGGAGCTGCTGGTCGCGCGCATGAAAGCGGAAGGGATGCTGACCGATGACGATTTCGAAGTCATCGCTGCCAGCGCCGACGAAGAAGTACGGCAGGCGATAGCGTTTGCCGAAACAGGAAGCTGGGAACCGGTAGAAGAACTGTGCCGCCACGTTGTCGCAGAAGGAGAGCTGCGATGAACGTAACGTATCGCGAAGCACTGCATCTGGCATTGCACGAAGCAATGGCCGCTGACCGGAGAGTTTTCCTGATGGGCGAGGATGTGGGCCGCTACGGCGGCTCGTATGCGGTGTCTAAGGATTTCCTGGCCGAATTCGGCAATGAGAGAATCCGTGACACACCCTTGTCCGAACTCTGCTTCGTCGGCGCTGGCATTGGTGCTGCATTGAACGGCATGCGGCCGATCGTTGAAATCATGACGGTGAATTTCAGCCTGCTGGCGCTGGATCAGATCGTCAACACCGCCGCCACCTTGCGCCACATGAGCGGCGGCCAGTGCAGCGTGCCGCTGGTGATCCGGATGGCGACCGGCGCTGGCCGGCAACTGGCGGCGCAGCATTCGCACAGCCTCGAATGCTGGTATGCGCACATTCCCGGCATCAAGGTGCTGGCGCCGGCAACGGTGGCTGATGCGCGCGCCATGCTGGCGCCGGCGTTGGCCGATCCCGATCCGGTGATTCTGTTCGAACATGCGCAGCTGTACAACATGGAAGGCGAACTGAGCGATGATGATGCGTCATGGCGCTGCGACATCGCGTCGGCGGCGGTGCGGCGCGAAGGCAGCCAGCTTAGCCTGATCACCTATGGCGGCAGCCTGCCAAAAGCGATGCAGGCGGCGGAGATGCTTGCGGCCGATGGCATCGAAGTCGAAGTGATCGATCTGCGCGTGCTGCGGCCGCTGGATGATGACACCATCCTTGCCTCGGTGCGCAAGACGCATCGGGCGCTGATTGTCGATGAAGGCTGGAAAAGCGGCAGTCTGTCGGCGGAAATTAGCGCACGCATCATGGAAAACGCGTTCTACGATCTCGATGCGCCGGTGGCGCGCCTGTGCAGCGCCGAAGTGCCGATGCCATATGCGAAGCATCTGGAAGACGCTGCGCTGCCGCAGGCGTTTGGCATCGTCGCCGCCGCCAAACGACTGCTGGGGAAATCATGATCGAGTTCACGCTGCCATCGCTGGGGGCGGACATGGATCAGGGCAAGCTGGTCCAGTGGAAGGTCGAGCCGGGCGATCCGGTCAAGCGCGGCCAGATCGTGGCCGTGATCGAAACATCGAAGGCGGCGGTCGAGGTTGAAATCTGGCACGACGGCACCGTGCACGAACTGCTGGTGCCGCCGGGAGAAACGGTGCCGGTTGGCACGGTGCTGGCAACGCTGCTGGAACCGGGCGAGGACGCCGCCGGTATCAAGCCGGGCGAACCGGACGCATCCGCAGCGCCAGACGTGCAAGCGCCTGTCGCGCCAGCGCAGGCGGTAGCAGAGGTTGCAGCTCCTGCTGCGGTTGTCCCCGCTGCTGCATTCGCTGCACCGGCGGCAGGGCGGGCGCGGATTTCACCGGCGGCACGCCGGCGGGCGGAAGAACTTGGGATTGTGCTCGAATCGCTGACCGGCTCCGGGCCGGATGGCGCGGTCACACTGGACGATGTGGAGCATGCGGCACAGCCGGCCAAGCCTGTCGACAGGCAGGCCGAGATGCGCAAGGCGATTGCGGCCGCGATGGGCCGCTCGAAGCGTGAGATTCCGCATTACTACCTGAGCGAAACCGTGCCGATGCAAAAGGCGCAGGCATGGCTACTGGCAGCGAATGAATCACGGCCGGTAACGGAACGCTTGCTGATGGCGGCGCTGCAGTTGAAGGCGGTTGCGCTGGCGCTGAAGGATTTTCCTGACATGAACGGCTTTTTTGCCGATGGCGGTTTTCGGCCTTCGGCCGCGATTCACGTCGGCGTGGCGATCTCGCTGCGACAGGGCGGTCTGATCGCGCCGGCGATTCACGACGCGGCTGGTAAATCGCTGCCACAGATCATGCGCGACCTGATGGATCTGGTGCAGCGCGCGCGCGCCGGTTCGCTGCGCGGTTCGGAAATGAGCGACCCGACCATAACCGTCACCAATCTGGGTGAGCAGGGTGTCGAAGTGGTGCATGGCGTGATCTATCCGCCGCAGGTGGCGCTGGTGGGGTTCGGTCGGATGAGCGAGCGGCCGTGGGTCGAGAATGGCGAAGTGCGCGCATTGCCGCTGGTGACGGCCAGCCTGGCGGCCGATCATCGTGTTTCCGACGGGCACCGTGGCGGCCTGTTTCTGTCCGCGATCGGTAATTTCTTGCAGCAGCCGGAAAAACTGTGAGGTCAGCATGGAACGACAGCAACTGCGCCCAATCGTGATTGCCACTTTACGTTCGATTGCGCCCGAAGTCGAGGAGGGCGAACTGGTGGCGGACCAGCCGTTGCGCAATCAGGTCGATCTGGATTCGATGGATTGGCTCAATTTTCTGATTGGCTTGCACAACCGGCTGAAGGTTGAAATCCCGGAAGCCGATTATGCGAAGCTGGTGACGCTGGACAATGTGCTGGATTACCTGAACGAGAAGCTCACTGCCCGGGATTCATGATGTCGGCGTGAATCGCATTGATTTCCTTGACGATTTCGTCGGACAGTTCAATCGACAATGCATCGATGTTTTCCTGCAGTTGCGACAGGTGCGTGGCGCCGATGATGGTGGCGTCGATGAACCAGCGCGAATAGCACCAGGCCAGTGCCATCTGCGCCGGCGTCAGCCCGTTGTCGCGCGCCAGCGCCACATAGCGCTTGGTCGCTTCGACCATCGTCGGGCGCAGAAAGCGCGGACTCCATGACGCGGGGAAAATCGTCAATCGGCCCGGCGTTTGCGGGTTGTCCACATATTTGCCGGTCAACTGGCCAAAGCCAAGCGGGCTATAGGCGATTAGCCCGACGTTTTCGCGGAAGCAGACTTCATCCAGCCCGGATTCGAATATCCTGTTGCCCAGATGGTAGGCATTCTGGATCGAGGCGATGCGCGGCAAGCCCTTCATTTCGGCCAGCTTGATGTATTCGCATACACCCCAGGCGGATTCGTTCGATACGCCGATGTGGCGAATCTTGCCTTCCTTGACCAGCAGGTCCAGCGCCGCCAGCGTTTCCTCGATCGGCGTACAGGGGCGCTCGGCTTCCGGGTTGAACCAGATCTGGCCGTAGATCGGCACGTTGCGGCTCGGCCAGTGCAACTGGTACAGGTCGATGTAGTCGGTCTGCAGACGCTTCAGGCTGCTTTCGACCGCGGCGCGGATGTTCGCTTCGTTCAAGTCATTCTTGCTGCCGCGTATCCAGTCGATATTGCGCGATGGGCCGGTAATCTTGGTCGCCAGGATGACCTTGTCGCGGTTGCCGCTTTTTTGCAGCCATTCGCCGATGATGCGCTCGCTTTTACCCTGCGTTTCCGGGCGCGGCATCACCGGATAGATTTCAGCGGTGTCGATGAAATTGATGCCGCGCTCCAGCGCGTAATCGAGCTGGCTGTGCGCTTCGGTGCTGTCATTCTGTTCGCCGAAAGTCATCGTGCCCAGGCACAGCTTGGTCACACACAGATTGCTGCTGCCAAGAGGGATCTTTTGCATGAGGTTTCCCGAAGCGTTGCTGTTATCGCTGCCGCAAAGCCGCCGCGCATTCCTTCACCAGCGCCGGGCCACGGTAGATCAGGCCGGTATAAAGCTGGACCAGATCGGCGCCGGCAGCGATCTTCGCTTTCGCATCGTCGCCGCTCATGATACCGCCGACGCCGATGATCGGCAGTGCGTCGCCAAGCTCCGTTTTCAGCGCGCGGATCACCCGGGTCGACATGTCGGTCACCGGCGCGCCGGACAGGCCGCCAGCCTGTTCCGCATTCGGCAGGCCGGCCACAGCGTCGCGGCTAATCGTCGTGTTGGTGGCGATCACGCCATCCATTTTGTTCTTTAGCAGCGCTTCGGAAATTGCCTTGATTTGCTCGCTGTCGATGTCCGGCGCGATTTTGACCGCAATCGGCACGTAGCGCTTGTGGTCATCCGCCAGCCGCAGTTGTGCTTCCTTCAGTTGCCCCAGCAGCGAATCGATTTCGGATGCCCCCTGTAACTGGCGCAGGTTCTTGGTGTTGGGCGATGAAATGTTGACCGCGACGTAATCGGCGAAAGGGTAAACCTTGTTCAGGCAGATCAGGTAATCGTCGGCCGCGCGCTCGATCGGCGTATCGGCGTTCTTGCCGATGTTCAGGCCGAGGATGCCCTGCTTTTTCTGGTAGAAACGTGACTTTTGCACGTTGGCGACCAGTTCGTCCACGCCGTGGTTGTTGAACCCCATGCGGTTGATCAGCGCTTGAGCCGAAGTCAGGCGGAACATGCGCGGCTTCGGGTTGCCCGGCTGCGGACGCGGCGTGACCGTGCCGACCTCGATGAAACCGAAGCCCATGCTGGCAACGCCATCGACGCAATCGCCATTCTTGTCCAGTCCGGCGGCCAGACCGACCGGGTTCGGGAACGTCAGCCCCATCACGGTGCGCGGATCGGCCGGCGGTTTCGGCAGGATGCTGGTCAGGCCAAGCGAAGAGGCGACTTTCAGCGAAGCCATGGTCAGGGTGTGCGCATTCTCCGGATCGAGCGAGAACAGGACCGGGCGCGCCAGCGAGTAAAGCAGTTTTTCAAGCATGTTGGAAATTCAGTTTGGTTGTCATATCGGTGATACCGGTTCCCACGGGCCAATCGGCGGTGCTTCAACTGCCTGCCGCAAGTGCGCGATGAAGTCGCTGCGGGGAATCGGTGCCGCGCCCAGCGATGCGAGGTGCGCGGTTTCCTGCTGGCAGTCTATCATCGAAACGCCGTGGTTTTTCAGAAAATGCACCAGCCAGGCGAGCGCGACCTTGGAAGCGTCGGTTTCGCGGGCGAACATCGATTCGCCGTAAAACATCCGGCCAATCGCCACGCCGTACAGCCCGCCGGCCAGTCTGCCGTTGTGCCAAAGCTCGACTGAATGCGCCAGTCCCTGCCGATGGAGCGAGGTATAGCCGGCAATGATTTCATCGGTGATCCAGGTGCCATCATCGTGCTTGCGTGGCGCCGCGCAGGCGCGCATCACGTCGGTAAAGGCTGCGTCGAAGGTGACTTGCCAGCGCCGGTCGGACTGCATGCTGTTTCTTACCTGTTTCAGCCGTTTTTCCAGGCTGCGCGAAATCTTGAACTGGTCGGTTTTCAGCACCATCCGCGGATCGGTGCTCCACCACAGCACCGGCTGGCCAATCGAATACCAGGGGAAGATGCCGTGGCGGTAGGCGTCGAGCAATTGCATCGGCGAAAGGCTGGCGCTGGCAGCCAGCAGGCCGGGCGCGCCGCTATCTTCGGTCAGCGCGGTCGATACGTCCGGAAATGGTGCGCCTGTTTCCAGCCACGGGATCATTTTTGTGCCCTTGCATGCACCAGAACGTGGCGCGATTGTGGTGCGGTTTGTCCAAACGTAAACATCTTTTAAAGATTATTCAATAAAATCAATTGCCTGTGTTGTGCGCCAAATTGGAACGCTTATTGCTTGATAACGCGAAATCGTTTTGATGATGCACTTTAACTGGGAGATTTTTTAAATGGATGTGCTCAAAAACAGTGCCGATGCGTTGTTCATCCTGCTTGGCGCGATCATGATCCTGGCGATGCACGCCGGCTTCGCCTTTCTGGAACTGGGAACCGTGCGCCGCAAAAACCAGGTGAATGCGCTGGTCAAGATCCTGCTCGATTTTTCGGTCTCGACCATCGCGTATTTTTTCATTGGCTACAGTATCGCCTATGGCGTGAATTTTTTCTCGGGCGCCGAGGTACTAGCCGATAAAAATGGCTTCGAGCTGGTGAAGTTCTTTTTCCTGCTGACCTTTGCCGCCGCGATTCCGGCCATCATATCCGGCGGCATTGCCGAGCGGGCGAAATTCAATCCGCAGATGATCGCGACCGCGGTGCTGGTCGGTTTTTTCTATCCATTTTTCGAGGGCATTGCGTGGAACCAGGCGTTTGGCATCCAGGAATGGCTGAAGGCGGCTTTTTCGGCAGAGTTCCATGATTTCGCCGGTTCGGTGGTGGTGCATGCGTTCGGCGGCTGGGTGGCGCTACCGGCGGTGATCCTGCTGGGCGCGCGCCGTGGCCGTTATCACAAGAGCGGCGCGGTGGCATCGCATCCGCCATCCAGCATCCCGTTCCTGGCGCTGGGCGCATGGATTCTGACGGTCGGCTGGTTCGGTTTCAACGTCATGAGCGCGCAGACGATGGACAAGATGAATGGCCTGGTAGCGATGAATTCTCTGATGGCGATGGTTGGAGGCACGTTGATGGCGTGGGTTCTGGGCAAGAATGACCCCGGCTTCGTTTACAACGGTCCGCTGGCTGGCCTGGTCGCCGTTTGCGCCGGTTCCGACCTGATGCACCCACTCGGCGCGCTGGTGACCGGCGGCATTGCCGGCGCGATTTTCGTCTGGATGTTCACGCTGGTGCAAAACAAGTGGAAGATCGACGACGTGCTCGGCGTGTGGCCGCTGCACGGCTTGTGCGGCGCCTGGGGCGGGATCGCGGCCGGCATTTTCGGCTTGAAATCGCTTGGCGGCATCGGCGGCGTATCGTTCATGTCGCAACTGATCGGCACGGCCATGGGCGTGGCGATTGCATTGATTGCGGGCGTGGTCGTATATGGCACGCTGAAGAAGACCGTCGGCATCCGCCTTGACCCGGAAGAAGAATTCCAGGGTGCGGATTTGGCCATCCACAAGATCAGCGCCACGTCCGATCGCGATACCAGCTGGTGATGATCTAAAACAATAAAGTCTGTCGGACGAGAATAAAGTCTGTCGGGAACATAATGACATAGAAGGCCGGGCATTTGCCCGGCCTTCATTATTTTTCGGCGACTATTCGGCCACAACGGTCAGTCAGCTAGACAGCCCCAGCAGTCCGCAGTGTGATCGTTACCGGCCGTTCGACTTTGATCGGCGCTACACGTGGCGCCCTGATCCGTCGAACTCACACTCCGGGCCATTTGCTGCCGGCCAACCTGCATCTATTGAGCGGCCGCAATGCTGAAAATAGCTGTCGCATGGCGCTCCATCTCATTGGCTGGACCTTTGCATTACCGTGGGAAGAGCTTGTCCAGCCGGTCTTTCACCCACTCGAACACCTGCAGCGGGGTATCAAAGGCAGGAGGCTCCGTCTCCGAGTCAAAGATAGCCATGAACAGATAGGAGGCGTTCTCGAGGGCAGGGCTCCGCTCCCCCATATCGAAGTGGGCTACAGCTTCCTGAAATCGAAGGAAGGCTGGAGGGTGATCCGCCCCCTTTCCGATCGCCTCCTCGTTGAGAAAGAGCCATGCGAGCGCGACGCACACAATCAGGATGCGAAACTCCCTCTGCAATCCCTGGCCTGAACGGTCTAGAATCCAGCGAGTGGCGAAGTCATCCGCCACAAACTCCTGCCGAACCCGCTGGTCAGCTGGAATGAACTGCTCATGCTTCAGGTGCACATGCCCAATTTCATGCAAGAGCACCCATGCAAGTGCGCCAAAGAAGACGTTGTTCACTCGCCCTGCCTCCGAGTCGAACGGTGCATTGACGTCGGGGAGTTGTAGTGGCTCAGGCCACTCGCGGTCACCTCGGAAAAGCGAGCGCGCATAAGCTAGGTACTCCCCGAGCCGCAACAACGCGCAGGACTCTCCAATATCGATATGCTGCTCCGACCTGTCCGCGCTCCTCTGCCGCCGGGATGCAATGTCGGTCAGGTGGTAGGCGACGAAAGACAGGCACCAGAGACTGGCGAGGCCCGCATGCGTCGCGCTCACCTTAGCCTCTTGTGGATAAGCGTGGAAATTCGCCTTCCCATCCATCGCAGTGAGTTTCCAACGCGCGGTTTTGAATATCTCATCGGCCAGAGCCTGTCCGCGCTCTGGAGCGATGTTAAAGGGAGTTCTGTTCGCGTATTTGAACAGAGGCTCCATCAGGGTGTGGGTGTCTCTATCCATGAGTCTACCTAAACGTTCTTACGTGCAATCCATTGATTATGCACCCGGAGAAAGAGAGCCGGCACCGCGAATTTGGACAGATAGGCCTGCATAAATGTTCGGTCGAGGTTGGGCACAGGAGCGCTCAGCAGAGCGCCGACATAAATTCCACAACATCGGCACCACTGAACGAATTGATTTTCCCTCGGCGATTGCTTCGCCTCCTGATTCGCTGGAGAGGTACTCTAAACCAACTCGCGTACCGCTTCAGGGGCGAATCCTTGCGAATGCAGCTGAAGGTCATCTATCAAATCGGCCAACTTGCTCAAGCGCTTCTGCTCAGCCAACGCGCTGCAGTGTTCATGCAGCTTTGAACCCCTTTTTATGACCACTCGATGCCGACCAAGGAAGATATACGGAGCGCCGAGAGGATTCTCGAAATCGCGCGAATACATAGCACCTGTCCATCGACCTTGCACCTGTGCAATGATCTGGTGCTGGCTTGAAGCAAGAGTCAAGTTCTGCAGACTCCACCTCTGCATGAGTATATGAACATTGCTGCTATCCGGCCTGAGAGGCAACGCCACCATCTGGATCGTGCTTGCCGGGTCTGCATCGAAAAGCATTGAGGCACGTCGATTTGCCTCAAGTAGATACAGGGGCCCGGACGATCCCTGCTGACATTTAATTATCATTGCCGCAGAGTACGCCAACTCCATTAGCTGCTCCGGATAGAGGCCCCGGAATTGTCCATCTGGTGCTGGTAAGCTCAACGCCGTCTGAGCTACGACGCAGTTCCCTGACAGCTTACGCAGGTCCGGCCAATCCAGATGGAGAACCCTCGCTTCCTGAAATTTGCGTGAGAGGTCAACCTCATAGAGCCGAAAACACAGCAAATCCGGATAGTCCTCGGCCGCCACAGAAAGCTCATTTCCGGTGTACTGATCGAAGGCTCCGCCTCCACTAAGCTCGGACTCCATTGTGAGGCGGTAGATAGACTCTGGATCGTAGGCGCCGCGTTCATTCAGAAACGCCCGATAGCCATCATGTATGCATTGGGTTATCACCCGGCCCATCTTAATGCTCTGCTCCGACTCAAGCACCTGACCCCGATCGAGCGAGTACTCGATTCCCTGAGGTGACTGAATATTCGCAACAGCAGTGCCGACTCGCCATAGATCGAGACATATGGTGGATAGTCTTAGCGGTGCAGAAAATCCGCAGACCGCCGTGGTATACATGCCCGACGCACGAATTCTTGATATGACCGAGGTGTGTTCATTCAGGCGAAACGTGACTTTCTGTTCTTCCAGTCGGTAAACCAGTCCTATGGCGACGTCGACGCCCGGCCGCTCTCCGCGCCATTGGAACATGTGTAGGCCATCTGCCTCCATTGCGGACATCTTGGCTCCCAGAAGCTGCGTAGGGGTCACGTCCGGAACAGTCTCCGGAATCTTGTCCACAACCCCGTCTAGGCCCAAATCGATGGGCACGGCCGCACACACCAGAAGGTTACGACACTGCTCAAATACATCGTCGACGACGATATCTTCAATCAGGGACAGGGTCACTGACGTGCCCGGGATCATGGGGCAGTCTCGGAACACCGTGTAGTCCTTGAGTTCGTCGAGGGAGACTTCGAACTGAAGTCCGATGCCCTTGGCGTTCCCTGCTTCGAAAGCCAGAGAACGGATGTCTGCCTTGGTCGCGATAGTAAAAACCGACCAGAAACCTGTTCCGAAGCGAGCAATCGGAGCATACGATTTTGATGCGTAGGCAGGCTCCTTGGCCCTACTGCTTGCTACGCTCAGAAAGTGGTTCAGGATGGTTCGGAGCGACATCCCACAACCGTTGTCCATCACTGTAACCGTGTGCCTTGCACGATCAAATTCAATCCTGACCTGCGGCTGGTAATCATCGGCGGGACTAGAATGATGCTTTCGGAATCGGCATGCCTCCACCGCGTTTTGAACCAACTCGCGAATCGGCGCGCCCATCGATCTCTTCCAGACCGCGTTCGACGCAATCAAGTCGATCACCGCCCGCTTGCTCATTCTTATGCCCAAGCGCTCGAACGTTGCGCCCGGCAAATCTAACCTCCGCACGAACGGCTCAGGCCGAATCCTCAGCCGGGGGATTTTCGACTGTCGATCGATGTCGCAGTAGCCACGAATCCACCCCTCCATATCATCAAACGTGCGATGCGCGAGCGCAAGCACGTCGCCGTCGTCGAACGTACCGCTCACGACCACCTGACCGTCATCAGTCACCGCCAAGCTGTCACGGATGCAATCGTGCTTTCTGTTTTCCCGGAAAGAGATCGCTGCCGCATCGCCGGCGGTCTGTCGAGCCAGATCGACAACACCATCCAGAACACGCGTATCGCTAAATTCGATGGCGTCGGCGCAGCACAGAATGGCAGCAAGCTGCCGAACGTCCAGGACACGACCATCCGCAGCAAACGGTTTCCGCAGATTCGCTTCCAACTCCGAAATGCTCAGGTTGTGCGACTTCATGATCCAATCCAAGGGGGCGACTAAATTTTCAGGAACTCCCATTGCCAGGGCATTTTTGTGAATATATGCGCCCCCCCGCTTGGAATGTTCGCGACGCAGGTGGTCCGTCAGCGGAACACTGGTTTCCCACCTATGCTCTGGAAGGTCCAACGTCGCTCTGAGTGCTGTTTCCTCGCCTGGAAATACTGTCATGCCAAGGTCATGAGCGTAGGCTGCAGCGATCAGGAGAAACAGCTCAGGCTCCCCGAGTGACTTGCTTGATCCCATCTCCAGGCAGTCACCCAGCAGGACGTTTTCCAGGCGGCGGACCACCTGGAATCCATGGTGCGCATCATGGCGTGTATACAAAGGAAAGTGCTGGATGGTCGTCGCCAGAATAGGCGCGATCGTCTTTGCAAATCGAACGGCACGATCCGCATACTCCGGGCTTTGCAAGGCGAGATGTGAAAAGACTCTCGTACTTTTTAGTTCTTCGACGGGATCTCTCACCAGCACGGTTACCTCCTGTTGATTTCTATTTCTTCTATTCTCTCAAAATTTACCAGTCAATACACAGTTCCAGAACTCTCGCCCTTGCTAGCCAATAACCAAGGAGCCCTCTTGTAGGACCGCCGACTATCGGCAACAAGGCAAGAACATATGTTTGCAATCGGGAGCAGTAGACCTTCAAGATGCTACGGCGACACAATCAACAGCAACCCCTGATACCGGTCGCTCATCAGGCTGGTTAGAGTGAAGCAGCCGCATGAACGACCATGCCGGAGGGGCTCTGACTGGCTGGTTGTGGCCGATAGCACGAATTCGGCTTACTACCCCACAGCAGCCATTCCTGAATAGGTTAAACAATATGACTCCGATCAACAACCAAGGAGTCTGTCATGGAAACAACAAACAAACGCGTTGCATGGAACAAGGGCAAGCTGGTTGGCCAGAAGCCGCCCCTGAAGCCGAAGGACATTTGGGCCATCCGAATCCACCTACAGAATGCGCGTGCCGTCCGCGACTTAGCCATGTTCAACCTGGCAATCGACAGCAAGCTGCGGGGCTGCGATCTCGTCAGCCTTCGCGTGCGTGATGTCACTCATGGGAACCAGGTTCTTACCCGAGCCATGGTTATCCAGAGAAAGACGCAGCGGCCCGTACAGTTCGAATTAACGGAGCCAACAAGATCTGCGGTGTCGGCATTGCTTGAAAAGGATCATCTGCGAGGCGATCAGTTCCTATTCCCTAGCAGAATTGCAAGTTCGCCACATGTCTCGACACGACAATATGCGCGGATCGTTCATCATTGGGTTGAAGCTGCCGGACTGGACCCATCATCGTACGGAACGCATTCGATGCGCCGTACCAAGGCAACGTTAATCTATAAGCGAACCAAGAACCTCAGAGCCGTCCAGCTGTTGCTCGGCCACACCAAGTTGGAAAGTACAGTCAGATACCTCGGCATCGAAGTAGATGATGCACTGGAGATTTCCGAGCAAACCGAAATATAGTAGGTCACCAGGCGGCCGCATGGTTTCATACCGTGTGGCCGCTCTCGGGGATTATGTTGAATGCGAACAATCGGCCAGAAGCCGCCGTCCGTAGCGCACTCCAATGTTAATGGACAGTGGGAGCGGCTGATGTTTATGGGAGCGGGCTCCTAGGTTTTCTACCCTTTAGTGGGCCGGGTTAATCCAGCAACCGGGGCTCTCGCTGTCGAAGAATTCCACTGCAACATGCGCTCCTAAGACGTCATGGACCGTCTGGAAGACCCGGTTGCAGTAAGCCTGGTCGCCTCGGAATACTGACACCGCAACACGATTGATGCCTGTATCGTTCATGCGCTGCAGGAGGTGGATGTCTTGCTCGGCGAAGCCCCAGCCGTATACCACCAGCGTGTCCCGCTGCGATTTCAGAACCTCCCTGTATACTGTGGAGAGGTAATAGCTGTTCTGGATGGAAGCAACTTTCTGCGACCACGTTCCCTCGCTGACGAACAAAGGCACGACATCTCCGTTTTGCCAGCGTTGTAACACCGCCTCCAGCAACCCGTCCTGGGGGTTGTGGATCTTGCGCTCCTGCTCAACCAAGTTTCGGCACAACACCAGACTGCCGTGCGCATAGAACACTAGTGTGGAAGAACGATCTCCTCGGATCGGTTGCCTGAATCGCTGCCAGTCATCGTCGAAGGCGCCACCACCCACAAAGCAGTCTTTGAACGCATGCCGGTCGTCGATATCCAACCCGTAAGTCATAGCCCAGTACACCACCAGGTCGTAGTTGAGTGAGATGACGGTTCTGAACCGCTTCAGGAATTGATAGATGCTCGGCAAATGGACGCTTACCGCGCTGTGCTCCGGGTGAATATCGCGGACTGTTTGGATAAGGCAGTCCCTAAGGCCGACGTAGGCAGCATGGGTCCGCTCGTCCGGTATGCGTAGCGAACGGTTGACGGTTGACGCCTGCCAGACGATTCGCAGAACTAACTCGAAGTCGTTGGTCTGAAAGAACTCAAACAACCGTTGAGCATCTTCGGGGAGCAGGTTCCGCTCGGCAGCATGTTGCAGCAGCGAGCCGTAGGAGAAACTCGGGCTGACGGAAATGCTGGCACCGTTGCCGAGTAGAATTGTGCACCCGTAGTTTTCCGCAATCGCTTCCCAAGGCCTGATCTCAAACGGCATGTTGTTAGTCCTTGTGCATTCAAGTCGGCAAGTTCAATGTTGTGGAATTCGCACAAGATGGTTCTTAAGCAGGAACCAGCACATATTGAGCGCAAAAGAACGTCCGAGCCGAGTCATCTGGTCTTCTGGGATTCCCACCGGGCGGTGAGCTCCAGGACTGAGAAAACCGAAAACACCGGCTAAGCCTTTTTCCTCCTCTATGGTGATCTCGCCGCTGCCGCGCAGGAACGCAAGCACCTCACCCCACTTTGATGGGTTGAAAGCAGCGGGTGACTGCCGCTGCGATGCAACATGGGCGGCTATGTCGCCGGCCAAAGTTTCCAGCGCCACGCGGGCGTTCACAAGCGATGCGTTGTAGTCGGGCGGAATTGCCCGGAACGCGCCAGCCGAATCGTTGATCTTGGCAATGATTTCCTGCGCACGAGGAGCCACAGAGTTCTGTAGCGCCGCGATCAGATCGTCCTCCAAGGGAGCAGCATCGGAAATCGATGGATCTGCCTGGACCAGCTTTTTGTCCCGGATGATGTAGCCGTCCAGTAGGAGGCATTGTGCCAGATCATGCTGACGCTCGTCGAATCGATATTTCGGATTGATCCTGGCCCGTAGATCGCCTGCAGTGGCAACGACCTCCGCCAGCGCCAGCATGAGCGTGCGATCATCCAGATCGCGCAGCGTATTCAATAATCCGTGCAACAGTTGCCCGTGCGACAGTGACACGTGCTGAACGCCGTACTTGCCCAGAAGCACGATTGAAATCATCGGCTCCTGCAACTCCAGGAATTGAGCAAACGAATAGCGGGTTCTTTGTCCGATCATGCTTCCTCTTGAAAATTGCAGAAGGGCCCACAAGCTTGTTTTACCCATAGCCTGGAAGCTTCTGGGTTCAGGCGGGCGCTTTAGATTTCAATCAATCCTTTAATCATCCGAATCTGATGCCAAACAGCCCGCCATCCTCTGTAGCATCTGTCAACCGCGTGGGTAGCACATGGTCATTAAGATCGAAGCCTTCGATGGTCTCTTTGAAAGCATCGTCTTCATTCATCGTCACGATGTATTGAAAACCAAACTCCTGAGCGATCTCTGAGCCAAGACGCAATGCACTAATCACCTGGCGCCCATCGACCCCGTCGAATAGATGGCTGTCATGGATTAGGAATCCCGGCCCCATCTGCCGCTTGGTGCACAAGCGCATAAGCATCATGTCGAAGCAGAATATCTGCATATTCCTGATGCCCTTGCTGCGCTCGCCCTGCATCGGAAACTTGAAGATTGGCCCATTCGAGGTTTCATCGACCGTCATGCTGCCAGCCGACTCATATAAGCGTTGGGACGTTTCCTCGAAGGCGACGATGGCCTCCGCTAGTCGGTCCTTCTGCTCGGCAAAGTCGCGCCGCAGGCGGATCGTGAGGCGGTTGCGTTCAATCTCCAATTCGTTCTTTGTGCCTTCGAGCTGCTCTGCGGCCTCGAAGCGTTGCCGCAAAGATTCCACTTCGGACTCCAGTCGCCCCAGTTCCCCTTGCAATTTGAGGAACTGTTCGAGCGCGCCATGGCTCTTGAGAATGCCGAGGATTTCGCCGCGCCTCTGGTCGAGTTGAGCCTTCTTACTATCGCGCAGCTCGATACGCAGCTTCGCCGCTTCGAGTTCGCTGGACAGATAGTCTTTGCGATTGCGAACCACCGATTCATGAAAGCTTTTCACGTCCTCGTAGCGGCGCTTGACCAAGCCAGGTAGCACAATGCCGGCTTCTTGATATACCGCCTGGAGGTTTTCATGGTCTGGAGGAACCTCGGAGGCCAGTGCGCCTTCCAGATCACGAATAGCGGAGAAGTCGATGGTATTTGCGTTGGCCAAGTCGTTGAGCTGGCGGGTCAAGCTGGCGCTTTCGACTTCCAGTTCCCGGTATTCGGGCAAAACCTGGAAAGTTTCAACTTCCATGTGAAGCCTCTTGAGGCGCGCTTCCTGAATGGTTAGCTCCGTGCGCAAGTCGGAGGCCTTGCCGATGATTGAACCGAACGCACCGTTCGTGGCCGCCTTCTTTAATTCTTCGAGGGTCTTTTCCCGATTGCGCACGGCTTGCCAATCTCGGGCGATCTGCCAGTCCAGTCCGAGCAGGAACATCAGCGCCATCTGCATGTCGCCAGTTCCCTGCATCGTGGCCTGCTTTTCCGGCGTCATGAAGGCGCCGCTCGCCTGCCGGCGTACAAAGTAGGCAAACAACGACCGGAATGACGGCGGCTTGCTGCCTGCGGCTTCTAGGCTGCTCAGGCCAAACATTTGTTCACCGAGGAACGTACACCACTCAGTGGCCGAAAACTTGACCTTCGCGGCAGGCGGGACCGTCACGAAGATTTTGGCTTTGGTACCACCGCTGCGCTCGACGACTGTTCGTTCCGACTTCAGATCAAAATCCATGCCGAAGGTGTGCTCGGCTAGCTCTGGAGTACGAAAAATCGAGTCCGGCCCGGCATCGGCACCAAGCAGGAAATGCACTAACTCAACAAAACTGGTCTTTCCGGCCCGATTGCGTGTTTGCTTCGTGGTCGCCCCTTCGGTTTTTTGAGCGAGCAGCACATTCAGGCCAGGATTTAGATCTCCAAGATTCTTGAAGCTAGGCAGCGTGCTAAAAATGTGATAGATCACGCTGTCCTCCGTGCTACAAGGCCGCTTTCGAGTTCGATGGTTCCAAGGGCGTATAGAAGGTCGAGGGCGAGCAAAAACCAGTCATAGGTAATTCGCCGAGGCATTGCGGCCACGCCAGCGTCATGCCTGTTCAATTCCTCCCAGAGCGCGGAGACGGTCTTTGGGCGTGCGAGGAAGGTCAATACATGCGCGCCGACGGTCAGCAGCGCACGATCCTGTGGCAGATGTTTGGAGGGCAGGATCATGCAGCTCCCATCGCTTGAGCGTCTTCAAAAATCTCACACTTGTCGAACAGGTATGCCATCACGGCCAACACTGCCGCCTTATGTGCAGGCGTGGTATTCGTCGTGCCACCGGCCCATGCCTCTAGGCGGCCGAAAATTTCATCAGGATGGAGCTGCGGAACACCGTCCCGCAGCTCCAGATATTCACTCTTGAACGCCTGCGCGATTTGTTCGCCGTAGGTGGGGTTCCTCCAGTTATTGAAGAACTGTGCGACGAGCGGCGACTTCTGCATGCCGATTTTCAGGAAGTCGGCGACAGCCTGAGACAGAAGGTTTGCCTCGATTTTTCCGCGTGACACGTCCTTTACGTCACTCGTCATGGGTACGGGCGCGATGCTGATATGGGTGAGCACAGCGGTTAAGTCGTTGAAGCCCAGATTGATGTTCGCTTCCATCGTGAGCGAAGGGCCGAACCAGGATTCAAGATCCTGAAGGCTCAACTGACGGAATTTCGCCAGCATTTCCTCGTACCCGAAGTGGCCGATTTTGATCTGCGGATTATTTTGCCCAAGCTCGGCCAGGACTTTGATGATGTGGGGACCTAAACGCCCATCGGGCGCGTTGTGAACGAAGGACCACTCATCGAAATATTTCTCCCAATGTTCTTTGGCACCCGCGAAGTCCTCGTTGATCTTCTTTATGGCCTCGGCAGCGCTCAATTCATTGGGGGCGTAGCTCTGGAATAGGATTCGCGCGGAAGGTAGATATCCGTCGTTTTTCCGATCCCCAGCTTTGCCCCAAGGCCGGCAAGCCATGAAATCATTGGGGTGTGCCTTCGACATCAGCCTCTCGAAGAGGCGTTGAAATCCATCCCCTTTGGATTCTAAGAAGGCAATACGGAAGTCCTTTTCGTAGTTGAGCTGCTGTATGCGATCCATGCGTTCAGGCTCTAGCCTTAAATTATTGAAGTTTTTTAGGCAGAAGCTCATGGCCTCTTGGTGTCGGGATGGCCTGCACACGATTGATATCGAAGGGAAGCGCCTTATCGGCCGCAATGCTCGTGAGCAGCATTCGAATGGCGTCCGACACGGATAAACCCATTCCCGCAAACACTTCTTGACTTCCTCTTTGATATGCCCGTCAATTCAGACGCGAACGACATCACTGCTGCTTGTTATTACATGTCCCAAGCTTTTCGTATCTACATTTTGCTCCATTTGGGCTTGGATGTCATTTGCTTTTTGTAGCAGTTTCCCAGGCTTTCCGGCGTCGAGTTTGCGGGCTGTTCCACGTTAAGCAACCGCGAACGTCCGCTTTTCGTCTTACTGACTGACTGCTTTGGGTCGATAACGGTCTATCACAAATGTGTAAATAGATAATGGAATGCCAGTATGCTTGAACTGCTCAGATCAATATCATTAGGAACTGGGGCTGTATTGATTGCGGTTACGTCAGCTGTCGTTGCGGTAGGGTTAATTAGAATTTCGAATGTATTTCTTAAATGGTGCCTAGCCATTTTTATTTCTACTGCTTGTTCATACGTGCTTTATTGGTCCCCTGTTTGGTTGGGAGCTGAGCCTTATGAATATGCAGTATGGGAGTTGGCGGCACTTATTCCATGGACGCTTGCTGGCCTGATTGCTTCTGCAATTGTATTCAATATAATGAGTCGCACCAATTTTCATAGATCATCCTAAACGTCTGCTTGGGGTCGAGAGTTCCCTCTCATGAAATCAAAAAGCAGACGCTCGACATCCGGCCACGCTGAGAGACCGTTAGCTGTCGCATAGCTGACCCACGCAAGAAAACAATCGAGAGGCAGGTTTGGCCGATGAACAGACGCCAGCAGCATTATTTATTCCAAATTGCCGGAAGATGTAGCTTCAACCAATTACGATCATTGTTGTATAGCCACTGAAAACCATTTCCAGGAATGCGCTTGAGTTGTCGAATTGGCATAGTCGGAAAAGCTGCAAGCGTTTTTAGAAACTGGTCGCGAAACTCATCTCGTTTTCGCAAAAAATGAATATCTTCCCAAGATTTTTTGAGCTCAGGTTCTTTTGCCAGATAGTCTTTGATGAAGGATGCTCTGATGCCCAGCGTCTGTATGATTTGGCGCCGACTCTCCCCGCGCTTGAGCATTTCAATCAGCTGTTTTTCCGTATAAGTGCCAACGATTCGAGGTCGACGCTTGAATTCGATTTTTTGGGATTCCAAATGTCTGGTTGCTTGCTTGACACTGATATCTAAAATTTTTGCGGCGGACGTTACTGAATACCCTGCGTTTTTAACCAGCGTTCGCAAGTGTGAATATGTTTCGCCAAGTTGGTTGTTTAGCGCATCTTGTCCGCCAGCATCCATCTGGTGGATTACTTCGCGATAGCTGCGCAGAAAATCTGATGGTTCGGAAAATAAAAAGGCCATCAGCAAAAAATGTCGGAGAGGGTGGCGTTGCCCAGGATACTGGCGCAGCAGCAAACCCAAAAAGCCGAAATGGTTTTCCAGTGTGTCGTGAATGAAACTGAATGTTGGTTCGCTCAAAAGAGGTGCATGCTGCTCAAAAAATGCATCTCTCAGCTTCATAAGTCGCACAGATCCGTCTGGTGACAACCAGCCCAGTTTTCTTGCCTGCAGCAGGTATGTATGGCGAAGCAGATTGCTTTCGTACCGAGTCGAACTGGTAGTTGCGAGCGTTACGACCCATTGCTCAAGACGAAGCAGCAATTCGATAGCTTTATTCTGACCGATGCGGTAATTCTTCCTGGATAGTTTTGAATCGAGGTCGGGCAAATACCAATCAGCCAGAGCGGATCGTCTTGTTTCTGTTTCACATACCATCAAGGGACAATGGTGTATGTGGCACACGAAGCTTGTTGGCCATTGCTGGCGAGTTCGCCACCATGAGATGGGATGTTCTTTCAGGTCCTCATGAATACAATCTGGGCATGATTTCAAGGGGGGCGCTGAAAGTCCAGAGCGAGATAACTTGAGCAAATGGCGTGCCGAAGCACCTGTGCCTTGCAGGACTATCCGCCTGAATTTTCTCTCCGCTTCATGGGATATGAAGGGGAAGTAGAAAGATGCCAAAGAACGTTGATGAATGATCTCTTCAGCAGATCCAAGCAGGCTATCGGTTTTTCTCTGGAACTCATCAAGACAGCCATAAAAATCATGTCGTAATCCCGCCGTTGAGTTACCGAAGAGCTGTCTACTAGTCTCTCTGGCTGACTGATTGCCACTCAGCCGATGAAAGCGCGCACACCAGCTATAGAGCAATTCTCCGTCATTTGCTTCTGGTAGGCGCAAAGACGGGAAGAGAGAGCCGGTTTTTGCATCATATTCACCGGTTTTCTTTCCCATCATTTAGGCAATACTGCGGAAACGCTGCTTTTTGGCAGTGTGCCGTTGAGAAAAAACTGAGGCATCGGCTTGCTTTGCCATCGTGTTCAGTGCGAATTTAAGCCGCGCGCACCCTTGGCGTAGTAAATATTCCAACTCACGAATAGGGGCGTTATATTGACAGCTAATGTTTTCTAGAGAACTTTCGCCGTTGAGAAATGCCTGAATTGCGTCGAGCGTCGCAGATGATGTATTGCCGAGTCCTGGTAGCCCCTGTCTGGTGAGTCCAAATGCGGCCGATCCATTAGGCAAGTTAAGCGCTTCACCAATACCGTTCACAACCCCTTTATTTGCAATGTATAGGTTTAAAACAGCCTTGCTTGCCCAAAAATCTGTTCCTAATTGTTTTGCTTTTGAAGTTGGGCGTGGCCAAAGAATTTTCTCTGCTTCCTCAACGTTATCACACAGAACTGCTGCCAGAAGGCATAGAGTTGACGAACTAAAGCGGCCTGTTCGCGGGCTGCATGCACCATCCACTGTACGAATCCAATTGTTTTTTGCCCAGCGAGTTCTCGGAAAATTTTCGGTGAGCCACCAGTTTGGCATTGAGCTAAAAATAACTGAGCTGACTGTTGAACGTTTACCCACTTTTGTCGTTCTTAGATTTTGTGCCTTTGCCCAATCGCCTAACAAGGCACTAGCCGCCACACCTTCAATCGTTGGCGCCTGCCTCAGGATTTCTGTGGCGAGGTAAGTATATTTACGGAGAATTTCTGCCTGTGAGGGCGAGAGCGTTGATAATTTATCGTCAGTTATTAAGTCAATTACCTGGTGAGGGCAAATAGAAAACGCTGAAGATTGACGAGCAGAAGAAAGCTGTGTTCCGTGGCGAGTACACCAAAGCACACCTGTCAACTGATGCTCGGACCGCCAATAGGAAAAACCCATTTTCTCGACGTCTTCCTTTGCGCACTGTGTACAAAAGCGCGGATGGGCGCCATCCAGTCGCAGTGGAGCATGCTGGTCATATGCTCTCCGGTGTGGTTTAGATTTGCCGTTTGGAGTGCGGTGTTTGAGTCCTTTTATGGCGTAAAAAAAGGGGGTTAATGTATGCCGTTCGAGTATTACGTCGTACGCTATCTTCAGAATGCTAGCTGCGTGATGAACAGCGTTGGCATCGGATATCAGCGAGGGGTCATGTTTACAAGCCGCATCTGCAATTATCTTCGACATACTTGCCTTTTCGGGGAGTGCATTGATGGCACGCATTCTTCCATACCAGCCATGCATGAGCTCATTGGGCAGCAGTGGGCAAGTATGCAAGCTTCTGATGGGGGTTGCAAAACTGCCGATGGCATTATTATTGGGAACGGTTTTGGGTCGTTGATTGGTTGAGTTCGCGGGGAATTGAATGATTGGCGATTCTTGCGAATCGCTCGGCAAATGTACAACCTGTTTTGTAATTTCTCTCTGCAGAAGAACTTGGAAATGGCGATCCAAGCCTGTTTCATCTTCCCGAAAAGCGGGGGCATCCTGCACGACTTGGTTTATCGCAAGCAAAAAGGGAGCGATTGTCTTCAAGTCGTCCATCACAGCTACCCTTTACCCAAAGAGGCAATTTGCTGCGTTTTCAGTAAGTCGATATCAAAGTTGGCGGGATACTTGCCAAGTTCAATTTGTATCAGCACCCCTTTAATCATTTGATATAAGAAGCGCCGCATTTCTGCGCTCAGTTTCCCATCCTGGCGGGCGTTCGCACATTCTTCCACCCATTCAAAAGCTCTGGATTCAATCTGCTCCTGTTTCTCGGGGCTTATGGTTCCCGATTGCGTTTTCATGCCGAAGAGCAGATAGGAAAGATCAACACCTGCCGCGCCAATGGCTGACAGGTAGCGCACAGTTGGTGTTGATGCCTCAGACTCATATTGCAATTGTGCAAGGCGTTTTACGCCGCCAATAGTCGCAAATGACTCCTGACTGAATTTAAGACGCTTGCGCTCTTCTTTCAGTCGTTGCCCGAAGCCAGAGGGAATCCCTTGTGCGTCGAATGTTGATGTTTGTGTAGACATGTTAATCATTGTATTAACAAATCTACTGTTGCGCAACATTGTGATATATTTGGTCTATTAAAACAGACATGTGGTAGAGTTATGTCACCCCCGATTCTTGACACATCTGCGGCTAAACAGCTCTTTGAGGCGACTGGTACCTCAGTCGCAGAGTGGGCTCGAGTGCGCGGGTTTTCAGCTGGCCTGGTGTATCAGGTACTGGAGGGACAGCGAAAATGCATGCGCGGCCAGAGCCATCGCATCGCTATTGCGCTGGGGTTAAAGCAAGGTATGACTATGAATATAGAGGAGTTATCACAGGAACTTGCTGCGCGGGGAGTTCCTGATGTTAAGAATAACGAGGGGAAAATAGTGAGATAAATAAAAAGCCGAATCCTCATTGCTGAAAAGATCCGGCTTGCCTGCTTGCGCAGGGAACTTCGTGGTTGGCGCCTGAAGTATCTCCTGTCCATGTAGGCAAGTCAAGTGTTTTGTCGTCCATTCCATTCATTAAGAAAATGAATGTATGAAGAAAATAACTTTGACGCCTAGGGTGTGGGAGATTGTCATGTGCTCGATTCCCCGTTTTTTTATTGTCTGGCGTTCCTGATTCTGTGGTCGTCTAATATGGCCTCAGGCAAAGGTGTATCGCTAACGCGTCTAAAAACCATCTATCAGCGCCAGCAAAATGCGGCGTGGGACGCAAGCTACAAGCCGGGTATTTGGGCAACCCCACAGGAAGCACCCGCAATTTCACGCGCTTATATCCTGACCCCAGCAAAACTCGCTGGGCGTGAGGTGCATTTGCTCTCAACTCCAGAGCGTGATGCTGCTTTGTTAGGCTTCTATCACCCGGATGTTGTCGGTCTGCAAGAGCAGCGAATGCTTTCGCCAGAACCATCAGTGCATCCTCTCTGGAGCTATCCTGGCATCGACCGCAGTACGTTACCTGCATTACGTGGGGTTATCGATGTGGCTGATCGCTTTGGCTATCTGGATTTGTTGCCGCGTGTTTGGGCGCCTGATCCAGATAGGCCGGGAGAGAAAATGCCGCTCGTATTTCCATGGTGCGGCGATTTGCTTTGGGCGATCTCAAAGACAAAGAGCCATGTGTACTGCGTCAACTGGAGCGTCAAAGGTACGGAGCGAGATTTCAGTCAAAAGGCCGGTAGATTGGCTGCTAAACACCAAAAATGGGAGACACCGCGTACGCTATTAGCACGCCACGAAATCGAAGCTGAGTACTACAAGGATGTTGGCATCCGAACCATCAGAATTCCTTCGGAAAATATTGATCGTCACGTTGCCGATAATCTGCGGCAGCTGTTTCTGCATCATCGGCGTCTGCTTTCACTGGATGCCGGCCAGCGAGAGGAAATCCTCGCCAAGTTTCACAATGCAATGCGGTTAGGTATCTCGCCCACTGAAGTGATTATGTTACTTGTGGAACGGCGAGGATATTCAGTCGATGACTGTCGGTCTGCCCTCTATCAAGCAATATGGAACCGGGATCTTCGGGTGGATTTGTTCAGGCCAATTTTAATCAATTGCCCTTTGCGTCCAGAGGTGCAGGATGTCATCCAGAAGTACGCCGACTGGTTCAGGGAGGAAGCATGACTATCGGTACGCAAATTCTTGCGCCAGATGGCTGGGGTGCGCTTGTGAAGGGAACTGTCTATCACTTTCTGCAAAACGATGCCTGGTCTGGGCGAGTGCTGCTTGTGCAATTTGAAGTCATGCCAAAGGGAACCCAGAAGGCCAATCTTGTTGTGCTGCCCAGAAAGAAATTTGAAGATGGAGTGAACGCTGGTGCGATTCTTCCAGCTGAACAGCAATCGGCTTTGCCGCCTTGGCTATCGCCCCTCGAAGGAAGTGATTTGTCTATGCAGGATCGGCTGCATCCTCATGTCAAGATTTCCAAATGGGAGCGTGTCGAGAAGCGGTTCCAACATATTGCGCCTGCGATACATGCACTTGAAAGCATTTTGGTGGCAAAGAATCCTGATGCAGAAATCAATCAATGGGCTACCAAATGCATGCCACCGCAGAACGAAACACGGTTCCGGTTGTGGTTTTTTACATACCTTTGCTTCGGGCGGAACATTTGGACATTACTGCCTCCGTTCCATCGGAGTGGCAGATGGGATCGTACCCAATATCCAGAGCGCAAATTTGGCGCTCCCTCGCTGGCATTCGGAAAGCATTACGGCTATGGCTGTAGCCAGGAAATGATTGATGCTTGCTGTAGCAGCTACAGCAAGCGCGCCAGATTGGGGAAACATCTCACGACCATATACGAAGAGGCAATGAACGAAGATTTTCATTGCAAGGTTGCCTCCACACCATCTGGCATGAAAGTTTTTACGCATCCAGAAGGAAAACCGTTTCCAACATACTGGCAATTCCGTTATCGGGTTATGCAAAGATTCGGCAAGGAAGTGGTGCAGAAAACTCTATACGGAGCGGTCAGGTATCGGAATAGGATTGCGCCAACTAAAGGTCGTTTCTCCGAGGAGGTTTCAAATTTGATGGAGCGGATTGAGGCCGATGGTTACAACACCAAAGAACGCCCAAGGGGCTACGTTGACGGCAGCAGTTTGCCACCAATGTGTGTCGTGACCAGTCGAGATGTGCTGTCTGGATTGAAGTTAGGTATCGGGTTTTCATTTGGCGCAGAGCGGGCAACCGCTTATCGCATGATGTTGTTCTGCATGGCTGTCCCAAAGGATTTCTTTTGTGAGCTCTTTGGCATCCCTTACGTTTCTGGCGAATGGGAGAACCAAGGTTTACCTGGGCACTTTGGCATTGATCGCGGTCCAGGCGCTAGGCGGGACTTGATTCAAGCTATTGAACAACGTTTCCCTATTCGCGACATGGCACCATCCTGGTCTGGGCAGTCGAAAGCTACGGTGGAATCTTCACATCCGCGTGACATAAAGATCGAAGGACAACCAACGTATATACAGAGTGCGCTGACGCCAGTTGAATTGGCTCGACGGGAAATCATCGCTTTAATGCAATACAACAACGGCGCCGATATGAGTGACCGTATTGATCCGGATAGTGATCTCGCATCCATACCACCGACACCGACCGGCTTGTGGGCGTACTACGACCGAATATTTCGTAATGATGCGCAACCAATGCGCATTGATGACGCGATTCGCACTTTTCTTACACCGACAGAATTCCAGTTGCGCGATGACGGTGTGTACATCCAAGGGAGATGGTATTTCGCGCAAGAGCTGGAAGAGTCGGAGGAATTTGCTACATACGCCGCATCGCCAGCAGCCCCGACAAGAATTCATGGCTATGTGCTTGATATGTGTGTTCGTTATATCTGGATAGAACTCAACGGGCGGCTCATTCAGCTTAATGCAAGAATGAGAATTCGCGGAGACGAAGATACGTTGTGGATGTCGCTTGCGGAGTTGGAACAGTGGGACGTGGCTCGCCGGAAAGTGATGTCAGCTTTTCGGGTGCATCAAAACGCCAATGCATCTGATTTCAAACAGCGCTTCAAGGAAACAACCGGAAAATCGTGGGATGCCGGGCAGCGGAAAACCGGTAATCCAAAACGAAATGTTGGTAAAGCGCAAGGCGGTGTAGTTTCCACCCATCCGAAAAAGATCGCGTGAGAATGGATAGCTTGCCTTGGTTACACGCATTTGACGTGCTCCAGAATGAAGAAATCCTAAAGGAGCGTGCGAAGCAGACTGTGCCATCGCTTGGTGGACTTGCTGCACTTCCCCTTGAACAAGCCTGCATGCAGCTCGACAAAGCACTGCGTACGGTTTTTTATCCCACAGCACAATGCTTGTCCATTCTGAAGCGATTGATAGGTGTTGCACATGCCCATTGCATGAGTGTCTATCCGGATTCCAAGGCATTTCTCGCTGGTGTGTATTCGCTGAAACCACCTTTGCCAGAATTCGCTTTACCAATTTGTCTGACGGGATTGGCTGGTGTGGGAAAAACGGAATTGTTAAGGGCATTCCGGCGAGTATTGGATACTGATAGCAAGCTTATGCTTGATGGACAGCATCCATTTCCGATTTGTCGCACATGGCAGGTCACGGTACTGGCACGGTCAACACCTAAAGATGTGCTTCGTACCCTGTGCCAATCCGAAGGCAGTCCATCAGCACTTGTTGAGAAATGCAGGAAGCTGGCTTACCGGGATAGTGTGTCGCTTCTGATGGCAGATGAGTTCCAGTTCGCGACAGGTAGCGAGAGTGCCAATGCTCGGGTCTCGCAGATGCTGCTCTCACTGTGTTACATCGGTGTTCCATTTGTTTTTGCAGCCAACTACAGCCTGATTCGCCGTTTGCAGCGGCGTCCTGGCGAGGAACAGCAGCGTCTGTTATCTACGCCAATAATTCTGTGTCCTGATTCACCCAATAGTGCTGATTGGCAGAACACCCTCAAAACGCAGCGCGACATTTTGCCAGATTATTTTATCTTTGACCCAGTTCAAGATGCTGTGACATTGCATGCTTATACAGCTGGAAGAAAGCGTGCGATGGCGCATTTGCTTCTGCTTGCCTTTCGTTCTGAATATCCAAAGGGCGGCAAGGTAGATTGCCAAGCACTTCGGCGCGCTTATCATTCAACTGAGCATGGGGGATATCGCGAAGAAACAGAACGGCTGGTGGCTCAGGCTATACAAAAACGCCCGGACCCAGGAAGAAAAGATTTATGGTGCCCGTTTCCTCTAGAAGCAGATGCGTCAGTCGAGTTCCTGAATGCATCGATTGCAGCCAGAGATGCAAGAGTTGCTGAGGCGGAAATTACCGCTGCTTTGACGCAGGCAGAAAGACGAGCCACTCTTGAACTGAAACAAGAGAGCCTGAAACATGCAAATTCAGGCCATGTTGTGCCTCTGCACAAAAAGGCGAAGGTTACGGCTGATGAGCTGAAGCGTAATGCAAATATGTTTCGTGACCAAATATAGCTGGCTGTAGCACGGGCACAAGGTTCGCAAATGGTTTTCATTGTCGCTAGATGCATGGCTATAATCATCGATTCGCTGGATCCGAGGCTATGCTGAGCTACTACTCATTATTTTGACGACCGATTGAATACAAAAACTATCAAAATTATGGAAAACGGGGCGCTTGGCGAAGCCATGTGTTCTGCTCTGCTATTGCAGCGTTTCTGGGTGAGGAAGCGATCCATCGATGCCGATGCAATGCAAAATCAACACAAAAACAAGGGAATCGATTAACCGTTACAAACGGACTTCCTAACTTATCCTTGGTAAGGCTACAGGGGGCAGGTCACTATATAGGCTATATAGTATAATTTCTGCAACTGCGTGGGATTGGATGAAGTGCCAATCTGGGTCTATAAGTGAGCCATATCTTGCATAACATCTACATTAAACAACTCCAAATAGCACGCGACCACCAATCTGCCTCTGAAAAATTAAGCTATTTGACGTCCATCCTGCGCTCACTTCTGCAAGGTCTAGCGCTTACAGCACTTGAAATTGCAATTCAGGCCACACCTGTTGTCGATGACGACCTGAACTTTAGTCAATTTCTTGACAGATTCAGCCAACCTTCAGACGGTTTGCCGATGGAAGTGCTCGATGCCCTCATACCACGGATTCGAAGTCTTGTATTTCGAGGTTATATGAAGGGATGGTTTGAAAACTCTGAATGCTTCGAAAAACCGATTATTTCTGCCCTAATCGCCTGGTTAGAGTTTAGAAATAAAAGACCCGCTCATGGAGTACTTGATGCGCCCACAACTGAACTTTGGGCTCAACAAACAGGCGATCTTATCCAAAGAATACTTAAGACCCAAGCTGACGCATTGCCACAAGGGTCTGAAGCTCGGCTAACTGCACAGGTCGGGGATATCATTATCCCGATTACCACACCATTGATCATTGATGGCAACGCTATTGTAATTGGTAAGATTGTTCCTCGGAATGGCGTCTGGAAGATAAAGGGGCAAATTCTCTCGTGGACTGCAGCACGAGACATAACGATAGACCTTGGTCCGCAAAACATCTTTGCGGCTGAAGCTCATACAAGTGAAAAGTTCAGATGGTCCGATGTTCCCCTTACAAACGGTTCAACACTGGTCCTCAACAATATTCCCGTACGACAGACTGCTACGTTTGTGGGTAGAAAGAAAGAGCAAGATAAATTATCTGAATGGCTGAAAAACATTGCTGATTCAAGAGCATGCCTGGTATTCGGTGATGGTGGCTTTGGTAAGACCACGTTGGTGTTGGAATTCTTCAATAAATTCCTTGAAGACGGTGTGGACGCAGGTTGTCCAGTACCGACTGTCGTTAGTTATTACACAGCTAAAAAGACAAAGTGGACAGAAGAAGGTTTGGCTCACTTCAAAGGGATTTCTGATGCTATGGAGGACAGCATCAGGGAACTTATATACTGCTTCGATCCTGTGTTGGGGAAAGAATGGTACAAAATCGAAGGAAGATCCCTTATCGATAAAGTGGCTACAAGATTCTCAGAAGAGGGTTTCTCTCGCGATGACATTTTACTTATCATCGACAATACTGAAACGCTAGCAACATCAACCGCAGATGCAGAAGCGCTAGCGGACTTCATTGCGCAAGTTGCCAGAAGAATTGGCCGAGTAATTATCACATCTCGAAGACGAGAACTATTGGCAGCCGAACCTATCCAAGTAAGCCAGCTATCAGAAACGGAAGCCGTTGAACTTATTAAAGAGCTTGGTAACGAATATGGCGCACACGCTATCAGTATGGCTGGGGATAGAGTTCTTAGAAAAGCATGTACGAGTCTGATGTATAAGCCGCTGCTGATCGACACCCTAGTTCGCTATGTGGCTCGGTCTTCTTCTAGCATTCAGGACGGGCTTGATCAAATCCTACGAAAAACCAATGACGAGCTCTTAGAATTCCTATATGAAGACGCTTGGGCTAGAATGAATGCACTTGTTCAAGAGGTATTCATGGTGCTGGTATCGCTGGCAAGCCCTCTTGACGGAAAGTGCGTAGGAGATGTCTGCAAAGAAATAGGGGTTCAGCATGCAGAATTTCAGGCAAGCCTAGGAGAAACTTATTTCGCAACCATTGTGGATCATGGTGAATCTTATGATCTAGAAATTGTGGAGCTTGCTAAGAAATTCTTTCTCCAAAAAAAGCAACGTGCGCCAAATGGCAATGCTGAACGTTTTGAGAATATTGCCTTCAAAGTCGACAAACAGGCAACAGAACGCTATGAAATTGACAAGAACTATCGCATGGATCGAGTGGCTGATGCATATAGAAGCGAATATGCCAAAGCAGCCAAGATTGCCACAATCAAGAAGGATTTTGAAACCGCAAAGGTTTCCTTTGAGTTGGCTATTCTCGAAGAGCCACTTAATGCGGCATTACAAGAACGGTATGCCTCATTTCTGCTTCGATCTCTAGGCAAAGCAGACGTAGCACTTACATACGCACAACGTTCAACAGAACTCGACCCTCACAGCGCAGATTCTTGGCTGACTCTGGGTCTTATCAAGTACCAGCTAAATGACTTAGTCAATGGTGATTCCGCGATGGACAAAGCTATGACGTATGGGAAAGCAAAGTCTTTGTGCTTACTTCGAAAAGCGATCGCCCGGTATCACCACGCCAGACAGGAGCCGTATGGTAGGCGCTCCCTTGGGGGCCTAAAGGAAGCAGAAGTGCTCGTCAAGCAATCCATGCAGACAACTTTACCCAAGGATTTCTATTCCCTAAAGAATCAGCGAGAAGCCGAAAAGTATTCAGCCTTGATTCGTTCTCTAATATTGAAAATTAATAAGCGTGAAATTTCTTCCATAAATGCTCCGGAACGATTGTAAACATTGTTCTGAAAATGGGGAGCTTACCCGGCACGGATTAATTCAGGCGTTAGGCATCGTTCAATGTACGCATCGCTAAATTTTGTGAAGTTGGTATATCCGCCGATTTCAAATCAATTTGCAGAATGGCTTTCTGATGATCCTGTAGTTAGGCAGTACGTAGAACGCAGCAAGCTGTACATGCTCGCGCAGAGACATGAAGTTCTATTCGAGAACTATGGGGTTAGCACCCAAGAGAGAACATTCAATTTCGATTTGGTTTGCGGTTCGGCAGCGGCCAGAAATCTGAAAATCAACACCGATGAGTTAATCGGGGACTTTGAAGGTGAAGTGGAGATTGAGCTTGGGGCTAGGCATATTCGTATTTGGAATGCTAACTCGAAGAGGGGGGAGCCGATTTATTGGGCAACGACGGACAAGCTTCTCTATGACGTCTGGCGGAAGCGAATCGGCATTACGGGCTTGCCTAGCGTTCTTCCATTCACAAACTACGATTTGTACTATGTGGGTATCTCCAAAGAGAACGACAGCTTTTCTAGACTCTTCGACACAGGCCACAAGAACAGGCTGAAGATATTGTCAAATGAAACACAATACTCACCGACCGCCAGACTAACGGATGAGATCTACATATTCCTGTTCGACATTGAAGATCTAGGAATAAAGACGCTCTCTATTGACGATCTGGAACTTCCTGATCCGCTTGGCAAGAAGCGGCTTGTTGCGGACGCCGAAAAGGCATTCATAAAAGTTTTGGACTGCAAGTATAACGAAGTCAAATACAAAGATTACCCAGCGAGCGCTGATGGACTATCAGATGCAGGCTTAACGCGATACGGCTATGTGATTGATGAAGACATAACCTTCGCTGCGCCGAAAGGAATAATCCGCGGTATCCATGACATTTTATCGGTTAAGGATCGTCATCCTGACATGATATTTATTGAAGGGGAAAGCGTGACTTTGGTTTCCTCCGAAGAGTTTGCGGCAGCAACGCGAACAATGCTTAACCCTACGCTCGAGGCGACCTGCGCGAAAAGCCGCGCAGGCGCCTCAACTCCACGTTGAACGTCCGCTCTCTAAGCATCTGATCGTCAGCAAAGGGTAGAGAGTCCCTCTCATGAAAACAAAAAGCAGACGTTAAACCAGACTTCCAGCCACGCTGAGAGACTGTTAGCTGTCGCATAGCTGACCCACGCAAGAAAACAATCGAAAAGCAGGTTTGGCCGACAAGCAGACGCCAGTGTTTGCGCTATATATCAATGACGAGTTAGCAGCGCCGACAGACTTTAGCGCAAGAACGGAGTAGTTTGACTGGGCGTAGCAATGTTCCGACAGACATTGCGCTTTCGTACTAATTTCTGTGGCTTAGTGAAATCAATGACTTAGCATGGTTGATCTGACAGACTTTATTCCTATCGATCAGTGATGATCTAAAACAATAAAGTCTGTCGGCCGAGAATAAAGTCTGTCGGAAACATAATGACACAAAAGGCCGGGCATTTGCTCGGCCTTCATTATTTCTTCGGCGACTATTCGGCCCTTGCTGTCGTAGTAGGTGATTCAACCGAATGGCTGGTGTCACACTAATTGCAAACGGTGAAGTCGAATACGGACCGAATGTCCGGTTTCTTCAAAAACGAAGGACGGCAACCGGCCAACACCAGAAACTCAGTGCTTACATGTTTGCGCCAACGCGATTTGGACCCAGGCTGCCAATTCTGACTGCCCTAACTTCAACCCCATAATCGCTTGAGTAAACAGTCGTTTACGAAGCATGCGTATGGGTCAATGAATCCCGGCAGCCTAGGTCAAAAACCTATCGGCGCTAACAGTTGCCGTCTTTCAATCAGATACGTTCAATATTTCTGAATCTTTTCCTGCATTTCTGGGCTCAGTTTCTTGAAAAGCTCGGCGTTGTAGGCGCCAGACGGAGAGTATGGCGGCCAGGAATTGAATATCGCACCAGTGGCAATCCCATACGAACGCGATTTCGCAGCAGGAGATCCTGGCTTGACGACCGGATCTACATTGGTCGTGAAGATCGAAACGGTGTTGTCACTATTTCGCACGATATCAAAATAGCGGAACTGCTGCGGAAAATCTCTCAAGGATGCTGTTTCAACAACCCAAAAGCCCAATTCAGGGCGATTGGCATCTGGAGAAGGCATGGCCGTCACTGAATTGAAGTGGCGATGACCCGATATCCACATGATTAGGTTTGGATAGTTGTGAAGCTTGGCAATCAGCGCATCTTCCTTGGGGGATGAGGCCGAATCAAACATGGAAAATCCGGGCACGCTCACGCCGACGGGCACATGCGCGGCGACAATCATTAATTTGCCTTCGGCTTGCCCCTTGTCGAGTTCGTGCACCAGCCAGTCATAACGATCCTTGTCGAGGTAGCCGAGAGCGCCATTTCCCAGCTTGCACGTGTCGCAGTCCGTGTCATCAAGGGCAATCACCTTAAGCGGCAGACCTGCCTTGGGTTCAAAGGTGTAGCTGGCAAATCCCGTCTTGACGTTATCCTGAGAGAACCCATGGCCAATTGGGTTGGAAACGGTGTTGAAAAACTCGGCGATCCACTGGTTTCTGGAAACAATGAATCGTTGTGCATTGGCGTTCACTTTGGGAGGTGTCGAATATCCGGCCACCGCCCCAAAATTGATTACTTTGCCTTCCGACGTATTGACATCGACGACTCCCATATAGAACCCGCGGCTGTTCAGGTCATCCTTGTTGGCTTTGATGATATCGCCCATGTTGAGTATATTTTCGCCAACCACGGTTTGCTTGATGTAGTCATTCGGTATTTCAACCCCACTCCAGAAGTGATCGTGGTTACCCATGACCTGATACCAGGGAATGGTCTTATCCAACCCTCGAGCCTCATAAGGACGCATGTAATCCGTCGAGGGCTTTGATTTCGGGTCTGAATTCGGGTTGATATTACCGCCATCGATAATGTCGATATACCATCTCAGTTCATTGTGTTGCGAATTATTGATGGCATCACCAAGAAAAATGCCGAAGTCAAATGGCTGCTTCTTGTGCAAAAGGTTGACGGTCTGCACAGCCGCATCCAGCACGTGTGTTGTATAAGGAATGGTGGGCGAATACGCTGAAGACATGCCAGGTTGCGCTTGCATGCCGAAATTAATGGTTTGAGCCGGTGATTGAACATCAGTGATGTGAATATCGCTCATGGAAAAAAACCTCAGCAAATTTGCCACTTTTTTTGTCTTGCTGGCTTCGGCCTCATAAGCCTTGGGCAAAAGGTCAAATCTTTTTTCGTAAGGGATTCCATCTCCGGCTTTCCATACGCCATAGCCATACTTTGAGAATTTTGAAACCTCGTTGGGAAGAATTTTCGGCGAATTGGCAGGCACAGCTACTGGAATAATCGTTTGCTCAAGCGTAGTTGTCGCGGTCGCAGATGCAGCACAAGTCGTTGCCGAAATCGACATCAATATCATTATTCCCAATGAAGTTACTCTATGCGCATAAGTCATATAACTCTCCAAGGTAAGCTTCTGTCATGGAACGAAACAAGATATTGGCTTGTTGATGCCGATGCACAATTGAATCAGGACGCCGAAATTCGTTGCACCACTCGCATGCTGCGCAAGCTGTTGCCCGCTCAGTGGCTTCAGACGCCAGCAATGGGGCAGTCAAAATCAGCGCCTAGGTCAATTTGACGTCAGCATAAACATCGAAAGAACATAAAGGATGATTTCAATTTCATGTTTGCGCGATATCAATTAACAATTGCTCATGAAAGTGCGGTTTTGGGGATGTTATAGGCGACAGCCCACTGGCAAGGATCCAGTTTCCCAAACAGTCGATAGCTCATTAAAGTACTGCTCTGCATCCATAATCAGTCATTTCCCATCATAAACTTGAACTTCCGCTTTGGTCGATGAACAGACGCCAGCAGCATTATTTATTCCAAATTGCCGGAAGCTGTAACAATCTATCGCGTGAGCTTGGAGCATGCGTTTGCTCAAGTGGTGGCATCGGTTGCCCCATGTAGAATCGGCACGAATTGCCGACAAACGCAGGAATCCCTTGGGGTAGCGCAAAAATATGGAGGACATGATGCTTGACGACAACTCTCAGGCATCCGATGCATCTGTAACAGATGCCACACCGGAGCCGGATAACGGCCGGATGCCGCGAATCGTATTCAATCAGATAGAGCTGCTGCTGTCGGAAAAACGGACTGCCTTGTCGCTGCTGCGCACCGGTATCGCGGTATTTGCTTTGCCGCTTTCGGTATTGAGCGTGCTGGTGGCGACATCCAGTTATTATGATGTGTTGAGCGTATTGAACATCCTGCTGCCGCTGTTGTTGCTATGCCTCGTGTTGGTCATTCTGGGCGGTTATCTGGTGGTACGGGCCATCGTCCAGTTCCATCATTACGATCGCCTCATCATCAATCTTAAAGCGCAGCATTCGAGATTGTCCAGACTGGTCGATTAAGGCGGCGTGTGCTGGCAGCGGTTCGGCCAATTATCTTCTGGCCTTGCCGCTCAGGCGTTGCACGTCGATCCTGAACACAGTCACCTGTTCGAGCCTTGCGGCCAGATACTGTTTGCCTTGCGTGATGAATCCGGGCGCATATTTTTCCAGAATCAATAGCAGCGCCTCCTCTTTTTCGCTGCCTTCAACCTTGTGCGCGGAGCCGAACGCGATCGCGCTTTCATATTCGGTCGAGAACATGTCCGGCAGCACCCGGGTCTGGCCAACGACGCAAAACGAAACCGCCGGGTTGGCGTTCAGGTTGTCGAGCTTGTGGCCTTCGTTCGCGCAGTGAAAGTAGATGGCGTGCTCGCGGAAGACGTAGCTCAGCGGCACGGCGTACGGTTGCGCCGCCAGATCGGCGGTTGCCAGCACGCCGTAGGCGCAGTTTGTCATCAGGTTCCTGGCTTCTTCATCGCTGCTGGCCCGGTCTTTCCTTCTTATCGCTTTTTGCATCATGAATCCCACTCCCAACCATCGGTAAGCCTGAACTGTACAAGCGTTTTCGCGACTATGCCACCATCGCCGAGGTCAGCACGATGAACAGCGGGATGGTGACGACGAACGCGCCGGTGCTGACCAGCAGCGCGCCTTCGGCATCTGGCGATTCCACGCCGAAGCGGTTGCCGAACACGACGCCGAAGAAGCCGGCGGACAGAGCGATCAGCAGAATGCCGATGCGCCCGGTGACCGGATCAATGCCGAACAGCAGTACGATGCCCCACGCGATCAGCGGCTGCACGATGTTTTTGACCACCGTGCCGGCCAGCACCTGCGCATTGATTTTCAGCTTGCGGGCCGACAGGATGACGCCGGTCAGGAATAACGCGGCCGCGAGGGCGGCTGCCGCCAGCGGTTTCATGGTCACGATCAGCAATTCGGGAATGGTGATATGGGCCGCGCCAAGAATGGCCGCGCCGGCCACTCCGGCCAGCGGGCCGAACACGATCGGTTTCTTGAACGACAGATAGACCAGCCTCGGCAACAGCGAACTGAACGATGCCTGTTGCCCGCGTTGCGCCGCCTGTCCGGCTTCAAGCATCATCAGGCACAACGGCGTCATCAGCACCGCGCCGCACGAAATGGAAATGGCCACGTTGAGCGAAATGCCGGTGCTTTCGCCGAACACGCCGTTCAGAATCGGCAGGCCGAGGGCGGCATAGTTCGGCAGCGCCACGGTCAGCGCCAGCACGGCGGCATCCTGCGACGATTTGCCACAGAATCTGACTGCCGCCAGATAAATCGCCCCGTAGGCGAGCCACATCGACAATGTCAGCACCGCGATCAGCGGCAGCTGGCTGACGATGCCATCCCACGGCGTCTGGATGGTGGCCAGAAACAGCGCGCACGGCAGCGCGAAATCCATCAGGAAAATGTTCAGCAGCGAGACGTTGCTGTTGTCCACCAGCTTCGATTTCCCGGCCCAGAACCCCAGCAGCATGATGACGATGATCGGCGCCAGCGCCTTGATGATGAGATAAGTCATGACGATTGTTTCCGCTTCGATGGTGAATGATTCCACTTGCGCCCGTTCGCTGGTGGAGCGTCAGGCGCGACGAATGCTGTTGTGGCAGCATCAAGTTAAGCCGAGAGGAGCAGGCAATCAATCAAGCTGGCCGCAGAATTGTTACGGAAAGCGGAATGATTTGTGGCGGTGCCGAGCCACAGCTTAGCGCTGGCGCCAGATCTGCCGGCAGACAGCGGCGAGTGACAGCAGCGTCGGGTCGTGTTCGCGCGCATGCAGGAAGAGGAGGCCGATGGTCTGGCGCATGCGAAAGCGGGGCGCTAGCGGCACAAGCCGGACCCGGTTCCCCAGTGCATCCTTCACTCGGCCCGGCAGCAGGGTAAAACCCATGCCGGCGGAAACAAGGCTGATCAGGGAAAAAATGTCGCTCGCCTGGCTGACGATTTTGGGCGTGAAGCCGGCGATGCGGAAGGCCTCGAGAAAGCCGTGATAGGTGACGAAGCCATCGGTCAGCGCAACGAAATCGGCCTCGCGGTAATCGCGCAGGTCGATTTCGTCCGGCAGCGGCTGGCTGCTGTCAGCCGGGCAAGCGAAATAAATCTCATCCTCGAACAGTGGCACCACCTCGAACGCATGAGGTTCGCCGGACGGAATGCCCATCAGTACGGCATCGATCTGCGAACGGTTCAGCTTGTCCAGCAAATCGTCATTCGAGCCCAGCACCAGTTCGATCCTGAGTTCGGGCCGCCTCGCCTTCAGTTGCGTGATGACTTGCGGCGCGATATCGGCCGTTAGCGAATAGAGCGAGCCGATGCGCAGGCGGTCGGACGAAATGCCGGCCGCCGCGCGGGTGAGCGAAATCCCGCGCGCCATCGCATCAATCACTTCGCGCGCCGTTTCCGCCAGCAGTGCCGCCGCCGCAGTCGGCATGAGCGCGCGCCCTTCGCGCCGGAACAGCTGGCACTTCATCCCTTGTTCGAGCGAATGTAGCGCGCGATGGACGCTCACCGGGCTGGTGTCCAGCAGTTCGGCCGCCTTCGAAATATTCCCGCTCTGGATGAAAGCCAGGAATATTTCCAGCTTGCGCAAGGTGATTTCGCTGTCGATTTCGAATTTCATCGGTGGCAATTCCGGCAAGAGAGGGTGGCTGCGGCGCGTGCGGCATCGCAATGGGTTCTTTCTTGAATTGGTTCCTATCTTAACCAGATCTTTACCATTGTAGGCACATGCCGGTCTGCCCTGACGCAACGGGGCATGGGTTTCGTGGCCGGAAAGATTTTTTCAACGCGCATACAATATTTCTGCCCTTAATTCGTCTTCACGGGTATGGACACTCCACCACCAGCCGTTTATCTGCCGACGCCGATGGCCGACCAGGACCGACGCATCACCGAAACCATCGCCCGCGAAAGCGAGCGGCTGGGCAACTTCATCCGCCAGCGGGTGCCAGATCCGGGCGAGGCGGAAGACATCCTGCAGGACGTTTTTTCCTCGTTTGTCGAAGCGTACCGCCTGCCGGGGCCGATCGAGCAGATTGGCGCCTGGCTGTTCCGGGTGGCGAAAAACCGCATCGTTGACCGCTTCCGCAAGAAGCGCGAGCAGCCGCTGCTGCTGGCAGACGATGCCAGCGACGGGGGTGACGGTGGCGACGAAGGCTACTGGCTGGAGCAGGCGCTGCCGGCGCTGGACGATGGACCGGAAGCAGCCTATCTGCGGGCGCAGATGCTGGATGCGGTGTCCGCCGCGCTGGAGGAATTGCCGCCGGCGCAGCGTGAAGTGTTCATCGCGCACGAACTCGATGGCAAGAGCTTCCGTGAAATGGCCGAGGAAACCGGCGTCAAGTTGAACACGCTCCTGGGGCAGAAGCGACTGGCGGTGCGGCATCTGCGCGCAAGGCTGCAAACGATTTATCAAGAATTCATCTGAACGAAAGGAACATCAACATGAGCATTTGCGAAACCTCTGACAAGAAGCCTTGCCGCATTTCGCGCTGCATCGGCAAGGCGGCGCTGATTGTGGTTGGCGTTGCCGCCCTCGGCGGGGTGGTGATGCTGCTATGGAACTGGCTGATGCCGTCACTGTTTGCCGGCGTGCAGCAAGTCAATTACTGTCAGGCGCTCGGCCTGCTGCTGCTGTGCAAGATCCTGTTCGGCTGCTTCCGCTGCTGCGGCTGCCGTGGTCGGGAGCGCCGGTCGCACGACGACAGCATGACTGACGAACAGCGCGAGCAATTGAAGCAGCGCCTGGCCAGCCGCTGGGGCTGCTGCGCGCCGAAGAGCGAGGGTGCGGCGGAGGCGCCGAAACAGGCCGAGCAATCACCGGATAAGCCGTAAGCAGCGATCCGATCGCATTCGTCGACGGATCCGGCAGGACAAACAAGACAAACGGGAAACACATCATGGCAAAAATCTGGTTGGTAACAGGCAGTTCACGCGGTCTTGGCCGCAGTATGGTGGAAGCGGCCTTGCGGGCGGGTGACAGCGTGCTGGCGACAGCGCGTCAGCCGCAAACGCTCGATGATCTGATTGCGCGCTATCCGGAGCGGCTGCATACGGCGGCGCTGGACGTGACCGATGCGGCGGCGGCGCAGGAAGCGGTGCGGCTGGCGGTTGAGGTGTTCGGTCGGCTGGACGTGCTGGTCAACAATGCCGGCTATGGCCAGTTGCTGCCGTTCGAGCAGATGACTGCAGCGGATTTCCGCGCCCAGATCGACACCAATTTCTACGGCGTGGTCAATCTGACGCGGGCCGCGCTGCCGGTGATGCGGCAGCAGCGTAGCGGCCACATCATCCAGATTTCGTCGATTGGCGGACGGATTGGCACTGCCGGCCTGACGGCTTATCAGGCTGCCAAATGGGCGGTCAACGGCTTGACGGAAGCGTTGGACAAGGAAGTGCGACCGCTCGGCATCAAGGTGGTGACGGTCGAACCGGGCGGCATCCGCACCGACTGGGCGCTGCAGGCGGTCAAGGATGGCGCCGCGATTCTGCCCGATTATGCCGAAACGGTTGGCGCCTTTCACGGCATGCTGAGCGGTTTTGCCGGCAACGAAGCCGGTGATCCGTGCCGGATGGCGCAGGTGATAGTCAAGCTGGCGCATCACGACAATCCGCCGGTGCACCTGCTGCTAGGTAGCGATGCGGTTTTGATGGCGGAGCAGGCCGATATCTTCCGTCAGGCGCAGGACGAAGCGTGGCGCGATATCAGCGTCGCCACCGATCACATGCCGTCGCTGCCGGATGCGGCGCGGCTGGCCGAAGCGGATGCGGTGCTGCGTCAGGAGCAGTTTGCCGCGCTGTCATCGCTGGCGCGCGGTTAGCCGGAACGTGCATTGCTGGTGGCCGGACGGCCATCAGTGCCCAAAATAACTGACCGGAACCATGTTTTGGGTCAGTAAGGGAAAAGTATACTCCGGCCAGTATTTTATAATCGCCAGTAAAACTGTGGCCCGGCGCAGGGTTTTGGCTATATACCCCTGCCTTTTCGTACACATGATTATTTTTTCTTGCTGCCGATCCGGCTTTCCTTGCCTGCAAGCAGATTGCTGATGTTCGATTTGTGGCGCCAGATCAGGAGTGCGCTCATCAGCGCCACCGCCATCATCTTCGCATCGACGCCAAAAAACAGGCCGTAATACATCGGCGCCAGCACCGCTGCGGTCAAGGCGGATAAGGACGAGTAGCGGAACAGGAACGCGACCGTGAGCCAGGTCGCCAGCGTCGCCAGCCCAAGCCACGGGCTGATGCCAATCAGCACGCCGAGCGCGGTCGCCACGCCCTTGCCGCCGGCGAATTTGGTGTACAGCGGCCAGATGTGGCCGGCGAACACGCCAATCGCCACCAGCGCCACGCTGCCGTCGCCCAGACCATAGCGCGCGCCGAAATGTTGCGCCAGAAACACGGCCAGCCAGCCCTTGAATGCATCGCCAAACAGCGTCAGCGCGGCAGCGGCTTTGTTGCCGGTGCGCAGCACGTTGGTCGCGCCCGGGTTTTTCGAGCCGTAGGTGCGCGGATCGTCTAGCCGGTACAGTTTGCTGACCACGACGGCAAAGGAGATCGAGCCAAGCAGGTAGGCGGCGAGGATGGAAAGAGCGGGAAAAGCGGCATTCATCATGTTGTTTTTGTCGCGCGCAAAGCGTGCGTGTTAATCTCGCAAAATAATCAGGGGGAGATTATGCAACAGGAAATCCGCTTTGCCACCTTCAATGTGTGCAATCTGGCGCCGCCGGGAATGAAATACTACGAACGGATGGAGCCGTATACGCGCGCCGAATACGATGCGAAAACCACCTGGCTGGCGCAGCAGCTCGACCGGATGGATGCCGACGTGATCGGTTTTCAGGAAATTTTCTCGCAGGATGCGCTCAAGGACGTGCTGGCGAAAACACGGCTGTACCGCGATGCGCACCATGCCGGTTTCGACCCCGATCCAACGGCGGATCGGCTGACGCCGAGCGTGGCGCTGGTGTCGCGCCTGCCGCTGGTCGGGCCGTCGCAGGCGATATCCGATTTGCCGCCGGCGCTGCAAACCACGTTGCCGGGCGGCGGCCGGCCGGTGGTACGCTTTACCCGGCCGGTGCTGCATGCGCGGGTGAGGCTGGCGGATCGGCTGATGACGCACGTGTTCGTGCTGCATCTGAAATCGAAACGGCCGGACTACCTGCACGGCGAGCATGAAGACGATTACCGCGATCACGGCATCGCCACGCTACGTTCGCTGGTGCGGCGCGGCACCGAAGCGCTCGGCGTGCGGCTGCTGCTGGCCGACATGCTGCACGGCAACCGCGTGCCGGCGGTGGTGATGGGCGATTTCAACGACGTGATTACCGCCACCACGACCGAACTGCTGATGGGCGGCGGCCAGCGCAAGCGCGAAAGCTACGACGAACGACTGTTCGATGCCTACCGCATCCAGCGCCGCGCGCCGCGCGGGCGGGAAGTGGCGTTCACCGACATTCACGACGGCCGCTACCAGACCATCGACCACATCCTGGTGTCGGAAGAGTTCAATCCGGAATCGCGTTTTGCGATTGGCGAGGTGGATGAAGTGCTGTATTTCAACGACCACGTGGCGCAGGATTTGCCGTATGCGACCGATCACGGCCAGGTGCTGGCGCGGTTGAAGCTGCGCGGCGAAAGCCGCTGAGCCTGTCATCGGGAATTGTTGTCCGTGTGGTAAAAGGTAACAGGCGTTACCAATTGCAACCGACGATTGACGGCGCGAGCGCCATGCCGCACAGTGGCGACACGCTTTACCCTTATTAACGACCCTTAAAACCGGAGAAATAACATGAAAAAACACTTGCTGACGGGAATCATTGGTGGTCTGCTGGCGTTGTCGGCTGGCGTTGCGCTGGCGCAGCCGATGGGGCCGGGGCCGCACCAATATCAGGAACGGCAGGCGGCGCGCAACTACAACATCCAGTCGCGCATCGACATGCAGGAGCGGCAGATTCGCCATGGTATGCGCAATGGCGAACTGAACCGGCGTGAAGTGCAGATCCTGCGCGACAACCTGAATCAGGTCCGTCGCGGCTACCGTCATGCAACGCGCGACGGCCGGGTTGACCGGGCAGAAATGGCGCGGCTGGACGATATGCTCAATCGCAACGATCACATGATTCGTCGCATGGCGAACAACGGCATTCGACGCTTCTGATAGCCGGGATTGCCGGTATCGCGTCCAGCAGGCAAGACCGGCAACTTGTTACAACGGGCAGCTCATCCGCGCGGGTGATGCTGCCCGTGCAGTTTTTTCAGCCGCTCACGCGCGACATGGGTGTAAATCTGCGTGGTTGAAATATCGGCGTGGCCGAGCAGCAGTTGCACCACGCGCAGATCGGCGCCGTGATTCAACAGGTGGGTGGCGAATGCGTGCCGCAGCGTGTGCGGCGACAGCGGCGCATGAATGCCGGCGGCAAGCGCGTATTTTCTGACCAGCGTCCAGAACATCTGCCGCGTCATCGGCCCGCCGCGCGCTGTGACGAACAGCGCATCGCTCAACTGGCCACCGAGGATCGCCGGCCGCCCATCGGCCAGATAACGTTCGATCCACTCGCGCGCTTCTTCGCCAAACGGCACCAGCCGCGTCTTGCTGCCCTTGCCGGTCACGCGCAGCACGCCTTCGTTCATGCCGAGTTCAATCGTTTTCAGCAGCACCAGTTCCGACACCCGCAAGCCGCTGGCATACATCAGTTCCAGCATCGTGCGGTCGCGTAGGCCGAGCGGCGTGTTGACCTCGGGTGCGGCCAACAGCGCCTCGACCTGCGCTTCCGACAGCGATTTGGGAAAGCGCGGCGGCTGTTTGGCCGATTTCATTTTCAGGCACGGGTCGGCGGCGATGCGGTGCTGCCGCAATGCGAGCTGGTAAAAACGTTTCAGCGTGGATAGCCGCCGGTTGGCCGAGCTGGCCTTGGTCGAGGCGTGCCTGGCGGCGAAATATGCATTCAGATCGGCCGCCTCGACCGCCAGCAGCCCCTTGCCGCGCACCGATTGCAGCCAGCCGGCGAACAGCCGCAGATCGCGCCGGTAGGCGTCGAGCGTGTTTTGCGACAGCCCGTTTTCCAGCCACAGCGTGTCGCAGAATTCATCGATCAGCGGCTGATCGGCCAGCGGTGCCGCCGCGTTGGCCGGTTCAGTCAACGGCTTCGTTGCCGGCCTGATCATCGTCGATTTGCCTCGTGTTGCAGCAGCCAGGACTTGGTCGCCAGCAGGAAATGCGCGTGGTCGCGCTGGCTGGCAAACCCGCCTAGCCCGCCGCTGGCGGCCACGACCCGGTGGCAGGGCGTGACCAGCGGCAACGGATTGGCGCCGCACGCCTGACCGACTGCGCGCGGGCCGGAACCTAGCCGTTTGGCAATCGTGCCGTAAGTGGTGGTGTCGCCCGGCGCGACCGCGGCGATTTCGCGCCAGACGGCGCGCTGGAATGCGGTGCCGGCATCCGCCAGCGGCAGGTCGAAACGGAAATCCGGCTGCACCAGATAGCGCCGTACCTGCTGCGCCGCTTCGGCCGCGAGCGCATTCGCCGGCAGCCGTTCCTTGCTGCCTGGCGGCAGGAAAGCGAACCGGACGACCTGGCTTGCGTCGGCATCGGTCTGGATGCCGACGGCGCCGAACGGTGCCGGCACGATGGCCGAATATGGAGGATGGACTTTCATCGCCGTTCCCTGTCGTGATTTTGCTGGTTTTTCGGGAGTATCAGGTGAAATCATGCGCCGGGCCAGATATTTGCTGGCTGTTTTTAAATACTCCGCCTAGTATTCTCAGACCTGCCGCAGCCGCGCCAGCGCCCAGCCAACATGCTCGCGCACCATTTCGGACGGGTGCGCTGCCTGCGATTGTAACGCCGCCACGCCGGCCTGCAATTGCGCCTCGCTGGCGGCATTGCCTGCGCCGCTCAAATTGCCGATGTTACCCGTATTGCCCATATTCCCCATATTACCAATCGCGACCGCGATATTGCGCAGCCAGCGCTGATGCCCGATGCGCCGAATTGGGCTGCCTTCGAGCCGGCGGTTGAATTCTTCCTCACTCCAGCCGAACAGCTCGACCAGCGTTGCGCCATCCAGTTCGTGGCGGATATCAAAATCCGGCAGCGGCGACGGACGCGCAAAGCGGTTCCACGGGCACGCGAGCTGGCAATCGTCGCAGCCGTAGATGCGGTTGCCTAGCAGCGGGCGCAATTCCGGCGGGATGCTGCCCGGATGCTCGATGGTGAGGTAAGAAATGCAGCGGCGGGCATCAAGCTGGAATGGCGCGGTGATGGCTTGTGTCGGGCAGGCATCGAGACAGGCGCGGCAGCGGCCGCAGTGCGCCGCTTGCGGCGGATCGATTGGTAGCGGCAGATCGAGCAGCAGTTCGCCAAGGAAAAACAGCGAGCCGCCGTCGCGGTTCAGCAGCAGCGTGTGCTTGCCGCGCCAGCCCAGCCCGCCTTGCGCCGCCAGCGCGACTTCCATCACCGGCGCTGAATCGGTGAAGGCGCGGTAGCCGAAGTTGCCGATTTCCGCCATGATGCGATCAGCCAGTTGCTGCAGCCGGTTCCGCAACACGCGGTGGTAGTCGCGGCCACGGGCGTAGATCGAAACCGTCGCGGCCACCGGGTCGTTCAGCCGTGCCAGTTCGCGCTCGCGCCAGCTTGCTTCGTTGCCGCGCGGCAGGTAATCCATCCGCGCGACGATCACCCGCTGTGTGCCGGGTACCAGTTCCGCCGGGCGGGCGCGCTTCATTCCGTGCGCCGCCATGTACGCCATCTCGCCGTGGCGGCCGTCGGCCAGCCAGGCCTGCAACCCGTCTTCGGCCTGCGGCAGGCGCGCATCGGCGATGCGGATGTCGGTGAATCCGAGTTCCCGCCCCCAGCGCTTGATGGCGGCGGCGAGTCCGGCATAATCAATGGGTGATGTCATTGCTCGCTATTTGTCGCATAATTCGTCTGCTTAATGATATTCATTCTATCCGATGCACAAACGCACCTATTTGCTGCATGACGAAGCCGGCACATTGGCGCTTGGCGCTTCGCTGGCGCGCGCGCTGTCGCCCGGGCTGACGATTTACCTGCACGGCGACCTCGGCGCGGGCAAGACCACGCTGACGCGCGCCCTGCTGCACGCCGCCGGCCATCACGGTCATGTGAAAAGCCCGACCTACACGCTGGTGGAGCCGTATGCGCTCGAACTCGATGGAAACACGGTCGAGCTGTTCCATTTCGATCTATACCGTCTGAAAAGCGCGGAAGAATTTCTCGATGCCGGCTTCCGCGAGCATTTTGGCGGCCAGCGCATCTGCATTGTCGAGTGGCCGGAGAATGGCGAACCGATGTTGCCGGCGCCGGACATCGCGCTTCACTTCGCTGTCGCCGGCGAGGGGCGCAAGGTAGAATTGCAGGGATTGTCCGACAAGGGTGCTGCATGCCTCGACCGCCTCGATTTCGTTCCCAACCTGTGATGACCGACAGAAGCGCCATTAGCCGCCGCGCCGCGCTCAAGGCTGGCGGTACACTGGTGGTGTCGCTGGTCGCGGCCGGCATTCCCGGCCTGGCGCAGGCGGCGCAAAAGCTGCGGGTGCGCGTGTGGCCGGCGGAGGATTACACCCGCGTCACGCTGGAAAACAACACCAGCCTGAAGGCGACCTATTTCACGGTCAAGAATCCCGAGCGGCTGGTGGTCGATATCGAAGGGGTCGACCTCGATTCCGCGCTGAAGGATCTGGTGGCCAAGATCAAGCCGGACGATCCTTACGTGCAGCAGGTGCGCGTCGGCCAGAACCGGCCGAAGGTGGTGCGCCTCGTGTTCGACCTGAAGGAAGCCATCAATCCGCAGGTGTTTGCGCTCAAACCGGTGGGCGATTACCGGCACCGGCTGGTGCTCGATCTGTATCCGGTGCATGCGCGCGATCCGATCACGGCATTGCTGGAAAAGGGGGCGCCACCGGGCAATGCGGCGGCATCGCCAGCATTGCCGGTGCCGCAAGCCGAACCCGTGCCGATGCCTGCCGCGCCCGCGCCGCAGGCCACACCGGCAGAACCGGAGCCGCATGTGCCGGCCGCGCCACGCGGGCCGAAATTGCAACTCAAGCGGATGGTGACCATCGTGCTCGATCCGGGGCACGGCGGTGAAGATCCGGGCGCGATTGGCCGCGGCGGCAGCCGCGAAAAGGATGTGGTGCTGTCGATAGCGCGGCGGTTGAAGGCGCGCATCGAGCGCGAACCAAACATGCGCGTGGTGCTGACCCGCAACGGCGATTTCTTCGTGCCGCTGCATGTGCGGGTGCAAAAGGCGCGCGCGGCGCAGGCCGACCTGTTCATCTCGATCCACGCCGATGCGTTCGTCGAACCGAGCGCGCGCGGAGCGTCGGTGTTCGTGCTGTCGGAAAAGGGTGCGTCATCCACGGCGGCGCGCTGGCTGGCTAAAAAGGAAAACGAAGCCGACTTGATCGGCGGCGTGAACCTCAAGCAGCACGGCCATCAGGTCGCCAGCGTGCTGCTCGACTTGTCCACCACCGCGCAAATCAAGGACAGCATGAAGCTCGGGCGCGCGGTGCTGACCGAAATCGGCGGCATCAACCGGCTGCACAAGGGAGCGGTTGAACAGGCCGGCTTCGCCGTGCTGAAGGCGCCGGACATCCCAAGCATCCTGGTCGAAACCGCATTCATCTCGAACCCGGAAGAAGAACGCAAGCTGACCGACGGCCGTTATCAGGATCAGATGGCGGACGCGATTCTGATCGGCGCCAAGCGCTATTTCGCCAAGAATCCACCGTTGGCAAAAGGCCGGCTCACCTGATTGCCAAGAAGGCTGCCAGTTCCGGCAGCAATTCAGGTAAAATGCAGCCCTGCCGCAAATTTCACGCAAGCGCTCGTAGCTCAATGGATAGAGTACTGCCCTCCGAAGGCAGGGGTTGCTGGTTCGATCCCAGCCGAGCGCGCCAAGTGCTGTTCCTTTCTTTTTTGAAAATCGGGCCAGACTTCATCTGAACTTGCGTCAGCATCGTATTGACAGGCAGCAACCGTTTTCGCCACGTCAGGAAATTCCGTCGCTGGTCGCGTCTGGCCAGACATGCGAGGCAAAACGAATTTTTACCTCGTTTGCGATTAGGGCCGGATGAAACCTTTTCTGAAGTGGGCCGGCGGGAAATTCCGGATTCGGACGCGCATCATGGACGTGCTGCCGAAGGGCCGCCGCCTGATTGAGCCTTTTGCCGGTTCGGCCGCTGTTTTCCTGACCGCCGATTACCCGCATTACCTGCTGGCGGATTCCAACGCCGACCTAATCAACCTGTTTCGCTGCCTCAAGCATGAGGGCGATGGATTTGTCGGTTATTGCAATGGCTTTTTCACCGCGCGCAACAATACGCCGGAAGGCTATGGGCGGTTACGCGCGCTGTTCAACAGCACGCCGGATCATCGCCTGAAGGCTGCCCTGTTCGTTTATCTCAACCGCCACTGCTTCAACGGCCTGTGTCGCTACAACCGGCGCGGCGAATTCAACGTGCCGTTCGGCAAATACAGCCAGCCCGGGTTGCCGGCAGAACAGATGCGCGCGTTCAGTCAGAAAGCGCAACAGGCTGATTTTGCGGTGGCAGATTTTCGTACGATCATGCAGTCGGCACGCGAAGGCGACGTAGTGTATTGCGATCCGCCTTACGTGCCATTGTCGGCCACGTCGAATTTCACTGATTACGCCGCCGGCGGGTTCGGTCTGGACGATCAGCGCGATTTGGCGCAACTGGCGCAATCGCTGCGGGAGAAAGGCATCCCGGTGGTGATTTCAAACCACGATACCGACTGGACCCGTCAGCATTATCATGCCGCCAAGCTGTTTGCGTTCGACGTGCGGCGCTCGATTTCGGCCAATGGCGCCAAGCGTGGCAACGCGAGCGAACTGCTGGCGGTATTCGATTGACGTTTTTCGTTACGCCGTCAGCCGCTGCGGATGCGTGTAGACCGAGTGGCCGTGCTGCCGCACAAACCCGGCCAGCGTCAAGCCGGTGACATCGGCGATGCGCACCGCCAGCGCGGTGGGTGCGGAAACAGCCGCCAGTATGCCGATGCCGGCCGAGGCCGCCTTTTGCACCATTTCATAACTGGCGCGGCTGGTGACGATGGCGGCGCCGGCGGCGGTGTTAACGCCAGCGCGGCGCAGCGCGCCAATCAGCTTGTCCAGCGCATTGTGCCGGCCCACATCTTCCCTTACCAGCGTGACCTGTCCGTCGGCCGCCAGCCAGGCGGCGGCATGGGTGGCGCCGGTGCGCTGCTGCAAATGCTGCTGCTGTTCCATCTGCCGGAACGCGGCGTGCAGGGTGTCCGCGCTGAAGGCGGCCTGGCTGACAACCGGTGGCGGGATGCGGATCGCCTGCGGCAGCGTTTCCGTGCCGCACAGGCCGCAACCGGTGCGGCCGGCCAGCGTGCGCCGTTTTTCCTTCAGCGAAAAAAAGCGTTCACTGGCGATTTCCAGTTCGATGCGGATGCCGTTCAGATCGCCGGAAATTTCGCACGCATAGAGTTCCGAAGGCGCGGCCAGAATGCCTTCGGTCAGCGAAAAGCCAAGCGCGAAATCTTCCAGATCATTTGGGGTTGCCAGCATCACCGCGTGCGAAATGCCGTTGTATTCGAGTGCGACCGGCGCTTCTTCGGCCACATGATCTTGCGCCGAGACGGTTTGGCCTTCGCGCCATTTTGTTACCGGCACGGTGGCCGAGGTTTTGAAATCCGACATGGTTGTGCGTGGAAATGACATCGGTCATCACGATAGCATGGTTTAAATATGCGTGTTGCTGATATTTTCCGATCGGCTGATTAGCGACGTTTTTTCGCTTTTTGGCTGAAATGTCGCTTAAAATGATGCCTTTAATCAATATCGTTGCGGAGTAAAGTGCAGTTTTTTGCTAATTTACTGTCGTGATGAGCTTTTACTGCCGGTTGGCTCCTGATGAAAAAAATTGAAATCCGCCCCGATCTGTTCCTGTGCGGCGTTGCCGCGCACCCATACTCGCTGGCGCGAGGTGTTGCGCTGCTGCAGGCGGTGCAGGAAAAGGGCAATTTACGCGCTGCCTGCGGCAAGCTCGATATTTCATATCGCACCGGCTGGGCGGCGCTGGCGGAAATGGAGCAGATGCTCGGCGGTGCAGTGGTCGAAATGAGCCGGGGCCGTGGCACCGAACTGACAGAACTGGGACAGCGGCTGGTGTGGGCGGAAAAGCTGATTCACGCGCGGCTGGATCCGTTGCTGGAAAGCATGGCGATTGAAGTCGATGCGGAAATCCAGAGCGTGCTGGCGCGCGCGACCGATCATCTGAAGATTTTCGCCAGCCACGATTTTGCGATGGCGCTGCTGGGAGCGCAATTGCAGGCGCAGGGAATCCCGCTGGACTTGAGCTATCGCGGCAGCCTGGAAGCGGTGGGCGCGATGGGGCGCGGCATGTGCGATCTGGCCGGGTTCCATATCCCGACCGGCGCGCTTGAACCGCCGGCGCTGAAACAGTTCGAAAAGCTGTTGCAGCCATCGCATGTGGTGGTGAATCTGGCGACGCGCCGGCAGGGCCTGATCGTCAAGCGCGGCAATCCGAAGGGCATCTGGTCGATTGCCGACCTGGCCAAGCCGGATGTGCTGTTCGTCAACCGGCAGCCAGGTTCGGGCACGCGCATCATTCTCGACCTGATGCTGGCGCAGGAAGGGTTGACCGGGCAGAGTATCAACGGTTTCGAGCGGGTCGAGCTGACGCATGCGGCCATCGGCGCCTATGTCGCCAGCGGCAAGGCGGATGTCGGTCTTGGCGTGGAAACGGCAGCGCGCCAGTTCGATCTGGATTTCGTGCCGGTGATCGCGGAGCGCTATTTCCTGCTGTGCGATCGGCGCAAGCTGGCCGATGCGCGTTTCAAGCCGATTCACGATTATCTGAAAACGAGCGAATTCCGCACCGAAGTCAGCCGGCTGGCCGGTTACGATTCAGCTTCGACTGGCGGCGTGCTCGCATTGGCCGAAGCGTTTCCCTCGCTGGCGCTGGGCAAGGCGGATTGATTGACGCCAGCCGCGAGTGCTGGCGTTTGGTGTTTCATGGCTGGATGCGTTGCCGGCGGATTTGAGTGCGGGCGGGTTTGGTTAAAATAACTGACTGGAATTGTGTTTTGAGTCAGTAAGCTTGAAAAATATACTCCCACCAGTATTTAAAAGCAGCCAGCAAATATGTGGCCCGGCACCGTGTTTTGGTTATATACCCCTAGCATGGAGCTATCGTATTGGGCTATTGATGCCTTGCGCACAAGCTGGTGGCGCATGCTTGCGCAGGGGCGACGATAGCGGCTGGCACCGTTGCTGCCCCATTCAACCCTCCGTGGCGACTTGGCTGGCCTATTGCAATATCTGCCGGTATTCCCGCAGCGTTTGGGCCGCGAACGGGCTGAGCTCCTCCGCTTCGCCCTGTTCCCAGTGCGCCAGCAATTGCTGCCGCATCGCTGGCGCCCAGAAGTTTTTCAGGTGCGCGGCCATGCTTTCGGCGCCTTTTTGCCGGTCAGGCATCGACTCGAAAAAGGCGCCGATCTGGTTGCACATTTTCACCAGACGATCATTGTCCATCGATTCTCCCTTTCGTGGCTGTCGCGCGTGAATGCGGAGCGGTTGTCATTGGCGGTTACGGTCACTTTACGCCGGCATGGCCGCATGAACAGGCACCATGCCCGCAATGGGTGACTGCGCCCAGCAACTGGGTTTGCTCGTGCACGAAGCGTTCGCGCTGCTGCTGCCATGACGACGGCTGCGCGACCGGCATCACTTGCACCGCCGTGACCTTGTATTCCGGGCAATTGGTGGCCCAGTCGGAATTTTCGGTGGTGATCACGTTCGAGCCGGACTCCGGGAAGTGGAACGTGGTGTACACCACGCCTGGCTGCATCCGTGCCGAAATCGTGGCGCGCAGCACGGTCTGGCCGGCGCGCGATTCGACCCCGACCCAGTCGTCCTCGCGGATGCCGCGTTCCTCGGCGTCGTGCGGGTGGATTTCCAGCCGGTCTTCGCTGTGCCAGTGGCTGTTTTCAGTGCGGCGGGTCTGTGCGCCGACGTTGTATTGCGACAGGATGCGGCCGGTGGTCAGCAGCAGCGGATAGCGCTGCGTGACTTTTTCATCGGTGGCCACGTATTGCGTGATGAAGAACCGGCCCTTGCCGCGGGTGAATTGCTGCGTGTGCATGATCGGCGTGCCTTCCGGCGTGTCATCATTGCATGGCCACTGCACGCTGCCCAGGCGCTCAAGCGTGTCGTAGCTGACGCCAGCGAAGGTCGGCGTGAGCGAGGCGATTTCGGCCATGATTTCCGACGGGTGCGAATAATCCATCGGATAGCCGAGCGCGTTCGACAGCGCCACCGTCGTTTCCCAGTCGGCTTTGCCGGCCAGTGGCGGCATCACCTTGCGCACGCGCGAAATGCGGCGCTCGGCATTGGTGAAGGTGCCATCCTTTTCCAGGAACGACGAACCGGGCAGGAACACATGGGCATACATCGCGGTTTCATTCAGGAACAGGTCCTGCACCACCACGCATTCCATGTTCTTGAGCGCGGCGGTCACGTGCTGCGTGTTCGGGTCGGACTGCATGATGTCCTCGCCCTGGCAGTACAGCCCCTTGAAGCTGCCATGCACCGCGGCATCGAACATGTTCGGAATCCGCAGGCCCGGCTCCGGGTCGAGTGTGACGCTCCATTTGTCTTCGAACAGCGCGCGCGTGGTGGTGTCCGACACATGGCGGTAGCCGGGCAGTTCGTGCGGGAACGAACCCATGTCGCACGAGCCTTGCACGTTGTTCTGGCCGCGCAGCGGGTTGATGCCGACGCCTTCGCGCCCGATATTGCCGGTCGCCATCGCCAGGTTGGCAATGCCCATCACCGAGGTCGAGCCTTGCGCGTGCTCGGTCACGCCCAGGCCGTAATAGATCGCTGCATTGCCGCCGGTCGCATACAGTCGCGCGGCGGCGCGCAGCGTTTCGGCCGGCACGCCGGTGATGCTTGCCGTGGCTTCGGGTGAATTTTCCGGTTGGTTGACGAATGCCAGCCAGTCGTTGAATGACGCTTCATCGCAACGTTCGGCAATAAATTCGCGGTTGAGCAGTTTTTCGCTCACAACCACATGCGCCAGCGCATTGATGAGCGCGACGTTGGTTCCCGGCAGCAGCTGCAGGTGGTAATCCGCCTTGATGTGCGGCGACTGGACCAGATCGATGCGGCGCGGGTCGGCCACGATCAGCCGGGCGCCGGCGCGCAAGCGCTTTTTCATGCGCGAGGCGAACACCGGGTGGCCGTCGGTCGGGTTGGCGCCGATGACCAGGATCACATCCGCTTTTTCGACCGACTTGAAGGTTTGCGTGCCGGCCGATTCGCCCAGCGTCTGCTTCAGGCCGTACCCTGTGGGCGAGTGGCATACGCGGGCGCAGGTGTCGACGTTGTTGTTGCCGAATGCGGCCCGAACCAGTTTCTGCACCAGATAATCTTCTTCGTTGGTGCAGCGCGACGACACGATGCCGCCAATGGAATTTCTTCCGTATTGCTGCTGGATGCGCTTGAATTCGGAGGCAGCATGCTGGAGCGCCTGTTCCCACGACACTTCCTGCCACGGATCGGCAATGCTTTGGCGGATCATCGGTTGGGTGATGCGATCCTTGTGCGTCGCATAGCCCCAGGCGAAGCGGCCCTTGACGCACGAGTGACCCTCGTTGGCCTTGCCATCCTTGAATGGCGTCATGCGCACCACCTGGCTGCCTTTCATCTCCGCTTTGAACGCGCAGCCGACACCGCAGTAGGCGCAGGTGGTGACCACGCTGTGATCCGGCTGGCCAAACTGGATGATCGATTTTTCCGCCAGCGTGGCGGTCGGGCACACCTGCACGCACGCGCCGCACGACACGCATTCCGAATCCATAAACGGTTCGCTCTGGCCGGGCGAAACGCGCGCTTCAAAGCCGCGGCCGGCAATCGTGAGCGCGAACGTGCCCTGCACTTCGCCGCAGGCGCGCACACAGCGGCTGCAGACGATGCATTTCGACGGGTCGTAGGCGAAATACGGGTTCGATTCATCTTTTGGCGAGTCGAGATGGTTTTCGCCGGCCAAGCCATAGCGCACGTCGCGCAGGCCGACTTGCCCCGCCATGTCCTGCAACTCGCAATTGCCGTTCGAGGCACAGGTGAGACAGTCGAGCGGGTGGTCGGAAATGTATAGTTCCATCACGTTGCGCCTGAGTTCGGCCAGCTTCGGCGTTTGCGTGCGCACCTTCATCCCCGGTTCGACCGGTGTGGTGCATGATGACGGATAGCCGCGTCGGCCCTCGATTTCGACGATGCACAGCCGGCAGGAGCCGTAAGGTTCGATCAGGTCGGTCGCGCACAGCTTCGGGATGTTGATGCCGACATCGGCCGCGGCGCGCATGACCGAGGTGCCTGCGGGCACTTCGACCTGGATGCCGTCGATTTCAAGGCTGACCTTTTGCTCGGCCGCGCGCTGTGGGGTGCCGAAATCCGGTTCGTTCAGGTAGTTCATCTGTCCTCCGTACGTTCGCGTCGCTCAGGCGGCGCGCTGCTTGCCGGTGATGCCGAAATCTTCCGGGAAATGGTTCAGCGCCGACAGTACCGGATACGGCGTCATGCTGCCCATCGCGCACATCGAGGCGCTGACCATCGTGTCGCACAGGCTGCGCAACAGCCGCACCTGCTGTTCGGTGTCCTGCCCGCTGGTGATGCGGTCGATGGTTTCCTTGCCGCGCACCGAACCGATGCGGCACGGGGTGCATTTGCCGCAGGATTCGTAGGCGCAGAATTCCATCGCATAGCGCGCCTGTTTCGCCATGTCGACCGAGTCGTCAAACACCACGATGCCGCCGTGGCCGAGCGTGCCGCCAATCGCAGCCAGCGCTTCATAATCGACTTGGGTGTCGAGCTGCGATTCCGGAATATAGGCCCCGAGCGGGCCGCCGACCTGCACCGCGCGCACTGGCCGGCCGCTGCGCGTGCCGCCGCCGAATTCCTCGATCACTTCGCGCAGCGTGACGCCGAACGCCTTCTCGATCAGCCCGCCGCGCTGGATGTTGCCGGCCAGTTGCAGCGGCAAAGTGCCGCGCGAACGGCCGCTGCCGTACTGCTGGTAAAACACCGCGCCGCGCGCGAGGATGATCGGGATGCTGGCGAGCGACATGTTGTTGTTGATCGCGGTCGGCATGCCGAACAGGCCGGCGATCGCCGGCAGCGGCGGCTTGGCGCGCACGGTGCCGCGCTTGCCTTCAATGCTCTCCAGCATCGCGGTTTCCTCGCCGCAGACATACGAGCCGGCGGCCTTGCGTACTTCCAGCCGGAATGCCTTGTCGGAGTCTAGGATGCTGTCGCCCAGATAGCCGGCTTCGCTGGCAATCGCAATCGCCTGGTTCAGCACCTCGACCGAATCCGGGTATTCGCTGCGAACATAGATGTAGCCCTGCGTCGCGCCGACCGCGAGCGCGGCAATGGTCATGCCTTCGATCAGCACGAATGGATCGTTTTCCATGATCATGCGGTCGGAGAAAGTGCCTGAATCGCCTTCATCGGCATTGCACACCACGTATTTTTGCGTCGCGGGCGTGTTTAGCACCGTCATCCATTTCACGCCGGTGGGGAAGGCTGCGCCGCCGCGGCCGCGCAGGCCGGAATCGATCACTTGCTGCACGATGCGCGCCGGTTCCATCGTGATCGCGCGGCGCAGGCCGGCATAGCCTTCGTGGTCGAGATAATCGTCGAGCGACAACGGGTCGGTGATGCCGACACGGGCGAAGGTCAATCGTTCCTGGTTTTTCAGGAACGGGATGTCCGCCGTCAGGCCGAGCGCCAGCGGATGCTTGCCGCCGTGGGTGATATTCGCGTCGAACAGGCCGGGCACGTCATCCACCTTGACCGGGCCGTACGCCACCCGACCCTGCGGCGTGGCGATTTCGACTAGCGGTTCCAGCCAGAGCAGGCCGCGCGAACCGTTGCGGATCAGCTTGATGTCGATGCCGCGCCGCGCGGCTTCTTTGGCAATCGCCTGTGCGACCGCATCCGCGCCCAGCGCCCTGGCGGTCGAGTCGCGCGGAACGTAAATCAGGGTCTGTTTCATTTCCTGCTCCTTGCGCCGTCCAGCAGCGCATCGAAACGCTCCGGCGTGACATGCGTGTGCACCGTGTCGTCAAGCACGATATTCGGACCCACGGCGCAGTGGCCGAGGCAGTACACCGGTTCCAGCGTGACCGCGCCATCAGCCGAGTTTTCATGAAAGCCGCAGCACAGTTTTGCTTTTACATGCGCTTCCAGTTCGCCCGAGCCGACCGACTGGCAGGCTTCCGCGCGGCAGACCTGCACCACATGCTGGCCGGGCTGGTGCTGGCGGAAATGCGGGTAGTAGGTGATCACGCCGTGCACTTCGGCGCGGGACAGGTTCAATCCGCTGGCGATCAGCGGCACCGCATCGGGCGGAATGTGGCCGATGGCCTGCTGGATCTGGTGCAGTACCGGCAGCAGCGCGCCGGGTTGATCCTGATGCGTTGCGATGATGTCCAGAACGGTTTTTTCGTTCCAGGAAACAGCACTTGCAGAAGTCATTTCCGAACCCTTTCTTGTGCCAGGGAAGGTTGCGATTTTTCGTCTGGGAAACTGTTGCTTGCGCCAAGATAGCATGTTTCAAATGTGTGCGCACGCAAGCGTCGCGCTGTATCGTCAAATGTCAAAAGTAGTGCAGATTTATTGCGAAATGACGGGAGATGGTGGGTGATTTTGTGGTTTTAAGTTGTGGTTTATTGCATATTTGCGCGGTGCTATGTCCGTCCGGCGTAGAGTCGGTGCCGGTCACGCCGACAGTGCGATCACGATGGCGGATTCATCCACCAGTGCATGCACCTCATCCTGCAATGCCAGCGTGCTCCCGGGCAGTGGAAAGCCGACCAGTTGCTGTCCGGCGATCAGGCTGACTGAAATTTCATTGCCGCCGTCGCCGGGCGCAATGCGGCTGATTCTGCCGGGAATGCGGTTCATGCCCGCCTGTTCAGGCGCGCCGGTTAGGGCGACGATACCCACGGCAGTGGCTTTGCATAGCGCAATCACCGGCAGACCGACGGCAAGCGACAGCAGTTCGGCGCTGGTGCGGGTGATGCGTGCGGTCAGTGTTTCACCGCCCGGCAGTTTGAGTTGCACCCGCATCACCTGCCCATGGCCATCCAGACCGATGACTTCGCATGGCAGGTGGTTGCGCATGCTGGTGCGAATTGCCAGTTGCGCCAGTGTGGCGCTGTAAATGCCGCCGCTGCCGGCCTGCAACTGGTGCAGTACTTCATGCCGCAGCGTTGCCAGCAAGTCGGCCGTGGTCAGCAATTGCTTGCCGGCTGCGGTCAGCCGCGCGCCGCCGCCGCCAGTGCCGCCGACCGCTTTTTCCAGCAGGTTGATGCCGGCGAGGTTGGTCAGCGTGTCGATTGCCTGCCAGGCTGCCTTGTAGCTGACGCCTGCTTCGCGCGCTGCTTGCGAAATCGAACCGGTCTGATCGATCAGGCGCAGGATTTCGATCCGTTTATCGGCAATGCTGTGGCCGAGTGCGTCGGCCAGGAAGGCGGATTTTTTCATGTGCGTTATTTTGCCCGAATCCGTTTGGACGGGGTTTTCCGTTCGGGAAAAATTCTGCTAGACTGCGTTATTCCAAAAATGAATAGCGGGGGGCCGTGTCAAGAATCGTTCGAAAGGTATTGCTGTGCGCAGGCCTGATGTTGGCGGGTCTGTGTTCTTCCGCGCACGCGGCCGAGGTCAAGGTTGCGGTGGCGGCAAATTTCACCGCGCCGATCAAGGCGCTCGCGCCGGGGTTTGAACAGGCGACCGGCCACAAGCTGGTGCTGTCTTACGGTTCGACTGGCAAGTTCTATGCGCAAATCAAGAATGGCGCGCCGTTCGACGTATTCCTGGCGGCGGACGATGAAACGCCGATCCGGTTGGAAAAGGAAAACGGCATCGTGCCTGGAAGCCGCTTCACTTACGCCATCGGCAAGCTGGTGCTGTGGTCGGCCAAGCCGGGTTACGTTGATGGCAAGGGTGAAGTGCTGCGCCGCAACCAGTTCAAGCATCTGGCTGTCGCCGCGCCCAAGCTCGCTCCCTATGGCGCGGCAGGGTTTGAAGCGCTGACCAGGCTGAAGCTGCTGCCGGCCTTGCAGCCGAAGATAGTGCAGGGTGAAAACATAGGCCAGACGCACCAGTTCATTAACAGCGGCAATGCCGAACTCGGATTTGTCGCGCTGTCGCAGGTGTACAAGGATGGCCGGATTATCAGCGGCTCCGCCTGGATCGTGCCATCACGGCTGTACAGCCCGATTCGGCAGGACGCGGTGATCCTGGCTCATGGTCAGGGCAATCCTGCGGCGAAGGCGCTGGTGGATTATCTGAAAACGGCTGACGCGCGCAAATTGATCAAGTCTTACGGCTACGATTTTTAATCGTCTGATCGGGATGGTTTTGCGCAAAGCAGGGCTGGGCGCACGCTGCAGGCTTTTGCGAACAGGTATATCCTACAAAAACGGTCGGGAAAAATCGCGCGCCCCGGTTTTCGCGGGCGTGCGCATTTTCCGCCGCCGGAAAAACCTTTCGCTGATAGATTGAGTTGTATTCAAGAAAAAGGAAAAACGACCATGAATACCGCACTCGAAGTACCGAAGCATGAATTGTTAATCAACGGCAAGCGCGTTGCGCCCGAGGGGGGCAAGTATTCGACCATCCTGAATCCTGCAACCGAGGCGGTGATGGCGCAGGTGGCGCAGGGCAGCGCGAACGATGTCGATCTGGCGGTGCAGGCTGCTCGCGCCGCATTGAAGGTGTGGAACGGTATCCGTGCCGCTGAACGAGGCCTGATCCTGAACCGACTGGCCGATTTGATGGAAAAGCACCAGCAGGAATTGATTGCGCTGGAAAGCGCGAATGCCGGCAAGCCGCTGGCCAGCGTGCGGCGGCAGGACATGCCGGCCGCGATCGATACCACCCGCTATTACGCCGGCTGGGCCGACAAGATCATGGGGCAGGTGGTGCCGGCGCGCACCGATGCGCTGACCTACACCGTGCGCGAGCCGGTGGGCGTGGTGGGCGCAATCGTGCCGTGGAATTTCCCGCTGATGATTGGAATGTGGAAGATTGCGCCAGCGCTGGCCTGCGGCTGCACGCTGGTGGTCAAGCCGGCTGAGCTGACGCCGCTGACCGCGATCCGGATTGGCGAACTGGCGCTCGAAGCTGGCCTGCCGCCGGGCGTGCTGAACATCGTTACCGGCAAGGGCAGCGTGGTGGGCGATGCGATGGTGGCGCACCCGGGCGTGGACAAGGTGACCTTCACTGGTTCGCCCAACATCGGTCGCGGCATCATGCAGGGCGCGGCTTCCAACTTCAAGCGCATTACGCTCGAACTGGGCGGTAAGTCGGCCAACATCATTTTCAACGATGCCGATCTCGATGCGGCAGTGCGCGCGGCCGCTTCCGGCGTGTTCTTCAATGCCGGCCAGGTGTGCTCGGCCGGTTCGCGCATTCTGGTGCAGCGCGGCGTGTACGATCAGGTGGTCGAACGGCTGGTGCAGCGGGCGAAGGAAATCCGCATTGGCGATACCGCGTCGCCGGAAACCATCATGGGGCCGCTGGTATCGCAAAACCAGATGAACACCGTGCTGGATTACATCGAGGTTGGCAAGAAAGAGGGCGCCTCCTGTGTCTATGGCGGCGGCCGCGTCGGCGACAAGGGGTTTTATGTCGGCCCGACCATTTTCACCAACGTCGATCATGAAATGCGCATTTCGCAGGAAGAAATCTTCGGCCCGGTGGCGAGCGTGATTCCGTTCGAGGATGAGGCGGACGCGATCCGCATCGCCAATGGCACCGCCTTCAGTCTGGCGGCGGGCGTGTGGAGCGCGGATATCGGCCGCGTGCACCGCGTGGCGAACGAGCTGAAAGCCGGCACGGTCTGGGTCAACACCTATGGCTTCACCGACGTGCGCCTGCCGTGGGGCGGCACGGGTGAATCGGGTTTCGGCCGCGAGCATGGCGAGGCGGCGATTGAAAACTTCACTGAACCGAAAACCATCTGGTTGTCGCTGAACGAGCGTTTGGGCAATGCCAGATAAGGCGATGAGTCTGCCTGCGGGGCCCGCGGTGTCGGCTGTTCCGGCATCGCGGGCAACCGCAGCTGAAGTTCTGCTGCAGCCGATAGGCGTGATCCACAGCGAACACCAGCGGCCGGAAAGCACGCCGGTGCAGCCGGTGTTCGCGCGGCAATGCTTAGGACGGGTCGAGCTTCATCCTGAATATGCGGCCGGTTTGACCGGCATCGAAGGCTTTTCCCATCTGTATCTGATTTATCACCTGCATCTGGCGCCAGCGCCCAGACTGACGGTGCAACCGTTTCTGGGCGATGGTGAGCACGGGGTGTTCGCCACCCGTTTTCCGGCGCGGCCGAACCATCTTGGCTTGAGCGTGGTGGAGCTGTTGCGGCGCGAAGGCAATCGTCTGCTGGTGCGTGGGGTCGATATTCTTGATGGCACGCCGCTGCTCGACATCAAGCCGTATTCAGCGCGTTTCGATCACATCACGGCCGAGCGCAATGGTTGGATGGATATGGTCGATGATGAAACTGCCACGCAACGAGGTTTGCGCGGCTATTCAAAGTCGAAATAATACTGGCGAAGTGTTTACTGAGTGCTGCTGAATGTCTGGCGGACATGCGTGCGCATGCCCGCCAGATTTTTTTACGCCATGGCGGCGGCGCGCATGCTCGACTTCATGTCGTTATACATCTGATGCACATGCTGTTCGGCCCATTTCTGATCGTCGATCTTTTCGACCTTGACGGCGGAGTACTTGTATTCCGGCGTCAGTGAAATCGGGTCGAAATGTTCGGCGGTCAGCTCGTTGCAGGCGCCGATCCACCACTGGTAGGTCATATAGACTGCGCCTTCGTTGACGCGGTCGTTCACGTTGGCGCGTGTGATGACCTTGCCGCGGCGCGACGATACATAGACTAGTTGCTGATCCTTGATACCGAGCTTTTTGGCGTCGCCGGGATGGATTTGCACGAACCCAGGCTCGTCGGCCAGGGTTTGCAGCGCCGCGCAGTTGCCGGTCATCGAACGGCACGAGTAGTGGCCGACTTCGCGCACGGTCGACAACACGATCGGATATTCGTTGTCGACCTTCTCCAGCGGTTCGCGCCATTCGGTCGCGAACAGCAGCGCTTTGCCGGATGGCGTATCGAACTTGTTACCTTCATACAGCCAGGGCTTGCCCGGATCGTCGAGCGTCAGGGATGGCCAGGCGACATAACCCAAACCTTCCATTTTCTCGAAGGTTGCGCCGTAGTACAGCGGACACAGCTCGCGCAGCTCGTCCCAGATTTCCTTGGTGTTGTTGTACTTCATCGGGTAGCCCATCGCGGTCGCCATCAGGCTGTGGATTTCCCAGTCGTGCTTGACGTCGTAATCGGCCGGCGGATCGATCGCCTTGTAGCAGCGCTGGAAGGTGCGATCAGCGGCCGAGAATACGTTGTCATGCTCGCCCCACGACGTTGCCGGTAGAATCACGTCGGCTTCCATCGCGGTCTTGGTCATGAAGATATCCTGCACGATGATGAATTCCAGTTCCTTGAACGCCTGGCGCATCGTGCCCAGATCCGGTTCGGTCTGCAGCGGATCTTCGCCGAACACATAGTGCGCCTTGATCTTGCCTTCATGCACCAAGTGCGGCAGTTCGGTCAGGCTGTAGCCCTTCTTGCTCGGCATCTTCTGGATACCCCAGGCCTTGGCGAATTTGTCCAGCGTCGGCTGATCGTTGATCTTCTGGTAGCCAGGCAGCGTGCCCGGCAACGCACCCATGTCGCACGCACCCTGCACGTTGTTCTGGCCGCGCACAGGGCCGACGCCGACGTTCGGCTTGCCCAGGTTGCCGGTGATGGTGGCCAGGCTCGACAGGCCCTTGACCACGTCGACCGCCTGCCCCCATTGCGTGACGCCCATGCCCCACAGGATGGTCGCGGTTTCCGCGCCGGCGTACATGCGCATCGCTTCGCGGATCTGCTTCGGCTCCAGCCCCGTTATTTCAGCCACGTATTCCGGCGTGTACTTGGCCACGGTTTTCTTGTATTCGTCGAATCCTTCCGAATAATTGGCGACGTAGTTCTTGTCGTACAGGTTTTCATTCAGGAGCACGTTGGCGAACGCATTAACTAGCGCCATGTTTGAACCGTTCTTCAACGGCAGATACAAGTCGGCCAGACGCGCTGATTCGATGAAGCGCGGGTCGCAGACGATGATCTTAGCCCCCTTCTGCTTGGCCTTGACGATGCGGCGCGCCACCACCGGATGCGAATCGGCCGGGTTGTAACCAAAGATCAGGATGCACTTGGTATCCTCGATTTCCGGAATCGAGTTGCTCATCGCGCCGTTGCCGAGCGTGACGTCCAGACCGGCAACCGACGGGCCGTGGCAGACGCGGGCGCAGCAGTCGATGTTGTTGGTGCCGAGCACCGCGCGCGTGAATTTCTGCGCCACGAAATTCGATTCATTGCCGGTGCCGCGCGACGAACCGGTGGTCATGATCGCTTCCGCGCCGTATTTGTTCTTGATTTCGGTCAGGCGCTTGGCCGAATAGCTGATGGCTTCGTCCCAGGTCACGCGCTCGAACTGGCCACCGCGCTGGCGGCGGATCATCGGAAAGCGCAGACGTGGCGTCAAGAGCTTGGTGTCATTCAAAAAGTCCCAGCCGTAGTAGCCTTTCAGACAGAGTTCGCCCTCGTTGGTGACACCATTCGCGCCTTCGGCGCCGACGATCTTGCCGTTGTCTACCAGGAAATTGATCTTGCAGCCCGTACCGCAGTACGGGCAAACGGTGATTACCTTTTCCATTTTTAATCCCTTTCTTGAGTAACTTTGTTCCTGTGCCTTGAGGCGAAGGTCAGAATTCCACGACCGAGCGTTCACGCCGGGTGCGTGACATGTCTTCCATCGCGGCCGGCCCCATCAGATGGATGGCCTTGGTCGGGCAAACCGGAATGCACGCGGGTCCGCCATCACGGTCGATGCACAGGTCGCACTTATGCGCCTGCGAAACTACCTTGCGCGTCGGCAGCACGCCGAGCGGGGTTGATTGCACGGGTTTTTCGACCATTTCCATCGCACCGAACGGGCAGGCAACCACGCAGGTCTGGCAGCCGATGCAGCGTTCTTCCTGCAGTTGCACCGTGCCTGCCTGGTAGACCAGCGCGGCGGTTGGGCATGCGTTCACGCACGGGGCGTTTTCGCACTGGCGACATTGCACCGGAACAGTTACTTTCTGCACCCGCATGACTTTCAGGCGCGGCCTGAAATTTGCGGGTGATAGTGCTTCTGCCGTGCCGGTGCCGATTGGATGTGCAAGTGCGCAGGCCACTTCGCAAGTGCGACAGCCTATGCATTTGCTGGGTTCAGCAATCACAAACCGGTTCATCATGGTTCTCCTTGGTTGGACTTGTAAACACGATAATATGCAAGGCATTGCCTGTTGATAACAGGACGGCAATACCACGCGAAACTCCGGCAGACTTATAGTGAAACGATTCATTATTACCCAGATTTTCGCATTACAAAATATGCATTCCTGCACCTGTTTATATGCAATCAGTTGATTGTTTTGATGTAAATGCATTTCTTGCGGGAATCGCGCGGCAATTCCTGCAGAATCCGGATGGCAGGGCGAGGAAAAAATGGGGCGCAAAAAAGACAATGCCCCCATGACGGGGGCAAGGCAAAGAAGGGAGCGTGAGGCTCCGGCAGTTCTCCCGCGAGCGGGAGAGGGGGATTAGCTCGAGGCTTCGATCATGCTGAGCAGGGCCTGTTCGCGACGCTGGGCGCTCTTCGCCTCCAGATTGTCGGGATCGACCAGGTACAGCGCATTGGTCGGGCAAACCTGAATGCAGGCCGGGCCACCGCTGCGGTCCAGGCACAGATCGCATTTGTGCGCGCGCGACACGGTTGAACGCACCGCACTCGGTCCGCTAACCTGCTTGACCGGCACCGATACCATGTCCATGGCGCCGAACGGGCAGGCAACCACGCAGGTCTGGCAGCCAATGCAGCGCTCTTCCAGCAGTTGCACCGTGCCGGCGCGGTAAACCAGCGCCTGCGTCGGGCAGGAATTCACGCACGGCGCGTTTTCACACTGGCGGCACTGCACCGGGGCCGTGATTTTCATGTTTCTCACCAGTTTCAGGCGCGGCCTGAAATTCGCGGGTGTCAGTGCTTCTGCCGAGCCGTTAACGGAAGGGTGCGCCAGCGTGCAAGCCACCTCACAGGTGCGGCAGCCTATGCATTTACTGGGTTCTGCAATCACAAAACGATTCATCGTGCACCTCCTCGATCGTACTTAAATATGTGTTGCCCTACTTATTTTTACAGAAGCATCATCATGTTATGCTCCCGTTTTTTCAGGGTAAAGGCGATATTATATCCAGATATCGCGCTTCTCAAAAATATGTATGCGCCTGCCAATATACTTGCAAGCGGCTGCATGGATAGGCTTGGGCGGTGGCGCATACTCGGAACAGCCTGTTGCCGTAACTTATTATCGAAAAAACCAGGACTTGCATGGCCACGGAAAACACTTCAAGCGAACAGAAAAATTGTCCCGTCGATACCACATTGATCGCATTGCGCAGCCAGTTGCGGCAAGCGGAGAATGCGCCGCACCCCACGCGGGCGGCACTGGCGGCCGCGACGCGGATTGTGACCGAAATCAAGCTCGGACGCGGTAATCCCTCGCACCTGGAGCAACTCGCCACGCTGGCGGAGGAATTGAAGCCCAAGGCGCCTGCCGCCGGATTTGGCCTGTCGGCGACGCTGGAAGAAGCTCAGGATGAATGGCGCCAGCACGTCGAACAGCACGAATGCAGCACGAACACTTGCATGCAGCCGCACACCGTGCCGTGTCAGGATGCCTGCCCGGCGCACATCGACATTCCGAGCATGATCGCGCATGTTGGTCGCGGGCAATACAAGGAATCGCTGGATGTGCTGCTAAAGGATACGCCGCTGCCGAATTCCTGCGGGCTGGTCTGCCCCGCGCCGTGCGAAGATGCTTGCGTGCAAAAGGCGGTCAGCGCGCCGGTATTGATCAAGCCGATGAAATCGGTCGCCGCACGTTGCGCCGGCAGCTATCCGTTGCCGGAGTGCGATGCGGCCTCGGGCAAACGGGTGGCAATCGTCGGCGCCGGCCCCGGCGGCCTGACCGCAGCCTACTATCTGGCGCAGAAGGGTCATCGGGTCGAGATTTTCGACGAGCGCGAGCATCCGGGCGGCATCATGCGCTACGGCATTCCTGAATACCGGCTGCCGAATCCGGTGCTGAATGCCGAAATCGACATGGTCAAGGCGCTCGGCGTGCAATTTCACATGAACACCCGCATCGCCAAATTGCAGGACTTGCGCCAGCAAGGTTTCGACGCGATTTTCCTCGCGACCGGTCTGCAGAAATCGAAGGGCATGGGGGTCGCCGGTGACGACCAGCCGTTCGTGCTCGGCGGCATTGATTTCCTGAGTCAGGTGCGCGAAGGCAAAAATCCGCGCGTTGGCCCGCATGTGATTGTGATCGGCGGCGGCAATACCGCGATTGATGCGTCGATGACTGCTTTCCGCCAGGGTGCGACCAAGGTGGAGATCTGGTATCGCCGCACGCGCAAGGTCATGCCGGCCAATCCGCATGAAGTCGAGATGGCGCTGGCCGAAGGGGTCGAACTGAAGGAATTCTGGGCGCCGAGCAAGATCATGGCGGACAACAAGATTGAATTCGTGCGCAATTCCAGCGCGCCGGATGCGGCCACCACCCAGCCGGTCGTGATTCAGCCCGACCAGGTGATTGCGGCCATCGGCCAGGATTCGGATCTGGATTATCTGGACGGGGTCGAGCTTGAACTCAAGTGGGGCAACATCATGGCCGATCCGGTCACGCTGATGACCGCGATCCCGGGCGTGTTTTCCGGCGGCGACGTGCAGCACGGCGGCAGCACGGTGGTGGCGGCCATCGGTTCGGGCAAGCGCGCGGCGGAATCCATCCATTCGTACCTGACCGGCAGCGCGATGGATCTCGAATCGCTGAAACCGCAGCGGCGCGATTTCGTGCCGCCGATTGTCAGCAATGCGGCGCACCGTACCGACACGCACCGGCCGCACATCCCGGAAACCGATCCAATCGCGCGCCGCACGTCGTTTGATTCGGTCTGGATCGATTTCGATACGAACACGGCCAAGCTCGAAGCGGAGCGCTGCCTGCGCTGCGACCAGTGCATCGGCTGCGGCCTGTGCGAACTGGTGTGCGCCGAAGTGGGCGCGAACGCGCTCAAGATGGTCGATGCCGGCAAGGGCCGGCTGGCGTTCGAAAGCTTCCTGCGGCCGGCGACGACCTGCATCGGCTGCGGCGCATGCGCGGCAGTGTGCCCGACTGGCGCGATTACGGTCGAAACCATCGGCAACGACCGTGTCACCACCATCACCGGCACCGAAGTACGCCGCCAGCCGCTGCTGGCATGCGCGGTCTGCGGCGAACCGACCGTCAGCGCGATGCAGCAGGCAATGGCGAACCAACGGCTCGGGCACGATCCGTCTGCGCCTTCGGTCTGCCCGGCGTGCGCGCGGGCGCAGACCAGCAGCCTGATTCAGGCGATGTACGAAAAAGCGTGAGCGCGCCGCGTGGCTGAAACGGCCTCAGCCGAATGAAAAATCCCCGCTAGGGTGTAATAACCTGACGCGGGGATTTTTCTTTTCATTCGATGGCAAAATTCGATGGCAAATCGGGTGGAGGAATTCAGCGGCCGGATTCTGCCGCTTGATTCGGCCGTGTGCGTGCGGCTGTGCTGGGCGCACGCGGTTGCCATCCTGCCATGCTGGTTAAAATAACTGACCCAATATGCTATTTTGGTCAGTAGGGCTGAAAAATATACTCCGTCCAGTATTTAAAAACAGCCAGCAAAACTGTGGCCTAGTGCAGTGTTTTGGCTATATACCCCTGCAAAATGTGACAGTGCGGCTTACAGCAGCGTCGCCAGCGCTGCCATCGGCGCCAGCGAATCATCGAAATGCGCAGTGTGATCCGGCAGCGCCGAGACGAAGCGGAACTCGCTGAACTCGAATCCGGGCGCCACGCTGCAGCCGACCAGCGCGAAGCCCTCGATCACTCGCGCCGCCTGCCAGTCGCCCGCCTTGATCACCGCCACGCTGTCTTTGCCGTCGAGCGCGTTGCCCAGCAGGTGGCGCGCGTGCTGCTGCGTGGCCGGATCGTAGGCGAACAGCTCCAGTGTGCCGCCGGCGTAGAAATGCCAGATTTCATCCGACTCGATCACGTGCCAGCGGCTGAACTGGCCGGGTTCCAGCAGGTAGTAAATCTTGGTCAGGGCCGAGCGCGTGCCGCGTGGCGTTTCGACTTGCGACGCGGAACGGTACAGTTCGCGGTACCAGCCGCCTTCCGGGTGCGGCGACAGTTGCAGTGATTCAATCAGTTGGCGGGCGGGCATGGTGGCTGGTGTCAGGGTTGCAGGTATCGTATGAGGCGGCTATTGCGCCGAAAGCAGCAATGTACCGTAAATCGCTGCTTCGTTCGAGATTTCCGGCTGATGCGTTAGCCGAAAAAACATCCCCGCCGAAGCGGGGATGGACTGCATTCGGCCGCTGGATTCGCGGCCCTGTTGACATTAGATCAGTTTCTCGATGCTGCTGATGGCCGCCTTGCCTGACAGCGGGGCGTAGATGGTCATCATTACGACGTGCTTTTCAGGCTGGCGTGTAACCAGCGTTTGATCGCAGATCAACGCATAGTTCATGCCGCTGACCAGTTGCTGCGCGACAAAGGCAACCGGCGTGTATGACGCGCCAACCATGCCTGCGGTGGCTTCGGAAAAAGCGGTAGCGACTTTTTCCGGCAGCGCGCAGGGCGGATTGGTGATGATTTCCCAAGCTCCTACCATGTTGTTCTCCTGGATTGTTGTGGTTAGAACTTCTAGATTTGCCGTTGAGATTCCGGCAAGCAGGTTGTTTGCGAGGCGCAAATTGCCTACAAACAACTAATTATATATTTTCAATTGATCGAATGACAACATTGTGACAAAAAATAATGACCGATGCCCGAGGGAACATGGTTTCGGTCACAGAGGCAGATGCAGATGGGAATGAAAAATGGTAATGCCGGAAATGAAACAGAGGGGTCGCGGCCCCTCTGTTCGTTGCATGCAAGGTGTTTACTGCGCGGGTTGTTCCGCCTCTTCCTCCGCCGCGCCGTAATGGCGGTTGTAGATGTGCTGCAGGTTGCCAATCAGTTGCGAGAACAGTTCTTCGCGCACATCGCCAGGGATGGTCTGGCCCTTGCCGGCGATTACGTCGGCAAGCTCTTCGCGCAGCATCACCACCGGTTTCAGCAGCGCCAGATCGCTCTGGTCATCGAGCAGTTCCTGCCATGCTTCGCGCCGCAATTGTACCCCCAGCATGAACGCATCGGCCCAGTCGTTGCCGGACAGCTTGTCATCCTGGTCGGCATACAGGAATGGATAGTAGGACGAACCTTCGTGGAATTTGTCAGCGATGTATTTCCAATGTTCGGACAGGATGGCCACGACTTCTTGCGCCTGCGCTTCGGATTCGAAGTTCGGCGTGCCGCTGCCGAAGATGTAGGGCAGGAATTCGCTCATCGGCACCGGTTCCGGGCCGATGATCAGCGCGCAGAAAAAGCCGTCCATGTGTTCCAGATGCATGGCGTTCGGCTGTGAATCGAGAAATTGCTCCAGGCGGTCAAACTTGGCGTCGGCAACGCCATCTTTTTTCAGCATCATGGATCAGGTTTCCATCGGTTGTGCGTTGAAAGGCGGCGTGGCAGGCGCCGCGCCGTGCAGGTTTTAATTATAGCCTGCGCTTCTGGGCGGCGCCGGTGCGAATGATCGGCTAAGCGTTATTTTTTCGGGTAGCCGACCGATTGCGCCAGGATGATGTGCTGGTTTGATGCCAGATTCAGCGCCTTCGCCAGCGCCGGTTTGTCGATGTAGGCGCGCACCATCGTCGCCAGCCCTTCCGAGGCGCAGAACAGGTAGACGTTCTGGCTGATGTAGCCGGTATCGGCGGCGGCGTAGAAGCGCCGGTATTCATCGTCGTCGTTGCGGAATTTCGATACATCGGCCACGAACAGCAGGTTCACCGGCGCATCGGCGACGAAGCCCTGCTTGCCGGTCAGTGAACGGATATCCTGATTACTCACCGGTTGCAGGCTGTGGGCGAAGGCATCGTACAGCCATACGCCTTCTTTGGTGACAACATAGATGCCGACTTCCTGTGCATCGTGCGCCGACGGCGCGGTGCGACCCTTCTTGTCTGCCCGGTTGACGCCGAACGCGGCCCACAGCAGGTTTGACAGCGTTTGCGGCGACAGCGGCTTGCTGTCGTAATCGCGCACCGTGCGCCGCTCCCTGAGCGCATCCATTAGTGGCTTGCCGCCAGTGGTTTGCGGCGCGGGCAGCGCCAGCGGCTGTCCTTTTGATTGCTGCTGCGACTGTTGCGGTTTCGGTTCATCGGTCTTGGCGGTGCAGGATTGCGACAGCAGCGCCAGCGACATCAGGCTGCACAGGCCAAGCCGGCCGAGATGGTTCAGTTTGACGTTCATGCTCATTCTCCGTTGGCTGATGTTCGGGTTCGACTGTGTCCGGATACGGTTACGCGACTTCCGGCGTAATCAGCGTGCGCAGTTCTTCCGGCAGTGGCACCGACCTGACGGTCTGCAGGTCGATCCAGACCACTTTCGCGCCGCCTGAGGCATAGATGGTGTCCGGATCGTCGGCCATCACGATATCCTGCGTGATTTCGAAGCTGGAACGGCCGGGCGAGCCGGCATAGGTGCGGACTTCGATGTCGCCCGGATACTTCAGTGGCCGGAAATAGGTGCAGTGCGCGTTGACCACCACGGTTTCCATCCCGGCCTTCTCGCGCGAGCGGAACGACGCATACCATTCGATCCGCGCCTGCTCCATGTAGCGGAAATAGACGGTATTGTTGACATGGCCCATTGCATCCATGTCGCTCCAGCGGATGGGAATCCTGCTGGTGAAAACCAGTCGACGGTCTTGTTCGTTCATAACAGGCTCATGCCGTCGTCGGCGGTAATGACCGCGCCATTGATGAAGCGGGATTCATCGGACGCCAGCAATAGCACCAGTCCGTCGAGGTCTTCCGGCTTGCCGGCGCGCTTGCGCGGCAGCTTGTCGATGAATTTCTGTCCCTGTTCGCTATGGTAATGCGCGGCGTTGATGTCGGTCAGCATGTAGCCGGGGCAAATCGCGTTGACGTTGATGTTGTACGGTGCCCATTCGAGCGCCATCGATTTCGTCATCTGGATTACCGCCGCCTTGCTCATGCCATATACGCCGTAATACGGCAGCGATTTCAGGCCGGCAATCGACGAAATGTTGATGATGCGGTGCTGCCGGCCCGGTTTGGCCTTGGCGCGAGCGATCATCCGCTTGGCCGCTTCCTGCGCGACGAAGAATGCGCCGCGCTGGTTGGTACCCATGATGTGCACGTAATCGTCCATCGTCACGTCTTCCAGCCGCTGGTTGGTCACCACGCCGGAATTGTTGACCAGGATGTCGAGCGCGCCTGCCTCGGTTTCTGCATGCGCAATCGCCGATTTGATGCTGGCGTGGTCGGTTACGTCCAGATGCACCACATGGGCGGAACCGCCTTCGGCCTCGATTTCGGCGCGCAATTCCTTCAACAGGTTCATCCGGCGCGAAGCCAGCACGACACGGGCACCAGCTTGCGCCAGTGCGCGCGCGGCACGCGCGCCCAGACCGCTCGATGCGCCGGTGACCAGCGCGGTTTTTCCTTCCAGATTGACTTCAATACCCATATGAACTCCCGGCTTACTCGCCCGCTGGCGGCATTTTATCGGTAAAACGGCATCAGAACCGTTATCATTGCCAGATTATGCTGCAAATAAATTGTGGCGCGTTTTGTCCGGGCGCAAAAAAATGGCAGGTCCGGACGGGTTTTTATTTTTTCGGAATCATGTCACAAAATCAGAATCTGGATCCGCGCGAGGCGATGGAGTACGACCTTGTCATCGTTGGCGGTGGACCAGCCGGGCTGGCGGCGGCGATTCGCGCCAGGCAGTTGGCGGCGCAAAACGGCAATGAGATATCGGTGTGCGTGCTGGAAAAAGGCGGTGAACTGGGCGCACATACGCTCTCGGGTGCGATCATCGATCCGCGTTCGCTGGCGGAATTGTTCCCTGACTGGCGCGAGCGCGGCGCGCCGCTGAACCTGCCTGTCGCCAGTGAACGGATGCTGCAACTGAGCGCCAGCGGCGCGAAGGCATTGCCGGCAGCGCTGGTGCCGGCCTGCTTCCACAATGATGGCAATTACCTGATTTCACTCGGCAATCTGACGCGCTGGCTCGGCCAGCAGGCGGAAAGTCTGGGGGTCGACATCTTTCCCGGCTTTGCCGCGGCCGAAGTGCTGTACCGCGACGACGGTTCGGTCAAGGGGGTCGCCACCGGCGACATGGGCCTCGATCGCGAGCGCAGGCGCAAGCCGGAATTCCAGCGCGGGATGGAACTGCACGCGAAATACACGCTGTTCGCTGAAGGCACGCGCGGCCAGCTCGGGCGCGAACTGATTGCGCGCTTCAAGCTCGATCAAGGGCGCGACCCGCAGGCGTACAGCATCGGCATCAAGGAAGTGTGGGAAGTGAGCAAAGAGCAGCACCAGCCGGGGCTGGTGCTGCATACTGCCGGCTGGCCGCTGGACAACGCGACTTACGGCGGCTCGTTCATCTACCACATGGAAAACCGGCAGGTGGCGATCGGCTATATTTTCGGGCTGGGCTACCGCAATCCGTACCTGTCGCCGTTCGAGGAATTCCAGCGTTTCAAGACCCATCCGGCGGTGCGGCCGCACATTGAAGGAGGGCAGCGCATCGCCTACGGCGCGCGCGCGATGACGGTCGGTGGGCTGCAGGCATTGCCGGAACTGGCGTTTCAGGGTGGCGCGCTGGTCGGCTGCGAAGCTGGTTTCATGAACGGCAGCCGCTTGAAAGGCATCCACGGCGCAGTCAAGTCGGGCGCACTGGCAGCCGAGGCTGCGGTCGAGGCACTGGCGGCTGGCCGGGCGGGCGACGTGCTGGCGGCGTACCCGCAGTCGTTCCGCCAGTCGTGGCTGCATGAGGAACTGCATCGCGGTCGCAATTTCAAGCCCTGCATGGAACAGGGGCTGATGCTGGGCGGGCTGCTGTTTGGCATCGATCAGGTGCTGTTGCGCGGCCGCGCGCCGTGGACCATGCACCGCAGGCATGCCGACCACGAACTGCTGCTGCCGGCGGCGCAATGCCAGCCGATTGCCTATCCGAAGCCGGATGGCAGGCTGACGTTCGATTTGCTGTCGTCAGTTTACCTGACTGGCGTGCAGCACGAGGAAGATCAGCCATGTCACTTGACGCTGAAGGATGCGGACAAGCCGGTGGCGCTGAATCTGGCGAAATACGCCGGGCCTGAGGCGCGCTACTGCCCGGCGGGGGTGTACGAATTTGTGCAGGACGACGATGGCCGCGCTCGGCTGCAGATCAATGCATCGAACTGCATCCACTGCAAGACATGCGACATCAAGGACCCGACGCAAAACATCGTCTGGGTCGCGCCTGAGAGTGGCGGCGGGCCGAATTATTCCGGCATGTGAGCCGTTGGTGGCGCTGCCACCACATGGTCGCGCCCGGCGGACTTGGCTGCGTACAGCGCCTTGTCCGCTCCGGCGAGCAAATCCAGCGGCAGGTGTTTGTTGCGCATCGGCACCAGCGCATCGACGCCGCAACTGATTGTCAGGATGCCGTTGCTGCTGGTGGCATGTGCAATCGCCAGCGCGCGCACGTCTTGCTGGATTTGTTCGGCAATGGCGTGTGCGCTTGCCAGATCTGTTCCGGGTAGCAGCAGCGCGATTTCCTCGCCGCCATAGCGTGCAGCCAGATCGCCGGCGCGTCGCTGGCAGGCCTTTACCACCGCGCTGATTTTCCGCAGACAATCGTCGCCGGCAGGATGGCCGTAATGATCGTTGTATTGTTTGAAGATGTCGACATCAAGCATGATCAGCGCCAGCGGCTGGTTGTGACGCATCGCGCGGCGGAACTCTTCGTCCAGCGCTAGGTCGAACTGGCGGCGGTTCGCCAGTCCGGTCAGACCGTCCTGCATCGCCATCCGTTCGAGTTCATGGTTCAGTTGCTGCAGTGCCGTTTGCGCTTTCTGCAGCTCGTTTTCGGCCTCAAGTCGTCTGGCAATCTGACGCAACATTCTGAAACCGAGGAATCCCAGTCCCAATGTAAGGACGAACACCACCAGCATATGGGGGTAAGCTTCCCGCCACCACTGGGCCATCAGGTCTTTTTGCGACAGCGATACCACCTGTATCAGCGGATAGGAATCCAGCTGCCGGTAGGAGATCAGCCGTTCCTGGCCATCAATCGCGGACGCATTCGTCTGGAAAATGCCGGAGGTCGCCTTGGGCAGATGTTCGCGGAACAATGGCCCATTGCGGATATCCATGCCAATCTGCTTTTCGTCGAACGGGCGGCGCAGCAGCAGGACGCCATCGGCTGAGTCGAGCGCAATCGCACTGTTGGGGCCAAGCCGATAGCTGTTGTATTGCTGATTGAAGTAATCAAGCCGGATGGTGGCCAGCACCACGCCGGCGAAGCGGCCATCGGCATGATTGAAGCGGCGTGCGATGGTGAAAATCCACTCGCCGGTCGAGCGGCTCTTGACCGGTTTGCCGATGAATGGTTTGGCGTCGGCATGGGTAATCAGATAGATGAAATAATCACGGTCGGCATTGTTCACTCCGACCGTACTGCGTCGCATCGAATTTACCAGCCAACGCCCGCTGGCGTCATAGATGAACAGGCCGTGCAGCTTCGGCAATTCCTTCACATGCTGTACCAGCAGAGACTCCAGCCGGCGCAGGTTGGCCGCGCCAGTACCATCGGTTTCGACCCGTTCAACCAGTTCCAGCAGAATTGTATCGGCCTGCTTGAAGGTGGCTTCTGTTTGCTGTGCCAGAGAGTTCGTCAGATTGGCCGCATAGTTTTTCGCGTGTTGCCGTCCGATATTGTATACGTTGTGGTTTTGCCAAAATACAATGACCAGCAACGACAGGCAGACCAGCACGACAAATACTTTCGCCAGCGGCATCAAGTGATGCCGCCGGGAGGACGGGGCAGTAGTATCGTCGGCAATCCCCGGATCGTCACGGGGCGGAAGCGTAGTCATACGGTCATGGTAGCAGAAGTGCTGTCCGGCAAGTCGTTGCCCGCGCCCTGAATTTCAGCGGTGCAGCCAGTTTGTGGCATGACAATCGTCAAGCGCAGTCGCCTTTGCGCCGTTTTTTCCTGTGCGATGCGGCATAATATCGGCGCGTTGCATAAATGCAATGCGGCAATATCTATCCATGGCGCGGAAAGAACCGCATTTCCCTTGTCCGCCAGACGACGCAGCATTCTCACGGAGATTCTTGATGTTCGAACAGGCAGGTCTTGCAGACGCGTACCGCAAGCTGATGGCGGGCGACCACGGCGATCCGTTTTCGGTACTCGGCATGCATGAGGTCAAGGGACAACTGGTGGTACGGGCGCTGTTGCCGGGCGCGGTTGGCGTGGCCGTGATCGAGTCGAAAACCGGCCGCAAGCTGGTGGCGCTGGCGCGGGTCAAGGGTACCGATATCTTCGCCGCCGCCATTCCCCGGCGCAAGAACCGTTTCGCTTACCGGCTGCTGGTTGACTGGGGCAGTCACGAGCAGGAAATGGAGCATGCGTACCGCTTCGCGAAAATCCTGGGCGATATCGACGTCTGGCTGCTGGCCGAGGGCACGCATTTCCGGCCGTACGAAAAAATGGGAGCGCACCCGACCGAGATCGATGGCGTTGCCGGCGTCAGCTTTGTCGTCTGGGCGCCGAACGCGCGCCGGGTGTCGGTGGTTGGTGATTTCAACAACTGGGATGGCAGGCGCCACATGATGCGGCTACGGCCGGAATGCGGCGTGTGGGAAATTTTCGTGCCGCACATGATGCCGGGCGATATCTACAAATACGAAGTCAAGGCGAACAACGGCGACATTCTGTACAAGGCCGATCCGTTTGGCTTTTCGGCTGAACTGCGGCCGAAGTCGGCCTCGGTGGTGCATCGGCTGCTGCCGGTCTGTCCGGCCAGCGAGGCGCGCAGAAAGGCGAATGCGCTTGATGCACCGGTCAGCATTTACGAAGTGCATCTCGGTTCCTGGCGCTTGCCGGGCGATGGTCGCCGCTGGTTCACTTACCGTGAACTGGCCGAACAGTTGATTCCGTATGTGCTCGACCTGGGGTTTACCCATGTCGAGCTGCTGCCGGTGCACGAACATCCGCTCGACAATTCCTGGGGCTACCAGCCGGTCGGGCTGTATGCGCCGACGTCGCGCTATGGCACGCCGGACGATTTCCGCTGCTTCATCGAAACCGCGCACGCCAGCGGACTGGGCGTGATTCTCGACTGGGTGCCGGGGCATTTTCCGATCGATGCGCACGGGCTGGAGCATTTCGACGGCACGCCGCTGTACGAACACGCCGATCCGCGCGAAGGTTTTCATCAGGACTGGAATGTGCTGATCTACAACTACGGCGGGCGCGAAGTGCGCAACTTCCTGGTTGGCAATGCACTTTTCTGGCTCGAACGTTTCGGCATTGATGGCTTGCGGGTCGATGCGGTGGCGTCGATGATTTACCGCGATTACAGCCGCAAGCCGGGGGAGTGGATTCCGAACGAATACGGCGGCAATCAGAATCTGGAAGCGATAGCCTTCCTGCGCCGGATGAATGAAGTGGTCGGCACCGAGCGGCCGGAGGCGGTGACAATGGCGGAGGAATCGACTGCGTTTCCGGCGGTGTCGCGCCCGACCTTTCACGGCGGCCTAGGCTTCCATTACAAATGGAATCTCGGCTGGATGCACGACACACTGTCGTACATGCAGCAGGACCCGGTGCATCGCAAGCACCATCACGACAAGATGCGCTTCTCGATGATGTATGCCTACAGCGAGAATTTCGTGCTGCCACTGTCGCATGACGAAGTGGTGCACGGCAAACGGTCGATCCTTGGCCGGATGCCGGGCGACGAATGGCAGCGATTCGCCAACCTGCGCGCCTATTACGGCTTCATGTGGGGGCACCCGGGCAAGAAACTGCTGTTCATGGGGAGCGAATTCGGCCAGTACCGCGAATGGAATTCAAACGGCAGCCTTGACTGGGATTTGCTGCAGTATGCGGTCCATGCCGGCGCGCAGCGCGTGGTGCGCGATCTGAACGCGGTCTATCGCACGCATCCGGCGCTGTACCAGCTCGATTACGAACCTCGAGGGTTCGAGTGGCTCGTGCACGACGATGTCGATAATTCGGTGTTTGCTTTCCTGCGGCGCGATGCCGCTGGTGAGTTCGTGATCATCGTCAGCAATTTCACCCCGGTGCCGCGGCACGGCTACCGCCTCGGCGTGCCGCAATCCGGCACCTATGTCGAAATTTTGAATACCGACGCGGAAATCTATGCCGGCAGCGGCATGCGCAACGGAGAATTGCGCGCGCAACGGCAGCGGATGCATGGCAGAGATTGGTCGATTGCGATCACCGTACCGCCGCTGGCGACGGTGATGCTGACGCTGAAGCCAAAATCGGCTGCCGGGCCGGCACGCAAGCGCAAGGAATAACCATGCTGCACACCGCCCCCACCATCAAGCCGGGCAAAGCCTATCCGCTGGGCGCGCATTGGGATGGCGAAGGCGTGAATTTTGCGCTGGTGGCGCCGAATGCGCAGGCGGTACTGCTGTGCCTGTTTGACGATCTGGGCGAGCAGGAAACGCTGCGGTTGCGGCTGCCAGTGTGCGAAGATGGCGTCTGGCACGGTTATCTGCCGGATGCCGCGCCGGGGCTGGTATATGGCTATCGCGCGTTCGGCCAGTACGCGCCGCATCAGGGCTACCGCTACAACCCGAACAAGGTGCTGCTTGACCCGTATGCGCGGCAAATCGTCGGCCAGTATCGAGGTCAGGACGAATTTCTGATCGATAACCCTGCCGATACCGCAGCCATCGCATTGAAGGCGCGCGTGGCGCATGAGCCGTATGACTGGGGCGGCGATGTCAGGCCGGCGATTGCCGTGTCGGATGTCGTGCTGTATGAAATGCATGTGAAGGGCTTCACCCGGCTGCATCCGCTGGTGCCGGAAGAATTGCGCGGCAGCTATGCGGCGCTGGCGCATCCAGCGGTGACCGCCTATCTGAAGGAGCTGGGCGTGACCACGGTCAGCTTGCTGCCGGTGCATTTCCGCGCCGATGAAGCGCGACTGCAGAAAATGGGGTTGTCGAATTACTGGGGCTACACCAGCATCGGTTTTTTCGCGCCCGAGCCGCGCTACTGGTCGGGTCGTGCAGGCACGACGCCGGTATCGGAATTCCGCGACATGGTGAAGGCGCTGCATGCGAACAGGATCGAAGTCGTGCTCGACGTGGTGTACAACCACACGGCCGAAATGGGCGGCGATGGCCCGGCGCTGTCGTTTCGCGGCATCGACAATTCGCTCTACTATCACTTGCAGCCGGGCGACCGCGCGCTGTATGAAAACTGGAGCGGCTGCGGCAACTGCCTGAACCTGTCGGAACCGCGTGTGCTGCAGATGGTGATGGATTCGCTGCGTTACTGGGTCGAGGAAATGCACGTTGATGGCTTCCGTTTCGATCTGGCCACGGTGCTGGCGCGCAATGCGCATGGCTTTTCAACCACCGCGCCGTTCTTTGCCGCCATCGGCCAGGACCCGGTGCTGTCGCGTGTGCGGCTGATTGCCGAGCCGTGGGATATCGGGCCGGGCGGTTATCAGGTCGGACAATTTCCGGCCGGCTGGCTCGAATGGAATGATCAGTACCGCGATGTGATGCGCTCATTCTGGCTGCATCAGTGGCCTACGCTGGGCGAATTCGCGCAGCGTTTTGCCGGATCGAGCGATTACTTCCGACATCACAACCGCAGCGCGGCATCGAGCGTCAATTTCATCGCGGTGCATGACGGTTTCACGCTGCACGATCTGGTCAGCTACAACCACAAGCACAACCTGGCCAATGGCGAAGACAATCGCGACGGCAGCACGCACAACCATAGCTGGAACTGCGGTGTCGAGGGCGAAACCACCAGCGGCGAGGTGCAGGCACTGCGAGGACAGCTGAAACGCGCCTTGCTGGCGACGCTGCTGTTTTCGCAAGGCACGCCGATGCTGCAGGCGGGCGATGAACTCGGCCACAGCCAGCGCGGCAACAATAATGCCTATTGCCAGGACAATGAACTGGCGTGGCTCGACTGGAACAGGGCAGATCGCGAGCTGGCCGACTATGTGCGGCGACTGCTGGCATTGCGGCGCCGCCATCCGGCGCTGCGCAGCGTGCGCTGGTTCACCGGCGAACGGCAATCATCCGGCGAGGCGGATATCGTCTGGCTGTCGCCGGATGGCGATGCGATTGGCAGCGCCGAATGGGCCGAGCGCGGCCATGTCTGCTTGGGCATCTTGCTGCATGAGGCGGAAACCAGCATGCTGCTGCTCAATGCCTCAGCGCAACCGGTGAGCTTCAGGCTGCCCCCCGGACGGTGGCAAGTGCTGCTCGACAGCGCGGAACCGGCCGCTGCCGTCGTCACTATCGACGGAGAAACGGTGCTGCCGCCGCGCGCCGTCTGGCTGGTGGCGCAGGAAATGTGATGTTGTCACCGAAATGTCGTAATGATGGTCATTTTCCGGGGGTATAATTGAAAATCCACCGGATGCGCCATATCTTTCGTGGTGCTTGAAATATACCCTCACCAGTATGTTGGGGCGCCCAAAGCATGGTACTTGGCATGGCACATTGGGGTTCATACGGCGGTTATTGCCGCGGCATCGGTGGTTTGTCGGGCACGAAAGCGGATTTGCGCAGTGGCAGGACACATCGGCGGCGGCAAGCCTTCCGGTGCGGTATGTTGCAATACATCAAACTTTTTGGGCGACAGCCGGACTACAATCCGATGGCTGAACGCGCCGGGAATGCGATCCCGGTAAACAGGAATTGATGACGGAGCCAGATTTGACTATTCGAACCATCCGCACGCAGGTCTTCGCCGGCCAGCAGCCCGGCACTTCAGGTTTACGCAAGAAAGTCACCGTTTTTCAGCAGCCAGGCTATCTGGAAAATTTTGTCCAGTCGATATTCGATTCGCTCGAAGGTAGCGCCGGCCAGACGCTGGTGCTCGGTGGTGATGGTCGCTTTCATAACCGGCAGGCGATTCAGACGATACTCAGGATGGCGGCGGCCAACGGCATCGGCAAGGTGCTGGTCGGGCGCGGCGGCATCCTGTCCACGCCGGCGGTCAGTTGCGTGATTCGCAAGCGGCATGCGTTTGGCGGCATCATCCTGTCGGCCAGCCACAATCCGGGCGGACCGGACGGCGACTTCGGTATCAAATACAACATCGGTAACGGCGGGCCGGCACCGGAAAAGATCACCGAGGCGATTTACGCCAGAACGCAAGCCATCAGCGAATACCGCATCAGCGACGCACCCGGCATCGATCTCGACCGGCTGGGCGATTGCGCCATCGGGCAGATGCAGGTTGAAATCATCGACCCGGTGACCGACTATGCAGAACAGATGGGCCAGTTGTTCGATTTCGACGCCATCAGGCGGCTTTTTGCCGGCGGTTTCAGCATGCGTTTTGATGCGATGAGCGCGGTTTCCGGCCCGTATGCGACCGAGATTTTGGAACGCATGCTTGGCGCGCCGCGCGGCACGGTGATGCATGGCCAGCCGCTGGAAGATTTTGGCGGCCACCATCCCGACCCGAACCCGGCTCACGCGGCCGAGCTGATTGCGTTGATGGATGGCGATGCCGCGCCGGACTTCGGCGCAGCTTCTGATGGCGACGCCGACCGCAACATGATCGTCGGCCAGAAACTGGCTGTCACGCCGTCGGACAGCCTGGCGATTCTGGCGGCGAACGCGACTGTTGCGCCCGGCTATAAAAATGGCATTGCCGGCATCGCGCGCTCGATGCCGACTTCGTGCGCGGCCGACCGCGTGGCCGCCGCGCTGGGCGTGCCGTGTTTCGAAACGCCGACCGGCTGGAAATTCTTCGGCAACCTGCTCGATGCCGGCAAGGTCACGCTGTGCGGCGAGGAAAGCTATGGCACCGGGTCAAGCCACATGCGCGAAAAGGATGGCTTGTGGGCGGTGCTGTTCTGGCTCAACCTGCTGGCGGTCAGCGGCAAATCCGTGCGCGAACTGGTGCAGCAGCACTGGGCGCGCTTCGGACGCAACTATTACTCGCGCCACGATTACGAAGGCATCGCCACCGAACACGCGCAGGCGCTGATGGATGGTTTGCGAGCGAAGCTGCCGGCCTTGGCCGGGCAGACGCTGGGCACGCATCGGGTCAGGCTGGCGGATGATTTCCAGTATGCCGATCCGGTCGATGGTTCGGTCTCGACCCATCAGGGCGTGCGCATTGTGTTCGACGATGGCGCGCGCATCGTGTTCCGCCTGTCCGGCACCGGCACCAGCGGCGCCACCTTGCGCGTCTATTTCGAAAAATACGAACCCGATCCGGCGCAGCACGATTTGCCGACGCAGCAGGCGCTGGCCGATCTGGTGGCGCTGGCGGAAGAAATTGCCGCCATCTCCGCCCATTCCGGCATGAAGCGGCCATCCGTGATTACCTGATTTTTCTGCCTCACCTGAACCAGTCATTTCCCGACAATAACAAGGACAAGACATCATGCAATTGGTTACAGACAAGCTTTTTCTCGCCAGTCATCTTCCGAAGCGCACGCTGGCGATTGTGCTGGCTGGCGGGCGCGGTTCGCGCCTGCATCAGCTGACCGACATGCGCGCCAAGCCGGCGGTCTTTTTTGGCGGCAAGTTCCGCATCGTCGATTTCGCGCTGTCGAACTGCATCAATTCCGGCATCCGCCGCATCGGCGTGGTGACGCAGTACCGTTCGCATTCGCTGATCAGGCACCTCCAGCGCGGCTGGAATTTCCTGCGTGGCGAACACAATGAATTCATCGACCTGTGGCCGGCGCAGCAGCAGCTCGATGAAACCACCTGGTATCGCGGCACGGCTGATGCGGTGCTGCAGAATCTGGGCATCATCCGCTCGTACCGACCTGAATTCGTGCTGGTGCTGGCGGGCGACCATGTGTACAAGATGGATTACTCGATGATGCTGCTGGATCATGTCGAAATGCGTTCGGTGTGCACGATTGCATGCGTCGAAGTGCCGCGGCATGAAGCGACCGGTTTCGGCGTGATGGCGGTCGATGGCGAGCGCCGCATCGTCGATTTCGTCGAAAAGCCGGCCGACCCGCCGGCGATGCCGGGCAAGCCGGACGTGGCGCTGGCCAGCATGGGGATTTACGTTTTCAACGCGGAATACCTGTATCACCTGCTGGAGGAAGATATCAGGAATCCGGAATCGAACCACGATTTTGGCCGCGACATCATCCCGCGTGTGGTGCGCGACGGCCATGCGCGCGCGCACCTGTTCGGCATGTCGTGCGTACCGTCGTCGAACGAGGTTGCGCCGTACTGGCGCGATGTCGGCACGGTCGATTCATTCTGGGCAGCGAACCTGGATTTGACGTCGAACCTGCCGCAGCTCAACCTGTACGATCAGGATTGGCCGATATGGACTTACCAGGAGCAGATGCCGTCGGCCAAGTTCGTGCCGAACAACAATGGCGTGCATGGCGTGGCAGCCAATACGCTGGTTTCCGGCGGCTGCATCATTTCCGGGTCACAAATTTCGAATACCATCCTGTTTTCGCGGGTGCGGATCCATTCGTTCTGCGTCATTGACCAGGCGGTCATCCTGCCGGCATGCGAAATTGAGCGTCATTGCAGGTTAAGGAAGGTTGTGATCGATCGCGGTTGCAAGATACCGGAAGGGCTGGTCATTGGCGAAGATGCGGAGCTGGATGCGAAGCGGTTTTACCGTTCCGAAAACGGCGTGGTGCTGGTGACGCAGGACATGCTGGCGGCGCTGTACAAGACCGAAGTTACACCAGAGGCGGAATGAATGATGGCGGGGTCCTGATGCGTGTATTGCATGTCTGCACGGAAGTTTATCCGGTGCTGAAAACTGGCGGGCTGGCGGATGTGACCGGCGCGCTGCCGGCCGCGCAAATCCGGCTCGGTTGCGACGCGCGCCTGCTGGTGCCGGGGTTTCCGGCCTATTTTGCCAGCCTGCGCGAACAAAGGCTGGTGTTCGAATTGCCGCCGCGCTTCGGCGCGTATGCCATCCGCCTCTATCTCGGCAGCTTGCCGGATAACGGGATGAAAGTATATTTCATCGACGCGCCGGGCCTGTTCGATCGTCCGGGCAATCCGTACACGAATGCGTCGAACCAGGATTATTTCGACAATTACCGCCGGTTCGCACTGCTCGGCTGGATGGCCGCGCGCGTGGCCGAAGGTCTGGACATGGAGTGGACGCCGGAACTGGTGCATGCGCACGACTGGCATGCCGGCCTGACGCCGGCCTATCTGAAGGCTTCCGAATTCTGGAACCAGCGCCCGCTGGCGAAATCGGTGTTCACGGTGCACAACCTCGCGTATCAGGGCAACTTCCCCGGCCATGTCTTTGGCGAACTGGATTTGCCGTCCCATTTTTTTGGCCTGGATGGAGTCGAATTTCATCATCAATTGTCCTTCATCAAAGCGGGGCTGGTGTATGCGGACAGGATCACGACAGTCAGCCCGACTTATGCGCGCGAAATCCTGCGGCCGGAAAATGCCTGCGGGCTGGATGGCGTGCTGCAGAAGCGTGCGGCGGATCTGTATGGCATTTTGAACGGGGTTGATTTTTCCATCTGGGACCCGGCGAAGGATGCAGCCATCGCCGCCAACTACACCGTGCGTTCGCTTACCGGCAAGCGCAAGTGCAAGCTGGCGTTGCAACAGGAGGTCGGTTTCCCGTTGCAGGATGACAAGCCGCTGTTTTGCATCGTCAGCCGGCTGGCGGTGCAAAAAGGGCTGGACATGGTGCTCGATGCGTTGCCGGAGATCGTGCGCCAGGGCGGCCAGATTGTGATCCTCGGCAGTGGCGATGCGTCGATGGAAAGTGCGTTCCGCAATGCGGCTTTCGCCAATCCGAAAGCGATATCGATCCATGCCGGTTACGATGAACTGAAATCGCATCGCGTGTTTGCCGGCAGCGACGTGATTCTGATGCCATCGCGCTATGAGCCATGCGGGCTGACGCAGCTTTACGGCTTGCGTTACGGCACCCTGCCGCTGGTGCATCGCGTGGGCGGGCTGGCCGACACCGTGGTCGATTGCACGGAAGAGCACATGAAAAGGGGGACGGCAACCGGTTTTGCGTTTGATGGTTTCCAGTATGACGCCTTCATGTCGGCGGTGCGCCGCTGTTTCGACCTGTTTGCGCACCGGCGTGAATGGCAGCGGGTGCAGCGCAACGCAATGCGGCAGCATTTCGACTGGGATACGGCGGCCGACCATTATCTGGAGCTTTATCGGCAGATTGCCGGCCATCAATGATTGTTTGTTCGCGGCAGAAGTTCTGTAGTAATTCTGTAGTAATCTAGCGTTGTTGACAGATGTGCAAGTTGGGCTGTTGGCCCGGTTTTCATCCACTCCATCATCGAGATACTTATGAATCAGTCGAATTCCAGCAAGCAGATAGGTTTTCTGGCCAATGACGTGGAAGCGCTCAAGCGTTCCATCTGCAACAATCTGCGGTACCGTTCCGGCCGGAATCCGATCAACGCCAACCGCCACGACTGGCTGCTGGCGACCGAACTGGCGGTCAGAAACCGCCTGGTCGAACGATGGATGAGCACGGCCGAGGTGTTTTACACCCAGCGCTCGAAAAACATCTATTACCTGTCGATGGAATTCCTGATCGGACGCACGTTCACCAATGCGTTGCAGGCGCTGGGCATCGCGGGCGAAGTCAAGGAAGCGCTGGCCGATCTGTCGGTCGATTTCGATGAAATGGCTGCCGGGGAGCCGGATGCGGCACTGGGCAATGGCGGCCTTGGCCGGCTGGCAGCCTGTTTCCTCGATTCGATGGCGACCCTGCAGTTGCCGAGCATGGGCTACGGCCTGCGGTATGAATACGGCATGTTCAAGCAGCAGATCGTCGATGGCTATCAGGTCGAAACCCCCGACTACTGGCTGCTGACTCGCGGCAATCCGTGGGAATTCCCGCGGCCGGAAGTGCAATACCAGGTCCGCTTCGGCGGGCGTATCGTGCAGGAAGGCGAACGTGTGCGCTGGGTCGATACGCACAGTGTGCTGGCGATGGCGTACGACACCATCATTCCCGGTTATCAGACCGATGCCACCACCACGCTGCGGCTGTGGTCGGCCAAGGCGATTGCCGAAATGAACCTGTCGGCCTTCAACCGCGGCGAGTACACCGGCGCGGTCGAAGCCAAAACGATGTCGGAAAACATCACGCGCGTGCTGTATCCGGATGATTCGACCGAATCCGGGCGCGAATTGCGGCTGCGGCAGGAATTCTTCTTCATCTCGGCCAGCATGCAGGACATGATCCGCCGGCACATGCTGAACCACGACGATTTCGAAAACCTGGGCGACAGCGTGTCGGTGCACCTGAACGACACCCATCCGGTGCTGGCGGTGCCGGAGCTGATGCGCATCCTGATGGATGAACACGGCATCAAGTTCGACAAGGCCTGGGCGCTGTCGCAAAAGATTTTCTCGTACACCAACCACACGCTGATGAGCGAGGCGCTGGAAACCTGGTCGGTCGAACTGATGGGGCGCGTGCTGCCGCGCCACCTGATGATCATTTTCGACATCAACAGCGCCTTCCTCGCCAGCGTTGCCTCCAGTTATGGTGATGATCCGAACCTGAGGGAAAACATTTCGTTGATCGACGAGCGCGGCGGCCGCCGCGTGCGCATGGCCTATCTGGCGGTGGTTGCCAGCCACAAGGTCAATGGCGTATCGAAACTGCATTCGGATCTGATGAAGCAATCGATCTTCTACGACTTCGCCCGCATTTTCCCCGAACGCTTCACCAACATCACCAACGGCATCACGCCGCGGCGCTGGCTATCGCAGGCGAACCCGCTGCTGGCCGACCTGATCGACGACAAGATCGGGCCGGAATGGCGCACCGATTTCACCAAGTTGCTGGGGCTGGAACAGTACGCGAACGACCAAATGTTCATGAACTCGTTCCGCGCCGTCAAGCGCCAGAACAAGGGCCGGCTGGCGAACTGGATTCTGCACAACCTCAACATCAGCGTGAACCTCGATTCGCTGTTCGATGTGCACATCAAGCGCATCCACGAATACAAGCGCCAGATGATGAATGTGCTGCATGTGATCACGCGCTACAACCGCATCCTGGCGAATCCGGACGTCAACTGGGTGCCGCGCACCGTCATCTTCGCCGGCAAGGCGGCTTCCGCCTACCACATGGCGAAAATGACCATCAAGCTGATCAACGATGTGGCGAAGAAGATCAACAGCGACCCGCTGGTGGGCGACAAGCTTAAGGTGGTGTTCATCCCGAATTACGGCGTCAGCATGGCCGAGCTGATCATCCCGGCGGCCGACCTGTCGGAACAGATATCGACCGCCGGCACCGAAGCCTCGGGCACCGGCAACATGAAATTCGCCTGCAATGGCGCGCTCACCATCGGCACGCTCGATGGCGCCAACATCGAAATTGGCGAAGCGGTCGGCGAAGACAGCATCTTTATCTTCGGCAACACGTCCGAGCAGGTCGATGAAATTCGCCGCGCCGGCTACCAGCCGCGCACTATCTACGAACAGAACGACGAACTGCGGCTGGCGCTCGATCAAATCCGCGACGGTTTCTTCTCGCCGGACGAACCGGGCCGCTTCCAGTCGGTCTACGATTCGCTGGTCAACTACGGTGACCGCTTCCTGGTGCTGGCCGATTACGCCAGCTATGTGGCCATGCAGGAACAGGTCGATGCGCTATACCGCCAGCCGATCCGCTGGAGCCGGACCGCGATCCACAACGTCGCCAGCATGGGCAATTTCTCGTCGGATCGGGCGATTGCCGAATACGCGCAAGACATCTGGCAGGTCGAGCCGCTCGATTTCAGCGGCGACCGGCACCACGATCTGCGCGACCTGCGGATGCCGGAAGGGGTTTGAGCGATCACAAGCGGGCGGGGCCGGCTGGTTTTCGCCCCGGCTGCTGGCCGTCAGCTAGGACGCAAGCTGGATTTGCGCCGCCAAACGGGCAATTTCCCCACGGTAAATCGCCAGGACTCATGAAAAACATGGGGTATATAGACAAAACACCCCGCTAGGCCACGGTTTTACTGCCTGATTTTAAATACTACTGGGAGTATATTTTTTGGCCTAATTGAACAAAAAGTCAGTTTTGGTCAGTTATTTTGGCCGGCAACGGCATGAGTGCGAGAAACTGGCGAGGACGGCGCATCGGCTGCATCTGCCGCGCCCGGCAACTCAAACGGCTTGGGGGCTTATCGCGGCAGGCCGCCGATCACATCGCCCGCGCGAATATTACGCTGGCGGAACCAGCCCTGATTCATTTCCAGCGCGTAGCGCACCGGTTTTTTGCCGCAATGGGAATTCAGCGTTTGCGGCTTCATGTCCTCGATGTTGATGATTTTGCCATCACCATCAATGAACGCGACCGACAGCGGAATCAGCGTATTTTTCATCCACATGCACACCTGCGCTGGTGCGCGATAGACGAACAGCATGCCGTCATTCTGACCCAGATGCTTGCGATGCATCAGGCCAAGCTGCTGCTGCGCGTCGCTGGTGGCGACTTCAGCACGGATGACATGAATGCCTGCGCTCAGGCTGGCCACCGGCAGCGAAGGCGCTTGCTGCGCCAGAGCGAACGCGCCTGACAGGAACAGGGCAGCTGCGGCAACGAACGGCTTGAACATGGCGGCGAACGAGCGAGAAATATGGGGCAGGAAAAACAAAAAAGGCAGGACGAGCCTGCCTTTTCTTGCTTGCAGTAATCAGGGATTACTTGGAAGCTGCTTTGGAAGCTGCCGGAGCTGCTTTTGCTGCGGAAGCTGCCGGTGCTGCCGGTGCTGCTTCTGCGGAAGCTGCTTTGTCAGCTTTAGCTTTCTTTGCTTTTGCTTTCTTTGCTTTTGCTTTCTTAGCCGGTTTCTTAGCGGAAGCTTTTTCGTCAGCTTTTACGTCAGCTTTAGCGTCAGCTTTCTTGTCAGCTTTAGCGTCAGCTTTAACAGCAGCAGCCGGAGCTTTAGCGTCAGCTTTAACAGCAGCAGCCGGAGCTTGTGCGAAAGCAGCAGTTGCGAACAGGCCGGAAACCAGGATAGCGATCAGTTTTTTCATTTTGTAGTCCTTAATTAACATGTTAACAAACCACGATTCTTGCGAATCTGAAGCAATAACGCGGCGCATGACAAGCGGTTGACAACTTTTTTCGCTGATCGCAAATAATTTTTCAATTTTGTGCCATCACTTCGATGGCGCGAAATGGCCAGCCACCTTCTGCACCTCGTCCACAGTCAGCACGCCGGCAGCATTGTGCAACCGCAGATAAGCCAGCAGGTAGTTGTAACGCGCCTGCGCCAGATCGCGCTGCGCGGTATAAAGTTGCTGCTGGGCATTTAACAGATCAAGGTTGACGCGCACGCCACCCTGGATGCTCTTTTGGGTCGCCGTCACCAGTGTTTTGGCCGCATCGACGGCTTTCATCAACGCATCAATCTTGGCGGTGCCGCTGGTCAGCAGCGCGTGCTGCTTGCGCAGTTCCACCGTCACCTGACTGACTTTGGCATCCAGTTCGGCCTTCGCGCGCGAATGGTTCGCAATCGCCTGCGAGGTGGCGGCATTGACGTAACCGCCAGAATAAATGGGAACGCTCAATTGCAGGCCAATCGCACGTTGTTCGACTACTTGGTTATAGTTGCTAAGCGATTCTGATTTGTTGTCACTATAGCTAGCAATCAGATCCAGCCGTGGTGCATGGCCGGAACGCTGCTTGTGCACTTCCAGCCGGGCAGCTTCGACCGCATGACGCTGCGCGGTCAGTTCGGCATTTTTTTCCAGCGCCAGTCCGAGCCAATCCTCGACCTTGGTTCTGGGCTGAGGCAATGGTCGGAAATGTGGTGACAGACCATCAAGATGCTTGATGTCGATGCCGACGATGCCCGCCAGGGCGTTGCGCGCATTGGCCAGATTGTCGCGCGCCTCGATTACCTGCGCCTCCGACAGTTCGGCTTTCGCCTGGGTTTCCAGCATGTCGGTTTTAGTGCCTTCGCCCAGATCGAACATACGTTTGTTGACCTTCATCTGTTCGACGTATGCATCCCGTTGCGCCGTGGCCAGCAACAACTGGTCTTCGGCAAACTGCGCATCGGCATAGGCGCCCACCAGCCGCAGGATCAGATCCTCGCTCTTGCCGGCGAACACTGCGTCGCTATAGTCCGACTGCGCGATTCCCTGCCGATAACGGGCAATTCCATCAAAATTGATAAGCGGCTGCTTCAGCGACACAGAGGCGACACGCGAGTTGTAGTCGCGCGGCACGGTCACATCCTTACCTTGGTAGTACTTCAGGTAGGTCACGTCCGAGTTGTTTTTGGCACCGTAATAACTGGCGGAAATCTGCGGCAGCAAACTGGAGCGGCCCAATGCGCGGTTCTGCTGGCCAGCTTCATTCTCGAAACGGGCGGCCTGAAAGGTCGGATCGTTTTTCAGCGCCGCATCGTAAGCCTGCAGCAGGCCGATGGCCGCCGCCTGGCCGCTTTGCAGCAGCAGCGAGGCTGAGATGGCTACCGCCAGCAGGCGTCTGGCCGGTTTGAATGTTGGCACGGTCATTCCTCCTTCAGCGATGAATGCGCGCGGTCGAACACCGGCTTCATCAGGTAATTCATCATCGTCCGCTCACCCGTCTTCACATACATATCGACCGGCATGCCAGGGCGGATTTCATGCTGTTTCAGCGACTTCATTCCTTCAGCGGTAACCTGCGCCCGAACCTTGTAAAAAGGCATGCCGGTACGCTGGTCGGTCAGGCGGTCGGCGGAAACGCTGGTCACGACGCCAAGAACATGCGGCGTGGTGCGCTGGTTGAAGGCGGAAAAACTCATTTCGACCTGCAGGTCCGGATGAACCTTGTCCACCAGATGCACCGGCAACTGTCCCTCGACAATCAAGCTATCCTCGCCCGGTACCACATCCATCATCTTGAAACCGCTGCCGACTACGCCGCCGGGGGTGAACACCGCCAGATCGACTACAGTGCCATCGACCGGCGAGCGCACCAGCGTGTTCGACAGATCATGGTCATTGCTTTTCAAGCGGCTTTCTTGCGCGTCCGCCTCGCGTTGCATGTCTGATAACTGGGTGCGTACTTCCTTCTGGTATTCCTGCTGGCGCTGGATGCGGCGCAAGGTGATTTCAGCGGCCGAGCTGCTTATCTGCGCATAAGTGCGTTCCAGATCCAGTTGCCGGTTGCGCGGAACAAAACCTTCCTTCGCCAACTGACGGAAGCTGTCGAGCTGTTCCTTCAGGAACGCTGCTTGCGATTTCAGTCCGGCAATGTTTTCCGCATACGCGCCGAGTTCGTTTTTCAACGCCATCTGGCGCGACAGGAACAATTGTGTCTGCGAGCGGATGGCGTCTTTCGCCCGCGGGTCATCGCTCTTGGTCAGGCTTTCCGGAAAAGCAATGTCTTTTTTGCCATCGCGTTCAGCCAGCAGGCGCGCTTCGGCTGCCTTGGCGGTGAAGAATTGCACGCGGGTAATCTCGGCCTGTGCCTTGGCTTGTGTATCATCCATCCGCACCAGAATCTGGCCGGCCTTCACTTGTTCGCCTTCCTTCACCAGAATTTCGCGCACGGTGCCGCCGGTCTGATGCTGGATGGCTTTGCGGTTCGATGCCACCATCACCGTTCCCTGCATCGGCGATCCCTGATCGAGCGGGGCAAGGCAGGCCCACAGCAGGAAACCGCCCACGCCCACCAGCACAACCAGCCAGCCGATGCGGGTATGCTGCCGATCATCGGTTTCGACTTCGTCCGACACATCGATGGTCGTGACATCGGTTGCCGTTTCCTTCTTGGCAAAAAAATTCTTGAACTTCTCGATCTTCATGGTTGTTCCGTCGCTGGAGTGTCATTGCCGTTGCCAGGCGCCTGCTCCTGGCCTTGCTGCGGTTGCGCCTGTTGCTGCATCTGTTGTTGCGCCTTCGCCTGCTGAATTTGCTGTTGAATCTGCTGTTGTTGCTGCGCCAAGGCTTGTAGCACTTGTCCAGTCGGGCCGTAAGCCTGAACCACGCCCTCGCGCAACAGCAGCAGTTTGGTTGTGGCGCCCAGAATCGAGGTGCGGTGCGTGATCAGCACGATGGTCTTGCCCAGTTGCCGCAACTCATTCACGGCCGCGACCAGCGCTGCTTCGCCGGCATCGTCCAGATTGGAATTCGGTTCATCCAGCACGAGCAGCGACGGATCGCCATACATCGCGCGCGCCAGGCCAAGTCGCTGTTTCTGGCCGCCGGAAAGGCCGGCGCCGTCCGGGCCGAGAATCGTGTCGTAGCCTTGCGGCAGATGCAGGATCATGTCGTGCACACCTGCGCGACGAGCTGCCTGAATCACTTTTTCTGGCACCACTTCGCCAAAACGGGCAATGTTTTCGCTCACCGTGCCGCCAAACAGCTCGATATCCTGCGGCAGGTAGCCGATATACGGCCCCAGCTCATCCTTGTTCCATTGATAAACGTCTGCACCGTCGAGGCGTACCTTGCCCATTGCTGCCGGCCACACGCCAACCAGCAGGCGCGCCAGCGTTGATTTGCCGGAACCGCTCGGGCCGATGATGCCCAGCACGTCGCCGGCGTTCACGGTCAGGCTCAAGCCCTTGAGCACCGGAACGGTCACGCCCGGCGGGGCGGCGGTCACATTTTCCAGCGCGATAGCCCCCTTCGGTTTTTCCAGCGACATGCCAGCATGGCGCGGCGGATTGTCTTCCAGCAGCTTGGTCAGGCGCTCATACGAATTGCGCGCGCCGCTGAACTGGCGCCAGACGTTGATCAGCATCTGGATTGGTCCCATCGATTTGCCCATCAGGATCGAACCGGCAATCATCATCCCCGGCGTGACCTGATTCAGGATCACCAGCAGCGCGCCCAAGCCAAGAATCAGCGAGCCAGCGGCAATGGAAGCGAATTTGGAAAAGGCGCTGACGATGCCGGCTTTCTCGCTCGCTTCAGCCTGCAGGTTCAGGAAACGGCCATGCAATCGGTACCAGCGGTTGATCAGGTTCGGCAACATGCCCATCGCCTCGATCACTTCGGCGTTGCGCAGATTATTGTTGGCCAAGTTGGATGACATCACCGCCATCGCGTTGGCTTCATCCAGCGGTTTGCGCGACACCTTTTCATTCACGAATGCCAGCGCGACGATGATGATCGAGGCGATGGTTGCGAACACGCCCAGCCAGACGTTGAACATGAAGATCACGATCAGATAGATCGGAAACCACGGCGCGTCGAAAAATGCGAACAGCGCGTTGCCGGTCATGAACTGGCGGATGTTGGTCAGATCCTGCAACGCCTGCCCGGCATTGCTGCCGCCGCGCTTCAGGTTCTGCTCGAACGCGGCGGTATAAATGCGCTTGTTCAACTGCATGTCCAGCTTGGCGCCGACGCGGATCACGATGAAGCTGCGCACGAATTCCAACGCGCCCATGAACAGGATGGCAATCACGAACATCAGCGACACCATATACAGCGTCATGTCGTTGCGGCTCGCCAGCACGCGGTCGTAAACCTGCAGCATGTACAACGTTGGCGCCAGCATCAGCAAATTGATAATGGCGCTGAATACGCCGATGGTGCGAAACGTTTTTTTGTACTGAACCAGTGCCAGGGCAATCTCGTTCTTGGGTATCTGGAAAGAAGGCTTGAGCATGAAAAATAACCAGAGGCGGTTAAAAAATGTGATTGTCGTCACATTCTAGGTTAAATTATGTGACGAGTGTCACAAAATATTGCGACGGGCATGTCCGTGTTGCAAAAATACACATGACGGTCATGTTGCGGCGCGAGCCAATTCGGTCGCTCCGGCTATGCCGGAATGGCGGCTGTTGGAGATGGCATTGCGATGCAAGACGGACATTACCGCGCAACCACCAGCAGCACGGAATCCGCTGCACGGCGGTAAATTTCGTACGCGCGGTAGTGGATGCGCGGATCGAGCGAATTGATCTGTATGCGCACCGGAGCATGGCGCAGGAAATGCAGCACGGTGGAAGATTTGATGGCGTAATTCACGTTTTGCGGCATGTCTTTCGTGCGTTCGGCCACTGTCAGCGCGTTCAGCTTGCCGCGCACCACGCCGATGACCGAGCCATCCGGCGCCAGCACCGGGCCGCCTGAATTGCCTTTCTGGATTTCGGCGCTGAACTGGAAAAAGCCGTTGTCGCCGCTTTCGGTGCGATCGCCATTCACGATGCCTTGCGTGATCTTGCGTGAAACGCCTTGCAGGCGGGGTTGCGGAAAGCCAATCGAAAATGCTTCTAGCCCGATTGGCACTTCGTTCCAGGGCGTGATCGGCAGCGCGCTGCCTGGCACCTCGGCCTTCAGCAACGCCAAGTCGGCCTTTTCATCGGCATAAATCACCTGCGCCGGCACTACTTTGTTCGCGCCGACAGGCCCGACAAAAAGCTTGCTCCGGCCCTGCACCACATGGTTCGCGGTTACCAGATGGCCAGGCGCGACGATGAAGCCGGTGCCGAAGGAAATCTGGCCTGATGTCTGTGCCAGGCAGGAAAAGGAAAGCAACCACGCCAACAGGCCGAACAGAAGGCGCAATTGGCGGCAGGCCGAAAAATTGCCGCTGTTGTGGTGTTTGCCGGTATTCAATGCAGCCTCGCTGCTGTGGGGGGCGGTGCCGTTTGCGGTTGCAGTTCGTTCGCCATCCAGTCCGGCCAATCATCCAGCGGCCAGCCGGCGGCAATGAATTGCCGGTAAAGAATGCCGATCCATTGCCTGGTCTGGGTGGGGGAAAACGTCAGGCAGGCAGAATCCTCGCCCGGGAGCGGGAAGCGCAGGGTCAGGTGGCCGTTGCTCTCGTTCAGATCCACCCGGCTAAGCAGCAGCGGTGGATGCTGCTCGCAGGGAGCAACCGGTTCCGTCGGCGCGTTTTGCAGTTCCGCCGCCGTCTGTTCGAAAGCCAGCAATGCCTCGTGCGCCGCGCTGGCAGGCGTGGCGCGTTCGACAAATTTGATCAACTGGGTTGCCAGCAGGCGGCTCAGGCGCAGCGTCAGCCAGAAAGACAATGGCGCGCCCGAGTCGGCATTGCCGACGAGGCAGAGCCGATCTTCAATCGCGGAGTAATACAGCGAAACCTTGCATAATACGGCGGCCATGCTTGCCTTGAGCGTGGAAACAATGGGAAAAGAACACGAAAAGTATAACGGAAGCCGCCAGTTGCGTGCTGTTGGCTTGATGTATGTCAGCCTGTTATTGGCGCGGTGTGGCAACATTTTCCCTTTGGTGCAGGCAAGGTTCGTCAGAGGGCAAAAGGCGCATGCAAGCGCAAATATGTCGGGCAAGTGTCGCATCAATGCCAAAACGGGAAAGCTAATGCGAAGATTTTCGAAACAAAATGCAAAAATGTGACTGGCGTCACAACATGCTTGCACATGGATCGGAAATAATGCATCCCGTGTTAAGAAGTTACTGGAAGTTTCCGGGGGGGAACACGGAGGTTTTCCGGGCTGAGAAGGTCAAGCATGCATGGCCTTCGCAAGAACACTGTGCTGCCCAAGCCTTAGCGGGCGAGGGGGCCGCAGCTGCGGCCGGGGCACATGGCATGAGTGCCAGAGCTTTTAATGCATTAGGCTTTAGCGCCAATGCCTGCCGGAAGGCAATTTTGCTTTTCCGGTTTTAATACTTTCTTTTTCAAGGAGTTAAATCAATATGGCAGCTTCTGCATACTACGATCAAGTAGAAAAGATTTACATTGCCTACTATGGCCGCGCAGCAGACACGACCGGTCTGGCTTACTGGGCCGGCCAGCTGGACGCAGCAAATGGCAACCTGAACGCCATCATCAACGCGTTCGGCAACTCGGCTGAATCCACCGCGCTGTACACTGGTTCGAACATCGACAAAGTTACTGCAATCTACCAACAGCTGCTTAACCGCGCACCGGACTTGGCCGGCCTGAACTTCTACGTTGCTGCGCTGAACGCTGGCACGATGACGGGCGCTTCCATTGCGCTGGATATCCTGAACGGCGCTATCGGCACGGACGCAACCACTGTTGCCAACAAGCTGGCTGCAGCGAATGCGTTCACCGCAGCGATCGACACCACGGCTGAAGTGCAGGCCTATCAGGGTGCCAATGCAGCCGCCGCAGCGCGCGCATGGCTCTCTACGGTTGGTTCCGATGCCGCATCGCTGACCGCAGCAACCGGCACGCTGGCTGCAACGCTGGCTGACATCGTTCTGACGGGTGGCACGGTTGGCACGACTTACACGCTCACTACTGGTGTGGATGCTGTTCCTGGCACTTCCGGCAACGACATCATCAATGCAGTATCTGATGCGGTAGCTGCCAACACGACTCTGACGGGTCTTGACGATATCGATGGCGGTGCTGGCATTGACACCGTCAATGTGGTCAACGTAGCTGGTACGCTGACGATCAATACCGCTGCTACGGTTGCGAATGTTGAGAAACTGAATATCGTGAGTGCTGCTAATGCAGTTACTGCCGACGTTCAAAGCTGGACAGGCCTGCAGACCGTAACAGTCGATAATCGTGCTGCTACGGCTGTTAACGTGGATACCAATGCGAATGCAACGACCGTGGTTGTTAAGGGTAACGCAGCCAATGGCTCTGATATTACCGACAACGCGACCACAGGTACCTTGGCTTCGGTTTCCATTGAAGGTGCTGCTGGTGCCGTTGGCGTAACATCCACCGCGCTGACCAGTCTGACACTGACTGATGCTGACGCAACTGCTGCGGTAACGGTTACGACTGCTAGCACCGCACTGACCATCAATGCGGTAGGCGCTGCAGCAGGCGCTGCAGTCATCGACGCTGGCGCAGGTGTTGTTGAAGCGCTTACAGTCAATGTGACCGCAGATTCCGCTCTGGCTCTGGACTTCGCAGCAGCCACTTCGCTGGCTGTTACCGGTTCCGCAGATCTGGCATTGACTGCAACCGATCTCTCTGCTGTTGAAACGCTGACCATTTCGGGTTCTGCTGCTGTTACGGCTGACGTTTCCGGCATTGCAGCATTGGAAACCATCACCGCCACCTCGACGGGCGATCAAGACCTGACCATCGCAGCAACGGCACTGTCCGTTACGACTGGTGCAGGTAACGACACCATCACCCAAGCTGCGGCTCTGGGCGCTACGCAAGTTATCAACACTGGCGCAGGTAACGATACTGTTAACCTCGGTGCAGTTCCGACCGCAGGTGCAACGGTTAACGGCGGTGCTGGCACCGACACCATTGGTATTGCTGTAGCCAATATCGCTACTGACCACTCCGCTTTTATCAGCGGCTTTGAAAGCCTGGCAATCACTGGCGCTTTGGCTGCTGCTTTGGATGTTGACAACTTTGATGGCATTCAAAACGTACATCTGGCTGATGGTTGGGGTGCAGGTTCGAGCATCACCCATCTGGATTCTGGCGCGGTCATTACCAGCACGGATGGCGTAGCAGCTGGTGCATTGACGGTTTCGATTGACAACGCGGCAACGGGCACGGCAGATGCGCTGACTGTTAACCTGATTCCGGCTGGTGCCGATGACTACGGCACGATCGACATCCAGGACTTGGAAACGTTGCACCTGAACGTTGGTTCTACCGGCGCTGATGGCGACAATGTTACTATCGGTTTCGCTGCAAATCAGGACTTTACGACGTTGACCCTGGCGCAAGCTACGGGCGCAACCAAGGTTGGCGACATCATCATCGACACGGCCTTGACCGTTGTTGATACCGTTAATGCGTCCGGCATGGGTGCAGGCAACGTTACGCTGAGCTTTGCTGGCAATTCCGGCTACACCTATACTGGTGCAGCAGGTGTTGATACCATCACGCTGGGCGAACTGGGCACGGTAACCGGTGGTGCAGGTAAAGATGCTTATGTCGTAAGCGACACGGCTAACGGCAATACCTACAGCACGATTACGGATCTGGCAACGACGGAAACGATTCAGTTCACCGACGGCGGTGGATATGCGGCTGGTATTGGTGCCAAAATTGCGCTGGCTGCTACGGCAGCGTTTGCAGACTACCTGCAAGCAGCGGCAGCTGGTACGACTGCTGGCGAAATCACATGGTTCCAATACGGTGGCGACACCTACATTGTTAACGATGTTAGCGCCGATGCAGTATTCGTGAATGGCGCTGACCAAATCGTCAAGTTGACGGGCTTGGTTGACCTTGCTGACAGCGCTGTTTCGGCAGCAGGCCTGTTCACTTACACGGCTGTTTAATCTCCCCGGAGATGCCCTCGGCTTCGCCCGAGGGTGGCAACAAATCAAACCCCATCGCTCACAAGGCGGTGGGGTTTTTTTATGCTTGTCCGGCATCGCGCCGGGCGTTTCCGGCAGGCTGAAAAATTTCCGCGAGTAAAAAAAGGCCGGCAGTCATGCGACTGCCGGCCTTGTGCTATTGGCGCGCCGGTTCAGGTGAGGTAATCGACCGTAATGTTGCTGGTGGTGGAGCCGACGATGTCTACCGCGTTGTGGCTGGTGAAGGCGTCGCTGCCCAGTGTTACCGTGAGATTGGCGATGCTGTCGGCAAGGATGTGCGAGCTGGCCGTGCCCAGCAGCGAAACCGTGGCGGTGGTGGCGCCGGTTTTGGTGACCAGCGCGGTCAGCCCGGTCGGCACGTTCGAGACCACCGCGCCTGCCAGCGGCGCGGAAATGGCGCCGGTGAAGGTGTCGCCTGCGAGCGTAATGGTCAGGGTGTTGCCGATGGTGCCATTGTTGGCCGCCGCTTCGGTGAAGCCGAGGCTGCTGTAGCTGAGCGTGGCCGGATCGGCAAAATCGATGGCGAGGCCGGATTTGACCGTGTTGGCCACGCCAGAGGCATTGCCGCTGGCGAAGGCGCTGTTGCCGATGGCGATGGTGAGGTTGGCCACGTCATTCGGGTTCGCATGGCTGGTGGCATTGCCGGTGAGCGTGAGCACGGCGGTGGTGTCGCTGGTTTTGGTGATGACTGCGGTCAATCCGGCCGGGAGGTTGCCGGTGATGATGTCTGTCAGCGCATCGCCGACGGCGCCGGTGAATTTGTCGCCGACGAGCGTGAGCAGGATGCCGTTCGCAATCGAGCCGTTGTTGGCGAGCGCTTCGGTGAAGGTCGTGCCGCTGTAGGTGAGCGTGGACGGATCGGAGAAGTCGATTTTCAGATCGGATTTGGTGGCGCCGGTAACGCTGGCGGCATTGCCGCTGGTGAAGGCGGCGTTGCCCAGCGTGAGCGTGAGGTTGCTGACGTCGTTGCTGTTGGCGTGCGCCGTGGCTTTGCCGCTGAGGGTGATGGTGGCGGTGGTGTCGCTGGTTTTGGTGACCACGGCCGTCAATCCGGCCGGCACGTTGGCGATGGTGGCGCCGGCCAGGGCCGCGCCATCGCTGCCGGTGAAGGTGTCGCCGCTGAGGGTGAGCGTGGTGACAGTGCTGATCGAGCCGTCATTGTTGACCGATTCGGAGAAGGTGGTGCTGCTGTAGGCTATCGATGCCGGGTCGGCAAAATCAAGCGCCAGATCGGAGGTGGTCGCGCCGGTGATGGCTGCCGCCTTGCCGCCGGTGAAGGCTGCATCGGCAAACGTTACCGTAAGGTTGGCGATGTCGTTCGCATTCGCGTGCGCCGCCGCCTTGCCGGTGAGCGCGAGCGTGGCGGTGGTGTCGCTGGTTTTGGTGATCACCGCCGTCAGGCCTTTGGGCAGGTTGGTGACCTTGGCGCTGGTGAGCGCGGCGCCGGTCGTGCCCTTGAAGGTGTCGCCGGTGAGCGTGATCGTGGCGACCGTGCTGATCGAGCCGTCGTTCGCAGTGGATTCGAGCAGCACCTTGTCGCTGTAGGTGATGCCCTTGATGGGCGTGATGTTGGTGACCGCCGTGGCGGCCAGCGTGGCGGCATCCAGCCCGGTGCTGTCCTGGATGGCGTTGATGTCGTTGGCCGTGGTTGGGTCGGTGTAGGCGACGGTGACGGTGCTGGCCGAAGTGACGGCCGTGGTCAGCGTGAGCGTGACGGTCTTGGCGGTGGCATCGACCACGACCGTTTTGACCGCGTTGGCCGTGTCGCCGACCTTGACGCTGAAGGTAGTGGCGGCCGGCAGCTTGGTCGCATCGAGCTTGCCGGTGGTGTCGTAGGTCATGACCAGCGTGGCGCCATCGACGGTGGCGGATTTGAATACCGGCTGCAATGTGGTTCCGCCGGTCGGGCCAGTGTCCGGCAGCGTGGTGCTGACGATGCTGGTGTCGGTCAGCAAGCCATCCTTGATGTATGCGCTGAAGGTGTCTGGCACGCCGCTGGCAACGTCGGTGGTGTGTACATACGCGCTGAGTTTGTTGAGCGCATTGGTGATGGTGGCCGGGTCGGAGGTGACGCTGTTGATCAGCGTGCGCGCGACCGCCGCCGCCGCGGTGCCGCTGTAATCGAGATTGCCTTCATGCACGGCGGTGGTGAAGCGGTTGGCGATGTCGAGCCGGGTTTCAACGAACAGCGCATCGTTGCCGCTGGTGGCGCCGTTGAGGATGTCGAGCGCGAGATTGCCGAGCGTGCTGGTCTTGCTGTCGATCAGTTGCTTGTAGAACGCCAGCCCGGCGGTATCCGGCGCGCGGCCGAGCACGTTCTTGTAGATGGCGGTGATGCGCGCTTCGGTTGTGCTGCTGCTGCCATAGAGCGCGCTTGATTCGGCCGAGTTGGCGAACATGTCGATGATGCCCTTGAGGCTGCCGCCGGTTTCGGCCAGCTTGCCGGCCCAGTAGATTAGGCCAACCGGATCGGCTGGCCGACCGTAGTAGGCGATGTAGAGTTTTTCGACCTGAATTTCGTATGGCGTCATGGCTAGTGCGCGGTTGTTTATTGGGGATTGCGGCACAGCTTACCCGATTTGGCCATTTCCTTTGCGGCGGAAAACCGGGAAGAAACCTGCTCATTTCAAACGGGATGGCTGCGCTGGCAGACTGTCGCTAGCGGCAACGTCGCAAGCGGATAAAAACCAGCGATAACCTGGCTGCGTGTACTACAGCCAGAATGTAGGCAAGATAAGCACCTTCAAACGGGCAATTAAGCTACTGTAATTCACCAAGATCCCGCCATAATGCGGGGGTATATAGCCAAAATGCATCACTGGGCCACATTTTTGCTGGTTGTTTTTAAATACTGCGCCCAGTATATTTTTTGGCCTTACTGACTCAAAATCGGATTCCGGTCAGTTATTTGGGCTGTCGCCGGCATGGCGCAGGTTGGGGGGGCTGTGCCAGCGGTTCAGCGCGGGATGTGCGCGCCGCATCGAATCAGAAGTTCCACAGGTAGCCCACGGACAGGTTCTGGCTCTTAATGGCGAACAGGTCGATCGGGTCGGAAATCTGCTGCGCGGTGAATTGCACGAAGATGTGTTCGCGCCGGGTGCGGTTGTATTGGTAGCGCGCAACGAACTGGTGTGTGATCGGCTTGCGGATGACCTCGCCGAAGAACACGGTGTTGTAGGGGCGGTCATCGTCTAGCTGCTGCCGTTGCGCATAGACCGACCATTGATGCTCCGGGCCGTGGTGCTGATCGTAGCCGAGCGCGACGACATAGCCCTTGCGGTTGCCGCCCGGACGGTTGTCGTTATGCGGCCGGTCGAATACCGGTCCGCCCTGCAGCACCAGATTGCCGCCCGGCACCAGCATCACTTGTCCTTTGAGCCGCAGCTCTACCCGGCTGGCGTTGTACAGCGGGCTGTCCGGGTACCGTTGCGATGACAGCAGCGCATCCATGCCCCAGCGGAACGGTTTGCCGCCCAGATCCGGCCCCTTTTGCCAGATGCCGGTTTGCAGGTTGGTGCTGGTTTCGAAGGTGCGCGAACCCATCACCAAATGCGAATAGTAGACTTGCATGTCCCATTCGCCTTGTTGCAGGCGCCGCTTGTAGCCGAGGCCGCCAACGATCTGCGCGGTGCTGAAGTCCGGGTTGTGCGCATATCGCTTGAGCTGCGCCAGACCGAGCATCTGCAAGCCGTCGATGCCATCGAGGTCGAGCTTGCGGCTGGCGGCGAGATCCATGCCGAGATACTGGTCGGAATGGGCGAGATTGCTTGGCAGCAGCTTCAGTTCGGTTAGCGGCGCGGTCGGCGCCAGCCGGATGGTCGAGGTGTCCGGACCCGAATTGACGTTGGTGGTATGGCCGGCATAGGTGCTGACGCTGAACGAGATCGGCGGCGGGCGCGGATTGCAGCGCCCCTGCCGGTAGTAGCTGATCAACTGACGGATCGGGTGCGGCGGCGCAAAGCGGTTTTCTATTAGCTGGAACAGCCGCTCGGCGTCTTCGTTCTGGCCGTTCTGGCAGTAGAGCAGCGCAACGTCGAGCCATGCGCCTGCATGCGCCGGTGGCGTTTGCTCCAGTTGTCCGAGCAGTTGCTGCGCGCGGTTGCGGTTGCCGCTGTGGATTTCGTAGGCGGCATTGTTGTATAGCGTGTTGTAGCTGGCTTCCTGTTCAGGCCCCTTTTGCGCCTGCGCCAGCATGGCTGTTAGGCAGGCAAGGCAGCATACCAGCTGGCGCAGGCGTGCAAGCGGTTTGCTCATGGCTGGAGTGGTCGGCAACACTTGGTTTTTTCGCGGTGGACGCCAGGCATGTTTCAGTCGTGCGCGGCGGGTTTTGGCATAGCCCCGGAGTATAGCCGGAAATATGCGGCGGGCGCGGTCATTTTTGTGCCAGGGTGTAAATCGTTTCGCTGCTGCTGCGCCCGCGCAGTGTGGCTGTGGTGAGCGCGATCAAATTGTGCCGCTTGGCCAGCTTGGCAGTCGTTTCGCCGATCAGCAGTTCCTGCCCGATCTGCTTGGCGTATTCCTGCAGCCGCGACGCGATGTTGACCGTGTCGCCGATGGCCGTGTATGCGCGCCGCAGCGGTGTGCCGAGTTCGCCCACTACCGCTTCGCCGCTGTTGACGCCGATGCGGATGTGGATCGGCGCAAGCGCCGGATAATCCTTTCGCAGTTGCGCGTTCAGGCTGCCGATGCCGGCCAGCATCGCCGCCGCGCAGTCGAGCGCGAGGTCGGCATGGCCGTCCTGCGTCAGCGGCGCGCCCCAGAACGCCATCAGTGCATCGCCCATGTATTTGTCCAGCGTGCCATCGGACTGATGCACCTTGTCGGTCAGGTTGCCAAGCACGCGCTGCGTGATGTCGGCCAGTTGTTCTGGCGGCATTTCTTCCGCCATCGTGGTGTAGCCTTCGATATCGACGAACAGCACGGTGAGCATTTTGCGCGCGGCTGTCAGCGGGTCGATTTCGCCGCGCTGTTTCACCAGTTGATCGACCATGCTCGGCGGCAGGTACTTGCGGAAGCGGTTGATGAAGCGCTGGCTTTCCGCCTGCGCGATGGCCCATTCGAGTGGCGCATGGATGAACAGGAAAACGGCGTAGGCGACGAACGGCAGCATCAGTGGCGCTTCGTGCTGCCCCTGGATGATGCGATCAGCGATGGCGAGCCAGAGTGCTGCCAGCAGGCCGAGGACGCCTAGCGCGACCGAGGCGCGAGTGCGCGAGAACAGCAGCGCGAGGACGGCGATGCTGGCTAGCGCCCAGCCCCAGGCCAGCGGCGTGACATCGTAGCGTTGATGCGGCTGCGCGGCTTCATCCAGCATTGCGCTGAGGATTTCGGCGTGGACGACCACGCCGGGCAGCCACGGGTGTATCGGGGTCGAAACGCGGTCGCCGAGGCCGAGCGCAGACGAGCCGACCAGCACATAGCGGCCTTCGATATCGGACACGGGCACGTTTTCCGCCAGGATGTCGCGCGCGGAAATGACGGTGAAGCCGTGCAGCCCGACCTTGAATGGCACGCGCATGAAGCCGTCCGGCTGGGTCATGGCGGCGGCGGTCTGGAAGATGCCGGGCGGTTCGGGGTTGTTTCCGCTGGCGCATTCGAGCATCGCGATCGCCAGCATCGGGTAGGCCGCTTCGCCGTAGGCAATCAGCGGCGCAATTCGCCTGACCTGGCCGTCGGGATCGGGTTTGGGCGTGATGTGGCCAACGCAGCCGGCCTGCGCCAGCAGCGGATGGTTGCCGATGTAGCCATCGGCGCGGGGCAGGGCGCTGGTGGCGGACATGCCGTTGGTCGTGGCGCGGCCGAGCTCACCCGCGCGCGGCGGCGACTGGCCGTTGGAGAAGTCGAATGCTTGCGCGAACACCAGCGGATGGTGGCGGGCAACTTCGGCTAGCGCGATGTCGCCAGGCGCATCGGCCGGTTCGGGGAAAACGATGTCGAGGCCGACCGCCCGGGCCTGATATTTTTGCAGCAGGTTTTGCGATAGTTTGGCCGTGAACTGGCGCGGCCACGGCCAGGTGCCGACCGCATCGATGCTGGCTTCGTCGATATCGACGATGACGATTCGCTGTTCGCGCGTATCGCTACGCAGATGGAGATTGTTGTTCCAGTCCCGCGTCAGCAGTTCCGCCTGCTGATACCAGGATGGCTGCCATGCGTGCGTGCCGAACAGGATGACCAGCAGCGCGGCGGTCAGCGCAATCGCAAGGCGTAGTTGGTTGCGTCGGGTGTGCAGGCCTAGCGAGCCCAAATAGTCGCCCCCACGGCGGTCTGATTGGTCGAGCCGATGCGGCTGGAGAACAGCAAGCCAGCCTGCTGCGCCTGCGAACCTGCCAGCGCGCCGGCAACATTGGCATTCGTGTTTACGCTGATGGTTTCACCGACCAGCTTGCCGCTGGCCATGACCGAACCATTCGCATACACATGGTGACTCAGGTCGCTGGTCTTGACGTCGAAGCTGGTCTTGAAGGTTTGCTGGCCGAAATCGAGCGTCAGCACCGAATTGGCAATCTGCGCTTGCGTTGCCTTGTGGGTGGTTTCATTGACGATGTAGGCGTCATAGCTTTTCAGCTGGAAATCATATACGCCGTTCTTGGGCATCACCATGTTGGCTTGCGGCTCGCGGATCATCGCGTAAGGCCCGATAATGGCTAGCTGATCGTGCGCTTTGGCTAGCAGGTCAGTGAGGGATGCACTGGCAGGCAAATTGGCAAAGGCTTGCCAGCGTCCCCAGAAAACTTGTTCCGGAACTGGCGTCGGCGTCGTTGTTTGCGATAGCGGATTCAGCACTTTCTGTACCACTGTGACTTCGGTCGATGACGTGCTGGCTGACAGCGAACCGGAAGCGACGTTTTTGCTGGCGCCTTCGGAGCGGCTGGTTTCGTCATTGAGCGGCGGAGCAATGCGATCCGGCAGCAGATGGCGCAGCTTGCGATCAAGCAGCGTGGGTTTTTGTTCGCCGCTGGTGATTTGCAGCATCGCGCCCGGATCGCCGGCCATCAGGTCGAGTGAACCTGCGCCTTTGCATGGGCCTGAACCGCTGGCCGTGCAGTGGCCCGAGAAAGCCGACATTACAATGCCGCCGCTGCGCACGCTGACGCGCGAGGTACTGGCGTCGGTAAAGACCGAGAAATCCGTGCCGCGGATGCCGATGGCGGCAACCGGCGTGTTCAGGCGGAACTTGTCACGCGCATTTTGCGCGCCCTGACCGGACACGCTGCGCATCACGCCTTTTTGCAGCACCAGCTTGATTTTCGATGCTGCCGGATTGGCCGCATCGTAGCGATAGGTTTCGATGTTCAGTCGCGAGTTCGGGCGCAGGCTGATGAAGCCCTGATCGACCGTTTTGATGTAAATGTAGCCGTCCGAGCCGGTTTCGAGCGTCGCGCCCTCAACGATGGCTTCACCAACGCGCACCGGGTGCGTTTTCTTGCCCAGTTGCGCCGTGGTCTTGCCGACGACGACTGTGGCTTCACCGATTTTTGCGTTTGGCTCCTGGGCGCAAATGACAGGGGCGGCAAGCAGCAACAGCAGCATTGCCGCCAGGCTGCGCATCCATTGAATTGGCGTTTTTGTCATTTTATTGCTCCCATCGAGGTGTACCCGGGCCGGTGCGCGCATTGAATGATGCGCCGCGTTCGTGTACAAGCAACGCCAGCCTCTGACCCAGTTTCATTTTTCCACAAGAATACGGGAAAATCACCTAAAAAATGTGACGGGCATCACTTTTTTGTGCGAAACTCTGTGCAATAACATCATTTGCGCTGATTGCGGTGGCGTGGCCAGTGTGTGCCACGCATTTTACCGTGCATTTTACCGAATCGGCCGACGATGAGTTTTCGTGGCCATGTCGCATGGTTGAACATCATTTTCTGAATACTTGATGGTTTCTGTCGAACTTCTTCGCAAGCAAAAATTGTTGCAGGGGCTGGACGAGTCGATATTGATCGACTTGGGCAATTCGATGCGTTTCGAGCAGTTTCAGAAACGGGATTTCGTTTTTCACAAAGGCTCGACCGGCGATGCGCTGGTGATGCTGATGAGCGGCCGCCTGCAGATCATCGCGCTGTCGGAGGATAACCGTGAGGTCGGGCTGAGTTTTCTCGAGCCGGGCGATTATTGCGGTGAACTGTCGATTATCGATGGTCTGCCGCGCTCGGCGTCGGCGATTGCAACCACCGAATCGATGGTTGGTTTCATGCCGAAATCCAGGGCGCAGTGGCTGTTCCTGCACCATCCGCCGGCGGTCGAGCAGTTGCTGCAGAAACTGTCGCGTTCGATCCGGCAGGCATCGCAGATTCGTTCGGTGCTGGGCATGACCCGCTCGTACGCACGGATTTACGCGGTGCTGATGAATGCGGCGCAAAACCAGAATGGTGCGCTGACAACCATCGAGAACCTGCCGACCCAGCAGGCGATTGCCATCATGGCGAACGTGAGCCGGGAAACGGTTTCGCGCGCGATTCAGGCGCTGATTGCCAATGGCATCGTGCAGAAGGATTTCAAGCGCCTGATCGTCCGGCAGCCGGCGTTGCTCGAAAAGCTGTCGAAAGGCGAAGTCGAAATTCAGATTTCGAGAAAGGCAGAGTAACGCCCGGCGATGGCTTTCCAGTCTGCCGCCAGCCGAACTTGTTCGCGGTTGCGCGTCGTCATGGCCGCTTTTCGCGCTTCCGTTGTTGCCAGCATCGCGCCGATGGCTGTTTTCAGGCTGTTCTCATCCGTTTCGATGTAATCCTCGTCCGCGCTCAGGATGCCGCCGCGCGCGCCGAAGACGGAGCTGACGATGGGGATGCCTGCCGCCGCGTATTCGACAATCTTGAGATTGGTGCCTGAACCTGACAGCATCGGATTCAGGCCGATATCCGCCACCGACAGCCACATTTGTTTTTCCGCCGCGCTGACAATGCCGAGCAGGCAGACGTTCGACGTCAGCGATTGATTCCTGAACGACTGGCAGACCGATCCCATCAGCACGAAATCGACCTCAGGCATCGCGCGAGCAGCATCGATGATGGTGCGCGCGGCGTCGATGTTCGGCTGGTGCGCGCTGCCCATGAACAGCGCGGTCGGGCGGCGCACCATCAGCCGTGATTGCAGTTGCCGGCGCTGATCGAGCGGCGTGAATGCGACCGCTTCGGTATCCACGCCATTTTCGATTACGGCGGTGCGCCGCTGGCAGAGATCGTACAGTTCGCGGAAGCGGGCGAGATCGTCGGCGCTGCAGGCGGTCATCGCGGACGCGGCCCGGATGCAATCGGCTTCGATTTGCCGGACATGCGCGATGGCGGCCGGATCATGTCCGACGATTGATTGCTTGACGTCGAATTCGACATTGTGCGCTTCATAAATCATCGGGCAGCCATAGCCTGCCATTTCGAGTGCCGCATGGCCGTACGGGTGCGAACAGATGACGGCCTGGCTTTGCGCCGCCGAGCGGCTGATGGCGGCAATCCAGTCGTTCAGCAGCGACGGGTGCAATGCGGCCGCAAGGTCGCCGACCGATGCGTTCAGCTGCTGCTGCAGTTTGCCTTCCATTTTGGCGAAGGCGCGCGATTTTGGAATGCATTCTTCGGTCAGACCGGGCGCGATCTGCCGCGTCTGGCGCAGCATGTTCGATGATCCCAGGTTGACGAAATGCACGTCGATCATGCTGGCGATATGACGATACAGGCCGTACAGGCGCAACTGTCCGCCGCTGACGACCGGCATGATGGGAAAGGTGTTGACCACCGTCAGCCGCGGCTTGGCTGGGCGGGTAGCGCGCGCGCTGGCCGGGGTCGATGCGGACGGCTGCGCATCTGCCAGCAGCCGTTCGACCAGACCTTGCCAGGTGATGGATGCCATCCGCTGCTTGCCTGCTTCCCCCATTACCCGGGTGGCATCCGGATCGGCGCACAAGGCGCGCAATCCTTCGGCAATGGCTTTCGGCGTCGGTTCGACGATCAGCCCGTTTTTCCGGTGTTCGACCAGTTCGGTCGAACCGCCGCTGTCGCTGGCGGTCAGAACCGCTTTCGACGATTGCATTGCCTCGACCGTGATCAGGCCATAGTCTTCCTCGTGCGGCACGAACGGCACGCAAAACGCATTCGCGTATTCTTCCACCAGTTGCGCATCGGTCAGTCGTCCGAGGAAATGGATGTTGGGATTACTTTTGGCCATCTGGCGCAGCCGGTCTTCATCCGGGCCGCTGCCGGCGATTTTCAGCGGACGATCCACGCCGGATTGCAGGTAGCCTTCGATGATCAGGTCGATGCGCTTCGGCCGGTCCAGCCGGCTGGCGCTGAAGATGGCGCCGGCTTGGCCGCAGTGCAGGTTTTGCAGCTGGGTCGGGTGGTGGAAGGCATCGACGGTGACGCCCTCGGGGAAGTAATCCTTGCGCTGCGCAACCGTATTCGAGATGGCGGCATAGCGTTCTATTCTGCCGGGTTGCAGCGCGATGCGGTCGAGCAGATGCACGCAGGCGCGCGAGAATGGCCCTGGGAATGCCCACAGTTCATGGTTGCCGGAAGTCTTCGTGTGCGCGTCGAGCAGCGCATCGACCACGGCCGGAATTTCGAGCCCGGCCAATGCAGCGCCCTGCAACGCATCGCCTATGTTCGCCGGCAGTCCGGCCTGTTTCAGCAGTCCGGCAGACAGGCGGGTGGATAGATTTGGCGGGTAGGTGTCATACAGCCCGCGCAGCTTGTGCTGCAGGTAAACGCGGTGGTGCGGATGGCGTATGGCCCATGCCGGGTATTTGGTGCTGATCACCAGATCGAAGTGATTCAGGTCGAGCTGCGCGAAGCGACGGTAACTGGCCAGCACTTCGGGAAAGGTACGCTCCGGACTCGGCAGCTTGATCAGGTCGGCCTGGATGCCGGGTTGCGCATTGAACGCGGCCAGCATCCCGGCCCAGAGATTTTCCGCGCCGCCGATGACAAAGGGAACCGGGCTGGGGGCAACGATGGCGATATTCATTTTTGCGTGAGTTGGGAAACGACGTTTTGCCAGCTGATGTTTTTTTCGGTGTAGCTTGCGCGTGCTGCCTGACCGAGCTGAATGACTTCATTGCGGTGCGCGTGCAGCCAGTCCAGCCTTTCGGCCAGCGCGCGCGCGTCCGGTGCCTCGACCCAGCCGTTTTCTTCGTGGCGGATGAATTCCAGCGGCCCGCCGGAATCGGTGCAGGTCAGCACCGGTTTGGACGACAGCATCGCTTCGAGCGTGATGTAGCCGTAATCCTCGTCGAAAGCAGGGAACGCGACCGCTGTGCTGTGCGCATAAAAGGCCAGTTTTTCCGCTTCGCTGATGCGGCCGAGCAGGCGCACACGATCGGCCACGCCCAAGCGCGCAATCTGCTCGTGCAGCGCGGGCAACTGTCCGCCATCTCCCGCAATCAGGATGCGCAGCGGCGAGCGCATGTATTGCGCCGCTTCGACCAGCAGCGACTGCCGCTTGAGGCTTTCGATCCGGCTCGGGTAAAAAATATATGGCTCGGGCTCGGCGCAGAAAAAGCGCTCGGCATGAGTCGGCGGATGATATAGCGGCGTTGCGTGCAGGCCGTTGTATTGCACCAGACGGTCGGCCACGCGCTGCGAATTGGCGAACAGCCGTTGCGCCCGCCCCAGCGTGCGGTTGTCGAACGCAACCACGTCATCCCGCAGCCGATTGCGCTCGGCGCTGGGCGGCAGGCGTTCATGCAGTTCGTACACCGCGCGATGCTGGTGCATGATCCACGCCCAATGGTCGGGATGGCGGATGCCCCAGGCGGGAAACTGCAGGCTGATGACGCGGTCAATCGCAATTCCGTTCGGCTTTGCCATGTCGAGTTGCCCCGCATAGCTCATCGTCCGCAGCACATCTTCTTCCGGTTCGAAGCGGAATGGCAGCCGCAGCAGTTCTGCTTCATGCCCGGCTTCGAGCAGGGCATTGAGCAGCCCCTGAATGTGATAGTCGGCGCCGCCATGCAGGAACGGCGTGACCGTGGCCGCGATCAGGATTCTCATGCCGCATCCTTGCGCACCGGTTTGTAGGCCAGGAGCGCATAATCCTGCGGGCCGCAAAAGTGGCCATTGACCCGCGCGGTCAGCGGGTCGTTGCCGGGTACTTTGGCTTCGGCCGGATATGGGTTCGAGCGGATGACGCGGATGTGGTCGAAGTTCTGGTAGCGTGCCAGGAATTGCAGCGAAGTCGGCGTGACCGGATTGCGGTGGGTGAAGTCGTGGTAGAACGTGTGGCTGCCGACCAGCACGTTTTCCGGGTTCGGGGTTTCGAACAGGATGAATCCGCCCGGTTTGAGCGCGCGGTAGCACTGCTGGAAGATGCCGAACAGGGTATCAAACGGCAGATGCTCGACGATATGAAAGCCGGTGATGGCCGCCAGGCTGTCGGATGGCAGGCTGCTCAGATGGGCCAGCGCATCGCCATGATGCGCCACATGGCCAGCCTGACGGCATTGTTCGACCATCACCGGGTTGGCATCGACGCCTTCGGCCGGAATACCGCGCTGCTTGAGCGCACCTAGCAGTTCGCCTCGGCCGCAGCCGATGTCGAGCAGCGGGCCTTGTATCGTTTGTTGCAGGCTGTCGAACAGTTCGTCGTACACAGCCAGCTTGGCCAGGATTTCATCGCGCGAGCCGCGGTTCGCATCCTCGAACGCAACGTAGTAGGCATCGAGCGCGATGTTCGAGGTCGTGGCTGTCGTTGTTTCTGGCGAGCGCGATGCTGCGGGTGGTTGCTGCGAGCTGGCCAACTGCAGCGACTGGCGGAAGTACAGCGCATCTTCCCGCACCATGTGCAGCGATTTGTTGACGTCTTGCAGCTGATCCTTGAATCCGGCAACGGCCGGCCGCCAGTTGCCGAGGTTGTCTTCCAGATGGAGGATGTTTTCCTGCTGCGCCGTCAGCATCTGGTTGATGTTCATGAAATAGCGGTTGCGCCGGAACAGGTGCCGCTCGTAAAGCCGCAATGGCGCACGTCCGAAGCGACCGAAGCGCAGGCGGTTGGCGACGCGGTCGATGATGAATAGCAACGATGCCACGCACATTCCGCCGATAGTTGCCCGGTGACGGCGGCCTTCTTCGGAGCGGCGCAGCCACATCAGCACGTGCAGCCGCGTGTGGCCCTGTTCCAGCAGCCGGGTGTAATTCTCGATGCCCGGTTCGTCCGGCTCGCGCCGCAGGATGGCGCGGTACGCATGTTCGAAGAACTGACTGTCATCCAGCATGAAGAAATCGTCGATGTGCGGCGCGTCAGCCGACAGCAAGGCAACCGGACTTTCCGGCCGGGCCGAAACCGTGCGGCCTGGCGTGACCTTGGTGGTCGCAGCAATGGCAGGATTCTGCCGTTCGATTTCCTTCGCTTCTTCGCGTATTCGCCTGATCAGCGAATCGAAATACTCGGTGTCGTGCGAATCAGGCATTCAGTTTGCTCCTTGGCAGAATGATTCAGGAATGATTTGCTGCAATAATTTTTCAGTCGATTGCCGCCAGCCATGAAATCTTCCTGTTTCCGGCCAGCGCGGATCGAACACGTTTTCCGCACTGCACATTTTTGCGATGAGTTGCAACAACTGCTGCGGTTGAGCTAGATCGAAATAGCTTGCCAGCGGACCGCCGACTTCCCTGTGGATCGGTGTGTCGGACAGGATGACCGGCAGCCCCATCCAGCCCGCTTCCGCTATCGGCAGGCCGAATCCTTCGGTCAGCGACGGATAGACTAGGCAGCTTGCGTGGCGGTAACAATAATCCAGTTCATGATCGGTCAGATCATGCCAGACGAACAGTTGCCGCTCTTTTTCGGGATGATGCGCCAGACGTTCCAGCAGTGATTCTACTTTCCATCCGGCCTTGCCGACAATGCATAGCCGCAGTGCAAGGCCATCAGCCCATGCCTGTTCGCACATATCCAGCAACAGTGCATGATTTTTGCGCGGTTCCAGCGTGCTGACGGAAAGCAGCAGCGGTGTGTGCGGCATGGCGGATGTCATGCCGGTCAGTTTGGCGCGGATGGATGGCTTGCTGCTGCGCATCTCATCATCGAGCAAATCGGAGCCAGGATGATTCCATCCCAGACGCAGCTTGCCCTGTCGTGCTGGCATGGTCGAAGCTATGTGTTCGGCCAGTTGATCGCGCACGGTGCGGGAAACGGCGACGATGCCATCCGCGTGTTCGAGCGCCTGTGACAGGTAATGCGAGAACCTGGTGCTGACATGCGCGTCAAAAAATTCGGGGTGCAGCAGCGGGATCAGATCATGCCAGACGAAATGGATGCGCACGCCTTGAGCGTGCGCAGCGTGCAGCGCGGGCCACGCATCCAGATGCCAGGCCGCATCGATCATCAGCAGTCGATCGCCGGGGAGAAAATCGATTTCGGTCTGCTCAACTGGTGCAACCGGTTCACGCGGGTTTTCATGCGGATGTGGAGCCAGTGCACTCAGTCGCATGAAGCGATTGCCATCAATGACCACTGGCGTGACGGTCAGGTTGCCGCAAGCGCGTGCAATCTCTTGCGCATGATGCAATGTGCGCCTGACGAAGCGCTGGATGCCGGTGTGCAGTTGCGAATGTGCAGTGCGCGTGCATTCGATGAAAAGGCGATTCATTTGACAGAACAGGATTCCCGTGTCGCTTGACTGCTAGCCCCAATCCGACTGGTTATGGCATGTTTGAAATTGGGGTACAAAATGGTATTGGCATAACCGCTGACATGGTCCATATCGAAAAACAATGGGCGACCACTTTCAAATGTATGGCAAGTTTCTCCTGGGCAAAGCAGAGGGAATGGATCCCACATGAAAGTGTTTGGAAGTTTTGCGCTTACGGCTGTCATTGATTCGATGACGGGGGCGCGCAATCTTTCAAGGTAAGCCTTTTGCATGCTCAGGCCATGCTGGCAAATTGGATTGTTGGCGTTGAACCAGTCGGCGCAACGGAATGGGGGACTTTTGAATATCGGCTTGGGCGCTTCAAAAACGATGATGGCTCCCTTGTCAGTGAGCGGCTTGAGCCAGTCAATGGCTTCTTGTCTTGCGCTTGCGGACTGTTCAAGCGCTGTTTTGCCAAAGACCAATTCTTCCATGTGCTCCACGTTCCGGTGATGCTCGAACAGAGCCCACTGGTCGCCAAACCTGAACATGCGCAGAGATGGAAGGAAAATAACGTCGCCCTTGCCGACCCTGGCGAAAAGATCTTTGGCCGCGGCGCGCCAATTGTCTATGCACTTGGGCGCCCATGTTTTTTCTGCCATCGGGAGCCTGAAATCGAGGAAAGGGCATCCTGCATCGGCATAGACGGTAACGCTCCACCCCATTTCAGCCGTGAATTGTTCGAACAGAGGGTTGTATGCGGTGGCGTGCGAATCACCCAGCACAAAGAGTTTTTGGGGTGAAATGGGTGTGGTGCAATCAGACGCTTGATATATATGTTTTTTCCCGCCCGGGAAATCCCTGATTTGGTTGATGACTGAGCATACCCGTTTGTCATCGTAGGTATGTATTATTTCCGGGTACCAGTTCGCGACATTTCGGTTGACAGTGCTTAGGCTGATTTTGCTGCGATGCTTGAACACATTTTTTGCCAGCAGCAGTCCAGCAAACAAGATGAACAGAAAAAACAGAATCTGTAGTATCGGACGTTTCTTTTGCAGAATGGTGTTATGCCTGAGAGGCATTTCAACATAACGGTAGGATGCAGCAGCAACCAACAGGGAAATTGCTACTGCCGCAATGCGTGTTTCTGGCGTGTCGATGCCGACCGTCCAGCGAAAAAGGACGTATATGGGCCAGTGCCAAAGGTAAAGCGAATATGATCTTTTGCCGAACCAAACGAGCAGTTTGCCGGCAAGCAGATTACGGACAGGGTGGGGGTATGCATCCGTGCGGCCAATCAGCATCAGTGTTCCTATAACGGAGCAGAGTGCCCACGGATAGGGAAAGTGGCTTGCGTTTGCAAAAGATAGACTTGTGCCGACCAAAACCATGCCTAGCACGGGGGCAAATTTGGAAATTATGCTGTTTGCAGGGGGTGCTGTTTTTAAACGGTCACTTAATTGGAACAGCAAAGCGCCGGTGACCAGTTCCCAGAAGCGGAATGCAATCGAGTAAAACGCGGCATTCGGTTGGACTTTCGTTGCCCATATACATCCAGCCAGTGATCCCAACCCCAGTAAACCAATGGCCGTAATGACCCAAACTGTATGCTTCGGACGATTTAGTCTCGCGCGCAGCCAGAACAGGCATAACAGCGGAAATATGAGATAGAACTGTTCTTCGACACCGAGTGACCAGGTGTGCGTAAAAGGGTTGTACTCGGAACGAGGTTCAAAATAGGTATCAGCATTTCCTTGCAATACAAAGTTGCTTATCCCGAGAAATGCGGCAAGAGCCGTTTTTTCGCTAATGAAGCTCAGCCATGCCTGGGGAACAAAGAGCACAAACAGCATGCAGCTGATCACCAGCATCGTGACCAGAGCGGGGATGATCCGCGCCAGACGGCGAGCATAAAATGCGGCGATGAATTTCCCCGCGCTCAGTTCAGACGATGAAACCAGCGAGCCGGTGACGACGAAGCCGGAAATGACAAAGAAGATGTCAACGCCGGTGAAGCCGCCGGGCAGCCATGCGCCGTTCAGGTGATACAGCATGACGGCAAGGACGGCAATGGCGCGCAGGCCATCAATATCTGGACGGTATTTCATTTATCTGTTTGAGATGCTGATATGTTTCTAATGTTCGAATTATTCAATAAAGGGGTATTTCTCAGCGGGAGTGCTGCCGGATGACGAATACCAGATTGCTGCGCTGGTCCTTGGTCATTGTTGCTGGTGCATCGACATCCCAGCAATCGGAAAAATAAAACATCGCGGTTTCTCCACCGGCTTGCCGGATGATGTCGAGCAACTCCTTCAGGCAGTATTCGCGATGGTGGAAATGCGCATCCCAGTTGGCGTTCTGGCCGGGGAAAAGATGCTGCGGGTTGCGTCTGGCGGCGATTTTTTCCAGATTTTCCTGCCGGTAAAAATTCGGCGTGGTGAGGTACAGCGAACCGGACGGTTTCAGCAGACGCAAAAACTCGCGCAACAGTTCGACCGGATTCACCACCAGATGTTCCAGGATTTCGGTGAACACGATCAGATCGTAAGTGCCGAGGTGTGCTTCGAGTTGTGCATGAATCTGTTGCGGCTGGTTCAAGTCGATTTCCGCGTGCAGTTCGCAGCCGGTGATGCGTTGGCAAACATCTTTCGTAAACCCGATGTAATCCGCAGGCGTCGGCCGGTCGGCCGTGTGCAGAATGGTGCGCGGGTTCAGCAGCCGGTAGATGGCGGAAAATTCCGAAATGCCGAATTCGAGGATTTTCGGCTGCGGGTTATCGGCGGTCAGCAGTTTTACGGCGTTGAACAATTCCCTGAATCGCCGCTTGTGCTGAGTGCCGTATTCCTGCTGGCCGATGATCAAGGGTTTGCCGCTGGCGAAAATCGACGACCAGGCTTTTTCATAGCTGGCTGCGTCGAGCGCGCGGTTGCTTTCCAGTTCGGCCGAATCGCGCAGCACGCTTTCAGTCAGATACGCGGCCACGTCAGGATCGCGGTGGTAATACAGTTCACCGTTCCGGCTCTTGTATTCATCGCATTCCAGCAGCGAGGAAACGAAATGCGTGTGCGTCATCTCGCCGCGGTTCAGCCGTTGCAGGTAAGTGCGCAATCCATCTTCATCCGGAGAACGCTTCAACAGCGTGGCATAAATCAACCGGATGAACGCTTCATTGTCGGCGTTTTTTCTGGCACGGGCACGGCCGAACAGCTTGTCAATCATGGTTGGTTCCTTGCATGGGAAAGGCTTCCCTTTGGTTACATGGTATTGCGAGATTTCGGCGGCAAACTCTGATACAAGCGGGCATAACTTTGCGCCATTTGCGTTGCAGTGAACCACTGGCGATACCTTGCTTGCGCATGGCTCCCCATGCTTGCCGCCAGATCGGGTTCGTTCCACAGCGTTTGCATCGCCTGCCGGAAGGCTGACGGATTTTCGGGTGGCACCACGAAACCGGTTTCGCCATGCTGGTTGATGTAGCTGGTGCCGGTGCCGATTTCGCATGAAATCATCGGCTTGCCGGACATCGCGCCTTCCAGCAGCGAAATGCCGAACGCTTCCGAGCGCAAATGCGATGGGAATACGATGCCGTAGCAGAGTTGCAGCAGCGCCGCCTTGTCTTCTTCGCTGACGGCGCCGAGAAAATGGATCTGGTTCAATCCGAGTCGTTGCGCCTGTGTCTTCAGTTCGTGTTCGACCGGGCCTGAACCGGCAATCACCACCGGATAGCCGGTTCCCTGCGCGGCATCCAGCAGCGTATGCAGCCCCTTGTAATAACGCAGTACGCCGACGAACAGGAAGAAACGATCGCCCAGTTGAGTGCGCCAGCGTTCGAGCGTGGCTGTCGATGGTACAGGATAGCTGCGCTGCTCCAGTCCGATTGGAATGACTGTGGTCTTGTCGCGGTAACGGTTCAGTTCCGGGCTGCTGGCGAGATAATTCGGCGAAGTGGCGACGATGCGGTCGATGCTGGACAGAAAGCGGCGCATCAGCGGGCGGTAAAGCAGCAGCAGATTTTTCTGCCGCACGATGTCCGAATGGTAGGTGACGACCGACGGTTTTCCTGTGCGCGCCAGAAAGTGCGCCACATCCATGAACGGCCACGGGAAATGGTAATGCACCAGGTCGAATTCTTTTGTCAGCGATGCCAGCCGTGAGATGGCGGCGGCGGAAAAGCCGGTCGAGGCGATCTCGAAACTTTGCGGCACGCGATGCACGCGATGGCCGTCGAATGAAATCGTATTGTTTTGGCCCGAGGGCGACAGTGTCAGCACTTCGTTTTCGATACCGTGTTCTTTGGTGCCGATCGCGATCTGGCGGATCACCTGTTCCACCCCGCCGACGGTTTCAGGGTAATACGATTTGAAAAAGTGCAGCACTCGCATCATGCCCCCGCCAGCAGGCGATAGACGTCGGCCGTCTGCCGTGCCGTCGTATCCCACGAATAACCCGCTGCCACCTGCCGCGAGGCGGGAATGGCGGCTTCGCGCCAAGCATTGTCTTCCAGGCTGCGCCGGATGACTTCGGTCAGTGCCGGGATGTCGTCTGGATTGGTCAGCAGCGCTGCGCCTTGCACGACTTCCGGCAGCGAGGCGCGGTTCGAGGTGACGACCGGCACGCCGCTGGCCATTGCTTCCAGCACCGGCAGGCCGAAGCCTTCATAGAACGAAGGGAAGATGAAGCTGCGCGCGCCGGCCAGCAGCAGCGGCAATTCGGTTTCCGGCACGTAGCCTAGATACGACAGCCAGCCTTGCGCCTGCGCGCGCGCAATCCGGGCTAGCGTTGCCTCGTTGTTCCAGCCGCTGCCGCCGGCCAGCACCAGCGGATATTCGCGTTTGAGGTCGTCCGGCAGCCGTTCATAGGCGGACAGCAGGCCGTCGATGTTCTTTCTCGGTTCGATGGTGGCGATGCACAGCGCATAGCGTCCATGAGCTAGGCCGAGTTGCGCCAGCGCCGGTTGCGTTTCCTGCGGCGTTCGCGGGCGGTATTGCGGCTTGACCCCGAGCGGAATGGCGCGGATTTTGTCTTCCGGCCAGCCGAAATGATCGATTACTTCGCGCCGCGTGAATTCGGATACAGCGATCAGGAAATCGGCGCGGACCAGTGTTTTCGGGATTTCGCGTCGCATGTCGTCCAGGCATTCGCGCGTGTGGTATTGCGGGCAGCGGTAGACCGACAGGTCATGGATCGTGGCGACTGATTTGCCCGGAAAGGGCAGCAGATGCACGCCGGGGCCGTGGTAGATATGGTCCGCAAGATTCGCGAGCGCCCGGCCATTGACGTGCTGCATCAGTTGCCGCCAGCCGGCAACCAGCAGGCGGCTGCGCGCGAGCTGCTGCCTCAATCCGCTGCGTCCGGCAGGCGCTTGCGCCAGACGCGCATGCAGATCGTGGTACCACTGTCCATGGGAGAAATAGCGCACGCGGTCGATGCCATCCTGCTGCGGCAGTCGCTGCGACAGTTCCCACACATAGCGGCCGATGCCGGTCAGCGGCGGCGAAATGGCATCGACGGACAGAATCACTTTCATGGGCGGCAGGCGTAGCGGCGGTTCATGCGGAAGATGGGTCTTGCGGCTCGCGCCATTCGACTTGTACCGGCAGATTACACACGCCGAGCGAGAACGGGCCTTCTGCTGGCACCACCTGGAACACCAGCGCGCGATCCCACCAGTCGTAGTTGGCGCTGACATGCGCTTCGCGGCTGTGCAGCGCGACGGTGACGCTGTAGCTGCCGGCGCCAAGCCGCATCGCCGGGAAGAGGTAATCGACCGTGAATCTTTCGTTGCCGCCGACTTCGGTCAGGCTGCTGTCGTGAAAAAAGGTGTTGGTGCCGAATACGTCGTAACCGAGCCGGTCGCGCAACAGGATGCCGACCGTCAGCTCCTCCACTGGCAGTCGGGTCGAACTGCTGATGCGCAGCGTGGCCGCCTGTCCGCTGACCAGTGCGCGCGCCGGTTGGCCACCGACCAGCAATTCGACCGCGTCGATCTGTGCTTCGCGCGAGCCGGAGCGGGTCGATTTGCGGCCGGAGCCGTGTTCATCCTGCATGATTTCGCGGCTGGCCTGCTTTTGCGCGATCAGCGCGTTGTAGTAATCGAGCACGTCTTCCGGCGCACCGTCCTGTACGATGCCGCCTGCGTCGAGCAGGATCGCACGGTTGCACAGCGTCTTGATCGCGCCCGGATCGTGTGACACGAACAACAGCGTGGTGCCCTGTTCGCGGAACTGGCGGATGCGGTCGAAGCTCTTGTGCTGGAAATAGGTGTCGCCAACCGACAGCGCCTCATCGACGATCAGGATATCCGGCCGCACTGCGGTGGCAACGCTGAACGCCAGCCGCACCTGCATCCCGCTCGAATAGGTGCGCACCGGCTGGTCGATGTAGTCGCCGATCTCGGCGAATTCCTCGATCTCCTGCATCTTTTGCGTGATCTGCTCGTTCGAAATGCCATGTAGCTGCGCCGCCATGGTGACGTTCTGGCGGCCGGTGAAATCCGGATGAAATCCCATGCCGAGTTCGAGCAGGGCCGAGATGCGGCCGCCGGCTTCGATCGTGCCGGAGGTGGCGCGCGTGGTGCCGGTAATGATCTTCAGCAGCGTGCTTTTGCCGGCGCCATTGATGCCGAGAATGCCGACCGCTTCGCCAGACTGGATGTCAAAACTCAGATCGCGCAGGATCCAGCGCAGCTCATGCCGCTTGCCCAGGCCGAGCCATTCGGCGATGCGGCCGATCTTGCGCGGATAGCGCTTGTACGCCTTGCTGATGCGGTTGATTTTCAGGTAAGCCATCAGAGTTCATCCACGATTTCGCCCTGCAGCTTGAAGAAGGCGAAGAAACCCAGTGTGACGAAAATCGCGGCCAGGCAGGTCGGGTACAGCAGCGTGCTCCACGCGGGCAATTGGCCGTTGACGAAAATCGTGTGGTACGCATCGATCAGCGGCCAGATCGGATTCCAGCCGATAATGTTTGCTGCGAACGAAGGCAGGATGCGCGGCGCGTAGACGATTGGCGTCATCCAGAACCAGAATTGCAAAATTACGCCGATGGTCTGGTGCACGTCGCGGTAAAACACGTTGATGGTGGCGAGGAAAATGCCCAGTCCCATCGTGAGCGCGACCTGCAATGCCACCACTGGCAGCGCGGCCAGCAGCACCCAGCCGGGGAAGTTGCCCGAAAACAGCAAAAAAAGCAAAAACAGCGTCATCACGATGGCGAAGTGCAGCAGGCTTGAGCTGGCAACGATGATTGGCAGGCACAGTTTCGGGAAGCGCAGTTTTTTCAGCAGGTTGCCGTTTTCGACAAAGATGTTGACGCTGCGACCAAGCATGTCGGTGAACAGCCCCCAGGTGAGGATGCCGGAGCAGAGGTAGATGCTGTAGGCGAACGGCGAACTGTGTCCGGGCAGCGACGGTTTCATGAAACCGGCGAAAATCACGGTATAGATCAGGATCATCGCCAGCGGCTGCGCGACCACCCAGAACATGCCGAACAGCGTACCCTGGTAGCGCAGCTGGAATTCGCGCCGGACGCTGCCGCTGATGAAACTGCGGAAGGCCCAGACGTCGCGCAACATGCCGATCGAAATCATCGGCTTGCCTGCAAAACAGGGGGGGGCGACCATGACGCTGCCTGGTCGCACTTGGTTTGCATGGCGGTTTTTGGCTTCATCTGCAATCCGCTCCGTTACAAAAATCTGCGGTACACATCGGCTGTGCGGCTGGCCGTGGTTTCCCAGCTCAGCGTTGCGGCGCGCTTGCGTCCGCCTTCAATGCAGCGCGCGCGCAATGCATCGTCTTGCGCCAGCGCCTGCATCGCCGCGCCAATATCGGCCACCGACAGCGGGTCGATTTCCAATGCCGCGCCTTGCGACACTTCCGGCAGCGAGGTGGTGTTCGATGTGATTACCGGCACGCCAGCAGCGAACGCTTCCGCCACCGGAATGCCGAAGCCCTCGTACAGCGAAGGGAACACGAACGCGCCCGCGCCTGCATATAGCTGGCGCAGCCGGGCGGAATCGCCAACGTTGTCAAGCCAGAGCACGTTCTCGCCCTGTTGCTGCGCCGCGCGCAGCTGCCGCACCAGATCGTCGCACTGCCAGCCGGCATGGCCGACGATCACCAGCTGCCGTTCGGCGCGGATCGCGGGCGGCAATTGCCGGTAGGCGGCCAGAATGCGTTCGACATTCTTGCGCGGCTGCAGTGTGCCGACGAACAGATAGTAGCCGGCGCGCAGCCCGTATTCAAGCAGTGTGCCGCTGACCGCCGCCGGCTCGGGCGCGGCCAGCCATTCCTGTCCGACACCGTTATGCACCACGGTGATGTTGCGCTGATCGATGCCGAAGCATTCGACCAGCTCGGCCACCGCGTATTCGGACACCGCGATCACATGGTCGGCATTTTTTGCGGCACGTTGCAGCAGCATGTTTTTCAACCGGCGCAAGCGCGGCGAGCACCAGTGCGGGTATTTCAGCGGAATCGCGTCGTGCAGCGTGGCCACTACCGGGCAATCCATGCGGATGATGCGGTAATCGGTGGCATGGAACAGGTCGACCGGCATTTTCTTGCGCCGGCTGTCCGGCGTGAACAGGTCAAGCAGGGTTGAAGCCGGATACGAATGCGCCATCGGCTGGCCGCTGGTGAAACGGATATCGCCGCCGTTGCCCGCGCCCGCCGGCGGCGGATAGGCGAAGCCGGTGACGTCGCAACCGTGTTCCGGCAAGCCTTGCAGCAGCGCGCGCGTATAGACGCCGATGCCGTCGATTTTCCCTTGCGTCAGCGCCGGTTCGATGGTGGTGGTGCTAAGTCCGATGCGCATCGTGCCGGTTCCGGGGCGTTTCTCATGCGGGCGCGTCAGGCGCGACCGTACTGATCCTCGAAGCGGACGATGTCATCCTCGCCGAGGTACTCGCCGCTTTGCACTTCGATCATCACCAGATCGATCACGCCCGGATTTTCCAGCCGGTGCTTCTGGCCGGCCGGGATGAAGGTCGATTCATTGGTGTTGACCAGGAATTCGCGGTCGCAGTTCACCACCTTCGCCATGCCGTTGACGACGATCCAGTGTTCGCTGCGGTGATGGTGCATCTGCAGCGATAGTGCCGAGCCGGGCTTGACTTCGATCCGCTTGATCTTGAAGCGGTTGCCTTCTTCCAGCACCGTGTACGTGCCCCACGGGCGGTACACCTGCCGGTGCAGTTTGTATGCATCATGCTGCTTTTGCTTGAGCTGGCTGACTGTCTGGCGCACGTCCTGCACCTTCGCCTTGTCCACCACCAGCAGTGCGTCTGGCGTGTCGATGATGACCAGATCCCTGACTCCGATCGCGCTCACCACCCGGTCTTCGCTCTGGATGTAGCAGCAGGACGCATCGTGCAGCAGCACGTCGCCCACGGTGCGATTGCCGTTCGCGTCCGGCGGCACCAGATCGGCGATCGCGTTCCATGAGCCGATGTCGCTCCAGCCTATGTTGCACGGCACGACCGCGACCTTGTTCGAACGCTCCATCAGCGCGTAATCGATCGAGATGTCGGGTGCTTCGCGGAAGGTGGCGGCGTCGAGTTCGATCTTGACCGAATCGCTCTTTTGCTCGACGGCGGAAGCGGCCAGGCAGCCGCGCACGGCGGCCAGCACGTCCGGCGCATGCGCGGCCATTTCTTCCAGCAGCGTGCCGGCGGTGAAGCAGAACATGCCGGCATTCCACAGGTAGCGGCCGGAAGCCAGGTATTCGAGCGCCTTTTCCAGCGTCGGTTTTTCGACGAAGCGCGTGACCTCGTTGCCGTCGGCTTCGATGTAGCCGAAGCCGGTTTCAGGCGTGTGCGGCTGGATGCCGAACGTGACCAGCCGTCCCTGCTGCGCCAGTTGCGCCGCCTGCGACACCGCTTCGGCAAATGCCGGCTGGTTGGCGATCAGGTGGTCGGCCGGCAGCACCAGCATGATGGCGTCATTGCCATGCTGTTCGGCCACGCGCAATGCGGCGGCGGCAATCGCCGGCGCGGTGTTGCGGCCGAACGGTTCCAGCATGAAGGTGTTGGCCACGCCTTTTTTGTTCACCAGCCGGTATTCGTCCGCGGTCTTGAACAGCAGTTCCAGATTGGTCACCGTCAGCACCTCGGCCGCGCCGGGCAGCGCGGCCGCGCGCAGAAAGGTTTTTTGCAGCAGGCTTTCGCCGTCGGACAGGCGGATGAACGGTTTTGGATGCAGTTCGCGCGAAACGGGCCACAGCCGCGCTCCGACGCCACCGGAAAGGATGACGGGCAGAATTTTCATGGTCGAAGGTTGATGGCAGCACCATCGGAAATGGCAGGCTGCAAAGGAGAAATTATAGCATCGGCACTGCCCGGTTTTTGCGCAAAATGGCTTTGCCGGCGCTTATTGTTGCGTGATGTGCTGCGAGCTGAAACGTCTGCTGATGTCTGATGGATTGTTGATGGCAGCCAAAATAACTGACCGGAAGTGACTTTTGGGTCAATAAGGCTGAGAAATATACTACTGGGTAGTATCTAAAAAGCGCCAGCAAAATGGCGGCCCGGCATATTGTTTTGACCATATACCCTTGGGGAAATGCTTGTCCGGCGGATGTTGCCGCTCGGTTGTGCGCTGCTGGTCGGCCGGAATGGTTGTTCGGTCGGCCAGCAGCATGCGCGCATCGGTGCACGCGCCGGCATATGGTGCTGGCTTACGGTGCCAGCGTTGGGTAGTCCGTGTAGCCGTGCGCGCCGCCGCCGTAGAAGGTCGAGCGGTCTGCTTCATTCCATGGCGCGCCGCGCCGGATGCGTTCGACCAGATCCGGATTAGCGATGAACGGCCGGCCGAAGGCGACTGCATCCGCCAGCCCATCGGCTAGCAGTTTTTCCGCGCTGTCTGCGTCATAGCCGCCGCAGCAGATCAGCGTGCCGGTGAACGCGGCGCGCAACTGGCGGCGGAATTCCTGCTCGAGCGCCGGCCCGCCGACCCAGACAGGTTCGGCGATGTGCAGATAGGCGATACCGCGGCGGCTGAATTCCCGCGCCAGATAGAGCGTGATTGCTTCGGTATCGGTATCGGTGATGTCGTTGAACTCGAAATGCGGCGACAGGCGCACGCCGGTGCGATCGGCGCCGACTACGCCAATGACTGCATCGACCGCTTCCAGCGTCAGCCGCGCCCGGTTTTCGAGCGAACCGCCGTACTGGTCGGTGCGCAGGTTGGTGCCGGTGGCGAGAAACTGTTGCAGCAGGTAGCCGTTGGCGGAATGCACTTCGACGAAATCAAAACCGGCGCGCAGGGCGCGTTCGGCCGCCTGCCGGTATTGCGCCACGATGCCGGGAATTTCCGCCGTTTCCAGCGCGCGCGGCGGGCTGCAGTATTCGAACGAGGCGGTGGCGCGGTTGGGGTTGACCGGGAAGCATTTGGTGCTGCTGGCAGTGATCGCCGACGGCGCCACCGGGGCGGTGCCATTTTCCTGCAGCAGCGTGTGTGAGATGCGGCCCACATGCCATAGCTGGGCCGAGATTCTGCCGCCTTTGGCATGCACCGCGTCGACGATTTTTTTCCAGCCTGCTTCCTGCGCGTCGGTGTATATGCCCGGCGTCCACGCATAGCCCTGGCCCTGGCGCGAAATCTGCGATGCTTCAGTCACGATCAGGCCGGCGCTGGCGCGCTGGGCGTAATATTCGACATTCAGTTCGGTCGGCACGTCGCCGGGCTGGCCGGCGCGCGAGCGGGTCAGCGGCGCCATCACGACGCGGCTGGACAGCGTGGTCGAACCGACTTTGACCGGATTCAACAGTTTTTCTGGCATGACGGTAACTCCTTGGTAAAAAGGGCGAATGCGCCTATGATGGGCCGAAAAAAACGGAGCGTGTTCAATGTTACCTCTAATTCACTTTGTGCATGGCAAGGAAAGCGGCCCGTGGGGGCGCAAGATCAATTACCTGTCGGAGATCGCGAAAGCGGAGGGTTTCGACATCGAAAGCCTCGATTATCTCGATGCCGGCGAGCCGCAGGCGCGGGTCGAGCGGCTGCTGGCGGCGTGCGCAGAACGAAAGCCCGACATTCTGGTCGGCTCCAGCATGGGCGGCTGGGTGGCGGCGACCGCCACCGCGATGCTGCCGGTGCGCGGGCTGTTCCTGATGGCGCCGGCGTTTTACATGCCCGATTATCCGCCGCACCGGCTGGGCTGCGACGGCAGCCGGATCGACATCATCCACGGCTGGCGCGATGGCGTGATTCCGTTCCAGCATTCGGTGCGTTTCAGGCAGGAACATCATTGCACGCTGCATCTGGTCGATGACGATCACCGGCTGGCGCAGCGCCTTGATTTGCTGGGCGATGTTTTTGTGGCTTTTCTCAAGCGCACCATGCAGATGTAGTCTAATTTGACAACGGAGGGATACATGTTCAGAAAAGTGCTATTGACGATAATCGTCGGCATCTGCGCCAGCGGCGCATGGGCGGCGGAAGATTCAGGCTTGCTGAAATCGGAGCGCATCGGCACGCTGCATATTGACATGCCGGCAGCCAAAGTGCGGCAAGCTGTCGATTGTGCCTTCAAACGCGGGCCGGAAAAATGGTGGGGCGCGGACGGCGCGTATCATCAGGAATGGGTATCCAAGCCGTGCGGGCTGACGCTCGGCATGGTGGCGGCGAAAAAAGGCGGACGCCAGACGGTCGAGTCGATTGCCTTGGCCGCGCCAGCCAAGCTGGCGACGCAGCAGGGGATTCGCATCGGCAGTTCGGAGCCGGAGGTTGAACGTGCCTATGGTCGTTACCGCGATGCCGACAACAGTGTGAAAGGGCAGAATTTCGTCGCCGGTTCCGTGTTCGGCGGACTGATGTTCAGCTTCAAGCAGGGGCGGGTCAGCCAGATATTCCTTGGCGCGGCGGCGGAATAAGCTGAACCTATCAAGTCACGTTTAATGGCATTTGCAAGCAAAAAAGTAGTCGTCATCGGCGGCGGCCCGGCCGGGCTGATGGCGGCTGAAGTGCTGCTGGATGCCGGTGTGAAAATCGATCTGTACGATGCGATGCCGTCGGTCGGTCGCAAATTTCTGCTGGCTGGCAAGGGTGGCATGAACATCACCCATTCCGAGCCGATGGAACAGTTTCTTTCCCGTTACGGCAAACGCCGGGCGCAGATCGCGCCGCTGCTCGATGCCTTCGGCCCGAATGAATTGCGCGCTTGGATTCATTCGCTGGGCATCGAAACATTCGTCGGTTCCTCCGGTCGTGTTTTTCCTGTCGGCATGAAGGCAGCGCCGTTGCTGCGTGCATGGCTGCAACGATTGCGTGCAGGTGGCGCGCGCTTCCACATGCGGCATCGCTGGCTGGGCTGGAATGAGTCGGGCGGGCTTTGCTTTGAGTCGCCAGATGGCCTGTGCGCCGTTCAGGCGGATGCGGTCGTGCTGGCGCTGGGCGGCGGCAGCTGGGCCAGACTAGGCTCCGATGGCGCGTGGGTGCCGCTGCTGGCCGAGAAAGGGATTCCTGTCGCGCCACTCAAACCGGCCAATTGCGGTTTCGAATGCGAATGGAGCGAGCATATGCGCAGCCGGTTTGCCGGCCAGCCGGTGAAATCGATTGCCATCAGCCTAACTGATGCCGATGGCAATGTGCTGTCTCGCAAGGGGGAATTCCTGCTGACGGCAACCGGCATCGAAGGCGGGCTGGTTTATGCGTTATCCGCCCAGTTGCGCGATGCCATCGACGCTGCCGGCAGTGCGCTGGTGCATATCGATCTTGCTCCGGCGCGCGATTTGCAGCGCGTGCTGGATGAGGTTTCGCATCCACGCGGTTCGCGCTCGATGGCGAGCCATCTGCAGAGCCGGCTGAATATCCATGGGGTAAAGGCCGCGCTGTTGCGTGAACTGGCGAGCAAGGAAGACTATGCCGATCCTGTGCGGCTGGCAACGATGATCAAGGCGTTGCCATTGCGCCTGCTGGCGCCGCGTCCGCTGGATGAAGCGATCAGCAGCGCCGGCGGCGTGCGGTTCGAGGCGCTGGATGGCAACTTGATGGTGCGCACGGTGCCGGGGGTGTTTTGCGCTGGTGAAATGCTGGACTGGGAAGCGCCGACCGGTGGCTACCTGCTGACGGCGTGTTTCGCCAGCGGCCATGCCGCCGGACATGGCGCGCTGAAATGGCTGGAAGGCAGCTAGAACGACACCGCCCCGGAGCCGTTACACTACAGTCGTTTGCGCTTCGTTGCCGTTGCGCGCCCGTATTTCGCCCAAGCGGTAAACGGTTTCGCCGGCGGCCGACAGTTGCGCCATGGCGGCTTGCGCATTTTCTTTGGCCATGATCACCACCATGCCGATGCCGCAGTTGAATACGCGGTGCATTTCGGCATCGGCCACATTGCCATGCTGCTGCAGCCACTGGAACAGCGGCGGCATGGTCCAACTGTCCTTGTGCAGCACGGCCGTCAGGTTGTCGCGCAGCACGCGCGGCACGTTTTCGACCAGTCCGCCGCCGGTGATGTGCGCCATGCCCTTGACTTCCATTGCCGCCATCAGCGCCAACAGCGGTTTGACGTAAATGCGGGTCGGCGCCATCAGCACGTCGGCCAGCGGCTGGCCGTGGAAATCGGCATTCAGGTCCGGTTTTGCGACTTCGATGATTTTGCGCACCAGCGAATAACCGTTTGAATGCGCGCCGGAGGAGGCCAGGCCGATGACCACGTCGCCGGGAGCGATTTTGCTGCCATCGATCAGTTTCGATTTTTCGGCCGCGCCGACCGCGAAGCCGGCCAGATCATATTCGCCATCCGGGTACATGCTCGGCATTTCGGCCGTTTCGCCGCCGATCAGCGCGCAACCGGCCTGTTCACAGCCTTGGGCGATGCCCTTGATAACGTCGGTTGCGGTGGCGACGTCGAGTTTGCCGCAGGCGAAGTAGTCGAGGAAGAACAGCGGTTCAGCCCCTTGCACCAGGATGTCGTTGACGCTCATTGCCACCAGATCGATGCCGACCGTATCGTGCCGGTTCAGATGGAACGCGAGCTTGAGCTTGGTGCCGACGCCATCGGTGCCGGAAACCAGCACCGGTTCCTGATACTTCTTGCCGATCTCGAACAGTGCGCCGAAACCGCCGATGCCGCCAAGCACGCCTTCGCGCATTGTGCGCTTGGCAAATGGCTTGATCGCATCGACCAGCGCGTCGCCGGCATCGATATCGACGCCAGCGTCGCGGTAGGAAAGGGAAATATTCGTCGGAGTGCTCATAGGATATCGGGCAGAGGCAGTAAAATAATGGAAATGCGACCGGCACAATCGCCGGCGACGCAAAAGCGCCATTTTATCAAACTGCCCGCTAGTGCCGTTACCCGATGCGATTTTCTATCACGATGAATCAGAAACAGACCATGTTATGGGTCGGTCTATGGCTGTTGCTGATGGCACTACTGGTGTTGCTCGGCCCGGTTTTGACGCCGTTCATCGCCGGCGCGATTCTGGCATATATCCTGAATCCGGCGGTCGAATGGATCTGCGGCTGGAAGTTCGGCAAGTTCCAGTTGCCGCGCGTATTGGCTGTGTTGGTGGTAATTTTGCTGCTGTTTGCGCTGATTGTCGCGATGGTGCTGATTGTTGTGCCGGTGGTACAGGAGGAGCTGCCGCTGCTGCAGGAGCAGATCCCGAATTTTCTGGCCAGGGTTAGCGATACCTTCGGCCCGCTGTTGCAGCAGATGGACATAGAGCTCAAACTCGACCCGGCGAGCGCGCGCAAGCTGCTGACAGAACAATTTACCGCCAGCAAGCAATGGCTGTGGCAGGCGGTGCTGTCGTCGGTGAAAGTGGGCGGCACCGCGCTGCTCGGCTGGCTGGCAATGCTGATTCTGATTCCGGTGGTGCTGTTTTACCTCCTGCTGGACTGGCGCAAGCTGTTGCGCATCATTGTCGCCGCCGTGCCGCGCCGATGGACCCGGCGCACCGTCAGCATGGCCAGCGAGGTGGATGATTTGCTGGCGCAATACCTGCGAGGCCAGTTTCTGGTGATGCTGGTGTTGTCGATATATTATTCGAGCGGGTTGGCGATTGCCGGTTTCGATATTGCATTGCCGGTCGGCATCATCACCGGCATGCTGGCATTCGTGCCGTATGTCGGTTTTGGCATCGGGCTGGTGCTGGCGCTGATGGCAGGCATGCTGCAGTTCTCCGACTGGCAGGGTTTGATTGCGGTGGCATTCGTTTATGGCGGCGGGCAGATTCTGGAAGGTTTTTTCCTGACGCCGAAGCTGGTGGGCGAGCGTATCGGACTGCATCCGCTGGTGGTCATCTTCGCCTTGCTGGCGTTTGGCCAGCTGTTCGGCTTTGTTGGCGTGCTGCTGGCGCTGCCTTCGTCGGCGATTCTGTCGGTGGCATTCCGTCATTTGCAGGCGCACTATATCAAGAGCGAGTTTTACAATTCATGAGCATTCAACCATGCGGCAACTGTTGCTGGATTTAGGGGCGCAGGCGCCGCAAACTCTCGATAGCTTCGTGCCTGGTGAGAATGGCGAGCTGCTGCAACTGCTGCGCCGCATGGCTGCGCGTTCCGGCAGCGATCATTTCGCCTATCTGTGGGGCGGGGCGGCGTCTGGCAAAAGCCATCTGCTGCACGCACTGGCGCAAACCGGTTCGGCGCGCTACATTGCCGCCGATGCGGATATGGCCAGCTTTATCTGGTCACCGGAGGTCGATTTGTATCTGCTGGATGATTGCGATCAACTGTCGCCTGGGGCGCAGGTGGCGGCATTCACGCTGTTCAACCTGGTGCGCGATAATGGCGCTTATCTGGTGGCGGCAGGCAACGATTCACCGTCGGGTTTGCGGCTGCGCGACGATTTGCGCAGCCGCATCGCCTGGGGGCTGGCTTATCCGCTCCACCGGCTGACCGACGAAGATAAATTGACGGCGCTGACGCAAATGGCGCAGGCGCGTGGCTTGATTCTGTCGCCGGCCGTGTTACCCTATCTGATTACGCATTGCGCGCGCGACATGCGCTCGCTGGCGGTGATGCTGGAGGCGCTGGACCGCTATTCGCTGGAAACGCGCCGCCCGATCACGCTGCCGCTGTTGCGTGAACGGATGCAACTCGAAGCGATGAACGAATGATGAACAACCTGGCCCTGTTTGATCTAGACCATACTCTGCTGCCACTCGATTCCGATTATGAGTGGGGGCAGTTCCTGACGCGCATTGGCGCGGTCGAGCCGGAAGAATTCGCGCGCAAGAATGAAGTGTTTTTCGGGCAGTATCAGGCAGGTACGCTGAATCCGGTCGAATATCTTGAATTCGCGCTCGGCACGCTGGCGCGTTTCTCGCGCAGTCAGCTCGATGCATGGCATGAGCAGTTCATGGCGGAAGTGATCCTGCCGTCGATTGCACCGTCGGCGCGAGAACTGGTTGGTCGTCATCACGACAGCGGCGACCTGCTCGCGATCATCACCGCCACCAACCGTTTCGTGACCGAACCGATTGCGCGTGAATTTGGTGTGATGCATTTGCTGGCTCCGGAGCCGGAAGTGACGCCGGAGCGGGAAATTACCGGTCGGTTGTCCGGCAACCCGACCTTTGGTCCGGGCAAGGTCACGCGGCTGCACGAATGGCTGGATGAAATCGGCCGCCCGCTTGGCAGTTTCGCGCAAAGCCATTTTTACAGCGATTCGCAAAATGACATTCCGTTGCTGTCGATTGTCACCCATCCGGTCGCTACCAATCCGAACGCAAGGCTGGAAGCACATGCACGGCAGCAGGGGTGGCCGTTGCTGAAACTATTCGACGAGAAATGATTAAGAAGTTGATTCGCAAGCTGCTCCGCAAGGGCAAGGATGGCGCGCCTGAGTTGCGCACCGAGCCGGTGGTTATTGATGCGGCAGAACATCGCATCGATCCGGCGCGGGTGTCGGGCAATGCGCGGCGCGTGACACAGACGCTGCAGGATGCCGGTTTCAAGGCATTCGTCGTTGGCGGTGCGGTGCGCGATTTGCTGCTGGGCGTGACGCCGAAGGATTTCGATGTTGCGACGAATGCAACGCCGGAACAGGTGCGGCGCCTGTTCAAGCGTGCATTCCTGATCGGCAAGCGTTTCCAGATCGTGCACGTGATGTTCGGTCAGGACGTGATCGAGGTGACTACGTTCCGCGGCGCATCGAATGACGATGCGAAAAAGGATGAACACGGCCGCGTGCTGCGCGACAATACCTTTGGTGCCCAGCATGAGGATGCGGCGCGACGCGATTTCACCGTGAACGCGATGTATTACGATCCGGCGACGCAAACCGTGCTCGATTATCACGGCGGCATGGCTGATTTGCGCCAGAAAGTATTGCGCATCATCGGCATGCCGGAGCAGCGCTATCGCGAAGACCCGATCCGTATGCTGCGCGTGGTGCGCTTTGCCGCCAAGCTCGGATTTTCGATCGATGCGGCCAGCCGCGCGCCGATTCCGGTGATGGCGTCATTGATCGATAACGTGCCGGCCGCGCGCGTGTTCGATGAAATGCTTAAGCTGCTGCTGGGAGGCAATGCGATGGATTGCCTGCACCAGTTGCGTCAGGAGGGCTTGCATCACGGTTTGCTACCGCTGCTGGATGTGGTGCTGGAGCAGCCGCTGGGTGAAAAATTCGTTTCACTGGCATTGTCGGCAACAGACGAGCGCATCCTGGCGGGCAAGCCGGTATCGCCGGGTTTTCTGTTCGCTGCGCTGCTGTGGCATCAGGTGCTGGAAAAGTGGTCTGATTACCGCGCTGGCGGCGAATACCCGATTCCGGCCTTGCATCTGGCTGCGGACGACGTGCTGGAAGCGCAGACGGAAAAGCTGGCGCTGCAGCGCAAGATTACGTCGGACATGCGCGAAATCTGGGCCTTGCAGCCGCGTTTTGAACGCCGCTCCGGCAGGACGCCATACAGGCTGGTCGAGCATCAGCGTTTCCGCGCCGGCTACGATTTCCTGCTGCTGCGCTGCGAATCGGGCGAGATCGATGTCGATATCGGCGAATGGTGGACCGCGTTCCTGCAGGGTGACAACGCCGATCGCGAAGCGCTGCTGGCGAAAAAGAACAAGCCAGGAGCGGAGGGCGCTGCGGCAGCGAAGAAACGCCCGTCGCGGCGCGGAGGACGTCGGCGCAGGAAGCCGGACGCGGATGTGTCTGCTGGCAACAGCGACGAATGAACGCGAAAGCGGTCATCGCCTACATCGGATTGGGCGCCAACCTGGGTGACGCGGCCGGCAACGTGAGGCGCGCGCTGGTGCGTTTGGGGCAATTGCCGCAGACCGAATTGAGTGCGCAGTCATCGCTGTTTCGTACCGCGCCGGTTGATGCCGATGGCGACGATTACGTGAACGCGGTGGCGCAGCTCACGACCCGTCTGGCACCGCAGGCGCTGTTGCGTGAACTGCAAGCGATCGAAAACGATTTCGGGCGCGAGCGTCCTTACCCGAATGCGCCGCGAACGCTGGATCTGGATATCTTGCTGTATGGCGACCGGCAAATCACGTCGGACCAGCTGGTCGTGCCGCACCCGCGGCTGACCGAGCGCGCATTCGCGCTGATTCCGCTGCTGCAGCTCGACCCGTTGATTGCGATTCCCGGCAAGGGGCTGGCGCACGCGTTTGTGCCGGCGGTGGCGGGGCAGGGCATCCAGCAGATGGGGAAATAATACTGGGTGGGGTATTTGCAGGTGGCGGCGGAAATTGTGGCCTGGCGCATTGTTTTTAATGTATACCCCGCCATTTCTATCAAAAATCACGGATGATTGCGATGCAGATTCCCGTCATAGTTCAGACTGCTGGCCTGTTGATTCTGTCGAACGTGTTCATGACCGTCGCCTGGTATGGTCATTTGAAGAATCTGTCGAGCAAGGCGTGGTGGGTGGCCGCCATCGTCAGTTGGGGCATTGCGCTGTTCGAGTACATGCTGCAAGTGCCTGCCAATCGCATCGGCTACACGCATTACAGTCTGGCACAGCTGAAAATCATGCAGGAAGTGATTACACTGTCGCTATTCGTGCCGTTTGCGATGCTGTACATGAAAGAACCGTTCAAGCTGGATTACGTCTGGGCAGGGTTGTGCCTGGTCGGCGCGGTGTATTTCATTTTCCGTTCATAACAGAAGCCGCAGCGCGGCATGACACCATCATTCTGGAGAAGCAAACATGGCAAGTTACCTGCAGGAACGCAAGTCGATCACCGTACCCGACCTGAACCTGCTCAAGAGCCGCGGCGAAAAAATTACGATGCTGACCTGTTACGACGCGAGCTTTGCCGCGCTGATGGACAGCGCCGGGGTCGAAACGCTGCTGGTGGGCGATTCGCTCGGCATGGTATGTCAGGGGCGGGATTCGACCTTGCCGGTGACTGTGGACGAAGTCGCCTATCATACAGCCAGCGTCGCGCGCGGCAACAAGACTGCGCTGCTGCTGGCCGACATGCCGTTCGGCAGCTATGCCACGCCGCAGGCAGCGTTCGATAACGCCGTCAAGCTGATGCAGGCCGGGGCGCAGATGGTGAAGATTGAAGGCGGCAGCTGGCTGGCCGACACGGTACGCTTCCTGACCGAGCGCGCGGTGCCGGTATGCGCGCATCTGGGCCTGACGCCGCAGTCGGTGCACCAGTTCGGCGGCTACAAGGTGCAGGGCAAGACGGTCGAAGGCGCTGAAAGGCTGAAGGCCGATGCACTGGCATTGCAACAGGCCGGGGCCAGCCTCGTGGTGCTGGAAGCGATCCCGGCCGCGCTGGGGTGCGAGGTGACCGACATGCTGTCGATGCCGACGATTGGCATCGGCGCCGGGCCGGATTGTTCCGGCCAGGTGCTGGTGATGCATGACATGCTGGGCGTATTTCCCGGCAGGAAGCCGCGCTTCGTGAAAAATTTCATGCAAGGCCAGGCCAGTATCGATGCGGCGGTGAAAGCCTACGTCGCGGCAGTCAAGGATGGTACTTTCCCGGCGCCGGAGCACTGCTTCTAGGAGCGGATATGGCATTGAACGCATCCATCGGCGAAGCCTTTCAGTTGCTGTTTTCCGGCGATGCGGTACTGTGGGGCATCATCTGGGTTTCGCTGAAAACCTCGGTGCTGGGGCTGGCGCTCGCAACGCCGCTGACGGTACTGGCCGGCTACTGGCTGGCGACGCATGATTTCCGCGGCAGGGGGCTGGTGATCTGGCTGTTGCAGGCATCGCTGTCGATGCCGACCGTGCTGATTGGCCTGCTGCTGTACATGCTGCTGTCGCGGCAAGGGCCGCTGGGCATGCTGCACATGCTGTTTTCGCAAACCGGCGTGATTGCCGGGCAAGTGCTGATTGCGTTGCCGGTGCTGCTGGCGTTCACGCTGTCGGCGGTGCAGGCGGCTGATCCGCGCATAGCGGAAACAGCGGTCACGCTCGGCGCATCGCGCTGGCGCGTGATGCTGACCGTGCTGCATGAAGTGCGCTTTGGTGTGATGGCGGCGATCATCAACGGTTTCGGCCGCGCGATTTCCGAAGTTGGCTGCGCGATGATGGTCGGCGGCAACATCGCCAGTGAAACGCGCACGATTACCACCGCGATTGCGCTGGAAACGAGCAAGGGCGAATTTGCGCAGGGCATCGCGCTTGGCATTTTGCTGATCTCGGTTGCGCTGGTGATCAATGCCGCGCTGATGCTGTTGCAGGGCGAGGCGCGCAATACCGGAGTGATTGCGCAATGACGCCATTGCTCCTGCTGCGCGGCATCAGCAAGCGTTTCGGGGCGCGGCTGCTGTTCGAGATTGATGAACTGGCGATCGAGGCTGGCAGCGCAACGGTGCTGACTGGTCCGAACGGCAGCGGTAAAAGCACCTTGCTGCGCATCCTCGGCGGGCTGGATACGGCCGACATCGCTCAGGCCGAATTTCACGGTCAGCCGTTGTCATTCTCGCCCTATCCGAAAATGCTGCGCGAGGCAGTCGTCTATGTGCATCAGCACCCTGTGATGTTTTCGACCAGCGTTGCCGGCAATATCGCTTACGGGCTGAAGTTGCGCGGCGTTTCTGGTCCGGCGTTGGCGCGGCAGGTGGACGAAGCGATGGAATGGGCCGGGGTGACGCACCTGCGCGAACACCGGCCGGACACCTTGTCTGGCGGCGAGAAGCAGCGCGTCGCGCTGGCGCGCGCCAAGGTGCTGCTGCCGGATCTGCTGCTGCTGGATGAGCCGACCTCCAGCCTTGACGGCAAGGCGCGGGAACAGGTGGTCGCTCTGATCCCCGACTTGATCCGGGCTGGCTGCAGCGTGGTGATGGCGTCGCACGACCAAGACTTGGGTAAACAGCCCGCCATGCGCCATCTCGAACTGCGCGACGGGCACATGACATCGGACAAATCCGATGCAATTCCTTCGGCTATACTCCGGACGATTTCCCCCCACTGAACCAAGGAGAACGCCATGCGACTCAGCGCACGAAACCAGCTTGAAGGCATCATCCGTTCCATCCATGAAGGCCCGGTCAATTCCGAAATCGGGATCGAAGTCGCTCCTGCCGTGCTGGTGCATGCGCAGATCAGCACCGCTTCAGTCAAGCGGTTGCAGCTGGAAATTGGCAAGAAAGCATACGCGATCATCAAAACCGATTCGGTGATGGTCGGGGTTGATTGACAAGAGAGACGAAGATGCAGGCAGACAGTAGCGTTCAGCCGGAGGTGTGCCAGACATGATCGGTGCGCTTGACGTCCGGACGGTTTCATTCGTCGGCATGGTTGCCGGCATTTCACTGTCAGTCGTGATGGTGCTGAACTGGCAGGTGCAAAGGCGCCAGCCGGGCGTGGCCTGGTGGGCGCTGGCCTATGTTTTGGGTTCGCTGGGCCTGATTATTACCGGGCTGCGCAACATTCTGCCGGACTTTTTGTCGATCGTGCTGGGCAATGTGCTGCTGGATGGATTCATTTGCCTGAACTGGGTCGGCATACGGCGCTTTGTCGGTAAAACAGCCATCCCCTGGTTGGCGGCCGGAGCGCTGTTGGCGGCGCATCTGTGCTTCAACCTGTATTACGTCATCATTGCACCTGACATTGCTGCGAGGGTTATCGGTTTTTGCCTGTTTCATGCGGTGCTGTCCGTGCTGTGCGCGGCGGAACTGCTGCGCGATATCCATCGCGTGCGGGAAAGTGCCGTCTACGCCGTGATCGGCGGCATTTTTACTACACATGCCCTCTTCAACGGGGTGCGCATCGCCGTGACCGTTCACGGGCGCTCAATCGAAGATTTGCTGACGGCCGGCCCGATTCATCGATTTGCCTTTGTCGAAGGCGTGGTTTTGTCGGTGATGCTGGCCTGCTGTCTGATCATCGTCAGCAACCAGCGTCTGCGACTGTCGCTGGAGGAACACAAAGAGAGGTTGGAGAAGCTGGCGCTGACGGATACCCTGAGCGGATTGAGCAACCGTCGCCATTTCATTGAGTGCGCATCGCGAGAGATTGAACGCGCACGCCGTTACAACCGGCCGCTGGCGCTAATCATGCTCGACATCGACCATTTTAAGAACGTCAATGACAGTTATGGCCATCAGTGTGGCGATGAAGTCATCAAGTCGATTGGGCATACCTTGCGCGCCGGTCTGCGCGAGCAGGATGTCATCAGCCGCATCGGTGGCGAGGAATTCGCGATTCTGATGCCGGAAACCTCAGGTGAAAAGGCGACTGAAGCCGCCGAACGACTGCGCGAATTGCAGCAAGCCGCGCGGGTCATCTGCTGCAATGACGTGAAAATTGGCTGTACCGCCAGTTTTGGCGTGACTGAACTGAATGCTGGCGATGCCACCATTTACGACATGCTGCCGCGCGCCGACAAGGCGATGTATGCAGCAAAGAATGCAGGGCGTAATTGCGTGGTCAGTGCTGAAATCGCTGCGCCAGCGGCGGTGAAGGATTGAGCGCGGTTGCCGGCTCAGCGACCGTTTTGTGCTTACTCTTCTGTTGGCGTTTCCTTGTAACGAGCCAGGCTTTGTTCGAGTTTGGTCGAAATCTCATCGTTCGAACTGATGGTCATGCCGAGGTCGCGGATCAGGCCATCATGCACGCCATAGGCCCAGCCATGAATGGTCAGTTCCTGACCGCGCAGCCATGCATCCTGCACGATGGTCGAACGGCAGACATTGATCGCTGATTCGATGACATTGATTTCGCACAGCCGGTCGTAACGTGCCTGTGCTGGCAGCGTTTCGCCGAGGTAGCGCTCGTATTTCTGATGTGTATCCTGAATGTGCCGCAGCCAGTTGTCGGCCAGCCCGATGCGCTGCTTCATCAGCGCGACATGCACGCCTGAGCAGTTGTAGTGGCCGGAAACGATGATATGGCGCACCCGCAGCACATCGACGGCGAATTGCAGCACCGACAGAAAGCTCAGGTCGGAATGCGACACCACGTTCGCGACGTTGCGGTGAACGAAGATGTCGCCTGGCAGCAGGTTGGTAATTTGCGTCGATGGCACACGGCTATCGGAACAGCCGATCCAGAAATACTTCGGCAATTGTTGTGTGACCAGCCGTTTGAAATAATCCGGATCTTCGGCCACCATTTCGGCAGCCCAGTCGCGGTTGCGCAGCAGCAGTTGTTCCAGATGAATGTCGTTCGGGTCGAAATCGGTTGTCATTGGGTATTCGCTTGGCAACGGATGCCAGGAGTGGTGGACAAAGCAGGGTTTTCCTCAACTCCGCATTCTGACATTTTCCAAGCCATCGGAAAACCGTTTTTTGCAAAAAAAAGCCGCTGTCCTGCAGGTACAGCGGCTTGGGATTTTGGATGGGGCGGCCGTTATTCGAAAAACTCCTTCACGCGGCTTTTCCATGATTTGCTGCCGCCATTCGGGCTATGCCGATCGCCACCTTCCTGCATCAGTTTTTCCAGTTCCTGCAGCAGTTCCTTTTGCCGGTCGGTCAGCTTGACCGGGGTTTCTACCGCGACATGGCAGAACAGATCGCCGACACGGCTTGAGCGCACGCCCTTGATACCCTTGCCGCGCAGGCGGAATACCTTGCCGGTCTGGGTGCCTTCTGGCACCGTGAACGCAACCTTGCCGCCGAGCGTCGGCACTTCGATGTCGCCGCCGAGTGCCGCCTTCGCGAACGAAATCGGCATTTCGCAGTGCAGGTCGTCACCGTCGCGCTGAAAAATAGAATGCGGCTTGATGTGCACTTCGACGTACAGGTCGCCCGGCGGGCCGCCATTTTGTCCCGGTTCGCCATTGCCGGACGAACGGATACGCATGCCGTCGTCGATGCCGGCCGGAATTTTCACTTCCAGCGTCTTGTTGCGCTTGATCTTGCCCGCGCCGCTGCATGCGGGACACGGTTCGGTAATGATCTGTCCCTTGCCCTGGCATGTCGGGCAGGTTTGCTGGATGCTGAAGAAACCTTGCTGCATCCGAACCTGACCGTGGCCGTTACAGGTGGTGCAGGTGACTGGCGATGTGCCTGGTTTGGCACCGCTGCCGTGACAGGCTTCGCAGTTATCCCAGGAGGGCACGCGGATGGTGGTGTCAAAGCCGTTCGCCGCCTGCTCGAGCGAAATCTCCAGGTTGTAGCGCAGGTCGGCGCCGCGGTACATTTGCGGTCCGCCACTGCGGCCACGGCCGCCGCCGAAGATGTCGCCGAAGATGTCGCCGAACGCATCGGCAAAACCGCCGCCATGGAAGCCGCCGGCACCGCCACCGCCCATGCCGCCTTCGAGGCCGGCGTGGCCATAACGATCGTAGGCTTCGCGTTTTTGCGGATCGGACAGGACATCGTTCGCTTCGTTGATTTCCTTGAACTTTTCCTCGGCCGCCTTTTTGTTGTCCGGATTGCGATCAGGATGGTGCTTCATCGCCATCTTGCGATACGCCTTCTTGATCTCGTCCTCGGACGCGCCTTTCGCTATGCCCAGCACTTCGTAATAATCGCGCTTTGTTGCCATTTTTGTTACCCGGTTGTTGATGCGAAAACGCCGGGCGGTGCGACCGCCATGCGATCACGCCCGTCCGGCGGGTCGTTGCGGCGACAGCGCCGCAACGACAGGTTTGCTGCAGTCTTACTTGTCCTTTACTTCCTTGAACTCGGCATCGACCACGTCATCTTCCTTGGGCTTCGATTCCGCCGCGCCGCCTTCCGGTGCCGCGCCAGCTGCCGCCTGTTTCGCCTGCATGTCGGCATACATCTTCTCGCCGAGTTTTTGCGCCGCATTCGCCAGTGCTTCGGACTTGGCATCGATCGCTGCCTTGTCGGCGCCATCGTCCTTCAGCGTTTCTTCCAGCGCCTTAATCGCTTCTTCGATCTTTTCCTTTTCACTAGCTTCGAGCTTGTCACCATATTCACCCAGCGACTTCTTGGTGCTGTGTACCAGCGCGTCGCCCTGGTTGCGTGCATCGGCCAGTTCGCGCAGGCGGTGGTCCTCGGCCGCGTTCATTTCGGCGTCCTTCACCATCTTCTGGATTTCTTCCTCGGTCAGGCCGGAGTTTGCCTTGATGGTGATCTTGTTTTCCTTGCCGCTTGCCTTGTCCTTCGCACTGACGTGCAGGATGCCGTTGGCGTCGATATCGAACGTGACTTCGATTTGCGGCATGCCGCGCATTGCCGGCGGGATCCCTTCGAGGTTGAACTCGCCCAGCGCCTTGTTGCCGACGGCCATTTCACGCTCGCCCTGATAAACCTTGATGGTCACCGCCGGCTGGTTGTCTTCCGCGGTCGAGAACACCTGGCTGTACTTGGTCGGGATTGTGGTGTTCTTCTGGATCATCTTGGTCATTACGCCGCCGAGCGTTTCAATGCCGAGCGACAGCGGGGTCACGTCGAGCAGCAGCAGATCCTTGCGGTCGCCGGACAGCACCGAACCCTGCAGCGCGGCACCGACTGCGACCGCCTCGTCCGGGTTCACGTCCTTGCGCGGTTCCTTGCCGAAGAATTCCTTGACCTTTTCCTGCACTTTCGGCATCCGCGTCATACCGCCGACCAGAATGATGTCGTTGATGTCCGAGGCGGACAGGCCGGCATCCTTCAGTGCGATGCGGCATGGTTCGATCGTGCGCTCGATCAGTTCCTCGACCAGCGATTCCAGTTTGGCGCGGGAAATACGCAGGTTCAGGTGGACCGGTGCGCCGTTGGCCATCGCGATGTATGGCTCGTTGACTTCGGTTTGCTGCGACGACGACAGTTCGATTTTCGCGCGTTCGGCCGAGGCCTTGATCCGCTGCAGCGCAATCGGATCCTTCTTCAGGTCGATGCCGTTGATCTTATTGAATTCGTCGATGATGTGGTCGATCAGGCGCTGATCGAAGTCTTCGCCGCCGAGGAAGGTATCGCCGTTGGTGGACAGCACCTCGAACTGCTTGTCGCCTTCGACGTCGGCGATTTCGATAATCGATACGTCGAACGTGCCGCCGCCGAGGTCATACACCGCGATCTTGCGGTCGCCCTTGCCGGTCTTGTCCAGGCCAAATGCCAGCGCAGCCGCGGTCGGCTCGTTGATGATGCGCTTCACGTCCAGGCCTGCGATGCGGCCGGCGTCCTTGGTGGCCTGGCGCTGCGCATCGTTGAAGTAAGCCGGCACGGTGATGACGGCTTCGGTCACTTCTTCGCCCAGATAGTCTTCGGCTGTCTTTTTCATTTTGCGCAGCACTTCGGCCGAGATCTGCGGCGGAGCCAGCTTCTTGTCCAACGCGGACACCCAGGCGTCGCCATTGTCGGCCTTGACGATCGAGAACGGCATCAGGCCGATGTCCTTCTGCACTTCCTTTTCGTCGAACTTGCGGCCAATCAGGCGCTTGACGGCGAACAGCGTATTTTTCGGGTTGGTCACGGCCTGGCGTTTGGCTGGCGCGCCGACCAGAATCTCGCCATTGTCCTGATAGGCGATGATCGACGGCGTGGTGCGCGCGCCTTCTGAGTTCTCGATGACCTTCGGTTGACCGTTTTCGATGATGGAGACGCAGGAGTTGGTCGTACCCAGGTCGATGCCGATGATTTTGCCCATGTTATTTCCTTTCAATGCCTTGATATTGTTGTCCGGCGGAACCGGAGCGATTGTTGGCTATATTGCGCTGGTTTTGTTTATTTCAAGCTTATTTTGCTGCGGCCACTGTCACGATGGCCGGGCGCAGCAGCCGATCGGCGATCATGTAGCCTTTTTGCAGCACATCAACCACGGTATTGGCTTCCTGCTCGGCGGGTACGGCCGAAATCGCCTGATGTTTCATCGGGTCGAGCTTTTCACCTTTTTCCGGCAACACTTCGGTCAGACGGTTTTTTTCGAAGGCGGACGACAGCTGCTTCAGCGTCATCTCGACGCCTTCCTTCAGCGATTCGATCGACGGAGTCTCGACTTTTAGCGCCATTTCCAGGCTGTCCTTGACCGCAACCATTGATTCGGCAAAGCCCTCGATGGCGAACTTGTGCGCCTTGGCGATGTCTTCCTGCGCGCGGCGGCGGATGTTTTCGCTTTCGGCACGGGCGCGCAGCCAGGCATCTTCCATTTCAGCAGCTTTCTTTTCCGCCTGGCTCAATTGCTCGGCCAGCGTTATGCCTTCCTGCGGCAGCGTGAATTCCGGCGTTGCCGGTTGTGCGGTTTCGGCGTTCTGCTCGCCCGTTTTTTCTGCTTCTGCTTGCATCAATCAATCTCCAACTGTCGGGTACGTTGTCTTAATTTTGGTTAAATGGGGGTGCCGCTTGCGATTTCAAGGGCTTTTTTGCGTGTTGCCTGCAGGGGATGCGAATGTTGCAAATCATTACATTTTGTGGGTGGATCTTTCCCTTCCGCGGACTAACATGAAAGTACCGGCAGAAAATGGTTTTTCAACCTGCAACAAGGAGGTCATCATGAAACTCCCGCTCATCACCGCAGGCTTTGTGACGATGTATGCCTTGCTGGCGACAGCGTGGCTGTGCTACGCCGGGATGCGGCACGTACAGTTGATCAGCCTGTTCTAGCGTGTTCGCGGCAACTGCTTCGCAAGGGCTAAACCCTTGCGTGCGCGGTGCTGGTTCGCAGCAACCCCCCTTTCGGTTCGGCTGTTTTGCTTGCCATCGTCGGCCAGCCGAGCAGGTTTTCTTCGGCAATTTGCGCCAATGCGTGCATCCAGGCGTTTGAATCGTTCAGGCACGGAATGTAGTGAAATTCCCGGCCGCCGGCGGTCAGGAACGTTTGCTGCCCTTCGATGGCGATTTCTTCCAGCGTTTCCAGACAATCGGCGGTAAAGCCGGGGCAGATGACGTCAACCCGTCCGGCACCTTCGCGCGCCAGCCTTTCCAGCATGGCGGCGGTATATGGTTCCAGCCACTGTGCCCGGCCGAATCGCGACTGGAATGAAATCGCCCATTGTTGCGCCGACAGGCCAAGCTGTTCCGCCAGCAGCTTGGCGGTTGTCTGGCACTGGTCGTGATACGGATCACCCAGCATGCGCGTTTTTTGCGGCATGCCGTGAAAGCTGATCAGCAGCCGATCGGGGCGGCCATTTGCATCCCAGTGCGCAAACACAGCATCGCGCAATGCGCCGATATAACGTTCATGATCATGGTACTGCTTCACCAGCCGCAGTTCCGGCACATTGCGCAACCGTGCGCAATGTGCGAACACGGCATCGAAAATCGACGCCGTGGTGGCTGAGCAGTATTGCGGCAATGCCGGCAGGATCAGGATGCGGTCGCAGCCGTCCTGCTTCAGTTGTTCAAGTGCCGATGGCAGCGACGGTTTACCATAGCGCATCGCATGGACGACTTGCACGTCATGACCCCGCTCGCCCAGATAGCCGCGCAAGAGTTTTGCCTGTTTTTGCGTGTGCAGTAGCTGCGGCGAGCCATCCTTGGTCCAGATCGACGCATATTTCCGAGCCGATTTTCCGGCCCGGAATGGCAGGATGGCGCCATTGAGGACGAACCACCAGAAGAAGCGCGGCACTTCGATCATGCGCCGATCCGACAGGAATTGCTTCAGATAACGGCGTACTGCGGCAGGAGTTGGCGCGTCCGGCGTGCCGAGGTTGACTAGCACAACGGCAATTTTGGATTCGGCGTCGGGATTGGTGGGAGGTTCCGGAAGGAAAGACATGGTTTCAACGGCATTCATCGCGGCCTGATACGGCCTGTACGGCTGAAATTATACTAGAGAGAGTATGTTTTTTACCCGCGGAATGTCTGGATGAACCAGATATTTGGGGCATATACTTCGGTCATTGTCGGGAAAGCATCTCTTTCGCGTGCTGTCGGGTGGTGGCGGTGATTTCGACCCCGCCTAGCATGCGTGCGATTTCCTCCACGCGCGCGGTATCGTCCAGCATGCCGATGCGCGACAGCGGACGCCCGCTGTCGTCGATCTGTTTCGCCACCTGGAAATGGCGTGCCGCCTGACTGGCGACTTGCGGCAGGTGCGTAACACACAGCACTTGCCGCGCATCGCCAAGCCGTCGCAGCAACCGACCGACGACTTCGGCCACCGCGCCGCCTATGCCGCTGTCCACTTCGTCGAAAATCAGCGTCGGGGTTGCGGTTGCTTGCGATGCGATGACGGAAATCGCCAGCGCAATTCGCGCCAGTTCGCCGCCGGAAGCGATTTTCGCCAGTGGGCGCAGCGCGGTGCCAGCATGGCCGGCGACGGTGAATTCGACCTGTTCTAAGCCATGTGCGCTCGGTTCGCACGGCTGCAGTTCGACCGCGAAACGGCCACCTTCCATGCTCAGATTCTGCATAGCCGCCGTCACCGCCGCGCCCAGTTCCGAGGCTGCGAGGGCGCGAGCCGCCGACAGTTTTTGTGCCAGCTGGGCGTAGGCTTTTCTGGCGGCATGTTCCTGCGCGCGCAGCGATTCTATGTTGCCGGCTTGCGTCAGTTGCGCCAGTTGTTCGGACAGTTGCGCCAATTCGTCCGGCAAGGATTCCGGTGCAATGCGGAACTTGCGCGCCGCCGAATGCAGCGCATCCATTCGCGCTTCGACCTCATGCAGCCGCTGCGGGTCGAGCTCGGTTTTCGATAGATAATTGTTCAGCGTGTACGCCGCCTCCTGCAACTGGATGCGCGCAGATTCAAGAAATTCCAGCACAGGTTTCAGGTTGTCATCCACATCAGACAGGCGCGACAGTTTCTGGTGCAGTAGAAACAGTCGCGAAATCAGCGGCTGGTCGGAGTCGGCCAGGATGGTGATCGCTTCCTGTGCGCCGGCCATCAGGCTGGCGGCGTGCGACAGGCGGTTGTGTTCCTGCGTGATATCACCCCATTCACCAGCGGTCGGCGCGAGTCGTTCGAGTTCGCCCACTTGCCATTCGAGGTGCTCGCGCTGCGCCGCATGGGTTCTTGCGTTTGCCTCGAATTCATTGCATTGCCTGACCAGCGTTTGCCACGCGCGATAGGCGGAGGCGACTTCGGCCGTCTGTGTTTGCAGGCTGGCGTGCCGGTCGAGCAATGCGCGCTGGCTGTCGGTTCTCAGCAGCGACTGGTGCGCATGCTGGCCGTGGATATCGACCAGCAGTTCGCCCAGTTCGCGCAATTGCATGGCGGAAGCGGCAATGCCGTTGATGAACCCGCGCGAACGGCCGGTGCTGTCAATCACGCGGCGCAGCAGTACGCAGCCGTCATCACCGGTGAATTCGTTTTCGGCCAGCCACGCGTCAATCAGGCCGCTGCTGGCGAATTCCGCGCTGATGTCGGCGCGTGTCGCGCCTTCGCGCACGGCAGTGGAATCGCCGCGTCCGCCGAGCGCCAGCGCCAGCGCGTCAATCAGGATCGATTTGCCTGCGCCGGTTTCGCCGGTCAGCACGGAAAAGCCGTGGCTGAAATCCAGTTCCAGCGTATCGACGATGACGAAATCGCGGATTGAAAGCGTGCGCAGCATGGGCGGATGCGGTCAGTAACCCCAGTCGATCGGCTGGCGCACGCGCCGGCCTTCGTTCCAGTGCAGCTTGTCGCGTAGCGTATCGTAATAGCTCCAGCCGCGCGGATGCAGGAAAGTGGCAAAGCACTTCGAGCGGCGGATGATGATGCGGTCGCCATTGCTGACGCTGGCGAACGATTGCGAATCGAAGTTAATGTTCGGGAAGCGCGCCTCGACGATCTCGACCATGATTTCGCTCTTGTCTGGCACCACGATCGGCCGGTTCGATAACGCGTGAGGCGCGATGGCCGCCAGCACGATGCCATCGAGGTTCGGGTGCAGCAGCGGCCCGCCGGCGGACAGCGCATACGCGGTCGAGCCGGTCGGGGTGGCGATCACCAGCCCGTCCGAGCGCTGGCTGTACATGAAGTGGCCGTCGACCGTGACGCACAGTTCGATCATGCCGGCTCCGGCGCCGCGCGACACGACGATGTCGTTGAATGCGATCGCTTGGTGGATTTTTTCCTCGTCGCGGTAAATCGTGCCTTCGAGCAGGCTGCGCTTTTCCGACTGGAACTTGCCTTCGAGAATATCGGACAGGACCGGAATCATCCGGTCGAGCGGAATATCGGCCATGAAACCGAGCCGGCCGTGGTTGATGCCGATCAGCGGTACGCCGTAGGGCGCGAGCTGACGCGCGATGCCGAGCATCGTACCGTCGCCGCCGACGACGATGGCGGCATCCGCAGTCTTGCCGATTTCATCCAGTTGCATTACTGGCAGCTTCAGCGGCGCGGCATTTTCTGCCGTTTCCGATTCATACGCCACATGATGGCCGGTGCCTTGCAGGAAATCGGCAATTTTTGCCAGCGATTGCATCACGCTGCTGGTGTATCGCCGGCCGACGAGGGCGAAGGTCAATCTTTTGGCTTGCATGTCGAAACTGGAGCGAAAGTGAAACAACGGTAACGGAACTTCGGCGCAACCAGCACGTCACCATGCGGTCGCGCGCGGCTGCTTTGCAGAACTTCCCATAGGGGAGATTACACCATAAATGGCCGCGGGCAAAAAATTGCGCTTAAAAAGTCTTTCCGACCAGAGTGCGCATCCGGCAGAAACGGGTGCTCGCAAAATGGTAAGATGGTCGTCATATTTTCTGGCTGGTCATGCGCGTCGGGTTGTGGGTGGCGTGCTGTTTTTTTGATTTTTTGCGGGAGTATGCGGTCAAACCATTTGGTTGGGCCAAATATTTCGCGGTGGTTTTTGCATACCCTGGTGAGTATATTTTTGAGGTTCCGGCGCCTGCTGCCGGCGTTCAGACGGCAGGAGTGAGCGGGAACGGATGCAACAGATGACGCAGACGAACACAAAACCGATGCAGCTCGAACCACGGGCGCAGACCTTGCTCAAGACGCTGGTCGAGCGGTATATCGCCGAAGGCCAGCCGGTAGGTTCGCGCGCGCTGTCAAAACTTTCCGGGCTGGATTTGTCGCCAGCGACGATCCGCAACATCATGTCGGATCTGGAGGAGATGGGGTTCATTGCCAGCCCGCACACGTCCGCCGGCCGTATCCCGACCCCGCGCGGCTACCGCATCTTCGTCGATACACTGTTGACAGTGCAGCAGATCGACCACAACCGGGTCGAATCGGCATTGCAGCCGAAATCGTCTGATCAGCCGGGGCGGATCATTCAGAACGCGGCGCAACTGCTATCGTCTCTGTCGCACTTCGCCGGTGTGGTGCTGACGCCGCGGCATGAATCGCTGTTTCGGCAGATTGAATTCCTGCGGTTGTCGGAAAAGCGCATCCTGCTGGTGGTGGTCGATCCGGCCGGCAATGTGCACAACCGGCTGCTGCTGACCGATGCCGATTATTCTCCGTCGCAATTGGTGCAGGCGGCGAACTACATCAACGCGAATTTTAGCGGCCAGAGCTTCGAGCAGGTGCGGCAAAAACTGCAGACTGAGTTGCGCGAATTACGCGACGACATGACACGCCTGATGCAGGCGGCAATCGAAGTCGGCAGCGAGGCGGTTGTGGACAGTGGCGATGAAGTCGTGATTTCGGGCGAGAAGAATTTGCTGTCGGTAACTGATCTGGCGCAGGATATGGGCTCGCTGCGCAAGATGTTCGACATTTTCGAGCAGAAAACCGGCCTGCTGCAGCTGCTCGACGTCTCCAGCAAGGCTTCCGGCGTGCAGATTTTCATCGGTGGCGAATCGCAACTGGTGCCGATGGAAGACATGAGCGTGGTTACCGCGCCGTACAAGGTGAACGACCGCATTGTCGGCACGCTGGGCGTGATTGGCCCGACGCGGATGGCGTACGAGCGCGTGATTCCAATCGTCGACATCACCGCCAAGCTGCTGTCGAGCGCGTTAAGTCAGCAGTAATTGCCCTGGCGCACACCAGGATGCAAAAAAGCCCCGTCAAGCGGGGCTTTTTTTACCAGTCAAGCGCCTGATTTAGATCGGCTTGATGTTGGTTGCTTGCGGGCCTTTTTGCCCCATGCCGGACACAAAGCTCACTTTTTGGCCTTCTGCCAGCGATTTGAAGCCTTCTGCGCGGATTTCCGAGAAGTGCGCAAACAAATCCTTGCCGCCGGCATCAGCGGTGATGAAGCCAAAACCCTTGGCGTCGTTGAACCATTTAACAGTACCTGTTTCCATTATGTTTTCCTTTGGAACGATGAAGAAGAATGGGCTAATGCCCGGTGTACAAGATAATCAAGGGAAACTACATGGAACAGTGGAACCGCTTTGAGGAGGCACAACGATGTACTTGGAGAACTTGCTTGATGATATTGTTGCCGGCAATTATACGCGAAATAACCGTTTGCGCTTGAACGGGTTTGCTGGAGCGCGCCAATAACTTCACCGGCCGTTTGGGCGATGCTGAAATTGGCGCATGTGCAGTGCGCATTCAGTTGCGGTAGCTGTTGATGGCGTCGCAGGTCGCGGCTGCCACGCGGCGCGCGGCCTGCGCGAAATCCTCGCCCGCTTCCGGCTTCGCATACAGGATGGCGCGCGACGAGTTGATCATCATGCCGGTGCCATCGGATGATTTGCCTGCGGCCACGGTTGCCTGGATGTCGCCGCCCTGCGCGCCGATGCCGGGCACCAGCAGCGGCAGGTCGCACACGATGGAGCGCACTTCCGCCAGTTCGCGCGGGAAGGTCGCGCCGACCACCAGCGCGCACTGGCCGTTGCTGTTCCATTCTTCCGCTACCAGCCGCGCGACGTGCTGGTACAGCGGCACCGGTTTTTCCTGGCCGCCGACCATCAGGAATTGCAGATCCGAACCGCCCGGGTTCGACGTGCGGCACAGGATGATCGCGCCGCGATCCTTCCATTCGAGGAAGGGCGCAATCGTGTCATAGCCCATGTACGGGTTCAGCGTGACCGCATCGGCGTTGTAGCGTTCGAATGCTTCGCGCGCATACTGTTCGGCGGTGGCGCCGATGTCGCCGCGTTTCGCGTCCAGAATCAGCGGGATTTGCGGATGTTTTTCGCGCAGGTAGCCGCAAATCGCTTCGAGCTGATCCTCGGCTCGAAGCGCGGCGAAATAGGCGATTTGCGGCTTGAACGCGCACGCGAACGGCGCGGTCGCATCGACGATGGCTTTGCAGAACTCAAACACGCCGTCTGGCTTGCCTTGCAGATGCGCCGGGAAGCGTTTGATATCGGGGTCGAGGCCAACGCACAAAAGCGAGTTGTTTGCCTTCCATGCGGCGGAAAGTTTGTCGATGAAAGTCATGATGGTTTCCTGTTGAAGTGTTGCCGGTGCATGGTCTTCGCATGCCGGCGCATTGGTCGCATATTTTACCGCGCCGTGCTATCGTAAGACCATGACTTCGTTCTCGCGCAAAGACCTTTTCCTGCTGGCACTTTTAACGCTGTGCTGGGGATTCAACTGGCCGATCATGAAAATCGGCGTCACCCATTATCCGCCGCTGGCGTTCCGCATTCTGGGCATGGCGGGTGCATTGCCGGTGCTGTGGCTGGCAGCGCGGATGCAGGGCATGCCGCTGGCGATATCGCGGCATCATGTCATGCCGCTGATCCGGTTGTCGATTCCGAACGTGCTGCTGTGGAACCTGTTCATGATCATGGGCATCACGACGTTATCGTCCGGCCGTTCGGCGATCCTGGGTTACACGATGCCGGTGTGGGCGGTGCTGTTCGGGCTGGTGTTGTACCGCGAACAGCCGAACCGGATTGGATGGTTCGGCATCGTGTGCGCCTTCGTTGGCACGCTGCTGCTGTTGTCGAGCGAATTCAGCAAGATTTCCGGCCAGCCGCTAGGCAGCGTGCTGATGCTGCTGGGCGCTGCGTCGTGGGGCTATGGCACGCTGCGGATGAAGCGCGCGCAGGTTGACTTGCCGACGATTGCGATGACATTCTGGATGGTGCTGTTTTCCACCTTGGTGTTGTTTTTCTGTTCAGCATTGTTCGAATATGCGGACTGGTGCCTGCCGACCCCGATGCAGTGGGCGGCCATTGCCTATAATGCATTGCTCGTGTTCGGTTTTGCCTTTGTTGTCTGGTTCCGTCTGGCGCGCACGCTGCCGCCGGTGGCGTCCAGCCTGTCGGTGATGATGATTCCGGTGGTGGGCGTTTTTTCCGGCGCGTGGATGCTGGGTGAAACGCCGCATTGGCAGGATTATGGCGCGATGGCGCTGATTCTGGTGTCGCTGGCGACGGTGCTGGTGTCGCCGAAAAAGGCATGAACCTGCGGGATGGTTTTTTCAATTTTCGTATGAGGATGGCATGATGAAACAACTGTTCAAATGGCTGCTGATGGCAGCATTCGCTTCCACGCTGAGCGCGTGCGGCTACAACGATTTCCAGTCGAAGGACGAAGCCAGCAAGGCGGCCTGGGCCGAGGTGCTGAACCAGTACCAGCGTCGCGCCGATCTGATTCCGAATCTGGTGAACACGGTCAAGGGCTATGCGGCGCACGAGAAGGAAACCCTTGAGGCGGTGATCAAGGCGCGTTCGGCTGCGACCAGCTTCCAGATCACGCCGGAAGTGCTGAACAACCCGGAGGCGTTCAAGAAATTCCAGCAAGTGCAGGGCGAACTGTCGTCGGCGTTGTCGCGCCTGATGGCGGTGTCCGAGCGTTATCCCGATTTGAAAGCGAACCAGAATTTCCGCGATCTGGCGGCGCAGCTTGAAGGCACCGAAAACCGGATTGCGGTCGCGCGCCAGCGCTACATCAAGACGATCGAGAGCTACAACGTGCTGACGCGCCAGTTCCCGAGCAACCTGACGGCGATGATGTTCGGCTACAAGGTCAAGCCGTCGTTCACGGTCGAGAACGAGAAGGAAGTTTCGACCGCGCCGAAGGTTGATTTCGGCGGCAAGAAATAATCCGGCCATTACCGGCGGAAGGCGGGCGCGATGCTGCGTTTACTAACGGGATTCCTGCTGGCGCTGCTGTTATCCACGGCGGCGGCGCAGGATTTCGCTCCCATTCCGCCGCTCAAAAGCCGCGTGACCGATCAGGCCGGCATGCTCAAGCCGGAACAGCGCGCGGCGCTGGAAAACACCTTGAAGGCGCATGAAGCGAAAACCGGCAACCAGGTGGCGGTGCTGCTGGTGAAAAGCACGGCGCCGGAAGTGATCGAACAGTACGGCATCCGCGTGGCTGAAGCATGGAAGCTCGGCCGCAAGGGCGTGGATGACGGCGTGATCCTGATTATCGCGAAAGACAACACGCGCGACCTGCGCCGGATGCGGCTTGAAATCGGCCGCGGCGCCGAAGGGGTGATACCTGACGTGCGGGCGAAGCAGATTCTGCAGGACATCATCGCGCCGAAATTCCGCGAAAACGACTTTTACGGCGGCTTGAATGCCGGCGTCGAGGCGATTCATGCGTTGCTGAGCAAGGAACCGTTCCCCGAGCCGTCGAAAGCACGCGCGGCAACCGGCGCCGATATGCCGACATGGGTGGTCGTGCTGGTGCTGCTGGTGCCGTTTCTGGTCATCATCGCCATCGTGGTGACGATCCGGCGCGCAATGAACCGGGTTCACGGTGACGGCTGGGGGCGTTCGTCCGGTGTGTTCCTGGGCGGCGGCAGCGATTGGGGCGGCTGGAGCAGCGGCGGGGGCGGTTCCGACGGCGGCGGATTTTCCGGCGGCGGTGGCGATTTTGGCGGCGGCGGCGCGTCGGGAGATTGGTGATGGGAACGGTTTCGCGCCTGATGCGGCATCTGCTGACGACTTCTTCCGCTGGCAAGCGCGCCTTTCCGTCAGCAAGCCTGCGCGCGATTGAGGCCGCGATTGCCGATGGCGAGGCCAAGCACCGGGCCGAAGTGTCTTTCATCATCGAACATTCGCTGCCACTGTATGAATTGCTGCGCCGCACTGGCACGCGCCAGCGCGCGCTAGACCTGTTTGCTCGATACCGTGTGTGGGATACCGAGGAAAATTGCGGCGTGCTGCTGTACCTGAATCTGGCAGACCGCAAGCTGGAAATTGTGGCCGACCGCGGCGTGGCCGGCCAGATCGGGAGTGACGACTGGAATGCCGTTTGCCAGACAATGACGCAGGGATTCGCGCAAGACGAATTCCACCACAGTTCGCTGGCGGCGCTGGCGCAACTGAACGCGCTGCTGGCATCGCACTATCCTGCTGGCAGCGAACGCGTTAATCAGCTTTCAGATAAGCCCATCTTGCTGTAATGTGTCTGTTTCGACACAGTATTGACATGGTAGTGCATATTATTGTTGCGATTGCGCAATGTTTTGTGTGAGTTGACGCTCTACACTGGGCGTCCATTGTCGGCTGGAAAAGGAAATGCAAAAGTTTTCGTTGAGATATCAGCTGGTTTTGCCGTTCGTTTTTCTGGTGCTGCTGGTGCCGGCGACCGTCGGCTGGATGCTGTTCGACGCGGGGTCAAAAGCAGTCAATTCGCTGACGCGCCGCGTGCTGACCGATGTTGCGCTGCGCATCAATGAAGCGACCAGCCAGCATCTGGACGCGGCAATGAACGTGCTCAACAACTTTGCCCCCGAGCCGGGCTTGAAGGCGGCTGGCCAGTCATTCTCGAACGACCTTTCCTGGCTGGAGCATCGCGTCTGGGCGATTTCCGGCCTGTATCCGCAAGCGGGAAACTATACCTATTTTGGCGGCGCTGATGGTCGCTTCATTGGCCTGTACCGAGTCAACAGCTACATCAATGAGTTGTACCTGCGGGAGCCGAATGCTTCGAAGCGCACAATCTACGCCGTATCCGGCCCCGGCGGTCGCACCGCGGTGCTGAGATCCGATGATTACGACCCGCGCGCGCGGCCATGGTATGCGCCGGCGGCGGAGCAAACGGCGCCTGTCTGGTCATCGGTGTACAGTGATTTCACTTCAAAAAAGCCGACGCTGACCGTGGCCAAGTCGATACGCCGGGCTGATGGGGTGGTCGCTGGCGTGGTCGCGGTCGATGTCGAACTGAAGGCGCTGACCGATTTCCTCGATGGTTTGACCATTAGCAAGAACGGTTTTGCGTTCGTGATGGATGGTTCCGGGCAGATGGTTGCCAGTTCGAATAACGAGGAATTGCATGAGCAGCAGGGCGGGCTGTCGAAGCGCTTCCTGGCGAGCGAGATGAAATCGCCGCTGATCAAATCTGCCGCCGAAAGCGTGATGGCGTGGAAAGCGCAGGCCGGCAAGGGGGGGCAGGAACCGTTTTCGACCACTCTTGAAACCGCTGTCGGCTTGGTCGAAGTGGCTGCTTCTCCATTGGGCGAAAAGCACGGGCTGGACTGGGTGACGGTCGTGGTTGCGCCGCGCGCCGATTTCCTTGGCGGCGTGACACGCAGTTTCAACGCCAGCATCAACTTTGCCGTCGTTTGTATCGGGCTGGCGCTCTTGATCGGGATGCTGATCATCAACCGTGTGCTGCGCGACATCCACGCGCTGAACACGGCGGTGCAAAAGATCGGCATCGGCGAGCCGGTGCGTGATCTCGATATTCACCGCCGCGATGAAATCGGACAGCTGGCGCGCTCGTTCAACGAAATGGAACACAACCTGCGCACCGACCGGCTAACCGGCGTGTACAACCGGGAATTCCTGTTTACCCGACTGCGGCTGCTACGGCAGCTGGCGGGTGAATCGGCGCAGCCACCAGCATTTGCCTTGCTGTTCATCGATCTGGACGATTTCAAGCCGGTCAATGATCGTTTCGGTCACGGCGCCGGCGACCGGGTGCTGCAGGCGGTGTCGGAACGGCTGAAGGCGGCGACCCGCTCGTCCGATATCGTTGTCCGCTACGGCGGCGATGAATTTGTCGTGCTGCTGGGCGATGTCAGCACTTATGCGCAGGTGGCGGTGGCGATTGACAATATCCGCGCCAGTGTCGAACAGACAATCGCGCTGGAGCAGGGCGAGATTGGCGCCAGCATTTCCATCGGCTGGGCGATTTTTCCGGAAGATGGCAACGATGCGGAAACACTGCTGAAAACCGCCGACGAGCGGATGTTCGGCGCCAAGAAGTCGCGCAAGGCGGCGGCCTGAACCCGGCTGCGGCGCCAAAATAACTGACCCAATCATCAGTTGGGTTCAGTTAGGTCGAAAAGTATACCCCCTGCAGTATTTTTAAACAGTCAGCAAATATGTGGCCCGGCGGCATATTTTGATCATATACCCCCAAAAATATTTCGATCTGGCTGTTGCTGCCGGGGTCGCGCTGCCAGCGCACGCCGGCAGCCAGCGGCGTTGGCGCTGAACGATGATCGCCAGCGGGTTCAGCCGCTGGTGTACACCCACTCCAGCAGCGCATCCAGCGCCGGGCGGCCGGCGCCGGCGTTCGGGTGGTTGATGAAGCAGACCACCACGTAGCGTTTGCCGGAGGCTGCCAGCACGTAACCGGCCATCGTGCGTACATCCTTGAGCGAGCCGGTCTTGATGTGCGCGTGGCCGGCCACGCCTTTTTGCTGCACGCGCGTGCGCATCGTGCCGTCCTGCCCGGCCAGCGGCAGCGACGAGATGAATTCCGGCATCAACGGCGAACGCCAGGCCGCCTGCAGCAGCTTGCCCATCGTGCCGGCTGAAATGCGTTCGTTGCGCGACAGGCCGGAACCGTTCTCGATCACCAGTTCCGGTGCCGCGATGCCCCTGGCGGCCAGCCATGCCTTGACCGCTTCCGCCCCTCGTTCCGGCCGCGCCGGTGAGCCGTTTTGCAGCGCGATCGCCAGCAGCAGTTGCCGCGTCATCACGTTGTTGCTGAACTTGTTGATGTCACGGATGATTTCCGGCACGGTAGGCGAAGTCCATTCGGTGATTTGCCGCGCATTTGGCGGCGTGGCGCCGCTGGTGACGCTGCCATTGAATGTGCCGCCGGCGTCATGCCACATCTGGCGGAAGGTGGCGGCGAAATACTGATCAGGCGTTAGCGCGTGCGCATGCACGAACCAGGTTTTGTCGCCGCAAGCGGTCGGGTAGCTGCCGTTGAAGCGAGCGCCGCTGGCGTCGAAATCCAGCGCCAGTTGCTGTTTCCAGCTGTTGCAGTCGCCATCGGCCAGCGCTGGCGCGGTAACCGGGAAGCCTGCCAGCGGCGGGTCGAGCCGCACCTGCACGCCATTGCCGGCGTCGTTCGGCGCGAAACCGAATTGCAGCGTGCGGTAGTTCAATAGCAGCGCATCCGGTCCGGCGTTATAAGCTTTGTCCGGCGCGCCATCAAACGCGGCCGCGTCGAACGGCAGTTCGGCGAAGGCGGTGCGATCGAGCACCAACTGGCCGCGAATGTCGCGGATGCCTTGCGCGCGCACTTGGCGCAGCAGCAGCCACAGGTGCTCCATCATGAATTTCGGGTCGCCGCTGCCGCGGAAGATCAGGTCACCATTCAGCGTGCCGTTTATCAGGCGGCCGGTCGCCAGCACCTGCGTTTTCCAGCTATGGGTCGGGCCGAGCAATTCCAGCGCGGCATGGGTCGTCACCAGCTTCATGGTCGAGGCCGGGCTGAATGGCTGCTTGGCGTTGATTGAAATCCACGCGGCGCGGCTGCCGACTTCCTGCACTAGTGTGGCGGTCGCTTTCACCGGGATTTTCGCGCGCCGCAGTTCGCTTTCGACTTCATACGGCAGCCCCTGTTGCGCCAGCGCGCAGACGGGAAGCAGGAACAGCAGTGCGGCGAACAGGCGGCGGGCAGGACTGGAAAGGTTCATGGGGAGAAGTTCAATAACTGATGCAGATCGCGTTCAGGATACCGATCGCGACCGAGATCGTAAACAGCAGGATTGCCGGTGCGATATGGCCGGCTTCGATGTCCGGCACGAAGCGCCGCAGCAGGCGGAACACGATCAGTTGCACCACGCCGGTGATCGCGGCCCAGATCACCATTTCGATCAGGTCGTGGGTGAAGAAAATGGCGGAAGCGAGCGGCAGCGTGAAACCGAGGATGGCGCCACCGAAGGTGATGGCGGCGGCGATGTTGTTGTTCGCGATTTCGGCGAATTCATCGTACGGCGTGATTTTGGCGTAAATGAACATGAACACGGTCAGCAGCACGATGGCGGCGGCGAAATAGCTGATGAAGGCGACGATGGCGTCCATGGTTATTCCTTGTCAAAGTAATGCGGAACGAAGTTGCTCAGATTGGTCGTGATTGGCTGCCCGTCTTCGCGGATGCCCATGCCGGCGGCGCTGTCATGCACCACCCAGCAGCCGACCACCGGATAGCGGCCGTCATGGCTTTTCAGTTGGCACAGCGCCTGATAGATGTGGCCTTCCGCGCCGTACGGCCCGCCGTCATGCGCGATGGTGTGGCCGTTTTCGACCAGTTCGATGTTCGCCCCCTCGCGCGAATACAGCGGCTTTTTCGCATACGACGACAGTTTCCCCGGCTGGAAATAGGCTGGCAGCAGGTTCGGGTGGCCGGGATACATTTCCCACAGGATCGGCAGCAGTCCCTTGCACGACAGCACCGCCTTCCACAACGGTTCGATGAAGCGCGTGCTGGCTTCGGCCACATGCGCGCCGAATTCCTCGCGCAGCATGAATTCCCACGGGTAAAGCTTGAACAACGCGGCGATGGGCTGTTCGTCCAGATCGACAAAGGTACTTCGATCGTCCGACCAGCCGATGTCCTCGACATAAATATGCTTCACCTCGAATCCGGCTTGCGCCGCGGTATCCATCAGGTAGGTGGCGCAGACCCAGTCTTCCTCGTTTTCAGCCAGCGACGCGAAGTGGATGGTGTCGATGCCCGGGCCGAACTGCTTCCAGCGCGCTACCAGTTTTTCGTGTAGCGAATTGAACTGATCGGCCTGCGGTAATTTTTCTTCCAGCCAGTACCACTGCGCGACCGCCGCTTCGAGCAATGAAGTCGGGGTATCGGCGTTGTATTCGAGCAGCTTCGGCGGCGCGCTGCCGTCGTAGGCGAAATCGAACCGGCCATACAGGTGGAAATCGCGGCGCGCGAACGAGGCCGCAATCGGCTGCCAGAACGCGGGCGGAATGCCAAGGTCGGCAAAGCGGTTGTGGTCGATCACGTATTGCACCGCTTGCAGGCACATTTTATGCAGCGTTTCGGTGGCGGCTTCCAGTTCATCCACTTCAGCCGCAGTGAAGCGATAGCAGACGTTTTCGTTCCAGTAATTGTCGAGCGCATGAAATGACAGACCGATATCTTCCAGTTTGCTGGCGTAATCCGGGCGCGGTTCGATGGCCAGGCGCTGCATGTTCAGCCTCCGCCGGAAATGCCATGCGCGGTGCCGCCGAAACCGCCGCGCGAAGTGTGGCCGCCGCCGATATGGCCGGTCGTTTTGCCGATGGAAGTCGCGCCACGGACATGGCCGAGCATCGTGTGCGTGCTGGTCGCCTTCGTGGCAATGCCGGCGCGCAGGTGCGAATTCGGCAGCGGGCGCGAGCTGCCATCCGGTTCGAGCGCGATGGGATAGCCGCCGGTGTGATGCCAGTAATAGCGCGGGCCGCGATAACCGCGGCCGGATTTTTCCGGCTGGCAATCGCGCTCGTCGCGGCCCCAGTCGTTCAGGCAGTCTTCGCGGCTGGCATACGTGTGCTGCCGGATTTCGGTTTGCGTGGCTTGTTCGCTCTGGCTGCAGCCGACCATGAGCGAAAGGCTGCCGAGCAGGATCAGCGGCACCTGGCGGGATTTTTTCATGGCATTCCTTCAATGCTGATTGACGGAAGTATACGTGTCAAACCAGAGGCAATGGCGATGTGGGGTGAAATTCGCGTGAGAGGTCGCCGTGTTGCGACGGCGATACCTGGGCCGGTTAAGTCATCCTGGACTTGCTTGCAGTCGATTTTTCTAATTGAGAATAATTCCCATTGTCATGTTATAGTGGCACCATAAATCGATTTTGGAGTGTTCGATGTCAGCAAAAAATTCACCGCTCCCGCGCCATCTGGCGTTGCTGAAAAGGGGCGATAGCGCGGTCGTAACCGGCCTGATGGAAGCCGGCGACGATGCCGAGGAAGCAGCGATCCGTCTGCGCCTGCTGGAACTCGGTTTTTCGCCGGGCGAGGTGGTGCGCGTTGTGGCAGAATCTTTTCCCGCGCGTGATCCGATGGCAGTGCGCATCGGCAATACCACATTTGCGTTGCGCCGGCGCGAGGCTGCGCTGATTCGCATTGCGCAGGACAAGGTGGTCGCATGATGGAAACGGCACAAACAATACAAACGATGCAAACTATGCGTATTGCGCTGGTTGGCAACCCGAACTGCGGCAAGACGGCGCTGTTCAACCGGCTGACCGGCGCGCGGCAGAAGGTGGCGAACTACGCCGGCGTGACGGTCGAGCGCAAGGAAGGCCGGTTCACGTCGCTGAATGGAACCAGCTTCGAAGTCATCGACCTCCCGGGCGCGTACAGCCTGAATGCAATGACGCCGGACGAAGTGATTACGCGCGATGCGCTGTCCGGCACGCTGGCGGGCGAGTCGTTGCCGGACGTGATCGTGCTGGTGGCGGATGCAACCAACCTGCGGCTGAATCTGCGTCTCGCGCTCGAAGTCGCGCGGCTGAAGCGGCCGATGGTGCTGGCGCTGAACATGATGGACGTGGCGCAAAAGCGCGGCTTGCAGATCGACGTGGAAAAACTGCGGGCCGAACTCGGCATGCCAGTGGTGGAAACGATCGCGGTCGAATCCGGCGGCGCCGACGAACTGGTGGCGCAACTGGAATCAATGCGTGAATCGGCGCTCGATAGTTTGCGTCCGGCGCCGTGCGCAGCGCCGCTGTTGCCGGATACGCCGTCCACGATGGAAGCGATGCACCGCGATGTGCGCCGCATCCTTGATTTGTGCATCAGGAACAGCGGGCAGAAATCGTCCTTCGGCGATCGGCTGGATGCGGTGGTGCTGCACCCGGTGCTCGGTTACGTGATCCTGTCGGCGCTGCTGTTTCTGGTGTTTCAGGCGGTATTTAGCTGGTCAAAATGGCCGATGGATCAAATCAAGGCCGGCGTCGATGGACTTGGCGTGCTGGTGACTGAATCGATGGCCGAAGGCGTGCTGCGCAGTCTGCTGGTCGATGGCATCCTGTCCGGCGTCGGTAGCGTGCTGGTGTTCTTGCCGCAAATCCTGATCCTGTTCCTGTTCATTCTGGCGCTGGAAGAATCCGGCTATCTGCCGCGCGCGGCCTTCCTGCTGGATCGGCTGATGGGCAGCGTCGGCCTGTCTGGACGGGCGTTTATTCCGCTGCTGTCGAGTTTCGCCTGCGCGGTGCCCGGGATCATGGCGACGCGCACGATCCAGAATCCACGCGACCGGCTGGCGACGATCATGATCGCGCCGCTGATGACTTGCTCGGCGCGGCTGCCGGTGTATGCGCTGGTGATCGGCGCCTTCATTCCGGAAACCGATGTTGGCATATTCAATTTGCAGGGGCTGGTGCTGTTCGCGCTCTACGTTGCCGGCATCGTGTCGGCGATGGCGGTCGCCTATGTGTTCAAGCGCACCTTTGGCCGCAACCGGCACGCGCCGCTGATGCTGGAACTGCCAAACTATCACTGGCCGAACCTGCGCAGTCTCGCGCTCGGCCTGTGGGAACGGGCGCGGATTTTCGTCACCCGCGTCGGCACGATCATTCTGGCGCTGATGGTGGTGCTGTGGTTCCTGTCATCATTCCCGGCGCCGCCGGACGGCGCCACCGGACCGGCCATCCAGTATAGTCTGGCGGGGCAGATCGGCCGCTTGCTGGAAACCGTGTTCCGTCCGATTGGTTTCAACTGGCAGATTGCGATTGCACTGATTCCGGGCATGGCGGCGCGCGAAGTGGCTGTCGGCGCGCTCGGCACCGTGTATGCGCTGTCTGCCACGGGTGAGGAACTGTCGGTGATGCTGACGCCGATGATCGCGGCCAGTTGGTCGCTGCCAACCGCGCTGTCGCTGCTGGCATGGTACGTGTTCGCGCCGCAGTGCATCTCGACCATTGTGACAGTCAAGCGCGAAACGAATTCGTGGAAACCTGCCGTGGCGATGCTGGTCTACATGTTTGCGCTGGCATACCTGGCTGCGTTCGCGGTGTACCAGATTGCATCCAGCGTGCTGGGAGGTGCATGATGCAGCAGGCGATCGTCGCCTTGATCGTGGCGGCAGCGTTCTGGGCCGTGGTCAAACGCTATACGCCACCGCCATTGCGCCGCCGGTGCCGCTCGTTGCTGGCAAAGAGCGCACGGCACGCTGGCTGGCGCTGGCTGGAAAACAGGCTGAACCTGCCGGCGCAGGCAGCGGCCAGTTCGTGCGCCGATGGTTGCGGTTCCTGCGGCGGCTGCGGGCCTGTTGCTGCCAAATCGGATGTGCATCCACCTGATGTTACGCAGACGATTTCGCTGGATGCGTTAAAGCAAAGCATGCGGCGCTAGCCAGGGATAAAAAAACGCCCCAATCCGGGGCGTTTTCATTTGTGGGAATTCTTAACCGAGTTCCAGCGATTTCTGTCCTTCCGGCGACAGCAGGTCGTGCGTTTCCGGCCGTTTTTTCATGTAGTTGATGAATACCTGGCACACAGGCGTGACCGACAGCCCGCGTTCGCGCGCGGAGGCGAGGCAGGTTGATGCCAGTTGGCCGGCGAGGCCGCGGCCTTGCAGCGCATCGGGTACGGTCGTGTGTTCGAACGTGATGGTCTTGCCATCGAGCTTGTATTCGACCTTGGCCATGTGGCCTTCGATTTCGGTTTCGAAACGGTTCGCTGCCGGGTTATCGCGGATGACCGGTGCCGTGCTTGTTTCGCTCATGATTTTTTCTCCTTGTTGATATGAAGATCGGGGTTCATCCAGAGGCGTAGGGTGCGGCGGGTTTGCTTTGTCGCCGCATCGTGAAACCAGTGTAACCGAGGTAAAAAAATCGCGTATTCCATGCAGGCATTGGGGTTATTCGCCACGACGCGGTCGCCAGCGTTTGAGCAAGAGCGAATTCGTTACCACACTGACGCTGCTGAATGCCATCGCAGCGCCGGCGATGACAGGATTGAGCCAGCCGAGCGCCGCCAGCGGAATGCTGACCACGTTGTAGATGAATGCCCAGCCGAGGTTTTGCTGGATTTTGCGGTAAGTCCTTTGCGAAATGTCGATCGCATCGGCCACCAGCGCCGGGTCGCCGCGCATCAGCGTGATGCCGGCGGCGTGCATCGCGACATCGGTACCGGTTGACATCGCGATGCCGACATCGGCTGCCGCCAGCGCCGGCGCATCGTTGATGCCGTCGCCGACCATCGCTACCGTGCCGCGTGCCTTAAGTTCCGCCACCGTATTTGCCTTGTCGCCTGGCAGCACTTCGGCGCGGAATTCGTCGATGCCGGCCGCCTTGGCCACTGCCTGCGCGCTGCCGGGATTGTCGCCGGTCAGCATCACCGAGGCGATGCCCATCGCGCGCAGCCGCGCGATGGCGCCAGCGGCAGATGGTTTCAGCGCATCGCCAAATGCCAGCAGGCCCGCCAGTTCGATGCCGTCAGCCGTCTGCACCGCCAGCCACGACACGGTACGGCCGGCGCGTTCGTGCTGCGCCGCCAGCGCGGTGTAATCGGTCAGCGTGATGCCTAGTTCCAGCATCAGGCGCTGGCTGCCGAGAAAGACATTTTTTCCCTCGACGCTGGCCATCACGCCTTTGCCAGGAATCGCTTTCGCTTCGGTTGCCGGCAATGGCGTGATGCCGCGCTTCTGCGCTTTTTCCTGCACTGCGATGGCCAGCGGATGGTTGCTGTACTGCTGCACCGCGCAAGCCAGTTGCAGCAACTGAAATTCGGTTGTCGGCGCAATGGCGACGATCGCGGTCACGGTCGGCCTGCCTTCGGTCAGCGTGCCGGTCTTGTCGAACGCGACCGTGGCGATGCCGTGCGCTGTTTCCAGTGCTTCCGCGTCCTTGATCAGGATGCCGTGACGCGCCGCAGCGCCGGTGCCAACCATGATCGAGGTCGGGGTCGCCAGTCCGAGCGCGCACGGGCAGGCGATCACCTGCACCGCGACCGCGTTCAGCAGCGCCTGCTGCCAGTCGCCGCTCAACAAGCCCCAGCCAACGAAGGTGACGAGCGAAATCAGCAGCACCACCGGCACGAACACCGCGCTCACCTTGTCCACCAGTCGCTGGATTGGCGCCTTCACCGCTTGCGCATCTTCGACCATGCGGATGATTTGCGACAGCATCGTTTCCGCGCCGATGGCGGTGGTTTCAACCAGCAGCAGGCCATCGGCATTCACCGCGCCGCCGGTGACCGCATCGCCGACGGTTTTCGATACCGGCAGGCTCTCGCCGGTCAGCAGCGATTCGTCCAGATGGCTGCTGCCTTCGATGATCTTGCCATCGACCGGCACGCGCTCGCCCGGACGGATGATGACGATATCGCCGCTGCGCACGTCGGCAATCGGCATTTCCGTTTCGATGCCGTCGCGCCGCACGGTAGCGACTGTCGCGCGCAAGGCTTCCAGCGCGCGGATCGCGTCCAGCGTCTGCCGTTTCGCGCGCTGCTCCAGCCATCGACCAAGAAGCACCAGCGTGATGATCACCGCTGACGATTCGAAATACAGGTGCGGTGCGTGGCTGCCGTGATGCGTCAGCAACAGGTACAGCGACAAGCCGTAAGCGGAACTGGTGCCAAGCGCGACCAGCAAATCCATGTTGCCGGACAGCGCTTTCGCCGCTTTCCAGCCGGCGCGGTAGAACGGCGCGCCGAGCCAGAACTGTACCGGCGTTGCCAGCAGCAACTGCAGCCAGCCGGGCAGCATCCAGTCCTGCCCGAACAGCAGGCCGACCATTGGCGCCACCAGCGGCAGCGTGAACAGTGCCGATGCCGCCACCGGCCACCAGCCGGGCAGCGACGATGCCGGCGCGGCTGGCGGCGGCGCCTCGGATGCGACGTGCGCGCCATAACCGGCTTTTTCAACCGCTGCGATCAGCGCGGTCGCGCCGGTGCCGGCAATTGTTTTCACCTGCGCCTTGTTCGTTGCCAGGTTGACCGCCGCATCCAGCACGCCGGGCGCGGATTTTAGCGCCTTCTCGACCCGCATCACGCACGATGCGCACGTCATGCCATCGATCGCCAGCGTGACCGTTTCATCCGGCACGCCGTAGCCGGCCTTTTGCACCGCTGCCGCCAGTGCGGCAATATCGACATCGGCAGACGCCTGCACGGTCGCCTTGCCAGTGGCTAGATTGACCGCCGTGCCTTCGACGCCGGGCACGGCCGCCAGCGCCTTTTCAACTCGCGCCACGCACGACGCGCAACTGATGCCCTCGACCGGAAAGCTGATATTGCCCGTAGGCCGGATGTCATTATTCACTTGTTGTGCCATTTCGCTGTATGCTTTATCCATCGCTTGTTGTTATCATGCCCGATATCGGGAACCAATGCTTGCGGGAGAAAATCATGCTCAAATTTCACGTAGAAGACATGAGTTGCGGTCATTGTGCTGGTGCAATCACGAAGGCGGTCAAGGAAGCTGATCCGGGGACAGAAGTCATCATTGATCTGGCCACGCACACGGTGCAGATCGAAGGCGCGGCCGACGTCAACAAGGTGCAGCAGGCGATACGTGAAGCCGGTTACACCCCGTTAGCGCAGGCTTGATGCTGCCGGCACCCGCTTGCGGACGCCGTTTTAAAACCAAAAAATACTCGGGGTAGTATTTTTTAACCGCCGCGGAAGTTCCGGCGGAAGCCCTGTTTTTAAGCATATACCCCCACCAATCTGCCGCTTTTGCAGGTGTTACCGGCTGCTCCAGCGGTCGAACCACGCGAATAGCACCATGCCGGCGAACATGCCGCCGACAAACACCAGCGCTTGCCGCACGCCCGAGCCGAGCAGCACGATTGCCGGGCCGGGGCAGATGCCCGCCAGCCCCCAGCCGATGCCGAACAGCGCGCTGCCGATCAGCAACCGCCGGTCGAGCTTGCGGTTGGCAGGAATCTGCATCTGAAATCCGAGCAGTGAGGTTGCGCGCCGCCCGCCCAGGCGAAAGGCGATGTAGCCGACCGCGATCGCGCCCACCATCACCAGCGCCAGCGACGGATCCCAGCTGCCAGCCAGGTCGAGAAACCCCAGCACCTTGGCCGGATTGCCCATGCCAGACAAGATCAGCCCAAAGCCGAACAGCAACCCGGCGAGCAAAGAAATCAGCATTGACATGGCATTCTCCTTGTTCAGATTTCAGACGAGCAGGTGGCGCACCACGTAAACCGTGGCGAAGCCGAATCCCATGAAGGTCAGCGTGGCTGCAATCGAGCGCGGCGACAGGCGCGACAGGCCGCACACGCCATGTCCGCTGGTGCAGCCGGAACCGAGCCGCGTGCCGAATCCGACCAGTAGGCCGGCCGCTAGCAGCACTGGCCAGCTGGCATCGAGCTGACTGGACGGCAATTGGCCAAACAGCAGCCACAGCATCGGCGCCGCCAGCAGGCCGATGACGAAGGCCGCACGCCAGCGGGTGTCGCCCGCCTTAATGTGCAGCAGGCCGCTGACGATGCCGCTGATGCCGGCAATCCGCCCCAGCCCGAACAGCATCAGAGCCACCGCCAGCCCGATCAGTAAGCCGCCACCGAGCGCGTGCCACGGGGTGAAATGCAGCCAGTCGATAGTCATGCTTGTTCTCCTGTCGGGCAGTACAGACCATACAGTGTGTTCAGGATCGCCAGCACCTTGTCATCGGCGATCGAATAGTAAATCCGCTTGCCGTCGCGCCGCGTGTTCACCAGCCCTTCGTTGCGCAGCACACCCAATTGCTGTGACAGCGTCGGCTGGTGCACGTCGAGCAGTGCTTCCAGTTCGCTGACCGATTTTTCCCCCTGGCTCAATTGGCACAGGATCAGCAGCCGGTCTTCATTCGCCAATGCGCGCAGCGCGGCGGTTGCCTGACCGGCGGCGGCGCGCATCAAGGCGATATCCAGTTGAGTGCATTCGGTGGTCATTTGTTCCTCCGTAAAAAATCTGCTTGCGGATATTATATGACACGATATAATGTAAATCAATATAACGTTTTCACATTTGCTTATTCCATCGAAATCCAGTCAATCACAATCGGACCCATAGAAACAAAAGGACATAAGGAACAACATGAAACCCATGCAAATAGTGGTTATTGGCGGCGTCGCCGCTGGTGCATCGTTCGCGGCGCGCGCTCGGCGTCTGAGTGAATCGGCGCAGATCACGGTGATTGAACGCGGGCCGGACGTGTCGTTCGCGAACTGCGGCTTGCCGTATCACATTGGCGGCGAAATCCCAGTGCGCGACGTGCTGGCGGTGCAGACCCCGGCCAGCCTGAAGGCGCTGCTGAATGTCGATGTGCGCGTGCGCACCGAAGCGATGCAAATTGATCGCGAAAACAGGCGCGTGCTGGTGCGCGATGTAGAAAGCGGGCAAAGCGAATGGCTAACTTACGACAAGCTGATGCTGGCGCCGGGCGCGGCGCCGCGCGTGTCGAAACTGCCCGGTGTTGGCGATCCGCGCGTGTTCACGTTGCGCAATCTGGCCGACATGGATCGGATTGGCGCGGCCGCGAATGCCGGCATGCGGGCGGTGGTGGTCGGCGCCGGTTTCATCGGGCTGGAAATGGCCGAGCAATTGCACCACAAGGGCTTGACGGTCGAGGTGGTGCAGATAGGTTCGCAAGTGTTGCCGCAGATCGATGCCAAGCTGGCACTGCTGTTGGAAAACGAACTGCTGCACCACGACATCAAGCTGCACCTGAACGATCAGGTCGTGCGCTTCGATGGTCGGGATGATGCGCTGCATTGTCAGCTCGCATCCGGCAAGGCGCTGGATGCAGATTTCGTTGTGCTGTCGATCGGGGTCGAGCCGGAAACAAAACTGGCCAGAGATGCCGGGCTGACGCTGGGCGCGCGCGGCCATATCGTGGTCAACGATTTCATGCAGACGTCGGATGCCGATATTTACGCCGCCGGCGATGCGATCGAAACGCGCGACCGCGTGTTCGGCGACCAGGTGAACGTACCGCTGGGCGGACCGGCCAACCGGCAGGGACGCGTGGCGGCCGATCATGTGTTCATGCAGGACAAGGCACGGCCGTATCCGGGCTCGGTTGCGACCGCGATCGTGCGCGTGTTCGGCGTTGCCGCCGGCAGCACCGGCTGGACCGAGGACCGGCTGCAAAAGGCCGGGCGCGACTATCGCGCGGTGACGGTCAACGATTACCAGCACGCGACCTACTTCCCCGGCGCGATGCCGCTGACGCTGAAGATTTTGTGGGATACGCAAACGGGCGAGCTGCTCGGCGGGCAGGCGGCCGGGCATGATGGCGTGGACAAGCGGCTCGACGTGCTGGCGACCGCGATTGCCGGCAAGCTGACGGTCGAGGATCTGGCGCATCTGGAGCTGGCGTATGCGCCGCCGTTCGGCTCGGCCAAGGATATCGTCAACCTGGCCGGCTTTGCCGCCGGCAACCAGCGTGACGGGCTGGTGGAAACGGTGACCGAACTGCCGGCCGATGCTTCGGTGCAAATCATCGACGTGCGCGGCAAACCGATGGCCGATGCGAATCCGGTGCCGGGCGCGGTCAACATCCCGATGCCGACCTTGCGCGCAAACCTTGAGCGGCTCGACAAGAACCGGCCGGTGGTGACTGTGTGCGCGATGGGCAAGAACAGCTATTTCGCCTCGCGCGTGCTCAAGCAGAATGGCTTCGACGTGAAAAGCCTCGACGGCGGTGTGAAAATGCTGATCAATCCGCGCAATCCGGCCAAGGTGTGACGGCTGGCAAGTCACCAGAGGAGCGGGCAATGCGGTAAAATGCGAAGCTTGATCGGAGCCGCTTCGCGCTTCCCAAAGGGCAAGCGCAGGTTGGCGAATCCGATGACAGAAGGCTGCGGGGCTGGATGAATCACTCGAATCCGGCCCCTTTTCTTTTTTGCGTCATGAGCCGCCGGCAGGCAGGCGTTGTGTGCGCAAAGGCAGCCCTGGTCAATCAGCATAGAGAAATCGAGCTAAACGCTCAATCGCATAAGGTTACCCGTGTTATCTACCGCAAATATTACGATGCAGTTCGGCGCCAAGCCGCTGTTTGAAAACATTTCCGTCAAGTTTGGCGACGGCAACCGCTATGGCCTGATCGGTGCGAATGGCTGCGGTAAATCCACCTTCATGAAAATCCTCGGCGGCGATCTGGAATCGTCTGGCGGCACGGTGATGCTGGATCAGAATGAGCGGCTGGGCAAGCTGCGCCAGGATCAGTTTGCGTTCGAGGACATGCGTGTGCTCGATGTGGTGATGATGGGGCACACCGAGATGTGGGCGGCGATGTCGGAGCGCGATGCGATTTATGCCAACCCGGATGCGACCGACGACGATTACATGAAGGCGGCCGAGCTGGAAGCGAAATTCGCCGAATACGACGGTTACACCGCTGAAGCGCGCGCCGGCGAACTGCTGCTGGGCGCCGGGGTGGATATCAGCCTGCACAATGGCCCGATGAGTGCGGTCGCGCCCGGCTGGAAACTGCGTGTGCTGCTGGCGCAGGCGCTGTTTTCCGACCCGCACATCCTGCTCTTGGACGAGCCGACCAACAACCTCGACATTCACACCATCCGCTGGCTGGAAAACCTGCTGAACGAGCGCAATTCGACCATGATCATCATTTCGCATGATCGCCATTTCCTGAACCAGGTCTGCACCCACATGGCCGACATGGATTACGGCACGCTAAAAATCTATCCCGGCAACTACGACGACTACATGCTGGCATCGGCGCAGGCGCGCGAGCAGCAGCAGGCGGCCAATGCGCGGGCGAAGGAACGGGTAGCCGAGTTGCAGGAATTCGTCAGCCGTTTTTCGGCCAACAAATCGAAAGCGCGGCAGGCTACTTCACGTGCGAAACAGATCGAGAAGATTAAGGTTGAGGATCTGGTGCCGTCGAGCCGGGCCAATCCGTTCATCCGTTTTGACGGCGGCAAGAAACTGCACCGGCTGGCGGTTGAAGTGCAAGGCATTTCGAAAGCGTACGACCGCCCCATTTTTACCAATTTCAGCCTCGCCATCGAAGCGGGCGAGAAGGTAGCGATCATCGGCGCGAATGGCGCCGGCAAGACCACGCTGTTGCGCTCCATCGGCGATGCGGCTTGCGGCCTGCACGTTGACAGCGGCATGGTGAAATGGGCCGAAAATGCGAATGTCGGCTACATGGCGCAAGATTTGAGCGAAGAATTCGAGGCCAACCTGGATCTGACAGACTGGATGGGGCGGTGGACGCAGGAAGGCGACGATGATCAGGCGGTGCGCTCCATCCTCGGTCGGCTGCTGTTTTCCGGTGACGAGGTCAAGAAATCGGTCAACGTGCTGTCCGGCGGAGAAAAGGGGCGTATGCTTTACGGCAAGCTGATGCTGGGGCGGCACAACGTGATGCTGCTGGACGAACCGACCAACCACATGGACATGGAAACCATCGAATCGCTGAACATCGCGCTGGAAAAATATGCCGGCACGCTGATCTTCGTTTCGCACGACCGTGAATTCGTCTCCTCGCTGGCAACGCGCATTCTCGAAGTGAAGCCGGAAGGCATCGTCGATTTCCGTGGCAGCTACGACGAATATCTGGCGAGCCAGGGCATCGACGCTTGACGGGGTTGCGGCGGATTCCGGTTCGGGGGTGAGTGGCGCCCGCTGCCACGTTACAATAGCGCCATCTTCGTTACCGTCAGGAGTAGCAGATTGCTGACCCCGAACTTCATTGCGCCCGCCCATTTTGATGACCCCGCCGCTGCGCTGGCGCAGGTGCGCGCCATTTACCACGATGCCGTCAGCCACCTGCGCGATCGTTTTCAGCGTTTCCTGAATGGCGAGCGTTTCGCGATGCGGGTGCGCGCGCATTATCCGTACCTGCGGCTGAAGACTGACGAGGTGGCGCTATCCGACACCAGTCTGGCTTACGGTTTTCTGGCTGATCCGGGCGTGTATGAGACGACGCTGACGCGGCCCGATATTTTCGCGAATTACTATCTGGAACAATTTCGCCTGCTGCTGGAAAACCATCCGGGGATGTTGCTCGAAATCGGCGTCAGCCAGCAGCCGATTCCGATCCATTTCTCGTTCGAGGAGCAGGATCACATCGAAGGCAGCCTGAGCATCGAGCAGCGCGCGGCCATGCGCGGCCTGTTCGATTTGCCAGACCTGACCGCGATGGAAGACGCGATCGCCAATGGCAACTGGGAGCCGGTCGCCGATCAGCCGAAGCCGTTGTCGTTGTTTACCGCGCCGCGGGTCGATCTGTCGCTGCAGCGGTTGCGGCACTATACCGGCACCGCCGCCAGCCATTTCCAGAAGTTCGTGCTATTCACCAACTATCAGTTTTACATCGACGAATTCGTCAAGCAGGGGCGCGAGATCATGGCGCGTTCGCTCGATCCGACGACGCCCAAGTCGCAGGATGGCTATGTCGCCTTTGTCGAACCGGGCAATCTGGTGACGCGCCGCGCCGGGCTGGCCGCGCCGGCGCAGGACGGTGACAATCCGCCGCTGCCGCGCGCGCCGCAAATGCCGGCGTACCACCTGATTCGAGAAGATGGCTGCGGCATCACGATGGTCAACATCGGCGTCGGCCCGGCGAATGCGAAAAACATCACCGACCACATCGCCGTGCTGCGGCCGCATGCGTGGCTGATGCTTGGCCATTGCGCCGGCTTGCGCAATACGCAGCAATTGGGCGATTACGTGCTGGCGCACGCCTATGTGCGCGACGACCATGTGCTGGACGAAGATTTGCCGCACTGGGTGCCGGTGCCGGCGCTGGCGGAAATCCAGATCGCGCTGCAAAATGCAGTGGCCGATGTGCTCGGCGTCAGCGCGGAAAATCTGAAGCAGGTGATGCGGACGGGTACGGTGGCGACGACCGACAACCGCAATTGGGAACTGCTGCCGCATGAAAAGCGCCTGAGCCAGAGTCGGGCGATTGCGCTCGACATGGAAAGCGCGACCATTGCCGCCAACGGTTTCCGTTTCCGCGTGCCGTATGGCACCCTGCTGTGCGTCAGCGACAAGCCGCTGCATGGCGAAATCAAGCTGCCGGGCATGGCGGATCAGTTTTACCGCCAGCGCGTCAGCCAGCACATGCAGGTCGGCATCCGCGCGGTCGAACTGCTGCGGCAGCGAGGCGGCGAGCATCTGCACAGCCGCAAGCTGCGCAGCTTTTCCGAGGTCGCGTTCCGTTAATTCACGCCCCGCGCCGGTTGGTGGCTGAACCGTGGTTTGCGTCAGCCGGCGGTAAGCGGGGCGGCGCACATTCTGCCAGCGGTTTTACGCTAGCGCGGGCAGATTCCTGTGCTGGCGGATGGTGTTTCGTTCCGTGGCAGGCTAGTTAGGTCAAAATAAATGACTGGAAAGTCGTTTTGGGTCAATAAGCCTGAAAAATATACTCCGCCCAGTATTTAAAAACAGCCACCAAATATGTGGCCTGGCGGCGTATTTTGACTATATACCCCCGACATTTTGGTTGTGCAGTTGAAAAGGCCGACGGCGCATGCTCGCGCTGACGCTGTCATTTCAGCTCTGGCCTCAAGCATGCTGGGACAGGCTCCGGCTGGAATCCGGTGTCATTGCTGTGGTGTTTACGACCAACGCCGCTGGGCCTCAAGCCTGCGGCGGCGGGCTAGAGCAGGCTGGGCTGGCTGGCGTCGGATGCGTCTTCCTGCGCGCCGGTCTTGCTGGCGAACAGGGTCGTCACCTTTTCAGGCACCATCGGCCGGTGGAAGTAGTACCCCTGATATTGCGTGCAGCCGTGCGCTTCGAGGAACACCGCCTGCGCCAGATCTTCAACCCCTTCGGCCAGCACGTCGAGCTTCAGCGAATGCGCCATCGCGATGATGGTCGAAACGATTTTGGCGTTTTCACTGTCTTGCGGCAGGTTGTGCAGGAACACCTTGTCGATCTTCAGTTCGTCCAGCGGCAACAGCTTGAGCTTGCCAAGCGACGAGTGGCCGGTGCCGAAATCGTCGATCGAGATTTTCACCCCCATGCCCTTGAGCGAATTCAGGATCGAAATCGCCAGCGATTCGCGCTCCATGATCGCGCTTTCGGTCACTTCGACGGTCAGGTTCGTCGGCGCCAGTCCGCTGCGCGCGAGCGAAGCGGCGATCGTTTCGACCAGCTCCGGCCGCAATTGCCGCGCCGAAACGTTGACCGCGACCTGCATGTCAGGCAGGCCGGCTTCCTTCCATGCGCGTGCCTGCTGGCAGGCGGTATCGATCACCCAGTCGCCAATCGGGATGATCAAGCCGTTTTCTTCGGCGAACGGGATGAAGCGGTCGGGGGGGATCATCTTGCCGTCGGCGCGTTGCCAGCGCAGCAGCGCTTCGACGCCAAAAATCTGCCCGTTCTGGTTGACCTGCGGCTGGTAGTGCAGCAGGAATTCATCCGCTTCGAGCGCGCGCCGCAACTGGCCGCCGATTTCCAGCCGTTGCTGCGCTGCGGCGGTCAGGTCGGCGGTGTAGAAGTGGAACAGCGTCCGCCCGCGTTTTTTGGCTTCATACATCGCGGTGTCGGCATTGCGCATCATCTGTACCGGGTCGCCGGCATCGTCGGGAAACAGGCTGATGCCGATGGTTGCGCTGGAATACACTTCGGCCCCATTGCTGAGCTGGAACGGCGTGCGCAGCGTATCGAGCAGATGGTGCGCGTAGCCGACCAGCGATTCGCGCTCGTAGGCATCGAACGTCAACAGCGCGAATTCGTCGCTGCCAAGGCGCGCGAGCACGTCGCCGTCGCGTTTGTGCTGCGACAGTCGCTCGACGATCGACAGCAGCAGTGCATCGCCTACGGTATGGCCGTAGCTGTCGTTCACGTTCTTGAAGTAGTCGATATCGATCAGGAACAGCGCCAGCGGGCGCCGTTCGAGCCGCGCCTTGGCCATCATGCCGCCCAGCTTTTCCATCAAATAGAAGCGGTTCGGCAGCCTGGTCAGCGCATCGTGCTTGGCCAGATATTCGTAGCGCGCCTGGCTTTCCGCCACCAGACGCTCGCTTTCCAGCAGGCGCCGGTATTCGGCCAGCAGCAGCCGCTGGCGCAATACCGATAGCAGCAGGTTCAGCATGCCGGCCGCCAGCACCGCATAGCGCACAGCAGGCAGCGTATTCGGTGTCAGCAGGACCACCAGAATCGACAGCGCCGCCAGCGTCACGATGAACAGCGGCAGCATCCGCAGCGTGCCTTCGCACAGACGGTCGAAATGCGGCGAGCGATCCAGTCGGGTGCGCCAGGTCATCGCGCCGGCGGCAAGCATCAGCATCGCGGGTGAAAACAGTGCATTGACCAGCGCGCCGTTGGTCAGCGCATCATCAAGCGTGAGCGAATTCCACCACATCCACAGTCCGCCCAGCGCCGCCAGCCCGCCCAGTGTGCAAATCCACGGCCAGTCCGGGCGCATCCGCAGATGCAGCACCGTCAGCGCGCCGAGGAAGGCGGCCGACAGCAGGAACAGCGGGAAGGCGGTCAGCAGCAACAGCGACAGGCCATTGACGTCGCTGCTGCGTGGCAGGTAGACCGCAAAAGTCAGCGACAGGATCAGCAGCACCATGCTGGCCAGATCGAGCATCGCCGGACGCATCTGCCGTGGCTCCAGCTGGTCGCGCAACGCGGTGTAAAGCCCGATGGTGAAACATGCGCCGAGCAGCAAGCTGACATAGGCGCTGAACGGGAAATTCTGCTGGGTGTCGATGAACGAGCCGATGATCGGCAGCAGGCTCAGGTAATGGTACAGATCCGGCAGCGACAGCCAGCCCAGCAGTGCTTCCAGATTCCACAGCCATTGGCCCAGACAGGCGGCCAACAGGCCGAATGCGAACCAGCGGCGGGTGCGCTGTTCGCGCGGGTTGGCGGCGCGCGCGCCAAGCCAGCCAAGGATAGCGGCGGCGGTGAATGACACCGTCCAGTGCAGATTGTCGAGCAGCATCAGCCCGCCCTGCTGATTGAGGAATACTGAGCCAAGCAGCAGCGCCGCAACCAGCACGCTGCTGCCGTACAGCAGCGAAAGGGCAAAACGAGGCATCATGCCGCGGCAACGCCTGCAGGCAAGCGTGTCTGGTGATGCAAGAAAAAATACATCGACGGTATGTGTTGGTAAGGAATCACGAGGATTGATGTTGTTGCCATGCAGCAGCCGCACGCAATGGCATAAGCATGATTCAGGCCAGTTGCGTGTGGATGTGGGGTAATATTTCCACAGGGAAACAGTATTCTACAGGCAAATACGTTTTTGGCAAAGATGAAAGCCGATTATAAACATCAACGGCTATGGATTCGGCTGCTGTGCTGACGGGGATGATTGCATGCGCCAAGCATGGTTTGGCAAATCATTACTGGCAGGCGCGTCGCAAATGATTCTCATGTGCAACCTTTCTCGTTGACAACGAATTTTGATGGGCGCAAGATCAATATCCATTCGTATCAGGAAACGCAAGGAGTAACCAGTCACACCACTGCCGCAAACCTTTTTAACCCCCATCCGAGGTGGCATTCATGCAAAACAACAATAATCGGCCTGTATCATGCACCGCGTTTCGCCTCATACCGCTTGCAGCCCTGATCGCCGCGCTCTTTGCGCCAGCCGCGCAAGCAACCAGTTTTGTGATTGCCAACGGCGAAACCGTTACCACCCCTCAGTTGCTGAAAGATGATGAAACCGGCGTGGTTCAGGCGGGTGGCGCCATCAATACCATCGGCCCTGGCATCCTGGCCTCCGGCATCAACAACACCGTCAGCAACAATGGCACGATTTCGACCAAGGGAGATCGCTCGGCCGGTATTGACGCCAGAAGTCTCAACATCAGTATTGCCAACAGCGGTTCGATTTCAACCGCGGGGAATTACGCTTGCGGCATTCGTTCGAACAGCGATACTGTCAACGCCGTCGTCAGCAACAGCGGCTCGATTTCAACCAAGGGCACGTATGGCTACGGCATTTATTCGGAGGGGGCCGGCGCTACCATTGTCAATAGTGGATCAATTTCAACCACGGCCAATATGAGTTATGGCATTTATTCAGAGGGCGACAATGCCAGCATCACCAATCGGGGCAGCATTTCAACCTCGGAATTTGCCGCGGATGGCATCGGTTCAGACGGTGCCAATGCCATCATCACCAACACGGGATCCATTTCGACCACGGGGCGAAGTCACGGCATCAGCTTAACCAACGTCAATGCGACAGTTGTCAACAGCGGTTCGATCCTGACCACGGCTGATAATGCCCATGGCATCGTTTCAATGGGCGACCATGCTGCCGTCACCAACAGCGGTTCCATCACGACCAAAGGTTCGCGGGCATTTGGCATCGGTGCCGATGGCGTCAATACCATCCTCACCAACAGCGGAGCCATTTCGACCGCCGGAATTGCCGCGTATGGCATTTCTTCAGCCGGCGCCAATGCCAGTATCACCAGCAGCGGCGCCATCTCGACCGCGGGCAAAAGAGCGCACGGCATTTACTCTGTCGGCGCGAATGCCACCGTCATCAACAGCAAATCGATCTCGACCACGGGTACTGCGAGTGCGGGTATTGCCGCCGAAGGTGATAACACCACGGTCATCAACCATGGCACGATTTCGACCACGGGTGAAGGCGCGCCTGGCATTGCTTCAAGCGGGATTAACGCCACGCTCACCAACAACGGCACGATTTCGACCGCAGGCGAGGGCATGTTATCAATGGGTGATAACAGCGTCATCACCAACAATGGCACGATTTTGGCTGCGGACGGGATGGCACCAGCCATGGTTTCAATCGGCGCCAATACCATCCTCACCAACAAGGGAGGCATTTCGGTATCCGGATTTGCCGTCGATGGCATTTTCTCGTCAGGCGCAAATATCGGCATTGCCAATAGTGGCTCGATCTCGGTCAATGGAAATTATGCCTATGGCATTTACGCCCATGGCGCCAATGCTACCGTCACCAACAGCGGTTCGATTTCGATCAAAGGAAATAACAGCTACGCCATCAATTCAGATGGCGCCAACGCCAGCATTACCAACAGCGGCAGCATTGCGGTCACCGGGCCCAGCAGTGCCGGCATCAACGTCATTGCCGGCGGTAACAACGTCATCAACGTCAGCGGCAGTGTGATGGCGACTGGTTTGGCCACGCAGGCGATCGTCGGCGCGGACGGCAATGAAACACTGAACCTGCTGCGCGGCGCAAGAATCGTCGGCGCCATCGATCTGGGCGCAGGCGCCAACACGGTGAACGTCACTGCCAGCGGCGCGATGCCATCGTCCACTATCGGCATTGGCAGCACTGGCGGCACGCTGGTCATCAACAGGAATGGCGGCGACGCGCTGGCGTTCGTGAAAGGCAGCACTATTGCGATGGTGGATACGACCAACATCACCGCAGCGCAAACCTCCATCGGCTCGGTCTCATCCGGCATCTTCCAGGCCGTCAACCGGCAACTGAACCGCGCGCCGGTTGTGGACGGCGGGGCGAATGGTACGCAACCGAATGCCACGCAAGCTAACGGATGGGGGCAGATGTTCGGCAAATACGCTAAGCATGGCAGCAGCGGTGCCGCGCTGTCGTTTGGCGATCATACCTACGGCGTGATTGGCGGTTACGAACAGCGCATTGGCGAATATCGCGCCGGCGTCTTTGGCGGCGCGGCCCAGTCAAGGGTGGATACCGAGCGCAACTCGGCCAGCACGGACAGCAATGCCGCCTTTGTCGGTGTTTATGGTCAATACGCCAAGGATAACTGGGTATTCAATGGCGCGCTGGCGCTAGGTTATTCCCACCACAATGGCGACCGGCGCGTGCTCGATAACTTGTACGGCAATCAAACGGCTGCGGCGGATTATCACGGCTGGTTTCTAAGCCCTTCGGTTGCGGTCATGCGAATTTTCGACCGGGGCAGCGGTTTCAGTTGGCGTCCATCGGCCGAATTGAACTATACCTATGGCCGTCTGGGCAGTTATAGCGAGAACGGCACCACGCGTTCCAATTTGTCCGTGGGCAGCAGAGCCGCACAGGTGCTCAACACCCGGCTGCAACTGGCCGCGCGTCAGGATTTTGCCGACAAGAAGGGTGACGTCGAGTGGCGCGGCGGCCTGAGTCATACTCGCTATGGGGACGATACGGTTGCAATGGCGCTGCAGGGGGCTGGCAGCACGCGCTATGGCATGACGGGCACCGGCAACGTCACCGGCCCCTATCTCGGCGCAAGAGGGCGCATGCAATGGAAACCGTCCCTCAGCCTTGTCGGCGATGTGGAATTCTTCCACGCCAACAACAGCAACCGTTCCATCACCGCTTATCTCGGTCTGGAATACCGGTTTTGACAAGCGGATGTTGTCTGGCACTTGAAGCGAGCGTTTTCTGGAGCGTCTCGTAGCGTGGCTCGTTTTGTGATGCCTACCTCATTTGCCTTTCATAAAGGCAGGCTTGCGGCGCGTGCATTAGAAAATTCATGAGGCAGGACAAGCCGGCTTAGATGAATGGGTGGCGTCGCATTGTAATGCAACCTATCGCGTGCTAAATTGCTCTAACTGCAACTTTGTGGGGCGTGGCAAAAGCTTGAGAATCGAGCGTCATCTGGCAATCAGTCCGGGTTCGGTCAATACCACCATCATGCGGGAGGCATTGTATGTACAAGGCACTTCGTCATTACGTTTTGCAGATTCCGGCAATATGCGTTGTGTTCTTTGCGCTCTCGGGGTGTGGCGGTGGCTACCATGAGGATAAGACCGGGGCGTCAGACATAAACCGGTTCTCGTACGCCAGTCTTGCAGAAAACAACTATATGAGCCATGCAGCGGCGCAGCCGCCAGAGGATATTTTTGCAGACGTAAGGCACTTTGAACTCATGCGGGTGGACGCTCCAACAATGTCGTTTTCGGCGCCAAACGACAAGCCATATGTTGTTTACCAACCGGCGTATGCATCGCTTGCTGTAAAGGCGCAACCGGTTTCCATGAATGCTATGCCGGGAGCGGGTATCGCTGGGTTCAAGCCTATCAGAGATATTCCTGCCGAGTGCCAGGGAATGATGGGTGAGGCGCTGCAAGCATGCATTGAAAATGCGAATCCACAGGGGCTTGCCGCGCAGGACGCATCACCGCATACCTCACATTTTGACGCAAATGCGTTGCGCGCCTTGCTCGGGAGTACATTTGAGGAAAAACTGATCGGAAAAATCATCGACTCCAATCTGGCGCATATTGATAGCAGAACGCGTGCGCAGATGATTGCAAAATTATCGGATTACATCAATGACAGTCCTGCGCATCAATCACTGGATTTGAGCAAATTCGATCTTTTCGACCGGAGTGGATTTTCTCTCAGTGAAGTTACTTTCACTGACGGCAGCCGCGGCGATGTCAATCGGGATGGCAGGTTGGAACAGCACACGACCGTGATTCTTAAAATCAGCAAAAAACTTCCGTACCGCCGCAGTGCGCATCACAGAATTGACACAGCTCGGCAAAAGCTGTCTGGTCTGGTTCCAGAGGAAAGCTATTTGTTCAACCTAAGGGTCTTTATTCATTTGAACAATCTCGGCGAATTGCGAGCCAGGTCACCGTCTGGCACGCAGTTGACGGCCGATGATGCGATGGCGCGGCTGGATGAAATATGGAAGGCGAGATGGATAAACAAATCGATGGATGCCAACATCCTTAAAAAAATTGTTGAGAGTCCTGATTTGATACCCTGGAAAAGTAGTGAATATGCGATGTCGTTTCAAGTATCACCCAAAGACATAACCCAATCACTGGTGCCGGCCATGGTGGCCGCCATGGAATCCGGAGACACGGAAACCTATCACGCCATTGACCAGCACATCAATGCGCAAACAGCCATTGTTACTGGCAGTGGCATTCTGCAGCGGAATGCGCCGAATTTGGGTAATGCCGGTGCCGGTGTAAATGTTTTCTTCCAGGTCAGCCAGCCACGACCAAAGGCAGCCTCAGGAGACATTTCCAGCTTCGAGTATGGCATGTTCGATGCATCGGGCAACAGGGTGGCCATCCGGGATCCGGCAACTGGCAATCTCATCCTCGGCGGCGAGGCCGGCGTTGTGGCGGCAAACGCGGCATCTGCGGTGCAACCGATGAAATGGACCAAGGCGGGAGCCTGTCTGGATGACAAAAGTGATTGGGCCTATTGGCCATCCCGGGCACGGACAGGCCAGTTCGGGCGCGGAATCAACTGGATCGCGACTGAAATGCTCCTGCATAACCAGGTTGCCGATTACAAGAACATTCACTGGTATCAAAGTCTGGAAAAATCCGCCATACAGGTGGCCGTAAAAGGCGGCATGTGGGTTCTTGCCAACTATTTGAAGGTTCAGTGGGGGGCGGCCGGAAAGATGCCGGACAATTCCGATTATGTGCTTCTTTATATCTATGAAGTGGCACTTCCCACTATTCATGAACTGTTAAGTGACAGTTCCGGCACGCATGGGAAAACGGTCGATATTGCGGGTTACTCGTATCAGATCGATGCGAAGGTCATTCGTTTCTTTCTTGAGGCGAAACTCTATGCAAAAAATGCGACATTCATGCAAAAAACCAAGGCTGTCGTCGGTGGTGTGGTGCTCGGCTTCATTATTGATCGCGTATCAGACGGTGTCGGCCAATCGCTGGATACGACGTTGACGGGGTGGCAGGATTATTCCGATGGCAGCCACAAGGGGTGCTTCAAGTTTGACTGATTTCGCAGATATTGTGTTGGCAACCGGTGGCGGCCGCATTCTTGTTGCCGCGATTGCTGACGTGGTAATTATGTCTGACAAAAATCTTCTCCGCTGCCCTTGAAAAACAGGGATGTCGCACCTATACTAGCACTCGCCAACGGAGAGTGCTAACGCGCTCTTGTTTTTATTCGATTCGGTCGCGGTCCAGGTTCGTGTGGGCCGCGTGAAATCAACAACCCATTGAATCAGAAGGAATTTTTATGAAACTTCGTCCTTTGTACGATCGCATCATCGTCAAACGCCTGGATCAGGAAACCAAGACCGCGTCCGGTATTGTGATTCCCGACGCCGCCGCTGAAAAGCCGGATCAAGGCGAGGTGCTGGCAGTTGGCACCGGTCGTGTTTCCGAGGATGGCAAGGTGCGCGAATTGACGGTGAAAGTGGGCGATCAGGTGCTGTTCGGCAAATATTCCGGTCAGGCCGTGAAAATGGATGGCCAGGAATATCTGGTCATGCGCGAAGACGACGTGATGGCGATTGTCCAGAAGTGATGCGAAGTCCATGCGCATCGCGCATGGAGGCAAGCCGCGTCATCCCCGCATGGGCGGGGGCGACTTTCAGATGAGCAAATCAAACGAATTTTAGGAGTCAAACATGGCAGCAAAAGGTGTAGTTTTTCACGATAGCGCTCGCAGCAAGATGGTTGAAGGCGTCAATGTTCTGGCCGATGCGGTCAAGGTCACGCTGGGTCCGAAGGGCCGCAACGTCGTTATCGAGCGTTCCTGGGGCGCGCCGGTCATCACCAAGGATGGCGTGACCGTGGCGAAAGAAGTCGAACTGAAGGACAAGCTGCAGAACATGGGCGCGCAAATGGTGAAGGAAGTGGCGTCCAAGACCAGCGACAACGCTGGCGACGGCACCACCACCGCGACCGTGCTGGCGCAGGCCATCGTGCGCGAAGGCATGAAATATGTTGCCGCCGGCATGAACCCGATGGATCTGAAGCGCGGCATCGACAAGGCGGTTGCGGCCACCATCGAGGAGCTGAAGAAAATCGCCAAGCCGTGCACCACGTCGAAGGAAATCGCGCAGGTCGGTTCGATTTCCGCCAACGCCGATTCGGATATCGGTGACATCATCGCCAACGCGATGGACAAGGTTGGCAAGGAAGGCGTGATCACGGTCGAAGACGGCAAGTCGCTGATCAACGAACTCGACGTGGTTGAAGGCATGGAATTCGACCGCGGCTACCTGTCGCCGTACTTCATCAACAACCCGGAAAAACAAGCTGTGGTGATGGAGAATCCGTTCGTGCTGCTGTGCGACAAGAAGATCTCCAACATTCGCGATCTGCTGCCGGTGCTGGAGCAGGTTGCAAAAGCCGGCCGTCCGCTGCTGATTATTGCGGAAGACGTTGAAGGCGAAGCACTGGCAACGCTGGTGGTGAACAACATCCGCGGCGTGCTGAAGACCTGTGCGGTCAAGGCACCGGGCTTCGGCGACCGTCGCAAGGCGATGCTGGAAGACATCGCCATCCTGACCGGCGGCACCGTGATTGCGGAAGAAGTCGGTCTGACGCTGGAAAAAGTGACGCTGGCTGAACTCGGTCAGGCGAAACGGATCGAAGTGGACAAGGAAAACACCACCGTCATCGATGGCGTTGGCCAGGCAGATGCGATTCAGGATCGCGTCAAGCAGGTGCGCAAGCAAATCGAAGACGCAACTTCCGACTACGACAAGGAAAAACTGCAGGAGCGCGTGGCCAAGCTGTCCGGCGGCGTGGCAGTGATCCGTGTCGGCGCGGCAACCGAAGTCGAAATGAAAGAGAAGAAGGATCGTGTCGATGACGCGCTGCACGCAACCCGCGCAGCAGTCGAGGAAGGCATCGTTCCGGGCGGCGGCGTGGCACTGCTGCGCGCACGCGCCAGCGTCAGCGTGACAGGCGATAATGCCGATCAGGACGCGGGCATCCAGATCGTGCTGCGCGCAGTCGAAGAACCGCTGCGCCAGATCGCGGTCAATGCCGGCGACGAAGCTTCCGTCGTGGTTAACAAGGTGCTTGAAGGCAAGGGCAATTTCGGCTACAACGCAGCCAATGGCACCTATGGCGACATGGTTGAAATGGGCGTGCTCGATCCGGCCAAGGTGACCCGTTCCGCACTGCAGAACGCAGCCTCGATCGCCGGCCTGATGCTGACCACCGACTGCATGATCCACGACCTCCCGGAAGACAAGCCGGCTGCGCCTGACATGGGTGGTATGGGCGGTATGGGAGGCATGGGCGGCATGATGTAATTTGTTAGTCATTCAGCCTCCGACGAAGCCGCTTACTGCGTTGTGCATGGCCTTGCAGTAATCACACTGTACTGGCCTGCTGTCATCTGCTTTGTATCCGGCCTCGTCGAATCCTGAACGCAAATGCTGCCAATAAAAAACCCGCAAGGCGCAAGCCTTGCGGGTTTTTTTCGCTGGCGCAAAAGTCGTCGTTTGCATTGGGAAGAATATCCGTTATATTTTCGCCAGTGCCGGAACGCGCCACAAGTTGGCGCCTTCGTTCAACCCTCTTTCTGCGGGAGTCATCATGACCTTCACCGAATCAGTCAAGACCTGCTTTTCCAAGTATGCCAATTTTAACGGGCGTGCATCCCGCTCCGAATACTGGTGGTTTGCACTGTTTATCTTTGTGGTCGGCTTGATTCTCTCGATCATCAACCGCAATATCGCCAACGTGTTTTATCTCGGCACTCTGCTGCCGAGCATTGCGGTAGCCGCACGGCGATTACACGACACCAATCGCAGCGGCTGGCTGCAACTGATCATCCTGATTCCGGTGATTGGCTGGCTCATTCTGCTGTATTTTTACGTGCAGGATGCCAGGGAGCCAAACCGCTTCTAATAATGGCTTGTCGGCGTTGCGCGCTGGCCCCGTCACTTGTTACAAAATTGCAGCAAATCGCAGGGTGTTGAGGTAATATCAACGCAAATCGCTTGTTTCTGTTCGGACTATAGAAACGGCCATTCAATTGTTTGATGTGTAGGCCTGACGTCATCCGACATTGCTGCCTAATTGATGCAAGCGTCGGGGTGAAGTCAGACCACCACACTGCCAGTCCAGCAATACGCCCGTTTCAAGCATTTGCTGGTCTCAATATTTGCCAATCGGGGGGCGCAACGCATGCTCAAGGCAGTAATCATCGACGAAAACGCCACCACGCGTGGCTTGTTGCAGACGATTCTGATGAACAATGGCTGGGAAGTGGTCGGGCACACCAACAGCAATGCGAAAGGCATGATGCTGGTGCAAAAATTCCAGCCGCATTTCGTCTGCATCGATATGGCGCAGATTGACGACGAGCTCGATATTTTGAATGCGATTCGCACCGAATGGCCGAAGACGCTGATTTTCCTGATTTCCAGCGCGCTTGATGCGGCGACCGTGCAACAGGCGGTGGCGCGCGGCGCGCACGGTTTTTTCCTGAAGCCGTTCAATCAGGCGACGGTGGCAAATACCATCCGTTCGGCTGTACTGCGGCTGGTGAAGGGGCAGCAGCCGGCAAAGACAGAATAGTCGCCGCCTTTTCCGCTTTGTAAACCGCCATTCAGACGACGGAGCCGTGCATGATTGATATCGACATTCCCGGCTTTCGCCGTTTGCAATTGGAACATCTGGTGCTCGATTTCAACGGCACGCTGGCGCTGGATGGCAAGCTGCTGCCGGGCGTGGCGGAAGCGCTGACGGCGTTGTCTTCATCGTTGCAGGTGCATGTGATCACGGCCGATACCTTCGGCGCGGCTGCCGGGCAGGTTGCCGGCCTGCCGCTGGCACTGAACGTGCTGCTGCTGCCGGATCAGGCGCAGGCGAAGCTCGATTATGTCGTCGGGCTTGGGGCTGAAGGCGTGGTGGCGATCGGCAATGGCCGCAATGACCGCAAGATGTTGCGCGGTGCCGCGGTTGGTATTGCGCTGGTGCAGAAGGAGGGCGGCGCGGCGCAGACACTGGCGAGTGCCGACATCATCTGCACCTCGATTCTGGACGCGCTCGATTTGCTGCGCTACACAAAGCGGCTGACGGCAACGCTGCGTTCCTGATGGCTGCAATGCCGGCGGCTTGCCGGTGACGTGGTTGGCGGCCAATCTGCCGCGGCGGATTTGACGCACGCAAATCGGGGCCGATAGAATGGCAGTCTTTGCCCTGCTTTTTCGTGCGAATGCCGATGCCCACCACCGATCGCGAACCAGAAAACAGTACCGATACCCATCACAATGCGCGCGTGAAAGCTGTGCTGGCATTTTGCCGCCGCTGGTATGCGTGGCTGGTAGCGCCGGTATTGATTGGGCTGGTTTGCGTCACGCTGGCGATGGCTTGCGATTATGTCGGCCACCTGAACCGGCTGCTGTTTGAACGGTATCCGCAGGCGCCGGTGTTGCTGCTGCCGCCGGGGTTCGTCCTGCTGGCGTATTTGGTGCAGCGTTTCTTTCGCGGCACGCAGGGCAGTGGAATCCCGCAGGCGATTGCCGCGCTCGAGGATCCCGAACCGAGCAAGAAGCACCATTTGCTGTCGCTGCGCATCCTGATCGGCAAGGCAATGCTGCTGGTCGGCGGCCTGTCGATCGGTGCCTCGATCGGGCGAGAAGGGCCGACCGTGCAGATAGGCGCCTCGCTGATGCATGCGTTTTACGGCCGTGGCAACGAACTGACCGCCGAAAACCGCCGGATGCTGATCATGGCCGGCGGCGCGGCCGGCATCGCGGCGGCTTTCAACACGCCTCTGGCGGGGGTGATGTTTGCGATTGAGGAACTGGGCAAGAAAGCGGTCTTCCGCGCATTCGGCCCGACTCTGCTGACGGTGATTCTGTCGGCGCTGGTGTCGCTGGCGCTGGTCGGGCACTACACCTATTTCGGTTCGACCGCCGCCATCATCGATACCCTGTCCGACATGCCGGCAGTGCTGTTTCTCGGGCTGGTCGGCGGTCTGGCTGGCGGAATTTTCAGCCGGCTGATGATCAAGATGCTGAGCAATCCGCCGGCGGTGCTGGCGCAGGTGGTGTTCAATCGTCCGCTGGTGTTTGCCGGCTACTGCGGCGCGTTGCTGGCGATACTCGGCATGCTGACCGACAATCTGGTGCTCGGCACCGGCTACGAGGCGACGCGCGCCACGCTGGCCAGCGATCACAGCCTGTATTCATGGTATTACGGGCTGGCCAAAATGGCTGCGACGCTACTGTCATCGATTAGTGGTATTCCAGGCGGCCTGTTCGCGCCGTCGCTTTCCGTTGGCGCGGGGCTGGGCGATTGCCTGTCGCATTGGTGGCCGGCGCTGGCGCCGCATGGCGTGATCGTGCTGCTGGTGATGGCGGCCTATCTGGCCGGTGTGACGCAGTCGCCGCTGACCTCGATCGTCATCACGATGGAAATGACCAATGGCCTGCACCTGCTATTGCCACTGATGATTGCCGCGCTGGTGGCAAGCTATGTGTCGAAGCTGCTCTGCCGCGAACCGCTGTACGATGCGTTGTCACAGAAATTCCTGCCGGTCGGTCAGCGGACATCGTGAACCGTGGTTGCGATGGGTTCCTGTCGCAAGCAGCTCGCCAGCAGGAAATCAGGGGTATGTGGAAAAAATTGCGTTTTGTGCGTTGTTTTTCAAGGTTTGCCCGAAATACTCCCTGTGGTTGAGCGGCAACAATATTTGACGTTCCGGTTTTCGGTGCCGCATACTAGGGATTTTTCCCGCCACTAACTCAAGGGTTTGACGATGAAGAATACCGGGGAACGGGCAGCGGTCGTGCTGCCTCCGAGTATTGCAGCAGCGTTTTTCCTGTCCGGCGCCGCCGGACTGATTTATCAAATCGCATGGCAGCGCTTGCTGTTTGCGAATTTCGGCGTCGATATCGAATCGATCACGGTACTTGTCTCCGCCTTTATGCTTGGCCTGGGCGTCGGCGGTTATTTCGGCGGGCGCGTTGCCGACCGCTTCTTCAGCCAATCGTTGCTGCTGTTTTGCCTGTTCGAGGCTGTGATTGGTGTCTATGGTCTGGCCAGCCCGTTCATCATCGACTGGACCGGTCGGCTCGGCGGCGACAGCGGCCTGCTGACCGTCGCCATCCTCAACTTTTTCAGCATCCTGCCGGCGACCGTGCTGATGGGCGGCACGCTGCCGATGCTGACCGCATGGCTGGCGAAAACGCCGAGCGGGGTCGGCAATGCGATTGGCGTGCTGTATTTCTGCAATACGCTCGGCGCGGCGATTGGCTGCTTTGCCACCGCGTTCGTGCTGTTCATTTTCATCGACCTGTACCAGGCCATCTGGCTGGCGGCTGCATGCAACTTCGTCGTCGCGATTCTCGCCTACACGGAGGGACGCCGCCATGTCTGATCGCAACAAGGCATTGCTGCTGGCGTTCGTTTCCGGCCTGCTGAGCCTGGGAATGGAAATCGTCTGGACGCGGCTGGTGTCGTTCACGCATCACACCGTGCCGCAATCGTTCGCCTATGTGCTGTTCTGCTATCTGCTCGGCATCGCGCTTGGCGCCCAAGTAGGCAAGAAGGCTTGCGTTCGCAGCCAGGGCAGCGCCGAGGCCCTGTGGCGTGTGGCCGGGCAATCGCTGATCTGGTCGGCCGCGTTCGACGTCGCCGCCATCGCGCTGTATGCGGCGCTGCCGATGCACCCGTATCTCGATGCCGCCTACCTGCTGCTGGTGATCACCCTTTCCGCCGGCATCAAGGGCATCATCTTCCCGATCGTGCATTACATCGGCTCGCTCAAGAGCGATGAAGAACTGGGCGCGTCGATTTCCAACATCTACGCCGCCAACGTGGCCGGCGCCACCATTGGCCCACTGTTCGTCGGCTTCGTGCTGCTCAATATCGCCACGCTGCAGCAGGCAATGCTGATTTGCGCGCTGGCGGCGATCGTCGTCTGGGCGCTGGTGTCGCGCCAGTCCACCGGCAAGAAGCATTTCACGCTGGCGCTGGTATCGGGCGCGGTGATGCTGGCGGCGATCGGACTGGCCGACCGCCACCTGCTGATTCGTGGCCTGGTCGAGCGCGAGGATGGCCGCGGCACCAAGATCGAATTCATCAACGAAAGTCGGCACGGCACCATCCACGCGGTGCGCGACAAGGATGACGATCTGGTGGTGTATGGAGAAAATCTGTACGACGGCAAGATCAACACCAGCCTGACGCACGACGTCAACGGCATGTTCCGCGTCTATGCGCTGGCGGCGATGCATCACAACCCGCGGCGCGTGCTGGTGATTGGCTTAAGCGGCGGCTCGTGGGTCGAAGTGCTGCGCCACTTCCCGCAAGTGCAAAGCATCGACGTGGTCGAAATCAACCCGAACTATCTCAAGCTGGTGAAAAGCCAGCCCGAAGTGGCGGCGCTGCTCGACGACCCGCGGGTGAAAATCCACATCACAGACGGCCGAAAATACATCCGCCAGCATCCGGAAAAATACGACCTGATCGTGATGAACACTACCTGGCACTGGCGCGCCTACAGCGTGCTGCTCTTGGGGCAGGATTTCATGACCGCACTCAGAAGCTCGCTCAATCCCGGCGGCATGATGGCGTTCAACACCACCAGTTCGATGGACGTGTTCTACACCGCTTCGAAGGTGTTCCCGTTCGCCGGCCTGTACTCGAACTTTGTCTTCGCCAGCGACCACGACCTGCGGCCAAAATTGAAGGACAACGCGGCCCGCATCTATCAGGTGGCGATGGCGGTGTCCGGCAAATCGGCCAATGCGGAAGCGATAGCGGAAGCAGCGAACAATACCGCCACCAGGCCGATACAACTGGTGTCCGAAGTTGAGTTCAAGCGGCCGCCGGAGGTGGTGACCGAGAGGAACATGATCACCGAGTATAAGTACGGCATGCCCTTCATCCACTGATTCCCGCCCGTGACGGCGCGATAGCGGCGTTGCGCGGCCTTGCCGTACATGCGTACTGTATTCGGCTCGCGCGCCTGGCTCTCGCACTGGTATGGGCGGGAATGGGGAAGGCAGCCGGCTAAAATAACTGACCAAAATGAATTTCTGGTCAGTAAGGCTGAAAAATATACTCCAGCCAGTATCTGAAAACAGCCAGCAAAAACGTGGCCCAGCGCTATGTTTTTACTATATACCCCGTCGTTTTTCGCTAAACAACATGCTCCGGCGCCAGCCGGCACAGGTTGCTGCCGCCTTCAAGCTCAATCTGGATGGTGGCGTGGTGGATGCGGAAGCGGTGTTCCAGTTCTTCCGCCAGTTGCGCCAGGAAGGCGTTGCCGGGGTGCGCGCCGGCAACGACCAAATGCGCGGTCAGCGCGGTTTCGGTGGTGCTCATGCCCCAGATGTGCAGGTCGTGCACTTCGGCCACTTCTGGCAGGCCGGCGAGGAAGGCGCGCACTTCAGCCGCGTCGATGTTGTGCGGCACGCCGTGCAGCGACAGCCGCAGCGATTGCTTGAGCAAATCCCAGGTGCCGATGAAAATCACGGCGGCGACGATCAGGCTGATGACCGGATCGAGCCAGAGCCAGCCGGTCCATTTCATGCCGAAGCCGGCGGCGGCGACGCCGAGCGAAACGGCTGCGTCGGCCACCATGTGCAGGAATGCGCCTTTGAGGTTGAGGTCATGTTCGTGGCCTTTCATCAGCATTAGCGCGGTGCCGAGGTTGATCACGAAACCGATCAGTGCCACCCAGATGATGATGTCTTCATTCACTGGCGACGGTTGCGACAGCCGGTGCAGCGCTTCCCACACGATGACGCCAATCGCGACCAAGAGCAGCATCGCGTTGGCCAGCGCCGCCAGAATGGTCGAACCGCGCAGGCCGTAGGTGAAGCGCGGGCTTGGCAGGCGGCGCGCCAGCAGCAGCGCGACCCAGGCGGCAACCAAGCCGATGACGTCGCTGAAATTGTGGCCGGCATCGGCCAGCAGCGAGAGCGAATTCGAATAGAAGCCGAACCCGGCTTCGACGATGACGAAGCCGAGGTTGAGCGCAACGCCAATCGCGAATGCGCGGCTGGTTGCGTCCACATGGCTGTGGTCATGGCCGTGGCCGCAGGAATGGTGATGATGGTGTTCGCTCATGGTGTTGTTCTGCCCGGTAAACATATTGAATATTTTGCAGCAAGGATTGTGCCGCAGTTGCGCCGATCTGTCATCGCGCTGGCTGACGCACTGATGCGTCAGCAGGAGAGGTTGGTTGTGGCTTGTTTGCCGAATCGCGAGCGTGCCGCTGCGGTGATTTGCGCTGCGGGCGTGAGCGAGTATCCTGTACGGCAAGAGGCGTGAACGCGGCAGCGTGGAGGGTACGGTAATTATCTATGCGCATGACCGGATCGTCGGCAACGTGAAAACGGAGGGGTGAAATCATGAAGCAACTTGCGGATTCCGGATTATTCGTTCAGCGGGGGATGATTGGCGGCCAGTGGCTGCCGGCGCAAAGTGGGCGCGCCATTGCGGTGAACAATCCCGCCACGGGCGATTGGCTTGGCAGCGTGCCTGATATGGGGCGCAGTGAAACGGCGCAGGCAATCGATGCCGCTGCCAAGGCTTTTCCGGCGTGGTCTGCTGCCAGTGCAAAGGAACGTTCGGCGTTGCTGCGACGCTGGTATGAACTGATGATGCTGGCGCAAGATGATCTGGCGCGCATCATGACGCTGGAACAGGGCAAGCCGCTGGCAGAAGCGCGTGGAGAAATTGCGTATGGCGCCAGTTACATCGAATGGTTTGCCGAACAGGCGCGACGCATCAACGGTGACGTAATACCGGCGGCGCAGCGCGACCGGCGGATTGTCGTGCTGCGCCAGCCAATCGGGGTCTGCGCAGCAATTACGCCGTGGAATTTTCCCAACGCGATGCTGGCGCGCAAACTGGCGCCAGCGCTGGCGGCCGGCTGCACAATGGTTGTCAAGCCGGCCGAGCAGACGCCTTTTTCGGCGTTGGCAATGGGCGTGCTGGCCGAACGGGCAGGCATTCCGCCGGGGGTGATCAACATCGTGACCGGTAATGCAGTTGAGATTGCCGCTGCGTTATCCGATGAGCCGACTGTGCGCGCGCTCAGTTTCACAGGTTCGACCGAGGTTGGCCGCAAGTTGATGCGGCAATCGGCTGATACGCTCAAGAAGCTGTCGCTGGAACTGGGCGGGAATGCGCCGTTCATAGTGTTCGACGATGCCAAACTGGATGCGGCGGTCGAGGGGGCAATGGCGGCCAAGTTCCGCAACAACGGCCAGACCTGTGTGTGCGCCAACCGGATTTTCGTGCATGAACGGTTGCATGATGCGTTTTGCGACCGGCTGGCGGCACGCATCCGTGCGTTGCGCGTGGGGAACGGGCTTGAGCCGGGGGTAGATGTCGGGCCTCTGATTGATGAACGGGCAGTGACAAAAGTCGAACAGCACATCGCCGATGCGCTGGCGCAAGGGGCCACGCTGCTTGCCGGTGGCCAGCGCCTGGCCGGAAATTTTTTCCAGCCAACGTTGCTGGCCGGGGTGACGCCAGCGATGCAGGTTGCGCGCGAAGAAACCTTCGGCCCGGTAGCGCCAGTGATCCGCTTTTCCGATGACGACGAAGTGATCGGGATGGCGAACGATACCGAGTATGGCCTCGCGTCGTACTTCTACACGCAAAACCTGGCGCGCGGCTGGCGCGTGGCAGAACGGTTGGAATATGGCATTGTCGGCGTCAATACCGGCTTGATCTCGACGGCCGAGGCACCGTTTGGCGGGGTCAAGCAATCCGGCTTCGGCCGGGAAGGCTCGCATTATGGTATTGATGAATACATCGAGCTGAAATATCTGTGCTTCGCGCTGGATTGACGGAAAACCGCGGGTATATGGCTAAACCATGTCGTTAGGCCATATATTCCGCGGTTTTTGAAATATACTGTGGGTAGTATATTTTTTGGGTTAAAAAGTGGTCCGCTGGCGTGTTCAGGCAGCCGGCGTACCGGGATCGGCTGCCGGCGCAGGCAGGCCGTTGCCTTTTTCCTTCAGCATCAGTTCGAAATCGGCCGCGTACAGCGGTTTCGAGAACAGCATCCCCTGGCCGTAATCGCAGCCGGCGGCAGCCAGCAGCGCGCGCTGGCTTTCGGTTTCGACTCCTTCGGCAATCACCTTGATGTCGAGCTTGTGCGCCATCACGATGATGGCTTCGCACAGCGCCAGATCGCTCGAATCCGGCGCCAGATTGCGCACGAACGACTGGTCGATCTTCAGGTAGTCGATGTCGAATTTCTTGATGTACGACAGCGATGAATAGCCGGTGCCGAAATCGTCGATCGCGACCTGCATGCCGGCATCGTGGAACGCCAGCAGTTGCGCGCTGACGCCGCTGCTGGCATCCATAAGCAGGCTTTCCGTGATTTCCACCACGATGCCCTGACCGGGAACGCCGAGGCGGCGCATGAAATCGAACCAGGCTATGTGGCTGATGCCATTGTTGCGGAACTGGACCGGCGACATGTTGACGCTGATCTGGAATTCCGGATGGTGCGACTGGCGCCAGCGCAGCGCCTGCCGCGCCGCTTCGTGGAAAATCCAGTTGCCAAGGTCGGCGATGACGTCGATCTCCTCCGCGATGGCGATGAATTCGGCCGGGCTGATCAGGCCGCGCACCGGATGCATCCAGCGGATCAGCGATTCCGCCTTGTGGATTTCGCCGCTGTGCATATCGACGATCGGCTGATACACCACCTGGAACTGGTTGGCCGACAGCGCGCCGCGCAGATCGTTGATCAGCCGCAGCCGCACCTGCGCCGCCGCCTGCATCGACGAGGTGAAGTAGTTGCAGCGGTTGCGTCCATCCTTCTTGGCCGCATACATCGCCTGCTCGGCATTACGCAGCAGATCGTCGATATTGGCCGCGTCGTCCGGATAGATCGACACCCCCATGCTGGCGGTGACATAGACGGTTTCATTTTTCAGCCGGAACGGTTCCGAAATTCGCTTCAGGATGTCCTGCGCGATGTGCTCGATCAGGTTGAGGTTGTCCAGGCTGGCGAGGATGACGGTGAAATCATCGCCGCCCAGATGCGCGACGGTGTCGATCTCGCGCACCGCTTCCTTCAGCCGCTTCGCCACTTCCTGCAGCATGATGTCGCCCATGTCGTGGCCGAGCGTGTCGTTCACGTCCTTGAAGTGATCGAGGTCGAGCGACATCAGCGCCAGCGGCAGGCTGGTGTGACGCGAGGTGCTGATTTCCTGTTCGAGATGATCCAGGAACAGGTGACGGTTCGGCATGCCGGTCAGCGGATCGAAATTGGTCTGCTGCCACAGCTGCTGTTCCGCTTCCTTCTTCTTGGTGAAATCGGAGCACAGTTCGACATAGCGGTCGATGGTGCCATCTTCGTTGAAAATGGCGTTGATGGTGATCCATGCCGGGTAAAGCTGGCCGTTCTTGCGTTTGTTCCAGATTTCCCCCTGCCAGCGGCCGGTGGTGTGCAGTGCGTGCCACATGGCCTGATAGAACGCACGGTCTTGCCGGCCGGAGCTGAGGATGCTCGGATTCTTGCCGATGACTTCTTCCGCCGTGTAGCCGGTAATTCGTTCGAAGCCCGGGTTGACCGCGATAATCTGGCCATTCGCATCGGTCACCATGATTGACTGGCTGCTGTGCTGATACACCATCGCCGCCAGCTGCTGTTTTTCTTCCGCCAGCTTGCGTTCGGTGATGTCGCGCCCGACGCCCAGCACGCCGATCAGTTCGCCGCTAGGCGTGCGCATCGGCATTTTGACCACTTCGAACAGTCCCTTGTGACCATCGCTGGCATAGGTGAGCCATTCCTCGAACGCCAGCGGTTTGTCTGCTTCGAGCGCCGCCATGTCGTCGGTGTGGAGTGCCTTGGCCGCATCTTCGCCGAGGAATTGCTCCGCCGTCTTGCCGATCAATTCATCCTTTTTGGCGCCGATCAGGTGCTCGAATGCCGGATTGACCGCGAGGTACTTGCCATCGACGCTCTTTACCCGGATCAGATCGGGGATGGTGTCGAACAGAGTGCGCAGCCGCGCCTCGCTTTCAGTCAGACTCTGGTTGACCTGGGTCAGATCGCGCGTGCGCTCCTGCACCATCTGCTCCAGATTTTCGCGGATGTTCTGCTCCACCAGTTGCGCACGCACCAGTCGCCAGATGCCGGCGAGGAACAGCGCCATCAGCAGCAATGCGCTGCCGAACAGCTTGATGTTGTACGCCACCATGCCGGCGTTGTATTCCCCGGTTGGCATCAGGTGGACCGATTTCCACGCATACTTGCCGCTTTCCAGCACCGCGATGCTCGGTGCGCGGATTTCGGTGCTGCCGGTACTGGTTTTCTGTCCTTCCAGCAGCGGATAGACGGTATCGAACGTCCACAGGCCGTCCGCGGTTTCGAACTGGCCTTCGTCCTCAGTCAGGATTTTTTTCCACGCCTCCGGATAGCGCTGCGCCATCGTCAATTCCTTGCGCCCGAACATGAAGCCGAATTCATCGGCTGCGCTTGGACCCTTCAGCCAGTAGCCGTCCTCGTTCACCAGCCAGGCAGAGCTTTTTCCGAGCCGTGACGACTGGCCAAAGCTCGCCAGCAAATCGGAGGCGAAATAATTGATCAGCAGGATGCCGCGCTTTTTGTTCTTGCTGTCGAACAGCGGCATGCCCAGCCGGATGGTCGGCTTGTAAGGAATTTCGATCTGGTTGTTTTCCACGTTCAGATCGAACGGCGAAACGAAGATTTCACCCGCATCGAGCTTGAATGTGTCGGAAAAGAAATAGCGTTCGTGCTTGTCCTGCAGTTCGCGCACGGGAACGACCACCGGTTTTGGTTTCGCATAATTGATGCGCAGCTTTTCCATTCCGTTTTCGTCGATCCAGCGGATTTTGTCGTACACCTGCTTGTTGTTCGAAAACGAAACCCAGTCGGTGGCCAGGTCATCAAGATGTTTCCTGCTCGGGGCGTCAAGCAATTGCGTCACGCCAACATCCTGCGCCAGATAGCGCACGTCGCGGCTGATCCATTGCAGCGTGCGGCTGATGGATTCACCGCCGACCGCGACCGCCTGGCGCGCATCGAGTGCATGCTTCGTATGCAGCCGATCCAGTTCAGTGCGTTGGATGAAAAACATGCTGATGCCAATCAGCAGCGCGATTGGCAGGAACAGGATCATGATGCGGGCAGGATGCCGCAGCGGAGAGGTTGGATCGCCCAGTGGAGTATTCATCTGTTTTGGATAATAAAACAACCGTGGGGGAGTAGTGCTGTCACTGTAATACAGAACCCGTGCAGCAATCCAGCATTGGCAGTGCAAAAAACGGTTTCCAGTTCGAAAAAAGGCGTCCGCTTGATGCAGAACAAATTTTGCGCATGATCGCCATTTTTCAGCTATGTCGTATTTGGCTGTTGAACTCTTTCAAATAAGCGGATGGCGCATGCGTTCGCTCGTGATGTTTGCGCTGGGATGACGAGGGATGCTGCCATCGAATGGGGTTCCGCATCATAAAAAAAGCCGGCGTACGCACGCCGGCTTTGGTGAACATTGACTATTGGCGTCAGAACTCTTCCCAGTCGTCGCCTTTGCCGGCCGCCGGCCTCGACGCAGTAATCTGCGGCGCCTTCACAGGTGCCGCCGGCTTGCTCGCCGGCCGGATTATCGGTTTGGCCGCTGATTTTGTCGCAATGCGCCGGGCCGCTGGTGCAGCCGAGCCTGCGCCAGTCTTGAACACGCTTACGAGTTGCACCAGATTCGCAGCCTGATCCTGCAGCGATTCCGCCGCTGCCGCCGCTTCTTCCACCAGCGCCGCGTTCTGCTGCGTCACCTGATCCATTTGCACGATCGCCTGGTTCACCTGTTCGATGCCGTCGCTCTGTTCGCTGCTTGCGGCTGTGATTTCACCCATGATGTCGTTCACGCGTTTGATGCTCGACACCACTTCTTCCATTGTCGTGCCAGCCTGTTCGACCAGCTTGCTGCCTTCGCCGACCTTGCCAACGGAATCGTCGATCAGCGCCTTGATTTCCCGCGCCGCGGCCGCGCTGCGCTGCGCCAGACTACGCACTTCGGTTGCTACCACCGCGAAGCCGCGTCCCTGTTCTCCCGCGCGCGCTGCCTCGACCGCTGCATTCAGCGCCAAGATGTTGGTCTGGAATGCGATGCCGTCGATCACGTTGATGATGTCGGCCATCTTCTTCGACGATTCATTGATCGCCCCCATCGTTTCGACCACTTGCGATACCACTTCGCCGCCCTTGACCGCAACATCGGATGCCGTCACCGCCAACTGGTTCGCCTGCCGCGCATTGTCCGCGTTCTGGCGCACGGTCGAGGTCAGTTCTTCCATCGAAGATGCGGTTTCTTCCAGCGAACTGGCCTGTTCCTCTGTGCGCGATGACAGATCCTGGTTGCCGGCGGCAATCTGCGCTGAGGCGGTGGCTATTGTGTCGGTGCCGGTGCGCACTTGGCCGACAATGTTGATCAGGCTGTCGTTCATGTTTTTCAGCGCCTGCATCAACTGACCGGTTTCGTCTTTCGATTTGACGTCGATGCGTGTCGTCAAATCGCCGGAAGCCACGGTTTCCGCCACCTTGACCGCTTCGTCCAGCGGGCGGGTGATCGAGCGCGTGGCAAAGAGCGCCACCAGGATGCCGACGACAACGGCAGTTACGGTCATCGCAATCAGCAGCATGCGCGCCATGGCATAGTTATCGTCGGCTTCCTTGTTGCCCTTATTCATGGCATCGACCAGATACTTCTGGAAGGCTTCTAGCTGAGCAAGATATGCATACTGTGCCTTGCGGAAGTCGCCGAACATATGGCTCATTGCTTCTTCGTGCCTGGCTTCTTCGATCTGCTTGAGAAGCTTGTCTAGGGAGGCAACATATACCATCCGTTTTTCGATGGTGGCCTTGATCAGTTCCCGTCCTTTTGGGGTCACCATCGACTTGTCCAGTTTGTCGAATGTCGTCGCAATCACCTTGCGCGCTTCATAAATGCGCGCGCTCTCCTTCTTCATACCTTCCCTGTCATTTTTGAGCAGCAGCGCATTACGCACGGCACGCGACATGGTATTGAGCTGCTCCTGGATTTCCTGCACTTGCAGCAATTTGGGAATACGGTTCTCCGCCATGTCGGTTGATGCCTGATTGACCACGGCTAGCCGGTTGATGCCTAGTGCCGCCATGATGATCATGATCAGCAGGATGATGGCAAAGCTTGCCCCTAGTCGGGCACCGATTTTCCAGTCAGTTATTTTCATATGTGCCTTCTTGAAATTGTTGTTTCACCGGCAGGAAAGTTTCCGCCCACGATGTTGCACCGCACAAAAGCGGCATCAGGATATTGCACATCATTCATGCTGTAACATGATTTGCCCCGGTCGCCAGCGCCTGATGTTCTGGTGTGCCCCAGATTTTGAGTCACGGCGTTAGGAAGCTCACCGCGGTCATGCAAACGCCTATTTTTGCTTTGGTATTATTAACGGTTTGCCGCAGAAATTGAGCATGTCCCAAGTCTGCCTTTTGTCATGTGTCAAATGTTTGTCAAATAGCACTTTGGGCATCTGTCCTGACGGCGCTGCGCCGCCGGAATTCTGCTAGCCTTGCCTTGCTTGAATAGGTGCAGGAGGCGGTATGACCGATGCCGGACAGAGCAACTCGCGGATGAATGGCAGACGCAAGGCATTATTTTATGTGCTGGCGTATCTGATTGTTTCGGCCGTATGGATCATATTTTCCGGCAGCGTGCTGGATCTGCTGGTGGGCAATGCCGCCATTCGCGGTCAACTGGAAATATTCAAGGGCCTGTTTTACATCGGCGCGATGTCGGTCGCGCTCTATCTTCTGCTGCGCTCCTGGCAGTCGGATGCCAGCGATTCTTTTGCACAGGCAGGCGAGCGCAATATTGGCCGGGCCACCTGGCGCTTATCGGTCGCGTACTTGCTGGTAATGGTGATTGCGGTTGCCTGCGGCGGCTACGTCGTGTTCGAGAATGTCAAGCGCAGCGAATCGCGCAAGATTGAACAGAATCTGGCCGCCATTGCGACGCTGAAGGCTGAGCAAATCGACGGCTGGCTCAAGCAGAGCATGAATTATGCGCATGTTTCCGGCAACGGTTCCCATCTGGCATCCCGTTTTGATGAGTGGTCAAGGACCGGCTGGCGCAAAGGGGCGGACGAACAGTGGATCAGAGTCCGTCTGGCGGCACTGCGCCAGAGTTTTCCGTATGGCGATCTGGCGCTGGTCGATCGCGATGGCGTGATGCGGATGTCAACCGGAGGGAGTCCACTGGAAGCCGACCATTTGCGGACGGAAATACAGCAGGCAATCGCTCTGAAGAAACCGGTGGCAGGGAAGATACATTGGCACGAACAGCATGATGGCGGGCGTCGAACCAGTCTGCATGTGATAGCCCCGTTGTTGCCCGCTGGCGTGGGAGGGCCGGTTTCCGGCTTGCTGCTGCTGGAAATGAATCCCGATTTGAACCTGTTTCCGTTAATTCACTTATGGCCAACGGACAGCACCAGCGCAGAAACGGTCGTATTCAGGCGCGATGGTGACGAGCTCCAGTTTTTCGGCGAGTTGCGCCATCGCAAGGGCGAGGCGATGAAGACATACAGCATTGCGCAAAATCCGCAGATGCTGGCGGCCAAGGTGCTGTCGGGAGATCTTGGCATCGTGTACGGAAACGATTATCGTGACGTGCCGGTGCTGGGTTATGCGATCGGTATTCCGGGCACGGACTGGAGCATGGTGGCCAAGGTTGATCAGGATGAAATTTTCAAGCCGCTGCAACAGGCGGCATCTAGCATCACGATGACTGCGTTGTTGCTGATGATGGTGGGGGCTTTGTCGCTGTATTTCTGGTGGCGGCAAAAGCGTGCGCAGTATCAGACTGCAAACCTGCAGGCAGAACTCAGGCAGCAGGCGCTGGACAGACATTACGCGCTGTTGAGCAAATACGCGAACGATATCATTCTTCTGATGGATGAAAATGGCGTGATCGTTGAAGCGAATGATCGGGCCGAAATCGCCTACGGCTATTCGCGTGAAAAACTGATTGGCAGTCATATCCATATTTTGAGGGTTCAGGATGATTGGCTGGCCATGAACGAGCAGTGGCAGCAGATGGTGCTGCATGGCAATATTCTGTTTGAAGGCCGCCATGTGCGCAGTGATGGCAGCGTGTTCCCGGTCGAGGTAAGCACGCGTTCAATCAAAACGGAAAATGGCGTATTCGTCCAGAGCATCGTGCGCGATATCAGCGAGCGCAAGGCGCAAGAGGCGAGGGAATTGCTGTTGACGAAAACCTTGCGGGCGCTGAGCGTCATCAATGGCGCGATCATGCGGCTGGAAGATGAGGCGCCCCTTTTGCTGCAGGTTTGTGACACGGCGGTCGAGCTTGGTGGCATGGCGCTGGCATGGGTCGGCGGGGTCGACTCTGCTAAAGAGAGAATCGTTCCGCTGGCAATGGCGGGAAAGGCCACGGCCTATCTGGATGAAATAGTCGTTCTGTTAGCCGATGGAGCGGTCGAGAGCAAGGGACCGGTTGGCACCACCTACCGCGAAAAACGCATTGTGGTGAACAATGATTTCCAGCATGCTGAATCGGCCGCGCCATGGCGTGAGAAAGCCATCCGGTACGGGCTGAACTCGGTAGCGACCTTCCCGATAATCCGTGCTGGCGGTGTATATGCGGTCTTGGCGGTATATAGCGAGGCGGTGCAAGCATTTGATGAGGAGGTCGTCAATCTGCTGGCCGATATGGCCAGGGGCATCAGTTTTGCGCTGGATAATTTTGATCGTGAGACGTCGCGCAGGCAGGCTGAAATGGCGTTGCGCCAAAGCGAGGCTCGTTTCCGCATGGTTGCCGAACTGGCGCCATTCCCGTTGCAGATTCGCGCCGATGATGGCGAGATACTGCTGCTGAACAGGGCGTGGACCGAGAGTACCGGTTATACCATTGAAGATATTCCGACGATGTCGGCATGGATCGAGAAGGCCTGCGCGCGGCAGGCGTCCCTCGCGAAGGACAGCAGCCAGATTGTTTTTGGCAGCGGCGGCAAGTGGATCAGCAACGAGTATGCGGTTCTCTGCAAGGACGGTTCGCAGCGCATCTGGTATTTCGTTTCGACGCCGCTGACCGTGCTTGACGACGGGCGGCAAACAGCCATCAGCATGGCCGTCGATGTGACGGACAGCAAGAAAGCCGAAGAAGAATTGCGCCTGGCGGCCAAGGTGTTCGAGAGCAGCCACAGCGGCATCATGATTACCGACGTCAGTCCGACCATTGTGGCGGTCAACCCGGCGTTTTCGCACATAACCGGCTATGCGGCGGACGAGGCCATTGGCAGGAATCCGCGTTTTCTCCATTCAGGGCGGCAAGGGCATGATTTCTACCAGTCGTTCTGGAGCGCCTTGGTGCGTGACGGCCGCTGGCAGGGTGAGCTGTGGAATCGCAGAAAGAATGGCGAAGAATACGCGATGTGGTTTTCAGTCAGCGCCTTGCGCGATGAAAAGGGCATCACGCAGTACTACATCGGCATCGCGGACGACATTACCGAGAGCAAGGAAAACCAGAGCCGGATCGAATTCCTGGCGTATCACGATGCATTGACCGGCCTGCCGAACCGGATGCTGGCGAACGACCGGCTGGAGCAGGCGATCGCGCATGCGCACCGCACCCGAACGCGGGTGGCGGTGATGTTCCTCGACCTCGATGATTTCAAGACCATCAATGACACGCTTGGTCATTCGGCTGGCGACGTGATGCTCAAGGCGGTGGCGGACCGGCTGCGCCAGTGCGTGCGGGATTCGGACACGGTCAGCCGGCAGGGCGGGGACGAATTCCTGGTGATGCTGACTGACGTGGGCGATCTGGATGCGATCAACAGTGTGGCCATCGACATACTGGCTCAGATTGGCAAGCCATTCCGCGTCGAAAATCACGACCTGTCCACCTCGACTTCGATCGGCATCGCGATCTATCCGGAAGACGGGCTGAATTGCGATACGCTGCTGAAGAATGCAGACATGGCGATGTACAACGCGAAACAGTCCGGGCGCAACACGCACCGTTTCTTTGCCGAGGACATGAACGACTATGTGCTCGAGCATCTGCTGATCCGCAATGGCTTGACGCATGCGCTGGAAAACGGTGAATTCCGCCTGCACTACCAGCCGCAGCTTGAGCTTGCTACCGGCCGCCTGATTGGCGCGGAAGCGCTGATTCGCTGGCAGCATCCGGAATTGGGCATGGTGCCGCCGAACCGTTTCATCCAGGTGGCGGAAGAAAGCGGCATGATCATCCCGATCGGTGTTTGGGTGCTGCAGGAAGCCTGCCGGCAGGCGAAGGCGTGGCAGACGGCGGGCTGGCCGGAGCTGGTGGTCGGGGTCAATATCTCGGCCATCCAGTTCCGCCGTGGCGATCTGGAACAGATTGTGTCATCGGCGCTGACCGAATCCGGGCTGGCGCCGCAGTTCCTGGAACTGGAACTGACCGAATCGATCCTGATTCAGGACGTGGACAAATCGCTCGACATGATCCAGCGGCTGAAGAATCTGGGCGTGCGGCTGTCGATCGATGATTTCGGTACCGGCTATTCCAGCCTGGCCTACCTGCGGCAACTGCCGGTGGACAAGCTCAAGATCGACCAGTCGTTCGTGCGGGAAATCGTATCTCGCAAGGATGATGCTGCGATTGCGCTGTCGATCATCACGCTGGCGCACACGCTGCAGAAACGGGTGATTGCCGAAGGGGTGGAAACGATGGAACAATTCAGTTTCATGCGCGAGCATTGCTGCGACGAGATTCAGGGCTATCTTTTCAGCCGGCCGATGGCGCCGGATGCGTTCATGGATTTTCTGCAGCAGGATGTCAGGCCGGAATTTCTGCCATGATTCGCCAAAGTCGGGCCGGATGCGGTGCGCATCAGCTAGACTAATGGTTTTGCCGCCAAACTTTGTGCCATGAGCCAGCCGCCACTCGCCGAACGCCTGCGACCGACTTCACTCGAGCAAGTGATCGGCCAGCGCCACCTGCTCACGCCGGGTAAGCCGCTGCGGGTCGCGTTCGAATCGGGCGAACCGCATTCGATGATCCTGTGGGGGCCGCCTGGCGTTGGCAAGACCACGCTGGCACGGCTGATGGCCGACGGCTTCAAGGCCGAATTCATTGCGCTGTCGGCCGTGCTCTCGGGCGTGAAGGACATCCGCGAAGCGGTCGAGCAGGCGCAGATCATCCGCGCCAATTCCGGCCGGCGCACGATCGTGTTCGTCGATGAAGTGCACCGCTTCAACAAAAGCCAGCAGGATGCATTCTTGCCGCACGTCGAAAGCGGACTGTTCACCTTTATCGGCGCCACCACCGAAAACCCGTCGTTCGAAGTCAATGGCGCGCTGCTGTCGCGCGCGGCGGTGTACGTGCTCAAATCGTTGGAAGACGCCGATCTCGATGCGCTGATTTCCCGCGCGTGCGAGCGCGAACTTGGCGGCTTGCAGATCGGCAGCGAAGCGCGCGCGATGCTGGTCGCCAGCGCCGACGGCGATGCGCGCCGGCTGCTGAACAACCTCGAAATCGTCGCCCGTGCGGCGGCGGCAAAGCAGGTGACTGAGGTTGACGTCGAACTGCTCAAGGAATGCCTGGGCGATGCCTTGCGCCGGTTCGACAAGGGCGGTGATGCGTTCTACGACCAGATTTCAGCGCTGCACAAATCGGTGCGTGGCTCGAACCCGGATGCGTCGCTGTACTGGTTGGTGCGGATGCTCGATGGCGGCGCCGACCCGCGCTACCTCGCGCGGCGCATCATCCGCATGGCGACCGAAGACATCGGTCTGGCCGATCCGCGCGCGCTGAGGTTGGCGCTGGACGCGGCCGAAGTGTACGAGCGGCTCGGCTCGCCCGAAGGCGAACTGGCGCTGGCCGAGGCGGTGATTTTCCTCGCCTGCGCGGCCAAGTCGAACGCGGTTTACATGGCGTACAACGCGGCGCGCGCGTTCGTGGCCAAAGACAAGTCGCGCCCGGTGCCGGAGCACTTGCGCAACGCGCCGACCAAATTGATGAAGGAGCTCGGCTACGGCAAGCTGTACCGCTACGCGCATGACGAGCCGCAAGCCTACGCCGCCGGCGAAACCTATCTGCCGGGCGGCATGCGCGAGCCGGGCTGGTATCAGCCTACGCCGCGCGGGCTGGAAGGCAAGATCGCCGACAAGCTGGCGCATTTGCGCGAACTCGATCGCGAGGCGGGCATGGCAGGCAACAATGGCGGCCGGAATCCGGGCAAAAAGTAACTCGTGTTAGTCATACTGCGGTGGGTATATTTGAGTTTGCCTGTAAACATCTCGCTAAAAAGTTGATTTTGAGTGATACCCCCGCGTTTTGACGCGCATAATTCGGCTGAGAGGGCTACGGGAGTCGAAAATAACTGACTTAAGTGAATTTTCGGTCAGTAAGGCTGAAATATATACTCCGTCCAGTATTTAAAAGCAGCCAGCAAAATAGAGGCCTAGCGGCTTGTTTTGACTATATACCCCCGTTTTTTTTGCTTGTATTGCACCGGTGATGGAATTGGCTGTCGGGAGCAAGTCGGTATCGCGCTCCAGCGCAGGCAGGTGCGCTCGGCGGCGTTCATCCTGAGATGCGGCGCCAGAATGAGCAACCCCACGGCATTGGATTTCAGCCGCGCAGGAATGACGGTGCAGGCAACCAGCCTGCGTTAAGGCGATACGGTGTTTGTGCCATCGGCGGAACCGGAGTTTTGCGATAAAACAAATGCTTGATTCGCCGCTGGCGTGCCGGCTTGCTACAATGTCGCCTTCGCATAACCTACAGCAGAATTCCCATGATCGACCTTCAGCTTCTCCGCAAGGACATTGCCGCTGCCGCCGAACGGCTGGCGACGCGCAAATTCGAACTCGATACCGAAGCGTTCAATGCGCTTGAAACGCAGCGCAAGCTGATCCAGACCCGCACCGAGGAGATGCAGGCGAAACGCAATTCGCTGTCGAAACAGATTGGCATGCTGAAGGGCAAGGGCGAGGATACGTCGGCGGTGATGGCCGAGGTGGCCGGCATCGGCGACGGGCTGAAGGAAAACGAAACCCAGCTCGGCGCGGTGCAGGCGAAAATGAACGATTTCCTGCAAAGCATTCCGAACCTGCCGCATGAATCGGTGCCGGTTGGAACGGATGAAAGCGGCAATGTCGAGGTGAAAAGGGTCGGCACGCCGCGCAGCTTCGATTTCGAGATCAAGGATCACGTCGATGTCGGCGAAAAGCTGGGGCTGGATTTCGATACCGCGGCTAGGCTGACCGGCTCGCGTTTCTCGCTGATGAAGGGCGGCATTGCGCGGCTGCACCGGGCGCTGGCGCAGTTCATGCTGGACGTGCAGACCGGCGAGCATGGCTACACCGAATGCTACACGCCGTACATCGTGAATGGCGATACGCTCCTGGGCACTGGCCAGCTGCCGAAGTTCGAGGCCGATCTGTTCGCGGTCAAGAAGGGCGGGCAGGAAGGCGAGGACGAGGCGCTGTACCTGATCCCGACCGCGGAAGTGACGCTGACCAACACCGTGCGCGGCGAAATCGTTTCCGCCGACGAACTGCCGATCAAGCTGACCGCGCATACGCCTTGCTTCCGCTCCGAGGCCGGCAGCTACGGCCGCGATACGCGCGGCATGATCCGCCAGCATCAGTTCGACAAGGTCGAGATGGTGCAGATTGTCCACCCGGAGAAGTCATACGAGGCGCTGGAGCAGATGGTCGGCCACGCCGGCGCAATTCTGGAACGCCTCGGCCTGCCGTACCGTGTGGTGTTGCTGTGCACCGGCGACATGGGTTTTGGCGCCGCCAAGACCTACGATCTGGAAGTCTGGCTGCCGGCGCAGAATGCGTATCGCGAGATTTCGTCGATCTCGAACTGCGAAGCGTTTCAGGCGCGCCGGATGCAGGCGCGCTTCCGCAATGCGCAAGGCAGGCCGGAATTGCTGCACACGCTCAACGGTTCCGGCCTCGCGGTCGGCCGCACGCTGGTGGCGATTCTGGAAAACTGTCAGCAGGCCGATGGCAGCGTCGAAATTCCGGCGGCACTACGGCCGTACATGGGCGGCCTGACGCGCCTGGTGCCTTAACCTGCGCCACATCGCAGGCGGAGGCAAGCTTCCGCCTGCGGCTTTTCTGTCGTTGCTGATATTTGGCAACGGCCGTCCCTTTTCCACTGCATTGCCACTATTACTGGTGTACAGTTTTCCCGTCGATGAATTTCAGCACGGGAAACGCGATGGCGCCTGAGTCCCCTCCCAAACGGCCGCATCTGCCCCGAAGCATCTGGGCGCTCGGCTTTGTCAGCCTGCTGATGGATGTATCGTCCGAGTTGGTGCACAGCCTGCTGCCGCTGTTCATGGTGTCCGCGCTCGGCATCAGCGTGTTCGCGGTTGGTCTGATCGAAGGCGCGGCCGAGGCGACCGCGCTGATCGTCAAGGTGTTTTCCGGCGCGGCCAGCGATTACCTGAAAAAACGCAAGGCGCTGGCAGTGCTGGGCTACGGGTTGGCCGCCGTTACCAAGCCGCTGTTCGCGCTGGCTTCCGGCTTCGGCCTGATCTTCACCGCGCGCATCATAGACCGCATCGGCAAGGGTGTGCGCGATGCGCCACGCGATGCGCTGATCGCCGACATCACCACGTCGGAAACGCGCGGTGCCGCTTACGGCCTGCGCCAAGCGCTGGACACGGTCGGCGCCTTCGTCGGCCCGTTGCTGGCGATGGGGCTGATGCTGCTGTGGGCCAATGATTTTCGCGCGGTATTCTGGGTGGCGCTGATTCCGGCGTGCATGGCGGTGGCGGTGCTGGTGTTCGGGGTGCAGGAGCCAGCGCATCACGCGGAAGCGGCAAACGGCAATCCGCTACGGTGGGAAAACGTCAGCCGCATGGGACGCGCCTACTGGTGGGTGGTGGCGGCCGGCGCGGTGGTGATGATGGCGCGCTTTTCCGAAGCGTTCCTGCTGTTGCGCGCGCATCAGGGCGGGCTGGCGCTGGCGTTCGCGCCGCTGGTGATGGTGGCGATGAATGTGGTGTATTCGCTGTCGGCCTATCCATTTGGCCGCTTGGCCGACAGCATGAGCCGCACGACAATGCTGGTTTTCGGCCTGCTGGCGCTGATTGCGGCCGACATCGTGCTCGCCAGCGGCAATTCGCTGCCATTCATCCTCGGCGGCGTGGCGCTGTGGGGCGTGCATCTGGGATTGACGCAGGGGTTGTTGTCGGCGATGGTGGCCGATGCGGCGCCGGCGGATTTGCGCGGCACGGCTTTCGGCCTGTTCAATCTTGCCGGCGGGCTGGCGTTGCTGCTCGGCGGCGCGCTTGCCGGCTGGCTGTGGGACAGCCTGGGCGCACCGTTCACATTTGGCGCCGGTGCGCTGTTCTGCTCAGTGGCGGTAGTGGTGATTGTGGTCAGGCGGCGCCTGATCAAACAGTAGTCAGGCCGCGCGCGCGGAACTGCTGTCGCACACGTTCGGTCGTTTCCTCGCTTGGCGGTTCGATGTCGGCCAGTTCGTATTGCAGGCCGAGGTCTTTCCACTTGTATTCGCCCATCTTGTGAAATGGCAGCACTTCGACCCGTTCAACATTGCCCAGCGTCGAAACGAATTGCGCCAGTTTGTCCACGTCGGCGGCATCGTCGGTGTAACCCGGCACCAGCACGTAACGCACCCACATCGGTTTTTTCATTGCCGCCAGCCTGTGCGCGAAGTCGAGCACTGGCTGCAGCGGGGTGGAAGTCAGCTGCTTGTGCTTGTCTGGATCGATTTGCTTAATGTCCAGCAGCACCAGATCGACCACGTCGAACCAGTCATCCGGTAGCCGGTGAGCCAGCAGGCCATTGGTGTCAAGCGCGGTATGCAGGCCGAGCTCTTCCTTGCAGCGGCGCAGCACTTCATGCACGAATTCCGCCTGCACCAGCGGTTCGCCGCCGCTGACGGTGATCCCGCCGCCGGCTTTCAGGAACAGCGAAACCTTGCCAATGTCGGCCAGCACTTCGTCGATCGTGCGTTGCGTGCCGCCCTGGCGGTCCCAAGTATCCGGATTGTGGCAATACAGGCAGCGCATCTGGCAGCCGGACATGAACAGCACAAAGCGCAGGCCTGGGCCATCGACCGCGCCGCCGGTCAGAGTGGAGTGGATGTTTGCGATCAAGTTGCGGGTCCTGCCATCATCTGCTGCAGATGGCGTGTGATGAGTGGGGAAGATGGACTGGGACATGACAGGATTTTAGCCTGTCATGTCCCAACCCTACCACCCTCCGCGGACAGGAGGGTGGTATGTTGCCGGCAGGATCACGCCAGCTGGTGGAAGGTACGATTGATGACGTCGAGTTGCTGGTCGCGGGTGAGCTTGATGAAGTTCACGGCGTAACCGCTGACACGGATGGTCAGGCTCGGATACTTGTCCGGGTGTTCCATCGCGTCGAGCAGCATGTCGCGGTCAAGCACGTTGACGTTGAGGTGGTAACCGCCCAGTTTCGAATAGCCATCGAGGAAGTTGGACAGGTTGGTGGCACGCTCATCGCTGGTCTTGCCCAGGCTCTTCGGCGCGAAGCTTGCCGTCCACGAGATGCCGTCCTGGCTGGACTCGTACGGCAGCTTGGCCAGCGAGCAGCCCGCTGCCATGAAGCCGCAGGTGTCGCGGCCGTGCATCGGGTTTGCGCCCGGTGCGAACGGTTCGCCCGTCTTGCGGCCATCCGGCGTATTGCCGGTCTTCTGACCATAGACGACGTTACTGGTGATCGTCAGGATCGACTGGGTCGGGATCGAATCACGATAGCAGCGCTCGGACTTGAGCTTGTTCATGAAGTTCTCGGTTGCCCAGGAAGCCATGCTGTCCACGCGATCGTCGTTGTTGCCGAATTTCGGGAAATCGCCTTCGATTTCGAAATCGACCGCAATGCCTTTTTCGTTGCGGATCGGCTTGACCTTTGCGAACTTGATGGCCGACAGGCTGTCAGCAACAATCGACAGACCGGCCAGACCGAATGCCATCGTGCGCTTCACGTCGCCGTCATGCAATGCCATCATCAGACGCTCGTAAGCGTACTTGTCGTGCATGTAGTGAATCGCATTCATTGCGCGCACGTAGGTGCGGCACAGCCAGTCCTGCATCTTGTCGAATTTCGCCATTACTTCGTCGTAATCGAGATATTCGCTGGTGATCGGTTCGAAGCCATCAGCGACTTTCTCGCCCGACAGTTCGTCCACGCCGCCGTTGATTGTGTACAGCAGCGCTTTGGCGAGGTTGGCGCGGGCGCCGAAGTATTGCATCTGCTTGCCCGAGCTTTGCGGCGATACGCAGCAGCCGATGCAGCAGTCGTCACCCCAGTGCTGGCTCATCAGAGCGTCGCTTTCGAACTGGATGGCGGACGTTTCAACCGACATCTTGGCCGAGTAGTGCTTGAAGCCTTCCGGCAGTTTGTCCGACCAGAAGATCGTCAGGTTCGGCTCCGGCGACGTGCCCAGGTTGGTCAGCGTATGCAGGATGCGGAAGTCGGTCTTCGTGATCCAGGAACGGCCGTCCTGGTTCATGCCGCCGAAGGAAATGGTGACCCAGGTCGGATCGCCGGAGAACAGCGCGTCGAAATCCTTCGTGCGCAGATAGCGCAGGATGCGGCACTTGATCACGAGCTGGTCGATGATTTCCTGTGCTTCGGATTCGGTGATGCGCTTTTCTTCCAGATCGCGCTGGAGGTAAACATCGAGGAACGCATTGATGCGGCCAATGCCGGTTGCGGCGCCGTTTGCTTCCTTGGCCGAGCCAATGAAGCCGAAATACAGCCATTGCGCTGCTTCTTTTGCGGTTGCAGCCGGCTTGGAAATGTCATAGCCGTAGCTCTTCGCCATCTCGCGCAGTTCTTCCAGTGCGCGGATTTGCTCGGACAGTTCTTCGCGCAGGCGGATCACTTCCTCGGAGAACGGCTTGCCGTTGCTCTCGGCTCTTTCACGTTTCTTGTCGGCGATCAGGAAATCAACGCCATACAGTGCCACGCGGCGATAGTCGCCGATAATACGGCCGCGGCCATAGGCATCCGGCAGGCCGGTGATGACGCCGCTGCGGCGGCAAGCCATGATTTCCGGATCATAGGCGTCGAACACGCCCTGATTGTGGGTCTTGCGGTATTTGGTGTAGATCTCGGAGATCTTGTCGGCCACCGGCGGGAAGCCATATTCTTCCAGCCCCATTTCGATCATGCGCAAGCCGCCGTTCGGGTAAATGCCGCGCTTGAGCGGTTCGTCGGTCTGCATGCCGACGATGACTTCGCTGTTACGGTCGATATAGCCCGGGCCGTGCGAGGTGATGCTGGAACCGACATCGCTGGATACTGCCAGCACGCCACCGCGTGCGCGTTCTTTTTCCAGCAGGCCGAGAACGATGTTCCACTGCTTCATCGTGTTCGGAGTGGGTTTTGCCAGGAAGGCGCTGTCGCCGAGGTATTCGGTATAGTTCGCGCTGATGAAGTCGCGTACGGCGACGCTGGTACGCCAGCCCTCACCTTTAAAGCCGCGCCATGCGTCCGGCGCTTGTTGTACTGCATCGGCAAAAGCCGAAGGAATGGCATTCATTGCATCCACCTTTTTGTTTTGATAAGTTGTCAAAAGAGGCCTGAATTTTTTGGGCCCCCTATGCTGCGAGCATAGGAAATTCGCAATTGCCCTTTTGGGGAAGTTATCAAAAAGGCCTGTATTGGGGTGGGGCAGGCCATGCCGTCGCCTGATAACTGGCATTAGTATAATGCGATCTGGCGGATGCAACAAGTTGGCCTGTTATTCTGCTTTCATTTTTGATGGCGAAAGTGCCAGAACGCTATCTTTTTCCCTGTGGCGCATATATTCTGCGCACTTGATTGTGCCGGCATAACGGTTGGAGCATCATGAAAAGCCTTTGCGTGTATTGCGGTTCGTCATTCGGCCATTCGCCGGTTCATGCGGCTGTTGCCAGGGCGCTGGCGGCGGAACTGGTTGGCAGCGGAATTGCGCTGGTATATGGCGGTGGCGACATCGGCCTGATGGGCGTGGTGGCCGACGAGGTGATGCGCCTCGGCGGCGAAGCGACCGGCGTGATTCCGAAAGCGCTGATGGAAAAGGAAGTCGGCCACATGGGGCTGACGCGGCTGCACATCGTGAAAGACATGCACGAGCGCAAGGCGATGATGATGGAACTGTCCGATGGCTTCATCGCGCTGCCGGGCGGGCTGGGCACGCTGGAAGAATTGTTTGAGGTGCTGACCTGGGCGCAGCTCGGCTATCATGCCAAGCCGGTTGGGGTTCTGAACGCGCAGGGCTTTTTCGATGGCCTGATCGGCTTTGTCTCGCATCAGGTGTCACAAGGTTTCGTGCAGCAGGCGCATGCCGACCTGATGCTGGTGGAAACGGAACCGGCTGGCTTGCTGCAACGGTTCCGCGAGTTCTACGCGCGGGGCGCAGTGCTGCCGCCGAAGGTGTGAGCCGCTAGAGCCGGGCTAGCGCCTGTACGATATCGGCCATCAGATCGTCCGGGTCTTCCAGCCCGATGTTAAAGCGCACCAGATTGCCTTCGCCGTGCCAGAAATTGCGCATGGCCGACATGCGGTAAGGCACACACAGGCTGTGCGATCCGCCCCAGCTGTAGCCAATCTTGAACAGTCGCAGGCTGTCGACGAAGCGGTCGGTCTGCGCTTCCGTGTCGCGCGCATCGAACAGCACGGAAAACAGGCCGCCGGCGCCGGTGAAGTCGCGCCGCCAGATGTCATGGCCGGGGCAGTCGTCGAATGCCGGGTGCAGCACCCTGGCGATTTCTGGCCGCGTTTTCAGCCAGGCGGCAATCTTGCGCGCGGCGGCGTCGTGCGCGTCGAAGCGCAATTTCATGCTTTGCAGCCCGCGCAGCACCAGATAGACGTCGTCCGGCCCGACGCCGAAGCCGAGCCGACCGTGCGCGGTGCTTAGACGGTAGTGGATGGCATCGTCGCGCGTGATGACCGCGCCCATCAGCACGTCCGAGCCGCCGGACTGGTACTTGGTCAGCGCCTGCAGCGAAATGTCGGCACCGTGCTCGAACGCATTGAATGCCAAGCCGGCCGACCAGGTGTTGTCGAGCGCGACCAGCGCGCCCTTGTCATGCGCGGCGCGGCAGATGGCCGGGATGTCCGGCACTTCCATCGACACCGAACCGGGCGTTTCGGCCCACACCAGCTTCGTGTTCGGCTGGATCAGTTCCGCGATGCCGGCGCCTGCCATCGGATCGTAAAAGCGGGCGCTGATGCCCCAGTCTTGCGCCAGCCAGGTGCCCATTTCGCGGCTCGGGCCATACACGTTGTCCGGCAGCAGCACGTCATCGCCGGATTTCAGCAGGCCGAAGTTGACCATCGCAATCGCCGCCAGTCCGCTCGGCGCGAGTATGCAATGCTTGCCATCCTCGATTTCGGCCAGCCGCGCTTCGAGCGTGAAGGTGGTCGGCGTGCCGTGCAGGCCGTAGGTGTAGGCCGACTTGTCCTGCCAGCGCGACGAGCGCATCGCGGCCACGTTGTTGAACAGCACCGTGGATGCATGGTGGATCGCGGTCGGGAACGCTTCGAAGCCTTCGAGCGGGCGGTAATCGCTGTGATTGAGCCGCGTGGCGATGGATTTTTTGTCTTTCATGGCATTCCAGAATGGTTATTCTTTAATCTCGCCCCACAGGTCATGCGTATCGGCACGTTTGACCACCACGTCGATAAAATCGCCGACTTCCAGCCGCACGCGCGGATCGAACGGACGCGCGATGTGCACCACGCCGTCGATTTCCGGCGCGTCGGCCGACGAACGGCCGGTGGCGGCGCCGGTGCGGCTGACGTCATCGATCAGCACGCGCACGGTGTTGCCGACTTTGGCCTGCAGCCGTTGGGCCGAGATTTCTTCCTGCAGCAGCATCAGCCGCGCGCGGCGTTGTTCGCGCACTTCTTCCGGCACCGGGTTCGGTAACGCATTCGCCGCCGCGCCTTCGACCGGCGAATACGGGAAGCAGCCGAGGCGGTCGATCTGCGCTTCACGGATGAAATCGAGCAGGTATTCGAATTCTTCCTCGGTTTCGCCGGGGAAGCCGGTGATGAAGGTCGAGCGGATGGTGATCTCGGGGCAAATCGCGCGCCAAGCCTGGATGCGTTCGATATTGCGTTCGCCGCTGGCCGGGCGCTTCATCCGGCGCAGCACATCCGGGTGCGCGTGCTGCAGCGGCACGTCGAGATACGGCAGGATTTTGCCTTCTGCCATCAGCGGGATGATGCGGTCGATGTGCGGGTACGGATAGACGTAATGCAGCCGCACCCAGGCGCCGAATTGCGCCGCCAGTTCGCCCAGCGCCGACACCAGCGTGGTAACGTCGGTTTTCAGCGGCTTGCCGCCCCAGAAGCCGGTGCGGGCCTTGACGTCGATGCCGTAAGCGCCGGTATCCTGCGAAATTACCAGCAATTCCTTCACCCCGGCGCGGAACAGTTTTTCCGCCTCGCTCATCACGTTGCCGATCGGGTACGACACCAGATCGCCGCGCATCGACGGGATGATGCAGAAGGTGCAGCCGTGATTGCAGCCTTCGGAGATTTTCAGGTAGGCGTAGTGCTTCGGCGTCAGCTTGATGCCTTGCGGCGGAATCAGGTCGATGAACGGCTCGTGCGGTTTGGGCACATGCGCATGCACCGCGTCCATCACTGCGGCCAGCGAGTCCGGGCCGGTCACGGCCAGCACTTTCGGGTGCGCTTTCAGGATGAAGTCGCTGCCGTCGGCTTCCTTGCGCGCGCCGAGGCAGCCGGTGACGATCACCTTGCCGTTTTCGGCCAGCGCCTCGCCAATCGCCTCGAGCGATTCCTGCACCGCGGCGTCGATGAAGCCACAGGTGTTGACGATCACCAGATCGGCGTCCTGATAGGATTTTGCGGTGTCATAGCCTTCGGCGCGTAATTGCGTCAGGATGTGTTCGGCATCGACCGTGGCTTTCGGGCAGCCGAGCGAGACGAAACCGATTTGCGGGGTAGAGCGGGATTTTCTTTGCATGGGGAATGAATCAAGTGCGGATTCGATATTGTAGGGCTTATCGACCGGATTTGCGCCATTTGCGGCCTGGCGGCGATGGCTGCCGCCGCCACCGCTGGCGGTTGCTCAGGTTGAAAGTAACCGACCTCGCTGGCAATCTCGTTCAATAAGGTCAAAAATAACTGACTCAAATGAAGAATGGGTCAGTAAGGCTAAAAAATATACTCCACCCAGTATTTAAAAACAGCCAGCAAATATGTGGCCCGGCGCGGTGTTTTGACTATATACCCCAGCCTTCTGGCGGTTCTTGGTGGTTTGTGGTGGGTTGGCGAGTCGCTTTGCGCAAGCGTATGGCGGTAGCAAGAAGTTGGCATTCGCAGCGTGGCAGGCTTGCCGGGGGTAGCCCGGCAGCTACCCCCTTTTCTTGTTTCGCCAAGAAAAGGAAGCAAAACAAGGCGACCGCAACGCCGCTGAATTCCCCGCTGACGTGAAGCCAAAAGCGGGAAACAAAAGCAACTCACTTCGCTCAGACAACTTTTGTTTCTGGTCCGCTTTTGTCTCCCCGCCAGCGGCAGCGTCGCAAGCGGATGAAAAGCAGCGTCAACCCAGCTGCTTGCACTTTAGCCAGCGTGGCGCGGATTCAGCCCGCCGTGTTATTTCAGCCAGATCAGCGATGCCATCCGGCCGGTGGTTTCATCGCGCCGGAACGAGTAGAAGCGTCGCCAGTCGGTGACGGTACACAGGCCGCCGCCGGCGATCTGCGTCACGCCAGCCTGCGCCAGCGCAACTGTTGCCAGCGCATACATGTCGCCCAGATATTTGTCCGGCGAGCCATCAATCGGGGTGAAGCCGTTGGCTGGGTCAATGCCGCCAGCGGCAAACGCCTGCAGCACGTCGTCGCCGACTTCGAACGCCTGCGGGCCGATGGCCGGGCCGAACCAGGCGAGGATTTCATCCGCGCCGCGCGCGCGCATTGCCGCCACGGTCGCCTGCAGCACACCGTCGGCCAGCCCGCGCCAGCCGGCATGCGCGGCCGCGACCACCGTGCCCCTGGCATCAGCGAACAGCACCGGCAGGCAGTCGGCGGTCAGCGTCACGCACACCGCGCCGGGTTCGCTGGCGATGCTGGCGTCGGCTTCAGGCGCGCCGGCTGTGGCGGCGGCATCGACCACGTGGATGCCATGCACCTGCGTCAGCCAGGCCGGTTCGGACGGCAGCAGGCGGCGCAGCATCGCGCGGTTGGCGCGCACATGTTCCGGCTCGTCGCCGACATGCGCTGCTAGGTTGAAGCCGTGTTCGCCGCTGGCGCCATCGTCATACGGCGCACGGCTGACGCCGCCGCTGCGCAGGGTCAGCAGCGCGCCGACATTGTCCGGCAGGCCGGGCCATTCCGGGGTGAGGATATTCATGGTTGTCGCTTCGTTTTCAAGAGAGGGCGGAAAGGTCGATGCCGGCACTTGCCAGCAGCGCGGCGAAATCGTCCGGCAGTGGCGCCTGCCATTGGCATTCTTCGCCGGTGGCCGGGTGGCTCAGGCCGAGGCGGTACGCGTGCAGCGCCTGCCGGTGGAAAAAACGCGCCAGATGTTGCTTGCCGTACACCGAATCCCCGACCAGCGGGAAGCCAAGCGATTGCAGATGTACGCGGATCTGGTGCGTGCGGCCGGTTTCGAGCTGGCAGCGCAGCAGGCTGACGCGGTGGCGGTCGAGCACGCCTTCGGCCAGCCGTTCGAAATGCGTCACCGCCGGCTTGGCGGACGGGCTTTCCAGCACCGCCATTTTCAGCCGGTCGCGCGGGTGGCGGCCGATTGCGGCCTCGACCTTGCCCTTCAGGTGCGGCGCGCCCCAGACCAGCGCCAGGTATTCGCGGTGCACGGTGCGCGCCTGCAACTGGCGCACCAGTTCGGTCTGCGCTGCCAGCGTTTTCGCCACCACCAACAGGCCGCTGGTATCCTTGTCCAGCCGGTGCACGATGCCGGCGCGCGGCACGCCGGCCAGCGCCGGGCAGTGGTACAGCAGGCCGTTCAAGAGCGTGCCCGACCAGTTGCCGGCAGCCGGATGCACCACCAGCCCGGCGGGCTTGTTGATGACGATGATCTGCGCGTCTTCATGCACGATAGTCAGCGCAATCGGTTCCGGCTGGAACGCGGTGTCTTCCGGCGCCGCCTGCGGTTCAATCCGCACCGCTTCGCCGCCGAGCACGGTGGTCTTGACCTGCGCCGGCTGGCCATCGACGGTGACGAAGCCGGCTTCGATCCATTGCTGGATGCGGCTGCGGGAAAACTGGCTGACGTGCTTTGCCAGCACCTTGTCCAGCCGTTCGCCGATGTCGGCCATGGTCAGTTTCAATTCGATGGCAGGGGTGTCCGGCAACGCCGCTGGCTGATCGTCCAGCCCGTATTCATCGTTGTCGTCAGTTGGGGAAATATCTTTTGGTGCGGCTGTTGCCATTGTGGCGCTTCCTATCGGCTATAATCGGTCACTTACCTTCTGTCGCTTTTGCACAAAAACCATGCCTAAAAAATTGCTCTCGCTTGTGGCGCTATCCTTAGCGGTTTTGCTGTCGGGCTGCAGTATCTTTTCCGAGCAGATTGATGAAACCAAATCCTGGTCGGCGCAGAAATTATACTCAGAGGCGCGCGCCGAAGCGCAATCAGGCAATTACGAAAAGGCGGTGCAGTATTACGAAAAGCTGGAATCGCGCTATCCGTTCGGCCTTTATGCGCAGCAGTCACAGATGGAAATCGCTTACGGCTATTATCGTCAGGGCGAGCAGGAACAGGCGCTGGCGGCGATCGAGCGCTTCATCAAGCTGCATCCGAATCATCCGAATGTCGATTACATGTATTACCTGCGCGGGCTGGCCAATTTCAACGATCGCGTCGGCTGGCTGAATTACCTGTCGAAGGAAGACCTGACCGAGCGCGATCCGAAGGCGGCGCAGAGCGCGTTCGATTCGTTCAAGCTGCTGGTGACGAAATTTCCGGACAGCCAGTATGCGCCGGATGCGATGTTGCGGATGAAATATCTGCTCAATGCACTGGCGCAGTACGAAGTGCATGTGGCGAACTATTATTACCGCCGCGGTGCGTATCTGGCAGCAGCCAACCGCGCGCAGCAGGCAGTGAAAAAATATCCCGACACGCCGGCGACCGAGGAAGCGCTGCTGGTGATGGTGCGTTCGTACGACCGGCTGGGCCTGAGCGACTTGCGCGATGATGCCGACCGCGTATTCCGCCAGAATTATCCGAACAGCATTTATCTGAAAGGCGGCCCGAAAAAGGATACGCCGTGGTGGAAGATTTGGTGACGATGGAGCGGATGAGCAACACCGATGCCAGTGAATCGAGGCCAAGCTGCATGATGCCGACAGTCAAGCCCGCGGGCAGTTTGATCATGGTCGTGGCGCCATCCGGTGCTGGCAAATCGACGCTGGTCAAGGCGCTGCTGGAGCAGGATCCGTCGATCCGGCTGTCCATTTCCTGCACCACGCGCGCACCGCGTCCAGGCGAGCAGGATGGGCGCGAATACCATTTTCTGTCGGTGGATGAATTCCTGGCGTGCCGAGAACGCGGCGAGTTTCTCGAATGGGCGGAAATCTACGGCAATTATTACGGCACTTCGGCCCCGCGGATTGCCGCGCATATGGCGACCGGCGCCGATGTGTTGCTGGAAATCGACTGGCAGGGCGCGCAGCAGGTGAAGCGACTGTTTCCGGATGCGGTCGGGATTTTCATCCTGCCGCCGTCGATTGCGACGCTGGAAGAGCGGCTGACCAAACGCGGCCAGGATGCGCCGGACGTCATCGCGCGCAGGATGCAGTCGGCCGAGAGCGAAATTTCGCATGCCGCAGAATGTGAATATGTTATTATAAATCAAAGCCTTGCAACCGCCTTGTCGGAACTGACGTCAGTCGTTTCCGCGGCGCGTTGCCGTTTCTCGCGCCAGGCGGCGCGTAACGCAAGCCTGTTTGCCGAACTGGGCATTGCACCAGCCGTTGCCCGGGCGGCGGACTGATCATTTTTTTAGGAGTACAGCATGGCACGCATTACCATTGAAGATTGTCTGAAGAATGTCCCGAACCGTTTTCAACTGACGCTGTGCGCGACTTACCGCGCGCGCCAGTTGCTGCAGGGGCATACGCCGAAGGTTGATGCGAAAGACAAGATGGCGGTGGTGGCATTGCGTGAAATCGCGGCCGGCAAGGTCGGCATTGAAATGCTGAAAAAAGTCACCGGCTGATTTTCCGCCATTCCCGCCGGTCGCTCGCTGAACGCCATGGATACCACGCTGGCTGATACCGCCCGGCGAAAGCCCAGGCGTGCCCGTCAATCGGCCGCTTCCGCCGTGCCTGAACCCGAGGTTGCGTCTGCCGCGCCCGCGCACGGCGTGGCCACGTTTTCGACGCTGACGGAAAAGCTTACCTACCTGCCTGCGTCCGATATCGCCCGCATCCGGGAAGCATTCCGCTTTTCCGATGAAATGCATCTCGGACAGATACGCCTGTCCGGCGAGCCCTATATTTCGCATCCGCTGGCGGTGGCCGAAATCTGCGCCGGCTGGAAGCTCGATGCGCAGGCGATCATGGCGGCGCTGCTGCACGACGTGATGGAGGATCAGGGCGTCAAGAAGGATGAGCTGATCGAGCGTTTCGGCCCGTCGGTGGCGGCGATGGTCGATGGGCTGTCGAAACTGGAAAAAATCGAGTTCCAGAATTACGTCGAGGCGCAGGGCGAGAATTTCCGCAAGATGCTGCTGGCGATGGCCAGCGACGTGCGCGTCATCCTGATCAAGCTGGCTGACCGCCTGCACAACATGCGCACGCTGGATTCGATGCGGCCGGACAAGCGCCGTCGCATCGCGCATGAAACGATGGAAGTCTACGTGCCAATCGCTCACCGGCTTGGCATCAACAGCCTGTACCGCGAATTGCAGGATCTGTCGTTCGCCAACATGCATCCGTTCCGGCACAAGGCGCTGGCAAAGGCGATCGTCGATGCGCGCGGCAACCGTGTCGAACTGTTCGGCTCGGTCAGCGACGTGGTCAAGGCGGCGCTGGAGAAATCCGGCATCAAGGCCAACATCTTCGGCCGCGAGAAAACCCTGTTCAGCATTTACCGCAAGATGCGCAACAAGCACCTGTCGTTCTCGCAGGTGCATGACTTGTACGGTTTCCGCGTGGTGGTCAATACGCTGCCAGAGTGCTACATGGCGCTTGGCGTGCTGCATTCGATGTACAAGCCGATGCCGGGCAAGGTGCAGGATTTCATCGCCATTCCGAAGCTGAACAAGTATCAGTCGCTGCACACGACCGTGGTCGGGCCGTTCGGTTCGCCGCTGGAATTCCTGATCCGCACGCGCGAAATGCACCATGTGGCAGAATCTGGCGTCGCGTCGCACTGGCTATACAAGGAAGACTACAACGAAAGCCTGACCGACATCCAGCAGCACAGCATCGCCTGGCTGCAATCGCTGCTCGACATCCAGCAGCAGACCGGCAACTCGATTGAATTCCTGGAGCACGTAAAGTTCGATCTGTTTCCAGATTCGGTCTATGTGTTCACGCCGAAGGCTAAGATCATCGCCTTGCCGCGCGCCGCGACCGCGCTCGATTTTGCGTACAACATCCACACCGATGTCGGCGACCAGACGGTGGCGGTCAAGATCAACGGTGAACCGGCTTCGCTGCGGACCGAATTGCAAAATGGCGATATCGTCGAAGTCATCACCTCGCCGACCTCGCGCCCGAACCCGTCGTGGCTGACGTTCGTGCGCACCGGCAAGGCACGCTCGTGCATCCGCAGCTACCTGCGTACCGCCAGCATGGCCGATTCGATCGAGCTCGGCAAGCGGCTGCTGACGCAAGCCTTGCATGGGCAAGATCTCAGCGATGAATTGCCGCCAGTAGTGCTGGAGCGGATTGTCAGCGAATCCGGCGCGAAATCGGAGGATGAATTTTATGCTGACATCGGCACCGGCAAGCGGCTGGCGATGCTGGTTGCGCACCGGGTGGCCAGCCTGGCCAGCAGCGCGCAGGCAGGCGCAGCCGGCGGTGGCGAAAGCAAAACCGGGCCGGCGAAAAACGAGCCGGTGCTGATTTACGGCAGCGAAGGCATGTCGGTGCAACTGGCCGAATGCTGCCGCCCGATTCCGGGTGACGATATCGTCGGCCAGCTCAATCTCGACCGCGGCCTGGTGGTGCATTCGTCCGAATGCGAACATGCGCGCCGGCTGGTATCGAAGGAGCCGGAAAAATGGATTCCGGTGGCGTGGGGCGAGGAACTCAAGCGTCGCTTCGACTGCCGCCTGACCGTGCTGGCAAAGGATGAAATGGGCTTGCTGGCGCGCATCGCGTCCGAAATCAGCGAATCCGATGCCAACATCACCTTCGTTAGCATGGATGAAGGCAAGGGGGACGAATTCACCAAGATGCGCTTCATCATCCAGGTTGAAAGCCGCGACCACCTTGCGCGCCTGATGCGGCGCCTGCGGCATGTGCACGGCGTCACCAGCATCGCGCGCGAGTAAACCGCCAGTCCGGCTGCCGCCAAGTCGCATCTCGCTCCGCCGTTTTAATGGCACGATTGTTGCAGCTTTTCCTGCCAAAACAATCGGAGGCCCAGTGAAGCAGCTGTATATCCTCAAGGCCGGGACAAGTTTTCCCGAAATCGTGCGCCACTATGGCGATTTTGACGACTGGACCCGCGCCGCGCTTGGTGCGATCCGGGTGCCGGTCACGGTCGTCGATCTGCAAAATGAAGAGCCGTTGCCGCCACCGTCGCAGTGCGCCGGCGTGGTGGTGACCGGCTCGCATGAAATGGTCACCGACCGGCTGCCGTGGAGCGTGCGGGTCGAGCAATGGATCCCGGCACTGCTGGCGGCGGCGGTGCCCTTCTTTGGCATCTGCTACGGGCACCAGTTGCTGGCGCAGGCGATGGGTGGCACGGTAGCCTACCATCCATCCGGCATCGAGGCTGGCTCGGTTGGCGTCAGACGCTTGCCGGAAGGGGCGGACGATGTGCTGTTTGCCGCGCTGCCAGACAATTTCGTTGCGCATGTGGTGCATTCGCAGACGGTAACGGCGCTGCCGCCGAACGCGGTGCGGCTGGCAGCCAATGCGCACGAACCGAACCATGCGTTCCGGTTGGGTGAGAATGCCTGGGGAGTCCAGTTCCATCCCGAATATCGGGCCGACATCATGCGCGCCTACCTGCTCGGTTGTGCCGGCAAACTGGCTCAGGCAGGCCGCAGCGTGCCGGCAATGCTGCTGTCGGTCCGGCCGGTGACGGTGGCATCCCGGCTGCTGGCGGATTTTGGCGCGCTGGTGGAAAGGGCGTGGCAGGCAGGGCGGTGTTGATGCAGGGAAGACGTGCGCAAGACGCGGCTTGTCTGTCAGCCGCAGCGCCCGAACGGATGAAAACCAGCGCTCACACAGCGTGAGTGGCCAGCCTGACTGGCGCAGGGCGAACAAATAACTGACTCAAATGAATTTTCGGTCAGTAAGGCTGAAAAATATACTCCAGCCAGTATTTAAAAACAGCCAGTAAAAACGTGGCCTAGCTTGGTGTTTTGGTAATATACCCCTGCAAAAAACAATCGCGGCAGGTTAGTTGCAGCGATTGGAGTGGTTTCATCCGCCCGCCCGGCTGAATGCGGGCCAGTGCCGCTGAAGAAAACCGCTGCTCCTGGCCCGCTGGTGATTACTTGCCCATAAGCGCGCGCACATGCGCGGCGGCGCCGCTAGCCAATCCGTCCAGGCTGTAGCCGCCTTCGAGGATGGAGACGATGCGCCCTTCGGCGGTTTCGTCGGCGATTTTCATCAGTTCCTTCGTGATCCAGTAAAAATCGTCATCGGTCAGGCTTAGGCCGCCGAGCGGATCCTTGTAATGCGCATCGAAGCCGGCGGAGATGATGATCAGTTGCGGCGCATACTCGCGCAGCGGCGGCAGCATTTCGCTTCGAATGCGGCTGCGGAAGGTGGCTGAATCGCAGCCGCGCGACAGCGGTACGTTGACCACGTTATGGTCGACGCCGGTTTCGTGCTTCGCGCCCGAGCCGGGGTAGAACGGCGACTGGTGGCACGAGGTGTAAAACAGTTCCGGATGGTTGTAGAACGAATTCTGCGTGCCATTGCCGTGATGCACGTCGAAATCGACGACCGCCACATGCTTGAGGCCATAGGTGTCGCGCGCATGGATGGCGGCAATCGCGGCCTGGTTGAAAATGCAGAATCCCATCGCGCGATCCGCTTCCGCGTGGTGGCCGCACGGCCGTGTGGCGCAGAACACGTTATTGGCTTCCTTTTTCATCACCGCGTCAACGCCGGCGCAGGCCGCGCCGATGCAGCGCATCTGGCCGCGCCACGAGCCGTTCGACATGATGGTGTCGCCGCCGTCGAGCGGGGTGTAGCCGTGCTTCGGGTTGCTGCGTTCAACGAAATCGACGTATTTCTGCGTGTGGATCAGCAGCGCCTTTTCTTTGCTCGCCATCGGTGCGTCGCGCCACCGCAGTTCGTCGAATTCGTCCTTCTTCAGCGCGTTGAGCACCGCTGTCTGGCGCTCCGGCGATTCCGGGTGATGCGGCCCGGGGCGGTGTTCGAGGCAGTCAGGATGGGAAAAGATCAGAGTGGTCATGTCGTCACGATGCCCTGAAAACGGCATCTTCTCCAAAAAAAGGTTGTGGGCGCGACAGCAGGCGGCCGTCGCGTCGGATGCAAAAAACATTATAGGGTATGCGAAGTCCGCAGCGGTTGTCGCGCGCGGACTGTACGCATAAATTTTGCGGCACGCATAAGGCGGATGGATTATCATTCGTCAATACATCGCCACCCTTGCCGGCGAATATGGAACTATCGCAGCATGAACAAGCCACCATCTTGCGCGCCGCAAGGCGCCTGTCCCCATTTGCAGGAAACGCGCATCAGCGGAGAAACCGTGTTTCAGGGCAATTTCCTGCAAGTTGAGCGCCATACCGTGCGTTTGCCTGATGGTAATACCGCCTCGCGCGAATTCATCCGCCACCCCGGCGCGGTTGTTATCCTGCCGTTGTTTGACGATGGCACGGTATTGCTGGAACGACAATTCCGTTATCCGATCGAGCAAGCGGTGCTGGAATTTCCGGCCGGGAAAATCGACCCCGGAGAAGACACGCTGGCGTGCGCCAAGCGGGAGTTGCGGGAAGAAACCGGCTATACCGCGACGAAGTGGCAATTTGTGTGCCGTATGCATAACGCACTCGGCTATTCGGACGAGTTTCTCGACATCTTTCTGGCGCGTGGCCTTGCGGCGGGCGAAAGCCAACCGGATGAGGAAGAATTCATCGAAACACTGCGGGTGGGCGCCGAGGATTTGCTCGACTGGGTGCGGCGTGGAGACGTGACTGACGTCAAGACAGTGGTGGGGGCATTCTGGCTGGAAAAAATCCGCGCTGGCGCGTGGCCGTTGTAAGCCAGCCTGTGGTTCAATAATTACTGCTGTGAAAAAGTGTTGCCGCCTGTGTGAATGATATAGGAGAAAAATCCCTTTTTCGGCGCAAAAAGCGAAGATTTGCTTGCAGAAAGAGGCCTATTATATGTAATATTAAAATACTTCATTGCGGTTCGAGGTAGTGGTGCAGTAACGTTTGGTCTTTCTTCGCTTGCTTTTCACGATCCAATGGATAACAGTCCGACTTAACTGAAATAGGAAATTCTAATGGCAACTGGTATTGTTAAATGGTTCAACGACGCTAAAGGTTTTGGCTTTATCACTCCGGATGAAGGTGGCGAAGATCTGTTCGCGCACTTCTCCGCGATCCAGTCAAAAGGCTTCAAATCGCTGAAGGAAAACCAGCGCGTTTCTTTCGACGTGACGACTGGCCCGAAAGGCAAGCAGGCCTCGAACATCCAGCCGATCTGATGTCTGCCGATCAGCCGTTTTTCGGTTGATGCGGACATAAAAAACCCCGGCTGGCCGGGGTTTTTTGCAAGTCGTTCATTTCCGTTTCGGTTTCTTTGCCGAGCGCCGGATCAGAAATTCGGTCAGCATAGGCACGGGCCGTCCCGTGGCGCCTTTGGCTGCGCCGCTCTTCCATGCCGTACCTGCGATATCCAGGTGCGCCCAGGTGTATTTTTTCGTAAAACGCTCAAGAAAACAGGCCGCGGTGATGCTGCCTGCCGGCGGTCCGCCGATATTGGCGATATCGGCAAAATTCGATTTCAACTGTTCCTGATACGCATCCTCGATCGGCATGCGCCATGCGGTGTCGCCGCTGGCCTTGCCGGCCGCCAGCAATTCATCCGCCAGTGCATCATGCGCATCGTCGTGGCGCGTGAACAGGCCGGAATTATGGTGACCGAGTGCGGTCACGCAGGCACCGGTCAGCGTGGCGATGTCGATCGCCACCGCCGGTTTGAACCGCTCGGCGTAAGTGAGCGCATCGCACAGCAGCAGCCGTCCTTCGGCATCAGTGTTCAGGATCTCGATCGTTTGCCCGGCCATAGAGGTGACGACGTCGCCCGGCTTGTTGGCTCGGCCAGAGGGCAGGTTCTCGCATGACGGGATGATGCCGATGACGTTTTGCGGCAGCTTCAGTTCCGCTACCGCCTGCATCGTGCCAAGTACCGCTGCCGCACCGCACATGTCGAATTTCATTTCATCCATGCCGGCGCCGGGTTTGAGCGAAATGCCGCCCGCGTCGAAAGTCAATCCCTTGCCAACCAGCACCGTGGGCGCTTCCCTGGCCGGGCCGCCCTGATATTTGAGCACGATGAATTTCGGCGGCTCGTCGCTGCCTTTGGCGACCGACAGGAAACTGCCCATTTTCAGTGCTTCGATCTGCTTGCGGTCAAGCACTTCGACCCCCAGCCGGTGTGATTTTGCCAGCTTGCGTGCGGTGGCGGCCAGATAGGTCGGCGTGCAGACATTTCCCGGCAGGTTGCCCAGATCCCTGGCCAGCGTCACGCCGCGCGCGATCGCCTGCGCCTGCGCTAGCGCGGCTCTTGCGCTGGTCGCGGCATCGGGTGTGACCGCGAGCGCGATTTTCCTCACGCCTTCGGCTGCCGCGTCCTTCTTGCTTTTCATCGCATCGCTGCGATAAGACTTGTCGTGCACTGCGGCAACGCACTGGCGCAGCGCCCAGCCAAGCTCGCGCCCTTTTACGTCCGACAATGGCAGCGCGACGATGGCATCCTTGGCGCCGAGCGTGGCAAACGCGCTGGCGATGGCGCTGGCGGCTTGCGAAAAATCCTTGTCGGCTATCGCGTCATCCTTGCCCAGACCAACCAGCAGCAGCCGTTCGGCGGCAAAACCTTTGGGTTGGCGCAACAGCAGCGTCGAACCAGCCTTGCCGCTGATGTCGCCTGAACGCAATGCGGCCGCGATGTCGCCAGCGCGATCCAGTGCTTTCGTCAATTGCGGCAGTTTCTGGTTTTCAAATACGCCAAGGGCGAGGCAGCCAGTCTTTTCCGCGTTGAGCGAGGGCGCCTTGTCGGGTGCTTTTATGCTAAAGTCCATTTCTTTCCTCCTAACCGTCCGATTATATCGCGGCAATGATTTTCAAACGTGCATTACAGCGTGAACTGATCAGCACGGCTGGCGGCGTGTTCATGACACTGTTCACCATCACCATCACCATTATGCTGATCCGGATTCTCGGCCAGGCGGCCGGCGGCCGGGTCGATTCGCGCGATGTGGTGGCGCTGATCGGCTTTGCGGTGCTGAACTATCTGTCGATTATCGTGATCCTGACCGGCTTCGTGTCGGTGCTGCTGGTGATCACGCGCAGTTATCAGGATTCGGAGATGGTCGTCTGGTTCGCCTCCGGCGTGAGCCTGACGCGATGGATCCGTCCGGTGCTGACTTTCGGCATGCCGCTGGTGTTGACCACATGCGTGCTGAGTTTTTTTGTCACGCCATGGGCCAACCGGCAAAGCGCAGAATTTCGCGAGCGTTTCGAGAAGCGCGACGATGTGTCGAAAGTGACGCCAGGGAAGTTCCAGGAATCCGCGAACGGCAACCGCGTGTTTTTTGTCGAAGGCGTTTCGGGTGACCTGACCAAGATGAAAAATGTGTTCGTGAATTCGATGACCGGTGGACGAACCGGGGTTGTGGTGGCGAACGAGGGGGCGATCACGACCGATGCGCAAGGCGACCGCCTGCTGGTGCTGGAAAACGGCATGCGCTATGAAAGTATCGACGGTCAGGCGGATTTTCGCATCATGGATTTCGAACGCTACAGCATCGTGGTGCAAGCCAAGTCAAAAGCGATTCTGGGTGATACGTCGGCCAGGGCATTGCCGACCGGCGTCTTGCTGGCCAGCGGAAACAATCTCAGCATGAGCGAAATATTGTGGCGCGTTGCCTTGCCGTGCATGAGTCTGTTGCTGATGCTGCTGGCCATTCCATTGAGTTTCGTCAATCCGCGTGTCGGACGTTCAACCAACCTGATCATTGCGCTGCTGCTGTTCGTTACCTATTCGAATGTGACCAGCTATTTCCAGGCGTCGGTTGCCCGGGGTAGGGCAAGCTTCGCCACGTCATGGTGGCCGGTGCATCTGTTTGTGGCGCTGGTCACGATTGCGTTGTTTCTGCTGCGGTTGAATGTGAATAGCCGCTACCATCCGCTGGCAATGTGGGCATCGCTGAAGCGGACGCGGCTGACGCGGAAGGAGCCGTCATGAGCATCCTGCAGCGCTATTTCGCGTCGGAAATCGTGCGCGCCGTGCTGTTTGTGCTGGCGGTGTTTCTGGCTTTGTTCGCCTTTTTCGACCTGATCAACGAATTGCGCTATGTCGGCCAGGGTAATTACCACTGGCAGCATGCATTCTTTTTCGTGCTGATGAGCATGCCGGCCTATGCGTATGAGTTGATGCCGATTGCGGTGCTGATCGGCGGGATTTATGCAATGGCGCAGTTTGCATCGAACTCCGAATTCACCATCATGCGCGCTTCATCGATGTCAACCGTGAAGGCTTGCCGCATGCTGGCCAACATTGCGCTGATGTTTGTCGTTGCCACGATGCTGATTGGCGAATTTTTTGCGCCTGCGGCCACCAAGATGGCGGAGGCGATGCGCATGTCGGCGCAGGGCGCGAGCGTGCGCAAGGATTTCCGCACCGGCATGTGGAGCAAGGATACGATCCGCGAAAACGGCCAGAGCGGCAAGGTCATCGGTTCGCGTTTCATCAACATCGGCGAACTGCTGCCCGATGGTACGTTGCGCAGGGTGAAGCTGTTTGAGTTCGATACCGAATTGCGGCTGACCGCGATTGTCAGTGCCGACAGCGCGGTCTATCAGGGAGATAACGTCTGGCGCATGGACCGGGTCGGCGAAACCGTGCTGCGGCGTGGAACAAAAGCGGCGGTGCATGGCATGGCGTCGAATATCGTCAGCCGGAAAATGGACAGCCGCGATCTGGTGACGGACATCACGCCCAACCTGCTGTCGGTGCTGTTTGCCAAGCCCGACAAGATGTCGGCCTACGACCTAGCCGTCTACAAGGGCCATCTGGCGGACAACAATCAGGATACGGCGGTGTATGAAATCGCTTTCTGGAAAAAACTGGTCTATCCGTTTTCGGTATTCGTGATGATGGCGCTGGCGCTGCCATTCGCGTATTTGCATTTCCGTTCGGGCGGCATCAGCCTGAAAATCTTTGCCGGCATCATGATTGGCGTTTCATTCATGCTGATCAACAGCCTGTTTTCCCACGTCGGTTTGCTCAATACTTGGCCACCTTTCATTACGGCTGTGATTCCCAGCGGTCTGTTCCTGCTGTCCGCAATCGGTGCGCTGTGGTGGGTCGAGCGACATTGATTCGTCTTGGCCTTGGGCAATGCGAATTGGCACCCATGATGCGCGAGTAAAATGACATAAAGTTTGGTTTCGTATATTCTTATATGCAATTAAGGAATATGAGGAAGCCATGAATATCCATCAACTTCGCTTCGTGCGCGAAGCGGTGCGCCAGAATTTCAACCTGACCGAGGCGGCGAAGGCGCTGTTCACGTCGCAGCCGGGCGTGTCGAAGGCGATCATCGAGCTGGAAGAAGAGCTGGGGGTCGATATCTTCCGCAGGCATGGCAAGCGCATTCGCGGGCTGACCGAGCCGGGACGCGCGATCCTGAAATCGGTCGAGCTGATCATGCAGGAAGTCGATGGCTTGCGCCGCATCGGGCGCGAATTCGCGGCGCAGGACAGCGGCAGCCTGACGATAGCGACCACTCACACCCAGGCGCGCTACACGCTGCCGTCGGTGGTGCAGGCGTTCATGCAGAAATTCCCCAAGGTGCGGCTGTCGCTGCTGCAGGGCAGTCCGAGGCAGATCGTTGACATGGTGATGCGCGATCAGGCCGATCTGGCGATTGCGACCGAGGCGATCGAGGACGCCGATGGGCTGGTGGCGCTGCCGTGCTCGCAGTGGGAGCATGTGCTGGTGGTGCCGCCCGAGCATCCGCTGTTGCAGTCGAAGCAGATCATGCTGGAAGAGATTGCCGGCCATCCGCTGATCACTTATGACAGCGCGTTTACCGGCCGCAGCAAGATCGACGATGCGTTCGCGCGGCGCGATCTAAAACCGGACGTGCTGCTGGAGGCGATCGATGCCGACGTGATCAAGACTTACGTCGAGCTTGGCATGGGCGTCGGCATCATGGCCGGCATGGCGTTCGATGCCGAGCGCGACAAGAATCTGCGCGCGATTCCGGTCGGGCATCTGTTCGGCATGAATGTGTCGCGCCTCGCGCTCAAGCAGGGCGCCTATCTGCGCGGCTATGTGTATGCGTTCGTCGAGCTGCTGGCCCCGGCGCTGAACCGCAAACTGGTCGAAAAGGCGATGGCGGGCGAACGGGGCGGCTACGAGCTGTAATCACGCCTGCGCAAGGCTGAAAAATACTCTAGGCAGTATTTCTGATGCGCCTCTGAAAATGTGGCCGAATCGGCGTGTTTGGCCACATACTCCGTCAGTTCAATTGGCGTCCCGGTTTTTTGCCGGTTTTTGCTATACTCATGGGTTATCGAATGCCATGGCGATGTGCCACCCCGAGTTTTGATATTCCGAGGAGATTCAACGATGTCGCTTAACCAGCAAGAGCAGGAAATGTTGGCGCGTTTGCGCGCGAGGTTGTTGCAGGGTCACCGTACGCTGAAAGAGGAATATGGTTTGCCTGACAAGGGTACGCCGACCGGTCCGGGTGAGGCCTTTGTCGTGGATGCGGCCACGCGGGCAGCGATGCTGCGTCAGGATCCGCAGTCAGCGGCCATCATGAAACCTTTCGTTGCGGGCAGGGATGCTGATAAATGGCTGTTCGGCCAGCCGAGTCGCTGGTTGCTGCATTTGCCGGCGGGCGAGGTCAATCTGGACGATTACCCGGCAGTGCGGCAGCATCTTGAGTCGCATCGCGCCGAGCTGGAAAAGCGTCCGGCGCGGCAGAAATGGTACGAGCTGGATGGCGATCACACCGTTGCCGCCGAAACCGAGGCGCAAGCCAAAATCATCTTTTTCCAGGATGTCGGCAGGCTGATGTTTGCGCTCGATCATAGCGGTGCGCACTTCGACGCCAGCGGTTTTTCGATCCCGCGCGAAGACTATTATCTGCTTGGCATGCTCAATTCGAAACTGCTGCGGTTCCTGATCGAGAGCCAGGTGAAGCAAAGCGGTGAAGCTGCTGGCGTGCAGTCCGCGCATCTGGAAGCACTGCCTTGTCCAATACCGCTGCTGGAACACAAAACGATGATTGGTTCGACTTCGCACTACTGTGTGAAGCTGGCGAACGAGCGCGAGGGTTTCCATGCGCACATGCACCAGGAGATTGCGCAGCATCTGGCGCCTGGCGGCACGGTGGATGAATTGAGTGAGCAACTGCTGGGCTGGCATTTGCTCGACATTGTCAGTTTTCAGGAAGAAGTCCAGCGCCAGTTCGGCACCGGCATCGCGGACGACATGCTGCCGTCGTGGGACGGATTGCTGCGCGAAGCGAAGCAGCAACTGAGCCTGATCGACGCCGACCTGTGGCGGGCCGAGCAGCAGATTGACCAATGCATGTACGCGATGTTCGAATTGACGGAAGAAGAAATCGAACTGATGAACAAGCGTTACTGAACCATATTGCAGAATAACCAGAAAGTTGTTTAATTGATTACGCTAAGTGTATAATTTGCTTGCGTTTTTTTGAGAAGTTGCTAGACTTCTGGCATTCTGTTTTGTGTTTGGTTCAGGGAGGTGCCCATGTTAAAGGCCGTGTGCGGGGTTGTTTTTTCGCTTCTTCTGGGATCGGTGGCAGTGACTCAGGCGCAGGCAGCGCCTAAAAAGGCAACCGCTACGACAAAGAAGGCTGCAGCAAAACAGGCAAAATCCAGGCACAAGGCCAGAGTGGCCGCCAAATCCGGAAAACAGACCAAATCCGCCGCTGCGCGCGGTGAGCGCCAGCAAGCCGTGGCGCGAGGGCGCACGGTCAGGAAGGTCGTCGTCGTTAACGGCCGGCGCAAGGTGGTGTACCAGCGGGTCGCAGCCAGAAATGCGGTGGTCACACCTGCCGTGGCCAGCGCGGGCGACTTGGCTGGCCTGAACCGTACCCGTGATCCACTGGAACTGAAATCGAATGTTGCGCTGGTGCTCGACCAGAGCAGCGGCAATGCGCTGTTGTCGAAGAATGCCGACGTGGCGCTGCCAATCGCCTCGATTACCAAGCTGATGACGGCGCTGGTAGTGCTGGAGGCGCACCAGAACCTGCATGAAGTACTGGAAATCACCAACGATGACATTGATCGCGAGAAGAACACGACTTCGCGCTTGCGCATCGGTTCGCGTCTGTCACGCACCGACCTGTTGCACATTGCGCTGATGAGTTCGGAAAATCGTGCCGCCTCGGCGCTCGGCCGCAATTATCCGGGCGGTACGCCAGCGTTTGTGGCAGCGATGAATGCAAAGGCCAAGTCGCTTGGCATGGTAAATACCCACTACGCCGATGCCAGCGGCCTCTCAAGCCGGAATGTTGCCAGCGCCAGCGATCTGGCCAAGCTGGTGCTGGTGGCATCGAAACAGCCGCTGCTGCGCCAATACTCGACCGACACGAAATACGTGGTCGATACCGGCGGCCACATTCTGCAATATGCGAATACCAATCAACTGGTGAAGAACCCGGAGTGGGATATCAGCCTGCAAAAGACAGGTTACATTGCCGAGGCGGGCCGTTGCCTGGTGATGCAGGCGAAGGTGCAGGGACGGCCGGTGGTGATGGTATTCCTCGATTCGAAAGGCAAGCATTCGCGGCTGGGTGATGCAACGCGTGTGCGCAAGTGGCTGGCAAGCGATGGTCAGCACGCCACGCGGCGTGGCGGCAATGCGATTCCGCAGAGCTGAGTCAGCTTTTCCCGTTTATCCGGCGGCGGCGTAACCTAGCGCCGCCGAAATTTTTTCTGCCGCGCCGACCAGATCGGTTGTCCAGGCGTCGCGCAGCCGGTCGGCCGGTGCGGAAATCGACAACCCGGCGATCAATGCTCCGCCATCGTCGCGGATGGCGGCTGCGATGCAGCGCACACCTGGTTCCCATTCCTCATTGTCACGAGCGCAGCCGCTGGCGCGCACATGGCGCAATTCCTGTTCCAGTCGCGCCAGTTCGGTGATTGAGTTGCGTGTTGTGCCGCGCAAGCCGGTGCGTTGCGCATAGGCTTGCACCGCTTGCGGCGGTTCTTCCGACAGGAACAGTTTTCCGGCGGAAGACAGGTGCAATGGCACATGTCCGCCGATGGCGCGCACCACCTGCATGCCGGAACCCTGCTGATATGCCTGATCGATATAGACGATTTCATCCCCCTGACGCACCGACAGGTTGACCGTCTGCCTCGTCTTGCGATGCAGTTCGCGTATCGGGCCGGCGGCAATATGGCGGATGTTCAGGCGGCTTTTGACCACGTTGCCCAGTTCCAGCAGCCGCAGACCAAGCCGGTAGGTGCCGGATTCGTCGCGGTCAACGAACCGCTTGGTGGCCATGTCGTTCAGGATGCGGTGCGCGGTGGACGGGTGCAGGCCGGACTGGCGCGCAAGTTCCTTAAGCGTTAGCGAATCCGGGGTGTGAGCCAGAATGTCGAGCAGCGAAGTCATGCGCTCGATGACTTGGATGGCGGTTTTGCCGGAAAGGTTGGTATCCATCGTATGTTTGTTATACCACAATGCAAAATGCGCGGCCGGTTTTTGGGTGCGGCATGGCAGTTTTTCGAATCAAGGCTCATAATGCTGGCTGCAAACGATAATGGGCAGAATATGAGCGAGCGGCAGCCGGTCAGCGAATTCAAGAGCAAAAGTGGAGTGCGGCGGATTTTCGCCGCGTTTTTCTATTCAATCGATGGTCTGCTGGCTGCAATCCGATCCGAACATGCATTCCGGCAGGAATTGCTGCTGGCGGCAGTCGCGGCGGTGGTGGCGCTGCTGCTGCCAGTCAGCGCGCTGGAAAAGCTGCTGCTGATCGGCGTGATGGTGCTGGTGTTGATCGTCGAACTGCTGAATTCCGCCGTCGAGGCGGTGGTTGATCGCGTGTCGCTCGAACGCCACCCGCTGTCGAAGAATGCGAAGGATTTTGGCAGCGCCGCCGTGTTGCTGGCACTGCTTTTGGCTGGCGCGGCCTGGGCGGTCGTGCTGTGGCGCTGGTGGTCTGCGTGAACTCCGCTGTTTGGGCAGACCGTGGGGTATCACTGAAAACAGTGCTGGCGGGCCACAGTTTCCGCGGCACTTTGAAAATACAGCCGGGAGTATTTTTTGCTGAATTTTGCTGAATATAGTGTTGCAACGGGTGCCGGTTGGCACGAACGGGGCCGAAGCGGCGTTGAGGTGGTTTGATGCTGGCCGCGATTGACTTGGGTTCAAACAGTTTTCGCCTGCATGTAGGCCAGCATGATGGCGAAAAGATTGCCGTGGTTGCCAGCGCGCGCGAACCAACACGGCTGGCTGCTGGGCTGGACCAGGCGGGCTATCTGACGCATGCGTCGATGGATCGCGCAATGGTCGCGCTGGAACGGCTGGGCGAAGTGTTGCGCCAGCATCCGCTCGACGATGTGCGCGCGGTGGCAACGAACACGATGCGCATCGCGGGCAATGCGGCCGAATTTTTGCCGGTGGCGGAAAAGGCGCTTGGCTGTCCCATCGAAATCATTTCCGGCGAGGAAGAGGCGCGGCTGATTTACCTTGGCATTGCGAATCAGCTGGCGACCCCCGGCGAGCGACGGCTGGTGATCGATATCGGCGGCGGTTCGACCGAGCTGATTCTCGGCTGTGGTAAGGAAATCGAGCGGGCTGAATCGATCGGCATCGGTACCGTGCAGCAGAGCATGACCTTCTTTCCGGATGGTCGGATTGATGCCAGCGCGTTCGAGCAGGCGATCCTGTATGCGCGCAGCCGTTTCGAGGATGTGTTCTCGCCGCAGCAGAAACCGTGGAAAAACGTTTACGGTTCATCCGGCACGATGCGCGCCATTGCTGAAATCATTTCCCGGAACAATCTTGGCGACGGCGAGTTTTCGCGCGTCAGCATGGAGGCGCTCAAGGAGAAGATGATCGCCTTCGGTCGCATCGATCGGCTGGAATTCGACAAGCTGCGTCCGGATCGGGTTGAATCGCTGGTGGGCGGATTGTCCATCCTGCTCGGGTTGACGCAGGAAATGGACATCGACGCGCTGTCGCCGATTGAAGGTGGTTTGCGGCTGGGCGTGATGTGGGATTTGCATCTGCGCGCGACCCAGCGCGACCGGCGCGAACAGTCTGTGCGCAGCTTCCTGCAGCGTTTTGCTGCGGACGAATCGCGTGCGAATCAGGTTGCCGATTACGCGCTGGCGCTGTATGGCCAGCTCAAGCCGGGGACGGATGCATTTTCGAAATTGCTGCGCTGGAGCGCGGTGCTGCACGAAGTTGGCCTGGCGGTGTCGCCGACGAATTACCACAAGCACGGCGCCTATTTGATCGAGAATGCCGACTTGCCGGGCTTTACCACGCGCGAACAACGAACCATGGGGCGTTTCATCCTCGGACAGAAGGGCAATCTGCGCAAGCTTGATGGTGCGCTGAATGAACCGGATATTGCCAAAGCCGTGCTGGCATTGCGGCTGGCGGTCATGTTCATGCATTCGCGCATCGATGTCGATGTCAGCGAAATGCGCGTGAAAATGAAAAATCGCATCGATCTCGAATTCAGGCTCGATCAGATGTCGATGCACCCCACACTGCCTTACTGGATCGAACAGGAGCGCAAATTTTGGGGCGATGTCGGGATGATATTCAACGTCAAAACCAGAGGATAGCTGGCGGCGGCAGGCAGACGTTAATCGAAGTGCAGTTCGCCGTCGACATGTTCCGCCGTTTCTGGCGTCAGCGCCAGGCTGACTGCATGCGCGACGCTCAACCGGCTGATGCCCATGTCGGGAAACTCCAGCGCGATTGAATGTTGCAGCACGGTATATGGCGCATCCTTGACTCGCGCCAGCACCAGCCGTTTGCCTTGCGCGGCAACGAACACGGCCAGATCGCGCAGTGCTTCGATGCTGACGCTGTCCAGATCCGGGGATTCTTCCAGACTGAGCACGACTGCGTGCACCGAAGTGTCGGTGGCCAGGATCATTTGCCGCAAGCGGCTCATCATCCGGTCGGCATTGGCAAAAAACAGCGCCTGATCCGGGCGCAAGATGATTACGCCGGGAATGGCGCTCGCTCTGGGAAAGGTCGCCATGTTCACGAAATCGTGTTCGCGCCGGCCATGTCGTCCGAGCTGCGCCACGGTCGCGGCCGACATCTGGCGCAGCATCAGGAAAATGCTGATGCCGACGGCAACCAGCAAGCCGTCGAGCACGCCTAGCGCCAGCACTGCAATCACTGCGGCGACGATCACGACATGGTCACGGCGCCAAGCAAAATACGGCCTGAATGTTGCCAGCGTCAGCGTGTGGCTGACCGCGTGGATGACGATGGCGGCCAGCACCGGCTTGGGAATCAGCGCAATCGCTGGCAATAGCGTCAGCACGACCGGCAGTACGACCAGCGCGGCCACGAAGCCGGACAGGCGTGATTGCGCGCCCTGTTTTTCATTTGCCGCGGTGGCCGAATAGCCGGCGCCAACCGGCATGCCATTGAACAGGCCGGAAACCAGATTACAGGCGCCCAGTGCGAGCAGATCGCGGTTCGGCAGCACGTCGTCGCCATGCTTGATGGCGAAGCTGCGGATCGAACTGTACGATTCCGCATACAGAATGAACGCCATCCCGAGGCCGATTTCACCGAGCTGCAGCCATTCGGCATTCGTGAGTTGCGGCAACGACGGCGTGGCCAGTCCCATTTCAATCGTGCCGACCAGCTTCACGCCATACGCAGGCAGATTCAGCCATTGACTGGCGACGATGCCGAGCAGCAGTACGATGACGCCGCCGGGAAGCAGGCGGATGCGCTCCAGCAGAAAGAGGAGGCCGAGCGATGCGGCGGCGATTGCCATGCTGGCCTGATTCCAGTGGTCGAATTGCCGTGCCAGTTCCAGCACGATATCGAACAGGCTTGAGCCTTCCGTCCTGACGCCGGCGATTTCCACGCATTGCTTGACGATGATGACGATCACCAGCCCGAACGTGAATCCGCGCAGCACCGGCTTGGCGATGAAATCGGTCATGTTGCCCATTTTTGCCGCGCCGGCCAGCATAAACAGCACGCCGGTGACCATCACCAGTCCGCCCGCCATCGTTAGCCGCATGGCCGGAGCGCCGTCGGACATCGAAGCCGAAGCGGCTGCCAGCAGGATGGCGGATGACGAGGTGGCGGACACGATAGCGAAACGGCTGCTGCCGAAAATCGCGTAGCAGACCAAACCTGCGAACAGCGCAAAAATGCCGGCTTGTGGCGGCATGTTGCCGATGCCGGAATAGGCCAGCGCCTGTGGCAGCAGCAGGCCGGCTAGCGACAGTCCGGCGATGAGGTCGTGCCAGCTTGGGCGCTGCTTGTTGCCGCCCATGCTGGCGGCGCCTGGTTCAGTGGTGGGTGGCGTCATGTTCCATCGCGAGATGTCCGTGCGTGACGGAGTCGGTTGCTGTTACGGCGGCAGCCGGATGCTGGCAGCGCCAATGGCTGCATGATACTGAATTTTGCCGTGAAACGCGGTGAAAACAGAGGCATTTGCCATTGTGTTGTTTGTCGTGCGTCTGGTTTGTTGTAATCTTTGCTTTAGGGGGCATCGCATGGGGCGAAGCGGGCATAGCGGGAGGTTGGCATGGCAGTCAACTGGAAGTTGCCTTTGCGGCAGACATCGGGCGTAGCCGTCGTCGCCCAGACGTTGACACTGCCGGCGCGCGCTACGGTAGCGCAGGGCTTGCAGCAGATGGTCGCGAACTGCATGATGCAGATCCGGGGCAATGAAGCTGGTGTTGTCAGCGGATATGCCCCCGAATGCGTGCATCAGATGCGGGTCGGCTTGCGCCGGCTGAATTCGGCCTTGAAGCTGTTTCGCGACCTCGTGCCCTGTCCGCCGGAATTGCTGCTCGAACTGTCCTGGATTCGGCGCGAACTGGGTGCGGCGCGCGATTGGGAGGTGCTTGCGCATGAAACGCTGGCTGAAGTGCCGGCCATGGTGCCGGATGGATTGGCGCCGTTGCGCCAGGCGATTGCAAATCGCGCTGGCGGCAGCCGGCGACGGGTCGCGGCTGCGGTCAAGTCGCCGCGCTATCTGCAGTGCATCGAGGTGTTCGAAAACTGGGTTGCCGGCATGGCGCATGATGATTCGGCGCTATTGAATGCGCCGCTGGCGGCATATGCAAAACTCGTGTTGAAGCGGCAGCATGCGCAGTTGATCAGGCGTGGCGCGAAGTTGCGCCACGCCGATGCGGAGCGCCGCCATCGGATGCGCATTGCGGCCAAGAAAATGCGCTATGCGGCGGAATTTTTCCAGTCGCTATGTGCGCCGACAAAAACGCGGGCCTACATCAAGGCGCTGGCGGGATTGCAGACGGTGATGGGCGAATTGAACGATATCGTGGTGGCCGAGGAATTGTTGCGACAACTGGTCAAGCGGCAGCAGTTGCTGGCCGATGGCGCCTGGTTCGTTCGTGGTTATCTTGCCGGCCGCGGCACCGATGAATTGCGCGACCTGTTCAAGGCGTGGAAAGAATTCGGCCGGGTCGCGCCGCCGGTGTAATGGGCCGAGCTTCGTTCAGAAACGGTAACGCATCAGATCGCCCAGAATTTGCATGGATGATGAGTCGATTTCAATGAACTTCAGGCTGGTGCGGAATCCCTGCGTGCCGACGCATATGCTGGCCGTGCATTTCGACACGGCGCGCACTAGCGGAAATCGGCCGTCCAGCGGCACGTTGAAATCGATGTCGCAAATACTGCCGCTGGCAATTTGCAGCGGACTCATCATCGTCATCGCATTCGGAGAAACGTCCAGCGAACGGGCGCGCAACCGCATCGAATCCCTGAAAGCCAAGTTGACCGACATCCGCAAAACCCTGCGCAAGGATGAATTCGACGTTTCATTGCCATACTGAAGGAGCGCAGTGTTCATATCGTTCTTGGTCACATTGTTTCCTTGCGGGAATTTTGACGCCTGAATGTGACTTGAACGTGACGCAATGTTTTGTCATGAGGTTGAAACATGGTCGTCACTTGGATGAAATTTTTGGCAATTACGCTGGTCATGTCATAACCGAAAGGACATACCATGCGACTTTCCACTGTTTCCAATGAAACCGTTTCGAATGTTCCCAAACTCAGCCTGAGTCTCGCCAGTACGCCGGAGGAAGTGCGTGAGGTGCAGCGTCTGCGTTACAAGGTGTTCGTCGATTCGATGGGCATTACGGCGCTGATCAATCCGGAAGGACTCGATCGCGACGAGTTCGACGAGTTTGGCGACCATTTGATCGTGCGGGATACGAACACGTTGGAAGTGGTTGGAACCTACCGGATTCTGGGGCCGCACGGCGCGCGCCGGATTGGCCGCTTCTATTCGGAACAGGAATTCAATCTGGGCCGCTTGCGGAATCTGCGCGGTTCGATGGCAGAAGCAGGCCGGGCATGCGTGCATCCAGAGTACCGCAGTGGCGCAGTGATTGCGCTGTTGTGGTCAGGTCTGGCGGCTTACATGAAAAAAGAGCAGTGCAAGTATCTGGTCGGCTGTGCCAGCGTCAGCCTGGCGGACGGCGGCCACAATCTGGCGGCGCTGTACCATTCGATTGACCCGGCGAATCGCGCGCCGGCTGAATACCGTGTGACGCCGCACTTGCCGTTTCCGATTGATACGCGCGACACCGGCTGCAAGCCGCAGGTGCCGCCATTGATTCGCGGTTACCTGAAGGGCGGCGCATGGGTGTGCGGCGAACCGGCATGGGATCCGGATTTCCACTGCGCCGATCTGTTCATGCTGCTGCCGATGGACAAGCTCGACGATAAGTTCGCCCGTCACTATTTCCGTCAGCCGGCTGCCGCCGCATAAGAAACATGAGCAGCAACAGGCCGTTACTTGCGTACCGTCGGCAGCAGTTCGGGGGTCATCGCGGCGCGCAGGTAATTGCTGACTTCCCCATCGCGCTCGCGCTGGGAAATCCACCACACATTGCCGCGCCGAATTCGCCAATCCTGCGCGCTGCCTGAAATCAGCAGCGCGGCAACCTGGCCCAGCGTTGGCTGATGTCCGACGATCAGAACGGGTTCTCTCGAATTGGGCCAGTTTGCCGCCTGCAGGATTTTTTCCGGCGTCGAATCGGTTGCCAGCTCCGGATGGATGCGGAATTTGCGTCCGAGCGCCTCGGCCGTCTGCACGCAGCGCGTTGCCGGGCTGACCAGAATGCGGCAACTGTCCGGCAGGTTCGCATCGAGCCAGTCTGCGATTTTTGATGCCTGTTTGCGTCCCTTGCCATTCAGCGCGCGCGTCAGATCCGGTGTTCCCTGAAATGCCTCTGCGTGCCGCCACAGGATGAGTTCCATCGTGCTACCTTTCTGCCGGCGAGCCGAGTGTTTGCATCAGGAATTGCTGGGCGCTGAATGCCTGCTGCTTGCTGCGTGGCTTGCGGCGTTGATAATGGCCGTCGGACTGCAGCAGCCACGCATATGAATTGTCCTTCAGGTAGGGGCGCAGTCCTTCGGTCATGATGCGTCTCTTGATCGCCTTGTCCCGGATCGGGAAAGCGACCTCGATGCGGCGGAACAGGTTGCGTCCCATCCAGTCGGCGCTCGACAGATAGAGATCGTGCTGCAAATCGTTGCGGAAATAGTAGATGCGGCTGTGCTCGAGAAAACGGCCGACGATCGAACGCACGCGGATGTTTTCCGACAAGCCGGGCACGCCCGGCCTGAGCGCGCAGGCGCCGCGCACGATCAGGTCGATTTTCACGCCGGCGCGCGATGCGGCATACAGTTCGCGGATCACCGATTCCTCGACCAGCGAATTCATCTTGGCGACGATGTGCGCCTGTCGGCCGGCCTGCGCGATTTTGGCTTCATTGCGGATGGCCTTGATCAGTTCGTTGTGCAGCGAAAACGGCGCCAGCCAGAGCTGGTTCAGCTTTTTCGGTCTGGTCAGGCTGGTCAGGTGGATGAACACTTCGTTCACTTCGCTGGCGATTTCCTGATTCGATGTTAGCAGACCGAAATCGGTATACAGTCTGGCGGTTGACGGGTGATAGTTGCCTGTGCCGATGTGAGCGTAGTAGCGCAGGCCGCCTTTCTCGCGCCGTATCACCAGCGCCAGCTTGGCGTGGGTTTTCAGTCCCATCACGCCATAAATCACCTGCACACCTTCCTGTTCCAGTCGCTGAGCCCAGTCGATGTTCCGTTCTTCGTCGAAACGCGCCTTCAGCTCGACGATGGCGGTCACTTCCTTGCCTTGTCTGGCTGCTTCGATCAGCGATTCGACCAGCTCGGAATTCGAGCCGACACGGTACAGCGAATGCTTGATCACCACCACATTGGGGTCGAACGCCGCCGCGCGGATGAAATCGACCACGGTCTGGAATGGCTCGAACGGGTGGTGCAGCAGGATGTCATGCTTTTGCAGCGTGGCAAAGATGTTGCCCATTTCCAGCGCCGGTTGCGGTCCGGGCGAGAACGGCGCAAAAAACATCGACGGATTCTTGATCAGGTCGAGCAGTTCCATCAATCGCACCATGTTGACCGGCCCATCGACCCGGTACAGGTTCGATTCATTCAGCGCGAACTGGTTCATCAGGAATTGCGCCAGATCTTCCGGGCAGTTGCGCGCGACTTCCAGCCGCACCGCGGCGCCGAACTGGCGGTTGTGCAATTCGCCGCGCAGGGCTTCGCGCAGGTTTTTCACTTCGTCTTCGTCGATCCACATGTCGCTGTCGCGCGTCAGCCGGAACTGGGAGTAGGCGACCACTTCGCGTTGCGGAAACAGATCCGGCAGATGCGCGTGGATGATGGATGACAGCAGGCAGAACGAAGCGCCGTGGCCGTCGGACGCCTCGTCCGGCAGGCGGATGATGCGCGGTAGTACCCGTGGCGCCTTGACGATGGCAATCGCGCTGCCGCGGCCAAATGCATCCTTGCCTGACAGCGCCACGATGAAATTCAGGCTTTTGTTGGCGACTTGCGGGAATGGATGCGACGGATCGAGCACGATAGGCGTCAGGAGCGGCCGGATGTTTGATTCAAAATACGTCTTGACCCAGTTGCGCTGCGCCTCGGTGCGGTCTGCATGCCGCAGCAGTCGGTAGCCGCGAGCGGCCAGGCGCGGCAGCACCTCGGTGTTCAGGATTTCATACTGCCGGTCGACCAGCTTGTGGCATTCAACGCTGACGCGTTCCAGTGATGCCATCAGTTCCGGCTGGTTGATGGTGGGATCGTCATCGATGCCTTTCGCCATCAGGCTGGCGATGCGCACTTCAAAGAACTCGTCCAGATTGCTGCTGACGATGCACAGGAAGCGCAAGCGTTCCAGCAGCGGATGGGCGCGGTCTTCGGCCATGCCCAGCACGCGGCGGTTAAATGCAAGCAGGGATAATTCGCGGTCGAGAAAAATTTCGGGGTTCAGAAGTTCGGAAGACATCGTGCGGATCGACTCATGGTCATATTGTTGTAATGGAGTCAGGTACGGTTGGCCCTGGGTGGCGGTATCGCTTGCGTATGGCAGCGACAGCTCGGTAAAAAGGCATGCCAGTTCTGATTCTCTCATAGTAATGCCATGGAATTGTGACGGCTTAATGAATCGGCGTGAGGGCAGGGGGAGTCATTTCCTTGTCCGGCCGATGAAAAACGGCAAGAGTGCGCCTGTTTTTTCATCCGCTGGGCGCGCGCGGATTGCGGCGCGGGGAAGCGGGCTAAAATAACTGACTCAAAAGCCATCTTCGGTCAATAAGCCTAAAAAATATACTCCTGCCAGTATTTTAAAACAGCAAGCAAATATGTGGCCAAGCGCGGTATTTTGGCTATATACCCCTGCATTTTTCTCGGTTCGCAGTCTGAGCGGCTAAATTTTGCTGGCGCAGCCAGCTTTTTCATCGCGCGTTGGCACCCGCCCGTGGGGAGGTGGATGCCTGAGCGCAATTGGATGTTAAAGTGGGGACGGAGCGGTGGCGGTGTTTCGTAACTCTGTCCCCGTGGAGCGGGCGGAGTTAGCTGACAGCCAGTTGCTTGCTGGCCGAGCCCGGTTTTTTCGGCAGGTTCAGTTCCAGCACGCCATTGTTGTATTTCGCTTCCGCCTTGGCATCATCCACTTCCTGTGCCAGCGTGAAGCTGCGGTACTGTTGGCCGTAATAGCGTTCGGAACGGATGACGTTGCCTTCTTTCTTTTCTTCCTTTTCCTTTTTGACTTCAACGCTGATGGCGACATGGTTGCCGTCGATGGTTACCTTGATGTCTTCCTTGTTGACGCCGGGGATGTCGGCCTTCACCAGGTAGGCGCCATCGTTTTCGGTCACATCCATCTTGATTCGTGGTTCGGCTTCCATCGCGCCCCAGGATGGCATCAGCCGGAAATCCTTGAACATTTCCTCGAAATTCTTCATCGGTTCGAAACGGCTCAGGTCGCCGAACGGATTAAAACGCATCAGGTTTCTGGACATCGCAATTCTCCTTGAAAGTGGAATGCAGTGAGAGGCTGGCGGTTTCAATGCCACGCCAAAAGTATAGGCAAATGCCGGCCGGCAAATTTGATTGGTGTCAAACGCGCTGCTTGCTGTTAAAATGGGGTCGGAGTCGATTTTGACTGGGTTGGAATCAAGCATCTTTACCGACATTCTCATTCTTATGGCTAGAACAGCGCGTCTTGTTATCCCGAATATGCCGCACCACATCATCCAGAGCGGCAATGATCGGCAATCCATTTTTCGTGACGACGCCGATTATCTGGCGTTTCAGGCGTGGCTGAAGGATGCGGCGCGGCAGTTCAGAGTGGCGTTGCATGCGTATGTGCTGCTGCCCAATCAAGTGCATTTGCTGGCAACGCCCGTGGATGAAACCGGGCTGGCGCGCATGATGCAGTGGGTCGGGCGTTACTATGTGCCTTATTTCAATCAGAAATACAGCCGTTCAGGCACCCTGTGGCAGGGGCGCTTCAAAACCTCGGTTATCGAGTCGGAGCAATATTTCTTGCCATGCAGCCGGTATATCGAAATGAAACCGGTGCGGACTGGCCTGGCTGCGAATCCGGCAGACTATCGCTGGTCGAGTTTCGCGCATCACGTCGGGGATCGTCCTGATTCGATGATTACCGATCATCCGCTTTACTGGGGAATGGGGAATACGCCATTTGAACGCGAGGCGGCGTACAAGGCGTGGATTCTGCAGCCGGTTCCAGATGGCGAGCTGGATGCGTTAAGCAGCGCGGTGGCCAAAGGGTGGGCGCTGGGGTCGGACGAATTCAAGATTGCGCTGGAAAGGCGGACCAGCCGCAGGGTTCGTCCGGGCAAGAAGGGCCGACCGCGAAAGCAGGCGGATGGTCAGTCAGCTGAACCGTCGCTTGGTGGTTGATCGGTCTTGGTGTGGGGATTGCTGGTTTTGACATCACGCGGGTAGTCTGGTTGGTAATTTAATATGTCCCCATTTTGCAAAATCGCATAATTTTCTGGAAATAAGACTACTCCGACCCCATTTATTGTTCTTGAATTATTGTGGGTGCTGTCCTATGCTGAAAGGCTAACACTTTTCAGCACTGGAGTATTTATGCACGCGCAAGGTTTGTACAACCCGGCCAACGAACATGACGCCTGTGGCGTCGGCTTTGTTGCCAACATCAAGGGCAAGAAGAGCCACTCGATTGTCGAGCAGGGCTTGCTGATTCTGAAGAATCTCGACCACCGCGGCGCGGTCGGCGCGGACAAACTGATGGGTGACGGCGCGGGCATTCTGATCCAGATTCCTGACCAGTTCTATCGCGAGGAGATGGCGAAGCAGGGCGTGACCCTGCCGCCGCCGGGCGAATATGGCGTCGGCATGGTTTTCCTGCCGAAAGAAAACGCCTCGCGCATTGCGTGCGAACAGGAAATCGAGCGCGCGGTTCGTGCCGAACGTCAGGTGGTTCTGGGCTGGCGCGACGTGCCGGTTGATGCGGAAATGCCGATGTCGCCGACGGTGCGCGACAAGGAGCCGATCATTCGCCAGATTTTCATCGGCCGCGGCGGTGACGTGATGGTGACCGATGCGCTGGAACGCAAGCTGTATGTCATCCGCAAGGCTTCGGGTCACGCAATCCAGGCGTTGAACCTCAAGCATGGCAATGAATTTTTCGTGCCGTCGATGTCGGCGCGCACGATTGTGTACAAGGGCTTGTTGCTGGCGGATCAGGTCGCGACCTATTACAAGGATTTGCAGGACCCGCGCTGCGTTTCGGCGCTGGCGATGGTGCATCAGCGCTTCTCGACCAACACGTTCCCGGAATGGCCGCTGGCTCATCCGTACCGCCTGATTGCGCATAACGGCGAGATCAACACGGTCAAGGGCAATTTCAACTGGATGCGCGCCCGCGTCGGCGTGATGCAGTCTGCCGTGCTGGGCGAGGATCTGCAAAAACTGTATCCGCTGATTTACGAAGGCCAGTCCGATACCGCCTGCTTCGACAACGCGCTCGAACTGCTGGTGATGGCCGGCTATCCGATCGCGCAGGCGATGATGATGATGATTCCGGAAGCGTGGGAAAACCACAATCTGATGGATGACAGCCGCCGCGCATTCTACGAATACCATGCTGCCATGATGGAGCCGTGGGACGGCCCGGCGGCGATGGCGTTCACCGACGGTCGCCACATCGGCGGCACGCTGGATCGCAATGGCCTGCGCCCGGCGCGCTACATCGTGACCGACGATGATCTGGTCGTGATGGCTTCCGAATCCGGCGTATTGCCGATTCCGGAATCGCGCATCATCCAGAAATGGCGCCTGCAGCCGGGCAAGATGTTCCTGATCGATCTGGAAGCTGGCCGCATCATCGACGACAAGGAAATCAAGGATACCTACGCCAATGCGAAGCCGTACAAGGCGTGGATTGATTCGGTCCGCATCCGTCTGGCGGATATCCGCAAGGAAGCGGCCGACGATGCATCGGATGTACCGCTGCTCGACCGCCAGCAGGCTTTCGGCTACACGCAGGAAGAGCTCAAGATGCTGCTGCCGTCGATGGCAACCAATGGCGAGGAGGCCATCGGCTCGATGGGCAACGATTCGCCGCTGGCCGTCATGTCGAACAAGCTCAAGCCGCTGTACAACTATTTCCAGCAGCTGTTTGCGCAGGTGACCAATCCGCCGATCGACCCGATCCGCGAAGAGATGGTGATGTCGCTGGTTTCTTTCATCGGGCCGAAACCGAACCTGCTGGATACCAATAACGTCAACCCGCCGATGCGGCTGGTGGTGTCGCAGCCGATACTGGATTTTACCGACATGGCAACCGTGCGCAGCATCGATGCGCACACCCGCGGCAAGTTCCGTTCGTATGAACTGAACATTTGCTACCCGGTGGCCTGGGGCAAGGATGGCATCGAGGCGCGCCTGGCGTCGCTGTGTGCCGAGGCGGTCGATGCGGTGACTTCCGGTCACAACATCCTGATCGTTTCCGACCGCAAGGTGTGTTCCGAGCAAATTGCCATTCCGGCGTTGCTGGCGACATCGGCCATCCATCAGCATCTGGTATCGAAGGGCTTGCGCGCTTCGACCGGCCTTGTGGTCGAAACCGGTTCGGCGCGCGAAACGCATCATTTCGCGCTGCTGGCCGGCTATGGCGCCGAGGCCGTTCACCCGTATCTGGCGCTCGAAACGGTATCGAACAACGCCAGCGAGTGGTCGTCCGAGCTGACGCCGGAATACGCGCAAGCGAACTTCATCAAGGCGGTCGGCAAAGGGTTGCTCAAGATTATGTCCAAGATGGGCATCTCGGCCTACATGTCTTACTGTGGCGCGCAGATTTTCGAGGCAGTCGGCCTGAATTCCGCGCTGGTGGACAAGTATTTCAAGGGCACGTCGTCCAGCATTGAGGGCATTGGCGTGTTTGATGTGGCGGAGGAAGCGCTTCGCCTGCACCAGCTGGCGTTCGGCGATGACGTGCTGCTCAAGGATGCGCTGGATCCGGGTGGCGAATACGCTTTCCGTACCCGTGGCGAGGAACACATGTTCACGCCGGATGCGATCGCCAAGCTGCAGCACTCGGCTCGCGCCAACAACTACAGCACCTACAAGGAATTTGCCCAGATCATCAACGATCAGTCGAAGCGCCAGATGACGCTGCGCGGCCTGTTCGAATTCAAGATCGATCCGAGCAAGGCAATTGCGCTGGACGAAGTCGAACCCGCCAAGGAAATCGTGAAGCGTTTCGCCACCGGCGCGATGTCGCTCGGCTCGATCAGCACCGAAGCGCACTCGACGCTGGCGGTCGCGATGAACCGTATCGGCGGCAAGTCGAATACCGGCGAAGGCGGCGAGGATCCGGTGCGTTACGTGAATGAGCAGCGCGGCATCAGGATCGGCGCGGGCGAAACCATCGCCTCCGTTCTGGGCGCAGGGCTGGTTTATGCCGATATCCCGCTGCAGGAAGGCGACTCGATGCGCTCCAGGATCAAGCAGGTCGCATCCGGACGTTTCGGTGTGACGGCCGAGTACCTGAATTCCGCCGATCAGATTCAGATCAAGATGGCGCAGGGCGCAAAGCCGGGCGAAGGCGGTCAGCTGCCGGGCGGCAAGGTGTCCGAGTACATCGCGAAACTGCGTTTTTCAGTGCCGGGCGTCGGCCTGATTTCGCCGCCGCCGCACCATGACATCTATTCGATCGAAGATTTGGCGCAGCTGATTCACGATCTGAAAAATGCCAATCCGAAAGCATCGATTTCGGTCAAGCTGGTGTCGGAAGTGGGCGTCGGTACGGTGGCCGCCGGCGTTTCCAAGGCTAAGGCGGATCATGTCGTGATTTCCGGTTATGACGGCGGCACCGGTGCGTCGCCGCTGTCGTCGATCAAGCATGCCGGCACGCCGTGGGAGCTTGGCTTGTCCGAAACGCAGCAGACGCTGGTGCTAAACAACCTGCGCGGTCGCATCCGCGTTCAGGCCGACGGCCAGATGAAGACTGGCCGCGATGTGGCGATTGCGGCGATTCTCGGCGCGGATGAAGTGGGCTTCGCAACGGCGCCGTTGGTGGTTGAAGGCTGCATCATGATGCGCAAGTGCCATCTGAACACCTGTCCGGTTGGTGTGGCGACGCAGGACCCGGTATTGCGCGCGAAATTCAATGGCAAGCCGGAACATGTGGTGAACTACTTCTTCTTCGTGGCCGAGGAGCTGCGGCAGATCATGGCGCAGCTCGGTATTCGCACTTATCAGGATTTGATCGGCCGCGTGGATTTGCTGGACAAGTCCAGGGCTGTGATGCACTGGAAGAGTCACGGACTGGATTTCAGCAAGATTTTCCACGATCCGGAAGTTGGCGAGAATATCCATCGCAAGCATGCCGAAGAGCAGGAGCACGGCTTGGACAAGGCGCTGGATCACAAACTGATCGCGCAAGCCAGAAATGCGCTGGAAAAGGGAGAAAAGGTTTCCTTCATTTCTCCGATTCGCAACGTCAATCGCACTGTCGGAACCATGTTGTCCGGCGAAGTGGCCAAGCGGTACGGCCATGCCGGTTTGCCGGATGACACCATTCATATTCAGCTTGAAGGCACAGCCGGCCAGTCAGTCGGCGCGTTCCTGGCGCGTGGCGTGACGCTGGATCTGGTGGGCGAGGCCAATGACTATGTTGGCAAGGGCGTTTCCGGCGGACGGGTGATTGTGCGCCCGAACACTGAATTCCGCGGCCGGGCGCTTGACAACATCATTGCTGGCAACACGGTGCTTTATGGCGCGATTGCTGGCGAGGCGTTCGTCAATGGCGTGGCGGGCGAGCGTTTTGCGGTTCGCAACTCGGGCGCCGCCGCCGTGGTCGAAGGCGTAGGCGACCACGGATGCGAGTACATGACCGGCGGAACTGTCATCGTGCTGGGAGCTACCGGCCGCAATTTTGCTGCGGGCATGTCTGGCGGCGTCGCTTACGTTTACGATCCGGATGGTGATTTCGAGAAGCGCTGCAATTTGTCCATGGTGGCGCTTGAGCCGGTGATGTCGAGTGCGGAGCAGGAATCCGCGGTCGATCGCGCGCTGTGGCATAGCGTGGAGCGTGGCGGCGAACGGGAAACCGACGAGGCAATCCTGCGGCGGCAGATCGAGCGGCACTTCAAGTTTACCGGCAGCACGCGTGCGCGCAGCCTGCTGGATGATTGGGGCAATGCCCGTTCCCGTTTCGTCAAGGTATTCCCGCTGGAATACCGGCGCGCGCTGCAGGACATGTTTAATCGCCAGGCGGCTGCCGATACTTCGGAAATCGCAGCGTAAGACTAATTTATGCCTGCCATCCCAGCAGGATGGCAGGCGGAATCGACAGAGGTAAGCAATGGGTAAGATCACTGGCTTCATGGAATATCAGCGACAGGCGGAAATGCATCTGTCGCCGCAGGAGCGCGTCAAGAACTACAAGGAATTCGTTTTCCGCCTGGAGGATAAGGAAGCGCAGATCCAGGGCGCGCGCTGCATGAATTGTGGCGTTCCATTCTGCAATAACGGATGTCCGGTCAACAACATTATTCCTGACTGGAACGATTTGGTGTATCACGACAAGGTACGGGCAGCATTGGACGTGCTGCATTCGACCAACAACTTTCCTGAATTCACCGGACGCGTCTGCCCGGCGCCGTGCGAAGCGGCCTGTACGCTGAACATCAATTCAGATCCGGTTGGCATCAAGTCAATCGAGCACTACATCATCGACAAGGCGTGGGAAAACGGCTGGGTTGTGCCACAGCCAGCGCCAGTCAAAACGGGCAAGAAAGTGGCGGTTGTCGGCTCCGGACCGGCCGGGCTGGCAGCTGCGCAGCAACTGGCGCGCGCGGGCCATGATGTGACCGTGTTCGAGAAAAACGATCGGGCCGGCGGTCTTTTGCGTTATGGCATTCCTGACTTCAAACTGGAGAAAGACCTTATTGACCGGCGCATCAAGCAGATGGAAGCTGAAGGCGTGGTATTCCGCACCGGCGTTCTGATCGGCAAGGATTTCCCGGAGAGGATTGCGAATTATTCAAAAGAAACCATTTCTCCCGAAACGCTGCGCGCGGAATTTGACGCAGTCATTCTGGCTGGGGGCGCGGAACAGGCGCGCGACTTGCCGGTACCGGGCCGCGAGCTGGATGGCGTTCACTTCGCGATGGAGTTCCTGCACCAGCAAAACAAGGTGAATGCCGGCGATAAGCTGAAAAAACAGATTACCGCCACCGGCAAGCATGTAGTCGTCATCGGCGGCGGCGATACCGGTTCCGATTGCGTCGGCATTTCGCATCGCCAGGGTGCTGCCAGCATCATTCAGATCGAAGTGAATCCGCATCCGCCTGTGGTTGAAGACAAGCCGCTGGTGTGGCCTTATTGGCCGAAGAAACTGCGTACCTCGACTTCGCTGGAGGAAGGCGGCGAGCGTGAATGGGCTGTTGCCTCCAAACGTTTCGAAGGGAAGAGCGGCAAGGTGACCAAGCTGATTGCCAGCCGCGTCAAATGGGAGAATGGCAAGTTCGATGAAATTCCTGACTCGGAAATGGAACTGAAGGCTGATCTGGTGTTGATTGCAATCGGTTTTGCCAGCCCGGTCGGTTCGGTGCTGGAGGCGTTTGGCGTTGAGCGCGATGCGCGCGGCAATGCCAGGGCAGCGACGGATGGCGACGGCAGCTACCAGACTTCGGTCGAGAAAGTGTTTGCCGCCGGCGACATGCGGCGCGGCCAGTCCCTGATCGTATGGGCCATTCGCGAGGGACGCCAGTGTGCCCGGGCGGTGGATGAATATCTGATGGGCGGTTCCCAGTTGCCGCGCTGATTTCCCGTTGCCAAAAGCAACCAATGTAGCCCCGCCGGGATGAATATTCCGGCGGGGCTACCCCATTCCCGGTTGTATCCGCTACAATCAGGGTTCCATTCATTATTTTCATGTCGAATTACCATGATCAAGGGCAGCATAGTAGCCATCGTCACCCCGATGCACGAGGACGGCAGTCTCGATTTGCCGTGCCTGCGCAAGCTGATTGACTGGCATATTGAGGAAGGAACGGACGCGATTGTCATCGTCGGTACGACGGGAGAATCGCCGACTGTTTCTGTTGAAGAACATTGCGAGCTGATTCGCGTTGCCGTCGAGCACACCAATAAGCGCATTCCGATCATTGCCGGCACTGGCGGCAACTCGACCTCCGAGGCGATCGAGTTGACGCATTATGCGCGCAAGGTCGGTGCCGACGCGTCATTGCTGGTTGTGCCGTATTACAACCGCCCGACGCAGGAGGGGATGTACCAGCACTTCCGCAAAATTGCCGAGGCGGTTGATTTGCCGGCGATTCTGTATAACGTTCCCGGCCGCACGGTGGCCGACATGTCGAACGACACCATTTTGCGTTTGGCGCAGGTTCCTGGCATTGTCGGTGTCAAGGATGCAACTGGCAACATTGCGCGCGGCAGTGATCTGATTCGTCTGGCGCCGAAATCGTTTGCTGTTTATTCTGGCGACGATGCGACCGCGATAGCGCTGATGTTCTGTGGCGGTAGCGGCAATATTTCTGTGGTGGCCAATATTGCGCCGCGGGCAATGCATGAACTGTGTGATGCGGCAATGAAGGGCGATGTTGCGCGCGCGGTTGAGATCAACAACCGCATGTTGCCATTGCACCAGAAGATGTTTGTCGAGCCTAACCCCGTGCCGGTAAAATGGGCGATGCAACAGATGGGCAAGATTCCGTCTGGCATTCGTTTGCCGCTGGTGCCGCTGGCGACCGCGTGTCACGATGAAGTTCGCGCCGCCATGCGAGAATCCGGTCTGATGTAATTTCAAAAGTGCGAGCAGCCGGCGACAGTTCGCCGGACTCAAATGAAACTGTACTTTTCAGAGGTTGGTGATGGTTCAACGTAATATCGTGTTTTCCAGAAGCTTTTGGGTCATGCTGCCGTTGCTCGCCTTGTTGGGGTGCAGTTCCATCAACGAAATGGTTGAATCGGATCGGATCGATTACAAGAGCGCTTCCAAGAGCCAGGTATCGCGCCTTGAGGTTCCGCCGGATTTGACCCAGTTGCAGCGTGATAACCGGTATGCCATTCCGACTAGCGGCACCATCACCGCTTCCGATTACACCCAGCAGCAGGCCACGCGGCCGACGAACCAGGTGACGGTTGCCACCCGCAGCGTGGGCGACATTCGCGTTGAGCGTGTCGGCAACCAGCGTTGGCTGGTGGTGCGGAAGTCGCCGGAAACCTTGTGGCCGCAAATCAAGGAGTTCTGGCAAGATTCCGGTTTCCTGATTAATGTCGATCGTCCTGAGGTTGGCGTGATGGAAACAGATTGGGCCGAGAATCGTGCCAAGATTCCGCAGGATTTCCTGCGCAAGTCGATTGGCAAGGTGATTGACTCGCTGTATTCGACCGGCGAGCGCGACAGATTCCGCACGCGCCTGGAGCGCGCGCCAGATGGTTCGACCGAAATATACATCAGTCACCGAGGGATGCAGGAAGAGCTGACTGGCAACGACAAGGCTACGACAGTCTGGACGCCGCGTCAGTCTGATCCGGAACTGGAAGCCGAATTCCTGTCGCGTCTGATGGTGCGGCTTGGTGTTGAACGCGAGCGCGCAAAGGCTGTTGCGACCGCGCAAGTGGTAGCGCGCGGTTCGCTGGCAACGCTGGTCAAGGGAGAATATGTCGAAGTCAGCGAAGGGTTTGACCGTACCTGGCGTCGAGTTGGCCTGGCGCTCGACCGAGTCGGCTTTACGGTTGAAGATCGTGACCGTTCGCAGGGTTTGTATTATGTGCGCTATGTCGATCAGGATGAAGCGCCAAAGAACAAGGATGACAAGGGTATCTTGTCAAGGTGGTTCTCGTTCGGTGGCGACAGCGGCAAGAAGGCGCAGCGTTATCGTATTTCCGTCAAGCAGGCGGGCGAGGTCAGTCGCGTAACCGTTTTAAGCAACGAAGGCCGTCCGGAAAAATCGCAGGTTGGCGACAGGATCCTGTCGTTGCTGCAAGAACAGCTCAAGTGAGAGTGTTCCTGCCATCGTGAAATTTGCCAGTCTGGGCAGTGGCAGTGAAGGTAACGCGCTGCTAATTTCAGCTTCGTCTGGCATGACGGAAACGACAGTCATGCTGGATTGTGGCTTCGGCATTCGCGAAACCGAGCGCCGCCTGGCACGCTTGGGGGTTGCTGCCTCCGACCTGTCGGCGATCGTGGTTACGCATGAGCATCAGGATCACGTTGGGGGTGTATTCAGGCTGGCACGCCGTTACAAGCTGCCGGTCTGGATGAGTTTCGGCTCCTATCAGGGGCTGAACGGCGCGTGTGACGAGGTGACGGTTCATTTCTGCCGCGACGGGGAAACATTTGATATCGGTGATCTGCGACTGGCGCCTTACACGGTGCCGCATGATGCGCGTGAACCATTGCAATTTCACGCAACCGACGGCTTGTCCAAGCTAGGTGTGCTGACGGACGCAGGCCAGGTGACGTCACATATGCTGCAGGCGTTGCATGGCTGTGATGGGCTGGTGCTGGAATGCAATCACGATTCAGCCATGCTGGCCGATTCGGTTTATCCTGCATCGCTGAAACGTCGCATCCGCAGTGCTTACGGGCATCTATCAAATCGGGAATCGGCCGAAATTCTGGCAGCGCTTGATCAATCTCGGTTGAAAACAGTCATTGGGGCGCACCTGAGTGCAATCAACAATACACCTGGTCTGGCGCGGGCGGCACTGCAGGAAGGCCTAGGCGGTAGCAATGCGGAAGTCTGCATTGCCTGCCAGCACGAAGGATTCGGCTGGGTCGATATCCGGAGTTGAAGCTTGTAGAAGCAAAAATACCTGAGAGATATCGGATATTCCTAAGCTGTCGCGAATCTTCTGGTCAGATAACTGTTCTGAGAAGTATGCGCAGGACGAAAAAAATGCCGACCTAAAGGTCGGCATTTTTTGTGCTGGCAGATGCTTACTTGGAAGCAGCCGGCTTGGCAGCGGAAGCAGCAGCCGGTGCCGGAGCAGCGGCCGGAGCAGCAGCGGAAGCAGCCGGAGCAGCAGCGGAAGCAGCCGGAGCAGCGGCGGAAGCAGCCGGAGCAGCAGCGGAAGCAGCCGGAGCGGAAACAGCGGAAGCCGGCTTAGCAGCGGAAGCTGCGGAAGCGGATGCTTTTGCGGAAGCGGATGCAGGCTTGTCACCAATTTTGCAAGCGGTCAGGGCCAGAGCCATCATGCCTACGATCAACAGTGATTTTTTCATTTGTTTTCCTTCAAAAAAATAACAATTAATAATTACCGGTAATTACTACTAGATAGATCGCTTTCGAAGTCTTTCTGCACCATGAGTGCGTGCGGCACAACAGAAAGTGACCTAATCAGCCGATTATAGCGATTTTTTTTTCCATGTAACAGAGAAGTCAGCGAATTTGTGGTCGATTTGTAATATCGCAACAATTGGCTGCTGGTATTGAAAATGGGTTGACTTTCGAGTGTGAGCTGTGGCTTGGTCAGCGGGGATTGTGGATAAAGGTATAATGCGAAGCTTGTTTGATTGGGGATGTGAATGAAGATTTCGAAGAACACCGTGGTAACCGTGCAGTACGTTTTGCGGGATGCGCAAAACAATGTGATTGAGGAAGATTCAGATCCGATTGTTTATCTGCATGGCGGTTACGAAAATACGCTGCCGGCCATCGAAAAAGCGCTGGAAGGCCAGGAGACGGGGTTCTCGGTGGAAATCCAGGTCGAGCCGGAAGATGCGTTTGGTGAATACGATCCCGAACTGGTGCGGTTGGAAGATAGGGATAAATTGCCGACGCCGTTGGAAGTCGGCATGCAGTTCGAGGGCGTGCCGGAGCAGGCTGCGGCCGATGGTGATTCTGTCATTTTTGTAGTGACCGATATTGCAGAAGACAAGGTGGTGCTCGACGGCAATCACCCGTTGGCCGGGATTGCGTTGCGTTTCGAATTGAACGTCATTGAAGTGCGTGCGGCCAGCGACGATGAAATCGAACATCAGCATCCGCATTTCGACGAGTACGATGAGGATGACGACGATCAATATCGCAGCTTCCCCATTCAGTGATTACTGTTCCGTGAGCAGATAGTTGGATTTGACCGCTTGCGCTGCTCCAAGCTAGAATGCCCGATTGTCGATAATTGGGGGTGGCATGCGTCACAAACTGTTGGTTGGCAACTGGAAAATGAACGGCAGCCTTGCGGCAAACGTGATTTTGCTCAATGGCTTGAAGGCTGCTGCTCTGAAGCCTGAGCGCGATATTGCCGTTTGCGTGCCCGCGCCTTATCTGGCCCAGTGCCAGTCCGAGCTAAGCGGGTCACGGATCGGATGGGGGGCGCAGGACGTGTCGGCGCATGATGCTGGCGCATATACTGGCGAAATATCGGTTTCGATGTTGCGGGATTTCGGTTGCCGTTTTGTGATTGTCGGTCACTCCGAGCGTCGTATCTATCATGGCGAAAACGATGCGATGGTGGCGGAAAAAGTGCAGCGTGCGCTGGCAAATGGTGTGACGCCGATTGTCTGTCTGGGGGAAACGCTGGCTGAGCGCGAGGCGGGAAAAACGGCGATGGTTGTTTGCCGGCAACTGGATGCGGTGCTGGCAGCAAGCGGTGCCGATGACATCCTCGGCATGGTGCTGGCTTATGAACCTGTCTGGGCTATCGGTACTGGCAGGACAGCTACGCCGCAGATGGCGCAGGAAGTGCATGCTTTGTTGCGTGCGCAGCTGGCGGAAAAGAATCCGCATGCAGCTGGTCGCGTGCATATTTTGTATGGTGGCAGCATGCGGCCGGACAATGCGCGGGAATTGCTGCAGATGCCGGATATCGACGGTGGACTGATTGGCGGCGCGTCCTTGAACGCAGCAGATTTTCTGGCGATTGCTGATGCAGCATAGCCATTGATTTTACAAAACACAACGGATTCGGATTGGAAATCTACAAATGAGCGGTATCTCAACCATTATCATCATCATTCAGGTTTTGTCTGCCCTGGCTATTATTGGCTTGGTATTGTTGCAGCATGGCAAGGGGGCAGACATGGGGGCTGCTTTCGGTACCGGTGCGTCCGGTAGCCTGTTCGGCGCATCTGGTTCATCGAATTTTCTGTCGAAATCGACCGCGATTGCGGCGGTGGTTTTCTTCCTCTCCACACTGGCACTGGTCTACATTGGCAATCAGCGGATTGCGGGTGCGGGCACGGGCGGTGTGATGGACAATGTGCCAGCGGTTTCAGCTCCGGCGCCGAAGGAAGCTTCCAAGGCCGATGCGGCTCAGTCGCCTGCTGTTCCGGTGCCTGGCGCGCCGAGCCCTCAGTCTGGCAGCGTGCCGAAATAATTTGGCGCTTGAACAGAGCCTTAGATGCATGGCATAATGCAAGGCTCACCGCCGACGTGGTGAAATTGGTAGACACGCTATCTTGAGGGGGTAGTGGCGAAAGCTGTGCGAGTTCGAGTCTCGCCGTCGGCACCATTATTCCGGCTTCGAGCCGGGATTTCTTTCCTGTCTTTGTGTATTCTCAATTGTGGGCCGCACCCTTGGTTTTATACAAACTAGGGAGTATGTGAGTTTTATTCCCGCTTTGCCAAGTATTTCCTGGCTTTCAAAAAATACTCCACCGGGTATTTCTATTGTGTGCGCATTGTGAATTTGTGCGCGCTGCACGAATGTGAGGTAACATCCTCCTGTTGCTGTGTGCCGCCCCGGCTACGCCTTGATCGAACCGTTTGGATTGCGCATGACCGTAAATCTCGAAAACTATTTGCCCATCCTGCTGTTTGTGCTGGTGGGGCTCAGCTTCGGGGTCGTATCCCAAGTCATGGGGCGTGTCATCGGGCCGCACAGGCCGGACGCCGCCAAGCAGTCTGCGTACGAATGCGGTTTCGAAGCCTTTGACGATGCGCGTATCAAGTTCGATGTGCGCTACTACCTGATAGCGATCCTGTTCATTCTGTTCGACCTTGAAGCGGCATTCTTTTTTCCGTGGGGTGTCGCCTTGCGCGATATCGGTTGGCAAGGTTTCGTGGTGATGATGGTTTTCGTCATCGAGTTTGTCGTCGGTTTCTGGTATGTCTGGAAAAAAGGCGCGCTTAACTGGGAGTGAGCGATGGCGATTGAAGGTTTGCTCAAGGAAGGGTTCATCACCACCCAGGCTGACAAAGTCGTCAACTGGGCGCGCACCGGTTCGATGTGGCCGATGACATTCGGCCTTGCCTGTTGCGCGGTTGAGATGATGCATGCGGCCGCATCTCGTTACGATCTGGATCGTTTCGGCATCATGTTCCGCCCGACGCCGCGCCAGTCAGATCTGATGATTGTAGCGGGTACGCTGTGCAACAAAATGGCGCCTGCGCTGCGGCGCGTGTATGACCAGATGGCAGAACCGCGCTGGGTGCTGTCGATGGGATCGTGCGCGAATGGCGGCGGCTATTACCACTATTCGTATTCGGTCGTGCGTGGCTGCGATCGGATCGTGCCGGTTGATGTCTATGTGCCCGGATGCCCGCCAGCGGCGGAAGCGCTGCTGTATGGTTTGCTGCAACTGCATAACAAAATTCGGCGCACGAACACGATTGCGCGTTGAACGGCGAACGACATGGCGACCAGACTTGATTCCCTGCAAAATGCGCTCGTGACAGTGCTTGGCGCTTCACTTCGTGAAATGAAGGTGGCGCTGGGCGAGGTTTCAATCGAAGTGGTCGCTAGCGATTACCTAGACGTGATGCGCTTGCTGCGAGATGACCCGACATTACAGTTCGACGAACTGATTGATTTGTGCGGCGTTGATTATTCTGAATATGCGGATGGCGCCTGGAAGGGGGCGCGTTTTGCAGTGGTTACGCATTTGCTGTCGCTGACAAAAAACTGGCGCCTGCGTGTACGCGTATTCGCGCCGGACGATGCATTCCCGTTGGTCGCATCGGTAACCGAGTTGTGGCCAGTTGCCAACTGGTTTGAGCGCGAGGCATTCGATCTGTTTGGCATCCTGTTTGACGGTCACCCCGATTTGCGCCGCATCCTGACTGATTACGGCTTCATTGGGCATCCCTTCCGCAAGGATTTCCCTGTTTCGGGTCATGTAGAAATGCGCTACGACCCGGAACAGAAACGCGTTGTTTATCAGCCGGTGACGATCGAGCCGCGCGAAATCACGCCGCGCGTGCGGCGCGAGGAAGGATACGGGCGTCATGGCTGAAATTCGCAACTACACCGTCAATTTTGGGCCTCAGCATCCGGCAGCGCATGGCGTATTGCGCCTGATTCTGGAACTGGATGGCGAAGTCATTCAGCGTGCTGATCCGCATATCGGTTTGCTGCATCGCGCAACGGAAAAGCTGGCCGAGCACAAGACTTTCCTGCAAACCGTGCCGTACATGGACCGGCTCGACTACATCTCGATGATGTGCAATGAGCACGCCTATGTGCTGGCGGTCGAAAAGCTGCTCGGCATCGACGTACCGCTGCGGGCGCAATACATCCGCGTGATGTTCGATGAAATCACGCGGCTGATGAACCACCTGTTCTGGCTTGGCGCGCAAGCCATCGACGTCGGCGCGATGGCGCTGATGCTGTATTCGTTCCGCGACCGCGAGGATTTGATGGACTGCTATGAAGCGGTCAGCGGCGCGCGCATGCATGCGGCCTACTATCGTCCTGGCGGCGTCTATCGTGATTTGCCCGACGCTATGCCGCAATTTCAGCAGAACAGCACCCGTAGCGCGAAGAAAACCGCTGTGCTGAATGGAAACCGCCAGGGATCGCTGCTCGATTTCATCGACGATTTCACGCAGCGCTTTCCGAAACATGTGGATGAATATGAAACGCTCTTGACCGACAACCGCATCTGGAAACAGCGGCTGGTCGGTGTTGGCGTAGTGTCGCCCGAGCGAGCGAAAGCGCTTGGTTTTGTCGGGCCGATGCTGCGCGGCTCGGGGGTCGAATGGGATTTGCGCAAGAAACAACCGTACGAAGTGTATGACCGGCTTGATTTCGATATTCCGGTCGGTACACAAGGCGACTGCTATGACCGCTATCTGGTGCGAGTCGAGGAAATGCGCCAGTCGAACCGCATCATCCGGCAATGCATAGCCTGGCTGCGCCAGAATCCGGGACCTGTGATGACTGGCAACCACAAGGTTGGGCCGCCGCCACGGGCGGACATGAAGGCCGACATGGAAAGCCTGATCCATCATTTCAAGCTGTTCACCGAAGGTTTCCAGGTGCCAGAAGGCGAGGCTTATGCCGCGATCGAAGGGCCGAAGGGAGAGTTCGGCATTTACCTTATTTCCGATGGCGCGAACAAACCGTATCGGATGAAGATCCGCTCGCCGGCTTTTGCGCACTTGCAGGCGCTGGGCGAAATGGCGCAAGGCATGCTGATTGCGGATGCGGTCACCATCATCGGTTCGCTCGACATTGTTTTCGGGGAGATCGACCGATGAGTGCGGAAGACAAGAAAATCTCGTTGAGCGAGCAGTCCTACCGAAAAATTGATCGCGAACTGGCGAAATTTCCGCCGGAGCAAAAGCAGTCGGCGGTGATTGCCGCGCTGGCGATCGCGCAGGATGAGTGCGGCTGGCTGTCGCCGGAAGCGATGCAGGCAGTGGCCGATTACCTCGGCATGCCGGCGATTGCGGTGCAGGAAGTGGCAACTTTTTACAACATGTTCAATACGAAGCCGGTGGGAAAACACAAAATTACCGTCTGCACGAATTTGCCGTGCCTGCTATCAGGCGGCGACAGCGCCGCACGTTATCTGCAACAGAAACTGGGTATCAAATTTGGCGAGACCACGCCCGATGGAAAGTTTACGCTGATTGCCGGCGAATGCATGGGATCCTGCGGTGACGGGCCAGTGCTGCTGGTCAACAACAAATGGATGCATATTCAGATGTCGAATGCCAAGATTGACGCACTGCTCAAGGAACTGACATGACCTGTCTGCATGATCGTCACTTGAAGCCGCTGCTTCTGGCCGGATTGAACGGCGAGAACTGGCGGCTGGCTGACTATGTCGGCCGTGGCGGTTATGCTGCGCTGAGGCGTGTGCTGGCGGAAAAAATCCCGCCGGAAAAGGTCATCGACGAAGTCAAGGCTTCTGGGCTGCGCGGTCGCGGTGGCGCGGGATTTCCGACCGGGCTGAAGTGGACTTTCATGCCGAAGCATTACGCCGGCCAGAAATATCTGGTTTGCAACAGTGATGAAGGCGAGCCTGGCACGTTCAAGGATCGTGACATCCTGCGCTACAACCCGCATGCAATCATCGAGGGCATGGCAATCGCCGCCTATGCGATGGGCGCGACAGTGGGTTACAACTATATTCACGGCGAAATCTGGGCCGAATACACGCGTTTCGAAGAGGCGATTGACGAGGCGCGCGCGGCCGGTTTCCTGGGCCAAAACATCCTCGGTTCGGATGTCAGCTTTCAGTTGCATGCGTTTCACGGCTACGGCGCCTATATCTGCGGCGAGGAAACGGCGCTGCTGGAATCGATCGAAGGCAAGAAAGGGCAACCGCGCTACAAGCCGCCGTTCCCGGCAAATGTGGGTTTGTACGGTCAGCCGACGACGATCAATAACGTCGAAACGCTGGCGTCGGTGCCATTCATTCTCAACATGGGCGGCGAGCGTTTCGCCGCGCTGGGCAAGGGCAATAGCGGCGGCACGAAGATTTTTTCGATCAGCGGCGATGTCGCATTGCCGGGCAATTACGAAGTGCCGATGGGCACGCCATTCGCGAAGCTGCTGGAACTGGCTGGTGGCGTGCGTGGCGGCAAGAAGCTGAAAGCAGTGATTCCCGGCGGATCGTCGTCGCCGGTGGTGACGGCTGAGGTGATGATGGAGACCGACCTTGACTACGATTCGATCGCGAAGGCGGGCTCGATGCTTGGTTCCGGCGCGGTGATCGTGCTGGATGAAACGCGCTGCATGGTGAAGTCGCTGCTGCGACTGGCGTATTTCTACTACGAAGAATCCTGCGGCCAGTGCACGCCGTGTCGCGAGGGTACAGGTTGGATGTACCGCGTGGTCAAGCGGATTGAAGACGGGCAGGGTAAGCCCGAAGATCTGGATTTGCTGGTATCGATTGCCGATGGCATTCAGGGCAGGACGATTTGCGCGCTGGGTGATGCGGCCGCGATGCCGGTGCGCTCGTTCGTGCAGCGCTTCCGCAGCGAATTCGAATACCACATCGAGCACAAGCGCTGCCTTGTGCCGGCGTATTGAACGGCAGGACAGGGATATGGTCGAAATCGAGATTGACGGCAGGAAAATCGAGGTGCCCGCAGGCACGCCGGTGATCGCGGCGGCCGAAAAGCTCGGCACCTACATCCCGCATTTCTGCTACCACAAGAAACTGTCGATTGCCGCCAGCTGCCGCATGTGTCTGGTCGATATCGAGAAAATGCCACGGCCGATGCCGGCCTGCGCCACCCCGGCGACGGCAGGCATGGTGGTGCATACGCATGGCGAAAGGGTGGCGCAAGCGCAAAAAGCGGTGATGGAATTCCTGCTGATCAACCATCCGCTCGATTGTCCGATTTGCGATCAGGGCGGCGAGTGCATGCTGCAGGATATCGCGGTCGGCTATGGCGCTGGCGAATCGCGCTATCGCGAGGAAAAGCGGGTCGTGTTGCACAAGAATGTCGGGCCGCTGATCGCAATGGAAGAAATGAGCCGCTGCATCCACTGTACCCGCTGCGTGCGCTTCGGGCAGGAAATCGCCGGCGTGATGGAGCTGGGGATGCTCAATCGCGGCGAACATGCGGAAATCACCACCTTCATCGGCAAGACGGTCGATTCGGAACTGTCGGGCAACATGATCGACCTGTGTCCGGTAGGTGCGCTGACATCCAAGCCATTCCGCTATCAGGCGCGGGGCTGGGAACTGTCGCGCCATCGTTCGGTCAGTCCGCACGACGGCTTGGGCGCGAATCTGATCGTGCAGGCCAAGAATGACAAGGTTTTGCGCGTTTTGCCGCTGGAAAACGAAGCGGTGAACGAATGCTGGCTGTCGGACAAGGATCGTTTTTCGTATGAGGCGTTGAACAGTGCCGAACGGCTGACGAAGCCGATGGTGAAGCAGGACAACCAGTGGCATGAAACTGATTGGGCGACGGCGCTCGAATATGTTGCGCATGCGTTGAGCGATATCCGCAATGAGCATGGCGGCGACGCAATTGCCGCGCTGGCGTCGCCGCATTCGACGCTGGAAGAACTCGCACTGCTGCAAAAGCTGCTGCGAGGACTCGGTTCGAGCCATGTCGATTGCCGTTTGCGCCAGAGCGATTTTGCGCTCGACGGCAAGATCAAGCCGTGGCTCGGGATGCCGATTGCCGAATTCGGCCGGTTGCAGGATGTGTTCATCGTTGGTTCGTTCCTGCGCAAGGATCATCCGCTGTTGGCGGCGCGGTTGCGGCAGGCGGCGAAGCAGGGGGCAACAGTGTCCATGCTGCACGCGGTCGACGATGACTGGCTGATGCCGGTGGCGAACAAGCTGATTGCTCCGCCGTCCGGTTGGTGCGCGGCGCTGGGCGAAGTGGCCGTGGCGATAGCACAGCAAAAAGGCGTGAATGCACCTGCCGGTTTCGATGGTGTTACACCGTCTGATAGCGCAGTGCGGATCGCCGCCAGCTTGTTGTTCGGCCGGCGAGCCGGCGTGTTTCTCGGTAATGCAGCGGCGCAGCATCCGCAGGCGTCGCAACTGCATGCGCTGGCCGAATGGATTGCGCGGCAGGCCGGCATTGGTTTCGGCCATCTGACCGAGGCGGCGAACACAGTTGGCGCTTATCTCGCCAACGCCTGCGGCCATGCGCCGCTGGCTTCGCCGCGCCAAGCGGTGCTGCTGTTGAATGCCGAGCCGGAACTTGATTGCGCCGATCCGGTTGTTGCGCGCAAGGTGCTGGGGGAGGCGAAGACGGTGATTGCGCTGTCGGCCTTCAAACACAGCATGGATCTGGCGGATGTACTGTTGCCGATTGCGCCGTTCACAGAAACTTCCGGCACTTTCGTCAACGGCGAAGGGCGGGTGCAGAGTTTCAATGGCGCGGTGCGGCCGCAAGGTGATGCGCGCCCCGGCTGGAAGGTGCTGCGCGTGCTGGCCAATCTGCTGGAACTTGATGGCTTTGATTATGAAACGTCGGAAACAGTGCGCGACGAGATTACTGGTGGCGAAACCGACCTGTCTGGCAAGCTGAACAATCTGGCTGGCGTGCTGCCGCAGGCTGCGGCACTTGTCAGCGACGGTCTGGAACGGCTGGCCGATGTGCCGATTCATTTTGCCGACCCGTTGGCGCGGCGCGCACGGTCGCTGCAAATGACTACGGATGCCAAGTTGGCGCAGGCGAGGATGCCGTTGGCGCTGATGCAAAAACTGGGCATTGCCAGTGGCGACAATGTGCGCGTGCTGCAGGGGAGTGCCGAAGCGATTTTGCCGGCGCAAGCCGACGACAGTTTGCCGGCGGGCGTGGTGCGCGTTGCCGCAGCGCATCCGTCAACAGCATCGCTCGGGCCGATGTTTGGCGTCATTCGGGTGGAGAAAGCATGATGGCCGAACTGCTCGCTTTCGTGCAAGCGACCGGTCAGGGCTGGTTCGGTCCGCTATGGCCGCTGGTGTGGACGATGATCAAGATTACCTGCGTGATGCTGCCGGTACTTGGCATGCTCGCCTATCTGACCTTGTGGGAGCGCAAGCTGCTGGCGTGGTTCCACATCCGTCTGGGTGCGAACCGTGTCGGGCCGACCGGCCTGTTGCAGCCAATTGCCGATGGCATCAAGGCGGTGCTGAAGGAAATCACGGTGCCAGCCAAGGCCGACAAGCTGTTGTTCTTGCTCGCGCCAGTGTTGTCGATTGCCCCGGCACTGGCCGCCTGGGCGGTGATGCCGTTCGGGCCGGAACTGGTGCTGGCCAACATCAACGCCGGGCTGCTGTATGTCATGGCGATCACGTCGTTTGGCGTGTATGGCATCATCATCGCCGGCTGGGCGTCGAATTCGCGCTATGCGTTCCTCGGTGCGATGCGCGCCACGGCGCAGATGGTGTCGTTCGGCATTCCGCTCGGCTTCGTGCTGGTGACGGTGGCGATGGTATCCGGCAGCCTGAACCTGTCCGACATCGTGCTTAGCCAGGGCAATGGCTATTTCGCCTCGATCGGATTGAATTTCCTGTCGTGGAACTGGCTGCCGCTGCTGCCGATGTACGTGATTTACCTGATTTGCGCGCATGCCGAAACGGGGCGGCATCCATTCGACGTGCTCGAAGGCGAATCAGAAATCGTCAACGGTCATATGGTCGAATATTCCGGCATGTCATTCGCGATGTTCTTCATGGCCGAATATGGCAACATGATCCTGTTCTCGGCCATGGCGTCAGTCATGTTCCTCGGCGGCTGGGCGGCGCCGGTTGACTGGGCGATCATCAGCTGGGTGCCGGGCTGGATCTGGCTGGGGGCGAAGACTTTCATGGTGGTGTCGACTTTCATCTGGGTGCGGGCAACCTTTCCGCGCTACCGCTACGACCAGATGATGCGACTGGGGTGGAAAGTGTTCATCCCGCTGACGCTGGCGTATCTGGTATTGGTCGCGGGCTGGATGCAGACGCCATGGAACATCTGGAAATGAGTGCGATTTTCTGGGGTATATGGGGAAACTGTGCTGCTGGGCCACAGTTTTCTTGGCTGTTTTTAAATACACCAGGTAGTATATTTTTGGGCCTAAACGGCTGCCTGATGGTGAAAAGGGCGGATGGCAGATGAAAGCGATCATCGAATTCTTCCGCAGCCTGCTGCTGCTGGACATGATCAAGGGCTTCGCGCTGACGGGTCGGTATCTGTTCGCGCGCAAGATCACGATCGAGTATCCGGAAGAGAAGGCGCCGCAGTCGCCACGCTTTCGCGGCATGCATGCGTTGCGTCGCTACCCGGACGGCGAGGAGCGTTGCATCGCGTGCAAATTGTGCGAAGCCGTTTGTCCGGCGATGGCAATCACGATCGAATCCGAACAGCGCGCTGACGGCACGCGCCGCACGCTGCGCTACGACATCGACCAGAACAAATGCATCTTTTGCGGTTTTTGCGAGGAAGCCTGCCCGGTCGAGGCGATCGTCGAGACCCGGATTCATGAGTACCATGGCGAAAATCCGGGCGACCTGTATTTCACCAAAGAGATGTTGTTGGCGGTCGGTGACCGCTATGAAAAAGAGATTGCAGCCGCGCGCGAAGTCGATGCGCGCTACCGATGAACCCTTGCTGAACGGCTGACATGGAATTCAAGACCATCCTGTTCTACGCATTTTCGGCCATCCTGGTGCTGGCCGCGCTGTGCGTCGTGACCGCCAGGAATCCGGTGCATTCGGCGCTGTTTCTGGTGCTGTCGTTCTTCACTTCCGCCGCGCTGTGGATTTTGCTGAAAGCCGAGTTCCTGGCGATCGTGCTGGTGTTGGTGTATGTCGGCGCGGTGATGGTGCTGTTCCTGTTCGTGGTGATGATGCTCGATCTCGACCTGGGCAAGATAAGACGCGGAATGCGGCAAAGTCTGTGGGTGGCGGTGCCGGTTGGGCTGCTAATCGTGTTTGAAATGTCGGCCGTGCTGCTGCGCGGTTTCTGGGCGCCGGATGCGCAGGTGCCGACGAATGCATCGAGCATTGGCACGACCAGGGAACTGGGCAAGGTGATTTTCACGCAATACGTGTTTGCGTTTGAAGTCGCAGCGGCAGTGCTGCTGGTGGCGATGATTGCCGCCGTGGCGCTGACGTGGCGCCGGCGCCGCGATGCGCGCTACAACGATATTTCAGCCGCGCTGCGAGTGCGACGCGAGGATCGCATCCGGCTGGTCAGCATGAAGGCGGAAACCGAAACGGCGGAACCTGCAATGGATGAAACGGAAGGAGGTCGCAAATGACGTTGTCGCACTTCCTGATTCTCGGCGCGATCCTGTTTGCGATCGCCATCGTCGGGATTTTCCTGAACCGCAAGAACCTGATCATCCTGCTGATGTCGATCGAGCTGATGCTGCTGGCGGTGAACATGAATTTCATTGCGTTTTCGCATTATCTCGGCGATGCCGCCGGGCAGGTATTCGTGTTCTTCATCCTGACTGTGGCGGCAGCGGAAGCGGCCATCGGGCTGGCGATACTGGTAGTGCTGTTCCGCAACCTGAGTTCGATTAACGTCGAAGATCTGGATACGCTGAAGGGCTAGCATATGACGCCGCAACTGAACTCCTGCCTGTTGCTCGCCGTGCCCCTGGCGCCATTGTTTGGCGCCGCGATTGCCGGTTTGTTCGGCACCAGATTCTTTGGCAACCTGGCGGGCCGGAAAGTGTCGCACACTGCGGCGATTGCAGGCGTGCTGGTGGCATTTGTGTTATCGGTTCATACGCTGCTGGCGGTGCTCGATGGCGCGCGCTTCGATAGCGCGATCTACACCTGGATGATGGTCGACGGCATCAGCCTCGAAGTTGGTTTCCTGATCGACAGCCTGACCGCGACCATGATGTGTGTCGTGACCTTCGTGTCGCTGATGGTGCATGTGTACACCGTTGGCTACATGGCGGAAGATGAAGGCTACAACCGCTTCTTTGCCTACATTTCGCTGTTCACGTTTTCGATGCTGATGCTGGTGATGAGCAACAATTTCGTTCAGCTGTTCTTTGGCTGGGAAGCTGTTGGCCTGATGTCCTACCTGCTGATCGGTTTCTGGTATGACCGGCCAAGCGCAATCGCCGCCAACCTGAAAGCGTTTCTGGTGAACCGCGTCGGCGACTTCGGTTTTATTCTCGGCATCGGCCTGCTGTTCGCCTATGCCGGTTCGATGCATTACGGTGAAGTGTTCGAGCAGCGCGAAACGTTGTCGCTGATGCTGCTGCCGGGTACGACGTGGAATTTGCTGACGGTCACCTGCATCTGTCTGTTCATCGGTGCGATGGCGAAATCGGCGCAGTTTCCGCTGCATGTCTGGCTGCCGGATTCGATGGAAGGTCCGACCCCGATTTCCGCGCTGATTCATGCCGCGACGATGGTCACTGCCGGCATCTTCATGGTCAGCCGGATGTCGCCGCTGTTCGAACTATCGAATACCGCGCTGTCGCTGATGCTGGTGATCGGCGCGATCACGGCGCTATTGATGGGCTTCGTCGCGATGTCGCAGTACGACATCAAACGGATCATCGCGTATTCAACCTTGTCGCAGCTCGGCTACATGACGGTGGCGCTTGGCGCTTCCGCCTACCCGGCCTCGATTTTCCACCTGACGACGCATGCCTTCTTCAAGGCGCTGCTGTTCCTCGCCGCCGGTTCTGTGATCCTCGGCATGCATCACGATCAGGATATCCGCAACATGGGCGGGCTGCGCAAGCACATGCCGTTGACATGGATTACCGCGCTGCTTGGCACCCTGGCGCTGATTGGCGCGCCGCTGTTTTCCGGTTTCTATTCAAAAGACAGCATCATCATCGCCGTCGGCCATTCGCAACTGGCCGGCTCGGGCTTCGCCTATTTCGCCGTGATGGCGAGCGTATTCGTGACCGCGTTTTATTCGTTCAGGCTGCTGTTGGTGGTGTTTCACGGCGACGAACGTTTTGGTCAGTCGGACAGCGTGCACCACGGCGATCCTGAAGTCGGGCTGCATGCAGGCGACAAGCCGCACGAATCGCCGCTGGTGATGACCGTGCCGCTGGTGCTGCTGGCGATTCCTTCAGTGATCATCGGCTTCATCACTATTGGCCCGATGCTGTTTGGCGGTTTCTTCGGCGATGCGATTGTGATCGACGCCAGCCATCAGGCGATGCAGAGGCTGTCGTATCATTTCCGCGGCGCGTTCCTGATGGCGCTGCAGGGACTGGTGCATCTGCCATTTCTGCTGACGCTTGCCGGTGCGGTAACGGCCTGGTATTTCTATACGGTTAATCGCCATATATCGATCTGGATGCGCGAGCATTTCAAACCGCTGTACGCGCTGCTGGACAACAATTATTATCTCGACCGCTTCAACGAAATCGTATTTGCTGGTGGAGCGCGGTTGGCTGGCTGGTTTCTGTGGCGGGTGGGCGACCGGTTGTTGATCGACGATCTGATTGTCAACGGCAGCGCCAAGTACGCGCGACATGCGGGGCGTTTCCTGTGGGGCAGCGACCGGATTGTGATCGACGAATTGATCGTCAATGGCAGTTCGCGCCTGATTGGCTGGCTGTCTGGCGTGATCCGTCAATGGCAGTCGGGCCATCTGTATCACTATGCGTTCGTGATGATTTTGAGTTTGCTGGCGTTCCTGATTTATTTCATGCCCTTCCCGTTTGGCAAATAAAACGGTGAGTAACAACAGGCAACTGTGATGATATTGTCCAAACTACCGATTCTGAGTATCGCTATCTGGTGTCCAGTCGCCTTCGGGCTGGTGGTGTTTCTTTTTGGCCGCGATGACAAGCCGCGCCGCGTGCGCGCGATGTCGCTGCTTGGCGCCATCGTCAGTTTTCTGGTCACGCTGCCGCTGATCGCGAATTTCGACAGCACTGCACACGGGATGCAGTTCGTCGAGAAATTCGCGTGGATCGAGCGCTTCAACATCTTCTACCATTTTGGCATCGACGGCATTTCGCTCTGGTTTGTGGTGCTGACCGCTTTCATCACCGTGATAGTCGTGATTGCCGGCTGGCGGGTGATCGAGCAACGTTTTGCGCAATACATGGGCGCATTCCTGATCTTGTCGGGCATGATGATCGGCACCTTCTGCGCGCTCGATGGCTTGCTGTTCTATGTGTTCTTTGAATCGACACTGATTCCGATGTTCATCATCATCGGCGTCTGGGGGGGCGAGAACCGCGTCTATGCGGCGTTCAAGTTTTTCCTCTACACCTTTCTCGGCTCGCTGCTGATGCTGGTTGCGGTGCTGTACCTGTATCTTGAATCGGGCGGCAGCTTTGATGTTCAGACCTGGCATGCGCTGCCCTTGCCGATGAATGCGCAACTGCTGGTCTTCCTCGCTTTCCTGGCCGCTTTTGCGGTCAAGGTGCCGATGTGGCCGGTGCATACTTGGTTGCCGGATGCGCACGTCGAAGCGCCGACCGGCGGTTCGGTGGTGCTGGCTGCGATCATGCTGAAACTTGGCGCCTACGGCTTTCTGCGCTTCTCGTTGCCGATCACGCCGGATGCGAGCCACTACATGTCTGGCTTCATGATCACGCTGTCAATGATTGCGGTGATTTACATCGGTCTGGTTGCGCTGGTGCAGCGGGACATGAAGAAGTTGATCGCCTATTCGTCGATTGCGCACATGGGCTTCGTCACGCTCGGCTTCTTTCTGTTCAACCCGATTGGCCTCCAGGGCGGCATTATGCAGATGATTTCGCACGGCTTCGTTTCGGCCGCGATGTTCCTGTGCATCGGCGTGCTGTACGACCGGATGCACACGCGGATGATTGCCGAATATAGCGGCGTGATGAACACGATGCCGAAATTTTCCGCCTTTTTCGTGCTGTTTTCGATGGCCAACTGCGGCTTGCCGGGAACTTCCGGTTTCGTCGGTGAATCGATGGTCATCTGGGGCGGCGTGAAGATCAATTTCTGGGTTGGCATGCTGGCAGGCCTGGCGCTGATACTCGGTGCGGCGTATTCGCTTTGGCTGGTCAAGCGGGTGATTTTCGGTGCGCCCGGCAACGAGCGAGTGAAGGCGCTGCAGGATATCAACCCGCGAGAATTCATCATGCTGGCCTTGCTTTTGGCGGCGGTGATCGCTTTTGGCCTTTACCCGGCGCCGGTGGCGGAAACGATGCAAACCTCGGTCGCCGATCTGCTGCGGCATGTCGCCATTTCCAAGACATATTGAACGAGACGGCGAACATGGACATCACGAACCTGATCCCGGTGCTGCCTGAAACCATCCTGCTGGTGGCGGCATCGGCGATCCTGCTGATCGATATGTTCGTGCCGGATGGCAAGCGTAACGTGACATTCGCGCTGTCGCTGCTGACACTGGTTGCATGTGCAGCGGTCACTACCGTTTTGCCAGGCAGCGACGGGAAATCGGTGTATGCGTTCAACGGCATGTTCGTATCCGATTCGATGGCGGCGCTGCTCAAGTTGTTTTCCTATCTGATGGTTGGCTGTACGTTGATCTATTCCCGCCGCTACATCGTTTCACGCGGAATGGCCGGAGGGGGCAGCCTCGGCGGCGAATTCTACGTGCTGGCGTTGTTCGCGTTGCTCGGACAGATGGTGATGATTTCGGGGCAGAATTTCCTCGTCCTCTATCTCGGTATCGAACTGATGTCGCTGGCGCTGTACGCGCTGGTGGCGCTGCGCCGTGATCATGCGCCAGCGACCGAAGCAGCGATGAAATATTTCATTCTCGGCGCACTCGCTTCCGGCTTCCTGCTGTACGGCATGTCGATGCTGTATGGCGCAACCGGATCGCTTGATCTGGCCGAGGTGGCGAAAGCTGCCGCGTCGGCTGACGCCAACCGGATGGTGCTGGTGTTCGGCATCGTGTTCCTAGTGTCCGGTCTTGCCTTCAAGCTGGGCGTGGTGCCGTTCCACATGTGGGTGCCGGATGTCTATCACGGCGCGCCGACGCCGGTCGCGCTGCTAGTGGGGGGGGCGCCGAAGCTGGCGGCCTTCGCGGTATTTATTCGCCTGCTGGTCGAAGGGTTGTCGCCGCTGGCGATGGACTGGCAGCAGATGCTGGCGGTGCTGGCGGTGCTGTCGATGGCGCTGGGAAATATTACTGCGCTGACGCAAACCAATATCAAGCGGATGATCGCCTATTCAACCATCGCGCAAATGGGCTTCATGCTGCTCGGCCTGATGTCTGGTGTTGCCAATGGCGATATTTCGCTCGCCGCCGACGCTTACGGTTCGGCGATGTTCTATGCGATCACCTATGTGCTGACGGTGGTGGGCGCGTTCGGCGTCATCCTGTTGCTGACGCGCAATGGTTTCGAAGCGGAGAATCTGGACGACTTCAAGGGCCTCAACCAGCGCAGCCCGTGGGCTGCTTTCATCATGATGCTGCTGATGCTGTCATTGGCCGGGATTCCGCCGCTGGTCGGCTTCTATGCGAAGCTGTCGGTATTGCAGGCGGTGCTGGCGGTCAGGCATATCTGGCTGGCGATTGCCGCGGTGCTGTTTTCTCTGATCGGCGCATTTTTCTATCTGCGCGTCATCAAGCTGATGTATTTCGATCAGCCACCGGAGCAGGCAGAGGCGATCGAGGCGCCGGTGGATTTACGCATCGTGCTCGGTATCAACGGTCTGGCTGTGCTGGGGTTGGGTTTCCTGCCGGGAGCGTTGATGTCTGCCTGTGCGAAAGCGATTGCGCTGACGCTCGCGTCGTAGGCGAGCAGGGTATCGCCGGATAAGGCTTAGGCGAAAAAATGAAAGAAAAAGCAGCAAAAACCAATGCGGCGCGAATGCTGGACAAGGCAAAAGTTGCCTACGAGCTTGTTTCGTATGAAGTGGATGAAGAAGATTTGAGTGCGGCCAGCGTTGCGCACAAACTGGGTCAGGATGTGGCGCAAGTATTCAAGACGCTGGTGCTGCATGGCGACAAGAGTGGTCACATCGTCTGCGTCGTGCCTGGCGACGAAGAAGTCGATCTGAAAAAAGTCGCGCGCGTTTCCGGCAACAAGAAATGCGACATGATTGCAGTGAAGGAATTGCTGCCGCTGACCGGTTACGTACGAGGCGGCTGTTCTCCGCTCGGGATGAAAAAAACTTTCCCGACTTACATCCACCAGTCGGCCGCTGGACTTGAGCGCATTTATGTCAGTGCAGGCCTGCGCGGCGTGCAGTTGCGGCTCGCGCCGCAAGACCTGATCCGGGCTGCGCGCGCGGAAATCGCCGACATCGTGCTGGCCTGACACTGCCGCTTTGCAGGTGCCGGTTCGCGTTTTGGCGCGCGGCGCTGTTACAATCCGCAGGTTGTTCAAAATTTTCTGAATTCGACCATGTCTGGCAATACTCTCGGCAAACTGTTTGCCATCACCACTTTCGGCGAATCGCACGGTCCGGCGATTGGCTGCATCATCGACGGTTGCCCGCCGGGCATGGCTTTGTCCGAAGCCGATATCCAGCCGGAACTGGATCGGCGCCGCCCCGGCACGTCGCGTCATGTCACCCAACGGCAGGAAGCCGATACGGTCAGGATTCTATCAGGCGTGCATGAAGGCAAGACCACCGGCACGCCGATTGCGCTGCTGATCGAAAACCAGGATCAGCGCAGCAAGGATTACGGCAACATCGCCGAAGTCTTCCGCCCCGGCCACGCGGACTATGCCTACTGGCAGAAATATGGCGTGCGCGATCCGCGCGGCGGCGGTCGTTCATCGGCGCGGCTGACGGCGCCGATCGTCGGTGCAGGCGCGATTGCAAAGAAATGGTTGTTCGAGCAATACGGCACGACTTTTTGCGGCCGCATGAGCCAGCTCGGCAGTATCGCCATCCCGTTCGAGTCGTGGCAGCACGTTGGCAGCAATCCGTTCTTCGCCGCCACCGCGGATGCCGCCATGCTGGCACAGCTGGAATCGGCGATGGATGCGTTGCGCAAGGATGGCGACTCGATCGGCGCGCGCATTGAGGTGGTGGCGCAGCATGTGCCGGTCGGCCTGGGTGAGCCGGTGTTCGACCGGCTGGACGCCGACATCGCGCATGCGATGATGGGGTTGAACGCGGTCAAGGGGGTCGAAATCGGTGCCGGGTTTGCCTCGGTCGCGCAGAAAGGCTCCGAACATGGTGACGAGCTGACGCCGGACGGCTTCGTCGGCAACAATGCCGGCGGCATCCTTGGCGGCATTTCGACCGGACAGGACATCACTGTGTCGCTGGCGATCAAGCCGACCTCGTCAATTCGCATTGCGCGCCGCTCGATTGACAAAGCTGGCAATCCGGCAATGGTGGAAACGCTCGGCCGGCACGACCCCTGCGTCGGCATCCGCGCGACGCCGATTGCCGAAGCGCTCTTGGCGCTGGTCTTGATTGACCATGCATTGCGCCAGCGTGCGCAGTGTGGCGATGTGGTCACCGGCACGCCGCACATTGCTGGTACCTGATGCGTTCTGGTGGGGGGATATGCACAAATATGCCGGTTCGGCCGGATATTGCGCGGCACTTTGAAAATACTGCCGTGAGTATATTTTTTCCTCTCAACCTATCCCTCAAGCTGTTCCACCGGCCGTCTGATGGCGTTGGCGCGATCTTGTGTGTGCGCCATTGGGCACGCCATCCGAACGACTGACAACCGGAAGCCATCCCGTGCAACAGCGATCCTGGCCCGAACAAGCGTTCAATTTCGGCTTCTTCTTTTTTGGCTATTACGGCTTCGTCGGCGTATTTTCGCCTTATGTGAGCCTGTATTTTGCTGATGCCGGCATGACTGCGGTGCAGATTGGCATACTGATGTCGCTGATTCAGATGATGCGCATCTTCGGGCCGAACGTCTGGGGCTGGGCGGCCGATCATCTGCAAAAGCGCGTGCAGGTGCTGCGTTTTACCGCCGCCGGTGCCTTGGCATCGTTCATCGGCATGTATTTCGGTGTCACCTTCATGCAGTTCTTCGTTGTGATGGTGTTGCTCAATATTTTCACCAGTGCGCAAGGGCCGCTGTCAGAAGCTTTGATGCTCAATGAAATGAAGGGCGACCTGACGCACTACGGCATGCTGAGGCTGTGGGGCTCGGTTGGTTACATCGTGGCGGTGATGGCCGCTGGCCTGCTGCTTGACTTGCGCGGCATTGGCATGTTCCCGTGGGTCGGGCTGGCGCTGTTGGTGCTGGTACTGAGCGCGAGCTTCCGCCTGAAGGAAACGCCGCAGCCATCGGCGCAGCAGAAGGCGCCGTCGATCATCGCGTTGCTGAAGCGGCGTGAGTTGGTTGCGTTTCTGGTGTCGGCCTGCCTGATGATTGCGGCGCACAATTCGCTGTATGTGTTTTTCTCGCTGTATCTGGCGAAACTGGGCTACAGCAACAAGCTGATTGGCCTGATGTGGGCGCTGAGCGTGGTGGCCGAAATCGTGTTCTTCTTTTATCAGGCGCCGCTGTTTAGGCGGTTTGGCGTGCAGCGGCTGATGATGTTCGGCCTTGGCATTGCAGTCGTCCGCTTCCTGATGGTCGGACTGGGGGCGGAATCGATGCTGCTGCTGCTGATCGCGCAAGTGCTGCACGCTGCCACGTTCGCCGCGCATCATTCGTCGTCGATCATGACGTTGCAGCGCTGGTTTTCCGGCCCGTTGCAGGCGCGCGGCCAGGCGCTGTTCATCAGCGTTTCGTACGGGCTGGGCGGCACGCTTGGCGGCCTCGGTTTCAGCTACGTATGGGAACATGTTAGTCCAGAAGCGATGTATGTCGCGGCGGCGGCGGTGGCGTTCGGCGGGCTGATTGCGGCTAAGCTCTCCTTCCGCTGGCAGGCGCGCAGCGAACAGCAGTCACGATAAACCTTGGTTGCCGTTGCGCATGTTGCGCCGGCGGCCTCATTCAGGCGAGGGGCATGAACATGTACCACTTTTTTTACTTCCCCGACCGCGAGGGTTACGATACGCCGCATCGCGTCGGCCTTGCCTTTGAGCGGGTGTATTTCGACAGCGCCGACGGCACGCGGCTGTCTGGCTGGTTTATTCCGGCGCAAGGCGTCGCCAGCCCGAAGGAAGCGAAGGGCACCGTGATCCATCTGCACGGCAATGCGCAAAACATGACCGCGCACTGGAACTTCGCCGGTTTTGTGCCGAGCCGCGGCTATAACCTGTTCACCTTCGATTATCGCGGCTACGGCGAATCTGAAGGCGCGCCGGGGCCGCAAGGCGTGTTCGAAGATTCGATCGCCGCGCTCGATTACCTGCGCTCGCGCACCGATATCGATACAAGCAGGATTTTCGTTTTTGGCCAGAGTCTGGGCGGCATGCTGGCGATTGCTGCTGCCGGTGCCAGCCCGCAGGGCATTCGCGCGGTGCTGGCCGAAGCGCCTGCGCATTCCTACTCTGCTTGGGCAAATGACCGGTTGCCCGGCTCCGGGCGGGCGATGGACGATAGCTGGACTGCGACTGCTTTTGTGGCAAAACTCGCACCGATTCCGCTCATGTTGATTCACGGCACGCGCGATGCGGTGGTGCCGTACACGCATTCGGAGAAATTGTTGGCCGAAGCGGGGGAGCCGAAGCGGTTGGTGCAGATTAAGGGCGGCGATCACGTTGATGCGATGCTGGAAGAAGTTCATGGGCGCAAGTATCAGGACGAGATGATCGCGTTTTTCGATGCCACGCTGGAAAAATTCTGAAGCGGGTGTATAACGATCGTGCTGACAAGCCAGTTGCCGGTTTAAGGCGCAAACCGGCAAACATCGCACTACCGGCCCTAAAAATGGCATAATGACAGGCTATTCATCGTATTTCCAACCGGCTTGAAAAATGGCTAAAACGCTCTACGACAAACTCTGGGAATCGCATGTCGTCACCACCGAGGAAGACGGCACCGCCATTCTGTACATTGACCGTCATCTGTTGCACGAGGTGACCAGCCCGCAGGCATTCGAAGGGCTGAAGCTGGCCGGGCGCAAGCCGTGGCGCGTGGCGGCGAATCTGGTGGTGGCCGACCACAATGTGCCGACGACGAATCGCGCCGAGGGAATCGAGGATCCGATTTCCCGTCTGCAGGTCGAAACGCTGGATAAGAATGCGAAGGAATTCAGCCTGACGTACTTCGGCATGAACGACAAGCGCCAGGGCATCGTGCACGTGATCGGGCCGGAGCAGGGCGCGACGCTGCCGGGCATGACGGTTGTCTGCGGTGATTCGCACACGTCCACGCACGGCGCGTTCGGCTGCCTCGCGCACGGCATCGGCACCTCCGAGGTCGAGCACGTGCTGGCGACGCAGACGCTGCTGGCGAAGAAATCGAAAGCGATGCTGGTGCAGGTCGAAGGCGCGCTGCCGGCAGGCGTGACGGCGAAGGATATCGTGCTGGCGGTGATCGGCAAGATCGGCACTGCGGGCGGCACGGGTTTTGCAATTGAATTCGCTGGTTCGGCCATCCGCAGTTTGTCGATGGAAGGCCGGATGACGGTGTGCAACATGGCGATCGAAGCCGGTGCACGCGCCGGCATGGTGGCGGTCGATGATGTCACGATCAATTACGTCAAGGGGCGTCCGTTTTCGCCCAAGGGTGAGCAGTGGGACAAGGCGGTCGCGTACTGGCGCACGCTGCATACCGATCCGGGCGCGAAATTCGATGTGGTGGTGACGCTGAACGCGGCCGAGATTCAGCCGCAGGTGACCTGGGGCACGTCGCCGGAAATGGTGGTGGCAATCACCGACCGCGTGCCTGACCCGGACAAGGAAAAAGATCCGGTCAAGCGCGATGCGATTGAAAAGGCGCTGGTGTACATGGGTTTGACGCCGAACACGGCGATGACCGATATCCGCATCGACAAGGTGTTCATCGGCTCCTGCACCAATTCGCGCATCGAGGATTTGCGCGCCGCCGCGGCTGTCGTGCGCGGCAAGCAAAAGGCGTCGAACGTGAAGCTGGCGATGGTGGTGCCTGGCTCCGGCCTGGTGAAGGAACAGGCCGAGCGCGAAGGGCTGGACAAGATTTTCATTGCGGCAGGTTTCGAATGGCGCGAAGCCGGTTGTTCGATGTGCCTGGCGATGAACGCCGACCGACTGGATCCGGGCGAGCGTTGCGCATCGACCTCGAACCGCAATTTTGAAGGCCGTCAGGGCGCGGGCAGTCGCACGCACCTGGTGTCGCCTGCGATGGCCGCTGCCGCGGGTATCGCAGGGCATTTCGTTGATGTGCGCAGGTTTGCTTGATATTTTTCCACGGGAGGCTGAGATGAAAAAACTGTTTGCGATGCTGATTGCGGTAGCCGTGCTGGCAGGGTGCAACACTGTGGCGGGCATCGGCAAGGATGTGCAGAAGGCCGGTTCGGCCGTTGAAGGCGCTGCCAAAAAATAATTTGGACAACACAACCGTTTCCGGGAGGGGCGCAAGCACACCTCCCGAGAACACAAAGTGGCAACATCATGGATAAATTCACCGTACACGAGGGATTGGCCGTTCCGCTGGAGCGCGTCAATGTCGATACCGACGCCATCATCCCGAAGCAATTCCTGAAATCGATCAAGCGTACCGGCTTTGGCCCGAACCTGTTCGATGAATGGCGCTATCTGGATCACGGCGAACCAGGGATGGACAATTCGAAGCGTCCGCTGAATCCGGATTTTGTACTGAACCAGCAGCGTTATCAGGGCGCGTCGATTCTGATTGCCGGCAACAATTTCGGTTGTGGTTCGTCGCGCGAACATGCGCCGTGGGCGTTGCAGCAGTACGGTTTCAAGGCGGTGATCGCGCCGAGTTTTGCCGACATTTTCTTTAACAATTGCTTCAAGATCGGCTTGTTGCCGATCGTGCTGTCCGAAGGGCAGGTGGCGCATCTGTTCAATGAAGTGAAAGCGTTTCCCGGCTACAAACTGACCATCGATTTGGACAAACAGGCCGTGATTGCGAAAAATGGCGATGCCTATCCGTTCGCCATCGATCCGTTTCGCCGTTATTGCCTGATGAACGGGCTGGATGATATCGGCCTGACGCTGCGCCATGCGGACAAGATCCGCGAATACGAGGCGCGCCATATCGCAGAGCAGCCGTGGCTCGCAAATACCATCTAAAGAAAGCAAGTGAGGTAACGAAGTGAAAATCGCAATCCTGCCGGGTGACGGCATTGGTCCGGAAATCGTCGAACAGGCCGTGCGCGTGCTGAACGCACTGGACGAGAAGTTCGAAATGGAAACCGCGCCGGTCGGTGGTGCCGGCTATGCAGGCAGCGGCCATCCGCTGCCGGAAGCGACGCTGAAACTGGCGCAGGAAGCGGATGCGATCCTGTTCGGTGCAGTCGGCGACTGGAAATACGATACGCTGGAGCGCGCGCTGCGCCCGGAACAGGCGATTCTCGGTCTGCGCAAGAATCTCGGACTGTTTGCGAATTTCCGTCCGGCGGTGCTGTATCCGGAACTGGCCGGCGCTTCGTCGCTGAAACCGGAAGTGGTATCCGGGCTGGACATCATGATCGTGCGTGAACTGACGGGTGACATCTATTTTGGCCAGCCGCGCGGCGTGCGCACGGCGGTTGATGGCCCGTTCAAGGGCGAACAGGAAGGTTTCGATACCATGCGTTATGCGGATACCGAAATCCGCCGCATCGCGCATGTCGCTTTCCAGGCGGCGCAAAAGCGCAGCAAGCGGCTGACCAGCGTCGACAAGGCGAACGTGCTGGAAACCTCGCAGTTCTGGCGCAACATCATGCTCGAGGTGCACAAGGAATATCCGGACGTGGCGCTGGATCACATGTACGTCGACAATGCAGCGATGCAGCTGGTGCGCGCGCCGAAGGCGTTCGATGTGATCGTCACCGGCAACATGTTCGGCGACATCCTGTCGGATGAGGCGGCGATGCTGACCGGCTCGATCGGCATGCTGCCGTCGGCGTCGCTGGACAAAAACAGCAAGGGCCTGTACGAACCGTCGCACGGTTCCGCGCCGGACATCGCCGGCCAGGGTATTGCGAATCCGCTGGCGACCATTCTGTCTGCGGCGATGATGCTGCGCTACTCGCTGAACCGCGTCGAACAGGCGGACCGGATCGAAGCGGCGGTGAAGAAAGTGCTGGCGCAGGGTTTGCGCACTGGCGACATTTACGAAGCCGGCACGAAGAAGGTCGGCACGAAGGAAATGGGCGACGCGGTGGTTGCGGCGCTGTAAGGAAAAATCAATTTAATCGGGTGATGTGATGAAAGTAGTCGGACTCGTTGGCTGGCGCGGAATGGTAGGTTCGGTCCTGATGCAGCGCATGCAGGAAGAGGGGGATTTCGCCCTGATCGAACCGGTGTTCTTTACCACGTCGAACGTCGGCGGCAAAGCGCCGGCGATGTCGAAGAACGAGACCACGCTGAAAGATGCAAACGACATCGAGTCGCTGAAGAAATGCGACGTCATCATCACCTGCCAGGGTGGCGATTACACCACCGAGATTTTTCCGAAACTGCGTTCGGCCGGCTGGAACGGCTACTGGATCGATGCTGCTTCAAGCTTGCGTATGGAGCAAGATGCGACCATCATCCTCGACCCGGTGAATCTTGACGTGATCAAGGCGGCCCTGTCGCAGGGCAAAAAGGACTTTATCGGCGGCAACTGCACCGTATCGTGCATGCTGATGGGCCTGGGCGGACTGTTCAAGCACGACCTGATCGACTGGATGACGTCGATGACCTATCAGGCGGCTTCAGGCGGTGGCGCGCAGCACATGCGCGAGTTGCTAACGCAGTTCGGTTCGCTCAGCGCCGAAGTGAAGGCATTGCTCGATGATCCTGCTTCGGCGATTCTCGAAATCGACCGCAGGGTGCTGGCGCGCCAGCACGCGATGACAGCTGAGGAAACGAAGCAGTTTGGCGTGCCGTTGGGTGGCAATCTGATCCCGTGGATCGACCGTGATCTGGGTAACGGCATGTCGCGCGAGGAATGGAAGGGCGGTGCTGAAACCAACAAGATTCTCGGCCATACCGTAAAACCTGGCGCGCGCCAGATTCCGATCGATGGTCTGTGCATCCGCATCGGCGCTATGCGCTGCCACTCACAGGCGCTGACGATCAAGCTCAAGAAAGATGTGCCGCTGGATGAAATCAGCGACATCATTGCCAGCCACAACCAATGGGCCAAGGTGGTGCCGAACACGCGTGAGGATTCGGTGAGCGAACTGACACCGGCGATGGTGACAGGCAAGCTCGATATTCCGGTCGGCCGTTTGCGCAAGATGCAGATGGGCAACGAGTACCTGTCTGCCTTCACCATCGGCGACCAATTGCTGTGGGGCGCGGCCGAGCCGTTGCGCCGCATGTTGCGCATCTTGCTCGAAGCGTGAGCATGCGCCCCGAATGTTGTTAATCAGCAACGGAAATTCGGGGCGATTTCCCTTTGCAGCCGGCAATCGCACAGTTGGGCGTTGCCATACATGCATGGCGCTTGCATGTGCTTGGGCGTGATGATATGTTGAAGCTCCATGAACAACGATGGGCGGGATATTGTCGTTTATAAACATGGTTTTTGCTGACCTTGTTCAACCCATGTCATAAGAATGCAATCAAACATGCGCAAAACATTTTTCCCGACTGCCGTCAGGGCGGTCAGCTCGGTTCTGGTTCTGTCTGCATTGGCATTCTCGGGCGCGCATGCCGCCGGACTGGGAAAACTGACGGTACTTTCCTCACTCGGGCAGCCATTGCGGGCCGAGATTGAACTGACGTCGGTATCGAAGGATGATGTCGGGTCGATTGGTGCGAAGCTCGCGCCAATGGATGCGTTCCGCAAGGCCAACATCAGTTACAACTCCGCGCTGTCATCGTTGCGTTTTTCGGTTGAAACGCGTGGCGAGCGCCAGGTTATCCGTATTACTTCTTCGCAGCCGATGAACGAGCCGTTCGTCGATATGCTGCTTGAATTGAAATCCAGCAGCGGCCATCTGGTACGCGAATACACGTTCCTGCTTGACCCGGCCGAGTTGCGCACAGCCTCGGCTCAGGTGGTAACGCCGGCGGGAGTTCCCGCGCTGGGTGCTGATGCTGCGCCGTCGCGAGCGAAGGCGGAAGTCCCCGCAGTTAAAAAAGCGGCGCCAGCGGTTGAGGAAAAACCGGCGCCGGTAGCGAAAGCCAAGCCAGCCAAGCCGGCAAAACCGGCAGAAGAAACAAAGGAAGCCAAGGAAGAAAAAGGCGCCGCGCAGCATCGCGTGAAAAAGGGCGAAACGCTGGCCGGGATTGCGAAACAAAACATTCACGAAGACGTTTCGCTGGAGCAGATGCTGGTTGCGATTTACCGCGCCAATCCGGAAGCATTTGCCGGCAACAACATGAACCGGCTGAAGGTCGGCAAGGTGTTGTCAATTCCGGATGCCGAAGATGCAGGCAGCGTCGGCAAGTCCGAAGCAAGAAAAGTCATTGTTGCGCAATCTTCCGATTTCACCAGCTACCGCAACAGGCTGGCTGGCGCGGCAGCGCAAGCTGCGCCGCAAAAAGCAGCGGAAGCCGGACAGGTTGGCGGTGGCCAGATCGGCGCCAAGGTTGAAGAACGTCCGACCGCCACCACCGATGCCAAGGACAAGCTGAAGGTGGCGCGAGCAGATGCCGCCAAGGGCGACAAGGCGGCAGGTGTTGCCAGCGCAGAAGACAAGCTGGCGAAAGACAAGGCCGCGGCTGAAGCGCAAGCGCGCATCAAGGAACTCGAAAAGAACATCAGCGATCTGCAGGGCGTGCTGCAGATGAAGAACAAGGATATGGCAGCGCAGCAGAAACAGGCTGAAAAACCGGCCGCTTCTGCGCCAGCCGCCAGTGCTGCGCAGGCATCAGTGCCGGCAGCATCAGCACCGGCTGCTTCCGCTGCTGCAGCTTCGGTACCGGCCGCATCGGCCAGCGCCGCTGCTTCTGTCGCCGCGAAACCTTCCGCACCGAAAAAGAAAGCAGCGCCGCCACCGCCGCCGGAAGAACCCGGATTCTTCGACGAACTGCTCGACAATCCGATGATGCTCGGCGGGCTGGGCGTGGTGATACTGCTGCTCGCCTATGTGTTCATCCGCCGCCGCAAGAAGCCAAAGGCAGAACCGCTGCCGCCGCAGACTGCGGCCGAACTGCCGGAGGAAAGCAAGGAACCGTCGAATTCACTGTTTGGCGCGCCCGGCGGACAGAGCGTTGATACTAACAACAGCATCTTCAATTCGAGCTTCACGCCGTCTGCCAGCCTGCTTGACACGAACGAGGTCGATCCGATTGCCGAGGCCGATGTTTATATCGCCTATGGTCGCGAAGCGCAGGCAATCGAGATTCTCAAGGAAGCGTTGCGCAATCATCCGGAACGGAATGCGTTGCGTATCAAGCTGTTGGAGGTCTATGCGGCGAAAAAGGATTTGCACGCTTTCGATCTGCTGGCGAGCGAACTGTACAGCCTGACGAAGGGCGAGGGCGAGGAATGGGTCTATGCCGCCGGTCTTGGCGTATCGATCGACCCGGGCAACCCGCTGTATGCCGGTGGCGATCTGTCCGAAGAATTGCTGGCACGGCCGACATCGTTGCAGGGCAGCGTCACCCGTCCGTCGGAAGAACTGGATCCGGATATTCTGCTGGCCACGTCGCGCAAGCAGGACTTGCAGGAACAGCATGCAGAACCAGCAGGGTTGCAGATTCCGCCGGAACAATTGCAGCACCCCGATCTGCCGCTCGATCTTGAACCGGCTGATACGGCCGGTATTGAGGTGCCGCCAGTTGCGCCGGTTGCAGCATACGAACCACCTGCAGCGCCAGCGGAACAGTCGCCAGAGCCGGCTGCGTTGAATTTCGACCTCGGGTTGAGCGACGATTTCGGCAAGGTTGAAGCGCTGAAGCCGGTGGAAGCAGCTGCGACAGAAACGGCGAAGGAAGAAGCGGATGCCGGACTGGATTTCGTATTGTCCGAACCCGTGGCAAAACCGGCAGCATTGGCACCGGAAGCGCAGTCGGAACCGGAGAAAAAACCGGCATCAGATGCGCTTGATTTCGACCTCGGTGCGCTGGACTTTGCACAGCCCAAGCCAGCCAACGAAGAGGTAGCATCCGCCGCCGGTCTGGAAGTGAAGGAATTCGCGGCGGAAGATGACCTCGACCAGTTGATTGAATTCAAGTTGCAGCAACCGGTTGCGCTGGCAGAAGACTCGCTGGACATCGAAATGGCTCAAGAAGACGTGCACATGCCGGTAGAGGAAAGTCAGAAAATGAGTGAAACGCTCGGAGCACAGTCTGCCTCGCAAACGCACGAGCCTGCTGTGCCTGCGTTCGATTTCGGCGCGATCAATCTTGATCTTGAGCCGGTACAAACGGCATCAGCGTCGACAGATGAGCCGGCTGCGGCTGCCGGCAATGTTGAGATGGAAACCAAGCTCGATCTGGCCGATGCCTATCTTGGTATTGGTGACAAGGAAGGAGCGCGCGAATTGCTGGAAGAAGTCATCCAGGAAGGTTCGGGCGAGCAGGTGGAGCGCGCCAAGGCAACGCTGGCCAAGATTTCCTGAGGGGTGTAATTTTCCGCGGGTGCTGTGCTGGCAAAGCGCGCACCCGCTTTTTTTATTCCCGTGTCAGAACCTCCCCTGACTTTGTTGCCTTCGCTTCGCCGCACTGACGTGCTGTCTTCAGCTTGGCGCCGTGTCATGGGCGATTCTGACGCGGAAATGTGTGCAATGGCTTCTGACGTTGTTGTCTTTGCCTAGCTGCACTGTCGTACAATCCCGGTTTTGTTCCCTTCATCAGCGGCTTCGGAGTTGAATTGAAACGCATTGCGCTTGGCATCGAATACGACGGCACTCAATGGCGCGGCTGGCAGACGCAGCCTGACGGTCATACCGTGCAGGATCGGCTCGAAGCGGCGATCCGCGATTTCACGCAGACCGGCATCCGCACGATGTGCGCCGGACGCACCGACGCCGGCGTGCATGCGCTGGAACAGGTGGTGCATCTGGATACGGCACTGGACCGCACGCCGCAATCGTGGGTGCGTGGCGTGAATTCCTATCTGCCGCCATCGGTCGCCGTGCGATGGGCATGCGAGGTGCCGCCGGATTTCCATGCGCGCAACAGCGCGATCGCGCGCCGTTATCGCTACGTGCTGTACAACAATCCGGTGCGCTCGCCGCTGCTGCGTAGCCGTGCCGGCTGGGTGTTCCGGCCGCTGGCGCTGGAACCGATGCGGCAAGCAGCGCAATTCCTGCTGGGTGAGCATGATTTCACTGCCTTTCGCGCGGCTGAATGCCAAGCCATCACGCCGGTGAAAACGATGCAGTCGGTCGAGATTGAACAACGCGGCGATCTGTTCGTATTCACGTTGCAGGCGAATGCTTTCCTGCATCACATGGTGCGCAATATTGTCGGTTCGCTGGTTTACGTCGGCAAGGGCGACCGGCCGCCGGAATGGCTGCGGCAAGTGCTCGACGGGCGCGACCGCAACCAGGCGGCGCCGACTTTCATGCCGGACGGCCTGTATCTGGCGAAGGTGATTTACGCGCCCCAATGGGGTTTGCCGCAGACGGATGCGGGCGTGCTGTGGCCGGCCTGAAGCCGGAAAATGTCGGTTTTGGCTGGGGTATGCAGGTAAAATGGCTTGCTGGGCCACAACTTCCGCGGTAGTTTGAAAATACAGCCGGGAGTATTATTTGGGGTCTGTAACGGCCTTTTTGCCATTGCCAAGTGCGTATGCGATACATCCGGCAGTCTAGCCGGCAGGCGATATAATCGCGCTTTTGCCTAATTTCCAGTCTGTTCCAGCATGATTCCAGACAAACCCCGTTCCTCGCTGTCGCGCATCGTTATCAGAGTTGCGTTGCTGGCGGTATTTTGTGTTGCGGTCTACTACCTCGTCGCTTACTGGCTGGTATCCGGGCGTCAGACGCCGCCAGCATCAACGCCGCCGGATACGGCAATATCGACCGAATTCAGGCCCGAATGGTGCGAGCAACTGGTGAAGCGTCTGCCGACGGTGAGCCGGGAAATGTGTCTCAATCTTGGGTTGCAGCCGACGGGGGCGGTGTCGGTCAAGGGCTTTCCGATTCTGGCGCGCGATTACGCCGCCGACGGCAAGCGGGCCGAACCGCTGCGCGTGCTGCTTCTGGGTGGCATTCATGGCGACGAACCGACGGCCGCGGCGGTAGTGTTTCGCTGGATGGAAGCGATACATCTGCCGATTGCGCATTCGATGCAATGGCGCGTGGTGCCGGTGGTGAATCCTGATGGCCTGTTCGCGACCCCGGCGACGCGCGTGAACGCCAATGGCGTTGATCTCAACCGCAACTTCGAATCGCCGAACTGGGAAGCGGAAGCGCAGAAATACTGGCAGCAGCGCACGAAGAACGATCCGCGCCGCTATCCGGGCAAGGCGCCGCTATCCGAACCCGAGAGCCGCTGGGTGCACGATGAAATCGAACGCTTCCAGCCGCATGTGGTGGTTTCGGTCCATGCGCCGCTGGGCGAGCTTGATTTCGACGGGCCGGCGGAACCGCCGCGCCGCTTCGGCCGTCTGATGTACAACCGGATTGGCGTTTATCCCGGCTCGCTTGGCAATTACGGCGGCGGGCACAAGCAGATTCCGGTGATCACGATTGAACTGGAAAATGCGCGCCAGATGCCGACCGAGGCCGAAATCAAACGCATCTGGCGCGACATGGTGATCTGGATGTCGCGCAATCTGCAGCCGGGTGCTGCTCCGCGCGCGGCAAATTGACGTTTTTTCGGGAGTATATGGCCAAATATATGGCTTCGGCCCCAGATTCCCTGGCGAATTAAAAATACAGGGGTGAGTATATTTAGGGCTGCCAGAAGGCGGAAACCCCCTGTCAGAACACTATAATCAGGTTTTTCGAGCGGGCATGAACGGATGAACCAGCGAACCAGAATCAAAATTTGCGGCCTGACGCGGACCGAGGATGTGCAGGCGGCAGTGGACGCAGGCGCGGATGCGCTCGGTTTCGTGTTTTATGGCGCCAGTCCGCGCCATGTGGCGCCGGAAGCGGCAGCTAGGCTGATTGCGCGCGTGCCGCCGTTCATCGCCACTGTCGGGCTGTTCGTGAATGCGTCGGTCAGCGAGGTGGTTGACACCGTGGCGCAGGCGCCGGTATCGCTGCTGCAATTCCATGGCGACGAAACGCCGCAGCAATGCGCGGCGCTGGCCGAGGCGGTCAACCGGCCGTTTATTCGCGCCTTTCGTGTCAAACCGGAAACGACCGCCGCCGATTTGTTACAATACGAATCTGAATGTCGCGCCGCCAGCGGCTTGTTTGCCGGTTTGTTGCTGGATACCTATGTCGATGCATATGGCGGCGCAGGAAAGGTTTTCGATTGGTCCGTCATTCCAAAAGAGTTCGCGCCTCGGGTCGTTTTGAGTGGTGGCTTGAGCGTGCAAAACGCAGCTGGTGCGATTGCACGCGTGTGCCCGTTTGCGGTTGACATCAGTAGCGGTGTCGAACAGGCAAAGGGCATCAAGGATGCCGGCAAAATCCGCGATTTCATTGCCGCGGTGCGCCAGGCCGATTCCACCCGCCAGACCGGCGCCAGACCGTCTGGCCCAATCGAAGAGAAAACCCGATGAAAGAATTCACCACCCGATATCTGCGTGAGCCGTTCGACAGCACGCCGCTGTTCCACGCAGAACACTACCAACTGCCCGACGTCCGCGGACATTTTGGCCCATATGGCGGCGTGTTCGTGTCCGAAACGCTGATTCATGCGCTCGATGAACTGAACGAAGCCTACGCGCGGCTGAAAGAAGATGCCGTTTTCCTGGCCGAATTCCGGCGCGAACTGAAGCATTTTGTTGGCCGTCCGTCGCCGATCTACCATGCGGAACGCTGGTCCAACATGCTCGGTGGTGGGCAAATCTATTTCAAGCGCGAAGATCTGAACCACACCGGCGCGCACAAGATCAACAACGTCATCGGCCAGGCGCTGCTGGCCAAACGCATGGGCAAGCCGCGCGTGATCGCCGAAACCGGCGCCGGCCAGCACGGCGTCGCGACCGCCACCATCTGCGCCCGTTTCGGTCTCGAATGCGTGGTCTACATGGGCAGCGAGGACGTGAAGCGCCAAGCGCAGAACGTTTACCGGATGAAATTGCTGGGCGCGACCGTGGTGCCGGTCGAATCCGGTTCGAAGACGTTGAAGGATGCGTTGAATGAAGCGATGCGCGACTGGGTCACCAATGTTTCGAACACGTTCTACATCATCGGCACCGTCGCCGGCCCGCATCCGTATCCGATGATGGTGCGCGATTTCCAGTCGGTGATCGGCGAAGAATGCCGCGTGCAGATGCCGGAGATGACTGGCCGCCAGCCGGACATCGTGGTCGCCTGTGTTGGCGGCGGCTCGAACGCGATGGGCATTTTTTATCCGTATATCGACCTGAGCGAAGTGCGGCTGGTGGGTGTTGAGGCGGCGGGCGAAGGCATCGCCAGCGGCCACCATTCGGCATCGCTCACGGCCGGCGCGCCCGGCGTATTGCACGGCAATCGTACCTATCTGTTGCAGGACGAGAACGGCCAGATCATCGAAACGCATTCGGTTTCGGCCGGACTCGATTACCCTGGCGTCGGGCCGGAACATGCGTGGCTGAAGGATTCCGGCCGCGCGCAGTATGCAACCATCACCGACGACGAGGCGCTGAAGGCGTTCCACGACTGTTGTCGCATCGAAGGCATCATTCCGGCGCTGGAATCGAGCCATGCGATTGCGCATGCGGCCAAGATTGCGCCCGCGCTGCCGAAGCACACCAATATTCTGGTCAACCTGTCGGGCCGTGGCGACAAGGACATGCATACCGTCGCGCAGCGCGCCGGTATCGAGTGGTAACGAAAGGAGCAGCCATGTCCCGCATACAGAATACGCTGGCCGCACTGGCCAAACAGGGCAAAAAGGGTTTGATTCCGTTCATCACCGCCGGCGATCCTTCGCCGGAACTGACGGTACCACTGATGCATGCGCTGGTCGCTGGCGGCGCTGACATCATCGAACTCGGCGTGCCGTTTTCCGATCCGATGGCCGACGGGCCGGTGATCCAGCGCGCATCCGAACGCGCATTGCAAAAGGGCGTCAGCCTGCGCCATGTGCTGCAATGGGTGAGCGAATTCCGCGCGACCAACCAGGCAACGCCGGTCGTGCTGATGGGTTATGCGAACCCGATCGAACACATCGGGGTCGACGCTTTCATCGCGCAGGCGAAGGCGGCTGGTGTCGATGGCGTGCTGGTGGTCGATTACCCTCCGGATGAGAGTGAAGACTTTGCTGGCGCAATGAAGGCGAACGGTCTGGACACCATTTTCCTGCTGGCGCCAACGTCAACTGATGAACGGATCGAAAAAGTCGGTAAAATTGCGTCCGGTTACGTGTATTACGTGTCGCTGACGGGCGTGACCGGCGCCGGCAACCTCGATCTCGAAGGCGTGGCTTCGATGTTGCCGAGGATTCGCCGGCATGTGACGGTGCCGGTCGGCGTCGGCTTCGGTATCCGCGATGGCGCAACCGCGAAAGCGATTGCGTCAGTGTCGGATGCGGTCGTGATAGGCAGCCGCATCATCCAGGAACTGGAAAAGGCGCCGCCGGAAAAGGCGGCGGCGGCCGTGCAGGATTTCCTGTCCGGCATCCGCCAGGCGCTGGACGAATAGAATTGAACAGATTGCCCCCGAGGGGGCAATCGCAAGACAGGAGATGTCATGAGCTGGTTAGATAAATTGCTTCCGCCGCGCATCCAGCGTTCGGTTTCCACCAACCGCAAGTCGATGCCGGAAGGGCTGTGGGTCAAGTGCCCGTCATGCGAAACTGTACTGTACCGCTCCGATCTGGAAGCGAATGTGCATGTCTGCCCGAAATGCAGCCATCACATGCGCATCCGTGCGCGCGAGCGGCTCGATGCGCTGCTCGATGCGGAAGGCCGTTACGAAGTTGGTCACGAAGCCTTGCCGGTCGATACGCTGAAATTCAAGGACAGCAAGAAGTATCCGGAACGCCTGAAGGCCGCGCTCGAAGCCACCGGCGAAACTGACGCGATGGTGGTGATGGGCGGCGCGATCATGACGCTGCCGGTCGTCGTATCCTGTTTTGAATTCGAATTCATGGGCGGTTCGATGGGTTCCGTGGTCGGCGAGCGCTTCGTGCGCGGCGCGAAAGCGGCGATCGAGCAGAAGGTGCCGTACATCTGCATCACTGCCAGCGGCGGCGCGCGGATGCAGGAAGGTTTGCTGTCGTTGCTGCAGATGGCGAAAACCAGCGCGATCCTGACGCAACTGGCTGAGCGCAAGCTGCCGTTCATCACCGTGCTGACCGACCCGACGATGGGCGGCGTATCCGCCTCGTTTGCATTCCTCGGCGATGTGGTGATGGCAGAGCCGAAGGCGCTGATCGGTTTTGCCGGTCCGCGCGTGATCGAAAACACCGTGCGCGAAAAATTGCCGGAAGGTTTCCAGCGGGCGGAATTCCTGCTGGAAAAGGGCGCCATCGACATGATCGTCGATCGGCGCCAGATGCGCGAGGAAATCGGCCGCGTGCTGGCGCTGTTGCAGAGCCAGCCGGCGGAAGCGCTGGTTTGATTCTGTTGCTTCGTTGCAAAGCCGATGGCTGTGCGGCATAACCGGAAGGTGATGTCTGTGGTCGCGCCCCTTGCCCTCGAGCTTGAAACGAAGCGGCTGCATTTGATTGATTTTCTGGCCTGGCGGCGATCGTCAGGCCATTTTGATTCATGACACAACAGGCACCCCGTACCTTCGCCGACTGGCTGGCTCATATCGAACAACTGCATCCGCAGAATATCGAGATGGGGCTGGCGCGGATTGCGCATGTGCAGCAGCGGCTGGGAATACGTTTCGACTGTCCGCTCATCACCGTTGGCGGCACCAACGGCAAGGGGTCGACCTGCGCGATGCTGGAAGCGATCTTGCGCGCGGCCGGCTACCGCACCGGCCTGTACACCTCGCCGCATTTCCACCATTTCAATGAACGCTGCCGCATTGACGGTGTGCCGGTGTCAGAGGATGCGCTGGTGCGCCAGTTCGAGGCGGTCGAGGCGGCACGCGGCGAAACGCAGCTGACCTTCTTCGAATTTACCACGCTGGCGATTCTCGGCCTGCTGGCCGAAGCGCGTCTGGATGCGGTAATTCTGGAAGTCGGTCTTGGCGGCCGGCTTGATGCGGTCAATATTTTCGATGCCGACGTGGCAGTCGTGACCAATGTCGATATCGATCACGTCGATTTTCTTGGCGGCACGCGTGAAGCAATCGGCTACGAGAAAGCCTGCATTTATCGCGGTGGCCGGCCGGCAATTTGCGGCGACGTGAGTCCGCCACAGACGCTTTTGCAGCATGCGCAGACGATAGGCGCCGACCTGTGGCTGACCGGCCGCGATTTCCACGCCGAACTGCATGGCACGGACTGGAATTACGCCGGCCGCAGGTTGCGCTTCGATGCGCTCCAACCGCCGGGAATGCCCGGTGTCTGCCAGACGCACAATGCGTCGGTCGCGCTGGCGGCGCTGGAAGCGGTGCGCGAACGGCTGCCGCTGACGGAACAGGCGGTGCGCACCGGGCTGGCGCAGGCGTTCATGCCGGGACGTTTCCAGATCCTGCCGGGCAAGCCGGTGGCCGTGCTCGATGTGGCGCACAATCCTCACGCGGCTGCGGTGCTGGCGGCCAACCTGAAAGCGATGCCGTGCACGGGCAAAACCTGGGCCGTGTTTGGCGCGATGCAGGACAAGGATATCGATGGCGTGATTGCCACGATGAAAGCACGCGTGCAGCAATGGTGCGTGACCGATTTGCCCTTGCCGCGCGCCGCGACGGCGCAGCAGATTGCCGCACGGTTGCGAGCAGCAGGCGTTGCTGATATCCGCTGCTTCGCGTCACCGGCGGAAGCATACGCATACGCATTCGGTTCGGCGGACGAAAATGATAGAATAGCGGCATTCGGATCGTTCTGGGTCGTCGCTGGTGTGACGACTGCAAAGTGATCCCGTAATCACGAAATCAATATTTTTGCATGGCTTGGTTCTCCTTTTCTTCGCTGTTTCGCAAGAACAAATCCGAGCCGGCTCCCGGCGACAGCGAATTCTATTCCCATGCAGAGGATATTCCTCGCACCAAGCGAGGCAGCCGGCGCGACAAGGATGATGCCGTTGATCCGGAATTGCCGGAAAAGAAACGGGCGCGCCGCCGGCTGATTGGCGCCGTGGCGCTGACGCTTGGGCTGGTGATAGTGCTGCCGATGGTGCTCGATTCCGAGCCGAAGCCGGCATCGGACGATGTCGTGATCCGTATTCCTTCCCGCGATAAAAAAGCTGCCGTGGCGACGCCGTCCGCAGCCTCGGTGGCCTCGGCCGCTACGGCGAATGCCGTGGCGGAAAAACCGGTCGACAAGCCGGCAGACAAAACTGACAAACCCGCCGAATCTCCCGCCAAGCCCGCGTCTGTGACTGCAGCCCCGGCTGTTGCGGCGGTTGCGCCAGCGGCAGCAAAGCCGGCGCCAGCAACGGCCAAGCCTGCGCCAGCCGCAGCGCCTGCGGCGGCACTGAAACCGCAGCCAACAGCCAATGCGGCGAAGCCCGCTACTGAAGCCACCAAGCTGAAACAGAAGGAGCTTGACGCGAAGCCGGCCGTGAAGCCGTCGGTGGAGGCCGCGAAAAATCCGCCGAAAGCGGAAGGCAAGATCCAGATTCAGGTAGCCGCGCTGGCGACGAAGCAAAAAGTTGATGAATTGCAATCGCGGCTGAAGGAGGCAGGCATAAAGTCCCATACGCAGAAAGTTGCGACTGCCGGCGGCGAGCGGATTCGCGTGCGCATCGGGCCGTATGCGACCAAGGCTGAGGCAGATCAGGCATGTGCGAAGTTGAGTAAAATGCGCTTGAATTGCACCATACTGCCGAACTGACGAGCCGGAAGTTGCGTCTTGACGATCTTCGATTATCTCGTGCTGTTCGTGCTGGCCTGTTCGATCGTGATCAGCACGATGCGCGGTCTGGTGAAGGAAATCCTGTCGCTGGTCGGCTGGGTGGTGGCGTTCATTGTGGCGAACGCATATGGCGCGGCGCTGGCGCCGCTGCTGCCGGCATCCTGGTCCGGCGCCTTGCGGTTGGTGGTGGCTTATGTGGCGCTGTTCATCGGCGTGCGGCTGCTGATGCTGCTGTTTGGCGCGGCGGTGGCAGCGATGGTGAAGGCGGGCGGATTGACGGTCGCCGATCGCGGTCTGGGTGGATTGTTCGGTCTGGCGCGCGGCATGGTGATCGTGCTGGCGGTGGTGCTGGTGTGCGGCATGACGGCGATTCCGCAGCAGCCGTTCTGGAAGAATGCGCTGCTCAGTCCGCTGGCGGAAACGGCGGCGCGCACGGTGATACCGTTTTTGCCGGGCAGTTTCGTGCGGCAGGTAAAGTTTTGATTGGTTAACGTTTTTTAGGAGTCCACCATGTGTGGTGTAGTTGGCGTCGTTTCGTATGCTCCGGTCAACCAGCTGATTTATGACACGCTGCTGCTGTTGCAGCACCGTGGTCAGGATGCGGCCGGGATTGCGACCAACCAGGGTAACACCTTCATGATGCACAAGGCCAATGGTCTGGTGCGCGACGTGTTCCGCACGCGGAACATGCGTTCGCTTATGGGCAATTCCGGCATCGGCCAGGTGCGCTATCCGACCGCCGGCAGTTCTAGCGAGGAAGAAGCGCAGCCGTTCTATGTGAATGCGCCGTTCGGCATCACGATGGCGCACAATGGCAACCTGACGAATTCCGATCAGTTGCGCAGCGAAATGTTTCGCAAGGATCGCCGTCATGTAAACACTCGCTCCGATTCGGAAGTGCTGCTGAACGTGCTGGCGCATGAAATCGAGCAGGCGACTTCGGGCTATTCGCTCGATCCGGATGCGCTGTTCAAGGCGGTGACGCAACTGCACCAGCGCGTGCGCGGTTCGTATGGCGTGGTGGCGCAGATTGCCGGTTTCGGCATGCTGGCGTTCCGCGACCCGTTCGGCATCCGTCCGCTGTGCCTCGGTTTTGCCGAAAGCGACAAGGGCATCGAATACATGATTGCCAGCGAATCGTCGGCGCTTGAAGGGATGGGCTTCCAGCTGCTGCGCGACGTGATGCCGGGCGAAGCGGTGTTCGTCGATCTCGATGGCAAGCTGTACAACCGCCAGTGCGCGGAAAATCCGACGCTCAATCCATGCGCGTTCGAATTCGTGTATTTTGCGCGCCCCGATTCGATCATTGATGGCGCCTCGGTCTATGCAACCCGGCTGAAAATGGGTGAATTCCTGGCGGAGAAGATCAAGCGCGAATTCCGCAGCGGTGATATCGACGTGGTGATGCCGATTCCGGAATCGTCGCGTCCGTCGACGGTCGAACTGGCCAGCAAGCTGGGGCTGGAATATCGCGAAGGTTTCGTCCGCAACCGTTACATTGGCCGCACCTTCATCATGCCGGGACAGGAAATCCGTTCGCGTTCGGTGCGACAGAAGCTGAACGTGAATCCGTCCGAATTCAAGGGCAAATCGGTGCTGGTGGTCGATGACTCGATCGTGCGCGGTACGACCAGCCGTGAAATCGTGCAGATGGCGCGCGATGCAGGCGCGCGGCGCGTGATTTTTGCCTCGGCCGCGCCGCCGGTGCTGTTCCCGAACGTGTATGGCATCGACATGCCGACCCGCAGCGAGCTGATCGCCTATGGCCGCACCGAGGAAGAAGTTTGCCGCGAAATCACCGCCGATGCGCTGGTGTATCAGGATCTGGCCGACCTGCGCCGTTCGATTTTCGACATCAATCCGGCGCTCAAGAGCCTGGATGCCTCGTGCTTCGACGGTCATTACGTCACCGGCGACATCACGCCGGAATACCTCGACCGTATCGAGCGCACGCGACACAACGCATCGCCGAAAAGCGAGGACATGGCCTCTTCGCAACTGAACCTGAATCTGGCGCATACCGAATAACCGTATTCCCGATCATGAACACTTCAAGCAAGTACGGCTTTACCACCACCAACGTTCACGCCGATCACCAGAAACCGATCGAGCACGCTTCGATCCTGCGTCCGATCCACAATTCGGTCACCTTCGGCTACGCCGATGCGCGCATGCTGGCCGAGGTGTTTCAGGGCAAACAGCCGGGCTACCGCTACGCGCGCCAGGGCAATCCGAGCATTTCCGCGCTGGAAGACAAAATCACGCAGATGGAAGACGGCATTGCCACCATCTGCTTTGCCAGCGGCATGGCAGCCATCGGCGCGGTGCCGCTCACGCTGCTGCGTGCCGGCGATCATGTGGTTTCATCGGCCTTTTTGTTCGGCAATACCAGCAGCATCTGGCAAACGATCTCGCATCACGGCATTACGGTCGATCAGGTCGATGCGACCGAGGTGAAGAACGTCGAAGCGGCGCTCAAGCCGAACACGCGCATGGTGTACGTCGAAACCATCGGCAATCCGCGCACGCAGGTGGCCGATCTGAAGCGTATCGGTGAACTGTGCGCCGCGCGCGGCCTGCTGTTCGTGGTCGACAACACGATGACCACGCCATACCTGTTCCGGCCGAAAGCGGTCGGCGCCAGCCTGTCCATCAATTCCCTCACCAAATCGATCAACGGCCACGGCAACGCGATGGGCGGCGCTGTGACCGACACCGGCGTGTTCGACTGGAGCCAATACCCGAATATTTTCGACGGCATCAAGAAACAGCCGCAATCGCAGTGGGGCGCGGCGCAGATTCGCGTGCGCGGCCTGCGCGACTTCGGCGCCAGCCTCGCGCCTGAAACCGCGCACCGCATTTCGACTGGCGCCGAAACACTGGCGCTGCGGATGGATCGCACCTGCGCCAACGCGCTGGCGGTGGCGCAGATGCTCGAAGCCGACAGCCGCGTGAAAACGGTTTATTACCCCGGCCTGGCGTCGCACCCGCAGCACAAGCTTGCGACCGAACTGTTCCGCGCCTATGGCTCGATGTTTAGCTTCGAACTGCAAGACGGCATCGACTGCTTCGACTATATCAACCGGCTCAAGCTGGCGATTCCGGCCAGCAATCTGGGCGACACGCGTACGCTGGCGATTCCGGTGGCGCACACGATCTACGCCGAAGCAGGGTCAGAGGCGCGGGCCAAGATGGGCATTGCTGATTCGCTGATCCGCGTTTCGATGGGCATCGAGGACACAGCCGATCTGGTGGACGATTTCCGTCAGGCACTTTCCGCCTGAATTTCGCTTGAACGCCGCGGGCCTGGCCGGCTTTGCCTGACGCATCAGACTACTCGCCATCCATGCCGGGTGGCGAGAGGCTGTGTGTCCGGCAGCCCAAATAACTGACCGAAAGTGAATTCTAGGTCAGTAAGGCCAAAAAATATACTCCCGTCAGTATCTAAAAATAGCCAGCAAAAATGTGGCCCGGCAGCGTATTTTTGCAATATACCCCCCCAATATTATTGGGGCTGTGCCATGTTGCTGCTGACGCCTTTCAAGCAAGCGGACAGCGCCTCCTTGCGCTTGTGATGCCAGCACTGTCATTCCTCGCAGGCTTGAATCCAGTGCCGCTTACGATGCGGTTTGCGCTCCGCCAGCAGGCGCGTGCCACTTTCCGGACGCAGGCGTATAATCGCCGCATTCCACATTCGCGCATCCGTGCGCCGTCACGTCTTATCTGCCAGAGTTCCCCATGCTGATTCATCCCATGCCCGACCCGGTGGCGGTCGCTGTTGGCCCGATCTCGATTCATTGGTACGGCGTGATGTATGTCGCCGCGTTCACCCAATTCATCCTGCTGGGCCGCTGGCGGCTAAAGCATCAGGACATCCTCGCGCAAAAATGGACCATGCAGGATCTGGATGACCTGCTGTTTTACGGTGTGCTCGGCGTGCTGATAGGCGGGCGGCTGGGCGAAGTGATTTTCTACAACCCGAAATTCTTTCTGGCGCACCCGCTGGAAATTCCCGCCATCTGGCATGGCGGCATGTCGTTTCACGGTGGCTTCCTTGGCGTCGTGGTCGCGATGTGGCTGTGGGGGCGCAAGCATCACCGCCATCCGATCGATACGCTCGAATTCATCGCGCCGATGGTGCCGCTGGGCTACGCGTTCGGCCGCATCGGCAATTTCATCAATGCCGAACTGTATGGCCGTATCGCCGATCCGTCGCTGCCGTGGGCGATGATCTGGCCCAATGTCGATAACCTGCCGCGCCATCCGTCGCCGATTTACCAGGCGCTGGTCGATGGCGTGCTGTTTTTCATCCTGCTGTGGCTGTATTCGCGCAAGCACCATCCGCGCTGGGCTGTCAGCGGCATGTTTTTGCTGCTGTACGGCTGCGCCCGGTTCTTCACCGAATACTTCCGCATCCCGGATTACGAAGTGACCTTTGCCGGTCTGACCATTTCGGCTGGGCAGATGCTGTCGCTGCCGATGATCGTTGCCAGCCTGGCGTTCTTCTGGCTCGCCTATCACCAGAAGGAACAGGCGCCGCCAGCTACGGCCTGAAGTTTCCGGACGCAATCTGCCTGTTCGCGCATGGAATTCCGCCGCGACAGGCAGTGCGTCAGCGCCAGGCCAACGAATTGTTGGCACACAAGCATTTCTCCGTGTTTAGTCACGTATCCCGACTGATTGTTTACCAAAAAGTCACAGGCTTTGCACGAAATTGCAAAGATGTGTACAGTTCAGCCTTTCGAAAGTTTCACGGCTGTTTCCCCCCTTGTTACAGGTTCGGATTTGCTTGCAAGTCCGCGCTTTGTATTTCGCACATTACATCAAGCTAGAGGAGTTTTATGCCTAATTGGTTACGCAAAGGCTGGATTGTCGTTTTTGCAGGTTTCTGCATCAATCTCACCTTTGGATGCCTGTATACGTGGAGTATTTTTTCCGCCAACCTGAGCAACGCTCAAGGCTGGACGGCATCGCAGGCGGCCATGCCCTACACGACGGCCATTGGCGTTTTTGCCCTCGTCATTTTGCTCGGCGGCAATTTGCAGGATCGGTTCGGGCCGAAGATTGTGACCATCTTCAGCGGTATCTTCATCGGTCTGGGGTTGATTGTCTGCGGCCTTTTCCCGACGCTGTATGGCATCGTGCTGGGTTTTGGCGTCATCACCGGTTCTGGCATCGGCCTGGGCTATGCCAGCGTGGCGCCGGCGGCCCTGAAGTGGTTCGAGCCAAACAAGAAGGGCATGATCGTCGGCATCGTGCTGACCGGCTTCGGCCTGGCGCCGCTGTATGTGGCGCCGCTGACCCGTCATCTGATTTCCGTCTACGGCATTTTCACCACGTTCAAGCTGCTGGGCATCCTGTTTGGCGTGACCGTGGTGCTGATGGCGCAATGCATGAACAATCCGCCGGAAACGGAATCTGCGAACGAAAAATACCAGAAGCTGCTGTCGCGGTATGTTGATACCCCCGGCGAGTACACCTGGAAAGCCATGGTGCGCACGAATGAATTCTACCTGCTGTGGGTGATGTATCTGTTTGGCGCCATGACCGGCCTGATGCTGATGGGACACATGGCCAAGATCCTGCAGGTTCAAACCGGTTCGTCCGAAAACGTGGTGCTGATGGTGGCAGCATTTTCGATCAGCAATGCGCTGGGTCGCCCGACGGCTGGCTTCATTTCCGACAAGCTCGGCCGTGGACGCACCATGGCGGTGCTGTACATTGTTCAAGGCCTGACCTTGCTGATGCTCTCGCGGGCCAATACCTTCTTTGGCGTGTTTCTGGCCTCGATCATCATCACCTATTCCTATGGTGCGATGCTGACCGTATTTCCTTCCGCGATTGGTGACTTTTACGGCACGAAAAATCTCGGTTTCAATTATGCGCTTCTGTTCACCGCGTGGGGCGTGGCAGGCATCTTCGGTCCGCAGCTTGCAGGCTACCTGCTGGATGTGACCGGCGGCTACACCACCATCTTCTACATTTGCGCGGCCGCCAACATTGGCGCGGCGTTTATCGGCATTATCGTGAAATCGCCCAACCAGCGAAAGATGCGGGTGATTCAGCGAATGGCTTCTGCTTAATAAGGGGAAGAAGTGCTGAAAACGGAACACCGTTAAGGCACAAGTTGTCTGCTGCATTTTGAGCCGGATTTGCGCCATTGGGGTTTAGCGCAAATCCGGCATTTTTATTTTTGCCGCCATCCTGCCGGATTAAGCCGTTGCCGCGCACGTTCGATCACCGCGGCGGACGCCAGCGCTTCATTCGAGCACGCCGCAGAATGCCCGGATGAGCGGCGATGTCGTACGCTGGTGCAACTGCATCAAAAATAGCGGGCGCTGCAGGGTCATTGCTGGCGGATAGGGCAGGGTCGCCAGTTCGCCTACTTGCAGCAGTTCGCGGATGACAGCCACCGGTAGCATGGCAACCCCAGCTCCGGCAGCGACCGCGCGGGCGATACCTTCGTTGCTGCCGAATTCCAGTATCCGTCTGGGGCGAATATGGTGCTGCTGCATCAAGCGATCGTTGACCTCGCGCGTGCCTGAACCCGGTTCGCGCAGCAACCAGATTTCCGCCATCAAATCAGCGGAATCAATTGCCGGCTTGCGGGCCAGTGCGGAATCGGCTGCCGCCACAATCGCCAGTTCGTCGTTTCGCCACGGTGTTCGCATGATGCGGGGATCGTTGACCTCTCCTTCCACCAGCGCCAGATCAACCGCGCAATCGATCAGCGCCTGAGCGATGCTGTGCGTATTGCCGACCTGAATGCGCAAATCGATCGACGGAAATTGGCGGCTGAAACAGGCAACGTAAGCAGGGAGCCAATGGCCGGCAACGGTAAGGCTCGCGCCTACCGTCAGTCGCCCTTGCCGCAGGTCGATTCTCGCCTGCATGTCATCGAGGGCTGTGCGTTCCAGCGCGAAAATACCGCGCGCATGTTCAAACAATGCCATGCCGTTTTCAGTCAGGCGGATTCCCTTGCCGCTACCACCGCGCTCAACCAGAGTCAGCCCGAGCTGGTGTTCCAGTTCGCGCACCGCCTTTGAGGTGGCGGGCTGGCTGATGTACAACATCTGAGCGGCGCGAGAAAACCCCTGCTGTTCGACCACGGTGAAAAAGATGCGCAGCAGGTGCAGGTTGAGTCGCATGAGCAAAGATTATGGATGCATGAGTAATATGAATTTGAATTATATAAGACCGCGGGTTAATCTGGTAACTGATTGATTCTGAATGGAAACGACGCGATGAAACGAATGCTGACCAGATGGCTGGCCGCCGTTGACGCATGCCTCCGTGACCGGGCGTGGTGGTTTGGTCTGGTCTTGTCAGCCACGGTCGGTGCTGTGGGCATAGTCGCCGCCGGGTTTTCCTGCGCGCAGCGATTCGGGGTCAGCGCGCTGACGCTGGCGATAGTGCTGGGCATGGTGGCGGGCAACACCTTTTTCCCCGCGCTGGCGGCTCGTGCGGGCGCAGGCGTTGATTTCTCCAGGAACCGGCTGCTTCGGGCGGGCATCATCCTGTACGGCTTTCGCATCAGTTTTCAGCAAATCGCAGCCATTGGCTGGGGCGGCATCGTGATTGATGCGCTGGTCGTCGGCATGACCTTCACGCTGGCGATGTGGATTGGCACACGCGTTCTAGATATGGATCGCCAACTGTGCATGCTGATCGGCTCCGGCGCGTCGATATGCGGCGCTGCTGCCATCATGGCGACCGAGCCTGTGGTCAAGGCTCCGCCGCACAAGGTTTCGGTCGCGGTGGCCACGGTGGTTGTCTTTGGCACGCTCGGCATGGTGCTTTATCCACTGCTCTATCCGTATCTCGGCCTGTCGGAAACCAGATTCGGGCTGTATGCCGGCTCGACCATCCATGAAGTGGCGCAGGTCGTGGTGGCCGGCAGGAGTGTCAGCGAAACGGCGGCGGACATGGCCGTGATCGAGAAAATGGTGCGGGTGATGATGCTGGCGCCGTTTCTGATGATAATTTCCGCTCTGTTGCCTGTTTTGGGGCGTGGTGCAGACGAAGGCCGCCCAAGCGAAGCCGTCGGCAGGAAGCCTTCAATCGTCATCCCGTGGTTTGCGTTGCTGTTCATTGCAGCAAGCGCGGTCAATTCGATGTCGTTCTTGCCCGACAGCGCCGTCAGTGTGCTGGTTGAGGCTGATAACCTGCTGCTGGCAACCGCAATGGCCGCGCTCGGCCTGCGTACGCATGTCAGCGCGATCCGTCAGGCGGGCAGCAAGCCGCTGTTGCTGGCGCTGATCCTGTTTGTCTTTCTGCTGGCGGGGGGCTATGCGATTAACCGGATAGTCATGCATGGGCTGGCGGGGTGAGGCCGAGGCTTTCCGGATTGCACCAGCGATTTTGGTGGGTGTCTGAACTGCGGTGGCAGCACAGCAGAAAGCACAAACCAACCTGACGCAGGCCCCCCCATTCCCGATGCCAGCATACATCCGATGCCAACGGACTCGTACCGTGCAGAACTGGTCAAGAAGTTGAGTCCTGAAATGGTGAACAAATTGAAGGCGCTGTATTGATGCGATAGTTGGACAGTCATAACAAAAGCCCGCGTCAAGCGGGCTTTCCGTTGCGCCATGTCAAACCGCTGATTCGCTGGCGCGCTAACATAATTACGTAATCCTGCGATCTTTGCCCGCTGCTGAAAGGTAGCGGGCTTTTTACTTCTGAATTTCGATTCTGAGTTTGCCTCCAGATATCAAGTGCGTTCAAGATTTCTCGCCGCAGAAAAACAATTCAATGGATATAACCGCGGATGTTCTTGGAGCTTGTGGCGAAAGCGTGGTATTTCAGGTGCTAAAATAAACAGATGGCAAGGTGGTCGAGGCAAAACTATTCAAGCCAGTCCCTTTTATAAATTCAAGCCGATTCCACTGAAACAGACGACATGTCATCAAACATGCCCCACGCTGTCCCAAAGTCAGCCCGCCGCAATAAATCAACAGCCGCTCCAGATTACTTTCAGGCCAGCATGACGTTCATCGGTCTTGCGGTTTGCTTGGCAATATTTCTCGCCGTCGAACGCCTGATTACCCCGATCTACGACTTTGGTACATCGCTTGATGCCAGCATTCCCCTGATTCCATGGTCTTATGTGATCTATGTATCCTTTTTCCCGTTTGTCGTTGTACTTTCAGCCTATACGCCACGGGATCGCTTCAAGACATTCATGCTTGCTGCCGGCCTGAGTTTCATCGGCGCGATGGTATGTTTTTTCCTCTTTCCCGAAACTTTGCCGCGGCCCGACCTGTCTGTGATTGAAAATGAATTTCTGCGTCAGCGATTCACCCACATGTGGACTGTCGATCTGGCATGCAATGGTTTTCCAAGCTTGCATGTAGTGGTAACCTGTCTGGCCTGCCACATCATGGCAAATGCAGGGTGCCGTCGAATCGCCTGGACCTTTGGCGTGCTGGTCATAATCTCAACTTTAACCGTCAAGCAACACACGCTGGCAGATGTCGCCGGTGGCGTGCTGTTGGCGAGCATGGCCTGCATCCTGGCGGAAAAATTACTGAGTTCGCCCAGAGTGTCCGCTCAACCGAATGTCTTAATCGAATAATTTCCCTGGTTTGCGGTGATGATTTGCCGCCAGCAAGGATAGCGCTTTGCTTTCGGCAAGTTGTCATGCGTTCTTGATGCGATGATGAGCTAGACGGCTGTAACAAAAATCCGTTTCGACGGGCTTTCCGTTGCGCCATGTCAAACCTCTGATCCACTGGTTCGCTAACATAGACACGTAAACCTGCGATCTTTGCCCGCTGCCGAAAGGTGGCGGGCTTTTTACTTTTCAATCAAGCCTTCTTCATTCCTTGTAAATTATCGCGCGGTTCTGATGGGAAACCCAAAGGTAAACCCCAAACGCAAGCAGCATGTCTCGGCAACCATTGGTAGTGGCATAAAGGTGGTTTGCCCCCAATGCTGCTGTCGCAGAGGCTGGATTCGCTGGATATTCCGGGCATCGCCGCAGCAATTGAAGCGAAATATGGCGTCAGCCTGTCGGCTGTGCAGTCACCGCAACTGAAATCGATCGACGATCTGGCGGCATTCCTCTGCAAGAAATAAGCACCCCGCAGTGCATCTGCCACTCACTTGCCGCAGACTTGCCGATAATCCGCCTTGGCGGTTTCCAGTAGCGAAATCGCCTCGTCGGAGTAAATCTGAATCGCCTCAAAATCCGGTGCCTCGTGCAGCTTTTGCATCAGCAAGCCATCGTCGCCGAACCAGTGCGGCAGATAGCCGCCGAGAAAATAGCCCCTGTTTCGTAGCTGCGCGACAGCATCACCAATGGCCGGATCGGTCAGTTTCAGGAACCATTGCCTCACCGCTGGTTGCCACCCATCGGCTTCAGTTTCGGCAGCCGCCAGCCGTTCGCCAAAATCTGCGCCTATTGCCGCCACATTCACGCGCAGCACGCCGGTATCGGGAATGATGATGCTGTCCAACTGGCTTTCCCCCGCAGCATTGGATATTGTCGCGGCAGGCTGCAAGCTGCGCACCAGCCCGGTGCGGGCAATGATCGGCGGCAGGATATCGGCATAAACTGGCGGCAGGTAGAGCGTCTGCGGCTGATCGTGGTCGATGCGGAACGACATCACGCAAGTCACCCTGCGGCTGGCGCTCAGCTCCTTGGTATACATCGACTCAGGCGTCAGCGACAGTTCGATGGCCGTTTCTTTCGCCCCCATCAACCAGCTGACTTTTTGCGACGCCGTGTGGTTGGTCACGGCCTCGCCAAAGAGTCCGTCGAGTCCACTGGTCGTTATCAGCTCACCGGACATGTATTTCGTCATGCGAAATGCCGCTTTGGTCGTGCGGTAGTTCGCCGCCACCATGTACAGCCCAAACTCAAACAGATTCCAGTTCGGCGGCGCGCTGCGGTAAATTGCGCCGCAGGCGATGATGTCGCCAACCGCCGTGCGGCACACAACCAGATACAAATCCCTTTTCTGACAGGCTTCAACGATCTTTTCCGGGTAATAGTAGAGATCGAATGGGTAACTCGGCCCATATACCGCCAAAAACAGGTTTGCTACGCCCGGCGCATCTTCCGGCCTGAAAGCATCGACCACGAAATTCTGCCCGGCCGTTAACGCTCTTTCCTGCGTGATTTTCATGCAAAATCCTTTTGATTACGCCCTAGCATTATCCACAACAGCATCGCATCTGCCAGCGCCATGCCGTCGAGGAATAATAGGGAATAGTAGAGGATAGACCACAATCTTCCCACTATAAAGAAAAAAGAACTGGCTTGCGCCCAGTTCCCTTTCCGCAGCAAGCCTTCATCACAAACTCCGACTTCAGCTTCATCGGCCCGATGCCGTCGATGTCGTGATTTTCATCGACCACGCGAATGCGTGACGTGTGGCCTGTTCCCTATTACTCCTATGGGGCATTACATGACCATTTGCGCTGGCGGCAAGCTAGAATGCGCGGATGGATTACCCAGACAGCAGAGGGAAAATGCTGATTCTCAAATGTACCAAAAAGGTTCAGGCATATCTTGGCTTGACAGCGAGCGATTTGCTGCCTGATAGTGCCATTTCTCGCGAGGCGGTGCTGGGGGCGTGGTACGTCAACCAGTTCAGGATTGGCCGTCGCAGCGCTTTTATCTTCATGAGCGAGCGCACATTGCTGTCATTCATCCTGTTTGACGTAAAAAAGTCGAACTCGAAGAAGGCGCTGTTTCCAGAAATATGCCTGGCGGGAATTGTGCAGCTTTTGAAGTTTTTGCAAACGCCCTTGCCGTTGATCGGCAAAGTGATTGAAGACAGTTTCAATACCGGTTACGCGAACACCGATAGTCGCAGCGCCCTTGGCAATCTGAACGATCTTGCGTTTTTGTACCAGCATTTCGTCATGGCCGAAGGTGGTTTGGAACACTGCAATTTGACCGAGATTATTTTGCGGGTTAACCGCACGCCGCGGAGAAATCTTGGTGGGAGTAATTCAACCGACATCACCCGGGAAATGCTTGGGGGTTGATGTGGAAAACGTGGTCTGTCGCCTATTGCACCCTATTGCATTGTTGTCGCCGAGAATTTTCATGATTTGTGACAATACTTCCGGAAAATTTAGTATTTCATCTAGATGAGTTCAGCAGGGTTATTTGTACTCATAAACAATTTCACCATTCTTGTTATTGAATATTACTGCACAAGTCGTTTCCATAACAGCCACATGCTTTCCGTTGTTAGTTGTTACCCTGTATGGAGGAATTAATCTTCCGATCATTGCAGAAGACAAATTTCCCTTTAACTTTTTTGCATCATCCACTGACATTTTTATACCTACAATATTATTACCAACAAGTTCAGGAAAATGAAGAGATCGGTGTTTAATATTTGTGATATACAAAGCAGAGATATCCTTATCTCCTGTAATTTTGATCATTAAGTCGAATTTTCGTGAATCTTTGGAATCCAAATAAACTGGGAGATTGTTACTAGGAAAAGCTTCTTTGAGTGTGAGCATTCCATTATCGGCATCATATTCTTGACGCAACGAATAACTCCTTGTTATTTTTATAAATCCATTGTACCCAGTGGAAATTCTTTCTTTCTCTTCGCGTTCTTCTGCATTTTTTGTCTCAATTAACGCCCTTTCCCTGAATTTCTCGGTTGTCTCATACTCACTTTTTTCTGGGGGCTGCGATTGCACGGGAATATTTTGAATGTCCTTGACCTCATCTATTTGCTTCGCGCCTTGCAACGCAACACTGCACGGAGTGTTTCTATCAAACGGCAAATATTGTGGCGTTTCCTTGATCTTCACCGAAGCTGATTCATTCTTGCTTGTACATCCAGCCAATGACAATAAAATTACAAATAATAGGCTTTGGGGTATTTTATTAAACATGACTTCCGTTTATTAAAAATTAAAATCTGGAACATAAAATCGGAACAAACGGGGACAGACCATGATTCCCCCTTGGTTCTGCCGATTCTGTTGCTCGCTTGACACCCGACACTAATGGGTGTCTCATTTGTATTCATAAATAACTGTACCTGTTCCCTTATTGATTATGGCGGCACAAGTAACTTTCATAGTTGCTGAATGTTGCTCAATTCTTAATGGGTTACCATCTAACGTTGTCCCAGAGAAGTCGTCTCTGTGACGATAGGGTGGTATTAGTTTTCCAACCATCACAAAAGATAAATTTAATTTTAAGTCTTTCGCTTGTTCAGCTGGCATTTGTAATTTTATGGGATAAGCCTGACCAGATGGTATTTCTGAAACATACAGAATTGTGGGAGTTTTACGAGTTACATACTTGATAGTTGTGGAGCCTGCAGTTTGATACTCTGAAATTTCTTTTGGAACAGATATAAGCATATTTTGAAATGTGCTTGAATCATTTTGGGAGACTTTAAGCTTTGTGCTTTGCGAGTTAAGGCTTGTTTTAACTGAAAATATGCCTTTGTCAGCATCATATACTCCATCAGCCCCAAGTTCAGTCTTTATAAAACCACCATATCCAGCAGACACTATTACACCATTCACTCTGTCTTTTTCTTTTTGAATTTCAATTGCTTCTCGTTTTTTGAAATCTTCCGTTGTTTCAAATTCACCTTTCCCTAGAATAGGTTTATCCTCTGGAATATTCAGAATGTCGTCTAAGTTCGATATGGGCTTTGCACCTTGTATAGCAGCGCTACATGGCACACTTTTATCAAATGCTAAGTATTGTGGCGCTTTCTCCACCTTTGCCGTCGTAGATTCTTTCTTGCCAGTACATCCCATTGATAATGACAAAATCATTGATGAAAATACGATTGCTGCTGCTTTGCTAGACATGACGTCCCCTTAATCAGCGGTTTCCTATATATTTGTCCAAGTTGTCGGGCGAGGTGTATAAGACATTTTTAACTTGCTCTTCTAACTTTGCCTCTAAATGCGCAACAGATAAATCTGCTGAGTGAAAATATGGAATTTTTATTTTTCCTTCCTTAAGCAGCTTGTTTTGTTGCTCGCTCAAGTTGAGCTTGATTTTTAAATGTGCAAGATATTCGGCACCTTCATCTCTAACCCACTGTTGCGAACCGGGTCGTTTTGTGCAAATCATATTTCCTTGCAGATAGGCGCCAAAAGAATTTTTTGCTTTATACCTTACCCAATATTGATTTTCAACAGGCGTTAAACCCCGTGACCCCAAATTTGCAACGAAAACAACCTCAGGGTCTTTAAATTTCAAACGTTCACTGTTGAGACACTCTTGCTCATCACTCACGCCTTTGCAACCAATAAGTGAAAAACAAACAAGAGCCATTAGTATATATTTAAGCACTATTCACCCTATAAAAAATGAAAAAGGGAACCGGCTTTCGCCCAGTTCCCTTTTTCATCTCAAGCCTTCTTCACAAACTCCGACTTCAGCTTCATCGGCCCGATGCCGTCGATCTTGCAGTCGATGTCGTGGTCGCCTTCGACCAGACGGATGTTTCTGACTTTGGTGCCGACCTTGACCACTTGCGACGAACCCTTGATTTTCAAATCCTTGATCACTGTGATGGTGTCGCCATCCTGCAGCAGGTTGCCGTTCGCATCCTTCACCACCAGCGCATCGGATTCGGCTGGTGCGGCTTCGCTGGCCGACCATTCATGCGCGCATTCGGGGCAAACCAGCATGCTGCCGTCTTCGTAGGTAAAGGTGGAGTTGCATTTGGGGCAGTTCGGTAATTGGCTCATTTTCTATTCTTGATGTGCAAATATGTTGAAAGATGCCGACATTTTCCCACGGTTTGTGCGCGCTGCAAGCGGGAAAAGGCGGATGCGTACCGGCTTTCGCCTTTTCGCGATGAAGTGTGTGGGAGTATGTTGCGAAATTGCAGTATTGGGCCACGTATTCTGGGGCATTCAAAATATACTGTGCCGAGTATATTTATGGCTCAAAAAGATGGGCGTAACGGCTGCCGCTGCCGAAGTTCTGATTTTGCGCATGCGTTACAATCCGCGCCATGACTCACCCTAAAAACATTTTTTCCTGGACGCAGAAACGTCCTCGCCCGCAGGATGCTGCGCCTTTCCTGCCGATGTCGCGCGAGGAGATGGAGCAGCTTGGCTGGGAGCAGTGCGACGTGATTCTGGTGACCGGCGATGCGTATGTCGATCATCCGAGCTTTGCGATGGCGATCGTCGGCCGTTTTCTGGAAGCGCAGGGCTTTCGCGTCGGTATCATCAGCCAGCCGGACTGGCATTCGGCGCAGGATTTCAGGAAGCTGGGCAAGCCGCGGCTGTATTTTGGCATCAGCGCCGGCAACATGGATTCGATGGTCAACCGCTACACCGCCGACCGCAAGATACGCTCCGATGATGCTTACACCGCCGGCGGCGAAGGCAACCGTCGGCCGGATAGGGCGGTGGTGGTGTATGCCCAGCGGGCGCGCGAGGCGTACCCGGATGCAAACGTGGTGATCGGCGGCATCGAGGCCAGCCTGCGGCGGATTGCGCATTACGATTACTGGTCGGACAACGTGCGTCGTTCGGTGCTGCCGGATTCGAAGGCGGACATGCTGTTGTTCGGTAATGGCGAGCGTTCGCTGGCTGAGCTGACGCACCGGCTGGCGGCGGGCGAGCCGATAGCGAGCATCCGCGATGTGCGTGGTTCCGCCTTCATGGTGCCGCCGGGCTGGAAGCCGGGGCATGACTGGGTGGAAACTGGTTCGGCGCGGCTGGATGTGCCGGGCAAGGTCGAGCCGCATCCCAATCCGTATACCGATGTTCCCGGTTATGCCAATGCCTGCGCCAGCGAGGTAGCGGATGACCCAGCCGAGGTGCCGGTGCGCGTGCTGACGCGCGAGGAGCGGCAGGCGGCGCTGAGGGACAAGAATGCGAAGACGGTAGTGCGGCTGCCATCGTTCGAGCAGGTGAAGGATGATCCGGTGCAGTATGCGCACGCATCGCGCGTGTTCCATCTCGAATCGAACCCTTACAATGCGCGTGCGCTGGTGCAGGCTCACGGTACCGGTGCGGGCAAACGTGATGTGTGGCTGAACCCGCCGCCGCTGCCGCTGTCGATGGAAGAGATGGATCGGGTTTATGGCCTGCCGTTCGCGCGAGCGTCGCATCCGTCTTACGGCAAGGCGAAGATTCCGGCGTGGGAAATGATCCGTTTTTCGATCACCATCATGCGCGGCTGCTTCGGCGGCTGCACCTTTTGTTCGATCACCGAGCACGAAGGGCGAATCATCCAGAGCCGTTCCGAGCCGTCGATCCTGCGCGAAGTTGAAGCGGTGCGCGACCGGACCGAAGGCTTTACCGGCGTGATTTCCGATCTGGGCGGGCCGACGGCGAACATGTACCGGCTGAACTGCAAGGAGCCAGAGGTGCAGGCAACCTGCCGCCGGCTGTCGTGCGTCTATCCCGGCATTTGCGTCAATCTGGATACTGACCACAGCAAGCTGGTTTCGCTGTACCGCAAGGCGCGCGAACTGCCGGGGATCAAGAAGATTCTGATCGGTTCCGGCGTTCGTTATGACCTGGCGGTGCGCTCGCCCGAATACGTGAAGGAACTGGTGTCGCACCACGTTGGCGGCCTGCTGAAAATCGCGCCCGAGCATACCGAGGAAAACGTGCTGTCGAAGATGCAGAAGCCGGGTATCGGCACGTACGACACGTTCCGCAAGATGTTCGAGAAGTTTTCGCGCGAAGCGGGCAAGGAACAGTATCTGGTGCCGTATTTCATCGCCGCCCATCCGGGCACGACCGACGAGGATATGGTGAACCTGGCGCTATGGCTGAAGAAAAACAATTTCCGCCTCGATCAGGTGCAGACTTTCATGCCGACGCCGATGGCGATCGCGACCACGATGTACCACACGCGCAAGAACCCGCTGCATCGCGTCAGCGCCGATTCAGAGGAGGTCGAAACGCCGCGCAAGGGGCAAACGCGCAAGCTGCACAAGGCCTTGCTGCGCTATCACGATCCGGAAAACTGGACCATCCTGCGTGAAGCGCTGCGCCGCATGGGACGTTCGGATTTGATCGGCAACGGCCCCAACTGCCTGGTGCCGGCATGGAAATCCGCGCCGGTGGGCGGCTTCGGCGCGCGGCGGCCGGTTGCCGGCGCGTTTGCGCCGTCAGCATCGAAGGGCGGGAAACAGCCAGCCAAAACCCCGGCGGGCAAATTCGCTGCCGGCAGCAAGCACAGAAAGGGTGGCGTGCCGATAAAATCGGGCAAGCGATAGTCCAGACGGCGGCAACGAAATGCCAGATTATGGTGTACGATGGCCGTCTATTTCATTACATCCTAAGGAATTCAGATGTCGGTAGAACTCGATATTCGCCAGGTACGTACGATGATTACCAGAAACTACGAGCCGCGCGGCATGTATATTCTGGACATGATTTTTATTTCCGAAGAACCACACGTCGTGTTCGAGTGGAAGCAGCGTGAAGATGGTCAGCACATTCCGGTGGTTTATGCGCCGGTCGAGCAGCAGTTCCTTGAAACGATGCCTGCGGGCAGCGGGTTCGATTTCATGTACCGGCTTGCGGTTGAAGATCCGCGCCCTGATCCCGAAGAGTAAAAGTCTGCCATTGATGCTGCCGCGCTGCCATTTTTCGTGGTTGCGTGGCAGTTTTTCTATGGGAGAAAAGATCAGGTTTCGCGTAAGCGGTTGATGCAGCAGGAATTCCCCACAGATGTTGGCCGGGCATGTTTTTTGATTCATTCATGATCTTGTCCTGAAAGAATAGGTATCCTGTTTTCGCAATCACAAGGAGAAGAAAGTGTCGCAAGAGTTGGTCAAGATTACGCTGCTGGTCGATAATGAAGCGGCCGAAGGGCTGGAAAAGGAACACGGTTTTGCCGCGTGGATCGAGTTCGGTTCGCGCCATATCCTGTTCGATACCGGCCACATGGGAGCGCTGCAAAAAAATGCCGGGCGGCTGGGCATCGATTTGAAGCGGGCGGATACGCTGGTCATCAGCCACGGCCATCGGGATCACACCGGCACGCTGGATCGCTTTCTGGCGGAAAACGATCATGCCGAGCTGTATTTTGCGAATGAAATCGACCAAGAGCGCTGGTGGTACAAGCCGGAGGCGGACAGTTACGGCATGCCGGAAGCGGCGCGCAAGGCGTTTGCCGCCTTGCCGGCGAACCGCGTGCATGCGCTCAAGACGCATCATTACCTCGCTCCGGGCGTTGGCATCACCGGTCCGGTGCCGCGCCTGAACGCATTTGAAGATACCGGTGGCACGTTCCACCTCGATGCTCAGCGCGGCCCGGTGGACAAGATCGAGGACGACCAGACGATGTGGTTCGAAACCGATGAAGGTTTGGTGGTGCTGGTTGGCTGCTGCCATTCCGGGCTGGCGAACACCATTGATTACATCCGCAAGATTTCTGGCATCGACAAGGTGAAGGGCGTGCTGGGCGGCATGCACCTGCTGCAGGCGAACGAGCAGCGTCTGGGCAAGACGTTCGACGTGATGAGCGGCTGGCATGCGGATTTCCTGATACCGTGCCACTGCACCGGTATCGAATCGGCGAAAAAGATGGAAGCGGCCATCGGCAGCCAGACGGTGAAACATGGCCATGCCGGCATGGTGATCGAGGCCGGCCGCTTGCGCTAGGATTTTTTCAGCGATTCCCTGGCTTCCTTGATTGCGACGAATTGGTCGCGCAGCCTGCCGGCACCCTTCGACCGGCGGGCTTTTTTCATTTGCCAAACCGCAATTTGGCCGCAGATTCAAGTACTTGATGACTGAATTCGGCTTGAAATCCGGTAAAATGGCGCACAAATCCACCTTGCGGCGTCCGTTTCACGGATGCCGCTTTGTTTCCGAGGCCCTTTTCCCCGCATGCCACTAATGAAGAACATCCGCAATTTTTCGATTATCGCCCATATCGACCACGGCAAATCGACGCTGGCCGACCGCATCATTCAGATGTGCGGCGGGTTGTCGGACCGCGAGATGGAATCGCAAGTGCTCGATTCGATGGATCTGGAGCGCGAGCGCGGCATCACGATCAAGGCGCAGACCGCCGTGCTGACCTACAAGGCGAAAAACGGCGAGGTGTACAACCTGAACCTGATCGATACTCCGGGCCACGTTGACTTCAGCTACGAAGTCAGCCGCTCGTTGTCGGCGTGCGAAGGCGCATTGCTGGTGGTCGATGCATCGCAGGGGGTCGAGGCGCAGACGGTGGCGAACTGCTATACCGCGCTCGATCTCGGGGTCGAAGTGATGCCGGTGTTAAACAAGATCGACCTGCCGTCGGCCGACCCGGATGCAGCCAAGGCGGAGATAGAGGATGTGATCGGCATTGACGCTGGTGATGCAGTGCTGTGCTCGGCCAAGACCGGCGTTGGCGTGCAGGACATCCTGGAAGAATTGATTGCGAAAGTGCCGCCGCCGCAGGGTGATCCGGATGCGCCGCTGCAGGCGCTGATCATCGATTCGTGGTTCGACAATTACGTCGGCGTGGTGATGCTGGTGCGGGTGAAGAACGGCACCTTGCGCGCGAAGGACAAGATTCTGCTGATGTCCACCGGTTCGCAGCATCTGGTCGAGAACCTTGGCGTGTTCACGCCGCGTTCGCATGCGCGCGAATCGCTGTCCGCCGGCCAGGTCGGCTTCATCATCGCCGGCATCAAGGAATTGCAGGCGGCGAAAGTGGGCGATACGGTCACGCTGGCGGCAAAGCCGGCCGCGGCGCCGCTGCCCGGTTTCAAGGAAGTGCAGCCGCAGGTGTTTGCCGGCCTGTTCCCGGTCGAGGCGAACCAGTACGACGCGCTGCGCGATTCGCTCGAAAAACTGAAACTGAACGATGCCTCGCTGCAGTTCGAGCCGGAAGTCTCGACCGCGCTCGGCTTCGGCTTCCGCTGCGGCTTCCTCGGCCTGCTGCACATGGAAATCGTGCAGGAGCGGCTGGAGCGCGAGTTCGACATGGATCTGATCACCACCGCGCCGACGGTGATCTATGAAGTGGAAATGAACGACGGCACGGTGGTGATGGTGGATAATCCGGCCAAGATGCCCGAGCCGCCAAAGATCCGCGAAATCCGCGAGCCGATTGTTACCGTGAACCTGTACATGCCGCAGGAATATGTTGGCGCGGTGATGACGCTGTGCACGCAAAAGCGTGGCGTGCAGATGGACATGCATTATCACGGCAAGCAGGTGCGGCTGACGTATGAAATGCCGATGGCCGAGATTGTGCTCGATTTCTTCGACCGGATGAAATCGCTGTCGCGCGGCTATGCGTCGATGGAATATGAATTCAAGGAATACCGTGCGGCCGATGTGGTTAAGGTCGACATGCTGATCAACAGCGACAAGGTCGATGCGCTGGCGATCATCGTGCATCGCGCCAACAGCCAGTTCCGCGGCCGGCAGGTGGCGGCCAAGATGCGCGAGTTGATTCCGCGGCAGATGTTCGACGTGGCAATTCAGGCAGCGATTGGCTCGAACATCATTTCGCGCGAGAATGTGAAGGCGCTGCGCAAGAACGTGCTGGCGAAATGCTATGGCGGTGATATCACCCGCAAGCGCAAGCTGCTGGAAAAGCAGAAGGCGGGCAAGAAACGGATGAAACAGGTCGGCACGGTCGAGATTCCGCAGGAAGCATTCCTCGCAATTTTGCAGGTAGATGAAAAATGAGTTTAGATGCGGTTCTCAGCAATTTCCCGTTAATCCTCTTCATTCTGACCATCGTCACAGGCATCGTCTGGTGCCTGGATGTGTTTTATCTGGCGAAGCAGCGTCGCGCGCAGGCCGAGGCTGCGCTGGCGGAATTCGATGCGCGCGCGGCCAGGCAGCAGGCGGAAGGATTCAAGCCCGACCAGAGCGGGCGCGCCGAACTGCAGGAAAAGCTGACCCGGCGGCCGCTGTGGGTCGAGTATTCCGGCAGTTTCTTCCCGGTGATCGCGGCGGTGTTCTTCCTGCGTTCGTTTCTGTATGAACCGTTCAAGATCCCGTCGAGTTCGATGTCGCCCACGCTGTTGGTTGGCGACATGATTCTGGTCAACAAGTTCACTTACGGCATCCGGCTGCCGATCATCAACAAGAAGATTGTCGATATCAACCAGCCGCAGCGCGGCGACGTGATGGTGTTCAAATACCCGAAGGATACGTCACTCGACTACATCAAGCGGATCATCGGCGTGCCGGGCGACCGCATTGTCTATCGCAACAAGCGATTGACGGTAAATGGCCAGCAGGCACAATATCAGCCGTTGCCGGATTACCTCGATGGCGAGCGCCTGAGCTATTCTAAACAGTTCGATGAACAGTTGTTCAACGTGAAACATCGGATACTGAACGATACTGGCGCGCCGGATTATGTGCCGAATCCCGATCAGTTCAAGGGGCGCGAGTTGTGCAGCTACAACGCCGAAGGCTTCGCTTGCACGGTTCCGGACGGGCATTACTTCATGATGGGCGATAATCGTGACAATAGCCTCGATAGCCGTTTCTGGGGATTCGTGCCGGACAACTATATTGTCGGCAAGGCATCTTTCATCTGGTTCAACCTGAGCAACCTGAAGCGCATCGGCAGCTTCCAATAACCGTACATGGAGGAAATCAATGAATCGTCAGCCATCAATTCAAAGGCAGCGCGGCATTTCATTGACGGCGCTGATTTTCATTCTGATCATCGTCGCATTGATTGCGATGCTGGGCATGAAAGTCGTGCCAACCGTGATCGAATACAAGGCAATTACGAAGGCGGTGGTCGCGGCGCGCGATGCCGGCACGTCGGTGCGTGACATCCAGCTGGCGTTCGACAAGCGGGCCGAAGCCGGTTATATCGAAACGCTGAAGGGCACTGACCTCGAAATCACGAAGGTGGACAACGAATTCGTGGTCAGCTTCGCCTATGAGAAAAAAATCCCGCTGTTCGGGCCGGCCAGCCTGGTGATCGATTATGCCGGCACGACGGCCAAGGCAGCTCCGCGCCGGGCCAAAGACTGATATGGACTTGTCGCCGCTGCAAAACCGGCTCGGGCATCAATTCATCGATGCGGCGCTGCTGCGCACTGCGCTGACGCACCGCAGCCATAGCAGCGCGCACAACGAACGGCTGGAATTCCTCGGCGATTCGATACTGAATTGCGTCGTGGCGTCGCTGTTGTTTGAACGCTATGGCGAACTCGATGAAGGCGATTTGTCGCGCTTGCGCTCGAATCTGGTCAAGCAGCAGACGCTGTTCGAGATTGCGCAAAAGCTGGAAATTTCACGCTTTCTGCGTCTGGGCGAAGGCGAGCTGAAATCCGGCGGCTTCCGGCGGCCTTCGATTCTGGCCGATACGGTCGAAGCCTTGCTGGGCGCGATCTTCCTTGATGCCGGCTTCAACGCGGCCAGTGGTGTCATTCGCGCGCTGTACATCCCGATTCTAGATACGGTCGATCCGCAAACGCTGGGCAAGGATGCAAAAACGCTGCTGCAGGAATATTTGCAGGGACGCAAAATCGCGCTGCCGCAATACAACGTGGTCGCCACGCATGGTGCCGCCCATGACCAGCAGTTTGAAGTCGAATGCCTGATCCCGAAGCTGGAAATCCAGGTGCAGGGGACGGGCGGCAGCCGCCGCGCAGCCGAGCAGGCAGCGGCGAAGAAGGCACTGGACGAAGCGATGGCGCTGCAGGCCAAGCCACCGGCAACCATCAAGCGGCGCAAGCAGCAAGGGGCGCAACTGAAGCTGATTGGCATTGCGACCGATCAATCTGATTTTTCCACGGACAAGGCATGACCACGCCAGATTCTCCCGCAGATTTTCGCTGCGGCTATGTTGCTATCGTCGGCCGGCCGAATGTCGGCAAATCGACGCTGATGAACGCGCTGATTGGCGCCAAGGTGAGCATCACGTCTCGTAAGGCGCAGACCACGCGCCACCGCATCACCGGCATCATGACCACCGACGACGCGCAATTCATTTACGTCGATACGCCGGGTTTCCAGACGCGCCATTCGAATGCGCTCAACCGCACGCTGAACAAGACCGTCACCACTACGCTGACCGCGGCGGATGCGATCCTGTTCGTGATCGAGGCCGGCAATTTTACCCAGGCCGATCAGCAGGTGCTGGATCTGATGCCGAAGACGGTGCCGTGCATACTGGTGATCAACAAATCCGATCAGGTCAAGCAGCGCGAAGTGCTGATGCCGTTCGCGCGTGACGTGGCGGCCAAGCACGAATTCGCAGCCATCGTGCCGGTGTCGGCGCGGCTGCGCCGAAAGCTCGATGCGCTGCAGGATGAATTGCGCAAGCTGCTGCCGGAAAATCCGCCGGTATTCGATGCCGACGACTTGACCGACCGCAGCGAACGTTTCATGGCGGCCGAAATCGTGCGCGAGAAAGTGTTCCGGCTGGTGGGGGACGAATTACCGTACACCAGCACGGTGCTGATCGAGAAATTTGAGCAGGAAGGGAATCTGCGGCGCATCTTTGCCGCGATTCTGGTCGGGCGCGATGCGCACAAGGCGATGGTGATCGGCAACAAGGGCGCGCGGTTGAAGGAAATCTCGACCCAGTCGCGGCTCGACATGGAAAAACTGTTCGGCGGCCCGGTGTATCTCGAAATCTGGGTCAAGGTGAAATCCGGCTGGGCCGACAATGAAGCCGGGTTGCGCGCCTACGGCTACGAATGAACGAACCCGTCCGGCGTGAACCCGATCGCGGCGGCCGCGTGGCCGGCCAGCTGGGGTTCGTGCTGCACAGCACGCCGTACAAGGAAACCAGCCTGATCGTCGATCTGTTCACGCGCGACCATGGCCGGGTGGCGCTGGTGGCGAAGGGCGCGAAACGGCCGCACTCAAAACTGCGCGGGGTATTGCAAGGGTTCCAGCCGCTGTCGGTCGGCTGGAGCGGCAAGTCAGAATTGCGCACCTTGATCGCGGCTGAATGGGTTGGGGGCATGGTGCCGCTGGAAAAATCCGCGCTGCTATCCGGTTTTTACCTGAACGAACTGCTGCAAAAACTGCTGGCGCGCGAAGACCCGCATCCGGCGCTGTTCGATCATTACGTCGCCGCGTTGCATGAACTGGCGCAGGGCGAGCCGGTGCCGATTGCATTGCGCAAATTCGAGCTGGCGCTGCTGAGGGAAACCGGCGTCGGCGGCGACTGGGCTACCTGCACCGAAACCGGCGGCGGGGTGCGGCCAGAAGCCGAATACGTGGTCGATCCGGAATTCGGCCCGCGCCCGTCGCGGCAGTCGGATGTCTGGCCGCGCGTGTCCGGCAAGACGCTCTTGGACATGACGGATGAGGATTACGCCGACGCGGCTACGCAGACGCAGAGCAAATTCCTGATGCGTTTCCTGCTGGCGCACCATCTCGGCGGCGCACAGGTGCAGACGCGGCAGCTGCTGATCGATCTCGCGCAGTTGTAAAATGTTCCCTTATTCCGGAATACTTCGGAACCTAACGTACCCTACATCATGAGTTTTCTATATCCCCAAGGCCCGGTGATTGAACTGGGCGTCAATATCGATCACGTCGCTACGCTGCGAAATGCGCGCGGCACGAGCTACCCCGATCCGGTGCAGGCGGCGCTGCTGGCCGAGCAGGCTGGCGCGGACGGCATCACGCTGCATCTGCGCGAAGACCGGCGCCACATCAAGGATGCGGACGTGATCGCGATCCGGCCGCAACTGCTGACCAAGATGAACCTGGAATCGGCCATCACCAGCGAGATGCTGGATTTCGCCTGCAAGGTCAAGCCGCAGGACGTGTGTCTGGTGCCGGAGCGGCGCGAGGAAGTGACGACCGAAGGCGGGCTGGACGTGGTGCGCTATTTCGCGCAGGTGCAGGCGGCGGTGAAGCAATTGTCGGCCGAAGGCATTCAGGTCAGCCTGTTCATTGACGCGGAAGCGGAGCAGATTGCGGCAGCGAAAGAAGCGGGCGCGCCGGTGATCGAACTGCATACCGGCCGCTATGCCGATGCGCCGGACGAAGGGGCGCAGCAGCACGAGCTGGAGCGCATCCGCGCAGGCGTGCATGCCGGCGCCGCGCTCGGGCTGAAGGTGAATGCCGGTCACGGGCTGCACTACACCAATGTGCAGGCGATTGCCGCGATACCGGAGATCGTCGAACTGAACATCGGCCACGCGATTGTGGCGCACGCGGTGTTTGCCGGCTGGCAGAACGCGGTGCGCGAAATGAAGGCGATCATCACCACCGCGCGGCTGGCGAGCCTGAAAGCGGGCGGATGATTTACGGTATCGGCACTGACATCATCCAGATCTCGCGCGTCGAGGCGGCGCTGGCGCGTTACGGCGACCGCTTTGCCGAACGCATTCTCGGGCCGGATGAAATGTTGCGTTACCAGCGGCGCAAAGCGAAGGTCGAGGTGCGCGGCGTGCGCTATCTGGCCACGCGCTTTGCGGCCAAGGAAGCGTTTTCAAAGGCGATTGGGCTGGGGATGCACATGCCGATGACCTGGCGCGCGATGCAGACGCTGAACGCGCCCAGCGGCAAGCCGATTGTGGTTTGCAGCGGCGAATTGCAGGCCTTGATGGAACAGAAAAAACTGAGCGCGCAAGTATCGATTACCGATGAAGCGGAATACGCGGTGGCGTTCGTGATTGTTGAACAAGCGGTGCAAAAGGCGGTCGAACAACAGGAGAAATGATGACGGAACAAACAAAATTCGGCCCGGTGATGCTGGACGTGGTCGGCACGCAACTGAGCGACGACGACCTGCGACGCATCCGGCACCCGCTGACTGGCGGCGTGATCCTGTTCGCGCGCAACTACACCGATCGGGCGCAACTGGTGGCGCTGACCTCGGCCATTCATGCGGCGCGCCCCGGCATCCTGATTGCGGTCGATCACGAAGGCGGGCGCGTGCAGCGTTTCCGCGCGGACGGCTTCACCCGCCTGCCGGCAATGAAAAAGCTGGGCCAGCTGTGGGACAGCGACGTGCTCTTGGCCACGCGCGCGGCGACCGCGGTCGGCTACGTGCTGGCGACCGAGCTGCGCGCCTGCGGGGTCGATCTGTCGTTCACGCCGGTACTCGATCTCGATTACGGCGAATCGGCGGTGATCGGCGATCGCGCCTTCCACGCCGATGCACGCGTGGTGACGCTGCTGGCGAAAAGCCTGAACCACGGGCTGCTGATGGCCGGCATGGCGAACTGCGGCAAGCATTTCCCCGGCCACGGCTTCGTGCAGGCCGATTCGCATGTTGCCATTCCGGTCGACCGGCGCAGCCTGAGCGAGATTCTGGCCGATGACGCCGCGCCCTATGGCTGGCTCGGTCTCTCCCTGACGGCGGTGATGCCGGCGCACGTGATTTATCCGCAAGTGGACAAGCACCCGGCCGGTTTCTCGAAAAAATGGCTGGCGATTTTGCGGCAGGACATGGGCTTCGATGGCATGATTTTCAGCGACGACCTGAGCATGGAAGGCGCGAGCGTGGCCGGCAGCGTGGTCGAAGGAGCCAAGGCAGCGCTGGCGGCCGGGTGCGACATGGTGCTGATCTGCAATTCGCCCGACAAGGCCGACCAGTTGCTGGCCGGGTTGAAGGCACAGAGCGGCAAGGCAGCAGCCGCATTGGCGGCACGGTTGGCGGCGCTGGTGCCGCAAAAGCCGGCATTGTCGTGGCAGGCGCTGCAGCAGGATGCGCGTTATCAGGCGGCCAAGCAGGTGGTGGACGAGTTGATGGCGGCTTGAGGCGGTGCCTGGGCGCAGGTGCCTGAACGTTGAGGTAAAAATAACTGACCCAAACCGTGTTTTGGGTCAGTAAGGTCAAAAAATATACTCCACTCAGTATTTTTAAACGGCCGCCAAATATGCGGCCAAGAACGGTATTTTGGCCATATACCCCCATGATCAATGCCGGGTTTGAGAGCAAACAGGACGGCAGGCGATGACCAACGGCAAAATCGACCCCAAACAGGACGGCGAATCCGGCAGCCATATCGGCAATGACGCCAGCAACGACGCCGGTAAAGGCGCGGTCGGCGAAGCCGTGCGCGCGGCGCTGCTGCAAACGGTGGCGCAATTGCCGAACCTGCCCGGGGTGTACCGCTATTTCGATGCCGATGACAAGGTGCTGTATGTCGGCAAGGCGCGCGACCTGAAGCGGCGCGTGTCCAGCTATTTCCAGAAAACCCACACCAGCCCGCGGATTGCGCTGATGGTCGGGCGCATCGCGCGGCTGGAAACCACGGTCACGCGCACCGAAGCCGAGGCGCTGCTGCTGGAAAACAACCTGATCAAGGCGCTGCAGCCGCGTTTTAACATCCTGTTCCGTGACGACAAGTCATACCCGTACCTGAAAATCACCGGCGACGAGTATCCGCGCATGGTGTATTACCGCGGCGCGACCGACCGCAGGCACCAGTATTTCGGCCCGTATCCGAACGTGTGGGCGGTGCGCGAATCGATGCTGATTCTGCAAAAGGTGTTCAAGCTGCGCACCTGCGAGGACAGCGTGTTCGCCAACCGCACGCGGCCGTGCCTGCTGTACCAGATTCAGCGTTGCAGCGCGCCGTGCGTGCAATTCATCAGCCGCGATGCGTATCGGGCCGACGTCGATAGCGCCACCGCTTTTCTGCGCGGCCGGCAGGGCGAAGTGCTGGCCGCGCTGGAAGCGAAGATGAAGGCGTTCGCGGCCGAACTGGAATTCGAGCAGGCGGCGGCGGTGCGCGATCAGATCGCGGCGCTGTCGCAGGTGTTGCAGCAGCAGAGCATGGACACTGGCGGCGATGCCGACCTCGACATGCTGGCGGTGGTGGTGCAGGGCGGGCGCGCGTGCGTGAATCTGGCGATGGTGCGCGGCGGCCGGCATCTGGGCGATCGCGCCTGGTTTCCGTCGCGTTTCAGCGAAGCAGGCGGCGAGTTGTCATCCGAAGACGGCTCGGTCGAGGCCGAGGTGCTGAAAGCGTTCATCGCGCAGCATTACATCGGCCAGTTCATCCCCGGCACGCTGGTGGTGAATGTCGAGTTCGACGAACCGGCGCTGATGCTGGCGCTGGCCGAGCAGTGCGGGCACCGCATCCATCTGACTTTCCAGCCGCAGGGGCAGCGCCGCATCTGGCTGGAGATGGCGCACAAAGGGGCGGAGCTGGCACTGGCGCGGCTGCTGTCGGAACAAGGTTCGCAGCAGGCGCGTACGCAGGCGCTGGTGGATGCGCTGGCGCTGGAAGCCGAGGATCTGGATGCGCTGCGGATCGAATGTTTCGACATCAGCCACACGCAGGGCGAAGCGACGCAGGCGTCGTGCGTGGTGTATCAGCACCATGCGATGCAGAACCGCGAATACCGGCGTTTCAATATCGACGGCATCGAACCCGGCGACGACTATGCCGCCATGCGGCAGGTGCTGACGCGGCGCTATGAAAAAGTGGCCAACGGCGACGGCGTGCTGCCGGACGTGGTGCTGGTCGATGGCGGCAAGGGGCAGGTATCGATGGCCAGACAGGTGTTCGAGGAACTGGGGCTCGATACCGGCCTGATTGTCGGCGTGGCCAAGGGGGAAGGGCGCAAGGTCGGGCTGGAAACGTTGGTGCGGCCGGACGGCAGCGAACAGGAACTGGGCAAGGATTCGGCCGCGCTGATGCTGGTGGCGCAAATCCGCGACGAAGCGCACCGGTTTGCGATTACCGGCATGCGCGCCAAGCGCGCGAAGGCGCGGCAAACTTCGCGGCTGGAAGAGATCGAGGGCATTGGCGCCAAGCGGCGGCAAAAGCTGCTGGCGCGTTTCGGCAGCCTGCACGGCGTGGCTAATGCCAGCGTCGATGATCTGGCGTCGGTCGACGGCATTTCTCGCCAGCTGGCGGAGCAGATCTACCGTCAGTTGCACTAAGCTGCATCAATTTGCGAGGCTGGCGAGGCGGTCGTCCGACAGCTTGAAACCGGAAACGATTGCCATATCAGGTTGCGGCTGCAACGGGGAGTACGACATCGTCGGATGACCACAAAACAAATAAGGTAACAATGCTCGTATGCGGTTCAAATTTGCGCCGATTTCGTTTACGATTTCGGGATAACTGAAACCGAAGCTTCCGGAAATGCCGTTTAATACACCGATTTTTCTCACATGGCTGCGAGTGGCGCTGATTCCACTGATGGTTGGCCTGTTTTACCTGCCTGAACATTGGCTGACGCCGATGCAGCAGGGCATTGCATCGACTGCGATTTTCATTGTCGCCGCACTGACCGACTGGATTGACGGCTACCTGGCGCGGCGCTGGAACCAGACCTCGGCTTTCGGCGCTTTTCTCGATCCGGTGGCCGACAAGCTGATGGTCGCCGGTGCGTTGCTGGTGCTGGTGCAGCTCGACCGCGTGAATGCGCTGCTGGCGTTCATCATCATCGGTCGCGAAATCACGATTTCCGCGCTGCGTGAATGGATGGCGCTGATCGGGGCAAGGAATTCAGTGGCCGTCAGTTCAATCGGCAAAATCAAGACGGCGGCGCAGATGGTGGCGATTCCGATGCTGCTGTATTTCGATAAACTGTGTGGCATCATCGATACGCGCATCTGGGGTGAATGGCTGCTGATTCTTGCCGCGGTGCTGACGGTCTGGTCGATGTTTTACTATCTGCAACGGGCGTGGCCATTAATCAAGGAACATGGTGGACACATCCCTTGACACGGCGGGTAAAACTTTCTTATAATGGCGGTCTGCATTGATGATGCGGGAGTAGCTCAGTTGGTAGAGCGATACCTTGCCAAGGTATAGGTCGAGAGTTCGAGACTCTTCTCCCGCTCCAGAATTTCTGGGGAGCGTTAAGGCGAGCCCCATTTTGTTGAAGATTTTTATGGTTTTCAGCAAAGCTGCATCGAATATGCGGGAGTAGCTCAGTTGGTAGAGCGATACCTTGCCAAGGTATAGGTCGAGAGTTCGAGACTCTTCTCCCGCTCCAAATTCTCGCCGCGCCCTTCGGGGCGGGCGCATCCCCAAGCGGCGGGGTAGCAAAGTGGTTATGCAGCGGCCTGCAAAGCCGTGTACGCCGGTTCGATTCCGGCCTCCGCCTCCATCCCCAGCGTTTTTCCTTGCACCATCAGTCGACGGTTGCCTGTGCGTGAAAACCGCGTTCTGGCTGCGCCAGCCTAAATAACTGACTGCAAATGAATTTTGGGTCAGTAAGGTCAAAAAATATACTCCGGACAGTATCTAAAAACAGCCAGCAAAAATGTGGCTCAGCGGAGTATTTCGGCTATATACCCCCATTATTTTGTGCATTTTGACTGAGTGGCAGGCGTGAACCTCCCGGTCCGGCCAGGATTTCACGCCGCGTGTGCTGCCGGGCGCGCCAGCAGCGCCTCGACTTCGTCATCCTCGACTTGCGTGAAACGCTGGTAGAACTGGCCGACGGCGCGGAAATTGTCTGGCGCGCACAGGCAGATGGTGGCATCGGCCAGCGGACGTACTTTTTCCAGGCTGTCCGGCGCTGCCACCGGCACCGCGCATACCAGCTTGGCCGGATTCCGTGCGCGGATCGCGTGCAATGCCGCGATCATCGTTGCGCCGGTCGCCAGCCCGTCATCGACGATGATGACGATGCGTCCGGCCGGATTGGCCGGCGGCTTCAGCGGCGTATATCGTTCGCGCCGCTGGTTGATGTGCGCCAGTTGCAGTTCCTTTTCCTGCTCAATGAAGGTTTCGCTCAGGTTGAGCATCTCCGCTTCCGGCGACAGGTAACTCCAGCCGCCCTCGACTATCGCGCCAATCGCGTATTCCGGGTTGTACGGCGCGCCGAGCTTGTGCGCCAGCACGACATCGAGTTCGCCCTCGAGCCGGTCGGCGATCAGCCTTGCCATCGGCACCGCGCCGCGCGGAATCGCCAGCACCAGCGGGTTGCGGCCGCGATAGTGCTGCAGTTTGCCTGCCAGCAATTCAGCCGCGTGCAGGCGATCATCGAAATGACAGGGTATGGGCATGTTGGTTCAGATGTCCGTCGGAGTGCAGCAAATAATATCGGTGGCGTGAGCGCGCGGCTTGACGGGGGTCAATATCCCTGCGTGATTTCGGTTGCACATTTTCGATAGCACACAGCGGACACAGCTTGGCAGGGAAGGCATCGCCGGCTGCCCGCTTTTTCGAGGAATGCCGATTTCATTGCGATCAGCCGAATGACAATGCCGGAAACCAGCCTCCAGAACAAGATTGCCTTTCTGTCGGCGCCATCGAATTACCCCGAGCGGCCGATGGATGTCGAGGCGATCGAAACGCATATGTCGTGGGTGTTCCTGACAGACCGCTTTGCGTACAAGCTGAAAAAGCCAGTGATTCACGATTACCTCGATTTCAGCACGTTGGCTGCGCGTCATCACTACTGCGAGGAAGAATTGCGCCTGAACCGCCGGTTGGCGGAAAGCGTTTACCTCGGCGTGCTGCCGCTGACGCAGGATGTGGCTGGCAGACTTGAATTTGGCGGCGAAGGTGAGGTGGCCGAATGGCTGATTCTGATGCGCCGGCTGAATGGCGAACTGGCGCTCGATCATTGCATCCGCAGCGGGCGCGTGGCCGCGAATGCGCTGGAGAAGCTGGGAGAAAAGCTGGCCCGGTTCTACGCCAATGCCAGAGCGGAACCGATGACGGCGGAACAGTATCGTTACCGTTTCGCCACCGGGCTGGATGACATCTTTGCCGAACTGACGAAGCCCGAGCATGAATTGCCGCCGGCAACGCTCGATGCGATCGCAGCAGCCATGCGTTCATTCCTGCAACGGCGCCCGGCGCTGTTCGACGGCAGGGTTGGCGCGAAGCGGATAATCGAAGGACATGGCGATTTGCGGGCCGAGCATGTGTATCTGGAGAACGAACCGGTGATCGTCGATTGCCTGGAATTTTCGAAGGATTTGCGCACGGTCGATGCGGCTGGCGATCTGTCGTTTCTCGCGCTGGAGTGCGAACGGCTGGGAGCGCCGGAAATTGGCGATCTGCTGTTCGAGATTTACCGCGTGGTGGCAGACGATCATCCGCCGGAGGAACTGGTGCACTTCTATCAGGCCTATCATGCCTGTTCGCGCGCGCGCATCGCGCTCTGGCACCTGAAGGAGCCGCAGTACAGCGGTTCGCTCAAATGGCCGCTGCAGGCGAAGGAGTGGCTGCAGTTAGCGGAGCTGCATGTGGTGCCGCTGGTTTAGCAGGCTGCTGAAATACTACTGCGGTGGGGCATCTGCGGCGTTGCGCAGTGCTCGGAATCCTCATGTGAGAAATGTGATCCTAGCATAGCTGTCTATGAAATCATGCACTTAGCCTCGTCTGCGGACGGGGCTTTTTGCTTGTTCTGACGATTTTCTGTCAGTTTTCATTGCAGCCACAGTGGTCGAATACGGATGAATAAGCTTTATTCTTCATTTCTTGCGGTTTAAAGCTCATCATTCCCATTCATTTTGCCTATACGCAACTCCAACTTAAAAAAGGAGTTGCTCATGTTGTATCAAAATTCAGGCCGCGCCTTCGCACACGCGGAGGTGTCCCATGGCTAAACCCTATCGTGAAGGCTCGCACTGGTCATTCCGGCTGCGTATCAAGGGCGAAGACATTTACCGCACCGGCTATGCCACGCAAGCGCTGGCAAACGAAGCGCAAACCGAAATTCGCTTTGCGCTACGTCAGAAAGGCCAACCCGCAGCAGCTGGCCCGTTTCGTACTACCCTCGGGCAAGCATTCATGAACTACGCCCGAGAACGTCTCCCAAAGCTCAAAGGAGCCAATGTTGACGCGGTTCGTATCAATCGATACCTTCGCGCCGTAGGATTGCCCATCATTCGCCTAAAGCGACTGGAAAGACCAATGAATGGAGCATCCATCTATTGGGAAGTGCGCTTTGAAGCGGAAACCACCAGCCGCACCCCCAATAGCTTAAAAGCCCATCAAGCCAAGCTGTCCAAGAACTCCAGCCAAAGCCTGCTCGTACGCCAGCGCCTTGCAGGCATGACCATGTCCGATGTCATGACCTACCATATACAGGAATTCATCGATGCCATGGTGACAGAAGGCAAAGGCGCAGCCACCATCGACCATGAACGAGCCGAACTGCGGCGACTGTTCAGTCACGCCATCCATATCTGGCGCTGGCGCAGTATCGAAACCAACCCAGCCAGCAACCTCAACGTGCCAGTGGTCAACAATAAGCGTGATCGCGTCTTATCCAACGACGAGTGGCGCAAGATGCTCAAGGCACTGGCAGAAAGCAGGAACCGCTATGCCGTACCATAGGCGGCAAGCGGGTTGGTTGGATCCTTCGCATCAGACGAATTTGGATCAAGAAACTCAACTGGGTTAGTTACATCGATAACGATGCGCCCGTTCCACGCAGGTAGATTTCCCAGTGCCTTCTCTAGGTCGACCCAACGCACGGCGACGAGGACGATATCTGCACTTGCAGCCTCCGCCACGGTCCCCGCTTTGATGGAAGCCCCCAACTCTGCGACCAGTGGTGCTAAGGACGCTGGACCGCGGTTATTCGAAATCGTGGCCGAAAGGCCTTTTTTGGCAAGCACCCGTGCGAAATTGGAGCCGAGCCCGCCAGAACCTATGATGCCGATACCCATGTTTTTTCCTTTTAAAATGGGCTTGCAAATCCCGAACCCTCAGTGCCCCCGGGGGCTGGTGGTAGCAAGTGAAAAATGGAGCGCCGCTTACTCAGCGAAACGATCCGACAGTTCAGAGAATAAATATTCGAGCATTCAGTGAATAGACGGTAAAGCTGTAATGGACTCATCCATTTTTCGCAGGAATCTGAATTTACATATGAGCACGGAAGTTTTGGGCTTAACAGCTCCCTCATGACACTAAAGCAGTTGCACAACAGAAGTCCGTCCAATGACCGCTTTGGCCACACCTATCCATCATTAGATGTCGAATGGCCGAAAAGCAGGTTCATGAAGATATTCACTGAAGCGAACAACTTGGTCTTATCCTGATATACACGCTTGATAACGACAAGTCCGTGCGTAAAGACTAAGAGCAGTAATGCCGCCTCGTCCGGTGGCAGACGAAGGACCGTCTGATCTTCGGGTCGGGGGAGTCTTGCACTGAATATCTGCTCAATTTCATCAAGCATTCTCTGTAAGGCCTCTCGAATCGGAGCTTCTAGCACACCGCTCCCCAATGGCGAGCACATTATTTTAAAAAACAACGACTTAGAGTGGCTGATAATCCGCAGACCCCTAGTTCGAGATCATGTCGGGGAGCCAAGAAATTCAAGAGCTAGTCGAGAGACTGGGCCTTTTTTCTTTGTGGTTGCGTACATTTTTTCACTACGCGTCTCCCACCTTGGGAGGGGGCACCATTGCGCGATGCAGAACTTTACAGAGCCGCATCTTCGAGCCTCCAATATGACGAAAATATCTTCCGTCCGACGTGGGGATGTTACTTAAAAACGCCATCAATCCCAACAAATGATCGACTACGCGAACTTTGAAGGAAATCGATGAAAGCACGAAGGCTACGCGAGACTCGTTTGCGATTAGGATAGTACAAGGAGAAACCAAACAAATCAGGGCTCCAATCGCTCAACACGCGCACCAGCTTTCCCTGTTCAATAAGGTGTTCAATGTAGCCATTGTCCATGTAGGCTATGCCAATGCCCTCCAGCGCAGCCTGTACAAGTGCTGAAGAGTCATTAACGATAAGGCGGCCAGATACTGCTATGTCCATCTTCTCACCATTCTTTTCTAACTCCCAGCGTTCCATCATTCCAGAACTAGTGAGTCGAAATCTGATGCATTGATGCGATAACAAATCCAACGGATGTTTGGGCGTGCCATATTGGCTCAAATATTGAGGACTTGCAACGATGTAAACCGAAAGTGAGGGGCCAACTGGGACGCTCACCATATCTTTCTCCACGAGGTTACCGAAGCGAATTCCTGCATCGAATCCGGCTTTCACGATGTCCACCAGCGCATTATCCAAAGCCAACTCAACATTAACTTCTGGATATGTTTGCAAAAAATTGTCTAGAACAGGCTGCACCACGGTCAAATGTGATGCACGGGAAATATTCAATCGAAGAAGTCCTGATGGGTACGTCTTTAAATCGGACAATTCTTCCGTAGCAGTGATCAAGGTGTGGACGGCATCTTTTATGTTGTCCAGCAACTTGGCACCAGCTTCAGTCAAGCTGATGCTGCGCGTTGTTCGATTAAACAATGGAACCCCAACGCGCAGTTCTAGTTGTCGAATGTTTTGGCTAACAGCTGCTGGAGATACACTTAATTGAATTGCCGCGGCTGAGAAACTTTTAAGTTCAGCAACCCGAACAAATGTAATAAAACCGCTCAATTGATCTTGTCGCATCATTCCCTCTCTGCCTTCTGCTTTAAGAATGACCTTATTTTAAACAAATACTTAAAAAGCTAACACTCATTATGGTTGTTATCAAAACATATTGGAAGACGTATAGTAACTTCAAATATTCTTTCACATCGCTATCGCGAGGTAGTCATCATGTCTAATGAGAAACGCAGAACTTGGTTTATTACAGGGGTAAGTAGCGGTTTGGGGCAGGCGCTTGCCGAAAAATTATTGGAGACGGGAGCGTGCGTCATCGGCACCTTTAGAAATGAAGTTGCACGAGCAGCCTTCGAGGCGCAGGCGCCGGGACAGAGCATTGGTTTGTTGCTTGACGTGACTGATGAGGCGGAGGTGCATTCGTCCGTGTTGAATGCCGTTACGCGCACGGGTGGTATTGACGTGTTAGTGAACAATGCCGGTTTTGGTCTCGAGGGCGCTATTGAGGAGGTAACCCTTGATCAGGTTCGCCAACAATTTGAGGTCAATGTCTTTGGCCCAATCGCATTGATCCAAGCAGTATTGCCATATATGCGCAAAAGACGTACTGGGCATATTGTGAACATTACCTCAATGGCGGGGCTGACGGCGTTCCCCTCTCTTGGGATTTATAACGCAAGCAAATACGCTCTTGAAGGACTTTCTGAAGCGCTTGCCAAAGAAGCTGCACACCTCGGTATCCGCGTGACTATTATCGAACCAGGTGGGGTTCGTACTGACTGGGCCGGGCGTTCTATGGTACACGCGAGCAAAACGATTGACGATTACGCTCAAAGTGCAGGCGTATATCGAGACGGGCTTGCACAGCGTAATGGGCAACAGATCGGTGATCCTCAAAAAGTTGCTGCTGCCATCATCACCGCTGTTTACTCTGAAGAGCCGCCGTTACACCTGTTGCTCGGGCACGATGCTCTACATTATGTCGGGCAAAAGCTAGGGGCGCTTCAGGCGGAGATTATGAAATGGGCGCCATTGTCATCAAGCACAAATTTCTAGGAAGTGGCAAGGACCGAGTTTTCTAAACAATTGATTGCTTCTTAAAGTACTACTTTGACGTGTCCAAGATGAGCGTCTGCTATTGAGCGCATTGCAGACGAACTTCTACGGTCGTTTATGCGGCGGCTTTGGCCGACGACTTGCCGATAAAGCTTTTAGACTGACAGTAGTCGGCAGTGCCCCCTTTTAATGGATTGACCAAGATTCCTGGGCTGCAAACAAGCGTTCCTGCCATTTGACAATGGCGGTTTCTGACCAATACACGTACTTGCCAATTCGAACTGGGGGTGGGAAGTTGCCTTGTTTTACGAGATTCTCAATCGTACGCTCAGATACGTTGAGGCGTGTGCATAAATCGGCTTTGCCGAGCATTGGGCTGAGTTGAGATTGCTGCTGCATGGGTACTCCTGAAAGGCTCATAAAGCAGAGTATAAGTAACGGGCACGAGCATGATTGCGCGTCTCGCGATAAATCATGGCAATCTACTTTTCAAGTGTGTAAGATGTCTGGGGCGATAGTTTCTGACGTTTTTCTGTCACGGCTATCGTTGAACAGCTGCGTTTCGCTGCGCTTGTTCGCGGTTGAATCCGGTTAAGTGATTGATTTTATAAACAGTTGCGTTTGGGCGCGGATCGTTTCGGCTGATAGGGGAAACTCGGAATCCTCATGTACGTCTTGTAAATTCCGATTCCTGCGCGCCGTGCGCCTTGCTTCTGACCATCCTCGCGACGTATGTCAGCAGCCTGTCAGGCGTCGTTCTGTGCGCCGCTGGCGCGCATCATCCGGATAGTGTCGGCGAACAGCGGGGCGCAATCGAGCACCTGCAGTTTCGATCTTGCCAGCGCATCACGCACGCGAAACGGCGGCACCGAATTCGTGACGATGGTGCCATCAAGCGCATCGCCCGCCAGCACCGCACTGGCCGGTTCGACAAACAGGCCGTGCGTGGCGAGCGCGAACACCTGCTTCGCGCCGCGTTCGCGGCAAACCTTTGCCACGCGTGCAATCGTACCGCCGGTGCTGATCAGGTCGTCGATGATGAGCGCGATTTTGCCGTCGATATCTCCCACCACCAGTTCGCCGCTGACCACGCCTTTGGCGCGGTATTTCTCGGCAAAGCCGGCATGCACTGGGCGCTGCAATGCCATGCCGAGCGCCTGCCGGAAGCGCTCGGCGCGTTTGATGCCGCCGGCGTCGGGCGAGATGGTGATCACTTCGTCATCGGTCAGCAAGGGTGCAAAATGCCGCACGAACAGCGGATTCGCTTCCAGATGTTCGGTGCGGCAGCGGAAGGCGTTCTGGAACGCGGCCAGATTGTGCACGTCGAGCGTCACCAAGCAATCGGTACCGGCTGCTTCGAACAGCCGCGCAACGTACTGCGTGGTGACCGGGTCGTCCGCCTGCGTCTTGCGATCCTTTCTCGCGTAGCACAGATAGGGCACGAGCGCCGTCACCCGCGCTGCGGCCGCATCCTTGAGCGTGCCGATGAAAAACAACAGCCGCACCAGCTTGTCGTTCGCGCTTTGCGCATCGTCGGCATGCAGCGACTGGATGACGAACACATGCCGGTTGCGCACATTGACCAGCGGCCTAGCCTTGTGTTCGCGATCTTCGAATTCGCGCTCCTCGTGCGCGCACAAAGTCACTCCCAGCTGGCTGCAAACTTCAAGCCCGAAATCACGGCTCGCATTCAGCGCGAAAATGCAAATGGTGTCAGAATCCATGAAGCCGTCCGTTTGGCAGCACTAAATGCAGAAACCTTACCACTGCGCTGCGTGACGGATTTGCGCGAAGTCATGTTTTTGGACGTCCTGCAGCATTTCGCAAGCCGTCTTACAATGCAAATTCCTTCGCTAACAATCCAATAACCCGAAAGGAAACACCATGGAGCATACCCTTCCCGCACTGCCTTATGCGCTGGATGCGCTGCAGCCGCTGATTTCCAAGGAAACGCTGGAATTTCATTATGGCAAACACCATCAGGCGTATGTGACCAACCTGAACAACCTGATCAAGGGTACAGAATTTGACAATGCCTCGCTGGAAGAAATCGTCAAGAAATCATCTGGTGGCATCTTCAACAATGCGGCGCAAGTCTGGAACCACACGTTCTACTGGAACGGCCTGAAACCGAACGGAGGCGGCAACCCGACCGGTCCGCTGCTGACAGCGATCAATGTACGCTGGGGTTCGGTCGATAACTTCAGGGCGGAATTTGCCAAATCCTGCGTCGGCAATTTCGGTTCCGGCTGGACCTGGCTGGTGAAAAAGCCGGATGGCACGCTCGATATCGTCAACACGTCGAATGCAGCCACGCCGCTGACCGGCGCCGACAAGCCGCTCTTGACCTGCGACGTGTGGGAACATGCGTACTACATCGACTACCGCAACCTGCGCGCGAAATATGTCGAAGTCTTCTGGCAACTGGTGAACTGGAATTTCGTCGCGGCGAATTTTGAGTGAATTGGCGGCTTTGATAGGAAATAATAAAGTCCGTCGATGGATAATAAAGTTCGTCGAAAATAGTTGAGAAAAGCATATAAACACAAAAGGGACGATTTGAATAAATCGCCCCTTTTGTCCTTGTGCGGTATCACGCCTGCCGGATATTCGCATTTCAAACCAGCCATCCTTTCGCATGGCAAACCTACCAAGAGCACATGCGGCTAGGGATTGCAATAATTGGCCAAACACTATCGGTCACCAGTGACTTAACCCAGCTAATAGCTGTCCCTTAGCTTCAAATTGGCTGGAAAACTGTTGACATTAAAGAACTGGACTGTGGACTGCCCCAGCCGCAGTAGACATTCCTGGCCTATGATTTGAGCATAGAAGGAGTGTTATGAGTTCACAGAGATTTACACCGGAATTTAAGGAAGAAGCGGTACGGCAAGTAATTGAGCGAGGGCATTCAGTTGCCGAAGTGGCTGCCAGACTGGGAGTGTCGACACACAGCCTTTACAAATGGGTCAAAGCTGTTACGCCAGACAAGTCTGAGAAGCAGGCAGCCGAACTGCTTGAAGCCAAAAGCGAGATTCTTCGCTTGCGTGCTCAGATGCATCGACTGGAAGAAGAGCGGGACATCCTAAAAAAAGCCGCGCGGTACTTTGCCAGGGAGCCAGAGTGAAGTACCGCTTCATCAATGAGCACCAACACGAGTTTCGGATTTTGACGATGTGCCGTGTGCTGCAAGTGGCTCGTGCTGGTTATTACCAATGGCTGCACAAACCTGTTTCCGAGCATGATATCGAAGACCAGCGCCTTCTTAAACTTATCCGGGATTCATACGTGGCCAGTGGTGGCGTTTACGGTGCGCGCCGCGTGTTGGGGGACTTGCGCGAAGCTGGCGAACTCTGTGGCAAACACAGGGTGGCCAGAATTATGCGCCTGAACAAAATCAGGGCTGTTCGTGGGTACAAAAATCAACGTCGGATTGTTGGTCGGCCGTCTTTGGTGGCTCCCAATCATCTCAATCGGCAATTTACTGTGGATGCCCCGGACCGTGCGTGGGTAACGGACATCACGTATTTGCGTACCTGGCAAGGCTGGCTGTATCTTGCCGTTGTCATCGACCTGTACTCGCGCAAAGTTGTTGGTTGGTCGATGAAATCAACTCTAGCCCGTGAATTGGTGCTGGATGCGCTCTTTATGGCGTTATCCCGCAGAAAGCCAAAACAGTCGGTCATCGTGCATTCTGATCAAGGGGCTCAATATGGCAGCGATGACTGGCAGCGGTTCTGCCGATTCCATAACCTGCAGCCAAGTATGAGTCGGCGCGGGAACTGCTGGGATAACGCCGTGGCCGAATCCTTTTTTAGTAGCCTGAAAAAAGAGCGCATTCAAAAACGTATCTACAAAACTCGCGATCTGGCACGAGCTGATGTTTTTGATTACATCGAGGTCTTTTACAATAGAGTCCGCCGCCACAGCCACCTCGGCGGTCTCATCCCAGACGCTTTCGAACGGGCCACTGCGTGAGGCTTGGATTTGTCTACTGTCCTAGGGGCAGTCCATATTAAGCATGGAAACACGGAGTAAGAGCTTTTTGTTGTCAGCCTAGAAATTTATGCTGTCATAGAAAGCACCTCACCCGATAGTACTGCATCACTCAAATCCGTTAAACCAACAATCTTCAATACGCCATCAACGCCAGCTTGGAAACTGCTATTGGTACTACAATCTAGAACAATGTAGGTGTTACCATCAAACTGAAACCAAGCCAAAAGAGAGTTAACACCACCATTTCCAGCTGAAGACGCATTTAAATAATCAAGAAACGATGGCGTGCCATTCAATGAAACACCTGCGCCAAGCGTGGACTTATCTGCGAGCGTTCCTGCTGAAGCCAAGCCAAAATCTAAGGTGTCGCCTATTGAGAAATCAGTAACGGAGCTGTAAATATCTTCATCTTTCCCAACGGAAAACTTAACCACATCATTGCCAGAACCCAAAGTCACAACATTGGCGTTGCTTCCCAGAACGACGGTATCGTTTCCATCTTTTAGGTCGACAGTACTTATACTGTCGCCCAAAATCACCACATCATTCCCTGTTCCGCCAAGCAAACCCTCCACCCCAGTTACAGTTATCGTATTACCCGAATTGCCCAAGGTCACGGTATCCACACCAGCACCGCCCGTCAGCATCTCGATTCCTCGCACCGTGATCGAGTTTCCCCCATCGCCCAAGGTCACGTTGTCCGTCCCGGCGCCCCCGATCAAAAATTCCACCCCTGTTACCGTTAGCGTATTACCCACATCGCCCAAAATCACGATATCCGTGCCGGCTCCCCCCGTCAGAGTCTCGATACCGCGCATCGTGATCGTGTTTCCTCCATCGCTCAAGGTCACGTTATCCGTCCCGGCGCCTCCGATCAGAAATTCGACGCCCCCCACCAAAACAGAACCGCCTTCAGCGCCAAGCAGGACGATATCCGCCCCAGTGCCGCCCATGATCCGCTCGACACGGGAAATCGTCAGCGTGTTGCCCGTGTTGCCCAAGGTCACGGTATCCACGCCGGATCCCCCCGTCAGAGTCTCGATACCGCGCATCGTGATCGAGTTTCCCCCATCGCCCAAGGTCACGTTGTCCGTCCCGGCGCCCCCGATCAAAAATTCCACCCCTGTTACCGTTAGCGTATTACCCACATCGCCCAAAATCACGATATCCGTGCCGGCTCCCCCCGTCAGAGTCTCGATACCGCGCATCGTGATCGTGTTTCCTCCATCGCTCAAGGTCACGTTATCCGTCCCGGCGCCTCCGATCAGAAATTCGACGCCCCCCACCAAAACAGAACCGCCTTCAGCGCCAAGCAGGACGATATCCGCCCCAGTGCCGCCCATGATCCGCTCGACACGGGAAATCGTCAGCGTGTTGCCCGTGTTGCCCAAGGTCACGGTATCCACACCAGCACCGCCCGTCAGAGTCTCGATACCGCGCATCGTGATCGAGTTTCCCCCATCGCCCAAGGTTACGTTGTCCGTCCCGGCGCCTCCGATCAGAAATTCGACGCCCTCCACCAAAACAGAACCACCTTCATCGCTAAGCGTCACGGTATCTGACCCAGTGCCGCCTATGAGTCGTTCGATATGGGAAATCGTCAGCGTGTTGCCCGTGTTGCCCAAGGTCACAATAGTGTCATTATCAGGGGACCCGTTTACCGTTACCGTGGCTCCAGCAACAAACTGCAACCCTGCCGAAAAAATAGCGTTGGCCTGGGTGCTCGTAAGCGTGATGGCCCCATCGGTTTTCAGCCAGACCTCTGCCCCCCCTAGTTTGCTCGTTGAAAAGTTAGAGCAGGTCAGCCCCTGAATGGTCGCATCTGCAAGAGCGGTTCCGCTTTCGTCCGCCGTTAGTGTGATGACGGCAGCGGAATCGAGCTTAATCCCAGCTGTGCGCATGGCGTCGGCATGGGCGGTCGTCAACTCGATAGCACCATCTGATTTCAGCAGGACCGCGGAACCTCCGAGTTGCGTGGTGGAATAGTTGCTGTAGGTCATTCCCTGAATCGCAGCATCGCTGAACGCCGTGCCGGCGGCGTCCACAGCCAGTGTGAGAGCGTCGGAGGTGGCGAATGTTAGCCCTGAACTGACCAGAGCGGTGGCCTCGGCCTGAGTGAGCGTTGCGACGTTATTCGACGCATCCAGCTTGACGCTGGTACCTCCCAGCACGGAGGTTTTATAGTTCCCGAAGGTGAGCGCCGCGAGATTGGCACCAGTGTCCGATAGCGTGACCGTGTCGGTTCCTACGAATTTCAGACAGGAAGAAATCAGGCTGTCTGCCTCGGCTTTCGTTAGACTGACGGTATTATCAGTCGCGTCGAGCGCGACGCTCGAGACACCTAAAGCGGTGGCCGTGTAGTTCGCGAAGGTGAGCCCGGCGAGATTGGCGCCGGTGTCTGCTAGCGTGATTGCATCGTCGGCCGCGAACTTCAGGCCAGAGGAGATCAGGCTGTCTGCCTGGGCTTTCGTTAGACTGACGGTATTATCAGTTGCGTCGAGCGCGACGCTCGATACACCTAAAGCGGTGGCCGTGTAGTTCGCGAAGGTGAGCCCCGCGAGATTGGCGCCAGTGTCCGCTAGCGTGATTGCATCGTCGGCCGCGAATTTCAGACCCGAAGTGGTCAGGCTGTCAGCTTGTGCCTTGGTCAGACTGACCGTGTTATCGGTTGCATCGAGAGTGACGCTTGTGACACCTAAAGCGGCGGCCGTGTAGTTCGCGAAGGTGAGCGCCGCGAGATTGGCGCCAGCGTCCGCTAGCGTGACCACATCATTGGCCGCGAACTTCAGACCCGAAGTGGTCAGGCTGTCAGCCTGTGCCTTGGTCAGGCTGACCGTGTTGTCGGACGCATCGAGGATGACGCTGGCACCTCCCAGAACGGAGGTTTTGTAGTTCGCGAAGGTGAGCGCTGCGAGATTGGCGCCGGTGTCCGTGAGCGTGATCGCATCGGTACCCGCGAACTTCAGCCCCGAAGTGCTCAGGCTGTCAGCCTGTGCTTTGGTCAGGCTGACCGTGTTGTCGGTCGCATCGAGAGTGACGCTGGCACCTCCCAGCACGGAGGTTTTATAGTTCGCGAAGGTGAGCGCCGCGAGATTGGCGCCGGTGTCCGCTAGCGTGATTGCATCGTCGGCCGCGAATTTGATCCCTGTGCCGATGGATCGAAGCTTATCTGCGATGGCAGAGTCGATGGTGATTGCATTGGTGGGAAGATCGATCCCGACGACGGTTGTCAGATCGATGCTGGCCGTCGTATTGCCATTACGAGTAAACGTGGCATGCGTCGCATCCACCATCGCCATCGTAATGGCCCCGGTCGCCGAGCCACTAAACTCCAAAATGTGGGTTGTCGGGTTTTCAGTGACTGTGAATGGCGAAGTTCCACCGTTCCCTCCACCGCTACTGCCCCCATAGCCGTTAATGATGGCGATATTCGTGCTATCCCCCTCACTGTTGGGCTGGATGTCACTGATCTTTGTCGCGAGAACCTGCGTTTCGAGTGACGTTCCACTGTATGTCTGGGTCACGTTATTGAACGTATTGGAAGCCGCGCTGTTCAGTAAGGCATCGGACAGCGCTCCCAGAGCAAGAGCCTGAACCTGAACGATCCGGCCGATCTGCATCATGGGCGCGTCGTTACTCATGGCAACCGCATCAATCTTGTCAGCCAGGGCTTTTTCGATCGTCGCATAATTGCCAGCGAGACTGGCCACAACACCGGAGGCGGCAATCAGGGCTGCGTTATTCGACAGCGTGACCGCTTGGGTCAGTACCTTTTCCACGAAACCGGTGTCGCCGAAACTGATCTTGGTGGAGGCACTCGCAAGGCTTGCAGATAAAGAAGCGACGACTGCGGCCAGCGCGCTGGACATGCTTAAGTTGGACGTTCCACCTGCAGCGCCGACAAGAGTGGAGGCCGCCGTCACCAGCAGGTTCTCCAGTTTAGCTGCGGTTGCTTGGAGACTGACCGCAAGCTGAATATCGGCAGAGGACGAACTGCCGCTGACGGCTGCGCTGATCGGATCGTAACTCTGCAGATCGATCACACTTGCGTCGAACCCCAAGACCAGGCCCAGTTTAGCTGCGGCCTCGGCGGTCGACAACCCTGTGTCCTTCAAAGATTGTTGCAGCGTCGTCAGAGGGGTGACCGTTGTTGATCCCGCAGGGGCAGTCAATACGCCCGTAAAAATCTTCCCGGTATTGATATCCGTTCCCCCGGACACAACGATTGCCCCAATGCCATTCGACAGTCTGAAGTGGCCTTGACTGTCCGATGTGGTCTGTGCTTCGCCTTCTTGCCATAGGCCATCGCCATTGGCATCGGCAAAAACTGAGGCATTCGCGATATATCCGTCGGACACTACCCCTGATATTGTGTAGGGAGTCGAATCAAGTCCGGGGACGTCGACTCCGGAATAATGGCTGGATCGATAGAGAGAGGCCAAAGTGGCGAGAGGATCGGCCTGTGCTATAGCTGCGTCAATTTGCGTCTGCGTTGGCGCGGTATTCAGTATCCCACAGTATTCCGCGATGATCTTGATTTGCTCTTCTTTGGCGTTTAGCTGTTCACTGGATTGAGAGAAAGCCAAAACAATGTCGCTGCGAGTGACGCCTTGACTTAATTGATTCAGCCAATAGGACTTCCCACCCTCATCAGCAGTTCGATCAAAGGCATTGAGGTACAACTTATCAAGGAACGCACTATCCGAAAGATTGGCGTACTTGGACTGGAATTCAGTCGAAGAAACAAAAGCATCGTCAATACACATCAGACTGACGCCTTTCTGGGCCTGCGCCATCCAGTACTGAAGCCCCGATGCGTCAGGAATGCGATCCAACACCGTGTAATAAAGAAGTGCAATGTGGCTGACCTTGTCGGAAAACTCACGGCTGTCAAGAAAAAGACGTGTTGCCTGTAGTCCCGAGACGACACCAGAGTCGATCTGTTGGACCCAGTAGGTTCTTCCGCCAGTCTCAGCCGTTCGACCAAGGATATTCTGATATAGCTGCTCAACAAACTGTACCGTGCTCATTCTGCTTCCCTAGATAAAACGAAATCCCATTGCAGCCCGTGACCGGAGTTAGATTATGAATCGCCGTAAGGTCTTTGCATAGACCAGCTTTACTTTCAAATACCATTCAAGCATTGAGTCTCCATATTCAATTCTTATCCATACCCGTAGGTACACCAGAGATGTTTGGAAGCGTCGGAAGGCGGCAAAAACGCGGTGCGCCCATTCGGCTGGTCAATGTATGAAACTGTTATCATTACAACAGGCATGAGCGCCCTGGTTACTGGAACAGGAGGGCGTACCTCGGCTAGGCTTTTCCATCGCGTTGTTGAACGATCGTTTCATCGGACAAACAACTTTCGCAGTTGAACGGATGTAGTCCACCACTATGAAAATCAAGAACCTCATCGCTCATCTGGCAATGCTGACGGGGCTTTGCATCGCCTGTCCGGCGATGGCCGAACCTGCCAATAATCAGGCGGAAACACAGGCCGGCGTGGTTGCTCGCCTGTACAAGGATTTTGCATGGCAGGCGGTATTTTCTGTTCAGAAAACATGGTTGCCAATCGCATCCCAGCCACGCCCGGTTCTCGAAAAATATTTCGACGATGAGCTGACAGCATTGCTGATGGCGGAACAGCAATGTCTGGCGCGGAGAAAGGGTGAACTTTGCAGAATTGATTTCGATCTGATTTTTGCTTCCCAGGATCCGGCGGCAGCGGATTTAACAGTCAAGCAAAAGGGGCGCGAAACGGTGTCGGTCGAATTTGTTTACCCGTCAAGCAACGAAAAAATTCGGGTTGAATACCGCTTGCGGCAAACGCCCAAGGGATGGCGCATCTCCGACATGCGCTATTCGAATATGCCCGGGATCACCGTCAAGCAACTGCTGCGGAAAAAGTAGCGACAGGGGCTGCGGCCGTTTTTTTGATTCGGCTTTGTCGGGTCAGCCGCTGGTGGCAACCTTCTGCGGCAATTCCTTGGCACGCCACCAGACTGTCCAGCGGGCCGGCCGGCGAATGTCCAGTCGTTCCCCAATGCGCGGCCAGTTCAGCGACACCTTGCGTTCGGCGGCAATTTGGGTTGTGCGCTCGAACGGCTCGGTCCATGCATGAAGCGCCAAATCGAACGTGCCGTTGTGAATGGGAACCAGCTGTTTCCCTCGTAGGTCGATATGCGCCTGAACGGTTTGTTCCGGGTGCATGTGTATGTCCGACCATGCCTGGTTGTAAGCGCCGTTTTCCAGCAGGGTCAGATCGAAGGGGCCGAAACGGTCGCCGATGGTTTTGAATCCGTCAAAGTAGCCACCATCACCGCTGAAAAAGATTCTGGCATTCGGTGCGATCAAGACCCATGAACTCCACAAGGTGCTGTTGCGGTCGGTCAGGCTTCTGCCAGAGAAATGCTGCGCCGGCGTGGCAATCAACTCCACTGCGCCAATTTGCGCCGCTTGCCACCAGTCGAACTGTTGCACCTTGCTGGCGGGAATGCCCCAGGCGATCAGGCGGTCGCCAACGCCTAGTGGCGCCAGGAAATGCTTTACCTTTGGCTCGATCGCCAGAACGGTGTCCTGGTCGAGATGATCATAGTGGTCATGCGACAGGATAACCGCCTCGATCTCGGGCAAATCCCCACGGCTGATTGGTGGCGCCTGAAAGCGTTTGGGGCCTGCAAAGGTGAACGGTGACGCGCGTTCGGTAAAGACGGGGTCTGTCAGCCAGAATTTGCCGTTTACTTTCATCAAAACCGTTGAGTGCCCCAGACGCCATATCCCCAGATCGGGAGCGTTTTGCAATTCCTCCGCTGTCAGCGGTCGAGCAACAAGGGGCGTGTCCGGCACGGAATCCGATGGCTTTTCTGTGAAGATTTTCCACATGGATTTCATCCCGCTGGCGAAACCCATTTCGCGCACGGCATGGGGGTTCCTGAATTTCCCGTTTTCGTAAATGCTGGACATCGGTTGCTCTCTATTCTGCGGCGGCGGGCTGGCAAAGAGCGAGGAATACGTCACGACGGGGGCTCCCAGCAGGAGCAGACAGACCACATGGCGGATTTTGATACGAAAACGCATGAGAACCTCGTTACCGGATGCGCAAGCAGTTAACGCACGAATTCATGCATTGTCGCAGATGACGGAACAGTTTGCCCTTGAGCCGTATGCATTGTTGTCCGCAGCGCACCTGCTATTCGAAGTGCGTCAGTAGGACTGATAGTCTATCGGAATTTGCGCGCTGGGGTTTTGCAATCAATCCGCTTTCGGCCAGCCGCGTGGTTGCTGTGGCATTTTCTGTCAGCCGGCCATTGTGAGGCCTATGCCTCGGCGTAATCGCCTTCCCTGAAATCCTTAGCGGAAATGCCCAGACGCTGCATGCGCGAAATCAGTGTGGTGCGTTTCAATCCTAACCGAGCCGCAGCGCCCATGGGACCGTAAAGGATGCCGTGGGTTTCGCGTAAGACACGGATGATGGCGTCGCGCGTGGTTCTGGGTAAATCATGCATGATGGACTCGGACAGTGTCGGCCCATTTGATGGCGGTTGCTCCGGCTGCGCCGGTTGGTATTGTATTTCGCTCAACTGCAGTTCCAGCACATTGCCGCGGGTCAGGATGACCGCGCGTTCGATCACGTTTTCCAGTTCGCGCACGTTGCCCGGCCAAGGCATCTGAATCAGACGCGCAATCGTTTCCGACGGGATGCTGTCGATATGTTTGTTCATCCGCTGCGCAAATTTCTTGACGAAGAAATTCACCAGCAACGGAATGTCTTCCGGCCGCTCACGCAGCGGCGGGATGACGATCGGAAACACGTTCAGGCGGTAATACAGGTCGCTGCGGTACTGATGGTCGGCCACTTTTTGCCGCAGGTCGGAATTGGTAGCGGCGATAACGCGCACATCGACCGGGATTACCCTGGTGCCGCCGAGGCGTTCGATTTCGCATTCCTGCAGCACGCGCAGCAGTTTGGGTTGCAGTTCGAGCGGCAGATCGCCCACCTCATCCAGAAACAGCGTGCTTTTGTGAGCCAACTCGAAGCGGCCATGCCGTCGCGCCTGCGCGCCGGTGAAGGCGCCTTTTTCGTGTCCGAACAGATCGCTCTCAAGCAGACCTGCTGGCACGGCGGCGCAATTCATTTTGACCATCGTTTTTTCGCTACGCTTGCTCAGCCGGTGAATCGCGCGCGCAATCAGTTCCTTGCCGGTGCCGGTTTCGCCCAGGATGAGCACGGTCGCATCACTGGCGGCAACCATCTCGACCTGCTGCAATACATTTTGCATCGGCAGGCTGGTGCCGATGATTTCGTCGAAGTCGGCATAGTTGCGGATTTCTTCGGTCAGGTAGCTGTTTTCACTCGCCAGTTTTTCCTTGAGTGCTGAGATTTCTTCATACGCCAGTGCGTTGTCAAGCACGATCGCCAGCCGCGCTGCAATTTGCTCGATCAATTCAAGTTTGTCTGGGGTAAAGGTGTAAGGCCGGTGGTGTCCGAGTTTGAGCGCGCCGCGCGCCTTGTCGCCGGAAATCAGCGGCAGCGCGAAAATCATCTGGAACCCCTGATTGGCCAATAGCGCGACTTGGCTGTACTGGTTTGCCAGCAGTTCGATTTCCTGGCGATCGAGCAATGCCTTTTCCTTGCTCATCATCACCTGCCCGGATAGCGAGGCATAAATCGACATCATGACGGACTGGCGCATGCGGCTGCCGTCTTTCTGGAAGTGAATGGAGTGCGTGTATAGCCTGTGCGTTGAAAGGTCGCAGGTATCAAGGCTGACGTAATCGAAACCGAAATAATCGTGGATGGAGTCGGAAATCTCGTCCACCAGTTCGTCGATGTTCAGCTTGGACAGTGCGGCATTGGTAACCTCTACCAGTACCCGGTATTGTTCGCGCTCCAGGCGCGTTTGTTCTTCGTTGATTTGCAGGGTGGTATGCACGGTGACATTTTCCAGTGCCGCCGCAACAATTTCTGCCAGTTGGCACATCTGCAGCAGTTCGTTGCCGTCAAATTTTTCACCGTGCCGCTTGATAAATTCAATGCCGCCCAGAATTTGGCGTTCAGTTTTCAGCGGCAGCAGGCAGTAGGCTTCGAGCTTGCCATATGGGGGCAAATTCGCACTCTTGGGATAATCACGCCGAAAGCTTGTGCCATTGCATTGCAGCATGTTCTGGTTGGTGAAAATCTGTGCTGCGGGGATGTTGCTGAATTGAAGTGTATCGAGTCGAAGTTCGTTTTTACTGGTATGTGACAGGTAATGCAACTTGGGCTGTTGTGTTTGTGGATCCGTCAAAATCAGGTTGACCTGATCGAAACCGATAACCGGACCAGCGCTGTTCCTGAGTAACCGGAGAATGTCCGTTACCTCGCGCAACGAGAGCAGCATCTGAGAGAGCAAAGGCAAAAGTTCGCGCCATACTTGAGTATTGTTATTCATTTTTATAACGATAGCTTCTTTATCACTTTGCCGCCCGCATGGGCCAAGTCGTCCCACGGGTTTTTTTTACCAGCGATGTTTTTTCAAGATACTGAAGTGGGAATTAAGAATAAAAAAAGCCGCGCAGTTCGTTTGGTAAGTTACACCAACGGCCTACGCGGCCCAAGCATCAATTTACGTTCTCGTGGGCTACGCCCACATACTGCTTGTTTCTGAGTACGTCCGATGCACGCGCTTAAAGTTTATGCGCTAGTTGCTGCGGGCTGCTGTGCAACACCGCGCTTCACAGGGCGACCCATGCGCGGAATCACAAAGGTTGCCAGGCAGAACGAGATCAGGGACATGCAACCGCACAGCGTGAAGGCTGTAGTCCAGCCCCATGCCGTTGCAACCGCAGCACCAACACCACCACCGAAGATCGATGCGGTTGCTTTAGCTGCCCAGAAGAAACCGTAGTTCTGTGCCGAGTAAGCAGTACCGAAGACATCGCTGTTGGTCGGCGGGAACAGCGCATAGCTACCACCCGAAGTAAAGAACGCAATCATCAGAACGGCGACGAAGGCTACGGTACTGAATTGTGCAACGTGGGTGAACGAGAACATGGCCAGCGCATTGACACCGAACATGATCGACATCGCTTTGTAGCGGCCGATCTTGTCAGACAGGAAGCCCCAGAAAGGACGGCAACCACCATTCGCCAGATTCTGGAACATCACCACGACGGCGATAGCAGTACCGGCGATGCCAATCGTGCGACCGAACGGCGCGCTGTTGGCAACCAGCAGCAGGAAACCGAAGTTGACCGAGAAGAATGAAATCCACAGCACCCAGAATTGCGGCGTGCGCAGCATTTCGGACGATTTGAAGTCCTTTTCGGTAACAACTTTCTTGGCGCCAGCAGAACCAGGAGGGAACTTGATGAAGCAAGCGATCAACATGATCAAAGCACCCATGATGACGCCGGTATACATGAACGCAGAGCCAACACCTTCGGTTTTCAGCAGGCCGCTGATCAGCGGCAGGAACGGCAGCACGCCCAGACCATAACCTGCAGCGGTGAAGCCGGAAGCGAGACCGCGCTTGTCCGGGAACCAGCGGTTTGCCGTGTTGATGGCGATACCGTAAACGATACCGACGCCAGCGCCAGCCAGAACGTACAGTGCATACACTGCCGGAATGCTGTCAACCTGGCCCATCATGGACCAGCCGACCAGCACCATGGCGCCACCGACGATGCCCGGAAACTTGGGACCAAATTTATCAACGAAGAAGCCACCAGCCGGCTGGGAACCAGCCTGAATAACTTGTGAAAGCGTGAAAGCGGTTTGAACAGCGGCGAGCGATACAGCCAGTTTCTCTGTCATCGGACGCGCAAACAGTGTCCATGCATACTGGACACCGGAAATCATACACATAATTAGAACCGCTAGTACCAAATAAAACCAACGATTGTTAAATAACCCCGTTGGTTGTGCTACCTGTGTGTTGCTCATATTACTGACCCTCGCGAAAGGTTGATGATAAGAACGACGACAAAGCGGAAGGCGAGAACGGGTGTCCCTGTGTGACCAGGAGGTCGTCAGGCAAACTCCTCCTGAAACGGTCATCACAGGAACACTGTTCTCATAACATGCACATGCTTAAGGAGAGTTGTGTGCACCCTTACTTATGCATTTCTTGTGCCAGATCAAAGCTAATAATTTTTGCCTATGTTTTATCCTTGAAATTCAATCGGTTATGTCTGTTTTTTGGCTGTCTGGCAATGTCGATGACATGACGTCATATTTGTGTCGAGAAGTGTCGAGTGGTGTCGAAAAAAGTCGACAGTCATAAAAAGGTTTCTTTTTCGGTAATGTTGTCGTCAGTTCGTCACTTTGTTTTGAGGCGAGTTTCTTGCCTGTGAGATTGCGTTGAAGTATTCGAGTTCATCAAGCGTTCATGCGTACAAATATTGGAGAAGCAATTTGGCTCGGGGGGGGTAGTGTCGGCTGGCGTGTCGGTTGGTTTGATGCGTAAGGGCTGTGGTGGCGAGGCACCAATGACCGAGCAGGATATGGTCGAGATGCTGCATTTTGCGCAACAGTGCAAGCCTGCGTCAGGAAGAAGAAACAAAAAAGCCTGCGATTTGCAGGCTTTTTTGCTGTTGCTGTGTTTTCTTTATGCTGCTGCGCGTTCGATTCGCGTTTCTTGCAGCATTGAGCCTGTTTCGCGCAGGCGCTGATGCCATGACAACGCTTTTTCCAGCACGTGCGGCGTTTGGCCGCCGCGCTGATTGGCTTCTTCGACGTATTCAGTCAGCATTGCGCGGTATTCACCACCGACGCAATTGTTGATGATGGTGCGCGCACGTTCGCGTGGCGACAAGCCGCGCAGGTCGGCCAGTCCGATTTCCGTGACGAGGATGTCCACATCATGCTCGGTGTGATCAACGTGCGATACCATTGGCACGATGCTGGAAATGACACCACCTTTCGCGATCGACTTGGTGACGAAGACCGAAGTGTGCGCGTTGCGCGTGAAGTCGCCAGAGCCACCGATGCCATTCATCATATGCGTACCCATAACGTGGGTCGAGTTGATGTGGCCATAGATGTCAGCTTCAAGCGCGGTGTTGATCGTGATGATGCCGAGACGTTGAAGGACTTCGGCATGGTTGCTGATCCGCTGCGGCCTGAGCATAACCTTGTTGCGATAGCGCTCGAAATTTTCGAACACATCCTTGCTTTTTTGCGGGGTCAGCGTAATCGAAGTGGCGGACGCGAAATCCATCATGCCGGCATCGATCAGTTCAAACGTCGAGTCCTGCAGCACTTCGGAATACATCGTCAGATTGCGGAACGGGCCAGTCGCCAGCCCCGACATGACGGCATTGGCAATGGTGCCGATGCCGGACTGCAGTGGCCGCAGGCTCTCAGTCAGTCGGCCATGCTTGATTTCGCTCTTGAGGAATTCGATCAGGTGACCTGCAATGTTGGCGGTATCTTCATCCGGTGCAAGGTTCTGGGATGGCGTGTCCGGTTCGTCAGTGATGACGATCGCGGCAATTTTCTCCGGCGCAATCTGGATGCTCGTACTGCCAGCGCGGTCTTTGGCTGCAAGGATGTCGATGGGCTTCGCATGCGGGAAGCCGCTGGCAACGTAAATGTCGTGCACGCCTTCAAGCGCTACCGGCTGGGCGAGATTGAGTTCAATGATGACCTTCTTCGCCTGCATTGCAAAGATGTCGTTGTTGCCGACCGAAGTCGTTGGCACAATTGCGCCGGATTCCGTGATAGCGGTCGCTTCAATGATTGCGATGTCAACTGGTGCAATCTGGCCACGACGCAGCAATTCGCCCGTTTCGGACAAATGGCTGTCGAAGTACATGATTTCGCCCTGATTGATGGCGGCGCGCATTGTCCGGTCGGTCTGGAACGGCGAATACCTGGACAGGGCACCGGCGTTCGTCAGGGCGCTGTTGACTTCATTGCTGGGCGAAGCCCCTGTAAGGAGCGTGATTTTGAGCGGGTTGGACTGTGCACGCTTAGCGATCGCAAGCGGCACGCTCTTCGCGCCCCCTGCGAGCGTAAATCCGCTCATGCCTACGGTCATGCCGTCTTTTACCAATTCTGCTGCGGCATCAGCGCTTGCCAGCTTTTCAAGCAGCTTTGGCATGCGGATGCGTCCCTTGATTACATCGTTATTCATGGCGCCTCGTTCAAGTAATTATTATCAATATGGTAGGTGGGCGTCCTGATGCTTGTGGCGGGACCCATAGGAAAAAGCCGGCTTCAGCGGGATAATCTTGAAGCCGGCAACATCCTGGCGATGCAGGAACTGTTGGGCGCGAAGTTTAACTTGATAGAGAACTTGTGATAAAGCGCTAAAACGTAAAAACATATTTTACTTTGTGGTGCATAATTGACGCATGGAAACAACGCGATACTGTCTAAATGCTCTTGGACAAAGCAATTGCGAGGATGTAATGAACTCAAAAAAGAATACTGCGGATCCGATGATGGTGGCGATCGAACGCATTTGTGCCAGTCTCGAAGGGGCGGGAGTCGCCGGACAGGGCACAAGCGCTGCGTTGCGTGCGATGAGCGTTTTGTGGGCGGGTGAAGGGCAAATTGAAGCCGGTGTGGCGACGGATGACATCGAAAAAGTCATGAAGATGCTTGAGAAGGTGCGCAAGGCACTGTCGAAGCAGGTTGAAACGACTGGCCCGATCAAGTTGGCGCCCAAGAAACTGGCACAATCGGTGATTCTTTCCGAAAGTTCGCATCTGCCGCTGGGAACGATTCGTGTATCCGACATGAATTTTGGCGTGCCAAGGGCACCGGAAACGGAAAAAATCATGATTTCCATTCTTAAGGGGGGGCCGGGGCACTACAAAAAGGCGGCCATGGAAATTGTCGATGGACGCGCAGGATTGATTGAGTGGCATGAAAAGAATATTGGCCCACTCGAAGGTGGGGCGAACATGCCGATCAAGGAATTGCTTGAAACGGTCGTGGCTGCCATGTTCCACTGGGCGGTGTCCGCCTGACAGGGTTGCAGCAGGCAACGCGCAGAAACTTCCCTTGCCATTGATGCTGTCTTACAATTCTCTCCTTTCGGACTTTGGTGCGTGTCACGCAAACCGGTCCGATGGGAGTGGAAATGAATAATAGTCTTACCAAATTTTTTGCCTCACGCCGGGGCATTGTGTTCGCCGGCATTGTCATTGGCTTGCTTGCTGCGTTATTGCCGAAGTTGGGCAACCCGCCGAATATGGGTGTGTGCGTGGCATGTTTCGAGCGTGATCTGGCTGGTGCGCTTGGCTTGCATCGTGCCGCGATTGTGCAGTATCTGCGGCCGGAAATTCCGGCATTTGTACTTGGTTCTATGGCGGCTGCATTGCTGTTCGGAGAATTTCGCGCGCGAGCTGGCTCCGCGCCGATCATCCGTTTCATGCTGGGTGCGTTCGCCATGATCGGCGCGCTGGTTTTTCTGGGCTGCCCATGGCGTGCCATTCTCAGGCTGGCGGGAGGCGATCTGAATGCGATTGTCGGTCTGGCTGGTTTGGCGTCCGGTATTGGCATCGGTGCCTGGTTCTTGAAAAACGGGTTCACGCTTGGCCGCGCACGCGAAACCTTCACGTTGGCTGGCTGGGTCATGCCCGGATTGATGATCGGCGTGCTGGTGCTGATTTTTGTACAGCCGTCATTCCTTTTTGCCAGCGAAAAAGGCCCCGGATCGATGCATGCGCCGGTTCTCGTTTCGCTTGGCGCCGGTTTGCTGATTGGTTTCCTTGCGCAGCGTACGCGTTTCTGCACGATGGGTGCGATTCGCGATTCCTTTCTGATTCGTGATTTTCATCTGCTGTATGGCGTAATCGCGATGCTTGTCACGGCATTTGTGATGAATCTCGCTCTTGGCCGGGTCAGTGTCGGCTTTACCAGCCAGCCGGTAGCGCACAGCGATCACCTGTGGAATTTCGTCGGCATGGTGCTGGCCGGCCTGTGCTTTGCGCTGGCTGGCGGGTGCCCGGGGCGGCAGCTTTTCTTGTCGGGCGAAGGGGATACCGATTCCGGTGTTTTCGTGCTCGGCATGATCGCTGGTGCCGGTTTCGCGCACAATTTCCTGTTGGCGGCCGGGCCGGACAGAATGGCTGAAGGTGCGCTGGTGGTCGGCGGGCCTGGAATTAACGGCCAGGTTGCGGTTGGCATCGGGTTGGCATTTTGTTTGATTCTTGGTTTTACGCTGCGGGAAAAGTTTGAATAGGCGAGGCGAATATGAAGAAACTGGATGTGTGCGGACTCTCATGTCCGGAGCCGGTAGTGCGGACGCAATTCGCACTGAAAAATTTGCCGCAAGGCGAGCAGCTTGAGGTGCTGGTCGATACGGTTACTGCACGCGAAAATGTGTCGCGCGCTTCGCAGGCGCTGAATTGCTCGGTTTCCGTCAAAGAAGATGGTCGTCAGTTCAGGTTAACGCTGACAAAAAATAGCTGAACCATGCTGACTCCGCTTTACCTCGATAACGCTGCGACGTCATGGCCGAAACCGCCAGTGGTTACGGCCGCCGTCGTGCGCTACCTTGAGCAAGTGGGGGCGAATCCGGGACGTAGCGGACATCATTTGTCGAACGAAGCGGGGCGCATCGTCGATGCGGCGCGCGAGGCGCTGGCAAAACTGTTGGGAGTGCGCAATCCTTTGCGCATCGTTTTTGGTGCGAATTGCACCGAAGCGCTGAATCTGGTGCTGTGCGGGCTGCTTAGGGCCGGCGATCATGTGATCGCCAGCTCGGTGGAACATAACTCGATGATGCGGCCGCTACGACAGCTTGAGAGCGATGGGGTGGAACTGACGGTAGTGCCGTGCCGTCCTGATGGATCGCTCGATTGTGCGCTGGTGGAAGCTGCGATACGACCGAATACCGTGCTGATTGCGATGACACATGCATCGAATGTCGTCGGCACGTTGCTGCCAGTGGCCGAAGTCGGCCGGATTGCGAGGCGGCATGACTTGCTGCTGCTGGTCGATGCCGCTTCGACTGCAGGCGCTTTTCCGATTGACGTTGTAGCCGATAATATCGACTTGCTGGCGTTTGCCGGTCATAAATCGCTGCTGGGGCCGACCGGCACTGGCGGGCTGGCGATCGGAGAGCGTGTCGAACTTTCCCGTTTGCGGCCACTGACGCGCGGCGGCACCGGCAGTCGTTCGGAATTCGAGGCACAACCGGATTTTCTGCCGGACAAATATGAAAGTGGCACGTTGAATGTGATGGGGTTGGCTGGGCTGAATGCCGCGGTCAACTGGATACTGGAGCGCGGCATCGAAACGATTCGCGACCATCATCAGTCAATTACGCAGGAATTGATAGGCGGCTTGGGCAATATTGCTGGCGTGCAGGTTTACGGTACGCTGGATGCGTCGAAGCAGGTTGCGACGGTGTCGTTCAACATCAATCGCATGTCGCCATCCGAAGCAGGTTTTTTGCTCGATGAAGAATTCAACCTACAGTGTCGCATCGGCCTGCACTGCGCGCCTGCGGCGCACCGTACGATTGGCACTTTTCCCGAAGGCACCATCCGCTTTGCGCCCGGGAATTTCATCGACAGGAGCGATGTGATGCGCGCGCTGGAGGCAGTCAGCAGGCTGGCCGGGAGAGTGCGATGAGTGCCGATGCTTACTCAGTCATTCTCTTTCATACCAGCAATCACGCTTTTCGCGCTGAAAAAGTGCTGAAGGAGCGCGGCTTGTCATGCAAACTGGTTCCTGTGCCGCGCCATTTGAGTTCGGAGTGTGGTGTTTGTTTGCGCGTCGAACACGCACAGCTGGATTTGGTCACGCCGGTTTTGCTGGCGGCACAGGTGGAAATTGCTTCAACGCACGATGCCTGACGATGCCGATGGATGGAAAAGCGCCCTTCGGGGCGCTTTTTTTGATTCTATCGTCAGTAATTGCGCGGAAATGAACTGGTTGACGTATTTGTTATTGCATTCCAAAAAGAGCTAAAATTCGGTAACATTTTTTACTTTTGGGTTGCAAATGAGCGCATTGAAGCAACTGGAAACTTTTGTCGCCATCGTCAGCCTTGGTAGCATGTCTGCTGCCGCACGGCAGGAGAGGGTCGTGCCGGCCGTTATTGGACGGCGGCTTGACAGCCTTGAGAAGCGGTTGGGAGTCAAATTGCTGATTCGCACGACCCGCAGTATTTCGCTAACGCAGGAAGGCGGCGTATTTTACGAGGATTGCCAGCGCATTTTGCAGGATTTGCGTGATGCCGAGGCGGCTGTTGCCAGTGGCAGTACGCATGCGCATGGTCAACTGCATTTGCTGGCGCCCGCCACTTATGGCCGCTTGTTTGTGGCACCGCACGTGGCCGAATTCCAGCGCCTTTATCCGGACATCCGCATCACGCTCGACCTTTCGGACCGCGTGGTGGATCTTGCTCGCGAACGTATTGATTGCGCAATACGCATTGCCGATCTGGAAGATTCATCGCTGGTGGCGGTCAGATTGGCTGCAATGCGGCGGGTACTCGTCGCCTCGCCGGCCTATCTCGAACGCCGCGGCGTTCCAGCGACGCCGGCGGATATTGATCAACATGACTGCCTGCTGTTGATGGGCGACAGCCAGAGCAAAGGTTGGACGTTCAAGGTCGATGGACAAGTGATCCACCAGAAGGTTCGCAGCGCGCTGGAATGCAACGATGGCGTCATCCTGTACGAGTGGGCATTGCAGGGCATGGGGCTGGCGTGGCGCCCATTGTGGGAGGTCAAGGATGCATTGGCATCGGGCAAATTGGTCCGGGTGCTTGATCAATATGCGTCAGCCGACGATCCGGTCTATGCCGTTGTCGCACAGCGCAAATACCTCCCAAGCAGGGTGAGGCTGTTCATCGAGCATCTGCGTTCGGTTTATGCCCGCAAAGGGTATTGGGAGTAAGGTGGTAGGTGTTGTTCTACGTTGGTGTGAGGTCGTTTTTTGCAGGATGAAGCGCATCATGAGTGACGCCGTGTGGGTGACATCTTTTTCACGTCACAAGGGGAACTGTTTTGCAAGACTATTGGTAACGCCAGTGGCGATTCCCGGACTGGTTCTGCTCGTCGGCTTGTCTGTTACCGGAGTAATTTGGTGGAAGGCAAAACTGGAGTCGAGGCTGATGCTGCAAAAGGATTTTGATTCGCTGGCAGCCATTGTGGCCACGCGCATCAATTTGCGCCTGCGTGGTTACCAGCAGGTGTTGCGTGGTGTGCAGGGACTGTATGGATCCAGTGGCTATGTAACCTTGCGCGAATTTCGCCGCTTCGTCGCAGCGCAGAACATCGAACAATCATATCCAGGCATACAGGATATTGCGTTCGTGCAAATTGTTCAGGAAGCAGGAAAAAAACGGCATGTTGCTTTGATGCGGCGACAAGGGTTTCATGATTACCGGATTTGGCCGGAAGGCATGAGCACCGAGTATGCTGTTCTTACCCGGCAGGCGACGGCTGATCCCGGTAATCGGCGGGTTTTGGGATATGACATGTTCACCGATTTAGAAAGGCGTGCTGCGATGGAGCGAGCGCGCGATACGGGGGGCATAGCCATAACAGGTCAGCTTCTTCTGTTGCATATCTCGCCGAGCGCTTCAAAAGAAGGGGTGCAAGTATATATGCCAGTTTACCGCAATGGGCGGCCTGTTAAAACGGTGGCCGAGCGGCGGCAAAATATTATCGGTTGGATATGCTCCCCCTTGCGGATGAGGGCGTTGATGAGCACGCCTGAGTTGCCATTCGCGCAAGAGTTGGCGTTTCGTATTTACGATGGGAGCTCCATAGAAAATCTGACACTGATGCATGATTCTGTGCCGGAACATGATGAATTGCGTGCAGCCAGTTTTCGCAGTGAACATCCCATCCTGGTGGCGGATCATTCATGGTTGCTGGTGGCTCGTTCCTTGCCTGCATTTGAACAAAAGGTTGCGCGGAATCGGTGGCCTTTGGCAGTAGCCATTGTTGGCATTGTGCTGAGCATCCTGTTGTCTATGCTGACATGGTTGCTGGCTTCTGGCCGTGCAAGGGCAATTTCCCATGCCGGCAAATTGATACGCAATTTGCGGGAAAGCGAAACGCGTTTCCGTCTGATGGCTGATGCCGCACCGGCGATGATCTGGACCGGGGATAGCGAACGGCAGCTATTGTGGGTTAACCGTGCCGCTTGTGAGTTTGTTGGTGCTGACAGCATCGAAGCATTTCAGCGGGTATGGAAAAGTGGCATTCATCCGGTTGATCTGGATGATTACGAAACAATTCGGAAAGCTACGCAGGAACAGAGAACGCCATTTCGGACGGAATACCGTGCGCGCCGTCATGACGGGCAATACCGCTGGATTTTGAGTACAGGCGTGCCGCGTTTTAGTGAAAACGGTGAGTTTGTCGGATTCATCGGTTGCAGCATTGATATCACTGAACGCAAGGACGCCGAATTGGCATTGCAGCAGGCGGCGCTGGTTTATCAGAATAGTAGTGAAGCCATGATAGTGGCAGAAGTTAATCTGGTGACTGGTGATTCGATCATTGCAGACATCAATGATGCGGTAACGAAGGCGACCGGTTATTTGCTCGAAGATGTTATCGGCAAGGATACGGAGATTTTCAGCGGCCAAGACTACGACAAAACATTCTATGACAGCATTTTGCAGGAGTTGAAAGCGCAGGGACAGTGGCAGGGGGAGTTCTGGATTGCGCGCAAGGATGGAAGCGCATATTTGTCCTGGCTGTGTCTGAATGCGATGTTAGACAAAGAAGGGCTAGTATGTAAGATGGTGGCGCTGTCCCATGACCTTACAAAGCAGAAGGAAGCCGAGGAAATGATTCGTTCACTATCGGCCAGTCTGATAAATGCCCGAGAAGATGAAGCACGGCGCATTGCGCGCGACATTCATGACGATCTCGGGCAGCAGCTTTCCCTGTTGCGGCTAAATTTGTCGCTGTTGCCTAACAAGGTGGCGGAATCGCCGATCGCATTTGCCAGCATGGTCGATTGGCTCAAGGCTACGGCCGATGCCTGCATGCTGAAGGTGCGCAACATTGCTTCTGGTTTGCGCCCGGCGACGCTGGACATGGGGCTTGGGCTGGCGCTTAAATCGCTGACTGATGAATTCAGTTGTACGAGTGGAATAAATTGTGTATTGAGTAATGATTTGGATGAGGATTTGCTGCTTGATGATGCGTTGGCAATCAACGTTTACCGCATCCTGCAGGAAGCGCTAAGTAATGTGGTGCAGCATGCGAATGCCAGTCGCGTGGTTGTGATGTTGTTCAAAAGCAACGATAATCTGTGTTTGAATGTGTGGGACGATGGGATGGGGTTCGACCCTGTCGCGCCTCGGGCCAGACGTTCGCACGGACTGGTTGGCATGCGCGAGCGGGCAACGATGTTGGGCGGGGACGTTCAGATCCTCAGTGCCACCGGTCAAGGCACGAATGTGAAGGCGTTATTTCCTCTACGAAAGTAACGCGGAGATTTATCATGATTCGTATTTTTATTGCCGACGATCACTCCCTGATGCGTGATGGGGTGAAGCTCATCATTAACGGCAGCCGCGAAATGCAAATTTCCGGGGAAGCGGGGTGCGGTCATGATGTGCTCAATGGCATTGGCGATAACGAGTGCAATCTGTTGATGATGGATTTGTCGATGCCGGGCATGGGGGGGATCGAACTGATTCGGCACGTACGGCAGAAACGGCCCGCGTTGCCGATTCTGGTGATGAGCATGCACGATTCCACTGATGTCGTGGCGGCCGCAATGCGCGCTGGTGCAAACGGCTTCATGACCAAAAATGTTGACGCAGACAGTTTGATGGACATCATTCGCAAGGTTGCCTGTGGTGGCCGTTATGTCGATCCGGCAATTGCTCACGCCACTGTTTTTACTCACGCCAGAGGCGGCATGCCGCATGAATTGTTGACTGCGCGAGAGCGCCAGATATTGATGCTAATCGCTAGCGGTCATTCGACTAATCGCATAGCGGCTGATTTGGTCCTTAGCCCGAAAACCGTCAGCACGCACAAGAAAAACATCATGGAGAAGCTGGACGTGGATAGCACGGCCGGCATTGTCCGCTACGCAATTTCCCACCATCTGTCGGCCACTGTTTGAATTCTCGCTTCGTTTGCGTTGTCTGAGTGCCCGGCTCGGATTTTTCCTACTTTCGATTCAGAATCGTCCGATTCTGAATCGCGTGCTCTTTCCCTAAGCTTGTCAATCATCTTGTCTGAATGCTCACGAGGGGGAGAATCATGCAGCAAGCATCCAGCATTTCACCAGCCGCTACGACGGCAGAAGCAGGTGGTCTGAATGTCATTTCGCGGCAATTCCTGGCCTTCCGGCTTGGAGGTGAGGAATATGGCATCGACCTTCTTAAGGTGCAGGAAATCCGTGGCTACGAAAACGTTACGCGGATTGCGAATGCGCCAGATTACATCAAAGGCGTGGTCAATTTGCGCGGAACGATCGTGCCGATTGTGGACATGCGTCTGCGTTTCAATCTGGGCGATCCGGTTTATGACCAGTTCACCGTTGTCATCGTGCTCAACATTGGCCGGCGCGTCATTGGCATGGTGGTCGATAGCGTGTCCGATGTGACGACGCTAGCGCCGGAACAGATTCAGTCTGCGCCGGACATGGGGACGACATTCGATGCCGATTACCTTATGGGGATGGGCACAGTTGGCGAAAGAATGCTGATCCTGATCGATATTGAAGGCTTGCTCTCATCTGCCGATATGGGGCTGGTTGAGGTGGTTTCGGCGCAATCTTCTCAATAGACCGGCTAAAAATAGTTTGGTCGCATAGGCGAAAAACAAGGTGGTCGAGCACCGATTGGTGAGCTGAAAATATTTGGTCGGTACTTTTCGTCTGGCGCGCGGTTTTGCGCGCAAGTTGGCTAGCATTCGTAGTTATCGATAAATCGCGTTGTCATGGAGATGGTATGAAAGTTTCGAACTGGAAAATTGGGGCTCGGCTTGGAGCTAGCTTTGCTCTGGTGGTATTGCTGATGATTGTGGTTGCAGTGGTGGGCTTGACCCGTATTGAGAGCATGAATCATGCGACCAATGTCATCGTCGAAGACCGGTATCCGAAGGTGGATATGACGAGGGATGTTCGAGACAACGTGCTGGAGTTCGTGCTGGCGTCTTACCATATGCTGGCGACGGATTCTCCGGATGAAATTAAAAAAGACATCGAGTTGATTGCTAAAAAAAGGCAAGCGAATTCGGAACTTTTTCCGAAACTCGAGAAAATGATCAATACGGATGTTGGCCGTGCCGCTTTCAAGAAAGTTGTCGATACGCGTGCTGCATACGCGTCTGCGGTTGACCGCTATGTGAAACTGGTGCAGGAAGGCAAGAAGGAAGAGGCAAGGAAGTATTTGCTGACAGATGTTCGCTCTTTGCGTGCGCCGCTAATGGAGGCGATTGATAACTTCGTCGAATTGCAAGAAGGTTTGATGAGAAAGGCGGATCAGGAATCCAACGAGATTTATGCAACGGCGCGCCTTGTTCTGATTGCGTTATCCGTCATTGCGGTGCTTGTTGCCGCGGTTGCTGCACTGCTGGCGACGCGCTCGATTACCCGTCCGCTAAGCGATGCAGTAAAAGTGGCCGAAACCGTTGCGGGCGGCGATCTGACAAGTCGTATCGACGTGCGTTCGAAAGACGAAACCGGCCAGTTGATGCAGGCGCTGAAAAACATGAACGACAATTTGCTGGACATCGTGACAAGGGTGCGCACCGGCACCGAGACGATCGCGACCGCATCGGCGCAGATTGCCGCCGGTAACCAGGATCTGTCGTCTCGCACAGAAGAGCAGGCCAGTTCGCTGGAAGAAACCGCCTCGTCGATGGAAGAACTGACCTCGACCGTGCGCCAGAACGCCGACAATGCGCGCCAGGCGAACCAGCTGGCGGTGACGGCATCCGATGTGGCGGTCAAGGGCGGCGAAGTGGTGTCGCAAGTAGTCGAAACGATGGGCGCGATCAACGACTCGTCGCACAAGATGGCGGACATCATTAACGTCATCGACGGCATTGCGTTTCAGACCAACATTCTGGCGCTGAATGCTGCGGTGGAAGCGGCGCGTGCCGGTGAACAGGGGCGCGGCTTCGCGGTGGTGGCAACGGAAGTCCGCAGTCTGGCACAAAGGAGTGCTTCTGCTGCGCGCGAAATCAAGACGCTGATCGACGATTCGGTCGAAAAGGTCGACGCTGGCAGCAAGCTGGTCGAGCAGGCTGGCACGACGATGGAAGAAGTGGTGTCGAGCATCAAGCAGGTGCATGACATTATGAGTGAGATCACGGCCGCCAGCCAGGAGCAGAGCGATGGCATCGAGCAGGTGAACCAGGCGGTCAGTCAGATGGATCAGGTGACGCAGCAAAATGCGGCACTGGTGGAAGAAGCGGCGGCGGCGGCGGAATCGCTGCAGGAACAGGCGACGAATCTGGTGGATGCGGTCAGCATTTTCAAGACAGGTACTGGGACTGTGGTTGTGGCGACCAGTCGGCAGCATGCAGGTAGTAAGCCGGCGGCGAATCTGAAACTGGTTACGCCGAAGAAGCTGGTGGCAAAGCCGGCGGCGAAGGCGCTGGCCGCACCGGCCAATGCCACCAGACTGTCTCCGCCAAAGGTCGAGGCCGGCAAGAGTGACGACTGGGAAGAGTTCTAAATAAAGTCGGAAGCCATGAGCGTTAGTCAGTTCTGATTTTATCTATTGAGAGCACCATGAACATGGCTTCGGGGGCGATGACGATGGAAATGGTCGACAGATCTTGCCAGAAACGTGAGTCGCTGACGAACCTGATTGCGCAAATACCAGGAACGGTATTCCAGTTGCGGTTGGAACCGGATGGCCGCGCACATTATCCATTCATCAGCCAGTCGGTTTTCGATTTATATGGCATTTCTACGGAATCACTGCGCACAGACGCTTCATTGCTGCTGCGAGCGGTTCATCCCGATGACCGCAATGCTGTTGTCAGTTCGCTGCAAGATTCCAGCCAATCGCTGCATGTGTGGCGGCGCGAATTCCGTGTCATCCTGTCCGATGGTCGCGTGCGCTGGCGGTTGGCCGAAGCCATGCCGAAGCGGCTGAACGATGGGGGTACGGTCTGGGATGGTTACGTGTGCGACATCAGCAACCAGAAGGAACTGGAGGAGCTGCTCTGGCGTCAAATCAATTACGATGTACTCACCGGATTACCCAACCGGCGGCTGTTTCGCAGTCATCTGGAACAGGCAATGAAGCAGACGCGGCGCGACCATTCTCAGCTCGCGTTGCTGTCGCTGGATATCGATAACTTCAAGGACATCAACGATACCCTCGGGCATGATGTGGGCGACAGACTGCTGCGGATGGCTGCGAACAGGTTGCAGGAATGTGTACGCGAATCCGACATCATCGCGCGTTTTGGCGGCGATGAATTCATCATCATCCTGAACAGTCTTGGTGATCATGGTGGCGTCAAGCGCGTATCGCGCGAAATTCTGAAGCGGCTGGCCGAGCCGTTCTTACTGGGCGAACATGTTTCTCATGTGTCTGTCAGCATCGGCGTCACGTTTTACCCGCAGGATGGCGCGGGCATCGAGGATTTGCTCCGGAATGCCGACCATGCGATGTATGCGGCGAAGAAGCGCGGCCGCAATCGTTTCAGTCTGTTTACGCCGTCAATGCAGGAAATCGCGAACAACAGGATGATGCTGGCCAACGATTTGCGTGCAGCACTGGTTGATTACCCGTTTCAACTGTACTACCAGCCGCTGGTCGAACTGGCCAGCGGCGAAGTGCGCAAGGCGGAAGCACTGATACGCTGGCAGCACCCGGTGCGCGGGCTGGTCAATCCGGCCGAATTCATTTCGATTGCCGAGGAAACCGGCATGATTGCAGCTATCGGCAACTGGGTGTTTGATACCGCAGCGCGGCAGGCGGTAATCTGGCGCGAGGCAATGCATCCGGATTTTCAAATCAGCATCAATCTGTCGCCAGCACAGTTCCGGGTGGATGACTGTGCGTTGAAGTCCTGGATGGAACGTCTGCCGCAAAGTGGCGTTTCCGGACAGGCGATTGCGGTCGAAATTACTGAAGGTCTGTTGCTCGATGCCAGCGACGACGTTCTCAAGCGCTTTCTGGCGCTGCGGGATGCAGGCATTCAGGTGGCGCTCGATGATTTTGGCACCGGCTTTTCTTCGCTGTCTTACCTGAAAAAATTTGACATCGACTATATCAAGATCGACCGTTCATTCATCCAGAATCTGGCGCACGGTTCAGATGACATGGCGCTGTGCGAAGCGATCATCGTAATGGCGCACAAGCTTGGCATCCGTGTGGTGGCAGAAGGAGTTGAAACCGAAACGCAGCGCGATCTGCTGATCGCCGCCGGTTGTGATTTCGCGCAGGGTTACCTGTTTTCCCGCCCGATTCCAGCGGACGAATTTGCCGCTTGGTTGCAGACGCGCACCAAGCCGGTTTCCTGACACCGGCATTTCCCTGTTGGGAACAACTCCCCTTTGTGGCAAAATGGTGTTTTTGAACCAGAAAAGCCTGCAGTTTGCAGCCTTTTAAACAGGGTGTTGGGACCGGCTGCAGGATCGATGCTGGATGCCTGTGCCCATGATGAGGGGAGAGCATGATCCTTGGTATTGACGTGGGGGGCACCCACACCGATTCCGTGCTGATGCAGGGCCGGAACATCATCCGCAAGTCGAAGGTGCTGACGGATAAGAGCAATATCCTCAAATCCGTCACGCAAGCCACCGAAGCAGTGGCCAAGCCGGAAGACATCAAGCAGCTGCAGCGCGTCGTGCTCAGCACCACCATTTCCACCAACGCCGTGGCACAGAAACAGCTCGACAAAGTCGGGATGATCGTGATGAGCGGTCCGGGCGTGTCGCACAAGGATTTGCCGTTAAGCGATCGAGCGGTATTCGTGTCCGGCTACATGAACCACCGCGGGCTGGAAGCGGAAGGCGTGGACGAGCGCGAAATCCGCGAACTGAAAAAGCAGTTCGCCGAACGCCAGATCGACCACATCGGCGTGGTTGGCAAGTTTTCGACCCGCAGTCCGGCGCATGAGATGAAAGTGCAGTCGATGTTCGCCGATCAGGCCAAGCATGTTACGCTCGGCCACCAGCTTTCCGGTGCGCTCAACTTCCCGCGCCGCATTTCGACCACTTACCTGAACGAAGCCATCTGGAGCCTGCACAGCCGGCTGGTGGATGAGCTCTCAACCTACCTGAAGGGGTTGGGCGTGGATGTGCCGCTGTACATCCTGAAGGCCGATGGTGGCACGATTGACTACCTGCAATCAAGGAGCTATCCGGTGCAGACGATTCTGTCCGGCCCGGCGGCAACCATCATGGGCGTGCTGCCGTACATTTCGGTCGACAAGGATTCGGTTTCGATCGATATCGGCGGCACCACGACCGATATTGCATTGTTCGCAGACGGCGCGCCGCTGCTTGAACCGCAGGGCGTGCAGATTGAAGAACACAAAACGCTGATTCGCGGCCTGCTGACGCATTCGATTGCGCTCGGCGGTGACAGCCACGTGCAGGTGGTCAGCGGCCAGTTGCAAATCGGTCCGGAGCGCAAGGGCAATGCAATGGCGTTCGACGGCCCGGTGCCGACGCCGACCGATGCGCTGATCTTCCTCGGCCTGGCCGACATTGGCCACAAGGGCAAGGCGGCGAAGGCGATGGAAGCGATTGCGGCGCAGTTGGGCAAAACCCCGACCGAAGCGGCGAACGCCATCGTCAACCGCGCGAGCGAGATGATTGTGGCCAAGATCAATGAGATGGTGAAGGAAATCAACAGCAAGCCGGTGTACACGATTCACGAGCTGCTCGAAGGCAAGAAGATCGCGCCGAAGGAATTGCTGGTAGTGGGCGGTCCGGCGCCGTACATTGCGCAGACGGTTAGCACGATGCTCGGCCTGCCGCATGTGGTGCCGGAGAATTCGGACGTGATCAACGCCAGCGGCGCGGCGATGGCGCGCACCACGGTCGAACTGAACCTGATGGCCGATACCGAGTCGCGCCTGCTCAGCATCGCCGAGGAAGGCGTACAGGCGAAGATTCCGTCGAATTTTTCCGTCAGCGACGTGATTGCAGTCGGCAAGGAAAAACTGGTCGAAATCGCGCGCAAGGCTGGCGCGCGCGAAGCTGATCTGGAAGTCGAAGTGGCGGACTGCCAGACGTTCAACGTCATCCGCAATTACTCGACCACCGGCAAGAACATCAGGGCGCGCTTGCAGATCAAGCCCGGCCTGATCAAATCTGAAACAAACTGAGGGGCGCATCGTGACCAAGAAAACAGGACTGGTATTTTTCCCGGCATTTGACTACGCGATCACGCCCACCCACCCGGAGCGCGAGGAGCGCCTGCTGTACACGCAGGATCAGGTGGTCGAGGAAGGTTTGCTCGACTTCGACAACATCAAGGAATTCAAGCCCGATCTGGCAACGCCGGAAGACATCCAGCGCGTGCATTTCTGCGTGCCGGGGATCGATGAAATCGTGCACAGCTCGCACCTGATCGCGGTTGGCGGCACGCTGACCGCGGCCGACAAGGTGATGACCAAGGAAGTGGACAACGCGTTCGCGCTGGTGCGCCCGTGCGGCCACCACTCGATGCGCGTGGTGCATGGCAGCCGTGGTTTCTGCACGCTGAACATGGAAGCGATCATGGTCGAATACATCCGCCAGAAGTATGGCGTGAAGCGGATCGCGATCGTCGATACCGATTGCCACCACGGCGACGGCTCGCAGGACATCTTCTGGCATGACCCGAACATCCTGTTCATCTCGATGCACCAGGATGGCCGCACGCTGTATCCCGGTTCCGGCTTCCCGGACGAACTGGGCGGCCCGAACGCATTCGGCACCACCATCAACCTGCCGATGCCGCCGAACACCTGCGCCGAGGGTTTCCTCTATGTGCTGGACGAGATCGTGATGCCGATCGTCAATGAGTTCAAGCCGGAGCTGATCATCAACTCGGCCGGCCAGGACAACCACTACTCGGACCCGATCACCAACATGAAGTTCACCGCGCAAGGCTATGCGGTGCTGAATGACCGGCTGAAACCGGACATCGCGGTGCTCGAAGGCGGCTACTCGATCGAAAGCGCGCTGCCGTACATCAACACCGGCATCATCCTGGCGATGGCCGGCATGGATTACAGCCAGATCCGCGAACCGGATTTCGATGAAGCCGATCAAAAGCAGCCGTCGAACATCACCAACTACCTCAAGCAGTTGAAGGAGGTCACGTTCCAGCACTGGAACAACCGCCATGAGTTGCGCGATCAGGTGTATCCGAACAAGCCGTTCCATTCCCGCAACGTGCAGATTTTCTACGATACCGCCGGGATTCGCGAATCGATCAACGAAACTGTGCGCACCTGCAGCGATTGCGGCGGCGCAGTCACGATCGAATCGCGCGCCGATACTGGTAAGAAAGGCAACATTTTCGCGGTGCAATTGCCGCGCTACTGCTGCGATGCCTGCCGCGCGTGGGGCGAAGAACAGTACGAAGCGGTGCCGAAAGGCAAATACGCGCAAGTGTTCCTGCAGGACAAGGACAACGACCGCTATCTGGAAAAGAAGTAAATGGCTGCGGTTGAACGCCTGCTGCGTGCGGCAGGCCGGAAGGGCGGCCAAACGAAAAAGCCTGCGAGCGATCGCAGGCTTTTTTGTGCCGGCGGCAGAAACTGCCAAAATAACTGACCGGATTGCCGTTTGGGGTCAGTAAGGCTAAAAAAATATACTGGGTGGTGTATTTAAAAACAGCCAGCAAAAATGTGGCCCGGCAGCGTGTTTTGATTATATACCCCCCATTATTCACGTTAGATCGCAAACGGCGGCAGCTTTTTCTTCACGCTGGCGTTCTTCAGCGTCACGTATTGCGGCAAGCCGTTGACGTATGGCGGGTAATCCTCGCCCTGGATCAGCGGCGTCAGGTAGCGGCGGCAGGCTTCGGTGATGCCGAAGCCGTCGCGGCTGATGAAATTCTTCGGCATGAATTTCTCCACGTTGGCCACGTCCTTCAGGTCGGCCACGCCAATCTTGTACTTGTACGGCGCATCCGACACGCGCTCGATGGTCGGCATGACCGAGTTGCGGCCTTTCAGCGCCAGTTGCACCGCTGCGCGGCCAAGGTCGTATGCGTGCCTGACGTCGGTTTTCGATGCCAGGTGGCGCGCCGCGCGCTGCAGGTAGTTCGCCACCGCCCAGTGGAACTTGAAGCCGTGCGCTGCGTTGATCAGGTTCGCAATCACCGGCGCCGCGCCGCCGAGATGCACGTGGCCGAACGCATCCTTCGTCCCCTGTTCGGCCAGGAATTTGCCGTCCGGCAGGCGCACGCCTTCGGATACCACCACCGTGCAATAGCCGAACTTTTTCACGTTTGCGCCTACCTTGGCCAGGAATTTGTCCTGATCGAACGGGATTTCCGGGAACAGGATCACCACCGGGATATCCTGCTCGGCCAGCAAGCCGGCCGCGGCCGCAATCCAGCCGGCGTGGCGGCCCATCACTTCCAGCACGAAAATCTGGGTCGAGGTTTTCGCCATCGAGCGCACGTCGAGCGATGCTTCCAAAGTCGAGATCGCGATGTATTTCGCCACCGAGCCGAAGCCGGGGCAGCAGTCGGTCAGCGGCAGGTCGTTGTCGATGGTTTTCGGCACGTGGATCGCTTGCACCGGATAGCCGAGCGTCTGCGACAGTTGCGACACCTTGTAGCAGGTATCGGCCGAATCGCCGCCGCCATTGTAGAAAAAGTAGCCGATGTCGTGCGCCTTGAACACCGCGATCAGCCGTTCGTATTCGCGGTCATTGTCTTCCAGCCCCTTGAGCTTGTAGCGCGCCGAGCCGAAGGCGCCAGAGGGCGTGGCGCGCAGCGCGGCGATGTCGGCATCCGATTCCTTGCTGGTGTCGATCAAATCCTCGCTTAACGCGCCGATGATGCCGTTGCGCCCGGCAAACACGGTGCCGATTTTGTCCTTGTGCTTGCGCGCGGTTTCTATCACGCCGCAGGCGGAGGCATTGATGACGGCGGTGACGCCGCCCGACTGGGCGTAAAGGGCGTTCTTCTTGCTCATGGGGGTGAACCTCCAATGCGTGATGGGGACAACATGAACCGGATCTTGCCGTTGCCATTTTCGCATTGATGCGCGTGTCGCGAAAAGAGGGCTGGCGACTGAATGATCGAAAAGCTGATTTTTGTCATGCCTGCCGGCGCGTGGCGCCAATGCCCCGCATGGAAACTTTACGCCTGGATTGTGAAGCCGGGATGATGTGTCAGGCAGGATTTTTGCTGCGCTGAAGACTTGCAGCGACCGGAGTACAATCGGTCGCAATCGAAACATTCATTCAGGAGAAAACCATGAGCGATTCCGTACACGGACATGAAGTGCTGCATTTCATGCTGGAACAGGGCGAGGCATTTTCGAAGGAAAGCCTGCGGGATGCGATCGTCAACCGTTTTGGCGCCGATGCCCGTTTCCATACCTGCAGCGCGGAAGGAATGGACGCGGCGCAGCTGATCGAATTCCTGTCGCAAAAGGGAAAATTCGTCGAAAACGGTGGCGGATTCAACACGCAGGCTGAAAAAATCTGCAATCACTGATGGCTTGGTTGCAGCCATTTTCTGTCGACGATTAAAAATAATCGCAGGCAGTAGACGCATTTAAAAATGACGTGCTATAATTCATTTCTTCGCGGCTGTAGCTCAGCTGGATAGAGTACTTGGCTACGAACCAAGGGGTCGTGGGTTCGATTCCTGCCAGCCGCGCCAGCATTACTAAGGGTTCACCGAAAGGTGGACCCTTTTTCATTTCCGGCGTTGTGACTGCTATGTGCCATAGCCATAGCTCATGGCACACGCCCCACCAACGATTCAAGCCGGTCAGCATAGGGTGCCAGATGGTCCGCGCACATGTGCGCACACCGTTCTATTTCCGGACTTTCCCAGCACCAAGCGCCTGCAAAGCAAACAATGGCGCTCCATCCTGAACATGCCAGCTAGCCCAGGCATGCCGAAGCTCATGCCATCGGAAATCCTCAATGCCAGCACGTTCCAGTGCTGCATATCATGCTTTGGTGCTGACTTGCAGAACCGGTTTTCTCCCTGAAACTAAACACACGCTCCCTTTTTCTTTTTCGCCGGTATGCATGCCGCTGCATGTGCGCGCGGAGCAAATGGCGCTAAGCATGAACAAGCGATGCGGCAGCTGGTGTTGTGCGTCAAGTATTGCCAATCCAGCATGTCAATGACACTTTTCGACACCATTTCGACGCAGGGATAGCCATAGTTGACAAATGGTTTTTGAATCCCTATTTGTTTTGTAATTGATTGAATTTTAAGGGAAATATTGTGTTGGCTCATTTTTTTTGCGGCCTGGCACAGGATATGCGATATGGCTAGGGTCTTTATTGTCGGGGCATTCCGCTACATGGCTGCCTGATGACACTCGGGACGGAGATCACAAATATCTTCTTTATTCATTTCAACAAAATTGGGATATCTCGATATGTTTACTCTGTTTTCTTTTGCTGACATGGTGCCGATGGCCGAATTCATGGTTGGTGCCATTCCGGCTGTGACCTTTGTTGGCATGTGCGGTTTCGCACTGTTTTGCCTGTCCAACGATAGCAAGCGCGAGCAAGAAGTGGCGCAAGACTATCGCCAGTCTGCGCAAGGTATGCTCGTCAATGCCTGATATGGCAACAGATGCCAGACAGTTCCGTTTGCGTCTGACATTGCCGGCTTGGTTGTACAAGCCATAGTTTTTCTGTTCCCGTTCCCCGCCAGGCCGACTCATGGCTTGACTCGGGGTGGGAAATCAACCAGATTTCATCCTTGCGGGCAATGTTTTGCCCATCCGATGCCGCTCAGCTGATTCCGCGATGCCGGCGCAGGAAATCATATGCGGTATTGATCCGTTTCCCTTCCTTTTCCGCCAGTTCCTGCAATTTCGGTCCAAGCGCCGCTACCTTGTCCGGGTGGTATTGATGCAGCAGCTTCCTGCGTTCCAGCTCAATCTGTTCCCACGGCGTGGTCGGGCTGGCGTTAAAGAGGGTGTACACGTTTTCCAGATTTAACGCGTCATTGTCTGGTTCATTCGAATCCGGATGCCGGTTTGTCTGAAACGGCTGGAAAACAATCCGCACGATGCCGCCTTCATAGGTCGCGGTGAATTCTTCCTTGCAGGTGTGGCAGTTGTAGGCGATTTTGCCTTGCCTGAGCGGAATGCGCAGTTTCTGCGCGCATTTGGCGCAATCGAAGATGTGGTATTTTCCCCTCGGCTGTATTTCCGGATGGTGAGTGCCGGCAAGTGCAGCGGCATGGTCATGGTAAGCGCCCGATGAGCGCAACGCTGTTTCCACATGCATCCGTAACGAGTTTTCTTTGGCCGCCGCGCGCCGTTGCAGTTCATGCCGACGCTGGAGTTCATGTGCCAGCTTGTGCAACACCTTCAGGTTCGAGCCGGATGTCTTGAACAGATCTTCAAGTTCTTGTTCAAACAGTGAAATGAGTGCATCCGGATCGTTCGACTGCGCCAGCGTGTGCAGCAGCTTTTCACGCAGTGCTGCCGCCTCTTGCAGGTTGCGGTGTCGCAGTTCTCGCAGAATCTGGAACAGTTTGCTCGTGTCGTGTTCGGAACGGGCGAGCATTTTCGCCAGTTCGGCAAGGCTGTTGTGCATCAAGGGCCGATTAATCACGACAGTGCCTCCGTAAATTGCGCGCCAGTGGCTGCTCCGTGGCGGTTGAACCGTGACTTGAAGTCATCGCGTGTTCCCATGTTACGGCTGCCGGCCGGTAAATCAAGGTTTTGCGCGCCACGGTGGCGGGTTGCATCGCGTCTGTTTGACGGGCGTCAAAATCCGGATGAAAGGAAACCCGTTTCAGCCGAACGGCAATGGCAGCGAAATTGCATTTTTGTTCCCGATTTTGTTCATGGGCAAGTAAAATCAAAGGCTTGACCACATTCAAGCCCATCATGAATCCCCAGTCGCAATCACTCATTCAGCAGGCGATAGGTTATTTCCAGCGCGGGAATCTGGAACATGCGGACGCCTTGATTCAAACCGTGCTTGAGCGCGAGCCAAGACATTTCGATGCGTTGCATGTGCTGGGGGTCATACGGGTCCAGCAGCGCAGGCGCGATGATGCGGTCGAGTTGTTCCGGCAGGCGATCGCCGTCAATCCGGGCAGCAGCCTGGTTCACTTCAACCTCGCCGCCATCCTGTCAGAAAGCGGGCAGGACATCGAGGCGCTGCCTCACCATGAGCGGACGGTCAACCTGTCGCCGCGACAGCCGGATGCGTGGGTCAACTACGGTCGCTGCCTGAATAATCTGGAACGATACGATGAGGCTCTGGCCTGTTTCGAAAAGGCCTTGCAGATCGCGCCGGATTTTGTCGAGGCGCTGAACAATCAGGGCGCCTTGCTGGCAGGAATCGGCCGGAACGAAGAAGCGTTGCGCTGTTTCGAGCGGTTGCTGGCGCTCGGTTATTCGCATCCGTCCGCCTGGCTGAATGTCGGCAACACACTGTGCAAGCTTGGGCGTTTCGAGGTGGCGCTGCCGCATTTTGATCGCTGTTTGCAGCTGGATCCGGGTAATGCAATGGCGTGGCGCCAAAAGGGCAATATCCTGAACCAGCTCAAGCGCCACCATGATGCGCTGGTCTGCTATGAGCGCGCGCTGACGTTGGCGCCGGAAGACGATTATTTGCATGAGGACTGGCTGAGCACGAAACTGTCGATGTGCGACTGGTTCGGCATCGACGCGCGGATCGAAGAAATTGTGGCGAGGATTGAGCGCGGCCAGAAGGCAGCCATCCCGTTTAGCGTGCTGAATTTTCTGGATGATCCGGCGTTGCAGAAGAAAGCTGCGATGATTCATGCGAAGAAATTTCCGCCGGATCCCGGATTGGGCACGATCGAAAAATATAAACGGAAAGACAAAATCCGCCTCGGCTATTTTTCGCACGATTTCCACAATCATGCGACCTCATTTCTCGCCGCCGGCATGTTCGAGCAGCACGACCGGAATCGCTTCGAGATATTTGCTTTTTCGTTTGGTCCGGACAAGGATGATGCGATGCGCAGCAGGTTGCTGTCGGCCTTCGATCAATTCATCAATGTGCGCGACATGAGCGACATGCAAATTGCGCAGCTGGCGCGAGAGATGGAGATCGATATCGCCATCGACCTGCAGGGCTTTCAGACGATGCATCGCACCGGCATTTTCGCTTTCCGTGCGGCGCCGGTTCAGGTCAGCTTTCTGGCGTATCCGGGCACACTGGGCACCGAATACATCGATTATCTGATTGCGGACAACACCCTGATTCCGCCGGAGAACAGGCAGCATTATGCGGAAAAGATTGTCTATTTGCCGCACTCGTATCAGGTGAACGATCGGCAGCGGACGATATCGGACAAAAAGTTCACGCGCGAGGATTTCGGCCTGCCGCAGGATGCGTTCGTGTTTTGCTGTTTCAACCACCAGTACAAGATTACGCCACAGACTTTCGATGGCTGGGTGCGCATTTTGCAGCAGGTCGATGGCAGTGTCTTGTGGCTGCAGGGCGCGGCGGCCGATGCGGTCGGCAATCTGCGGCGAGAGGCGGAGAAGCAGGGAGTATCGGGCGAGCGCCTGGTTTTTGCATCATTCATGAGCTTGCCGGAACATCTGGCGCGCCATCGCGTGGCAGATCTGTTTCTGGATACGCTGCCCTATAACGCACACACGACCGCAAGCGATGCGCTGTGGGCCGGATTGCCGGTGCTGACCTGCATGGGCGCATCCTTTGCCAGCCGCGTGGCGGCCAGTTTGCTGACGGCCGTTCAACTGCCGGAGATGATTGTGCAGTCGCAGCAGGAGTATGTGCAGCGCGCAATCGAGCTTGCCAGCCAGCCGCACAGGCTGGCTGAGATCAGACGGAAACTGGAACACAACCGCCTGACAACGCCGCTGTTCGATACCGCGCTTTTCACGACGCATATTGAAGCGGCGTACGCGGCCATGCTCGAGCGCTATCAGGCCGATTTGCCGCCGGAGCATATCGTCGTGCAAGACTGAATGCATAGAAGACCGAAACAGCTATCGCAGATTTTTGTGCTCGATCTAAGGTCCGCTTCAAGCTGATATACTTCAGAATTTAAGCCGATTTGCCCGGTCTGAAAAAACGTTGCTGGCAGCATGTGCATGCATGTTTGATAACGTCCTGGCTGGCTCGTTCCTACTACACTAATTACCGGATTCAGGAAGTCATGATGCGTTTTGAAGGAAGCAAGAATTACGTTGCTACGGCCGATCTGCAGCTTGCCGTGAATGCCGCCATTACCCTGCAAAGACCGCTGCTGATCAAGGGCGAGCCAGGTACAGGCAAGACCATGCTGGCCGAAGAAGTGGCTGCCGCGCTCGGCATGCCGCTGCTGCAGTGGCATATCAAATCCACCACCAAGGCACAGCATGGCCTGTACGAATACGATGCGGTGTCGCGCCTGCGCGATTCGCAGTTGGGCGACGAGCGGGTTGCCAACATCGCCAATTACATCCTCAAGGGGGTGCTGTGGCAGGCGTTCGAGTCCGACACCCCGGCGGTGGTGCTGATCGACGAGATCGACAAGGCCGATATCGAATTCCCCAACGATCTGCTGCGCGAACTCGACCGCATGGAGTTCTTTTGCTATGAAACGCGCGAACTGGTGCGCGCCAAGCACCGCCCGATCATCATCATCACCTCGAACAACGAGAAGGAATTGCCGGACGCTTTCCTGCGACGCTGTTTCTTCCATTACATTGCGTTCCCGGACAAAGAAACCATGTCGCAAATTGTCGATGTGCATTTCCCCGGCTTGCGCGAAGAACTGGTACACGAGGCGCTGGAGGTGTTTTTCGAACTGCGCCAGCTCAATGGCCTGAAGAAAAAGCCTTCCACTTCCGAACTGCTCGATTGGCTCAAGTTGCTGGACGCTGAAGGCATCGCCCCGGAGATACTGGCGGCCGACAAGGGCAAGCGCCGGGAATTACCGCCGATGTCCGGCGCTCTGATGAAGAATGAGCAGGACATGGGCATGCTGCAACGCATTGTCAGCGTCAACCGCAGCCGCGCCTGACCCTCGTCCCCCTTTCCTGTTGTCGCCATGCTGACCGATTTTTTCCTGCACCTGAGAAACCACCGGCTACCTGTTTCCACGACCGAGTATCTGGCTTTACTGGAAGCACTCAAAGCAGGGCTGGCCAATTACAGTCTGGACGATTTCTATACGCTATCGCGCCTGTGCATGGTCAAGAACGAGGCGCACTATGACAAGTTCGACGTGGCATTTGGCGAATATTTCCGGAAATTCCAGGAAACGGACGGACAGGGCGCGAAGGCCGCACTAGATGATCTGCTCAGCGCCGCATCTGGCCAGGTTCCACCGGAAGATGTTCCGCTGGAAAGGGATGTGCCAGTGCCAGAAATGCCACGCGCAATGAATCGAAATGCGGCCAAAAAGGATGACGCGGAGGAAGAAGGCACCCCACTAAGCGGTGGTGCCGGCAACAATCCTTTTGGCGACGGTGGGTCTCCCCCGGATGGCGAGCGCACCAAACTCGTGCGCCAGGGCCCCCGCAGCGCCGTCAAGGCCTGGGACAGCCGCGAATTCAAGGCACTGGACGAGGAAGTTGAGCTTAACGTTCGCAGCACCAAGATTGCGTTGCGCCGTCTGCGAAAGTTCGCCCGTGAAGGCACGCCGGACGAGCTTGATCTGGACAGCACCATCGCCAGCACCGCACGCAATGCCGGCTGGCTGGATCTCCGGATGCGCCCTGAACGACGCAACAAGGTGAAGGTGCTGATTCTGTTCGACATTGGTGGCTCGATGGCACCGCACGTCAAGCTGTGTGAAGAACTGTTTTCCGCCGCCCGAGCCGAATTCAAGCAGCTTGAGCGTTTTTATTTCCATAATTGCGTTTACGATTCAGTCTGGCGCTACGACAATGCGCGTGTTGTGTCGCATTATCCGCTGCCATACCTGATGAACCGCTTTGGCAAGGAATACAAGCTGATCCTCGTGGGCGACGCGTCGATGGGGCCGGTGGAAATCACTGATACCGGAATGCTCGGCCTCAACAAGAATGACAGTAACGAATCCGGTGCGACCTGGATGACGCGTCTGCTGAACCACTACCGGCAAGCCGTCTGGCTGAATCCGGAACCAGAACGTTACTGGCCCTTGACGCAATCAATCGGCATGATCAACGAACTCATGGAAGGCCGCATGTACCCGCTGACGCTTGCGGGGCTGGAGCGGGCGATGAAGGTGCTGGGCAAATGATGGAGTAATGCCATGACCAGATACGTCGGCGCAGTCATCTTTGCGGACCAGTCGAAGCTTTATCTCATCTATGACGGCATGATGGACGTGGCGCTGCGTCCGCTGTTCCTGACGGAAAAGGCGGCCCTGGAATGGGCAAATGCCGGCATGCCGGCATCGAACGGCCCTCGCGATGTTGATAGCTCCGACGAAGCCGTGACGGTTATTCCGGATGTGGCCGAGACGGCCAATGGTTCTGGTATTGGCAGCCATTTCGCCAGTCGCGCATCAAAAAAATCCATGTGGTTGACCGGCCCATGTTCATTCATGGAAATGGTTTATCAGAATGGCGCAACAGCCTGCCGTGAGTTTTGAGCGAAATCATTAGGTACTTCTGTTACGGACCAAAGAATCAAGGACTTAGGCTTGCGCCTAAGTCCTTGTTTTTATTGGTAGGCCCCCGGGGAGTCGAACCCCGCACCAACGGATTATGAGTCCGCTGCTCTAACCAGGCATGAGCTAGAGGCCCGGATGGTTTAGTTGTTTTCCAGGAAACTCTTCAGCTTGTCCGAACGAGATGGGTGGCGCAGTTTGCGCAACGCCTTCGCCTCGATTTGGCGGATGCGTTCGCGCGTGACGTCGAATTGCTTGCCGACTTCTTCCAGCGTGTGGTCGGTCGACATCTCAACACCGAAGCGCATTCTCAGCACTTTTGCTTCGCGCGGTGTCAGCGAATCGAGGACATCCTTGACTACGTTGCGCATTGACGCATGCAATGCGGCGTCGGCTGGCGCGAGCGTGTTGTTGTCTTCGATGAAGTCGCCCAGATGCGAATCGTCGTCGTCGCCGATCGGCGTTTCCATCGAAATCGGCTCTTTCGCGATCTTCATGATCTTGCGGATTTTGTCTTCCGGCATTTCCATCTTTTCCGCCAGTGTTGCCGGATCCGGTTCTGCTCCGGTTTCCTGCAGGATCTGGCGCGAGATACGATTCATCTTGTTGATGGTTTCGATCATGTGCACTGGAATGCGGATGGTGCGCGCCTGATCGGCAATCGAACGGGTGATTGCCTGACGGATCCACCAAGTGGCATAGGTCGAAAACTTGTAGCCGCGGCGATATTCGAATTTGTCGACCGCTTTCATCAGGCCGATGTTGCCTTCCTGAATCAGGTCGAGGAATTGCAGGCCGCGGTTGGTGTATTTTTTTGCGATCGAAATCACCAGACGCAAGTTTGCCTCGGTCATTTCACGCTTTGCCTGGCGGGCGCGTTTTTCACCGGCGGCCATCTGCCGGTTGATGTTGCGCAGATCCTGCAATGGCAGCACGACGCGCGCTTGCAGGTCGATCAGCTTTTGCTGCAATTCCTTGATCATCGGCACATTGCGGCTGAGAATCGCGCTGTATGCATGGCCTGCACTGACTTCTTCGTCCACCCAGTCAAGATTGGTTTCGTTGCCAGGGAAGGCCTTGATGAAGTGGGCGCGCGGAATGCCGCAGCGATTGACGGCTACATCCAGAATTTGCCGTTCAATGTTGCGCACTTCCTCGACTTGGCCGCGCAGTGTGTCGCACAGTTTCTCAATGAATTTGGCAGTGAAGCGAATGCCGAGCAATTCCTGCGAGATGGTTTCCTGGGCCTTGACGTATGCCTTGCTGTTGTAGCCTTCTTTTTCGAAGGCCTTGCGCATGTTGTCGAACTGGAGTTCAATTGAATTGAGTTTTTCCAGTGCGCCAGAACGGAGGCGTTCGAGTTGTTCAGCGGAGAAGCCTGCATTGGCTGCGCTGCCGCCGCTGCTTTCTTCCTCTTCTTCCTCCTCTTCTTCCTCTTCTTCCTCTTCGTTGTCTTCTTCGTCTTCGTCTTCGTCTTTCGCCGAGGATCCAAGCTGCTCTTCGGTATCTGCATCCACGAGGCCATCAACGATTTCGTCAATCTTGATTTCGTTGCGCACAATGTTCTGGCTAGCCTCGATGATTTCCGCAATCGTTGTCGGGCAGGCGGAGATGGCCTGGATCATGTCGCTCAGGCCGTCTTCAATCCGCTTGGCAATTTCGATTTCGCCTTCGCGCGTGAGCAGTTCAACCGAACCCATTTCGCGCATGTACATGCGCACCGGATCGGTCGTGCGGCCGAAATCAGAATCGACCGTTGACAGCGCCGCTTCAGCCGCCGCTTCCACTTCCTCGTCGCTGGTGACAGTGGGAACGTCATCGGTCAGGAGCAGTGATTCGGCATCCGGCGCCTGTTCGTACACGGCGATGCCCATGTCATTGAAGGTGCTGATGATGCCTTCGATGGCTTCCGGCTCGACGATGTTTTCAGGCAGATGATCGTTGATTTCCGCATAGGTCAGGAAACTGCGCTCCTTGCCCAGCTTGATCAAAGTCTTGAGTTTTTGCCGGCGTTGCTCGAGTTCTTCTTCGGTTGCTTCGGTATCGGCCGAGAATGCGTCCTTGAGCAGGGCTTTTTCTTTTGCCTTGCGATCCTTGGCGCGAGCCTTGTCTGCTGCTTTCATCTCGGCTCGCTCGACCGCGTTCAGTGCTGCGATTTCTTCGCTCTCCGGCTGGAATTCTTTCGGTTTGCGACCACGGCGGCCGGGTACTTTAACTGACGGCAGCACGTAGCCAGACGTGTCAATAGCTGCCAGTGCATCGGCATCGGTCGTTTGCACGACAGCAGGCGCGCTGGACGTTGCATCTTTAGCCTGTTTGCCAGACGTTGGGCGTGCAACCTTGGCCACAACGGGCGCTGCTTCCACCACATCCTTGCGCTTGCCTTTGGCTGGCTTGGGCGCATCCGCTGGTGCTACAGGCGTTGCGCTGGCACGCGTTGTTCTGATTTCGGTTTTTCCGGTATCTGCGGCGAGATTTTGAGAAGTCTTGCTGGCCATCTTGGTTGCGGTTTTTGCCGCTGGTTTGGTGGATACTGGCTGTTTTGTTTCTTTCACGGGTTTTTTCATTGCGCTCGCCATATGATCGTCTGATGCCTGATTGCTCATGTTGTGTGAAATCGCGGGCAAACTGTATTGCGTAAACACGTTGCCAGGATCGCACCCCCGGCTTTACCTCCAAGCAAACCAAGTTCGGTTGCGCGGAGAGACACACAATATCGTAGAACGGAAAACCGACAATTTTACCATAATATGCAATTCCCCTTCAAAATGGTAGGGGCTCTGACCGAAAATGCGAAATAAGTCGGAAATTGTGCGCTAAGTACTAGTTCCGTTTAACCAAATGGGATGTATCGGCAGGATTTCAAGGTCCCAGTTGGCATCGCTGATTCGTTATGAGTTTGTTCACGTTTCGAATTGATGTCGCAACGCTTCTTTCTTTCGCGTCAGTTCGCGGTAACGCTCGCCCAATTGATTGATGTCGAGTCCGGAAGATGACAGACGATTGAGTTCAGCGGTAATCGTCCGCATCCTGATTTGCAGGATCGCATCTGCCAGTTCGGCCCGGGTGAGTTCAGGATCGAATTCGCGGGCTGATGCAATTTCAGTAATCAACTCGTCAAAATCCGAACTCGCAAGGCGTAATTGTTCGGACAGCAGGGCAAAATTCACTTGTTCGCCAATGGAAAGAGCGGTTTCCAGCAATTGTGCCAACATGCCGGCGCGATCGGGGGCAAAACCGGCGATGGCTTCCGCTGCCTCGGCATCCAGTTCATGTACCAAGGCAGGTTGGGCGAGCAGCAAACGCATGATTTTTCGTTCGATGCCAACGGGTTGCAGCCGTTTGTTGCGCGAAGGTGTTTTGACGGCGCGTGAAAGCGGTCTGGACAGATCCAGCACGGTTTCCAGTTCCGCCGCCGTGGTTTGCGCTATCTGTGCCAGGCCGCGCACGATTTGCAGGCGCAACGCGGAAGAGGGCATGGCCTGCAGCATTGGTTTGGCTGAGAATTGCATCCGCGCACGTCCTTCGGCGGTATTCAAATCATTGCCGGCAGAAACTTCCTGCAACAGGAATTGGGATAGCGGCGTGGCTTCGTTCACCAGCGTTTCAAATGCCGCGGCGCCATGTTCGCGCACATAGCTGTCCGGATCGTGCTCGGGCGGCAGAAACAGAAATTTGACGGTTTTGTTGTCAGTTGCGTGCGGCAGGCTGGCATCCAGCGCGCGCCGCGCGGCGCGACGGCCGGCGGCATCGCCATCGAAGCTGAAAATCACGCAATCGGTCTGACGCAACAGCTTTTGCACATGCGTCGGCGTGCAGGCTGTACCGAGCGTCGCCACCGCTTGCGGAAAGCCGAGTTGCGCCAGTGCGACGACATCCATATAGCCTTCGGTCACCAGCACATAACCGGCTTCACGAATCGCCTGGCGTGCCTCGAACAGTCCGTACAGTTCGCTGCCTTTGTGAAATAACGGTGTTTCCGGCGAATTCAGGTATTTTGGTTCGCCTTTGTCCAGTACGCGCCCGCCAAAGCCGATGGTCTGCCCCTTGCTGTTGCGAATAGGAAAAATGATGCGGTCGCGGAAACGGTCGTAACGCTTGCGGTTGGTGCTGTCCTCGTCGCTGCGGTCGATGACTAGGCCGGACTCGACTAGTGCATGGGCGTCATAATCCGGAAAAACGGTACGCAATCCATCCCAGGCATCGGGCGCATAACCCAGTCCGAAGCGGGCTGCAATTTCGCCACTCAGGCCGCGTCGTTTCAGGTAATCGATGGCCTGCGGCGCGCTGCGCAGCTGTTTGCGGTAATGCTGGTATGCGTGGGTCAGCGCATCGGTCAGCGCCAGGCTTTTTTTCTGCTGCTCGGCGCGCTGTGCGGGCGGCAGGCGGTCGTCTTCTTCCGGTACGGACATGCCGGCGCTTTGCGCCAGCATTTTGACTGCTTCGACAAAACCGACGCCGGTATATTCCATCAGGAAGCCGATGGCTGTGCCGTTCTTGCCGCAGCCGAAGCAGTGATAGAACTGTTTTGACGGGCTGACTGTGAAGCTGGGGGTTTTTTCGCCGTGAAACGGGCACAGACCAAGCAGGTTCGCGCCGCCCTTTTTCAGTTGCACGTAATTACCCACCACGTCAACGATGTCAACGCGGTTGAGTAGATCCTGGATGAACGATTGCGGAATCACGCAGCCGGGGAACCATCATGATGTCGGGGAAGCATATCTTGGCATACATTTCCCGGAACGCCAAATCAGCTCTTGGTCAGTGCGGCCTTGGCCAGGGCGGAAACGGTGGTCATATCGGCGCGACCAGCCAGTTTCTGTTTCAGCACGCCCATGACTTTTCCCATATCTTGCGGCCCGGTTGCTCCGGCGGTGGCTGCGGCGACCTCGGCGGCAATTTCTTCGTCCGACAGCGATGCTGGCATGTAGACGGACAGGATGGCCAGTTCGGCCTTTTCATTATCAGCCAGATCCTGGCGCCCGCCGGCCTCAAATTGGCTGATGGAATCCTTGCGCTGCTTGATCATTTTTTCGACGATGGCCAGCACATGGGCATCGGTCAGCTCGATGCGCTCGTCCACTTCCTTCTGCTTCATTGCTGCCGTTAGCAAGCGGATGGTGCCGAGTTTTTGCGCGTCTTTCGCGCGCATTGCCGCTTTCATGTCATCGGTAATCTGTTCCTTCAGACCCATGCTTCCCCCTGTCTGGTTAAATCAAAAACGTCAAAAACCCGCTGCGGTTCGACCAGAGCGGGTTTGCAATCTGACCGCACCAAAGGCGCGGCGAACGAATCAGTACATTTTCTTCGGCAATTGCTGGCTGCGGATGCGCTTGTAGTGGCGCTTCACAGCAGCAGCGAGCTTGCGCTTGCGTTCGGCAGTCGGCTTCTCGTAAAACTCGCGGGCGCGCAACTCGGTCAGCAGACCGGTTTTTTCAATCGTGCGCTTGAAGCGGCGCATTGCAACTTCAAACGGCTCATTTTCTTTAAGGCGAATAGTGGTCATGAAAATTGTGAAAAGAGATTTCTTGAGAAAGACGGCAAGTATATCAGTTTTTTAGGGAAATGTAACCCGTGTGGGAAATTATATGCCAGACAACAAAAAGGCGCGCCGATTACGACGCGCCTTCATGGGGCTGCAACAAGAATTAGCGCGCGGGTTCGTAAACGTAAATTTCCACGCGGCGGTTGCGCTTGCGCCCGGACGGCGAGGCATTCGACGCAACAGGCTCATAAGAGCTGCGGCCATCAATGAGGAAACGGTTCGGGTTTACGCCACGGCTGATCAGAAAATCGCGGGTGCTGGCGGCGCGATCATAGGATAGCGGACGATTGACCGCGTCAGAACCTGTGCTGTCAGTGTGGCCGATGATTGCGACACTGGTCTGAGGGTAATTGTTCAGGCTGGCGGAAAAACTGTCGAGGAAGCGGGCGAATTTGGGCGAAATATCGGAGCGGCCGGAGCGAAATGAAATATCGCTCGGGATGTACAGTTTCAGCCGGTTGTCGTTCGTTTGGGTGACGACGATGCCTGTGCCATAGGCAGCGCGTTCCATCGCAACGCGTTGCGCTTCCATGTTCCTCGACCATGCGTTGGCTGCCACGGCGCCAAGCACACCGCCAATGATGGCGCCTCGGCCATGATGTCTGGTTACGGCCGCGCCAAGTGCAGCGCCTACAGCTGCACCGGCAACGGTATCTTGCTCGGTTTGTGTCATGTTGGCACAACCTGTCACTGTCAGCGTGAGGATCAGGATTAGTGCCGTAATTTTGGTACGCATGGTTGCTCCTGTTTGCAGTTGGTCAAGATTTGGCATTCTTGCATGGAATGGCTGGCGTTGTCATTAGCAACACAAACTTTGCCGTTGTTTTAGTGTTGTTTTGCTCGAAATAAAAAAGGCAGCCGAAGCTGCCTTTGGGTGAAGCTTGCCGTCAGCTTATTTGGCCGACGGTGCGCTGGCCTTTGCGGGCAGGGCTGCTGGCGCAGATGGCGCAGACGGTGCCGGAACGACGACAACCGTCGGTACCGGTGCCGCAGCATGCGAGCCGCTGGTGGCCGAAACGCCGGATGCCGGCAGCAGCGGCACGATCAGCAGTGCCACGATGTTGATGATCTTGATCAGCGGGTTTACCGCCGGGCCGGCGGTGTCCTTGTACGGGTCGCCAACGGTGTCGCCGGTAACGGCAGCCTTGTGCGCGTCCGAACCTTTGCCGCCGAAGTGGCCATCCTCAATGTATTTCTTCGCGTTGTCCCACGCGCCACCGCCGGTGGTCATCGAAATCGCGACGAACAGGCCTGTGACGATCGTGCCCATCAGCAGGCCGCCGAGCGCGGCAGCGCCAAGGATAAGACCAACCAGAATCGGTACGATGACCGGCAGCAGCGATGGCAGGATCATTTCCTTGATCGCGGCGGAGGTTAGCATGTCAACCGCCTTGTCGTATTGCGGTTTGGCTGTGCCTTCCATGATGCCGGGGATTTCCTTGAACTGGCGACGCACTTCGACCACTACGGCACCTGCTGCGCGACCGACGGCTTCCATCGCCATTGCGCCAAACAGATATGGAATCAGGCCGCCAATGATCAGGCCGACGATGACTTTCGGATCGGACAGGTCGAACGCGGTGCTCTGGCCAACGGACTCCAGTGCGTGCGTATAGTCGGCGAACAGTACCAGCGCGGCCAGACCGGCGGAACCGATGGCGTAGCCTTTGGTGACAGCCTTGGTGGTATTGCCGACCGCGTCCAGCGGGTCGGTAATGGCGCGTACCGATTCCGGCATGCCCGACATTTCGGCGATGCCGCCGGCGTTGTCGGTGATCGGGCCATAGGCGTCGAGTGCGACGATGATGCCGGCCATCGACAGCATCGACGTGGCGGCGATGGCAACGCCGTACAGGCCAGCCAGCTTGTAGGTGATCAGGATGGCGGCGCAGACGGCCAGAACCGGATAGGCGGTGGATTTCATCGATACGCCCAGGCCGGCGATAATGTTGGTGCCGTGACCGGTGGTCGACGCTTCAGCGATATGCTGTACCGGCTTGAATTCGGTGCCGGTGTAATACTCGGTGATGTATACCATCAGGCCGGTCAGCACGATGCCGACGACAGTCGAGCCGATCATCGGCCACAGCATGCTGGCTGGCATCACCAGATAGGTGACCACGGCAAAGCCGATCAGCGACAGGATGGCTGCCCACCACAGGCCGGTGTACAGCGCCGACATGATTTTCTTGCCCGGTTTTGCCTTGACCATCGAGCAGCCGATGATCGATGCGATGATCGACACTGCGCCCAGCAGCAGCGGATAGACGATGGCTTGTGTGGTGGCATTCGTGATCAGCAGCGCACCCAGCAGCATGGTGGCGATCAGCGTCACGACATAGGTTTCGAACAGGTCGGCTGCCATGCCGGCGCAGTCGCCAACGTTGTCGCCAACGTTATCGGCAATCACAGCAGGGTTGCGCGGATCATCTTCCGGAATGCCTGCTTCGACCTTGCCGACCAGATCAGCGCCGACGTCAGCGCCCTTGGTGAAGATGCCGCCACCAAGACGGGCGAAGATCGAAATCAGCGATGCGCCGAAGGCCAGCCCGATCAACGGCTTGATGATGTCGTGCTGAGACAGCGTAGTGCCGGCAGGCGCCAGCGCGACCAGTGCAACGTAGAAAATGGCAACGCCCAGGAGGCCGAGGCCGGCCACCAGCATGCCGGTGATTGCGCCGCCTTTGAACGCGACATTTAGCGCTTCGTTCATGCCTTTGGTGGCGGCCTGCGCCGTGCGCACGTTCGCGCGCACCGACACGTTCATGCCGATGAAGCCGCAGGCGCCGGACAGGACTGCACCGATGATGAAGCCGACCGCGGTCCAGATGCCCAGGCCTGGGAGGACGGCAATGACGATGGTCAGCACCACGCCGACGATGCCGATGGTGCGATATTGGCGGGAAAGGTAGGCGCCAGCGCCCTGTTCGATGGCGGTGGCAATGGCCTGCATCCGCTCATTGCCGGCATCCTGCTTCAGGATCCAGCCGCGCGCCCATAGACCGTAGACTACGGCGAGTACGCCGCAAGCCACGATGAACCACAAACCTGCTGTCATGTTTACTCCTTATATATCTACGACGTTGATGTTGAAAATAGTTGTACCATTTCCCTTCGATGGGCAACAGGCGGCTTTGCGCTCGTTGCCGGCGCTTGTTCGCTCACGAAGGTGTTTAATCAGTTTTCCAGCGCAGACATCGTGTTGGCGCGGATCTGGTCGATCGAGCCGACACCCGCAACCTTGCGATACTGCGGCGCGCCCGGTTCGCCCGATTGCGCCCACTTGCTGTAATAGCTGAGCAGGACTTCGGTCTGTTCGTGATACACCGACAGCCGCTTTTTCACCGTGGTTTCGTTATCGTCATCACGCTGGATCAGATCTTCGCCGGTCACATCATCCTTGCCAGCCACTTTCGGCGGATTGAACGTGACATGATAGGTGCGGCCGGAGGTGGGATGCACGCGGCGGCCGACCATGCGTTCGATGATATCTTCATCCGGCACGTCGATTTCAATCACGCGATCGATCGCGATGCCGGCTTCCTTCATTGCATCCGCCTGCGGAATGGTGCGCGGAAAGCCGTCGAACAGGTAGCCGTTGGCGCAATCCGGCTCTTTCAGCCGATCCTTGACCAGGTTGATGATCAGATCGTCGGACACCAGGCCGCCGGATTCCATCACCTTTTTCGCCTCGATGCCCAGCGGCGTGCCAGCCTTGACGGCAGCGCGCAACATGTCGCCGGTCGAGATTTGCGGGATATTGTATTTTTCCCGGATGAAAGATGCTTGTGTGCCCTTGCCGGCACCAGGTGCTCCTAACAGGATGAGACGCATGTCGTTTCCTAACGATGGTTGGTTGCCAATGATTGGTTGCTATTGCAAACTTTTTCTTACATTACAGGTAAATTGTCAAAATGCCGTTGCACGCGCGCCAGATCATGCGGCGTATCGACCCCGGCGGCAGGCGCATCAGTGGTCACATGCACCGCGATCGGCTGGCCGTGCCACAGCACACGCAACTGTTCGAGCGATTCAATCCGTTCCAGCGGCGACACCGGCAATTGCGGATATGCCTGCAGGAATGCGTTGCGATACGCATACAGCCCGATGTGGCGCAGGGGCGCATCGCCTTGCGGCATCTGTTCGCGTGAACGCGCGTATGCATCGCGATGCCACGGTATCGGCGCGCGCGAAAAATACAGCGCGCGGCCATTCTTGTCCAGCACAACCTTGACGATGTTCGGATCGAACACTTCTTCCATGCGCGCAATCGGGTGCGCCGCGGTCGCCATCGGCACGGCAGCGGACACCAGCTTTGCCGTGGCGGCAATCAGTTGCGGTTCGATCAACGGTTCGTCGCCTTGCACGTTGACCACCACCGCCTCGTCCGGCAATCCCATCGCAGCCGCGACTTCGGCAATCCGGTCGGTGCCGGACGGATGGTCGTCGCGCGTCATCCGTGCTGCCACGCCGTGCGCGGCGCAGGCGGCCACGATGTCGGCATGATCAGTCGCAACCACGACCTCGGCCGCGCCTGACAGCCGTGCGCGCTCGGCCACGCGCACCACCATCGGCTTGCCGCCGAGGTCGGCCAGTGGCTTGCCCGGCAGGCGGGTCGAAGCTAGGCGCGCGGGAATGATGACAGTGAAGGACATTGGTTTATTCGGATTGCAGGCCGGCGAAACCGGCGGGGAAGTTCAATGGCCGGCCGTTTCCGGTTCCGGGCCCAGTTCGCGCGCCTGCTCGGCCAGCATGATCGGAATGCCGTCGCGTATCGGATAGGCGAGCCTGTCCGGGCGGCAAATCAATTCCTGTGCCTCCCGGTCATAAGTCAGCGGCCCCTTGCACAGCGGGCACACCAGGACATCAAGCAGCCCTTTGTTCACGCAACATCTCCATGATCTGTCTGGCCAGCGCCGCATCAATGCGCGCCGTCACAGGAACGACCCAAAGCCGCCGGATATTCTCGGGCAGCTCGAAAAGCGCACATTTTACTGCATCTTTTTCGGTTATTAGGACGATATCAGCCTCAATGTTGCTAAATGGACTGGTTTTATAGTCGAAATGATCCGGCAGCGGCAGTTCGGCAAAGCGCAGGCCGGCGGCCCGCAGCATGGAAAAAAAGCGCGCCGGATTGCCGATGCCGGCCGCAGCCGCCAGCGTTGCCGGCCGATGGGGGGCGCCATGCGAGATGGCCGGCAGGTGTGCCAGTGGAACGCGATGCGTGCGTTCCGGCATACGTTCGGCGATGTCTCCAACCAGTTGCATCTGGAAAATTTTGTCTGCCGGCGGCGGCAATCCGGATGGCGGCAATGCGGCCGCATTCATCACGGTGAAATCGCGCCGGCGCGACGCCGGTTCGCGCAGCGGTCCGGCCGGCAGCATCCAGCCATTGCCGTTGCCGCGCTGATCGCACAGCACGATTTCGATCTCGCGCTGCAATGCGTAGTGCTGCAAGCCATCGTCGGAGATGATGACATCGACCGCCGGATGCGCGACCAGCAGCGCCAGCCCGGCGGCGGCGCGGTCGCGGCCGACCATTACCGGGCAATGCGCACGCTGGGCGATCAGCAGCGGTTCGTCGCCGACTTCATCCGGACGGGAAGTGGCGGTCACTTCATGCGGCCGTTCGGCTTTCGCGCCATGCCCGCGCGAAATCACGCCCGGCGTGAAACCGGCTTCGCGCAAGGCTTCGACCAGCCAGATCACGAACGGCGTTTTGCCGGTGCCGCCAACGAAGATGTTGCCGACCACGATCACCGGCACTGGCAATCGGCTCGAAGCCAGCAGTCCTGTGCGGTACAGCGTGCGGCGCACGGCGGTGATGGCCCGAAACAGCAGCGACAGCGGCCACAGCAGACAGGCGGCCAGCCCCCGGCGCAGCCACAGGCGCATCAGAGTCGATTCAAGCTTGGCGGGTTGGTTCGGCATGCGGTTCTGTGGTACGGATAGGAAAAAGCCGGGGTGACTGTCGATTGGCAGCCGGTTGGGAGCCGAAAAAATACTCCCGCCAGTATTTAAAAACAGCCAGAAAAATTGTGGCCCGGCAGCATGGTTTTGTTACATACCCCGCCAAAAACGCAATGTGGCGGGGTGAGAGCGGTGTGGCGCGCGGGCGAAGCACCTGCCGCTTACTTGCTATGACGCGATTGCGTGGCGAACGTCAGCCGTTCCAGCCCGGCCAGCCGCGCGGCTTCGAGTACATTGATCACGCGCTGGTGCGGCGCATCGCCGTCGGCGGCAATGATGATCACCGGATTGCTGCCAGCGCCGCCAGCGGCCTGGCGCAAGTCGTTCGCCAGCGCCAGCGGATCCTGATAGCTGACACGGACGTTGTTGATCGCGTACTCGCCGCGCGCGTTGATGGCGACGCTGATTTCCTGCGGCCGTTCCGGCATTTTCTGCGCATCGGCGGTCGGCAGCGTGATTTGCAGCTCGGTGAACTTGCTGTAGGTGGTCGTGACCATCAGGAAGATCAGGATCACCAGCAGCACGTCGATGAACGGGATCAGGTTGATTTCGGGGTCTTCGCGGCCCTTGCCGCGGCGGAAATTCATCACGGTGATGTCCCCCGTTTACGATTTGCGCTTGCCGTGCACGATATCGACGAACTTCACCGCCTGCTGTTCCATGTCGACGATGAAACTGTCCACCAGCGCGCGGAAGTGGCGGTAGAACACCAGTGCCGGCATTGCAATCAGCAGGCCGAAGCCGGTGTTGTACAGCGCGACCGAAATGCCGTGCGCCAGTTGCGCCGGATTGGTGCCGGCGGCGTTTTGCGCGCCGAAAATTTCAATCATGCCGACCACCGTGCCAAACAGCCCCATCAGCGGCGCCAGCGTGGCAATGGTGCCGATGGTGGTCAAAAAGCGTTCGAGCTGGTGCGCGACGCCGCGGCCGGCTTCCTCGATCGATTCCTTCATCACTTCGCGTGGCGCATCGGCGTTGCGCAGCCCGGCCGCCAGCACGCAGCCGAGCGGAGAATTCTGCGCCAGATTGTCGAGCACTTCGTCGGTGATCTGGTCGTTGCGATGCACGGCAATGACTTCGTCGAGCAGCGTTTTCGGCAGGATGCGATCACGCCGCAGATAAACGATGCGCTCGATGATCAGCGCCAGCGCGATGACGGAGGCGATCAGCAGGAACCAGATGGGCCAGCCTGCGGCTTGAATGATGGAAAACAAAGCAAACTCCCTCGATCAAAAGCAAATTGAAAAATGGTTTCTTCTTGCGCCCCGGTCTGTATCTCAGCTTGCGCCGAGTTGCGCCCGGATGCGCGCAATCGACGCCTTCACCTGTTCCGGCGCGGTGCCGCCGGCGTGCGCGCGCGCGGCGACCGAGCCTTCGAGCGTCAGCACGGCGGCCACATCGGCTTCGATCAGCGGCGAGAATTCGCGCAGTTCGGCCAGCGTCAGATCGGTCAGATCGCAGCCGCGCTCGGCGCAGATGCGCACCGCGCGCGCAACCACGCCGTGCGAATCGCGGAACGCCAGCCCCTTTTTCACCAGATAGTCGGCCAGGTCGGTCGCGGTCGCGTAGCCTTGCAGCGCGGCGGCGCGCATCGCTTCCGGCTTGACAGTGATGCCGGTGGCCATGTCGGCGAAGATGCGCAGCGTGTCGGTCACGGTGTCGATCGCGTCAAACAGCGGCTCCTTGTCTTCCTGATTGTCCTTGTTGTACGCCAGCGGCTGGCCCTTCATCAGCGTCAGGAGCGAAATCAGGTCGCCGTTCACGCGGCCGGTCTTGCCACGCGCCAGTTCCGGCACGTCCGGATTCTTCTTTTGCGGCATGATCGACGAGCCGGTGCAGAAACGGTCGGCGATGTCGATGAAGCCGACCTTCGGGCTCATCCACAGGATCAGTTCTTCCGACAGGCGCGAAATGTGCGTCATCGTTAGCGCGGCGGCGGCGCAGAATTCAATCGCGAAATCGCGGTCGGACACCGCATCCAGCGAGTTGTGGCAGATGTCGTCGAAGCCTAGCGTTTTCGCCACCCGCATCCGGTCGATCGGGAAGGTGGTGCCGGCCAGCGCGGCCGCGCCCAGCGGCAGGCGGTTGACGCGCTTCCTGCAATCGGCCATCCGTTCCGCGTCGCGGCCGAACATTTCGACGTACGCCAGCAAATGATGGCCGAAGGTCACCGGCTGCGCCACTTGCAGATGGGTGAAGCCGGGCAGGATGGTGGCAGCGTGCGGTTCGGCCAAGTTCACCAGCGCCAGCCGCAATTCCTTCAGCAGGTCGGTGATGTCGTCGATTGCGCTACGCAGGTACAGCCGCACGTCGGTTGCGACCTGATCGTTGCGCGAACGGCCGGTGTGCAGCCGGCGGCCGGCATCGCCGACGATTTCGATCAGCCGGCTTTCGATGTTCATGTGCACGTCTTCGCGGTCGAGCGACCAGACGAGCTGTCCTGTTGCAATCTCCTCACGGATTTGCGCCATGCCGCGCCGGATGTCGGCATAATCCTGTTCAGTGATGATGCGTTGCGCGCACAGCATGTCGGCGTGGGCGAGCGAACCGTCGATGTCGCACTGCGCCAGCCGCTGGTCGAACGTGATCGAGGCGGTATAACGTTTGACCAGCTGCGATACCGGTTCGGAAAAGCGTTCCGACCAGGTGCCGCCGCCGTTGCCATCGTTGCTGGATGATGATGCTGTCATAATTGTCAGATTCCGGATAATTTGAGGATTATAGAACAAGCCGGCAGTCAGGGAACCCACTTTCCGGGCCTGCCGACGGGAGAATCGATGCCGCCCGATGTTGCGCCCAATGTTGCGCCAGAGTTGCCGCCGCCAGAAACCGTGATGCCGGATTATTGCAATACCGGCGTGATTTTTCGCGCGCTGCTGGCGGTGAATGCCGCATTGCTAGCGGCTTGTCTGGTGCGTACCAGCGGCTGGCTGGCCGGCGCGCTGGTGTTTGCCGAGGCATCGGTGCCGGTCGAGCTAATTTGCCTGCTGTCGCTGTTCACGTTATGCGCGTTGCGGCGCGGGCTGCTGCAGACTGGCGCGATGCGCGCGCTGTCGCCGTGGGCGCAGCGGATGCTGTGTGCGCTGCTGCCGGCCGGCATGGCAGGGCTGGTGGTGCGGCTGCTGATTGCGTTTGATTGGTTTTACGGCAGTTTCGGCTTTGTTGCGCCAGCGGAAGGGATGCTGATTGCCGGTCTGGCGGGCTATGCGCTGCAGCACTATTTCGAATTGCGCGCGCGCGCCTTTTCGCCCGCGCTGGCTGAGGCAAAATTGCAGGCGCTGCAGGCGCGCATCCGGCCGCATTTCCTGTTCAACAGCTTAAATGCTGTGCTGTCATTGATTCGCAGCGAACCGCGACGGGCCGAAGCGGCATTGGAAGACATGGCCGACCTGTTCCGCGTGGCGATGCGCGATGCGCGTGCGCTGACTTCGCTCGAAGATGAAATCCACCTGTGCCGGCAATACCTGTCGCTGGAACAGATCCGGTTGGGCGAACGGCTGCGGGTTGAATGGGACTTGTCCGGCATCGGCGATGACGATATGCGCCGCGCGCAGATTGCGTCGCTGTTGCTGCAGCCGTTGCTGGAAAACGCCGTGCATTACGGTGTCGAACCGCTGGCCGAACCGGCGCCGGTGGTGGTGCGCATCGCCAAAACGATGGACCGGATCGAAATTGCCGTCGCCAATTCGCTGGCCGACACTCCTGCGCCCAATCTTTCTTCTGCTACCGGCAACCAGATGGCGCTGGGCAACATCCGTGCGCGGCTGGCGCTGCTGTATGACGTCGAGGCGCAGCTCGATTACGGTGCGAACGATGGCCGGTTCGAGGTGCGGCTGAGTTATCCGTTCACGCGGGGGGCGGCATGATGCGGCTGTTCATTGTCGATGACGAAGCGCCGGCGCGCGAGCGACTGAAAACGCTGTTGGCCGACATCGCCGCCGACTGCCCGAACCAGGTGGTGGGCGAGGCGGACAATGCGCAGCAGGCGCTGGGCGCGATCGTGGCCGCCAATCCGGACGTGGTGCTGCTCGATGTGCAGATGCCGGGCGCCAGCGGTGTGCATCTGGCCGCCGATCTGGCGCGCCTGCCGGATGCGCCGGCGGTGGTGTTCGTGACCGCGTTCGAGCAATACGCGTTGTCCGCGTTCGACGTGCAGGCAGCCGATTATCTGCTCAAGCCGGTGCGCGCCAGCCGGCTGGCCGAGGCGCTGATGCGGGTAGGGCGGTCGCGCGTCAGGATGGCCGCCGCGCCAGCCACGGTCGCGGCCGCGCATGTGCCTGTGATGGAGCGCGGTCGGCTGCTGAAAGTGCCGCTGGACGACGTGATTTATCTGAAGGCGGAAATGAAATACCTGACGCTGCACACGAAAGAGCGCGATTATCTGGTTGAAGGCTCGCTGGCTTCGTTCGAGGAAAACTGGCCGGCGGTGTTCGTGCGCGTGCACCGCAACGCGCTGGTGGCGAAGCAGGCGATCATCGGCGTTGCGCGCGGCCAGGCGTCATCGGATGACGATGGCAAGGGGCTGGAGGCGTGGGAAGTGATTCTGAAAGACAGCAGCGAACGGCTGCCGGTATCGCGTCGCCAGTGGCCGCAGGTGAAGGCGCTTTTGCGATAATTTTCGGGGTATATGGCAAAAACATATTGCTGGGCCGGGTATTTGCTGGCGATTTAAAAATACTGCCGCCAGTATTTTGGTGGTTTTTGCGCCAGCCGGGTTTTAGGCGCGGTTGTGGTGTCTACCCGGCATACCAGCTCAGCCAGCCGATGAGCGCGCCGCCGGCTATCAGCCAGGTCGAATTCACGCTGTAACGCATCAGCAGTACCAGCGCCGCCAGCGCCAGCGCGCCAGTCAGCGGATCAACCAGCGCCGCCATGCCCAGTTGCCACGCAACTGCCGCCATCAGTCCGAGCGAGGCAGCATTCAAGCCATCGAGCAGGCTGCCAAACCAGGGCGACTGGCGTAATTTCGGGATGAACGGGCTGGAGACCGCGACGAATATGAATGACGGCAGGAAAATGCCGAGCGTGGCCAGCAGCGCGCCGCTGGTACCGCCCATCAGATAGCCGATGAAGGTGGCGGTGGTGAACACCGGCCCTGGCGTGAACTGCCCGACCGCGACCGCGTCGATCAGTTGTCGGTCGGTCAGCCAGCCAAGTCGCATGACGAAATCGCTGTGCAAAAAGGCTAGCAGCACATAGCCACTGCCATACAGCACTGAGCCGATTTTCAGGAACGCCAGAAACAGGCCGGTCAGGCTGAAAGGTGTGGCGTTTGTATGAGCCTCAATGCCGGGTGCGGCCAATGGCAGTGCGGCCAGCGCGTGCAAGTTCCGGTGCACCAGTTCGCGCAGGCGGTGGCGGTTTTCAACCAGCATCGTCAGAATGCCGGCGGAAAACAGCAGCGCGATTTCATTCAAGCCAAACGCATAGCCGAGCAGCGTGCCGGCTCCCGCTGCCAGTGTCAGCGGCCGATTGACCGCCTTGCGCCCCAGCACCCATAGCGCCTGCGCCACGATGGCGATGATGACAGGTTTGATGCCATACAGCAGCCATTGCGCTTCGGGGGCATTGCCATATTCGGCATATGCCCAGGCCAGCGCCAGCACGATTAGCATTGCCGGCACGATAAAGCACAGCCCGCCGACGACGAGACCAGGCCAGCCAGCGCGCAGGTAGCCGAGGTGAATCGCCATTTCAGTCGAATTCGGGCCTGGGATCAGGTTGGTTGCGCCGACCAGATCGAGAAACGCCTGATCGTCGAGCCACTGGCGGCGTTTGACCGTTTCATCGTGCATCAGCGCGATATGTGCTGCCGGGCCGCCGAACGCGGTCACGCCCAGCCGCAGGAACAGGCGGGCGACTTCAGCCAGCGGTGAGCGCGGGTTGTCGCGAGCCGGGGTGTCGGCGGATGGTTCGGTGTGCTCGGCGTCCGGCATGGTCGCAGGCGTTTCGGTCGGTAACAGGTGCGAATATACGCGATATCGCACCGCCGTGTAGGTACCACCGCGCCGTGGTAGCACGGGATTGAGGCGATATGTGCTGGGGTATATGCCAAAAAAATGGTGCTGGGCCACGTATTTACTGGCTCTTTTTAGATACTGCGCCCAGTATATTTTTCGGGCTTACTGACCGAAAGGTTGTTTTTGGTCAGTTATTTTCGGTCAGCCGAGCTTGGTGAGCACCAGCTTCTGGTACAGATCGCCGAAATAGGTGGCTTTTTTATCCAGCCGGTATTGCAGTTCCGGCGGGAAATACTCGGTCAGCTCGTGTTCCCACATGTCGGTCGCGAACGGTTCGAACAGCATGAACACCAGACGCTGGTACAGCCGCAGCGGGTGCCACCATTTCGGCCGGTGGAATTCGACCATCACCAGTTGGCCGCCTGGCTTGAGTACGCGGAACGCTTCGGCCAATGCCTGCCGACGCACCGGCTCCGGCAGTTCGTGCGGCAGGAAAAACATCAGCGCGCGGTCGTAGCTGGCATCGGCGCACTTGAGCATCGCCGCGTTGCATTGCGTCAGCGTAATGCGCTCGTCCGGTTGCTGCAGCTTGCGGCGCGTGTTGTCCAGCTGCACCTGCAATACGTCGATGATGTCGAGCTGCGCCTCGTCACCAAGCTGCTGTTGCAGCCGAGGCGTGAGCTTGCCGTAGGCGCACGAAATCTGCAGGGTCTTGCCGCCCAGCGGTTGCGGGAATTCCTCCAGCACCGCATTTCCCAGCCGGTCATAATTGCCGAGCAGGATGAAGTTGATCAGGAAATCGCGATCCCAGAACTTGACCGCCAGCGGGTGTTCGTATGCCCACCAGTACAGCTTGCGCAGGTAAACCGGTGTCGGCAAGGGTTGTTCGGCCGCAGCGATCCGGCTGGCGGCGTCCTGACATTGTGTGGGCGAATTCATCGACGGCAAGGAAAAATGGCGCAGAGGGAATTTGATAAACCCCCAATTCTAACCGCATTTATCTGGAACGCGATGATATAAAACGGTATATTGTGCGCAGCACGCTAGGTGGCCAGACCGCCGCCAGTAGCACGGCGTGATGCTGCCGAGGGCAAACCCGAAACGGAACGACTGGTCGAAAGGTCCCGCCATGATGACGCCTGAAGAAATCGTGTTCCTGTTTGATGTTGACAATACCCTGCTGGACAACGATCGCGTGACGGCCGATTTGAAGAAGCACCTGGCGCGCGAATTCGGTGCCGAGGATGCGAGCCGCTACTGGCATATCTTCGAAACGCTGCGGGCCGAACTGGGTTATGCCGATTATCTCGGCGCCTTGCAGCGCTACCGGATGTCCGACATGGGCGACCCCGGGATGCTGATGATGTCATCATTCCTGCTCGAATACCCGTTCGCCAACCGCCTGTATCCGCAATCGTTGGACGTGCTGGATTATGTGCAGCAGTGGGGCAATGCGGTCATTCTGACCGACGGCGACGTGGTGTTCCAGCCGCGCAAGGTGCAGCGTTCCGGCCTGTGGGAAGCGGTCGATGGCCGGGTGCTGATTTTCGTGCACAAGGAAGACATGCTCGATGCAGTGATGGAACGCTACCCGGCGCGCCATTACGTGATGGTCGATGACAAATTGCGCATTCTGGCGGCGATGAAGGCGCGGATGGGCGCGATGCTGACCACCGTGTTCCCGCGTCAGGGACATTACGCGCACGATCCGAAGAATCGGGAAATGTATCCGCCGGCCGACATCACGCTTGAGCGCATTGGCGATTTGCTCGAACTGGGGCTGGACGCATTCCTCCCCGCCGGCCAATGAAGGAAGGGCGGCGCGCATGATGCATCCGGAACAGGCAGGCGAAGTGGCGAAGCGGTGCTATGTCGTCATCAACGCCGGCTCGTCCAGCTTCAAGTTTTCGGTCTTCGTCGAACAGGACGATGGCCAGCTCGACCGGACGGTATTCGGCGAGGTTGAAGGCACGCGCACCAAGCCGCACTTTTACGCCAAGAACCGGACCTACGAAAAAATCGACGAGCGCTGCTGGGAGCATGAAGAACCGGTTGATGTGCTGCTGGCGTTTCTCGTCAGCTGGATCGAGGAACATCTGGCGCCGAACCGGCTGGTGGCGATCGGCCATCGCATGGTGCATGGCGGCGCGTATTACCAGCAGGCGCTGCTGGTGGATGAGGAAGCGATGACGCGGCTGCGGACACTGGTGCCGCTGGCACCGCTGCACCAGCCGCGCGTGCTGGCGGCACTCGATGCGCTGCTGACGCGCTATCCGGATCTGCCGCAGGTGATTTGCTTCGATACCGCATTTCATTCGGACAGCCCGCGCATTTCTCAGTTGTATGGCTTGCCGGTCAGCATGAGCAATGAGGGCTTGCGCCGCTACGGCTTTCACGGTTCATCATACGAATACATCAGCAGCCGTCTGCCGCAGGTCGATCCGCGCGCGGCTGCTGGCCGCACAATCGTCGCGCATCTTGGTAGCGGTGCCAGCATGTGCGCGCTCGTGGGCGGCAAAAGCGTGGCCAGCACGATGGGGTTCACCGCGCTCGATGGTCTGGTGATGGGCACGCGCTGCGGCGTGATCGACCCCGGCCTGCTGCTGTACCTGATGCAGGAAAAAGGCATGACGCCGAAGGAAGTCGAAACGCTGCTGTATCAGGAATCCGGGCTGTTTGGCGTTTCGGGCGGGATCAGCAATGACGTGCGCGACTTGCTGGCGAGCGACGAACCGGCGGCGAAGGAAGCACTCGATCTGTTTGTCTATCGCGTGGTGCGCGAAACCGGTTCGCTCGCGGCGGCGGCGGGCGGGCTGGACGCCTTCGTGTTCACCGCCGGCGTGGGCGAGCATTCGCCTGAAATGCGCGCCCGCATCTGCGCCCAGCTCGGCTGGCTCGGGATCGAATTGGAACCTGAGGCAAACCGCCTCGGCAAGGCGCGCATCAGCGCGCCGGACAGCCGGGTCAACGTGTGGATCATTCCGACCAACGAGGAACTGATGATCGCGCGCCATACCGCCAGGCTGACCGCCGACTGAAGATGGAAACGAGGATGGAAATGAATCGAATGTTACTGACGGGCGGCATTGGCGGTATGGGAGCGATGCCGCTGGTATGCGATGATCCGGCTTCCGGGCAATCGCTCAGCTTTGCCCAGGCCGATGATCGACAGATCGTCACCTACCGCGAATCGGAGGCGGCTGGCAATGTGGTGCTGACCGATAGCGAAGCGGCTGAAATTGCCGCCTGGCGCAATGGTGGCCGCAGAAACAGCTACTGGAATTGGCCCGGGCTGGAAGCCGTCAAGGAACGGGGCCGGCGCCCCGTGTAGGCATCAGGCGCCGCAGACCATGTCCAACGGCCAGCGCGGGCGGATGTCGAACGCATAGTCGCGCCGCGCCGCGTCCGGGTATTTTTGCAGCCGCATCGCGCCGGCGAACGCGATCATCGCGCCATTGTCGGTGCAAAATTCCATCTCAGGGTAAAACACCTGGCAACGCCGCTTGGCCGCCGCAGCATCGAGCGCGGCGCGCAATTGCCGGTTGGCGCCGACGCCGCCGGACACCACCAGCCGCCGCAAGCCGGTCTGTTTCAGCGCCGCCATGCTTTTCGCCACCAGCACCTCGACGATGGATTCGACGAAGCCGCGCGCGATGTCGGCCTTCTGTTGCGGCGCCAGCGTTTCGCCCTGCTTGCGCACCACCGTCAGCACTGCGGTTTTCAAGCCGGAAAAGCTGAAGTTGAAATCCTTCGAGTGCAGCATCGGCCGCGGCAAGTGATGCACCGTTGGATCGCCGCTATCAGCCAGTTTCGACACTTCCGGCCCGCCCGGATAGCCCAAGCCCAGCAATTTGGCCGATTTGTCGAATGCCTCGCCGGCGGCATCGTCCAGCGTGTCGCCCAGGAGCGTGTATTCGCCGACGCCATCGACCCGCATCAGTTGCGTGTGTCCGCCGGAAACCAGCAGCGCGACGAACGGGAAGGCCGGTGGATTGGCCGACAAGAGCGGCGACAGCAGGTGCGCTTCGAGGTGGTGGATGCCGATGACCGGCTTGTCGAGCGCCAGCGCCAGGCTGCAGCCGATCGAGGCACCGACCAGCAGCGCGCCGGCCAGCCCCGGCCCCTGCGTGTAGGCGACCGCATCGATTGCGTGCGGCGCGATGCCTGCTTGTGTCAGCGCCTGCTGTAACAGCGGCAGCGCGCGCCGGATGTGATCGCGCGATGCCAGTTCCGGCACGACACCGCCATATTCTGCGTGCAGCGCCACCTGCGAATGCAGTGCGTGCGCCAGCAATCCGTTGCCCGGTTCATACAGCGCGAGGCCGGTTTCATCACAGGAAGATTCAATGCCAAGGACGATCATGTTGGTACCAAAATGTTGCGTAACGGGTTTGTCATATTTTTTGTGCAAACGTTTGACAGTGGTATATAGGCTGGCTATAATAGCGTTCTTTCGGGTCGTTAGCTCAGTTGGTAGAGCAGCGGACTTTTAATCCGTTGGTCGCGTGTTCGAGCCACGCACGGCCTACCAGAAATACCATGCAAATGGCCTCCACACGGAGGCCATTTGCTTTTGTGCCGTTGGTTTTTATACGAACGCTGTTTATGTTGTTTGCATCGACAGCGGCGTTTCCGGCAAGGTTCATACAGGAGAGCTTCGCGCCATGAAAGAGCCAGAACATCTGGGTATCAAGATCAACAAGGCCATCTCCACCATCCTGGCCATCATCGCCGCTGCATTGGTGCTGGTCGCAGCGTTTTTCTTCATCAAGGCCGCATTGGCCTGATTCCGAGCCACGCCGCGGCGCTTCAGATTTCAAGATTGTCGATCAGGCGGGTGGTTCCCAGTTTTGCTGCTGCGAGCACGACCAGCGGTTCGCTGCGCGCCAGATCGCCGGCGGTCGGCGGTTGCAGGTCGGACTGGCGGCGGATCGAGATGTAATCCGGCTGCCAGCCGCGGTGAACGAGCTTTTCCGTGGCCTTGACTTCCAGTTCGAAAATATCGATTCGGCCGGAGCTGACCTCATTGGCCATCTCGTTTAACGTTGCAAACAGCATTGGCGCCTCGGCTCGCTCATCCTTCGACAGATAGACGTTGCGCGACGACAGTGCTAGCCCGTCTTCAGCACGGCGGGTTTCGGCGGCGATGATTTCGGTTGGCATTGCCAGTTGGCGGCACATGTTGCGCACGATCATCAATTGCTGGTAATCCTTTTTGCCAAAAACCGCATAGCTCGGCTGTACGCACGACATCAGCTTCAGCACCACGGTGCACACGCCGTTGAAGAAACCTGGGCGGAACTTGCCTTCCAGCGTGCCGCCGAGATCATCCGGCGGCTGAACGCGGAATTCCTGCGGTTCCGGGTACATGTCCTTTTCGGTCGGCGCAAACAGCACGTACACGCCTTCCTTTTCCAGTTTTTCGACGTCGGCATGGAACGTGCGCGGATATTTGTCGAAATCCTCGTTCGGCCCGAATTGCAGCCGGTTCACGAAAATCGATGCGACCACCGGGTCGCCATGTTTTTTTGCCAGCCGCATCAGCGACAGGTGCCCGTCATGCAGGTTGCCCATCGTCGGTACGAAAACGGTGCGCAATTGTCCGCGCAGCTGTTCGCGCAGTTCGTTGATGCTGGAAATAATCTTCATGATTGATGAATTGGGGGTCTGAAAAAGTGAAGCAAAGCCTCTATTCTACAAATTTTGCAGGACGAGGGGAAATGGCTGTGTCAGCATGCGCGTACATAAATTGGTGCCAGCGGTTCCGCCTGGGTGATTTCAACCAGATTTTCCTTGGCAAGTTCGAGCAGCGCGATGAAATTCACGATTACGATTTGCACGCCGCGGCCGGCATCGAACAGTTCGGAAAATTCGACGAAACCGACTGATTGCAGGTGTGACAGGATGGCCGACATGTGTTCGCGCACCGAAAGTTCCTCGCGCGTGATGACGTGTTTCGCGCTCAGTTGCGCGCGCCGGATCACGGCTTCCAGCGCCGCCTGCAAATCGGTTAGGCTGACGTCCGGCCAGCGCGGCGCGGCGGATTGCATGACGGACGCCTGAGCATGCAGGTAATCGCGTCCGAGTTGCGGCAAGGCGTCGATCTGTTGCGCGGCCAGTTTCATGCGTTCGTATTCGAGCAGGCGGCGCACCAATTCCGCGCGCGGGTCGTTCGTTTCGTCATCCTTGCTGTTCCTCTTGGGCGGCAGCAGCATGCGCGACTTGATTTCAATCAGCATCGCCGCCATCAGCAGGTATTCGGCCGCCAGTTCCAGATTGCGTTCGCGGATCTGGTCAACGTATTTCAGGTATTGGCCGGTGACTTCCGCCATTGGGATGTCGAGGATGTTGAAATGCTGCTTGCGGATTAGGTACAGCAGCAGGTCAAGCGGCCCTTCGAACGCTTCCAGAAAAATTTCGAGCGCATCCGGCGGGATGTACAGGTCGGTTGGCATCTGGAACAGCGGCTCGCCGTAAAGCTTGGCGAACGCGACGCTATCGATCAGCTCGCTTTGCATTTCAGCGGGCAAGACGGACGGCATTTCCTGAGACGAAACCGATGAGTCCATTCCAGTGTCAATCGTAAACGTAGGATTTGCGGCGAACCTGCGACGCAGCCGCGCGCTGGGCGCGCTCTGGTTCTTGCTGCGGCCTGTTCCACAGCAGTGCGCGGCCTGCGGTCTGGCGTTCGGCCACGCCGGGATCGCGGGCCTTCCATTGGTCGATGAACAGCGTGAATTCGGAGCGGTATTCCGGTTTTGCAAACAGGTTCATCACCACCTCCCTAGCGGTTGAATGTGCGGCGCATCATGATGGGCGCCGACTCGCCATGCATGTCGTGCGGATATTCCAGTTCTGGTGCCAGTTCGAAACCGAAGGCGGCGTAGAAATCAACCAGCCGCGGCTGGTCGGCGCGCACGCCCAGGCGCAGTTCATGCACATCGGCCGACAGTGTGCGGTGAATCACGGCTTCGAGCAGATATTGTGACAGATTCCGGCTACGGTACATCGGCATCACGCCCATCCGGCGCACTTCCCACACGCCGCTTTCGCCATCGACCGGTAGCCAGCGCACCGAGCCGGACGGTGTGTCGTTGACGAGCAGAATGAAAGCACCGCCGCGTTGCAGATCGGCCCGCACCAGTTCGGCGGTTTCGCGGTGACCGCTGGATGTCGGATTGACCTTGTCAGCCCAGGAGGCTCGCGTCAGTTCCGCGATCAATTGCGCGTCGTTAATCGACGCTTCGCTTATCAGGATGTTCAGGTCGTTGCCTATGTCGTCACTCATATAAGCTCACTGCCGGATTGGCCGGCAGTGCGTGGTTGAGAATTCCTTACCGGATTCGCATGCCGGGTTCGGCGCCGGGCCACGGGTTCAGGATATAGATGCCCGGTTTCGCCTTTTCATCTTTGGCCGAAGCTGCCAGCACCATCCCTTCGGACAGGCCGAATTTCATCTTGCGCGGCGCGAGGTTCGCGACCATCACCGTCAGCTTGCCAATTAGTTCTTGCGGTTGGTACGCGGACTTGATGCCGGCGAACACGTTGCGCGTACTGCTTTCGCCGATGTCCAGCGTCAGTCGCAGCAAGCGGTCCGAGCCTTCGACCAGTTCAGCGTTCACGATCCTGGCGATGCGCAAATCTATTTTGGCGAAATCGTCGATGGTGATCGTCGGTGCGATTTCTTCGATTTCGTTCGCCGTAGTAGGGGCGGAGGTCGATGTTTCGGCTGCCGCAGGCGCATCGAACAGCGCATCCAGCATTTTCGGTTCGACCCGCTGCATCAGGTGCGAGTAAGCGTTGACTACATGGCCGTCCGGCAACGGTTGGTTGATGTCGCTCCAGACCATCGGCGGCAGGTTCAGCAGGGCTTCAACCTGTGCGGCCAGTGCGGGCAGCACAGGCTTCAGGTAAATCGTCAGCACGCGGAACGCTTCCAGCAGCGTGCTGCACACTTCATGCAGCGCCGGTTCGGCCGCAGGGTCTTTCGCCAGCACCCACGGTTTGTGCTGGTCGACGTAGGCGTTGATGATGTCGGCCTGATGCATGATCGCGCGCAGCGCGCGGCCATATTCGCGTGCCTGGTAATCCTTCGCGATTTCATCGGCGGCGGCGCGCACCGTTTCGAGGAAACCGGCGTTTTCCGGCGCGAGTCTGGCCGTGATCTTGCCGCCGAATCGCTTGGCGATGAAGCCGGCCGAGCGGCTGGCGATGTTGACGTACTTGCCGATCAAATCGGAATTCACGCGTGCGACGAAATCTTCCGGGTTGAAATCGACGTCCTCGACGTGCGAGTTCAGCTTGGCCGCAATGTAGTAGCGCAGCCACTCCGGATTCATGCCGAGGTCGAGATAGCGCAGCGGCGAAATGCCGGTGCCGCGCGACTTGGACATCTTCTCGCCCGAAACGGTGATGAAACCATGCACGAACACGTTGTTCGGCACGCGCATGCCGGAAAATTTCAGCATCGCCGGCCAGAACAGCGTGTGGAAATAGGTGATGTCCTTGCCGATGAAGTGGTATTGCTCGGTTTCGGGATCAGCCATGAATGCATCGTAATCCCGGCCGGTCTTGCCGAAATAGTTTTTCAGTGACGCCAGATAGCCGACTGGCGCATCGAGCCAGACATAGAAATATTTACCCGGTTCGTCCGGAATTTCGATGCCGAAATACGGTGCGTCACGGCTGATGTCCCAGTCGCCCAGGCCTTCACTTTCGTCGCCGAGCCACTCGCGCGCTTTGTTCGCCACTTCCGGCTGCAGGCGTGGCACGCCATCGACGTCGCCCAATGCCCAGTTTTTCAGGAAGGCGACGCATTGCGGGTCGGACAGCTTGAAGAAGAAATGTTCGGACGTTTTCATCACCGGCGCGGCGCCGGTCAGGGTCGAATACGGATTTTTCAGCTCGGTCGGCGCATATACCGCGCCACAGGCTTCGCACGAATCGCCATATTGGTCGGCCGCGCCGCATTTCGGGCACGCACCCTTGATGTAGCGATCCGGCAGGAACATGTTTTTCACCGGATCGTAGAACTGTTCGATCGTCTTGGTCGAGATGAAGCCGGCCGCTTTCAGGTTGCGGTAAATCGTTTGCGACAGTTCGTGGTTTTCCGCGCCGTCGGTCGAATGCCAGTTGTCGAACGAGATATGGAAGCCGTCCAGATACTGCTTGCGACCAGCGGCGATCTTGCCGACGAATTCCTGCGGCGTGACGCCGGCCTTTTCCGCCGCGATCATGATCGGTGCGCCATGCGCATCGTCGGCGCAGACGAAATGCACCTCGCGCTGCTGGCCTTCATCCCGCTGCATTCGCTGGAAGCGCACCCAGATGTCGGCCTGGATGTATTCCATGATGTGGCCGATGTGGAACGGACCGTTGGCGTAGGGCAGGGCAGTGGTAACGAACAGCTTGCGGGTCATGACTCAGGCAATGAAAAAAGAGGGAATTCCCATTTTACCAGCCGATGGCCGTCAGGCGAATAGGGACATGCTGCCAGCCGCCGCTTTTTGGGCTAGACTCCTCGGATTACGGGAGCGAAGCATGACTATCACCAACGAACATATCAATCAGGTGCTGGCTGGCGTCATCGATCCGGATCTTGGCCGGGATTACGTGGCGGCCAGGGCGGTCAAGCGCATCGAGATCAACGGCACCGATGTGTCGCTGACGATCGAACTTGGTTATCCGGCGCGCAGTCGGTTCGAAGCAATCCGGCAGCAGGTTGAGGCCGCGCTGACGGGCATTGATGGCATCGGCAAGGTCAAGGTTTCCGTGGCGGAGAATATCGTGCCGCACGCGGTGCAGGGTGGCACACGGCCGCTGAAGAACGTCAAGAACGTGATTGCGGTCGCGTCCGGCAAGGGCGGCGTCGGCAAATCGACCACTGCGGTCAATCTGGCGCTGGCGCTGGCGGCAGAGGGGGCGAGAGTCGGATTGCTCGATGCCGACATCTACGGCCCGTCGCAGCCGGCGATGATGGGGCTGGCCGGCCAGAAACCGCTGACGAAGGATGGCCAGACGATGGAGCCGCTGGAGAATTACGGCGTGCAGGTGTCGTCGGTCGGCTTCATGATCGATCCGGACGAGCCGATGATCTGGCGCGGGCCGATGGTGTCGCAGGCGCTGCAGCAACTGGTGACGCAGACCAACTGGCACGAGCTCGATTATCTGATTATCGACATGCCGCCCGGCACTGGCGATATCCAGCTGACGCTGGCGCAAAAGGTGCCGGTGACCGGCGCGGTGATCGTCACCACGCCGCAGGATATCGCGCTGCTGGATGCAAAAAAAGGTTTGAAGATGTTCGAAAAAGTTGGCATTCCGATCCTCGGCATCGTCGAAAACATGAGCGTGCATGTCTGTTCGAATTGCGGTCATGCGGAGCCGGTTTTCGGTACTGGCGGCGGCGAGAAGATGTGTGCCGAATACGGCGTCGATTTCCTTGGCGCGCTGCCGCTGGCGCTGGCGATTCGCGAGCAGACCGATGCCGGCAAGCCGACAGTGGTGGCCGAGCCGGATGGCGCGGCGGCCAAAATCTACCGCCAGATTGCGCGGCGGATGACGGCGAAGGTCGCATTGAGACCGAAGGATTTGTCGGGCAAGCTGCCGCCGGTGGTGGTCGCGCCGGCCTGACCGTTCGTCAACCGGTCAGCGCGGGCTTCTGACGGGCCGAAAAATACTGGCGGGAGTATTTTCAGAGGGCCGCGGAAGTCGGGGCCGAACAGTACCTTTGGCGGGATTACTCCGTCATGGGCGGGGCTGGAAAGCCGTTTCGAGTGTCAGGACGCGGCCAGTATCGGTCGCGTCGTAACCGATCAGATGACTTACGCGCTCGCGGAAATCGTCGCTTTGCAGGATGTCGAGCACATTGCGTAGCGGCGCCCTGCGCAGTGCTTCCTTTTCGGCGGCGAAGAAATACCGCTCGCGCACCAGCGGGATGAAATCGAGGTTGAATTGCCGTGCGGCGGTTTCGACGCCGAAACCGGCATTCGCCATGCCGCTGGCGATGTAGGCGGCAATGGCTGAATGCGTGAATTCCTCGGTCTGGAAACCGTTGATCGATTCTTTCGCAATGCCGGCACGTGCCAGCAGCGTTTCGAGCAGGATGCGCGTGCCGGAACCGGCCTGGCGGTTGACGAAGCGGATGTCAGGGCGCGTCAGGTCGGTTAGCGCGTGGATGCCCTTCGGGTTGCCGTGCGCGATCAGCAAGCCCTGATTCATCACCGCCAGATGGATCAGGCAATGCCTTTCCGGATCGAGCCACGGTGAATAGCGGGCGATGGTTTCCGCTTCGAATTCGCCCAGCGGAATGCGGAATCCGGCCAGATCGCATTCCTGCCGTGCCAGCGCGGTCACTGCTCCGGTGCTGCTCAGGTAGCGCAGTTCTATCGGCAAACCTTCCGCGTTCAGGCGTCTGACCAATTCTTCGACCGCAAAGCCATGTCGCGCAATCAACCGTACGTTGTTGCGTTCGGTCATCATGCTTTTGCTTAGTTCGATTTCCAGTTCGGATGACAGGCTTTCCAGCGTCGGCGACAAGCGCGCTGCAATGCGTTTGTCGGCCCACAGCAGCGTGGTGGCCAGATGGGTCAGGCGTGTGCCTCGGCCACGTTGTTTTTTCAGCAGTTCGCCGCCGAAAATGGTTTCAGCTTCGCGCAGCATTCCCCATGCGTGACGATATGACAGATGGACCGTTTTGGCCGCCTGAAGAATGGCGCCTTCAGTCTGGATGGCTGATAACAAACGCAGCAGCATTGCAGTGTCCATGGCAGCGTTGTTGCCATATGCGATGCGCCAGTGTGGTTCGATGGAAACTTTGTACATGCGGCATTGTAGCGACAACTTATTGCATGTGCAAAAAAAAGCATATAGCCCTTGCTTTTTTCCGATGGTAATATCGTTGATGGAGATTTTGTGTTGTAGTGCATGAGGGCCATAAATGTGGAGTTGGAGAGCACCACATGTGGGGTTGGGAGAACACCACTTTTGCGGCCTTCGATTAAATTAAAGGAGAGTATGTATGTCTGCGTTCAAGCGTCTAGGCAAGGAGTACACTATTGGCGGGGAGGGATTTAACCGCTGGATGGTGCCTGCATCAGCGTTGATGATTCACCTTTGCGTCGGTATGGGTTACGGCATGTCCGTGTTCTGGCTGCCGATGTCCCGTCTGGTTGGCGTTCAGCAAGGTCTTGGCAAGTCCTTGGTCTGTCCGTCCGACATGAGCATTTTCGCCCAACTGTTCACCACCAGCTGCGACTGGAAAGTCGTGATGTGCAGTGTCGTATTCGGCATTCTGTTTTTCATGCTGGGCACGACCACCGCAATTCTGGGTAACTGGCTTGAGCATGTTGGCCCGCGCAAATGCGCCGTCGTATCGTGCATCTGCTGGTGTACCTTCCTGCTGGTCGCTACCGTCGGCACATTCACCCACCAGCTGTGGCTGATGTGGCTGGGTGCCGTGATTGGCGGTGTGGGCCTGGGTCTGGGTTATATCACCCCCGTGTCCACGTTGATCAAATGGTTCCCGGATCGCGTCGGCATGGCAACCGGTTTCGCTGTCGGCGGTTTTGGCGGCGGCGCAATGGTTGGCGCACCGTTCGCGCAGGCGCTGATGGGCATGTATGCGACCCCGACTTCCGTCGGCCTGTGGCAGACCTTCCTCACGATGGCTATCGTTTACTGCGCTTTCATGTTGTGCGGTGCGTTCTCCATCCGTGTGTCTCCTCCGGGATATATGCCGGCCGGCTATGTGCCGAAGGCGACGGGCAACATGGTTGACGACGGTCACGGCGGCCTGATCGAGGCTTCCGCGTTCAACGTTGAAACCAGCCGAGCAATGAGAACGCCGCAATTCTGGTTCTGCTGGGGCATGTTGTTCCTGAACATCGCGGCAGGTATCGGCGTCATTTCGATGGCTTCGCCGCTGCTGCAAGAGGTATTCGCAGGTAACCTGATCGGCCTGCCGGGCGTGGGCTTCGACCAGCTGACTGATGCGCAAAAAGGTCAGGTGGCGGTGATTGCCGCAGGCTTCACCGGTCTGCTGTCGCTGTTCAACATCGCAGGCCGCCTGTGCTGGGCTACGCTGTCCGATTTCCTGGGCCGCAAGAACACGTATTACATCTTCTTCGTCGTCGGCGCGATTCTGTACGCGACCATCCCGACGCTGGCTTCGTCGCTGAACCTGATGCTGTTCCTGGTAGCGGTCTGCATCTGTCTGACCTTCTACGGCGGCGGCTTTGCCACCATTCCGGCCTATCTGGCTGACCTGTTCGGCACCCAGTTCGTCGGCGCGATTCACGGCCGTCTGCTGACCGCATGGTCCACCGCCGGTCTGACCAGCCCGCTGTTGATCAACGTTATCCGCGACATGCAGATCAACGCTGGCGTACCGCGCGCACAAGCCTACAGCGTCACGCTGTACATCATGGCCTGCTTCCTGGTTGTTGGCGGCCTGTGTGCGGTGTTCATCCGTCCGGTAGCACAGAAATTCTGGATGACTGACGATGAGCTGAAGGCCGTTCAAGCCAAGCTGAACGACAAGATTGCCCACGCTGCCGAATCCGGTGATATTCCGGTCAAGAAGCCGACCTCGACCGGCAAGCTGATTGGTGCATGGCTGGTTGTCGGCATTCCGCTGGCATATGGTATCTATGAAACCATTCTGCAAACGGCGAAGATGTTCGTGAAATAATCGCCCGCCGTCATTCGGCAAGCGACAAAACGCCCGCGGTTCGACCCGCGGGCGTTTTTCATTCCGCGGTACAATTTCCGCATGTCAAAACCACTCATTTCCCAATCCTCTGCGCCGCTGATCGCCGAAATCGACGTGGTCGATGAACGTGGCCGCCATAGCAGCATCAACATTCCCGCCGAGCGTCCGCTGACGGTGTATCTGGACAAGCGCGAACTGGTGACGCTGATGACGATGGGCGGTTGGCCGGAAGCGCTGGTGCTCGGTTATCTGCGCAACCAGCGGCTGGTGCGTTCGCTGGATGAAATTGCATCGGTGCAGGTTGACTGGGAAGTCGAATCGGCTGCTGTCACCACGCATGGCGGCGTGGATCGGATCGAGGAGCGCACGGCGAAAAAGGTGGTCACCACCGGTTGCGGGCAGGGCACGGTGTTCGGCGGACTGATGGACGAAATAGAATCGGTCATGCTGCCGCCAGATGCGCGCATCAGCCAGCAGGTGATTTACCGCATCGTGGATGCGATCCGCAACCAGTCGTCGATTTACAAGCAGGCCGGTTCGGTGCATGCGTGCGCATTGTTTTCGCGCCAGGGCGAGCTGATTTATTTCATAGAGGATATCGGTCGGCACAATGCGGTCGATGCCATCGCCGGTAGCATGTGGCTTGACGGCATGGATGGCGGCGACAAGATTTTCTACACCACCGGCCGGCTGACGTCGGAAATGGTGATCAAGGGCGCGCAGATGGGCATTCCGTTTCTGATGTCGCGCTCTGGCACGACGCAGATGGGACACGCGGTGGCGAGCCAGGTTGGCGCAACCCTCATCGGGCGCTGCAGCGGCCGGCATTTCCTCGCGCTGGCCGGCGCAGCTCGGATTGATTTCGACGCCGAGTTGCAGCAAGCCTGACAAAAAGGCCATTTCGTTGGGGGTATGTGGCCAAATGTGGTTTCTGGGCCACTAATTCTGCGGTGGTTTGAAAATACTCTGGGTAGTATTTTTCTGATAGCTGAGGCATGTTTTTTCGTCCGGCGGCAGGCTCGCGCTGGCGCATGGCTTGCATGACGGCCGGATATTTCAAGCCAGGGTGAGAAAGCGGTAAAATCTCGTTTTTGATTCCTGCGGCTTGCCCGCCTCGTTGATTGCCATGACTGTTCGCACCCGTTTCGCACCCAGCCCGACCGGCTTCCTCCATCTCGGCGGCGCGCGTACCGCGCTTTATTCGTGGGCCTATGCGCGCCACTTCGGTGGCCAGTTCATCCTGCGCATCGAGGATACAGACGTCGAGCGCTCGACACCGGAAGCGGTGCAGGCAATCATCGACGGCATGCAATGGCTCGGCCTACAGCACGATGAAGGCCCGTTCTACCAGATGCGCCACATGGATCGCTACCGCGAAGTGATCCAGCAGATGCTGGCCGAAGGCAGCGCCTATTACTGCTACTGCACGGCGGAAGAGGTCGAAGCGATGCGCGAGCGCCAGCGTCTGGCAGGCGAGAAATGGCGTTATGACGGCACCTGGCGTCCTGAGCCGGGCAAGACCCTGCCGCCAATTCCCGAAGGCCGCCAGCCGGTGGTGCGCTTCAAGAATCCGCTGGAGGGCGATGTCACCTGGACCGACTTGGTGAAAGGCGAGATCACTATTTCGAACCAGGAAATGGACGACCTGATCATCGCCCGTTCCGATGGCACGCCGACCTACAATTTCTGCGTGGTGGTCGATGACTGGGACATGAAAATCACGCACGTGATTCGCGGTGACGACCACGTGAACAACACTCCGCGCCAGATCAACATCCTGAAAGCGCTGGGCGCAACGCCGCCGCTGTATGCGCATCTGCCGATGATCCTCGGCGCCGATGGCGAAAAGCTGTCCAAGCGCCATGGCGCGGTCAGCGTGATGGATTACCCGGAGCAGGGCTATCTGCCGGAAGCGGTGCTGAATTACCTCGCGCGCCTAGGCTGGAGCCACGGCAATGACGAAATCTTTTCGATGGAACAGTTCTGCCAGTGGTTCGACCTGGACCATCTGTCCAGTTCCGCCGCGCAGTTCAACATGGAAAAGATGGCGTGGCTGAACAATCACTACATCCGCCAGTCCGACGATGCGCGCCTTGAGGCGCTGGTGCGGCCGTTCCTGGAGCGCGACGGTGCGGTGTTCGACGGCGCGCCGCCACTGCAACCGGTGCTCGCGCTGCTGAAAGAACGCGCGAATACGCTGGTCGAACTGGCCGATGCGGCGATGCTGTTCTACCGCGAGCCGAAGCCGGATGCGGCCGCTCTGGCCGGTCACCTGACTGATACGGCGAAAGCGGCGCTGGCCGAATACGCGCAGCAATGCGCGTCGGTCGAGTGGAGTCGGGAAGCGCTGTCCGGCATGATGAAAGGCGTGCTGGCGAACCACAAGCTGAAGATGCCGCAGATCGCAATGCCGTTGCGGCTGATGCTGACCGGCCAGTTGCAAACGCCGTCGATTGACGCGGTAGTGCATTTGTTCGGGCGCGAAACGGTCGCGCAGCGGCTGGCGAAATACCTGTAATCGCACAAAAAGCCACGCCGGAAGGCGTTGTTTGGTCCCAGTTGTACGATTTGCTCGCAGGTGATTTACAGCCGGCAGAAAATCTTGTTATAATCTCGTTTCTGTGTCACGGGGGTATAGCTCAGCTGGGAGAGCGCTTGCATGGCATGCAAGAGGTCAGCGGTTCGATCCCGCTTACCTCCACCAGGCGGCTAGAGCCGCGCACGGAAAGCAGTAGGACTAATCGCAGTCCCCATCGTCTAGAGGCCTAGGACATCACCCTTTCACGGTGAATACAGGGGTTCGAATCCCCTTGGGGATGCCAGGATTTCAAAACCCTGAGCAATCAAGGTTAAGCAGTACAAAGGCTGTTGGCGCGGTCGCGATGCCCGCCAGCCGGACAGAAATGTCCCCATCGTCTAGAGGCCTAGGACATCACCCTTTCACGGTGAATACAGGGGTTCGAATCCCCTTGGGGATGCCAAACAAAAAGCCGTCGAATGCAGATTCGACGGCTTTTTTCATGCCGGTTTCAGGGCGTATATTCGATGCGGTTTTGGCGTGTCATGCCGCCGCGCTTGTTGCCCGCTGTGTCAGCAGTTCATTCAGCCTGTGTTCCCATTCGGTCAGCAATTCCCGGTTTTCCAGCAGAATGATGAGCGGCGTGGTGGAGCTTTTGAGGCTGAGCTCAAGGTTGAAGCGCGTTACCGCGTGCAGTTCCACGATTCCCGGAGCAGCACCCAACGGACGGCTCCTTTCGATGGTTTCGTGCGCCTTGATCGCTGAAATGTCGGCCAGTGGACAAAATTTCGTCGCGCCATTGCGGTGCAGCAGCAGACGTTGTTCGCCTTGCCTGAAGGCGATGGCGGTCGAATAAAAGAAGGCAAACCGGGTCGGCACATAGCCTTGCGCCGCCATCCATTTTTCGACATTGGCTGAAGTCGCCGTCGCGGCGCGTCTTTTGGCGACCTTGTGCCGGATGGCAACAAGCGCCAGCAATACGGTGACAGCCAGACAGCCGATCACCACGAAAGAAACGATCTGGTTTTCCATGGGCGCACTCCGTTTGAACCATACGGATTATCCCATACCGGCAGGCGCTTCTTCGAAAAAGCGGCTTATCCCAGGTCGCCGCGAATGTAGTGCTGCAATTGATCGATCAGGAATTCCTGCTCGCAAATGGTGTTCTTGACCAGATCGCCGATGGAAATCAGACCGATCAGCTTGCCGTCATCGATCACCGGCAGATGGCGCAGCCGGTTTTCGGTCACCAGCGCCATGCATTCGTCGCGGGTTTGATCCGGGCGCACGTACATTACTGGCGACGACATGATTTCGCGCACGCTGGTTTCACTCGAACTGCGGTTCATTGGCACCAGCTTGCGCGCGTAATCGCGTTCGGTCACGATGCCGACGATGCGTTCGCCTTCAGTCACCACCAGTCCGCCAACGCTTTTTTCCGCCATCAGCTTGGCTGCATTCAGCGCAGTGCTGTCGGGGGAAATCGTATGGACAGATTGATCGCGTTTTGCCGCAAGAATTTTCGCTACCGTTGTCATGCCAGCCTCCGTTTTTGCGGGTGAAGTTGCCAATAGTGTAGCGCCGGCAGGAAAATCCTGCCGGTCAGGCTGGTTGCGCGGGCAAAAAACAACAGTCGGTTAGGGTGTTCGTGTTGCCAGATCAGGCCACCAGATCGACTTGCTGGATGCTGCCGGCGACGCCGTTTTCCGACAGCCAGACGCCGGATGAGCGCACCTGTCCCTGCAACTGGTTGTTGGCATCCTTGAGGTCGAACGGCGAACTGACATTGCCGAGAAACAGCGCGCCCACATTCGCATCTTTCAGGCTGGTCAGTACATCGACGCCATCACCGCCCTTGGTCCAGATCTGAAGCTGGCTGAAGGCGGCATCGTTTTCATCGATCCAGCCGTTGCCGTCGCCATCGAGCGCGCCCAGTTCGGCAAAACCGTTGCCGCTTGCAGGGCCGAACAATTCGCTGCCGTCGTTGATCTTGCCGTCGCCGTTCTTGTCCAGCGCGAGGAAACCGCCGCCACGAACGAATGAGATGTTTTCCTTCGTGCCATCGGCATTCAGGTCGAACGAGAATGTCTGGTCGGTGAGTTGCGCCGCATTGCCATCGAAGTTGATCACCAGCGGATCGACTTTCTTCCTGCCGTCGCCTGCGCGCAGGCTGACATCGGTCTGCTCCGAATAGCTGCGTTGCATCGATAGCGACAGGCTGAACTGGATTTCCTTGCCATCGGCGGTGCGGATCACGCCGGAGGTTTCAAACGACATCGATGCGGTTTCGGAATAGGACGCATGATAATCGTATTCAACGCCGTAGCCGGCGCGCGCCGGCGGCTGCGTTGCCGTCTGCTGGTTCGCCGCTGGAACAGCAACGGCGGCATTGTTCGGGTTGCCGATGGCGGCCGGGTTGATTACCGTGATTTTCTCGCCGGTCAGAAATTCGATCATCAATTTCAGCAGCCTCATCCTGGGATCGCTGTCGACGGCATCGTTGATGGCATCGCTGGCGCTGCTGGTGGCTTGCGCTTCGCCCGATTGCGCGGTTTTGCCGGCATCGGACAGGCTGACCTTCGCGCTTGCAGGCGTGCTCGTCGCCTGAGCATTGGCCGCGGCCTGATTACCTTCGAAATCCGGGCGCGTGTCGCCAACCCACGCGCGCAGCGTTTCACTCATCTGCCGCCGGCTGCTGGCCGCGCTGGCGGATGACATTACGACATTTGATTCGGCAATCTTCATAAAATCCTCCGGCACCGAACGAATACAGTTTCTTAACGGTAAAACTTGGGATTTCTTGATTATTGCAACAAGGAAACACATTTTATCGGTAACATTCCGGGGAAATCGCTGTGCTAGTATTGGCTTGGTGGTAACATTTTCGGAGGCGCAATGAATTTGAAGCGGGGCGGTGTATGTGCGGCAGTGCTGTTTTTCCAGCTGGGCTGTGCGTGGGCGGACGCCGCCATTGCGCGGCAGGAAAAAAATGCGGATGGCTACTATATGTGCGTCCGTTCCGACAGGGAAACGGTCAAAAGGTGCGCGCAGCAGGAATGTGAACGGCAAACCGGTCAGCCGTGCAAGGCAGTCATGTCATCTGGCAAGCGCGGCTGGCATGCGGTCGCGCGCCACTCTAACGGCAAGAAATCAGGAGGCGTGGCCAGCTTTGGCAACCAGACCGAGCAGCAGGCGATCGACGAAGCCTTTGCCAAGTGCTCGCGCAAGGCGCCCGATGGTAATTGCCAGGTCGTGCTGAGCTTCGAGGACATGTAGTAGTTCAGACTTGATCTGACAGTTACCCGATTTGACGGTGCAATTGTCAGGTCAAGTTTAGTTGTTTAATGTGGTGATTTTATCGCGCCACACCTCCTTTCCATCAATCAGTGTTTGCATCGGTGTTCTGCCGCAACACATCTTCCCTTGATGCGTGCGGTCATTGTTGTAGTACGCCAGCCATTCGTCGAGGTCATGCTGTAGCTCATCAAGCGAGCGATAAATCTTGCGCCGGAAGGTGACTTGGTAGAACTCCTGCAGAATCGTTTTGTGGAATCGTTCGCAGATGCCATTGGTCTGCGGATGGTTCGCCTTGGTTTTTGTATGCTCGATCTCATTCAAGGCCAGATAGGGCTGGTAGTCATGCGTTTCCGCTTTGCCACAGAATTCCGTACCCCGGTCAGTCAGGATGCGGATGATCCCCATGCCTTGCTCCTCAAAGAACGGCAGGACACGATCATTGAGCAAATCGGCGGCGGTAATCGGCGTTTTGGTTGTGTACAGCTTGGCTGCGGCCAATTTGGAGTAGGTGTCGACAAAGGTTTGCTGGTAAATGCGGCCAACGCCCTTAATGGTGCCGATATAGAAGGTATCCTGACTGCCAAGGTAACCAGGGTGCGCCGTCTCGATCTCGCCATGCGCAACATCGTCATCCTGTTTTTTCTCAAGGGCAGTTACCTGGGCTTCGGTGAGTACTTCACCTGTTTCGGCAACGTGGCGCTCCAGTGCAGATAGACGCTTCTTGAAGGATTCCAGGTTGTGGCGCAGCCAAACCGAGCGTACGCCAGACGGAGAAACGAAGATGCCGCGCTTGCGCAACTCGTTAGATACCCTGACTTGTCCAAAGGCCGGCTGTTCGATGGCGAAAGCGGCTACGGCCGATTCCGTCGCATCCTCAACACGGTTACGCAGGTTGTGCTTCTTGCGATTGGCGTCAATCAGTGCATCAATGCCGCCAGCTTGCATGGCCGACTGATAGCGGTAAAAGGTGTCGCGGGAAAGTCCCATCACCTTGCAGGCGCGGGACACATTGCCAAGCTCGGCTGCCAGATTCAGCAATCCAACCTTGTGTTTGATGAGATTTTGGGAAACACTGCTCATGGGGTTACTCCTTTGGCGCTTTCGCGCTGGTCGATAAAGATTCGCACCTCTATCAAACCGGGTAACCCCACCCTTGGGCAAGGCCTTTCTGTCAGATCAAATCGAAACTAGTACACCTAATCTCTGGCAGCAACTGATGCGAGACTAATTCCTTCTGTGCCAAATTGCAGAGAAGTTTGCTCCATATGTAGATTATCTCCCTTAATTGCAATATGACGACGGTTGTTGCGTGTTTCAGCGCATTTCTTTAATAATATGCTGCCGATTTTACTCAATTGCTCTTCAAATGCGTCAGACCTGTTCCAGGACATATACCCCACACTAGCCGCGGTATCGAAAACCCCCAGTGGAGCATTAGATAAGACAATTGGGATTACAGCTCCAGACTTAAATCTTTGTTTGAACTGATTGGACTCAAACTTCGTCCAGATCCTCTTTGGATAGTCTGGCCCAAGAATGCAAATAACAAATTGAGCATCCGATGCATAGATCGGAGCTAAATATTCCTCAACGTCCTGAGCAAGGATACGATGTTGTTCATTTTTGTCATAAAAAACTTCAAGCTCGTTTTCTGCCAAATGATTGAATATAGCTTCTGCAATATCTCGATCGGATCCGGAAAATGACAAGGCGAAATCGTAACGCGAAGGGAATTCAAGAGAAATAAAACCAACCTCGTCAGCGAATTGTGGCCATGATAAATTTCTTATGTAGAATACAAATTGAGGATCCTGAATTGCTAAGTTGCCACTTGCGTTGTCAAAGTGCAGCACCTTTTGAATATCATCCGAAGATCTAATCAAATCCTCTAAGAATCCTTTGGTCACAACTTGAGATACGCTGCCTTTTTGCTCAGGATGACGATCCGCTTCTCTTTCTGCATTGATAACCCAGGTTTTGCTTTGACTAAGCCAATACAAAAGGTGCAAGTAAGGCGCGCGTCCTTCTCTTCTTAGCTTTGTGCCTCTTGCAAAGTTTATTGCAGTATCATGAAATATTCTGGCTAACGACGTCATAACTTGCGACTTAACTGACTCATGGCTTTCCTGGGTTTCGATCAATTCGTTAGGTCGCTTTAATATGCCAGCACGGAGGCATGTGTTATAGGCCAGCATTTGGGCCAAATAAAAGCTACCTTGCGCGTCTTTTACAATGTCACTCGAAATGTTGATTTTGATATTTAATGCTGCCTCCCCTTTTTGAATTAACTCCTCAATTTTATACTCCGGATTCGCCTCGAACGGAATAACCTCAATTCTATTTGCTAAATCCTTACCGAAAGAAATCAGCGTTTGCCCTGCATTTGTAATTCCAAGGATAATGATCTTGCTGTGGGAGGCTCCCTCATCGGCAAGCGCTTTCATTACATCAGCGATTTGCATTTTTACATCAACTTCGAGGCGATGAAAATCATCTATAACTACTATTCCGAAAGGAATTTGCTTAGGTAATTCCTTGATTAGTTCAACTTCATCTTGCTTTCTTGCTGATAATACTAAAACCCTTTCTGATAGACCTGCATCTTTGATAGAATTTATAACCGCTGTCGTCTTTCCAATCCCTGATGGCCCTTCAACGACAATCCCTCTGCCATTTGTTTTTAGCGCAACTAATAACCGTGTATACTCGATAGGTTGTACAAAAGTAATCGTTGGAATTCCTGATAAGACGAAAACGTCTTGGAGTTCATGGCCTTGATCAATTTTCATATTTAATGAGTCTTAGTAGGTGATCAGAACGAATAGCGGCAACAATACATAAGTTGATTTGACTATCATATACTTAATATCGGCTTCAAGGAACCTTATTGAGGCTAAAACCCAATGCGAAGTTCTTTGAACGCATCTGGCGCTACAAGCGCGACCTGCCTTTACGTCCTACTACTGACCGTATTTCCTAGAAAAGAAGGCACTGATAAGAGAAACTTGCCGCGATTATCCAAGTTTTAACGCAAGCTCTTCCGCCTTGGGATGGTAATAGCGTCTGAGCATCTGCAAAGACGTGTGACCTGTTACCGAGGCAAGTTCAATCACGTTCGGCAACTTCTTGGCCATGCGGCTGGCTCCTGTGTGTCGCAGGTCATGAAAATGCAGATTGCCAAGTTCAGCGCGTCTGACGGCTTTGAGAAAAGCTGCCTCCATCGCGGCGGTGTTGATTGCGAACACTCGGCCGTCGTCCTGCGACCTTGGCAACGAACCGAATGTTTCGATAGCTCGACTTGATAACGGTACATATCGAGACAGCCCATTTTTGGTCATCGGCAAGAAGAGAATCCGTCTGTCCAAATGCACATTTTCCCACTGGAGGCTGAGCAGTTCACCACGGCGCATGGCGGTCTCAATGGCGATGATTACAAGTGGCTGCATGATGGTGTTCCTGCGTCCGGTTGGTTCGAGTGCGTTCAGCAGCCGAGCTTCCTCCGTTTCCGATAGCACTCTGTCGCGGCCGGGTGGCATCGATGGCTTGCGAATCATCTCCACCGGATTGGGGATGACGATGCCCCATTCACGCTTTGCATGATTGATGATTGACGATAAGACTGCAAGATCGCGGATGACTGTGTTGGCCTTGCATGTGCGCAACCGATCATCTCTGTAGCCGGCAACAGCCTGCGGAGTAAGGTTCGCCATGCTTAATTTGGCAATGCTGTGTCGTAACGTTGCTTTCAGCCGAAACGTTTCCTCAACGTGACCGCGCTTCTTCGGCGTGATGGTTTCCATGTAACGCTGGATAACATCACCAAAAATTGATTGCACTGCGTCTTTACGGCTGACGAATTCACAGCGATCCATCTCACTTTCAATGGTTCGCGCCCAACGCTCAGCCTCAAGCTTGGTTGGAAAACTTTTTGTTTGGTCGGGATACCCACGTCGCCGGACACGAGCTTGCCAGCCTCGTCCATACTTGCGGAAAGTTGCCATCGTTTCTCCTGAAAGGGACAAACGAGGGACAAAAAGCATTTTTCGAGGTTTGCGCTGTCGTTGGTGAACCGAGCTTCGTCAGAGGCTCGGTGCCTGCGTCACTTCTCGGTGTCTAAAAATACATCAATAAATCAATGGGTTGTCAGGCCCTTACCCAGTCGCCCGACTTTCCGCCGCGTTTTTCCAGCAACCGCACGTTGGTGATTGTCATGCTGCGGTCGATCGCCTTGCACATGTCGTAAATCGTCAGCAGGCCGATTTGTACCGCCGTCAGTGCTTCCATTTCGACGCCGGTCTGGCCGACGGTTTCGACTTCGACGATGCAGGCTATAGCCGGTTTTACCTTGTCCGGCATGAAATCCACGTTCACGCGCGTCAGCGCCAGCGGGTGGCACAGCGGGATCAGGTCGGCGGTACGTTTGGCGGCCATGATGGCGGCGATGCGCGCGATGCCGATGACGTCGCCCTTGCCGGCATTGCCGGCTTCAATCACGGCGAAGGTTTCCGGCTGCATCAGGATTTCACCGACCGCGACCGCGATGCGGCGGGTTTGCGCCTTGTCGCCAACACCGACCATCCATGCCTGACCGCTTTCATCGAAATGGGTCAGACCGGTGCTGTTGGCTTCGTTCATTTTTTTTGCGGATGTCATGGCAACGGGATGTGTCAGAAGAATAAGTGAAACCTAAGGAAACGCTGAATAAATGGTTGCGCGGACGATCTGCTGCGTTGCGCGGTGCTCGGAAGCCTCATGTACCTGTATCTACATTCCGGTTCCTGCGCGCCGTGCGCCTTGCATCTCATTGCGCTCACCGATTTCTTCTGCGCTCCCTAAGTGGAGGTATCATATACCGAACCCGTTTTGTTGAGGCGCATGATGAAGCCTGGTCGCATCCTGTTTCCGTTTGCTTTCGTTTCCCGCAGCGCTTCGGCGCTGCTGCTGGCAGCCGTCTGCGCGGCGTTGGCCATGCCGTTGTCGCCGGCCGTGGCGCAGTCTAACCTGCCGAATCTGGGCGATACTGCCCGCAGCGGGCTGACGCCGGTGCAGGAACGCAAGCTGGGCGAAGAAGTGATGCAGATGGTTCGGCGCGATCCGGATTATCTCGATGATGCGCCGCTGATCGAATATCTGAACGGCCTGGGCAATGGCATGGTCGCGTTGTATCCGGAAGCGCGCGGCGAAACTGGCAACGATTTCTTTTTCTTCGCCGTGCGCGATTCGAACATCAATGCGTTTGCGTTGCCGGGCGGCTTCATCGGCGTGCATTCGGCGCTGCTCTTGACCGCGCAAAGCGAATCCGAGCTGGCATCGGTGATTGCGCACGAAATCGGACACGTCGCGCAGCGACACATCGCGCGCATGATGGGGCAGCAAAGCCAGGACATGCTGATTCCGGTCGCGGCGGCGGTGCTGGCAGCGGCGGCGGCGCGCAGCAGCAGCGATGCGGCGATGGGTATCATGACCGGCGGGCTGGGGCTGGCGGCGCAGCGACAGATCAATTTCACGCGCGAGGCCGAGCGCGAGGCCGACCGCATCGGTTTCCAGATCCTGAAAGCGGGCGGCTACGATCCGGCCGGCATGACCGTGTTTTTCACCCGGATGCAGACCGCCACGCGCGCCTACAGCGACACCACGCCAGCCTACCTGCGCACTCATCCGGTGACGACCGAGCGGATTGCCGACATTCAGGCGCGCATCCGCGAACAGCGTTACCGGCAGCGGGCGGACAGCCTGGATTTCCATCTGGCCAAGGCGCGGCTGCGGGTGCTGCAGGATGAGTCGACGCAAGGGTTGGCCGATACCACTCGCGCGTTCGAGAACCAGCTTGCAATCAAGACCCGGATGCAGACCATTGCCGCGCATTACGGCCAGGCGCTGGTAGCATTCAAGCGCGGCGAACTGGCGAAGGCGCGCTCGTTGCTGCAGCAGGCGCGCAGCGAGGCGAAAGATCCGGCGGCATCGCGCAACGTATTCTTTGCCAGCCTGTCGATCGATTTGCGGCTGGCAGCCGGGCAGCGGGCAGAAGCGGTGAGGGAAGCGAAGCAGGCGCGCAGTGCCTTGCCGCTGTCGCGCGGAATAGCGTTGCAATACGCGGAAACGCTGTACGCTGCCGGCCGGCTGGAAGAGGCGGCGTCGTATCTGCGCGAGCAGGTATTGAGCTACCGCGAAGAGCCGAAGCTTTACCGGCAACTGGCCAAGACTTACGCCGCGCAGAACAAGCAGGCGCTGACGCATCTGGCAATGGCACATGCATATGCCATCAACGGCAGCCTGTCATCGGCGCTGGAACAACTGGTGATTGCGCGTCGTTCGCCGGATGCGAACTTTTACGACCACTCGCTGATCGATGCGCGAGAGCGTGAATGGCAGGCGCTGCGCCGCGAGGAAATCAAGGAAGGCAAGAAGCCGCAGCAATAAATATTGCGGGGGTATATTGCCAAAACATGCAGATGGGCCACATATTTGCTGGCTTATTTTAAATACTGGCGGGAGTATATTTTTGGTCTTATTGACTGAAAAGTCACTTCTGGTCAGTTATTTTGACGCCGTTGCGACCTGACCGCATTTCAAGCAAAGCCAACTGCAGCGCGTTTCGGCGGCATGAATGAAAAATGCCCGGTTAGGGTATAAGACGGCAAACCGGGCATTTCAAGGCGCAGGAAAGACACGCCGTAATAAATTGCAGGCCACACACGCACACATGCAATTGGCACGTAGCGGCCCGCGAGTTTTACTTTTTCACCCAGATCTCAACCCGGCGGTTCTTGTCGCGCCCTTCCGCGCTCTGGTTGCTGGCCACCGGCAGCGTGGCGCCGTAGCCGGTAATCGTGTCGATTTTCACGCCGCGCTTGACCAGTTCTTCCGCCACCGCCTTCGCGCGTTCGCGCGACAGGTTCAGGTTGGCGTTGGCGTCGCCCTGCGAATCGGAGAAGCCGAACAGCATCACGCGCTGGCCCGGCGCATTGCCGAGGAACTCCAGCACGCGGTCGAGGTCGCGCACCGCCTTGTTATCCAGCCGGTGCGAGCCGGGCATGAAGCGGAAGTTCAGCGACAGACGCTGCGCGCCAGCCGTCAGGCGCGCATATTCGGTCGGCATGCCGCTTTGTGGCGCGGCCGCGGCAGCAGTCTTGCTCGATTCGACGTTCAACTCGATGAAACCGTATTGCTTGACGATGTCTTGGCCGGCGCGCGACAGTGCGAATTCGGCGAACTTGCGCACATGCGGATTCGTGTTCGTGTCCGGCGTGTACAGATACAGCCGGCGCGACAGCGGATAGTCTTCGGTCGCCACCGTCAGGCGGGTGGCGATCAGCGGCGAGGTGCCGGCATCGGACACCGCCAGCGCCTTGTTGTCCTTCACGAATGGCAGGCCGACGAAGCCGATGGCGTTCACGTCCTGCGCCACCCTGGTCGAAAGATCATTGCTGTCTTCGAACCGCTTCGCCTGGCCGTCGAGCAGCAGGTTGCCCAGCACGATCGACTTGAAAGTATCCCAGGTGCCGGATTTTTCGTCGCGCGCGTACAGCGTGATTTTGCCCGGTTTGCGTTTCAGTTCCGCCCAGTCGGTGATCACGCCGGAGAAAATGGCGGCGATCTGGTCTTTCGACAGCGCGGAAACAGGATTGTCGCGGTTGACGATGACGGCGATGCCGTCGAGCGCCAGCACGTGTTCGCGCGATGCCTGCGTCACGTCGCCCAGTGGCGCCAGCTTGGTGACTTCATCGCCCTTGATCTTGCGCGAAGACATGCCGATGTCGGCGCTCCGGTCGAGCAGGGCTTTGAATGCGGTGCTGGAGCCGTGCGATTTGATTTCAATCGCCGCTTCCGGCTTTGCGCTGTCGGCGACAGTGACTTCTTCGGCATCCTTGCCCGGCGTGCGCTTTACCGCGGTTGCGCCTTCCTTCTTCAGGTAGGCTTCGGCCAGCGCCGGCAGCAGTTCACTGCCGATCGTGTTCGAGCCGGCGAAGCGCAGCATCACATTTGATTTGGCCGGCGCCGACGCGGCGATGGCTTGCTTGGTCGGGGCGGACGGAGCGGACGAGAAAAAGCTGAACATGCCGAAACCGATTGCCACCAGCGCGAAAATCGCGATCATGAGGTTGATCGGATTGCGCCGGCCGGAAATTTCAGGCGACGATTGCAGCGGCTTGCTGCATTCCGGGCAGATGAAGGGCGCGCAAGAGGGAACGATAATCGGCTTGCTGTTATCGGCGTTGGTGCACGAACCGAGGTTCATGCAGATTCCGCGTTGGTCACTCATGAGGGACTCCTTTTTATGGTTTCCTTCATGGTGACAGATGAATATGACGCAGCCATGACGCTGCTGGCGCGGGTTGCAACGACGGTGGGTGGTGAAAGATACTGCCGGTAGTATCTTTGAACTGGCGCTGAATATCTGGTTCGCTGTCGGTATTTACGCCTATACCATGCTGTTTGGGTGTAAATCAGGCGTCCGGCGGCGGTTCATTCGCCAGAAACGCCAGTACCTCGTCCAGTTTTCTGCTGCGCGCGAACGGCGGCAGGCTTTGCCAGATGCGCCGGCCGTAGCGGGCCGTGATCAGCCGCGGGTCGCAGATCATCAGCACGCCGCGGTCGGTTTCATCACGGATCAGCCGGCCTGCGCCCTGTTTCAGGCTGATGATCGCCTCCGGCAACTGGTAATCCATGAAACCGTTGCCGCCGTGTTTTTCCATCGTCGCGATGCGTGCCGCCAGCACCGGATCGTCCGGCGGCGCGAACGGCAGCCGGTCGATGATCACCACCGACAGCGCGTCGCCGCGCACGTCCACGCCTTCCCAGAAGCTCTGGCTGCCGACCAGCACCGCGTTGCCAGCGGCGCGGAAGCGATCCAGCAGTTCGGTGCGGCCGGCGTCGCCCTGCACCAGGAGTGTGTACGGCCACCCTCGTTGCGCGAATTCGTCGCGCAGCCGTTCGCCGGCGCGGTTGACCGCGCGCAGCGTGGTGCACAGCACGAACGCGCGCCCGCCGGCCGCTTCGATCAGCGGCAGCGCGGCGTCGAGCACCGCGTCGGTATAGCCGGCCGAATTTGGCGGCGGCATGTTTTCCGGCGCGTACAGTAGCGCCTGGCGGCCATAGTCGAACGGGCTGGGCCATGTTTGCGCCGGCTCGTCGGTCAAACCCATTTGCGACGCGAAATGGTGAAAATCGTTTTTCACCGCCAATGTGGCCGAAGTGAAAATCCATGCGCGCGGCGTGCCTTCGCGCTGCTTGCTGAAGATCGGCGCAATCGACAGCGGTGTCGCGTGCAGTTGCAGCGAGGATGAAAATGCTTCGACCCACAGCACCGCTTCGCTTGCTTCGGTTTGGTCGATTTCCTTGTCGCCGCTTTCCGTGCCGTCGCCTTCGGCATGGGCCTTCTTTTTCCACGCTTGCAGCGCCTCGCCCAGCAGTACCGCGCGGTCGCGGCACAGCGCCAGCGTGTCGGCGCGCTCGGCCTGATTCTCCAGCACCGCCGTCATCGCCGCCAGTTCGGTTTGCAGTTTTTCCAGCGCCGGGAACAGGCCGCATGACGGCGCGAGCTGGTTCACTGCCAGCCGGGTGAAGTCGTCCGGAATCGTCAACCGCAAGTCGCGCGCGGCTTTTTCCACCGGCGCGATCACGTCCGGCCATTTCGCGCCGTCGCGCGCGTGGGTCAGCCCTTCGGCCAGCACATCGCGGCACAGTTCAAACACTTGCGAAGTCGAGACCGATTCGCCGAAGAACAAGGTCGCCGTGTCCGGCAACTGGTGCGCTTCGTCGAAGATCACCGTATTCGCTGTCGGCAGCAGTTCGGCCACGCCGGTATCCTTCAACGCCACATCGGCGAAGAACAGGTGATGGTTGACCACCACCACGTCCGCCTGCTGCGCTTCGCGCCGCGCCTTCATCACGAAGCAATCCTGATAGTGGCCGCATTCGGCGCCGAGGCAGGTGTCGCGGGTCGAGGTCACCAGATTCCAGATCGGCGCGTTTTCCGGCACCGACGACAGTTCGGCCTTGTCGCCGGTCTGCGTGGTCTTGGCAAAGCGCGAGATCGAGCGCAGGTGGCCGACATCCTCGCGCGACGTTAGCCGGCCGTTTTCCAGCGTGCGCGCCAGATGGAAGTGGCACAGGTAGTTCGAACGCCCCTTGAGTAGCGCAATCGTCACCGGCACGTTGAGTGCATGACGCACGGTCGGAATGTCGCGCAGGAAAAGCTGATCCTGCAGGTTCTTGGTGCCGGTCGAGACGACCACCTTGCCGCCCCACAGCAGCGCCGGCACCAGATAGGCGAAGGTCTTGCCGGTGCCGGTGCCGGCTTCGGCCACCAGTACTTCATTTTTGGCGATCGCGTTTGCAATCGCCTGCGCCATGCCGGTTTGCGACGGGCGCGGGCGGAACGACGCGACCGCCGCCGCCAGCGGGCCGTCGGCGGCAAACAGCCGTTCTAGCTCGGCGTCGTGTTCGCCGGGGGGAGGGGAATCTGGGGTGGCGTCGCTCAAGGTGGAAACTCGGATTGCGGCTGGTTGTGGTCAGCCGCAATGGTACACCACCCGCTTGTCGCCAATGGTCGGTTTAGCGATAAATCCAGCCCCGGCGCCGCAGCCATTTTTCGATTTCAGCCAGCACGAACACCAGCGACGACAGCAGCAGGCACAGGGCGAGGTCGGCAGCGGACAGCGGTTCGGTGTGTAGCAGCGCGTTCATCCACGGAACGTAGATGGTAGCCATTTGCAGCGCAAAGGTGAAGGCGACGGCGCCCAAGAGAGGCAGGTTTGATGACAGCCCTTGTGCGAACAGCGATTCGCGTTCCGAGCGGATCGTCAGCACATGCCACATCTGCGCCAGTGTCAGCACGGTGAACACCATCGTTTGCCAGTGGGCTGAATTGGTGTGGATGGCCCATGCCTGCGCGAACAGGGCAACGGCCGCCATCGTCAATCCGCACCAAAGGATATGCTGCCACATGCCGTGCGCGAAAACCGGTTCGTCCGGCGCGCGCGGAGGGCGCTGCATCACGCCTTGTTCCGCTGGTTCGGCCGCCAGCGCCAGCCCGGGCAGGCCATCGGTCAGGAAATTGATCCACAGGATGTGTATCGGCAGCAGCGGGATCGGCATGCCGAGAAAGGGCGCGAGAAAGATGGTCAGGATTTTGGCCGAATTGCCGGTCATCGAGTAGCGGATGAACTTGCGGATGTTGTCGAAGATGCGGCGCCCTTCGCGCACCGCGCCGACGATGGTGGCGAAATTGTCGTCCAGCAGTACCAAACTGGATGCCTCGCGCGCGACATCGGTCCCGCCCTTGCCCATTGCGACGCCGATGTCGGAGCGCTTGAGCGCCGGCGCGTCGTTGACGCCATCGCCGGTCATCGCGACGATTTCGCCGCTTGCCTGCAAGGCTTCGACGATGCGGATTTTCTGCGCCGGATCGACCCGCGCATACACGCGCACCCTGGCCACTTGCCGGCGCAGTTCGTCAGCGCCCATCGCAGACAGTTGAACGCCGGTCAGCACTGCGCCATCTTCATTGGCGATGCCAAGCTGGCGCGCTATGGCTTTTGCGGTCAGCGGATGGTCGCCGGTGATCATTACCGGCAAGATGCCGGCGCTCTGGCACAATGCGACCGCTTGCCGCGCTTCCGGCCGCGGCGGATCGATCAGGCCGGCCAGACCGATGAATGTCAGTTGTGTTTCGATCTCGTCGGGCGTGGCTGATGGTGCCGGCAGCGAAGGCCAGCGCCGTTGCGCGAGCGCCAGCACGCGCAAGCCTTCCGCCGCCATTTTGTCCGCGATGGCGAACAGGGCAGCGGCATCAATTGGACGCTCGCCGTTTTCAGTCAGCATGGCAGTGCAGCGCGGCAGCACCGATTCGGGCGCGCCTTTGGTGTAGGCGATGATGCCATCCTGCCGCCGGTGAACTGTAGTCATCCGCTTGCGTTCGGCATCGAATGGCAATTCCTGCACGCGAGGGGCGACTGCGGCCAGCATCGCCTTGTCGTAACCCGCATCGTGCGCGGCCAGATGAAGCGCGATTTCGGTCGGATCGCCGATCGCCTCGCCATCCGGTTTCCTTTGCGCATCGTTCGACAGCGCCAGTGCCGTCAGCAAGCTGGGCCATGGTTCGTCAGCATGCGCAGCTTGTCCGTGTTGCAGCATCCGGCCATCGGCGTGCAACTGCGCCACGTGCATCTTGTTTTGCGTCAGCGTGCCGGTCTTGTCGGAACAGATGACCGTGACCGAGCCGAGCGTTTCGACCGCTGGCAGGCGCCGGATCAGCGCGTTTTGCCGCACCATCTTGCGCGCGCCGAGCGCCAGTGAAACCGTGATGATGGCCGGCAACGCTTCGGGAATCGCGGCCACCGCCAGGCTGACCGATGTCATGAACATCAGCACCGCCTTTTCGCCGCGCAGCAGACCGACGGCAAATACCAGTGCGCAGATAGCCAGCACCGAGTAGCCGATATGGCGGCCGAATGCCGCCAGCCGCCGTTGCAGTGGCGTTGCCGTTTCGTTGCCTTCCTCCAGCAGCGCGGCGATTTGGCCGAGTTCGGTCGCCATGCCGGTCGCAACCACGATGCCGGCTGCGCGGCCGTAAGTTGCGGTCGTGCCCTTGAACGCCATGTTGATGCGGTCGCCCAATGACAGCCTGGCATCGGGCAATGCGTCGCCATGTTTTTCAGCCGTGATTGCTTCGCCGGTCAGCAGCGATTCATCCACCTTGAATTGCGCGATCTCGAGCAGCCGCAGGTCTGCCGGTACGATATTGCCCGCTTCGAGCAGCACGATGTCCCCCGGCACCAGCGCGCTGGACGGAATGGTTTGCCGTTCGCCGCCGCGCCGCACCTGCGCCGTTGTTGCCGCCATTTTCCGCAGCGCGGCGAGCGCATGTTGCGCGCGCCGTTCCTGCATGAAGCCGATGATGGCGTTCAGCAGTACGATGGCGACGATGGCCAGCGCATCCTTCGCATCGCCGACAAAGCTTGATATCACGGCAGCCACCAGCAATATGGCGATCATGAAATCATTGAACTGCCGGATGAAGACCCGCCATGCAGGCTGCGGCGGCTGTTCCCGGATCACATTTTCGCCATGGATTGCCAGACGTTGCGCCGCTACTGCCGCTGTCAGGCCTGTGGCGGCATTTACTTCCAGTTGCGTGGCCACACCGGCAGCATCCTGGGTGTGCCATGCGGGCTGCGGGGTGGCATCTGTGGCCTTGTTGCGGGGGTGATCTGCCATGCGGATAGCCTTTTCAGCGAATAAATATCACGAAAAACGGTCAGAATATACTGGGTGGAGTATTTTTTGATGTCCAGTGAATATGAGGCCAGGCAGCCAAATTTTCATATATACCCCATCATTTTGCGAAAATCTGCGGTGGGCGCAGCTTGTTTTAGCACATTCCGGTTCAAAAACGATAGCATTGCGCAAATTAGACAGAATGACATGCGGCAAAAGGCGCGCCTTTTGCTATCATGCGCGTGCTCAAATATTTCTTTTGTAACAAGCATGAATTTCTACCAAATCGAAGCCGGTACCGGCCAGCATATCGGGGATCGCAAGGAACAGCAGGATCGCGTCGCGCTGCTGGCCGCGCCGAAAGCGCCCGGCTACATGCTGGCGGTGCTGGCGGACGGCATGGGGGGCGTGCAGGGCGGAGCGATGGCGGCCGAACAAATCATCCGGACCGCGAAGCAGAATTTCGATGAATTCTCGCCGCTGACGCACGATGTCGAGACGTTGCTGAAAACCATCGTCGCCGAATCGCACACGATCATCCGGCTGATTGGCATGTCGGAGGAAAGCGATCCGCATACGACGGTGGTGGCGCTGGTGCTGACCCCGGATCGCAAGGCCATCTGGGCGCATGCTGGCGATTCACGCCTGTACCGTTTTCGCGGACCGAATTTTGCCGAGCACACGATAGACCATTCGCTCGTCGAAACGATGGTGGCCAAAGGTGAACTGACGCGCGAGCAGGCGAAAAACCACCGGATGGCGAATCTGCTGGTGAACGGGTTGGGCAGCAAGAAGGAACCGTATGTGACCATCGGCCAGTACCAGAACTTGCAGCCGGGCGATTCCTTTCTGCTGTGTTCGGACGGGCTGTGGCACTATTTCAGCGAGGCAGAACTCGGAGCTGCGATTGCGATGAACACGCCGCGTCAGGCATCGGAAATGCTGATCGGCAAGGCGCGCGAGCGCGCGCATGGCAAGGGCGATAATTGTTCGCTGGCCGTGATCAAGCTGGTAGCGCGTAGCACGGCATAATCTGGCCGCAGCGTGATTGCCTCGGGTACGCGCTAACGCTTGGTCGGTTCGATTTGTTGCGGCGGAGATGGCGGTTTGTCTTTATCGGCTTGTGCCTGAACCTTTTTCCGGCGCCTTTCTTCTTTTTTCGTTTTCTTTTCAGCTACCTTGCGTTGCCGTTCTTCGGCCTTGCGCAATTTTTCGGCGTATGCGCTTTCGCGCTCATCGCGCTGATTTTCGGTGGTTTGCTGCTTGCGCTGCATTTCCTGCTGTTTGGCACCCATCTTGCTGGCATGGGCGGCGGCAGACGCTGCGCGCGCTTGCGCGTCGGCCGGTTCCTGCTTGCGTTTTTCAGCCAGCGCCGAGTCACGCTTGATCACGGCCGCATGGCGCTTGTAACGCTCCGCTTCGATTTGCACTTCGCGTACCTGATTCAGTGCCAGCCGCCGCTGTTCTTTCGCCAGATCGCGGCACTTGTTGGCGAAAAATTCCTGCCGGTAGCAGCGTCTCTCTTCGGTCTTGAAACGCGCTTCGATTGCGTTGCGTTCGCTTTTTGCATCGGCAATCGCCTTGTCTGCGGTTTCAACCGATGAAATGCTGTCTTTCGGGTAGCGTTGCCGCAGATCAATCGGCGCCGGCAGCGCTTCTGCCTTTGTTGACTGCGCAGAGGTTTGGGGCGCGGGCGACAAGGCAGGTTTGCCCGGCACCACCTGCTGCGCGCTTGCCGGCGCGGCGAGCGCAGCAACGGTTGTCGCAGTTGCCGCCAGCAGGCAAGGGCGGGCGAGGAGAGAAAATGTCGTCATGAGCAATCGTTCCGTCAGATGTCGAGCAGCAGACGCGCCGGGTCTTCAAGCGCGTCCTTGATGGCGACTAGCGCCAGTACGGCTTCGCGGCCGTCAATCAGGCGGTGATCATACGACAGCGCAAGGTAATTCATCGGACGGATCACGATTTGTCCGTTTTCGACCACCGGCCTGTCTTTGGTTGCATGGATACCGAGAATGGCCGATTGCGGTGGGTTGATGATCGGCGTGGACAGCATCGAGCCAAACACGCCGCCATTCGAAATCGAGAACGTGCCGCCGGTAAGATCGTCCAGTGTCAGCCGGCCATCGCGCGCCTGCGTGCCGAACTCGGCGATTTTGCGCTCAATGTCGGCGATCGACATTTGATCCGCGTCGCGCATTACCGGCACCACCAGTCCGCGCGGCGAACTGATTGCTATGCCGATGTCGAAATAGCCGTGATAGACGATGTCATTGCCGTCGATTGAGGCATTCATGATCGGATATTTCTTCAGCGCTGCTACCGCCGCCTTGACGAAGAACGACATGAAGCCGAGGCGAACATCGTGTTCCTGCTCGAATTTGTCCTTGTAGCGGTTGCGCAGGTCGATCACCGGCTGCATGTTGACTTCGTTGAACGTGGTCAGCGAAGCGGTATTCATCTGTGATTCCAGCAGCCGCTGGGCGATGCGCGCGCGCAGTCGGCTCATCGGCACGCGGTCTTCCGGCCGGTTGGCCAGTTCGGCGTTGATTGGCGCCGCGATCGCGCGTGACGAGGAAACCGGCGGTGGCGGCTGCGTGCGCGCCGCCGGCACGATTTCGGTCGATGGCGCAGGCGCGGGGGGCTGCGATGATGCAGACGGTACTGATGGCGCAGAAGGCGCCGGGGCGCTGACTGCCGACGGCCTCGGTGCCGGTGCGGGCGCCGCCGTTACCGATGCGACCGCTTCGCTGTCGATCAGTGCAATCGTTTCACCGGCGACGACACTTTCGCCGTTCCCCTTGATGATTTGCACTAGCACGCCGGATCCCGGCGCGGGCAGTTCCAGCACCACCTTGTCGGTTTCGATATCGACTAGGTTATCGTCCTGCCTGACGCTTTCGCCAACCTGCTTGCGCCACTGTATCAGTGAGGCTTCGGCAACCGATTCCGACAGTTGCGGAACCTTGACTTCCAGTACAGCCATTGTTTTTCTCCGGATTCAACGGTTATTTGGTAAAAATCACGCCCTTCAGGCGGGCGAATGCCTGCGCCAGCAATTCCTTTTGCTGCGCCGCGTGTTTGTGGTAGTAGCCAACCGCCGGCGAAGCGCTTGGCGGCCGCCCGGCAAAGCCGAGCTTTTGTCCGCTTTCCATCTGGCCGAGCAGGTTGTGCTGGATCTGGAACCACGCGCCCTGATTCTGCGGTTCATCCTGCGTCCAGACCACTTCAGCCAGGTTCGGATATTTTTTCAATTCGTCGCCGAAAGTCTTGTGCGGGAACGGGTACAACTGTTCGATGCGAACGATGGCGATATCGCTTCGGCCCTGTTCGCGGCGAGCGTGCAGCAGGTCGTAGTAAACCTTGCCGGAGCAGACCAGCATCCGCTTGACATCATCGGCGCGGATGGTTTCATCAATTTCGCCGATGACGGTCTTGAATCCGCCCTTTGCCAGGTCTGCCAGCGGCGAGCTGGCATCCTTGTGACGCAACAGCGACTTCGGTGTCAGCACGATCAGCGGCTTGCGGAAGCGGCGGATCATTTGGCGGCGCAGCAGGTGGAATATCTGCGCTGCGCTCGTCGGCTGCGCGATCTGCATGTTGTTTTCCGCGCACAGTTGCAGGAAGCGTTCGATTCGGGCCGATGAATGTTCCGGTCCCTGGCCTTCGTAGCCGTGCGGCAGCAGCATCACCAGACCGCAGGCGCGCCCCCATTTGACTTCGCCCGAACTGATGAACTGGTCGATCACGACTTGCGCGCCGTTGGCGAAATCGCCGAACTGCGCTTCCCAGATGGTGAGCGTGTTCGGTACTGCGGTCGAGTAGCCGTATTCGAAGCCAAGCGCAGCTTCTTCGGACAGCACCGAATCGATGACGGTGAAATTCGCTTGCCTGTCAGATACATGTTCCAGCGGCGTATAGGTGCCGACATCCCAGCGTTCGCGATGCTGGTCGTGCAGCACCGCATGACGGTGTGCGAACGTGCCGCGTCCTGAATCCTGTCCGGACAGGCGGATCGGATAGCCGGAAGCCAGCAGCGAGGCGAAAGCAAGATGCTCGCCCATGCCCCAGTCGAGCTCGATTTCGCCGCGCCCCATCGCGGCGCGATCCTTCAGCACTTTGGCGGCGAGCGGATGCAGTTCGAAATCATCCGGCACGGTGGTGATGCGTTCCGACAGACGCATCAACTCTTCGATCGGCATGGCCGTATCGGCCGCGTCGGTCCACTTGCGGTTCAGGAACGGCGCCCAGTCGACTTCGGTCTTGTTCGGGTAGCTGGCAAAAACCGGGTCGGTATCGAACACGCCGGAATCCATCACCTTGCGGAACGAGGCCGCGACATCTTCTTCCTCGCCTTGCCAGATGATGCCTTGCGCCGCCAGCCTGCGGCCATATAGCCGGCGCACGCCTTGCTGCTGCGCGATTTTCTGGTACATCAGCGGTTGCGTCAGCGCCGGCGTGTCCTGTTCGTTATGCCCGAGCTTGCGGTAGCAGACGATGTCGAGCACGATGTCTTTCTTGAACGCCATGCGGAAATCGAGCGCCACCTGCGCTGCGAATACCACCGCTTCCGGGTCGTCGCCGTTGACATGCAGCACAGGTGCTTCGACCATTTTTGCCACGTCGGTACAGTACAGCGTCGAGCGCGAGTCGCGCGGGTCGGATGTGGTAAAACCGATCTGGTTGTTGATCACGATATGCACCGTGCCGCCAGTGCTGAAACCACGTGTCTGGCCCAAGTTCAGCGTTTCCATCACCACGCCTTGCGCGGTGAATGCGGCGTCGCCATGAACCAGCACCGGCAACACTTGTGACCCGTCGAGATCGCCGCGGTGATCCATTCGCGCTCGCGCCGAGCCTTCGACCACCGGATTGACGATTTCCAGATGCGACGGGTTGAACGCCAGCGCCAGATGCACCGGCCCGCCGGGTGTCGCCACATCCCGGGTGAAGCCCTGATGGTATTTGACGTCGCCGGAAGGCAGATCGGCCGCCTGTTTTTCCTCGAATTCGGCAAACAGGTCGCGCGGCAGCTTGCCCATGATGTTGACCAGCACGTTCAGCCGGCCGCGATGCGCCATGCCGAGCACGATTTCCTGAATGCCGTTGGCGCCGCCGCGCTGGATCACTTCATCCAGTGCCGCGATGACGCTCTCGCTGCCTTCAAGTGAAAACCGCTTCTGCCCAACATAGCGCGTGTGCAGGTAGCGCTCCAGCCCTTCCGCCGCCGTGATGCGCTCCAGGATGTGCCGCTTCTGCTCTTCGGTGAAATCCGGTGTCGCGCGCGTCGATTCGAGCCGCTGCTGCATCCAGCGCTTTTGCGCCTGATCGCTGATGTACATGAATTCGGCGCCGATCGAGCGGCAGTAGGTGTCACGCAGGAATTGCAGGTGGTCGCGCAGCGTTGCCGTTTCGACGCCGAAGTAGGTGTTGCCGATGTTGAACACCAGATCCATGTCGGCATCGGTGAGTCCGTAAAAGCTGTGTTCGAGTTCGGGGATATGCGGCCGCTGGTGTCGCTGCAATGGATCCAGATTCGCCCATTGCGAACCGAGGATGCGGTAGGCTGCGGTCAACTGTTGCGACGCAACCTGCTTGCGTTCCATTTCGGAACTGACCGGCGTGACCACGTTGCGGAACGGGCCGTGCTTCGCACGTTCGGTGAACGATGCAATTACCGGCGCATGCGCGACATCATGCCGGCTGGATCCATCCGATGCTGGCACATTTTGCATCGCATTGAACCAGTCGCGCCAGTTGTCCGGCACCGAATGGGGGTTGTTCAGATAGGCTTCGTACAACTGTTCGACATAAGGCGCATTGCCTGCGAACAGGTACGACGTGGAAACGTCTTTCTGCATCATATTGCCACCTTTCTTCGCGCTTCGCGAAAATCCGGTTATCCGCCTGCCGGCCTGACCGGTCGGCGGAGTGCATTTTGATTGGAAGTGAGTTTTTTAAGTGAGCTTACTGTATTCGATAGTCGTCAGTCCATGCCTGATCGTGTGCAATTATTGTCGCATAACCGTGTGTTGCATGTGGTTATGGCGGACGTTTATCGTTTTTGCGGGGGTATGCGGCAAAAACACAGTGTTTCGCCACTATTTCTGTGGCCCGCTAAAAATACTCTCGCGAGTATATTTTGCGGGCCGGGATGGCTACGATGAAGCGCTTTAGCCGCGATCTTCGATTGATGGCACTTCGCGCGTGGTTGCGCCGGTGTACAGCTGACGCGGGCGGGCAATCCGGTGTTCCGGATCGGCGATCATTTCTTTCCACTGCGCGATCCAGCCGGCGGTGCGCGCCATCGCGAAAATACCGGTGAACAGCGAGGTCGGAATGCCCAGAGCGGACTGGACGATGCCGGAGTAGTAGTCCACGTTCGGATACAGTTTGCGTGAAACGAAGTAATCATCTTCCAGCGCGTACTTTTCGATTTCCAGTGCAACCTTGAACAGCGGGTGATCCTTCAGCCCCAGTTCGCCCAGCACTTCATGGCAGGTTTCGCGCATCAGAATGGCGCGCGGGTCGAAATTCTTGTACACGCGGTGACCGAATCCCATCAGCCGCACGCCGCCGGTGCGGTTTTTTACGTGCTGAATGAATTCAGGCACCTTGTCGACCGTTCCGATTTGTCTGAGCATCGTCAGCGTCGCCTCATTTGCGCCGCCATGCAGCGGTCCCCACAATGACGCGATGCCGGCCGCGATGCAGGCAAACGGATTTGCGCCGCTGGAGCCAGCAAGGCGCACGGTTGAGGTCGAGGCATTCTGTTCATGATCGGCATGCAGGATCATGATGCGGTCGAGCGCGCGCGCCAGCACCGGATTGACCTTGTAATCTTCAGCCGGGGTGGCGAACATCATTCGCAGGAAATTTTCGCTGTACGACAGGTCGTAGCGCGGATAGACGAACGGCTGGCCGATTGAATATTTGTACGCCATGGCGACCAGCGTCGGCATCTTGGCAATGATGCTCAGCGCGGATTCCTCGCGATGCTCCGGATCGGCGATGTCGATCGATTCATGATAGAACGCGGATAACGCGCCGACAGTTGCGACCAGCACCGCCATAGGATGCGCGTCGCGGCGAAAACCGCGGAAGAAAAACTGCATCTGCTCGTGCAGCATCGTCTGATGCTTGAAGGCGTTGACGAAAACATCCTTTTGCGCGGCGGTCGGCAACTCGCCCTTCAGCAGCAGGAAGCAGGTGTCCATGAAATCACCTTTTACCGCCAGTTGCTCGATCGGATAGCCACGGTACAGCAGGATGCCTTTTTCGCCATCGATATAGGTGATCGACGAATCGCACGATGCAGTGGACATGAAGCCGGGATCGTAGGAGAGCTTGCCGGTCGTGTTGTATAGCGTGCGGATGTCGATCGCATCCGGCCCTATCGATGCCTTGTAAACAGGCAGATCGACTGGCGGTGTGCCATCGGAAAAGGTCAGCGTTACCTTGGTATCGGAGTTTTTCATTGACAGTCCATCAAAAAAACAAAGTGCAGAATCTCGGAATGATAATGTATATCGTACTTTATCGGGTATTAACTTTATCTATTTTGTGCGGTTTTCCGTTGTCATGCCCGTTCTGCACCGATCGGGTGTAAAGCCGCGCGCGCAACAGGACCTGAAGATTTATCGTCATCCGCGGGCAATGATCGGTTGGTATTTTCGGCATCTTGGCGGACACGATTTATAATATAGCGCCAGTATTTTTGCGGGAACCCGCGTTTTGTCGAAGGAGTAATGCCATGCTGAAATTCCTGTCCACCTTTTTGCTGACCTTTGGTCTGGTATTTGCGTTGCCGCAAGCCAGTGCCGAGACAGCGCCTGCAACCTCAAAAACGACCAAGAAGAAGGTGGCGAAAAAAACCGTCAAAAAGAAATCTGCCGCGAAAGCAGAAAGTGAGGCCGTTGAACACGATGGCGACGTGCCGGATACCACGGGCTTCACCAGCGTCAGCTATAGCTGTGAGCTGGGTAACAATCTGACGATTTTCCAGAAAAAAAGCGATGACAAGCAGATCGCGGTTCGCTGGCGCGACCGGCTGCATCGCCTGTTGCGTGTGAATACCACCACAGGGGCCGATCGCTATGAAAATGCGAAAAATGGCTTGACCTGGGTTGGCATTCCGGCGAAGGGCATTCTGCTGAATTCGAAGAATGGCAAACAGCTGGCCAACGAGTGCAAGGATGCGGTGCAACTGAAGCATTCGACCTGATTTTGAATTGATTTGAACCGTTCAGGCGGCGCGGCCTGGTGTCGCGCCGTCGTGAATCGTTATGCGGGCGGGGTTCTTGCTTCGTCCGTTTTGTACTTGTTTTGATTTGTTTGATTGCCGGCGACGGCAATCCCTAATGGAGAAGTCATGTCCCGCAATACCCTGAACACGCTGAAGGATTTCAAGCTTACCGACAGCAAGAAAGGCCGCTTTTATTCGCTTCCCGAACTGGGGAAGAAACTGGGTGTCAACGTTGAGCGCCTGCCGGTATCAATCCGCATCGTGCTGGAATCAGTGCTGCGCAACTGTGACGGTCAGAAGGTGACCGAGGAGCACGTGCGCCAGTTGGCGAATTGGCAGCCGAACGCCGATCGTGTCGATGAAATCCCGTTCGTGGTATCGCGCATCGTATTGCAGGACTTCACCGGCGTGCCGCTGTTGGCTGATCTGGCGGCAATGCGGAACGTGGCACACAAAATGGGCAAGAACCCGAAGAACATCGAGCCGCTGGTGCCGGTCGATCTGGTGGTTGATCACTCGGTGCAGATTGATCATTTCCGCGAGAAACGTGCGCTCGATTTGAACATGAAGCTCGAATTTACGCGGAACAACGAACGCTACCAGTTCATGAAGTGGGGCATGCAGGCATTCGATACCTTCGGCGTCGTGCCGCCGGGGTTCGGCATCGTGCATCAGGTGAACCTCGAATATCTGGCGCGTGGCGTGCACAAGCAAAAAGCCGACAAGGGCGAGCTGTACTATCCGGACACGATGGTTGGCACAGATTCGCATACGACGATGATCAACGGTCTGGGCGCCGTGGCATGGGGCGTAGGCGGCATCGAGGCGGAAGCAGGCATGCTCGGCCAGCCGGTGTATTTCCTGACGCCGGACGTGATTGGTGTGAACCTGACCGGTCATTTGCGTGAAGGCTGCACCGCGACCGATCTGGTGCTGACGATCACCGAACTGCTGCGCAGGGAAAAAGTAGTCGGCAAGTTTGTCGAATTTTTCGGGCACGGGACCGAATCGTTGTCACTGACGGACCGCGCAACGATTGCCAACATGGCGCCGGAATACGGCGCAACGATGGGCTTCTTCCCGGTCGATGACGCGACCGTCGATTACCTGAAGGGCACAGGCCGCACGAAGGCGGAAATCACGGCGTTCGAAGCGTATTTCAAGGCGCAGAAGATGTTTGGTATCCCGAAATCTGGGCAGATCGATTACACCCGTGTGGTAACGCTCGATCTGGGTACGGTGGCACCGTCGCTGGCTGGTCCGCGACGTCCTCAGGACAGGATCGAGATCGGCAACGTCAAAAACAATTTTGCCGAACTGTTTTCGAAGCCGGTGGCCGATGGCGGGTTCAACAAGAAGGCCGACGATCTTGATACGGAATATGAAAATGCCGACGGCGTGAAAGTAAAGAACGGTGATGTGCTGATTGCCGCCATCACATCCTGCACCAATACCTCGAACCCGGGCGTGCTGCTCGCTGCTGGTTTGCTGGCAAAGAAGGCGGTCGAGGCTGGCCTGAAGGTTGCGCCGCATATCAAGACGTCGATGGCGCCGGGGTCGCGCGTCGTCACCCACTACCTCGAAGCGGCCGGCCTGCTGCCGTATCTGGAAAAACTCGGTTTTGGCGTGACCGCCTACGGTTGCACCACTTGCATCGGTAACGCGGGCGATTTGACGCCGGCAATGAATGATGCGATCACGAAGAACGACATCGTTGCTGCGGCCGTGCTGTCGGGCAACCGCAATTTCGAGGCGCGCATTCATCCGAACCTGCGCGCGAACTATCTCGCTTCGCCGCCGCTGGTGGTCGCGTATGCGATCGCCGGCAATGTCGGGGTCGATCTGATGACGCAACCGGTCGGCAAGGGCAAGGGCGGCAAGGATGTGTATCTAGGCGACATCTGGCCGACCTCGCACGAAATCGCGAAGCTGATGAAATTCGCGCTGAACGCGAAAGTGTTCAAGGATAACTACGGCGAAGTGAAAACTGCGCCGGGCAAGCTGTGGGAGGGCATCAAGGGCGTGGCCAAGGGTGATGTCTACAACTGGCCGAAATCGACCTACATCGCCGAACCGCCTTTCTTTGCCGATTTCACGCAGGAGCCGAAAGCTGCCGCGGGCAACATCACTGGCGCGCGCGCGCTGGGCGTATTTGGCGATTCGATTACGACCGACCACATCTCGCCGGCTGGCTCGATTGGCGAATCCAGCCCGGCTGGCAAGTGGCTGCTGGCAAACGGTGTGAGCAAATCGGACTTCAACTCCTACGGCGCGCGTCGCGGCAATCATGAAATCATGATGCGCGGCACGTTCGCCAATGTGCGCATCAAGAACCTGATGTTGCCGCCGAAGGCAGACGGTTCGCGCGTCGAAGGCGGTTTCACGCTTCACCAGCCGAGCGGCCAGCAGATGGCGATTTACGATGCAGCGATGCAGTATCAGAAGGACGGCGTACCGACGATGGTGTTTGCCGGCGAGGAATATGGCACCGGTTCGTCGCGCGACTGGGCGGCGAAGGGTACGCAGCTTCTGGGTGTGAAGGCGGTGATTGCGCGTTCGTTCGAACGCATCCATCGCGCGAACCTGATCGGCATGGGCGTGCTGCCATTGCAGTTTATCGGCAATGACAGCGTGCAGTCGCTTGGCATAACCGGCCAGGAGAAGTACAGCCTGACCGGACTCGACGGCGAAATCAAGCCGCAACAGAAAGTCATGCTGGTGATTGCGCGCCAGGATGGCAGCCAGCAGAAGGTGGAATTGCTGTTGCGCATCGATACGCCGATTGAAGTTGATTACTACCGCCATGGCGGCATTTTGCCGTTCGTGCTGCGGCAGTTGCTGGCGGACTGAACGCGCATCGTATCAAAATGAAAAACGCCGGGGAAACCCGGCGTTTTTCATTGCAGGTGCCGCGTATCAGGCTGTGAGCATCTTCTGGAATGCCGGTAGCACGGCATCGCCCTTGAACGGTTTGACGATCCAGCCCTTGATGCCGGCCGCCTTGCCCCGCTCTTTCATCGACGGCGAATTTTCCGTGGTCAGCATGATGATATTGACCTTGCTGTTCAGTTCGCTGCGCACTTTTTCGGCCATCGTCAAGCCGTCCATGATTGGCATGTTGACGTCGCACACCACCAGCTTGATGCCGGAGTCGCCTTTCAGTTTGCTCAGGCCTTCGCGTCCGTCTGCCGCCAGAGACACGCTCAGGCCGTTTTTGGTCAGGAAATCACTTACTTCATTGCGGACGGTGCTCGAATCGTCCACTACCAGAATTTGTGCCATGGTTGTTTCTCCAGAAAAGGGTTGAAGTGGTTAAAACAGTTCCAGCTCGCCGGTGCTCGTGTCTTCGGCCTGGGCTTGCACCTGGAAATCCAAGGGGGCGTAGTTGCATACGCCAAGACTGATGTAAAACCGGTAGTCATCGCCGGCATCGACCTGAAAATGGGCGGTGTAGCCATAGTTTTGCGCTTCCAGAAAAGAGGAAGATCGGCGGTCGATGAAATTCGGCGTTGACATGCCGACGTACTGAAAAAACTGTCCCAGATTGCGATTCAGCGTGCCGCAGCACATGTTTCCATATTCTGCGACGGCGTCGAACAGGCCTTGTTCGGTCATCTCATCGGTCGGCACCCGGCTGATGCGGGAAAAAAACATTTTTGCGCGTTCGTCCGGTGTGAAATAAATCATCACGGTTGCCCGGAACAGCAATGATGCAATGGTCAGGATGACGATTTTCTTTTCGTCAATCGCAGACTGATCTGCCAGAATCGTCATGTCGAAGCAATTTTCCAGCGATGAGGACAGGCTGGTTTTGACCGCCTCCTGCAGCAGTTGGTTGAAACCGTCACGGGCGCTGTGGGTAATCATGGTGCCAGCCTCAAGCGGTGAGTGTTTCCCGGGTTTTCCGGTTTGTCTGGGCCAGACTGATGATCGCGGCGATGATCATCTTGCCGCCAGCCTGCAGATCCTGGAAGGTGGTGGTTGTGATCAGATCGTTCTCATACAGGCTGCTGCGATATTCGCGCGACAGGTTTTCGGCACGATTGGCCAGCGTGCGCACTTCATTTGCCACTACGGCGAAACCGCTGCCCACTTGGCCAACCCTGGCAGCTTCGATCGAGGCGTTGAGCGCGACAATTACCATCTGGCGCACGATCAGCGCAAACTCGTCATTCTTGCGGTGCATCGATTCGTTGTGGGCGATCAGCTGATTCATGTCGCTGTGCCAACGCTCGAAGGTTCGGCCCAGGCCAAGCAGTTCATCGGCACTGACTTCGAGTGAGTCGCAGCTTTCGATCGCACTGGTGCGGACCTGCTCGCTGTGTTCAGCCAGCTGACGGACAAGCTGTTCGCTGTCGGCCCGCATCTGCTGAATTCTGATTTCGCTCGCGTACTGCTCTTGCTCCAGTTGCTGCTGATACTGTTCGATGCCTTCCTGCAGATCATTGACCAGTTGGCGCAACTGGTTTTCGCTGGCTTGCGCCTGTTCGGAATCGATCATGTGCGCACGTGTTTTCTCGATGCGGAAAAAGCGCCATCCCATGATGAGGCCGCACAAAATCACGCCAGAAATGAAACAGAGAATGTAATCAATCATATCGGTTAACTGCAAAATTTCATGAAATCAGGGCATGAGCGGCGGCCATTGTTGTCATGACCGCCGGGTGCGTCATGCTGCGCGATAGTTACCATCGTCGCCGGTTTTAGGTTTTTCATCGGACAACTTCTGCGTGCCACCCGTTTCCGGCATCGACCTGACCGTTTCATCGGTGAAAACCTGGTCGCCCGCGCCAAGGTTGGCGGCAAAGCTTTCCGGCAGGTAAACGACGACCATGAATTGCCGGAAATCGGCCCCAACCTGATTGTCGGTGAAGCAAATCTCGATTTTCCCGCCTTCACGCCGCACGAAATCCTGCACCGCATCCATGCCAACGCCACGGCCTGATACTGCGGTCACTTTCTCGGCGGTCGAGAATCCGGTCAGGAAAATGAAGCGCGCGGTTTCTTCGTCGGTAACCTGTGTGCGTTCGCCCAGAATGCCCTTATCGATCGCAGCCTTGCGAATGTTGCCCAAGGCCAGACCACGTCCATCGTCATGCAGCCTGAAGCGCAGCATGCCGTTTTCTGAATCCACTTTTAGCGTGATGATGCCGGCGGCAGGCTTGCCTTTTTCCTGGCGCACGTCCGGCATTTCTATGCCGTGATCGATGGCGTTGCGGAACAGGTGCATGAAGACGTTCTTGAGCACGCCGTTGGCCTGGTTGTGCACCACATAACCGTTTTCCTCGATCACAATCGACGGGGCTTCCTTGCCGAGCTCAGCCGCCAGCGATGGCGTGGAATCGATGATGCTGGCCAGTGTTTCGCCAATTCGTTCGGTGCCGAGTTGGCGCAGCGTCTTGCGTACTGAATTGCGCACCGCGATCAGTTCGTGCAGGTTGGACGTGTTGACATTTTCCAGGCGCGACAGGGTTTCCTGAATGTGCTTCTTGTCGACCATCAGATAGCGTTCGGCATTGCCGCGACGTCCAGGTCCCTTGCGTCCCAGGCTGACTTCATTGATCCGTGCGTAACGCTCGATGGCAGAGCGGACGCCGGACAGTTCCGCCATCAGCATTTGCTGATCCCAGGCGATATTCGAATGCGGCTTGCGCAGTTCGTCATAGCTTTGTTCAGCTTCATGCACGATGTTGGTCAGATAGTGCAGGCCATAGGTGCGGCCATTGCCTTTGACCGTGTGCATGTTGCGGAACAACTTGGTCAATGCGGACGGACTAGCTTCCGAGTGCTGACGGATGAGCAATTCGTTTTCATCGATCAACTTGAGCGAGCCGACGATGAATTCGTGGAATTTTTCCTGCGACACAGCCAGGATTTCACCAATCATCTCCAGTTCCCGTTTCTGTTCGTTTGCTTCGGCGGCCAGTTTGCGCAGTTCAGTTACATCGCGCACGCACAACATCAGGCGCGCAACAGTATTGGTTTCATCAATGATTGGCGACCAGCTCAAGTCGAGAATCTTCGAGCGGCCATCCGGCATTTTCTTCTCGACTTCGCCCACCATCAAATGCTGGTTGAATTCGAAATTCATCGCATCTTCGCCGATGCAGGCGCCGCTGACGGCTTCGACCTGCGACAGAACATCTGCGCCGAGATAGGTGTTGGAGAACACCAGTTCCATCAGGTTTTTGCCGGCGATTTGCTTCGTTTCGAACAGGGTTTCCAGAAAGGCCGAATATTCCGGGTGGATCTGGTTGCCATGTACAATCATCAGGATGCCTTGCGGAATATTTTGCAGCATCGACTGGATGTCGGCCGTTTTCTGTTTGAGTTGGGTCGAGCTTTCCTGGATTTTTTCAATCATGCCGTTGAAGGCGACAATCGAGTGGCCAATTTCGTCCATCCGTCCGACCGGCACGCGACGTGCGAAATCCTGGCTGGTGGCGATTTCACTCATCATCTGCTGCATGTTGCTAATCGGGTTGGCGATTTGCCGGTAAAGCAGCGCGCCAAGGCCGCCGAGGATGATGGTGGCGAGAACCGTAACGACGGTGAGAGCCGTCTTGGTACCGGACATGTTGTCATTCAGCGCGGTAATAGCGTTGTCTTTGCTGCGGTCTTTTTCTACCCGCAGCGTGCCGACGATTTGTTCCAGTTCATTCTGATACTGGACCACATTGCCGAAAAATAGAGCCTGCGCGATTTCCTGCTTGTCGTCGAGCTTTTGCTTGACCGACTCATCGATAGCGCCGAAGTAGTTGTCCACGCCTTCCTTGACCTGTTCCACCAGGCCGCGCTGCGCGTCACTGCCGGCATTTTTGAGTTGTGCGTCAATCGCGGTCAACAAATGCGCTTTTTTCTCTTTTAATTTGTCACGAGCTTGCGCGGCCAGCCCCTGATCCGGGGCATAAACAACGGACATGGTTTCAAGTTGCACGTCTTTCAGTTGCGAAACCAGATCCGCCGATTTCAGCGCGCTAGGCACGACGCCTTCGGTAACGGTACGTACTTCATTGGCGCTGTTCCTCGATTGCCAGATGGCATAGCCGCCAATCGAAACAAGCGCGATGAACGTGATAGCGACCAGGAGTGTTATGCGGTGACGAATGTTCATGATGTCTTTAAAACTCCACGGATGGCAGGCGGGAATTGCCCTAGGGCAATTATGTCGAGCGAGAATTACGTCTCGATGACATTGTTGAAGCGTATGCCGCATGGCGGTGTAAACCTGCTCGCCGGTTGGGAAAACGTTGTGAGCGCGACTATTTGCTTGATTCAGTCGCGGAACAAATGATGGTGGTTGATTTCGCCGGCGGCACGCTGTTATCCGGCAAAATCCTCTAAAATAGGTTCCTTACGCCAAATCAACACATCATCATGCGTCGTCCATCCAAGAATTCACCGCCCAAGCTCTATCCCGATAGTCAGCGTTTGATTGCGCTTGCCCGCGAAACGGTGAATGCAGCCAGCCGTCTGGAAAAGCGTGTGTGGGAACACAGCATGGATGCGGTGATCCAGAAGTTGCTGAAGACCGGGCGCCAGGATGCGCTAGATGCGGCGCTCGACCATCTGTTCAAGGATGAAGTCAACGCCTACGACGCGCTGTTGCAGACGATAGAAGCGGCGAGCGAATCGTGTGAAATCGAACTCGATGGCGTGCTGTATGACGTGCTGCTAGTCGCGGCGCCGGTACTGGCATGGACGCGGTTTGTGATACCGCACGGACCGATACCGGCAGACATCCAGCAGGCGCTGACAAACCAGCTGACGGCACATGTGCTGGCGCCGAATGCGCGCACCTTCATCGCGCCACAACTGTTTTCAATCGACCAGTTGCCGTATTCGCATTCACAGACGGCGGCGGTTACGCGGCATCTTGCAAAAAACGCATTGAAAGGGGCCGCTTACCGGCCGTTGCAGACGATGCAGGAAACGCCGCCTTTTCTGGCGGATACACGCTATCTGCTGGTGGCTGTTGCAGCGCCCGCGGGCGAGCCGCTATTCTGCTGGCAGACAGCGCAGAATCCGCTGGCGGCAGCCGAGCTGCGCGATGCTGCGCTGAGCGCATGGCAGGCGCAGGGCGGGCAGAGCATGGCGCGTCTGTTGCCAGGTTGCGGTGTTGAACTGATGTTGCCGGAATCATTTTTTGCAGCCTGCCGCAAGGCCGATGTGCGAATCAGACCGGCATCGATTCGCGCCGCGGTTCATTATCTGACTCAGGCGCTGAGCCTCGAACCATCCGGGCTGCGCGCAGTGGTGGCGCCGTTTGGCGAAATGTCGTCGGCCACGCCGGCGAGCGAGTTCCGGGTCGGTTTTGCGACCAAAGACAGCAGCGACATCATCTACGGTATCGTCTGGCCGCTGTATGGGCAGGAAGAAGCCGGCGACGATTATGACGTCGGCAATATCATTTCCGATGAAGAGCCGGCTGCTGCGGGATCGACAGGCAAGCAGCAGAATGCGATTGATGAAATTCTCGCGACGCTGCAAGAGCAGGGCGTCGTGTGCGAAAAACGCCACAACGAGCGCTTCCCGCTTGAATACTGCGATGACTGCGGCGCGCCGCTGTTTGCCGACATCACCGGCGAACTGGTGCATGCCGAGATGCCGGAAGATGCGCCGCAGGGCGTGGCACGGCTGCATTGATTCATTGATGTTTGACAGAAGTTCTGCCGATGGCTATTTTGCGGCTTGATGCAGGATTTATAATTGTCGGGTTTCGTGCGCCTGTGGTTTTTGCACATCCTGTTTCCACCCGACAAAGGATCAAGCCATCATGCAAACGCCTGCCCTGGCAGTATCTTCCACCTATCGTTCACTGCAAGCTCACGCTCAATCCGTCAGCCAATGGCATTTGCGCGATCTGTTCGCGCAATCGCCGCAGCGTTTTCCGGCGATGACCGTCGAAGCAGCAGGCCTGTTTCTTGATTATTCGAAAAATCTCGTCAGCGAACAGACATTGCGACTGTTATGCGACCTGGCGCGCGAACGTGGTGTCGAGGTACGGCGTGCGGCGATGTTTGCCGGCGAGAAAATCAACAGCACGGAAAAACGGGCGGTGCTGCATACCGCACTGCGCGCGCCGCGCGGTGTGGCGCTGACGGCGGACGGGCAGGATGTCGTCGCCGACATCCACGCCGTGCTTGAACGCGTGAAATCATTTTCCGAACGCGTGCGCAGCGGCGCATGGCAAGGACACAGCGGCAAGGCGATCACCGACATCGTCAACATCGGCATCGGCGGTTCCGACCTTGGGCCGAAAATGGTTTGCCTCGCGTTGCGTCCGTTCGTGCAGCCAAGTTTGAAACTGCATTTCGTGTCGAACGTCGACGGGCATGACATGGATGCGGTACTGGCGAAAGTGGAGCCTGCAACCACGCTGTTCATCGTTACCTCGAAAACCTTCACCACGATGGAAACGATGCTCAACGCGCACACCGCGCGCAGCTGGTTTTTGCGCCATGCAAGCGAGGCCGCGTTGCCGCAGCATTTCGTCGCGGTTTCGACCAACGCCGAAGCGGTAGCCGCGTTCGGCATCGACACCAGCAACATGTTCCCTTTCTGGGACTGGGTCGGCGGACGCTACTCTGTCTGGTCGGCGGTCGGGTTGCCGATTGCGCTGGCGGTTGGCTACGACCGTTTCGCGGAGTTCCTGGCCGGCGCGCATGCGATGGACAGGCATTTTTGCGATGCCCCGCTGGAGGCGAACATGCCGGTGGTGCTGGCACTGATTGGCCTTTGGAACCGCAATTTTCTCGGCCATGCCTCGCTGACGATTGCGCCGTACCATCAGGATTTGTCACGTTTCCCGGCCTATTTGCAGCAGCTCGACATGGAAAGCAACGGCAAACGCGTGACAAGGGATGGGCGGCCGGTTGGCGTTTCAACCTGCCCGACAGTCTGGGGCGATTGCGGCACCAATGGCCAGCATGCGTATTTCCAGTTGCTGCATCAGGGAACCGACATCACGCCGATCGACTTCATCGCCGCACTTTTGCCCAACCACGGTTTGCACGGGCATCATGCGGCGCTGCTGGCGAACTGCTTTGCGCAGGCGGAAGCCTTCATGCGCGGCAAGACTGAAAATGAAGTGCGGGTCGAAATGCGGGGGCAAAACATTGCTGACGCCGAAGTCGAGGCGCTGGTGCCGCACCGGACTTTCCCGGGTAACCGGCCCAGCAACATGATTCTGATGGACAGGCTGACGCCGGCAACGCTGGGTGCGCTGGTAGCTCTGTACGAACACAAAACCTTTGTTCAGGGCGTGATCTGGAATCTCAACAGCTTTGACCAGTGGGGTGTCGAACTCGGCAAGGTGCTGGCGAAAAACATCCAGGCCGAACTCGAGGGCCAGACGGTTCCGCAGACGCATGACAGCTCCACCAGCGGCTTGATTGCGCGAGCACAAAAGGTGGTAATGAAATAGATTGCAGGGAATGTCATAAAAATACGCTATTTATGCCAGATGTTCTGTGGCAGATTTAAAATACACCGGGTAGTAAATGTAGTTCTGTTTTTGATAGCCTAATTCGAGAAAGTGCCGCCATGAACCAGCTTGAACAGCTTCGCCAGTACACCACCGTCGTTGCCGATACCGGCGATTTCCAGTCGATGAAGGCGTTCGCGCCGCGCGATGCGACCACGAATCCGTCGTTGATCCTGAAAGCAGTGCAGAAGGTCGATTACCAATCACTGCTGGAACAGGCGGTGCGCGATCACAAGGGCAAATCGACCCAGGCAATTATTGATAATCTGCTGGTGTCGTTCGGGCAGGAAATCCTGAAGATTGTACCGGGACGAGTTTCGACTGAAACCGACGCGCGCCTGTCGTTCGATACCGCCGGCACGATTGCAAAAAGCCGCGAACTGATCCGGCTGTACGAAGCAGCAGGCACGCCACGCGAACGCGTGCTGATCAAGATTGCTTCCACCTGGGAAGGCATCAAGGCGGCCGAAGTGCTGGAAAAGGAAGGCATCCGCTGCAATCTGACCTTGCTGTTTTCGCTGCCGCAGGCAATCGCCTGCGCCGAAGCCGGCGTGCAGCTGATTTCGCCGTTCGTCGGCCGGATTTACGACTGGTACAAGAAATCGACCGGGCAGGAATATGTCGGCGCGGACGACCCGGGCGTGCAGTCGGTCAGGCGCATCTACACCTACTTCCGCAAGTTCGATTACAACACCGAAGTGATGGGCGCGAGCTTCCGCAACACGTCGCAAATCGTTGAGCTGGCTGGCTGTGACCTGCTGACCATCAGCCCTGAACTGTTGCAAAAGCTGTCCGAATCCGAGGCGCCGGTGGCGCGCAAGTTGAGTGTCGACGCGGCAAAGGCCGATCCAGCCGAGAAAATTTCACTGGACGAAAAAACGTTCCGCTTGATGGTCAACGACGATGCGATGGCGACCGAAAAGCTGGCCGAAGGCATCCGCCTGTTCTGCGCCGATATTGTGCGGCTGGAGCAGATGATCGAAAAATTGAAGTGACGGAGTAACCAGAAACGGGTGGCGAGCTAGCGTGGCGCTGGAGTGGCGTTGTATCGGAACAGCCGCATTCCACCGAGCAGCGCCAGCGCGGCACTGGTCAGCGCCACCGTCAGCGCGACCTGCTGCCATGCGGTTTCGCCGAAATGGAACAGCTGGCTGACTGGTGGCGCGAACAGCGCCAGCAGCAGCATGCCGGTGGCCGCGGCCAGTACGCCCCACAAGGCGCGATTCGGGCGGACGATGGCTTGCCATGCGGGCTGCGTCCACGAACGGTTCATGAAAATCAGCCAGACATCGCCGACGATCATTGCGGTGAACGCCAGTGCGCGGGCCTGATCCGGATCGAGGCCGGCGGTGCGCGCAATGCTGTAAATGCCCAGCAGCAGCAGCAGCAGCGTCAGGCCCTGACGCACCCCCAGCAGCAGAATCTCGCAGCCGAAGATTTTTTCGTCCGGTTTGCGCGGCGGCCGCGCCATCACGTCCTCCTCCTCGGCTTCCGCTTCGAACACGATGGAGCAGGTCGGGTCCATCATCAACTCGAAAAACACGATATGCACCGGCAGCAATACCAGCGGCCAGCCGAGCATGACCGGAATCAGCGACAGGCCGATGATCGGAATATGCGCGCCGATGATGAATGCCACCGCCTTGCGGATGTTGTCGAAGATTCTCCGTCCGAGTCGCACCGCTTTCACAATCGAGGCGAATTCGTCGTCCAGCAGCACCAGTGCCGCCGATTCGCGCGCGACATCGGTGCCGCGCCTGCCCATCGCGATGCCGATGTGCGCCGCCTTCAGTGCTGGCGCGTCGTTCACACCATCGCCGGTCATCGCAACGATTTCGCCCGCCGCTTTCAGCGCATTCACCAGCCGCAACTTTTGCTGCGGCGTCACGCGGCAGAAAATGTTGACTGTGCCGATGCGGGTTTGCAGCGCCGCATCATCCAGCTTGTCGAGCTCGGTCCCGGTCAGGATGCCGTGGTCGAAGCTGATGCCGGCCTGCCGCGCGATGTTTTGCGCCGTGGCCGGATAGTCGCCTGTGATCATCACCACGCGGATGCCGGCGGCGCGGCATTCATCGACGGCAGCGCGCACGTTCGCGCGCAACGGATCGGCCAGTCCGATCAGGCCCAGGAATTCGAATTCGAAATCGTGCTGGATCTGCGGTAGGTCGGCATGGCGGAAAGATGCCTTCGCCACAGCCAGCACGCGCAGGCCTTGCGCAGCCATCGCATCGACCTGCGCGGTGATGCTGGCGATGGCGGCATCGTCCAGATGGCACAGGTCGAGCACCGCCTCTGGCGCGCCCTTGGCGGCGATGACGTAATTTTCACGATCGGGCGATTGCCACACGCGCGACATCGCCAGCAACTCGCGTGACAGCGGATATTCCTCCACCAGCGTCCAGCCATCGTGAATATGTTCGGTGCCATCGAGCACCGCACGGCCGGTCTGCTGGATCGCGCTCTCCATTGGATCGAACGGATCGCGCTGGCTGGAAAGCATCGCAAATTCCAGCGTTTCGTGGAAAGTTTCGGCGAAATTCTCCGGTTTTGCTGCGTCGCTGCGGTCGAATGCATGGGTTTGTCCATCGGCCACGATTTGCGCTAGCGTCATCCGGTTTTCGGTCAGCGTGCCGGTCTTGTCCACGCATAGCACGGTGGCCGAACCGAGCATCTCGATGGCCGGGATGCGCCGCGTCAGCACCTGGCTTTGCGCAATGCGCCACGCACCTAGGCCGAGGAAGATCAATAGCACCAGCGGGAATTCGGCCGGCATGATGCCCATCGCCAATGTCAGTCCGGCCAGGATGCCATTCAGCCAGTCGCCGTGGGTCGCGCCATACCAGAGCGCCAGCACAATCACCAGCGAAATGCTCACCAGCGCGACGCGGCGCACCGCGCGCGCCGTTTCCGCCTGCACGTTGCTCGGTTCTTCATGTTGCGTTGCCAGCGCCTGGCCGATGCTGCCGAGCGCGGTGTTTTCCGCCGTTGCCAGCACTCGCGCCACGCCCTTGCCTTGCACCACCATCGTGCCTGAAAAGAGGACCGGCTGGCCGTCGCCGCCAGGCTTGGCCGCATCCGTCAGCATCGGGCAATCAGACGCCAGTTTTTGCACCGGCACCGATTCGCCGGTCAAGAGCGATTCATCCACATAGAGGTTCAAGCCGTCGAGCAGCAGCGCATCGGCCGGCACGCGGTCGCCCTCGGACAGCAGGATCAGATCGCCCGTCACCACTTCGCGCCCGGCGATGCGGCGCTCGTTGCCATCGCGGATCACCAGCGCGCGCGGGCTGGACAGGTCGCGCAGTGCTTCAAGCGTGCGCTCGCATTTGCGCTCCTGGAAAAAGCTCAAGCCCATCACCACCACCACTGAGCCGAGCAGGATGATGGCGTCTTGCAGGTTGCCGAGGAACAGGTAAATCCCGCCGCAGGTGGAGAGCAGCAGGAACATCGGTTCGCTCACTACGCTCCAGGCAATCGCCAGCAGCGAGCGCGGTTTGGCCGACGGCAGTTCGTTCGCGCCGTTGGCGTCGAAGCGGCGGCGCGCTTCGGCTTCGCTCAGGCCCTGCTCGATGAATTTGCGCATGGCAACAGAAGGAGGAAGGATGGGTTTGCATCAGGCTACCGTTTTCATCATACGCCGCGTTGCGCGAGGTCAAAAGGGGGCTGGATGGCGGTTATTCGGCCCCAAGTGCGTTCATGTCGCCGAATTTTGAACGTGTGGCGGGGGGTATATGGTCAAAACATGTTGCTTGGCCACGATTTTTCTGGGGGTTTAAAAATACAGGAGGGAGTATATTTTTTGACCTTAATGACCAAAATGGCGGTTTGGGTCAGTTGTTTTTGGTCGCTCGCGGGCTTGCCGTGGTGCCGGCGAATGTCAGCCGACGGTCTGGCGCAGAGCTGGGCTGGTGCGCATGCTGTCGAGCTGCGCATCCAGCAGCCGGGTGCCATCTTTGATCAGGTCGAAGTGATCCGGCGTGAGCAGCCAGGTGTTGATCATGCCGTCGTAGGCGACATGCATCACGATGCTGGCCATGCGGATGTCGAGTTCAGCTGGCAGCTGTCCTTTTACCTGCGCGTGCGCCAGCGCGCGCTGGGTCGCTTCGCGGCCATGCAGCAGCCAGTCGCGCTGATATTGCAGGATGGGGTCGTTCGCGTCGAGATATTCGCAGCGGTGGAACAGGATGGTCAGCACCTTGCGGTAATGCGGATTGTCGATGATTTGCTGGCGGATGCCTAGGCTGCTGGTGCGCATCTGGCCGAGCGGATCAGTCGTTTTTTCGTCGGCAATGGCTTCTATTTTTTCCCGGATCGGCGTGCGCACGCGTTCGCACATCGCGTTGAACAGGTCGGCCTTGTTCTTGAAGTGCCAGTAGATTGCGCCGCGGGTGACGCCGGCTGCCTGAGCGACATCGTTCAACGACGTGTTGGAAACACCCTTGTCGAAAAATACATCTTCCGCCGCATCGAGTATGCGTTCACGGGTTTCCTGCGCCTTTTCCTTCGTATTGCGAGCCATGACTTCCTGAAAAATTACATACATTCATGATTGTATGTATAATAGCACCAGTTGCTTCACTAGCGTTAATAAATATCAAAGCATGCCAATTACGCGTCCGTAAATTGGTCTGACTTTTTAGCCAGCCAATCAGTTTACAACGCCTTCTCTGCCAGAGTCCTCATGAAATCACGTTACCGTTTAGCTTTGCTTGGCGCAGCCGTCGCCTTCACTTCCCTTCTTGCAGGTTGTGGTGACAAATCCCAGGGCGGACAGCGTCCGCGGACCGAGGTTGCCATCGTCACGATCGCGCCCGAGCGCATGGGCATCACCAACGAATTGCCAGGCCGGCTGGAGGCGAACCGCGTGGCGCAGGTGCGCGCGCGGGTGGCTGGCATCGTGCTCAAGCGCATGTTCAAGGAAGGCAGCGAGGTCAAGGAAGGCCAAGTGCTGTTCCAGATCGACCCGGCGCCGTACCAGGCGGCATTGAACAGCGCGAAGGCGACGCTGGCGAAGGCCGAGGCGAACCTGACGCAAGCCAGCCTGAAGCTGGAGCGTTATGAACCGCTGGTGAAGATCAATGCCATCAGCAAGCAGGAATACGATGAAGTGGTGGCGGCGCACAAGCAAGCCAAGGCGGACGTCGTGGCTGGCAAGGCAGCGGTGACCACGGCCAGCCTGAACCTTGGTTATGCACGCGTGACCGCGCCGATTTCAGGCCGCATCGGCCGCGCGCTGGTGACCGAGGGCGCGCTGGTCGGGCAGGGTGACGCAACCCCGCTGGCGCTGATCCAGCAGGACGACAGGATGTACGTGAACCTGACGCAGACCGGAGCCGAAGTGGCCAAGCTGCGGCAAGCATTGAAGGATGGCAAGCTGAAGGCGGCGTCGAAGAACGAGGCGCAGGTGAGCCTGGTGCTGGACGATGGCAGCATTTACCAGAAGACCGGCACGCTGCTGTTTTCCGATATCACGGTGGATGAATCGACCGGCACGGTAACTTTGCGCGCGATCTTCCCGAATCCGGATCGGGCGCTGATGCCGGGCACGTTCGTTCGCGCGCGCTTGCAGCAGGGGGTAGATGAGCAGGCGCTGGCGGTGCCGCAGCAGGCGGTGTTGCGCACCAACGAAGGTTCGAGCGTGATGGTGGTGGGCGCGGAAGACAAGGTCGAGTCGCGCACGGTGACAACCGCATCGGCCATTGGCGACAAGTGGGTGATCGCGTCCGGCCTGAAGGCGGGCGATCGAGTGATTGTCGAAGGCTTGCAGAAGGTTCGCGTTGGCATGCCGGTCAAGCCGGTCGAATGGAAACCGGGCGCGAAGGCGGAAGAAAAGCCGGCTGATGCTCCGGCGGACAAGCCAGCCGACAACAAGCCGGCCGGGAAAGCCGCAGAAAAACCGGCAGAAGCCGCTGCCAGCGCGCCAGCCAAGGCAGCCGGTTCCGCCAGCGCTGCCTCGCAGCCAGCCAAACAGTAAGGGAGCCGCAGCATCATGGCAAAATTCTTTATCGATCGCCCGGTATTTGCCTGGGTGATCGCGATCTTCATCATGCTCGGCGGCATCCTGTCGATCACGGTGCTGCCGATATCACAGTATCCGCAGATCGCGCCGCCGCAGGTGACGGTTACCGCTACCTATCCGGGCGCGTCGGCCAAAACGCTGGAAGACAGCGTGACCTCGATCATCGAGCAGGAAATGAACGGCGCCGAAGGCTTGCAGTACATGGAGTCGCTCAGCCAGAGCAATGGCCAGGCGCAAATCACCGTCACCTTCAAGGCGGGCGTGAACGTCGAACTGGCGGCGGTGGACGTACAGAACCGCATCAAGCGGGTCGAGGCGCGTCTGCCGGATTCGGTCCGGCAGCAGGGCGTGCTGGTCAACAAGGCGAATAACAATACGCTGATGTTCGTAAACATGTATTCGGAGGATGGTGCGCTCGATCCGATTGCACTGGGCGATTACCTGTCGCGCAACGTGATCAACGAGATCAAGCGCGTGCCGGGCGTGGGCGATATCAACCTGTTCGGCAGCGAAAAGGCGATGCGCATCTGGATCGATCCGGTGAAACTGTCCGGGCTGAAACTGTCGCCGTCGGACGTAACTGCCGCGATCAAAGGGCAGAACGCGCAGGTGTCGTCCGGTTCGCTGGCGGCGCTGCCGAATACCGGCAAGGAACCGATCACCGCGACGGTGGTGGTGTCCGGTCAATTGCAGACGGCGGAACAGTTTGGCAATGTGGTGCTGCGGGCGAACACGGACGGTTCGGTGGTGCGGATGCGTGATGTCGCACGGATTGAACTGGGCGGGCAGTCGTATGACACGACCGCGCGCTTAAACGGCAAGACGGTTTCCGGTTTTGGCGTGATGCCGACCGCGACCGCCAATGCGCTCGAAACGGCGACCGCGGTCAAGGCGAAGATGGATGAACTGTCGAAGTACTTCCCGCCTGGCGTCAAGCATGTGGTGCCGTATGACACCACCAAATTCGTCAATGTGTCGATCCATGAAGTGGTGAAGACGCTGCTGGAAGCGGTGGTGCTGGTGTTCATCGTGATGTATCTGTTCCTGCAGAACATTCGCTATACCATCATCCCCACGATTGCGGTGCCGGTGGCCCTGCTCGGCACGTTCGCGGTGCTGAACGCGCTCGGGTATTCGATCAACGTGCTGACGATGTTCGGCATGGTGTTGGCGATCGGCATTCTGGTGGACGATGCGATCGTGGTGGTTGAAAACGTAGAGCGGATCATGGCGACCGAAGGGCTGGGGCCGCGCGAGGCAACGGCAAAGGCGATGGGGCAGATCACCGGCGCAATTGTCGGCATCACCGTGGTGCTGATCGCGGTGTTCATTCCGATGGCATTCTTCGGTGGCGCGGTCGGTGCGATTTACCGCCAGTTCTCAGTCTCGATGGTGGCGTCGATGGTATTTTCGGCCATCATCGCGCTGTCGCTGACGCCGGCGCTGTGCGCGACCATCCTGAAGCCGATTCCGCAAGGCGCGCATCACGAAGCGAAAGGCGTTTTCGGCTGGTTCAACCGCAAATTCAATGCGACCACCGTCGGCTATGAGCGCCTTGTCACCGGCATGCTGGGCAAGCTGCTGCGCTGGATGCTGGTGTATGGCGCGATTGCGGTCGTGATGGCGCTGCTGTACTGGCGGCTGCCGACCTCGTTCCTGCCGAACGAAGATCAGGGCTATATCCTGACCAACATCCAGTTGCCGCCGGGCGCGTCGGCCAGCCGGACATCCGAAGTGCTAAAGGAAGTCGAGGCGCATTTCGCCAAGGAACCGGGCGTGGCGGACGTGGTGGCTGTTACCGGCTTCAGCTTCTCCGGCCGAGGGCAGAATGCCGGTCTGGCATTCGTGCCGCTGAAGGACTGGAGCGAACGCGGTTCGAACGATTCCGCGCAGGCGATCGTCGGTCGCGCGTTTGGCAAGTTCATGCAGATCCGCGATGCGATGGTATTCCCGGTGAATCCGCCGCCGATCCGCGAACTGGGCAACGCCACCGGCTTCGTGTTCCGCCTGCAGGATCGCGGCGGCATGGGGAACGATGCGCTGGTGGCGGCGCGCAACCAGCTGCTCGGCATGGCGGCGCAAAGCAAGGTATTGAAGGGGGTGCGACCAGAAGGGCTGGACGATACGCCGCAGCTTGAAGTGGTGATCGATCGCGACAAGGCGAACGCGCTCGGCGTGACCTTTGCCGACATCAACTCGGCGCTGTCGATCGCGCTTGGCTCGTCATATGTGAACGACTTCGACAGCAACGGTCGTCAGCAGCGCGTCATCGTCCAGATTGATGCGCCGCAGCGGATGCGACCGGAAGACATCAGCAATATTTACGTGCGCAATGCGAAGGGCACGATGGTGCCGTTCTCGGCTTTCTCGAACAGCAAATGGAGCACCGGCCCGGTGCAACTGGTGCGCTACAACGGCTATCCGGCGATGCGCATTTCCGGCGAGCCGGCCGCTGGCCAGAGTACCGGCGCGGCGATGGAAGAGATGGTGGCGCTGATGGCGAAATTGCCGCCGGGCTTCGGCTACGAATGGACCGGCCAGTCGCTGGAGGAAAAAGTCTCCGGCGGACAGGCGCCGATGCTGTATGCGCTGTCGATGCTGGCGGTGTTCCTGTGCCTGGCGGCGTTGTATGAAAGCACGTCGATTCCGGTAGCGGTGATGCTGGTCGTGCCGCTGGGCGTGTTCGGTGCGTTGCTGGGGATGACGGTGCGCGGCTTGCCGAACGACGTTTATTTCAAGGTTGGCCTGATTGCGACCATCGGTCTGTCGGCCAAGAACGCGATCCTGATCATCGAATTCGCGAAGGATCTGGAGGCGCAGGGCAAGGGCTTGATCCGTTCGACGCTGGAAGCGGTGCGATTGCGTTTCCGGCCGATCATCATGACTTCGCTCGCCTTCATTCTCGGTGTGGTGCCGCTGGTGATTTCCACGGGCGCCGGCTCGGCCGCGCAGCACGCGATTGGCACCGGCGTGATGAGCGGCATGATTGCCGCGACCGTGCTGGCCGTGTTTCTGGTGCCGGTGTTCTTTGTCGTCATTCGTACGGCGTTCAAGGGCAGCGAACGCCAGCGGCGGATGTATGCCAAAAATCAGACTCAACAAGAGGAGCCGCAGCGTGAACAGTAAGCGCGTGAACCGATTGATCATGGCCATGGTCGCCGCCGGCACCCTGTCGGCGTGCAGCATGGCGCCGACCTATGAACGCCCGGCGGCGCCAGTGTCGGGCGAATTCCCGGCGCAGGGCAAGACCACCGAACGCCGCGCAACCGACATCGGCTGGCGCGAGTTCTTCAAGGATGCTCGCCTGCAGGCGCTGATTGCCACCGGGCTGGAACACAACCGCGATTTGCGCGTGGCGGTGCTGCGGATCGAGGAAGCGCGCGCGCTGTATGGCGTCGCTCGCGCCGACCGGTTGCCGACCATCAACGCCACCGGCACCGGATCACGTGCGCGAACGCCTGCGGATTTGTCCAGCACCGGCGCGATTCAGACCAGTGCGCGCTACGACGTTGGCGTTACGCTGGCATCGTTTGAAGTCGATCTCTTTGGCCGCGTCAAAAGCCTGAGCGACTCGGCGCTGGCGAACTACCTTGCAAGCGAGGAAGCGCAGCGCGCGGCCACCATCAGCCTTGTGTCCGAAATTGCCAAGGCGTATCTGGCCGAACGCGCGTATGCCGAACAGCTCGAACTTGTGCAGCGCACCTATGATTCGCGTCAGCAAAGTTACCAGCTGGCGAAAATGCGGCACGAAGTCGGCGCCACGTCGAAGCTCGATCTGGTGCAATATGAATCGCTGCTGCAAGCGGCGAAAGTGTCCCTGGTGACGCTGCAAAGGCAGCGCGCGCAGGCGGAAAACGCGCTGGTGGTATTGATCGGCAAGCCGCTTGACAGCACGCTGCCGCCGCCGCAACCGTTGTCTGCCCAAGGGGTCCTCAACGATATCCCCGCCGGTCTGCCGTCCGAACTGCTCGCGAACAGGCCTGATTTGCTGCAGGCCGAGCAGACACTGATGGCTGCCAACGCCAACATCGGCGCCGCGCGCGCAGCGTTCTTCCCGCGCATTGCGCTGACCGCTGGTCGCGGTACTGCCAGCAGCGAACTCTCCGGTCTGTTCAATGCCGGTTCCGGCGCATGGTCGTTCGCGCCATCGATCGTGCTGCCGATTTTCGATTTTGGCCGCAACCTGAACAATCTTGATCTGGTCGAGGCACGCAAGAACATCGCGGTCGCGCAGTATGAAAAGGCGGTGCAGGTGGCGTTCCGCGAAGTGGCCGACGCGCTGATTGCACGCGGATTGCTGGAACAGCAGGTTGAAGCGCAGGCGGCGGTGACGACGGCGGAAACGGAACGGGTGAAACTGTCGCAGGCGCGCTATGACAGCGGCATCGCCAATTCGCTCGATTTGCTCGACGCGCAACGGCAACTGTTCGCGGCGGAACAGACGCTGGTGCAGACGCGCCTGTTGCGGCTGACGAACGCAATCGATCTGTACCGTTCGCTCGGTGGCGGCCTGCTCGAAGGCAAGGCTGAAACCGTGAAAGCCGCTGCGGCACAACCGGCTGGCCAGTCGGCGGCAGTGGTGGCAAAACCGGCGGACAAACCGACAGACAAATCAGTGGACAAAGCGGTTTCGGCGCCAGTCAAGTGATGAATCGGTAGGGGTATGTATCAAAAACATATTGCCTGGCCTCAATTTTGCTGGCTGTTTTAAAATACTGCCCCTAGTATATTTTTGACCCTTATTGCACAAAAACGGAGTTTGGGTCAGTTATTTTTGGTTTGCGCCACGGCAAGGCGGTTGGTTGGATGGAACAGGTCGGCGAAGAACGGTATCGCCAGCCGCCAGTGCCGCGCGTGGTGCGGTCAGGCATCGGGCCAGGATTTTCTTGACTTGTGCCTGGATGGTCGCATCCAGCGCCTGCCATTCATTTCACGCCGATTCCTTGAAAAGTCGGCAGGGGAATCAGAGTTCATCGAGTGATATGCCCATCGACGGCTCCTGCTGGCGGGGGCGTACCGGTTCCGCCAGAGCGAGCTCTTCCAGCCTTTTCATCAGCGCGGCTAGCTGCGTGCCTTGACCCATTCCGCCAGTCCGCCGCGAACCAGCGTGGCTGTGTCGACCACGCCTTTTTCCGTGATCAGGCCGGTGACCAGTTCGGCCGGCGTGACGTCGAACGCAGGGTTGCGGATCTGCACCCCTTCCGGCGCCCAGCGGCAGTCGCGGAAGCCCTTGACTTCGTCCGGATGGCGTTCTTCGATCGGGATGTCGGCGCCGGTGGCAAGCGTGAGGTCGATGGTCGACAGCGGGCAGGCGACATAAAACGGAATGCCGTGCCGCGCGGCCAGCACGGCGACCATGTAGGTGCCGATCTTGTTGGCGACGTCGCCGTTCGCGGCCACGCGGTCGGTGCCGACCACGACCGCATCAATCTCGCCGCGGCTCATCAGATGGCCGGACATGTTGTCTGAGATCAGTGTTACCGGAATGTTTTCCTGCACCATTTCCCACGCGGTCAGCCGCGCGCCTTGCAGGAACGGCCGGGTTTCGTCGGCAATGACCGAGATTTTCTTACCGGCTTCGACCGCAGAGCGGAACACGCCGAGCGCGGTGCCATGTCCGGCGGTGGCGAGCGCGCCGGCATTGCAGTGCGTGAGCACGCGCACGCCATCGGGCAGCAGCGCCGCGCCGTGCGCGCCCATCGCGCGGTTGATGCGGATGTCTTCCGCTAGCATTTCGTGCGCTTCGGCCAGCAGGCGCTGCGCTATCTCGGGTTGGCCGGCGCCGATGCCGCAGGATTCCCATGCGCGGCGCATCCGGGCCAGCGCCCAGAACAGGTTGACCGCGGTCGGACGGCTGGCGGCGAGCAGGCCGAAACCATGGTTCATCGCGGTGGCGAACACTTCCGGCAGCATGTGCTGCATCCGCAGCGCCTCGAGCGCGACACCATAGGCGGCAGCGACGCCAATCGCCGGCGCGCCGCGCACCACCATGTCGCGAATCGCCGCGGCAACGCTGGCGGCGGAATCGGCGCTAACGTAGTCGAACGACAGCGGCAGGATGCGCTGGTCGATCATTTCCAGCCGGCCGTCGCGCCAGCGCATGGTTTCCACTGTGGACGACTGCATTCGTTCAATCTCCCTCGAACTCGCACTGCGTGAACACCTTGTAGCCCTTGCCTTGCAGGCGCGAGTTGCCGCCGATGTCGGGCAGGTCGATCACGAATGCGCATTCGACGACTTCGCCGCCCACGTCTTCGATCAGGCTAGCCGCCGCTTCGGCCGTACCGCCGGTGGCCAGCAGATCATCGACCAGCAGCACGCGTTCGCCGCGCGAGATGGCATCCATGTGGATCTCGATGCGATCGACGCCATATTCGAGTTCATAATCCTTGCCGACCGTTTCCGCCGGCAGCTTGCCTTTTTTGCGGATCGGCACGAAGCCGACGCCAAGCAGGTAAGCCAGCGGCGCGCCGATGATGAAGCCGCGCGATTCGATGCCGGCAACCTTGTCTATTTTCATGTCCTGGTAGCGCGCGGCGAGCTGGTCGATCGCGATGCGCAGGCCGACCGGATCTTTCAGCAGCGTGGTGATGTCGCGGAACTGAATGCCCTTTTTGGGGTAATCGGGAATAGTACGGATGCGTGAGGTGAGTGGCATGGCGGCTCCTGAAAAGTGGTTAGCTGGACGGCTTGCCGGCCCATTGGCCGTAACTGCCGAATTGTTCGATGACGGCGCGCATCTGCGCGTCGGTCAGGATTTGGGGCGTGCCGATTTGCAGCACGCGCCAGTATTGTTCGCACAGCGATTCGACTTCGATCGCGATCGCCAGCGCATCATCGAGGTCGCGGCCAAGCGCGATCATGCCGTGGTGCGCCAGCAGGCATCCCTTGCGGCCATCGAGCGCAGCCAGCGCGGCATCGGACAGCGCCTGGCTGCCGAACAGCGCATACGGTGCGCAGCGGATGGTATCGCCGCCGGCGGCGGCAATCATGTAATGGAATGGCGGAATTTCCAGTTGCTGGCAGGCGAGCGTGGTGGCGAAGGTCGAGTGCGCATGCACCACCGCGCCGATTTCCGGCCGCGCGGCGAGAATGTCGCGATGGATGCGCCATTCGCTGCTGGGTTTAAATTCGCTGTCGGTGTTGCCGTCAAAATCGAGCAGCACCATTGAGTCGGGCGTCATCGTCTCTGGCGGCAAGCCGGATGGCGTGACCAGTAAACCATCGCTACAGCGCAGGCCGATGTTGCCGGAGGCGCCGCGGTTCAGTCCGAGTGCAACCAGCTGGCGCGCTGCGGCCAGCATCGCACCGCGCAGCGCGGTTTCATCCGCTTGCGCTACGGCATTCATCGGTTCAGCACGCGGCCGGCAACGGCGTCGAGCTTTGCCACCAGTTCCGGATCGCGCCCCTGCGGACTGGTAATCAGCGCGTGTTCAAGTGCCGAGCGACACGAACAGCCGGCGGCTTCGCCATCCTTTGCCAGCAGCGGGACGGCGTGGCTGACCAGCGCGCGTGCGCGGTCAGCATTTTCCATCAGCACGGTGATGATTTGCGTGACGGTGACATTGTCGTGATCAGGGTGCCAGCAGTCGTAATCGGTCACCATTGCCACCGTCGCGTAGCAGATCTCGGCTTCGCGTGCGAGCTTCGCTTCCGGCATGTTGGTCATGCCGATCACGTCGCACTGCCACTGGCGGTACATTTCCGATTCGGCCAGGCTGGAAAACTGCGGGCCTTCCATCGCCAGATAGGTGCCGCCGCGCACGGCGTTGATGCCCGCCTGCTTGGCCGCGATTTCAATGTGATCGCCGAGGCGTTTGCAGACCGGATGCGCCATCGACACATGCGCGACGCAGCCGCTGCCGAAAAACGATTTGTTACGTGCGAATGTACGGTCGATGAATTGATCGACTATGACAAACATGCCTGGCTGCAAATGCTCGCGCAGCGAACCGACTGCGCCGACCGAGATGATGTCGGTCACGCCGGCACGTTTCATGGCATCGATGTTGGCGCGATAGTTGATTTCAGACGGCGGCACGCGGTGCGCCCGGCCGTGGCGCGGCAGGAATACGACCTGCTGGCCGCCAAGTTCTCCGAACAGCAATTCGTCCGATGGTTCGCCAAACGGTGAACTGACCTTTTCCCAGCGCGTGTTGCTCAGTCCGTCGATGTTGTAAACGCCACTGCCGCCGATTACGCCGATTACGCCGATTACGCTCATGATGAATGTCCAGATGGTTTGTTGTGTGGCGGACAATCCGCCGGCAGGTGATGAGTGTAATGGCGCGTTGATGGCGAATGCAAGAGGCGCCTTCGTGGCTCAACCCGATAAAAGCGCCATTTTGTCACCAAAACATCACCCGGTTACAGGTAAAATGGCAACTTCTTGCTGGATGGATGCACTGATTCATCCGGACTGGTGGATGTCATCATCTGCAAATTTTCATAATGTAATTCTGCGGCCGGCGGGCAATTCATAATGTCATGAGCGATACAACAAACATCCTGGCGAAACAACGCTCGACTCTCCAGCGGATGATGCGGGTATTCCTGCCAGCGGCGCTGTTAATCTGCTTTTGCGCCTTTTTCATCCATCAGGCCGAAGTCGAGCGGCAGCACGCCGAGCACGCCAGTCGCGAACAGGAAGCGGTTCGCGCTGGTACGGTCGCGATTAACCGCATGCTGCAGGTGGTCGGACGCGATTTGCTGTATCTCGCCGGACGCCATCAAATTCAGCAACTGGTCGATTCGCCGAGCGAGGAGGCAATGGAAAACCTTGCGACGCAATGGGCAAGGTTTTCGCAGGCGAACCAGGTGTACAACAAGATCCGCTGGATCGACGAAACCGGCATGGAGCGGCTGCGCATTGATTATGCCGAGCCGGAACCGCTGGTCGTGCCGAAAGCAAAATTGCAGAACAAGGGCGATCGCTATTTTTTCACCCGCACCAACAAGTTACAGGAAAACGAGATTTTCGTTTCGCCGCTGGATTTGAACGTCGATAACAACCAGATCGAAGTGCCGCACCATCCGAACATCCGTTTCGGCATGCCTGTGTTCGACAGCAATGGCAAGCGCCGCGGCATCATTTTGCTGAATTATTCGGCACGCGATTTGCTCAAGCGTTTCGAACAGGAAACCGGCGAGCGCAGCAACCCGACCTGGCTGGTGAATCAGGATGGCTACTGGCTCAAGGGCGCGAGCCACGATGACGAATATGGCTTCATGTTCAAGCGCGACGACCTGACGATGGGACGGCGTCACGCCGAGGCATGGAAGCGCATTACCGCCAGCGAAAAGGGGCAGTTTGAAACGCCGGAAGGATTGTGGACTTTTGCCACGGTTTCACCATTGCACGAATGGCAGAACACCAGCAATGGCAAATCGCGCGGGTTTTTAATCGTGATCGGCAGCCAGGGACAGGCGGACGAGTACGCATGGAAATCGGTATCGTTGCTGCCGATGGCGGATTACGACGCCGGATTGTTGATGTTCAGGCTGACGCTTGGCGGCGGCACGCTGCTGCTTCTGGTGCTGTTTTTTGCCGTTACCTGGCGCATGTCTCACGTCGCTCATGCAAGGGAGCGCATCCAGAGCGAACTGACTGTCGCGACCGACATTCAGGCCAGCCTGCTGCCACGGCTGTTCCCCGCCTTTCCGGAACGTCCGGAATTCGACATCTATGCGCTGATGGAACCGGCGAAGGAAGTCGGCGGCGATTTCTACGATTTCTTTTTCATTGACGACACGCACCTGTGCTTCCTGGTGGCTGATGTTTCCGACAAGGGAGTGCCGGCGGCACTGTACATGATGGTGGCGAAAACCCTGCTGAAATCCGAAGGGCAGCGTTTGGGCGAGCCGGATCAGATGCTGGCATCGGTCAACAACACGCTGGCGGCCGACAATGACCGCTGCATGTTCGTGACCGTGCTGTGCGCGATCCTGAACACGAAAACGGGCGAAGTGCGCATGGCCAATGCCGGCCACAATCCGCCGCTGCTGCTTGATTCGCAAGGCGTTCGCTATCTGCATCCGAAGGCGGGCATCGTGCTGGGGCCGATGGCTGACGTCAGGTATGAAGCCGAGCGGCTGGTATTGCAGCCGGGCGACACATTGTTTCTTTACACCGACGGCGTGACTGAAGCGAAGAACTGGGAAGATGAACTGTATGGCGAAGCACGATTGCTGCGGGCATTGCAGCAATGCCCGGATACGGACGTGACCAAAACGATCCATTACATCAGTGCAGACGTTAATCACCATGTGGCTGGCGCGCCGCAGTCGGATGATGTGACGATGCTGGCGATTACGTATCACGGAATGGCGGTTGAACAGAGGCTGGAAAAATAAAGATGAAGAGCACGATAAGGCTGGTTTGGCTTTGCATGATGATGGTGATGGCGCTTGCAGGTTGTGGCAAGGGGGAGAGCGTCATCAGCGTTCCGGATGATGCGCACGACAAGCGCATTGGCGTGATGACCGGCGCGATTGGCGAAACGATTGCGAAAACCCGTTTCCCGAGAGCAGAGGTCAAGAGTTTTGACGACATCATGGATGGCGTCGCCGCCATCAAATCGGGGCAGATCGACGCCATCATCACGGCTTATCCGACGGCAATCAACATAGCGAAAAGAAATGCCGAATTGCAGATGCTGTCCGAACGGATGGGGAACGAGGATACCGCAGTTGCGATCAGGAAGGACGACGACCAGTTGCTGGCAGATGTGAACCGGATCATCGCTGAACTGGAGCGCGACGGCACGCTGGCATCGATGCAAAAACGCTGGCTGAAGACGGATCTGTCGCCGTATGAAGAAATGGACATTGCCGTTCTGACCGAAGGGAAACCGATCAAGGTCGGTGTGAGCGCAACGCGCGAGCCGCTGAGCTTTGTGGACAGGAATGGCAAGGTTACTGGCCTCGACGGTGAATTGGCGCGATTGATCGGTGCCAAGTTGCAACGGCCGGTGGAATTTCACGACATGAAATTCATGGCGCTGATTCCTGCGCTGCAGTCGGGCAAGGTCGACCTGATCATTAGCGGCATGAATGCCACGGCGGAACGGAAAAAAAGCGTGAATTTTTCGCAAGCCTATTTTGCGAATGCGCAGGTAATGATTGTCAAGAAGCCATCCGGCGAACAGGCGAAGGCAGACGGGGCAGCATCGAAGGATCCCGCGTCTGGCAATGAACTGGAAATACTCCAGCAGACCGCAGGCAAAAAGATTGCCGTGATGACGGGGTCGACTGGCGAGATGACGGCGACGGCGAAATTCCCCAAGGCCGATCTCAAGCGTTTTGACGATGCGGCCGATACCGTGGTCGCCGTCAAAACCGGGCAGGCGGATGCGGCGGTCATTTCCTACTCGTCCAAACCGCTGATTTTGCGGGCGCACCCGGAAATGCGCGTGTTGCCGGATCGTTTGCTGGAAGAACAGATTGCGATGGCGGTCAAGAAGGGCAATGGCGCACTGCTCAATGACATCAACCGTATCATTGATGAACTGAAGGCGGATGGCACGCTGGCCGCAATGGAAAAACGCTGGATGAAGGATGATTCTTCGGCTTATGAAGCGCGGGAAATTCCGGCGGTAAAGGAAGGGAATACGCTGCGGGTTGGCGTGACGGCCACGCTTGAGCCATTCATTTTCGTGGATGGCAAAGGGCGGCTTGTCGGCCACGACGAGGAATTGGCGCGAATTATCGGCATGAAGCTGAAGCGACCGGTGGAATTCATCGACATGAAATTCACGGCGCTGATTCCTGCACTGCAATCCGGCAAAATCGATGTGATTATCAGTGAGATGACGGCGACCGACGAGCGGCGCAAATCGGTCGATTTTACCCATCCGTACTTTGTCAATACGCAGTTGCTGCTGGTGAAGAAAGCTGGTGCCCCAGCGGCCACTGCGCCAGCGGAAAAAAGCGCCGGCACTTCTGGGGGCGAGATTGCGAATCTGGCACAAATCAATGGCCGGCGCATCGGTGTTTTGTCCGGCTCGGCCGGCGATCTGGCTGCGCGCAAGCATTTCCCGCAGGCCAGCTTCCAGGTGATGAATTCAGGGACAGATGCAGCGCTGGCGCTGAAAACGCACAAGGTCGATGCCTTCGTGTACGACAAAAGCGTGTTGCTCAATCTGGTGGAGAAGAATCCGGAGCTGGTGATTTTGGAACAGCCGGTGGCGAAGCTGGAAGTCGCGGCTGCGATCAGCAAGGAAAACACGGCTTTGCTGGGCGAGGTGAACCGGGCGCTGGAGGCATTGAAAAAAGATGGCTCGCTGCAGCGCTTGAGACAGAAATGGGTCGATTCAAAAGATACGGCATCGCGGCAGTTGCCGCCCGCGAAGCGCGAGCCGGCGGGCAAGCGTGGCGTGCTGCGTCTTGGAACCTACGCGATCTTCGAACCATTTTCGTATCAGGCCAATGGACGCATCATTGGTCTGGACATTGAACTGGCGAACCTGATTGGCGAGAAAATCGGTAGGCGGGTTGAGGTGATCGACATGCATTTCGAGGCGCTGATCCCCGCGCTGCAGGCAGGAAAAATTGATCTCGCGCTGGCCAATTTCAACGTGACCGACGAGCGCAAGAAGCTGGTGAATTTCTCCCTGCCCTATATCGAGAACGACATTTCTGCGCTGGTCAGAAAGGGCAGTCCGGCTGGGGCTGCCAGCGCACCCGGTAAACCTGCGGAAACAGCCGCAGCGGCGAGTGCCGGCCCGATTCAACTGGCCACTCCGGCCGACTTGAAGGGCAAGCGACTTGGGGTGCTGCTCGGCTCGGTGCACGACACCTATGCAATGAAACACTATCCGGATGCCACCATCCTGCAGTACAAATCCCCGTCCGACATGGTATTGGCGGTCAAGTCCGGCAAGGTCGATGCATCGTTCTATACGCGCGAAACCTTGCTGGAGGTGCTGCGCGGCGATGATGAACTCGGGCTGGTGGGTGATTCGCTGTATCCGGTGCCGATCGGCATGGGATTCAACAAAGGCAACGACCCGCTGCGTGAACAGTTCAACGATTTCCTCAAGCAGATCAAGCAGAACGGCGTGTATGACGACATGGTCAACCGCTGGATCAAACAGGGTAATACGGCGATGCCTGCCATTGCAAAATCGAAGACCAATGGCGTGCTGGTGGTCGGCACGGTGAGCGACAAGGGCTTGCCGTTTACCACGGTCAAGGATGGCAAGCTGATTGGGTTCGATATCGAACTGAGCGAGCGGTTTGCCGCCCATATCGGCAAGGAAATCAGGTTTGCCGACATGGAATTCGGCAGCTTGATTGCCGCCGTTTCGACCAACAAGATAGACATGATTGCCAGCACGCTGATGCTGACCGAAGAACGGCAAAAACAGATCGCGTTTTCGGATGTGTACTACGAAATGGGGTCGAACATTTTTGCACTGAAAAAGAACATCGTCAGTAAGGAAGTGCCTGCTGCCGCGAAGCCGGAAGAGGATTCGTTCTTCAGCGGTGTGGCAAAGAGCTTCCATAGCAACATCATTCAGGAAAACCGCTATCTGCTGATTCTGGACGGTCTGAAAGTGACGGTGCTGATCGCCATCCTGTCCTCGATCTTCGGCACGGCGCTCGGGGCGCTGGTGTGCTTCATGCGGATGTCGAACAAGGTCGTGCTGAATGTTCCTGCCGGTTGGTATATCTCGTTGTTGCGCGGCACGCCGGTGCTGGTGCTATTGATGCTGATTTTCTATGTGGTGTTCGCTTCGGTGGATATCAGTCCGGTACTGGTTGCCGTGATCGCTTTCGGGATGAATTTTGCCGCCTATGCGGCGGAAATTTTCAGGACTGGTATTGAAGGCGTCGACAAGGGGCAGACCGAGGCTGGCATTGCGATGGGGTTTACCAAAGTGAATACTTTCCGTCACATCGTGCTGCCGCAGGCGGTGCGGCAAATCCTGCCGGTGTACAAGGGCGAGTTCATCTCGCTGGTCAAGATGACCTCGATCGTCGGTTACATCGCGGTGCAGGATTTGACCAAGGCCAGCGACATCATCCGCAGCCGCACCTTCGATGCCTTTTTCCCGCTGGTGATGGTGGCGATTCTGTATTTCCTGATTTCATGGATGCTGACGCAGTCGCTTGAATACATGGAACGGCGCACGGATCCGAAACGCAAACGCAAGCAGGCGGGGAAAGCATGAATATGATCAAGGTCGAACATCTGTCAAAGAAATATGGCGACCTGACGGTGCTGAAAGACGTCACGGTCGAGATTCACAAGGGCGAAGTTATTTCGATCATCGGCCCGTCAGGTACCGGCAAGAGCACGCTGCTGCGCTGTCTGAATCTGCTGGAGCAGCCGAGCGGTGGCAGCATCGAGATCGGTGGCGTGAACATCATGGACAAGAATGTGGATCTGCCGAAGATCCGTCAGAAGGCGAACATGGTATTTCAGTCGTTCAATCTGTTTTCGCATCTGACGGTGATGGATAACCTGACCATCGGCCCGATGCGTCTTCTGGGCACGAGCCGCGCCGAGGCGGAGAAAAAAGCGCTGGAAATGCTGCGGCTGGTGGGGGTGGCCGAGAAGGCAGGCAATTTCCCGGACGAACTTTCTGGCGGCCAGAAGCAACGGGTGGCGATTGCACGCTGTCTGGCAATGGAGCCGGAAATCATCCTGTTCGACGAGCCGACCTCCGCGCTCGACCCGACGATGGTGAGCGAGGTACTGTCGGTTATCCGCCGGCTGGCGCGAGACGGCATGACGATGGCCATCGTGACGCATGAAATGGGGCTGGCAAAAGACGTTTCCGACCGGGTGCTGTACATGGATGAGGGCATCATCTATGAAATGGGATCGCCGGAACAGATTTTCGACAACCCGCAGCGAGAAAAAACGAGGACATTCGTCAACCGGATACGCAGTGTTTCATTTGGCATCGCTTCGCCTGATTACGATTTGTATGCGATGAACGCCGAAATAGAGGCGTTCTGCGAGAAACAATATCTGCCCAGGACAACGCGGCACAATCTGCTGCTGCTGCTGGAGGAGTTGCTGCAGATTTACACACCATATCTGGACAGGACGGCGCTTGAAATGAAGGTCGCCTATTCGGAAAAGAGTGAAACGGTTGAAATTATTTGCGACAGCGTCGGCGAAATGGCTAACCCGCTGGAAGGCGAATTGATGCCGGATGAACTGGGCCTGACCATCATCAAGAACATGACTGACAGCATCAGCTATCAGCAGATTGATGGCAAAGGCAGACTGACCGCGGTAATGAAAAAATTTGATAAATGACAGGCAAGGAGATAGGCATGAATTTTCAGGTCAGAAAAGAAGCGAATGCAACGGTCATCACACTGGCGGGCAGGCTGGACGCGGTTACTGTGCCGGAATATGAAAGAAAGGTGCAGCAGTTGATCAATGACGGCGATAGCCGTTTCGTAGTTGATTTCGACGGGCTGGCATACATCAGCAGCGCGGGCTTGCGCGGTTTGCTGGTGATGGCGAAGCTGCTGAAGGCGAAAGGCGGGCAAGTCCGTTTCGCGAACGTCAAGGGCGCGGTCAAGGAAGTATTCGCCATTTCCGGTTTCAATGCCATCTTTGGCATGGATGAATCGGTGGCCGCTTCGCTGGCAACGCTGTCCTGAACAGGCATGAAACTCGACGCGACACGCTATCCAGCCAGGCTTGAGCGCCTGGTAGACGCAAATGCGTTTGTCGAGGCATGCGCTGATCGCAGCAGGCTGGAAGATGGCAAGCGGTTTGGTGCGTTACTGGCGCTGGAAGAAGCGTTCGTCAACATTTGCAGCTACGCGTATCCGGATAGTAGCGGCGAGGTGGAAATTGCCTGCGGGCTGGATGGCGGTCGCTTCGTGCTGGAAATCGCCGACTGGGGCAGTCCGTTCGATGTGCTGTCATTGCCCGAGCCAGATCTCACGCTCGACATCATGGAGCGTCCGATAGGCGGGCTGGGAATCCATTTCATTCGCGTGATGACGGACAGCGTGAGCTATCGGCGTGAAAGCGGCCGGAATGTCTTGCGGATGGAATTTGCCGCTGCCGCAGGATGATGCGGTGCGGTTGCGCCGGTCAATGTCTCAATCCAGCAGCTCGTTCAGCAGTTGCGCCAGCCGCAGGCCGGCTCGCCTGATCTGTTCGCGGATGACCGGCACCGCCTGTTGCTGATATGCATGGTCGAGCAGATACGGTCCGGCAAAATCTCCGTTGCAACTGAAGCCTGGCAATGGGCCATACACATGCGTGAGCGAGATTTCGCGTGTTTCCTGCATCCATTGCCTTATCGCTGTTGGCGGCAGTTTGCCGGCGGTGTTCAGGCTAGCGGTAACCGGTCCTTGCTTGAGCGCAGCATTGACCAGTTCGACATCCCATAGCGAATGCAACGTGGATTCTCGTGGCGGCATGGTGGTCGTCAGCGTAGCGGGAACATTGCCTGCCGCGTCTCGATTACTGCCCGAGTGAAGCGGCGTATGCAGATCGCCAACCAGGTGTACGACCCACTTCAATGCTTCATTGCGTTCGCGTCTGTCTGCGTGCCGGTCTTTCAGCACGGCGGCATAGCGCAGCAGGTTGCGATCGACGCATCGCCCCATCCAGCAGATTCCAAGTTTGCTCGCGCATACCGGATTGCCGCGGGTATGCCATCCCCGATATTTTTTTTCCTGATCAAGGCTGCGGATTTCGTCCGGCCATGAAGCGACTTCAGCCAGCGTGGTGCGACCAGATGGCCGGTTGCGCGCATTCAGGTCATCCTGCAACAATTGTTTCACTTGCGCCTGTGCGACCGGCGTCAGATTCGCTTCGGCAATGGCGGCGATGGCAGCGTGACCATTTCTGTTCCATGCAGCGGCGGGCTGCATTGCCAGCAGCATGCAGGCCAGGCCGAGCGGAAACCATGTGAAATTGAGTGTGCGCATGAGGGGGAGCATAACAGGCACAGCACGCATTTTGCACACATGGGCATGAGGGCTTCCACCATCTGTCATTTTCCTGCTATAATCATTCTTCTTTAGGCGCGTAGCTCAGCTGGTTAGAGCACCACCTTGACATGGTGGGGGTCGTTGGTTCGAGTCCAATCGCGCCTACCAGATATTTCTGGTAGTCCAAAAATATTAATTAATGTAAGAGCGAGAAAGGCACCCGGTTATGACACCGCGAACGTCCAGCAGTATCTGTGAGTGACGCCGGTCGGGTACTTTTTTTCGTCTGTTACAGAAAAAGGCGCGGCTGGTCCGCGTTTTTTTTCGTCCATACTATTCGCAGTCTGATTCAGGCGCCTGGCAAAAGGCGCAACAACGGGGGTCATAATGGTTTCAGTCCAGCTTCCTGATGGTTCCAAACGCCAGTTCGATGCGCCGGTCACGGTCGCTCAAGTCGCCGCCAGCATTGGCGCGGGGCTGGCGAAAGCAGCGCTTGCCGGCAAGGTCGATGGCAAGCTGGTCGATACTTCGCACCTGATCGATCGTGATGTCGATCTGTCGATCGTGACCGATCGCGATGCCGATGGCCTCGAAATGATCCGCCACTCGACCGCGCATTTGATGGCATATGCGGTCAAGGAGCTGTTTCCGGATGCGCAAGTGACCATCGGTCCGGCGATCGATAACGGTTTCTATTACGACTTCTCCTACAAGCGTCCGTTCACGCCGGAAGACATGGCTGCGATCGAGAAAAAGATGATCGAGTTGGCGAAGAAGGACGAGCAACTGACGCGCAAAGTGGTGTCGCGCGACGAGGCGGTCGCTTACTTCAAGTCGATTGGCGAGCAATACAAGGCGGAACTGATTGAGGCGATTCCGGCCGATCAGGATGTGTCGCTGTACACCAGCGGCGCGTTCACCGATCTGTGCCGCGGGCCGCACGTGCCGAGCAACGGCAAGTTGCGCGTGTTTAAGCTGATGCGCCTGGCTGGCGCGTACTGGCGCGGCGATTCGAACAACGAGATGCTGCAGCGCGTGTATGGTACGGCCTGGGCGAAGAAGGAAGATCAGGACGCCTACCTGACGATGCTGGAAGAGGCCGAAAAGCGCGATCACCGCCGCATCGGGCGGGCGCTCGATCTGTTCCACTTCCAGGACGAGGCGCCAGGGTTGATTTTCTGGCATCCGAAGGGCTGGACCATTTGGCAGCAGGTCGAGCAGTACATGCGCCAGGTTTATCAGGACAATGGCTACCTTGAAGTGAAGGCGCCGCAGATCATCGACCGCAGCCTGTGGGAAAAGTCTGGTCACTGGGAAAACTACAAGGAAAACATGTTCACCACCGAGTCGGAAAACCGCGTGTATGCGGTCAAGCCGATGAATTGCCCGGGACATGTGCAGATTTTTCGTGCCAATCTGCATTCCTACCGAGATTTGCCGTTGCGTTACGGCGAATTCGGCGCCTGCCACCGCAATGAGCCGTCCGGTTCGCTACACGGCATGATGCGCGTGCGCGGTTTCACGCAGGACGATGGTCACATTTTTTGTACCGAGGATCAGATTCTGGATGAGTGCGTGGCGTTTACCGCGCTGTTGCAAAAAGTCTATGCGGATTTCGGTTTTACCGACATCATCTACAAGGTGGCGACGCGGCCGGAAAACCGTGTCGGTTCGGACGAGGTGTGGGACAAGGCGGAAAATGCGCTGATTGAATCGCTCAAGCGCTCGGGCTGCGAATACGAAATTTCTCCAGGCGAAGGGGCGTTCTACGGGCCGAAGATCGAATACACGCTGAAGGATGCGATTGGTCGGACATGGCAATGCGGCACGATCCAGGCGGACTTCTCGATGCCGGTACGCCTTGGCGCCGAATATGTGGCGGAAGACAACAGCCGCAAGATTCCGGTGATGCTGCATCGCGCCATTCTCGGCTCGCTGGAACGCTTCATCGGTATGCTGATCGAAAACCATGCCGGTTCGCTGCCGCTGTGGCTGGCGCCAGAGCAGATTGTGGTGATGAATATCTCCGATGCGCAGGCTGAATATGCGCAAAGTGTTGCGCAAAACCTGAAAAAACAAGGGTTTAGGGCGCGGGCCGATTTGCGCAACGAGAAAATTACCTATAAAATACGCGACCACTCCATGCAGCGCCTGCCGTATTTGATTGTCGTGGGCGACAAGGAGCGGGAAGCGAATACCGTCGCCGTGCGTGCGCGGGGCAACCAGGACCTGGGCGTGATGTCGCTCGATTCGCTGGTCGAACGCCTCAAGGACGAAGTGGCGGCCAAGGCCTGATGAGGTCTGGTGCCAATTGCACGGTCAATCTTTATAAAGGAAACGACAATAGCTACTGATAAGTCGCATCGCATTAATGGCGAGATAACGGTCGCAGAAGTGCGCCTGATTGGGGTCGATAACGAGCCGATTGGCATCGTCAATCTGACTGAGGCTTTCCGCATGGCAGAAGAGGCCAATGTCGATCTGGTCGAGATTGCACCGACGGCAAGTCCGCCGGTGTGCCGGCTGATGGATTACGGCAAGTTCAAGTATCAGGAACAAAAGAAGGCGCACGAAGCAAAGCTGAAGCAGAAGGTCATCCAGGTCAAGGAAATCAAGTTCCGGCCGGGTACCGATGATGGCGATTACAATATCAAGCTGCGCAACATCGTCAAGTTCCTTGAAGAGGGCGACAAATGCAAGATCACGTTGCGTTTCCGCGGTCGCGAGATGGCGCATCAGGACATCGGCATGCGCATGCTGGAGCGGCTGAAGGAAGACCTTGAGGCGCAGGGGCAGGTTGAGCAGTTTCCGAAGATGGAAGGGCGCCAGATGATAATGGTGATGGCGCCGAAGAAGAAGAAATAAATGGGTTTGTGCCAATCGTCCGGCAACGGACGTTTGGCTCAAGAGCGGCGGGACTTGATTCCGCCGCCAGACAAGTGAGTGCAGGCATCCAAGAGCAGCGAGTGGCTGCCACCTGCAATCATATAAAAAGGAGAAGCCCGCAAGGGCTGAAAAACTATGCCTAAGATGAAAACCAAAAGCGGGGCGAAAAAACGTTTCCGCGTGCGTCCGGGTGGCACCGTGAAATGCGGTCAAGCCTTCAAGCGCCACATCCTGACGAAAAAATCCACCAAGATGAAACGCCAACTGCGTGGCGCCACGAACGTGCATGAGAGCGATGTATTGTCTGTCATGCGGATGATGCCGTCTGCCTAACCTCACTATCAAGGAGAAAACATGCCTAGAGTAAAACGTGGGGTTACCGCACGGGCCCGTCATAAAAAAGTTCTGGTTCAAGCTAAAGGTTATCGCGGTCGCCGCGGCAATGTGTATCGCGTTGCCAAACAGGCAGTAATGCGTGCTGGCCAGTATGCATACCGTGATCGCCGCAACAAGAAACGCGTATTCCGCGCACTGTGGATCACCCGTATCAATGCCGCAACGCGCGAGTTGGGCATGACGTACAGCGTGTTCATGAACGGTCTGAAGAAGGCATCGATCGAACTCGATCGCAAGGTGCTGGCCGACATGGCAGTGATGGACAAGCCGGCGTTTGCCGCGATTGTCAATCAGGTGAAATCCAATCTCGCTGCGTGAGCAACATCAGCGCTGCTTCCGGGCAGCGCGACCTGACTGACGGGGCAGAGGGTTTCACCTTTGCCCCTTTTTTATTTGCAGTCCGATTTCATTTTCGATGCAGGAACCATCCGCATGAATCCGTTAGAACATCTCGTCGTCCAGGCGCAGGCTGATTTTGCTGCCGCCGCCGATGCCGCAGCGCTGGAAAACGCCAAGGCCAAGTATCTGGGCAAGACTGGCCAGATCACCGAACACATGAAAGGGCTGGGCAAGCTGCCACCCGAGGAACGCAAGGCGCAGGGCGCGGTCATCAATGCCGCCAAGGATCAGATCGAAACCGTGTTGAACGTTCGCCGCGCAGCGATGGCGGATGCGCAGATGCAGGCGCGGCTGAATGCCGAAGCGATCGACGTTACCCTGCCTGGTCGAGGTCGCAGCAAGGGCGGCATCCATCCGGTAATGCGCACCTGGGAGCGGATCGAGCAGATTTTCGGCTCGATTGGTTTCGACGTGGCCGATGGCCCGGAAATTGAAAACGACTGGACTAATTTCACTGCCTTGAACAGCCCGGAAAATCACCCGGCGCGCTCGATGCAGGATACGTTCTATATCGATGGCAACGACACGCTGGGCAAGCCGCTGCTGTTGCGCACGCACACCAGCCCGATGCAGGTGCGTTATGCGCGCATGAACCAGCCGCCGATCAAGGTGATTGCGCCTGGGCGCACCTACCGCGTCGACAGTGATGCGACCCACTCGCCGATGTTTCATCAGGTTGAGGGTTTGTGGATCGACGAAAACATCAGTTTCGCCGATCTGAAGGGCGTCTACCTGAACTTCGTGCGCGCGTTTTTTGAAACCGATGACTTGCAGGTACGTTTCCGCCCGTCGTATTTCCCGTTTACCGAACCGTCGGCCGAGATCGATATTGCGTTCGGTAGCGGCGTGCTCAAAGGCCGCTGGCTCGAAGTATCCGGCGCTGGGCAGGTGCATCCGGTCGTGCTGAGGAACATGGGCATCGACCCGGAAAAATACATCGGCTTCGCGTTCGGCTCTGGCCTTGAGCGCCTGACGATGCTGCGTTACGGCATCAACGACCTGCGTCTGTTCTATGAAGGCGACCTGCGCTTCCTGAAACAATTCAACTGATTCTGCCGAAGGTTAATCATGCAATTCTCAGAAAACTGGCTGCGTACGATGGTCAATCCGGACATGAGTTCGGACGAACTGGCGCATTTGCTGACGATGTCCGGGCTGGAGGTGGAAGAAACCGAACCGGTCGCGCCGCCCTTTTCAAAAATCGTGGTGGCGAAGGTACTGGATGTGGCCAAGCACCCGAATGCAGATCGCCTGACCGTATGCCAGGTCGATGCCGGCACGGGCAATATTCTGAACATCGTCTGCGGCGCGCCGAACGTGCGTGCCGGCATGGTCGTGCCGTGCGCACTGGTCGGTGCCGAATTGCCGCCGGGTGAAGACGGCAAGCCGTTTGCGATCAAGCTGGGCAAACTGCGCGGGGTTGAATCGCAGGGCATGCTGTGCTCGGCGCGCGAACTGAAACTGTCCGAGGACCATTCTGGCCTGATGGATTTGCCGGCCGATGCACCTGTTGGGCAGAACATCCGCGACTATTGCTCGCTCGACGATCGGAAGATCACGATCAAGCTGACGCCGAACAAGGCCGATTGCTTGTCGGTGTTGGGCGTGGCGCGCGAAGTGTCGGCGCTGACCGGCACGCCGCTGGCAGTGCCGCCCTGCGCACCGGTGACGGCGACGATGGCCGAAACCCTGCCGGTGAAAGTACTGGCGACCGATTTATGCGGCCGTTTTTCCGGCCGCGTGATTCGTGGCATCAACGCGAAGGCGGAAACGCCGGACTGGATGAAACAGCGGCTGGAGCGAAGCGGCCAGCGGCCGATATCGGCGTTGGTCGATATCTCCAACTATGTGATGCTCGAATCCGGTCAGCCGAACCATGTGTACGATCTGGCCAAGGTGCATGGCGGGCTTGAGGTGCGCTGGGGCAAGAAGGGCGAATCGCTGCAGCTGTTGAACGGCAACACGGTCGAGGTCGATGACTGGGTGGGGGTGATTGCCGACGGCAATGGCGTCGAATCGCTGGCAGGCATCATGGGCGGCGAGCGCACGTCGATCTCGCTTGATACGACCGACATCTTTCTTGAAGCGGCATTCTGGTTGCCGTCGGCGATTCAGGGGCGCGCACGCCGCTTCAATTTCACTACCGATGCGGCGCACCGCTTTGAGCGCGGCGTCGATTTCGCCGGTACGGTGAATCAGCTTGAGCGCATGACGGCCCTGATTTTGGAAATTTGTGGCGTTGATGGCCAGACGAAAGTCGGGCCGGTCGAAGACCAGAAGCTGAATTTGCCGGCGCGCCAGCCGGTGACAATGCGTTCCTCGCGCGCGAACAAGGTGATCGGCGTGCCGTTTACCGACGAGCAGATCGCGGCGATTTTCACGCGACTGCACCTGCCGTTCACGCAGCAGCCTGGCCTGTTCACGGTCACGCCGCCGTCGTATCGTTTCGACCTTGAAATCGAAGAGGATTTGATCGAGGAAGTGGCGCGTGTTTACGGTTTCGAAAACATTCCGGAACTGCCGCCGGTGGCGCCGAACGTGATGCGCATCATGCCGGAACGCGAGCGTTCGCCGTTCCGCGTGCGTCATCAGCTGGCTGATCTCGATTATCAGGAAGTGGTGAATTACAGCTTTGTCGAAGAAAGCTGGGAAGCCGATTTCGCTTCGAATGCGAATCCGGTGAAACTGTTGAATCCGATCGCCAGCCAGATGAGCGTGATGCGCTCGACCCTGATCGGCAGTCTGGTGGCGAACGTGCGCAGCAATCTGAATCGCCGCGTCAGCCGTGTGCGCGTATTCGAAGTCGGTGCGGTATTCCTGCGTAACGATATCCGCGAGGATGGCGCGCTGAGCATAGCTGGCTACGAGCAGCCGAAGCGCGTGGCGGCGCTGGCGTATGGCCCGGCCGTGGATGAGCAATGGGGCGTGCCGAGCCGCAATGTCGATTTCTTCGACGTGAAAGCCGATCTGGAAGCACTGTTCGCGCCGAAGCTGCTGCGCTTTGCCAAGGCAGAACATCCGGCATTGCATCCGGGGCGCTCTGCCCGGGTGGAGCTTGACGGCGTGGATATCGGCTTCATCGGCGAATTGCACCCGCGCTGGCAGCAGAAATACGAGTTGCCACTGGCGCCGGTGGTGTTCGAGGTCGATGCCGCAGCGCTGCAACAGCGCGACGTGCCGCAGTATCGCGAAATTTCGCGCTTCCAGCCGGTGACGCGCGATCTGGCGCTGGTGGTCAAGCAGTCGGTGCCGGCGCAGGAACTGCTGGATGCGCTGCATGCGGAGCGTCAGTCGAATGCTGCTTGCCGCTTTGTCCAAGCTGTTGTTTTATTTGACGAATATCGCGGTAAGGGATTGGAAAATGACGAAAAAAGTCTTGCTTTCCGCTTTACCTTGCAAGATACTCATGGGACGTTGCAAGACGATACGGTAGACACCGCAATGGCAGCGATGGTTGCCGCAGCAACTTCCCGTGCTGGTGCCAGGCTGCGCGCCTGAGCGCGACTGCAGCGCATCCAAGGGCAGACGACAGGAATGATCGGAAAGAAGGGCATGGATCGGGTGGAACCCCAAATTTCATCGCCGCTGGCAGATTTTCAGTCAGCGCCGGGCGAACCGAAAGCACGCATGCAGGAAGGCAAGAACTTGCCTACCCTGACCAAGGCTGAACTGGCCGAGTTGCTGTTCGAACAGGTTGGCCTGAACAAGCGCGAGGCCAAGGATATGGTCGAAACCTTTTTCGACGAAATCCGAGATTGCCTCAAGCGCGGCGAAGCGGTGAAGCTATCAGGGTTTGGCAATTTCCAGTTGCGCGACAAACCGCAACGGCCCGGGCGCAACCCGCGCACTGGCGAAGCGATTCCGATCGCGGCGCGGCGTGTGGTCACGTTCCATTCGAGCCAGAAATTGCGGGCGATGGTCGAAGCGCCCGGCAAGACTCCCGACGACCTGACGACCGTGTGACCTGAGCCATGAGCGAAAAAGCGAACAAGCAGGAACCGGTGGTGTTGCCGCCTATCCCGGCAAAGCGTTACTTCACGATTGGCGAGGTGAGTGAACTGTGCGGCGTGAAATCGCATGTGCTGCGCTACTGGGAGCAGGAATTCACGCAGCTCAAGCCGGTCAAGCGGCGCGGCAACCGCCGCTATTATCAGCACCACGAAGTGCTGCTGATCCGCCGCATCCGCGAACTGTTGTACGAACAGGGATTCACCATCAATGGTGCGCGCAACAAGCTCGATTCGCGCAACGCGATGCCGGAAGGCATACCCAGCCTGCCGGAACCGGCGGAAATTCGGGCCGAACTGCAGGAAATTCTCGCGTTGCTGCAGTAGATTCGGCGCCGCTGCATGTTACGGCAGCGCACCGGCACGGCAGCGTATATCGCAAATCGGTCGCTGTGCCAGAAATCCCCAGCGCCTTGAAATACTCCGCACGATATATTTTCCGCACGGCCGAGCGCCAGTGGCGACAAGAACAACAAATCCGCCATTCGGCGGCAAAATATCGTACAGTTCAGATTTACGAAATGCCTGCTACGGCCGATTGTGCATCGCGGCTGCGCGCTTCGGGTAAAATCAATCCATCATGCGTATTCTCATCAGCAACGACGACGGCTATCTGGCGCCGGGCATCATCGCGTTAACCGAATCGCTGGCGGCGATTGCGGAAGTGGTTGTGGTCGCGCCGGACAGCAACCGTTCCGCGTCTTCCAATTCACTGACGCTGGAGCGTCCGCTTTTTGTGATCAAGGCCCAGGACAACGTGTATCACGTCAATGGCACGCCATCGGATTGCGTGCATATTGCGCTGACCGGGCTGTTGCCGTGGAAGCCTGATCTGGTGGTGTCCGGCATCAACCAGGGCCAGAACATGGGCGACGATACGCTGTACTCCGGCACGGTGGCGGCGGCGACCGAGGGCTATCTGTTTGGCATCCCGTCGTTCGCTTTTTCGCAGGTCGAAAAGGGCTGGCGCGAGGTGAAGGCGGCGGCGCAGGTTGCGCGTGAAATTGTGCAGCGCAGTTTCGACGACATGCCGCGCCCATTTCTGCTGAACGTGAACATCCCGAACCGTCCGCATGGCGAACTGAATGGCATCCTCGCCACGCGGCTGGGCAAGCGTCACCAGTCCGAGGGCGTGATCAAGATGCTCGACCCGCATGGTCGCGAAATGTACTGGATTGGTCCGGCAGGCGGCGCGAAGGATGGCAGCGAAGGCACCGATTTCCACGCGATTGAAAACGGTTATGTATCGGTGACGCCGCTGCAACTCGATCTGACGCAGCGGACTCACATCGAAACGCTGAAAAAAGGACTCACATGACCACGAAGAAGACCAGGCAATTTCCATTGCCGCTGTCTTCGGTGGTCGATCCCTCGTCCAAAGGGCGGCGTGCCGGCATTGACCGGCTCACGCCGCAAACCGCCAGCCGCAATGCGGCGCAACATCATCAGCACAATTCGCCGAAGCCGACGCTGCCATCGGCGCTGCGCACGCGCGCGCCGGCAGCCACGTCAGCCGGCACATCAGTCGCCAGGCCGGCGATGCTGGTGTCGAATGCGGTGCGCCGCGCGATGGTCGATCGGCTGGTGGCACAAGGTATCCGCGATGAAAAGGTGCTGGCAGCGATGGATGCCGCGCCGCGCCATCTGTTTGTAGAACCTGCGCTGGCGAGCCAGGCATATATCGACGCTTCGCTGCCGATCGGCCATCACCAGACTATTTCTCAGCCGTACATCGTGGCACGGATGATCGAAATCCTGCGCGACAACCGTCATGGCGGCAAGCTGGACAAGGTGCTGGAAATCGGCACTGGCTGCGGCTATCAGGCGCTGGTGCTGTCGATGGTGGCGAAGGAAGTGTATTCGATCGAGCGGATCAAGGGCTTGCACGAACTGGCGAAAAACCGCCTGCGGCCGTTGCTGGTGCCGAACATTCGCTTGCATTACGGCGATGGCATGCTGGGATTGCCCCAAGCGGCGCCATTTGATGGCATCATTCTGGCTGCGGCTGGAATGGAAGTACCGGATGCCCTGCTCAAGCAACTGGCGGTCGGTGGCAGGCTGATTGCACCGGTGGGCGGCGAGCGGCAGGCGCTGGCGCTGATCGAACGCACCGGCCCGTCGTCATGGAGCAGGACTGCGCTGGAAGAGTGTCATTTTGTGCCGTTGCGCAAAGGCGTGACGTGAAGCATGTGCGGCATTCTGGAAACGGGAACCGAATGAAAATGGAAATGAATCGATTGATGCGGTTGATAATGCCACTCATCATGGTGGCAGGTTTGATTGCCGGCTGCAGCACGTCGCCGCGCACGCCGGCGCCGGTGGTCGAGCGCACGGTGTCTGCGCCGCGGGTGGCGCCGACCGGTTATTACATCGTGCAAAGGGGCGATACGCTGAACCGGATTGCGCACCGGCATGGGCAGCGCTTGCACGATCTGGTCGAGTGGAACAAGTTGACGAATCCGAATGACATCAAGGTGGGCCAGATGTTGCGCGTGCAGCGCAACGCCGCGCCTGTGGCCGGTACGCCGGTTGCAGCCCGGCCGGCTAATGCGCAGACCGACGGCGCTTCGTCGAGCCGTACCGAAGTCAGGCCGCTGGGCGCTCCTGCCGCCGCCGGTGCTGGCGTGAACAAGACCGGTCCGCGCGGCGAAAAGCAGCCGTATTCCGATCAGGCGCTGGCTTCGGCGAAAAAGCCGGGGGCCGCGCCGGCCGCGCCGGTGGCTCCAGCCGCTGCGGTTGCGGCGACACCAGCCAAACCGGTACCGATTACCGAAGCATCGCGGGAAACCGAAGTCAAACCACCGGTGCCGACAGTGGCCGATACCACGCTGGCCACCAGAACCGAGGATGGCATCGCGTGGATGTGGCCGTCCGATGGCCGCATCCTGGCGACCTTCCAGGGCAAGAGCAAGGGCATCGACATCGGCGGCAGAAGCGGGCAGAAAGTCGTGGCCGCGGCTGACGGCAAGGTGCGTTACGTTGGCGCATTGCGCGGTTACGGCAATCTGGCAATCGTGATGCATAACGACAATCTGCAATCGGTCTATGCGCACAATCACAAAGTTCTGGTGAAGGAAGGCCAGGCGGTGACACGCGGCCAGCCGATCGCCGAGATGGGCAACACCGACAGCGAGATGGTCAAGCTGCACTTCGAGGTGCGCCGCCAGGGCAAGCCGGTCGATCCGGCACGTTACTTACCGGTGCGCTGACGCATGACGCGCAGGAACGATACGCCCTTGCACGACGAGGACGAATCCGGCGACTTCGACGCGCGCCCGGAAATGGAGGGCATGCGTGACGACGCGGATGAACAGGATGCGGGCGAGGGGCTGAAATCGGCGTTGGCATCGGAGATGTCGAACGATGCGACGCAGCAATACCTGAACCGCATCGGCGCACATCCGCTGCTGTCGGCCGAGGAAGAAGTGCGCATCGCGACGCTGGCGCGGCAGGGCGATTTTGCCGCGCGGCAGAAAATGATCGAAAGCAACCTGCGGCTGGTGGTGTCGATTGCGAAGCACCATGTCAACCGTGGCGTGGCGCTGTTGGACATGATTGAAGAGGGCAACCTCGGCCTGATGCGCGCGATCGAGAAATTCGATCCGCAACGCGGTTTCCGTTTCTCGACTTACGCCACCTGGTGGATCCGCCAGTCGATCGAACACGCGATCATGAGCCAGGGGCGCACCGTGCGCCTGCCGGTACACATCATGCGCGAATTGAACCAGATTCTGCGCGCCAGATACCACCTCGAATCGCGCAGCGGCGCCGACGTCACGGTCGAAGACATCGCGTATCTGGTCAACAAGCCGCTAGATCAGGTGAAGGATATCCTGTCGCTGGCCGAACAGCCGCTGTCGCTGGATGCGCCGCTGGCGGGCGACCAGCAGGCCAGCCTGGCGGACATCCTCGCCGGCGAAGATGAACATGGGCCCGATTCGATTGCACAGCAGCAGCAGATGGCGGTGCTATTGCGCGAGTGGATGGGCAAGCTGAACGACAAGCAGCGCCATGTGATCATGCGCCGCTTCGGGCTGGACAATGACGACGCGGTCACGCTCGACGTGCTGGCCGAGGAAATGGGCGTCACGCGCGAACGGGTGCGCCAGATCCAGCAGGATGCGCTGATCCGGCTCAAGCGCACGCTGGTGGCGCACGGCGTCAGGAAAGATCAATTGCTGTAACCCGCCGCAACGCGCCTTCCTGCTGCGCGGCCTTCAAACCAACCACTCCATGCAACACCATATCATTGACATTCATTCCCTCGACATCGAAGCACGCGGCGTCGGGCATCTGACCAACGAAGACGGCACGCCCGGCAAGGTGATTTTCGTCGAGGGCGCGCTGCCCGGCGAGCGCGTGACCTGCCAGCCGCTGAAGGCAAAAAAGAACTGGGAAACGGCGCAAATGGTCGAGCTGCACCGCGAATCGCCGTTGCGCGTGAGGCCAAAGTGCGTGTATTTCGGTCTGTGCGGCGGCTGTTCGATGCAGCACATCGAGGCGGCGGCGCAGGTCGCGCTCAAGCAGCGCGTGCTGGAAGACAATCTGTGGCACATCGGCCGCGTGAAACCGGAAATGCTGCTGCGCCCGATTCAAGGGCCAAGCTGGGGCTACCGCTACCGCGCACGGCTGTCGGTGAACTACGTGCCGAAAAAGGGCGGCATCCTGGTCGGTTTCCACGAAAAGAAATCGCGCTACATCACCGACATGCAAAGCTGCGAAATCCTGCCGCCGAACGTGTCCGCCCTGCTGGTGCCGCTGCGCCGGCTGATCGAAGCGCTATCGATCGTGCGCCAGATGCCGCAGATCGAAGTTGCGCTGGGCGAGGGCGAGCAGGGGCTGCTGACCGCGCTGGTGCTGCGCATCATGGCGCCGCTGACCGAGGCAGACGAGGCGCTGCTGAAGGCGTTTGCGGATGAACATCGCATCCAGTGGTGGCTGCAGCCGAAAGGGCCGGATACTGCGTATCAGTTCTACCCGGAGCAGCAGCAGTTGCACTACACGCTGCCGGAGTTCGGCATCAGAATGCCGTTCAAGCCGACCGATTTCACCCAGGTCAATCACCAGATCAACCGCGTGCTGGTGGCGCGCGCATTGCGCTTGCTGGATGTGCAGCCGCACGAGCGCATCGCCGACCTGTTTTGCGGGCTGGGCAACTTCACGCTGCCGCTGGCGACGCAGGCGCGGGAAGTGGTCGGGATTGAAGGCAGCGCGGCGCTGACGCAGCGGGCGCTCGATAACGCGCGCGAGAACGGGCTGGATGGCAAGACTTCATTTGCCACGCGCAACCTGTTCGAAGTGAGCACCGACGATTTCATCCAGCTTGGCAAGTTTGACCGGATGCTGATCGACCCGCCACGCGATGGCGCGCAGGCGGTGTGCCAGGCGATGGTTGGGCTGGGCGAACTGCGGCCGCAGCGCATCGTGTACGTATCGTGCAGCCCATCCACGCTGGCGCGCGATGCCGGCATTCTGGTGAACGAAGCCGGTTACGCGCTCAGGCACGCCGGCGTGGTCAACATGTTCCCGCACACGTCGCATGTCGAATCGATTGCGGTGTTCGAACAGGTGTGATAACGGAAACGGAACGACAGCCTGATGGAAAATGATGGGGGTATATATTAAAAACAGTGCGCTTGGCCACATATTTAGTGGTTGTTTTTAAATACTGGAGTGAGTATATTTTTGGAGCTAATTGACCCAAAATGCGGTTCTGGTCAGTTATTTTGGCCGGTGGCGGTCAAACGGGCTGGCTGAAGTGCCGGCAGGCGTGGCCGCGGCACCCGCGCGCAGGAAGCGGCGCGAAGGAGTACAATTCATTTCCTCGATGGGCGCCGCTTCAGAGCGGACGGCGAGCCTGACCGCAGGTGGTTCTTGATAAGAGATGCAACATGACGACAAGCAAGGTCAAGAAGACTGATGCCGAATGGCAGCAGATTCTGAAAACGATGGAGTACGAGGTTACCCGCAACTCCGCCACCGAGCCGGCTTTCACCGGCCGCTATTGGGATCATCACGAACCGGGCATTTACCGCTGCGTTTGCTGCGGCACGCCGCTGTTTTCGTCCGATGCGAAGTTCGATTCCGGTTGCGGCTGGCCAAGCTATTTCGAGCCAATCAATCCGGAAAATGTGGGCGAGCGGCTCGATTTTTCGCTCAACATGATCCGCACCGAGATATTTTGCAATGTGTGCGATGCTCACCTCGGCCATGTGTTCAATGATGGTCCGCCGCCCACGGGCAAGCGCTATTGCCTCAATTCCGCCGCGCTGCGTTTCGAGCCGCAGCCGAAAGACAACCAGCACAAATAAACGATGAAATTTCTGTTCGATCTGTTTCCGGTCATCCTGTTTTTCGGCATTTTCAAATGGGCGGAAGGCAATGCCGCTGCCGCGCAATCGCTGGTCGGCCAGACGCTGTCCGGCTTCGTTTCTGGCACGGTCACGCCGGAGCAGGCGCCGATTCTGCTGGCAACCGCGTTCGCCATCATCGCGACTATCGGGCAGATTGCCTACCTGTTGCTCAAGCGCAGGAAAATCGACCCGACGCTGTGGCTGTCGCTGGCGGTGATAGTCGTCTTTGGCGGCATGACCATCTATTTCAACAGCGAAGAGTTCATCAAGTGGAAACCGACCGTGCTGTACTGGTGCTTTGCCATCGGCTTGTTGGTTAGCCATGCACTGATCGGCAAGAACCTGATCCGTTCGATGATGCAGTCGCAAATCAGCCTGCCCGATGCTGTTTGGGGCCGGCTCAATTTCGCCTGGGTCATCTTTTTTGCGCTGATGGGGCTGCTCAACCTTTACGTTGCCTTCTGGGGCAATTTTTCCACCGCGACCTGGGTTAATTTCAAGCTGTTCGGCGGCATGGGGCTGCTGTTCCTGTTCGTGCTCGCGCAAAGCGTTTTCCTCTCCAAATACGTTAACGACACCGCTTCCTGAAACAAGTGGAGAGGGCGCCTGCAGACAGCAGGCGTTCGTCGTAGAATGTATCCATTGACAAATTGATGTAGTTTGCAAATTGGTAACCCTGTTTCGCAAACCGCAGCCGGGTTGCCTTCCGATAGTTGACAATCACGCCACCCAAAAGGGGCGTGTCTTACCATTGGAGAAACCAACAATGTCAGAAAACCAGTCGGCAAAACAGGAAACACGCGTTTTCCTGCCCTCGGCAGAATTTGTGAAAAATGCAGCCGTGTCGGGCATGGACGCCTACCAGGCACTGTGCAGCGAAGCCGAAAAAGACTATGCGGGATACTGGGGGCGGCTTGCGCAGGAAAATATCCAGTGGCGCAAACCGTTCACGAAAACGCTGAACGAATCGAATCCGCCTTTCTTCAAATGGTTCGAGGATGGCCAGCTCAATGTTTCCTACAACTGCCTCGACCGCAATCTGGAAAACGGCAATGCCGACAAGACCGCCATCATTTTCGAGGCGGACGATGGCCAGGTCAGCAAGGTTAGCTATCGCGAACTGCACCAGAAAGTATGCAAACTGGCCAATGGCCTGAAATCCCTCGGCATCAAGAAGGGCGACCGAGTGGTCATCTACATGGCAATGTCAATTGAAGGCGTGGCCGCGATGCAGGCTTGCGCGCGTATTGGCGCCATCCATTCGGTTGTATTCGGTGGCTTCTCCGCCCGCTCGCTGCAAGAGCGCATCGTGGATACCGGTGCCGTCGCCGTCATTACCGCGGACGAGCAAATGCGGGGCGGCCGCCGTATGCCGCTGAAATCGGTCGTCAACGAGGCAATTGCGCTCGGCGGTTGCGACAGCGTGCGCAACCTCATCGTTTACCAGCGCACCGGTGCCGACATCGAGATGACCGGCACGCGCGATGTATGGATGCACGAACTGATCGCAAGCCAGTCCGATGTGTGCGAACCGGAATGGGTCGATGCCGAGCATCCGCTGTTCATCCTGTACACATCCGGTTCGACCGGCGCGCCGAAGGGCGCGCAGCATGCGTCCGGCGGTTTTTTGCTGTGGGCGACGATGACGATGAAATGGACCTTCGACATCAAGCCGGACGACGTTTTCTGGTGCACGGCCGACATCGGCTGGATCACCGGCCACACCTACATCGGCTATGGCCCGCTGGCCACCGGGGCGACTGAACTGCTGTTCGAAGGCATCCCGACCTATCCAAATGCCGGCCGCTTCTGGGAAATCATCCAGAAACACAAGGTGAGCATTTTCTACACTGCGCCAACAGCCATCCGCTCGCTGGTCAAGGCCAGTTCGACCGACAGCGCAGTGCATCCGAGCAAATTCGATCTTTCGACTCTGCGCCTCTTGGGCTCGGTTGGCGAGCCGATAAATCCGGAAGCGTGGATGTGGTACTACGAAAACGTCGGACAGAGCCGCTGCCCGATCGTCGATACCTTCTGGCAGACGGAAACCGGTGGTCACATGATCACACCGCTGCCGGGCGCAACGCCGATGGTGCCGGGTTCCTGCACGCTGCCGCTGCCGGGCATCATGGCAGCCGTGGTGGATGAATCCGGTCAGGAAGTGCCGAACGGCAATGGCGGCATTTTGGTCATCAAGCGTCCGTGGCCGTCAATGGTGCGCACCATCTGGGGCAACCCGGATCGGTTCAAGAACAACTACTTCCCGGAAGAACTCGGCGGCAAGCTGTATCAGGCGGGCGATGGCGCCGTGCGCGATGCGGAAAGGGGCTATTTCACCATCACCGGCCGCATCGACGATGCGCTCAACGTTTCCGGCCACCTGCTGGGCACGATGGGCATCGAATCGGCGCTGGTGGCGCATCCGCTGGTGGCTGAGGCGGCCGTGGTCGGCAAGCCGGATGAAATGACCGGCGAATCGATTTGCGCCTTCGTCATCCTGAAACAGGCGCGACCGAGCGGCGACGAAGCAAAGCAGATTGCCGAAGAACTGCGCAAATGGGTGGCGAAGGAAATCAGCCCGATTGCGCGGCCGAAGGAAATCCGCTTCGGCGACAACTTGCCGAAAACGCGTTCCGGCAAAATCATGCGCCGCCTGCTGCGCGTGCTGGCCAAGGGCGAGGAAATCACGCAAGACGTTTCCACGCTCGAAAATCCGGCCATCCTGGAGCAGTTGAAACACGCCGTGTAATTTTTATAGCCAGAAAGCGCCGAAAGGTTTCCTTTCGGCGTTTCTTTGTTATAATCCTGTGCTTCGCCAACGGCGAAGCGAGATGCAGGAGAGATGGATGAGTGGTTTAAGTCGCACGCCTGGAAAGCGTGTATAGGTTCATAGCCTATCGGGGGTTCGAATCCCCCTCTCTCCGCCAAGAATAAGTCTCTGATTCCAAAGAGAAAAAAGGCCTCCGGATTGGAGGCCTTTTTGTTTGTTGCGCTATAGATGCGGATTGCGCTATAGATTTTGTTGTCAGCGTAGTGGATTGATGAATTCCGGCTTGCGACGATACACCCGTTCAGTGATGCGACCATCGGCATGAGACAACAGTTGCCGCGCATGTTCTAGCGTGGCGGCATCGCTGGCGCACTTGGCTCGCAGGTCGTGTTCAGTGAATCGTTCCTCGACCTTGGTTTCAGCCAGTACGCGAGCCATGAACCCGCGCCACATCGAATCCCAACCGCCAGCACGCCCTGTTTCTTCGTCGATGTAAGGTTTCCCAAGGCGATTGCAGAACAGGAATCTTTGAGAACCTTTTATTTATACTGCTCTTGGGGCATGATTCAACTTCCCCTCTGCTAGGTTGGTAAAGCCGTACAACGCTGGTTAGCTTTACGTTAGTGGGCTCAAATATGGTTTCAATCTCTCATGCCGGTCTGGCGGATGCCGAGGATATTTTGGCTCTCCAGAAGATGGCTTATCAATCGGAAGCAATTCTTTACAACGATTGGTCAATTCCACCGCTTACCCAAACCATCGAGTCATTGCTCGATGAATTTCCGAATTCAGTTATTCTCAAAGCATCGGTTGGTGAGCGAATCATCGGTTCGGTGCGAGCAAAGACTTCTGGCGATATCTGCGCAATTGGGCGTCTTTTCGTCCATCCGGAATTTCAAGGCAAAGGTATTGGGTCGCGCCTATTGCAATCGATCGAACGATCGTGCAATAGCGTGACAAAGTTTGAGCTTTTCACTGGCAGCAAGAGCGAGAATAACCTTAGCCTGTACCAGCGTGCAGGCTATCGCATAACAAGAACGCAGCCGCTGTCGCCTGCTGTCTCAATTACCTTCCTCGAAAAGGCAGCCAATGCTGCCCTCTAACAGGGCGCTCAACTGTTTTTTCGGCAAGGTGGATTCCCCCTTAATGGGAGGAGGTCTATTTGCCTAGACCTCTGGGTTGCATTCTGTCGAACATGAACAATGTGCTAGTGCTTGGCTCTATTGGCATGTTGTGTCGTCAGCTATCCATTTTGATGACGCCAACGCCATAGCAATTGATATCGCCATTTGCGGTGTCATCCTCATCAGTGGCGCGCGGCTTGCGCGCAACGGTTGTCGTTTTGCGGAACACGATGTCTCCGGCCAGGCCGGAGTCAATGGAACCACACTCAACATCGCCCGAAGCAGATTGTTCGGCTTTCATCCGGGTATTCATAGCATCTCTCTTTAATCTTCAGCCAGCGGTTCTTGCAGGAACCCTATGGTGCCGTTGTGTTGGAAGGCAATTTACCTTGAACAGATAAGGTTCATAAATAAATTGAGCGATATTCTAGGCCAGCAATAACTGCGCCAGCAACTAAAGATGCAGTTGTTGGTGTGGATGCAACAACGGATTGCCAACCTGATGCTGGCGTCGATGTGTTGTTGCCAAAAATGAATGTGAGTCCGCGGCGGAGTGTTTCCTCGATTTGACGCCGTCAGCAAAATACATATTACATGTGTGAATTTGTGTACGGTTTCCTACAGGTATTGGTCGGAAATCGTACGGTCAGTCAGAGGCTGGCGTCAAGGTGAAGGATTTTGATGCCAAGACCAATGGCATATTCTTTGCCTGCCAATGGTTTTTCCGGACAGATGATCCGCCAACCCTTGTATCGCATTCAGGAAATGCGATGCTTTCATTCCTGACCTTGAGTGAGCCATGAACTGCCCTTGCAAACACAAACCCGAACATGCGGATCGCGCCAGCAGCGAAACGAAACCGGATCGATACGTCAGCTTTATCGGCCTTGACTGCGACGCCAAGGCTGATCGGCTGGTTAAACGGATTTTTAGCCAGATAGAAACCCATGATGTTCCGCCATTCTGGACATATTTCAAGAAAAAAGCGGCCGGGGAGCTGGGTCCGCGCCCGGATGCTCTGTTACTGATCCACAGCCATCTGAACGACATTCGTGAGTTGTTTGAACTGCTGGACGATGCTGAAGGAGTGAGTTTGCTGGAGCGGATTGAACAAGAGTGCTGTTGACCCATGCTGCCCAACGAGAGGTTTGGGGCAAACGTACTATAATGTGAAGTGATTCCGCTTTATATGGGCGGTGCAAATACATTGACGGACTATGCGTGCCAGATCGGGCCGATGTCTGCCAAACCAATGGGAGAAAATGGTGCAACAAACAAACCGTGTACTGTACCAGCAGACGGCAATCAATATCATTATTGGCGCGATTCTGGGTTACTTCCTGTCGAAATACGGCATGACGGACAGTGAGTCGCAGATATTCTTGCTGATTTTCGGTGGTGTGCTCGCCGCGTGGAATGTATTCAACAGCAAGCAGATTACCTCTGCCATTCCCAGCTTCGCGTTGGTGGCGGTGGCGGTGATTGTGCCGAACTTCTTCAAGTTCTGACAGACAGAAAGAACTGCCGTTCCCGGCAAGGATCATCGCGCCAGAAATGAGTGCGACGGGAGGCGGTTGTAACGTGGTAAGGGCTTCCGCGAGGAAGCCCTTTTCATTGCATTACTTGCGAGCAGCTTCCCTGACCAGCGCCGAGATACCGCCGGTGTAGTACGACTCGGAGAACAGCACTTTTTGCGCACGTTCTTCGGTGACGGTGATGCAGGCGGCGATCATGTCCACCTTGCCAGCTATCAGTGCCGGGATCATGGCGCCGAATTCCATGTTGACGATTTCGAGCTTCATGCCGCGTTTTTGCGCCACGCGCTGCGCCAGTTCGATATCGAACCCGACTACTTTCTGCGAACCATCAACGAACGAGAACGGTTCGGTCACGGCGGCGGTGCCGAGTCTGATTACGCCACCCGAGCCGGCAGGCAGTTCAGGCATGGCAGCGGGCGCGCCCTTGTCCGGGAACCAGCGCCTCTGCATCGCGTTGTAGGAGCCATCCTGCTTCATTTCGCTGATGACGGCATCGATGGTCGCTTTCAGCTCGCGGTTTTCCTTGGCTACGGCAAAGGCGTAATTATCGGTGGTGATTTTTTCCGGCAGCAGCGTCATGCCGCCGTTTTTCGCCGCGATGTTTTTCAGGATCGGTTCGTCATACGCGGCGGCATCGGCCTTGCCTTGCTTTACTGCCAGCGCGGCATCGAGCACGCTGTTGAAATACTGAAATTTCGCTTGTGGGAAACGGGACTGGACCAGCTTGTCGGCCACGGTGCCGGTGGGCACGGCAAACGTTTTGCTTTGCAACTGCTGCAGGCTGGTGATGTCTTCCTTCTTGCTGCAGCCGGCTGCGAGCAGCAGGCTGGCAAGGGTAATGCAAAGACAGGTCCATTTCGACATGGTGCGCTTCATGGCAGTGACTCTCCTTGGTTTGTTGTGGTATTGCTGTCAGTGGTGGGTTATTTGACCGCTTGCAAAATTGCGGTCAGCAGTTGCCAGGTTTTTGCGACCGAATCGATTTCGACCGATTCGCCTGGCGCGTGCGGATTGTGGATGTTCGGCCCGAAGGAAACGATATCGAGCGTCGGATATTTGGCGCCGATGATGCCGCATTCCAGTCCGGCATGGATCACCTGCGTGGCGGCCTGGCTGCCAAATTCCTGCGCATAAACCGCCTGGCATTGTGCCAACAGCGGCGAGGCTGGATTCGGCGTCCATCCGGGGTAGTAACCTTCCTTCACCGCGCTGGTGCCCGAAAGGGAAAACAGGCTGACGATTTCATCCGCCAGTGCTTCGCACGCGCTGTCGAGCGTGGAGCGCGCCATGAAATTGCAGTGGCCGCCGGATGGTTGCAGCGCGATCATGCCGAGGTTGTTCGAGGTTTCGACATTGCCCGGCATCGCCACGCTCATGCGTTTGACGCCATGCGGCGCGGCATGCAGCGATTGCAGCCAGACCTGTTGTTCGACTGATGGCAGGGTGGCGTCCGCCTGTGCCGGCGCGCTGGTGAGGCGGATGCCGTCATCGGCGCCGCGCAGTTCGTGCCGCAGCAGGGTTTGCCACTGTGTCAGTGCTTCGTTGAGTGCCGCGAGATGGCCTGGTTCGAGAGCAATCACGGCGCTGGCTTCGCGCGGCAGCGCATTCGGTGCCGTGCCGCCGGTAAAACTGGACAGGCGCAGCGGAAAGCGGGTTTCGAGATCGCGCAGGATGCGGGTCAGCAGCTTGATCGCATTGCCGCGGCCTTCATGGATATTGATGCCGGAATGGCCGCCGCGCAGGCCGGCAAGGTCGATGCGCACAGCCTGCCAGCCGGCTGGCAGCGGGGCAGCGGCCGCCGCACGGCTGGCATTGACGTAAATGCCGCCAGCACAGCCGAGATAAAACTCGCCCCAGGTTTCGGTATCGAGGTTCAGCATGTATTTGCCGTGCAGCACATCGGTCGGCAAATCCTGCGCGCCGCCCATGCCGGCTTCTTCATCGACCGTCAGTAAAGCTTCGATCGGGCCGTGGATCAGCGAATCATCTTCAAGTGCGGCCAGAATCAGCGCCACGCCTATGCCATTGTCGGCGCCGAGCGTGGTGTCTTCGGCGAGGATGAGGTTGCCGCGCCGCACGGGCTTGATCTGGTCGCGTGCAAAATCATGCGTGGTGGCGCTGTTTTTCTGGCACACCATGTCCAGATGCGATTGCAGCACGATGCCGGGCACCTGTTCGCGTTCTGGGCTGGCTGGCTTCTTGATGATCAGGTTGCCGGCGGCATCGACGAAATTGTCCAGTCCTCTGGCACTGGCCCATTGCTGCAGGAAATCGACCAGCGGGCCTTCCTGCTTCGAGGCGCGGGGAATGCGGCACAGGTTGGCAAAGTGCGTCCAGACCGAGGCCGGCTCCAGACCGGCGAACGGCGATGCGGCAGGGAATTCTTGGCTTGACATGGCGGTGACAGGGTTGAGGGTTATGGCGACGTGGTTTCAATGCCTGCAGTGGCGTTTTTCGCTTCGTCGGAATCGAGGCTGGTGGTGCCGGTTTCATGCGTCAGCCACAGCGCAAGCAGGGTAGCGACAGACATCGCCGCCAGATACAAGCCGACTGCGCCCACGCCGTGATTGCGCACCAGCCAGACGGCGGCGAAAGGGGTCAGCGCCGCGCCGAGGATCGACGAAACATTGTACGCGATGCCGGAGCCGGTGTAGCGCACATTGGTCGGATACAGTTCCGGCAGCAGGGCCGACATCGGGCCGAAGGTCAGCCCCATCAGCGCCATGCCGATGCACAGGAACAGCAGCATCAGCCCGGTGTTGGCGTTTTCGCCGGTGCCCATGATGGCCGGATTGAGCAACTGGTTGAACATCAGGCCGAATATCATGATCGCCGCTGTCACCAGCAACAGCAGGCGGCGACGGCCGTATTTGTCGGCCAGCCAGCCGGCCAATGGAATCGTGCCGGCAAACAGCAGCACCGAAATCAGCTGCAGCACCAGAAACTTGCGGTAGCCGATGCCGAGAAGGCCGAGCTCGACCTTGCCGATGGCGTAGGAAAGGATCCAGGTGGTCATCAGGTAAAACAGCACGTAGGTCGCGAGCATGATGAAGGTGCCCAGCACCAGTTCCTTCATGTTTTTCCGGAACACCACCGCCAGCGGCGCCTTCAGCTTTTCGCCGCGCGCGATCGCGCGGGCAAACACCGGTGTTTCATCCAGCTTGGTGCGCACGTACAGCCCCACGCCAACCATCACGATGGAAACGAGAAACGGGATGCGCCAGCCCCAGACGAGGAAGCTGCCTTCGAGTTGGGTTTCGGCCGAGTTGTAGTTGAACAGCACCGTTAGCAGCAGGAAAAAGCCATTGGCCAGGATGAAGCCGAATGGCGCGCCCAGTTGCGGCCACATCGCGGCCCAGGCGCGCTTGCCTTCCTCCGCCGTCTCGGTCACCAGCAGTGCCGCGCCGGACCACTCGCCGCCCAGCCCTAGGCCCTGGCAGAAGCGCAGCACGGTCAGCAGCGTCGGCGCCAGCAGGCCAATTTGCATCACCGTTGGCAGCAGGCCAATCAGGAAGGTGGCGATGCCCATGGTCAACAGTGAGCCGACCAGCGTCACCTTGCGCCCGACCCGGTCGCCGAAGTGGCCGAACAGAATCGAACCCAGTGGGCGGGCGATGAATGCCATGCCGAAGGTGGCCATTGATGCCAGCAATGCCGCGCCGGCATCGCCGTGCGGGAAGAACAGCAGCGGAAAAACGGAAACGGCGGCGGTGGCGTAAATGTAAAAATCGTAGAATTCGATGGTCGTGCCAATCATGCTGGCAATGACGATGCGGCTGCGCGGCACGCTGGTATCAGGGGCGGGTTTCGCTGCTTCAGTGGAGATGTCTGACATGGTTTTATTTTCAGGGGACTTCTGAACAGGCTGCAGCGCCGCTGGTGATGACGCCGACAAGGAGGCGATGATACACCGGATGGCGGGCGCTGATGGCATGTTGGCGCGCCTGAAATGGATGAAATCGAGGCGCTGATGCTGGCGGTTGCGTTAGCGCGGCGGGTGTGGGCAACCTTAATGGCGTCGGTTGTTGATGTTTGCAGGGGTATATGGGCAAAATACTCTTCCGGGCCACATTTTTGCTGGCTGTTTTAAAATACTGGGTGGAGTATATTTTTTGGCCTTATTGACCCAAAGTGCTGTCTGGGTCAGTTATTTTTGGTGTAACGGCAGAAAAAGAGGGAGGGGGCATGCAGGAATCGATGGTCATCATGAAGCGCGGCGCGATAAATGGCCACAGCTTTGCGAGATAAATGGGCGTCGTATCACTTTTCAGACGCTGCAAAATAATTTCACATATTGTAAAGGGGCTTCGGCCCCTTTATCGTTTTTATGGTTCGGGATTGGCCGGATTGCCCAAATACCGGAACCCCTGAATTGCTCGGAAGTGGCCACCGTGGCCTGCGTTGCCAAGCGGTTCTTTGCCGGCTCGAATGGCGCTCTGCGCCACCGATTCACGGCTTCTGCCGCGATGTTCACCGTGCAGCCTGGCTGATACCTGCGTCCAGTTAGAATCGCGCCGGAGTGCGCTGGCCAGCCCCGGATGCGATGTATGGAATAGGGTAGGCATCTGCCTGCCGTAGCGGTTCTCGCCACGCAGCCAAGCGTCACAGACCGCGTTCAGGAACCTCATGCCGATGCCGGCTCCCTGCCATTCCGGCAGAACGACCAAGCGGCAGGCACGTGCTTCAACAAGGCCGGGGCGCGTGCTGAATGCCACGTGTGCTACTGGCTGGCCATCGATTGCGCCAACATAGCAACCGGCAGCAATCATGTGTGGCACCTTCAGATAGTGATGCGGCTCAAACAGGGGCCAATATTGCCAGTTTGTCTGATGGATAGACAGTTCGAACATTGGGCGTCGTCGAAGACGCCTCCGGTCAAAGTGGCCGGTGGCCGTGTCGAAAATCCAGTCAGGCTCCAGCCAATCGAGAATGTCATAGTGGCAGGACAGTAGCACGACTTGGCCGCCTGTGCGTTTCCATGCTTTGGCAAACGCTCCCGCGCCAACTTGGGCGATTTGCCGGTCGACGACAGATGAAAATTCGTCGACGACAGCGAATGCCGGCGCGTCACAAACCAGTCTGGCCAGCGTTGCCCGGAAGCGCTCACCATTAGAAAGCACCTGGTATGGCCTGAGCCACGCCGGCACGCTTCCGAGCCCGACGGCGGCCAGTGCGGCCGTGGCGGCGTTGAAGTCGCTATTCTGGCCGATGGCGTCGATGATCGGCTTTTCCTTTGGCCAGCGTGGCTGATAGAAACGGCCAAGTCGTGAACCGAGGCTGCTTTTGCCGCTGCCGGACGGCCCGACGATGACGCCAATCTGCCAAGCGTTATCTTCGATCGGAAGGTCGGCATTGAGCGCGAAATTGGCTCCTGTATCGACGTTGAACAGGGATTTCACACGAGCGGCGCGGTAGCTGTCAAAGTCCGCGCATTGGTGTCGGATTTCGATTTTCATACGGCCACCACCTTGACGCGATAGCCCTCCGATTTCAGCTTGTTATAGAACGATTCCTGTTGCCTGGCGTTATCGCACAGGACGATGATTCCGAACAGTTCCCGGTACGTGAATCCGTTCCGGCCGGGCGTTTTTACCTGCCTTTCCTTGTCTTGCTGCATGGTTTGCCTCCTTGGTGTCAGGCGCTCCAGGCGCACTGGTTGGAGGCTCGGCGGCCTTCAGACAATTGAGCGCCCCACACCTGGGGCATTTGATTTGCAGCTCGATATAACTACCGACTGCCAGTTTTTTGCTGCAATTACCACAGCGGATTTCTGTTTGCGACATATGCAAAGCCTTTTCGTATCTTGTAAATACCAATAGACTTCCCTTTGCCTGTACAGGTGAGGGGAGTCTTTGCCAAGGCTTGCAGTTACAGCTGCATGCTGCGGGTTCATCGGGTGTTCCCGCACCCGGTGTCCGCTCCTCTCTTTTCTAGGATTTTTCTCCTTCGTCTTCTGCGACGCTAGATTCGCTGTTTGCTAGTGATGTATCGTTTCATTTCACGATTCCTGTCAGGATTTCGGCTTTGCGCGCTGCGACATCCAATTCGACACCGGCAGATTTCACTGCAGTGAGCGTGTACTCAATAGCTCCCTGAACCGTCTCAAGATTCAAGTCAACCACGTCTGTGCGTGGGTCGTCGATGAGTTTCCAGAATGCCTCTATCCTTTTGTCAGTTTCGCGTAGAGTGGTTGCTGCTACCGTTTCGTCCATCGTGAACAGCATTTGGAACCCGATCGGTCCAACAACCGGATATGCGTTGTCAGGTTCGGTGAATGCATACACTCCGTCGGAAACCGTGTAGTTCCACCCGACGTCGATTGGTGAATCGTCATTGACATCATGTCTTACCGAACCGGATTCAGTTGATGAAATTTCCACACCAGGCTGATGTGCAACGCCCCAGCTCACGACCTTGCCGTCCAATAGAAATAGGGTTTTCATGGCTTAGCCCTCCAATGTGGAAACAACTGTCACCGCACCGGAGCTAACGGTTACGGTTTGATTCGCGCCGATGAACACTTCGACACTGTTAACGGTATTTGCGGTTCCCGGCGCGGTGAAAGATGCGCTATTGATAGTAAATGTGCCTGTTGCGCTAACTTTCAGTTTTGCGTCCCGCATCGGCGTGTATGTCAGCGAGCCGCCGGACGCCAAGACGCCTAGTATTCCAGTAGCCATAATCCCTCTCCACTAGTTGATATTGCGGGCTGCGTCAGGTTGCAAACCTTGCATAATTGCATGATTGCCGACGATGCACATACGTTGGCCAGGTACGGCAGAACTATTGGCATCGATTGAATACGGCCACCCAAAGCTTTGGCGCAAAGTGGCCACACCGGTGACCTGTACAGGTGCGGCGCCATTCTCGCCGGCACTTGCGGTTGAAACGCCTATTGGCGAACACTGTTGCATGTACCCGATAAATGATCCTTGGTGGATGTTTCCGCTACCATCGTTGGTGGCGAGACTAAACAGCGGAATAGATGGCCGGTAGGAATTTGTATATGTGAGCAGTCGTGATTTTGCGGCAGTAGCAAGTTGAGTGATTGTTGTTGTTGCCAACAGGTTGCATGCCCCATCCATCTGGTACAACTTGCCGGATGTTCCAACGGAGGTCACAAGAATGTCTCCGTTAGAAAGAGCACCAATCGTAACGCCGCCAGATGCCACAGGCGCTGCGCTGGCAAGAATGCCCGATACTGCAGCTCCTGTGGTTCCACTATACACGGCCACACTGGGTGAAGCGGCGGCGCCGCCACCGATTGCAACTGCAACATTGCCGGTGGCAGTCGGCACTAGCGCCATGTCGTCAGGATAGCTCCCCGCGCCGGTTGCGCTGATGGTCACCGTGGAACCAACTTGATCCCCAGATGGCGTCCAGACGCTTATGTAATATGCGCCGCTTGCGTACCAACCGATCGCGAAGCCCCCGTTGCTTAAAGCGGCACCGTAAACGAAAGCTCCGCTGGATGCTGCTCCCCCGACAGTGGTTTGCGCTCCCAGCAGGGTTCCAGTCGCGTCGTAACGGTAGAAGTAGACTGTTCCTGATGCGCCCGCCACGAAAACAAACTGTCCGTTTGCTAGTGGGATGATTGATGTGCTGCGGGCATAATTTGACACGGTTGAGACAGATAATGCTGTTGCCGGAGCCTTGACTATATTGCCGCTGTCACTGTAAACCGCATAGCGGAAAATCTTCCCAGAACCATCAAAATAGCCAACGGCAAATCCGCCGCCCGCCAACGTGGCGGCACTAAATGACACCGGTTCGGTTGACAAAGTCCCAATGTCCGTTGGTGCAACGACTTTGGCTCCTGACGGTGTGTAAATTGCAAACCGAAAGCGTGCCCCATTCATGGTCGGATAAACAAATGCAATGTTCCCATTTGTCAGCGTCAGAACTTGAATATCTGCTTGTCCAGACGCTGCCCCATCACCAACAATGATTGGCCCAGAAACAAGCTCACCGAACGGGGAGTAAATATTGAACGTCAACGAATATGGTGAGGCTTTGGCGAACCACGCTACGATGACATTACCGTCTGATAGTTGTGCGTGGCCAATGCCAACGTTCGATGCAGTGCCGTTTGATGCCGACGAAAGCGTGTTCACTGATTCAATTAATGACGAGCGCAGCACGGATGGCACATTGAACGGTCGCAGTGCTCGTGCGGCACGACCAGTACTTGGGTCATCAGACCAATACACCTTGGCGTCTTTGGCCAAGACAAGCAAATCTCCGTTTTGAATAGCTTCTCCAGCCGTTACGACCGTCTCGATGATCGGCGCTGACGAAGAGCTATTCGCATTGGCTTCTCCAATATAAATTCGACCCATGTGTTTCTCCCTACATTCCGTGAACGCGCACGGTGACGCAAGCGGCGCTTGCACGCGCCACGACTTTTTCTCCTGGCGAGAGCGCAACGGCTGTGTTTTCAACCCCGCCGCCACGCAAAACCGTCACGCCAGGTGGCTCGTAATGGTCTTCATCTGCAGGCGCATCACCATCCACATATGTGGGTGGGCAAATTGCCAGCACGATGGAAACAGCTTTGACAAGGTCACGATTTATAAGTCGAATATTGACCGTTTTAACCTTGTCACCATTGATAGCAACGGTTTCATAGATGTCTGCGGCGAGAGCCTTTTTTCCGAGTAGTCCGGCCATTAGAGTTGCCCCATGAAATATGAAATCGTCTGGCCATAAAGCTCATCGCCTCTGGTCTTGGTGAGGTATTGCGGGTGCGGGTCGGTTGCAGGATCAACGTGGGCGTATAGAGAAGCGGCAAGCTCCTCATCTGTTGCGATGGCCGGTGGCAGGTGTTCAAGCGGTACCCGTCGGTTCTCATCCAGCGGCGCCACGCCACTCGCGGCGGCTTTTTCTGCTACTTCGATGTATTGCGGGTGCGGGTCAGCCTTTGCCTCGTGTGCCGTAATTGCATGATTTACGAACTGCGCGGACGCCAGCGCGACAGACGGGTCAATGACCAGCTGCGCCACGGAAGCATTGCTAACTTGCACAATCATGCGCACTACAAGATCACGGGCGCTGCCTTCGTTTGGCAATGGTTTGTAGGTTTCCGGGAAATTCCCCACCGCCAACAGCGTCCCGCCGTTGTGACCGCCAATCAACCCGATTTCCCGAACCGTCCAGCCGCCGACATCTGCCGGAATGGCGGCCTCGATGATCATCCACTTAGGGTTCTCACTATCGACTGCCAACCGGGTGATGGCGATACGGTAGACCTCGTTTGTGAGCGCCGTCATCGAATCATCGGGTGTTACAGCCGCGCCGTTCCCATCGCCAAGCACAAGATGCGTAAATGGAATTTTTGTCTGGTTGGCCTCTGCATAGGCGAATTCTTCGCTGCCGATTGCCGTCAGTATGGTGTAGTAGCTCATGCCGCTCCTTGTGGCTTAACAGTGACCGTATCGCCTGCGATGGATGCGATTCCAGCGAAAAAAACACCTTTGCATGCTGCGGATACGATCAGGCGGCGCAAATGCGACCTGGCCGGCTTGTAGGCGTCGATCATTCTTGTGATTTGTGGGTAGACGGACTCTGTTAACGGGCGATCAACCACGGTAATATTTGCGTCGAATTCTGCCCAGTGCGCGCCTTCAGGCTTTTCATCAAGAGAAACCTGCTCCAGGCCAAGGCGAGTCAGCGCCTGTTTGATAGCCCAAGGCGTACCTTTGTAGCGGTGCAGCTCTATCGAGGATTTGATTAACGCGCGCCGTGTGGTGTCGTCAGCCGCAAAATCCCATCCTTCATTGCCCATGACGTGGAATTGCTCCGCCAAATATGGCAGGGCGTCGGCGTCGACCAGATCAATCAGGTAAACCAGCAACGGCGACAGGTCGAGTTCCAGAAGGCGGCCGGACAGGGTTGCCAGCGGCCCAAATCGCTCATCCGTAGCCAGAACCGAAGGAACGGCGTCATCAGCCATCATTCCCTCCCGCCAGTTGGATGTCGATTGCAGTGCAATGCGCCCAGCCGTTTTCGGCGACAGGAAGCGTTGCGGATGGCGACAACAGCACGACCTCGTAAACGCCGGCAACGGAAAGCGCCGCGCTGATCTGGCTCGGCACCACGTCGCGGCCAAGTGCGGCTGATTGGGTGGCCACGAATGATGCAGCCTGCGCCTGTGCGTTGGCCAGCACGGTCGCTGAGTCATATGAACGGTACACGGTCAATCTGGCCGATATCGTGTATGCCGATTCAATAGGTTGCAGCACGTCGACGTTATCGGAAAGCGGTCGCTTTTTCTCGCTCGAGCAAATTTCATCGACTGCGGAAATAATCGCTTCACTGGGCAGGCCATCGGACGTCAGCGGGTACAGTTGCACCGTGCCAGGCGTAGATGACAGTACGGCCACGTCGACGATATTCTGATGAGCGCTCATGGCGTGAAAGCGGTACGCCAGGACCGATCCTGCAGTCGAATATGCCTCCGGAGCCAGCTTGATCCGTTCGCGCAGCCGATCATCGCTTTCTTCGTCCGCGCCGCCGCTGGTGACAGACAGGTTGGCAACAGCCTCGACATCAACGCCAAAATCGTCGACCAGCGCATTCACTTGGCCGGCAAGATACCCGTTACCGGACGTTCCTGCCTCAACCGCGGACACGGATAAATCAGCCGTTACGGCACCAATGGCCACGATTGTTTCGGATTCGGTCTGGAATTGAATCCCGCCTGCAGTTTCAACGCGCGTTCCGGCGGCGATAGTGAGGGTAGTATCCAGTGCGTCGGCAAAGGTCAGCCGTACCGTAGTGGAGGCATATTTCGCTGCCAGGCGTGTCACGCCGACCAGTTCGCCAAGATAATCAAGAATCGCCGCGCGGGAAAATGACACCAGATTCTGGCGCGCCGTGTCGTTGATAGCAGCGCGAACCAGCGTTTCACGGTACGCCATCAGGTCAATCAGCAGCCGCTCAACCTGCGCCGGGTAAAGCGTTTTGCCGGTCATCGCCTCGTAAGCGGTAATCAGCTCCTGCGTAATGGCCTGGCTGTCTTCCGAAACAAACTGGGGTAAGGTGCTCACAGTCGCACCTCCGTACTGTTTTTGGCGCCGCCGCTGAGGTAACTCCAATACACCTTGACGACTGCGCGGGATTCTCCGGCCAGATAAAATTCGACCTTATCGACGGTAATGCGCGGCTCCCAGCGTTTGATCGCGTCAACGCATTCGCGCACGACGTGCGGTTTGGCCCGGTTTACCGGGTAGTCGATATACAGGTGAAGGTTCGAACCGAATTCAGGCCGCAGCGGGTCACTGCCTTTCACCGTTCGCAGAATGATGCGAATTGCCTGGTGGATATCGTCCGCGTTCTCAACAACGCCATCGCTGCCAAGCGCGGGTTGCCAGTGAAGGGAATGAATGTCTGCGATCCGGGTCATGCGGACAATGTTGCCGCAATGGGGATGAACTATCTATTAAACAAGTTTAAAAGCGGCGGCCTGCTATCCGCCAGCAAAAACGCCGCTGCTTCCAGAAGCGGCGTGGCCGCAGCTTGCGGCATCGCCAGCCCTGCAAACGCCAATGCCGCCCGCAAACACAGACCCGCTCCCGGTCGACATTACAGGCCCGGCGTGCGGGGGCAGCCCGTGGCCTGACACGGCGGCCCCGATGACAGCAACCGGCGCGCCATCGACCAGCACGCTTGGCACCAGTGCGCCAGCAATAGTGCTACCGGCAGAATCAACTCCAATGCGCGATATCCCTGGCATGTCAGTTCAAATCAATGCGCGGCGCCTTCAAACTGATATGCGTCGCTGATGCAAGTTCAATATCGCCCACACACGAAATACTCAGCTTGTGGGTTGACCGGTCGTACTCAATGGTGGTCCCGTCCTTGAACCGCCGGTGCCATTTGTCACGGCTTTTTACAGGAACTGCGTCCGCCTCTGAATAAATCGCACACAAAACGACGCCATCTTCACCGTTCCCGTCCAGCAGCACGGCCACATGCTCGCCAATGTCCGGCAGCCAATAATCCTTGTCGTCCTTGCTTTTACGAACGCCAACCGGGAGCCAGTCCGTGCGCAGATTATCGAGATCCGGCAGGCGCACCCGCACCCGCATGGTTTCTTCATCGACGGCGGATACAGTGCCAAATTTCAGCGTTGGCGCGGATTCGGTGAATGTGTCATCGCTCATTTTTGGTTGGCCGCAGGTGCTGACCGCTTGATTTCCATCATTGATGTATAACCGCCGTGGCGCCGATGTGTGTGCGTTGCGCGGTGGATCGTATAGATGCCGGACAGTTTGCCGAACCCCTTTAGCTCGATATTCACGCCGGCCGCGAGCGCCTGATCGCCGGTCACGATGATTTCTCCGCTAGTGCGATCAAGGTGCCGGCGATCCAGTTCGGCCTGTGCTTGCACCTCAGCATTCGCCTTGCTAGTGACACGCCTATTAATCTTGACGGTATCCGCGCTGCTGGTAGCGCCGGTGCCGCTTGTGCCGGCGGACGCGGCACGTTCAGCCGTAACCTTGGCGGATACGGTTTTTCTGGTTCTGCGGTTGTGGTGCTTCATTACGACAGCGTTAGGCACGTCAGACACTTTGTCGCGAATGCGCCAGCCTGGCAGGAGATCGTTGGGCGTGTATGTGCGGATCGGCTTCTGGCCTAACAAATCAGTGCTTTTCCAAAACACCATTTTTTTATTGTTATCAGTCACCTTGAATGCGTAGCCGTATTGACCGGCGAGACGGTGCAGGAATGCCAGATCACTTTCCTGATACTGCGTAACCCGGTCAATCTGAATTCGGTCAATTTTGCCTGACAGCTTCATTTTGTTGCGCTTCGCAATGCGCTGCGCGATTGCCGCCAGCGTCGTCTTTTCGTAGGCTTTCCCACGACGTGTGCGCACCGCTTTTTGTACCCCGGCGGACAGTGCCTTGATGCGCACCGCTGATGTCGTTCCCGTAATCTCCAGTTCGTCCAAATCGAAACTGCCCGCGGATGCAAGTTTTTGGTGCGCGTAACCGAATTTGTAAGCCAGCGATGCGCCTTTTTCCGGATACCAGGCATCAAGCCAGCGGCCGTCGGAGTCTTCCAGATCAATATCAATGCTGTCCGCCTCACCCTCAAGATGATCGATATAGGTAACACTGGCCACATACGGTGAAATATCTGCCGTAATGTTCTTGCCGTTATAGGACAGCTCGAATTTCGGCTCGGGCACGGTATTCAGCGCTTCCACGGTGGCAGCTCCTCGATGCTTTGTGTTTCCGCCTGCTCAATGACAGGAATCAGCAACGTCAGCCCGCTTGGCAACGTTTCGCTAATCGGCGCGGTAGGGTTGGCCTCGATCAGCTTCTGGATCTGGGCCACATCGCGGTAATACCGCCATGCGAGCAAATCCCAGCGGTCACCTTCAGTCGTTATATGCTCAATGTACATATCGCCTCACGTCATCCGGATCGCCGAGCGGGCGGCCATTCGCGCCAGCGGCAGCGTGGTGGATTGGCGCAATGAATCAGACCGGTTCACGATTGCGTCGGCTGCGGCTAGGCTGGAAAGCAAATTGGCCGAGGTAACGCCAGACAGCCCAACGGAAAGCATGCGCATGTCAGATCGCATCAGCCCGGTGTTACTGGAAACAATCGCTGTGTCTGCGGAAATTCCTGAAAATGTTTGTCGACCGGTAAGGTACGACGCTGAGCCTAATGCTGGCCAGGCGGCTCCTGCCAGCCGCATTGCAGCCGGCAAGCGTGCCAACGCGGCGACTGGATCATGCGATGCAATAGCGCGAATGGACCTCACGGCAACGGCGGCATTTGCTGCAAGCACCAGCGCGCATTTTGCGGCTGTGACTGCTTTCCCGAGGCTGGCCAATGGTGACATTGCTGCAGTCGGCATGGACGCGATCAACCGGCCGGACGCCGGCATGGCGCCGCCAGCCTGGATAACGGCTGGCGGTGGCGACTGCGCCGGGTCACCCGTGAACTCGCGCAGGGATGCCTGCACGCCGATTATCAACGGTGTGCCATCCGGCGCGTTGTGCTTCGCGGTGACTGTCAGCGATGTCAGCACGAATCTGCCGGCATAATCGCCGGCGCCGAAAACCAGCGGCAACACTTCGCGCGCCGTCATTGCGTCCTTCAGCTCCTCAAGCTCCGCTTCCGGATCGCAGAACGAGAAATGAAACAGCATCGTCAGACGCACTTCGTCCAGCTTTTCGCCGACAAATTGCAGTCGAGGTTTGCGGCCGAAGAGCGCGTGCTCGGCATACTCCATGCCGAATTGCTGCTCCATTTCTTCAAGCCCTGGAATCATGTCAAATTCGACTGGGCCAAGCACGGCAAACATCAGGCGTTCCTCCCGTATGCCGTTCTGCCACCTTCTTTCTGATAGCGCCGCATAAAACGCTCGAATTCCTCAAACGACATCTGCATGGCCTGGTTCACCTGGCCACGCATCGCGGCAGGGTCGCCGCCTTGAACGGTTATCTGCGGCGCGAACGTGATCGCCATGCTATTGCCGCCACTATTCAGGCTCGCGTTAGCTTTGCCTACTCGGCTTGAAAAATCGGCAGCCAATTGCGGCTGGCCCCATGCGGCGGCAGTTGCCAACGCCATGCCGGCGGCGGCGGCGCGCGCGCGGCGCGATGAGCTACTGATGCCGATCGCAGCGCCTTCGCCAATGTTCTGACCGAATCCGATGAACACACGTGAAGGGGAATGAATGCCGAGATGCGCCTGGTACGTTTCTGCGACCGATGCGCCCATTGCGACGACCGATTTTTTCAGCGCTGCGAACTTGGATGTGATGCCGTTGATTAGGCCGGTAACAATATTCGTGCCGAACTCATAGAACCGCTCCGGCAGGCTGGTGAACCAGCTGATGGCGCTGTTCGTCCATGATTTCACCGTGTTCCACACCCGGCCAAACAATGGGCCGATCCTGTCCCAGTTCCGGTAAATCAGGTAGGCACCGCCAGCAATTAACGCCACGGCGCCAAGAATCCAAGTTACCGGGCTGAGCAGCATCATCTTGCCCATGAACAGGAAACCAAGGCCAATGGCGCGCAACCCGCTCAGCAGCGCGCCGCCGCGCACGATGCCAACAAGCCAGGTCAGCCCACGGCCCAGTGAAAGTACGCCGGGGATGAGCTGCGCCCCGGTCACGGCGAAACGGAAAAACGACATGGCCACGCCAAGGCCAAGAAATGCGACCGTTCCGGCGGCTACTGTCGCAATGGTCAGGCCCAGATACTTCGCCAGTTTCGGGTTGGCTTCCGCGAAATCGGTCAAATTCCCGGCTAGTGTATTCAGCCCGTTGATCAAGGGGTGAAGTGATTGGACTGCCGGGCCGACCGCTGCAGCAGCGAAGTTCTCAACCGAGCCGGTGAGTGCTTCCCATGTATTTCTGCTGCTTTGCAATGTTTTCCCGATGCGCTCTTGCAAGCTGGCTTGTTCATCAAACCGTTTTTGCGCCTCGGCATATCCTTTTGAGCCGTATTCGGCCAGAATCATCGCTGGCCGGGCGGCTTCAATGCCGAACAACGCGTTGCTGACAATGGAAACGCCTTTCTGCCCGTATTTCGCCTCGATGAGCTTGAATTTCTCAAACTCTTTGATCATCGCGTCGAGGCCGCGAAAGTTTCCTTTTTTATCGAAAAAATCGAACGTGATCTTCAGGTCGGAAAGAATGTCCTTGCCGACGCCTTTCATGCCGCGCTTTGCCATTTCCAGCATTTTGGGGCCGAGCGCAAGCCTGGTCAGCATCATGCTCATGTTCGTGCCAAAGCTAGATCCGTCCAGGCCTTTCAAGTTGGCCATGCCTTGCATGACCAGCATTTTCTTCATGTTCTCCGCGCCGGAGAGGTGCAGAATGTTCAACTGTGCCGCCTGGTACGATGCGGCCACACGCAAATCTTCGGGCTTCATGCCGAAGGCGAACTTGGCGCGCTGGGTGATGTCGGCCGTTTTTGCCAGCTCAGCGTCCGTCAGGTTGTATGCCTCGCGCAGCTTGACCACCGTTTCACCGGCAGATTCAGACGTCATTTTCAACACAACGCGCAGGTTTGCAGCAGCGTCCAGTGCTCCGCCCAGCAGGTTTTTGGCCGGGATGCCGAGGCTGAGCATTGTAGTGGTCAGGTTGGCGTAGTCGGCGGTGGTGCCAGGCAATTTATTACCGAGTTCGACAATCTGCGATCTCAGCTTGCCATATGTGGCGTCAATTTTTCCGCCGCGCTCCATCATGGCGACTTCAAGCGAGTTCAGCGCGTCATCCTGACGGACGAACGCGCCGATTGGGGTGCCCATCATTTTGCCGATGCCGTAAGCCGCGGCGACGTCGCCCATCCTTGAATTCAAGTCGGCGCGGTTTGCAGCATGTGCCGCGCCAAGCGCCTCCAGCTTGATTTTTCGCTGGCTAAGAGTCTCGATTTTACGGTCGAGCTTTTCGACCTGGTCGAGGTATTTTTTGACTGAGTTTCCGCCCCAAACCCATTCGCGATCCATCGCCGCAAGGGCTGTTTTTTGCTGCCCTTGCAGTTTTTCGACGGTCCGGCCTATACTGGATATGCGGTCGCTAACGCCACCGATGACGCCCATTACCGAGCCGGCGCCCAACGCGGTAAGAACGATGCCAAGCGAAAGGGTTTTAGACATGGACGAATCCCGCAAAGATTATGATCGCTCCCTGAAAGATGCCGGGGAGTTGCGTCATGGCTGGCATTGGCTGGCCACGACGCTGGTAATTCTTGTGGCTGTATGCGTCAATGATCCGCACAGCATTATTGATAACCCGATCGGTGCAGCCGTGTTCTACTCGCTGGCGGGGCTGTTAGCCAGCCCGTTGTCACACTTGGTCATGCGCTTTTTCCCGGAACCATATGCGTGGGCGGCGCGTAAACTTGGGGTTACGTGGCAGCCTGTTGCTTGATTTGCTCTACTGCAATTTCGCACCACTGCACCATATCCTGGCAATCCAGTTCGTCAATCTCAGACGGTTGGAACCGGAACCACCGGGCCAGCAGCGCCTTCATTTCCCACAGCGTTTTGCTGTCGAGCGCCTCGCACGAACAATCCCTGAAATTTGGACTGGACTTCAGCCAGATCGGCCAAATCCAGTTCCTCGATGTCTTCAACGGTCAGTTTTTCTTGCGTGAGCAGGGAAATAAGCACCAGTTCGCGCCGGGCCGGGTCGTTCGGTTCGATTCGCTGCGCTGCGGAAACATCTTTTGCCTTGCCGCGCCTGAGCGTAATCGTTGATACCGCGCCGGATGGTGTGTTCAGCGGGTAATCAAGGTCAATTTTTGCTGCGTAATTTGTGTTGCCCATATGGCCTCCTTGGTTGACTGAAGCCAGTTTCGCAGCGTAAGGCAATGAAGTCTTTTAACCGTCTTTAAAACAAAAACCGCCCCGGAGGGCGGCTTTGTGGAGTAGGAGATGATAGCCTCGGCTATCCGCCGATGCTTGCGCGATAGCTGGCCAGCTGATCTTCACCGCCCACGATGAAAATATTCGCCATGTAATCCAATTCAAGGATGTCTTCGCCGTTGATTTGCTGCTTGATGTACGTGGCGACGAACTGACTGGGGAACTCAGCGTTGTCATGCTGCTTGAAAGTTCCCATCGGGTTTTTCTTGAACATCACCGTCAGGTGCGTGACCAGGCTGACTTCTTCCACGCGCCCCTGCGAGCCATAGGTTTCAACGTTCGATCGGCATTGCAGCTGCACGGCCTTGTACGGGTTGGCCACTTTCGCCGCCACTTCGCGATACAGCGAGTTCCACTTGATCTCGCCCTCGAGCTTGTCGAAGCCGGAGGGTAATTCGATCTTGCCGACCATGCCCAGTGCCTTGTGCTCTGCCATCATCACGGTAATATCCGGCAGCTTGATTTCCTCGGCGCGCCCGAGCATCGAATTGCCGTCAATATAAATGTTGGCATTCGTGATGCGGTTGATACCAATTTTGCCAGCCATTATTTAGTCCCTTTCAGCGTGGTCAGGTATTCCGAGGTGATTTCGGTCTCTTGTGTCAGCCGTTCCATCGGCGGCGGGACGGTGTACCTGTAGCTGATCAGCAGGTGGCCCGCCGCGAGTTCTGTTTCTTCATTCCGCGCCGGGTCGAACCATGCCTTGAAGCCAAGCAGCGCCCCGTCGCCGATCAGCTTGCGGCCGTAGCTATTTTCAGATTCAACTAGCGCATCGATCAGCGCCTGGTTGATCGGCATGTCGGTGTACTGCAAGCTGTTGTATCGTATCGATTCATTGATCATGTCACCAGTGCGGCGCACGTTCTCGAAATTGCGCATGTGGGTGACGGTTGGCCAAGCGGCGCTACGATTGCCCCATAGCCGGTAGCCGCTGCCGTAGCTGTTAAATACCGTAGTGATGCCCACTTCGTTGAGCATGTTCACCTCGGATTGCGGATCGTCGATCATCGCCGACAGCTGGCGTTCGACGCCAGTGATGCCAAGCAGCTCCTGGTTCGAGCTGGACCACCAGAAGCCTTTTTCGATGTCCACCTTGGCGCGCAGGCCAGCGGCGCGCTGAGATAGCGGTTCAAGCCGGTCTGCGCCCGTCTTCGCATCGTAAACTTTCACGTGCGGGAAGCACAGGCGCACGCGGTCGCTACTGGTGTTGAAATTGATTGTGCCGGCGGGGCCACGACCGGCAATCGCCTGTGCAAACGTAGTGCCGATCGGTGCGTCGATGTATGTCATGGCGCCCAGCTTTTCGGCCGTCGCAATCAACTCGACCGCGACCGAATTCTGCGTGCAAAACGCCGGGGCGATCAAAATCTTGGCAAACAGGCCGTACCGGTTATAGGTGTCGCTCAGCGCCTTCATGCCGGTGCGGTTGCCAGCGGCATTCACCGCGCCGATGATGTCAGCCGCCGTCACCTTGGTCGGGTCAGCATAATCGTAGGTCGCTTTACCGACCGTTGCGCCTGCAGGGATTGTGCCGCTACCAAGGCGCACAATCTTGCTGGTGAGCGGCGTGAAGGTGTAATCGGTGTCCTTCGCATATGTCTTGCTGCCGTCGGCACTTTTCAGCACCAGATTGGCCGCCGCACCGTTTTCCAGATATGCGATGCCGGTGCTGGCGTCGAAAGTAACGGACTCATCCGGCACACTGGTTTTGTGCACATCCGGGTCGAGTACGTTGATCACGATCACCGTTCCAGCGCCGTGATCATAGATGGCGTCCAGCGCCTGCGGAATGGTGAAGCCAGGTAGCTGATCGCCAAACTGGGCAGCACTTTTTTCGGACAGCACCAGCGTCGGCACGTTCACGTCGCCCATCGGTGCGGTGCCGATCAGGCCGATGACCGCCGATTTGACGGTCTTGACCGGCCGTGGCCCGTTCTCGATTTCGATCGTTTCAACGCCGTGCAAATAGTTTGCAGCCATTTATGCCTCCTTGGCCGGTTTATTGGTTGCGGTGGTTGCCGCCGGTTTTGCTGCAACGATGGTCAGGTGCCCAAGCGCCAGCAGCGTGCCGACGTACCCATTGTCCTCCGGCAGTTCCACTTCCTTGCCGGTGTGCAACATCACTTCCTGCGGCTTGCCGCTAACATTCAGCGTAACGCCGGATGTTGGGCCGCTGTACAGATATTTAGCCATTTAAGATGCCTCCTCATAATTAACTGTTGTCAAAAGCGGCCCGCCATCGCCTTCGGCGTCTTCCACCAGCATGGCTTCGGCAGAAAAATCCACAACGTACTGCCACAGGCCAGCGGTTTCGCCCAGGAATTTTTCATCGGTGGCGCGCATTTTTCGGCAATCTGGCATGCGAAAACCCAGCAGTGCAGTGCGCACCAGATCCAGTACGTCCACCGCACCGCCGCGCCCGTTCAACTGTCGCATGACGACCGTGATGGTGATTTCCACATCACGCGGTTGCGCGATGTAGGTCACATCAATCGATTCGCCAAATTTTCCGCCGGAATAGCTCACCAGCAGCGCGCCCTTCGGATGGTTCAGCCGGTATTCATCCGGTTTGTCCGGGAAGTACTCGACCGCTAGTGCCGGAAATTTCGCCTTCAGGCGCTGCACCACGGCCTCAATCATTTGCAGAGTGGTGGCCATCAGTAACGCTCCAGCAGCTTGGTCGAGAAAACGCGCTGGTTTGCGCGCATCTTCATTTCGCCCGGCTCTGGTGTTGCTTCTCCGGTCGGCGCGCCAATGGTCAGCTTGCCGTCGCGGATGGATTCCAGCATCTGCATGGCTGATTTGTAGGTGCGGGTGACGGCATCCGGCAGGTCGCTGCCTTCTGGCCTGCGTGCATACAGCCAGTGCCGAGCCAGATTGACCGTCATGTTTTTCACGGCAGATGGCACTGGCTCCAGCGGCAGGTTGTAGCGCCCACGCAGGTGCGCATCCACCAGTTCCTCGGCCTGTGTGACGGCTTCCGATACCACAGCTTCGTTGATTGCGGCGGCTTCGGAATCGTCATTCGACAGCCACACCAGCGTTTGTGCCGGGATGGCCAACTGCAGGTCGGCGAGGGTGCAGTAGCGCATGGCCGTTATGCCGCCTTCAGCTCAACCAGCGCTTCCGGGTACAGACACAACGCCAGCGGGTTGGCCTGCGCTTCCAGATCCCAGCCTTTGCCCATCTTGCGCGGCTCGGCTTTGGCGTAATACGCCTGACCGAGGGTGTTGACCGTTTCGTTGTAGTTCGCCGGAGCGTTGACCATCTGGAACACACCCGTGGCAACCGGGAACACCTGTGCAACGTCGGCCGGAATGAACTTCTGGCCAGACACCTCGGCATCGTACTCAATGAACTCGATGTCACCATAGCGGAAACCTTTGCGCATGTCGCCGCCAAGCCGATCTTGCGCTTCCTGATAGCCAGCATAGGCGGCTTTCACGGTTTCGTGACTAGTCAGCTTATCGAAGAAATCCGAGCCGCAGTAGGCTCGGAAGCCGGTCACCATTACTCCGTTGAGCTTTTTTTCCGCGTGCCGCTTGGCATCCAGGCAGAGCTTGCGCACATCGGTCGCATTCGTGCCGAACGCGATGTTGATGCTCTTTTTCGTGACGCCAAATTCATCGAACAAGTTGTAAATCACCTTGCCATCTGCATCGAGCAGTTCGCCGCGCAACGCGCCGACACGCTGGAATTCGCGCGTGGCCTCAATGCTGTTCTTCAGGCCTTGCAGCTTGTCATTGATGACCGTGGCTTGCTGGTTTTGCACGCCTTCCTGGCCAAATGGCGCAAGATTTTGCAGATCCGATGGTAGCAGTTGCGCAGAGAGCGGCAAATGCAGCGTCTCGAATGTGCGTCGCTTGCGCTTATCACCCTTGACCGGCGCCGGGTCGTCGCTGCGCGAGGTATTCGGCACCAAAACCAGGCGGCCTTCGCGTTCGTCGATGACAACCGTCGTGGTGGCAATGCCTCGCTCCTGGAACAAGCCGGTTGCCCCGATTTTGCCTGGCACGGCGGGCAGCTTGTTGATGGCTGCCGTGAGCGTGGCAACTGTGAAAAGGTCTTCCAGATTCATGCAGTTCTCCTTTGGTTACAGGGCAGCGCGCACAACGATGCCGCGCGCGTTCAGTTCATCAATTGCCGCTGCTTTCTGCGCGTCGGTCGCGCCGGCCGGCCAGACCAGCGCCGTCGATTCGACTGCGGCACCGCGAGCGATGACGGTGCCTTTCGTGATGGCAGTCAGCGCGTCCACGTCTTCAGCCGCCACGGCATGCGCCACCTTGGCGTCGCCTTCGCCGGCCGGATTAAGCGCCTGGTACTTGCCGGACACCTTGGCCAGTACGGTGCCGAGCGGGTATTCCGCACCGGCGGCAAAATCGGCCTTGTCTTTCGTCCATCCCGGCTTGACTTCGGTCAGCAGCAGATCGCTGATGGTTTTGGGCTGTTCAAATGTCGCCATCGTTTGCTCCTATCGTTGCGCCGCTGCACGCGATTCAGCATCGGCCAGCAGCGGATTGGTTTTCGATTGCGTGGCAGTGCGCTCCTTGGTGGCTGATTCGCCGAATTCGACCACCGGCGGGGCGTCGGCAAACATGGCGCGCAAGGCTTTGCCAAGCGGCTGCCGGTCTTCACATTCGCCGAACTCGACTTCCTTGCCGTCGCTGCCTGGCGCGCCGACCTGGTCCAGCGCGGCCACCAGCGCAGCCTTGTGCTTCGGCGCCAGCCTGCCTTCGCCCACCAGCTGCTCGGCAAATGCAGCGTTATCTTCATGGCGCGCGTCGGCTGCTTTCTTCGCCTGTGCAGCGCGCAGCGCATCGATCTGTTGTTTCAGCTGGGCGTTTTCTGCCTCCAGCGCGGCTTTCTGTTCCGGGGTCACTTCATGGCTCTCCTCAGGTGATTGGGCGGGATTCCCTTTCGCGTCCGCCGTCGCTTTTCGTAATGGTTCGGCAAATGCCGGTTGGGATAAATCGTCTTTGCGAGCGGCCGCCTCAACGTCTTCGACGTACCAGCCGGGCAATGCCTGGTCGGCATCCTCAGCGCCAAACTTCGCCAGCAGCCAGTCACGCAGGCGGCGCAACGCACCGGCCACCGGCCAGGCGGGCGCATCGGCAAATGCAACCGGCTCCTGAAAGGCCACGCAATCGTCGCCATCGGAAAAGGCGGGATCGTCCAGCCCCTTCACGCCGGGCGGCTGTGCGCCAAGAAAACCAACGTGGCGCAGATACCAGACGCCTGGCACGGGGTTGTTGGGTGAATCAGGACGGTAGAATTTGGCGGACACCTTGCCGTAGCGGCGCTGGCCAACCTGTTCGGCAAATGCCGGGGCCACATCGCGCGGCACGGCAAACAGCCCGCGCGCATTGGCAGCAAGCGAAGCCACCCAGCCTTGGGCCGGGTCGTCAGTCGAAGGATGGCCAATCACCAGTGGCGCTTCATGCGTGCCAGGCGCGTAGGCGCTGGCTGTGGCCGCAAGGTCTGCTTCGGTGAATTCAATCGCCTCGCCAGCCATCGTGGTGTGGCGGCCAGGCTTGAAAATGTGGATTGGGTTCGCATTCATGCCGCCATATTGCCGGGCAGGCGCGAAACGATCTTTTAATGCGGTTTAAAGCTTTTGGCTTGGGTGTCGCTGGAGTTTGGTCGGGAGGATGCGCGCTGGAATGGCGCGGGGATAGCTTTATAAATGTTTATATGACGCTGGCAAGGAACGATGGGGTAGACGCGCGAGGCTGCGAATTTTGAGGCGCTAGATACCCAAATTAAAAGCTCTCATATGAAGCGGCTAGTCGGTCGTATCTGACTGCCGGAATCTTTGGTGTACGGAATACAAATGCGCAATTCTGAAAACGTGCATTGTTACCGCAGCCAATGACGTGAGGGCATAAAGGAATAGGCAAAAGCCGACCGACCCGGATAACAGATTTAGATAAGGGATCAGTTTTTCAACGAATGTCGGCCAGGGCACATAAAAATGTAATGAGCCGACAATGATGGCGTAAATTAAGGCTGCCAACTGAATAAGGATGAAATGCACGAATGCCGCGCACAACGAAACATAAATAGTTGGTTTGTTTTTATCCTCATCAGGCTCGGCCAGAATAGCTCGAAATTTTTCATCACCAAATCCGATGAATATTGCAAACCCGCCCAAGGTGAACCCAAGCAAGTTTGGCATGACACTAATGACTTGTTCCCACCATTTAGGTTGCGACCAGCTATTCCAGGTAACGAGAAGAAGTAGCACCGCCGCATGAAAATATGGTGAGCGCAGCACAGCACTGCGCCCGCCATATGCACCCCAGTAACGTTTGATGTTTTCAAATGCCCCAGAGTATTGATCAAACCACTTTTTTTCTACATTGGTCATGCGGCGTCAAGGTGAGTTGCCGTGCGTGTCAAAACATTCCTTGTTGATTCAATATTTGGGTCAACAAGTGCCGACTGAATCATCGGGGACTGCGTTGTGGATTCAATCAATTTTCCACCCGTCGCGTCACGCCCTTCGCCTACTACTTTACCATTATGTGCCGCCATGCGCGCAAGTGATTTGGTCTGTTCGTCTGGCGCAAGGCTTCCGTTCCGCTCGGAAATCAGGCTTTGGGTGTACTTTTTTGCGCGCTCATTAGCCATTTTTTCCATGAATCTCCTTTCTTCATCGACGCCGTCATCCGCATTGGGGCGAACTAACTCAATATGCAATTTTTGCAGATAAGGCATGCTTAAGATTCGCTCAACGGATTCAGCTTCTGGAACGACCGTTACTTCGATTTCCGGGTAGCGTTTTTCCGCTACAAGGCGGCCCAAAATGTTGTTGAGTATTTTTTTTAGCGTTCCTGCTCCCATGCTGGTTTTCCCGTCTTTTGTGATGAAATAAAGCCGGTGAGTTTTGGGGTGGAATACATATGGGATCCGCTGCATATGGGCTAGTAGGTGATCAGGAATGCTGACTTCTCGCAACTCGGATTCTGTTGCGACGTCTTTTGTGCTTGTGTTAAACCACGTTTCATTAGGATCGATTTTTACGAATCGCCAGATCTCACCGTTGATAGGATCCAGCGCGTCATCTGGGTTTTCTTGGTAGGCCGATCCGAGCACGGAGTAGTGGACATTGCTGAGTTTGACCTTGGCGCCAAGTTTGTAGGCGTCAAAGAACATTTCAACATAACGCTTCGGAGAGTGCGGCTTGTGCATGGCAATATTCAAAGCTGCAATCAGAATGGTTCTGCTTCGGCTCATCAACAATTCCTTTCAATGGTTTGTATTACATTAACACCCATGGTTCTTGAGTGGTCGCGCTGACTGATATTTGGCATAAAACTCACACAGCGGCCGCTGGCTCTGCACAATCGCTGGCACGGCATTGGCGAAAGCGAAGGATTCCTGATAACTCAATTCCTTGAAGTTCTGCGGCAGCTCCTTGCGGTGATAGGTCAGCACCGCCCAGTCTGCGCCGGATTTGTCGAACACCCGCACCCATAGCCGGTCAACGTCATCACGCTCAAAGGCAAGCTTTGCGGTCTTGTGAATGCGCCCGGCCAGACTGTTCCAGTCCTGGGCGCTGTCCCACTGGTATGGCTGGGTGATATGTAGCTCGACGTTATAGGTGGCCTTACCACCTTCCTTCTTGAATTTACCGTCTGTCCCGACCGCCATTTGGTGAAGCCGCAATTCCTTTACATTGGGTGCAATGCTTTTGATGTACTGGTCTAGCGGGGCGCCTATCGAAACGTTGGGCGTGCCGTCAGAACACCCGGCAATCATGAAAACGGTCGTGGCAAGCGCGGCCAAATATTTCCGCATGTACACCTCCAGTAATGCAGGCGGCAGGCAAAGCCTGCACCCTACGGGGTAAAACCTATGCGCCATTCTGGCGCGCCTGTTTCTTCCAGCTTGCGATAATGCGATATACGTTTTCCAGCTCAAGGCTGGACAGGTCTTTCAGTGAGCGGCCGCTGTAACGCTCAGCCAGTAGTTTCGGTATGTCTTCATTTCTGCCGATTTCTGCGGCAGCGGCATGGATGAAGCTGTAGCGGCTGTTGCGCCAGTCTGGGTCTTTGGTCGGCGCGTTCTTCGAGGCGCGTAGCCTCGCGCACCAGGTTTGCAAATAGGCCTTGGCTCGTTCAAATGCGTCGGCCGGAATCAGGTGGTAACTGGTGACCTTGAGCTTGGCCGTGAGTGCGGACCAGACGGCAGCGTGCCGTTTTGGACTCTTTTTGATGGTGGCTTCAAGCCGGATGATTTCATTCACCAGTTCCCGTAATTCGAACTTGTGCGCTTCACTGATGTGTTGAGCACCCGGTTGGATAACGACCTTGATGACGGGGCTGGCGGCCATCTGCAGATGGATGGCACCCTGATGGCCAATGATGTTGTGGCTGCCGGTTATGTGGCCGGTCTTGATGTGTGAGTGGTTGTGATGCTTTATATCCCGGTTTGCCATCTCACCGGATACATCCGATCCAACCGTTTGTTTAGCACGCATTGTTGTTATTGTTGGTGTTAAGAGTTTTGCGCCGGGGAATCCTCATGCTTCGCTAATAAAATCGAACGCACCCGGACTGCGGTGCGCCGTGGCGCAAGATGGAAATGTACGACCGCCCAAGCCATGCCAAGAAATCCTGCAATGGTCGTAAAGAATTGCAGATTTGCGTAAACCCCAGGGCGAACCAGGATCATGCCGGACGCCATGATTGCTATGTAAAACGCGAACAGGGTCAGCATCACGATGCCGAACCACAACTCCAGCTTCGGGGTAAAGGTTTTAAGTTTTCCGGTGTCCGGGTCGTAGCTTAAAGACCTGACTCGCCAGGCTTGAGCCAATTCTTTGGCCGTGAAACGGTGGTTTGACAGCAGGCGTTCAAGTGTTTCGCGTGTTTCTGGTGGGCACCAGATGCCGGTATCTTTGGCGAATTTCTTTTGGCGTTCTGATTCTGGGGTATTGCCTTTAAGTGGGCAATCCTCAACACCGGGGCAAACGATGATATCTCCATTCTGGGTAACGTTGCCGCCTTTTTTGACGGTGTCGATGCGCTGGGTAATCACGATTTTCCTTTACCGCTTTTGCTATCAGAAGCGTTCGTATACGTAATGTTGCCTGTCTGTGTCAGCGCGCCGCTAACGCCCCCCTTGATAACTTGTTTGACCGGCTTTTGCATCGCGCTTATTCCTTGAACACCTTGCAGGGCGCCAACGGCTGCCATCTTGCCGGCGAGTGGTGCCGCCCGAAAGAGTTCAAGCAACTGCAGCTCATCTGCTGTAAGGGTTGTGCTGCTTGGGGTCTCGCCGATGCCTGTAAGTAGCCACCCTGGATCGGCGCCGAATTTTTCTCTGAGAATTAACAGGGACGCGCCGTCAGGAAGAGCCTCGTTCGCCTCCCAACGCGTCACAGTCTTTCTATTTACTCCAAGCGTCTCGGCAAATTCAGCGACTCCGCGCGTGGCTCGGAGTAATTTAATTCGGTCACCTGTCGTTTGGGACACAAAAACCCCTTTACATAGGGACATTTATGTCCCATAATTAACTCACACTAACGCCCCCAAAGCGTTTTAAACCAACACTAACAGGAGCGCAAAAAATGGCGACTCGCACCCCTGATGATGTACGTGCCGAATTCCTTCGCAAGGGGATTTCGATCACATCGTGGGCCATCAGCCACGGTTTTACTCCAAACCTCGTTTTTGAAGTTCTTGCCGAGCGCAAGAAATGCTTGCGCGGCCAGTCGCACAAAATCGCGGTTTTGCTTGGCTTGAAGCAGGGCGAAATCGCCGATCCGAAGTCGATTGACAGCCGCCTTGCTGCGTGAGGCCGGTATGAGATTGCTCATGTCGATAATCTGCCAGCAGCTGGCCAGCCAGCTTTTCAAGCATCTGGCTGCCAACCGGCGCAATTTCAGCTTGTCGCCTCAGCATTGCTTGCAGCAGTTGTTCATCAAGCAGGCCATGCCGCTGCAACATTCCGGCCATCACAAGGAAGGCCTGGGTCAACCCAAACAACGCTTCATCACGGGATAGTTCAGCCATGACTTACCTCGCATCAAGAATTATCACCCTTTCATCGTATCCACTGCAAACCTTTTTTGCTACGCGCAAAAAGGAAATTTGTTTGGAAGCGGGATTTGGAGGGCAATTCCAATGAGCCGCCGGAATTGGAACCGCATTCAGCCTTCCTCGTTGCGTAACGCGCTGGAGTTGTGCAAAGACTTTGCCAAGGCCAGGCGCAACCTGTCAGTTGAGCGCATCGCTGAACAGATGGGGCTGACCGATCACTGGACCGTTTACAAGTGGATTCAAAGCGGTCGAATCCCGGCAAACATGATTCGCCCATACGAGGCTGCATGTGGCATCAACTATCTCACTCGCTGGTTGGCCGCGAGCAGCAATCATCTGCTGATCGAAATTCCTTCGGGGCGCACAGTCAATACAGAAGGCGTGCAGGCGCTGCAGGAATCGCTCCATGCGGCAGTTGGCACATTGATTCAGTTCTACGGCGGCAAGGCTGAGGCGGATGAAACGTTGGCAACGATTCAGAACGCGATGGAAGGGCTGGCATTTCACCGCGCTAACGTCAAAAAACACGCTGAACCGGAACTTGATCTGGGAGGTGACGCCGGATGAGCAAAACCGATTACACCAGCGACAGCCAGCAGCGCATCCTCAAAACCATGCTGGTGATGTTCGGGCATGAAATCGATGGCCTCGCACCTGGGCAGGTGTCAAAGCTGGTTGGCAGCAGCCCCAGCAATGCCACACGCGATCTAGCAAACCTGATCGAAGCAGGCATTGCCGAGAGGGTTCCCCACAACGACAACTACCGCCTTTCCCCAATGCTCGGGCAAAAGGCAATGGCAATTTTGACCAACATAGATCGTGCGGCGCGCCGGGTGGATGAAACCCGTCAGCGTTACACGCGCACCACCTAACAGGAGATTGAACGTGGCAAGAAATTCCAAACAACTTCCGCAAGTTATTGAGCCTGATGTGAACGTTGAGCAGATTAGCGCCGATATGCAGGCGGTCAACGCACTGGCGTTGATGAACAGCGAAAAGGATGAATCGGCGCGCGCAACCGCGAAATTGCTTGGCTACATGCTGCCGGCAGACTGCACTGATCCGGATCTGATTCAGCGCGATATTGCCGCCAACATGCGCCGCAGCGTGGAGGCGTGTCTGGAGGTTGGGCGCGGGTTGGCGGTGCTGAAAGCGGCTTGCGGCCATGGGAAATTTCTTGAGCGCCTCGATGTGCTTGGCATAGAAACGCGGGTTGCGCAGAAATTCATTGCGTCTGCGGTGAAATTTTCAAATGCGGCGTCAACGCCGCTTTTGAAAGCCATTGGCAATCAGACCAAGCTTTTCGAAATGCTGGTTCTGGATGATGAGCAAATAGACGAATTGGCAGAGTTTGGTCAAACCGGCGAACTGGCGCTTGATGACATCGCCACCATGTCGGTCAAGGAACTGCGCGCCAAACTGCGCGAGGCGCGGGAAAACGCAGAGGCAAGTGCCCGGGTACTTCAGGCCAGAAACGAAAAAATCGACGAACTGGACGCATCGCTGGCCAAAAAGCGCGTAAAGACCGTGCCGCCGGAAGAGGAAGGCAACGAAATCCGGAAAGAGGCCAGCCAGATTGCCTTCGCGGCAGAAGCAGAGCTGCGCGGCAACTTGCGCAATGCATTCCAGACGCTGGCCGACCACAGTGAAAAAACCGGAATTCCACACGACGAATTCATGGCCGGCCTAGCCTGCCAGATCGAGCATGCGCTGCGCCAGTTGCGCGGCGAGTTCGGCATCAAGGACGCGCCCGATGGCGATGACATCCCCGCGTGGATGCGCCAAACCGGATCAGATACAGCGGTCGCGCAGGATTAAGCATGGCCGCCATTACCGAACGATTGGTCGCGGTCGCCCATGCCGCCCGGCGTGCGGGTCATGGTGGCAAAAGGGAGATTTACGATGCGGCGTGCCGTGAACTGTGCATGTCTTACGCCACGCTGCAGCGCAAACTGAAGGAGGTGACAGTGACGGACAAGCGCAAACGCCGCTCGGATGCCGGGCAGACATCGCTGCCACGTGATGAAGCAATGGTGATATCGGCGCTGCTGATGGAATCAACGCGCAAGAACGGCAAGCGGCTGTACTCCATCAGCGATGCGGTGCAGACGCTACGCGCCAATGGGTTGGTGCGCGCCGAGTTTCTCGATGCTTCAACCGGCGAAGTCAGGCCGTTATCTGAAACGACGATAATTCGCGCATTGCGTGGCTACAACCTGCATCCTGAGCAGTTGCTTGCACCGGAACCGGTGACAGAGCTGGCCAGCCTGCACCCGAATCACGTGTGGCAGATTGATGCCAGCCTGTGCGTGCTGTATTACCTCAAGCCTTCGGCCGATGCACGTGCCAATGGCTTGCGCGTGATGGACCACACGGAATTCTACAAAAACAAGCCGAAGAATCTGGCGCGTGTCGCTGCCGATCGCGTGTGGTCGTATGAAATCACAGACCACACATCCGGTTGGATTTACGCCGAATACGTGATGGGCGCGGAAAGTGGTGAAAACCTGTGTTCAGTGCTGATTAACGCTATGCAGGATCGCGGCGGTGCAGACATGATGCACGGTAGCCCGGCCAAGCTGATGCTCGATCCAGGCTCGGCCAACACGGCGGCGATGACGCTCAATCTGTGCAAGTCGCTCGGTATTGAAATGATCGTGCATAAGCCGGGCAATGCGCGCGTGACGGGGCAGGTCGAGAATGCGCGCAACATCATTGAGCGCAAGTTCGAACCAGGGCTGAAATTCCAGCCGGTGAATAGCCTCGACGAACTGAACGCGCTGGCGAAGAAGTGGCGGGCGCATTTCAATGCCACGGCGGTGCATTCACGCCACGGCCAGACGCGCTCGGCAGTCTGGATGCAGATCACGGCGGAGCAGCTGGTTACGGTGCCGTCTGTTGATGTGTGCCGCGAGCTGGCAGTGGCCGCGCCGGAGAGCCGCAAAGTTTCGCCAAAACTGTCCGTGTCTTTCCGTGGGCGCGAGTATGACGTGGCCACGGTGCCTGGTGTGATGGTGGGCGAAAAACTGATGGTCACACGCAACCCGTGGCGCGACGATGCGGCGCAGATTGTGCTGGTTGGCGAAGACGGGCGCGAGGTTTACCACGTCGTCAAAGAAATCGAGAAAAACGAATTCGGTTTCAGCACTGAGGCGATTGTCATCGGCGAAGGGTTCCGCCGCCATGCGGATACGCCAGCGCAGGCGGCGAAGAAGGAAATCGAACAGCTGGTGACCGGAACCAGCACACAGGCAGAGGCCGAGGCGGCGCGCAAGGCTAAATCGCTGCCGTTTGGCGGGCGCATCGACCCATACAAACATATCGACGAAACGCAGTTGCCGACATATTTGCCACGTCGCGGCACCGCGCATGATTTGGCCGCACCACGCGTCGAATTCCCGCCGCTGTCGCATGTGGAGGCGGCAAAACAGATCAAGCAGCGCATTGAAGCCGATGGCGCCACGTGGTCGGCCGAAACCTTTGCCTGGCTGCGCCAGCGTTACCCAGACAGTGTTCCACAAGACCAGCTCGACAGCATCGTTGCCGAGCTGACAGGCCCGCGCTCGGGCAAACAAACCCCGCTGTTGCGGGTGGCAGGAGGCATGAAGTGATTTGATAACCGGAGGCAATCGTGAAACTGAAACTGAAAACCATATTACAGGCACTAGGCATCAAACAGGCGGCACTGGCATCCCATCTGGCGCTTTCAACGGCCACCGTGGCGCAGATCGTGAACCACGGCATATGGCCAAAAAGCATTGACCAGGAAGACATCAAGGTGCGCATCGTTGATTTTTTGCAGTCAAACGGCGCGGTGGAAGCAGATTTGAAGGACGTATTTGAAGGGCAGGAACAGGAAAAATCGGCAGCAATCGAAACGAAACAGGAGGAGACGATGTTACTCAGAAAACAAACTTTGTTGCAGTCAACACGCAAGCATTTCGGGATGTTTCTTGATCCGTTTGCCAACGATGTGCAGTCGCATGCAGATATGTACGTCAACCCGGAAATTCGCTATGTGCGCGAAGCGATGTTTGCCGTTGCCCGTCATGGCGGCATGCTGGCAGTGATTGCGGAATCAGGCGCGGGCAAAACCACGCTGATGCGCGATTTGGAAGACCGCATTGAGCGCGAGAACCAGCCGATTCTGATGATTCGCCCCTATGTGCTGGCGGCGGAAGATAACGACCAGAAGGGCAAAACGCTGAAATCGTCGCACATTGCCGAGGCCATCATGGCGGCGGTTGCGCCATTGGAAAAGCGGAAATCCAGCCCGGAAGCGCGCTTTGCCCAACTGCACAAGGCGCTCAAGGAATCTCACACCGCCGGCTATCGGCATGTGCTGGTGATTGATGAAGCGCACTCGCTTCCGATCCCGACCATCAAGCACCTGAAGCGTTTCTTCGAGCTGGAGATGGGGTTCAAGAAACTGCTGTCCATCATCCTCATCGGGCAGCCGGAGTTGAAGGTCAAGCTGTCCGAGCGCAACGCAGACGTGCGCGAAGTGGTGCAGCGCTGCGAGATTGTGGAACTCGCCCCCATTGAGCCAGGGCGTCTTGAAGAATACCTGAAATTCAAGTTCGACCGGCTGGAAAAACCGCTGGTCGAAGTGATTGATGCTAGCGGCATTGATGCTTTGCAGTCGAGGCTCACGGTGGCCAGCACGCGCCGCGACCGTTCGGATTCGGTCAGCCTGCTGTATCCCCTGGCCATTGGCAATCTGCTGGCTGCGTCCATGAATCTGGCGGCAGAAATCGGCTCGCCACTGGTGACCGCAGACGTGGTCAAGGGGGTGTGACATGCAGACGAATGTTCATCCGCTGAAAAACCATACCGCGCCGCCAAACCATTTTGGCGTTGTGTTTTCCGAACCGCTGATTGCGCGCCTGGCGGCACTCAATGTAGCCATGCGAGGTTTGCGTGCGTTGGGCTACGCAGCGGCGTATCAGGATCTGAACGCAGGCGGGGCGCGACCCGTCATCAAGCTGCGCCTTGGCGCAGGACAATCGATTGCGGCGCTATTGGATGGCGGTGGCCAGATACAGGCGCCGAGAAAAGTGTTGTTCAAGGATGTGCATGTCATTTTAGATGATGAACAGGCACAACATAAATCACAAACCGTTGAAGGAGAAGCCGAGCATGGCTAGCAGGCAACGAATCAAGGCGACAGCAGAAATCTGGGTGGCGCAATCGCGCGATGAAGTGGCGGCGGCCATCAAGCAGATTGGCGACATCAAGCGCGAATCTGATCGCCTGACGGCAAACATGAACGATGAGATTGCCGCCATCACGGAAAAGTTCCAGCCGCAGATTGATGCGCTCAAGGCGCGGATGGCATCGATACAGTCTGGCGTGCAGGTTTGGTGCGAAGCGCACCGTGCAGAATTGACGCAAGGCGGCAAAACCAAGACGGCGAACCTGATCACGGGCAACGTGCTGTGGCGGCAGCGCCCGCCATCGGTGGTTATCCGCGGGGTGGATGCCGTGCTCGAGCTGCTGCGCAAAATGGGGCTTGGTCGGTTCATCCGCACCAAGGAAGAACCCAACAAGGAAGCCATGCTCAATGAGCCGGATGCCGTGCGCGCGATACCAGGCATCACCGTCGTGAGCGGCGTTGAGGATTTCGTGATCGAACCGTTCGAACAGCAAACGCAATGAGGTGAAACCATGGCAAAAGATATGACCGGAACCGGCCGTGAGGTCGATTACTTGAACCCGCAACCACACCAGTTCGACGTGGCCGATATTGCGCGTGGCATGGCCAATACGGCGCGTTTTTCGGGGCAATCGCAGATGTATTACTCGGTGGCGCAGCATTGCGTGCTGATGAGCAGGCTGGTTTCGGCGGAGCACGCGCTGGAAGCATTGCTGTGGGGCGCGGCCAAGGCTTACTGCGGCGATTTGACTGCCGGGTTGAAATTCCTGCTGCCGGATTACACCGAAATCGTGCGCGGCATGGACACCGCCATTCGTGAGCGCTTCGGCTTGCCGCGTACGCAAAGCGGACTGGTTGAGATTGCCAACAAAATGGTGCTGGCGGCGGCATATCGGGATTTGATGCCGCAGGGCACTAGCTTCCCTTTGCCGGACGACATCAAGCCGCTGTCCATGAAGGTGCATGCCGTGCATTCCGTGCGCGCACAGGGCATGTGGCTGGAGCGGCTGGTGGAATTGCAGGGGCGGGTTGACAAGGTGGCGGCATGATTACCGTCACCGCGCGCTGGCGGCCAAATACTGAAAAGCCCACTGGCCGCATTACCACGGCCTTGATCGCCGTGCCGCTATGCGCTGAAGGCGAGGATGACGATGGTTTTATGTTGTTGCCATACATTTATGCGGGCAATTCAAAGGGCGAGTGGTGGAATGAAAATACGCGCGAGCCAGTTCAGCATGCGGTTTTCTGGTGGCTGCCGGAGATAGACTTGACTGCAGCGTTGGATGTGGCGCTCCAACGCATGCAGCGAAAGGATGCCGCGTGAATGAAAAACGCCAGCGCCTGATTCGCCTGATCCACGTCGGCCGGCGCGATCTGGGCATGGCCGATGACAGCTATCGTGCCGCGCTGATGACGATTGCTGGCAAAACCTCATCGGCCGATCTGACGATTCCAGAGCTGGAACGCGTTTTGGAACACCTGAAACGATGCGGGTTCAAGGTGCGTTCCAAGGGCGGCACGCGGGCGCTGGCGGATGATGAACAATCATCGAAGATTCGCGCACTGTGGCTTGATCTGCACGCGAAAGGAGCGGTGCGCAATGCCTCCGAAGCGGCGCTGGCGGCGTTCGTCAAACGCATGACGGGCGTGGCCGCATTGCAATGGTTGTCATCAAAGCAGTCCAGTGAAGTCATCGAAATGCTGAAAAAATGGTCTGAACGAACCGACAGGAGCGCGCATGAATGAACGTGATCGATGCCGCAGCAAGGGGCCGGAGCTGCTCAATGATCTGGCCGATAAAGTTTCTGTGGCGCTGGTTGAACTGATCGAGCTGGACAAGCCGCTTGCCGAGCATGTTGGCCTTGAAGTGGCCAACCGCATGGCAACGCACTGGGGCGGGCAGCTGGTGTATTTCCCGATCGGCACGGCCATGAAATTGTCTGCACGTGATGTGTCGATCTGGAACGATTTCAACGGCAACAACCATAGCGATCTTGCGCGTAAATATGGTGTTTCGCTGCAATGGATTTACAAAATCGTGAAAACCATGCGTGCGGAGGATACCGCGCGGCGGCAGTCCGCGCTTTTCCCCATTGAATAGTTTTAATCCAATTTAAAAGACGCGCCAATCACGCGCGCGTAACGTGGGTGCATGACTGCGCCCACGATCAAACCCACCTGCGGCAACTGCGTACACCTTGTGCGCAAGCTTGCCCCCTCTGCTGATTCCAATACCCACAAGATGGCCGACCTTGGCTGGTTCGTCTGTGCTCATCTGGAGCGCTGGCGGTTTTTTCATGCCAATTCGTCGTGCGCGCTGCCATCCAAATTTTTCCCGATCAATCCCATCAAGGAGGCTTCATGCTGAAATCCCTTTTCACGAATCTCGTCGGTGCTGCACGTGCGCGCATGTCGCTTTGGCTCATCGTCAGCGTTTTGCTGCTTGCGTCCATTGCGGTTACCGCGCCCCGGCTGCTGCCGGTGTCGCTCTACAAGCTGAGCCTGATCACGACTGCGGCTTGGGTGGCGTACTGGATCGACCGCGGCCTGTTTCCGTATGCGCGGCCAGACGGTTTCACGATGGATACGCAACAGCTGCTTTATGCATCTGCCATGATCCGCCGCGCCCTCATCATTTCCGCAGCCATGATCGGCGTGGCGCTGGGGGCGTGATGCGCATTTTTGCGCTTCTACTATCATTGTTGCCGCTGGCGGCGCAGGCGGCTGACACTCCGCGCGAGGCGCTGCGCTGGCGTAGCACACTGGTACGAGAGGCAAGGCAGGCGTGGGGTATTGATGCGCCTGTTGCGGTGTTCGCGGGGCAAATCCATCAGGAGAGTCGGTGGAATCCGGACGCAATCAGCCGGGTTGGCGCACGCGGCATGGCGCAATTCATGCCAGCCACCGAGCGCTGGGCAAAACAGGCATTGCCTGGCTTGGCAGATGGCGGCGCAACGAATCCGGTATGGGCGATGCGCGCGCTTATCCGCTACGACGACTATTTGATTCAACACATCCCGCCAGAACGAACTGACGGCGTATATGCGCTTTTCTGGGCCGCGTTGCGCTCATACAACGGTGGTCTAGGCCACTGGCTGGCAGAAGCCAAAAACGCCAAATCGGCTCGGCGTGAAGATGTCGACGCCGCTTGCGGCACGGCCAAACGGCACAAATCCCATTGCCGGGAAAACCTCAACTACCCCAAGCGCATCCTGGTGGATTTGCAACCACTGTATGCGTCGTGGGGCGACGGAGTCGCGCCATGAATCTATCTGACATTTCCACTGCATGGGGCGCAGCGCGTGTGCTCTCTACCGGAAAACTCATCATTTATGCCATTGCCATCGCTGTGATGGCCGCCATCATCGGCGGCGCAGGTGGTGCCTGGCTGGGCTATGACTATGGCCACTCAAAAGGCAAGGCCGAGGTCGAAACGCTCAAAACCCGGCACGCCACTGCGCTGGCGCAGGCGCATGACACCGCACGCCGCGAATACCAGGTCGAAACCGAGCGCGGCAACAAGGCAGAACGCGCACTGGTGGCGGCAAAACAGCAATTTGCGGCAGAGCGCAAATCACTTCTCAGGAGAATCAACGATGTCACGACCGTTTACCAGCCAGCGCCTGGCGCTGTGCCTGTTGCCTTGCCTCGCGCTGTGTTCACTGCTGGCTTCGTGCAGTTCTACAACGCCGCCATTGGTGTGCCCGGAAACCAAACGCCCGCCGCTGCCGGCGGCGCTGGCGACACGCCCGCAACCGGCGCAACCGCTGACGCCGGGCTACTCGACAGCGGAATCAGCCAGGCGGACATCCTTGCCCACGTTGCCGATTACGGCGAACGGTGCCAGGGGCTAGCAGCGCAGGTCAATGGGCTACTGGATCTGCATGAAGGTAAAGGCAGCCCATGACGGATATTTCAGACAAAGCCACCGAACGCGAAGAACTTGATCGCGCGAATGCATTGGCGGCGCAGCGGCAGCGTGCCGTCATGGGCGGTTCGTCATTGAGCCATTGCGAAGAGTGCGGGGAGGAAATACCAGCCGCTCGCCGGGTGGCATTGCCAGGCGTGCGCTTGTGCGTTGGATGTCAATCAGAAATTGAGCAAAAAAGGAGATTACGCAAATGACGGTGCAGGTTGAATTGTGGCAGCTGATATCACTGGTGGTCAGCCTGATGCTTGCCTTTTTAGGGTTTGCTTTTGGCGCCGGGCGCATGTTGCTCTCCCAGATTGACCGTCGGCTCAATGAGCGCTTCGAGGTAATGGAAAAGGAACTGCAGGGCTGGTCTGGGCTGGAGCGGGATTTTCTGAAATTCCAGGCCGCGCTGCCACTGCAATACGTGCGCCGCGAAGATTTCGTGCGCAATCAGACGGTGATTGAAGCGAAGCTTGATGCGCTGGCGATAAAAATTGAAACCCTCCAGCTGAAAGGCCAAAAATGAATATTGACCCGGCGAAAATCCGACGCGAAAGCCTGCGGTGGTATTTGATTTTGGCATTGAACAATGCACGCCCTAATGAACTGGTCGAGGATGTGATTCAGCAGACGATGCAATCCATCTACCCCGACGTGACGCCGATTGAGGTGCGCAAGGAGCTGGATTATCTGGCCGATCGTGAACTGGTCAAGCTGCGCAAGGAACCAAGTGGCCGCTGGTGGGCAGATTTGACGCGATACGGCGTCGATATCGCCGAATACACCATCGCGTGCGATCCAGGCATTGCCCGCCCGGCGAAGTACTGGGGCTGACATGGCACCGCGCAACAAGGTCGGTCAACTGCCGGCGGAAGTCCGAGACTGGCTGGACAAGGCACTGTTGAATGCCAATTTTGGTGATTATGTGGCGCTGGAGGAAGCGCTGCGCGCCAAGGGGTTTGCCATCAGCAAATCGTCCATCCACCGCTATGGCCAGAAAATTGAGCGTCGGCTGGCCGCCATCAAGGCCAGCACCGAAGCGGCACGGCTATTGACCGAAGGCGCGGCAGATGATCAGGATGCGCGCTCGGAAGCGGTGATTGCGCTGGTGCAGACCGAAATGTTTGAATCCATCGTGAATTTGCAGGAAGCCACCGAAGAGGATATTGACCCGGCAGAACGCATAGGGCTGCTTTCGAGCGCCGCCAAGAACATCGCAACGCTGGCGCGCGCCAGTGTGAACCAGAAGAAATTCCGGCAGGAGGTGCAGGCACGTGCGCAAGCCGCAGCAGAAAACGTCGAAAAAATCGCCAAAAAGGGCGGGCTGTCGGCGGAGTCGGTCAGCCAGTTGCGGCGCGAGATTTTGGGGATTGCGCAGTGACAGCCGTTCCGGCAAATCTGCCGAATACCGCCACGGTTGATGCACCAGCCGTGCTGATGGGCTATCAGCAGCGCTGGGTGGCGGATGCTTCTCCATTGAAGGTGATCGAAAAAAGCCGCCGCACCGGCCTGACATGGGGCGAGGCGGCGGACGATGTGCTGACAGCGGCTTCGGCACGAAATGCCGGTGGCCAGAACGTGTATTACATCGCCTACAACCAGGATATGACGATTGAATACATCCAGGCATGCGGCATGTGGGCGCGGGTGTTCAATTATGCAGCGGGTGAAATCGAAGAAGGTTTCTGGGATGGCGATGAGGAAGACAAGCACATCAAGACTTTCACGATCCGCTTTCCGGCATCGGGTTTTCGTATTGTTGCGCTGAGTTCGCGGCCGTCCAACCTGCGCGGCAGGCAGGGCGTGATCGTGATCGATGAAGCGGCTTTCCATGACAAGCTGGACGAACTGCTGAAGGCCGCGCTGGCGATGCTGATCTGGGGCGGCAAGGTGCGGGTGATTTCGACGCACAACGGTTCGGACAACCCGTTCAATGAGCTGGTCGAAGATATTCGCGCAGGCAAGCGCGCCGGTGTAGTGCATCGCGTGGCGTTCCAGGAAGCGGTGGCCGATGGGCTGTATCGCCGCGTCTGCATGCGTCTCGGCAAGGATTGGTGCGCCGAGGATGAGGCGGCGTGGATGGCCAGCGTGTATGCGTTCTATGGTTCTGGCGCGGAGGAAGAGTTGGATTGCGTGCCGTCCAACGGCGGTGGTGCCTGGTTGTCGCGGGCGCTGATCGAATCACGCATGTCGGCGGATACGCCGGTGCTGCGCTGGGAGTGCAAACAGGGGTTCGAGCTGCTCCCGGATCATATTCGCGCTGCCGAGTGCCGCGACTGGCTGGAAGAAAATCTGGCACCGTTGCTGGCGGCATTGCCAGAGGATGCGATTTCATTCAACGGCGAAGATTTCGGCCGCAGCGGCGATCTGACCGTGCATGTGCCGCTGATTCAGTTGCATAACCTGACGCGCAAGGTGCCGTTCATCCTTGAATTGCGCAATGTGCCGTTTCGCCAGCAGGAACAGGTGGCGTTTTACCTGCTCGACCGCCTGCCGCGTTTTACTGGCGGTGCGTTCGATGCGCGCGGCAATGGTCAGTTCCTGGCCGAGTTTGCCATGCAGCGCTACGGCGCCACCCGCATTCAGCAAGTGATGCTGACAGAAAGCTGGTATCGGGAACACATGCCGCCGGTGAAGGCCGCGCTGGAAGATGGCACGCTGGTCGATTTGCCGAAGGATGCAGACGTGCTGGCAGATTTACGCGCTGTGCAGATCGTCAAGGGCGTGCCGCGTGTGCCGGAGACGCGCACCACCGGCGACGATAAAGGGCAGCGCCACGGCGATGCGGCGGTGGCGGTGGCGCTGGCGTATTTCGCCAGCCGAGAAATCAACAAGGGGCCGGTGACAGTTAAATCGCGCGGTCGCCGCAAATCTCAATCACTTACCAAGGGCTACCGATGACAAGCAAGAACGGGATTTACGTCAGCCCGACTGAATTCGTCCAGTTTGGCGGCAACCGGCGCCAGCTTGGCGTGCAGCTGGCCACGCGTAATAACCGACCTGATTTTAATGACTGGAGCATGCTGCTGCCGAACCCTGATCCGGTGCTCAAAAAGCTGGGCAAGGATATTCAGGTGTACCGTGATCTGCGCACCGAGCCGCAGGTTGGCGGCAATATCCGCCGTCGCAAGGGCGCTGTGCTGGCGCTGGAGCACGGCATTGACCGAGGCAAGGCGAAAAGCAGAGCTGCGGCGTTGATTGAGAGTGTGTTTGCTCGCCTGCCGATGAACCGCATCATTTCCGAGATTCTGGATGCATCGCTGTATGGCTATCAGCCGATTGAGGTGGTCTGGGGGAAGGTTGGCGGTTATATCGTGCCAGTGGATTTGATTGGCAAACCTGCGGAGTGGTTCCACTTCGACCTTGAAAACCAGCTGCGCCTGAAAACGCGGCAATCGCCCATCGATGGCGAGCTGCTGCCGGAGCGCAAGTTCCTGTTGCCACGGCAGGATGCCAGTTACGATAATCCGTATGGTTTTGCGGATTTGTCGATGTGCTTCTGGCCGACCGCTTTCAAGAAAGGCGGGCTGACATTCTGGGTTCAGTTTTCGGAGAAATATGGCTCGCCGTGGCTGGTCGGCAAGCACCCGCGTAATACGCCGCCCAGTGAAACGGATGCCTTTCTGGAACAGCTGGCGGATATGGTGCAGGATGCGGTGGCGGTGATTCCGGATGATTCCAGCGTGGAAATTGTCGAGGCGCAAGGTAAAGGTGGCTCGGCGGGCGTGTTCGAACGGCTGCTGATGTTCTGCCGCTCTGAGGTGAACATCGCGCTGCTTGGCCAGAACCAGACCAGCGAGGCGAACAGTACCAATGCCAGCGCGCAAGCAGGTTTTCAGGTTACGCGCGATATTCGCGATGCGGATAAGTTGCTGGTGGAGGATACGCTCAATGAATTGATTGGCTGGATTCACGATCTTAATTTTGGCGATGGCGTACTGCCGAAATTCCAGATGTGGGAGCAGGAAGAAGTCGATGAGGTACTGGCCAAGCGCGACAAGCTGTTGACTGATTCCGGTGCACAATTTACCCCGGCTTATTTCCGGCGGGCATACGGCTTGCAGGATGGCGATCTGGTTGAAGTGGCTGAATCTGCTGCCACTGCTTCAACTGCTGAATTTGCAGAGAGTGAAAACGGTTTCCCGGATCAGGAAGCGCTCGATGCAGCGCTGGAGGAACTTTCGCTGGAAGATTTGAACCAGGATGCCAAAACGATGTTGACGCCGCTTTTCAAGCGGGTGGCCGCAGGCGTTCCACCGGATGAATTGCTGGGTGAATTGGCTGATCTGTATCCAGGTATGGATGCCGACGGGCTGCAGGAGCGGTTGGCACGCGTGATATTCGTGGCAGATTTGTGGGGGCGGTTGCATGCCTGAACCTGTTGACCTGGCGTATTGCATGAAACTGCCGCCGAAGGAGGCGATTGCTTACCTGACCGGCAAGGGCTACGCGATCACCTGGGATTGGGAAGATTTGTGGCAACAGGCGCACGCGAAAGCGTTTACCGTGGCCAAGGTGGCCAAGCTGGATATCCTGCAAGACATTCGTGACGTATTGCAGCATGCCTTGACCGAAGGGCAAACGGCAGCCTGGTTCGAGAAAGAATTGACGCCCGTATTGAAAGCCAAGGGCTGGTGGGGCGAGCAAGAGCAGCGCAACCCAGATACCGGCGAGCTTGAACAGGTGCAGCTTGGAAGCCCGTGGCGGCTGGAAACCATTTACCGGGCCAACACGCAAACCGCGTACATGGCCGGGCGCTATGCCGAGCAGATAGAAAACGTCGATAACCGACCGTTTTGGCAGTACATCGCCGTGATGGATGGACGCACTCGGCCTGCGCATCGTGCGCTGCATGGTCTGGCATTTCGGTTTGATGATCCATTCTGGCAGTCGTTTTATCCACCGAATGGCTGGAATTGCCGCTGTCGCGTGACCACACTGTCAGGCGGCGATTTGACTCGTGATCGCGTCAAGCCGTCGCGGTCGGATGGCATGCTGGGCAGTACGCAAAAATTGGTGTCGAAAAAAACCGGCGAGCTGCGCGAAGTGGCAACGTACTCGGCCAGGCACCCTGATGACCCATCCGGCAAGCGGCGGCTGATCGTATCGCCGGATGTGGGCTGGAGCCACAATCCGGGCGCGGCGTGGAAACCGGAGACGGCGCGCTATACCGGCAACCTGACCGAATTGGCAAAGAGGGAGCTGCAATGAGTGAGTTGGTCGGTATTCGGATTGTTGACTCTGCTTTGAAGGCGGCATTGCGCCAGATGCAGCTCAATCTTGGCAATATGAAACCGGCGATGCGGGATATTGCACAGGTGCTGGCAAATCAGACGGAACGAAATTTTGCAGCGCAGGGCAGACCGGGGTGGAAGGCGCTCAAAAATCCGTCCGAGAAGCGCAAGGGTGGCATGATCCTGCAGGATAGCGGGCAACTGGCGGCGTCTATTACAACTAGTGCATCAGCTACCGAGGCGGTAATTGGTACGAATAAGGTGTATGCGGCCATTCACCAGTTCGGCGGCAAAACGAAGGCGCACACGATTCGACCTGTGAAAAAGAAGGTGCTGGCATTTGGCGGCCGATTTGCAAAATCGGTCAATCACCCCGGCTCAGACATCCCGGCCCGCCCGTTCCTTCCGGTACTGGCCGACGGCAGCTTGCAGCCGGAAGCCAGTGAGCCGGTACTGGAAGCGGCATTGCAACATTTGAGGCGCGGCGCCGGGATATAATTCGAACCGGTCTCGCCGCGTTTTCGAGGGCCGATTCCATTTTCAGACGCTGCAAAGGATTTTTAGCGGGGCCGTCCAAATTCTTCCCGCCCCTTCCCGGTTCATCCCGTTTATCTCGCACCTTCCTGTATATTTATCTCACACCCTTTCATCATCATCAGCAATGTGCCGGACACAGAAACGGCGCAAAAGATTGCGCAGGCGCTGGTCGGCCGGCAACTGGCGGCGTGCGTGAACATTCTGCCGGGCGTGCAGTCGGTCTACCGCTGGCAGGGGAAGGTTGAGCAGGCGCAGGAAATCAGCTTGCTGATCAAGACGCGGCGCGCCTGCTATGCGGCGGTCGAGGCGGTGGTTGGCGAACTGCATCCTTATGAGGTGCCGGAAATCATCGCGCTGCCGATCAATGCCGGTTTGCCGAAATATCTGGAATGGCTGGCGCAGGAAACGGCGCCGCCGCATGGCTGATTCCGGGCAAGGGTTTAGCGCAGCAGGGCTTCGAATTCGCGCGCTGGCAGCGGACGCGAAAACAGGAAGCCTTGCGCATAGTCGCAGCCGGCCATCGCCAGCAGAATCCGCTGCTGCTCGGTTTCGACCCCTTCGGCGATTACTTTCAGCCCGAGCGTGTGCGCCATCACGATGATCGCTTCTGACAGCGCGCGGTTCAGCGGATCGCTGGCCAGGTTGTGCACGAACGAGCGGTCGATTTTCAGGTAGTCGATATCGAATTTGTTCAGGTACGACAGCGATGAATAGCCGGTGCCGAAGTCGTCGAGCGCAACCTGGATGCCGGCATCGCGGAAGCGCAGCAGCTTGTCCATCACCGCCGGTTCGGCGTTCATCAGCATGCCTTCGGTAATTTCGATCGCGATGTATTTGCCCGGCAGCCCCAGTTCCTGCAGGTAGTTGATCCATGCGGTCGCGCCCATGCTTTGCACCAGGAATTGCGCCGGCGATTTGTTGACGCTGATCTGGATCCCGCCCTGCGGCAGTTGCGACCAGCGTTGTGCCCAGTAAGCGGCTTCGCGGAAGACCCAGTCGCCGATGTGGGCGATCAGCCCGGTTTCTTCGGCGATCGGGATGAAATTTTTCGGCGTGATCATGCCGTTTTTCGGGTGTTGCCAGCGGATCAGCGCCTCGGCCTTGAAGATGCGGTTGCTGGCCAGATCGACGATTGGCTGGAAATAGAGCTGGAACTGTCCTTCCGCCAGCGCGTGGCGCAGGTCGTTGGCGACCGACATGCGCTGCAGCACCAAATCCTGCATGCTTTGGGTGAAATAGCTGAAACGGTTGCGGCCGCGGTTCTTGGCCGCATACATCGCCTGATCGGCGCGGCTGAGCAGGTTTTCGGCATTTTGCGCATCATCGGGATAAAACGCGATGCCGATGCTGGCAGTGATGTGGACCCGCCCTTCGGGCAGCATGAACGGTTCGGATAGCCGGGCGATAATGGTGCGCGCGATTTGGCCGGCCGGTGCCTTATCGGCGCAGTCGGCCAAGATGATGACGAATTCATCGCCGCCGAGGCGCGCCAGCGTGTCGGACGCGCGCACGCACGATCCGATCCGTTCAGCCGCCTGCACCAGCAACGCATCGCCGATCGCATGGCCGAAGGTGTCGTTGACTTCCTTGAACTCGTCCAGATCGATGAAAATCAGCGCCATCGGCAACGCGGTGCGTTCCGCCTTCCTGATGGCATGCTGCAGCCGGTCGTGAAACAGGTTGCGGTTGATCAGGCCGGTGAGCGAATCGAAATTCGCCTGTTTCCAGATCAGTTCGGCCGACTTTTTCGATTCGGTGATGTCTTGCACCAGCATCGCGAAATAATCGATGTTGCCATCGTCGCCGCGCAGGCCGCGCACCGCGACATGGACATGCACGATGCTGCCGTCCGGCCGGATGAAGCGCTTGTCGATTTCGTAATCGTCGCTCTCGCCGGAGAGCACGCGGTTGTACAGCATCAGGTTGACGTCAATGTCGTCCGGATGGGTGATTTCCTGCCAGGTCATGCTTAACAGCTCGCTGCGTGGCCGTCCGAGTATCGTGAACAGCGCATCGTTCGCATCCAGCCAGCCATGCGCGTGGCTGTAGGTGGCCATGCCGACCATCGAGCGTTCGAAAAACGCGCGGAAACGCTTTTCGCTGTTTTCCAGCGCTGCTTGCGCCTGCTGCCGCTGCCGTTCGCGTTCGAAATTGTCCAGCGCGAAGCCGATGTCCATCGACAGTTCATTCAGCAGCGCAATCGATTCGGTATCGAAGGCGTTGGTTTGTTCGCAAAAAACAGACAGCACCGCATAGGGTTCGCCATGCCGCATGATGGGAAAGGCGGCGGTCGAACGGAAACCGTGGCTGGCCGGCTGTTCGCATTGGCATTTCGGATGACATTGGCCGAAATGGTTGATGATCACATGCCGGCGTTCGCGCAAGGCAATTTGCGGCGGTGAATGCGCATCGCGGCTGGCAGACAGGATTCGTCCATCGAGGTAGCCGCTGGTGTCGCCATGGCTGGCGAACGGATGGATGGCGCCATCTTCGTCTGGCATGCCGACCCACGCCATTTTCATGCCGCCATCCTTCACCACCATCTGGCACACCAGCGGGAACAGTTCGTTTTCTCCTTGCAGACGCACGATGCTCTGGTTGACATGGCTGAGCGTGCGGTATAGCTGCGTCAGTTGCCGCACACGCTCCTCGGCCCGCTTGCGTGGCGTGATGTCCAGCATCAGCCCGCCGATCAGCGGCGTGTCGTGCGCGCCGGCGACAGGGAATTTGATCGACAGCAGCGCGCAGGGGGTACCGGCATCACCGGCCGAGATTTCCGACGTGACCGTGACCCGATCCGACAGCACGATGCTGTCATCGGCGCGGTTCATGTCAGGTTCCGCCGATTCGAATGGCCGGGCAAACGCGCGTTCGATTCTTTGCGCGGCGGTGCTGTTGTTGCGGTAGACGATGTTTTGCTGCGCATCCTTGATGAAGGCGATGCCGGGCATGTGTTCCATGAACGATAGGAAACGTTCATCGCTTTCGCGCAGCGTGGCGGCGGCGGTGTTGCGTTCGCGCAGCGAGCACGACAGCAGCATGCCGGTCGTGATCAGCGTTGCAAAGTAAATCGTGAAATTGATCGGCATGTTGCGCACGATGGTGGTGCTGAAATAGCCGGCTGTGTGCCCGGCGCCAATCGCGCCGAGAATGGCCAGCACGCAAAGCACGAGCACGGTGCCGTGACGGCCGATGCGCACGGCGACCCAGATTACCAGGCCGAACACCAGGTATCCCTTCAGATACCCGGTAAAAAGGCTGTGCTGCCAATCCAGATAGACCATGCTTCCAAGCAGCAGTGAAACCGTCAGCGCAGCCAGGAATTCCGCCGTCTGCCAGGCGTTGAAGGTTTCGCGTTGCAACCATTCTGGTGGATGCTGCCATACCAGCAGCATCGGCGCGATCAGTATGATGCCGAGCAGGCTCGACTGCCAGGCTTGCACCGCCGTGCTGCCTGGCCATTGCAGCGCCAGCAGCAGCGCGCCAGCGCCCGAGGCGATTACGCCGGCAGGCAGGAACAGCAGGAAAAAATCGCGCATGCGCGCCATGGCCGGGTCGAAATGGAAATGGCGCAGCAGTGTTGCGCCGAGAGTGGCTGTCAGTGTTGTTGCTGCGCCGGCAACCAGCGATGCCAGCCACGGATGCCCCAGAATCAGGCTGGCGGCGAACGCGCCGATGAAAACGCCGGGCCAGCAGCGATGGCCAAAAATGAGCAGTGCCGCCAGCGCCAGCCCGGTTTGTGCGGCAATCAGCGGCAGGGTGCCGGATGGTGCGGTGGAAAACGGGGCGGCGGGGAAGGGAGCGGCGGAAAAAATGGACGCAAGCAGTGAAGATGCGGGAAGGGGGGAGGCGAGATAGGCGCTGGCAACGGCAAGCGCGGCCAGCAGGAATGCGACTGCCGCCATACGCCGTAATTCAGACCACCGCAATGATTCCAAAGCGCGCAAATCCTCGTCTCCTGCAGGTTCCGGACATGGCCGGATTCGAATGGCAGACTGGATCTGTCTGATGTCGCGCGGTTGCGTGAGCCATCCTGCCCGGTTTATCCGACAGGACCGGCGATGCACGCTGCGGTCAAATGCGTTTAATTCAGTCTGATTGCTTCCTTGTGTGGTTCCATCGCCCCGCGACCGTCGGCCTTCACATTGTCACGGGGAAAATTTCCGTACGGTAATTTAATGTTGGCCAAACGAACGGGATGTATTTTGATGAAAATCAACTTTGGGTCGTTTATTTTGGCCCGACCTTACAGCGGGAAAGGATTTTTTTGTCAGCCTGAATGAAGCGCGGGTCAGTTGCGAGCGTGTGTTTGCAGCAGGCGGGCAACGTCGCGCGCGAAATAGGTCAGCACGCCATCGGCGCCGGCGCGCTTGAACGCCAGCATCGCTTCCATCATCGCACGGTCATGATCGAGCCAGCCGTTTTGCGCCGCTGCCTTGAGCATCGCGTATTCGCCGCTGACCTGGTAGGCAAAGGTCGGCATGCGGAAGGCATCCTTCACGCGGCGCACGATATCAAGATACGGCATGCCGGGTTTGACCATCACCATGTCCGCGCCTTCGGCAATGTCTTGCGCCACTTCGCGCAAGGCTTCGTCGCTGTTGGCCGGATCCATCTGGTAGGTCGCCTTGTCGGCCTTGCCCAGGTTTGCGCTCGAACCGACGGCATCGCGGAACGGGCCGTAGAAAGCGGATGCATATTTGGCCGAATATGCCATGATGCGGGTGTGCGGCTGGCTGTGCGATTCCAGTGCGCGGCGAATCGCGCCGATGCGGCCATCCATCATGTCCGACGGCGCGACGATGTCGGCCCCTGCCTGCGCCTGCAGCAACGCCTGCCGCGCCAGCACTTCGACCGTTTGGTCGTTCAGCACGTAGCCGCTGTCGTCGAGCAAGCCATCCTGGCCGTGGCTGGTGAACGGATCGAGCGCGACATCGGTCAGGATGCCGAGCTGAGGAAAGCGCGCCTTGAGCGCGGCAATCGCGCGCGGCAACACGCCTGCCGGATTGAGCGCCTCACGGCCATCCGGCGTTTTCAGCGCCGGTTCAATCACTGGAAACAGCGCCATGACCGGAATGCCAAGCGCTACGCATTCATCGGCCACCGGCAGCAGCAAATCGAGCGACAGGCGTTCGACGCCGGGCATCGACGCGACTGCTTCGCGCCGGTTTTTTCCATCCAGCAGAAAGACCGGGTAAATCAGATCGGCCGCGGAGAGTGAATGTTCGCGCATCAGCGCGCGCGAAAAATCATCGCGCCGCATCCGGCGCAGCCGCAGGGCAGGGAAGGTGGCGGCGAAGGGCTGATTTGGCATGGAAAACCGTTTCTTTTGTGAGGGAATAATCTGCGCGAAAATTGATCGAACGCATCACCGAAAATGAAAGCATAGCGGGAATCACGCCATGGTGGAACTTTTGCTGCGGCAAATCGTCTTACTTGCAGGCAACTCGTTTTGCCTGTTTATCTGCCGTCCCCCTTGGCAGAGAACTGGCCTGCAGGTTGGGGCCAGGTTCACCCCCCGGGAGCGCTCCATTTTCCGGGGGGATTTCTTGGTAGTACCCGGTGGCAGTGATGCCGGTTCTTTTGGGAAGTCCAGGCAGGATCCCCGGGGAGGCGGCATTTCCCCGGGGCTGTTCATTGCCGCGGTTTATTCGGTCGCCTCGTCTTCCTGCAGCCCCGCCAGCGCGAGTATGCGCTTGTCCGCTTCTTCCAGCCCGGTGCGTTTCAGTGCGGAAAACAGTTGCACGGTGAACGGGAACGGCTTGCCCTGTTCATCGACATAGCTGGCGAGGATGGTTTTCGTTTTGCGCAATGCATCGGCCGCTTCGCTGCGGTTGAGCTTGTCGGCCTTGGTCAGGATGCAATGCACCGGTTTGCCGGTGGTGGCGAACCATTCGAGCATCTGGATGTCGAGGTCGGTAAACGGCCGCCTTGCATCCATCATCAATACCAGCGCCGCCAGCTGCTGGCGGCGTTGCACATAATCGCCCAGCAATTGCTGCCAGTGCAGCTTCGCATCGCCAGACACTTCGGCATAGCCATAACCGGGCAGATCGACTAGCAGCGCGCGGATTTCGTCGACATTGGTCGGGTCGTGCCGATGCTGGCCGACATGCGCGCCGCCGATCGAGAAGAAGTTGATGTGCTGCGTGCGGCCCGGCGTGCGCGAGGCAAACGCCAGTTTCTTTTGATTGCACAGCACATTGATCGCGGTCGATTTGCCGGCATTCGAACGACCGGCGAACGCGATCTCGGGAACGTGCGTTTTCGGCAAATCGCGCAGCGAATTCGCAGTGGTGAAAAAACGGGCTTGCCAGAGTTTGGACATGTAACGGAAAGAAACAGCAGGAAAAAACAAGCAGGGTATTGTACGATAATCGGCAGGCTTGCCGCAGATTGCGTAAGCAGAAAGGCGATACTGATGGAACTGCTGGCCAAACCCTCATCCAGACAACTGGCGATATTGCGCGTGGCGCTGCATGTCGCATCGCTGCTGCCGCTGGCACGGCTGCTGTTTCTCGGCCTTACCGGTGGTCTGGGTGACGAGCCGGTGCGCGCGGTACTGTGGGAAACCGGCGACTGGTCGCTGTACATGCTGTGCCTCACGCTGGCGGTGACGCCATTGCGCCGCGTGACCGGCTGGAATTGGCTGGCGGCGTTTCGCCGTCTGCCGGGCATGTATGCGTTTGCGTATGGCGCGCTGCATTTCGCAACCTACCTGTGGTTGCGGCGCTCAGGCGAGCTGTTGGCCCTGCTGGCGCGCATCCTGACGCAGATGCCGCTGCTGACCGGCTTCATTTCGCTTCTGATCATGCTGGCGCTGGCCGCCACCAGCTTTCAGGCCGCGATGCGCTGGCTGGGCGGGATGCGGTGGCAATGGCTGCACCGGCTGACCTACATCAGTGCGGTGCTGGCGGTGGTGCATTACTGGCTTGAGGTGGCGCGCTATGGCTCGAACCGTCCGCTGTGGTTCGGCGCGATCGTCGCCACGCTGCTGCTGTTCCGGCTGGCGTGGTGGTTCCGGTCGCAAAAAAAACTGGCCGCAGCACAGAAATGACGGGGTATATCGTCAAATCATGTTGCCCGGCCAGAAGTTTTGCGGCGGTTTGAAAATGCTCCCGCCAGTATTTTTGAAGCCTTGCGGCTGGCGAAATCAGGGCAAAACCGATTCCAGCGCGTACAGATCGGTCACCTGTTCGCGCTTGCGGATCAGGTGCACGCGGTCGCCATCGACCATCACCTCGACCGCGCGCGGACGGCTGTTGTAGTTCGACGCCATCGTCATGCCATAGGCGCCGGCCGACATCACTGCCAGCAAATCGCCCTGCGACAGCGCCAGTTCGCGTTCGCGTGCCAGCCAGTCGCCAGTTTCGCACACCGGACCGACCACATCCCACACCTGCTTGCGTTCGCCGCTTTCCTTCACCGGTTGCACACGGTGCCACGCTTCATACAGCGCCGGGCGCATCAGGTCGTTCATCGCCGCATCGACCACGGCGAAATTCTTCGCCGGCGTCGGCTTCAAGTACTGTACTTCGGTCAGCAGCAGCCCCGCATTGCCGACGATCGAGCGGCCCGGCTCGAAGATGATCTTGATCGGGCGCCCCTGATATTTGTGCAGCCGCCAATGGTTGACCTTCGCATACAGCCGCTGCACGTAATCCTGCACTTTCACCGGCTGCTCGTCGTTGTAAGCGATGCCCAGCCCGCCGCCGATGTCCAGATGCTGCAGGTTGTAGCCTTCATGGTTCAGGCGGTCAACCAGATCGATCATCTTGTCGAGCGCATCCAGCAGTGGCTTGTCGTCCAGCAGTTGCGAGCCGATGTGGCAGTCGATGCCGAGCACGCGGATGTTGGGCAGCATGGCCGCCTTGCGGTAGCAGGCCAGCACGTCCGGGAAGGGAATGCCGAATTTGTTTTCCCGCAGGCCGGTCGAGATGTACGGATGGGTTTTTGCATCGACGTCCGGATTCACGCGGAATGAAATCGGCGCCGGTTTGCCCATCTGGCCGGCAATTTCGTTGAGGTGATGCAGCTCGGCTTCGGATTCGACGTTGAAGCACAGGATGCCGTGCGTCAGCGCCAGGCGGATGTCGTCCGCCGTCTTGCCGACGCCGGAAAAGATCACTTTTTTCGGATCGCCGCCGGCTGCCAGCACGCGCTGAAGTTCGCCGCCGGAAACGATGTCAAAGCCAGCGCCCTGACGCGCCAGCAGGTTCAGCACCGCCAGGTTCGAATTCGATTTGACCGCGAAGCAGACCAGCGCCGGGCTTTTTTCCGGGCCATGCTGTTGACACGCATTGGCGTAGGCGGCGTAAGCTTCCAGCAGCGCCGCTTTTGAATAGACGTAGGCAGGCGTGCCGAACTGGTGCGCAATCTCGGTCAGAGGAACGTTTTCGGCGCACAGCGCGCCGTTTTGATAAGAGAAATGGCTCATGTTTTTATTGGGATGGTGGAACGTTGGGTGGCGTCGCAACAGCGGGCGTCACGGAAGTGTCGGCATCCGTCTGGCGCAGCGGCGGCAGCGTCGGTTTGGCGGATTTCGATGCTTTGGGTTCTTTGGCGTCCGGCAGATAGAGCGGACCTTTCTGGCCGCAGGCGGCGAGCGCGTTTGCCAGAACGAGGATTGCGACGACGCGCGGCAGTGCTGAATACAGCGAGGCGAAAAGTGGCTTCACGATTACAATCACGGAAATGAAAGTCGAATGGAGTGTAGCATGACTGAAACCGAATTCCTTGCGCTGGCGCAAGCGACGATGCAGCAAATGGCCGTCGGCCTGGAACAGGAGGCAGACGCGGCGGGCATCGATGTCGAATGCACGCTGTCCGGCAATGTGCTCGAGATCGAATTCATCGAACGCGGCGCGAAAATCATCGTCAACAGCCAGGCGCCGATGCAGCAGATCTGGCTTGCCGCCAGCGCCGGCGGTTTTCACTTCGGCTTTGCGGACGGGCAGTGGCGCGATACGCGCGACGGGGTGGAACTGTTTGCCCGACTGTCGGCACTGGCTGGCGCGCATGCAGGCCAGCCGCTGACGCTGGCGCCGTAACGGCCTGGTTTTTTGACGCTGTCGCTGGAGCGGCGACAATGCCTGTCCCTGCGCCGTGCGCTCGGCAATCAGTTGCGATATGGCGCTGAATGCTGGGGGTATATGGTCAAAACCATGTGTCGAGCCACAGTTTTGCTGGCTGTTTTTAAATACTGGCGGGAGTATATTTTGGGCCCAACTGACCGAAAAGTCATTTCGGTCAGTTATTTTCGGCTGAACTCGGCGAGTTGAAACGGTTGCATGGGTAACACGCAGGCAGCAGTAATCCGCGCAAGACGATGCATGGAAAGCGGCTTGCGGCGGGCAGTTCAGCGCCCGCCGCGCATTGCGCTCTAGTGTTCGTCCTCTTCCTTGTCTTCGCTGCCCGGCTTGTCTTCCTTCGGCGTCTGGCCTTCGGTGCCGAGGCTGCGCACGCCGGTGCCCGGCGGGTTTTCGACGTAGTAGTATTCGCCGCCGGACTGGATCATGCCTTCAGGCACGGGGCGCGCTTCGACCGGCACGTTCTTCAGCGCCTTTTCCATGTAGCCGATCCAGATTGGCAGCGCCAGGCCGCCGCCGGTTTCGCGGCTGCCGAGGTTCTTCGGCTGGTCGAAACCGATCCACGCGACCGCGGCCAGCTTCGGCTGATAACCTGCGAACCATGCATCATGCGAATCGTTGGTGGTGCCGGTCTTGCCCGCCAGATCGGAGCGGCCGAGCGACATCGCCTTGGCGGCGGTGCCGAAACGGACCACGTCCTTCATCATGCTGTCCATCAGGAACGCATTGCGCTCGTCGATCACGCGCAGCGCTTCGCTGCCGGCTTTTTCCGGCTGAGCCTGCGACAGCACCTTGCCTTCGCTGGTGGTGACTTTCGAGATGATGTACGGGTTGATCTTGTAGCCGCCATTGGCGAATACCGAATACGCGGCGACCATCTGGTACGGCGTGACCGAACCGGCGCCGAGCGCCATCGTCAGATAAGCCGGGTGCTTCGCTGCTTCGAAGCCGAAGCGAGTTACGTATTCCTGTCCGTATTGCGCGCCAATCTTGTTCAGGATGCGCACCGAAATCATGTTTTTCGATTTGGTCAGGCCGCGCCGCATCGTCATCGGGCCATCGTATTTGCCGTCGTAGTTTTTCGGTTCCCATGCCTGTCCGCCAGTTTGGCCGGCGGAGAACGATACCGGCGTGTCGCTGATCATGGTCGAGGGCGAGAAACCGCGTTCAAGCGAGGCGGAATAGATGAACGGCTTGAACGACGAACCGGGCTGACGCCACGCCTGCGTGACGTGGTTGAACTTGTTGCGGTTGAAATCGAAACCGCCGACCAGCGCGCGGATAGCGCCATCCTGCGTGTTGACCGCGACGAATGCCGATTCAACCTGCGGCATCTGCGTGATGCTCCAGCCTTTCGGGTCTTCGCTCACGCGGATGATCGAACCGCGCTTGATTTTGCGGTTTGGCGCGGCGTTCGCGGCCAGCGCGCCGGCAGCGAAGGTCAGCCCCGGGCCGGTGATGGTGATTTCATCGCCGCTCGACAAGGCCGCCCGCACCGATTTGGGCGAGGCTTCGAGCACGACTGCCGGCAAGATGTCGTCGCTTTCAGGATGGTCGGCCAGTTCGGTTTCGATCGCGTCCGCCGCTTCTTCCTTCGATGCCGGAATTTCCATGTGGCCTTCCGGGCCGCGATAGCCGTGGCGCTTTTCATAGTCCATCACGCCCTTGCGCAGCGCCAGGTAGGCGGCGTCCTGATCGGCCTTGGTGATGGTGGTGTAAACGTTCAGGCCGCGGGTGTAGGTGTCTTCCTTGTATTGCTCGTACACTAGTTGCCGCGCCATTTCCGCCACATATTCGGCATGCATGCCGAACTGGCTGCTGTCAGTCTTGATTTTGACATGCTCGTTCTTTGCCTGTTCGTATTGCGCATTGGTGATGTAGCCAAGCTTTTGCATCCGTTGCAGGATATATTGCTGGCGCACCTTGGCCCGATCCGGGTTGGCGACCGGGTTGTTGGCCGATGGCGCTTTCGGCAGGCCGGCCAGCATAGCCGCTTCAGCCGCCGTGATGTCCTTCAGGTCCTTGCCAAAATAGATTTGCGCCGCCGAGGCAAAGCCGAATGCGCGCTGACCAAGATAGATCTGGTTCATGTAAACCTCAAGAATCTGATCCTTGGTCAGATGCTTTTCGATTTTCCATGCCAGCAGCACTTCATACAGCTTGCGCTTCAAGGTCTGTTCGCTGGTCAAGAAGAAATTGCGCGCGACCTGCTGCGTGATGGTCGAGGCGCCCTGGCGCGCGCCGCCGCTGACGTTATGCAGCGCAGCACGCAGGATGCCGAGGTAATCGACGCCGCCGTGTTCGTAGAAACGGTCATCTTCGATCGCCAGCACGGCTTTTTTCATCACGTCCGGCACGTCCTTGATGCGCACCAGATTGCGGCGTTCTTCGCCGAATTCGCCAATCAGCACGTTGTCGGCCGAATAGATGCGCAACGGCATTTTCGGACGGTAATCGGTTAGTGAGTCAATGGCGGGCAGGCTCGGGTAGGCAACGGCCAGCGCAAACGCCACCAGCATGCCACCAACGACGGACAGGCCGCCAAACAGAATCAGACATCCAAGCGCCAGCCGCCGCATCAGGCCCGGCTTTTGTTGCGGAGGCGTCGGCTGTTGCGAGCCAGCGCCATTATTTTGAGGATTCATGTGAAGCAGTGAAGAAATGTTTGCCCGGCATTATACCGGCATGCGCGCCGGGGCACCCGGATTGCGGGCATCGGCTTGTCGTACCTCAGCGCGGAAGGTGTTTCCTGTGACCAAGAAAACGGTGCTGACCGGATGTGCCGGGGTGCTGGCAGGGCTTCTGTTCGTGGGATTTTAACAACGATTTGAGGTGTGGCAACAAGGAATTTCCTGTACAAAAACCGAAGCTTATTGCTACGATGCAATGTAACGCCTTAAGAATATGGGCCGGATTTGCCGGCGAAGATTCTTCGCATTTTTGGGAGTGGCGCTTGAAACTCGATATTGGCTCATTGCTATCCAGAAAAAATCCGCCGATGGCTGGTATTGATATCAGCACGTCGGGGGTCAGGCTTGTCGAATTGTCGAGAAGCGACAAGGGGGAACTGACGCTTGAATGCTATGCGTCCGAACCGTTGCCGCGCGGCGCCATCGTGGACAGCAACATCGATAACATTGACCAGGTGGCCGAGGCCATCCGGCGCGTCTGGCGCAAGAGCGGCACGAATGCACAGGCAGTCGTGCTCGGCATGCCGTCGGCATCGGTCATCACGCGCAAGGTTGTGCTTTCAGCCAGCCTGACCGAGGATGAAATGGAGCGTCAGGTCGAGGCCGAAGCGAGCCAGTACATTCCGTTCGCGCTGGATGAAGTCAGTCTGGATTTCGATGTGGTCGGTCCGGCTGCCAGTTCGCCGGACGATGTCGAAGTGGTGCTGGCGGCGGCGCGCAAGGAAAAGGTCGAAGACCGGGTGGCGGTGGCAGAGGCGGCCGGATTGAAACCGATGGTGATGGATATCGAATCCCATGCGGCGCGGGCCGCGATTGGTCGTATCCTGGATCAAACGCCGAAAGCCGAGCAGGGGAGAATCATTGCGCTGTTCCAGATTGGCGCGCACACGGCGAATTTTTCGGTGCTGGTTGATCAGCAGCCGGTGTACGAGCGCGAACAGCCGTTCGGCGGCAATCAGCTGACGCAGGACATCATTCGCGCCTACGGGCTGTCGTATGAGGAGGCCGAGCAGAAAAAGCGGGCCAATGAACTGCCTGACGGTTATGAGCGCGATATTCTGGCGCCGTTTCTGGAAAGCGTGGCGCAGGAAGTAACGCGCGCCATCCAGTTTTTCTTCACTTCGTCGCCGCATACCCATGTCGATCACATCTACCTCGCCGGCGGATGCGCGATTCTGCCGGGATTGGCCGATGTGGTCGCCAACCGCACGCGGGTCAAGGCGTCGGTGGTCAGCACCTTCAAGGGGATGCGCTTGTCGAACAAGATACGCGAAAAGCAGTTGCAGATTGAGGAGCCGGGATACCTGGTGGCCTGTGGCCTGGCGATGCGGAGGTTCGACTGATGATGGTCAAAATCAACCTGCTGCCTCACCGCGAGGAAAAGCGCAAGCAGCGTGAAAAATCGTTCTATTCGCTGCTGGCATTGGGCGCCATTGCCGGCGTGCTGGTGGTCATCGTGGTTGGCGGCGTGATTGCCACGATGATCTCGACACAGGGGCAGCGCAACCAAATCATTACGGCCGAGAACAAGAAACTTGACGAACAAATCAAGGAAATCTCGACCCTGAAACAGGAAATCGATGCACTGAAGGCGCGCCAGCAGGCAGTCGAGGATTTGCAGGCTGACCGCAACCAGCCGGTGTATCTGATGGACGAACTGGTCAAGCAGACGCCGGAAGGCATTTACCTGAAGGGCCTGAAACAGGATGGTCAGCGTGTGGTGCTGGCAGGCTATGCCCAATCGAACGATCGCGTGTCCGAACTGTTGCGTAATCTGGGCAACAATTCTCCGTGGCTCGAACGGCCCGATCTGGTTGAAATCAAGGCGGTGAATGCCGGTGCGGGTAAGGATGCAAAGCGCGTATTTGAATTTACCGTGAACGTCGGCATCAAGCGTCCGCGCGACAAGGACAAGGAGCAAGCCGCGGCCGCCAAGCCGGGGGAGGCGAAGGGGGCGAGCGTGCCGGCATCGGTGCCTGCTCCTGCATCCGCCGCGAAACCGCCATCAACGCCTGCCGCTGCAGCAGCCCCAGCGCCAGCGGCGAAACCGGCATCAACATCCGCAGCAGTAGCGCCGGCGCCAGCGGCGAAGCCAGCTCCGGCTCCCGGTATTCCGGGCGCGGCTAGCACGGCTGCCAGCGCGGCATCGGGCAAACGCTGATTGAGGGAAGGATCATGCCAACATTGAAAGAAAGGCTGGATTCATTCAAGGCGCAGTTCAGCGGCTTGAGAGGGGTGCATCCGGGCCAGTGGCCGATTGTGCCGCAACTGGCGTGCGCGCTCGGCGTGCTGGTTGCAATTGTTGCCGCCGGATGGTTTTTGTACTGGTCCGGCCAACTGGAAGATCTGGACCGTGGCGAGCAGGAAGAAACCAAGCTGAAGGAAGCCTACAAGGGCAAGATACAGCAGGCAATTAATCTGGAGGGCTTGCGCAAGCAGAAGGAACTAGTCAGCCAGTATGTCGCCACGATGGAAAAGCAGTTGCCAAGCAAGGCTGAAATGGATGCGTTGCTGTCCGACATCAACCAGGCCGGCATCGGACGGGGAATGCAGTTCGAACTGTTCAAGCCGGGGCAGGTGGTAGTGAAAGAGTATTACGCCGAATTGCCGATCAACATCAAGGTAACAGGCAGTTACCATGAAGTCGCGGCATTCACCAGCGATATCGCGAACCTGCCGCGTATCGTTACGCTCAATAACATGAACATTTCTACCGCCAAGGATGGCAAATTGCTGCTGGATGCGGTGGCAAAAACCTTCCGCTACCTGGATGCGGAAGAACTTGCGGCACAGCGCAAGGCCAAGACCGATGCCGGCAAGAAGGGAGGGAAGAAATGATGCGTTATCGCGTTATCGCCCTTTGCCTGCCCATGGCAGCGTTGCTCACCGCTTGCGGGAACGGCGCAGAAACGGAAATCCGCCAATGGATGGAACAGACCAAGAGGGAAACCAAGGTGTTCATCAAGCCGCTGGCAGCCCCCAAGACCTTTGCTCCCTTCGTCTACTCGCAAAAGGATAGTATCGATCCGTTTGACCCGGCCAAGCTGGCAGTGGCATTGGCCAAGTTGCGGGCGCAGTCCGGCAAGGGCGTCAAACCGGATCTGGAGCGTCGCCGCGAGCCGCTGGAGCAATATTCGCTCGATACGATCAAGATGGTTGGTACCCTGCAAAAACCCGGCATGACGTATGCGATTCTGCAGGTGGATAAACTGGTGTTCCAGGCAAAGGTCGGCAATTATCTGGGGCAGAATTTCGGCATGATCACCGGGATTACGGAAGATAGCGTCAATATCAAGGAAATCGTTCAGGACGCGTCCGGTGAGTGGACCGAGCGTCAAGCCAAGCTCGAATTGCAGGAGAGCCAAAAATGACAGTACCCAAAGTATCAGACAAGAATTTTTCCGCAGCGCGAGCGAGTGTGCGGTGCTGGATGAAATCATGCCTTTTTGCATGTATGTCGCTGGTCGGATCGCTGGTTTTTGCTCAGGAAAACGCGATTGAATCGATCAGCGCCAGTCAGGCCGGTGCTGGCATTGAGATCAAGGTCAAACTGAAGGCGACACCGTCGAAACAGCCGATCGGGTTCGCGATTACCAATCCGGCGCGTGTGGCGATCGACTTTGCCGCGACCGGCAATGCGACGGGCAAAACGCTGCAAGACATCAGTCTGGGCGATGTGCGCAACGTGAACATCGTGCAGGCCGGTGAGCGCTCAAGGCTGGTGTTCAACCTGAACCAGCCGATGAATTTCACCACCAGAACCGAGGGCAATGTCGTTACGCTGACGATGGGCAGTGCCAGCGTGCCGCCTGCGGTGACCTCGGTTGCCGCTGCTCCGGTCAGCCAGCCAGCGCCGCAGGCTGCTGCAGCCAGCGTGGAGCCGGCTGCGTTGCGCGGGATTGATTTTCGCAAGGGCAGCAATGGCGAGGGCAGGATCGTGGTTGATTTGCCGACCAGCCGGATTGGGGTCGATGTGCGTCAGCAAGGGAAGAAAATCGAGGTTGATTTCGTCAAGGCAGGCTTGCCGGACAAATTGCGCACCAAGATGGATGTGACCGATTTCGGCACGCCGGTGGCAACGATTACCACCCGCAGGCAGGGTGACAACGTGCATATGCTGATCGAGCCACGCGGATTGTGGGAATACAGCGCCTACCAGAGCGAATCCCAGCTGGTGGTTGAAGTCAAGCCGATCAAGGAAGACCCGAACAAGCTGACGCAAGGCACGCAGGGATACCGCGGCGAAAAATTGTCGCTGAATTTCCAGAGCGTCGAGGTTCGCGCTGTGCTGCAGGTTATTGCCGATTTCACCGGTCTGAACATCATCACCAGTGATACAGTCAGCGGCAATCTGACCTTGCGCTTGAAAGATGTGCCATGGGATCAGGCGCTCGACATCGTATTGCGCGCAAAAAATCTCGACATGCGCAAGAACGGTTCGGTGCTGTGGATTGCGCCTAAGGACGAATTGCTGACCAAGGAAAAACTGGAACTAGAGCAAAAGGCGCAAATCGCTGAACTGGAGCCACTGAAGATGGAAGTGTTTCAGCTCAACTACCAGAAAGCGGAAGCATTCAGGCAGGTATTCGGCATCAGCGCCTCGGGGGGGGCGGCTCCTGGCGGAGGCGGCTCGAACCGCATTCTATCGAAACGCGGCAGCGCCACAATCGATCCGCGCACGAATCAGCTGTTCGTGACCGACATTCCATCGAAGCTGGAAGAAATCCGCATGCTGGTGCAGAAGGTGGACATCGCTTCGCGTCAGGTCATGATCGAGGCGCGAATCGTTGAGGCGGATGACAAGTTCAGCCGCAACCTCGGTGCAAAGCTTGGCTTTACCGATTTAAGAGGCTTGCGAGGCGGAGATGCGGGCTGGTCGACCTACGGCAATAACCGGGTCGCGCTGACAGGCAATTATCTTGGCGTTGGCGAGCAGACGTTGCAGGCAAAGGTGACAGAGCAAAGTTATATCCCGAACAGCCAGTTCGTTAGTTTGCCTGCTTCGGGCATCAATGGGCAGACGGCCGGCAGCATCGGCATCAGCCTGTTCAACTCGGCCGCGAACCGGTTCCTGAATCTGGAACTGTCCGCGCTTGAGGCGGACAACAAGGGCAAGATCATTTCCAGTCCGCGCGTGGTGACTGCGGATCAGAAAAAGGCGGTGATTGAACAGGGCACCGAATTGCCTTATCAGCAGGCCACCAGCAGCGGCGCAACGTCGGTGGCCTTCCGCAAGGCCAGCCTGAAACTCGAAGTCACGCCGCAAATCACACCGGATGGCAATATTATTCTCGACGTCGATGTCAGCAAGGATAGCGTCGGACAGGTAACGACGGCGGGTTATGCCATCGATACCAAACATGTGCAGACGCAGGTACTGGTCGAAAACGGTGGCACGGTCGTGCTGGGCGGCATTTTCCAGCAGACGCAACGCGAAAACGTTACGCAAATCCCGTTCTTTGGTGATATTCCGGTGGTCGGCAACCTGTTCAAGAACCGCGAGCGCACGAATGACAAGACCGAGCTGCTGATTTTTATCACGCCGAAGATCATTTCAGGGCGACTGGCCAAACAGTAAACGAAGGTTTATTTTTAAACATCAATCAGGAAAAAACATGACAGCCGATTCAACTAAAAATACATGGCGCAGGCTGGCAGCCTTTGCGCTCGGCGGGATAGTGGCATTGACGCTAGCGGCTTGCGGCGGCGGCGGCGGATCGCCGGGGTCAGGAGGAAATACGGGTACGAGCAGTGGTTCGATTGCCGTATCCCTGACCAACTCGGCAGGGGTGGCGTCGAACACGCTCAGCGGTTCCGACACCTTGACTGTTGTCGCGCAGGTCAAGAATGGTTCGGGCGGCGTTGCCAAGAACGAGGTGGTCACCTTTACCGTCAGCAATAACCTGGCCAAAATTTCACCGACTTCTGCAACGGCGCTGACTGATGCCAACGGTGTTGCTAAAGTCAGCCTGAAATCGGCCGGAAATGGAACGGGTGCAGCAACAGTGACTGCAACCGCGACCGTTACTGGAGCAACGTCTGCCGTGACTGGCTCAGCCAATTTTGCCATTGGTGCAGCGACGGCGGCTACGCCGGTTGCGGTTAATTTCATCTCAGCCGTGCCGTCTGATAAATCGATTGTGATTAAGGGCGCCGGTGGTAACGGCCGGACGGAAGTCGCATTGCTCACGTTCCAGGTGGTTGATAACACCAATAATGGTATTCCTGGCGTCACCTTGAATTTCACTACCCAAAGCAGTGCGGCTGTAACGTTGGTGTCGACTACGGGAACGACCGATGCCGATGGCAAGGTAACCGTTTCGCTTAACTCTGGCTCGCAACCGACAACGGTGCGCGTAATCGCAACGGTTGCCGGAACGAGCATTAGCACTTTGTCGGATACGGTCACGGTTACAACCGGCCAACCGGTACAACAGGCGTTTTCGCTGTCGATGAAAACACACAACCCGGAAGGTTGGAATATCGATAACACGCAGGTTGAGGTTCTGGCGCTGCTCGCGGACGCCAACGGGCAAGCGGTCGCTGATGGAACACAGGTTGTCTTTACGACTACCGCTGGCGCAATTTTTGGGAGTAACGGTGATGCACAGTGTTTGACCGCGAACGGTGCTTGCACCGTTACATGGCGCAGCCAGAATCCTCGTCCTGCCAGTGGTGTTGGCACAATTACCGCAACCGCGACGAGTGGAACGACAAATCTGTCTACCAGTCAGTCGTTTTATATGAGCGGATCGAGTGGCAATGTGGCCAACAAGGATACAGGCGCGCTCTATAATCAGGTTAATCCTGTGACTGGTGTGGTGGTTAATCCGCTGACCATGGATTTTACGACGAACTGTAATATGCAGACATTGTCTGTGCGAGTGGTCGATGTCAATAGTAATCCGATGCCGAAAGGAACAAGCGTCGGTGTCTCCAATGCTGTTGATGTGAGTGCATCGGTTGTAAATAACAATGTGGTTGATATAGCGCCGCCATACTTGGGTTCAATTCACACTTTTACCGTTACGCCAGCGGGGTGTGATATAGCGGGAACCAACGCTACCGCCACGTTTTATATTGACGTCGGTTCGCCGAGCGGATTGCATACCCTTAATCAGGTAACTATTTATTATAAGAAATCATAGTATTGGTACAACCTGCTCCGGCGCGACAAACCGCGTCGGAGCAGGTTACAATTCCGCCCATGCATCAGAATATCTTCCTCGTCGGCCTGATGGGCGCTGGCAAAACCACCGTAGGGCGTGCGCTGGCAAAGCGCCTCGGGATGCGCTTTGTCGATTCCGATCAGGAAATCGAGGCGCGTACCGGTGCGTCCATACCGCTGATTTTTGAAATCGAAGGCGAAGCAAGCTTCCGACGGCGCGAAGCCGAAGTGATTCGCGATCTGACTGCCGAGGAAGGCATTGTGCTGGCAACTGGCGGCGGTGCGATTCTCAGCCCAGACAGTCGGAATTATCTGAAAACGCGCGGCATCGTGATATACCTGCGTGCCAGCATCAACAGCATCCTGCACCGCACCGGCAATGATCGCAACCGGCCATTGCTGCAGACGGAAGACCCGCGGAAGAAACTCGAAGAGTTGGCGAAGCAGCGCGAACCGCTGTACAGCGAAGTCGCCAGCATCATTATTGATACCGGCAGGCCGAACGTGCATTCGGTGCTGCAGGTCATCCTGTCGCAACTCGAAGCGAACAGGGGCAAAGGCGCTGCCGGCAAGCACAAGCCGCATCCGCCGAAAAAAAATATCAGTCAGGAAACGGCATGAACGCGCAACACGACACCATCACCCACCTGCAAGTCGAACTTGGCGAGCGCAGCTATCCGATCGATATCGGACAGTCGCTGCTGGATAGCCAACAATTGCTGGCGGGCGCCATTTCCGGCAAGCGCGTTGCGGTTGTGACCAATACCGTGGTCGCGCCGCTGTATCTTGAACGGCTGACGCAAACGCTGGCTGCTGCGGGCAAGCAGGTGATTCCGATCGTGCTACCGGATGGCGAGCAGGAAAAGAACTGGGAAAGTCTGATGAAGATTTTCGACGTGCTGCTGGCCGAGAAATGCGACCGGCAGACGACGCTGGTTGCGCTTGGCGGCGGCGTGATTGGCGATTTGACCGGCTATGCGGCGGCGAGCTACATGCGCGGCGTGCCATTCATCCAGGTGCCGACGACATTGCTGGCACAGGTCGATTCTTCCGTCGGCGGCAAGACCGGCATCAACCATCCGCTGGGCAAGAACATGATTGGCGCGTTCTACCAGCCGCTGGCGGTGATCGCCGACACGACCACGCTGAACACGCTCGCGCCACGCGAATTGTCGGCAGGGCTGGCGGAAGTGATCAAGCATGGCTGCATCACCAGCGAAGCGTTTTTCAGCTGGATCGAAGCGAATGTTGGCCGGCTGGTGGCACGCGAGCCGGCGGCGCTGGCATACGCAATTCAGCGTTCATGCGAAATCAAGGCCGACGTGGTGCGGCAGGATGAACGCGAAGGCGGCCTGCGCGCGATTCTGAACTTTGGCCACACTTTTGGCCATGCGATTGAAGCCGGTCTTGGCTACGGCGAATGGCTGCATGGCGAAGCGGTTGGCTGCGGCATGGTGATGGCCGCCGACCTGTCGCAGCGGATGGGCTTCATCGACGAAGGAACGAAGCAGCGGATTGCAGCCGTGGTCGCCGCCGCAGGCTTGCCGACGGCAGCGCCAAAAATGGATGCCGGCCGCTGGATCGAACTGATGCAGGTGGACAAGAAAGCAGCTGGCGGCGAAATCAAGTTCATCCTGCTCAAGCCGCTTGGTACGCCAGTCATTACGACTGTGCCTGAAGATTTGCTGCGGGCCACGATCGCCGCCTGCAGCCGCTAGTCACGAACGATGAACTTCGAAGCCTTCCTCGCCCCCTATGCCGCCTGTTCGGCCGATTCGCGCGGGAGGCGTTTCCCCGAGCAGGATTCGGCTTCGCGCACCGCATTCCAGCGCGACCGCGACCGCATCGTCCACTGCAATGCTTTCCGCAGGCTTGAATACAAGACGCAGGTGTTCGTCAATCACGAAGGTGACCTGTTCCGCACGCGGCTGACGCACAGCCTGGAAGTGGCGCAAATCGCGCGTTCGATTGCGCGCAATCTGCGGTTGAACGAGGATCTGGTCGAAGCGATTTCACTCGCGCACGATCTGGGGCACACGCCGTTCGGCCACGCCGGTCAGGATGCGCTGGATGAATGCATGCGCGATTTTGGCGGCTTCGAGCATAACCTGCAAAGCCTGCGCGTGGTCGATGTGCTGGAAGAGCGCTATGGCACGTTCGACGGCTTGAATCTGACGTTCGAAACGCGCGAAGGCATCCTCAAGCACTGCGCGCTGGAAAATGCGCGGCAACTGGGAGATGTCGGTTTGCGCTTCATCGAGCGCAAGCAGCCGTCGCTGGAAGCGCAACTGGCTAATCTGGCCGATGAAATCGCCTACAACAACCACGATATCGATGACGGCCTGCGTTCCGGTTTGCTGACCACGGCGCAACTGGACGAGGTCGATTTCTACGCCCGTCATCGGCGCGAAGTGGATGAGGCGATGCCCGGCATTGGGCCACGCCGTGCGATTCACGAAACGTTGCGGCGAATGATCAATGCGCTGATCGTCGATGTCATCCACACGTCGGAAGCGCGGATTGCAGAGGCGAAACCGCAAAGCCTTGATGATGTGCGCAGCGCCGCACCGCTGATTGCCTTTTCCGATGCGATGCGCAAGGATGCGATGCTGCTCAAGCAGTTTTTGCATGACAACCTGTATCGCCACTATCAGGTCAACCGCATGACCGCCAAGGCGCGCCGGATTGTGGCCGAAATGTTCGCTGCCTTTACCGCCGCTCCCGGCCTGTTGCCGCCCGCCTATCGCCTGTCGCAGGCGGATGCTGTGGCCCAGGCGCGCAATGTGGCTGATTACATCGCCGGCATGACCGATCGCTATGCGGTGCGCGAACACCGGCGGCTGTTTGACATCAGCGAATCCTGATTTTCGCCGTTTGGGGCGCTAAAAAATACTGGGTGGGGTATGTTTAATGTGCCGCGGAATGTGTGGCCCAGCGGCATGTTTCGGGTAATACCCCCTGTTTTTCAATCCGGCTTGGCTCGTCTTGAGGCAATTGCAGGCAAACAAAAAGGGCGCGGAAACCGCGCCCTTGCCAGTGGTCAAACAATGAATAATCAGGATGCCGCGCCCGGTGCGGATTCAGGTATCCGCTTGATCGTTTCCCGGTCATGATCCTGCATCTTGTTCTTGTGCTTCAGCACCGTTCTGTCGAGCTTGTCGATCAAGGTGTCAATCGCGGCGTACAGATCCTGCGAAACGCTTTCCACGTGGATCGTCTTGCCGCTCAGGTTCAGGTTGATTTCCGCTCGTTGCCGCTTTTCCTTTTCCGGTAAGGTGTCAACACTCAGGATGACAGAGATATCAATAACATTATCGAAATGCCGGGTGACACGCTCCAGTTTGTTTTTGACATATTCCTTGATGGCTGGGGTCACTTCGAGATGATGTCCACTGATGGTCAGATTCATACACTTCTCCTAATGATGGTTCCGGACGTGTTTCTCCTGCCTTTTGCAGGCGATGCGCACGGCACCGAAAAAACAACTACAGAGACTTGCGCAGGTTTACCGGTGGAATTTTCAGGGCTTCGCGGTATTTTGCGACGGTGCGTCGCGCAATCACCATGCCCTGTTCCCCCAGCATCGCTGCGATTTTGCTGTCGGAAAAGGGATTTTTAGGGTCTTCTGCTCCTATCAATTGTTTGATCAGCTCACGTATTGCCGTCGATGATGCTTCTCCTCCCGCTTCGGTGGCGACGTGGCTGCCGAAAAAGTACTTCAACTCAAACATGCCGTGCGGGGTCAGCATGTATTTCTGCGTGGTAACACGAGAAATCGTGCTCTCATGCAAGCCTAGTGTATCAGCAATTTCGCGCAATACAAGCGGGCGCATGGCAACCGCGCCATGTGAAAAGAAATTCCTTTGACGTTCGACAATAGCTTGCGACACGCGCAGGATGGTGTCGAAGCGCTGGCGCATGTTCTTGATCAGCCATTTCGCTTCCTGCAATTGCGAATTCAGTGTGGCATCGCCGCGGCTGTTTTTCAGGATGTTGGCGTACATCGAATTCAGCTGCAGCTTGGGCATCACATCCTGATTCAGTTCCACCAGCCAGCTATTGTTCTTGCCGCGCTTGACGATGACATCGGGCACGACCGCATCGGCCACGTCGGTCGCAAACATCGCGCCCGGATGCGGATTGCACTGGCGGATCACCACCTGCGCCTCGCGCAAATCTTCATCGTCGCAATCGAGCGCCTTTTTCAGCTTGTTGAATTCACGCTGCGCGAACAGCGGCAAATATTGCTCGACGATGGTCAGCGCCATTCTGCGCGTGACGAACGGGATGCCCGGCAGCTGGCGAATTTGCAGCGACAGGCATTCAGACACGGTACGCGCGCCGACGCCGACCGGATCGAAGCCTTGCAGCGTTGTTAGTGCCACCGCCAGTTCTTCTAGGCTGATATCCAGTTCCGGCGGCAGCCAGGAAAGAATGTCTGCCAGCGGTTCGGATAGAAAGCCATTGTCGTCAATGGCATCGATCAGCACCGTCAGTAGCGCCTGTTCGCGCTGGCCGCGCACGTTCAGCCTCACCTGTTCCTGCAGATGATCGCGCAGCGTCAGTTCCGGCGCTTCAAGCTGTGGTCGTGAATTCTCATCGTCCGGTGATTTGTCCGGGCGTGCCGCACCGTCGAAATCCCATTCTGCGCTGCCGCCGTCGGCATCGCCGCTGTCGGCGGATTCAAACGATGCGCCATCGGCTTCCACTTCTGGCGTCGATTCATTTTCTGCCGGCGCAGGCGTGCTGGTATTGGCCGGTGCCTGATTGATGGCGCCATCGGCCAGCAGTCGCAGCGAATGATCCAGCGGGTCGTCGAGCCGTTCGAGCAGCGGATTGTTCTGCATGATTTGCTCGATTTCCTGCTGCAATTCCAGCGTGGACAGTTGCAGCAGACGGATCGATTGCTGCAGTTGCGGCGTCAGCGCCAAATGTTGCGACGTGCGCAGCTGTAGTGACTGTTTCATGAGCCGGCCTCCTGCTACATCCGGAAATGTTCGCCGAGATACACGCGCCGTACCGATTCGTCGGCGATGATTTCGTCCGGATGTCCGCTGGCCAGCACAGCGCCCTGGTTGATGATGTAGGCGTGGTCGCAAATGCCCAGCGTTTCGCGCACGTTGTGATCGGTAATCAGGACGCCGATGCCGCGCTCCTTCAGGAAACGCACGATGCGCTGGATTTCGATCACCGCGATCGGATCGATGCCGGCAAACGGTTCGTCCAGCAGAATGAAGCGCGGATTGGTCGCGAGCGAGCGCGCGATTTCAACCCGTCGCCGTTCGCCGCCGGACAGCGACATGGCGGCACTCTCGCGCAGTTTTTCGATTTGCAGATCAGCCAGCAAGGCATTCAGACGCTCGTCCATTTCGGCCTTCGTCAGCGGACGGCCATCCTTTTGCTGCAATTCCAGCACCGCGCGGATGTTGTTTTCGACATTCAGCTTGCGGAATACCGACGCTTCCTGCGGCAGGTATGACAGCCCGAGCTGCGCGCGCCGGTGAATCGGCAGGCGGGTGATGTCCATGCCGTCAAGTTCGATCTGCCCGCCATCGGACGGCACCAGACCGACGATCATGTAGAACGAGGTGGTCTTGCCGGCGCCATTCGGCCCCAGCAGGCCGACGACTTCGCCACTTTCGACGCTGAGTGACACATCATGAACCACCTGACGGCTGCCATAGGATTTTTCCAGTCCGCGGACGATCAGCGTGCTTTTTTCCATCTTACTGCCCCTTGTCCTTGCCGTCGGCGGATTTTTTCTTGTCTGCACGCGGTTGAATCACGACCTTCACGCGGCCGGCTCCCGGTTTGCTCTGGCCGCTGGCGGTGTTATTGACCGAATAGAATTCCTTGCGCGCATCGTAGGAAATGAATTCGCCTTGCACTTCGTCGGTGACTTTCGTGCCTTCCAGCCGCTTCATTTTCGCCTTGGTGAAAAATTTCGTGATTTCGGTCTTGCTGTCATGCTCGATCCGTTCCGCCTGACCCTCGGTCCACAGGTTCGGTCCGCCATCGCGCTTCTGGCGGAAATGGGCCGGCGAACCGTAGACCGTGCCGATCTGGTAGCCGGAAGCGTCCTGCGTGATGACCATTTTCTGGCCGCGGATAGTCAGTGTGCCGCGCACCAGCCGCACGTTGCCGGTAAAGGTGTTGATCTGTTTCAGATCGTCGTAATCCATGTGGTCCGCTTCGATATTTGTCGGCTGGTTCGCATCGGCTTTTTCAGCCCGGGCGCCGGTGGAAGTCAGCAGGCCGAGCGTCAGCGCCAGCAGCAGAAGGGCGGGGAACATCAGATTACGGGCGGGAGTTCGCATGGTCGGGCATCTGGGTTGGTTACGGTGGTTATCGTATCTTATCGCTGGCCGGGCGCAAGCATCACTTTCACCTGGCCGTTCAATCTCAGTTCGCGGGTGGCATTGTTGGCGAACATGCCTACGCCAGTCATGGTCGATTTACCGCGAGTGATGGTGACCGGCTTGTCGGTCTGCGCGGTGTCATCATCAAGAAAGATCAACAGGTAGCTGGTGGACAGGTGAAACGCATCTTCTCTCGGCGTGGCTGGCCGATCCAGATGCACGTTGCCGAACATGTGCAGCTTGCTGGCGTCGTCTTCAACCCTCGCGGTGTCGGAGCGCATCGTCTGCGGCGGTTTTTTTTCATCCAGACTTTTCACCACCGGCTGTTCGATGTCGAACGAATCTTCCTTCGGATGGTGAATCATCTTCTTGCCGATGATGTGGTATTGCGGCTGGCCTTCGGGCGACATTTTGATGAAGTTGAAATTCTCGACATGGTAATCCGGCTCGCTGCGTGGTTGCGACGGCGCCGGTGGCGCGCTGCGCTTGACGACCATGTTGACCCAGATGCTGCCAAGCGCCATGAACGTGACCAGCGACAGGATCACGATCAGGCGGAAGCGCTGGGCTGAACGGGCGCTGCTCATGACAGGAATTGCGCCAGCGCGGCGTCGTAGTTGCCCTGCGCGCGCAGGATGAATTCGCAGATTTCGCGTACGCCGCCGCCGCCGCCGCCGGCGCTGGCAACGAAATGCACGCGCTGCCTGACTTCCGGCCGCCCGTTGGCGACGCTGGCGGCAAAGCCGACCCGCGTCAGCACTGGCAGATCGATCAGGTCGTCGCCGGCGAAACCGCACTGCGGCGCGTCAAGCCCCGCCTTTGCCAGCAATTGTTCGAACGCGGCGCGCTTATCGTGCACGCCCTGCTGTACATGGTGGATGCCTAGCTCGCTGGCGCGGCGGGCGACGATGGCCGACTGGCGCGCAGTGATGATGGCGGTGGCGACGCCGGATTCCTGCAGCAGGCGGATGCCTAGTCCGTCCTGCACATTGAAACGCTTGAGGCTTTCGCCGTCGGCGCTGAAATGCAGGCCGCCATCGGTCAGCACGCCGTCGACATCGAAAATCATCAGTTTGACTCTGGCGGCGCGTGCCGAGGCTTCGGTATGCATCAGATCACCTTCGCGTGTGTCAGGTCGTGAATGTGCAGCGCGCCGACCAGCCTGCCATCGGCGTCTTCGACCAGCAACTGGTTGATGCGGTATTGTTCCAGCATGCCGACCGCATCGACCGCCAGTGCATCCGGCCCGATGCGGCGCGGATTCGGGCGCATCACGTCGGCGATTTTCAGTTGCGTGAAATCCTGCACGGTTTCGATCAGGCGGCGCAGGTCGCCGTCGGTGAACACGCCGAGGATGCGGCGTTCGGTATCGACGATCGCGGTCATCGCCATTCCCTTGCGGGTGATTTCCAGCAGCGCCGCGGTCAGCGGCATGTCGGGCGTGACGGCCGGGATCGCATCGCCGCTGCGCATAACGTCCTTCACCAGCGTGAGCAGGCGGCGGCCAAGCGCGCCGGCCGGATGCGAGCGGGCGAAATCCTCGCGGCGGAAGCCGCGTGCATCGAGCAGCGCCACTGCCAGCGCATCGCCCAGCGCCAGCGTGGCGGTGGTGCTGGCTGTTGGCGCGAGGTTCAGTGGGCAGGCTTCCTTTTCCACCTTTACGTTCAGGTGGACATCCGCTATTTGCGCCAGGCTCGATGCCGGGTTGCCGGTCATGGCCACCAGCTTGCCGCCCATGCGCTTGATGATTGGCACGATCGACATCAGTTCGTCCGCCTCGCCGGAATACGAAATCGCGATGAACACATCCTTCGACTTGATCATGCCGAGGTCGCCATGCGCGGCTTCGGTTGGATGGATGAACATCGCCGGCGTGCCGGTCGATGCCAGCGTGGCCGCGATCTTGTTGGCGATATGACCGGACTTGCCGATGCCGGACACGACCACGCGGCCAGTGCATGTCATCAACAATTCAACCGCTTGTGCAAAATTGCTGCCGTCGGCGGCAAAACGGTCTTTGAGCGCAAGGATGGCATCCGCCTCGATTTGCAGGGTTTCTGAAGCCATTTGCAGCGCGCGTTGCGGGTTGATGATTGCCGGCATGATTCGGGTGTGAAAACATTCAAGCCGGCAGTATAAACCGAATTCGTGAAGCAAGAAATCTGCCATGTTGCAATGTGAATGCGTTAGAATAAAAAGACATGCCTCATCCTCTTGAATTTACTCTCATCCTGTTAGGTTTTTCCGTGCTCGGCGTGGTGGCATTTCGAATGCTGCAACTGCCGCCGATGCTCGGCTACCTGGTCGTTGGCATCATCGTCGGCCCGCATACGCCAGGCTTCGTGGCCGAGAACGAAACGGTGCGGATGCTGTCCGAATTCGGGGTCGTGTTCCTGATGTTCTCGGTCGGGCTCGAATTTTCGCTGACCAAGCTCAAGGCGATGCGCAAGATCGTGTTCGGTCTGGGGCTGTCGCAGGTATCGCTATCGATCCTGTTCGTGATGCTGGTATGCGCGATGGCAGCCTATTTCCTGCCGCAATGGTTTTCGGTTAGCTGGCAGGCGGGACTGGCGATGGGGGCGGCGCTGTCGATGTCGTCCACCGCGATTGTGTCCAAGCTGCTGGCCGAACGGATGGAACTGGAAACCGACCACGGCCGGCGCATCTTTGGCATCCTGCTGTTCCAGGATTTGGCGCTGGTGCCGCTGCTGATTCTGGTGCCGGCGCTGGCGAACAATCCGCCGAATCTGGCGCTCACGCTCGGGCTGGCGTTCGGCAAGGCGGTCATCGCGATGCTGCTGTTGCTGTTCGTCGGGCAAAAGGTGCTGTCTTGGTGGCTGAACATCGTGGTCAAGCGGCGTTCGCAGGAACTGTTCATGCTCAACCTGCTGCTGATCACGCTCGGCGCGGCGTGGATCACCGAAAAGGCCGGGCTGTCGCTCGAACTGGGCGCGTTCATCGTCGGCATGCTGATTTCCGAAACGCAATACAAGCATCAGGTCGAAGTCGATATCCAGTCGTTCCGCGACGTGCTGCTGGGCTTGTTCTTCATCACCATCGGCATGCTGCTGAATGTGCAGGTGGTGCTGGCCAACTGGTGGATCGTGCTGCTGCTGGTCATCGGGCCGATTGCATTCAAATTTGGCTTGATTGCGGCGCTGGCCAGATTTTTCGGCGCGCCGATGGGCACCAGCCTGCGCACTGGCCTGGCGCTGGCGCAGGCGGGCGAATTCGGCTTCGTGCTACTCAATCAGGCGGGCGGCTTGCATCTGGTCGATGACCTGTTCATCCAGGTGCTGCTGGCGTCGATGGTGCTGTCGATGTTCGTTGCGCCCTTCCTGATCGCGCAATCCGACCGCATCGTGATGAAACTGTGTTCGAATGACTGGATGATGCAGTCGCTGGCATTGACCAACATCGCCAGCCAGACGATTGCGACCGACAAGCACGTCATCATCGCCGGTTTCGGCCGCACCGGGCAAAGCATTGCCAAGCTGCTCGATGACCATGGCATTCCCTACCACGCGCTCGACCTCGACCCGGAGCGGGTGCGCGAGGCCGGGCTGGCTGGCGCGACCGTGTCCTATGGTGACGTGTCGCGCCGCGAAAGCCTGGTCGCGGCCGGTATCCACCGTGCGGCGGCGATGGTGATTGCGTTTGCCGAAACGCCGGCCGCGATCAAGGTGATGCACTTCGCGCACGAACTGGCGCCGGAATTGCCTGTCATCGTGCGCAGCCAGGACGGCAGCGACTTCGAACAACTGAAGCAGGCCGGCGCGGCGGAGGTGGTGCCGGAAGCACTGGAAAGCAGCATGGTGCTGGCGCTGTTCACGATCCGCGCGCTCGGCGTGCCGACCAAGCGCGTGCTGCGCATCATCCAGAACACGCGCAAGACGCGCTATGCATCGCTGCGCGGCTATTTTCAGGGTTCTCGTGTCGAGCCGGGGGAGGAAGTGCAGCAGCGCTTGCATTCGGTCACCTTGCCCGAAGGCGCAGCCGCAATCGGCAAGACGCTGGACGATTTGCCGCTGGACGGGCTGGATGTGGAAGTAACCGCGGTGCGGCGTGGCAAAGCCAAGCTCGAACTCGCGCCGGGCTTGATCCTGCAGGCGGGCGATGTGCTGGTGCTGCGCGGCTCGGCGGACAGTCTGGCGTTGGCAGAAGAGGTTATCTTTGCCTGAGCCAGACTGCGGCCAAGCGCAGACATGCGCACGACAGGCTTCAAAGGTCAAAATAACTGACTAAATTGAATTTTGAGTCAGTAAGGCCAAAAAATATACTCCGGTCAGTATTTAAAAACAGCCAGCAAAAACGTGGCCCGGTAGCATATTTTTGCTGTATACCCCTCATTATTTTCCAAAAAAACGCCCACCGTGAGCCGCGGCGGGCGTGTGCGCGGGAAGGAGCAGCGTCAGCGGAGCGAGAAATCCACCCGGCTCGGGCCTTGCTTGTCCGCGCCGGTGCTGGGTTTGCTTGCCAGCAGGAACATGCGTTCGGCCGGCACGCCTTTCGCCAGCAGCCATTCCTTCACCGCTTGCGCGCGCCGGTTGCCGAGCGAGGTCAGGTCGTCATCGGTGACTTTGGCATTCTCCGCCATCAACTTTTCCATTTCCGCCACCGGCAAATCTTTCGCCAGACCGATCAGGTTGCGCGGTTTCTTGAATTTCTCGTCGCCATACGCGCGCTTGAGCAACGCCGGGTATTCGTCCTTGCCGACCGTCACGCCCTCTGGTGGCACCGGCTGGCCTTTAGCCACCATGTCCTTGAGTTTCAACGCCCGCACTTTACGCCCGATGCTGGCGCGCGCCAGCCCGGCCTTGTCGGTTTCCGGGTCGGCGCGGCCGGTGATTTCCAGCTTTAGCGCAGGGCGGTCGAGCATTGCTTTCGATAACGCGGTCAGTTTGCTTTCGGCTGCGGCGGCGATGGTGGCGCTGCCGGGGTCGAAATTCAGCCATGACAGATCTTCGCCGCCGCCGAAAATGGAGCCGAGCAGCGCGAAGGGCGCGGTCACCGCTTTCGTGATCAGGTTGACGATCACCTTGACGATGATGGCGCCCATCGAGAATTGCGGATCGTCGAGCGAGCCGCCAATCGGCAGGTTCAGATCAATCACACCATTGCGGTCGCGCAGCAGCGCCACCGCCAGATGCACCGGCACATTGAGCGCATCTTTGCTTTCGACCTTGTCGCCGAACGTGAGTTGATCCAGCACCAGCCGGTTTTCGGCCGTCAGTTGCCGGTTTTCGACCTTGTAGGCAACATCGAACGACAGTTTGCCCTTTTCAATGCCGTAGCCGACATATTTGCCCGAATAGGCGGACAGCGGCGCCAGTTCCATCCCCTTGACCGCAGCTTTCAGGTCGAGGAACAGGTCGCCCTTGAGCGGGTTGACCTTGCCGTTGATGGTCAGCGGTGCGCTGTTCACCTGGCCGCGCAGATCGACGTTGGCGGTGGTGCTGGCGGCGGACGACAGCCCGGTAACAACGCCGCCCAGCCCGACCAGATTGGCGTTGTAATTCGGCTTGATGTAATAGTCGGAAAAGCGCACCTTGCCGCCCTGCAGCGTGAGTTTTTTGATTTTGAGCGGCGGCATTCTTTTCGCCGGCGCCGCTTTGGCTGCAGCTTGGGCCGCTGGTTTGGCTTCAGGTTTGGTTTCCTGTTGCGGCGCCTTCTCGCTGTCCGCCTTGTCCGGTGTTTCGGTCAGGCTTTTCGTTTGCCCATCCTCTCCGAGGACGATGTCTTGCAGGTTGATGCGTCCTTGCCGGCTGACGATCACGCGGGCGAAAAAGTCGTTCAATGCGACCTGATCGATTGCGAGCGAGAACGGCTCAAGCTGCAGGTTCACGCCAGTGAACGACAGGCTTTTCCAGCGGGCGAAATCATTCGCGCTCAGCTTGTCCACGGTCGCCACTTGCCCCAGGCCGGCATTGCCGTTGAAACTGCCGTTGAGCGCACCGCTTTTCGTCTGGCTGATTTGCAGCGATCCCTTGGCGGAAACGTTGGCGCTGGTTAGCAGCAGATTGACCTGATCGGTGAAGTACGGCTGCGCCGCCATGATGTCCACGCCCTTGAGGTCGAGCGCCAGCTTGGCTTGCAGCGGTGCCAGGCCGATGCTGCCGCTGATAGCCAGCGTGCCGCCTTTGTTAACGCTGGCACGCAGGTCGATCTTGCCCTGGCTGCCGGCTGAGTTGCTGATGTTTTCGGCCGACAGCGCCAGCGGCGTGATGCGGGTGACGGCCGGTTTCTTCAGGTTGCGGTCTTCCAGTTGCGCGCTCCAGTTGGCAATCGCGATTTTGCCGATGGCAACCGCAAACCCAGGCGCCTCCTTTTCCGGCGCTTTCTTTAGGGCCGGCCTGACAGATTTCACCGTCTTGGCGCTGCTGCCCTTGGCTGCCGCTTGCTGGCCGCGCTTGCCATGTATCAATTGCAGCGCCGCGCCGTCGGAATGCACTTCGGCGATCGTGGCTTCGCGCTTGCGCAGGTCGAGCGCGATTTTCCTGACGGCCAGATCGAATTTGTCCGCGCCCGCGGTCATCGGTTGCGCCGTTTGCTGGTCGTCATATTTCAGCATGCCGCCCTTGATGGCGAATTCGTGCAGCGCGATTTGCAGCGCCGGCTGGGATGATGACTGTTGCGATGGCGGCTGCGCTTTTTCAGCCACCGTGTCGCCAGTTTTCGTTTCGGCGGCAGGGCTGGCCGGACTGGCAGGTGGCGCCAGGCGCAGCAGGTTCAGCGCGCCGTTGCGCGCCTTGACGATGTTCAGTTCCGGGTTGTTCAGCGCCACCTTGGCGATGTCGAGCTTGCCGGACAACGGTTGCAGTTCGTCGAGCGTGACCACCAGTTCCGGCAGGCGGAGCATCGGTTTGCCGTCCGGTTCGGTCAGGCGCAGGTTTTTCAGCCGCATGTCGCCCTTGAGCAGCAAGGTACGCGCTTCCCCCTTCGGTTGGCGGAAACTGGCCGACAGGTGCACGTCCAGCGCGCCTTCTGGCAGCTTGAACTGCGGTTCGAACGGCAGGTATTCTAGATAGCGCGGCAAGGCAACGGCATCAAGGTCAATGTCGATCACCGCATCTTTCGCCTCGCCAAACGGATGCGCCTTGCCCTTGAGCTGGAACGGCGAACCGTTCACATTGGCGCTCAGCAGCGGTTCGACGAACACATCCACTTTCGACGGCAGCGAGGAAATGAACGGGATGCCGAGCTTCAGCTCGGCGATTTTGTGCACGGTTTTTTCCGGCTGGTCGTCAAATTCAATCAGCCCGTCTTCGATCTGTATGTTGTAAACGGAAAAGCGGGGCGGCTCGTCCGATGGCGGCTGCTTCGCCAGTTCTGCCAGGATGTCGTCGATGCTGTAACGGTTCTTGCTGGTGCGCGCCAGATGCACATAGGGTTTTTTCAGCCGGAATTCCTCGATCACCGGCGCGAAGCGGAACAGCGATTGCAGCGACAGGTTGAGTTCCATTTCATCGAACGAAACGAAGGTCGTCTTGCCATCCGGTTCCAGCATTTTCAGCTTGTGGATGGTGACGACCATCGCATACGGGCTGATGTCGATGCGTTCGATCGTAGCCGGGCGCTTCAGCTTTTCCGTCAGCAGGGTTTCAGCCTTCGATTTGATGATGCCCGGCAGCGCAAAGTAACCAATCAGGCCGAACAGGATGAAAAAGCCGACTATGCCAATCGCGATTCTTCGAGTAATGGGTTTTTTGACAAGATTGAGCGCGGATTGCCGGATGGCGGCTTGGTCCATGATGATCTCCTTCATGCATGCCGACGGTTCGTTTCTGGACGGAAATGAAGCATGTTGTTTTGCAAGCCGGGCTGAATCGCCGCGGATACCCCGCTGGCGACGCCGGCAACTGCAAAATATTGTATTGCAAGTCGTGACGGTGAATATTGGTTTGGCGCAAGCTTTGTTGCAGATGCGCGGCGGCAAAGCAATGAATTTCTTTTTGGCGATTTATTACAAGGCCGTTACGCGAAATATTACATGTCACAAAGATGTCATATTCTGGTTTTACAGTGTCGGAGTCCATTGTGGATAAACATAAGGAGTCTGACATGCGATTGAACAAATTTTTTGCATCGGTGATGACCGCATCGGCGCTGGTGGCGTCGTCATCCGTCATGGCGGTGGATATCACTGGTGCAGGCGCAACCTTCCCGTACCCCATTTATGCCAAATGGGCTGAGTCGTACAAGAAAACCACTGGCGTTGGCATGAACTATCAGTCGATTGGTTCCAGTGGCGGCATCAAGCAGATCAAGGCCAAGACCGTTGATTTCGGCGCCTCCGACATGCCGCTGAAGGCGAATGAATTGTCCCAGGCTGGCCTGATCCAGTTCCCGGCCATCATGGGCGGCGTGGTGCCTATCGTGAACCTCGACGGCGTGGCTCCAGGCCAGCTCAAGTTCAGCGGCCAGGTACTGGCTGGCATCTATCTCGGCAAGATCACCAAGTGGAACGCGCCTGAAATCAGCGCGCTGAACCCGGGCGTTCGTCTGCCGGCATCGAATATTACCGTTGTGCACCGCGCTGACGGTTCCGGCTCGTCGTTCCTGTGGACCGATTTCCTGTCGAAAACCAGCGCCGAATTCAAGAGCAAAGTTGGCGCGGGTACCGCGGTCAAATGGCCGACCGGCGTAGGTGGCAAGGGTAACGAAGGCGTGGCCGCCAACGTGCAGCGCATCAAGGGTTCGATTGGTTATGTCGAGTATGCATATGCGAAGAAAAACCGCATCACCCACACCCAGGTTCAAAACCGCGATGGCAAGTTCGTTCAGCCGGATGACGCTACGTTCAAGGCTGCCGCTGCAGGCGCTGCGTGGGCAAAAACCCCAGGCTTTGGCGTCGTGCTGACCTATCAGCCGGGCAAGGCAAGCTGGCCGATCACCGGCGCTTCTTTCATCCTGATGCACAAATCGCAGGCTGACGCCGCCAAGGGCAAGGAAGTGCTGAAGTTCTTCGACTGGGCTTACAAGAACGGTGGCGCGATGGCAACCGAGCTGGAATACGTTGCAATGCCGCCCGCTGTCGTAAAACTGGTTGAAGCCGAGTGGAAGAAGCAAGTCAAGGATGGTTCGGGCAAGTCGATTTGGTAATGGCTTTAAACGGCAGTGCTGCTCCGGCTTGCGCCGGAGTGGCGCAAGCCGTGATGCGGTTCCGGCACCGGCTGGAACCGATGCAGCTTTCAAAGGTGGAATTTCATGAACACCCAAACCGCAGTTAATGCTATGCCAACAACAGTCGCGAACAAGGAAGAGTTGAGCCGGGCGATGGCATCCGGCCGCACTGGCGCCATTGCGCGCCGGCAGAGAATTCAGGATTTCCTGTTTCATAAAATTACGCTGTGCTTCGCCATGTTCGCGTTTCTCGTGCTGGCGGGCATCATTGTTGCGCTGATATACGGCGCAATTCCTGCCTTCGTCGGATTCGGGCCGTCGTTCATCACGACAATCGACTGGGATCCGGTGAACGACAACTACGGCGCGATGATTGCGATTGTCGGCACCTTGCTGACTTCGCTGATTGCGCTCGTGATTGCCTTTCCGGTCAGCTTCGGCATTGCGCTGTTTCTGACCGAAATCTGCCCGGTATGGCTGCGCCGGCCGATGGGTGCTGCGATCGAATTGCTGGCCGGCATCCCCAGCATCATTTACGGCATGTGGGGCTTGTTCGTGTTCGCGCCGATTTTTGCCGAGCATGTGCAGCCGCCGCTGCAAAACACGCTGGGCGAGCTGCCGCTGATCGGCCGCTTTTTCAGCGGCCCGATGATGGGCATCGGCATTTTGACTGCAGGCGTGATCCTGGCGGTGATGATCATTCCGTTCATCGCTTCGGTGATGCGCGACGTATTCGAAATCGTGCCGCAGGTATTGAAGGAATCGGCCTACGCGCTTGGCTGCACGCGGTGGGAAGTGGTACGCAAGATCGTGCTGCCGTTCACCCGTGGTGGAGTGGTCGGTGGCGTGATGCTGGGATTGGGACGCGCGCTGGGGGAAACGATGGCGATCACGTTCGTTATCGGTAACGCGCATGAACTGTCCTGGTCACTGTTCTCCGCCGGCAACAGTATCGCTTCGACGCTGGCAAATGAATTTGCCGAGGCGGAATCGAAGCTGCATGTGGCTTCTCTGTTTGCGTTGGGTCTGATCCTGTTCGTGATTACGTTCATCGTGCTGTCTGGCGCGAAACTGATGCTGCTGAGAATGTCCAGGAAGGAAGGTCTGAAATGAACAATACGGCATCGAATCCGGTGTATCGCATGCGCCTGCTGACGCACAGGATAGGCATTTTGCTGTCATTTTGTGCCATGGCGCTGGGCATATTTTTTCTGGCGTGGATTCTGATTACGCTGGTGATGAAGGGCGCCGGTGCCATTACGCCGGAAATCTTCAGTGCCAGCACGCCGGCTCCCGGCAGCGATGATGGCGGCCTGGCCAATGCGATTGTCGGCAGTCTGCTGATGGTTGGCGTTTCTACGCTGCTTAGTACGCCGATTGGCATCCTGGCCGGCATCTATCTGGCCGAATATGGCGAGGAAAGCTGGTTTGCGCAGGCAACGCGTTTTGTGGTCGACATCATGTTGTCTGCACCGTCGATCGTGATTGGCCTGTTCGTGTATGCGATTTTCGTCATTCACATGAAGCATTTTTCGGGTTGGGCCGGCAGCTTTGCGATTTCGCTGATTGCGATTCCGGTGGTCGTCCGCACGACTGACAACATGCTGGCGCTGGTGCCGACCAGCCTGCGCGAGGCGGCTTATGCGCTTGGCGCGCCACGCTGGAAGGTTGCACTGATGGTGCGCCTGCGTGCCGTCCGGGCCGGCATCCTGACCGGCGTGCTGCTGGCGGTGGCGCGTATTTCGGGTGAAACCGCGCCGTTGCTGTTTACCGCACTGAACAACCAGTTTTTCAGCACCGACATGAACCAGCCGATGGCCAATCTGCCGGTGGTGATTTACCAGTTCGCGATGAGCCCTTATGACAACTGGCGTTCGCTGGCGTGGGGCGGAGCACTGCTGATTACGTTCGGCGTGCTTGGATTGAACGTTCTGTCACGCACCTTTTTCAGCCAGAAGACACAAGGCTAATTTCTATTGAGTGAATGATGAATACACACAACATTGGCAATCCGGCGCATGACGCCAGCAGGAATGGCAATATCGAAATCGCAGGTCTGGATTTTTATTACGGTAACTATCAGGGCTTGAAAAACATCAACCTGACCATTCACGAGAAAAAGGTGACCGCATTCATCGGCCCTTCCGGCTGCGGCAAGTCGACGTTGTTGCGAACCATGAACCGGATGTATGACCTGTATCCGGGACACCGCGCCGCCGGCCAGATCCTGTTTCAGGGACGCAATATTCTCGAAACGGGCGAGGACGTGAACATGCTGCGCGCCAGGATTGGCATGGTGTTCCAGAAACCGACGCCGTTTCCGATGTCGATTTATGAGAACATTGCCTTTGGCGTGCGTTTGTATTCGAACCTTTCGCGCGGCGAGATGGATGAGCGGGTCGAGTGGGCGCTGAAAAAGGCGGCGCTGTGGGATGAGGTGAAGGACAAGCTCGACAAGAGCGGCCTGAGCCTGTCGGGTGGTCAGCAGCAGCGGCTGTGCATTGCGCGTTGCGTGGCGGTACAGCCGGAAGTGCTGTTGCTTGACGAGCCGACTTCGGCGCTCGATCCGATTTCGACCGCCAAGATCGAGGAACTGATCAACGAACTGAAGGAAGACTACACCATCGTGATCGTCACCCACAACATGCAGCAGGGGGCGCGCTGCTCCGACTACACCGCATACATGTATCTGGGCGAACTGGTCGAGTTCGGTGAAACTGACCAGATTTTCCTCCGTCCGAAGAAGCGCGAAACTCAGGATTACATCACTGGTCGTTTCGGCTAAAGTGATGTGTGACCACAGAATGCAAAGGCAAAACGATATGGAAAAGGCAATGGGGCAGGATCAGCATCTGTCGAAACAGTACGATCAGGATCTTGAGGCGATTCGTTCGCGAGTGCTGCTGATGGGCGGTCTGGTCGAAGCGCAGTTCAATGCTGCCATCAAGTCACTGCTCGAACGGGATTCAGTCATGGCGGAAAAAGTGCTGCGTTCGGACATCGAGGTAAATCAGCTCGAAATCAGCCTGGATGTTGCGTGCACTCATCTGATCGTTCGCCGTCAGCCGGCGGCAAACGATTTGCGTACCGTGATGGCAACCACCAAGGTGATTACTGATCTGGAACGGATTGGCGACGAAGCGACCAAGATTGCGCGCTCGACCAGAAATCTACAAAAACGTGAGTTTCAGATGCCTGAACATCAGCAGAAAATCAAGATGATTGCGAACACGGCGTCGAACATGCTGCATGATGCGCTGGATGCGTTTGCACGTTCGGACAAGGAACTGGCGATCAAGCTGATTGGCCGCGATGCGCTGATCGACCATGAATTCCACACCATGATGCGAGATTTGATTCCGTTCATGACCGAAGATCCGCCGACCATTCCGGCTTCGCTGGATATCATGTGGATTGCGAAAGCGATCGAGCGTATTGGCGACCATGCGACCAACATTGCCGAGCAGGTGATTTACGTGGTCGACGGGAAAGATGTCCGTCATGTCGACTATGCGTCGCTCAAGCAGGAACAGTCCGTGTAATGACGGGGGGACATGCCTGTATGCCGACCGATAAAACCACGATTCTGATTGTCGAAGACGAACCTGCCATCGTCGAGCTGGTGTCATTCACCGTCAAAGCAGCTGGCTGGCAGCCGGTGACGGCCCAGACGACGGCCGATGCATGGAACTGCATGCAGCAGAAAATGCCCAGCCTGGTTCTGCTGGACTGGATGCTGCCAGACCAGAGTGGATTGAAGCTGCTGTCGCGGATCCGCGCTGATCACAACTTCAATGCGATTCCGGTTATCATGCTGACGGCGAAAGGTCTGGAAGAAGACAAGATTGCCGGGCTGGATCGAGGCGCGGACGATTATGTCACCAAGCCTTTTTCGCCGCGCGAGCTGACGGCGCGCATCAACGCGCTGCTGCGCAGGAACAGGCCGGAGCACGGGATGGAAGTGCTCAAGGCTGGGCCGATCATGCTGGACCAGATGAGTTGTTCGGTCAGCCTGAACGAGCGGAAAATCGATATCGGGCATGCCGAATACAAACTGCTCAAGTTCTTCATGGCGCATCCGGAGCGGGTTTTTTCCCGCAGCCAACTGCTCGACAAGGTCTGGGGACAGCATGTCGAGATTGAGGAGCGCACGGTCGATGTTCACGTGCTGCGCTTGCGCAAGGCGCTGAAAGATGCGGAATTCCTGATCAAAACGGTAAGAAGCATGGGTTACATGCTTTCGGAAAAATGACAGCTTGATGAGTCCTTATCTTCTTTTCTGGATTCCTGCAGCATTGCGAATGATGTTTATCTGGATTGGCGCCGGCGTGGTCTGGTATTACTTCGGCCCCATCATCGGGCTGACGCTCGGCCTGCTGACGATGACCGTGCTGGTGGCGATACAGTTGCGGTATCTGTATCTGCTCAACGTGTGGCTCGATTTCCCTGACAGTGCAAAGCTGCCCGATGGCTGGGGCGCATGGAACGCGATTTTTGCCCGCCTGTACCGGTTGCATCGCGACGAGGAAAAAAGCCGGGCTGAACTGTCGGAATGGCTGACCCGTTTTCGCCAGACGATGAACATGCTGCCTGATGGCGTGGTCATCATGGACGACGTGCTGTTCCTCGAATGGTGCAACCCGGTGGCCGAGCGGCACCTCGGACTGGCATTGTCGCGCGACAAGGGGATGCGCGTTACCAACCTGATTCGCGACCCGGAATTCATCAACTACCTGATCTTGGGACGTTACGACCAGCCGTTGACGGTGACGCTGCGCGACCGCAGGATCATCTTGCAGATTATTCCGTTCGAAAACCGGCGGCAGATCATGGTGACGCATGATGCGACCGAGAGCGATCGGATCGAAACAATGCGCCGCGATTTCGTCGCCAATGCGTCACACGAACTGCGCACGCCGCTGACGGTGATCAATGGTTTTCTCGAAATCGCCGCGCTGCAGCCCAAGCTGGATGCAGTGACACGTGCCGAGCATCTGCGGCTGATGCGCGAGCAGGGCGAGCGGATGCAGGCGCTGGTGGAAGACATGCTGGTGCTGACCAAGCTGGAATCGGTCGATTTCCCGCTGCGTCCGGAGCGGGTGAACATGACCGCGCTGCTGGAACAGGTCGCGCAGGAAGCGCGCGCCCTGTCTGGTGGCCGGCATAAGGTTTCGCTGACGATGGCAGGTCCGGACATCAACGGCAGCGCGGATGAATTGCATACGGCTTTCAGCAACCTGGTATCGAACGCGGTGCGCTATACGCCGGAAGATGGCGAGATCCGAATTTCGTGGCAGGATGCCGAAGATGGGCCGCAGTTCGTGGTGCAGGATACCGGTATCGGCATCGCGCAGGAACATATCTCGCGCCTGACCGAGCGCTTCTATCGTGTGGACAAGGGGCGCTCGCGCGAAACGCGCGGCACCGGCCTTGGCCTGTCGATTGTCCGCCATGTGCTGCTGCGCCATCAGGCGTGCCTGAAGATTGAATCGGAGGAAGGCAAGGGCAGCACGTTCAGCGCGCATTTCCCGGCCTTGGTGGTCGCGCAATTGCCAATCTTGCCGAAGCCAGCCCTGAATAATTGACGCTTCTTCCAGGCTCCCCTAAGGTTTGACATCGCTCAACATGGTCGCCCGCCGAAAGGCGGATCATGAAGTTCCGGCATTGCGCAAACCACAAGGCAAATGTGATGAAGGCATTCCTGAACCTGAGCCGAAACAGTCTGACAGCGGCGTTGCTAATCTTCGTTGCCGGTTGCGCCAGCCTGTTGCCTGACGGGCGGCAGGAAACCAAAACACCGTGGAAAACCTATGGGCAGGCGCAGACGATGTTCGCGCGCATCATCCCGAATGAAACCACGGTGGTCGAACTGAAGGCGCTGGGCGTCGATCCAGACAAGACGCCGAATGTGGCTGTCCTGAGTCATGCCGATTTGTTGCGCCGGCTGGTGTCCACCTCGTCGCTTGATGTCAAACTGCTCGATCATGGCCTGCAGCAATGCGTCGCCTCGCATAAGACCTGTTATGCGTACGAAATCGAGCAAAAGCACATCGAACGCAAGCGTTTTGGCAATTTCTGGCTCGATTTTTTCAACTTCCACCGCAAGACCAATATCACCGGCTGGGAATTTGATGCCATCGTTGTGGTGCGCGATGGAAAGGTGATTTACAAGCTGTGGAGTGGCAAGCCGAGCATTCACCAGTTCGAGGAAGAGAGGATGCCGCTGGGGCCTTTCCAGTCGATTGGTTCATCGTACATGATGACCCGCTGAACCGGCCATGTTCGGACGAAAAGGCCATGCTGGTGCGATGCGGGGCGCCCAAATAACTGACCGAGAAGTTATTTTCGTTCAATAAGCCCGAAAATTATACTCATGCCAGTATTTTAAAATCGCCAGCAGAAACGTGGATTGGGATGGTGGTTTTGCCATATACCCCCGGAAAAATGGAAATTCAGGGGGTAATGGCAACGCGACCGGGGGCGAAAGCCCCCATTTTTATTGCTTCACGCAATCGACGAAATAATCGCGCCGGCCGTTGATTTCGCGCTGGACCAGTCCATGCACGTCGGTTTCGAAGCCGGGGAACTGCTCATTGAAATCGCGCGCGAATTTCAGATAATCGACGATCGTCTTGTTGAACCGTTCGCCCGGAATCAAGAGCGGAATGCCTGGCGGATACGGCGTCAGCAGCGTCGACGTGATGCGGCCTTCGAGTTCGTCGATCGGCACGCGTTCGATCTGCCGGTGCGCCATCTTGGCAAAGGCGTCCGCCGGACGCATTGCCGGCACCATGTCGGACAGGTACATTTCGGTCGTCAGGCGGGCAACGTCGTACTGTTTGTAGAAATTGTGGAACTGCTGGCACAGGTCGCGCAGGCCCATCCGTTCGTAGCGCGGCTTGGTCGCGGCGAATTCCGGCAGGATGCGCCAGATTGGCTGGTTCCTGTCGTAATCATCCTTGAACTGCTGCAGCGCCGTCACCAGCGTGTTCCAGCGGCCCTTGGTGATGCCGATGGTGAACATGATGAAGAATGAATACAGCCCGCATTTTTCGATGATGACGCCATGCTCGGCCAGATATTCCTTCACGATCGAGGCAGGGATGCCTGTTTGCGCAAATTGTCCGTCGATATCCAGGCCGGGCGTAATGACGGTCGCCTTGATCGGGTCGAGCATGTTGAACCCCGGTGCCAGATTGCCGAAGCCGTGCCATTTATCCTCGGCGTGAATCAGCCAGTCGTTTTGCGTGCCGATGCCTTCGCTGGTGAAAGTGTCCGGCCCCCAGACCTGGAACCACCAGTCCTTGCCGAATTCCTGGTCCACCTTCTTCATCGCGCGGCGGAAATCCAGCGCTTCCAGAATGGATTCCTCGACCAGCGCGGTGCCGCCCGGCGGCTCCATCATCGCCGCGGCGACATCGCACGACGCGATGATCGAGTATTGCGGCGAAGTCGAGGTGTGCATCAGATAGGCTTCGTTGAACGAATCGCGATCCAGTTTCACTGTTTCAGAATCGTTGATCAGGATTTGCGATGCCTGCGATAGTCCGGCCAGCAGCTTGTGCGTCGATTGCGTGGCGACGACGATCGATTCCTTCGCCGGTGGCGTGTCCTTGCTGATCGCGTGCATGTTGTTGTAGAACTCGTGGAACGCGGCATGCGGCAGCCAGGCTTCATCGAACAGCAGCGTGTCGATTTCGCCGTCGAGCAGGTTCTTGATCGTTTCGACGTTGTACACCACGCCATCGTAGGTCGATTGCGTGATGGTCAGAATGCGCGGCTTCTTGTTCGCTGCTTCGCGCGCGAACGGATTGGCCTCGATTTTTTTGCGGATGTTTTCCGGCTGGAATTCTTCCAGCGGAATCGGGCCGATGATGCCGAGGTGGTTGCGCGTCGGCATCAGGAACACCGGAATCGCGCCAGTCATGATGATCGAGTGCAGCACCGATTTGTGGCAGTTGCGATCGACCACGACGATATCGCCCGGTGCGACGGTCGAATGCCAGACGATCTTGTTCGAGGTCGAAGTGCCGTTGGTGACGAAATAGCAGTGGTCGGCATTGAAGATGCGGGCGGCATTGCGTTCGCTGGCTTCGACCGGGCCGGTGTGGTCGAGCAATTGACCGAGTTCCTCGACCGCGTTGCAGACGTCGGCACGCAGCATGTTTTCGCCGAAGAACTGGTGGAACATCTGCCCGATCGGCGATTTCAGGAATGCCACGCCGCCGGAATGGCCGGGGCAGTGCCACGAATACGAGCCGTCCTGCGCGTAATGCATCAGCGCGCGGAAGAACGGCGGCGCCAGCCCGTCGAGATACGATTTCGCTTCGCGGATGATGTGGCGCGCGACGAATTCCGGCGTATCTTCGTACATGTGAATGAAGCCGTGCAGCTCACGCAGGATGTCGTTCGGGATGTGGCGCGAGGTGCGTGTTTCGCCATACAGGTAAATCGGAATATCGGCGTTGCGGTCGCGGATTTCCTGCACGAACGCGCGCAGCGGCTGCAGTGCGTACTGAATGTCTTCGGCCGAGCCATCGCCGAAATCTTCGTCGTCGATCGACAAAATGAAGGCGGATGCGCGCGACTGCTGCTGCGCGAACTGCGACAGGTCGCCATAGCTGGTCACGCCCAGCACTTCCAAGCCTTCTTCCTCGATCGCGGTCGCCAGCGCACGGATGCTGAGGCCGGAACTGTTTTCCGAGCGGAAGTCTTCGTCAATGATGACGATGGGAAAGCGGAATTTCATCGCGGTTTCCTATGAAAAAACGGATTGCAGGAAAGGACGTGCTGGCGGTTGCTACCCGAACTGCGCTGACGCCGGAAAAGGAAAAGCGGATTTTCGCAGAAAAGCTGTGCCATTGGGGGAAAATACTGTAAAAAAGCTGCAATATCGTGACATTTTCGATGCAGTACGCGTCAAACTGTCTGCTTGCGCCGATAGGTGACGAATTGCATGTACAGCCCGGAGGCCGCGCCAACGGGTTTGCCGCTCATCTTGCTGGAGGCGACGAACTGGCGCCCGGCACGATGACGCTCCCATTGTTCGGTCGGAATCGGTGGGAATACGGTATCCGATTCGAACAATGGAAACAGCCGGTGGTTCGGGTGATGGTCGAGAATTTCGGTCAGATAAATCTCGTCGGCAATGTCGATCGATTGCCGGTACAGTTCGCCGCCGCCGATGACGAACACCCGCTTTTCGCCGCGCACCATTTCCAGTGCTGCACGCAGCGAGTGCGCGACATGGCAATTCGGTGCCGCAAACAGCACATTGCGCGTGACGATGATGTTCTTGCGCTTCGGTAGCGGCTTGCAGCCGATGGCGTCAAAGGTCTTGCGGCCCATGATCACCGTATGCCCGGTCGTCACCCGGCGGAAGAAACGCAGATCGCGTGGCATGTGCCACGGCATCTTGTTGCCGCTGCCGATGGTGCCATCCGGGCCGACGGCGGCGATCAGCGCAATTTTGGTTTTTACTTCGACCATCATCAGAATTGCTCGTCCGGTTGAAGATAGCGCCATTGACCGGCTGGCAGGTTGCCGAGCGCGACCTTGCCGATGCGGATGCGCTTCAGGCCAATGACCTTCAGCCCGACTGTTTCGCACATGCGCCGGATCTGGCGCTTCTTGCCTTCCTTCAGCACAAAGCGCAGCTGGTCATCGTTCTGCCAGCGCACTTTCGCCGGTTGCAGCGCCTTGCCGTCGAGCGACAGGCCATGGTTCAGCAGTTTCAGCTGATCGTCCGGCAAACGTCCGGGCTTGGTGTATTTCACCCGCACCAGATATTCCTTCTCGATTTCAGAATCCTGCCCGATCAGATGCTTGGCGACGCGGCCGTCCTGTGTCAGCACCAGGAGGCCGACCGAATCGATATCGAGCCGGCCGGCAGGCGCCAGACTTTTGAGCTGTTTCGAATGAAAGGTTTCCGGTGATTTGTCTTCCTTCCAGCGGGATTCTGCATTGACGAGCGTGAACGCCGGCTTGTAGCCGTCCTCAGCCTGGCCGCTGACGTAGCCGACCGGCTTGTTGATCAGGATGGTGACGCGTTTCGCCTGTTCGGCATTGGCCTGGCGCTCGATCGTGATTTTCTGGTGCGGCAAGACCTTGCTGCCCAGTTGCGACACGATCTGGCCGTCGACACGCACCCAGCCGCGTTCGATCCATTCGTCTGCCTCGCGGCGTGAACATAGTCCGAGTTCGGACATGCGTTTTGAAAGTCGTACAGGTTCGGTCATAAGCGCAACACTTCAAGCAAATCGGTTTCAAGCTGGATTTGGGTCCGGGCATTTTCCAGCGCATCGCCCTCAACCAGGAACACGTCCTCGACCCGTTCGCCCATTGTCATGATTTTGGCGGTGTGCAGGCTGATGCCATATCGCGCCAGCACGGTGGCGATCGCATACAGCAGGCCGGTGCGGTCGTTGGCCGTGACTGACAGCACATGATACTCGCCGCGCGCGTCAGGGCGCAGATCGACGGTTGGCGTGACCGGGAAACTGCGCGACATGCGCGAAACCTGGCCCTTGGGCAACGACGCAAGCGGTGCCTGCACGAGCAATGTTTCGGTCAGGTCGTGCTCGACCAGACTGATGATGTCGCGGTAGTTCTTTTCAAACATTTGTCGCGTCACGAGGAAGGTATCGAGCGCGTAGCCGTGTTTTGTGGTGTGGATTTTCGCATCCAGAATGCTGTAATTCATCCGGGCGAAGTAGCCGCAGATGCGTGCAAACAGGTCGGGCTGATCCTTGATGTAAACCAGCACTTCCAGCCCTTCGCCGATGGGCGACAGCCGGCATTTTACGATCGGCTGCTCGCTGTCGAGGCGGTAATAGAGTTTCCGCGTTTGCCACGCGATGTCGGCGGCATCATGGCGCAGGAAATAGCCGACGTCGAGCTGTTCCCACATCTGTTCGTGCGCATCGGTCGTCAAGCCATACAGCCGCAATGTCTTGAGAGCTTCGTTTTGCTTGCTTATCAGTTCGCTGTCGGCCGAGAGCGTTTCGCCGCCGAGCACGCGCAACGTCAGCCGGTACAGGTCTTCGAGCAGTTTGCCTTTCCATGCATTCCAGACCTGCGGGCTGGTGCCGCGGATATCGGCCACCGTCAACAGATAAAGCGCAGTTAGGCGTCGTTCGTTGCTGACGATGGCGGCGAAGTTCTGGATGGTTTCAGGATCGGATAGATCGCGTTTTTGCGCAACCTGCGACATTGTCAGATGATGCCGCACGAGGAATACCACCAGCTCGGTATCTTCGTTGGCAATCCAGTGATCGGTGCAAAAGCGGCGCGCATCCTCCATCCCGAGTACTGAATGATCGCCGCCGCGGCCTTTCGCAATGTCGTGAAACAGCGCGGCAACATACAGCAGCCACGGCCGGGCAAAGTTCGCCATCAGTTGGCTGCAGAATGGAAATTCGTGCGCATGTTCCGGCAGCACGAAGCGGCGCACGTTGCGCACCACCGTCAGGATATGCTGGTCGACGGTGTAGATGTGGAACAGGTCATGTTGCATCTGGCCGACGATACGACGAAAATTCGGCAGATAGCGCCCCAGCACGCTGGTCTGGTTCATTTGGCGCAGCGCGTGCGTCACACCTCTTGGCGCCTGCAGGATGAGCAAAAACAGTGCGCGGTTGCTCGGATCGTTACGGAAATCATCATCAATGCGCAAGCGTGCATGCCAGACAGCGCGCAGCGTGCGTGCTGTCATGCCCTTCAGTTCCGGATTTTGCGCCAGCAGCAGGAACATTTCCAGCGTTGCCGATGGCGTGCGTTCGAAAGTATATTCAGACGCAATATCTATCAGCCCGTTGACCTCGTTGAAGCGGGCATTGATTGGATGCGGGTGAAACGGTTGCGGGAACAGTTGCGCTTCAATGTTTTGCAGCAGGATGGTGTTCATTTGCGTGACCGCTTTCGCGGCACGGTAATAACGCTGCATCATCTTTTCTTCCGCCCGCTGCGCATCGCGGCTGCCGCTGACGTTCTTGAAGCCGAAGGTTTCGGCAATCGGTGCCTGCAGGTCGAACACCAGCCGATCTTCGCGCCTTCCCGCCAGCACATGCAACTGGATGCGCACTTCCTTGGTGGCGCGTTCGCAGTTCGTCAACTGGCGCGCCTCGGTTTCGGTGATCAGCCCGCGTTTTGCCAGCCCACGCCAGGATTTGCCCAGACGTGCCGCTTTCGCCAGCCACAGGATGACCTGCAGATCGCGTAGCCCGCCAGGGCTTTCCTTGCAGTTGGGTTCCAGACTGTATGGCGTATCTTCATATTTCACATGCCGCTGTCGCATCTCCAGCGTTTTCGCCTGAAAGAAGGCAGGCGCATCCATCTGCGCACGATAACGGCGTTGCAGTGTCTGGAATAGTCTGCGGTTGCCTTGAACCAGCCTCGCTTCCAGCAATGCAGTCTGGATCGTAATGTCGGCGGCGGATTCGCTGATGCATTCATCGACCGTGCGGATGCTGTGACCGATATCCAGTCCGAGATCCCATAGCAGCGTGACCAGCGTTTCCAGCGTGCCGCGCAACGCATCATCCGGCGGGGCATCGAGCAGGATCAGCAGGTCAATATCCGAATGCGGGAACAGTTCGCCACGGCCATAGCCGCCGACGGCCACCAGCGCGTGCTGTTCAGGCATGCCAACAGCGTGCCAGGCTTCTGTCAGCGCGGCATCAACATTCTGACGCAGCCGTGTCAGCAATTGCGTTGGCCGTCCGCCCGACTGGTAAGCGGCGATCGCTTCTTGCCGTCCGGAATTCAGGCGCTGTTTCAGTTGTAGCGCGAGCGTGTTCACTGCTCAGGCAGGTTTGTCCTGCGGCGTTTCTCCGGCAACGACCCATTCCGGTGGTGGTGGCATGTCGGGCGATACCGTTAGCACCTCGTAGCCTGTTTCCGTCACCAGCACCGTGTGTTCCCACTGCATCGACAGGCTGCGATCCTTGGTGCGGATGGTCCAGCCATCGCCCATTTCGCGGATTTCCCGTCGGCCTGCGTTGACCATCGGTTCGATGGTGAAAATCATGCCTGGTTCCAGTTTTGCCAGCGTGCCGGGCTTGCCGTAATGCAGCACCTGCGGCTCTTCGTGAAAGGATTTGCCGATGCCGTGGCCACAAAACTCGCGCACCACGCTGAACCCCGATTTTTCCGCATACTGCTGGATCGCATGACCGATGTCACCCAGAAACGCGCCCGGCTTGACCTTCGAGATGCCAATCCACATGCATTCATAGGTGACCTGGTTCAGACGGCGGGTCTGGAGCGACGGTTCGCCAACCAGATACATGCGGCTGGTGTCGCCGTAATAGCCGTCCTTGATGACGGTGATGTCGATGTTTAGCGAATCACCGTTTTTCAGGATTTTGCCCCCCGGGATGCCATGGCAGACGACATCGTTGATCGATGTGCAGGTCGCATTCGGATAGGGCTTGTAACCCGGCGGGCAATAATTCAGCGGTGCCGGGATGGTTCCCTGCACGTTCACCATGTATTCGTGGCACAGTCGGTCCAGTTCACCGGTGGTGACACCGGCTTTGACGAAAGGAGCGATATAGTCGAGAACCTCGGCGGCCAGGCGGCACGCGATCCGCATTTTTTCGATATCGGCGGCGGTTTTGATCAGGATGGAAGCCATTAGGATGCGTAATTGAAGAAAGATACAGCAAACGTCGTAAACAGAAATTATAAGCGACCAGCCGAATGTTCGCTAAGGGATGCGGATGGAAAGTGAACGGCTACCGCTCGCCTGGCAGGCAGGAGTGGCTGGCATGTTGAACGGCTGCGCTTGCTGTCCGGCATAAGTCTGTTATACTTGCGAACTTTGCTGGATTTGCTGTTTGCGATTCCGGCTTGCAGGAAAGGTGGCAGAGTGGTCGAATGCGCCGGACTCGAAATCCGGTATACGGTTACACCGTATCGTGGGTTCAAATCCCACCCTTTCCGCCAAGAATCAAAGGGTTACAGAGTTTTTTCTGTGACCTTTTTTATTTCTGGCAGAACATCCGTAGCTGGAACGTAGCATTTCAGTACAGAATCCAACCGTGCAGCCGCGTGCGCCAGATGGTCAGGCGCAAGATGTGCATATCGCTCCACCATTGCCCCAGTTCTCCACCCGCCCAATCGTTGTAACTCATGGGTAGGGGTTCCAGCTTGCCGCTGCCAAGTCGCCCAGGTATGCCGAAGGTCATGCCAACGGAAATCCTTGATGCCAGCTCTTTTCAAGGCTGCTCGCCATGCCTCTGTATTGGCATAATTTAGCGGTCGGCCAAGGTAAGTAAAAACCCTTGTGGGGTGTTTGCCTTTCTGCCGTTCCAGCACAGCAACAGCAGTTTCATTCAACGGCACTGAAATAGGTCGGCGGTTCTTCGATTGCCAGCCATGTATCCACGCATGGCGTAGCTCTAGATTCACCTGTTCCCATTTCAGTTGAAGCACATTGCTTTTTCGAAGGCCAGTCACCAAAGCAAATAGTACGACTTCGCGCTGATGCTCCGGCAATTCACTCAAAAGCAGTTTCGCCTGCTCCGGTGTGAGCGACCGTTCACGGTTGTTAGTTTCTTTAAAGAGCCTGACCTTTGGCGCTTTCTCGATCCATTCCCATTCATCCCTTGCCCGAATCAGAATGGCGCGAACCAGCGCCAGATAGCGGTTGGTCGTGGCTTTGGTGGCCTCTTTGAGCTTGGCTGACCGGATGCGGTCTATCCTATCCAAGTCAATCTGGTCGAGGTTCACATCACCGAGGAAGGCATGAAGCCAGACGAGCTTCTTCTTGTCTTCCTTGTGCGTGGCCTTTTCCGAGGTTTCTTCCAGCCAGCGAACAACTGCCTCACGCCAGGAACGCTTGGGCTTTATGCCAAGCCGTTCCCTGTCCCAAACGGATGCCTTTAGCTTGTCGTGGAACTCCTGAGCTTTGTGCTTGTCAGCAGTCCCAGTGCTTTGCTGTATCGGTCGTCCGTTGAGTGGCGTGATTTTGACCCACCAATATGGGGAGACCGAACATCTCTCCAACGTGCTTCTGGGATTTGCCGTTTTCCTGTGCTTGCCTGTTTCTTGGGCTGCTTTTCAGGCAATGGCGCTTCTGGTGCGGTTTCATCTTCAGATGCCGCCGTTGTTGGCTCAACGTGTGCCTCGATTTGGAAATCGTAGGTATCCAGCCCCGTTTTTTGCATGTACTCGAATACGGCAGGCAGTTCGTCAGATTCTTTGGCCACGACTGATTTTTCTGGTTCGAGAATGTAGTCCTCAAATGATGGATCGGTAATCAGTGGACGCTTTAGCAGTGCGTGCGGGATTAATCGCCCTTCGAGCAGCGCGGCCATTTCTTGCGGCTCGACCTCATATAGCGGAATGGCACCACCGAATGCGCAGTGAATTGTTCGTGCGATTGCCTTGAGTTCGATGCGCGTAGGTGCATAATCCCAGTTAAAACCATCCTGATAAACGTGGTAGCGACAAATAGGTTCTTCATCCAGAATTGCTATTGGTTCGACGAGTACGGGAACGAGAAGATGCTCGAAGCCTTCATGACAATTCAGCCTGCTGGTCGTGGCCAGTATTCGCAATGGCGCGTTGACGGCGTTTTTCCATTGGGACTTGTTCCAGAATTCACGAAGACAATCCAATAACGATGTTGGGCGTTTGTATGTGGCAAGGTATTCGTATATCCGGTCATCGACACCTTCAAGATAGGCTGACCGAATATTGAACAAGGTGGCAACCTGGTCGAGAACGGCTGGCGTGATGACTTTTAGAAGATGCGCTGGTGATTGCAGGTCGGTGTGTGTGACAGCACCCAGCAGGCGGGGAATTTGGACGGTTTCGATGCCGTGATCGAGGAAAACTTGAAGAAACCGCTCGGCAACCATGAGAGGTGAATTTTCGGTGTTTTCTCCGAAAAGAAGATCTCGAATAGCCTTCTTGATACGGGATTGGCGAGTCATGGCTGGTGACTAATCGCTAAGAAGCTATCATAATACAACGGGGATCAGTCATTTTGCCAATAGCTCTCTGCGTCGTGCAGAATTCAAATCAAGGCCGCCATTGCCTTGTTTTGAATGCACAATTTGTATTTTCAAAATTGATAGCAAAATCCTTACGATTTTCTCAGAAAATATACAACTTTACAAATTCAGGCTAATCGCGATATGTATTACATTTACATGAACAACTTTCGTGGTTTTTCACACACAGCAATCCCGATACACAAAATGAATTTCTTTGTTGGAGAAAACAGCACGGGAAAAACTTCAGTTTTATCTCTTATAGAGCTTTTCGCCAATCCAAAATTTTGGAGTGATGCGGACTTTAATGTCGGGAGTTACGAGTTCGGTGGCTACCATGATATAGTCAGTGCATTTTCTAAAGATAAATCAGAATTTCAAATTGGCCTCTACCATTGCGACAAAAACAAACCCGATAATTGGGTTGGGCAACTATTGCACTTTAAAGACAGTCAATCTGGTCTAGCGACACTATCAAGATTTAGCGCTATGACACAAAATTTAATTGCAACGCTTGAATTTAAAGGAAGAAGCCTAAGATCTTACGTCGGGCCTAATGAGGCTACAAAAATTAGCCAGTATATTGATGTTTTTAATTATCTCTCAAAAATCCCAAGTGAAAATTTTTTATATTCATCCGTAAAAAGGGATGATAGGCTAGTACTTATTAATTCCCCACTCAGAAATTTCTGGTATTACATTCGCCATGAACTTGTTGATAAATCCCGCATAAAATTTAACCCATTCAAATTTGCACGATTGCCATCTTCATATGCATCAATTGCGCCTATAAGAACTAGACCAAAGCGAACTTATGATGGATATACAAAACAATTCAACTCAGAGGGTGAACATACACCTTACGTAATAAGAAAAAACTTAGAAAGGAGAGGTAAAGAAGGAAAAAATTTCAAAGAAATCCTATCACTTTTTGGCAAAGAGAGTGGGTTATTTGAATCAATAAGCGTTACTAATTTTGGAAAATCACATGACGCTCCTTTTGAGCTAAGGATATCTCTGGAAGGAAAGAGTTTTAGAGTAAACAGTGTCGGTTATGGAATTTCTCAAATATTGCCAATCATTGTTGAGCTTTTTTCTGTTGATTCGCAATCTTCTTGGCTTGCAATACAACAACCTGAGGTGCACCTGCATCCTAAGGCACAAGCTGCACTTGGTGAACTGTTTTTCTATTTTACCAAGGATGGAGAGGAAACCTTGCTGGTAGAAACGCATAGTGACTACACTATAGATAGATTTCGTATGTGTATGCGAGAAAACCAACATCCAGAGAGGTTAGCGCAAATACTTTATTTTGAGCGCAGCTCAGAAGGAAATACCATAACAAGTATGGAAATTTCCCCCTCTGGTGATTATCCAGACGATCAACCTGAAAGTTTTAGAGCATTCTTCTTAACGGAGCAACGAAAACTTTTGGGGATCTAACATGTGCTTTGTATTAGACGTAAATTGTGTTCCAACACTATTTGATCCAAAATCTGATGGGCATAACGAATTTGCTCCTTTATTGGGTTGGCTGTTTGATCATCCTAATACGTGCTTGGTAGTCGGTGGTGAAAAATATCTCAAAGAATTGGGATTTTTTAAAAAATACTTAAGCATTTTTGCGGAGCTACGCCGTCTGAATAAAATCACCAAAATTTGCTCTGTTGCTGTTGATTTTGAAACGCAAAGAATAAAGGCGAAAAATAAACATCAAGACTTTGATGATGAACACCTAGTTGCGCTTTTATGCGCATCAGGTTGTCTAGTGTTTGCGTCAAAAGATAAGCGCGCAGATAAATTCATAAAGATGAAGTCTTTATATACAAAGGCTCATACGCCTCCAAAAATATATAGAAACGAAAGGCACGGGAAAAAATTATTATGCGATCAAAACATTGCTACGCTAAAAAATACTATCTAATAAGGCATCCCCTCTGTATCTTGTATCCTACTTGTGGATCCTACTAGAGAACATTAGAACTCTGCCAGAGCAGTATTCTTAAAATTGTAGCTAGATTGTAGCTAGATTCAGATATTTTTAGCTGTTTGATGCTCTTTCATACTAAAAAACATAATATGGCGAACGCTGTAAGGTGTTGATTTTGAAGATAGATTAATTTCTTTATTGAAGCTCGAAATCCGGTATACGGTTACACCGTATCGTGGGTTCAAATCCCACCCTTTCCGCCAAGAATCAATGGCTTAAGCTAACATCAAACCCGTAATTTTGGCGGGTTTTTTAGTTTTCGGAGCGGAGATTTTTGTCATTTTCTGTTGCGCCGCGAGTTCTTTGCACGGTATTTGACGTTAAGCGCACCAGTGTAACGATTACTTCATTTGCTGCTTGATGAGTGGTTTGATGCCACCGCAAGACAGGATGTTCAGCGTATAGTCGGATAGCGGTTCTGCCTGTGCAATGGCACCGGTTGTCACATTGGTGATGACGCCTGAACCGAATTCAATTTGCACGACATCCCCTTTTTTCACCATGTTGCCAAAGCCCTTGCAGACGATCAGCGGTAGGCCGAGGTTGATGGCGTTGCGGTAGAAAATGCGGGCAAACGAGTCGGCAATCACGGCGCCGACGCCTATCGCTTTCAGCGTAATGGCCGCGTGTTCCCTGCTGGAGCCGCAACCGAAATTGGTGGTGGCCACGATAACGTCGCCATCGGTAAATTCCCGCACCAGTTCGGGATCGGCGCCTTCCATTGCGTGCCTAGCGACATCTTCCGGATCAGTGATTTCCAGGTATCGTCCGGGATAAATTTGGTCGGTATCGATGTTCGGGCCGAAAACAAAAGCCTTGCCCTTGATGATCCTGTTTTTCATGCGTAAGTGCTCCACTGTCACAGATACTGGGTCGGGTCGGTGATCATGCCTTCCAGCGCCGCCGCAGCCACGGCAGCGGGGGAAGCCAGAAATATTTTGGCATCGGTGTGTCCCATTCTTCCGGGGAAGTTCCGGTTGGTGGTCGTGATGCAGGTTTCTCCCGAGGCGATCATGCCTTCGTGTGTTCCCAGGCAGGCAGCGCAGCCGGGCGTCACGAAGGTCGCGCCGGCGCTAACGAGCGTTTGCACGAAACCTTTCTGCATCGCTTCCAGGAACACGCCTTTGGAGGCAGGAACGATGACGAAGCGGGTGCGAGGATGGATAGTCCTGCCCCCCAGTATTTTGGCGGCGATGGCCAGATCTTCCACCCGACCGCCGGTGCAGGAACCCAAATAGGCTTGGTGAATCGTGGTGCCGATGTACTGCGTCAGATCAAAAACATTATCCACGCTGCTTGGCGCCGCCACTTGCGGTTTGATTGGCGTGACGTCGAAGGACAGTTCTTCCGCATAGCGAAAATCCGGATCGGTGGTGACAATATCGTATTCGCCCGTTACATTGGCGCGCAGGTACGCCAGCGTGATTTCATCCGGCTGGATATAACTGGTTTTGGCGCCCATTTCGGTCGTCATGTTGCATAGTGCCATGCGCTCGGACAGGCTCAATTGCGCCAGCGCCGGGCCGGTGAATTCAATCGCCTTGTAAACGCAGTAGTCGGCGCCCAGCTGGCCGATGATGTGCAGGATCACGTCCTTCGCATAAACGCCGCGCTGGACAGTTCCTGCAAGATGGATGCGGATGATTTCCGGCACGCGCAGCCATAGCTGCCCGGTGGCCATGATGATCGCCATGTCGGTTGCGCCGACGCCGGTGCCGAACGCGCCGAATGCTCCGTGAGTGGTAGTGTGCGAATCGGTGACAATCAGCAACTGGCCGGGATGAACCAGCCCCTTGTCTGCCAGCACCTGATGGCAGACGCCTTGATCGATATCCATTAGCAGGTCAATGCCCTGATCCCAGCAGAATTCCCTGAATTGCTTCTGGTTGGCCGCTTGCGTGATCGACGATGCAGGCGCGTAATGATCGAGGAACACGATCAGGCGCTTCGGGTCATGTACGCGCTTTCCGCCGATCTCATGAAAGGAGCGGATGGTTTGCAAATACAGGTCGTTGATGCCGGCCAGATCGACCTTGCAGTTGACGATTTCACCCGTTGTCACCGTCTTCACGCCTGCGGCTCTTGCCATGATTTTTTCCAAGGCATGCATGCACTACTCCAGAGAAAGGAAGGCGTCAGGATATCGCAGGTATGAGAAAAGTAAAGCCGAGAAGAACCGAGTACTATTTATTCTGCCCATTACCCCAGATGTGATTCAGGCGCGCATCACGGCCGCATTGCAGGCGGTAGATTTTGAAGCGCAGAGGGTTTTTGTGGTGGTATGCCTGATGCCGTTCCTCGGCCAGATAAAAAGTGCCCGCGGGAACGATTTCTGTCGCCACCTTGCCAGGTTCCGTTTGCGAGGCTTCTGCCTGTGCGTCGGCCTCGGCATGCCGTTGCGCTTCAAGCTGGAATTCAGGTGGATAATCGCTGCTGGCAACCGCAACCGGCGGTGAAACATGCCGCAGCACGCCGGATTGTTCCAGCGCAATTTTGCTGGCAATGGCTTCCTGTCGCTGAATATCGTTCAGATAATGGATGCCGGTACGGTATTGCGTGCCGAGGTTACAGAACTGCCGGTTGTTCGTGGTCGGGTCGATGTTGTGCCAGAAGTGATCGAGCAATTGGCGGTAGCTGATGCGCGCTGGATCGTAAGTGATGCGCACCGCTTCTGCATGGCCGGTTGTTCCGCTTCGGACCTGTTCGTAAGTGGGATTGATGGTATGGCCGCCGATATAGCCGGCTTCAATACGGATGACGCCGGGCAGTTTTTCGAAATTGGTTTGCGCGCACCAGAAGCAGCCGGCGGCGAAGATGGCGCTGGCGGGTTGCTGCGCCGACGAAGCGGGCGAAAACGCCGCCAGCAGCAGGGCGAGCAGGCCGGTGAGCAAGGATGATGATGCCTTGGCTATGAACTGAAGATGGCTCATGCTCCCTCCACAATTTCTTCGTGCGTGCGGCCAGATTATGCGCGCAAATCGAAAAGCCTGCCGGATGTCGCCATGTGGCGTAAAATGCGGGCTAATTGTGCGAAGAATCAGCATTTCGATGGCATCCGGCAGAGTCCGGGATGTTTGGTCATGTTGGTTCTTCGAGCGTTTTTGAGAGATTGCACCAGTTATGTCTGACACGAAGTTTGAAGCAGAGAAAAGCGCGGCATCAGCCGTCCGTTTTGAGGATTTCGGCCTGAGTGCCGAGATTTTGCGCGCGCTGACCGAGCAGGGCTATCAGCACCCGACGCCAATCCAGGCGGAGGCGATTCCGATCGTGCTCAAGGGGCACGACGTGATGGGCGCAGCACAGACCGGCACCGGCAAGACCGCAGGTTTTTCACTGCCGGTGATCCAGAAGCTGCAGCCGCAGGCGAATGCCAGCACGTCGCCAGCGCGGCATCCGGTGCGCGCGTTGATCCTGACGCCGACGCGCGAACTGGCCGATCAGGTGGCCGAGAACGTGAAGAATTATGCGCAGCATACTGGCCTGCGTTCGGCGGTGGTATTCGGCGGGGTCGATATCGGGCCTCAGACGGCGGCGCTGCGCGCCGGGGTTGAGATTCTGATCGCTACCCCAGGTCGGCTGCTCGACCATGTGCAGCAAAAGACGCTGAACCTGTCGCAGACGCAGATCCTGATTCTGGATGAAGCCGACCGGATGCTGGACATGGGCTTTCTGCCTGATTTGCAGCGCATTATCAACCTGCTGCCGAAACAGCGGCAGAATCTGATGTTTTCGGCCACCTTCTCGCCGGAAATCAAGAAATTGTCATCGAGCATCCTGAACAATCCGGTGACAATCGAAGTTGCTCGCAGCAACGCGACTGCCGACACGGTTACGCAGGTGGTGTACAAGGTGGATGAGGCTGACAAGCGCGATGCGGTGGCGCACATCATCCGCGAACGCGATCTGAAGCAGGTGCTGGTGTTTTCGAACACCAAAATCGGCGCATCACGACTGGCGCGGCAACTTGAACAGGCTGGCATCAAGGCGACCGCGATTCATGGCGACCGCACGCAGGCCGAGCGGATGGCGGCGCTGGATGCGTTCAAGAATGGCGGCATCGACGTGCTGGTTGCGACCGACGTTGCCGCGCGCGGGCTGGACATTGCCGAAATGCCGTGCGTGATCAATTACGACCTGCCATTCAATGCCGAAGATTACGTGCATCGCATTGGCCGCACGGGCCGTGCCGGCGCCACCGGCGACGCGATATCACTGTGCATCGAGCGGGAAACGAAGTTGCTGGCTGAAATCGAAAAACTGATCAAGCGTAGCCTGCCATGCCAGGCGCTGGAAGGCTTCGCGCCGCAACGCGGCGCAAGGCGCGACGACAGTGAACGGGAGCGTCCTCCGCGCCGCAGCCGGGCCGAGCGGCCTGACAGCGGGCCTTACAAGACTTCGCTGATGGCGCGCAAGGCGAAACCGGATCCTTGGTTTGACAAGCCATACGAACCGGCCATGCCGGCATCGGCTGCGTCGGCGACATCGCCTCTCATTCCTGCTGGCAAGGCTGTGAAAAAGACCGTCGCTTTCCTGCTGGGAGGCGGGCCGAAGGCCTGAACGCCTTTTTTGAGGTGTTTTTTCACCTCAAAAATACTGGTGGTGGGTATTTGAAAACGGCCCCGGAAGTTGCGGCCCAGTTCTGGTATTTGGGCTGATACCCCCCTGATTTTTCCATTTTTTCGTCGCGGATCATGCTTGCCGGCTTGTGCTTTTGTGCGGCGCGGACAGCGCATCGGATGGGTTCCGGCAAACGGCTGGCACGACAACGGCAGGGCAAGCAGAATGGTTTCAAAACCGGGCTGGCACGGTAAAATAGCCGGATGACAGCGCACCAATTCATCCATCTTCGCCTGCACTCCGAGTTTTCGATCGTCGATGGGCTGGTGCGCATTGACGATGCGGTCAAGTCCGCTGCCAGCGATGGCCAGCCGGCGCTGGCGATCACCGATCTGTCGAACCTGTTCGGCCTGATCAAGTTCTACCGCGCCGCGCGCGGTGCAGGCGTGAAGCCGATAGCTGGCTGCGATGTCTGGATCACCAATGATGAACAGCGCGACAAGCCGTCGCGGCTGCTGCTGCTGGTAAAAAATCATAATGGTTATTTGCGGCTGTGCGAACTGCTGTCGAGAGCTTGGCTGGAAAACCAGCATCGCGGCCGCGCTGAAATTCGCATCGAGTGGCTGCAGGCGCTCACGCGCGACGGCAACCCCGGCCTGATTGCGCTCTCCGGCGCGCAGCAGGGCGACGTCGGCAGCGCGATCGATAATGGCAATCCGACCGCGGCAGAACGTCATGCGCAGCGGTGGGCCGAAATTTTCCCCGGACATTTCTACCTTGAAGTGCAGCGTTTCGGCCAGCACGGAATGGAAAACCACGTGCGCCAGACGGTGGCGCTGGCGGCGAAGTTGAAGCTGCCGGTGGTCGCGACCCATCCGGTGCAGTTTATATCGCGCGAGGAATTTGTCGCGCACGAGGCGCGCACCTGCATTTCCGAAGGCGAGATTCTGGCCAATCCGCGCCGCGCGAAGCCGTTCAACGAACAGCAGAATTTCAAGACGCAGGCGGAAATGGCGGCGCTGTTTGCCGATCTGCCGGGCGCATTGCAGAATTCGATCGAAATTGCGCGCCGCTGCAACCTGCAACTGGAACTGGGCAAGCCGAAACTGCCGGATTTCCCTACGCCGCCTGGCGTCAGCATCGACGAATTCCTGGTGATGGAGGCCAAGGCTGGGCTGGAAGATCGGCTGAAGCAACTATATCCGGATGAGCAACAGCGCGAGCAGCAACGCCCGCGTTACGAAGAACGGCTGCGGTTCGAGACCGACACCATCATCAAGATGGGTTTCCCCGGCTACTTCCTGATTGTGGCCGATTTCATCCGCTGGGCGAAAAACAATGGCGTGCCGGTCGGCCCCGGGCGCGGTTCCGGCGCCGGTTCGCTGGTCGCCTATTCGCTGCTGATTACCGACCTCGATCCATTGGCGTACAACCTGCTGTTTGAACGTTTCCTCAACCCGGAGCGCGTGTCGATGCCCGACTTCGATATCGACTTCTGTCAGGAAGGCCGCGATCGCGTGATCCAGTATGTGAAAGGGCGCTACGGCGCCGATGCGGTATCGCAGATCGCGACCTTCGGCACGATGGCGGCGAAAGCGGCAGTGCGCGACGTCGGCCGCGTGCTCGATCTCGGCTACAACTTCTGCGACGGCATTTCGAAGCTGATTCCATTCAAGCCCGGCAAGCATGTGACCATTGCCGACGCGAAGAAGGAAGAGCCGATGCTGGCCGAGCGCGAACAAAACGAGGAAGAGGTCAAGCAGTTGCTGGCGCTGGCCGAGCAGGTCGAAGGCATCACGCGCAATGTCGGCATGCATGCCGGCGGCGTGCTGATTGCGCCCGGCAAGCTGACCGATTTTTGCCCGCTGTATCGCCAGGGTGGAGAAGAAGCAGGCGTGGTGTCGCAGTACGACAAGGACGACGTCGAAGCGGTCGGGCTGGTGAAGTTCGACTTTCTCGGACTGACCACGCTCACTATTCTCGACTGGGCGGTGCGCTATATCCGCCAACTCGATCCGGCGATGGCGGATTTCAACTTGGAATCGTTGCCGCTGAACGACCGGCCGACCTACGATTTGCTGACGAAAGCGAAAACGGTGGCGGTGTTCCAGCTTGAAAGCCGCGGCATGCAGGGCATGCTGAAGGATGCGAAGCCGGACCGGTTCGAGGACATCATTGCGCTGGTGGCGCTGTACCGGCCGGGGCCGATGGATCTGATCCCCGATTTCTGCAAGCGCAAGCATGGTGAGCGTTTCGATTATCCCGATCCGCGCACCGAGGGCATCCTGTCCGAAACCTACGGCATCATGGTGTATCAGGAGCAGGTGATGCAGATGGCGCAGGTGGTCGGTGGCTATTCGCTCGGCGGCGCCGACCTGTTGCGGCGCGCGATGGGCAAGAAAAAGCCGGAAGAAATGGCCGAGCACCGGCTGATCTTCCGTGACGGCGCGGCCAAGAACGGTTTGCAGGCGGAAAAGGCGGACGAAATTTTCGACCTGATGGAAAAGTTCGCCGGCTACGGTTTCAACAAGTCGCACGCCGCAGCGTATGCGCTGCTGGCATATCAGACCGCATACCTGAAGGCGCACCATCCGGCGGCGTTCATTGCCGCCAACTTGTCGCTGGCGATGGACGATACCGACAAGATCAAGGTGCTGGTCGAGGATGCGGTTGATATCTGCAAGCTGACGCTGCTGCCACCGGATATCAACCAGTCGGATTACCGTTTCACGCCGGTCGGCGAGCCGCCAAGCATGAGCAAGAAACCGGTGACGCAGATTCGTTACGGGCTGGGCGCGGTGCGCGGCGCTGGGCAGGCAGCGATTGAAGCGATCGTCGAGGAGCGCAAGCAGCGGCCCTTTGCCGACCTGTTTGATTTCTGCCAGCGCATCGATCGGCGGCTGGCAAACCGGCGCACGATCGAGGCGCTGATTCGCGCCGGCGCGTTCGATTGCTTTGGCGCTGATCGGGCTGTGTTGCTGGCGTCCGTGGGCTTGGCGATGGAAGCGGCCGAGCAGGCGGAAGCGGCAGCGAACCAGAACAGCCTGTTCGGTGGTGACGACAGCGATCTGGTGGCGCCGCCGGAATACGTGAAGGTTCCGCCGTGGAGCGAAAAACAGAAACTGATAGAGGAAAAAGCGGCACTCGGGCTGTACCTGTCCGGCCACATGTTCAACGCTTATGCCGACGAGGCGCGCCATTTTGCCCGCACTCGTCTGTCTGCGCTTGAACCCTCGCGCGACGCGAAATGGATCGCCGGCATCATCGCCGGCTTGCGGCCGCAGATGACGCAGCGCGGCAGGATCATGATCGTCACGCTGGATGATGGCAGCGCCACGCTGGACGTGACGGTTTTCGGCGAACTGTATGAAAGCCACCGCGGCATGTTCAAGGAAGACGAATTTCTCGCGGTGCAGGGGAAGGTGTCGGAAGACCGTTTCACCGGCGGCGTGCGCATCACGGCCGACAGTGTGCTTGACATCGCCGGTGTGCGGATGCGTCTGGGCAAGGCCTTGCAGATGGCGTTGCCGGCAAAGTCCACGGCGGCATCGATTGCAGATGTGCTGGCTGGCCATCGGAACGATGAAGGCTTGCCGGTGGTCGTGCAATGTGTGTTATCCGGCTGCGAATGTGCGCTGCGGTTCGATGATAGCTGGCGCATTGCGCCGACGGATGCGTTGAAGCAGGTGCTGGTGGAAAAACTCGGCGCAACCGATGTCCGGATCGAATACGGCTCGGCATGATGATTTCCGCGATTAATCGAAGGGCACCGGTTTGCGTTATCTGACATGGTTCGTTGCTGCCGTGAGCGTGCTGTTCCCGGTGCTGGCATTGACGGTTCGCGGCGCGGCCAATACCTGCTTTTTCCTGCTCGCCTTGTCTGGCATCGTGGCAATTGTTTGCCGCGCCAAGGTGGCTGGCTCGTCGTTTGGCGAAGCGTACCGGCATTACTGGCCGCTCAATCTGGCGATGATGGCGATGTTCGTTGCAATACTGTTCAACCAGATTGCGAACGGCCAATTCCTGGCTAGGGAATACGATGCGTCGCTCCGGTTGGTGCTGTTCCCGCTGGCGTTCTGGGCCTTGCTGATGGTGCCGGCCAAAGCCGACAGCTATCTGGCGTGGGGGTTGATTGTCGGCGCATGGTTTGCATTTGCGAAAATGTTCTGGCTCATCAGCGCGGGCGTGGATCGCACCGGCATCGGCGGTTTCATCTCCGTGATTCCGTATGCGGAAATGGCGATGCTGCTGGGCGTGTTCGCCGCCTTTTCAATCGGCTGGGACCAGGCGCGGGAAAGCTGGTTGGCCGTGCCGAAACTGCTGGCGTTGCTGGCCGGGTTATGCGGCGCCTATCTGTCGCAAACGCGTGGTGCCTGGATAGCCGTGCCGGTGGTTGCTGTCATCGCCTTTTCAGTCAACAGAATGCGCAAGGCCTGCAAATACATGGCATTATTGTTTGCATTCATTCTGCTGGCTGGCGCACTTGGTTTCGGTAATATCGGGCAGCAGCGGATGGCCGAAGTAAAGCATGATGTCAGCGCATATTGGCAAGGACAGGAGCGCGATACGTCGATCGGTTTGCGTTTTCAGATGTGGCAGGGGTCATGGGCGCTGTTCACTGAACGGCCGCTGTTTGGCGTTGGCCGGGAAAATTTTGCCAAAGGCCTGGATGGACTGGCAGCGCGCGGAGTAATTTCGCCTGAGGCGGCACGGGTTGGCCAAGGACATTCGCATAATGAAATGCTGTATAACATGGCGACCTTGGGGCTGACTGGTTTGCTGGCGCTGCTGGCGCTTTATTTCGTTCCCGCATGGTATTTCTGGCAAGCGGCGCGGGAAACGGATCGGGAAATTCGCTGGGCGGCGGGCATGGGGTTGGCATTGTGCCTGGGATTTTTCGTGTTCGGGCTGACCGACGTGCAATTCCTGTGGGGGCATTGCAATACCTTTTACAGCATGCACGCCGCTTTGTTCATGGCCTGCATCGTGAAACGCAGGGCCGTGCTGCGTGCAACTGCTTCGCAAGATGCGGGGAAACTCGCGGCGCCGCAAACGTGAAACTTGAAGCCATCGGTTAATCAGAAAATGCAGTTTCCACACTACTTCAAACGACTGTTTACGCTTCATCGCCCTTATGTAGGCCGGATGGTATTGGCCTTTGGCGCGATGATCATCACCGCCGCGACCGAGCCGCTGGTGCCGTTCCTGCTGCAACTGCTGCTCGATCACGGTTTTGTCGGCAAGCCGCTGTTTCCGTACTGGTGGGTGCCAGTGGTCGCAATCGGCCTGTTTGCGATTCGCGGCTGCTCGACCTTCCTTAGCACCTACATGATGACCTGGGTTTCGGCGCGGATCCTGAATGAATTGCGGCGGCAGATGTTTGCCCGCATGCTGGACGTGCCGGTCGGCTATTTCGCGCAGCATTCAGTCGGCAGGGTAATCAATTCGATGATGTACGAAGTGCAACAGATCATCGAAATGGTGACTAAGGTGTTTACTTCGATCGTGCGCTCGGCGCTGACGGTGATCGGCTTGCTGGCGTGGCTGCTGTATCTGAACTGGATGCTGTCGATCATCACGCTGATTTTGCTGCCGCTGCTGGCAGTCGTGGTGCGCTTCACCGGCCGGCGTCTGAAGCGGCTGAACGAAGACTCGCTGAGCGTGAATGCGCAGCTGACGCAGGTGATCGAGGAAACGACGCGCGCGCATCAGGTGATCAAGATTTTCGGCGGGCAGGAGTACGAGAAATCGCGCTTCTGGCAGCGGTCGGAAAACCTGCGCCGCTACACGATGCGGATGACCAGCACCTTCGCTTCGACCGTGCCGATCACGCAGCTGATGACCGCGTGCGCGATGTCGATCGTGGTGGTGATTGCGCTGGTGCAGTCGAACGAAGGACAGATCACGGTCGGCGGCTTCGTCTCGTTCATCACCGCGATGCTGATGCTGCTGGCGCCGCTGAAGCAACTGGCCGAGGTGAACGGTCCGCTGCAGCGCGGCATGGCGGCGGCGGAAGCGGTGTTCCAGCTGATCGATGCGCCGATTGAGCGCGAGAATGGCAAGGCTTTGCCGGGGCGCGTTGCCGGCCGGGTCGATTTTGTCGATGTCAGTTTCGCGTATCCGGAGCAGCAGCACAAGGCGCTGGACGGCATAAACCTGCAGGTGGAACCGGGCGAGACGATCGCGTTTGTCGGAATGTCTGGCGGCGGCAAAACGACACTGGTTAACCTGCTGCCGGGGTTCCATGCCGCCATCAGCGGCAAAATCCTGCTCGACGGGCAGCCGATCGATGAAATTTCGCTGCCGAGCCTGCGGCAGCAGATCGCGATGGTGAGCCAGAACGTGGTGCTGTTCGATGATACGGTCGCGGCCAACATCGCCTATGGCGACTCGAATGCGGATCGAAGTCGGATCGAAGCGGCGGCCAAGGCGGCGCACCTGACCGACGTGATTGCAGGCTTGCCGCAAGGGCTGGATACCTGGATCGGCGACAACGGCTCGCGCCTGTCAGGCGGTCAGCGCCAGCGGCTGGCGATTGCGCGCGCGATTTACAAGGATGCGCCGTTGCTGATTCTGGACGAGGCGACCTCAGCGCTGGATACCGAATCCGAGCGCACGGTGCAGGCAGCGCTGGATGAACTGATGCAGGGACGGACCACGTTTGTGATCGCGCATCGCCTGTCGACCATCGAACGCGCCAGCCGGATCGTGGTACTGGCCGAGGGACGGATCGCGGAAATCGGCACGCACGAGGAATTGCTAGCCAAGCAGGGCGTGTATGCGCATCTGCACCGGCTGCAATTCTCGGCTGGCGCGAGCGACAGTGCTGCGGTCTGACACCTGCGGCGCAACGGATAACGAAACGAACAAATGAGCACAAGCACTCAACTGGTTTCAAGCGAGCGTCTGCAAGCCGCCGACAAGATACTGTTCATCACCCATCTGGCGCTGGGCGATTACACCTACCTGCAAAACTGCTTCAAGGCGTTTGCGCAAGCGTTTCCACAGCTTGAGATTCATGTGTGGGTGGACGAGCTGCGCCGCACCTCGCGCGCAGCCGACTGGGTGCATTTGAAAAAATATGCGCTGTATGACTGGCTGGCCGCCTGTCCGTTCGTGCACAAGGTGTACAACCAGACCTACAGCCCGCAAGGCTACCGGCAGTCGATTGCCGACGCACAGCAGGAGCACTATCCGCTGGTGGTGTCGCTCGCGACCTTGCGCCCGCATCGCTATGCTTCGCTGGCGCGGGAAATCTGCCCGCAGGGTTTCGTTGTTGGCATGAAGGCACGTGCCGGCATGTTGGCCATCCACAAGCACTGGAGTTACAGCAAGCTCGATGCGGCGCTGGATATGGTGGCTTCGCAGCGGCCGGGAATGCATATCAGCGAAGTGTATGCCGACTGGTTTTACCGCCTGTTCGGACTTGAAATCAATGCCGAGCGGCGTTTTCCATTTGTCGAAATTCCGCTGCATTGGCAGCAGCAGGCAGCCAGCCAGCTTGAACAGTGGGGCTTCGCGCAAGGCGGCCAGGGGGCGGCGAAAATCGTGTTCGTGAATGCGTTCGCGAAGAACAACAAGCGCTGCTGGTCGCTCGATCATGTGGCCGATCTGATCGTCGAACTGCGGCAGCACCCGGCGTGGCAGGAGGCGTGTTTCATCGTGAACTCGATGCCGGAAGAAATGGCGCGGGTGGAAGCCTTTTTCGCCGCCCGCTCGCTGGACAGGGTGAAGCTCTTTAGCGCGGTCGACAATTTCTTCCAGTTGCCGGCAATCTTGCAGCAATGCGATTTGATCATTTCGGTCGAAACCGCGGTGATGCATCTGGCGAACGCGGTGCAGGTGCCGGTGGTGGCGCTGATGCGACAGAAAAACCCGGAGTGGGTGCCGGTCGATGCGCAGCACAGCACCGTGATCACGGCGGAAAAGCGCAGCGACTGGGTGAAGGATATTCCAGCACAAAGGGTGGCGGAAACGGTGGTGAAAGCGGTGAACGGAGGCGCGGCATGAGCGCGGCCGTGCAGCAAGGGAACGAGGGGCAGCGATGAACCCGATCGTGCCGCCGGAGCGGTTGCGCGACGCCGACAGAATCCTGTTCATCGCCCATCTGGCGCTGGGAGATTTTGCCTACCTGCAAAACTGTTTCCACCAGTTTGCCGCCGCCTATCCGCACATCAAGCTCGACCTGTGGGTGGATGAACTGCGCCGCACCGACCGCGCCGCCGACTGGCCGTTCCTGCAGAAATACGCGCTGTACGACTGGCTCGCGGCCTGCCCGTATTTTTCCCGGGTTTATAACCAGACCTACAGCCCGGCGCTGTTCGAACAATCGGTGTTGGAAGCGCAGCGGCAGGACTATCCGGTCGTGATCTCGCTGGCGGTGCTGCACCGGCCGGAATATGCGCGGCTGGCGCGCCGCATCAGCCCGTCCGGGTTTGTGGTCGGGCAACGGAAAGGCTGGTTCCCCGATCCGTCGAAATACCTCGCCTACCGCCAGCTCGATGCGGCGATACCGGCCTATTCGTCGTCCAAGGTCGGGTCGGCACACATCAGCGAGATTTACGCCGGCTGGTTCGGCGCCATGTTTGGCGCACAGGCGGTGCCGCAGGATCGCTTTCCGTTCGTAGAGATTCCGCTTGAATGGCAGCGCCGGGCGCGCGAACAGTTTGAAGCTTGGGGTTTCGCGCACCATGGAGAGCGCGGCAAGGTCGTGTTCGTGAACGCGTTTTCAAAAGCGCAGGAGCGCAACTGGCCGCTGGAGCGGGTGGTCGAACTGATCCGGGCGCTGCGCCAGACCGAGGGCTATGCCGATGCTGGCTTCATCGTGAATGCAGTGCCGGAAGAAATGGCGCGGGTGCAGGCGTTGCTGGAGGCTGCCGGGCTGGCGCGCACGCATTGGTTTTCGGCCGACGAGAATTTCTTTCAACTGCCGGCGGTGTTGAGCCTGTGCAACCTGATCATCTCGGTCGAAACGGCGGTGATGCATCTGGCGAATGCGGTGCAGGTGCCGGTGGTGGCGCTGATGCGCCAGCGCAACCCGGAGTGGGTGCCGATCGACCGCGCGCGCAGCACCATCATCACTGTTCCCGGCAAGCGCGACTGGGTGGCGGCGATTACGGTGGAACAGGTAGTGACAGTGGTGCAGCAACAGAATTTCGCGGAGGCCAGCCATGCCGCTGTTTGCTGATGCCTGGCAGGGCGAGCTGATTTGCGGCGTCGATGAAGCCGGGCGCGGGCCGCTGGCCGGGCCGGTGTTCGCGGCGGCGGTGATCCTCGATCCAAACCGGCCAATTACCGGCTTGCGCGATTCGAAAAAACTGACGGAAGCGAAGCGCGATGCGTTGGCGCTGCAAATCAAGGACGACGCGCTGGCGTGGTCGATCGCGTTTTGCTCCGAAGCCGAGATAGACCAATTCAACATCCTGCAAGCGACCATGCTGGCGATGCGGCGCGCGGTCGAAGGTTTGCAGCTTGTGCCGACGCTGGCGCTGATCGACGGCAACCGCTGTCCGCAAATGGCGGTAAGGGCGGAAGCAATCGTGAAGGGGGACGACAAGGTGGAAGCGATTTCGGCGGCTTCCATTCTGGCCAAGACCGCGCGCGATGCGGTGTGCGTGCAGATGCATGTGAAATACCCGCAATACGCATTCGACCAGCACAAGGGCTACCCGACCGCGCTGCACCTGGCGCGCCTGCGCGAGCATGGCGTGTCGCCGGTGCACCGCAGGTCGTATGCGCCGGTGCGCGCACTGCTGCCGGAGGGGGCATGAAAGCGATCACCTCGCGTGAAAATGCGCAGTACAAGGAACTGAAACGGCTGGCGGGCAGCGCTCAGGCGCGGCGCAAGGCTGGGCAGACGCTGCTCGACGGCGTGCACCTGTGCGATGCCTACCTGGCAACGCATGGCAGGCCGCAACAGTGCCTCGTTGGCGAATCGGCCAGCATGCTGCCGGAAGTGGCGGACATCGTTGCACGCTGCGAAGCATTGGCGGCCTCATGCGTGCTGTTGCCGGATGCGCTGTTCAAGCCGCTGAGCCAGGTCGAAAACGGGGTCGATCTGCTGTTTCTGATCGATACACCAGCGCCGCAGTTGCCACAGAAATTGACCCAATCGGCAGTGCTGCTGGATGCGGTGCAAGACCCGGGCAACCTCGGCTCGATCCTGCGCAGCGCGGCCGCGGCGGGCATCACGCAAGTGTTTTGCAGCCCCGGCACGGCGCAAGCGTGGTCGCCGCGGGTGCTGCGCGCCGGCATGGGCGCGCATTTTTTGCTGCAGGTGTTCGAAAACGTCGATCTGGCGCAACTGATCCGAACGTCTGCCGTGCCGGTGCTGGCCACCAGCCCGCATACCACGCAAACGGTGTATCAGGCCGACCTGCGCCAGCCGCTGGCGTGGCTGTTCGGGCATGAAGGGCAGGGCGTGTCGGATGAACTGATGGCGCTGGCAACGCTGAAAGTGGCGATCCCGCAGCCGGGAGCAATGGAATCGCTGAATGTCGCCGCCAGCGCGGCGGTATGCCTGTTCGAGCAGGTGCGTCAAAATAACTGACCGAAATGAATTTTTGGTCAGTAAGGGCGAAAAATATACTCCGCCCAGTATATAAAAACAACCAGTAAATATGTGGCCTGGCGCCGCGTTTTGGCTATATACCCCGTCATACTCAAACAAAAAGCGCAGGCATGCCCGCGCTTTTTTGGTTTTGTGGCACCAGGCAGGCGCCGCAACGCCGTCGTCCGGCTGCGGCGCTGTCTGATTACAGGCTGTCGCCGAAATCCGCCTTGAACTTCGCCACCAGTTTCTCGTGCCAGCCAGTGGTGCCTTCGAGCTTGCCGAAGAAGAAGCGCAGCATTTTCGGTTCTTCAACGAACTTCAGGCCGCCGATCAGTTCCCTGTTCTGGTACAACCAGATGATGCGGTCAACCACGAATTTCATTTGCGACAGCGTGAACACGCGCCGCGGCGCGGCCAGGCGCAGCAATTCCATGTTGGCGTAGGTTTCGTTGCCGTCGGCATCGCGCTGCTCCGAGATCGAGCCGCGCTCCATGCCGCGGATGCCGCCAACCAGATACAGCGCGGCTGCCAGCGCACCAGCCGGGTACTCGGTTTGCGGCAGGTGCGATACGAACGCGCCGGCGTTGATGTGCGCGCCCAGGCCGCCGGCCGGGGTGATCACCGGCACGCCGGCCTTGTGCAGTTCGTTCACCACGAATTCGATGAACTGCGGACCCTGGTTGATCATGTTCTCGTCCATCGTTTCATCCAGGCCGACCGTCATCGCCTCGATTTCGCGCACCGACATGCCGCCGTAGGTCAGGAAGCCTTCATACAGCGTGACCAGTTCGCGCATCTTCATGTAATCGTCCTGAGTGCGGGAGCAGATGCCACCGCCACGGGCGCAGCCGAGCTTGCGTGCGGAGAAATAGATGATGTCGCACAGGTCGCTGATTTCGCGCGTGATTTCGCGGATGCTCTTGTTCTTGCATGCATCTTCGCGCGTCTTGATGAAGTGCAGGTTGTCCGCCAGCAGGCTGGCATCAAATACCAGCTTGAGGCCGTTTTTCTTGCAGATGCCGCTGACTTCGCGCAGGTTCGCCAGCGAATGCGGCTGGCCGCCAATCAGGTTGGTGCCGGTTTCAACCCGCACATAGGCGATTTTCGATGCGCCAACGCGGTCGATCAGGCCTTGCAGCGCGGCCGTATCCATATTGCCCTTGAACGGATTGTCGCTGTTGAACTTCAGCCCTTCCTCGGTGATGTATTCCTCGACCGTGCCGCCATTCAGCACGATGTGCGCCTTGGTGGTGGTGAAGTGGTAGTTCATCGGCACGTACGAACCCGGCGTGACGTAAACTTTCGAAATGATGTTTTCCGCCGCGCGCCCCTGGTGCACCGGCAGGAAGTATTTCATGCCAAAGATTTCTTCGATTTTGTTTTCCAGCCGGGTGAACGATTCGGAGCCGGCATAGCTGTCGTCCGCAACCATCATTGCTGCCAGCTGCTGATCGCTCATCGCATTCACGCCGCTGTCGGTCAGCATGTCGAGGAAAATATCGCGGTTTTTCAGCAGGAAGGTGTTGTTGCCGGCTTCCTTGATCGCTTGCAGACGGCGATCGATCGGTACAAGATCCAGCTTCTGGATGATGCGTACCTTGTGCATTTCGAGGGGAACGTTCTCCCCGGAGTAAAATTTAACTTTGGACATGAAAATCTTCCGTGAAGGGTGGTTGCGGATACAAACTGCCCATTTTATAACCCGACCAAACGATATGCAAACAAGAATTGCCCCGGTGTTAAAACAACTGTGCCTGGCTGTTGCGCTGATGAGTCTGTCGTCATTCGCCAGTGCGCTTGAACCCAATGCAGCTGTCAAGGCCGAAACGCTGCTGAAAACGACCTCCACCTGGGATGGCCAGCCAATCGCGTGGCCCCAGGGCAAGGCCGAATTGACGGCGATGCGGATAGAAATTGCGCCCGGCGCAGAAACCGGCTGGCATGCGCATGGCGTGCCTTCGTTCGCGGTGATGCTGGAAGGCACGCTGGAGGTCAGTCTGGCAGACGGGCGAGTCAAGCGCCTGCAGGCGGGTGATGTGCTGGCCGAAGTGGTGAACACTACGCACATTGGACACAATATTGGCACCATGCCGGTTCGGCTGGTGGTGTTTTACACCGGGATAGCGGGGCAGGCAACATCAGCGCCTGCGAGCCCCAAAACGCCAGCTGCGGTAGGCGCTGACCGCGACGCGCACGGTTGCATCGGTTCGGCCGGTTATGTGTGGTGCGCGAAGGAAAGCGCCTGCGTGCGGCCGTGGGAGCTGGCGCGGCAAAAAGGTTTCGACGCAGGTTCTGACAGTTTCAAACGCTACTGCGAGGGTGCTGCAGCGCCATGACCGTTCGCCGCCATTGCGACGGCTTGGCGGAATGATTCAGTCGGGAATGAAAAGGCTGTCGAAGCGTCCATTGGCCACCTGCAGCGGTTCGATCAGGCTTTCGTAACGTTCGCGCCAGGCTTTTCCCTGCGGAACCAGTTCGGCCAAGCGCGTCGTGGCCGGGTTCAGGATGGCATCGGCCAGTTCTTCGCCGGGCCACACCAGCGTTTTTCCGCCGCCGAAGCTGTGCCACACTGGCAAAACGCCTTCCGCGATGTAGCGTTGTATCGTGGCCGAAACCAGCGGCGCCTCGAATACCGCCTTGGTTTTGACCGCCATGCAGGTGATATGCGCATCCTCGAACAGGTAGCGTGGTTCTTCATGCACTACGAGCGAAAAAATGATGCCGGATCGGTCCGGGCGCAATTCATCCGGCATCGCCCCATCGCGCCGCCACAGGCAGTGCCAGGTGCGGCAGACGTTGGCACGTTGTTGGTAAATACTGCATCCCTTATTGACGATGCAATGCGGGCACAGTGTTTCCGCCGGTTTTTTCAGTGTCGCGCAGCTGATCGGCAGGTATTCGCAGCAAATCATGCATTCGCCGCATTGCCTGTCGGGAACGAGTGCAAAGTATTTTTCCGTAATGGGTGTGTCCGATGACATCGCCAGATTCTCCGTGTGGGGGCGTACCAGAAAGAGGGCGCACCAAAGGGCGCGCCAGAGCCCGCGATGGTGCGCCAAAACGGTGGGAGGTTACGCCATTTTCGCTTTCACGCCAGCCACGGTGACAGCCAGCGCATTCGACAGGTGCGCCAGCGCCTGCTCCCGGTTCAGCCCGGTGCGGTAGCCGACCATGCGCTCGGCCTTTTCAGTGCTGAAATGCCAGTCGTCCACCAGGAAGACGCTGCCAGTCCACTGTTCCTTCGGGATCGCGACCACTTTCGCAGCCGGATTGGCATGCGCGACAATCATCTTTGCCAGTTCTTCCCACGTCAGGTAGAAAGTGGCCAGGTTGAACATTTCGCCTTTCGGCTTGGCATTGAAGATCGCCAGCACGCCGGAGACGAAATCGTCCAGCTGCAGGAAGCTGCCGCCGCAGCCGGCCGGCACTTCGATGCTGCCTTTTTCAATCGCATCCTTGGCCATGTTGCGCAGGTTGCGGCCACCAATTACGTTGCCGTATGCGTACCAGATCATCACGTTGTTGGCCGAGATGCCATGCTGTTCCGCATAGATTTTGCCGAGTTCTTCGGTTGCCAGCTTGGCCAGCCCATAGACCGGGTTGCGTGCCTTTTCGACCAGATGCGGATGGTTTTCGTCCACCACGGCCGAAAGCGGCTTGCCGTAGGAAACAGCAGTGGTGGCATTGAGCACATGCTGCACGCCGTGTTCGACTGCGGCATCGAGCAGGTTGCGGTAACCCTTGACGTCGATATCGAGCAGGTCGTTCAAGTCTTCCGAGAAGCTCCATGCCAGATGCAGGATTGCTTCCATGCCGGCCACGGCCTGATTCACCAGCGCGCGGTCGGTGATGTCGCCGTGCACTGTTTCCACTTTCGGACCGGTGAATTGCTTCAGGCCTTCTGCATCCCTGTCCAGCACGCGAACGTCGTGTCCCTGCTGCACGAATGCATTGATGACATGTACGCCCATGTTGCCGCAGCCGCCGGTAACCAGAATTTTCATTTTTTATCCTCGAGTGAGTTAAGAATCACCCGATATGATAAAGGCGAATGGCCGGGTTGAAGGCTGGTGGCGCAAAAAAATGTGTTGCCGCGCGGCAGGAATTAGAACGGTGCCTGCCGAAGCATTCACCAGTAAAAGGTGCCGGCGGAATAGGCGTCGCAATGTCGCCTCTCGCCCGGCAACTCGTCGTCATCATAACGCGGGAAAGGGGACTGTTCCGCCTTTTTGCGTTTGGCGCGACGCACGAGCGCGAAATAGATGCCGAGTCCAAGCACACCAAGAAAGGCGGCCCCAAAAACGAGAGCGAGCAGGATGTCCATAGCCTACCTACTGATCACGGGCGGCACGCTTGTCAACGGGGAAAAGCGGTGTCGCGAATTGCCTTAAAGGAAGAAAAACCAGTATCATTCCCCGTTCAATCAATACTACGACAAGTAGAAAAATCTTGCTTTGGAGGTGAAAATGCTGATGCCGGGTCTGTTGCCTGAGTTTGATGTCAAGCCACGCGTATTTGTAAGAAAAATGGGCGGTGAGTATCTGGAAATTGCCGGGGTCAAGTCGTTCGAGAGGAACGAACACGGCAGTGCTGGCGCTGAAATCCTGTTTGTGATTGCGGAAAAACAGGATGAAGCGGTTGAGCGCATCCTGCAAAATCAAAACGACCGGTTTGTCGATGTCAAAATCGAACTTTCAATGGGTTCGCTGATGGTGATGAAGTTTTCCGGCCAGGTCGATCACTATTCCAGTGGTGCGGTCGGCTTCGCTATGTCTTCGGATATCACGACGGATGTGGTTGAAACGCCGGATATGCTTCATTGAAAAATTATCTTTGCTGGTAATGGTGTAAGGCTGTTTACCACCTCTAACCCCAGACGCATCCGTCTGGGGTTTTTATTGCTCTGGCATTTTAGCCATCCTGCCGCTTTTCACCGCCCAGCGCGGTAACCAGGTCATTCAGCAGGCGGCTCAGTTCGCCAGTCATCAGGGCGAAATCGGAATCGAAGCGTTCTTCGTCATCCTGCGCGCCTGAAGCGGCGGATTCCTTCAGCACATCGAGCGGCGCAACGCGCTTGAGGGTCAGGTTTTCCGTCAGCACAAATGAAATGCGATCGGCCCAGGTGAGCGCGAGGCGGGTGCACTGCTTGCCCGAAGACAGGTGGCGCCGGACATCGTCCGCTTCGAGCGTATGGCGCACATAGCGCACGGTGGCCTTGCTTTCATTCGTGGATTGCAGCACCGCTTCCTGATCGACGGTGAAGCCGTGCGGCGCTTCATCGGCCAGCAGCCAGGATGTCATGGCGGATACCGGCGAAACGGAGACCTCCAGTGGCACTGTCGGCAGGTCGACAATCGATTTGTGCAGCAGCTTCAGCAGTTCGTCCGCCTTGGCCGGGCTGGCGGCATCAATCACCAGCCAGCCATTGACCATGTCGATCCAGGCATAGGTGTTTTTGCGAAGGCTGAAGGCGCGCGGCCTGAGTTCATCGGCGACTTGTTCCTTGAGTTCGCGCAACTGCTTCCGGCCCGGTTTGAAACCCTGCTGTTCTTCGAGTTCCTGCGCCCTGGCCCTGGCAACCTGATTGACGACCGTGGTCGGCAACAGCTTTTTCTCGGTCGCGAGCGCGATCAGCATTTGCCGGTTGACGGTATGCACCAGCAAATCATTCTGGCGCGGGCTTTCCCAGCCCTGGATTTGCATTTCCAGGCTGGAGCCGGGCGTGAATGCATTCGGAATCAAGCATTCATTTAATTGGTCTGACGACATCTCCCACGATGGAGGAAGGCGGTACAGTTGCAGATTCTTGAACCACATGGCGTATTTTCTGACAAAACTTGCTGAAGGAAGGCCGGCATTTTACCGCCGTCAGGGTTCAGTGGCAGCGATAATATGGACTGCGGCAAGAATAATGTGTTCTGCCTCGTGCTGTTCTGGCCGTTACCGTCAAATTGCCAGCCGGCCCGGTGGTGGCGTCAGGAAGGGCAGCAGGCGGTGCAGGAATGCGCGGCGGCAGGCACGGTTGAATTCCTGTTCCAGTTGCTTCGGATCAGGACCGATATACCAAATGCCCTGTTCGCCAAGCACGGCGCTGATCTGATAGCCGTTCTGGCGTTTGGACAGCAAGCCTTTCTGCCAGCCCCAGATACTGAATAGCTCGATTGTCATGATGACCTCCGTTGAATGGCTTGGAAGCGTTTGGAAACCTTCCTGCCGTTTGCTGATGGATGTGTTTGTTTGATTCAATATACTGTAAATGCATACAGTGGTCAAGGCTGGGGACCGTTGGCGCCTGCTGTGCTGCTTGCGTTTTAATTATTGCGAAATGCCGCCCTTTTCCGCCATCCGGCTAAAATGCCGCATTGACAGCTTGCCGGAATGCTTCACTTGTCATGAAGCAGGACGAATTATTGCGCCATGAAGGAAAAGTTTTTGCACTGGTATAAAAGAGTTGCCGGTTATTTCGCCGGCATGCTGGCGCCTGCGCTGACGCGAAAACAAAGGATGCTTTGTGGCCTGAAGGCGCTCGCTTCTGTGGGCGTGATGGGCTTTGTCCTGCTGTGCCTTTACGTTGCGCTTCTGATCCCGTTTACGCCGAGCATTTCCGAGCTGCGAAAAGCCAAGGTCGATCAGCCGGCGCAGCTCATGTCTTCCGACGGCAAGCAGATTGCGGTTTACAAACGCCTGAACCATGAACTGGTCGATCTGAAAAATGTATCGCCGCACGTGGTCAATGCACTGATCGCGACCGAAGATCACCGTTTTTACAGCCATCATGGGATTGATGTTTTTCGTACCGCGGCCAGCGCCGTGCGCACGCTGACAGGCAAAACCGAAGGCGGTTCAACCATTACCCAGCAACTGGCGCGCAATCTGTATCCTGAAGAAATCGGTCGCAAGCGCAGCATCACCAGGAAAATCAAGGAAGCGATTACCGCGCTGAAAATCGAGCTGGTCTATTCAAAGAAGGAAATTCTCGAAAAATATCTGAATACGGTTCCTTTCCTGTACAACGCCTTCGGCATCGAAATGGCGGCGCGCACGTATTTCGACAAGCCGTCATCCAAGCTGACCGTTCTTGAAAGCGCGACCCTGATTGGCATGCTCAAGGGCAACAGCTATTACAACCCGATGCTGAACCCTGAGCGTGCCGTGGCGCGCCGCAATGTCGTGCTGGCGCAAATGGTGAAGCGCAACATGCTGAGCCAGGAAAATTTTGACACCCTGAAAAATCGGGAACTGCGACTTGAGTTCGAGCGCCAGCCGGAATTGCTTGGCCCGGCGCCGCACTTTGCCGAATATGTGCGCAAATGGCTGATTGAGTGGGCCGATCGTAACGATTACAACATTTACTCGGACGGGCTGGTGGTGCATACCACGCTCGATTCCCGCTTGCAGGCGGTTGCCAATCAGGCGGTAAAGCGCCAGCTGGACACGCTGCAGGCCATCGCCGATGTCGAATGGGGCATGGCTTCCGATCGATTGATCTCGAAGAGCGCAGGTTCGTATCCATCGTTGCGCCGGGGCGTGCGGCCATTTGCCCATTTCTGGAAAACCAGAACCGACATCGTCAATGCGTTCATCCGCGAATCGAATGCCTATCAAAGCGCGGTCAAGTCCGGCACCAAACCGGACGCTGCCCTGACGCAGCTAAGGAAAGATGCAAAATTCATGGAAGCGTTGCGCCAGGAAAAGACGCTGCTGCAGACAGGGCTGGTCGCCATCGATCCGGCGACAGGCCAGGTGAAGGCATGGGTGGGGAGTCGCGATTACGAAACGGATCAGTACGACCATGTGGCGAGAGCGCAGCGGCAGCCCGGTTCGACCTTCAAGCCCTTTGTCTACGGCGCCGCGCTGGAACAGGGCATCTCGCCGAACAAGCGCTATCTCGATCAGGAAGTTGAAATTCCGATGCCGGATGGCACCGTCTGGCGACCGACTGATGCAAGCGCGCCTAGCGGCCGCGAAATGACGATGCGCGAAGGGTTGGCGTATTCGAAAAACACCATCACGGCGCAGGTGATGCAGGATGTCGGCACGAGAAAAACAGTGGCTTTCGCGCGCAAGACCGGCGTGAACCAGAGCAAGCTTGAACCGGTGCCGGCGCTGGCGCTTGGCACCAGCCCTGTCACCTTGCTGGAAATGGTTTCCGCCTATGGCACCTTCGCCAACAAGGGGGAATATCGCCGGCCCGCCTTCATCACGCGCATTACCGACAGAAAAGGCAATTTGCTGGCGCAGTTTGAAGCGGATGGCAGCCGGGTTTTGTCAGAAAAAACGGCGGCGGAGCTGACCGACATGCTGCGCGGCGTGATCAGGCAAGGCACTGGCACTGCAATCAGAACCCATTTCGGCATCAGGGCCGACGTTGCCGGCAAGACGGGAACCACTCAAAACAACACTGACGGCTGGTTCATTCTGATGCACCCGCAACTGGTTGCCGGTTCCTGGGTGGGCTTCAATGATTCGCGTGTGACGATGCGCAGCGATTACTGGGGGCAGGGCGCGCACAATGCGCTGAACGTGGTCGGCGATTTTTTCCAGCAGTCGATCAATACACGCCTGATTGAAGGCAAGGTTCAGTTGGCCAAACCGCGCGACGATGGTTCGAAAACATCGATTCTGGATTCGGTCTTCGGCAAAATCAAAGAGTGGTTCGGGGGCGACAAGAAAGAGGCAAAGTCCGCGCCGAAGGTGCGCAGGAATCGCGGCAAGGAACCAGCGCAGAAATCGGACGGCATGAATCAGATTATCAATCAGGTTCAGCAGGAGGAAAAGAATACGAAAGAGATGAAGGAAGCCGGTATTGCGCCCAATGCGGTGCGAAACAGGCAGCAGGAGGAAATGGGTCTGTCCAGGGAATTGAAGGAGGAACTGGTTGATCCGGACACCCTTGAACCAGGCAGCAGTCAGCAAAAGCCGTAGGAACGTCGTTGGTGCATGCCCTGCGATTGGCCGGGACATGAAAGGCCGGCTGGCAAACGCGTATTGCATTCAGGCGCAGTGCATTTGAGTTCGATTGCCACTCGCCGGACGGCATAAACAAAAAGGCTTTCTGATAATCAACGTAACAAAGTGCGTTACGCTGACCATAAGAAAGCCTTTTTTGCTTCTTGCTGGAATCAACCACTTAAAAAGTGGTGGTGCCCACGGAGGGATTTGAACCCCCACACCTCGCGGCACATGGACCTGAACCATGCGCGTCTACCAATTCCGCCACGTGGGCATTTCAAGCATCTGCTATCATAGCAGCTTGGTGGCTGAGAAAAACAGAACCAAGCGATGCGAAGAACGAAATTATAGCGCAAAATCGCAGGAAGTCAAACATCATTTTTTAAGAAGCGCATGTTGCCGGTTAGGAGGGTATTTTCCCCTGCGCTGTGCGACAATCCGCTTCGCATCCATCCTTGCCAACTACCAAGGAAACATTTGAACCGATATCCGTACCCTATTCCCAGCCGTGAAGACATTCTCGGCTTGTTGCGCGCCGACAAATCGAAATACGACGCGCACGCAATGTCACTCGCGCTTGGCGTCAAGCCGCGCGAGATGGAAGGCCTGACGCGCCGCCTGGCGGCGATGGAGCGCGATGGCCAGATCAGAAAAGACGCCAGCGGCCAGTACCAGCTGATCAACCAGCATGATTTCATCCCCGGCCGCGTTAGCAGCCATATCGATGGCTACGGCTTCCTGATTCCGGATCAGGGCGGGGAAGACATCTTTCTGCCCGAAGGCGAAATGCGCAAGGTGCTGCATGGCGATCGCGTGCAGGTGCGTATCGTCGGCGCCGACCGGCGCGGTCGGCCGGAAGGCACGATTGTCGAAGTCATTAGCCGCGCCAATACTCATGTCATCGGCCGCCTGCTGAACGAAAATGGCGTCTGGGTGATTGCGCCCGAAGATCGGCGCATCAATCAGGACATCCTGCTGTCCGGCTCGCCCGGCAAGGCGAAGCACGGACAGGTGGTCAGCGTCAGGCTAATCGAGCAGCCGTCGCGTTATACGCAGCCGATCGGCAAGATGGAAGAAGTGCTGGGCAACATCGACGATCCCGGCATCGAAATTGAAATCGCGGTGCGCAAATTTGGCGTGCCGCATATTTTTCCACCGGCGACGCTGGATCTGGCGGCCAAGCTGCCATCCGAAGTGCTGGCGGCTGATCTGGCCGATCGGGTCGATCTGCGCGACGTTCCGCTGGTGACAATCGACGGCGAGGATGCGCGCGATTTTGATGATGCCGTGTATTGCGAACAGGTGAAAATTGGACGCGGCAGCGGCTTCCGCCTGATCGTGGCGATTGCCGATGTCAGCCATTACGTGCAGCCGAATGATGCACTGGATCAGGAGGCGTTGAAGCGCAGCACGTCGGTCTATTTCCCGCGTCGTGTGATTCCGATGCTGCCGGAAAAACTGTCGAACGGCCTGTGTTCGCTGAATCCGGCGGTCGATCGGCTGACGCTGGTGTGCGATGCGGTGATTACCGCTACCGGCGAGGTGACGGCTTACCAGTTTTATCCGGCGGTGATCCATTCGGCAGCGCGCCTGACGTATACCGAGGTGGCGGCGATCCTGGGCAACACCAAGGGGCTGGAAGCGACCAGACGCAAGGATCTGGTGCCGCATCTGCTGGATTTGTACGAGTTGTTCCGTGTGCTGCATCAGGCGCGCGAAAAGCGCGGCGCGATCGATTTTGAGATGACCGAGACCTATATCGTCAGCAACGATCAGGGCAAAATTGAGAAAATCCTGCCGCGCGTGCGCAACGACGCGCACCGGCTGATCGAGGAATGCATGCTGGCGGCGAACGTGTGCGCGGCCGACTTGTTGCAGCGCCATTCGCAGCCGGGAACTTTCCGCATCCATGCCGGGCCGACGGTCGAGCGGCTGACGCAACTGAAAGCGTTCTTGCAGCAGGCCGGCTTGACATTGGGCGGCGGCGACAACCCGGCGCCGTCGGATTACGCCGAATTGATGGGCAAGGTGCAGCAGCGGCCGGATTCGGTCCTGATACAGACGATGATGCTGCGTTCAATGCAGCAGGCGGTATACAGCCCGGACAACATCGGCCACTTCGGTCTGGCGTATGAGGCGTACACGCACTTCACCAGCCCGATCCGCCGCTATCCGGATTTGCTGACACACCGCGCGATCAAGGCTATTTTGCAGGGCAAGCGCTATGAGCCGAAGGGTATCGAAACCAGCACGTTGAATACGATGGTATCGCCGCAGGTGAAAAAGCAGCAGTTGAAGGACAAGGCCGAAGGCAAAGCCAAGCCGGAATCGGAAATGACCATCTGGGATGCGCTTGGCATCCATTGCTCGGCAAACGAGCGCCGTGCCGACGAGGCTTCGCGCGATGTCGAGGCATGGCTGAAGTGCTATTTCATCCGCGATAAACTGGGCGAGCATTTCACTGGCACGGTGTCCGCTGTGACCACGTTCGGTATTTTCGTGCAGCTCGACGAAATGTTCATCGAAGGGATGGTGCACATCAGTGAGCTGGGCGGCGATTATTTCCAGTACGATGAAGCACGGCATGAGTTGCGCGGAGAACGCACCGGCAAGCGTTTCCGACTGACCGACCGCGTGACGGTGCAGGTCAGCCGGGTCGATCTGGATGCGCGCCGCATCGATTTGCGGCTGGTCGAGGAACCGGGCGTCAACGGGCGCAAGGGCAAGGCTCGCAGCGAAGTGCTGTACGAGAAAACGCCGTCGCGCGCCAGGGTCTATCAGGTTGAAACGCCGAAGGAAGCGTTCCGGCAGTCCGGCAAGGGTGGCGACAGGCAGCGTGCTGGAAAAGTGAAAGAAAATGTGGCAGACCGGCGGTCTGCTGTGCAGCAAAAAAAGAAAAAACGCAAATGAAAAGTAAACTAATTTTTGGCTTCCATGCCGTGACTTCCCGCCTGCGCCATGAGGCGTCGTCGGTCGAGGAAATTTATGTCGATGCGGAGCGCACAGATCGGCGCATGCAGGATTTGCTGCAGGCGGCGAAAGCAGCGAACGTGCGCGTGATTCAGGCGGATGATACGCGGCTGAACAACATGGTCGGCACCCGCCGCCATCAGGGGGTGGTGGCGCAAGCGGCACCGCTGTCGCTTGCGCGCAATCTGGATGAACTGCTGGATGCAATTGAAGGCCCGCCGTTGTTGCTGGTGCTCGATGGTATTACCGATCCGCACAATCTTGGCGCCTGCCTGCGCGTGGCTGACGGTGCCGGCGCGCACGCGGTGATTGCGCCGCGCGACAAGGCGGTCGGACTGAATGCGACTGCGGTCAAGGTGGCCAGCGGCGCGGCCGATACCGTGCCGTACATTACCGTCACCAATCTGGCACGCACCTTGCGTGATTTGAAGGAGCGCGACATCTGGGTAATTGGCACGACTGACGATGCCGACAAAAGCCTGTACGAGGCCGATTTCGCCGGCGGCGTGGCGCTGGTGATGGGCTCCGAAGGCGAAGGCATGCGGCGGCTGACGCGCGAAACCTGCGACATTCTGGTCAGCATTCCGATGGCGGGCGCGGTCGAAAGCCTGAATGTGTCGGTCGCTTCCGGCGTGTGCCTGTACGAGGCGAAGAGGCAGCGTCTGGCCAGAAAATAGCAGCAGCGCCGCCGGGAGCGGTAAGGTATCATTGCGGACTCTTTATTTTCGGATTTCACAGGCATTACCATGTTTCCCCAGCTTCGCGAAGACATCGCCAGCATCATCAAGCGCGACCCGGCGGCACGAACCGCATGGGAAGTGCTGACCTGCTATCCCGGCCTGCAAGCGATCGCGATTCATCGGGCGGCGCGCTGGTGCTGGACGCATGGCATGAAGTGGCTCGGGCGTTTCATGTCGCACATCGGCCGCGTGCTGACCGGGATTGAAATCCATCCGGGCGCTGTCATCGGCAGGCGGGTGTTCATCGATCACGGCTTTGGCGTGGTGATTGGCGAAACGGCGGAAATCGGCGACGACTGCACCATCTATCAGGGCGTGACGCTGGGCGGCACGTCGCTGTCGAAAGGCAAGAAACGCCATCCGACGCTGGCGGCGGGCGTGATCATCGGCGCCGGCGCCAAGGTGCTGGGCGCGTTCACCGTTGGTGAGAATGCGAAGGTCGGTTCGAATGCAGTGGTGCTGAAAGAAGTGCCGCCGTGCGCGACCGCGGTCGGCAATCCGGCGCGCATCATCCTGAAAGAAGAACACGCGAGCAGCGGCGATGATGCCGCCACGCGGGTGTTTTCGTCGTATGGCATCACGCCCGATCTGGACGACCCGTTGATCAAGGCGCTGCAGGGGCTGATCAACCATGCCGCGGCGCAGGATCAGCAAATCAAGATTCTGACTGCGGCGCTGGAAAAGGCTGGCATCGCGCATGAGAAACTGCCGGAAGACATCCGGTTCGACCTGGAGAAGTTCAGCAAGCTGGTGCATTGACGTTTTTGACCATGGGTGACGGCGCTTGGCCGTAAGGAGGCGGCATGAATATCGATTTCAAGGTTTTCAGGGCAGCACAGGGCAAGAAAGTGCGGCTCAAGAACAGGCCGACGCTGGTGGAACCGTTTTATGGTTCGAAGGCGGAATACCGCAAGCTGCTGGCCGGGCAGGTCGAGGAACTGAGTTCACTGCAACGGCTGCTGTATGCCGATGATCGCTATTCGCTGCTGCTGGTGTTTCAGGCGATGGATGCGGCCGGCAAGGATGGCGTGATCCAGCATGTGATGTCGGGCGTGAATCCGCAGGGGTGCCAAGTGTACAGCTTCAAGCATCCGAGCGCGACTGACCTCGATCATGATTTCCTGTGGCGCACGACTCAATGCCTGCCAGAGCGCGGACGGATTGGCATTTTCAACCGTTCGTATTACGAGGAAGTGCTGATCGTGCGCGTGCATCCGGAAATCCTGCACGGACAGCGCATTCCGAATGGCTTGCTCAACAAACGCAACATCTGGCACGACCGCTATCGCTCGATAGTCGAGCAGGAACAGCATCTGCACCGGAACGGCACGCGCATCATCAAATTCTTCCTCCATCTGTCGAAGGAAGAACAGCGCAAGCGCTTTCTGGCGCGCATCGACGAACCGAACAAGAACTGGAAATTCTCGCTGGCCGACATCGAGGAACGCCAGTACTGGGACGATTACATGCTGGCGTATGAGGATTGCATCGCCGCCACCAGCACCAGGGAAGCGCCGTGGTACATCGTGCCGGCGGACGACAAGGAAAACGCGCGGCTGATCGTGTCTGAAATCATTGTCGAAACGCTGAAGAAATTGCCGATGGAATACCCGCAGCTCGATGCGGCGCGGCTGGCCGAACTGAAGGAAATCCGCAAGCAGCTGGCCAAGTAAGCGTTTTGTGTGTCTGGCTGTGCGGGGTGGCTGTGTCTGGTCGGGCTCTTCAGACGCGCCGGTGCCGGCTTTGCGCCGATTTGCCGCCTCTCGCCGCGCAGCGTACGGTCGCTTGATGCCGCTGGTCCGCGCCTTGGCCTGTCCGCGGCAGTCAAAATAACTGACTCAAATGACCGTTTCGGTCATTAAGGCCAAAAAATATACTCCCGCCAGTATTTAAAAACAGCCAGCAAATATGTGGCCTGGCGGGGTGTTTGGGATACATACCCCGCTGTTTTTTTGCGGCGCGCCGGGTAAACGTCAATCGGCGCTCACTGTACTGGCGGGAAATGGGCGCTCAGGTGACCATCCGACCCTTGATGTCGAACCGGCGCAGCGTGCCATCGGAAAACAGCGCCAGCCAGCCGCCGCGTTCGGGTTTGGAATCGGCATCCCAGTCGGTCAGCACGTGGCGCGTGCGCTTGCCATCGGCCAAATCGTGTCGCGCCGGACGGTGCGTGTGGCCGTGGATCATCACTTCCGCTCCGGTTTGCGCGAACAGTTCGTCGACCGCGCCGGCATTCACGTCCATGATGGCACTGGTCTTGGCTTTTTGTGCCGCCACGCTGTCGCTGCGCATGCCTTCGATGATGCTTTTGCGCTTGGACAGCGGCATTGCCAGAAACAGCTTTTGCGCCAGCGTGTTGCGTACCTTGGCGCGGAACGCCATGTAGCCGACATCATCGGTGCAGAGCGCGTCGCCGTGCGTGAGCACGATGCGCTGGCCGGCCAGCGTGACCACATGCGGGTCGGCCAGCAGTGAAAATCCGGCCTCGCGCGCGAATTTCTTGCCGACCAGAAAATCACGGTTGCCGCCGATCCAGCCGATTTCCACGCCAGCATCGCTGACGGCGCGGATCGCATCGCAGATTTCCCGGTTCCACGGCGTGGCCAGATCGTCGTCGCCGGCCCAGGATTCGAAGATGTCGCCCAGCAGGAACAACTGTTGCGTCTGTCGTGCCGGGCCGCGCAGGAATGCATGAAACGCCTGTGCCGTTTTCGGGCACGACGGGTGCAGGTGCAGGTCGGAAATGAAAAGCGCAACCGGTTCTGGTTGCGCTTGCGGGGTTATTCCTGTCATGGTCTTGCGGATGACTCAGACGATTTCCGCTTTCTCGATCACGACGTCTTCCACCGGCACGTCGGCATGCATGCCAGCGCGGGTGGTTTTCACGCCCTTGATCTTGTCCACCACGTCGGTGCCTTCGACCACTTCGCCGAATACGCAGTAGCCCCAGCCATCTTGGCCCGGGTAGTTCAGGAAGTGGTTGTCGTTGACGTTGATGAAGAATTGCGCCGATGCGGAGTGCGGATCGGACGTGCGCGCCATCGCGATCGTGTACATGTCATTGTGCAAGCCGTTTTTCGCTTCGTTTTCAACCGGCGCCTGAGTCGACTTTTGCGCCATGCCGGAAGCAAAGCCGCCGCCCTGGATCATGAAGCCGTCAATCACGCGATGGAAAATCGTGCCGTCATAGTGACCGGAACGCACATAGTTGAGGAAGTTTTCGACAGTCTTCGGCGCTTTTTCTGCGTTTAGTTCGAGCTTGATGTTGCCGAGATTGGTGGTGAACAGGACAGCCATGGTTTTCCTTGTGGTGAAATTGAAATGATTGGTTCGAAGGCAATAGTTTATTTGATGATGGATGCGGATTCAATCACTACCGGCGTCAGCGGCACATCCTGCCTGCCGGTCGGCACGCGTTTGATTTTATCGACCACGTCGGCGCCTTTGACGACTTTGCCGAAGACTGCATAGCCCCAGCCATCCTGTCCCGGGTAGTCCAGGAACCCGTTATCCTTGACGTTGATGAAGAATTGCGCCGAGGCCGAATGTGGCGCCGCCGTGCGCGCCATCGCCACGGTGTAGGCACCGTTCTTCAGGCCGTTGGCGGCCTCGTTTTGAATCGGCGCGCGCGTCGGTTTTTGCCGCCCGCCCTGGTCGAAGCCGCCGCCCTGAATCATGAAATTGTTGATCACGCGATGGAAGACCGTGCCGTTGTATGGCCATCCTTCACGTATTGCAGAAAGTTGGCCACGCTTTTCGGCGCCTTGGACGGATACAGTTCGAGCACGATTTCGCCCATGCCGGTTTTCAGTTTCACGCGTGGGTTGTCCGCTGCGATGGCTAGGCAGCTTGCGCCTGCGAGTACAAGGCCGAGCGCGAACGCGGCAAGGCGGCGGAACAGGGTTGGCATCGCTTACTCCTAAAGTTTGGTTTCATGCACGATTTTCCACTTCGTGCCTTCCTTGGCCCAGTACTGGCGGCGGTGGATCGAGTTCACGCTTTTGCCGGACTGGATATCCTGCGTGAAAATGGCCACTGTCAGGTTGTTCTCGCCCGGATAGTGGAACAGCGCCAGATCGCGCAGCTTGACCGTGGCGTTTGCACTGGGCGGCGGCGTGTAGTTTCGCGCCAGCCATGTCGGCAAATCCTCGCCGGTGCCCGACTTGAATTGGGCCGAATAATTTCGCGCCAGCACCTGCACGTCGCCGTTTTGGGCATCGCGCCGCCATTGTTCGAGCATCTTGTGAGCCGCCTTGCGATCGCGGTTCACGACAGCGGCATTGACCATCTGCACATGGTCGCTGACGATGACCGGCGCGGTGCGGATATCCGGCGACGACAGCAAGACTTCCATGTCGGGATTGGTCAGCGCGACGCAGCCGTCGGATGCCAGCGGCGGTCGGCTGAAGCTGGCCGACGGCATGCCGTGCAACCAGATGCCGGAACCGCCGCGGTTGTGCAGCCGATCCCATTCGTTCGGATAGTTCAGCGGCAACGCACCTGCGCCGTAGAAATCCGGCAGGCTGGAGCGAGGCATCTTGCCGGTGATGCGGTATAGGCCGACTGGAGTTTTCTGATCGCCTTCGCGCAATTTGTGGACGCCCAGTTTGCCGTGCGAAATGTAATAATGGTTCAGTAGCGCAAGTTTGCCGCCCTTGTTTTGATACAGGTACAGGCGGGAATGCGCGGTATCGACCATGATGGCGAATTTGTTTTCGGCGCGCAGTTGCACGAAAGCACGCGGGAACAGGTCCGGATCGGGCGCGTAGCGCAGCGCTTTCAAGCGTTGCATCATTTCGGCCCGCAATTCCGGCAGCTTGTTGCCGTTCATGTTCGGCGCCTCGCCCACGGTCGCAACCGGCCGTGCATGCATCAGCAGTAAGTCACCGCGGATCAGGTGACCGGGGAAGAATTTCGGATAGGCCTCGACCAGCCGATCCGCCTTCGCCGTCGCTTCCTTCAGTTGGCTGGCTGCGAGATTGGCGTAGATGCCGGCCAGTAGCGCATCCACCGAAGGATGCGATCCGCTGCTGGCGGCGGCCGCTTCAAACGGTTTCAGCCTGCTTTTTTTAGCCCTGCCTTTGGATGCTGCCGGTGCGGCAGCAGCGCGGTTTTTGACCGATGGCTTGGCCTTGGCTTTCGCTTGCGCGGCGACCGGCGTCAGGCTGACGCAGACCAGCGACAACAGCGCCAGCCCCAGTCCCAGCGCGCGGCCATTCCGGGATGCCGCGCGGCGCATGCCTGAACAGAAGTGCCGCATCAGTTACCCGCCGACTCCTGCTGGATCTTCCATTTGCCGCCAGCCTTGACGAACACCATGGTCTTACGGCTGGAAACAGCGAGCTTGTCAGCCTTGTACGATTGTCTGAACTTGACGGTCGCGGTATTGCCGGAAATCGTGATCTGCGGCGACTCAATTTTTACGCTGATGCTGTTTTTGCCGGCAATGCGTGACTGGCGCTCATCCGCCCAGGCCTTGCGCGACTTACCTTTCGGCAGGCGGAAATCGTTGGCGTAATAGCTCAAATATCGCTTCACATCCTTCGCGCTCCAGGCGGCGGCCCAGTCATTGAGCGCTTTGGCCACTTCATCCTGGCCAACCTGGCTGGCGGGTTCAGCCTTGGGGGTTGCCTTCGGGGTGGATGGGGCGGCCGGTTTGGTTTCCGGCTGTGTCACCGATGCCGGCTTCGAAACCGAGGCCGGTCTGGAAACCGACGCCGGTCTGGACGCGGACGGCGCGGTAGCGGACGCAGCAGAGGCAGACGCGCGGCGCGATGGCCTGGATGCAGCGGCCGACGAATCGCCGGTCAGCGAGTTCAGCATCGCCAGCTTGGTTTTGGTGGATGCGTTGTTGCCATTGATCTGCAAGGCCTTGTCGTATGACTGGCTGGCCAGTTTTGCATAGATGTCGCCAAGATTCTCGTGCGCGGTCGCATATGACGGGTTGGTGCGGATGGCGGCTTCCAGCGCGGCGCGGGCCTTGTCGAACTGGCCGCTGGCGGCGTGCAGCACCGCAAGATTGTTATATGGTTCAGGCAGTGCCGGGTATTGCTCGGTCAGGCGGGTGAACACCGCAATCGCCTTCGCGCTCTGGTTCTGTTCGGTCAGGATCAGACCCTTGAGAAACAGCATGTGCGCGTCATTCGGTTGTTTCGACAGATAGTTGTCGGCAACAGACAGTGCCTCGTTCAATTTTCCGCTGGCAAGGAACTGGCGCGCATTGGCCAGTTCATCAGCCGAAGCCGACGGAGAAAATTGAACCAGCGCGACGCAAAATGCAGCGGCCAGAAAGCGGCTGGCGGTGCGTCGGAACCGTTGAAAAGCAGGGCTGAAGAAACTGGAAGCGAGGTTCATAAATGTTATACTTCGCGGCTAAAGCTTTCATTCTATCAAATTAGCCCTGCGAATAGCAGTTGGCTGTTGTATTGTTCGCGGCAAAATTCGCCATCGCCCCCGATTCACGTGCGAGGCGTTGGTGGCGTTTTGCGGCAGACGGCATTTTACTGATCATCCATGAGCGACTTGACGATTTACAACACGCTGGCGCGTGATAAACAGGTTTTCACGCCAATTGAACCCGGCAAGGTTCGGATGTATGTCTGCGGCATGACGGTGTACGACTATTGTCATGTCGGGCATGCGCGGATGATGACGGTGTTTGATATCGTCTATCGCTGGCTGAAGGCGTCCGGCTACGATGTGACCTATGTGCGCAACATCACCGACATCGATGACAAGATCATCACCCGCGCGGTTGAAAACGGCGAAACCATCTCGCAGTTGACGTCGCGTTTCATCGGTTACATGCATGAAGATACCGAAGCGCTCGGCATCCTGCCGCCGGATCATGAACCGCGCGCGACCGAATATGTGCCGCAGATGCTGGGCATCATCGAGAAACTCGAAAGCAACGGTCTGGCATACAAGGCGGCCGATGGCGACGTGAATTTTTCGGTGCGCGATTTCCAAGGCTACGGCAAGCTATCCGGCAAATCGCTCGACGATTTGCGCGCCGGCGAGCGCGTGGACGTGAACACCGGCAAGCGCGATCCGCTTGATTTCGTGCTGTGGAAGGCATCGAAGGACGCCGAGCCGAATGAAGTCAAATGGCAATCGAAATGGGGCAGCGGTCGTCCGGGTTGGCACATCGAATGCTCGGCGATGTCGAGCGCGCTTCTGGGCGAACGTTTCGACATTCACGGCGGCGGCGCGGATTTGCAGTTCCCGCACCATGAGAATGAAATCGCGCAATCCGAAGGCGCGTGCCGCCACACCTTCGTCAACTATTGGATGCACAACGGTTTCGTGCGCGTCGATGATGAAAAGATGTCGAAATCGCTCGGCAATTTCTTCACCATCCGCGAAGTGCTGGATAAATACGACCCGGAAGTGGTGCGCTTCTTCATCATCCGCGCGCATTACCGCAGTCCGCTGAATTATTCGGATGCGCATCTGGATGATGCGCGCGGCGCGCTGACTCGACTGTACACCGCGCTGAAGGAAACGCCGGCGGACGATTTGCCGCTGGACTGGAGCGAAGCGCATGCGGCGCGATTTGCCGAGGCGATGAACGACGATTTCAACACGCCGCTGGCGATCTCGGTGCTGTTTGAGCTGGCGACCGAGGTCAACCGCAGCAAGTCGGCGCGGCTGGCGGGGCAGCTGAAGGCGCTAGCCGGCGTGATCGGCCTGCTGCAGCGCGCGCCGCAGCAATTTTTGCAGGGGGATGGCGATATCGACGAAGCGGCGGTTCTGGCGCAGATCGATGCGCGCATCGCGGCCAAAAAGGCGAAGAATTTTGCCGAAGCCGACCGCATTCGCGCCGAATTGCTGGCGCAGGGCATCGTGCTTGAAGACAAGCCGGGCAACGTCACCGAATGGCGGCGCGCATGACCACGCGCGCACAATCGGGCGAGCTGCTGTCGCCGCCGTACTGGGAACAGGCGAAAATCGAGCTGATGAAGCGCGACCGGGTGATGAAAAAACTGATTCCGCAGTATGGCGACATGCAACTGATGGGACGTAACGATCCGTTCATGACGCTGGCGCGTTCAATTGTTGGCCAGCAGATTTCAGTCAAGGCGGCGGAAGCGGTGTGGCAGCGGTTCTTGCAGGCATGCACGAAATGCGCGCCAGCGAATGTATTGAAAACCGGCCAGGAAGGACTGGCTGGATGCGGCCTGTCAAAACGCAAGACCGAATATTTGCTCGATCTGGCCAGCCATTTCGCCGAAAAGCGCATTCATGTCGCGAAGTGGGCTGACATGCCGGACGAGGAAGTGATTGCCGAACTGACCGGCATTCGCGGTATCGGACGCTGGACAGCGGAGATGTTTTTGATATTTAATCTGCTCCGGCCGAATGTTCTGCCGCTCGACGACCTCGGGTTGCTCAAGGGCATCAGCCTCTGTTATTTTTCCGGCGAGCCGGTGTCGCGCAGTGATGCGCGCGAAGTGGCTGCCAACTGGGAACCGTGGCGCACGGTCGGTACCTGGTACCTGTGGCGCAGCCTCGACCCGGTTCCGGTAGAATACTGATTTAGCGCCGCAAGGCTGCAACGAAAGGAAATACGGTGGGCAAGACGACTTTTCTCCAATTTGAGCAACCGATCGCGGAACTCGATTCGAAAATCGAGGAATTGCGCTTCGTGCAAGACGATTCTGCGGTCGACATTTCGGAAGAAATCGAGCGGTTGGCGAAAAAGAGCCAGCAACTCACCAAGGATATTTATTCCAAGCTGACGCCGTGGCAGGTATCGCAGATCGCGCGCCATCCGCAGCGTCCATACACGCTCGATTACGTCAGGGAAATCTTCACCGATTTTCATGAACTGCATGGCGACCGTCATTTTTCCGACGATAAGGCGATCGTCGGCGGACTGGCGCGTTTCAACGGCCAGGCTTGCATGGTGATCGGCCATCAGAAGGGGCGAGACACGAAAGAGCGCGGCTACCGCAATTTCGGCATGCCGCGGCCGGAAGGCTACCGCAAGGCGCTGCGCCTGATGCGGATGGCAGAGAAATTCAATCTGCCGATTTTCACCTTTGTCGATACGCCGGGTGCGTTTCCGGGCATCGATGCCGAGGAGCGGGGCCAGTCGGAGGCGATTGGCTACAACCTGTTCGCGATGACCGAACTGAAGGTGCCGGTGATCACGACCATCATCGGTGAAGGCGGTTCCGGCGGTGCGCTGGCGATCGCGGTTGGCGATGCGATCCTGATGTTGCAATATTCGGTCTATTCAGTGATTTCGCCCGAGGGCTGTGCATCGATCCTGTGGAAATCGGCCGAGCGCGCATCCGATGCTGCTGATGCGCTTGGCCTGACCGCGCACAGGTTGAAAGCGATGGGTCTGATCGACAAGATCGTGAACGAACCGCTCGGCGGCGCGCATCGCGATCCGAAGCAGATGGCGGTGATGCTCAAACGCGCGCTGGCCGATACGCTGCGCCAGTTTCAGGGGGTGAAAACGGCGGAACTGCTGAAGGCGCGGATGGAAAAGATCATGAAGTTCGGCCAGTACAAGGAGATTCAGCCCTGAACGCGGCCAGAACGCCGCACGGGGTCAAATCGTTCGCTCCACCGCAATCAGGGGACAGCATCGCGGATGCAGCAAATTGACTCGGTAACTGCAGCATTCGAACGCGCGCTGGAACGCATTCTGGCGCGCGTTTTTGTTTGCCCGTCCGATTCGGCGCCGTCCATCGCGGTTGCGTACAGTGGCGGACTGGATTCATCGGTGCTGCTGCATCTGGCGCGCGAATGCGCCGCGCAGCGCGGCATCCGCCTGCTGGCATTTCATGTTCACCATGGAATCAGTCCGAATGCCGATGACTGGCTCACGCATTGTCGCCGCGAAAGCGAACGGTTGGGCATCGGTTTCGATGCGCGCCGGGTTCAGGTGGCGGTGGACGATGGGCGTGGACTGGAAGCGGCAGCGCGCAGCGCGCGCTATGCAGCACTGGGCGAAATGTGCCGCCAGCATCGAGTGGAACTGTTGCTGACCGCCCATCATCAGGATGACCAGACTGAAACGGTGCTGCTGCAAATGCTGCGCGGTGCAGGAATGGCGGGGCTGTCGGGCATGGCGGAAACGGGCAAGGCGCCGGATTTACTGGGCGATGAACAGATTCTGCTGGCGCGTCCACTGCTCGATACGCCTCGAATCGGATTGCGCGACATCGCGGCCGCACGTGGTCTCGCACATGTGGAGGATGAATCGAATGCCGATATCCATCATCCGCGCAACGCGTTGCGGAACATGATCTGGCCGTTGCTGCACGCGCATTTCCCGGCTTTTCGCGACTGCATTGCGCGCAGCGCGCAGCATGCGCAGGCGGCGCAACGCTTGCTGGATGAACTGGCGGTTCAGGATCTGGCCGCGTGCGCGAAAGCAGGCGGGCTTGATGCCGAACGCATACGCGGTTTGAGCAGTGAGCGAAGCGATAATTTGCTGCGCCACTGGCTGGCGGTGAATGGGGTGCGCATGCCGTCGAGCGCATGGCTGCGCGAGGCGCGCTCGCAACTGCTTGATGCGCGTGACGATGCGCAGGTTTGCGTCAGTCAGGACGGCTGGCAACTGCGACGCTACCGCAGTCGCATCGTGTTGACGACGATCGACGATGGCGCGCCAGAGGTGGCGTCCGCCGGCTTTCGCTGGGTGGGCGAAGGGAGCATTCGGTTTGCCGCATTTGGCGGCACGCTGCATTTCGATCTCGCTGACGACGGCCTCGATCCGGACTGGTTGCGTGGTCAAAGCCTGCGCATGGAACACCATCATGGTGGCGGCAGGCTGAAGCCGGCACCGAACCGGCCGGGCGCTGGCTTGAAAAAACTGTATCAGGAACGCTCGATTCCGGCTTGGGAGCGCAAGCGCCTGCCTTTGGTGTGGGTGGGCGAGAAGCTGCTGTTCGCTGCTGGCATCGGTCAGGATTGCCGCTTTCCGGCCGCGCGGCAGGGAATTTCGTTGCGCTGGGAACAGCACGCGACATAATCCTAGCCCTTGCAGCTTGCCCACTTGTTATTTTGCATTGCCGCATGTAAAGTTAAGGGCTGATTTTTTGTCCAAAATATTCATTACCTATGGCTTTGATTGTCCACAAATACGGCGGTACGTCGATGGGTTCGACCGAACGCATCAAGAATGTCGCCAAACGGGTTGCCAAATGGCACGATGCCGGTTACCAGATGGTCGTGGTGCCGTCGGCGATGTCGGGCGAAACTAACCGGCTGATTGCACTGGCGAAGGAAATCATGCCGCAACCGGATCAGCGAGAACTGGATTTGATCGCGTCGACCGGTGAGCAGGTGTCGGTCGGCTTGTTGTCAATGGCGCTGCAGGCGCTGGGCAAGCAGGCGGTCGCCTATGCTGGCTGGCAGGTGCCGATTCGCACTGATTCCGCCTTTACCAAGGCGCGCATCCAGTCAATCGACGATGCGAAGATCAAGGCGGATCTGGCTGCAGGCAAAATCGTGATCATCGCCGGTTTTCAGGGGGTGGATGAAAACAACAACATCACCACGCTCGGGCGCGGCGGTTCCGATACGTCGGCTGTGGCAGTGGCTGCGGCAGTCAAGGCCGATGAATGCCTGATTTACACCGACGTCGATGGCGTGTACACCACCGATCCGCGGGTCGTGTCCGAGGCGCGCCGCCTGAAGAAAATCACGTTCGAGGAAATGCTGGAAATGGCGTCGCTCGGCTCGAAAGTGCTGCAAATCCGTTCGGTCGAATTTGCCGGCAACTACAAGGTGCCGACGCGCGTGCTGTCGTCGCTGACCGATCCGATGATGTCGCTGGCAGAAGAAACCAAGTCCGGCACCCTGATTTCGTTTGAGGAAGATAACCACATGGAACAAGCAGTCATTTCTGGCATTGCATTCAGCCGCGACGAAGCGAAGATCACCGTTCTTGGCGTGCCCGATCGGCCGGGCATTGCGTTCCAGATCCTCGGTGCCATTGCCGAAGCGAACATTGAAGTCGACATGATCATCCAGAATCAGTCAGTCGATGGCAAGACGGATTTCACCTTCACCGTTCCGCGCGGCGATTACGCGCGCTCGATGGACATCCTCAACAACACGGTCAAGCAGCAGATCGGCGCGACCAGTATCGTCGGCGACACGCAGGTATCGAAAGTGTCGGTGGTCGGTGTTGGCATGCGCAGCCACGTCGGCATTGCGGCCAAGATGTTCAAGACGCTGTTCGACGAAGGCATCAACATCCAGATGATCTCCACGTCAGAAATCAAGATTTCCGTGCTGATCAACGAAAAATACATGGAACTGGCGGTGCGTGCGCTGCACAAGGCGTTCGAGCTCGAAAATATCTGACCCCTGTTGCATTTTTTTGGGAGTATAGGCGGGAATTAATGCACTGGGCCACGTATTCCGCGGCTCTTGCATGATACTCGTGGCAGTATTTTAGGAGGTCTCGTCGGCTTGACGGTTGTTCCGTCAGCCGTGGTCAGCATCGGGAGAAAGCCGCGTCGCGTGCCATGTATTTTGTGTGGATTTGCGGTTTCTCAAAACCCGTTATCACATGCATTGTTCGGATTGGCTGCGCGCTTTATCGCGTTGTCTGCGCGCCCTATAATGCATCATCTGCCGAGTGAAAAAGGAGTGCGTCATGCCGTACAAGACCATACTGGTGCATCTGGATGAAACCTCGCGCTGCAAGGAGCGGATACGGATTGCGGCAGGCATTGCCAACGCAGAGGGCGCGCATCTGGTTGGCGCGGCGATGATAGGCGTTTCCACCTATTCGTTTCAGTCGGGCAGTGCTTCCGAAAGGGATCCAAACCTGATCAAGCACTTGGAGTTTCTGCGTGAAAAAGCGGCGCGGGCCGTGGCCAATTTTGAAAAGCAGGTGCAGCAATTGGGAGTGGCCTCATTCGAGGGGCGGGTGGTCGATGGCGAGGCCGGCGATGGCATGAGCCTGCAGGCACGTTACTGCGATCTGGTGGTGATTGGCCAGGCTGATCTGGATGAGCCGACGCCATCGGTCGCGCCGGATTTTCCGGAGTATTTGGTGCTGCATGCGGGACGACCGGTGCTGGTCATTCCACGCAAGGGCGAATTTTCCCATTTCGGCGAGCGCGCGCTGATTTCATGGGATGCCAGCCGTGGCGCGACCCGTGCGGTCACTGATGCGATTCCGCTGCTGCGGCAGGCGAACATCGTGCAACTGGCGGTGTTCAATGCGGATTCGAGAAGGGCGGAGCATGGCGATCGGCCGGGCGATGACGTGGCATTGTACCTGGCGCGGCATGGTGTCAACATCGAGGTTTTGCAACATCAGACGAGCCTGGACGTCGGCAGCGCCTTGCTGGCACTGGCGGGCGAACTGTCGTCCGATTTGCTGGTGATGGGCGGATATGGACATTCGCGCTTCCGCCAGATGCTGCTGGGCGGCGTGACCCGCACCGTGCTGGCTGGCATGACTGTGCCCGTGATTATGTCGCATTGAGAGCGGCGTATTCCTCCCAATATGCGACGAGCGGTTTCATGGTATCGTCGCATCGCAGTTGCGCCAACGCGCCTTTTCGTTCTTGCACCATGATCTTGCCGTGCAGAATGCCGAGAAAACGCGCAGCTTGAGTTAAAATGCTGGATTTACTTCATCTTCCGCTAGCGCGGCGTTGCATGCCAGCGTTTTCGGTTTTTCGTGTTAACAAAGGTTTGACGGCAGTCCAAGGAAAGTAATGAAACGTGTTGATGATTTCCGCCTTCGGTTTGGCAGCAAGGAGCTGGTTCCCATCGTAATCGGCGGAATGGGTGTGGATATTTCGACCGCTGAGCTTGCGTTGGAAGCTGCGAGGCTGGGCGGCATTGGGACGATTTCTGATGCGATGATATTGGATGTGTCCGACAAACTCTTTGGTACGAGCTATACCAAGCAAAAAGCCCGTCTGTACCGGAACAACATCGGTAATTTTGACAAGTCTGGCATTGTGTTCGATTCGAACCAGATTGCCGATGCCACTCGTCGTCAGGTGACGGCGGTGATGGAGGCCAAGCGTGGTGAAGGCATGGTCTTCACCAACTGCATGGAAAAGCTGACGATGAATGCGCCCAAGGAAACCTTGCGCGCGCGCCTGACAGCCGCACTTGATGCCGGCATTGATGGCATCACGCTGAGTGCCGGCCTGCATCAGGGATCGTTCAAGTTGATCGAGGATCATCCGCGTTTTCGTGACGCGAAGCTGGGCATCATCGTTTCATCAGTGCGCGCGCTGCAGATTTTCCTGCGCAAGAATGCGCGCCTGAGTCGTCTGCCGGACTTTGTCGTGGTTGAGGGTCCGCTGGCCGGAGGCCATCTGGGGTTTGGCGCCGATGACTGGTCGAAATATGATTTGACCACCATCGTGGAAGAAGTGTTGCAGTTCATGAAAGCGGAAAATCTGGCGATTCCTGTCATTGCGGCTGGCGGCATCTTTACCGGTTCGGATGCAGCCTCCTTCCTTGAACGCGGCGCATCGGCAGTGCAGGTCGCGACCCGCTTTACAGTGGCGAACGAATGCGGCCTGCCTGACAATGTCAAGCAGGAATACTTCAAGGCGGGCGAGGACGACATTGAGGTCAATACGATTTCGCCCACCGGCTATCCGATGCGGATGCTGAAAAATTCACCTGCAACCTGTTCCGGCATTCGTCCGAACTGCGAACCTTATGGCTATCTGCTTGAAGATGGTAAATGCTCCTACATCGCGTCTTATGAGAGGGAGCTGAAATTGCAGCCTGACGAAAGAAAAGTGTTCGTCAAAGACAAAACCTGCTTGTGCACCTACATGCGCAATTACAACGTCTGGACTTGCGGTCATTACACCTACCGGCTGAAAGACACGACCAACCGGTTGCCCGACGGCAGCTACCAGCCGCTGTCGGCCGAACATATTTTCCGCGATTACCAATACAGCACTGACGGGCAGATCATGCTGCCCAAGCTGGGTTTCTGATAGGTAGTGGTGGCAGATTCGTCTGCCACCTCAGCCTGTACCCGTCAATCGACCAGTGAATCCAGCGCCTTCTGGAAGCGGTTCGCTTGCGCGCGTTCCGCTTTCGACAACAGTTCGAACCAGTCGGCGATATCGGTAAACCCCTCGTCGCGCGCGATTTGCGCCATCGCCGGATAGAACTCCGCATATCGGCGCGATTCGCCATCGACTGAAATCCGCAGGTTCTTGCGGGTCGAGCCTATCGTCTGATCCGTCAGTGGTTCGCCGACCGTTTCGAGAAACTTCAGATGGCCGAATGCTTGTCCGTTTTTGCCGTCCGCAATCGCGCGGAACAGTGCGGCCACATCCGTCTGCCCTTCGATATCGGCTTTGCTGGCGAAGTATTTGTACAGGCGGTTCGCCTGCGATTCGGCGGCGAATGCCTCTTTCAAATTGGCCTCGGTTTTCGATCCCTTGATGCTTGCCATGTTTCCCCCCCGAATGGATATGCGGCATGGAATGGAGCAATGCGCTCCCGGAAATTCTACCGCGGAAAAATGGCAAAAACGCGAAAAGGGCTTTTTTATCGCTACGGATTGATATATGTCGTTTGATGGAAGCGCCAGACCTCAAAAGATACTGTGGACAGTATTTATCAAGGGGCGTAATCCATTTGGCGGTTTGGCATGAAGCCGGTTCATACCCCCGCTGTTTGGATTGCTGACCACGCTTCCGGACGGATGATGGCAAACATGCCGGCGCGCGCTGTTTTGCGCGCCAGTTTCAGCAGTGCCTTGTCCTTCGTTACCAGCGTTGTTGCATCGGCATCGCGCGCCAGTTCAAGGAATTTCTGGTCGTCCGGGTCGGTGCATAGCGGCAGAAGCACGGCTTTTGGCGCTGGCGCGATGCAGGCGATCAGTGCATCGAACTCGGCAGTCGCGTGGTGTTTTGATTCGTCGTTTAGCGGCAGGTGCGGATAATCCAGCACGCGCAGCCATTCATTGCGGCAATGCTCATTGGTGATTGCTTCGATTTCGCCGGTGCGCAACGCGGTCAGCAGTGCCGCCCAGCGCGGGTCGTGGAAAACGAATAGATCGAGGCAGACGTTGGTGTCGAGAACGACGCGTTTGGGTATCATCGCAGGAAATGGACTTTGACTGGAAATGGACATGCTGATTGTTCTCTCGCCGGCAAAATCGCTCGACTATGCGACGCCGGCCAACACCGAAAAATTCACGCAGCCGGCCTTCATGCGGCAAGCTTCGGAACTGGCCGGCATTTTACGCCAGCATTCACCGGCGCAGCTCGCCAGCCTGATGAAAATTTCGGATGCGCTGGCGGCGCAAAACGTCGGCCGTTATGCGTCGTGGCAGCCAGAGTGCACGCTGGAGAACGCGAAGCAGGCGGTGCTCGCGTTCGTTGGCGATGTCTATCAGGGGCTGGATGCGTCATCGCTGACGACGGCGCAGCTCGACTGGCTGCAGGCGCATGTGCGCATTCTGTCCGGGTTGTATGGTGTGTTGCGGCCGCTCGATTTGATGCAGCCATACCGGTTGGAAATGGGAATAAAACTGGCAAATCCACACGGTCGGGATTTATATGCGTACTGGGGCGAGCGCGTGACGCAGGCGTTGAACGAGGCGTTGCGCCAATGCCGGGCACAGACGCTGGTCAATCTGGCATCGGAAGAATATTTCAAGGCGGTGCGGCCGGCGCTGTTCGACGTGCAGGTGATTACGCCTGTGTTTCAGGATTGGAATGGCGGCAAGTTCAAGCTGGTGCCCTTCCATGCGAAACGCGCACGCGGGTTGATGGCGCGCTACGCGGCGCTGCATGCGCTCAGGCGGGTGGATGAGCTGAAGGAATTCGATCTGGACGGCTATGCGTTCGAGGAAGCGGTGTCGGCCGAAGACAGGTGGGTGTTCCGGCGCACGAAGCTCTAGCTGCTCGCGCGCAAAAACAAAACGGCGATCATTGCTGATCGCCGTTTGCTGAGGAACAGATGATTATTTCACCAGCGTCAGCCAGTGCTGATACTTCGGCACCTTGCCTGCGACCACGTCGAAGAACAGCGTTTGCAGTTTTTCGGTGATCGGGCCGCGTGCGCCAGCGCCAATCTGGCGATGGTCGAGTTCACGGATCGGCGTGATTTCGGCAGCCGTGCCGGTGAAGAACGCTTCGTCAGCGCAATACACTTCATCGCGCGTGATGCGCTTTTCCACCACTTCAATGCCGAGGTCGCGTGCCATCGTCAGCACCGAATCGCGCGTGATGCCATCGAGGCAGCTTGCCAGATCCGGCGTGAAAATCTTGCCCTTGTTGACGACGAACACATTCTCGCCCGAACCTTCGGACACGAAACCTTCGGTATCGAGCAGCAGCGCTTCGTCGTAGCCGTCTGCGGTTGCTTCCTGGTTCGCCAGAATGGAGTTGATGTAATAGCCGCTGGCCTTTGCGCGCACCATTGATACGTTTACGTGATGGCGGGTGAACGACGAGGTTTTTACACGGATGCCTTTCGCAAGACCGTCCTCACCCAGATACGCGCCCCAAGGCCACGCCGCGATGGCGGTGTGAATCTGGTTTTCCTTTGCTCCGATGCCGAGTTTTTGCGAACCGACCCAGATAATCGGGCGGATGTAGCAGGATTCCAGCTGGTTGTCGCGCACAACCTGTTTTTGCGCTTCCATCAGCGTTTCAAGGTCATACGGCACGGCCATCTGGAAAATCTTGGCCGAATTCAGCAGGCGCTGGGTATGATCCTTCAGGCGGAAAATTGCAGTGCCATTGACCGTGTTGTATGCGCGCACGCCTTCGAACACGCTCATGCCGTAATGCAGCGAATGCGTCAGCACGTGAACCGTGGCGTTGCGCCACTCAATCAGATGCCCGTCTTTCCAGATTTTTCCGTCGCGATTAGCCATTCCCATGATGCAGTCTCCAGAAAACTATTTGTCCCAAAAAAATAATTCTAACGGATTCCGTCATGCAGGCGTAAAAATTCGTCATTTAGGCTGCTGGGCCAGGCACTTGATGATTGTCATGCACGCCGTAAAAACCATTTTTCGCCTTTGTTGGCTGCGGTAAAATAAGGGGTTTTTCAACCAACCTTTTTTCCGTTATGGCAGCCGCGCTCAAATTCAACCGTCTCACCGATCTGGCCGAACGCAACGAACTCAAGGGCAAACGCGTCTTTATCCGCTCCGACCTGAACGTGCCGCTGGATGCGGCCGGTAACATTACCGAAGATACCCGCATCCGCGCTTCCATTCCCGCCATCCAACTGGCACTGAAGGCGGGCGCCGCCGTGATGGTGGTGTCGCACCTGGGGCGGCCGACGGAAGGTGAATTCAAACCGGAAGATTCGCTCGCGCCGATTGTCGGTCGCCTGTCGGAATTGCTTGGTCAGCCGGTCGAACTCAAGCGTGACTGGCTCGATGGCGTTGTTGTCGCGCCGGGACAGGTGGTGCTGCTGGAAAACTGCCGTGTGAACAAGGGCGAAAAAAAGAACAGCGACGATCTGGCGCAGAAAATGGCGGCGCTGTGCGACGTGTATGTGAACGATGCATTCGGCACTGCGCATCGCGCGGAAGCGACCACGCACGGCATGGCGAAATTTGCGCCGATTGCCTGCGCCGGGCCATTGCTGGCGACGGAACTTGATGCGCTGGGCAAGGCGCTTGATCACCCGGCGCACCCGCTGGTGGCGATTGTCGGTGGCTCGAAGGTGTCGTCCAAGCTCACCATCCTGAAATCGCTGGCGGACAAGGTCGATAACCTGATCGTCGGCGGAGGCATTGCAAACACGTTCCTGCAGGCATCCGGCTACAAAATTGGCAAATCGCTGGTCGAGCCCGAGTTGCTGGATGAAGCGAAATCGATTATCGACATGATGGCCAAGCGTGGTGCGTCGGTGCCGATCCCGGTCGATGTGGTGTGCGCAAAGAATTTCGCCGCCAGCGAACCGGCCAGCGTGAAAGATGTATCGCAAGTCGAGGACGATGACATGATTCTCGACATCGGCCCGAAAACGGCGGCGATGCTGGCAGAGAAGCTGTCGGCGGCTGGCACCATCGTCTGGAACGGTCCGGTCGGCGTATTCGAATTCGACCAGTTCGGCGGTGGCACGAAAACATTGGCGCTGGCGATCGCCAATTCGAACGCATTTTCGATCGCGGGCGGCGGCGATACATTGGCCGCGATCGCCAAGTACAACATCACTGACAAGGTCGGCTACATCTCGACCGGCGGCGGCGCGTTCCTCGAATTCCTCGAAGGCAAGGTGCTGCCTGCGGTAGACATCCTGATGCAGCGCGCGCAATAACAACGAACACAACACAAACCATACAAGGAGAAGCAGATGCCCATCGTATCCATGCGTCAATTGCTCGATCACGCGGCAGAAAACGGCTACGGCCTGCCTGCGTTCAACGTGAACAATCTCGAACAGGTGCAGGCGATCATGGCAGCAGCAGACCAGGTCAATGCGCCGGTGATCATGCAGGCATCGGCTGGCGCACGCCGCTATGCGGGCGAAGCGTTCCTGCGGCATCTGATCGAAGCGGCGGTCGAAGCGTATCCGCATATTCCGGTGGTGATGCATCAGGATCACGGCCAGTCGCCGGCGGTGTGCATGGCGGCGATCCGTTCCGGCTTTTCTTCGGTGATGATGGACGGTTCGCTGATGGAAGACGGCAAGAGCGTTGCCAGCTACGATTACAACGTGCAGGTGACGAAGGAAGTGGTCAAATTCTCGCATGCGATTGGCGTCACGGTCGAAGCGGAGCTTGGCGTGCTCGGTTCGCTTGAGACGATGGAAGGCGACAAGGAAGACGGTCACGGCGCCGAAGGCAAGATGTCGCGCGAGCAGTTGTTGACCGACGTCAGCCAGGCGGCGGATTTCGTGCAGCAGACGCAATGCGATGCGCTGGCAATCGCGATTGGCACCTCGCACGGCGCGTACAAATTTTCGCGCAAGCCGACCGGCGACATTCTGGCGATTGACCGCATCAAGGAAATCCATGCGCGCATCCCGAACACGCATCTGGTGATGCACGGCTCGTCGTCGGTGCCGCAGGAGCTGCTGGCCGAGATTCGTGAATTCGGCGGCGACATGAAGGAAACCTATGGCGTGCCGGTAGAGGAAATCCAGCAGGGCATCAAGCATGGCGTGCGCAAGATCAATATCGACACCGATATCCGGTTGGCGATGACCGGCGCGATCCGCCGCTTCTTTGCCACCAACCCGTCGAAATTCGACCCACGCGAATTCCTGATCCCGGCACGCGAAGCCGCGAAACAGGTGTGCGTGGCACGCTATCTGGCTTTCGGCTGCGAAGGACAGGCATCGAAGATCAAATCGATCCCGCTGGACAAGATGGCCGAAACCTACAAAAAAGGCGGTTTGATGCAGGTTGTTAAATAGACCTGTAAAATCTGGTTTTTCGCCCCGTCAGGATTCGGGGCCGAGTTTGACATTCAATGCCGGCAGACCCCCGCTCCCACGGGGGCTGCGGCTTTTCATTTTTTGAACGAGGGAACATGTCCGAGAAGAAACTGGTTGGCATCGTGATGGGCTCCACTTCCGACTGGGAAGTGATGAAGGAAGCCGCACAGGTATGCAAGGATTTTGGCGTTAGCTATGAGGCGCGTGCATTGTCTGCGCACCGTTCGCCGATTGAGCTGGAAGAGTGGATCGCGCAGATGGAAGCCAGCGGCTGCCAGGCATTCATTGCCGGTGCTGGCGGTGCGGCGCACCTGGCGGGTGTGGTGGCATCGCAGACTATCCTGCCGACCTTTGGCGTGCCGATGCCGTCAAAATACATGAAAGGGCTGGATTCGCTGCTGGCAACCGTGCAGATGCCAAAAGGCATTCCAGTGCCGACGTTGGCGATCGGCGAAGCGGGTGCGGCCAATGCAGCGCTGGCGGTGATTGCAATGCTGGCCTTGAATGATCCGGCAATGAAAACGAAGCTGAAGGCGTTTCGCGATACGCAGTCAGAAAAAGTGCGCAACGCCACGTTGCCCGAACTGAGCTGAGAGGCTGAAAGGAAATCTCATGGCTGGATTGTTGGAAACGAACATCAAGTCGCTGCCGTTCATTCATCGCGGCAAAGTGCGCGATATTTACGCGGTTGGTGACGACAAACTGCTGGTGGTGCAGACCGACCGGCTGTCAGCGTTCGACGTGGTGCTGGACGATCCGATCCCGAACAAGGGCAAGATCCTGACTGCGATGTCGAATTTCTGGTTCAAGAAATTCGGCGAGCTGATGCCGAACCACATGACCGACATCGACCCGGCCTCGGTCGTCGCGCCGGAAGAGCGCGCCCAGGTCGAAGGTCGCGCGATCGTGGTGAAGAAACTCAAGGCGCTGCCGATTGAAGCGATCGTGCGCGGCTACATCATCGGCACCGGCTGGAAGGATTACAAGAAAACCGGTGCGGTGTGCGGCATTGCGTTGCCGTCCGGCCTGCAGGAAGCGCAAAAGCTGCCGCAGACGATCTTCACGCCATCGACCAAGGCCGAAGTCGGCCAGCACGACGAAAACATCTCGTTCGAGCAGATGGAAAAGATCATCGGCGCCGACTTGGCGCAACAGGTGCGCGACTTCGCGATCAAGCTCTATACCGCCGCGGCTGAATACGCGGCCACGAAGGGCATCATCATCGCCGATACCAAGTTTGAATTCGGTCTGGACGAGAATGGCAAGGTGCACCTGATCGACGAAATCCTGACGCCGGATTCGTCGCGTTTCTGGCCGGTTTCCAGCTACCAGATCGGCATGTCGCCGCCTTCGTTCGACAAACAGTTTGTGCGTGACTGGCTCGAAGCGCAGCCATGGAACAAGCAGGCACCGGCGCCGAAGTTGCCGGAAGACGTGGCGCAAAAGACGGCCGACAAGTACACCGAAGCACTGAAACTGCTTACCTGCTGACTGTTTTAAATGAAAATCGAGGGGTATATAGCATTTTTACCCTTCTTGGCCCCATAATCCGCCGGCACTTAAAAATACACCCACCAGTATTTTTCAGGCCGGCGGAATGCTTTTTTGACCGATGACGCTATCCGCTGACGAAATCCGCCGTGCTGCCGCATTGCTCGAATTGGGCCGGGTGGTCGCGTTCCCGACCGAAACCGTGTATGGACTTGGCGCGGACGCGGAAAATCCGGCCGCGGTGGCGCAAATCTATGCCGCCAAGGGGCGGCCGTCGAATCATCCGCTGATCGTGCATCTGGCGCCGGAAGCGGACATCAACCATTGGGTGCGCGACGTGCCAGACGCGGCGAAAAAGCTGATCGCCGCTTTCTGGCCCGGCCCGCTGACGCTGATCCTGAAAAAAGCGCCGCAAGTGCCGGATGCCGCTACCGGCGGGCAGGATACGATCGGCCTGCGCTGCCCGTCGCATCCGGTGGCACAGGCGCTGCTGCGCGCGTTCCGGCAGGGCAGGGGCGGCGTGGCCGCGCCATCGGCCAACAGGTTCGGCCATGTCAGCCCGACCACAGCGCAGCATGTGAAAGACGAGTTCGGTGACGATATTGGTGATGGCGGCCGTATCGGCATGGTGATCGATGGCGGACAAAGTCAGGTCGGAATCGAATCGACCATACTCGATCTGTCGCGCTGGGAAACGCACGGGCCGGTGCTGCTGCGCCCGGGGCATATCGGCGCGGACGCGATTGCCGCCGTGATTGGAGTTGAACCGCATCTGCCAGATGCGGCCGCGCCGCGCGCTTCCGGCACGCTGGATGCCCATTACGCGCCACGCACGCCGGTGGCGCTGCTGCCGTCAGATGAACTGGAGGCGACTGTGGCGATGCTGACAGCCGCACACAAGCGGCTGGCGCTACTGCGCCATTCGCCGCGTACGCTGCCGTCGAACGTGGTGCAAATCAGTCTGCCTTCCACGCCGAAAGGCTACGCGCACGGGCTGTACGCAGCGCTGCGTGCGCTTGATGGCGAGCGAGCGGATCTGATCCTGGTCGAGGCGCCGCCGGCTACGGCCGCATGGCAGGGCATCAATGACCGGCTGCGCCGCGCCGCGCACGATTCGGCCGGCATTCTGATAGCGCTGCTGGCAGACAAATAATTCGCCGGATATCGGTTGATGTCTGGCCGGCAATAAAAAAACCGCACCCGAAAGTGCGGTTTTTTTATTGGTCAGGCCGGATTCAGACGCCGACGCGCGGCACGAAGGTGGCGCGTTTTTCCTGATCAGGGCTGGGTTCCTGCCGCAACCGGTAGATGAGGGTCGGGATTTGCGTGCTCGACAGCACCTTGGTGGCAACGCTGCCAAGCAGGTTATGCCCCCAGCCGGCGCAGCCGTGCGAGCCCATGAAAATCATGCTGCATTTCTGTTCCTCGGCTGTTTCCACAATCGTGCGCGCGGTGGCATTGGAAATCTTGATCACGCTGGAAAACCTGATGCCCGCTTTTTCGGCTGCTTCCTTGATCGGGGCCAGATAGCCATGCCCGGCGTTGTTGACCATCTCGCTGTATTCATCCTTGCTCGGGTAATTCTTGGGCTTGATTTCGGAAAAATCGAAAAGCGGATTTTGTGCTTCGCGCGCAACGTAAATTCCCACCACTTCGGCGCCAACTTTTTGCGCCATGGATACGCCTTCGAGCGCGGAGATGTTTCCGAGGGTGGAGCCGTCAGTGGGAATGAGGATTTTGGTAAGCATGATTCTTCCTAACGATAAGTGAGAACACAAATGGCTGGGTGGAGGGATTTAATGTTTTTAACTGCCTGGATCATGCATCTCAAGCATTGTTTTTAGGCAACGCCTGCTTTTTCATTTTTCAGGAATTTTGCGGGAGCGTCAATATTGGGGCCGGTTGTTGGTTGATGAATGGCAATCATTTGACGTGATGGTGGAAAAATAACGACATTTTGTCGCTGATGGAGTCGCAATACGTGTTGGGGTAAATGTGGGCATAATGGAGAAACCGATTCAGATTGACGACATAGGGGGCAAAATGGCGACGGAAGCGGCAACGGGGGGGGCAACTGAGGTGGCAACGCTTGGTGGCGGGTGTTTCTGGTGTACCGAGGCGATTTATCAGCAGCTCAAGGGTGTGCTGTCGGTCGAGTCCGGATATACCGGCGGGCATGTGCCGAATCCGGACTACGAGATGATTTGCAGCGGCGAAACGGGTCACGCCGAGGTGGTGCGGCTGACATTCGACCCCGCGGTCATCAGCTATCGTGAAATCCTGCAAGTCTTTTTCACCAACCACGATCCGACGACCTTGAACCGGCAGGGTAATGACGAGGGAACGCAGTACCGTTCGGTGATTTATTATCATTCGCCGGAACAGGAGGCGACGGCCAGGCAGGTGATGGCTGAGATGGCGTCTGTGTGGGACGGGACGATCGTGACTGAAATCAGCCCGGCTACGTTCTTTTACAAAGCGGAAGACTTCCATCAGAATTTTTACCGCGATAATCCCTACCAGGGCTACTGCGCTTTCGTGATCGAGCCGAAGCTGGCCCATTTTCGCCGGCTTTTTGCCGCAAAACTTAAGGGCGCATAAGGACGCATGATGGCAGTGTGAACGAAAAATGCCGGTTTTACCCGGCATTTTTCATTTGCGGCTGATTTGTGGCCGTGATGCTTACGAATAGATGTAGCGGCGCGATGTCGGCAGCAGCGGCTTGCGCAGGCCGGCTTTCGTGCATACCACCTGGTAGAGGGCAATCAGGTCGTTGTAGAAAGCATAGGAAGACCCGGCGAGGTAGACGCGCCAGATTCGGTAGCGCTTGTCATCGATCATCTTCCGCACTTCCGCCGTATTCGCTTCGAAATTGTCGGCCCAGTGAGCGCAGGTTTTCGCATAATGGAAGCGCAGGTTTTCGATGTCGTGCGCTTCCAGCCCGCCTTCCTGCATGGTCTTCAGCACCTGGCTGATATGAGGCAGTTCTCCGTGCGGGAATACGTATTTGTCGATGAATTCACCGCCGCCGTATGGCGTGTCGCGGCCATCGGCATCGGATGAGGTGATGCCGTGGTTCATCACAATGCCATCTTCGGTCAAGAGCGAATTGATCTTCGAGAAGTAGGCCGCGAGGTGGTTGCGTCCGACATGCTCGAACATGCCGACGCTGGTGATGCGGTCGAACTGGCCGCTGACATCGCGGTAATCCTGCAGGCGGATCTCGATCCGGTTCGACAGGCCGGCCTGTTTGACCCGTTCGGTTGCCAGATCGAACTGACGTTGCGACAGCGTTATGCCGACGCAGTTTGCGCCGAATTTCTGTGCCGCACGAATCACCAGCGCACCCCAGCCGCAGCCGATGTCGAGCAGTTTTTGCCCCGGTTGCACGCGGATCTTGGTCAGGATGTGGTCGATTTTCTTCAGTTGCGCGGTGGCCAGATCCTCGTCGCCATTTTCGAAATAGGCACACGAATAAACCATATTCGGATCAAGGAATTGCGCATAGAACTCGTTTGATACGTCATAGTGGTACTGGATCGCTTCGGCATCTTTTTTCTTGGTGTGCTTGAACGAACGCAGCATCCGGCCGAACGTGCTGTCCGACGCAAGCGTCCGTTGAGCCAGGCCATGCGCCAGATCGATGATGTCGTTCAGTCTGCCCTTGACGTCGATCTTGCCTTCGACATAAGCGGTGCCCAGATTGGACAGCGATGGGGTCAGCAGATAGCTCAGCGACGAAACGCCGGGAACGCTGATGGTGACGTTCGGGTTGTCATTGCTGAAATCGTACTGTTTGCCATTCCAAAGTTCCAGCCGCAGTGGCAGCGCTGCTTGATTGCGGATGCTATTCACCCAGTTTGTCAGTTTCTTTTCCCAAACCACGATTTCCTCCGTGAATGTGAACTGATACTTCAAAACACGCAACCGGAACGGGATTGTGAGGGAAAATGCCAGAAAACTCGGCACTTCCACAAGTTCCGGATTTGGTTGAAGCAGTAACATTCCAGTTGACCTGTTTTCAGGATCAGAACGGTGCTCGTGTATGGGCGTCGTGCAATGGACCCCGAAAATATGTCTGAGTGGTATCTCCTGTTATGCCTGCTTCAAAAATCAAACCAAAAATCGAACCCAATAGCGTTACGGTTGCAGCCTTTGGTGTTGCCAGCTTCCATCTGCCTGACGCGTGAACAGGATGCGGTCATGGAAGCGCGAACGCCGCCCCTGCCAAAACTCCATTTGATCCGGCATCAGCCGGTAGCCGCCCCAGGAAACCGGCCGCGGCGGGTTGTCGCCATACAGCGCAGTGACCTCAGCCAGTCGGGCTTCCATTTCTTCGCGGCTTTGCACCGGCTTGCTTTGCGCTGATGCTACGGCGCCAAGCCTGCTTTGCAGCGAACGGCTTTGAAAACAGGTATCGTTTTCCTCTTCGCTGACGCGCTCAACCGATCCTTCGATGCGGATTTGACGCTCCAGTTCCGGCCAGAAAAACAGCAGCGCGGCAAAACGGTTAGTCTGCAAATCCTGGCTTTTGCGGCTGCCATAATTGTTGAACCAGGTGAAGCCATTTTTATCGAACTGATTGAGCAGCATCACGCGCGACGACGGCCGTCCGTCCGGACCGACCGTGGACAGGCTCATGATGTTCGGTTCGTAAATTCGGGCCTTGACCGCTTCATCAAACCAGTTGGCAAACAAAATGATCGGGTTGCCGGGCACACTATCGTCTGCCAGGTTGGCTTGGGTGTATTTGGTGCGAAGATCTGCGATTGACATTCTTTCCTCAATATCTTCCCGCATTTTTCTGTCCGGCGCTGCGCGCCGGGCTGACGCAGCCTGTCCATGTCGCCATTGCTGGTACGTACCGCTTGGCGCGGCCTGACCGAACAGCGAAGCATGGATGAAACATGAAAGGGCAACACAACGTCTGCCGCGAAAGCACCGTTCGGTGTCGGTGGCAGGGCCTGGCTTTCATGTTCACGAAACCGGAATGCATGGGAATCGAAATACGTATTGGCGCTGTTATGCGCGCTGTTAACCGCGCGTTATGGTTGGCTTTGTGGCGCATCGTATTTGCTATTTAACTGATTTATCTTACACCAATGATTTGTAATGTTGAAGAATTTTTGCGGTGCTGCCACAGTCTGTGCGAACGCCTCGCCGTGCGGCGGCTCCGGTACAATGCGCGCATGGAAACGAATATTGAAGCTGCGTCTTCCGCAGCAGGGCAGAATGCCGATTTTGAGCGCCGTTTCGGCGGCATTGGCCGACTTTACGGCCAGGCGGCACTGGCGCGCTTTCGCGCCGCGCATGTGTGCGTGGTCGGCGTAGGCGGTGTCGGTTCATGGGTGGTCGAGGCGCTGGCGCGCAGCGCGATCGGGCAGTTGACGCTGATTGACCTGGACAACGTGGCCGAATCGAACATCAACCGCCAGATTCAGGCGCTGGACGATACGCTGGGCCAAGCGAAAGTACTGGCGCTGGCCGAGCGGATCGCGCAAATCAACCCGGAATGCCGCGTGAACCAGATCGAGGATTTCGTCGCGCCGGACAACCTCGACGCGATGATCGGGGCGCAGCGGTACGATTACGTGATCGACGCCATCGACAGTGTTGGCGCCAAAACCGCGCTGATTGCGTATTGTCGCGAGCATGGCGTGCCGCTGGTGACCATTGGCGGCGCCGGCGGCCAGATAGACCCGACCCGGATCGAAATCCGCGACCTGTGCCGCACCGAGCAGGAGCCGCTGTTGGCCAAGGTGCGCAAGCGCCTGCGCTCGAAACACGGCTTTCCGCGCGGCACGAAAACCAAGTTCGGTATCGACGCGGTGTATTCGATGGAGCCGCTGAGATACCCGGAATCCGGCGAAGCCTGTTCGCTCGATGCCGATGATCGTGGGGTCACGGGCTTGAATTGCGCCGGTTTTGGTTCGGCCATGGCGGTCACTGCCAGCTTCGGCCTGGTTGCGGCGGCGCATGTGTTGCGCAAGCTGGCCGAGCAGGCGCCGAAATAACTGACTGAAAGGTGGTCTTGGGTCAGTAAGGCTGAAAAATATACTCTACCCAGTATTTATAAACAGCCAGCAAATATGTGGCCCGGCGGCATGTTTTGATTGCATACCCCTTCAAAATGTGAAATGCAGCCGGTTTGCTGCACTTAGATGATGCCGGTTTTCATCTGCCTGCCAAGCGTTTTCGATGCCAGCACGCGGTAGAACGGCTTTTCTCCGGCCAGTGGCGAGCGCGCCAGCACGATGCGGTCGGCCAGCCAGTCAAACGGTTCAAACGGCAGATCTGGCGGCGGCCCGGCATCGCGCGCGAGCGTGATGTGCGGCCGGAACACCTTGCCATCAAACGGAACGGCGGTTTGCGCCAGTGCTGCCGTCAGCGCCTGCCGCAGGGTGCTCAGTTCGGGCGGCAAGGCGTGCGTGCCGGCCCAGGCGATGCGGTTCTTGCCGAAATGGCCGAGGCGGTCGATGGTCAGCTTGATCGGCGCGGCGTGAACGCCATCGAGCACCGATTTCAGCGTTGGCAGCCGTTCGTTAGGTTGCGGCCCGAGAAAGGCGAGTGTCAGGTGCAAGTTGGGCGGGCGGATCAGCCGTCCGCGCACCTGTGCTTGCAGCATCGCCAGCGCGGCGCGGGTGGTTTCATCTGGCCATAGCGCGTAAAACAAGTTCGGACGCGGTGTCACGGATTTTGCGCCAGGAACTGGTTCACTTCGTCGCGGGTAGGGATGCCGGCGCGGCCGCCTTGGCGCGTGCATTTGAGCGCCGCCGCCGCCGAGGCGAAGCGCATCGCGGCCGGTACGTCGGCGCCTTCTGCCAATGCCAGTGCGTAGGCGCCATGAAACACGTCGCCGGCGCCGGTGGTGTCGACCACGCTGGTGTGAAACGCGGGTTGATGGTGTTCGCCGTTGTCGTCCAGCCACAGCGCGCCCTGCGCGCCCATCGTGACCGCGACGACGCTACAGCCGAGCGTGCGCACGCTGGCCAGCGCTTCAAAGTGATCGGTGATGCGCCCGCCGCAGAATGAACGCAGGCCCGGCACGGAGAAAATCGCATGGCCGGTCAGCGGCAGCAGTCGGGCAAAATCGGCATGGCCAGCAGCTTCGGCATCCAGCACGGTCGGTATGCCGTGCCGGTTTGCGGCGGCAAAGGCGCGGCTGACGCCCTGCGGCCAGCGCACGTCACCCAGAACGGCGCCCGTGGCGGCTATGTCGTCCAGATTGAGCCAGTCGGCATCGCCGGGCATGTTCGCGCCGGGAAAATTGACGATCATCCGTTCGCCGTTGCGATCGACGATCACCGCCGACACCGATGATCTTGCGCCGGGAAACAGCCGGAACTGCGAGGTATCGACCTGATAGCAGGCAAATTCGTTCTGCATCACATGACCGGCGGCATCATCGCCAGCCCGTCCCCAGAACGAGGCTTTCGCTCCGAGCAGTGCGACGGTGACCGCGCCTGTGGCAGCCATCCCGCCGCCTTGGGCGATGAAGCCGGTCGCGCGGAACTTGCCGCCGCCCGTCGGCATCTCGCCCACGGGCCAGATTTGATCCAGTGTGGTTTTCCCGACGCAGATGATATGTGGTGGCATAAGCTGTCTGGCTAACGCATTGGGGATGATGCAGCCATTGTAGTGGCGGAATCGGCTGCGGCAAGCATTGCCGGCACCGATGTTGATTTGCGTCAGTCGCCGCGCGCCTTGCGCTGCACCCGCCTTAAGTGCCACAGCATGCCGCAGGCCAGCAGCACCAGACTGATGCTGTTGCTGAACCAGAAACCGGCAGCGCCGGAAATTGCCACTGGTAACGGCAGATTGAACGGGTTCAGGCCGATGCTGATGCCGCCGCCCAGGCCGACGCACCACAGTGCGACCGCGTACAGGATCGTCGGGAACAGCACCACCTTGTAGGCGCGCAGGATGTACGACGTGGTGACCTGAACTGCATCGAACAACTGGTAAAAGCCAATGAACAGGAACAGCGGCAGCGCTACCGCGACCACGGTTTCATCCGGTGTGTAGGCGCGCACGATCGTGCCGCGCGCCAGCCAAGTGATGAGGCCGACCGATACCGCGACCATCACCGCTAGCCGGATGCCGGCATGGCCGATGCGGCTGGCTTCCTGCTGGTTTTTCGCGCCGATCGCCTGCGCCACCAGCGTGCCAGTCGCATTTGCGATCGATAGTGGCAGCATGTACAGCATGGTGGCGAAATTGGCCGTGATTTGGTGACCGGCGACGACCGTGTCGCCTAGGCGCGCAACGAACAGCGCAATGAAGGTGAACGATGTGACTTCGATGAAGAAACTCAGGCCGATTGGTAGCCCGATGCGCAGCAATTCCTTCATCGCGCCCCATTGCGGCCGGACAAAACCGGAACCGAACAGGCCGAGAATGCGGTAGAACGGATGGTGGCGCAGAATCAGCCAGCCAGTGGCCAGCGCCAGCCATGCAATCAGCGTGGTGGCAATCGCGCAGCCGGGGCCGCCGAGCGCCGGCAGGCCGAAGCCGCCGAAGATGAACAGTGCATTCAGCGGAATCTTCAATAGCAGGCCGGACACGTGGATCGCCATCACCATTTTCGGTCGCGCCATTGCGTTGTTCAGCGCGCCGTAGATGACGAATCCGAGCGTCGCCGGCAGCGCCAGCGCCAGGATGCGCAGATACTGGGTCGCCTTGGCGGTTAAGTCGGGCGAGGCTTTCGCCAGCGCCAGCAGCGGCTGCGGAAAGAGCAGCGCCAGGCAGCCGATGATCGACAGCAAGAGCGCCAGCCACACGCCTTGGCGGATTTCCTGTCCGATGCCGGTGAAATTGCGCGCGCCGACCAGTTGACCGATCACCGGCGACAGCGCCTGCAGCACGCCGTTCATGCCGACGAATATGCTGACGTAAATCGATGCGCCGACCGCCAGCGCGCCGAGGTCAGTGACCGAAAAGCGCGACACCATCATCGTATCGACCACGCTGTTGGCGATGACTGCCATCTGCCCGAGCAGGATTGGCCAGGCAAGCGAAACGATGCGCAGGGTGCGGTTGCTGTGTTGCTGCACGGTCATTGCCGGAACGATGGCATCAGGGGGTTTTTACCCGCTGGTAAAGGTGGAAGCGTTCGTCGCGATCACCGGGGCGGTTGCCCAGCCAGACAAGCTTCCACTGCGAAGCCGTATTCGGCAGCGAAATCGGCTCGTTTTTCCGGCGGCTGCGGTTGAGCCGGTCGTGCAGCAGCAGGAAATCGCAATCGGCGCTTCCCGGCCGCGATAACGTGATGCCGCCAAGATAGGCGAACGATGCCCGCTGCGCCGGCGTGATGTGCGCGGTGACGCAGGTTTGCGGCGATGGCAGGCGTTGTGCAACTTGCTGTGCCACGCTGATGTAGCTCTTGCCGTAATTCAGCCAGGGCAGCCATAGCGTTGACAGCAGCAGCCAGCACAGAATGACGCCGCCGGTCGATAGCACGACTGCGCGCCACAGCACGGTTGGCTGGCGCGACAGCCGCCAGTAAACCAGCAGGAACCAGGCGAGTGTGGCGCACAGCGCAATCAACAGTGCAATCAGATTCAGTTCCTGCGTGAAGCCGGGGGCGAGCTTGGCTGCATTTTTGGCAATTCGCATCGGCCAGCCTGTCTGTTTCGCTACCCAGCCGAGCCAGATGAGCGCCGCCCCTATCGTCATCGCCATTACAGAGAACCAGTCAACCGCGTTGATTCCGCCGCGCCGCATTGTCGGCAGGCCGAACGCGGCCAGAATCGCTAGCGGCGGCAATAACGGCAGCAGCATGCTTTCGTTCGGGGTTGGATCGAATAGCGCGAGCAGGGTGAACACGGCGACAAACAGCAGCGGTAGCGCGATATGCAGGTCGTGGCGTTGCCTGCGCCAGGCATAGACAGCCCAGATGGCGAAAGGCCATGCCGGCCAGCAAAACAGCAAACCGTTCTTGAAGAAAAAACGCAGCGTTTCGACGCTGGGCCAGCCAATTTGTTCGACGTTCCAAGCCATCCAGGCCGAGAATGGTGACTGGCCTGGCGGCAGCAGCGAACAGGCGAGGGCTATCCATAGCGCCGGCAGCAGCAGCGCCATCGCCAGCGCCAAAAGAAAATGCGGCACGGTACGGCGGATTTCCTGCTGCAGCCAGCACAGGAAGGCCAGCAGTGGCAGCCACAGCGCCAGCGGCACGACCCAGCCGCGCGTCAGCACCAGCAGGCCGAGTGCAGCGCCAATCAGCCCGGCATTGCGCAAGCTGGGTGTTTCGGCATAACAGACGGCGGCATACAGCAGCAGGCCGATCAGGGATACGAACAACGCTTCGGCGCGCGTTTCATGGCTGTGCTGCAGCAGACCGATGCAGCCGATGTAAATCAGCAGCGCGCCGTCGGCCAGCATGCGGCCGTAATCTTTCGGTTTTGGCTGGCCACCAAACGCCAGTTGCATCGGCTGCGCTTCCGGCTGGCGCCCGAAGTGATAGGCGGCATACCAGATCGAAGCCGCGCCGAGTGAAAAGAACAAGATGTTGGCTACCCTAGCTGCCAGCATATCGCCCAGCAGCCAGCCGAACAACTTGATGCAGATGGCGCCAATCCAGAAGGCCAGCGGCCCTTCGCCCGGCATTGCCAGGCCGATGATGTTTGGCGCCAGCCAGTCAGACAGACCGCCGTGCGCCATGGTCCACATGATGCCGAAGCTCGCGGCTTCGTCGCTCTTCCACGGATCGCGGCCGATCAAACCGGGCAGGATGTACAGCAGCGCGAGCAACAGCAGCCCCCAGCGCGGTAGCGCAGTCGTGGCAGAAGCGGCGAGGCGGACAGGCTTCATCGTGAGTGTGGGTGATTATTGGTTTCCGGCGATATTGTGCCACTGGCCGCAATAAAAAAGGCAGCCGCAGCTGCCTTTTTCGATGCGATGCACGAATCAGTTCGATACCTGGGTTTTCGAACCGACCTTGCCGAACTTCTGGCGGAATTTTTCCACGCGGCCGGCGGTGTCAACGATTTTGTGCTTGCCCGTGTAAAACGGATGCGATTCGGATGAAACCTCGACCTTGATCAGCGGATAGGTTTTGCCTTCGAATTCGATGGTTTCCTTGGTCTGGATGGTCGAACGGGTGACGAATTTGAAATCGCACGAAATGTCGTGGAATACAACTTCGCGATAATTCGGGTGGATGCCTTCTTTCATGTTTTTCCTCTGATAGTTGGGTAGCCAAACAGCACTTCGTCGGTCTGGGTTGCTTCTTGACCCGATTGCCGCTCACTTGCCTGAAAGTTCCGCCCCCAGACCGCTCATGGCTTTGTTGAAGCGCCGTCGAGTACCATGCGGTTTGGAAAACGAAATAAAACTTAGCCTGCAATTATGCCATGAAATCATGAGGTTGGGAACCTGTCTGACGGCAATAAAGTCGTCACTGGTTGACATGGCACATCATGCTGCGATGCAGGACGTAATATGTTTGTTGTACAGCCATTCGATTCAATGCCGACTACCAACGCATAAAACCATGAGCTCATCGCATGTTTTTCTCCTCAAGCGTGTATATGATCCGGCCGCGCCGCAGGACGGAAAACGTTTTCTGGTGGATCGGCTGTGGCCGCGCGGCATGCGCAAGGAAAAGCTGCTGATAGATGGATGGCTTAAGGATGTTGCGCCCAGCCCGGCATTGCGGACATGGTTCGACCACAAGGCTGAAAATTTTTCCGAATTCAGCGCGCGTTACCGCGAGGAACTGGCGCAGCATCCGGCTGCTTGCGAACCATTGCTGCAAGCCATCGAAAGCGGCAATGTTACTCTGCTGTATGCCGCCAAGGACCCGGACATCAATCACGCGGTCGTGTTGCGGGATTATCTGCAGAAAAAACGACGCGCCGCCAGGCGTTGATTCATGGCGGCGCTTCTTTGGCGGAATTAACCGCCGCGGCGCATCAGGTCGAAGAAATCGGCGTTGTTCTTGGTCGCCTTCATCTTGTCGAGGATGAACTCCATCGCCTCGATCTCGTCCATACCGTACAGCAGCTTGCGCAGGATCCAGATCTTCTGTAACTGGTTGGCCTCGATCAGCAATTCCTCGCGGCGTGTGCTGGACTTGTTCAGGTTGATTGACGGATAGACGCGTTTCTCGGCCAGGCGGCGTTCAAGGTGCACTTCCATGTTGCCGGTGCCCTTGAATTCTTCGTAGATCACGTCATCCATCCGGCTGCCGGTTTCAATCAGCGCGGTAGCGATGATGGTCAGCGAACCGCCTTCCTCGACGTTACGAGCCGCGCCGAAAAAACGCTTCGGGCGCTGCAATGCGTTGGCATCGACGCCGCCGGTCAGCACCTTGCCGGAAGCCGGGATGACGGTGTTGTAGGCGCGCGCCAGACGGGTGATCGAATCCAGCAGAATGACCACGTCCTTTTTCATTTCGACCAGACGCTTGGCTTTTTCAATCACCATTTCGGCAACCTGCACATGGCGCGTGGCCGGTTCGTCGAAGGTGGAAGCAACCACCTCGCCGCGCACTGAGCGCTGCATTTCAGTCACTTCTTCCGGCCGTTCGTCAATCAGCAGCACGATCAGCGTGACATCTGGGTGATTCGAGGTGATGGCGTGTGCGATGTGTTGCAGCATCACCGTTTTGCCGGATTTCGGCGATGCCACCAAGAGGCCGCGCTGGCCCTTGCCGATGGGCGCGATCATGTCGATGATGCGGCCGGTGATGTTTTCGTTGCCGTTGATGTCGCGTTCGAGTTTCAGCGCCCGGTCCGGATGCAACGGCGTCAGATTTTCGAACAGGATGCGATGTTTCGATGCCTCAGGCGGTTCGCCGTTGACCTTGTCCACCTTGACCAGCGCGAAATAACGTTCGCCGTCTTTCGGGGTGCGCACTTCGCCTTCGATTGAATCGCCGGTGTGCAGGTTGAAGCGCCGGATCTGGGACGGCGAAATGTAGATGTCGTCGGTCGAGGCCATGTAGCTGGCATCGGGCGAACGCAGGAAGCCGAAACCGTCCGGCAGGACTTCCAGTGCGCCGTCGCCGTAAATCTGTTCGCCGGCTTTCGCGCGTTTCTTGAGAATGGCGAACATCAGTTCCTGCTTGCGCAGGCGGGCGGCATTGTCAATGTCGAGGCTGCTTGCCATGTCCAGCAAGGCCGAAACATGCATGGCCTTCAATTCGGATAAATGCATATCTGTATCTGTGCGTATCCCGTGTCGGGAATCAAAATGGTGGGGGAGGGAACAACGTGGTGTTGCTGCTTGCGGTGTTGCTGGCAGCGGTCATGCCGCGGGCACGACCACTGCGGGAGTTTGTCAGATGTTGCTGTCAATGAATGCGGTCAACTGGCCTTTGCCGACTGCGCCAACTTTTTGCGCTGCCGGCACGCCATTCTTGAACAGAATCAGTGTCGGGATGCCACGGACGCCAAATTTGGCTGCCATTGCCTGGTTCGAATCGACGTCCAGCTTCGCGACCAGAATCTTGCCGCCATATTCCTTTGCGATTTCTTCCAGCGTCGGCGCGATCATTTTGCACGGGCCGCACCATTCAGCCCAGAAATCGACCAGTACCGGACGATCGGATTTCAATACGTCCGCTTCAAAGGAGGCATCGGAAATGTTCTTGATGTTTTCGCTCATGGTTTCCTCGAATGGAAGGAAAAAAGATAAAACGGGTATTCGGACGGAAGCGCCTTACTGCCGGAGGGTGCCGTGGTTGCCTTTAGTTTTTGGTCTTGCGGCAGGGGCGAGATGTCTGGCCGTTTCGTCGCCAGATTGGCGGCAGAAGATGATTTCGCACGAATCATAACCTATTTTCTGCAAATTGGGGGCAGCGCATTGATTTATCAGCGAACAACCGCAAACCCCATGTTGTTTTTGCCGTCAATCGGTCAGGCGGTACCGGACTGGATCAGTTCGACCATGTAGCCGTCCGGATCCTTGATGAACGCGATGACGGTCGTGCCGCCTTTCACCGGGCCGGCTTCGCGCGTGACGTTGCCCCCTTGCGCCTTGACCGCTTCGCACGCCTGGTAGGCATCGGCGACTTCGATCGCCATGTGACCGTAGGCGGTGCCGAGTTCGTATTTGTCCACGCCATAGTTATAGGTCAGTTCCAGTTCTGCCTGTTCCGGATTGCTGGCAAAGCCGAGATATGCCAGCGTGTACTTGTATTCCGGATTGTCCTTTGTGCGCAGCAATTTCATTCCGAGCACGCGGGTGTAGAAATCGATTGAACGCTGCAAATCGCCGACGCGCAGCATGGTATGCAGAATACGCATGTGTCCTCCGTTTTATACTGTGTGGTGTATTTTTAATGTGCCAGTAAATATCTGGTGGAAATGGGGTAAAAAGGCATATACCGGTCAAATCAGATAAGCGGCAGCGCATTCAGCGCCTGTTCGCGCAGCGCCTGGCGGGCGGTGCGATAGTCCGGATAGACTGATTCTACCGCAGCCCAGAAACGCTCGCTGTGGTTCATCTCGCGCAGGTGCGACAGTTCGTGCGCCACCACGTAATCGATCAGTGTTTCCGGCAGATGGATCAGTCGCCAGTTGAGACAAATCGTGCCGCGCATGCTGCAGGAACCCCAGCGCGTGGTGGCCGAGGACAGCTTCATCGTCCGGTAGCGGACATCGAGCCGCTCGGCATAAACCGGCATGCGCGCGGCAAACACGCTGGCCGCTTGCTGCTGCAGCCATTTTAGCGTGCGGCTGCGCAGCTGCGCTTCGGTCGCGTCGCCTGTCAGGAGCAGCGTCAACTCGCGGCTGGTTTCGTCGAACGTAACCATTGCCCTGGACGCGCGGCGCAGGCGCAGCGTGATGGGCGAACCGAGATAGGGCAGCGTAGCGCCGTCGCGCCAGGTGATTTGCTGTGCCTGCCGTTGCGCGGTGGCGCTCTGGCATTCGCGCAATTTATCGATGATCCAGCGCTGCTTGCTGCGGATTGCCTGGTCGATGTCGGCCAGCGTCACCCAGCGCGGCGCGGTAATGCGCAAGCCGTCGCGGTCGATCGAAAAACCGATGGAGCGGCGTTTCGAGCGGCGCAGCGCATAGCAGATGACCTGATTGCCCAGCAGGATGCGGCGGGTCGGAATGTCGGAAACGGCTGGTGGCGCGTCATCAAAGCCGAACAGGTCGAGCTGCATGGCGGGAGGCGTCAGGCTTGCCATCGGCTTTCAGTGGGCGGTATCCTGGCTGGACGGATACGCCTGCGGCGAAATGACCCGCATTTCGCCTTCGATCCAGTTTTCGACTAGCTTCATCAATTCTTCGTGCGAGCGTCCCTGAGGTGCGATCGCCGGGCCAATGGAAACCGTGACCAGCCCCGGCTGCTTGATGAATGAATCCTTCGGCCAGCATTCACCAGAATTGACCGCAATCGGCACGATGGCGGTGTCGGTCGCGTGCGCCAGCCTCGTGCCGCCGCCCTTGTATTCTCCCTGCGTGCCGACAGCCGTGCGCGTGCCTTCGGGGAACATGATGATCCACAGACCATCGTTCAGCCGCTTCTTGCCTTCGGTGATGACGTGCCGGAACGCGCGCACGCCGAGGCTGCGATCGATCGGGATCATTTTCAGCAATCCCAGCGCCCAGCCGAAGAACGGGATCGAAAGCAGTTCTTTCTTGAACACGAACACTAATGGGCGCGGCAACTGGTACAGCAGGAATATCGTTTCCCATGCGGACTGGTGCTTCGATAGCACGATGGCGGGTGCGTCCGGGAAGTTTTCCGCTCCCTTGATTTGGTAACGGATGCCGCAGATGACTTTCGCCAGCCAGATGACAGTCGCATTCCAGCGCGAGGTAATGTAGTAGCGCTGGCGGTACGGCAGTGGCGCGGCCAGAAAGCAGACGAGCGTCCAGACTGGCGTGAACACCAGCATCGCAAAAGCGAGCAGCAGCGAACGCAAAAACAGGGTGAATCTACGCAAGATGGCTTCTCCTGAAGCGCATGAATTTAAACCTTTTCACTGCTGATTCCGTCTTCGGTTCCCAGCATGAAATCGACTACGGCTGCCAGATCGGGGTAGGTTGTCGTGCCAGGCGGCAGTCCGCCGCTTGCCAGCGTTCCCTTGCCCTTGCCGGTCAGCACCAGATAGGGAGTGCAACCGGCAAGGAAAGCCGCTTGCAGATCGCGCAACGAATCACCAATCGATGGCACACCCTTGAGCTTGATGTCGTAACGGCGCGCGATCGCTTCCAGCATGCCGGATTTGGGCTTGCGGCAATCGCAATCGTCGCTGGCAGCATGAGGGCAGAAGAAAATGGCGTCGATTTCCGCGCCGACTGCCAGCGCTGCGGCGTGCATTTTCTGATGGATCGCATTTAGCGTGTTCAGATCGTACAGGCCGCGCGCGATGCCAGACTGGTTGGTGGCGACGACCACGCGGTAATCTGCCTGATTCAGCCGTGCGATGGCTTCCAGCGAACCGGGAATCGGCACCCACTCGGCGGGCGATTTGATGAACGATTCCTGATCGAAATTGATGACGCCATCACGGTCGAGAATGATCAGTTTCGTCGCCATGCGATCTCCTTGTCAGCCTCTAGCTTGCCAGCCGGGAAATGTCGGCTACGCGGTTCATCATCGTGTGCAGATCGGACAGCAGCGCGACACGGTTGTTGCGCAGGTTGATGTCGTCGGCCATCACCATCACGGTATCGAAAAAAGCATCCACTTCATTGCGCAGTTGCGCCACCGCGGTCAGCGCGCCGGCGTAGTTTCCTTGCGCGACCAACTGGTCAACTTGCGGTTTCAGGTCGAGCATGGCCGAATGCAGCTTGCGTTCCGGCTCGTCCTGCAGCAGGTTTTCCTGCACGTTGCCGGCGGTGATGTTCGCCTTTTTCAGGATGTTGCCAATGCGTTTGTTCGCGGCGGCAAGCGCATCCGCTTCCGGCAGCGCGGCGAAAGTCTTGACAGCGTTCAGGCGCTCGATGATATCGTCGAAACGATCCGGGTTTTGCGCCAGGATCGCTTCGATTTCATCCGCCGCATAGCCACGGTCACGCAGCAGGCCGCGCAGACGATCCATCATGAACGCCAGCACGCCTGCGGTCGAATCCTTGAAGCTGGCATTCGCCGCCAGCACGCGGATGATCGAAGACAGCATCGCGCGCAGCGACAGTGGTAGGCGTTTTTCGATCAGGATGCGCAAAATGCCGAGCGCATGGCGGCGCAACGCGAACGGGTCGCGGTCGCCGGTCGGCTGCAGGCCGATGCCCCAGATGCCGGCCAGCGCTTCGAGCTTGTCGGCCAGCGCCAGCACGGTGCCTGTCTGCGTCGTCGGCAGCGCATCGCCAGCGAAGCGCGGCATGTAATGTTCGGTCGCAGCCATCGCGACTTCTTCATGCTCGCCGTCGTGGCGCGCATAGTAGGTGCCCATGATGCCTTGCAGTTCGGGGAATTCGCCCACCATGTCGGTCAGCAGGTCGGCTTTTGCCAGCCGCGCGGCGCGCTCGACCAGCGCCTGATCGATGCCGACCATGCCGGCGATTTCGACCGCGAGGATGCGCACACGTGCCATCCGCTGTGCCAGCGTGCCGAGCTTGTTGTGATAGACCACGTTCGCCAGTCCGGGAATGCGATCCTCGAGTTTCTTTTTCTTGTCCTGCTCAAAGAAGAAGCGGGCGTCGGACAGGCGTGGACGGATCACGCGCTCGTTGCCACTGATGATGCGCTGCGGGGTCGAGGTTTCCATGTTCGATACGATAAGGAAACGCGAGCGCAGTTTGCCAGAGGCATCAGTCAGCGCAAAATATTTCTGGTTGGTCTGCATCGTCAGGATCAGACATTCCTGCGGCACCTCAAGAAATTCATCTTCAAAGTGGCATTCGTAAATCACCGGCCATTCGACCAGTGCAGCGACTTCATCCAGCAGCGATTCCGGCATCAGCACGCGATCATTTTTGGCTTTCGATTGCAGCATCGCACGTATCCGTTCCTTGCGTGCGGAAATGCTGACGATGACCTTGCCTTGTGATTCGAGCGTGGCGGCATAGGTCGTGGCATCGGTGAACGCGATTTCGCCTTGCGACAGGAAACGGTGGCCGTTGGTGGTGCGGCCGGCTGACAGGCCGAGAATCGACAGCGGTACGACTTCGCGCCCCAGCAGAGCAACCAGCCTGTGCGCCGGACGCACGAATTCGACCGTGACGCCATCCGGGCGCTGGTAAGTCATCTGCTTCGGTACCGGCAACTTGCTGACCGCTTCTTCCAGTGCGGCTTGCAGCCCGGCGGCAATGGTCGAGCCGGGTGCGGTGTGGGTGTAATAGTAGGTTTCTGTCTTGCCATCGGCGGCGACCGTCATCTGGTCGGTCGTTACCTCAGGAAAACCGAGCGCGGCCAGCTTTTTCTTCAACGGCGCCGTTGGCTGACCGTTCGCGTCGAGCGCGACGGACACCGGCAGCACCTTGACGCGGATCGGCTTGTCGGGAGAAGTTGCGGCAACGCCGGTGATCGTCAATGCCAGGCGGCGCGGCGTGGCAAAAGAGGTCAGCTTCGAATCGGCCGACAGAAAATCGCGCGATTTCAAGCCGTCAAAAATGGTGGCGGAAAAGGCATCGGCCAGGCGGCTGAGCGCCTTCGGCGGCAATTCTTCGGTCAGCAGTTCGACTAACAGTGTCTGATTCATGTGCAATTCATCCCGCATTCGCGGGAGCTGATGTTATAGGTTATGTGGTTTTCGCTGCGTTACGCGACCTTGCGCGTATCGCCCAGCATCGGGAAGCCGAGCTTCCTGCGCGATTCCAGATACCCCTGCGCGACCGAGCGCGACAGGTTGCGGATGCGGCCGATGTAGGCTGCGCGTTCGGTGACCGAAATGGCGCCGCGCGCGTCGAGCAGGTTGAACGTATGCGCCGCCTTCAGGATCATTTCGTAAGCGGGAATCGTCAGTTCCATCTCCATCAGCCGCTTCGCCTCGGACTCGTAGTTCGAGAATAGCGAGAACAGGAACTTGGTGTTGGCGCCCTCGAAGTTGTAGGCGGACTGCTCAACTTCATTCTGGTGGAACACGTCGCCATACGACAGCGATTTCTTCACGCCGCGATCGTTCCATTGCGTCCATACCAGGTCGTACACGTTTTCAACGCCTTGCAGATACATCGCCAGACGCTCCAGACCGTAGGTGATTTCGCCCAGAATCGGGTTGCAATCGATGCCGCCAACCTGCTGGAAATAGGTGAACTGCGTCACTTCCATGCCGTTGAGCCAGACTTCCCAGCCCAGGCCCCAGGCGCCGAGCGTCGGGTTTTCCCAGTCGTCCTCGACGAAACGCACGTCGTTCTGTTTCAGATCCAGTCCGAGCGCCTCCAGCGAACCGAGATACAGTTCAAGGATATTTTCCGGCGACGGTTTCAGCACCACCTGGAACTGGTAATAATGCTGCAGCCGGTTCGGGTTTTCGCCGTAACGGCCATCCTTCGGCCGGCGCGATGGCTGCACATAGCCGGCACGCCACGGTTCGGGGCCGATGGCACGCAGAAAGGTCGCGGTATGCGAAGTGCCGGCGCCGACTTCCATGTCGTACGGCTGCAATATCGCGCATCCTTGGGAATCCCAGTAATTTTGCAGTTTCAGGATGATTTGCTGAAAGGTCATCATATGATTGTTCCTTGCTGCTGGCGACCGAATCGCTTCGGGCAGCGGTGATTCTTAAACTCCGAATTCTAGCGTTTTTTAGCGGTGTCCGGCAGCCGTTGTGGTTTTTTGGCGAGAGCGGAGCTTTCCGCGCGGCTTTCGCACCGCATGGCTGCCAATTCAGGCCGCGACGTTAACTTTCGCCACACCCTCGGTCATTTCGCCGATCACTGCGGCGCGCTCGAAGCCTTCGCTGGCAAACAGCGCCAATACCGCATCGGCTGCTTCCGGCGCGCAAGCCACCAGCAGACCGCCGGAGGTTTGTGGATCGGTCAGCAACGTGCGCTGCGTCAGCGTCAGCGCATCTGACAGTTCGACTTCGTGGCCATAACCGGTCCAGTTGCGGCCGGAGGCACCGGTCTGGCAGCCGACGTCAATCAATCGTTCTACGCCCGGCAACAGCGGCACCTTGCCCATCTCAATTTTTGCCGTTAGCTTCGAGCCGCGCGCGAGTTCAAGCGTGTGCCCCAGAAGGCCGAAGCCGGTGACATCGGTCATCGCATGCACGCCAGCCATGCCGGACAGCGATTTGCCCGGCGTGTTCAGTTTTGTGGTGTTGGCGATCATCGCCGCATAGCCATCGGCATCGAGCGCATTCTTTTTCAGCGCCGCCGACAGGATGCCGACGCCCAGCGGCTTGCCGAGGATCAGCTTGTCGCCCGCTTTCGCACAGGCGTTTTTCTTCACCTGCTCCGGATGCACCAGACCGAGCGCAACCAGACCGTAAATCGGTTCAACCGAATCAATCGTGTGGCCGCCGGCAATCGGAATGCCAGCCGCGGCGCAGACCGTTTCGCCGCCGCGCAGGACTTCGCCAATCACGTCCAGCGGCAGCTTGTCGATCGGCATCCCGACCAGTGCCAGCGCCATGATCGGCGTGCCGCCCATCGCGTACACGTCGGAAATCGCATTGGTGGCGGCGATGCGGCCGAAATCGAACGGATCATCAACGATCGGCATGAAAAAGTCGGTGGTCGCAATCAGTGCTTGCTGATCATTCAGCTTGTACACCGCGGCATCGTCCGAGGTTTCGATGCCGACCAGCAATTCCTTCGGCACAGGAAAACCGCCACCGGCTTTTTTCAGGATATCGGACAACACGCCGGGAGCAATCTTGCAGCCGCAGCCGCCGCCATGCGAAAACGAAGTGAGCCGGATTTTCGGTTGTTCGGAAGCAGTCATCATCAATGCCGGTGAATTTCTAAGGCTTAAATTATAAACGGCGCAGTCGCCTGCGCCGTTATTTTCAGAAAGACGGGGGTATTGTCGAAAATACCGTCGTTCTTCCACAGATTCCGGCGGGGTTCAAAAATACACCGGGTAGTATATTTCTGGTGGCCAGCGCCGGAAAAACGACGGTTCAGCGCTCGCCGAATGCGCGCCGGCTGCCTTCGGCGCTGCGCGCATGTTTTTGCCCGCCTTTGCCCTGAGCGTTCTTGCCCGGGGTGCTTTTCCCGTGTCCGCCATTCGGTTGTGCGAACGAACGCTGGCCAGGCTTGTGCGTGGCACGGCGCTGGTCGCCCGGTTTCCAGCCGTTCGGCTTGCGGGCCGAACGCGGAGCGGACGATGCTTTTTTCGGCTCCAGCCCTTCGATTTCATTCACTGGAATCGATTGTTTGGTGAAACGTTCGATGCGCTTGATGTGGATCATTTCAGCATGGTTGACCAGAGAAATGGCCAGTCCGCTGCGGCCGGCGCGGCCGGTGCGGCCGATGCGATGCACGTAATCCTCGGCGAATTTCGGCAGGTCGTAGTTGACCACGTGGGTGATGGTCGGCACGTCGATGCCGCGCGCGGCCACGTCGGTCGCCACCAGTACTTTCAGGTGGCCGCGACGCATGCCGTTCAGCGTACGGTTGCGCGCGCCCTGTGGCATGTCGCCATGCAGCGCCGCGGCGGCAAAGCCGGCGATGTTCAGGCGGTCGGCCAGCATGTCGGCATCGCGTTTGGTGGCGGTAAACACCACCGCCTGGTTGATGCTTGTGTCGCGCAGCACGTGGTCGAGCAGGCGGTTCTTGTGCGCCAGGTCATCGGCGAAATGCACGCATTGCACGATGTTTTCGTTTTTGGTGGTTGCGTTGGCGATGCGGATTTCGACCGGATTGTGCGTGATGCGGCGTGCCATGCTGCCGACAACACCATCGAGCGTGGCGGAAAACAGCATCGTCTGACGCGATTCCGGCGTGGCCTCGACGATGGTATCGATATCGTCGATGAAGCCCATGTCGAGCATCCGGTCGGCTTCGTCCAGCACCAGTACTTCCAGTTGCGAGAAATCGATCTTGCCGGACTGCATGTGGTCGATCAGACGGCCGGGGGTTGCAACCAGGATTTCCGGATTCCTGGCCAGCAATTGCATCTGTTTCGGATACGGCATGCCGCCCAGGATCGACACGGCTTTCACGCGGCGCATGTGGGCGCCATATTGTTCGGTGGCGGTGGTGACCTGCAGCGCGAGTTCGCGCGTCGGTGTCAGCACCAGCATTTTCGGTTGCGCCGGCTTGAAGCGGACGCGTTCGCCCTTGGCGCGGGAGGATTGCTTTTCCTGATTCGGCGTTTTGCCTCCGGCTGCCTGCGGTTCGGACGCGAACCGGTGCAGTGCTGGCAGCATGAAAGCGGCGGTCTTGCCGGAGCCGGTTTGCGATGAAACCAGCAGGTCGGCGCCATTCAATGCGGCCGGAATTGCCTGTTGCTGAACCGGAGTGGGCGCGGTGTAGCCGGCATCGGCGACGGCCTTGACGATGGCCGGATGCAGGCCAAGTGCTTCAAAATTCATTGTGTTCCTAAAGTTAATGTCCAGCACGCGCAGGAATCTGGGGGCAGCACGACACAGGTCATGCTGCAACCGTTTCCGGCACGCGTTGTTATGCGCACGTTGTGGGTGCGCCGTAAAAAAGCAACGCCAACCAGACGAAATGACTTTGGAATGCAAGGAAATTTCGGCACAAAAGCTTTGCGCCGGAACAGCGCCAACGAGGGGCGCAAGAGGCGGGGGGGCTTTATTTTTTGCGTCACCCATCAGGGTGCGCGAAGGCTTGCGATGCTGCCAAACTGCTTTCCGGACGCCACGCTGGTGACGTCCGGGCCGCGATTATAACGGTTTTTTCGGATTGACGCGATGCTTATTCGTTTCCGCTGCGCTTGATGTGGAATTCCTGATCAGGGTTCAGTCCCATGACATGCGAGAAGCCGCCATCGACGTAGACGATGTCGCCCGTGATGCCGGATGACAGTTCCGACAGCAGGAAGGCAGCGGTGTTGCCGACTTCCTCGATCGTGATGTTGCGGCGCAGCGGCGCGTGCGCGGCGACGAAGTTCAGCAGGGTACTGAAATCCTTGATGCCGCTGGCTGCCAGAGTGCGGATCGGGCCGGCAGAGACGCCATTGACGCGGATGCCTTTCTTGCCGAGGGATTCGGCCGCGTAGCGGACGCTGGCTTCAAGCGAGGCTTTCGCCAGTCCCATCGTGTTGTAGTATGGAATCGCGCGTTCCGAGCCGAGGTAGGTCAGCGTCAGGCAGGACGAACCGGGTTTCAGCAGCGGCATGGCTGCCTTGATCATTGCCGGAAAGCTGTAAGCGGAAATGTCATGCGCGATTTTGAATGCATCGCGCGACAGGCCGTCGAAGAAATCGCCCGCGATGGCTTCGCGCGGCGCAAAACCGATTGAATGCACCAGACCGTCGATTGAATCCCAAGATTTGCCCAGGTCGGCGAACAGCGCATCGATCTGCTCATCACTGGTGACATCGCATTCGTAAATCAGGTCGCTACCGAATTCTTTTGCAAAATCGGTGATTCTTCCCTTGAAACGCTCGCCAACATAGGTGAAGGCCAGTTCTGCGCCTTCACGCTTGCACGCCTGGGCGATGCCATAGGCGATGGATTTGTTGGATAGCAATCCAGTGATAAGAATTTTTTTGCCTTGCAAAAATGCCATGCGTGACTCCAGATTTGATGCAAAAACGCTTTCGTACCAGGCATTATTCCGCGCTTGGCTTTGGAAGACGATTGCTTGAATTATTGATTACATGACGACGGGCCGGTTGCTGCTGGCTGCGTCGAGTCAAGATTGTAGGCCGTACTCGTTGCGGCGGCAACTTTTCGTTGTTGCCGAGCATATATATTTCAGTCATCAGGTGCGTTTCTTGCCAGCCTTGCCACTGGAGCGGGCTTGCGCGACCACGGTTTTTTTCTTGCTGGAAACAATTTTCTTGCCGCCGGAATGTCTGGCGCTACCGGCTAGCTGCCTCCTGCTCCCTTTTTTGGATGAAGCCATTTTTTGCGGCAACTGCAGTTCCAGCACGGTGCCGATTGCAACCTTGTCGGCTTTGAGCTTGTTCCACGACTTGATTTGCGCCACGCTGACGCGATGCCGTTTCGCGATCGAGGCCAGGCTGTCTTTTTTGCCGACCTTGACCGTCACATGCCTGGGCGGCGGCGCTTCGCGTTCGACCGCAATCCGCGCGTTTTCGGCGATTTCGGGTGAAATGTCCTTGTCGGTCAGGCTGGCTGGCCGGGGCACGAGAATGGTTGAGCCGGCCTTGACCAGCATCTTCGGCGCGATGCGGTTCGCATCGCGGATGACATCTGGCGTGGTGCCGAATTTCTCGGCAATGGCTTCGATGTGTTCGCGCGGGTCGGTTACCTTGTAAGCCGTCCATGAACACAGCGGCTTGTCTTTGTCCCACTTCGCCAGGTTGGCCTTGAACTTGTCCGCGTTTTCATGCGGCAGCAGCAGTCGGGTACGCGTGCCGCCGGCGATCACGTATTTGCCGAATTGCGGATTCAAGGCGCGAAATTCGTCAATTGGCAGTTCCGCCAGTTGCGCCGCGACCTTCACATCCATGTCGCGCGTTTTGCCGATAGTGACGAAATACGGCTGGTTTTCGATTTTCGGCAGCGTGATGCCATATTTGGCCGGGTTGGCGATGATTTGCTTGACCGCCTGCAGTTTCGGCACGTAGTTGCGGGTTTCTGCCGGCATCCTGGCCGAGAGGCTGTTGAAATCGATTGGCAATCCGGCGGCCTGATTGCGCTTGACCGCTTTCAGCACCGAGCCTTCGCCCCAGTTGTAGGCGGCCAGCGCCAACTGCCAGTCGCCAAACATGTTGTACAGTTTTTGCAGGTAGGTCAGCGCGGCGTCGGTCGAGGCCAGCACGCTGCGGCGATCATCCTGGAAGGAACTTTGCTTCAGGTTGAAGTCGCGCCCGGTGGAGGGGATGAATTGCCACATGCCGGCCGCTTTCGCGGTGGAAACCGCATGCGGGTTGAAAGCGGATTCGATGAATGGCAGCAGCGCCAGTTCGGTCGGCATGCCGCGCGCTTCAAGTTCCTGCACGATGTGAAACAGATAGCGCGATGCGCGGTCGGTGGTGCGGCTGATGTAATCCGGACGGGCGCTGTACCAGTCTAGCTGGTTCGTGACTTGCTGGTTACTCAGGTCGGGAATGCCGAAACCCTGACGGATGCGTTCCCAGACGTCGGTTTCTGTGATTGAAATGTCATCCGGGTCGATTTCATCTTGCGCGCCTGGATTGCCGGGGGGCACTGACGGGCTGAGCGACGCTAGCTGGAAATCCCTGCCGGAAGGGTGTAGTGACAAGTCATTCGCGTGGGTGAGGGCGGGAAGGTTGCCGCAGAACAGCGCAGCCACGAGCAGTGTCTTGATGGTTTTATGTAGCATCATCGTACTTTCTGGCCGTGGCGCAGCCAACAGCCCGCTTGATAATAATCAAACGAGTGTACGAAAGGTGTTTGCGCTGCGTCAAGGATTATTACAAATCAACGGCTGCGCGACGGGCATCGGGCGCACGAATCAAGTCTCGCCCCGCCTGCTGGATGCCGGCCTGTGCGCGGCTTCCCGTCTCTAGTTTCGTGAGGCGATACTTCTGCTGTTTTGCGCCCTTCGGGGTGTGCTGGGGGCGAATTGAGGAGGAATCAGTTGCACGGCCTGGGTTTAAAGCGTCTGTCAGAACAAATGGCGGGGGTATGTTCCCAAAACATTAGTCCGGGCCACGTTTTTGCTGGCTGTTTTTAAATACTGGATGGAGTATATTTTTTGGGCTTACTGACCAAAAATACATTTCCGGTCAGTTATTGTGAGCTTGCCTTGGCTTGTCTTGTCTGAGTGCAAGCCAAATGCTTGCCTGAATCCGGCATGGCCGATATTTCTGCCGGAAACAGGGATTGTCAGCGGTTGAAATCGAGCACGCGCGTGCCCCTGGCCGTACCCAGCAGGCAGACGCTTGCACCCTGGCGGGCGAACAGGCCGACGGTGACAACGCCGGTGATGTTGTTGATGGTCTGCTCCATCTCTGCCGGGGCGGTGATTTTCATGCCAGAAATGTCGAGGATGAAGTTGCCGTTGTCGGTAACGAATGGCTGGCCGTCCTTGAGCCGCAGCTTTGGCTGTCCGCCGAACGCGGCCAGCTTGCGGGCAACCACGGCATGCGCCATCGGGATGACTTCGACCGGCAGCGGGTAGGCACCCAGCGTTTCAACCAGTTTCGATTCGTCGGCGATGCAGATGAAGCGCTGCGCTGCCGAGGCAATGATCTTTTCGCGCGTCAGCGCACCGCCGCCGCCCTTGATCATCGCGCCTTGCGACGTGATTTCATCGGCGCCATCAACGTATACCGGAATCGATGTCACCTGGTTCAGGTCGAGTACCTCGATGCCATGCGATTTCAGCCGCGCGGCCGTTGCTTCAGACGAAGCTACCGCGCCCTTGATCAGGTGCTTGATCTTGCCGAGTTCGTCGATGAAGAAGTTGGCGGTGGAGCCGGTGCCGACGCCAATGATTTCGCCGCCGATCACGTAATCAATCGCGGAAACGGCAACGGCGTGCTTGAGTTCGTCCTGAGTCATGGCTTGTGTGCTGGAAGGTTCGGGTCGCCATTGTAGCCGAAAGTTGCGGCCCGTCTGCGAATTAGCTCGCGCGCGGCGCTTTCAAAGCAGCGAAAACAGGACGTGTGTGCCCGACAGGTTGATCACATCGCCATCCATCAGCGGGAACAGTTCGGTGCCAATCGGATGATCGTTGACCAGCGGACTGTTTTCGCCTTCGATGTGCTGGATGAAGTACCCCTCCGGCTTGCGCGCCACCGCGGCCATCTGCATTCCGGTGCGCCCGAGCGTGGTGATATCCCTGGCAAGCGCCAGTTCGGTGCCGGCGCTGCTGCCGTTGAGCACCTTGAGCACGGCCGGATGGGCTTCGGGCAAGGCGATTTCCCCGATATTGTCGGCAGCAGTATCGGACGGCAGATCGGCATGCTTGGCGTCGGTGAACTGGATGCGGTACTTCATCAGTTCGATTACGTCGTTGTTCTGCAGGAAATGTTTTTTCACCGGCTGGCCGTTGACGTATGTGCCATTGGTGCTGCCGAGGTCTTCGAGGATGCAGTCGCCGAACGATTTGACGATGACCGCGTGTTCGCCGCTGATGGCGGGGTTGTCGAGCACCACATCATTGTATGGCCGCCGGCCAATGGTGATGCGATCCTTGGACAACGCCACTTCCTGCGAAACCGTGCCATCGATCGAGACGACGATCTTTGCGATACCCATGCTTTGTCTCCCCGTGTGACTGTCATTTTGTCTGGCCGGGCCAGAAATATTCCGTCCGAAAATACTTTCCGGCACGCAATCTCTAATATAGCAGAGAGCCTGTGAATACCACCATCACCATCTGTATGATCTGTTGCAGAATGACAAACAGCGGCGACTCAGGCCCGCTGTGAATGGTTATTTGTCGCTTGCCCAGCGCGGATAAAACACCGCCACGGCCGGGCCATCGCAGCGCAGCGCATGGCAGTGGTCGAGTTCGAACGGTTTTTGTTCGCGCTGCTGTTCCGAGGGTTCATGCCGTTTTTCGAACGCGAATACCTGAATCGTCGCGGTTGGCAGGATCATCGCCAGCTCGTTCAGATGGGTGCAGCCATCGGTTTCGGAAAACCGTTCGCGCACGCCTTGCCGAAAACCCTTGAGTACGTTCAAGCCAATCAGTTTCTTGTAAGCCGGGGCGATTACGTCGCAATAACCGGCAAATGGAACCGAATCCGATGCCGCGTCGACATCGACCACATTGGCGTGGCTGTCCACGATCAGGCGCAGCCACAGGTCGTGAATCGGCTTGTTGGCCGGCAGCTTGCCAAAGGTGAGCTTGACGTCATGGGTCTTTACATCGACTAGCCGGGCGTCGATATCCCACAGGCCGTCGTCGCGGCTATAGATTTCAATGTTGAGGGAACGAGTGTGCTTGAGCTTGCGCCCGGTGGCAGGTGGCAGCGGCATGACAACATTTCGGGTGACGGCACTGGCCGCCACGTAGCGGTGGAACAAGTGAAAATTCTAGCATACGCCATCCGGATGTGACGGCTGGATGACGGCGCCGGTGGCGCGAGCGGAGTAAAAATCCTGTTGCAAAAATGCACCCGGAAAAATAGGGCTTGCACAAGATACTGTTTTTTTATACAGTAATGAGAACTGGTATTTCAACAGCATCACTTCAGCCGAAAGAACATTATGGACGACAAGAAAATCGCAGGCAATGCCGAAAAGAGCAAGGCGCTCGCCGCCGCTCTGGCACAAATTGAAAAACAATATGGCAAAGGCTCGGTGATGCGCATGGATGCCGGTGCCGTGGCTGAGGAAGTGCCGGTCGTTTCGACTGGTTCGCTTGGGCTGGATATCGCGCTTGGCGTGGGTGGCCTGCCGCGTGGCCGCGTGGTTGAAATCTACGGGCCGGAATCATCCGGCAAAACGACACTGACCCTGCAGGTGATTGCCGAAATGCAGAAACAGGGCGGCACCTGCGCCTTTATCGACGCCGAACACGCGCTCGACGTCAGCTACGCGCAAAAACTGGGCGTGAATCTGCATGAGTTGCTGATCTCGCAGCCGGATACTGGTGAGCAGGCGCTGGAAATTACCGATGCGCTGGTGCGTTCCGGCGGCGTCGATCTGATCGTGATCGACTCGGTTGCTGCGCTGACGCCGAGGGCAGAAATCGAAGGCGACATGGGCGATTCGTTGCCTGGTCTGCAGGCGCGCCTGATGTCGCAGGCGCTGCGCAAGCTGACAGCTAGCATCAACCGCACCAACACAACCGTGATTTTCATCAACCAGATCCGGATGAAGATCGGCGTGATGTTCGGCAATCCGGAAACAACCACCGGCGGCAATGCGCTGAAATTCTATTCGTCGGTGCGGCTCGACATCCGACGCACAGGCTCAATCAAGTCGGGCGACGAAGTCATCGGCAGCGAAACGCGGGTGAAAGTGGTGAAGAACAAGGTCGCGCCGCCGTTCAAGGAGGCGCATTTCGATATCCTGTACGGCGAAGGCACGTCGCGCGAAGGCGAAATCCTCGATCTTGGATCGGATGCGAAAGTGGTCGAGAAATCGGGTTCCTGGTACAGCTACAACGGCGAAAAAATCGGTCAGGGCAAGGATAATGCACGCAACTACCTGAGAGAACGGCCGGAGCTGGCGCACGAAATCGAAAACAAGGTGCGCGCTTCGCTCGGCGTGCGCGAATTGCCGCCGCTGCCGGGTGAAGGCAAAGAGGGCAAGGCGAAAGACAAATAATTGCCGCTGGCAGGGGCTTTTTGCTTCCTGCCGGGAAATGCCGGAAGCACGCCATGCCGAAACCCGCCATCAGCCTGAAAGCTCGTGCGTTGCGCTACCTGTCGGCGCGTGAGCATAGCCGCGCCGAACTGGTGAAAAAACTCGCGCGTTACGCACAGGAAGGCGACGACGTCGAGGCATTGCTGAATGAACTGGCAGCGGCGAAATTCCTGTCGGAAGAACGGTTTGCCGAATCGCTGGTGCATCGCCGCGCGGCGCGTTTCGGCAACAGCCGCATCCTGCGCGAATTGCAGCAGCATGGCATCGATGGCGAAATGCTGGCGGACGTGCAGGCCAGCCTGGCGCAGGATGAAACCGCGCGTGCGGTAGAAGTCTGGCGCAAGAAATTTGACCGCTTGCCGTCCGATGCGGTCGAGCGCGCGAAACAGATGCGCTTCTTGCAGCAGCGCGGTTTTTCACATCGCGCAATTCAGGCCGCGCTGCGGGCAGTTGCTGACGCCGGGGAATGAACGGCTGTCAGGCGGCATAATGCAGCGACTGGTAACGGTGGCGCAGCACGTCTTTTGCCCCCTGGTTATCGTCGGCAGCGAAAACTCATCCTTCCTGCAGGCTTGCCAGCGTGGTTGTCAAACCGGCCGGTTGCAGCAGGAACCAGCACATTCACTGCTTCGTTTTCAGTTTGCGATATGCCAGCCAGAGCAGCGTGGCGCCGACGGCGATCATTGGCAGCGACAGCATTTGTCCGGCGGAAATAGTGATGCCGGCGAAAGCGACTTCATAATCCGGCGTGCGGAAATATTCGGTGAAGAAACGGGCGCAGCCATACAGCATGACGCCGAGGCCGCACACGGCCATTCTTGGGCGCGGTTTGCGCGCAAACAGCCACAGGATGATGAACAGCAGCAGGCCATCGACCAGCGCCTGATAAAGGGGTGATGGATGGCGTGGCATCCGATCGACGTTCGGCCAAATCATTGCCCACGGCAGTGATGCATCCGCGATGCGGCCCGGCAGTTCGGCATTGATGAAGTTGCCGATGCGGCCAAAGGCGTAGCCCAATGGCACCATTGGGCCGATGAAATCCAGTGTGTCGAACAGCTTGCGGCCAGTTTTGCGGCTCCATAGCCACATGCCGATGACCACGCCAATGAAGCCGCCATGAAACGACATGCCGCCTTTCCAGACGGCAAAAATTTCCAGCGGATGCGACAGATAATGGACCGGGTGGTAAAACAGCACCTCGCCCAGACGGCCGCCAAGAACCACGCCCAGCACGCCGTAAAACAGCATGTCGTCCAGATCCTGGTTTTTCCAGCCTGCGGCAGCGATATGCGGCTGCCGGATGCGTCGTCGGCCAAGCAGGATGAATTGCGCGAACGCCAGCAGGTACATCATGCCATACCAGTGGATCGACAGCGGGCCGAGTTTCAGTAGCACCGGGTTGGGCATCGGATGAATCAGCATGTCGGCTCTTTCGCGTTGATGCCGGGTCAAAGTCCGGCGGTCCGGCCCGAATGGGCCCAAAACACCCATGAAAATACTCCGTGGGGTATTTTAAAACAGCCAAGAAATATGTGGCCCGGAAGGCATGTTTCTGTTTATACCCCCGAATTTTATTGTGCTGGCGGCTCAAATCCTTGTCGCTGGCACAGGAAAATGCGGTGAAATTACTAATGTTCGCGCCGCATCATATATTTGACATGCGGCCAAACGCAAGGCACTCTACCACTCTTGTGCTGTAATTTCATTTCCGGATTATCATGATTCCTCATGCTGGCGTTTTGTGCGTCACGCAGTGGCTGGACAGGTGGAAATGAACCAAACTTCATGGAGAGCTACAAAATGCCGCAATACCGTTCACACACTTCGACTTATGGCCGCAACATGGCTGGCGCCCGTTCACTGTGGCGCGCCTGCGGTTCGAAGGATGGCGATTTCAACAAGCCGATCATCGCCGTGGTCAATTCGTTCACGCAATTTGTTCCGGGACACGTCCATCTGAAGGATCTGGGGCAGATGGTTGCGCGCGAAATCGAGGCGGCTGGTGGCGTGGCGAGGGAATTCAACACCATCGCGCTGTGTGATGGCATCGCAATGGGACATGGCGGCATGCTGTACTCGCTGCCGTCGCGCGAACTGATTGCCGACTCGGTCGAATACATGGTCAACGCGCACTGCGCTGATGCAATCATCTGCATTACCAACTGCGACAAGATCACGCCGGGCATGATGATGGCGTCGATGCGGTTGAACATCCCGACGATTTTTGTTTCCGGCGGTCCGATGGAAGCTGGCAAGACGGTCGAGGCTTTGCGCGGCCGCGAGCAGGGATCGCAGAAGGTCATCAAAATCGACCTGATCGACGCGATGATTCAGGCCGGCGATCCGGGAGTGACCGATGACGAAGTGATGGCGTTCGAGCGCTCCGCTTGCCCGACCTGCGGCTCGTGCGCCGGCATGTTTACCGCCAATTCGATGAACTGCCTGACGGAGGCGCTTGGCTTGGGCCTGCCGGGCAACGGCACGATGTTGGCAACCCATGCCGATCGCAAGGAACTGTTCCTGCGCGCTGGCCGCATGATCGTCGACATGGCCAAGCGTTATTACGAGCAGGACGATGCATCAGTGCTGCCGCGTAGCGTCGTGACCAAGGCGGTATTTGAAAACGCGATGGCGCTCGACGTATCGATGGGCGGTTCGACCAATACCGTGCTGCATCTGCTGGCCGTGGCGCAGGAAGCCGGGGTGGATTTCACCATGGCAGACATCGATCGCATTTCGCGCAAGGTGCCATGCCTGTGCAAGGTCGCGCCGATGACGCAGGACTACCATATCGAAGACGTGCATCGTGCTGGCGGCATCTACGGCATTCTGGGTGAACTGGTGCGTGCCGGCTTGCTCGATACCAGCGTTCGCACGGTGCACAGCAAGACGCTGGGCGAGGCGATTGCCGCCAACGACATTATCACGGCGCAGGATCCGGCCGTTCAGCAGTTTTACAAGGCTGCGCCTGGCGGTGTGCCGAGTATGGTCGCGTTTTCACAGAACAAGCGCTATGAACAGCTTGATACCGATCGCGCGGCAGGCTGCATTCGCGACAAGGCGCATGCGTTTTCGCAGGATGGCGGTCTGGCGGTGTTGCACGGCAACATTGCGCAAAACGGTTGCATCGTGAAAACGGCCGGCGTTGACGAAAGCATCCTGAAATTCACTGGTCGGGCTCGCGTATTCGAGAGCCAGGATGATGCGGTCGAGGCGATTCTGGGCGACAAGATTGTCGATGGTGATGTCGTCATCATTCGCTATGAGGGGCCGAAAGGCGGGCCTGGCATGCAGGAAATGCTGTACCCGACGTCATACCTGAAGTCCAAAGGCCTGGGCAAGACTTGCGCGCTGTTCACCGACGGCCGTTTTTCCGGCGGTTCGTCCGGCCTGGTCATTGGCCATGCATCGCCGGAAGCAGCTTCGGGTGGTGCGATCGGCCTGGTCGAAGAAGGCGACATGATTGACATCGACATTCCGGGGCGCAGCATCAATTTGCGCGTTGGCGATACCGAACTGGCTGGCCGCCGTGCAGCGATGGAAGCCAAGGGCGATGCGGCATGGAAGCCTGCGACGCGGCAACGTGTTGTTTCACAAGCGTTGCAGGCCTACGGATTGCTGGCGGCATCCGCCGACCGCGGTGCCGTACGTGACCTGGGGCAGTTGAAAAAATAGCAGGAAGGTTCCGTTTTCCGGCAAAACACGCTATAATCGCGGACTTTTTCCTTGTCCGACTTTTTTTGGAAATACTATGGTCGTTATTCGTTTATCTCGTGGGGGCTCCAAGAAGCGCCCGTTTTACAGCATTGTTGCCGCTGATTCCCGTAGCCGTCGTGATGGCCGTTTCATCGAGCGCATCGGCTTTTATAACCCGATCGCGGCTGGCGCCGAAGAGTCGGTTCGCGTCGTCCAGGATCGCCTGACGTACTGGCAAGGCGTTGGCGCACAGATGTCGCCGGCAGTTGCACGTCTGGTCGGTTCCGCAAGCAAGTAATTCGACCGGGTTTGCTGCAGTCTGGCGCATACGGGGTCAAGATCCCGGATGATCTGGTGCTGGTGGGTTATGTCACCGGTGCTTTTGGCGTTCAGGGATGGGTGCGCATCAAGCCGTATTCGGCTGATGCAGGAGCTCTGCTGCATGCCAAGCGCTGGTGGCTGGACAAGCCGGAGTTGAGCGATGTCGATGTTAGCCAGGCCAAGATGCATGGTGATGAAGTCGTCGCGCAACTGGTCGGGATTGCCGACCGCGATGTGGCAGAGGCGCTCAAGGGCGCCGTGGTGCAGATTTCGCGGCGACATTTTCCTGCACTGGACGACAACGAGTTTTACTGGGTCGATCTGATTGGTCTGGCTGTTGTCAACTTGCAGGGGGATGCGCTCGGCACCGTCAGCGGTTTGATGGAAAGCGGCGCGCATCCGATATTGCGGGTTGAATTGCCCGATGTGTCCGGCGTTGAAAAACGTCAGCGCGAGATGCTGATTCCATTCGTGGATCAATTCATCAAAACGATCGATCGGGTCGGCAAGGTCATTCAGGTGGACTGGCAGCGGGATTTCTGACCGCCGCATGGCATCCGCCAGGCGCGGGAGCCAACGCGATGCAATTCGACGTAATCACGCTGTTTCCGGAAATGTTTTCGGCCCTGACCCAATCAGGTGTCACGCGCCGTGCATTCGAACAGAACCGCAGTCATTTGTCTTTGTGGAATCCACGCGATTTCACGCACGATCGGCATCGTACTGTGGACGATCGGCCTTATGGCGGTGGTCCGGGCATGGTGATGCTGCCCAGGCCGCTGGAAGATGCCATTGGTGCAGCCAAAATGCGCCAAGCCGCGCTGAACTTGCCTGTGCCGAAGGTGATTTATCTGTCGCCGCAGGGCAAGCCGTTGACGCACGGACGTGTGGTGCAGCTTGCGGCTGAGCCGGGACTGGTGTTGCTGTGCGGTCGGTACGAGGCAGTCGATCAGCGTTTGCTCGACCGCTGCGTGGACGAAGAAATCAGTATCGGCGATTTCGTGCTCTCTGGTGGTGAAATACCGGCGATGGCGCTGATGGATGCGGTCATGAGAATGCTGCCCGGTGTGCTGAACGATGCTGAGTCGGCGCAGAATGACAGCTTTGTCGATGGCTTGCTTGATTGTCCGCACTATACGCGGCCGGAAGAATATCAGGGAAAATCTGTGCCGCCGGTGCTGCTGGGCGGGAATCACGCCGAAATCGAAAAATGGCGGCGGGAACAGTCGCTGCGAGCAACAGCAACCAAGCGCCCTGATTTAATTGCGCAGGCGAGGGCTGCTGGATTGCTGGCGCCAGCAGACGAGCGGTTCCTGACTAGCCTGAAAACGTAATTTGCGGTAAAATGCGCGTTTCGCTGCGGCTTGTATCAGGCAAGTCGATGCGGATGCAAAAGAGCGGATACAGTCCGCGTGTTTAACCCCATCCTCTACCGGGCAAGTGCAATGCACGAACCAAAAAAGCGCCGGCAAGATGGTTTCTGGAGTCAACCATGAATCTGATTCAGCAGCTCGAACAAGAAGAAATCGCCCGTCTGGGCAAGAATATCCCCGATTTCGCTCCCGGCGATACGGTGATCGTGAGTGTTAACGTTGTCGAAGGTACGCGCAAGCGCGCTCAGGCATATGAAGGCGTGGTGATTTCGCGTCGCAATCGTGGCCTGAACTCCAACTTCATCGTACGCAAGATTTCTTCCGGCGAAGGTGTGGAGCGTACGTTCCAACTGTATTCGCCGCTGATCGCATCGATCGAAGTCAAGCGCCGTGGTGATGTTCGCCGCGCCAAGCTGTACTATCTGCGTGAGCGTTCCGGCAAGTCCGCCCGCATCAAGGAAAAACTGCCAAGCCGCCGTTCGGCCGCGAGCCAGAGCGAGGCATAAGCAGGCATGCAATGTGTCGCATGACAAAGGGCGCCTGCGGGCGCCTTTTTTATTTTGTCTGGGGAATATCTTGGCCAAATTGCCGTTTGATCCTGCCAGCATGATTCTTGAATACACCGGCCGGGAGCATGCACTTCCGCCGGAGAGATTGGAGACTGACTGGATACGCTCGCGCTTCGCCAATCCGCCGGAGTGGCAGCCGGAAATCCGCTCCGACAGTCGTCTGCCTGCCTCACTTGCAGCAGAGGAGCCAACGCCGGCGTCGGTGCTGATTCCGATCGTCGAGCGCGATCAAGGTGCCGTGATGCTGCTGACGCGCCGCACCGACCATTTGCATGATCATCCCGGGCAGGTCAGTTTTCCCGGCGGCAGGACGGAGGAAAGCGATGCTTCTTCCATCGAAACTGCATTGCGCGAAACGGAAGAGGAAATTGGCCTGCATCGCCGGCATGTCGATGTGATTGGTGCACTGCCGGAATACATAACCGCCAGCGGCTATCGCGTAACGCCGGTGGTTTCCATCGTTCAGCCGCCGTTCGGGCTGAAGCCTGATCCATTCGAAGTGGCAGAAGTGTTCGAGGTGCCGTTGTCTTTTCTGATGACGGGAATGAATTATCAGCGACTGCAGGCGGATTTCCCTCGCGGGTGGGGGCGGCGTTCGTTTTACGCCATTCCGTACGAACAGTACTTCATCTGGGGGGCGACGGCGGGCATGTTGCGCAATCTGTTCCATTTTTTACGTGCCTGATCATTAGTCAGGCAGGGGAAACGGGTTTGATTCTGTCGGCGTGCTGGGTTATCGTAGCGGATAGCTGATTAAGGAACCATAATGACGTTTCTTTCCATCCTCTGCGCGCTCTTGATCGAACAGTTCAAGCCGATGCGCGCAAACAACCCGGTGTATACCGAAATCAAGTCGTTGGCATCGCGCATCGAAGCATGGTGCAATGCCGGTCATCCCCGCCATGGGCGCTTCGGCTGGCTGGTCATCATGGCGCTGCTGCTGGTGCCGACCTTTGCTATCAACTGGTTTTTGGCGCGTTTCAATCCGTTGGCGGAATTGCTGTGGAATATCCTGGTTGTTTATCTGACCCTTGGTTTCCGGCGCTACAGCCACTATTTCACGTCAATCCAGGTTGCGTTGCTCGCCGGGGATGAAACGACGGCGCGCGCGCGTCTGGCTGAATGGACCAAACTGGACACGGTTGGCATGGAAACGCCGGAAATTGTGCGGGTGGCGGTTGAAACGGCGCTGCTGGCATCGCATCGTAATGTGTTTGGTGTATTTTTCTGGTTTCTGCTGCCGTTTGGCCCTGCGGGCGCAGTGCTGTATCGGTTGGCAGAATATCTTGCCCGTGCCTGGAACGAGCCGGATCACATGCGCAATGAAGCGTTTGGGAATTTCGCCGCTAGGGCGTTTTACTGGATCGACTGGATCCCCGCTCGGCTGACCGCAATTGCGTTTGCCATTGTTGGCAATTTCGAGGACGCGGTTTATGCATGGCGAAATTTTGCCGCTCGGTGGCAGGATGAAACGGCGGGTATCATTCTGTCGACCGGCGGGGGCGCAATGGGTGTGCGTCTCGGCAATCCGGCAGAGAAGGCGGTCAACATGCCTTCGGTTGAGGCGTCAATGCTTGACATGACAGCAGGAGAAGCCGAAGTGTTGCCGGGGGAAGAGCCATCTATCCGCGCCTTGCAAAGCACGGTTGGACTGGTGTGGCGTGCGCTGCTGTTATGGATGCTGATGTTGCTGCTGTTGTCGATCGCCGTTTGGCTTGGATGACATCTGGCAGCAGGTGGCATCACGAATGTAATTTAAGAAACAGGATAACGAAAGTATTTATGGTATCGAGAGCAGCTTTGCATAGTGCACAGCAAGTACAGTACGGGATTGGGCTATCGCCGGAAGATGCTGTTCGCGTTGACGAGGCACTGGCCTATGTCAGGCCGCTGTACTCGGGAATGACATTGCAGACTGGTCAGAACATGCTGGAATATGCAACTGGCTTGGTCACGATACTTGCATCGCTCAATAGCGACGCCGATACACGCATTGCCGGCGTGCTGACCGAGTTGCCCGGCATTAATCCCAAGGCGGCGGAAGGGGTCGAAGCGCATTTCGGCAAGAATGTGGCGGTGCTTTTGAACAGCATTCGCCAATTGTTGCGCCTGCGTGGGCTGACTGCAGGCGCGCAGGAAGTCTTGCGTGGCAAGAATGCGGCGCAGCAGGCTGTCGCGCAGGTTGAAACCTTGCGCAAGATGCTGCTGGCAATGGCATCCGATATTCGTGTCGTGATGATCCGGCTGGCTTCGCGGCTGACGACTTTGCGCTATTTCGCCGAGCAGAAATTGCAAAATGAAATGGTGTATGAATATGCACGCGAAACGCTGGACCTGTATGCGCCGCTGGCGAACCGGCTTGGCATTTGGCAGTTGAAGTGGGAACTGGAAGATTTTTCATTTCGTTTTCTTGAGCCGGAGGCCTATCGCAATATTGCCAAGATGTTGGAAGAGAAGCGCATCGAGCGCGAGGATTTCATCGCAAAGGCGATTGTTCGGCTGAAAGATGAACTGGCGGCAGCGGGCATCAAGGGGGATGTATCCGGACGACCAAAGCATATTTACAGCATCTGGAACAAGCTGCGAGGCAAGTCGCTCAATTTTGCCGACTTGCACGACGTGCGTGCTTTCCGGGTCATCGTCGACGATGTCAAGACATGCTACGAAGTGCTGGGCATCGTCCATGCCATCTGGACCCCGCTGCTGAAGGAGTTCGACGATTATATTTCGCGCCCCAAGTCCAATGGCTATCAGTCGTTGCACACAATTGTCGTGTCCGAAGAAGGCTTGCCGCTGGAAGTACAGATTCGCACGGCTGAAATGCACCACTTTGCCGAATACGGGGTTGCCGCTCATTGGCGTTACAAGGAATCTGGTGGTTCGAATGCATCAGAAGAGCAGGAATACGATGAGAAGATCGCCTGGCTGCGCCAATTGTTGGCGTGGCAGACCGATGTGGCTGATGTTGTTGCAGGGCCAGACAAGGCTCATCTGGAATGGGGGGACCAGCTCAAATCTGCCGGGCTGGACGAGCGAATTTATGTGCTGACGCCGCATGCACGTGTGATTGAACTGCCAAGTGGTGCTACACCGATCGATTTTGCCTACCATTTGCATAGCGACGTCGGACACCGGTGCCGCGGAGCAAAAATTGATGGCGTCATGGTGCCGCTGAATACGCCGCTCCAGAATGCACAGACAGTGGAAATCATTACCACCAAAGGAGCCAATGCAGCGGTTGGCCCGTCGCGTGACTGGCTCAGCCCCGGTTATGCAGCCAGTCCGCGCACGCGCTCGAAAATTCGCGCATGGTTCAACGCTATCGATTTCCAGGAAACGCTGACAACCGGGCGCAGCATGGTCGAAAAAACGCTGCAGCGCGAAGGCAAAACGGCGGTCAATCTTGAGGAACTGGCGCATAAGCTCGGTTTCGCGAAGCTGGAAGAATTTTTCCACGCGGTTGGCAAGGAAACGTTCAGTCTGCGCAGTGTCGAGATGGCGCTGCACGGCGAGGTTGCAACGAAGGATTCCATACCGGAAGATGTGGTCGTTGCGCGCAAGAGCCGTGCTTCCAGTGTTGCTCAGGGGGCGAAATCGGGAGTGCTGGTGGTGGGCACGGATGGCTTGATGACACAACTGGCCAAATGCTGCAAACCAGCGCCGCCGGATGATATCGTCGGTTTTGTCACCCGCGGCAAAGGGGTGTCGATTCATCGGACAGACTGCAAGAACTTTTCCGAAATGCAGGAACGCGCTCCGGAGCGCGTGATTCAAACAGCATGGGGGAAATCAGCGCCGGATACGGTTTACCCGGTCGATATCTTCGTGCTGGCTGCCGATCGGCAGGGTTTGCTGCGCGATATTTCCGAGATTTTCTCGCGCGAGAAAATCAATGTTGTCGGCGTCAACACGCATAGCGCGAAAGGTCAGGCGAGGATGTCGTTTACCGCAGAAATCGGCGCCACCGAACAACTGCAAAAGGCGCTGGCGATCATTGGCGAGGTAAAAGGGGTACTGGAAGCGAAGCGTCAGTGATCGCTTACGGCGATGGCGGCGCAGTGATTGACGTCATCTGCTGCAGCACCCCGAATCCCTGATGGAACAGGCTATCGAGCGGTGCGACCAGATAGGGCAGAACCAGTCCAATCACCAGAAAACCGACGCCGATGGTGATCGGGAATCCAATGCCAAACAGGTTGAGCTGAGGCGCGGCGCGCGTCAGGATGCCCAGCGACATGTTCGTTATCAGCAAAGCTGCAATTAGCGGCAATGCCAGTTGAACGCCGGCGCTGAAGATGCGTCCGCCCCATTCGGTCAATTGGAGGAATATTTTTCCGCCGACGGGCGTGGCAGATATCGGGATGGCGGTGAAGCTGTCAGATAGTATTGCCAGCAGCGCCAGATGCAGGTTGGTGGACAGATAGATCATCAGCATCAGCAAAGCAAAGAACTGGCTGATCGCGGATGACCGCCCTTGCGACATCGGATCGTAAAACGTGGCGAAACCCAGTCCCATCGTCATGCCGGTAACCTCGCCAGCCATTTCCACTGCTGCAAAAACGATGCGTATGGTAAAGCCCATTGCCGCACCGATGACAAATTGCTGCGCCAGAATCAGCAAACCTTGAAGCGACATCGGATCGGTCGCTGCCAGCGGCGGCACTGATGGCGCGATGATCAGCGAGATCATGATGCCGAGCGTTACCTTGATTCTGGCAGGAATGCTGATATTGCCAAACAGCGGCGCAACTGCGATCAATCCGAGTACGCGCGTCAGCGGCCACACAAAAGAGGCGATCCAGGTTTGCAGTTGGGCGCTGGTGACGGTAATCATGCTGGTGGTGGGTGAACGAGCAGTATGTGCCCGTCAGCCGACCATGTTCGGAATACTGCTGAAAACATGGCGCATGTAATCCAGCATGATTGTCAGCATCCACGGTCCGGCTATCAGCAACGCAATGCAGACACCGACCAGTTTCGGAATGAACGACAGCGTCATTTCATTGATTTGCGTCGCGGCCTGGAAGATGCTGACGACCAGTCCGATAGCCAGTGCCATCAGCAGCATCGGGGCAGAAATCATCAGGGTGATTTCAATCGCATGTCGTCCAATGGACATTACACTTTCCGGAGTCATGGCGGAAATCCTTAAAAGAAGCTCTGCGCCAGTGAGCCGATGAGCAGATGCCAGCCATCAACCAGCACGAACAGCATCAGCTTGAAGGGCAGGGACACAATTGCGGGTGAAACCATCATCATGCCCATCGACATCAGTACGCTCGCAACGACCATATCGATGATGATGAATGGAATGAAAATCGCAAAGCCTATCTGAAACGCTGTTTTCAGTTCACTGGTGACGAAAGCGGGAATCAGCACGCGCATGGGCACATCTTCCGGCCCTTGCAGCTGCGGTGTATTCGACAGTTTTACATACAATGCCAGATCCGCTTCGCGCGTCTGTTTCAGCATGAAACCCTTGAATGGCGCAGCACCCTTTTCCAGCGCCTGAGTCATCGTGATCTTGTTTTCAGACAGTGGCTGGTATGCATCAGTATAAACCTTGTCGAATACCGGACTCATGACGAAAAACGTCAGGAACAGCGCCAGTCCGAGGATGACCTGATTCGGTGGCGCGCTTTGCGTTCCCAATGCCTGCCGCAGCATCGACAGCACGATGATGATGCGCGTGAAACTGGTCATCATCAGCAGCGCAGCTGGCAGGAAGGACAGGCTGGTGAGCAGCAGCAGGGTTTGCAGGCTGAGGGTGTAATTCTGTCCGCCGCCTGCGGCCGGTGTGCTATTGAGAACCGGCAAGCCTTGCGCGCTGGCGATTAGCGGAAACGCCAACAGAAGCAAGGGCAGCAGGCGCAGCCAGGCAGGATGAAACAATTTGGCGCGCTGCATGTCATTTTCCATTGCGTTTGTCCATGAATTGCTGCAGCCAGTCGGAAAACTGGCTGCCAGGTATTCCGCCTTCTGGAGGGGGCGGGAGTTCCTGTTTGGGCATCGTTGACAGGGTGTTGATCTGGCTGGACGTGATGCCGACGACAATCCACTGGTCAGCCACTTCAACCACCATGATGCGTTCTCGGCTGCCGACAGCGATGCCGCCGATGACCTTGACGACAGCGCCGGAAGCCATTCTTGGCGCGCCGAAGCGTTTCAGCAGCCAGGCTGCGCCAGCCATCAGGCCCAGAACGACAATCAGGCCCAGCAGCACCTGAAAAAATCCGCCGGAAACTGGTGGCGGTGCCGCAGGTTCTGCGGCGAATGCCATGCCGCCCACGGCGAACAGCAGGGCCGCTTTTATCTGGTGCTTCATCGATTCAGTTTCCGGATGCGTTCCGCCGGAGAAATTACGTCAGTCAGTCGGATGCCGAACTTGTCGTTGACCACGACCACTTCCCCTTGAGCAATCAGGCAGCCGTTGACCAGCACATCCATCGGTTCGCCAGCCAGGCCGTCAAGTTCGACCACGGAACCCTGTGCCAGTTGCAGCAGATTCTTGATCGCGATTTTGGCGCGACCAAGTTCAACCGTGAGCTGAACCGGGATGTCGAGGATGAAATCGATATCGTTATGCGTGCTGCCTTGCGTGGAAGCCGAAAAATCCTTGAACACGGTCGCGGTGGCGGACTGTGGCTTCAGCGCGGATGAATCGGTAGCCGTGTCGGTAGCAGCGTCGGCTTTTGCCTGTTCCTCCATTGCGGCCCCCCAGTCGGCCATCGGATCGGTTGCTGAATCCGTCGCGGCCTGTTCGGCCATTGCGGCGCCCCAGTCATCTTCAATGGTTGTCTGTGTGTTGGTTTCGTCAGCCATGTTCATCTCCCTGCGCTGTATCCGTCATGCTGTGCATCAGTTTTTCGACTCGTAACGCGTACTGGCCGTTGAATTTGCCGTAAGTACATTCCATGATGGGTACGCCATCGACTTTTGCTTCCACGGTTTCCGGGATTGCTATCGACAGAATGTCACCTGCTTTCATGTTCAGAATGTCGCCGACGGTCGATTTTATTGTTCCCAGGTCGGCGATGATTTCCACTTCGGCCGTCTGAATTTGCTGGGTCATCAGGCGGATCCAGCGTTTGTCCACCTCCAGCGTTTCGCCTTGCAAGCTGCTGGTGAGAATGTCGCGCACAGGTTCAATCATCGAGTAGGGCGTACAGAAATGCATTTCGCCGCTGACCTGGCCAAGCTCAATCGTGAATGTGGTTGCGACCACGACCTCGTTCGGTGTGGCAATGTTGGCAAACTGGGTATTCATTTCCGAGCGGATGTACTCGAACTCCAGCGGGTAAACAGGCTCCCACGATTTGGCGTAATTTTCAAAAATGATTTCCAGCACGCGCTGGATGATGCGCTGTTCGGTTTGCGTGAAATCGCGGCCTTCGACGCGGGTGTGGAACCGGCCGTCGCCGCCGAAAAGATTGTCCACGATCAGGAACACCAGATTCGGATCGAGCACCATCAGCGCGGTACCGCGCAATGGCTTCATGTGAACCAGATTGAGGTTGGTCGGTACGACCAGATTGCGGATGAATTCGCTGTATTTGGAAACGCGCACGGGGCCGACGGATACTTCCGACGTGCGTCGCAGGAAATTGAACAGGCCGATACGCAACAGGCGCGCAAAACGCTCATTGATGATTTCCAGCGTCGGCATCCGGCCGCGAACGATGCGTTCCTGGGTCGCCAGATTGTAGGGGCGAACGCCCGAGCTGTCCCCTTGCGACAGGTCTTCATCCTGTTCGCCAGTGACCCCTCGGAGGAGGGCGTCAACTTCTTCCTGAGAGAGAAAAGTTTCAGCCATGTTGTCGTTTACTGAATGATGAATGAAACGAACAATACACTGTTGACCGTTTGCGGTCGTCCACCCTGCTGGAACGGCTGGTTCACTGCGGCGACAATTTCTTCCGCCAGCTTTTTCTTGCCTTCAACGGTGGTGATTTCCGATGGTTTCTTGCTCGAAAGCAGCAGCAGAATACGGTTGCGAACCTGCGGCGTATACAATTTGAATAAATCCACTTCTTCCTTGAAGTTGGTCTGCAACGTAATCGACGTTTGCAGATAATGTTCGCCATTTTCCGGCTGCAGATTGACCGTAAACGGTTCCAGTGACACGAAAATCGGGGTGGCCGAAGGTTTGGGGAGTTTTTCCGCTTCGGCGGAATTATTCGCGCCGCGCATCTTGAAGAAATACCATGCTCCGCCACCGCCAGCACCCAGCAGCACGACCGCAAGCAACACGATGATCAACAGTTTCATCATGGATTTTTTCGGCGGAGCATCACCGTTGCTTGCTTCACCTTTTGATTTTGAAACTGGTTTTTGCGTTGCCATCTGGTTTCCTCTGGTCAGGCGTCGTCAGGTTGTGTCCATTATCGACAATATTCGTGCGGCAGAATGCATTGAAAAGAGGGAACAATGCCGCGCATATCTGCCGGATGCCTCACCAGTCGTGCTTTGGCGAGCAACATGATCTTACCCCATTCGATTTTTGGAAAACAGTAGTCGGAGCGAAAACCGTGGCCGGCTTCATGCATAAAAACGTCAGGCAAAGGTATCCACCAGCCCCTGGCGGGCAGAGCGGGTCGTGATAACTCTGTCTGTTTGCGACACGGGGATACCGTCATTGCTGCTGCTGCGAGCCGAACTCGCTTGCATTTGCTGTTGTCCTTCGTAGGATTGCTGTTGTTGCTGGGTTCCGGCGCTCACATTGGCCTGGCCCAGCTGTATGCCGGCATCCCCCAGCATCTCGCGCAATCTGGGGAGTGCTGCCTCTAGCGCCTGGCGAACTTCCGGTTGAGCGGCGACGAAACTGGCGCTGGCCTGGTTGTTGGAAACGCTCAGCACCACTTGCAGCGGGCCGAGATCCGGCGGGTTCAACGTCATTGATGCGCTTTGCACATCACTGTTGACCATCCAGACCACTTTTTGTCCTAGCGCCTGGTTCCAGTCGGATGTGCCAACGCGAGGCGTCAATTTCTCGCTGATGTTCGCGGCGGTTTGCGCAAGAACCGTAGCGGTTTGATGCATTGGTGCCAGCGTGATTGCACTTGGTGTTTGCGACTCGGTGCCGCCGGTCGTGAGCGCATTGCTTTCCAGATTGGCGGTAGCGGCTTGCGATGCAGTTGGCAGTGTCTGGTTCGCTGTCGCCGGAACGGTTTCCGTCGTGGTGGTGACAGACTGATTCCGTGCCTGTGCGGTGTTGGCGGTTTCTGTCGTAGCGGCTGATGCAAGAGCCTGTTTTGTGCCCCGTGCTTCTGACGAGACGGTTTGTGCGGAGGCTGATTTGGCGCTGGCCGAAGCTGCCAGAACGGATGCCGATTGGGCACCGCTATTTTCTGATGCGACAGCTGTTGCCTGCCCCGGAATCTGCTTAGCGTCACCGGTTTCCATTGTGTTGACTTGAGCGAGCAGCGGATCGCCATTTTCGGCGCCGGATTTTGCTTCGGTCGCTGTTTGTGCCAGGTCTGCTGCGGTAGCGGATGCGGCTGGCAAACCGGATATGCCCGCAGCCGATGCTTCGGTGCCAGAAGCAGCTTGGGATGTAGCGCCATTCGCGTTTGCCCCCAGTTCTGCCACCAGTACTAGCAAATGAGAAGCCTCGGCGCTGGTATCAGTTTGTTTCGCCTCATCCGTTTTATCTTCAGACGAATCGGAAGACGCTTTAGTGGCCGATTCCGTTTGCTGTTGCGAAGCCGACGATTTTTCGGTTGTCTGGGACGTGGTGGTATTGGCGGCCGTACTGCGGTCGCTCATTTCCTTTGATAGCACCTGATTGAATGACTCATCGGGCGTGGCAGAATTCGTTGTGGAAGCAGGAGATTTCGCTGTAGTGCCGGTCAGGGCAACAATGGGATTCTTGATGGTGGCGGTATTCATGAGCGCTCCTGCGGAATGTCATTTGTGTTTCTGATGGGATTTTCTGTTGGCAAATTCATCCATCTGTTTCTGCTCTCGTCTTGCTTCCTTGCGTTGTGCTTCCTTGCGTTCACGGGTGGCAAGCGTATCGTAGGACACCCTTTTCTTTTCCGCAGCCTGCCATATTGTCCGGTGTTCCTCGATGCGCTTTTTTGATTCGTTTACTACATGCTGCTGCCCGTCAATGGCTTGATCCAGCTTGTCCATGAATAGCTGAAAATTGCGGTAGCCTGCAATCGTCAATCCCTCAGCCTGGCTAGTCTGAAATCGGGCTGAATAGTCTTCCCGGTATTGCAGCAGCAACGCGAGCTTTTTTTCGGACTCATCAGCCATGCGTATCGCTTTTCCCAGTTCCTGGGCGGCATGATCGCAATCCTTTGTTGCCAATTCGATAAGCGTGGCGAGCGCAGACGATATGCTCATTGAAAATTATAGGTGGGCAGAACGTAATTCAATCACTCGAATAGCGAGGCAAGTTGCGCCAAGCTCTCGGTTACATTAGCACGTTCATTGATTCCTTGCTGGAGGAAGGTTTCGATTCGTTCGTGGCGGGCAATCGCTTCATCCAGCACCGGGTCGCTGCCGGCGCTGTATGCGCCGACGGCAATCAGATCGCGGCTGCGCTGATAGCGCGAGTTGAGCTGTTTTAATTTGCGCATCAGCTTTTGGTGTTCCTGTGAAGTGATGTTTTGCATCACGCGGCTGATTGATTGCTCAATGTCGATGGCGGGATAATGGCCGCTGTCTGCCAGCGTGCGGTTCAGCACGATATGGCCGTCTAGAATGGCGCGGGCGGAATCGGCAATCGGGTCTTGCTGGTCGTCGCCTTCGGTCAATACGGTGTAGAAAGCGGTGATCGAGCCGCCGCCAACCTTGCCATTGCCGGCACGCTCGACCAGCGCCGGCAATTTGGCGAAAACTGATGGCGGATATCCTTTGGTGGCCGGGGGCTCGCCAACCGCTAGCGCGATTTCGCGTTGCGCCATTGCGTAGCGGGTAAGGGAATCCATGATCAGCAGCACATTCTTTCCCTGATTGCGGAAATGTTCGGCAATCGTGGTGGCATAAGCCGCGCCCTGCAAACGGATCAGCGGCGGGGCGTCGGCAGGGGCGGCAACGACGACCGAACGCGCCAGACCTTCCGGGCCGAGGTTTTCCTCGATGAATTCTTTCACCTCGCGACCGCGCTCACCTATCAGCCCGACCACGATCACGTCGGCGTCTGTGTATCGCGCCATCATACCCAGCAGTACGCTTTTGCCCACGCCTGAGCCGGCAAACAATCCCATCCGCTGGCCGCGGCCGACGGTCAGCATGCTGTTGATTGCGCGCACGCCGACATCGAGAATGTCGTGGATCGGGGCGCGAGTCAGCGGATTGATGGCGCGTGCATTCAGCGGCGCAACCTGGTGCGCCTGCAGCGGGCCCAGATTGTCGAGCGGGCGGCCGAGGCCGTCGAGCACGCGTCCGAGCAGTTCTTCGCCGACCGGCATATGCTTGCTGCGATCGTCTGGGCGTCGGCGCGGATGAGTGAGCGACCCGGCTCGCGGCAGGCTTTGTACCACTTCGGCAGGAAAAACACGTGTTCCGGGAACCACGCCTTCGACATCGCTTTGTGGCATCAGAAACAGTTTGTCATTTTCAAACCCGACGACTTCAGCTTCGATGTGAGAACCGTTGGGCAATTGCACGTTGGCGCCACTGCCGATCGCCAGTCGCAGACCGACAGCCTCCATCACCAGACCGGTGACGCGGGTGACACGGCCTGATACCTGCATCGGTTCCGCGATCTCGAGCATCGAACGGCAATCGCGCAGATACGATCGCCAGCGCTTGCTGTTGCTGGAGAGGGCCACGCTGTTCATTGCGCCAGCCAGTCGTTGTTCGCGCCGAGCGCGGAATTGATGCGCTGCCAGCGGACCGATGACGTGGCATCGATCTGGTTGCTGGCGGTATCGACACGGCAACCGCCGCGTTCGATATGCGCGTCTTCGGAAATGCGCCAGCCGGCTTTCGACAGTTCCTCGCCCAGGTACTGCCTGATGATAGATGCGTCTTCGGGATTGAGCAGCAGGAGCGCCGGCTGCTGCACGACAGGAAGATAGCGCACCGCTTCAGTGATGACAGGCAAGACGATTTCCGGCCTCACTTCCAGCGCAGATTTCAGCATGGCCTTTGCAATATCCAACGCCAGATCGAGCAAGTCCTTGGCAACTAGCTCGTTAGCGTGAGCGATTTCGTCGCGAAACCCGACTGCCAGATCTTGCAGGGTTTGGGCTTCTTTCGCTGCCAGTTCACGGCCTTCCTTGATGCCCTCGGCAAAGCCTTCCGCATGACCTTTTTCGAGCCCTTCGGCAAAACCGCTCGCCCGGCCTTCTTCCTGCCCAGAGGAAAAGCCTTCGTTGTGTGCCTGTTCGAGCACCGAGGCAAGCTGCTCCTTCACTCTGGCCGATGCTTCGGCTTTTTCCGATTCTTGCTGTTGCTGCAGCGATGGCAGCGGAGGGGGCGGGGGGGCGTCGAACGACGCCATTTCCCACCGTTGATACGCAGTCTGTTTCTCCTTAGGCAGGGCGCTAGACATACGTGTCTTCTCCCTTGCCGCCGATCACGATCTGACCCTCGTCGGCCAGACGGCGGACGACCTGCAGGATTTCCTTTTGCTGCGATTCGACTTCCGACAGGCGGACAGGGCCTTTCGATTCCAGATCGTCGCGCATCATCTCGGCTGCGCGCTGCGACATGTTCTTGAAAATCTTGTCGCGCAGTTCCTGGCTTGCGCCCTTGAGTGCGACGATGAGGGTTTCGGATTGGACTTCGCGCAGCATCGTCTGGATGCCGCGATCCTCGATGTCGAGGATATTCTCGAACACGAACATCTCGTCCATGATTTTCTGCGCCATGTCGGAATCGTGACGTTTCAGATTATCCATGACCGAAGACTCGTTTTCGCCGCCCATGAAGTTGAGGATTTCGGCTGCGGTGCGCACGCCGCCCATCGGTTTTTTCTTCACGTTCTCGTTGCCGGTCAAGAGCTTGGTCAGCACTTCATTCAGTTCGCGTAGCGCGGCCGGCTGAACGCCATCGAGCGTGGCAATGCGCAGCACCACGTCGTTGCGCAGCCGTTCAGTGAAGTGGTTCAGCACTTCGCATGCATGATAACGTTCGAGGTGGACCAGAATGGTGGCAATGATTTGCGGATGTTCGTTTCGGATCAAGTCAGCTACCGATTGCGAATCCATCCATTTCAGGCTTTCGATGCCGCTGGAATCGCGTGTGCCGAGGATGCGGTTGATCAGCGACGTTGCCTTGTCATCCCCCAGCGCCTTGGTCAGCACGTCGCGGATATACTCGTCTGAATCAAGGCCGAATGACGTATTCTGCTCCGTTTCCGCCGTGAATTTTTCCAGCACGGCTTCCAGCTCCTCGCTTTGTATCGATTTCATCGACGACATGGCTGCACCCAGTTTCTGCACCTCGCGCGGGCCGAGAAACTTCATCACCTCGGCGGCTTCGTCGGCGCCCAGTGCCAGCATCAGAATTGCCGCTCTTTGTATGCCGGCATCGCTCATTCTTCCACCCAGTTCTTGATAATGTTAGCCACGACTTTCGGATCCTGTTTTGCCAGCTGTTTGGCCGCGCCGAGATTGTCTTCATACTTGCGCGCTCCCTGGCGTTGGCCTTTTTCACTCAGGCTGACAATCGCATCTTCTTCGCCTTCCTCGCCTTCTTCGCCTCCTTCACCTTCGGTTTTTTCTGCGACAGGCGGAACAGTTTCGGCCTTCGGCGGTTGCGGCAGCAATTTCCTCATCATCGGCCTGAGGAAGGCGAAAAAGAGGTAGAGCAGAATGGCACCGACCAGGATGTATTTGCCGGCTTCCTGCGCCAGTGCCAGCATTTCCGGCCGTTTCCACAATGGCGTCTCCGGGGCGGCATCCTTGGAGGCGAACGGGCTGTTGACCACGTTAAGCGAATCGCCGCGGTCCTTGTTGTAGCCCATCGCTTCCTTGACCAGATCGGTGACCTGCACCTTTTCCGCCTCGGTCAGCGGAGCCAGCACGACTTTGCCTTCGCTGTCGGTCTGTTTCTTGTAGTTGACCACGACCGCTACCGTCAGGCGCTTGAGGCCGCCCATCGGCTGCTGGGTGTAGCGGATGGTTTTGTCGACTTCGTAATTGACGGTGGCATCCTTTTGCGACTTGATCGGTTGCGGTGGTGTGGTCGCGGTGCCCGGCCGCGCGCCGGGCGCGGTGGCGGCAGCGCCGCGTGCTGCCTGCTGTTGCTGGGTAATCGGTGCGGTGGCTGGCACCGGCGGCTGGTTGGTCAATGCGCCTGGAACACCGGTGGCGGCGTTGCTCACCACGGTTTGCGATTCCGAGCTTTGCTGGCTGCGGATGGCAGGGTCGTTTTTCGGCGGCTGATTCGGTTTGTAGGTTTCAGCGGCCTGTTCGCTGGTCGAGAAATCCACTTCGGCCGTCGCTTCCGCGCGCACATTGTTTTCGCCGACAATTGGCGTCAGGATCGATTCGACCCGCTTGATGATATTGCGCTGCAATTCCTGCACATACTGGATTTGCGACGGATCCAGCGTTTTGTTGTCCTTTGGCTTGTCCGGACCGGAGAGCAGGTTGCCGGCCTGATCGACCACCGTCACATTCGACGCAACCAGGCTGGGTACGCTGCTGGCGACCAGATGGACAATGGCGTTGACCTGATTCTGATCCAGCGAGCGGCCTGGATGCAGGTTCAGCAGTACCGAAGCGGTCGGTTTTTGCTGTTCGCGCACGAATACCGATGCCTTGTGCAGCGCCAGATGAACGCGTGCGGTCTGCACTGCGCCGATGGACTGGATCGAGCGCGCCATTTCGCCTTCGAGTGCGCGCTGAAAATTCACCTGTTCCAGAAACTGCGAAATGCCCAGCTTCTGGTTTTCCATCAATTCGAAGCCGATGCCGCCGCCCTTGGGCAAGCCTTGCGAAGCCAGCCGCAGGCGGACATCATGCACTTGCTTGTCCGGCACCAGAATGGCATTGCCGGTATCGGCGATCTTGTACGGCACATTCATCTGCTGCAAGGCGGTGACGATGGCGCCGCCATCCTTGTCGGAATAGTTCGAGAACAGCACCTTGTATTCCGTCTTCTGGCTCCACAGCCAGATGGCGGCCATGATGCCGATCACTGCCGCGATGCCAAGAATCAGGAAATAGGTGCGCATTCCTCCCGAGCGGGCATATGCAATAAACCGCTGGATTGCGTTTTGTTCACCTGTTTCCGCTTCAGGCATGAAAACCGGTGCGGTTGCCTGTTCGCCTGCTGTCGCCATGTTTCTTCTCCGCGCGCTTCTGTTCGATTGCGATGATTATGTGCCCTGTCGGGTTTTCGCCGTGATAGCTATTTTCTTCGCTGGAGTAAATTTCAATCGAACGAACAGAGCGATGTTTTGCCGCCTCCTCGAGGGGCTGCCGTCTGGCGTACATGATAACTTCTTGCCGTGGGAATTGCCGCTGCCGATTTTGAAAAAAGTCAGAAGTGTGCACGAAAGCAGACGAATAACAGGGAGTTGCGATGAGTGCGATCGATGCCAGCAGGATAGACGCGATGGTGGCGCAGTTGCGGGCCGCAGCCGCCACTGCGCAGGGAAGGATTACCCCGTTGCAGGGGGAAAAGACCACCACGGCCAAGACGGATTTCGCCAGCGTGCTGAAAACCTCGCTGGATCAGGTCAACAATGCACAGGTCAAGGCGGAACAAATGGGGCAGCAGTTCGTTGCCGGCGACGACAGCGTGAATCTGTCAGACGTGATGATTTCGATCCAGAAGGCCAACATTTCGTTCCAGGCGACCGTGCAGGCGCGCAACAAGCTGGTGACCGCCTATCATGACATCATGAACATGAACATTTGAGATGGCGCAAAAAGATGGCTGCGTCACAGCGGGCTGTTGTGGGCTGCCGGTCTGGCTGCTAGGAACCGGTCACCATCGTCGCCTCCTCCCCCACCCGCGCAGGCTGGGTCCCCGCGGCGGTTATCGTGAGATGCAGGCGTCAAAATGAGCAACACACCACGGCACACGATTTCAGCTTGCGCTCGAATGACAGTGCAGCCATCACCAATGCGCGCATGCGCCCTCCGTTTTTTCAACAGTTAGATGCGATATAACCGAATATCGTGGGGGTATATCGCAGAACCACTGTGCCGGGCCTCGTATTTTCTGGCTGTTTTTAAATACTGCCCAGAGTATATTTTTCGGCCTAACTGACCGAAACGTCTATTCTGGTCAGTTATTTCGGACTTACAGCCAACCGCGAGGCGCCGGCAAGCGGCTGCAAGCGCAAGCTGCCATCCAATGAACAGAGCAACGACAGCGGGGCGAGTGATGCGGCGTGCTTATGAAATGGTGCGCGCGTTCTGTTCGCGTTCGATTTTCGTGATGTAGCGCTGGACTTCGACCATCGTCCGGTTCGACATCTGCACGAACTGGCAGCCAATGCGGCGGACTTTTTTGCCATTCGCCAGCGAAATTTCCTGCGAATTTCGCACTTGCAAATCAGCGACGATCACGCTCTTGTCGGACAGCGTGATGCGGCAATTGGTATACAGGCAGCCGAAGCTGTTATCGAGCAGCATCTGTTCGTCGAGCAGGCCGATGCCGCCGGCGCTGATGTCGTGCAGATAAGCGGAGAATTTCTGCTTGCCGCCTTCCTCGGTTTCAAGAAACAGTTCGACCGAGCTGCGCGGCGTGCGGATGCGATAGTTTTCACGCCGTTGCAGGCGGATCAGGCTGGACGGAAGGGAAAAATAAAACGCGGGCTTGCCATCATGCATGCAACCGTCGAGGCTGGTGGTGAAAAATACGATGCGGATTCGGTCGAGACTGGTATCGAACGAAACATTGTCGCTATCGACGATGCGCTGGTTTTGCGCACGCTCCGGGCCGCAATCAATATATACCCGATCCGAGTCGCCATCGATTTCCAGAATGGTGGTTACGATGGCTTCCGAACCATTGTTGAAAATCATTCTGACGAGCTGCTTCGATTCCCTGATGCCTTGCAGCAGCATGATGATTTCCCGGCGCGAATGCACCTGATAGGGGCCAAGATCCTCAATGCCGATGGAACGGAGATAGTTCATGTTTGTCAAATGAAACGATAGCAAGCCTAGCGAACAACATTCGGAGGCGTGATGGGTTTCTTGGTGCCATGCTGTTCCGATTCGATATGATATAGCCATGCCAGCAGTTCCGCTACTGCGCGATACAGAGCAGGCGGGATATTTTTATCGAGTTCGACCTGCATCAGCAGCGCCACCAGCTCACGCGACTCATGCACATGGATGCCATGCTCACGGGCGCGCCGGATAATTTCATCGGCGATTAAACCGCGCCCCTTCGCCACCACCTTGGGCGCCAGATCTCCGGCGTGGTAAGCCAGCGCAACGGCATTGATCGGTGGTTTAGGCTGTTCCATCTTGCTTCACCGTCAGCAAATCGAGCGGGGAACCGGCGGCGTCCAGTGCGCTGGCCAGATCGCCGGCATACGGGCGGATGGCCGCCGCCGCTTCTTCGGTTGCGGTACGCAACTGCACTTGAACATGGCCGCCGGCAAGCACGAGCGAAGCAGTGATGGTGCCAAGCGCAGGCAGTTCGAAACGCATTTGGCTGCGCCATGAAGGCGCAGCTTCCGCGGCTTCCTGCCGCTGCGGCGTTTCATCGCTGACTTCCCACTCAAAATGCTGGCCGGGCCAAAGCTCACCCTGCCAGACGACATGGCGGTTTTCCAGCGTGTTCAACTGCATTCTGATCAGATGCGCGGCATCGCTGTTCAGCATGGCTGCTTGCGCTGACGCATCTGGATTCTGGGCCGAACCGGTTGATGCCTGAAGGCCGGCAAGGGATGCTTTCTCTGCCGACAATTGTGCCTGAGGTTCCTTGGCCAGCGCCTCTGCCGCACGCTTGCCATTCGCCCATTCCTCAACGTGCGACTCATAAAACAAACCGCTGAATTCGAGCGTCTTGTGCATTGCTTCTGCCAGTTTGGTCGGAGCAACATCTGGAGAAGAAACAATAGCCATCTTGCCCGTGATGCCGGCCGGCATGTTGCCCTGCTCGCTGGCGTGCAGCAAAGAATCAATCAGCCGGCCGGTCGAACTTAAAGTCGTTATCGTGCTGGTGAAAGCCGGATCTGTCGGCTGATTGGCTGTGGCTGCTACGGTTGTCGCCGTTTTGGCAATCTGGCTTGTTCTGGCGCCAGCAATGGCGGCATCATCGACTATCGATCGGCCTGCCTTGTTGCCGCCGGCATTGCCAAGCCCCAAGTCGCCGCCGTCTGCTTGTTCCGCTTCATCCGGTTTTGCTCCCGGCGGCAGGTTATCGATTAGCAAGCCGGCAGCGGCTGTTTGCTGCCCCGGGAGCGGGGTTGCATTGACAGTTGTTTCACCGAGCAGAAAGGTGGGGCGGGGGGCGGCGGCAACGAGCGTGAGCGAAACCGTGTCGCCGGCCTGAGTGCCCTCCGGCAATGCCATGCGGGCAGTGGTGTTGGCTAGGCGGACGAGATAGGAACCGTCGTTCTGGCGCAACATCACTTCCGCCTGAAACTGCTTCCCGATGGAAACCTGCATCAGGCGGTTGAACGCATCCAGACTCGGGCTGGAAACGGGCGCGGTCGAGGTCAGCAACTCGGCCTGAATGACAGGCCGGATGCCGGTAGCATCGGACCGCAGCATCATCGCGGTCAGCCAGTCGAGTTATTCGCGCCGTAAGCCTGGCGAAGCTGGCGTTCGTTTTGAGAAGTGCCAATGAGCGCGGACAATTGCGCCAGGCGCGGCTCGGTGATCGCGCGGATTTCCCGATCATCATCCAGAATTTTCTTGATGATGCTGATTTTTTTCTCGCGCGCAACCGGCGTCAGCGATGTGTTGGAATCACCGCCACCCTTGATCGTATCGACATGAGTAGCGCAGCGCGATTCCAGCGCCACCAGCGAATCCCAGTCGCCGACACGGGCCGCCGCCAGCATTTGTTCGGTGATTTCCGCCACCTGTTCATACAGGTCAATGATTTTCGCATTGGTCATGATCATTCAAGCCCTCGCCAAACTGGACGCAGCGCGCGGTGACAGCATATCGTAAACAGGAACCTTCTCTGCCATTGGCGCAGCCTGCGGCTGTGCACCGTTTTCTGCAATCGAATCCCATGCACTTTTCAGATCAAGCAGGAGCTTTTGTACTTCTTCCAGCAGTTCAATGCTGTTTTTGACGTTTGCTTCCAGCAATCGGTCGCTCATGTACTGATACAGCGCATCCAGATTTTCCGCGATTTGTCCGCCAGCTTTCTTGTCGAGGCTGGCACGCAGGCCGCTGTCGATGATCAGGATAGCCTTCGATATGGCTTTGCCCTTTTCCGGGATGTTGCCTGCCTTCATGTACAACTGCGCCGATGACAGCGCAGTCAGCGCACCGTCATACAACATCACGATAAGCTTGTGCGGGCTGGCCGCCGCGACGCCTGTTTCAAGCCCGACATTGGTGTAGGCATTGACGCCGTATTTAGCTGTTCCGAACATGACATGTCCTTCCGAATATTAATTGCTGGATTGCTTGTTTAGATTCTGGAGCGCCGTGATCTGTTGCGTCAGATAGCTGCTCGTTGTGCTCATGCTGCTCATCAGTGTGTCAAGTGCCGTGAACTGGGCGCGGTAACGTTTCTCAATAGTGGTCATCCGCGCACTCAACTTCTCCTGATCATCCTCAAGGCGCTTGATAATCGAATTCAGATTTTTCGTCCGTGAGGTAATCGCACCATCATCATCCAGCAGGTCATCAACCAGTTTGTTGAACCGGTCTGCATAACCTTGCGAATATTTAACGGTGCCACGGGAAACCCCCACACTGCCGCCGGACACAGTTATCTTGATGCCTTCTGACGCGTCGCCGGATGCGCCAGTCAGAACCTGGCCGGAACCGGTGGCGCCAACACCGTTGATCGTTCCCTTCACATTTTCACCGGCGACAGCAGTCGCCTCCGATAAGCCGAGGGTAGTCAGCGCGGAACCGCCACCGAAACTGACGGTCGAGGATGAGCCGTAGAGATCCGACGTGAGCGTCAGCTTGCCGGCAGAGGCGGTAACTTTTACGGTTGCGCTGGCAGACGAAAAAGCCGAGGCGCCATTGATTTCCGACTGTATTTCGGCTGCCAGATCATCAAGGCTTGCGTATGTTTTGCTGGCCAGCGTAATTTCAGCCGAAGTGCCATTCAGTTGCACCGTCATCGTATTGTTGCTGCTGCCGATGGTCACCGGGGCGGTAATGCTGGCGCCAGTGATGTTGCCATGCGTTGCCAGGCTGGTAACAAAAACCTCATAATTGCCAGCTTTGGTTTTGCTGGTCGAGTCGGTGAATGAGATCTGTGCATCAGTGGTTTTGCCGGCGACCGCGAACAGGCCGGCAAAATCGTTGAAATTCGTGCTCAGTGCTTTCTGCAATTTGGTGCTGTCAACTGAAAGCGTACCATCCTTCTGCGTGGTGACACCGACCTGCGACAAGAGAGTGAGCGCGCTTGCGCCGCCCTCAATTGGTGTATTTAACACAGCACGAAGCTGTGTCTGAATCGAGCGCACACTGGATTCGCCGTTCAGGATGGCCGCCGTTTTGGTATCTGCATCGTACGCCATCGCCTGCTTCAGCGTATTGCTGATGGTGTTGTAGGCGGAAACAAAATTGTTGACTGCGCTGGTTACTGAAGTGGTGTCGCGCGAAACGCTAATGCTGGTTGTCGTGCTGTTGGTCTTTAACAGGTTCAGCGTCACGCCGGTGATTGCATCAGTAATGCTATTGCTGCTCTTTTTGATCGCAATGCCGTTGATCTCGAGTTCAGCATCCTGCGCGGCAGATGTCTGGCTCAGGTTTTTTGTTCCAGTTGTGGCCGGGTCGTAAGTCAGCAAATCTGACAGAGCGGAGCCGCTGGTGTCAGAAGCAGAAACCTTGATGACGTTCGAACTGCCGGTATTGTTCGCTGTCAGTGTCAGGCGATAGGGCGTGCCGCTGCCGTCATTGACGATGCTGGCCGTTACACCCAGGCCTGCATCGTTGATGGCGTCGCGGATGCCGGTAAGCGAATTGTTCGAACTGTCAACCGTGATGGTTTTTGATGATGTTGACGTATAGCTGCCATCGGTGGAAGAAACCGAACCGAGGGAAATGGTAATCGTGCCTGTGCCAATTGCTGCACTGGTGCTGGCTTGGCCAGTTGCGACCAACGTTTGCGCCTGCGCCAGTTTGCTGACTTTCAGCGAATACGAACCGGTAGTGGCAGAAGAACTGCTGGAAACAGTGGCTATGGTCGAATCAGCGATGGACGAAGTCGTTCCCCGGAACGCGCTGGCGCTGGAAAGTGTTTTGACGGCCGCCTGGAAAGTGGAGAGCGAATTTTTCAGCGTGCCAAAAGCAGACACCTTCGACTGATAACTGGCTTCTTTAGTTTGTAGTGAAGTGATTGGCTGTCTTTCTGCGGTCATCAGTTTGGTGATGATCGATTCGATATCCAGATTAGAGCCAATTCCCGTTGATGTGATGGATGCCACAGCAATCTCCCAAGACGTGCGTCACGTTTTAGACAATGTAACTGTTTATCGGCCAGTTCAAAGCGGACTTTAGAGGGGGATTTCCGAATCAATTCCTGTGGTGGGAAATTGTGTAGCATGCTTGATAATATTTCGCCTGAAAACACAAAAACCCACCCGCCCCGGTAAAGGGGAGGTGGGTATCGTGCGCAACGTTGCCGTTGCAACGGAGCCGAAACTAGGCTTTTTCCTTGATCAACCGGCCAAGCGCTTGGTCAAGCGACTTGGCAATCGCCAGCGCTTCTTCCGAAGGAATCTGGCGAATGACCTCATCGGTCTGCTGGTCGACAATTTTGACAACCGTTCTCTGGCTGTCCTTGTCAACCGAGAACTGCAGGCCGCGCGAAAGCGCATTCATCGACTGATTGATTGTGTCGACTGCCTGCTTGACCTGATCCAGCGACGGCGATGCAGCTGCCTGCCGGACGGCGTTCGTCGTCTGCACGGCCGCTGCCTGACTAGTTGTGGAGCTGGCAGGGACGGCATTACCGATTTGACCGGTGTCAAGATTTCGTTGCACATTGGCGGCGGCAACGCTGCCGATCGCGCCGAGTTCCATAGTCAGATTCTCCATTTTCAAGCCCCGGCCGGCAGTTGCCAGCCGGGGGTACGGTTACATCATAACTGCTTTAGTAGTTTACTTCAGCAGCGAGAGCACGTTGTTGGGCACCTGGTTTGCCTGTGCCAACATCGCGGTACCAGCCTGCTGCAGAATCTGCGCACGGGTGAGCGAGGCAGTTTCCGAAGCGAAGTCGGCGTCCTGAATGCGGCTACGTGCAGAACTCAGGTTTTCGCTGGTGGTGCTGAGCGAAGAAACGACCGACTCGAAGCGGTTTTGCACTGCACCGAGCTGAGCGCGCGTGCTATTGACATAGTTCAGCGCGGTGTCGATCACGTCGATGGCGGTTTGCGCGCCGCTGGCGGTCGAGATCGAAATGTTGCTCAGCAGGTTTTGCGTCAAGGTTTGTGCACCAGCAGCAAAGCCGATCGTGGCTTCGGTACCACCGCCCAGGGTGATGGTGCCGGTCAGGCTGGTGGACAGCGTGATCTTGCCGTTGTCGCCAGCCGCGGTCGTGCCTGCGGTCAGGCCGGTTGCAGCGAGAGTTGCCGTTGCACCCAAGCTGACCGAAATGGCTGCGCCGGAGGTGTTGCTCAGGATAACCGAGTCAGCAACGCCACCATTCGTGCCAGTACCGAGCGTAGCGGTGACACCAGTGCTGGCCGTCTTCGCATTGATGGCGGCTACGATGTTGGTGCCTTGTGCCGTTGCCGTACCACCGGCAGCAACTGCGCCGATTTGCACACCGTTAATGACGATATCGCCGGCTGCAACGGCTGTTTGCGCGGTGTTTGCTGCACCGACGCGGAAGTTGCCGGATTGCGAAGCGGAGACACCAGTCAGCGCGGCCTGAGCGTTGATGGCATCGACCTTGGCCTTGCTCGTGGTGCCGGTGGTGCCGACGCCGATGCCGTTGATGGTCAGGCCGGTGCTGGCAGCGCTGGTGGGCGCGAACACGGTGGCGGCAACGGTCGAGCTGCCGACGACGTTCGAACGGGCATCAGAGATTTGCACGCCGATGGTTTGGTTTGCATTGGCGCCGATCTGGAAGTTGGCGTTGGCAAACGAACCGTCGAGCACGTTCTGACCGTTGAACTGGGTTTGGGTTGCGATGCGGTCGTATTCCTGGATCAGCTGCGTAACCTCGTTTTGCAGTGCAACACGGTCGCTCGAGCTGTTGGAGGCGTTGGCGGACTGAACCGACAGCGTACGCATACGCTGCAGCAGATCGCCAGCTTGGCCGAGCGCGCCTTCAGCGGTTTGCGCCAGCGAGATACCGTCGTTGGCGTTGCGGGTTGCCTGGTTCAGGCCGTTGATCTGGCTGGTCATCCGGTTGGCGATGGCCAGACCTGCCGCGTCGTCCTTTGCGCTGTTGATGCGCAAACCGGAAGACAGGCGCTGCAGGGCCTGATTCAGCGAAGCCTGGGAAGTGTTCAGGTTACGCTGGGCGTTCAACGAAGCAACGTTGGAATTAATGACTTGTGGCATGGAAATTCTCCTTGAATTCTACGTTCCGATTGATTCAGGCTACTGGAGCCTTCGGCATTGGTGTGTTTGCTGACACAAACCGACCGCTGCTGACACATTTATCGGACGTGCTGCAGGAAAGTTTAATGGGCGCCTGTTAGCAAAACCTTGTTTCTTGTTCGCTTGTTAACTTGCCTGCATTTATCTAATCGGCATCCGCTGGCAAAACTTTAGGTTTATTTCCGGTTTTGTTGTTGCCTAGTGGTTTGCGTTTAAGCTCTTTTAAATCAAATGCTTATAAATGTTTTTCGGTTTTGTGAAAATTTTTTTACTTTTTTGATTTTCTGCCCGCAATTGGCACCTTGCCGCTGGTTTCATGTGCGTGCAGTCAGTTGATGCGTCAAGAGTTGTGGCGCAGATTTGTGCTACGTAGATGTTCTTGCTTGAAGGTGGTTACAAAAATGTCAGTTGGCAGCGAGAGGCAGCCTGATGCCAATTTGCAGTCCGCCGTCTTTGCGATTGCTTAATTGCAACTGCCCGCCATGCCGCAGGATGACGCGGTTGACGATTGCCAGCCCTAGCCCGGCGCCGTTGGCTTGGCTGCGGGCGGTGTCGAGGCGGGTGAACGGGCGCAGCAGCTGTTCGATTTTTTCTGTCGGCACGCCTGGACCACTGTCGGTGAGGTCAATCTGAACTTCGTCGCCAGCTAAACGGCAGCCGAGGCCGATTTCGGTCAGGCCAGTGTCCGCATTCTTGCCGTAGCGGTGAGCGTTTTCCAGCAGGTTGTCGATCACGCGCCGCAGGTCGGTGGCATTGCCATTGACGAAGATGCCGTTGCCGATGTTTGATGCAATGCGCACGTCCGGCCAGCGTTCCACCTTGTGTGCCGCTTCCGTCAGCAACGCGGACAGATCGACCGCGATGAAGCTGGTCGGGTCGGTCGGTTTGGCGTAGTCGAGGAACTGGCCGATGATGGCGTCCATCTGGGCGATGTCGGCCTGCATGCCTTGCCGTTCGGTTTCGGACAGGCTTGCCAGTTCGATTTCCAGCTGCATCCGCGCCAGCGGTGTGCGCAAGTCGTGCGAGATGCCGGCGAGGATGATGGCGCGGTCGGTTTCGACCTGGTTCAGGTCCTGCACCATCTGGTTGAAGCTGCGATTGGCTTCGATGACTTCGGTCGAGCCGGCTTCGGGCAGCGGTTCCGGTTGCTGGCCGCGGGCGAGGGTGCGGGCGGCGAATGCCAGTTGCGCCAGCGGCTGGCTAATCAGGCGCGACATCACGGCAGCGCCTGCCAATGACAGCGCCAGCACGACCGCGGCCCAGCCGAGCCATTGCAGGCTGGACGCAAGCCGCATCCGATCCTGATCCAGCACCAGCCAGTATTCGTCGTCTTCGGCAATCTTGAAGCTGACCCAGAAGCCGGGATTGTCGTTGACCTTGGCTGCGAATTTGGTGTCTTCGCCCAGCTTGGCGCGTACGCTGGCTTGTAGCGTGGTCGTGGCGTTATCTTCAGACGGCGGTTCTATGCGGTCGGTGCTTTCCAGTGGGTAGATGCGGATGCCTTCTTCGCTCGCCAGGTCGAACAGCAGTTCACGCCGCAGTTCGGGGTCGGAGTGGGTCAGCGCGGCGCGGGTGATGGTGACGGTGGAGATGACTTGCGACGCCAGTTGCTGCGCGCGCGGTTTGCGTTCCTGCAGGCGGAAACTGGTGACCCACGCGGCCATGCTGATGACGATCAGAAAGCCGAGCATGAAGAAAGTGCGCCAGAACAGCGCGCTTTTCAGCCAGGGCAGCCGGTATGAAGTCGTGGACATCCGTTCTGCGGCCGGGCGTTACTGTTTCTGGCCTTCGGGGATAAAGACATAGCCCAGCCCCCAGACCGTCTGGATATACAGCGGGTTGGCCGGGTCGGGTTCGATCAGCTTGCGCAGGCGCGAGATTTGCACGTCCAGGCTGCGGTCGTACACCTCGTATTCGCGTCCGCGCGCCAGGCTCATCAGCTTTTCGCGCGACAGCGGCTGGCGCGCATGGCGGGCAAAGACTTTCAGCACCGAAAATTCGCCAGTGGTCAGCGATACCGGCTCGCCGTTTTTCTTCAGCGTGCGCGTGCCGAGATCGAGCGTGAATTCGCCAAACGAGAAGGATTGCGGCGTTTCCGACGGTGCGCCGGGCACTTCGTCCGGCCCGATGCGGCGCAGCACGGCGCTGATCCTTGCCACCAGTTCGCGCGGGTTGAATGGTTTCGGCAGGTAATCATCGGCCCCCATTTCCAGTCCGATGATGCGATCCATGTCTTCGCCTTTGGCCGTCAGCATGATGATCGGCGTCTTGTCGCCGCCTCCGCGCAACCGGCGGCAGATGGAAAGACCGTCTTCGCCCGGCAGCATCAGATCCAGCACCAGCAGATCGAAACGTTCGCGCAGCCATAGCCGGTTCATGCTCTGCGCATTTTCGGCCACGATGACCTGAAATCCCTGTTCAGTCAGGTAGCGGCGCAGCAGGTCGCGCAGGCGGACGTCGTCGTCCACCACCAGGATTTTGGCGCCATGGTTCGGGTTTGTGGCTGGGGTATCGTTTGATGTACTCATGCGCTTATGTTAGCTTTGGAAGGTCGACAGATAAATATCTCGTGTGGCAAACATTACAAACGGTTACAAACTTTACCACACGGACATTGGGAAGCCATCGAAAGCGGATTACACTTTCAGCATGGAACTGTTGCAATCATCGTTCATCTGGCCATGAAACGGAATTTCAAGCTCTTACTGGCGTTTGTCCTGTCCGCGCTTTGCGTGGCGACGGCGTTCGCCTATACGGGCGGCCGGCAGTACCGGGAGCAGCAGCCGATGCGCCAGCGTCCGGCACCGGTGGCGCGGGATGTGCAGGGCGCTCGCGGGCAAGCTGTGCGGCCGATGCGCGCGGAGCCGTATCCGGCGCAGATGCAGCCGCAGTCCGGACGGCGGTTCACGCTGCCGCAGGGCGGTGGATACGAACGCAACGGCAAGGTGTATCCGCAACCGTATGCCGGGCCGGGCGCTCAGCCAGCGCCGGTGATGCGGCGGCCGGGCAGGTTGTCGCCGGAACAGCGCAGCACCCTGCGGCGCCAGATCAACGAAGCGAACCGGGTCATGCCGTATCCGCCGCGCTGACGGCGTGACTATCCTCTGAATGGTGGGATTTTGCTGCTGAAACTTTCACGTCAGCGGACGGCGCATGCTTGCGCTCGAAAGTTTGCGCTGTCATTCCAGCGCCGTTGGTGTGTTGCTCATTCTGGCGTCTGCATCTCACGACAGACGCCGCTGGGCCCGAGTCTGTGCTGGCGCGATAGATAGTGATCTGTTTTCCACAGCCGATTCACACCCCTTGTTGCGATATGGCCACAGAATGATGGGGGTATATAGCCCAAGTGCCCTTCTAGGCCAGATATTTGCTGGCTGTTTTTAAATACTGATGGGAGTATATTTTTCGGTCTTACTGACCGAAAAGTCATTTGAAGTCAGTAATTTTGGCCCTGCCGGCGCCTGCTGGCGTGCGCCGAGGTGGGCTTCCGGTGGCGCGCAGGCAGCGGCGCACATGTGCCTGATAGCGCGCGCGCTCACGGTATAATGTCGTGCTCAACAATTATCGCGAGATGCCATGCTGATTTTGCCCGGTTCCAATGCCTTGTCCACCTTTCGCGCCGAACGTCTGTTGTCCGCGCTGCAAACCGTCGATGCTGGCGTAACCAGCGTCAGTGGCCGCTACCTGCATTTCATTGATGCCGGTGCGCTGACCGAAGGCGAAGTGGCGCAACTGGATGCACTGCTGACTTATGGCGATGCGTTTGCCGGCGACGAGCAAGGGATGGAATTCATTGTCATCCCGCGTTTCGGCACCATTTCGCCGTGGGCATCGAAGGCGACCGATATCGCGCGCAACTGCGGCCTGAGCCATGTGCGGCGCATCGAGCGCGGTGTGTCGTACCGTGTGCAACGGAATGGTGCGGCCACGCTGACCAATGGACAATTAGATGAGCAGCAATTCCAGGCGCTGGCGGCGCTGCTGCACGACCGCATGACCGAAGCGGTGCTGCGCTCGCGCGATGACGCCGCAGGCCTGTTCGTCGAGCTGGACGCGAAGCCGCTGGAATCGATCGACGTGCTGGCTGGCGGCCGTGGCGCGCTGGAAAAGGCGAATACCGAGCTTGGTCTGGCATTGTCCGAAGATGAAATCGATTATCTGAACGATGCGTTTGTGAAAGCGAAGCGCAATCCGACCGACGTCGAACTGATGATGTTCGCGCAGGCCAACAGCGAACACTGCCGCCACAAGATTTTCAACGCCGACTGGACCATCGACGGCGAAGACAAGGATCGTTCGCTGTTTGCGATGATCAAGAACACGCACCAGTTGCAGCCGAAAGGCACCGTGGTCGCCTACAGCGACAACTCCTCCATCATCGAAGGCGCCGTCGTTTCGCGCTTCTATCCGCGCGGCGAAGCGCATCACTATGCGGCTTCAGAAGAGTTGACGCACATCCTGATGAAGGTTGAGACGCACAATCATCCGACCGCGATTTCGCCGTTCCCGGGCGCCTCGACTGGCGCCGGCGGCGAGATCCGCGACGAAGGCGCGACCGGACGCGGCGCCAAGCCGAAGGCCGGGCTGACCGGTTTCACCGTCTCGAACCTGATGCTGCCGGGCGCGCAGCAGCCGTGGGAAAACGCGGCCGACGTGACCGCGCACGGCAAGGCGGGCGGCGATGTTTACGGCAAGCCGGACCGGATCGCTTCGCCGTTGCAGATCATGATCGACGGCCCGATTGGCGGCGCGGCATTCAACAATGAATTTGGCCGCCCGAATCTGGCCGGTTATTTCCGCACCTACGAACAGAACGTGGCCGGCACCGTGCGCGGCTACCACAAGCCGATCATGATCGCCGGCGGCATGGGCAACATTTCGGCGCAGCATACGAAAAAGCACGATTTGCCGGCTGGCAGCCTCTTGATCCAGCTCGGCGGCCCCGGCATGCGCATCGGCATGGGCGGCGGCGCGGCCTCGTCGATGGCGACCGGCGCCAACACCGCCGACCTCGATTTCGATTCGGTGCAGCGCGGTAACCCGGAAATGGAGCGGCGCGCGCAGGAAGTCATCAACGCCTGCTGGGCAATGGGCAGCGATAATCCGATCCTGTCGATCCACGACGTCGGCGCGGGCGGCTTGTCGAATGCGTTCCCCGAAATCACCAACGATGCCAAGCGCGGCGCGCTGTTCGATTTGCGCCAGGTGCCGCTGGAAGAAAGCGGGCTGGCGCCGAAAGAAATCTGGAGCAACGAATCGCAGGAGCGTTACGTGCTCGGCATTGCGCCGGCAAGCCTGCCGCTGTTCAAGCAGTTATGCGAACGCGAGCGCTGCCCGTTCGCGGTGGTCGGCACTGCGACCGAAGAACGGCAACTGAAGGTGGTCGATCCGCTGCACGACAATGCGCCAGTCGACATGCCGATGGACGTGCTGCTGGGCAAGCCGCCGAAGATGCACCGCGACGTGGCGCATGTCGGCAACGATTTTCCGCCGCTGGATTTGTCCGGCATCGAGCTGAAAGACGCCGCCGGGCGCGTGCTGCGCCTGCCGACGGTGGGCGACAAGTCCTTCCTGATCACGATTGGCGACCGTTCGGTCGGCGCGATGACGGTGCGCGACCAGATGGTCGGCCCGTGGCAGGTGCCGGTGGCCGATTGTGCCGTGACTGCGATGAGTTTCGAGGGTTATCGTGGCGAAGCAATGGCGATGGGCGAGCGCACGCCGCTGGCGGTGATCGATGCCGCAGCTTCCGGCAGGATTGCAATCGGCGAGGCGATTACGAATATCGCCGCCGCGCCGATCCACGATATTTCAGACATCAAACTGTCCGCCAACTGGATGGCTGCTTGCGGCCAGCCGGGCGAGGATGCGGCGCTGTTCGATACCGTGCGCGCGGTCGGGATGGAGCTGTGCCCGGCGCTCGGCATCAGCATTCCGGTCGGCAAGGATTCGCTGTCGATGCGCACCACCTGGAACGATGCCGGGCAGGATAAAGCGGTCACGTCGCCGGTGTCGCTGATCGTGTCGTCGTTCGCGCCGGTAACCGATATCCGCCGCGTGCTGACGCCGCAATTGCAGGTCGACGCCAATGCGGACGCCGGCGATACCGCGCTGATCCTGATCGACCTCGGACGCGGCAAGAACCGCCTCGGCGCCTCGGCACTGGCGCAAGTGATGCAGCAGCTTGGCAACGAAGTGCCGGACGTCGATAGCGCCGACGAACTGAAAGGCATGTTCGCTGCGGTGCAGCAATTGAACAACGAAGGCAAACTGCTGGCTTACCACGACCGCTCCGACGGCGGCCTGTTCGCAACCTTGTGCGAAATGGCTTTTGCCAGCCGTTGCGGATTGAGCATCGCGCTGGATGCGCTGGTTGCGGCAGACAAGACGGTCGGCACGCCAAACGACAAGGCGCTGCGCGTGCTGTTCGCGGAAGAACTGGGCGCGGTGCTGCAAGTGCGCGCCGCCGAGCGCGAGGCCGTGCTGGCCGTGTTGCGCGCGCACCAGCTCGATGGCGCCAGCTTCGTCATTGGCGCAGTCAACGGCAGCGGCAAGATTGAATTCAGCAGCAATGGCAGCGTCGTCTTTTCACAGCCGCGCGTGGCCTTGCACCGGCTGTGGAGCGAAACCAGCTGGCGCATCGCCCGTCTGCGCGACAATCCGGCCTGCGCCGACAGCGAATATGACCGCATTCTGGACGAAGCCGATCCCGGCATGTCGCCGAAAGTGCCGTTCGAGCCGCAACAAGACATCGCCGCACCGTACATCGCTACCGGTGTGCGGCCGAAAGTGGCGATCCTGCGCGAGCAGGGTGTGAATTCGCATGTCGAAACCGCGTATGTAATGCACAAGGCCGGCTTCGCCGCGATTGATGTGCACATGAGCGATTTGATTGCTGGCCGGGCGAAGCTGGACGACTTCACCGGCCTGATCGCGGTCGGCGGTTTCTCGTATGGCGACGTGCTGGGCGCGGGCGAAGGCTGGGCCAAGACCATTCTGTTCAATGAACGGATGAAGCAGCAGTTCGCCGCCTTTTTCGCCCGCGGCGATAGCTTCGGTCTGGGCATTTGCAACGGCTGCCAGATGATGAGCAATCTGTCGCCGATCATCCCAGGTGCGCAGCATTGGCCGAAATTCACGCGCAACAAGTCCGAGCAGTTCGATGCGCGTTTTGCCATGGTCGAGGTGATGGATTCGCCGTCGATTTTCTTTGCCGGCATGGCCGGGCTGCAAGCGCCGATTGTGGTGTCGCACGGCGAGGGGTTCGCCAATTTCTCGCACAAGGGCGACATCGGTCAGGCGCTGGTGGCGATGCGTTATGTCGATAACCATGGCCAGCCGACCGAGGTTTATCCATTGAATCCGAACGGTTCGCCGCAGGGCATCACGTCGGTGACTACCACCGATGGTCGTTTCACGGTCATGATGCCGCACGCGGAGCGGGTATTCCGCACGGTGCTGAATTCGTGGCATCCGGCGCAATGGGGCGAGGATTCGCCGTGGATGCGGATGTTCCGTAATGCGAGGAAGTGGGTTGGCTAGGACCTCAGAATACCGGCTGCGCGACCGGATGGTTGCTACGCGGCGTTCGGTGCGCCTAGCCCTTCGCCTGCTGGCGACGGTTTTTCAGAGGTCCCCTATTTTGATTGACCAAATGAATGGCTGACGCTATCATCATGGTCTTTTCGCGGCATGGCTTGCCATGCCGCCGAGTGTGGAGACGTGGCCGAGTGGTCGAAGGCACTCCCCTGCTAAGGGAGCATACCCCAAAAGGGTATCGGAAGTTCGAATCTTCTCGTCTCCGCCAGTCGTTTTAAAGAAATCAGCCGCCGTCGGGCGGCTTTTTTCTTTTCTGGCGCGGCATCTCCAGGCACCTGCTACCCACGCACCAACTGTACGGGAAGGTTGACATGAGGAATCTCTGCCGCTTTTTGCTGCCGTTGCTGCTGGCTTTCACCTCAGGCTTGGCGTTGCCGGCAAACTTGCCAGCGGACACTCCGCTGGCGCAGGCGCGCCAACTGGTGCTTGTCAGGGCCGACGGCTGGAACAGCACGGCCGGAACCTTGCAGCGATTCCACAGAAGTGAAAAATCGTCCGCATGGCAGCCTGCCGGCGTGTCGGTCAAGGTCAGCCTGGGGCGCAATGGCCTAGCGTGGGGACGAGGATTGCATGCGTCTTTCACCGGAAAGGGGCCAACAAAGCGTGAGGGGGATGGCCGGGCGCCAGCCGGCGCGTTTGCCATCACGACGCTGTTTGGCTACCTTGCACCGAGTAGCCTGGCTGTGCGGACGGCAGGCATGCCGTATGTGGAAGCCACGCCGGATCTATTGTGCATTGATGACCCTGCATCAAGCCGCTACAACCGGATCATTCATCGCGGCCAGCCCCTCCCGCCTGACTGGAAATCTCACGAAGACATGCTTCGCCCGGATGGCCTGTATGCGTGGGGCGCGTTCATTGCGCACAACACCGCCCCCGCGCAGCCGGCGGCGGGTTCGTGCATCTTTTTGCATGTCTGGGAGGCGGAAGGTGTGCCGACTTCCGGTTGCACTGCCGGCGCGGCAACGGATATCGCAAGGATATTTCTGTGGCTGGATGCGAAAGCCAGCCCGGTCATTGTGCAGCTTCCCGAAAGCGAATATATACGCTGGCGGAAGCAGTGGAAATTGCCGTAAATAATGCACTCTTGCCAATAAATTTATGCGTTGTTTGATTTCTCGCATATTAAAACCACCAAATGTCACCACAATGGGCCAGTTACAGTTAGCGGCGCGATTGTTGGTGATGTTTGCAAAGTGAGGCACGCGACGGCATGCGCCTTGTTCTTGCCGGCGGAAATCCAGACTGAGATGACCTGTCGCACGGTTAGCGAAGAGGTATTTGATGGAACAGCCAGACACTGGGAAAAAGCGTAGAGGGTTCGTGATCCCGCTTGCGGTGTGGTTCTGGCTGGGAATTTTTTGGCTCAATCTGCTGGTATATGGCTTGGTGTATCAGCGTTTCCAGCAGAGCCGTCATTTATACGAGCAGCGCGCGGCCGTGATTGCGCAGAATATCGTTGGCCTGCTCGAACAAAGCATCGCCGATTCCATCGAAAGGGTGGAGTTGGGGGTGCTCGGCGTAATGGACGAAGTCGAAAAGCAGTTGTCGTCTAGCGGTCGCATCGACAAATCATCACTTGAGGCTTACATCAACCGGCTTCATTCGCGTTATCCGGATCTGGAGGGGATCAGGATTACCGATGCATCTGGTACCGTCAGGTTTGGCACCAATTCGTCGGACAGAACCGATGTCAGCATTGCGAATGACGATCATTTCGCGTATCTGCGCGATCATCCGGAAGTCGGCACCGTCATTTCACGACCGAAATTCGGCAAGATCAGCAACAAGTGGACCATCAAGGTGGTGCGGCGATACAACCTGCCGGACGGAACATTTTCGGGGGTAGTCAGCGGCATCATCGACGTGAATTATTACGCGGTCCAGTTTGCCGCCCTCAATGTGGGCGAGAATGGCACCGTTACCCTGCGCGATGGCGACATGGGCATCATCGTCCGCTATCCCGAGCCGGAGGGCGCGGGGAGTTCGGTGGGCAAAAGGAATATCTCGCAGCAATACCGGGACATGCTGCAGGCCAGTCCATACAAAGGCACTTTCATCGGCCAATCGCCGGACGATGGTCGCAGCAGAACCGTTTCCTACCGGATGCTGGGCAAATGGCCGCTCTTGGTGCAGGTGGCGCTGGCCGAGGATGACTATCTGGCCGAATGGCGCCATGAAACCAGCAACGTGTTGATGGTAACAGCGGTGTTCACGCTGTTTTCAATCTTGGTCGGTTTTCTGGGGCTGCGATACTGGAGCAGCCGTAAAAGGGCGATCGACGCACTGGAAGAAAACCGTAACCTGTTTCGCACTTTTGCCGAAATGTCGGCCGACTGGTTCTGGGAACAGGATGCAGAATACCGTTTCACGCATATTTCCGGCAAGGTACGGGAATCCTTCGGCGTCAGCGAGGCCGGCATGGTTGGCAAGCGGCGTCAGGATATTGCGATTGATGTCGATTCTGCCAAAATGGAAGAGCATCTGGCGCTGCTTGACGCCAGACAGCCTTTCAAGGATTTCGAATATTCATACCGCATGCCGGCAACGGGCGAAATCCATGTCATCTCGGCCAGCGGCATTCCGGTGTTTGATGCCGATGGCCGGTTTCAGGGGTATCGCGGGTTCGGGCGCGATGTAACGGAAAACAGGCGCAATGAAGAGCGTATCCGGCACATGGCGCAATACGATAACCTGACAAATCTCCCTAATCGGGCACTATTTTACGACCGGCTCGAACAGGCGCTCATCATGGCGCGGCGCAATCATACGCAATTCGCGCTGCTCTATCTGGATCTGGACAAGTTCAAGCCAGTCAACGATCGCTATGGGCACCATGCTGGCGATTTGCTGCTGCAGCAGGTTGCCGAAAGAATCCGTGACAATCTGCGTGATTCGGATACCATCGCTCGCCTGGGGGGAGATGAATTTGCCGTCCTGTTGCAGCAACTGGTGCACACGCAGGGTGCGGAGGAAATCGCCGCCAAGCTGATTGCCGCGATCGATCCGCCCTATATACTGGAAAATGTCTTGCAGCCGGTAACCATCGGCGTCAGCATCGGTGTAGCGATTTATCCGGATGATGCTGGCGACAAGGATGGATTGATCCGCGCCGCCGATGCAGCGATGTATCTGGCCAAGCAGATTTCCGGCAATACTTACCGCTGCTATGGCAGCCGCCCTGACTGGCCGAGCGAGCGGAATGCTTGAGCAAGGGCAAACTGTCGGCCGGCTGGCATGTTATTTTGCTGCCAGCACATAGCGATATCCAACGCCTGTGAAGGGAGCCATCATGTCTTCTACCGTCAGCGTTACCGTCACCCAGCAACAGAATTTCCAGTTTCTGGTTGATTTCGGCAGTGCGCTACCAACCATCCTGGGCGACGAGCCGCCTCCGCTTGGGCACGGCAATGGGCCTGCGCCGCCACAACTGCTTCTGGCCGCAGTTGCAAACTGCCTGTCAGCCAGCTTTTTCTTTGCGCTAGGCAAGTTCAAGCAGGATGCCGGCAGCATAAGCACGACCGCGAACTGCGAAATTGGCCGTAATGAAAACAACCGCTTGCGGGTGCAGAAAATCGACGTGCAGATACGGATAGCCAAGGCAGGAGGCGAGATCGCGCATCTCGACCGCGTGCTGGATCAGTTCGAGAGTTTTTGCACGGTCACGCAGAGCGTCCAAACTGGCGTGCCAGTCACGGTCAACGTGTTCGATGGCAGCGGAGTGCAATTGAAATGATGCGGCGCTAATCGATACTCCAAGACGAGATGTGATGATGCAGACCCGGCGAAAAAAAATGCAAACAGAACGCTTTCGCTGGCGATTGATCATCGTGACTTGCATGCTCAACCTGCTGGCATACGGTCTGGTTGCCTGGACCTTGTCTCAGAGCCGGCAGCATTACCACGAGCGCGCGGAAACGGCATCGCAAAATATTGCCAAGCTGCTGGAGCAGAACATTACAGATGCGGTTGAAAAGATCGAGATGAATCTGCATGCGGTCATTGATGAAGTCGCGCGGCAAAAGGCGGCGGGACGCATCGACAATGCAGCACTGACGGCTTTTCTGAAACGGCTGCATTCTCGCTCATCGGAGATGGCCAGCATGCGGGTGGTGAATGCTGCCGGCATCGTCACGCATGGCACCGGTAAAACGCTAGTGACGGATGCAGACGTGACTGATCGCACCTATTTCCAGTTTCTGCGTGATCATCCGGACGCTGGCACCTATATCTCCGGGCCGATGCAGGGGCGCACCAGTCGTGAATGGGTTATGGTGTTTTCCAGACGGATCGAAAATTCGGATGGCAGCTTTGGCGGCGTGGTCAATGGCACCATCGAGCTGTCGCATCTGACGTGGATGTTTTCGGCGGTCGATGTCGGACAAAGCGGCGCCATTTCTTTGCGCAATGAAGCACTGGGCGTGATTGCCCGTTATCCGGAAATCGCGGTGGATGCAAGTACCCATGCTGCGCGGACGCTGTTGCCTGAGCTGGCCGAATTTGCCAGGGAAGGGCGGCATTCAGCCACCTTCAGGGCGAAATCGTCGGTCGATGGCATCGAGCGCGTGATTTCGGTGCGCAAGATCGGCAATTTACCGCTGTATCTGATAATCGGACTGGCGCCCAAGGATTATTTCGTCCGCTGGTGGCATTCTTTGGCATACAGTGCGGTGGCGCTGGTGCTGTTCTCGGCCGTGACCATTTTCATGTCCTGGCTGCTGTATCGCGGCTGGTTTGAACGCCTGGCCTTGTTCGCCCGCCTTGAGCGCAGCGAGCGGACGTTTCGATCGTTGGCGGAAATGTCGAGCGACTGGTTCTGGCAGCAGGACAAACAATACCGTTTCATCGATGTGTCTGATGATATTGCCAGAAAGTTCGGAACGAGCCCGGAAAGCTATCGCGGCAAGACGCGATGGGATATCGGCATCGACAAAGCCGAGGAAGTGTGGCGCGCACATCGGGCACTGCTGGATGCTCACCAGCCGTTTCACGATTTTGAATATAGTTTTATCGATGATGAAGGGGGGAGGCGCTACATCAGTGTCAGCGGTGAACCGGTGTTTGATGATAATGGCGAGTTTGCTGGCTACCACGGCGTGGGGAAGGATTTGACCGTGAAGAAGCAGTATGAGGCGCGTATTCAGCAGATGGCGCAATATGACAGCCTGACCGGTTTGCCGAACCGTGCGCTGTTCTACGACCGCCTGGCGCAGGCAATTAGCATTGCCAGGCGTGAGCGGCACGAATTTGCCTTGCAGTATCTCGATCTCGACAAATTCAAGCCGGTCAATGACCGGCATGGGCATGATGCCGGTGATCAATTGCTGCAGATGGTCGCGCATCGGATTCGTGGCTTGCTGCGCGAATACGACACGGTCGCACGGTTGGGGGGCGATGAATTTGCGGTGCTGTTGCCGGTGATTGTCAGTCATTCCGATGCAGAGGAAGTGGCGCAGAAGATCATTCAGGCGGTTACCGCGCCTTATGCGCTTGATGGCGTGAACGAGGAAGTACGCATTGGTGTTAGTGTGGGTATCGCACTTTACCCGCAAGACAGTGTGCTGGGGGATGGTCTGGTCAAGGCGGCCGATGCCGCGATGTACAAATCCAAGCCGGCGGGTAACTGTTACTGTTTCCACGACGGCCAGACGAACTGCGCGGTGAGCCCTGCGCCTGACGAACAGACGATCAATAACTGACCGGAAAGTTATTTTCGTTCAGTAAGGCCAAAAAATATACTCCCACCAGTATTTTTAAACAGCCAGAAAATACGTGGCCCAAACAACATTTTTTGTCCAATACCCCCTGAAAATCACATCAGGATGATGTCGTACTGGTCTTGCGGATAGCCGGTTTCGACTTGCAGTGATACCGGTTTCTTGATGAAGTCGGACAGCATCGCCATGTGCTGCGATTCGTCTTCGAGAAACATGTCGATCACCATTTGCGACGCGAGAATGCGGAATTCGCGCGGGTTGAACTGTTTCGCCTCGCGCAGGATTTCGCGCAGGATTTCATAGCAGACGGTGCGTGCGGTCTTGACTTGCCCCTTGCCGCTGCAGGTCGGGCAGGCTTCGCACAGGATGTGTGATAGCGATTCGCGCGTGCGCTTGCGGGTCATTTCAACCAATCCGAGTGCAGAGAATGAACTGACCGACACCTTGGTGCGGTCGGCGGCCAGCGCCTTGTTCAGCTCGGCCAGCACGACTTCGCGGTGTTCGGCGCTGTCCATGTCGATGAAGTCGAGCACGATGATCCCGCCCAGGTTGCGCAGTCGCAACTGGCGCGCGATCGCATGCGCGGCTTCCAGATTGGTCTTGAAGATGGTGTCGTCGAAATTGCGTCCGCCGACGAAACCGCCGGTGTTTACGTCGATGGTGGTCATCGCTTCGGTCTGATCGACGATCAGGTAGCCTCCGGATTTCAAGTCCACCCTGCGGCCCAGCGCGCGTTCGATTTCATCCTCGACGCTGTACAGGTCGAACAGCGGGCGTTCGCCAACGTAATGCTGCAGCAGGCCGAGAACCCCCGGCGTATAGGCAGTCGCGAAATCGCTCAGCATCTGGTAATTCTTGCGCGAATCAATCTGGATGCTGGCGGTTCTGTCGTGCACGAAATCGCGCAGCACGCGCTGCGCCAGACTCAAATCCTGATACAGCAGGCAGGGGGCTGGGCGGGTGCGTGCCGCCTCGCTGATGTTTTGCCAGGTTTTTCGCAGGTAATCGATATCGGATTGCAGTTCGGCATCGGTTGCTTCCTCGGCCATCGTGCGCACGATGTAACCACCGTTTTCATCCTGCGGCAACAGGCTTTGTACCCGCTGGCGCAGCGATTCACGCTCGGTTTCATCCTCGATTTTCTGCGAAATACCGATGTGCGCATCCTGCGGCAGATAGACCAGCATCCGTCCGGCAATCGAAATCTGGGTCGACAGTCGCGCGCCCTTGGTGCCGATCGGATCCTTGATCACCCGCACCATCACGGTCTGCCCGTCATGCAGGATTTTTTCGATCGGAGTCGTCTGGCAGGCGGAGGCGCCATTATGTGGGGTTGCTTCCCAGATGTCGGCCACATGCAGGAAAGCGGCGCGTTCCAGTCCGATATCAATGAACGCCGACTGCATCCCTGGCAGCACGCGCGCGACCTTGCCGAGGTAGATATTGCCCGCCAACCCGCGCATCAGCGTGCGCTCGACATGGAGTTCCTGCACCACGCCTTGCTGGATCAGCGCAACGCGCGTTTCCTGCGGCGTGAAATTGATAAGGATGTCTTCGCTCATATCGTGTGGATGCCGGCTTGCCGCAGCAGTTGCGCGGTTTCAAACAGCGGCAATCCCATGATACCCGAATAACTGCCATCAATGTGAGCGATAAAGGCGGCAGCCATGCCCTGAATGCCGTATCCGCCAGCCTTGTCGTACGGTTCGCCGCTGGCGCAATAGGCGGCGATTGTTTCCGGCGACAGGGGGGCGAAAGTCACCTGCGATACTTGCAGCACCTGCAACAATTGCTCCTGGTATGCGAGCGCAATGCCGGTGATGACTTCGTGCGTCCGACCAGACAGCGATTGCAGCATTTCGGTCGCTTCGGCGGCATTGACCGGTTTGCCGAGGATGTGGCCATCGAGCACGACCGTGGTATCTGCGGCCAGAATCGGGCGCGGCGGCAGGCTGCGCATCGCCAGCGCCTTTTGTGCGAAAGTCACCTTTTCGCGCGTGACGCGGCTGACGTAATCGCGTGGCGCTTCGCCGGGCAGCACTTCCTCGCTCACGTCCGGTCCGCGTGGCGGGGCGCTGCGCAGCAGCAGCAACTGGAATTCGATCCCGATTTGCCGCAGCAGTTCGCGCCGGCGCGGACTTTGCGATGCCAGGTAAATGGTTTGACTGGTTTTGTTCATGCGCTAGGCCCGGTGATACGGGTGGTTTTGCGTGATCGACCAGGCACGGTACAGTTGTTCAGCCAGCAGCACGCGCACCATGCTGTGCGGCAGCGTCATGCTCGACAGGCGGAGCAGGCCATCCGCATTCGCCTTGAAACCGGCATCCAGCCCGTCCGCGCCGCCGATGACAATGGCGACATCGCGCCCGTCCTGCTGCCATTGCGTGAATTGCTGCGACAGCTGCATCGTGGTCCAATCCTTGCCGCGTTCATCGAGTGCGATGATACGCGCCCCTTTCGGCAGGGCGGCCTCGATGCGGCTTCGTTCCTGCTGCATCGCGGATTCCGCCGTCTTGCCGCCAGTGCGCTCTATCGGACGAATTTCTTTGAGCACGATGCGGCATTCCGGCGGCATCCGTTTGGCATATTCGCCGAAAGCGGCATCAACCCAGGCGGGCATCTTGTGCCCGACAGCGACGATGACGAGTTGCATGAGAATGCGTTATTCCGCCTTGCTTTTGGCAGTGGCTTTTTTTGCTGGCGCTGCTTTGGCGGGTGCTTTTTTTGCCACCGCTTTTTTGGCTGCTGGCGCAGCGGTCTCACCGTCAGTTTTCTTTTTGGTCGCGGTTTTTTTCACCGGGGCTTTGGCCGGTGCGGCCTCGGCCGCTTCGGCGGTCTTTTTCACGCTGCGCTTTTTCGGCGCCGTTGCCGCTGGCGCTTCGGTGGTCGCAGCTGCTTTTTTCGTTGCACGTTTCTTTGGCGCTTCCTCGGCCACAGCCGTTTCCTTTGCTGCCTTTTTCGCCGCCGGTTTTGCTTTTGGCTTGTCGTCGGCGGCTTTCTTCGGCTGGCGTTTCGCTGCCGTCAGGCTGACCGTCTTTTCGCCCCAGATTTCTTCCAGACGGTAGTAGGCGCGGATGGTCGGCTGCATGATGTGCACCACCATGTCGCCCAGATCGACCAGCACCCATTCACCCGTATTTTCACCTTCGATGCTGACCACCTTGCCGCCGGCTTCCTTGACCTGGTCGCGTACCGACGAGGCGAGTGCGCGCGTCTGGCGGCCGGAGGTGCCGGATGCGATCGCAATGCGGTCGAACATGCTGGTGAGGTTGGTGGTGTCGAACAGCTGAATGTCTTGCGCTTTGACGTCTTCGAGCGCATTGATGACGATTCTTTGCAGGGTCTGGATATCCATTTAGTCCTTGTAAAGGTGAAATTGTTCAATATAGTCTAGCACCGACTGGGGCAACTGCGAGCTTGGGCGTTCGCCGCGTTGCAACGCAGCCCGCAGCGCAGTGGCGGAAATGTCGATCGCGAGGTCTTCATCGATGCGAGCCATGCCATACGGAGTTTCCCTGATCCGCTCCGGCGTTCCCTTGCGCAGCGCGAATTCCCGTGTAACTTCGGGCGGCAGTGCGCCTGCATTCAGCGCAAACCCGGGGCGGGCGGCAGCGCACAGGTGCGCCAGTTCGAACAGTTGCCGCCAGTCGCGCCAAGTGTTTAACCGCTGCAGCTGATCGGCTCCGAGCAGGAAGACGATGGAAGTATCCTCGCCAAGTTCGGCACGCAGTGAGCGCAGCGTATCGATGGTGTAGGTCGGGCCTGCGCGGCCGATTTCCTGCAAATCAAGCAGAAATGGCAGCGGTTGCGAGGCGAAAGCACGCCGCACCATCTCGACCCTATGCCGAGCCGGTGTGGACAGGCTGCCCTTTTGCCACGGATTGCCTGCCGGGATGATGCGCAATTCGTCCGGATGCAACTGTTGCGCAAAGTGCGCGGCAAGTGCCAGGTGACCGTTATGTACCGGATCAAAACTGCCTCCGAGTATGGTGACGCAGCGCCGCATCGATGCAATCAGCCGTGATGATGCTTGATGGCGCGCCAGCCGATGTCGTGGCGGTATTGCGCTCCTTCGAAACGGATGGCATCAATCGCATCATAGGCCGCACGCTGTGCCACCTTGACGCTGTCGCCCAGGCCGACCACGCACAGCACGCGCCCACCAGAGGTTTGCAGCTTGCCGCTTTCGATTGCCGTGCCGGCATGGAAAGTGACGCAATTGTCGCTTTCCGCCGGAATGCCGGAGATCAGGTCACCCTTGCGTGGCGTTTCCGGATAATTCGCGGCCGCCATCACCACGCCGAGCGCGGTGCGTCGGTCCCATTGCAGCTCGACCGTATCGAGCGTGCCGGCAACCGCGTGTTCGACCACAGGCAGGAAGTCGCTTTTCATGCGCGCCATGATTGGCTGCGTTTCCGGGTCGCCCATGCGGCAGTTGAATTCCAGTGTTTTCGGGTTGCCGCCGGCATCGATCATCAATCCGGCATACAGGAATCCAGTGTACGGGATGCCATCCTTGGCCATGCCCTGCACGGTTGGCGTGATGATTTCACGCATCACGCGCGCATGCAGTTCGGGCGTGACAATCGGCGCCGGCGAATACGCGCCCATGCCGCCGGTATTCGGGCCTTCGTCCTGATCCTTCAGCCGCTTGTGATCCTGGCTGGTGGCCAGAGGCAGGATATTTTTGCCATCAACCATTACGATGAAACTGGCTTCCTCGCCGGCGAGGAATTCCTCGATCACGACCCGTGCGCCGGCATCCCCCAGACGGTTGTCCGACAGCATCATGTCGATCGCTGCGTGCGCCTCGTCCTCGGTCGTCGCCACCACCACGCCCTTGCCGGCAGCCAGCCCATCAGCCTTGATCACGATCGGCGCGCCTTCGCTCTTGACGTAATCGTGTGCCGCCTGCGCATCGGCAAAGGTGCGGTATTTCGCTGTCGGAATGCCGTGGCGCAGCATGAATGCCTTGGCGAAATCCTTCGAGCTTTCGAGCTGTGCTGCTTCCTTCGTCGGGCCGAAGATTTTCAACCCCCTGGCGCGGAACAGGTTGACGATGCCGGCGGCCAGCGGTGCTTCCGGGCCGACGATGGTCAGCCTGACCTGTTCGCGTTCGACGAAATCGGCCAGCGCAGCCGGATCGGTAAGCGCGATGTTTTTCATCCGCGAATCGCTGGCGGTACCGCCATTGCCGGGCGCGACGAACACCATCTGCACCCGTTGTGACTGGGCGATTTTCCATGCCAGTGCATGTTCACGGCCGCCGGAGCCGACTACCAGTATTTTCATAATGTCAAAAACAGAAGGGGAAGTGGCAAAGTGCCATGTGCTGCGGGCAATGATGCGTCAGCCCGTGACGCATCATATTATCAATCGTCAAAGCTGGCGCTGGTAAAAACTTCCTGCACGTCGTCGATGTTTTCCAGTGCATCGATCAGCTTCTGCATCCGTGCTGCATCGTCGCCGCTGAATTCGACTTCGTTGTCCGGACGCATGATGACTTCCGCCATTTCCGCCTTGAAGCCAGCTTTTTCCAGCGCTTCCTTGACGTTCGGGAAATCGTTCGGCGGGCACAGTACTTCAATGCCGCCGTCGTCATCGGTGATCACGTCTTCCGCGCCGGCTTCAAGCGCCGCTTCCATCAGCTTGTCTTCATCGACCCCCGGGGCAAAATACAGCTGGCCGCAGTGCTTGAACATGAACGCGACCGAACCCTCGGTGCCCATGTTGCCGCCAAACTTGGAGAATGCATGGCGCACGTCGGCCACGGTGCGCACACGGTTGTCGGTCAGGCAATCAACGATGATTGCGGCGCCGTTGATGCCGTAGCCTTCGTAGCGGATTTCCTCGTAGTTCGCGCCTTCAAGGCCACCGGTGCCGCGGGCAATCGCGCGCTGCACGTTGTCCTTCGGCATGTTGGCGTCGGCTGCCTTGTCGATCGCCAGCCGCAGGCGCGGGTTTGCGTTCGGGTCGCCACCGCCCATGCGCGCGGCAACCGTGATTTCCTTGATGACACGGGTCCAGATCTTGCCCTTCTTCGCGTCAGATGCGGCCTTCTTGTGTTTGATATTGGCCCATTTGCTGTGTCCTGCCATAGGTCGATTCTTTCTGTAGGGTTGGCAATGTAGGCTGCGGATTTTATCATATGGGCATGCCTTCAAAAACGGCAATGTGCAGCCGGATGTTATGGCAGGCGTGCCGCGCGCCTGCCAGCGGCCGGTATCGCACGCCTCCGTGATTTGATATATTTTGTGGGAGTATGTGAAGTAAATACCCGGTTCGGCCAAGTGTTTGTTGATGCTTGAAAAATACACCAGGCAGTATATTTTGACCTTGCAGCTTCGTTTCCAACCTTATTTCAAGGCCCGTGATGGAACCCATTCCCCGCGCAGCGAACGACCGCAACATGCACACTCAGGCTGGCGCCCATGATTTTCCGCGCCTCTTGGCCGATATCGGCGGCACCAATGCGCGCTTTGCGCTGGAAATGCCGGACGGACGGCTGGAAGCAGTCACGATGCTGGCAATACGCTCATACCGTAGCGCCGACGATGCGTTGCGAGCCTATCTTTCGCAGCCAGTGGCGATTGCCGCTGGCGCGAAGCGGGTGCGTCATGCGGCGTTTGCGGTCGCGCAACCGGTTGATGGCGACCATGTAAAGCTGACCAACGCTGACTGGACGTTTTCGAACGAGGCGCTGCGGGTTGAGTTCGGTCTCGATACGCTGTTGGTGGTAAACGATTTCACCGCGCTGGCGATGGCTTTGCCGCGACTGACGGAGCAACAGAAACGGCAAATTGGCGGTGGGCAGGCAAGGGCGGCAGCGCCGATTGCGCTGCTCGGCGCAGGCACCGGTTTGGGCGTTTCTGGCCTGATTCCGACGCCGGGTGGCTGGATCCCGCTGCAAAGCGAAGGCGGGCATGTGAGCTTTGCGCCGGCCGACGAGCGCGAGGCCGGCATCCTTCATTTTGTCTGGCGCGAATATCCGCATGTGTCGGCCGAACGCTTAATGTCCGGCATGGGGCTGGAGTTGGTTTATCGCGCGCTGGCGCATCGGCACGGGCAAACGGCTGAAGTGCTGACAGCGCCGGATATCACGCAACGCGCGCTAACGGGCGAGTGTGCGCTGTGCGACGAAACCATCGAAACCTTTTGCCTGATGCTTGGCACGGTAGCCGGCAATCTGGCGCTGACGCTGGGGGCAAAGGGCGGGGTTTACATCGGTGGTGGCATCGTGCCGCGCCTTGGGGCGCATTTCGACGCATCTGGCTTTCGCCGCCGCTTCGAGCACAAGGGGCGTTATTCCGGCTATCTGGCGGCGATCCCGACCTTTGTCATCACGGCAGAGCATCCGGCTTTTGCTGGCGTATCGACCCTGCTGGCGGAGAATATGGGTTGATCAATCCTTACCGCTCAAGCCTTTGGGCAGCGGGAAAACCGTATTTTCTTCGACCCCATCCAGCACCTGTACACTGCTGGCACCAAATTCCTTCAGTCTCTCGATTACTTGCTGCACCAGGATTTCCGGGGCCGAGGCGCCGGCGGTGACGCCAATGCGAGCCTTGCCTTCGAGCCACGCCGGGTCGATTTGCGATGCGTTATCGACCATGTGCGCCGTCGAGCCATTTTTTTCTGCCACTTCGCGCAGCCGGTTCGAATTCGAGCTGTTCGGGCTGCCAACCACCAGCACCAGATCGACTTGCGGCACGAGAAACTTGACCGCTTCCTGACGGTTGGTGGTCGCATAACAGATATCGGCCTTTTTCGGTTCGGCCACATGCGGGAAGCGGCGCTTGATGGCGGCGATGATTTCGGCCGAATCAGCCACCGACAGCGTTGTTTGCGTCACATACGCCAGCATTTCCGGGTTTTGCACCGCGAGCGCATCAACATCCTGCGCGGTTTGCACCAGATGCATGCCGGAATCGGCCTGGCCCATCGTGCCTTCGACTTCCGGATGGCCGCGATGGCCGATCATGATGATTTCACGTCCTTCCTTGTGCATTTTCGCCACTTCCATGTGGACCTTGGTCACCAGCGGGCAGGTGGCGTCGAACACTTTCAGCCCTCTTTGTTCGGCTTCAGTACGCACGCTTTTCGATACGCCATGGGCGGAGAAGATGACGGTGCTACCGGCCGGAGCCTGAGCCAGCTCCTCGATGAAAATCGCCCCCTTGCCGCGCAGGTCATCGACCACGTATTTGTTATGTACGATTTCATGCCGCACGTAAATCGGCGCCCCGAACAGTGCCAGCGCACGTTCGACCACTTCGATCGCACGGTGCACACCGGCGCAAAAGCCGCGCGGTTGCGCCAGCAGGATTTGCTTTTCCATGATTCTTAATGACATTTTTGCCATATGATATTGCCCAGCGCACCATTTTACTTGACGTCTGGAGTGGCCGCATGATGCGTGCCGCGGCAATTCATCTGTTTCATTTTCGCTGATTTTACTCATTTCAACTTATGGCAATTACGGATTGGCCGCAGGACCAGCGTCCGCGGGAGCGCCTGATAGGCCAGGGGGCGGCGGCATTGTCCGATGCGGAACTGCTGGCGATTTTTCTGCGGATTGGGGTCAGGGGAAAAAGCGCGGTCGATCTCGGGCGCGAGATGATCGGGCATTTCGGCTCGCTTGGCCGGCTGTTTTCGGCCAGCCTGACCGAATTTTCCGCCATCAACGGATTGGGCGTAGCGAAATACGCGCAACTGCAGGCGATGCTCGAATTGGCGCGGCGCGCACTGGCGGAAGAATTGCAGGCGGGGGATCTGCTGTCGTCACCCGCCGCAGTCAGGCAATACCTGCAGTTGAAATGGCATGGTGCAGAGCACGAATCGTTCATGGTGCTGTTTCTCGACGTGAAGAACCGGCTGATTGCAGATGCCGAACTGTTTCGCGGCACGCTGACGCAGATTAGTGCGCTACAAGTGCGTAATTAATAAACTACTGAGAGTAGTTATGCAGTCAATTTGTTTCAAGCCCACCTTTCGCATGGCAAACCCGCTAGGTTCACATGCTGCCATTGGCCGAATTTCGGCCAAAGCAGCCACTGGCCCATGTGAGGGCAGCGGCTCATCCCGGTCAGAAGCCGACATAGACACCAACACTCAAAGTAATTCCAAAACATAAGATAGAAAAATAAGTGCTATATTTACAATAGTCACTCACTCTCAGAGGTATGCTTTTCGTCGCTTTAAGTGTGTCGTTATTGAAAACCAAATGCGAGGTTCATATGTCAGGCACATCGAGAATTTCCAGATGGAAACTTTCAAGGGGGCAAATTTATTTCGCATGCATTGTATTTATTTTGCTTGGCTGCTATCTAAATGAAGGGAAAACCGAAGATTTGGGTGCATGGATTTTTCCAAACAGACAGTTTTCATCTGAAATTGACGTCACGAACAGAAGCGAACAAGTTTTCGATATCGATATCAAGCGGCGCTGCCTTTTTGTACGCTGTGCGGTCAGTTTCGGGCTAGAGTTCGTAAGCAAGCGCGGCGCGTTGAAAAGTGACCCAGCAGACCCTGTTAAAAATGCCCACATCAAAGAGTACCTCTTCATTACCCGCCCGGGACAACCTCACGTATTTCGATTTCCCCTTGATGCACATGTAAAACTTCTTAACGCCAAATCAGAAATCATATTTGAAGAGACAAAGCACATTGGAGACAGTGGGAATACTGTTGGAGGGGCACCAACGATTACTGCAAAAATCGGTTGGCCTCTTTATTGCCTTCCTTCTGGAAAATACAAAGCCGTTGTGCAAATCAACCAAGCTGACCAAGGCATGCAGGAGTTTGTAGTAAAGCTGGTTGTGGCAAATGAATTCAATTTTGGGTGTGGAAAAAGATAGAAAACAAAAATAATCAATGTGGTTTTGCCTATTTTGTGAATGAGCATTTGCGGAAGTGCCTAAGTGCTATTGGTCTGAGGGAGGTCTTTGTTTTGATTGACCGTCCGTATTGGGTTGTGTTCGGAAGCTCACCTACATCGCACTGAGCGTCCGCATTTGGCCACATTCCGGCCTCCCATCAACGTAGGCTAAGCGGCTGGTTTGGCCGAAATTCAGCCAATAAATATCGCCGTCAGCGATGGGTAGTCATCCAAACCAGCGTTTACCCGCGCGAAGTGGTCAAGGCGGCGCTGGCGCATAATGCGGCCGCGCTGATTCTCGCGCACAATCACCCGTCAGGCACGCCCGACCCGAGCGCGGCCGATGTCGCGCTGACGCAAGCGCTGAAGCAGGCGCTGGCATTGGTCGATGTGCGCGTGCTCGATCATCTGGTGGTCGCCGGCACGAAAATTTATTCATTCGCTGAACATGGCGCCATCTGATTTGGTTGTCAGGGCATGGTGTTGTCGATAAGGCATTCTTGCCGCAGGTTGTCCAGTTCAGCTAAAATAGCGGACTTGACTTTTGGGAAAGGCGACAGTTTCCCGGAATAACGAATTATTATTTTTTGGACAAATTCAAATGGCAAACGTTGAAACCCTGGAAAAACTTGAACGCCGCATCACGATTTCTCTCCCGCGCGATGAGGTGCAGGCCGAAGTCGACAAGCGCCTGAAGGTGCGCGCTCGCACCGCAAAAGCGCCTGGCTTCCGTCCGGGCAAGGTGCCGATGAACATGGTGGTGGCGCAGTACGGCGCACAGATCCATTCCGATGTGCTGCATGAAATGATTGGCGCACAATTCCATACGAAAGCGACGGCGAATGAACTGCGCGTTGCAGGCTATCCGGCGATCAGCGCCAAAACGGAAGACGTGGCCGATGACCATATTGCTTTCCACGCCACTTTCGAGGTGTACCCGGAAGTCAAGATCGGCGATTTGTCTGCCGTCGAAATTGAAAAGGTAAAAACCGAAATCACCGAGGAAGATGTCGATCGCACGATCGACGTGCTGCGCAAGGGGCAGGCGCATTTCCACGTCAAGGGCGAGCAGGGTGAACACGGCGATGGCGGAGCCGTGCAGAGCGCACAGGACAATGACCGTGTGACGATTGATTTTGTCGGCACGATCGATGGCGTCGAGTTCGATGGCGGCAAAGCGAGCGACTATGCGTTTATCCTTGGCCACGGTCAGATGTTGTCCGAGTTCGAAACGGCGATTGTCGGCCTGAATGTCGGCGAATCGAAAACATTCCCGCTGACTTTCCCGGAAGACTATCAGGGCAAGGATGTGGCTGGCAAAACGGCCGAATTCACCGTGACGCTGAAAAAGCTCGAATGGGCGCACATGCCGGAAGTGAATGCCGATTTCGCCAAATCGTTGGGTATTTCCGATGGTGATGTGGCCAAGCTGCGCCAGGACGTGCGTGACAATCTCGAGCGTGAAGCAAATAACCGCCTGCAGGCAAAGAACAAGAATGCGGTGATGGATGCGCTGGTGAAGGTCGCTGAGTTCGATGTGCCGAAGGCACTGGTCGAGCAGGAAATCGACCATCTGGTGGAAATGACCAAGCAGAACATGGAGCAAAACGGCATGAATCCGAAAAACATGGCGTTGCCGCGTGAACTGTTCACCGCGCAGGCGGAGCGTCGTGTCCGTCTGGGCCTGATTCTGGGCGATCTGGTGAAAATCAATGAACTGAAAGCTTCGCCGGAACAGGTGCGTGCCGAAGTCGAGCGCATTGCCAAGAGCTACCAGGATCCGCAAATGGTGATCGACTACTACTACGGCACCAAGGAGCGCATCGATGAAGTCGAGGCGCTGGTGCTGGAGGATAACGTGGTGAATTTCGTGCAGGACAAGGCGAAAGTAACCGAAAAGACCCTGCCGTTTACCGAGGTAATGGCGCAGAAACAGCAGTAACATTGGCGACAGGCTCGGGCCAACTGACCGTAACGCACTTCAGGGAGATAAAAGATGACGTTCAAGTTCCAGCAATCGGCACTCGATGCCAATATGCTCGGCATGGTGCCGATGGTGATCGAGCAGAGCGGCCGCGGCGAGCGGGCGTTCGACATCTACTCCCGTCTGCTGAAGGAGCGTGTGATTTTTCTGGTTGGCCCGGTGACCGACCAAAGCGCCAACCTGATCGTGGCGCAACTGCTGTTCCTCGAAAGCGAAAATCCGGACAAGGATATTTCGCTGTACATTAATTCACCCGGCGGTTCGGTTTCGGCCGGTATGGCGATCTACGATACGATGCAGTTCATCAAGCCGGAAGTGTCGACGTTGTGCACCGGCCTGGCGGCATCAATGGGCGCATTCCTGCTGGCGGCGGGGGCGAAGGGCAAGCGTTTTTCATTGCCGAATTCGCGCATCATGATTCACCAGCCGTCCGGCGGCGCCCAGGGGCAGGCGACCGACATCGAAATTCAGGCGCGTGAAATCCTGTATCTGCGTGAACGGTTGAACGGCATCCTGGCCGAGAAGACCGGTCAGGCAATCGAGCAGATTGCACGCGATACTGAGCGCGACAATTTCATGTCGGCCGACGAGGCGCTCAAATACGGCCTGATCGACAAGGTGCTGACCAGCCGAGTCTGATTTTCACATCTCACCAGAACACCCGGACGGTATCCGTTCGGGTGTTTTGCTTTGACGACCTGTGCGGCCGGCAGGCGCTTGTGATATCTTGTTGGTGCGGTCTGCCGATTTGCGGCGGACATCGAATAAAAATTTCACAAATATCAATTTCCGATGTCGACGAAAAAAATTTCCGGTAGCGAAAAACTCCTGTACTGCTCGTTTTGCGGCAAAAGCCAGCACGAGGTGAAAAAGCTGATTGCAGGTCCGTCGGTTTACATTTGCGACGAGTGCATTGGCTTGTGCAATGACATAATCCGCGAAGAAACGGCCGGTGCTGAATTTGGCAAGGGACAAGGCAGTGATTTGCCAGTACCGCAGGAGATTTGCAACTTGCTCGATCAGTATGTGATTGGTCAGGACAAGGCCAAGCGCATCCTGTCGGTGGCGGTGTACAACCACTACAAGCGGCTCAAGCATCAGGGCAAGATGGATGACGTCGAGTTATCCAAGAGCAATATCCTGCTGGTCGGGCCGACCGGTTCGGGCAAGACGCTTCTGGCGCAGACGCTGGCGCGGATGCTGAACGTGCCGTTCGTGATTGCCGATGCGACCACGCTGACCGAAGCGGGCTATGTTGGCGAGGATGTCGAAAACATTATCCAGAAGCTGCTGCAGAGCTGCAATTACGAGGTGGACAAGGCGCAGCGCGGCATCGTCTACATCGACGAGATCGACAAGATTTCGCGCAAGGCAGATAATCCGTCGATCACGCGTGACGTGTCCGGCGAAGGCGTGCAGCAGGCGCTGCTGAAGCTGATCGAAGGCACGATGGCGTCCATTCCGCCGCAGGGCGGGCGCAAGCACCCGAACCAGGATTTCATCCAGGTCGATACCACCAATATCATGTTCATCTGCGGCGGCGCGTTCGACGGGCTGGCGAAGATCATTTCCGATCGCTCGGAAAAAGGCGGCATTGGCTTCTCCGCCGTGGTCAAGAGCGAGGGCGAGCGGGCGGCGAGCGATGTGCTGCTTGATGTCGAGCCGGAGGACCTGATCAAGTTTGGCCTGATTCCGGAACTGGTTGGCCGCCTGCCGGTGGTTGCCACGCTGAATGACCTGACCGAGGATGCGCTGATCCAGATTTTGCTGGAACCGAAAAATGCGCTGGTCAAGCAGTATTCGAAGCTGCTGGAGATGGAAGGCGCGGAACTGGAAATCCGGCCGGCAGCGCTGCAGGCGATCGCGAAAAAGGCGCTGGCAAGGAAAACCGGCGCGCGCGGCCTGCGTTCAATTCTGGAACATGTTTTGCTTGACGTGATGTACGACTTGCCGACGCAGCAGGATGTGGTCAAGGTGGTGATCGACGAGAACACCATCACGCAGGATGCCAAACCGCTGCTGATTTACCAGGAACAGCAAAAAGCGGCCAGCTAACCCGTTTTTTGTGCGAGACCAGGTGCAAACAGTAGCAAAACAGGCAACTGAGTCGCTATTGTTTGCCAAACATTGACCTTTAACGGAGTTTTTTTACGTTCTAACCAGCAAAAAAACGCAATCGATGTGTTTTTTTAAGGGAATTTTGCGATTTTGTGCAAAATTTTCCTGCATAACCTTGTTTTTTGGCCTTTCGTGCCGACATTGATCATAAGTATTCAGAAATAAGGGTATGCCATCATGACAACTACCACTCTTACCGAACAAACGACGCTGTCGCTGCTGCCTCTGCGCGATGTCGTCGTTTTCCCGCACATGGTGATTCCGCTGTTTGTCGGGCGTCCGCGCTCGATCAAGGCGCTGGAAACCGCGATGGACATGGGCAAGACCATCATGCTGGCCGCGCAGAAGGCGGCCGCGAAGGATGAGCCGACCGCAAGCGATATTTACGAAATCGGCTGCGTCGCGAACATTTTGCAGATGCTCAAGCTGCCCGACGGCACAGTTAAGGTGCTGGTTGAAGGCGTGCAGCGCGCGCGCATCCTGCACATTTCCGATCTGGAAACGCATTTCATGGCCGATCTGGAGCCGATCGAATCGATCGACGAGCAAGAGCCGGAAGCCGAGGCGATGCGGCGCGCAGTGGTGCAGCAGTTCGAGCAATACGTGAAGCTGAACAAGAAGATTCCGCCTGAAATCCTGTCGTCGCTGTCAGGCATCGATGAAACCGGCCGTCTGGCTGACACGGTGGCGGCGCATCTGCCGCTGAAGCTGGAGCAAAAACAGGTCATCCTTGAGTCGTTCGCCGTGCCGCGCCGGCTCGAATATCTGCTGGGCCAGCTCGAAGGCGAGCTCGACATTTTGCAGGTCGAGAAGCGGATTCGCGGCCGGGTCAAGCGCCAGATGGAAAAGTCGCAGCGCGAGTATTACCTGAACGAACAGGTGAAGGCGATCCAGAAGGAACTGGGCGAGGGCGACGAAGGTTCCGATATTGACGAAATCGAGAAGAAGATCATTGCTGCGAAAATGCCGAAGGATGCACGCGACAAGGCGCAGGGCGAGCTGAAAAAGCTCAAGCTGATGTCGCCGATGTCGGCCGAAGCGACCGTGGTACGCAACTATATCGACACGCTGGTGAACCTGCCGTGGAAGAAGAAATCGAAGGTCAACAACGATTTGGCGCATGCGGAAACAGTGCTCGAAGGCGATCACTACGCGCTCGACAAGGTGAAGGAACGCATCCTCGAATACCTCGCGGTGCAGCAGCGGGTGGACAAGCTCAAGGCGCCAATCCTGTGCTTCGTCGGGCCGCCGGGCGTCGGCAAGACGTCGCTGGGCCAGTCGATCGCGCGTGCGACCAACCGCAAGTTCGTGCGCATGGCGCTGGGCGGGATGCGCGACGAAGCCGAGATCCGCGGCCATCGCCGCACCTATATTGGCTCGATGCCGGGCAAGATCCTGCAAAGCCTGTCGAAAGCCGGCGTGCGGAATCCGCTGTTCCTGCTGGATGAAGTGGACAAGATCGGCGCCGATTTCCGCGGCGATCCGTCATCGGCGCTGCTGGAAGTGCTCGATCCGGAGCAGAACCACACGTTCTCCGATCACTACGTCGAGGTCGATTTCGACCTGTCCGACGTGATGTTCATCGCCACCTCGAACTCGCTCAACATCCCGGCGCCGCTGCTCGACCGGATGGAAGTGATTCGCCTGTCCGGCTACACCGAGGACGAGAAAGTGAACATCGCGCAGCAATACCTGCTGCCGAAGCAGATCAAGAACAACGGCCTGAAGGAAGGTGAAATCAATATCACCGAAGGCGCGCTGCGCGACATCGTGCGCTATTACACGCGTGAAGCCGGCGTGCGTTCGCTCGAACGCGAAGTGTCGAAAATCTGCCGCAAAGTGGTGAAGATGCTGCTGCTGAAGAAACAGGAGCGCAAGGTCAACGTCACGCCGAAAAACATCGACAAGTTCCTCGGCGTGCGCCAGTTCGATTTCGGCGTGGCGGAAAAGGAAAACCAGGTGGGCCAAGTGGTCGGGCTGGCGTGGACCGAAGTCGGCGGCGAACTGCTGACGATCGAATCGGCCTCGTTCCCGGGCAAGGGCAACATCATCCGCACCGGCACGCTGGGCGACGTGATGAAGGAGTCGATCGAGGCGGCGCGCACGGTCGTTCGCAGCCGGGCGAAAAAGCTCGGTATTAAGGACGACGTGTTCGACAAGAGCGATATCCACATTCACGTGCCGGAAGGCGCGACGCCGAAGGATGGTCCGTCGGCCGGCATCACGATGACGACCGCGATGGTATCGGTGCTGACCGGCATTCCGGTGCGGGCCGATGTGGCGATGACCGGTGAAATCACGCTGCGCGGCGAAGTGCTGCCGATTGGCGGCCTGAAGGAAAAACTGCTGGCTGCGCAGCGCGGCAACATCAAGACGGTGCTGATTCCGCAGGAAAACGTCAAGGATCTGGCCGAGATTCCGGACAACGTGAAAAACAAGCTGGAAATCATCCCGGTGCGCTGGATCGACAAGGTGCTGGAAGTCGCGCTCGAGCGTCAGCCGGAACCGCTGTCCGAGGCGGATCAGGTTGCGTCACCGGTGGTGGCAGCGGCGGCCGAACCGCCGAAGGGCACAGGCGGTGTGCTGGCGCATTAAGCCGGCACGTTGTCTTGCATTGAAAAAGCGCCCCGCGGGGCGCTTTTTTGTTGGCTTTGGCGGTGGCGAAAGCGGATGAAAAGTAGCGACAATCCGACTGCTTACATTTCAGTTAAGGCGCAAGCTGGATTTGCGCCATCCAACTGGCAATTTACCCACTGTGGATCACCAAGATTTGAAGAAGGGTGGGGGTATATAGTCAAAACGCGTTGCCATGCCAGCATATTTGCTGGCCGTTTTTAAATACTGGCTGGAGTATATTTTTTTGCCTTACTGACCCAAAATGCCATTCTGGTCAGTTATTTGGGGGTCACGGTCATGCCGTTGCGCGAGCACAGGCGGTTGAGCGCGGCGCGCAACGCGGGCAGAAGTTCGCATGCCGCAATGCCGATCGGGCCAATGCCCTGCTGCACCAGATCGTCGGCGGCCTTGCCATGCAGCCAGGTGGCGCCCAGCGCGGCTTCGCGCGCCGGCCAGCCTTGCGCCAGCAGCGCGCCGCAGATGCCGGCCAGCACGTCGCCGGTGCCGGCGGTGGCCAGCGCCGGATTGCCGGTGGGGTTGATCACCGTTTGCGCATCCGGGTGCGCAATCACGCTGCCGGAACCCTTCAGGATGACGGTGGCGTTGAAGCGCTGCGCCAGTTGCTGCGCCGCCAGCAGCCTGTTGGTCTGAATGTCCGCTGTCGTCTGGTCAAGCAGCCGCGCCGCTTCGAGTGGATGCGGCGTCATCAGCGTGGCGTTCTTGCGACGGGCGGTTTTCTGCTGCAATCCGGGCTCGGCCGCAATCAGGTTCAGTGCATCTGCATCGAGCACTATCGGGTTGGCGGCATTCAACGCCTGCGCCAGCAGATCGTGCGCATCGCGCGATTGTCCCAGTCCGGGGCCTGCGACCAGCACGGCCGAATCGGCATCGAACTGGCGCGCATCGCGCAGCATCAGTTCTGGCTGCGCGCTGTCGAAGGCAGGCGCCTGGTCGAGAAAGACCGCATACACGCGGCCGGCGCCGCAGTACAGCGCGGCGCGCGCGGCCAGGATCGGCGCGCCGGCCATGCCGCTGGCGCCGCCGATGACGGCGACATTGCCGTAGCTTCCCTTGTGCGATGCGTGCCGCCGTGGTTTGAGCGCTGTTGCGAACAGCGAAATATCGTTCAGCCAGATGCGCGGTGCCGGGTAATGCCGCTGATCGATGCCGAGTGGCGCGACCGTGACCTGCCCGGCATGGTCGCGGCCGTGCAGCGTGTGCAGACCGGGCTTGTCGCCGATGAAGGTGATGGTGTGGGTCGCACGGATGGCGCTGTTGCTGTTGGCGTTGTCAGCACCGATGATGGCGCCGGTGTCGGCATCCAGCCCGCTCGGGTTGTCCAGCGCCAGCACCGGGCAGTTTTTTGCATTGACCGCTTCGATCAGTGCCAGCAGTTCGCCAGTGATCGGTTTGGTCAGGCCGATGCCGAACAGGCCGTCGATGATCAGCGCCCAGTCCTGTTCGCGCACCAGCTTGGCGGCATCAGCGCTTGCGCCGGTTTCGAGCAAGCGCGCCGGGCTTTGCTGCGCGCGGCGCAGGGCGGTTTTCGCTTCGTCGGATTGCCGTTCCGGCTGTGCATACAGCAGCACCGAAACGGCAGCATCGGCATGCGCCATATGCGCGGCGACTTCAAGCGCATCGCCGCCATTGTTGCCGGGACCGGCGAGCACCAGCACTTGCGCCTGCTCTGGCTCGTTGCCCAGGATGCCGTGGGCGCAGTCGGCGGCAGCTTTGCCGGCGCGCTGCATCAGCGTGCCGGGCGGCAGTTCGGCCAGCGCTGCTTGTTCGACGGCGCGGATTTCGGCAATGGAATAGAGCGGATTCATGGTGGCCTCGCTGGCAGAGTGTCTGCAGGTTGATTGAATGTATGGTAATGGCGGGCGATTTGGGTTAGAATAACCGGTTCTTGAATTGCTGTTCAAGAAATAACTGTTTTTAAAATCGCGAATCCGGCCGAAAAGGGTGCCCCGGCAGCTTGCTGAGGGGTGACCGGCGGGATTCCAGACCTAACCCTGGAGATTATCATGTCCGTTACCATGCGTGAAATGCTGGAGGCCGGTGTTCATTTCGGCCATCAAACCCGTTTCTGGAACCCGAAGATGGCACCGTTCATTTTCGGCCATCGCAACCGTATCCATATCGTCAACCTGGAAAAGACGATGGGTATGTATCAGGAAGCGATGAAGTACATCCGCCAACTGTCCTCCAATCGCGGCACCATCCTGATGGTCGGCACCAAGCGCCAGGCGCGCGAAATCATCGCTGCCGAAGCGAAGCGCGCCGGCATGCCGTATGTTGACCAGCGCTGGCTGGGTGGCATGCTGACCAACTTCAAGACGATCAAGACCTCGATCAAGCGCCTGAAAGACATGGAAGCCGCAATGGAAGACGGCACCGTGGACAAGATGAGCAAGAAAGAAGCGCTGATGTTCTCGCGCGAAATGGTCAAGCTGGAGAAATCCATCGGTGGCATCAAGGACATGAACACCATTCCGGATGCAATTTTCGTGGTTGACGTCGGTTACCACAAGGGCGCAGTGACCGAAGCGGCCAAGCTTGGCATTCCGGTCATCGGCGTGGTTGATACCAACCATTCGCCGGAAGGCTTGGCTTACGTGATTCCGGGCAACGACGACTCGTCGAAGGCCATCACGCTGTATGCACGCGGCGTGGCCGATGCGATCCTGGAAGGCCGCGCGAACGCGCTGACCGATGTGGTCGAATCCATCAAGGGTGGCGACGAGTTTGTTGAAGTCAGCGACAAATAATCGGCATCATCAGACGTTTTTGACTTCAAAACAGGGTGGCACAGTCCGCCCTGTTTTTTAACATATCAAATCAGGAGAAAAAAATGGCGGCAATTACCGCAGCGATGGTAGGTGAACTGCGCGCGAAAACTGACGCGCCGATGATGGAATGCAAGAAGGCATTGACCGAGGCTGATGGCGATATGGCCAAGGCGGAGGAAATTCTGCGCGTGAAACTGGGCAGCAAGGCTTCCAAGGCGGCTACGCGCGTTACCGCGGAAGGCGTGATCGCCGCCTATATTTCCGGCAATACCGGCGCGCTGCTGGAAGTGAACTGCGAAACGGACTTCGTGTCGAAGAACGACGATTTCATGGCATTTACGAATGCCTGCGCCAAGCTGGTGGCGGAAAAGAATCCGGCGGATGTGGCTGCGCTGTCCGCCCTGCCGATGGATGGCAAGACGGTCGAAGAAGTGCGCTCCGCGCTGGTCGGCAAGATTGGTGAAAACATGTCGCTGCGCCGTTTCTCCCGTTTCGAAACCAGCGCGAAGCTGGCATCGTACCTGCATGGCACGCGCATCGGCGTCGTGGTCGAGTTCGATGGTGCGGACGACCAGGTTGGCAAGGACGTCGCAATGCATATCGCGGCAATGAAGCCGGTGGCGCTGTCCGCCGAACAGGTGCCGGCCGAGATGATCGAAAAAGAGCGTTCGATCGCTGCGCAGAAGGCAGCCGAGGATGCGGCGAAAGCCGAAGCCGAGGGCAAGAAGCCGCAACCGGCGGAAATCGTTGCCAAGCGCATCGATGGCTCGGTGCAGAAGTACCTGAAAGAAGTGTCGCTGCTGAACCAGCCGTTCGTGAAAAACGACAAGCAATCGGTCGAGCAGATGCTCAAGGCTGCGAATGCCGGCGTCAAATCCTTTGCCATGTTTGTGGTTGGCGAGGGGATTGAAAAACGGCAGGATGACTTTGCCGCCGAGGTGGCGGCTCAGGTTGCTGCTGCGAAACAGGCATAAGCAATATGAAAAACGGGCCGAAAGGCCCGTTTTTGCAGAGTGTTTGCATGTGGGGTTATCCGTGTTTCAGGATGTTTCCATATCCAAACAGTTTGAGGCGAATGCTGGATATGTGCGCACAATTGCGTCAAAATAGCGCAAGTAAGTTGCGGATTCAGGCAAAAATGGTGCACTGACACAATTCAGCTGACAACAACGACAAGGACTCGGACAATGACAGGCCCAGTTTATAAGCGCATTCTTCTGAAACTTTCCGGCGAAGCCCTGATGGGCGAAGACCAGTATGGCATCAACCGTTCATCGATCGAGCGCATGGTCAGCGATGTTGCCGAAGTGGCGAAGATGGGGGTTGAAGTGGCGATCGTCATTGGCGGCGGCAACATTTTCCGCGGTGTCGCGCCTGGCGCGCAAGGGATGGATCGCGCGACCGCTGATTACATGGGAATGCTGGCAACGGTGATGAATTCGCTCGCGCTGGCCGATGCGATGCGGCAGGCTGATTTGACCGCGCGCGTGATGTCGGCCATCAATGTCGAGCGCGTGGTCGAACCGTATGTTCGTCCGAAGGCATTGCAATACCTCGAAGAAGGCAAGATTGTGGTGTTTGCCGCCGGCACGGGCAATCCGTTCTTTACCACCGATACCGCGGCCGCGCTGCGCGGTTCTGAAATCGGCGCGGAAATCGTGCTGAAGGCAACCAAGGTCGATGGTGTGTATACCGCCGACCCGATGAAGGATTCGACGGCGACGCGCTATTCGACCATTTCATTCGACGAAGCGATTAACAAGCATCTGGACGTAATGGATGCAACTGCGTTTGCGCTGTGCCGCGACCAGAAAATGCCGGTCAAGGTGTTTTCGATCACCAAACCGGGTGCGTTGAAGCGCATCGTGATGGGTGAAGACGAAGGTACGCTGGTTTACGTGTGACGGTTGGCGTTTTCGTTGATTCCTGAGGACTTGCTGTTGCGGGTCCGGGAGTGTTTTTGATAGGCACCGTGTTTTTATTCAAAATTAGTGGAGAGCAGGATGACCATTGCTGATGTCAAGAATAATACCCAGCAGAGAATGAACAAGTCGATCGAGACGCTGAAAGCCGATTTGGCCAAAGTGCGTACCGGCCGCGCACATACCGGGATTCTGGATCATGTGCAGGTCGATTATTACGGCACTCCGACCGCGATCAATCAGGTGGCGAACGTGACGCTGCTCGATGCGCGCACGATTTCCGTGCAGCCGTGGGAAAAGAAGATGCTATCGGCGATCGAAAAAGCCATTCGTGATTCCGATCTCGGACTGAATCCGTCCAGTCAGGGCGACATCATCCGCGTGCCGACGCCGGCGCTGACCGAGGAACGCCGCAAGGAAATGGTCAAGCTGGTCAAGGGCGAAGGCGAGGATGCTAAGGTCGCGATCCGCAATATTCGTCGCGATGCCAACGAGGCGCTGAAAAAGATGGTCAAGGACAAGACCTGTTCCGAGGATGACGAACGTCGTGCACAGGACGATGTGCAGAAGCTGACGGACAAATTCGTGGTCGATATCGATAAGCTGGTTGGCGAAAAGGAAAAGGAAGTCATGACGGTTTGACGTTGGTCTTCCGACATTGCCGGTTGCCGGATTCAATGGCTGTCATCAGTTCAACTCAGTCGGTACCTGAAACGGGTGCCGTACCCCGACATATTGCCGTCATCATGGATGGCAATGGCCGCTGGGCGACCAGCCGCATGCTGCCGCGTGTTGCTGGCCATATAAAGGGGGTCGATGCCGTCAGGCGGATGGTTGAGGCTTGCGTGCGGCGCGGAGTCGAATTCCTGACGATATTTGCGTTCAGCTCGGAAAACTGGCGCCGGCCAGCGGAAGAAGTGTCGTTGTTGATGAGCCTGTTCGTCACCTCGCTTGAACGCGAAGTGGCCAAACTGCACGCTAATGGCATCCGTTTCAGGGTAGTTGGCGATATCAGTCGCTTCGACCAGAAACTGCAGCAAATGATTGCACACGCCGAACGCAAGACCGCGAGCAACGAAAGACTGACGCTGACGATTTGCGCGAATTACGGCGGCCGCTGGGACATCATGCAGGCGATCAACAAAATGGCGGAACTGAATCCGGGCAAAATCGATTTTTCGGAATCGGATCTGGCGCCGCATCTGTCGCTGGCTTACGCGCCGGAACCCGATCTGTTCATCCGTACTGGCGGCGAGCAGCGCATTTCGAATTTTCTTCTTTGGCAGCTTGCCTATACCGAACTGTACTTTACCGAAACCCACTGGCCGGATTTTGATGCGCCGGCGCTGGATGCAGCCATTGCGTCATACCGGCAGCGGGAGCGACGTTTCGGACGCACCAGCGATCAATTGGTCGCAAAATAAAGATATGCCAATATTGATTACACGCGCTATTACTGCACTGGTTCTGTTCGGCGCCTTGATGGCGCTGCTGTTCTCCGGTTATCCGTTTGCTTTCGAGGTGGTGCTGACGGTCTTTTTTGCCCTGGCATCATGGGAGAGTTTCCGTTTGTTCGGCAATGCCTATCCGGTCTGGAGCGCATTGTTGTGGACACCGGTATTCCCGTTGATCATCTATACGGCCGATCTGTCACGGGTGTCGATGTTTCTGAGTTTGTGCGTGATTCTGTGGTGCGTGCGTTTTGCGCCGACGCTCAAATTCAGCCTGCCACCGATGAATGGCACGTCGAACAAGCTGCTGGCGGGCATGTATGGTGCTGCTCTGCTGGCTTTTTTTGTAGGCGTGTATGAACTCTATCTGCACTCGCCGCTGTTCCTGCTATCGATTATTTCGATTGTGATCATTGCGGATACCGGCGCGTACGCCTTTGGCTCGACCTTCGGCAAACACAAGCTGGCGCCGAAAATTTCGCCATCAAAAACTTGGGAAGGTGCGATCGGCGGCTGGTTTTCAGTGCTGGTGGTGTCCGTGATTTCCACCATGATTCCGGCACTGGAAGATACCTTCGCCGTCAAGTTCCAGCAAAAACTCGGATGGTTCGGCATGTTCGCCATTCTGACCGTGCTGGTGGCATGCAGCGTGGTGGGCGATCTGTTTGAATCGCGGCTGAAGCGGCGCGCGGGCGTGAAGGACAGCAGCAATCTGCTGCCGGGACACGGCGGCGTGCTGGATCGGATCGATGCGCTGGTGCCGGTATTGCCGCTGGCCAGCCTGCTTGATTTGTGGATATAGGCGGGATGCAGCGCATAACCATTCTCGGTGCGACCGGGTCAATTGGAGTCTCGACGCTGGATGTGCTGGCGCGCCATCCGGATCGCTATTCGGTTTTTGCGCTGACCGCCAACAGTGATGTCGATGCGCTGGCCGAGCAGTGCGAACGCTTCCGGCCGCAGGTTGCCGTGGTCGGCAGCGCCGATGCGGCGCAGCACCTGCAAGCCATTCTGTGGCAAAAAGGCGTCAAGACCGAAGTCGAGCATGGCAAGCAGGCGCTGTGCGATGTCGCCGCTGCGCCGGAATGCGATGCGGTAATGGCGGCGATCGTCGGTTCCGCCGGTCTGATGTCGTCGCTGGCTGCGGCACGCGCCGGCAAAAAGGTGATGCTGGCGAACAAGGAAGCGCTGGTGATGTCGGGCCAGTTGTTCATTGATGCTGTGTCCGCCAGCGGTGCAAGCCTGTTGCCGATCGATAGCGAACACAACGCGATTTTCCAGTGCCTGCCGTCCGGCTATCGCCGCTCCCCGCAGCAGCATGGTGTCGCCAAAATCCTGCTGACGGCATCCGGCGGGCCATTTTTCAACCGGCCGGCGGCCACGCTCGATTTGGTGACGCCGGAAGAAGCGATTTCGCATCCGAAGTGGGTGATGGGGCGCAAGATATCGGTTGATTCCGCCACGATGATGAACAAGGGACTGGAAGTGATCGAGGCGCACTGGCTGTTTGGGGTGCCTGCGAACCGGATTGAGGTGGTAATTCATCCTCAAAGCGTGATTCACTCGATGGTGTCTTACGTCGACGGTTCGGTGATTGCGCAGCTGGGCAATCCGGACATGCGCGTGCCGATTGCGCAGGCACTGGCCTACCCGGAGCGGATTGACTCTGGCGTCGAACAGCTGGATTTGACGAAAATGGGTGATCTGCAGTTCAAACAGCCCGATTCCATCCGTTTCCCTTGCTTGCAACTCGCGTATGATGCATTGAATGCGGGCGGTACAGCGCCAGCGATTTTGAACGCTGCCAATGAAGTGGCGGTGCAGGCGTTTCTCGACCGCAAGATCGGCTTTCCGACCATTGCAACCCTGATCCGGCAGGTGCTGGAACGGGTGCCGGCCACGCACAATATCGCCGGCATCGAGCACCTGATCGAACAGGATCGGATTGCCCGGGAAGCGACCATTGAATTGATCAAACGCCTGTAGCGCCATGATTCTCATCCAAACCGCGCTTGCTTTTTTGCTCGCCACCTGCCTACTGGTTGTGGTGCACGAGCTTGGGCATTATCTGGTGGCGCGCCTATGCAACGTGAAGGTGCTGCGGTTCTCGCTGGGTGTCGGCAAGGTGCTGTATTCGCGCCGTTTCGGCAAGGACCAGACCGAATGGGCGATTTCGCTGCTGCCGATCGGCGGTTACGTGATGATGCTCGATGCGCGCGATCAGGATTTGAGGGATTTGCCGCCGGAGGAGCTCAAGCGTGAATTTCATAGCCAGAATGTGTGGAAACGCTTCGCGATAGTGCTGGCAGGGCCAGCCTCGAATTTTCTGCTGGGCATCATGTTCATGGCGGGAATCTATCTGCATGGCGTTCAGGAACCTGCGCCAAAGCTGCGCGCGGTGCAGGAAAACACGATTGCCTGGCAGGCCGGCTTGCGCGGCGGCGAACTGGTGACGGCTATTAATGACCAGCCGGTGCGCATATGGTCGGAAATGCGCTGGAAGATGCTCAAGGCGGTCATCGATGGCGAACCGATTCGTCTTGACGTGCAGCATGCATCGCCAGGTTCGCTCACGCCGCCAATGAAGCGCAGTGTGACAATCCCGAGCGATGGCTTGACGGCGACCGATATCGACAAAAATTTTTCGCGCGTGCTGGGCATTGAGTTGGCACGGCCGAAGGCGCAGATTGGCCGGGTTGTGCCAGATGGGGCAGCGATGATGGCCGGATTGCGCGAGGGCGACGTGGTTTTGGCGGTCAATGGCCAGCCGATGCTCGATTCGCTGGCGTTTGTCGAACTGGTGCGCGCATCGCCGGATAAAACGCTGTCACTTGAGATTCTGCGCGGGCAGGAGAAGCTCGAATTGCCGCTGACTCCAGTTGCGCACCAGGAAAAGGATGTGCTGATCGGGAAAATCATGGCCGACGTGCAACTGCGGCCAGAAATGATCTTTGCGCAGGATTCGCTACCACAGGCGGTTGTTCGCGGGGTGGTCCGGACATGGGAAACGATCAGCGTTTCGTTTCGGATGATTGGCCGGATGGTTCTGGGCGAGGTGTCGCTGAAAAGCATTTCCGGTCCGCTGACGATTGCCGATTACGCCGGCCAGACGGCACGCATTGGTCTGGTCAGCTATCTTGGTTTCCTGGCATTCATCAGTATCAGCATTGGTGTAATGAATTTGCTGCCTATTCCTGTTCTGGACGGGGGGCTTTTGCTGTATTATTCGATGGAGATTCTGACCGGCCGCACGGTTTCCGAGCGTGCCGGCAACATTGCACAACGGATTGGCCTTGGTTTGTTGATGACGATGATGGTCATCGCGCTCATCAACGATATTGTCCGCCTTGTTTTTTAGCTCACTGGCGATTGCATGGCATGCTTGCTGACATGAATCGATAGCAAATGAAATCACATCTCGATAGACTGCTTCCATACCCCCTTCGTCGTCACGCCATCGCTGCTGCAGCCTTTACGCTTTGCTCGGGTTATGCGCTTGCGGTAGATCCATTCACGGTCAAGGACATCCGCATCGAAGGCGTGCAGCGTACCGAGGCTGGCACCGTGTTCAGCTATTTGCCGGTTCGAGTCGGAGAAACCTTCAACGACGAAAAGGGTGCGGCAGCCATCAGGGCGCTGTATGCCACCGGATTCTTCAAGGACGTGCGGATTGAGGCTGAAAGTGGCGTGCTGGTGGTGTTCGTCGAAGAACGTCCGGCGGTGGCAGCCATCGAATTTACCGGCATCAAGGAATTCGAAAAGGAAATGCTGATCAAGGCGCTGAAGGATATCGGTCTGGCCGAAGCGCGCATTTTCGACAAGGCGCTGGTTGAGCGCGCGGAGCAGGAACTCAAGCGCCAGTATTTGTCGCGCAGTCTTTACAACGCACAGATTACGACGACGGTAACACCGCTGGAACGCAATCGCGTTTCAGTGAATTTCACCGTGGATGAGGGTGAACCGGCGCGCATTCGGAAAATCAGTTTTGTCGGTAACAAGGCTTTCAGCGACAGTCAGTTGCGCGGCCAGTTTGCGCTGACTACGCCGGGATGGCTTACCTGGCTGAGCAAGGCAGACCAGTACTCGCGCCAAAAGCTGACGGCCGATATTGAATCGCTGAAATCGTATTATCAGGATCGCGGTTACATCGAGATGCAGGTTGAATCGACCCAGGTGTCGATTACGCCAGACAAGAAGGACATTTACCTGACGATCAACGTCAAGGAAGGTGAACGCTACACGGTATCCGGGATCAAGCTGGAAGGCCAGATGCTCGGGCAGGACGAAGCGATTGCAAAACTGGTACAGTTGAAGAAAGGCGATGTCTATTCTGGCGAAAAAATGACGGCCAGCGCGAAAAAGATTTCCGAGTATCTCGGCAATTTCGGTTATGCCTTCGCCAACGTCAACCCTAATCCGGTAATCGACCGCGAGAAAAAGGAAGTGGCGTTCACGATTTTCATTGATCCGGGCAGGCGTGTTTACGTGCGTCAGATGAACATTGCCGGCAACAGTCGCACGCGTGACGAAGTTATTCGACGTGAATTCCGCCAGGTGGAAGGTTCGTGGTACAACGGCGAGAACATCAAGCTGTCGCGCGATCGCGTTGACCGGCTTGGCTATTTCAAGGAAGTCAATATCCAGACACCGGAAGTGCCAGGCGTTCCGGATCAGGTCGATGTCAACATGACGGTGGCGGAAAAGCCGACCGGCAATCTGCAGATGGGTGTCGGTTTTTCGCAAAGCGAGAAACTGATGCTGCAATCAAGCATTCAGCAGGAAAACTTCGCCGGCACGGGTAATACAGTTGGCTTGGCGGCGAACACCAGTTCGCGCTACCGGACGATTGCGCTGTCGCAAACCAACCCGTATTTCACCGACGATGGCGTCAGCCGCAGTTATGAGGTGTTCTTGCGCACGACCCGTCCGCCGCTGCTTAACACCAGCGATTACAAGGTGCAGACGATCGGTGCCAACGTGAAGTTTGGCGTGCCGTTCACCGAGGTGGATCGGGTATTTTTCGGCGTTGGTGTTGAACGGACCAAGGTGGAGACTTTCGAAAATAGTCCGGAGCGATACGAAAAATTCGTAACCGATCTGGGTGGCACGAATCCGGGTTCCGCCACAGCTAGTTCGCTGCCGTTGACGGTTGCATGGCAGCGTGACAGTCGCGACAGTGCGTTGGTGCCGACCAAAGGCCGTTATCAGCGCGCCAATCTGGAGTTCTCGCTGTTGGGCGATCTGAAGTATTACAAGGCGACCTATCAGCACCAGTATTACTGGCCGTTAAGCCGCACTGTGACGCTGGCGCTGAACGGTCAGCTCGATTATGGCCGCGGCTTAAGCGGCAAGCCGTACCCGATCTTCAAGAACGTCTATGCCGGCGGCATTGGCACGGTTCGTGGCTATGAAAGTTCTTCCATCGGCGGGCTCGATGCGAATGAAGATGCAATCGGCGGTTCGAAGCGTGCATTTGCCAACATCGAACTGCAGTTGCCATTCTCGAACGATGGCAAGGATCGCACGCTGCGATGGTTCACCTTCTTTGATGCCGGCACTGTCTGGGATGAACACGCAAAAATGCGGTTCTCTGATCTGAGGTATTCAGCCGGCTTTGGTATCAGCTGGGTATCTCCAGTTGGTCCGCTCAAACTCAGTTACGGCATACCGTTGAATGCGAAGCCGGAAGACCGGAGGCAGCAGATTCAGTTTCAGCTTGGCACCGGTTTCTGATAAGCCGGTGGCATAATTTCACTTTGTTTTTTGGAGAATTGCCTTGAAGTTCCATACCGCAACCATCACCAAGTTTGTCGCCATGCTGGCATTTTGTGCCGTTTCGGTGGCTGGCGCGCAGGCGCAGGAATCCAGAATCGGGCATGTATCGTCCGACAGGATCATGAATGAATCGGCGCCGGCAAAGGCGGCCAACGCAAAAATCGAGCGTGAGTTTTCCGGCCGCAACAAGGAATTGCTCGACCTGAACGAACGTCTGAAATCGATGGCCAGCAAGCTCGACAAGGACATGCCGGTGTTGTCCGAGTCGGAACGTGTCAAGCGCCAGCGTTCGCTGGCAGAGCTGGATCAGGAATTCCAGCGCAAGCAGCGCGCATTCCGCGAAGATCTGAACCAGCGCCGCAATGAGGAAATTGCCGCTGTCGTCAGCCGCGCCAACAAGGCGATCAAGGCGATTGCCGAAGCCGAGAAATTCGACATCATCCTGCAGGATGCGATTTATTACAGCCCACGCGTGGATATCACCGAAAAAGTGCTGAAAGCGCTGGCCAAGTAATTCCGAGAAGGTAAAATGGGAAATATCCGGCTCGGAGAACTGGTCGAACGCTTTGGCGGGCAACTGGCAGGTGAGCCGGATATCAAGGTATCCGGCATTGCGCCGCTGGACAGTGCTGACGCCTCCCAGTTGACCTTTCTCTCCAATTCCAGGCTTCGGTCACAAGCTGAAGCCTCGCGTGCGGCAGCGCTGATCCTGTCGCCGGCAGACGATGAGATCGTGGCTGCATCGTATACTGGCGCTCGCATCGTTACGTCGAATCCATATGCGTACTTTGCGCGTGTGGCGCAATGGTTCGAACAGCAGCGCGAGATTCCTGCGCCGGTTGGCGTGCATCCGCTGGCGTGCGTCGATCCGGCCGCAAGGATTGCGCCAACGGCTTCGATCGGGCCATATGTCACGATCGAAGCCGGGGCTGAAATTGCCGCGGGCGTGGTGATTGGCGCCGGCAGCTTTGTCGGTCGTGGCGCGAAAATCGGCGCGAACACCAGACTGGCGCCGCGCGTGACCTTTCATGCCGGTTGTGTGATTGGCGAGAACGGCATCATTCATTCCGGTGCGGTGATTGGCACTGAAGGTTTCGGCTTCGCCAACGATGCAGGCAAATGGATCAAGATTCCGCAGACCGGGCGGGTGGTGTGTGGCAATGATGTGCAGATTGGCGCCAATACCACCATCGATCGCGGCACGCTGGACGATACAGTGATCGAAGATGGCGTCAAGCTGGATAACCAGATCCAAGTAGGACATAACTGCCACATTGGCGCGCATTCCGCTGCGGCCGGTTGCGTTGGCATCGCCGGCAGCGCGACCATCGGCAAGCACTGCATGCTGGGCGGCGCGGCGATGATTGGCGGCCACCTGACGATTGCCGATGGCGTGTTCGTCACGGCCGCGTCGTCGGTGATGAATTCGATCAAGGAACCGGGGCAGTACACCAGCATTTTCCCGCTCACGCAGCACAAGGAGTGGGAGCGGACGGCAGCGATGCTGCGCAACATCAAGTCGATGCGGGACAGGATCCGCGAACTCGAAAAAAAGATAAAAGACCAAAACTGAAAAATATGAAAAAGCTCGACATCAACCAAATCAGGGAATATCTTCCGCACCGCTATCCGATGCTCCTGGTCGATCGCGTGATTGAATGGGAAGCAGGCAAGCGCATTGTCGGCATCAAGAATGTCACGATCAATGAAGAAGTGTTCAACGGGCATTTTCCGAACAATCCGGTGATGCCGGGCGTGCTGTTGATCGAAGCGATGGCGCAGAATGCGGCGTTGCTGACATTCATGAGCCTGAACAAGAAACTCGACGAAAACTCGACCGTGTATTTCGCCAGCATCGACAATGCGCGTTTCAAGCGGCCGGTCGTGCCTGGCGATCAATTCCGCATGGTGGCCGAACTGCTGCGCGGCGCGCGCGGCTTCTGGAAATACAAGGTGGAGGGTTATGTCGATGACGAACTCGCGGTCGAAGCGGAGGTGATGTGCGCCGTCCGCACCGTGGGCGAGACAGCGAAAAAGGCAGACTAGTCATGGCGAACATCCACCCGACAGCACTGATCGATCCGCAGGCAGAACTCGACAGTTCCGTCACGGTCGGTGCCTATTCCGTCATCGGGCCGAATGTCAGAATTGGTGCCGGCACGAGAATCGGTCCGCACGTCGTGATCGAAGGCCATACGACCATCGGACGCGACAACAACATCTTCCAGTTTGCGTCGCTCGGCGGCATGCCGCAGGACAAGAAATACGCGGGTGAACCGACGCGGCTGGAAATCGGCGATCGCAACACGATTCGCGAATTCTGCACCTTCAATACCGGCAGCATTCAGGATCAGGGCGTGACCATCCTGGGGAATGACAACTGGATGATGGCCTACGTCCACATTGCGCACGACTGCGTGGTTGGCAGCAACACGATTTTCGCCAACAGCACGACGCTGGGCGGGCATGTGCACATCGGCGACTGGGCGATCCTCGGTGGCGCGACGCTGGTGCACCAGTTCTGCCAGATTGGCGCGCATGTGATGGCAGGCGGCGGCACCGTCCTGACGCAGGATGTGCCGCCATTTCTGATGATTACTGGCGCGCCCCCGGCGCCGCATGGCATCAACAGCGAAGGGCTGCGCCGTCGCGGTTTCACGCCGGAACAGATCGCCGATTTGCGCAACGCCTACAAGACTCTGTACCGTTCCGGCCTGTCGCTGGAAGAGGCCAAGGCCGAACTGGCCAAATCGGCAGCGGAAGCGGGCGATTCCGCCCCTCACATCAACCAGATGCGCACCTTCCTCGACGGTGTGACGCGTGGCATCGTCAGATAAGCCGACCGTGGCGATGGTCGCCGGCGAACTGTCCGGCGACATCCTTGCCGGCCGGATGCTGTCGGCGCTGCGGCCGCAATTGCCCGATGCGCTGATGCACGGCATCGGCGGGCCGAACATGATGCAGCACGGTTTCGTCAGCGACTGGCCGATGGAAAAGCTGTCGGTGCGCGGCCTGTTCGAAGTGCTGCGGCACTACCGCGAGATCAAGGGCATCCGCGATGCATTGCGCGACCAGCTGCTGGCAGAAAAACCAGCCGTATTCGTTGGCGTGGATGCGCCCGAATTCAACCTCGGACTGGAACTGCAACTGCGGCAGGCCGGCATCCCGACCGTGCATTTCGTCAGCCCGTCGATCTGGGGCTGGCGGGCAGGGCGGATCAAGAAAATCCGTGAGGCGGTGTCGCACATGCTGGTCGTGTTCCCGTTCGAGGAACAGCTGTACCGTGACGCAGGGGTGCCGGTGACCTATGTCGGCCATCCGCTGGCGGAAGTGATCCCGATGGAACCGGATGTCGCCGCAGCGCGGCTGCAACTCGGTATCGCGCCCGAGGCAACGGTCGTCACCATCATGCCGGGCAGTCGGCTGTCCGAACTGAATTACCATGCGGCGCCATTCGTCGGCGCAGCCGGCATCCTGGCGCAGCGCGATCCGTCGATAGTGTTCATTGCGCCGATGGCGGGCGAGCGGCAGCGCCAGCACTTTGCCGAACTGCTGGCCAAACACGGCTTGCGGGATGTGCCGCTGCGCGTCATCGACGGCCAGTCGCACGCGGCGATTGCCGCGGCCGATGCGGTGCTGGTCGCTTCCGGCACGGCCACGCTTGAAGTGGCGCTGTTCAAAAAACCGATGGTGGTGGCCTACCGGCTGATGTGGGCCACCTGGCAAATTGTGCGCCGCATGGTCACCACCCGCTGGTGCGCGCTGCCGAACATCCTGACGCAGGAAACGCTGGTCCCGGAATTCCTGCAGGAGCAGGTCACGCCGGCCGCGCTGGCCGAAGCGGTGTGGCAGCAGTTGAACGACGAATCCACTCGCGCCGCACTGCGCCAGCGTTTCATCGAACTGCACCACGCGCTGCTGCGCAACACCGCCGAAGCCAGTGCGCAGGCGGTGCTGCAGGTGATGCGGCGTTCGTAGCGCGGCAGGCAGTGCCGTCAAAATAACTGACCGCGCTGGCAATCTCATTCAATAAGGCAAAAATAACTGACCGAAATGAATTTCGGGTCAGTAAGGCCTAAAAATATACTCCGCCCAGTATTTTAAAACAGCCAGCAAAACTGTGGCGCGGCGGCGTATTTTTGCTATATACCCCCATAAAAACAAAACGCGGCAGGGTTGCTGCCGCGTTCGGGGTAGGCCTGGCCTGATTACTTCTGCTTCGGGTGTGCCTTCACCAGCTGGCGCTGCTCGCCCAGTTTTTCGATGCCGGCCACGACCACGTCGCCCGGCTTGAGGAACACTTGCGGCTCGCGCGCGAGGCCGACGCCCGGCGGCGTGCCGGTGGCGATCACGTCGCCAGGCAGCAGCGTCATGAAGTGGCTCAGATAGCTGACGATCTTGGCCGACGAGAAAATCATCGTGTTGGTATTGCCTTTCTGCATTCGTTCGCCGTTTACGTCCAGATACAGTTCGAGGTTTTGCGGATCGGGCACTTCATCCCTCGTCACCAGCCACGGGCCGACCGGGCCGAAGGTGTCGCAGCCCTTGCCCTTGTCCCACTGCGTGCCGCGCTCGATCTGGAATTCGCGCTCGGACAGGTCGTTGGTCACGCAATAGCCGGCGACGTAATCCAGCGCCTCTTCCTCGCTCACGTACTGCGCTTTCTTGCCGATGATGATGCCGAGTTCGATTTCCCAGTCGGATTTTTTCGAGTCGATCGGCAGGATGATGTCGTCGTTCGGGCCGCACAGGCAGGACACCGCCTTCATGAACACGATCGGTTCCTTTGGAATGCGCATCTTCGCTTCGGCCGCGTGGTCGGTGTAGTTGATGCCGATGGCGATGTATTTGCTGACGAACGCCACCGGCACGCCCAGACGCGGGTTGCCCGGCACCAGCGGCAGCGTGGCCGGATCGATTTTCGCCAGCTTCGCCAGCGCCTCGTCGGCCAGTTGATCGGCGGTGAAATCGGTGATGATGCCGGACAGGTCGCGCAGTTGGCCATCGTGGTCGATCAGGCCGGGTTTTTCTGCGCCAGGTTGGCCGTAGCGTGCCAGTTTCATATTTTCTCCTTGTTGGTGAATCCGCTTGAGGTCAATCTAGAATCAATCCCAAAATTGTAGCCGACTCACAGCAGCTTGCGCCAGCGTTCCAGCTTTTGTTCGAACGACAGTTGCGCATTCGCCGGCGACGACGACGGCAGCACCAGCGTTTCGAACCCGGCGGCGGCAAAGCTCGGCGCGAATTTGCCGGAAGTCTGGCCGTTGAAGCACACCCGCTGCAGTTGCGGACAGCGCGCATGCAGCGGCGCGAAATCGTTGAACTGCGGCTGGCGGATGGCGGCATCGAGACTGCCGCTGCGCTCGCAGGCGGCGATCACGTCCCACAGGCCGATGCGGTGCGCCATCAGCCGTTGCAGCCGCTGCGGATAATCGAGTCCGCTCCAGTCTTCGTCCAGCACGGCGGCCAGCAGGCGCCAGAACTGGTTGCGCGGATGGGCGTAATACTGCTGCGCCACTAGCGAGGCTTCGCCCGGGAAGCTGCCGAGAATCAGCACTCGGGTATCGGGCGCGACGACTGGCGGAAAGCAGGCGAGGGACGGGGCGATATGTTTCGATGGTGCAGCCATGAGCGTCATTGTAAGGTTTAACGGTGGAATGGCTGCATTCTCGCTCTGCTTCGGTGGCACTGAAGATGCGACTGTTTCTGTGTGGAAATTCTTTGCCGATTTGTGCATAATCGCTGCCTACGCATGAATAATGCCTTGCCTGTGCAGCAGCGGATAACAGCATTGGCTGGCCTTGGGCAGGTTGTGCCCGGATGAGGCAGGAAACTGGCGTCAGCACGAGTTAAGTCAAAGCACGACGGCGGGTAGTGGTTAACATGGGAGCGCTGGCTGCGCGTCTGCGCAAGCAAGGATGCATGATTCCAGTTTTCCGATCAAAATCTGCAGCGGAGAAAAACATGAGCGATCACAAACAGCAGCCCGGCATGGAATTCTTTCTGGCATCGTCGGTGCATGACATGAAAAATTCCATCAGCATGCTGATGGGCGGACTGGAAAAAACCCTGTCGCAGGTAGATCCGGTCGCGTTTCCCGCTTATGCCGATCTGGCGCACATGATTTATGAAACCAGACGGATCAACAACAACCTGGTCCAGCTGCTGACACTGTTCAAGGCAGGCAAGGATCTGTATCCGTTCGATCCGCAGATGCATCCGGTGGCGGATGCGTTGCGGGTGATTGGCGAACAGAACGGCCCGTTGCTGTCCTCGCGCGGCATCAGCATCGAATATGCCGTTGACGACGATCTCTACTGGGAATTCGACGAAGACTTGTTCAACGGCGTGATCGGCAATGCGCTTAACAATGCGATCAATTACACCCTGGATCGTGTCCGTTTGGTGGCGCGGGAAATCGACGGTTTTCTCGAATGCCGCATCGAGGATAACGGCAAAGGCTATCCGCCGCACATGCTGGAGGCGGGGGCGGAAGCGATGCGGGGCGTTAACTTCCTCAGCGGCAGCACCGGCCTGGGCCTGCACTTCTCCGCCATGTCGGCCAAAATGCATCGCAACCGCGGCAAGACGGGGGAAATCCGGCTGGAAAACGGAGGCGCATGGGGTGGCGGCTGCTTCATATTCAGGTTGCCGTAAGGCGCATCAGCCACGGCGCGCGACAAACGGCACATCACGAACGAACAACCCGGAAAAAACATGATTGCAGAACAAAGGGCGGAGATGGATTTCTCCAATAAAAGCTTCCTCGTTATCGACGATTTCCAGGGGATGCGCAACATGATGCGCGACATCCTGCGCAATTGCGGCGCCAACGCGAGGCATATCGAAATGGCGGCCAATGGCGGCCAGGCGATTGCGATGCTGCAGCGGGAAAAATTCGATGTCGTGCTGTGCGATTTTAATCTGGGCCCCGGCCGCAACGGCCAGCAGGTACTTGAAGAAGCAAAATACCGCGATCTGGTTGGCCCGGCTTGCGCATGGATCATGATCACGGCCGAAAAAACGACCGATGCCGTCACCGGCACGGCTGAATATCAGCCGGATGCCTATCTGCTCAAGCCGCTGACAGAAGCGACCCTGCGGATGCGACTGGCCAGAATCTGGGACAGGAAGGCTGCGTTTTCCGCCATCGATGCCGCGCTGGTGCGCAAGGATCACGCCAAGGCATTGCAACTGTGCGATGAAAAACTGGCGGTGGACAAAGCCAATGCGGCCGAACTGAAGCGGTTCAAATGTCAGTTGCTGCTCGACATCGGCGAACTGGATTTGGCGCGCAAGGAATACGCTGCGGTGCTGGCTGCGCGCGATACGCCATGGGCCAAGCTGGGCATGGGCAAGGTTGCATTCCAGAGTGGGGATTTCAACGGCGCCCGGAAGCTGCTGGAAGAAGTTGTGACTGAAAACAAGGCGTTTCTGGAAGCATACGACTGGCTGGCTAAAACGCATCAGGCCAGCGGCAATATCGAATCTGCCGCGCAGGTGCTCGAACGCGCGACCAAGCTGTCGCCCAATTCGGTCCTGCGCCAGAAAACGCTGGGCGAAGTCGCATTCAAGCTGGGCAAGTTCGACAGCGCAGAACAGGCTTTCCGCAAAAGCGTCACGCTAGGCGAGCATTCGGTGCTCAAGACGCCGAGTGCCTATCTCGGGCTGGCCAAGACCTGTTCCGCCAAACAGAGTCCGGACGAGGCATTGCGCGTGTTGAACAACCTGAGCAAGACTTTCGAACAGGAAGATGTCCGGCTCAAGGCGCTGGCGGTCGAAGGGCAGATTCACCACCAGAATGGCAACGTCGAGCAGGCGGAGAAAATCGCGCAGGAACTGGGCGAGCGCATGTCTGCCGGCGTGGTGGCGACGGACAGTGAAACCACGATGGAAGTCGCGCGGCTGTTGATGTCCACCGGCGATCTCGATAGCGCCCGCACCATGCTGCTGGATGAAGTGAAAAACAATCCGGAAAACCGAACCCTGCTGGCTGAAATTCGGGAAGTGTTTGATGCGGCCAACATGTCCGAGGAAGGCGAGCGCATTGTCGAAGCATCGCGCAAGGAAGCGCTGGAAATGATGAATCGCGGTGTGCTGCTAGCGCGTGACGGCAAGCTGGATGAAGCCGTTGGATGGATGCGCAATGCGCGTCAGGCGATGCCGAGGAATGTGCGAGTGCTGTTCAATTTCGTGCATGTGATCGTGACCAAGATGCAGCAGCATGGCGTGGACGAGCAATTGATCGAAGAAGCGCGCACCAGCCTGGAATCAGCCAACCAGCTGGCTCCCGGCGACAGGCGCTATGGCCAGATGACGGGCGCGCTGGACAAGCTGGTTTCAGATGAGGCTGCGTCGTAGTTTTGACTTCGCCGTAGGTTAACCATGCTGTCAGGCCATGCCGGCGACGATTTCTTGTGTCGCGGAAATTGCCATGTTAGATTTGCAGTTTGACTAGAAAGCGTATCTGCCGATGCTATCAGGTGAAGAGGGCCAGGGTGTTTCATGCACCTCCGCCAGCCATATGTCAGAAGCGCTGCGCTCGCATATTGCTTCGCGCACCATGATGCTTTCAATGGTTGTGACCAGTGTGATCGGCGCGGTCGATGTCGTTTTCTGGTTTTTTAGTCGCAATGACCTGTTCCTCATCGAGGGCGGCGCCAATCTTGCGTGGCTGGTGCCGGATCTGATGATCCTTTTTATGATTCGCATTTCCAGCCGTAAACCCGACTGGAAAATGAATTATGGCTACCGGCGCATAGAAACGCTTTTCCTGCTGTTTTTTTCGCTCAGCATGGCCGGGGCGGGGCTTTATTTCCTGTATGGCACACTGACCCAGGCGCCAGAACAATTTCCCCTGGAATACGGTAGCGCGACCGTCATTTTGTCACTGGCAGTCATTACCGTGCTGGCTTTCCTCAGTCGGCATTTGTGGAACGTCGGCAAAAAGATTGAAAGCAGGTTGCTGATGCTGGATTCCACCATCATCCGGCTGGATATGGCCTCTGCCGTCATTCTCCTGCTAAGCGGGATTTTTCTTATTTTCGCGCCTTCAGCCCTGATTCTTCAGACCATACTGACCGTCCTGGTTGAACTGGGGCTCATAGTTTGCAGCGTGAACGAGACCGTTCGGGCGGCAAAGGAACTGGTTGATGTGAGCCCTTCACTGGAAGTGCTGAGTCTGGTCGAAAAAATCGCGGAAGAATCTTCAGAGGTGTATTTCATTTCCGACCAGCGTCTGCGCTCATTTGGCGGGGCTATTGCCGTCGACATTACCCTGGAAACGGATCCGAACTTGAGGGTCAAGGATGCCTATCGGCTTGCCTCCGATCTTGAGGACAAGATCAAGTCATCGGTTGAAAATGTGTTTGAAGTCTGCGTTCGGGTGAACCCGGCCGGAACTTATGTGGAAAAAGAGCTTGCCGGCGGGAGTTTTTTCCGATGATGGCACGCTGTTTTCCAGGCGCGCCCAATTTCGGCGCAAGCTGGAAATGAGCAATAAAAAAGGGTTACATGAAAACCTGTAACCCTTTGAAATACCTCTAGAATTCTGGTAGGCCGTGTAGGGCTCGAACCTACGACCAACGGATTAAAAGTCCGCTGCTCTACCGACTGAGCTAACGACCCGAAGAGGCAAAATTATACAGACCATGGCTGCGTTTGTGTAGGGCTTGGGCGGATTATTTTAAATTTTACGAATCATGAGCAAACGCATTCTTGTCATCCTGGGGCATCACACGAAAGACAGCTTGTGCGGCGCGCTGGCGGATGCTTATGCGCAAGGCGCGGTATTGGCCGGGCATGAAGTGAAACGCATCGCCGTGGGCGAACTCGCGTTCGATCCGGTCATCCGCGACGTGACGTGCATGAACGATATACGCGAGCCGGATTTGCTGGCGGCGCAGACAGCGATTGCATGGGCGCAGCATATCGTGTTGGTCTATCCGGTCTGGTGGGGCGGGCCGTCGGCGCTGCTCAAGGGCTTCATCGACCGGGTATTCACATCCGGTTTCGCTTTCAGGTTCAAGGAAAATTCGCCATTCTGGGAGCGCCTGCTGGCCGGACGTTCGGCGCATCTGCTGGTGACGATGGATACGCCGCCGTGGTATTACCGCTGGATATTTCGCATGCCGGGGCATCAGTTGATGAAGCGCACGATACTGGAATTTTGCGGCATCAAGCCGGTGCAGATAACCGACTTCGCGCCTGTCAGGGGATCGAGCGTGGACAAGCGCGAGAAATGGCTCGAACAGGCGCGGGCGTTCGGCCATCGCGCCTGATGGTTGTCTTAACAGGCTGTGCCCGAATTGACTTTTCATCCAGCGGCTGCATAATCGCCGACGATAGCATTCTGACCTTTTGAACGGAGCCGTGCCGATGCCGACCTTTACCATACGCAGCATGACGCGCGACGAAATGGATGATGCGCTGCAATGGGCCGCCGACGAAGGATGGAACCCCGGCATTTACGACGCCGATCCGTTCCATGCCGCCGACCCTGACGGTTTTCTGGTCGGGATGCTGGGGGATGAAAAAATCGCGCAGATTTCAGCCGTTCAGTATGGGCAGGATTTCGGTTTCATCGGCTTTTTCATCGTCAAGCCGGAGTATCGCGGTCAGGGGTATGGCCGCAGGATATGGGAAGCCGCGATGGCGCGTCTGGCTGGCCGCAACATCGGTCTGGATGGCGTGCCGGCACAGCAGGAAAATTACCGCAAGTCGGGCTTTTCGTACGCGCATCGCAGCATCCGCTATCAGGGCAACGGTGGCGGGCCAATGCCACCGATGGCACAGTGTACTGCTATCGTGTCAATGCCGGATTTATCTCTGGACGAAGTGATTGCCTATGACCGTGGGTTCTTTCCGCAGGAACGGCGCGAATTCCTGAAAAAATGGATGACCATGCCATACAGTACCGTGCTGGGCATTCGCACAGGCGACCGGCTTGCCGGTTTTGGCGTGCTGCGCAAATGCCGGGACGGGCACAAGATCGGGCCGCTGTTTGCCGATACGCCGCCACTGGCGGAAACGCTGTTCATGGTGATGCTGGCACAGGCACGGGAAAATGAACCCGTCTTCATTGACGTGCCAGAAACCAGTCCGGCAGCCATCGATCTCGTGCAGCGATTTGGCCTGAACCCGGTGTTCGAGACTGCCAGGATGTATACCAAGGCGGTACCTGGGCTGTCGCTTGCTCGCACTTATGGTATTACAACGTTCGAACTAGGTTAGATGCACTGTACCAAACCGGCGGGTCTAGCGAATGTTAGCGGCGGCTACATGGTGATCCTGGGATTGTAAGTGACAGGCAAGCCATGGGAAAATTTATCTTGAGGTTCGACAGTCGCTTTGCGCGGCGGCCATCAAAAACGGGCGTGTGTATTTTGATGCGCTGCGAACAATTAAAGCTGGAAACGGACTTGCATTTGATTACCAGCTTGATTGCGGCATGGTTATTACAGATGAGGACAAATACCGCTATGCCTGTAGCGTCGCAGCGGTAGGCATAGCGGTATGATGCTGACGCAAACAAGCGTGAACAAAATGGCGTAATGCTGAAACAAGCTGTCGAGCCGCCTGTTTTCAACTGCGCTGTGCGTAAGTCAGGCAATTAATCCGATCCACCACTTGTCCAATGGAAATCTTATTGGCTACGCACTCATAATCCTCGTTGTGGCGGCAGTTTGAAACCGAACATGCGCCAACCCCGGTTGGTGTCGGTTTGCCTTTTGAATGTGCGGCTGACGCAGATAGGCTGAAATAAGTGCCGCAGTCGGGATGAACCTTGTGACCGACTGTGATGGCGCGCGCATGACAAGCGTTGCCGGCGTTATATCCGCAGTCGGAGATGGAGCAATCCGAGACCACTGGCATTTCGATTGAGATCTTTTGCATGGGAACCTCCTCAAGCTATGAGTACGGGATGAAGGGAAAACATTCATGCTGTGGCGGTATTGTTGGGTACGTAGCCCACCGCAACGCCGATCCTAACGCTAAGTCACAAACCCGCTTTGTCTTCGATCAAAATGGTAAATTTCCGCTATGTGGCTTGCGCGGGTTATAAAGGTTCCGAGATAATCTCGGCATTGTCGACGCTGTAGCGCATGGCCTGTTCCGGCGTGATGCTTCCGAGAGCCACCAAGCCGGCGATGATGGTGATTTGGTGCGACACCACCAGCAAATCGCCCGCAGCCGGGGCGCGTCGAATGTCGTTGATAAAGTGTTTCATCCGCACGACGATATCGTCAAAATCTTCGGCCGGTACGAAGCCGTGCTCCAACTGCCGATGGAAATAGTCAACCGAGACGCCATCATGTCCTGTTTGCCATTCATTCAGGCGCGGATCGATATGTTGTGTGACATCAGGCCGATGCTGCAACAGGATTTGCAATGTTTCTTGTGTGCGATGGAATTCGGAGGCATACGCGCGCGTCAGTGGCACGGTATGCAATTGCTCGGCCACGGATGCGCATTGCCGACGCCCAATGGCTGTTAGCTTGACGATTCGGCTGGGGTCATCGTTGATGCAGCCGGCGACGTTGGCTTCACTCTGGCCGTGACGAACAAAATAAATGGTGGTCATATTCCGATAGGTTCAAAGTTGAGCCGGCCTGATTCAGACAAGACGGCATGTAACTTTAAATGATAACCTTTCTTGCTTCCTGTTGTCAGGAACGGATGCGCAACGTAGCCGGTGTGCGCAAGCTCAGGTGCTGACGCGAGAATTGCCAGCCGAAAAGAAGGGAGGCTGCGCCTCCCTTTCTCATGCCCGTTTTGCAGCAATCACTTCGCGCCCAGCAGCATCTCGTTCATCCGCTTGACGAATGTCGCCGGATCTTCGAGCGAGCCGCCTTCGGCCAGCATCGCCTGATCGAACAGCAGGTGCGACCAGTCGTCGAACTTCGCGTCCTCGTATTTCAGCCGTTGCACCAGCGGGTGCTCGGGGTTGATTTCGAGAATCGGCTTGGCATCCGGCGCTTTCTGTCCGGCCGCTTTCAGCAGGCGCTGCAGATTGCCGGAAATGTCGCGCTCGTCGGCCACCAGGCAGGCGGGCGAGTCGGTCAGGCGGAAGGTGACGCGCACGTCCTTGGCTTTTTCCACCAGCGCGGTCTTCATCTTTTCGACCAGTTCCTTGTAGCTGGTTTCGGTTTCTTCGTGCTGTTTCTTTTCGGTTTCGTCTTCCAGTTTGCCCAGATCGAGGTCGCCCTTGGCGACCGACACTAGCTGCTTGCCGTCGAATTCGCGCAGGAACGACAGCATCCATTCATCCACGCGGTCGGTCAGGAGCAGCACTTCGACGCTCTTTTTGCGGAAGATTTCGAGGTGCGGGCTGTTTTTCGCCGCGATGTAGCTGTCGGCCGTGACGTAGTAAATCTTGTCCTGGCCTTCCTTCATCCGCTGGACGTAGTCTTCGAGCGAAACGTTTTGCGCATCGCTGTCGTTGTGGGTCGAAGCGAAGCGCAGCAGCTTGGCGATGCGTTCCTGGTTGCTCTGGTCTTCGCCGATGCCTTCCTTCAGCACCTGGCCGAATTCCTGCCAGAAGCTGGCGTACTTGTCCTTCTTCTCCTGTTCTTCGGCATTGGCCAGTTCTTCCAGCATGCCCAGCACGCGGCGGGTCGAACCTTCGCGGATGAGTTTCACATCGCGCGACTCCTGCAGGATTTCGCGCGAAACGTTCAGCGGCAGGTCGTTCGAATCGATCACGCCCTTGACGAAGCGCAGGTAAATCGGCAGCAGTTGTTCGGCGTCATCCATGATGAACACGCGCTTGATGTAGAGCTTGATGCCGCCGCGCTGGTTGCGATCCCACAGGTCGAACGGCGCGCGCTGCGGAATGTACAGCAGTTGCGTGTATTCGCTGCGGCCCTCGACCCGGTTGTGCGTCCAGGCCAGCGGTTCGGCGAAGTCGTGCGACACATGCTTGTAGAACTCGTTGTACTGCTCGTCGGTGATGTCGGACTTGCTGCGCGTCCACAGGGCGCTGGCCTGGTTGACGGTTTCGGTTTCATCCTTGGTCACCATCTTCTTCGCTTCGCTATCCCATTCTTCCTTCTGCATCAGGATCGGCAGCGAGATGTGGTCCGAATACTTGCGGATGATGGCCTGCAGTTTCCAGATCGAGAGCAGTTCGTCCTCGTCTTCGCGCAGGTGCAGGATGATTTCGGTGCCGCGCGTTGGTTTGTCGATGGTTTCGACCGAGAATTCGCCGCTGCCGTCGGATTCCCAGCGCACGCCTTCATTCGCTGGCAGGCCGGCGCGGCGGCTATTGACGGTGATTCGGTCTGCGACGATGAAGGCCGAATAGAAGCCGACGCCGAACTGGCCGATCAGCGCCGCATCCTTTTGCTGGTCGCCGGTCAGTTTGGAAAAGAATTCGCGCGTGCCGGATTTGGCGATCGTGCCCAGATGCGCAATCGCTTCGTCGCGGCTCATGCCGATGCCGTTGTCGGAAATGGTGACGGTGCGCGCTTCGGTGTTGTAGGCAACGCCGATTTTCAGATCCGGATCGGATTCGAACAGTTCCGGTTTGGCAATCGCTTCGTAGCGCAGCTTGTCGGCCGCGTCGGACGCGTTCGAGATCAGCTCGCGCAGGAAGATTTCCTTGTTCGAATACAGCGAATGGATCATCAGTTGCAGCAGTTGTTTGACTTCAGCCTGAAAGCCCAGGGTTTGTTTTTCGGTTGCAGCCATTTTTCCCTCTTGAATTTGCAGCGTGGTTGAACGGATTTTTGGCAAATGGGGGCGGCGCGGCGGTTTTCAAGACCGGTGCCAGGCTTTACCCTGAATTTTCAATCCGGTAAAATGCGCCCCGTCATCAGGGAGTAGCCGCGCTCCGCAATGGAGTGGCCTGCGTCAACATACTTGGCACAAATAGCCATGGCGCAGGCGGCATATGCTTGGCAAGACTTTTGACCACAGGCCTCGCAGGCTGGCGGGGGCGCTGTGGTCATTGGTTTTTCGCCGGCATTGAAAGCTTTGATGGAATCCTTGCTCGTTTCAACTGGTGTGGTCGCGTTGGCCGAAATCGGCGACAAGACACAGTTGCTGGCCTTCATTCTCGCCGCGCGGTTCAAGAAGCCGCTGCCGATCATCGGCGGCATCCTGCTGGCAACGGTGGTCAATCATGGTCTGGCCGGTGCGCTCGGCACATGGATCACGTCGCTGGTCGGGCCGGATGCGCTGCGCTGGATTCTTGGCCTGTCGTTCATTGGCATGGCGGTGTGGACGCTGATTCCGGACGAAATCGAGGATGACGAGACAAAGATCGCGCAGCATCTGGGCGTGTTCGGCGCGACGCTCGTGACCTTTTTCCTGGCCGAAATGGGCGACAAGACGCAGATTGCAACGATTGCAATGGCCGCCCGCTATCAGGCGCCGCTCGAAGTTGTGGCCGGCACCACGCTGGGCATGCTGATTGCTGACGTGCCGGCGGTGTTTGTCGGCAATCGTTTTGCCGACCGGATACCGCTGAAACTGGTGCATTCCATCGCGGCAGCCATTTTTGCCATTCTGGGCATTCTGACGCTGGTGCGGTTCGATGGCTGGTGGTAATGAGCTGACGGTCATCGCTGGGTGAACCGCTGGCGCAAGAAAATTTCCGTGTTGCAATTTTCATTATGTTGTCACTCTTGAATGCTAAACTGCTAATGGTTTGTTTGCAGTAGGCGTCGCGGCATCGCCGGGCATGCCGCATTACATCGGAGAGGCAACATGAGCATTTTGAACGAGGCAGGTCAAAAGGAACTGGCCATACAGTTGCAGGCAATGCTGCTGGGCGACAATGCGCAACTGAAGGACGCGCTCAACAAGCTGTCCGGGCAAGTGGATTTCAGTCTGGAGGGTTTGAACAAACTGGCTGCAGCCAGCGGTCAGAACGAGGATATTCCGGAAGCGGTGAAACAGGCGCTGGAACTGACGACCAACCAGTATGGCGTGGTGCTGGTGCTGAAGGAACCGGCGATGAAATACGTTCAGGGCGGCGGCACCATCAGTGCCTCGGTGTTGGGCGGTATCAGCGCCGCAGTCACCTCCATTCCGGTGGTCGGGCTGGGACTGGCCGGGTTGTTAGCCCTGTTGGCGGCAATCCTGGGCACGTACACCGGGTGGATGACGCTGGCGGATAAAGGCAAGGGGGTATACGTGACGGTCACCTGGGTGCAGATTGGCCTGGCGGTGCTGTTCCCTCTGGCGGCCACCACAATTCTGCTGCCGGTCGTCGGCTCGATTGAATAGGCTGCCCCGACGGCGGGCTGGTTGCCGCCGGCAATAAAAAAAGCGCTGCCCGTCAATGGGTGCAGCGCTTTTTCATGCCGGCTGGCGTTTGATGCGCGCGGCCAATCAGGCGGCTGCCTTTTTCCGGATTTCCGACAGCAGCGGCTCCACGCCATGTGCCGTCAGCGAATCAACCAGATGCAGGTGGGCGGTGATTGCGTCGTTCCAGGTGGAAAAGCCCCATTGTGGCAGCAGATCTTCGGGCAGGCCAAGCACCATGGTTTCGAACAGAATCGGTGAGCCATCGCCCCAGTTACGGTCGATGCCGGTAAAAACGGTCGATACCTGCAATTCGCCGACACTGTCTTGCGCCACGATGCGGTTGGCATCATTTCTCATCGACTGCGAATACTCGACAAATGTGCAGCGCACAGGCATCTGACCGTCAAGGCGGTAAAAGCGATCGTCTATCGGAGTACGGATGTCTTGGTCACTGCTCATGCTTGATCTTTCGAGAAAAAAAGCGCGATTGTACTGGATGTTGGGGCAATTTGGTCGATTAGTTTGCATCGATGGGTTACGATAGACCTTTGTTCAATTGCTGGAGCCATCATGGCCGTTTATGACAACCTGAAAAAACTGAATATTGAACTGCCGACCGTGGCGGCGCCGGTGGCGGCTTACGTGATGTATGTGCAGACTGGCAACACCGTTTACCTGTCCGGTCACATCGCGAAAAAGAATGGCCAGCCGTGGGTCGGGCAGTTCGGCCGGAACATCACGGTCGAAGAAGGACGGCAGGCGGCGCGCGGCGTGGCGATCGATCTGATGGCGACCTTGCAGGCCGCTTGCGGCGGTGATTTGACGCGCGTGAAACGCATTGTCAAACTGACCAGCCTGGTGAATTCGACTGGCGATTTCACCGAACACCATCTGGTGACCAATGGCGCGTCCGAATTGCTGGCGGAAGTGTTTGGCGAAGCTGGCCGCCATGCGCGCTCGGCCTTCGGCGTGGCGCAAATCCCGCTTGGTTCCTGCCTCGAAATCGAACTGATCGCCGAACTGGCCTGACCGGCATCCACCAATAACGCGGCAGGCCGCAGGCTGGATTTGCACCATCCAACTGGCAATTACCCACTGTGGATCACCGGGAGTCGAAAAATGGTGGGGGTATATAGTCAAAACAATGCGCCGGGCCACATATTTGCTGGCTGTTTTTAAATACTGGCTGGAGTATATTTTTTGGGCTTACTGACCCGGAATCCATTTAAGTCAGTTATTTGGGGCCTGTGCCGCTAGCGTTCTTCGTTGGTGTTCAGCGTACCGGCTTTCTGGCCACCAGCCCGATCAGCGCCGACATGCCGGCGTGTCCGCTGCCTTCGTGAATCTCGGCTTCGTATTCGTTGCATTCGAGTATTTCCAGCCCGGCAAAGGCTGTGCGCAGCATTTGTTCGGTGTACAGGTGTTCCGCCAGCGGCGGTCCACCAGTCTTGAATTCCAGTTGCTTCGGCGTGTAGCCTTGCACCAGCAGCAGGCCGCCGGGTTTGAGCGTGCGGATGCAGCCGGCGAAAATCTTTGCGCGCAATGCGGGCGGAGCGAACTGGATGAAAATCGCGATCACCACGTCATAACGGTCAGGTGTCCACGGCCAGTCCTCGATGCCAGCGACGGTGAAATCCACGCTGGCGCCGGATTCACGCGCCAGACTGTGGGCCTTTTCAACTGCGACCGGCGACAGATCGAACGCATCGACCTGCAATCCCTGCTGCGCGCACCAGACGCTGTTCCTGCCTTCGCCATCGGCCACCAACAGCGCGCGCTGGCCGGGCGCCAGCAGCGCCGCCTTGCTGACGAGATAGGCATTCGGCGTGGTGCCGAACAGGTAATCGGCGCGGTCAAAACGCTGGTTCCAGGTTTCGGCCGGATTGGCAAAGCCGCTGGCGGGGTTGTTCATCGTTGGATTCAGCAGGTGAGCGATGGGCTGATTATTGTTGGCTGCGTTCATTCTGGCAAGGGCGATGGTGGCTTGCCGTTGTCCGTGCGCACCGGAAAACATTAGCTTCGCGGTTCGTGCGCGAATGTCTGCGTTATGTCATGCCGGCGTTGCGCAGTGGGGGCACAATGCCGTTTGGGCCGGTTTTACCGGCGCAGGCCAGTCGCGCAGCCGGTTGAAATACTGCATGGGGTATTTTTCAGGCGCGTCTTTTTATCTGGCCTAACGGGCGTTTTTCCTGACATACCCCCTGTTTTCAAGTGCTGCGGCACAACGCGGGAGATTTCCAGTGAGCGAGCAAGTCCGTACGAGCCATGCGTTGCACGATTCGTCGCCGGACGAGCCGGAGGGGTTCGCGTTTCTGGCCGAACTGGCGCTGGATATGCGCTGGGCATGGAACCACGCAACCGACAAGGTATGGCGGCAGCTTGATCCGGAATTGTGGGAAGCAACCAAGAATCCGTGGATTGTACTGAACGCCGCGTCGCGGCAGCAGGTGGCGCAACTGTTCGTCGATGCCGATTTTTGCCATCTGGTTGATGATCTGGTGCAGGCGCGGCGGCGAAGGGCGGAAGCGCCGGCATGGTTCCAGCACGCTTGCCCGCAGGCGGAGTTGAAGACGGTCGCTTATTTCTGCATGGAATTCATGCTGAGCGAGGCCTTGCCGATTTATTCCGGCGGGCTGGGCAATGTCGCCGGCGATTTGCTGAAATCGGCCAGTGACATGGGCGTGCCGATCGTTGGCGTCGGGCTGCTGTACCAGCAGGGTTATTTCCATCAGCAAATTGACCGCAGTGGCGAACAGCTGGCGATTATGCCGTACAACGAGCCGGGGCTGCTGCCGATCACGCCGGTGCGCAATGGCGATGGCGAATGGCTGCGGCTGCAATTGAATTTGCCCGGGCATCCGATCTGGCTGCGCGCGTGGCAGGCACAGATCGGCAAGGGGAAACTGTATCTGCTCGACAGCAACGACCCGTCCAATTACCCGCTGTATCGCGGCATCACCAGCGAACTGTATGGCGGCGGGCCGACGATGCGGCTGATGCAGGAACTGGTGCTGGGCATTGGCGGCTGGCAATTGCTGGCGGAACTCGGCATCGAGCCGGAAGTGTGCCATATGAACGAAGGGCATGCGGCGTTCGCGGTGCTGGAGCGGGCGCGCAATTACATGCAGGCGGCCGGCCAGCCGTTCGACGTGGCGCTGACAGTCACGCGCGCGGGCAACGTGTTCACCACGCATACCGCGGTCGAGGCTGGTTTCGATCGCTATTCGCCGTTGCAGATTGCGCATTGCCTCGGCGGTTATGCGCATCGCAATCTCGGCATTTCGCTCGATGAACTGCTGGCGCTCGGGCGGCGCAATCCAGATGATCCGGCCGAAGATTTCAACATGGCGTACCTGGCGATCCGCGGCAGCGGCGCGGTCAATGGCGTCAGCCGGCTGCATGGTCAGGTCAGCCGCCAGCTGTTCGCGCCCCTGTTTCCGCGCTGGCCGGCGGTCGAAATGCCGATTGGCCATGTGACCAATGGCGTGCATATGTCCACCTGGGATTCGGCCGAGGCCGATACGCTGTGGACCGAAGTCAACGGCAAGGAACGCTGGCTCGGCACGACCGAGGCGCTGGAGCAGAACATGCAGCGCGTGTCCGACGAAGCCTTCTGGCGCTTTCGCTGCGCTTCGCGGGCGTCGCTGGTCGCTTATGCGCGCGAGCGGCTGTCGCGGCAACTCGCGTCGTCCGGCTCGTCGCCGGAAATGGTAGAGGCGGCGAAGCATCTGTTCGATCCGAATGTGCTCACGCTCGGCTTCGCGCGCCGTTTTGCTGCCTACAAGCGACCGAACCTGCTGCTGCACGATCCGGAGCGCCTGCTAAGGCTGCTCAACGATCCGGAGCGACCGCTGCAGATCATCATCGCCGGCAAGGCGCATCCGGACGATGCGGCGGGCAAGGCGCTGATCCGGCAATGGATCGATTTCATTCGCCGGCCGGAGGCGCGGCAGCGGATCATTTTCCTGTCCGATTACGACATGCACCTGAGCGAGCATCTGGTGCAGGGAGTCGATGTCTGGCTCAACACGCCGCGCCGGCCGTGGGAAGCATGCGGCACCAGCGGCATGAAGGTGCTGGTCAACGGCGGCATCAATCTGTCGGTGCTGGATGGTTGGTGGGCCGAAGCCTATGCGCCCGAAGTTGGCTGGGCGCTCGGCGATGGCAACGAACACGCTGATCATACGCTGTGGGATGCGAACGATGCAGCACAATTGTATGATTTGCTGGAACACGAGGTGGTGCCGGAATTTTATGCGCGCAACGAACAGGGTTTGCCCACCGCCTGGGTAGCGCGGATGCGCGAAAGCATGGCGCACCTGACGCCGCAGTATTCAACCTGCCGTTCGCTGCGAGAATACGTGAAGCAGTATTACCTGCCGGCGGCAGAATGTTACCGCCGCCGCGCCGCCGATGGCAGCGCGTACGGGCAGGAAATGGTCGCGTGGCTGCACCGTCTGCGACAGGCCTGGCCTGGGTTGCGCTTCGGGCAGGCCAGCGTGGAAACGAATGCCGAACGGCACCTGTTCGAGGTGCAGGTTTATCTGGGCGAACTGGAACCGTCGATGGTGCGGGTCGAGTTGTATGCCGATGCCGTTGATGGCGGCGAGCCGGTGCGGCAGGAAATGCAGTGCGTGCGGCAGCTGGTTGGCGCGGTCAATGGCTATGCGTATCAGGCCAGTGTGCCGGCCGGTCGTGCGGCAACGGATTTTACCGCCCGCCTGATGCCGCGTGATGACGGTATTGCAACTCCGCTGGAGTCGGGATTGATACTCTGGCAAAGATGATTTTTCGGTGTCATGTCTGGCTGAAGGCATGACGGTTTGCGTTATAATCTTAATTTCCCGCTCATGCCGTTCGGCATCAATGAAATGATCAAGTTCGTATTCGTCACCGGCGGCGTCGTATCATCCCTGGGCAAGGGGATCGCCGCCGCATCCCTCGCTGCGATCCTCGAATCGCGCGGCCTCAAAGTCACCATCATGAAGCTCGACCCGTACATCAACGTGGATCCGGGCACGATGAGTCCATTCCAGCATGGCGAAGTATTCGTCACCGACGATGGCGCCGAGACCGATCTCGACCTCGGCCACTACGAGCGCTTCATCTCGACCAAGATGAAGAAGGTGAACAACTTCACCACCGGCCAGATTTACGAATCGGTGATCCGCAAGGAACGGCGCGGCGAATATCTCGGCAAGACGGTGCAGGTGATTCCGCACATCACCAATGAAATCCAGAATTTCATCTACCGTGGCGCGGATGGCTACGATGTGGCGCTGGTTGAAATCGGCGGCACCGTGGGCGATATCGAATCGCTGCCGTTCCTCGAAGCTGCGCGTCAGCTGAGTTTACGCGCCGGTCGCAATGCGGCCGCGTTCGTGCACCTGACGCTGGTGCCGTATCTCGCCTCGTCGGGCGAACTGAAAACCAAGCCGACGCAGCACAGCGTGCAAAAGCTGCGCGAAATCGGCATCTTCCCGGACGCGCTCTTGTGCCGCGCCGACCGCCCGATCCCGGACGACGAGCGCGCCAAGATTTCGCTGTTCGCCAACGTGCCGGAAAACGCGGTCATCTCGGTCTGGGATGCGGATACGATCTACAAGATTCCGCAGATGCTGCACGATCAGGGGCTGGACGACATCGTGTGCAAGAAGCTTGAACTGTCGCCGCCGCCGGCTCAGCTCGAAATCTGGAGCAAGCTGGTGTATGCGCTCGAACATCCTACGAGCGAAGTCAATATCGGCATGGTGGGCAAGTATGTCGATCTGACCGAGTCGTACAAATCGCTGATCGAGGCGTTGCGTCATGCCGGCATTCATCTGCACTGCAACGTCAACATCGAATATCTGGATTCCGAGGAAATCGAGGAAAAGGGCGTCGCGCATCTGGCGAAATACGATGCGATTCTGGTGCCGGGCGGCTTCGGCAAGCGCGGCGTCGAAGGCAAGATCGCGGCGGCGAAATTCGCGCGCGAAAGCAAGATTCCTTACCTCGGCATCTGTCTGGGGATGCAGGTGGCGCTGATCGAATATGCGCGCAACAAGGCCGGGTTGGCGAAAGCGAATTCGACCGAGTTCGATCCGGATACCGATCAGCCGGTGGTTGCGTTGATCAACGAATGGCAAAACCACGACGGCAAGGTCGAACGCCGCGACGAAAATTCCGACCTCGGCGGCACGATGCGCCTGGGTGCGCAGACTTGCGCCATCAAGCCGGAAACGCTGGCAGCCGCCATTTACGGCAATGTGGTGACCGAACGTCATCGCCATCGCTACGAAGCGAACAACCATTACCTCGGCCGGATCGAGCAGGCCGGGTTGATCGTATCGGCGCGTACGCCGTCGGAAAATCTGTGCGAGATCATGGAACTGCCGCGTACTGGTGACAATGCGCATCCGTGGTATGTCGGCGTGCAGTATCACCCTGAATTCAAATCCACGCCGCGTGAAGGTCATCCGCTGTTCATTTCGTACATCGAAGCAGCGATGAAATACAAGCAGCAGAAGGAAGGAAAGGCTGCATGAAGCTTTGCGGTTTTGATATCGGCCTTGAGCAGCCGATCTTTTTGATTGCTGGTCCGTGCGTGATCGAGTCGCGCCAGATGGCGCTCGACATTGCCGGCACGCTGAAGGAAATTACGACGGCGCTCGGCATGCCGTACATTTTCAAGGCGTCGTACGACAAGGCGAACCGCTCGTCGGGCAAATCCTTCCGTGGTCCCGGCATCGATGCCGGACTGGATGTGCTGGCCGAAGTGCGCAAGGTGATTGGTGTGCCAGTACTGACCGATGTGCATAGCGAAGCGGAAATCGCGCAGGTGGCGCAGACGGTGGACGTGCTGCAAACACCGGCCTTCCTGTGCCGCCAGACCGATTTCATCGAAGCCTGCGCGCGCTCGGGCAAGCCGGTGAACATCAAGAAGGGCCAGTTCCTGTCGCCGCAAGACATGGTCAACGTGATCGAAAAGGCACGCAGCGCGGCGCGCGAAGCGGGCGTCGATCCCGATAACTTCATGGTATGCGAACGCGGTGCTTCTTTCGGCTACAATAATCTGGTTTCCGACATGCGTTCGCTGGCGATATTGCGCCAGACCGGCAGCCCGGTGGTGTTTGATGCGACCCATTCGGTGCAGTTGCCGGGCGGGCAGGGAACGTCGTCCGGCGGGCAGCGCGAATTCGTGCCGGTGCTGGCGCGTGCTGCGGTCGCGGCCGGCATTGCCGGCCTGTTCATGGAAACCCATCCGAATCCGGCCGAAGCCATGTCTGACGGGCCGAACATGGTGCCGCTGTCCCGCATGAAAGAATTGCTGACGACGCTGGTCGAACTCGATCGCGTAGTGAAAAAAGCCGGGTTCCTCGAATCCGATCTGACGTAAAAAATAACAAACATAATTAGGAGAATTGCATGAGTGCCATCGTTGACATCATCGGTCGCGAAATCATTGATTCGCGCGGCAATCCGACGGTTGAATGCGACGTGCTGCTGGAATCCGGTGTGATGGGGCGCGCTGCCGTGCCGTCCGGCGCATCGACCGGTTCGCGCGAAGCGATCGAACTGCGCGACGGTGACAAAAGCCGTTACGGCGGCAAGGGCGTGCTGAAAGCGTGCGAGCACATCAACACCGAGATTTCGGAAGCGATCATGGGTCTGGACGCAAGCGAGCAGGCCTTTCTGGATCGCACACTGATTGAACTCGACGGCACCGAGAACAAGAGCCGCCTGGGCGCGAATGCGATGCTGGCGGTGTCGATGGCGGTGGCGAAAGCCGCAGCCGAGGAAGCGGGTTTGCCGTTGTACCGCTATTTCGGTGGTTCCGGCTCGATGCAGATGCCGGTGCCGATGATGAACGTCATCAACGGCGGCGCGCATGCGGACAACAATCTGGATATTCAGGAATTCATGATCATCCCGGTCGGCGCGCCGAGCTTCCGCGAAGCGGTGCGCTATGGTGCCGAAGTGTTCCAGACGCTGAAAAAAATCCTGCAGGAAAAAGGCTTGACCACTTCCGTTGGCGATGAGGGCGGCTTTGCGCCATCGGTCGCGAACCATGAAGAAGCGATCAAGCTGATCATCCAGGCGATTGAACAGGCTGGTTTCGAACCGGGCAGGCAGATCGCGCTAGGCCTCGATTGCGCCGCGAGCGAATTCTACAAGGATGGCAAATACCACCTCGAAGGCGAGGGCCTGACGCTGTCGGCGCAGGACTTCACCAACCTGCTGGTTACCTGGTGTGACAAGTACCCGATCATCTCGATCGAGGACGCGATGGCCGAAGGCGATTGGGAAGGCTGGGAAACCCTGACCAGGGCGTTGAGCAAGAAAGTGCAACTGGTGGGCGATGATCTGTTCGTGACCAACACCAAAATCTTGCGCGAAGGCATCCAGAAAGGTATCGCCAACTCGATTCTGATCAAGATTAACCAGATCGGCACGCTGACCGAAACTTTCGCCGCGATCGAAATGGCCAAGCGCGCTGGTTACACCGCGGTGATTTCACACCGTTCGGGCGAAACCGAGGATTCAACCATCGCCGATATCGCCGTCGGCACGAATGCGCTGCAAATCAAGACCGGCTCGATGTCGCGTTCCGACCGGATCGCGAAATACAACCAGTTGCTGCGCATTGAGGAAGATCTGGGCGAAATCGCCAGCTATCCGGGCCGCGAAGCGTTCTACAACCTGAAATAAGGCCAAGGATGCGGGTTTCGAACCCGCGTCCGGCTGTGCTGCCCACATGCGCCTGATTACCCTCATCCTGGCCATCCTGCTGCTGCTGATCCAGTATCCGCTGTGGCTGGGCAAGGGGGGGTGGCTGCGCGTATGGGAAATGGAACGGCAGGTGACTGCGGCGCAGCAGAAGAACGAGGAAACCAAGGCGCGCAATGCGAAGCTGGAATCCGAAGTGCGCGATCTGAAGGAAGGCACCGGCGCGACCGAGGAACGGGCGCGGGCTGAACTCGGCATGATCAAGGATGGCGAGGTGTTCGTGCAGATTGTCGACCCGGCCAAGAGCGCTGCGGCGGCGGCACCGTCCGTCAAGCCTGCCAAAGCATCAACACCCTGACCGGCGGCTGAAACACTACTGCGGTGGTCATCTGCGGCGTTGCGCGCTGCCCGAAATCCTCATGTACTCGTGTACATTGCGGTTCCTGCGCTTCGTGCGCCTTGCCTCTAACCATCCTCGCTACGTTTTTTAGCCGCATGTTTGCTGTTTGCAACTTTCAGTTTGTCGCGTCAGTGGACCTCGATTACTGGCACTCGCTCAAGACCCGCTGCGCTTCCTGTTGTTCCTGCGCCCGCTGTTCATCGCTCAGCACTACACGTTCACCCTGTTCGTTGGTACGCATGAGCCGCTGGCCGGAACTGAGCGTGCGCTGGTGTTCGCGCGCACGTTCGCAATTTTTCGCCTTGGCTTCCGCCTGCTTTGCCTGTTCGGCCGCCTTCTTGTCCTTTTCCGCCTGTTCTTTCTTCTTATCGGCTTCGGACTTGGCTGCTGGCGGTTTTTTCTGCGCTGCTGACGCTGGCGCGCCATTCGCCGCGGCGCTGGCTGAGGCTTGCGCTGCCGCAGGTGCAGGTGCAGGTGCAGCGGTCTTGTTGCGTGGTGTTTTTAGAATGCGGCTGGCAGGAATCGATGCCGGCGGCGGTTTGTCCGAATAATTCTTGACGTTGTTCTTGTCGAGCCAGATGTATTGCGCGCTGGCGGGCAGTGCGAGGAAAATGCCGAGGATGCCTGTCGCGATGGCAGGGATGGAGAGCAAACGCACGTGTTTCATGGCTGTGTCCATAAAGAAATGAGGGCTGGACGTATCATGACGACGGGCTGGTGGTTTCGCGGATGAATTGCTTGTCCAGCAGTTCGGTGATGCTTCGTTCATCCATGCCCAGCGCCGTGATATTTTTCAGCAACTGAGCTTTGGTCTGCTTGCCGTCCACCATCACCAGCAGGCTGCGCAGACGCGGCGGCAGCTGGTGCTTGCGCGTGGCGATTTCCTCTCGGCCCTTGTCGGTTTTTTCAAAAACGGAGTTCTGCATGGCATCCCTGGAACGAAATCGAAATTCAGTATAGAGCAGCATCATCCGGCGCGACAATTGCTAGTTGTCTGCCAACAACAGCGAGTTTGCCGGAGGTGGGCATCCTGATGTCATGAAATAGATCAAGCTCACATCAAAATGTTGTCGCAGAATGAAACATCGCTGCGGGCGCAGCCGGTTTCATGGTCGGGTATTGCATGTGCTCCGCAGAGTCACCATACTAGCGTTTTTACAGGATTCATCGCCATGCCAACATCAGATATCAAGACCATCGAATACGAATCACCGCAGATGGAAACCGGTTCCAGCTGCACCGCCGAAGCCTGGGCGCGCGTGCCGGCCGCGCCATCGCCGGAAGAAAAGGCGGCGCTGAAGGAACGCATCAAGCGCCTGCTGAAGGAACGCGGCGCGGTGCTGGTGGCGCACTATTACGTCGATCCGGACGTGCAGGATCTGGCCGAGGAAACCGGCGGCTGCGTGTCGGATTCGCTCGAAATGGCGCGTTTCGGGCGCGACCATGCAGCCAAGACGCTGGTGGTGGCCGGCGTGCGCTTCATGGGCGAAACGGCCAAGATTCTCAGCCCGGACAAGACGGTGCTGATGCCGGATCTGGACGCCACCTGTTCGCTCGACCTCGGCTGCCCGGCCGATCAGTTTGCCGCCTTTTGCGACGCGCACCCGGATCGCACGGTGGTGGTGTATGCCAACACCAGCGCTGCGGTGAAGGCACGCGCCGACTGGATGGTAACGTCATCCATCGGGCTGGAAATCGTGCGCCACCTGCACGCGCAGGGCAAGAAAATCCTGTGGGCGCCGGACAAGCATCTGGGCAGCTACATCCAGCAGGAAACCGGGGCTGACATGCTGCTGTGGCAAGGCTCCTGTCTGGTGCATGACGAATTCAAGGCGCTCGAACTCGAACTGCTGATGAAAGAGCATCCGAAGGCGAAAGTGCTGGTGCATCCGGAATCGCCGGCGGGCGTGATTGCGCTGGCGGACGTGGTCGGCTCGACCTCGCAGATGGTGACGGCGGCGCAAACGCTGGACGCGGAAGAATTCATCGTAGCCACCGAAAGCGGACTGTTCCACAAGATGAAGCAGGCCGCGCCGAACAAGCGTTTCATCGAAGCGCCCACTTCCGGCAACAGCGCCACCTGCAAGAGCTGCACCCACTGTCCGTGGATGGCGATGAACGGGCTGGCGAATCTGGCGGCGGTGCTCGAATCCGGCGCGAATGAAATCCACGTCGATCCCGCCATCGGCAAAAAGGCGATCGTCTGCATCGACCGCATGCTGGCATTCGCGGCCGAGCAAAAGGCGAAGCAAGCCTCGGCCTTTTCTAGCGGAATGGGGCCGGCATGAGCAACCTGAACAACCGATTCGCGCCGTTTGACGACCAACTGGCGGCGGCGCTGGAAGCGAATGTGGCGGCCGCATTGGCCGAGGACATCGGCAGCGGCGACGTCACCGGCCGACTGGTGTCGGGCGACAAGGAAGTGAAAGCCTGCGTGATCGTGCGCGAGCCGGCGGTGCTGTGCGGCGCGCCGTGGTTCGAAGCAGTGATGAAGCAGGTCGATCCACGCCTGACGCTCGACTGGCGCTATGCCGAGGGCGATGACCTGCAGGCCAAAATGCAAGTCTGCTGGATTACCGGCCCGGCGCGTTCGCTGCTGACGGCCGAGCGCACCGCGCTCAATTTCCTGCAAATGATGTCCGGCGTCGCCACGGCCACGCGCAAGTTCGTGCAACTGGTGGCCGGCACGAAAGCCGAAATCCTGGACACGCGCAAAACGCTGCCCGGCTTGCGGCTGGCGCAGAAATACGCGGTGCGCGTCGGCGGCGGCGCGAACCAGCGGATGGCGCTGTATGACGGCATCCTGATCAAGGAAAACCACATCGCGGCCGCCGGCGGCATCACGGCCGCGCTGCAAACCGCGCAGGGGCTGAATGCCGGCGTGCCGGTGCAGATTGAAGTCGAATCGCTGGCGCAATTGCAGGAAGCACTCGACGGCGGCGCGAAATCGGTCATGCTCGACAACTTCCGGCTGGAAGACATCCGCGCTGCGGTGAAACTGAACGCGGGCCGGGCGGTGCTGGAAGTCTCCGGCGGCGTCAATTTCTACAGCGTGCGTTCAATCGCCGAAACCGGTGTCGATCGGATCTCGGTCGGCTCGTTGACCAAAGACCTGCACGCGACCGACTACTCGCTGCGCATCTTTGGTTAGCGGCAAGCAGGCTGCTGCAAAACGACTAGGCGTGCATCTGCGCGCTGGACTGCGCTCGCGCCGGGCAGCGGTGTGCCTACGCCAGTCAAAATAACTGACTCGGAACGCATTTTTGGTCATTAAGGCTGAAAAATATACTGGTGGGTGTATTTTTAAACAGCCAGTAAAACCGTGGTCCGGTGCTGGGTTTTAGCCATATACTCCGTCATAACTTGCTTTATGGTCAATTTGTACGCATAAGGGCAGGGCGTAAGGAGAGCGGGGTGTAGGAAAAGGGAATTGCGGTAGTTGGCTAATTGTGGTCTGTCCCCTGTTTTCTTGTGTTTTCTTTCTGAAAAATGGGTTTAACCCATACATGGCACAGGACATTGATAGGAGTTTGTATGGATGAAGACCAGAATAAAAAACAGACAACTCGCTCAGGCTGTTTAACTGGTTGCTTGTTTCCACTGGTTGCGATTTTCGTCATCACTATTGGATTGTTCATCAGCTTCGAAATCTACAAAGCATTTCAAGATGCCAAGGTGAGGAATTTGTGCGCTAAGGATGGCGGAATCAGGGTTTATGAACAGGTGGTACTGCCACCGGAGAAATTTAACCAGTGGGGGCAGGTGAATTTCTATGAACCAACTCAAGGAGAAAACTCGCTTGGTGCGGAATATCTGTACACCCGCAAAGTCGAATACTACGCTCAGGGCGCACCAGCGCTCAACCCCGGCGAAATTTCTGTGAAAAGAACATTTGTCCAAGTGAACCGTCGCACGGACATGAAATTACTAGGTGAAATGGTTCTTTACATAAGGGCTGGTGGTGATATGCCGGGACCTTGGAAACCGACAGCTTTTACTTGCCCAGACATTCAAACAACAAATGAAGAGGCGCTATTTGCAGCAATTTTCATAAATCAAAACATGCAGAGATGAATATGCCAACTGCACTCGAACTGTTCGACCAAGCGACACTCTCGCTTGCAGCGTAGGCCACCCTTGCGCAAGAGAGATAATGGGGAACAGCCCACCATTATTCATCCTGAATGGCTGTGCGCTGGCACCATCAACGGTCTGTTGTCCCGTCCAGTTCTCATGCTTCACACCAAAATAACTGACTCAAAACGCATTTTTGGTCAATAAGGCTGAAAAATATACTGGGTGGTGTATTTTTAAACAGCCAGCAAAAATGTGGCCCTGAGCTTGTTTTTAAGCATATACCCCTGCTAATCTGGTTTTTTTCTGCCGCGATCAGAACGTGTGCGAGGATTTTCTGGTTGCATCGCGTGCGTTTCGGCTGCCTTCGCACCGGCAGGACGGGGTAACATTGCACATCGCCGGCCTGCGGCTGAACTTGGCCCGTGCCGTCATGGTCCAACACGGAAATATGGGCAACGGGAGGTTGAGATGGCAATGAGGAAAATTCGGCTCGGCAGGGCTTTCACGCTGATGGAGTCCGGGCCGGTGGTGCTGGTGACGACGAACGACGGCAAGCAAAGCAACGTGATGACGATTTCGTGGACCATGGTGAACGATTTCACGCCGGTTTTCGCGCTCACCACCGGGCCGTGGAACCATTCGTTTGCCGCGCTAAAGAAAACGAAGGAGTGCGTGCTGGCGATTCCGGGCGTCGATCTGCTGGACAAGGTGGTCGGCATCGGCACCTGTTGTGGCAAGGATGGCGACAAGTTCGAACGGTTTTCGCTCACGCCGGTGCAGGGCAGGCAGGTGGTCGCGCCGCTGATTAAGGAATGCCTGGCGAATATCGAGTGCCGGGTGGTCGATATCGTCAAGAAGCACAACATCGTGCTGCTCGAAGGCGTGGCGGCTTACGTCGATGCTGCGCGCAAGGAGCAGCGCACGATCCATGCCGTTGGCGATGGCACTTTCATTGTGGACGGGCGCAGGCTTGAGCGGAAGAAGCTGATGCGGTCGAAAATTCCGGCGGGTGTTTAACAGCCTGCTGAAAAACTACTGTGGTGGGTCATCTGCGGCGTTGCGCGGTGCTCGGAATCCTCATGTACATCTTGTACATTCCGGTTCCTGCGCTCCGTGCGCCTTGCATCTAACCATCCTCGCGACGTTTTTCAGCAGCCTGTTGATTTGCGGCATTATTAGCCATTAGCCATCAAGCGCATTCCACGCCATTCGCAGCCAGTCGAGCTTGCCGAGTTTGGGCCGCTGGCGGAAGACGTCGTAATCGGCCGATTCGATCTTTTCCAGAATGCGCAGGCCGCCTTGCACCACCATCCGCAGTTCCCAGCCGATGCGCCCCGGCAGGCGGGATGCGAGCGGCGCGCCGGCGCGCATGATGGTGCGGGCGCGGTCGACCTGAAAGCGCATCAGGCTGCGCCAGGCATCGTCGGCAATCTGCTGTGCCAGATGATTTTCGCTGACGCCGAAGGCGCGCATTTCATTTTGCGGCAGGTAGACGCGATCTTTTTGCCAGTCGATGGCCACGTCCTGCCAGAAATTGATCAACTGCAGCGCGGAACAGATGGCGTCCGATTCGTTCAGGTTTTTCACATCGACCGCGTCGTACAGGTACAGCATCAGTTCGCCCACCGGATTGGCCGAGCGGCGGCAATAGTCCAGCACTTCCTGAAAGCTGGCATAGCGCGTCTTGACCACGTCCTGCTTGAACGCCGACAGCAGATCGCGAAACGGCAGTAGCGGCAGCCGGTAATCGCGGATCACGTCTTCCAGCGATTGAAACAGTTCGGATTTGGCCGTCAGGTTGTGCTCGATCCGATCCAGTCCGTCTTCGTATTCGGTCAGCAGTTCGAGCCGGATGCTGGTTGGCGCATGGCCTTCGTCGGCAATGTCGTCGGCGCTGCGCGCAAAGGCGTAGATCGTCTGCACCGCCGGACGCAGATGCTTGGGCAGCAGAAACGACGCCACCGGAAAATTTTCGTAATGATCGACGGACATGGCAGCCGGAAAGGGTTAGCTTTGCGCGATGATAAGGGAATGACTGCCGGTTCGATTCGCACAATACCGGGCAGACCTCGCGCTTATTCGAGCGCTGACAATGCCGTGACCTGATATTTCACGCCCAGTTTTTTCCCCTTGCGCGCGCGCTTGCCGGCCATTGCGGTGAAATTCGCGCCGGTCAGCCGCAGTTCCTGCGTCTTGCCGCCGCGCCCGGTGCCGGATACCAGCACGCCTTTTTCGCCCGCAGGCTGCACCGCCAGCAGTGTTTCCTTGTCTTCCAGCCCCATCAGGATCACACCCCGGCCGCCGTTGGCCAGCGTGCGGATTTCGTCCAGCGCAAACGCCAGCAGCCGCCCTTGTGCGGACAGGCAGGCGATGGTGTGCGTTTGCGGCAGGATCACGCGCGGCGGCAGCAGCGTTTCACCCGCTTCGAGCGTGACGAACGATTTGCCGCCCTTGAGGCGGCTGAGCATGTCGCCCGCCTTGGCGGCAAAGCCGTAGCCGCCGCTGGAAGCGATCAGCAGCGGAATTTCGGGCGAACCGGCGAAATAGTGCAGGATCTGTTCGCCGTGCGCCAGTTCGACCAGCGTTGTCACCGGCACGCCATCGCCGCGCGCGCCCGGCAAGGCGGATACCGGGGTCGAATACACGCGGCCGCTGGCGCCGAAAATCAGCAGGTGGTCAACGGTGCGGCATTCAAACGTGCCGTACATCGCATCGCCCGCCTTGAAGGTGAACTGCGCCGGTTCGTGGCCGTGGCCGGTGCGGGCGCGCACCCAGCCTTTGTCCGAGATCACGACCGTGACCGGTTCGTCCACCACTTTCTGCTCCAGCGTGGCCCGCTGCGCTTCTTCGATCAGCGTGCGGCGCGCATCGCCGAATGCCTTGCGGTCGGCTTCGATTTCGCGGATCACGCAGCGTTTCATCGAGGCCGGGCTGTCGAGCAGCTCCTGCAAGCCATCACGCTCCTGCCGCAGTTCGGCCAGTTCCTGTTCGATCTTGATTGCTTCCAGCCGCGCCAGTTGTCGCAGGCGGATTTCGAGGATGTCGTCCGCTTGCCGCTCGGACAGTTCGAACGCGGCCATCAGCGCCGGTTTCGGTTCGTCCGATTCGCGGATGATGCGGATCACCTCATCGATGTTGAGCAGCACCGTCTGCCGCCCTTCGAGGATGTGGATGCGGTCATCGACCCGGCCGAGGCGGTGGCGGGTGCGGCGGGTGACGGTATCGAAACGGAAATCGATCCATTCGGTCAGGATGTCGGCCAGCGATTTCTGCCGTGGGCGGCCATCGCGCCCGATCATCACCAGATTGAGCGAGCTGTTGCATTCGAGCGAGGTGTGCGCCAGCAGCAGCTGCATGAATTCGGTCTGATCCTGATTGCGCGATTTCGGCTCGAACACCAGCCGCACCGGCGCATCGCGCCCGGATTCGTCGCGCACGGTATCGAGCGCCGACAGCAGCAATTGCTTCTGCGACAGTTGTTCCGCCGACAGTGCCTTCTTGCCGGCGCGAATCTTCGGGTTCGTCAGTTCCTCGATTTCTTCCAGCACCTTTTGCGCCGAAGTGCCGGGCGGCAGTTCGGTCACCACCGCCTGCCACTGGCCGCGCGCCAGTTCCTCGATTTGCCAGCGCGCGCGCACCTTCAGGCTGCCGCGGCCGCTGGCATACATGTCGGCAATCGCAACTGGCGGGGTGATGATCTGGCCGCCGCCGGGGAAATCCGGCCCCGGCACCAGCGCCATCAGTTCGGTGTGCGTCAGTTGCGGGTTGCGGATCAAGGCCACCGCCGCGGTCGCCACTTCAGTCAGGTTGTGCGGCGGGATTTCGGTCGCCATGCCGACTGCGATGCCGGACGAGCCGTTCAGCAGCAGCAGCGGTAGGCGCGCCGGCAGCAGCTTCGGTTCTTCCGACGAGCCGTCGTAATTCGGCTGGAAATCGACCGTGTCGTGGTCAATTTCGTCCAGCAGCAGCCGCGCAATCGGCGTCAGCCGCGCTTCGGTGTAGCGCATCGCCGCTGCGCCGTCGCCATCGCGCGAGCCGAAGTTGCCCTGGCCGTCGATCAGCGGGTAGCGCAGCGTGAAATCCTGCGCCATCCGCACCAGCGCGTCGTACACTGACTGGTCGCCGTGCGGGTGCAGCTTGCCCAGCACATCGCCCACCACCGCCGCCGATTTGCGCGGCTTCGCGTTCGCGCTCAGGCCCAGTTCGTTCATCGCATACAGGATGCGGCGCTGCACCGGCTTTTGCCCGTCGCACACGTCCGGCAATGCGCGCCCCTTGACCACCGAGATGGCGTAATCGAGATAGGCGCGCTCGGCGAAGGTGGCGAGCGTCAGCGCCTCGTCGTCGGACGGCGCGGCGGCCTGTTCAAAAAGGTTGGCTTGTGCGGTCATGGTTGTTTACTGAAACCTGTATCGTGTTTCCGTGTTGTTTGGAACCGGGAGCAAGGCGCGCGGTCGCAGGCAGTTCTGGCAGTACGGCAAGGTCGCGCGGGTGCTATCGGTTTCAAACTGGTTAAATATCGGCCTCGACATCGTTGCCGTGTTCCTCCATCCACGCGCGCCGCGCAGCGGCTTCGCCTTTGCCCATCAGCATGTTGAAGCGTTCTTCGGATGTGTTCCGTCCCAGTTCGCCGAACGCGACCGGCTGCAGCCGGCGCGTGTCCGGGTTCATCGTCGTTTCCCACAATTGCTCGGCGTTCATTTCGCCCAGCCCCTTGAAGCGGGAAATCGACCATGCGCCATCCTTCACGCCATCCTTTTTCAGCTTGTCTTCGATCGACGTCAGTTCGGCATCGTCCAGCGCATACAGTTTTTGCAGCGGTTTTTTGCCACGTGCCGGCGCATCGACGCGGTATAGCGGCGGTCGGGCAACACAGATGTGGCCGTGTTCGATCAGCCGCGGGAAATGGCGCAGGAACAGCGTCAGCAGCAGCACCTGAATGTGCGAGCCATCGACGTCGGCATCGGACAGGATGCAGATCTTGCCGTAGCGCAGCCCGCTCAGGTCGGGGTTGTCGTTCGGGCCGTGCGGATCGACCCCGATTGCAACCGAGATGTCGTGAATCTCGTTGTTGGCGAACAGCCGGTCGCGTTCGGTTTCCCACGAATTCAGCACTTTGCCGCGCAACGGCAGAATCGCCTGGAATTCCTTGTTGCGGCCGAGCTTGGCCGAGCCGCCGGCGGAATCGCCCTCGACCAGAAACAGCTCGTTGCGGGTGATGTCGGTCGATTCGCAATCGGTCAGCTTGCCGGGCAGCACCGCCACGCCGGACGATTTTTTCTTCACCACTTTTTGCGCCGAGCGCACCCGAGCCTGCGCCTGGCGGATCACCAGTTCGGCCAGTGCGCGGCCATGTTCGACGTTCTGGTTCAGCCACAGTTCCAGCGGCGCGCGCACGCAGCTTGACACCAGCCGTACCGCATCGCGCGAATTCAGCCGTTCCTTGATCTGTCCCTGGAATTGCGGGTCTAGCACGCGCGCGGACAGCACGAACGATACCCGCGCGAATACGTCTTCGGCCAGCAGCTTGACGCCTTTCGGCAGCAGCGAGTGCAGTTCGACGAAGTTCTTGACCGCGCCGAACAGCCCGTCGCGCAGGCCGGATTCATGCGTGCCGCCGGCTGGCGTCGGAATTAGGTTCACATACGATTCGCGTACCAGCGCGCCGTCCTCGGTCCAGGCCACCACCCAGGCCGCGCCTTCGCCTTCGGCAAAGCCTTCGTGCTCGGCTTCGGCGTAATGTTCGCCTTCGAACAGCGGGATCAGCAGTTCGCTGCCAGATGTTTGCGCCAGCGTTTCGGTTAGATAGCCGCGCAAGCCGTGTTCGTATTGCCAGGTTTGGCTTTCGCCTTTTTTCTCGTTCACCAGCGTGATTTTCACTCCGGGCAAGAGAATCGCTTTCGAGCGCAACAGATGCTGCAATTCGGCTTGCGGGATGGCGGGTGAGTCGAAATACGCCGGGTCGGGCCAGACGGTGACGCAGGTGCCGGATTTTTTTTCGCCCCGGGTCAGCGGACGTGACTGCAGCGGCTCGATAACGTCGCCGTCGGCAAATACGATGCCATGCACCTGGCCTTCGCGCCAGACGATGACTTCCAGTCGAGACGACAGCGCATTCGTGACCGACACGCCGACGCCGTGCAGGCCGCCGGAAAACGCATACGCGCCGTTCGCGCCCTTGTCGAACTTGCCGCCGGCATGCAGCCGGGTAAAAACGATTTCGACCGTCGGAATATTTTCATCCGGGTGTAATCCCGTCGGGATGCCGCGCCCGTTGTCCTCGACGCTTATGCCGCCATCGGCGCGCTGGGTGACGATGATGTGTGAGCAGTGGCCGCCGAGTGCTTCGTCCGATGCATTGTCGATTACTTCCTGCACGATGTGCAGTGGATTTTCGGTACGGGTGTACATGCCGGGGCGTTGTCGCACCGGTTCTAGCCCTTTGAGCACGCGGATGGAGGATTCGCTGTAATCAGAAGTTCTTGTTGCCATGAAACAAAATAAGTTCCGAGTTACCCACAGGTTTTGTGGATAAAGGTTTGATGGTGATCAAAAAAACGAGGTTTTTCAAGGCCTGTGTCGAGTTGCTCAACAAATGAGCAGTGGAAAATTGTTTTGCAGGCAATATTTCCCGGCGTTATCTGTTGTCTTGCGGGCGAAGCCGGCTGCGCATGCAATGCTTGTCGAGGCGTGAGTATAAGCGAGTTCGAGCGCGGCGCTGGCGGGTATTTTACGGCACGCCAGTGCCGGCGCTGCATGCGGCAGGGTATTGCTTCTGTTTGGTGCATATTATGTTGCACATGGGGTCAGTCAGGCTGCTCCACGGCCAATCGTTGCCAGAGCGGGAAATTTCGATTATAATTTTTCGATTAAAGAGTATGAAGTTGGCCCATAAATTATTTATGGTTGACGGATAATGACGAGATGGGCGGTTGCCCATTTTTTTTTTCTTGCGCCGGATGTGCAGTCCGAATGGAGAAAAGCGTTGCAGTTGCTGGATTTGATTGAAAAAACCGTTGCCGGGCTTGGCTACGATCTGGTTGATTTCGAGAGGGCCGGGGGCGGCCTGCTGCGTGTATACATCGATTTCCTGCCGCAGGATGCAGGCAAGGGAGCGATTTCGGTATCCGATTGCGAAAAAGTCAGTCATCAGCTGTCGCATGTGCTGACGGTCGAGAATGTCGATTACGAGCGGCTTGAAATATCGTCGCCGGGGTTGGATCGTCCGCTGAAAAAGCTGTCTGATTTTGAACGTTTTGCGGGGTGCGAGGTGGTCATCAAGCTGCGCATGGCGATCCCGGGCACGTCGAATCGCAAATCGTATCAGGGGATATTGCATGCCCCGGAAGGTGAAAAGTTGAAACTGGAATTTGAAGCGAAAGAAGGGCCGGCGATGCTGGAGTTCGCGCTGGCCGATGTGGACAAGGCGCGGCTGGTGCCGCAGGTCGATTTTAGGAGCCGCAAAGCATGAGTCTCGAAATTCTGCAGCTGGTTGATGCGCTGGCGCGTGAAAAGAACGTTGACAAGGAAGTCGTGTTCGGTGCGCTGGAGCATGCGCTGGCATTGGCAACCAAGAAACGCTATGAAGGCGATGCCGACATTCGCGTGGCGATCGACCGCCAGACGGGCGAATCGAAATCCTACCGTCGCTGGCATGTCGTGCCAGACGAAGCGGGGTTGCAATTGCCCGATCAGGAAATCCTGTTCTTCGAAGCAAAGGAAGAATATCCGGATATCGAGCTGGACGAATACATCGAGGAAGAGATCGAGTCGGTCGCTTTCGGTCGTCGTTTTGCGCAGGATACGAAACAGGTTGTTTTGCAGCGCATCCGCGATGCCGAGCGCGAACAGATCCTGAACGATTTTCTCGATCGTGGCGATGTGCTGGTAACCGGCACAATCAAGCGCATGGAGCGCGGCGATGCGATTGTCGAATCCGGCAAGATCGAGGCGCGCCTGCCGCGCGACCAGATGATCCCGAAGGAAAATCTGCGCATTGGCGATCGCGTTCGTGCATATATCCTGCGTGTCGATCGCGGCATGCGCGGGCCGCAGGTGATCCTGTCGCGCACGGCGCCGGAATTCATCGCGAAGCTGTTCGAACTGGAAGTGCCGGAAATCGAGCAGGGTTCGCTGGAAATCAAGTCGGCGGCGCGCGATCCGGGTGTGCGTGCCAAGATTGCGGTTTATACCAGCGATCGCCGCATCGATCCGATCGGCACCTGCGTCGGCATGCGCGGTTCGCGCGTGCAGGCCGTGACTGGCGAGCTTGGTGGCGAGCGGGTCGATATTGTGCTGTGGTCGGACGATCCGGCGCAGTTCGTGATTGGCGCGCTGGCGCCGGCCAATGTCCAGTCGATTCTGGTCGATGAAGACAAGCACGCGATGGATGTGGTCGTAGATGAGGAAAATCTGGCGATTGCAATCGGCCGCAGCGGTCAGAACGTGCGTCTGGCGTCCGAGCTGACCGGCTGGAAAATCAACATCATGACGGTCGAGGAGTCGAAGGACAAGTCGGCGGCTGAAATGGCCGTGGTGCGTACGCTGTTCATGGAGAAACTGGATGTCGATCAGGAAGTGGCTGACATTCTGGTGGAAGAGGGATTCACCAGTCTGGAGGAAGTGGCTTACGTGCCGCTTACCGAGATGCTGGAAATCGACGCATTTGACGAAGACACGGTCAACGAGTTGCGCAACCGTGCGCGCGATGCGCTGGTGACCGATGCGATTGCGTCCGAGGAAGGGCTGGACGGCATGGAAGAGGCGCTGCTCGAACTTGATGGCATGGAGCGCTCTGTTGCGGTCAAGCTGGGCATGGCTGGCATCAAGACCGTCAAGGACTTTGTCGGGCTGGCATATGACGAGTTCGGCGCGATTCTGGCGCTGCCGATCGAGCGTGCGCGTCAGTTGATTGCGAACGGATTCGAGGATGTCAGCGACGAAGAAACGAAACTGATTGATGCGAAGTATGACGCACAGGCAAAGGCATTGCAGGAAAAAGCCTGGAACCTGGCTGAGGCAAACTGATTGCCTGCGACGGTACGGGCGGATTGAAATCCGCTGCGTGCCACGGAGAAAAGAGGACTGAATGGCGAGCAACAACGTAGCTCAATTTGCTGCAGAACTGAAAATGCCGGCCGATGTGCTGCTGGCGCAGTTGCGCAAGGCAGGGGTCGAAAAGGATGCGGCATCTGATCCGCTGACCAAAGAGGACAAGGACAAGCTCCTGGGACATCTGCGCCGTGCGCATGGCACCACGCCGGAAGGCGAGAAAAAGAAAATTACGCTGACCCGCAAGGAAACGAGCGAAATCAAGCAGGCGGATGCATCCGGCAAGTCACGCACGATTCAGGTCGAAGTGCGCAAGAAGCGCACTTTCGTGCAGCGAGATGAGACAGAAGCTCCCGTCGTGCCGTCCACGCCGGCTGCCGTTGCGGCTGCACCGGTGATTGACGAGGCCGAGCGTGCTCGCCGTGCAGAGGAAGCGAAGCGTCAGGCCGAGTTGTTTGCGCGCCAGGAAGCGGAGTTGCGCGAGAAAAAGGCGCAACTGGCCAAACTGGAAGCAGAAAAGGAAGCGCAGGCTCAGGCGGCGCAAAAGGCAAAAGAGGAAGCCGAGGCGAAGGCGCGTCAGGCTGAGGAGGTGAAGGCAGAACCCGCGGGTGAACCGGCGGGCGAACCTGTGGCAGAGGAAGTCAAGACTGTCGTCGCAGAGGAAGCGAAAAAGGCAGCGGAGCAAGCAGCCATCAGCCAAGCGGAAAAGGCGGCTGCGACCGAACTGGCGCGCAAGGCGGTCGAAGACGAAGTGGCGCAGATCAAGGCGATGATGAGCGCCACGCGCAAGGTGGTCAAGGCACCGCCGCCGCCGGCACCTGCCGAGCCTGCGGCGAAAGCTTCCGAAGGAACGCTGCGCAAGCCGGCGGAGAAAAAACCGGGCGAGAAAAAGGAAGAGAAAAAGCCGGTTGTCGGCGACAAGAAATCGATCAAGTCGGCCAACGTTTCCTCGACTTGGCAGGATGATGCCAACAAGAAACGCCCGGGCGGCTTGAAAACTCGCGGCCCGGCAGGTGGTACTTCAGGTGGCCGTGATGGTTGGCGCAGTGGCGGTCCGAAAGGTCGCCGCGCGGCGCAGGCCGAAGAACGTAATTCGAATTTCCAGATGCCGACCGAAGCGATTGTCAGGGATGTGCATGTGCCGGAAACGATTACTGTGGCCGAGCTGGCGCACAACATGGCGATCAAGGCATCGGAAGTGATCAAGCATCTGATGAAACTGGGCCAGATGGTGACCATCAACCAGGTGCTCGATCAGGAAACGGCAATGATTCTGGTCGAGGAAATGGGGCATCGCGCCCATGCAGCGAAAATCAATGACATCGAGGCGATGCTGGCAGATGTTGGTGCTGGTGCCGAGCACGAAGCAGCGCCGCGCGCGCCGGTGGTGACCGTGATGGGGCACGTTGACCACGGCAAGACTTCGCTGCTGGATTATATCCGCCGCACCAAGGTGGCCTCTGGTGAAGCGGGCGGCATTACGCAGCATATCGGCGCCTATCACGTGCGTACCCCGCGCGGCATGATCACTTTCCTCGATACGCCGGGCCATGAAGCCTTTACCGCGATGCGTGCGCGTGGTGCGCAGGCTACCGACATTGTTATTCTGGTGGTTGCTGGTGACGATGGTGTGATGCCGCAGACCAAGGAAGCGATTGCGCACGCGAAAGCCGCAGGCGTGCCGCTGGTGGTGGCCATCAACAAGATGGACAAACAGGGCGCGAACCAGGAACGGGTAACGCAGGAACTGATCAACGAACAAGTCATCCCGGAAGAATACGGTGGTGATTCGCCATTCGTGCCGGTATCGGCCAAGAGCGGCATGGGCATCGATTCGCTGCTGGAAAACGTATTGCTGCAAGCCGAGGTGCTGGAACTGACGGCACCGGTTGATGCACCGGCGAAAGGGCTGGTGATCGAGGCGCGTCTGGACAAGGGCAAGGGCCCGGTCGCCACGGTGCTGGTGCAGTCCGGTACCTTGAAGCGTGGCGACGTGGTGCTGGCCGGGGCGGAATATGGCCGCGTGCGCGCGATGCTGGATGAAACCGGCAAGGCGATCGCCGAGGCTGGCCCGTGCATTCCGGTCGAGATTCAGGGTTTGACCGGCGTGCCGGCGGCTGGTGAAGAAGTGATGGTGCTGGCAGACGAGCGCAAGGCGCGTGAAATCAGCCTGTTCCGTCAGGGCAAGTACCGCGACGTGAAGCTGGCGAAGCAGCACGCGGCGAAGCTGGAAAACCTGTTCGAGAACATTGCCGAAGGCGAAGTCAAGAACTTGCCGATGATCATCAAGACCGACGTGCAGGGTTCGCAGGAAGCGCTGGTGCATGCGATGCAGAAACTGTCCACGGACGAGGTGCGGGTGCAGGTCGTGCATGCGGCAGTCGGCGGCATTTCCGAATCGGACGTCAACCTGGCTGTGGCGTCGAAGGCGGTCATCATCGGCTTCAACACGCGCGCTGATGCGCTGGCTCGCGCACAGGCCGAAAATAATGGCATCGACATTCGCTACTACAACATCATCTACGATGCGATTGACGATGTGAAGGCGGCGTTGTCGGGCATGCTGGCGCCGGAAAAACGCGAGAATATCATCGGTCTGGTCGAAATTCGCCAGGTAATCACGATCAGCCGCGTCGGTGCGATCGCAGGTTGCCAGGTGCTAGAAGGTCTGGTGCGTCGTGGCGCGCAGGTGCGTTTGCTGCGCGACCATGTGGTCATCTGGTCGGGCGAAATCGATACGTTGAAGCGCTTCAAGGATGACGTGCGCGAAGTTAAGTCCGGCTTCGAGTGCGGCCTGACCTTGAAGGGTTACAACGATATCAAGGAAGGCGACCAGCTGGAAGTTTACGAAGTGCAGGAAATCGCACGTACCCTGTGATCATGACGAAACACGGCAAATCCATCCCCGGGCGCGGCTTGCGCGTGGCCGATCAGATCCAGCGCGATCTGTCGGAAATCATCACGTTCGAACTGAAGGACCCGCGGGTGGGCATGGTCACGCTGACTGAAGTTCAGTTGACGCCCGATTACGCGCACGCGAAAGTGTTTTTCACCACGCTGGCCGATGCGCCGGAAGCGGTGAAAGCCACGTTGGAAGGCTTGTCGCGTTCGGCCGGATTTTTGCGCAACCAGCTCGGCAAGCGGCTGCATATCCACACGCTGCCGCAGCTGACCTTCGTGCACGATATGTCGACCGTGCGCGGCATGGCGATCTCCAGCCTGATCGATCAGGCCAATGCCAGCCGCGCGAAAGACGCGGACGAAACCTGATTTTCCCGTTCCCGGTAACCGGCAGCGCCTGCTGCGCCATGTCGATGGCATGCATTTCCGTTACCGATTGTTTTGATTCAAACCCATACCCGGCATGTCGAACCAAGCGCCGAAAAAACAACGCATTGCCATTGATGGCGTGCTGCTGCTGGACAAGCCGGTTGGCCTGTCGAGCAACGATGCGCTGGGTAAGGCCAAGTGGTTGCTGAATGCGAAAAAGGCCGGGCATACCGGCACGCTCGATCCGTTTGCGACCGGCCTGCTGCCACTGTGTTTTGGCGAGGCGACCAAGTTTTCGCAGGATTTGCTCGAAGCCGACAAGACTTATGAAACGGTGGTGCATCTGGGGACGACCACTGCGACAGGCGACACCGAAGGCGAAATTACCGGTGTGCGGCCGGTGAATGTGACTCCGTCGCAGATCGGCGAGGTGCTGCGCCGTTTCACGGGCGAGATTGCGCAGGTGCCGCCGATGTACTCGGCGCTGAAGCGCGACGGCAAGCCGCTGTATGAATATGCGCGCGCCGGCATTACGCTGGAACGCGAGGCGCGCCAGGTGACGATCCATGCGCTGGAATTGCTCGACTACCGGGAACCGTATCTGACATTGCGCGTCAAATGCAGCAAGGGTACCTACATTCGTGTGCTGGGCGAGGACATTGGTGCGGCGCTCGGTTGTGGCGCGCATTTGAACGCATTGCGCCGGACCGAAGTTGGCGCGCTGACGCTGGTTGGCGCGCAAACGCTGGCAGCGCTGGAAGCATTGCCGCAAACGGAACGCGGCCAGGCGCTGGCTTCTATGGATAGCCTGCTGTCGAGTTTTCCTGCGGTGATGCTGGCGCCGGAACTGGCGCAGCGTTTTTTGCACGGTCAGCGCCTGCCGCTGCGACGCGAAGGTGTGGCATTGCCGGCATCACCCGGACGCGTGCGGGTCTATCGCGCTGTTGATCGCGCGCTGCTTGGCACGGCGCTGCTGAGCGAATTCGGCCTGCTGGCGCCTGAGCGCCTGATTGCAGTCAAGGACGGCTAGCGCCCATGAATCGGATTAAATGGCAGGGTATATGTATAAAAGCATGGGCTGGGCCACATATTCCGAGGTACTTTATAAATACACGGTGGAGTATATTTTTCGCCTATTTTCCGGCTGATGCGTCGTTTTGACGGCATTGGCGCTGTTACAGAACGTTTGCCAGCAGATGGCGGGCGTCATGCAGCAGACATTTCGCCCTGATAAAATTCCGGGCTTTCAACCTTCAGTAACCATATGACTCAAGCCAAGCGCGCCTTGCGCAACATTGCCATCATTGCCCACGTTGACCACGGCAAAACCACACTGGTCGATCAATTGCTGCGCCAGTCCGGTACTTTCCGCGACAACCAGCAGGTCGAAACCCGCGTCATGGATTCAAACGATCTGGAGCGCGAACGCGGCATCACCATTCTGGCGAAAAACTGCGCGGTCGAATACAACGGCACTCACATCAATATCGTCGATACGCCGGGCCATGCGGACTTCGGCGGCGAAGTCGAACGCGTGCTGTCGATGGTCGATAGCGTGCTGCTGCTGGTTGATGCGGTCGAAGGGCCGATGCCGCAGACGCGCTTCGTGACCAGGAAGGCGCTGGCGTTGGGGCTGAAGCCGATCGTCGTGATCAACAAGATCGACCGTCCGGGCGCACGGCCGGACTGGGTCGTGAACGCCACGTTCGAACTGTTCGACAAGCTCGGCGCAACCGAGGAACAGCTTGATTTCCCGGTGGTGTATGCGTCGGCGCTGAACGGCTATGCCAGCCTCGACCCGGAAGTGCGCGAAGGCACGATGCAGCCGCTGTTCGATTCTATTCTGAAACATGTGCCGGTGCGCGATGACGATCCGGATGGTCCGCTGCAAATGCAGATTTCGTCGCTTGATTATTCGTCGTATGTCGGCAAGATTGGTATCGGTCGCATCAGCCGTGGCCGCATCCGCACGCTGCAGGATGTGATCATCCTGAATGGTCCCGATTCAACTCCGATCAAGGCGCGCATCAATCAGGTGCTGAATTTCAAGGGGCTGGAACGCACACTGGTTGATGAAGCACAGGCAGGCGATATCGTGCTGATCAACGGCATCGAGGAAATCGGAATTGGCTCGACGATTTGTGCACCGGATGCGCCGGATGCGTTGCCGATGCTGACGGTGGACGAGCCGACGCTGACGATGAACTTCATGGTCAACACCTCGCCGATGGCGGGGCGGGAAGGCAAATTCGTCACCAGCCGCCAGCTGCGCGAGCGGCTTGAGCGCGAACTGAAATCGAATGTTGCGCTGCGCGTGCTGCCGACCGACGACGACACCGTGTTCGAAGTGTCCGGCCGTGGTGAACTGCATCTGACGATTCTGCTGGAAAACATGCGACGTGAAGGCTACGAACTGGCGGTGTCGCGCCCGCGCGTGGTGTACAAAACCATCGATGGCGTCCGGCACGAGCCGTATGAAATGCTGACGGTTGATGTCGAGGAAGTTAACCAGGGCGGCGTGATGGAAGAGCTTGGCCGCCGCCGCGGCGAACTGCAGGACATGCAGCCGGACGGCAAGGGACGTGTGCGGCTCGAATACCGGATTCCGGCGCGCGGCCTGATCGGTTTCCAGAGCGAGTTCATGACGCTGACCCGTGGTACCGGTTTGATGAGCCATATCTTCGATGATTATTATCCGGTGGACGCTGAGAAGGGGGAACTGGCAGGCCGTCGTAACGGCGTGCTGATCTCGCAGGACGATGGCGCAGCCGTGGCATATGCGTTGTGGAAGCTGCAGGAGCGTGGCCGGATGTTCGTCAATCACAACGATCCGGTGTACGAAGGAATGATCATCGGCATCCACTCACGCGACAACGACCTGACGGTGAATCCGATCAAGGGCAAGCAGCTGACCAACGTTCGCGCTTCGGGCACGGATGAAGCGGTGCGCCTGGTGCCGCCGGTTGCGCTCTCGCTCGAATACGCGGTCGAATTCATCGAGGATGATGAACTGGTCGAAATCACGCCGAAAAGCATCCGTCTGCGCAAGCGCTACCTGAAAGAGCACGAGCGCAAGCGCGCCAGCCGTGAAATTGCCTGAAGACGTTGTTTTCTGACCGGAAGCGGCTTCGCATGAGAAGCAAATCTTGCTAGCATCATGCGATAGCTGCTGATTTGGGCGATGCCGGAATCCGGCTGTTCGGCGCACGCTGAGAACGCGGCGTGCTGGATTTGCATACACTCATCACGACCATCATCGCCTGAACATGTCCACTCCGCTCTCACACCGTCGCGCGCTGCTTTTGATGATATGCGCCGCCACGCTGTGGAGCATCGCCGGGGTGTTTACCCGCCATCTGGACGAAGTGCGCGGTTTTGAAATCACGTTCTGGCGCAGCCTGTTCACGGCGCTGTTCGTTGGCCTTACCCTAGTTTTCCAGCAGCGCAGCAATTTTGTTTCGAACGTGTGCAAGGTTGGGCGGATCGGCATCCTGTCTGCCTTCATGTGGGGCATCATGTACAGCGCCTTCATGATGGCGCTGACGATGACTACGGTGGCCAATACGCTGGTGGTGGACAGTATCGCCCCATTCCTGACCGTGATTTTCGCATGGCTGTTTCTTGGCCAGCGCACACCGTTGCGCACCTGGCTGGCGATTTCGCTCGCATCGGTTGGCATACTATGGATGTTCGCCGGCAGCATGGCGGAATTCGGCACGACCCATTTGGCCGGCATGGCGGTCGCCCTGATCGTGCCGATTGCCGCCGCCAGCAATTTCGTCATTTTCAAGAAGGCAGGGCAAAGCGCTGATTTGATTCCAACGGTGATGCTTGGCGCGCTGGTGTCCATCTGTCTGACGCTGCCGCTGGCACTGCCGTTGCAGGCGTCGTTGCACGACATCGGCATCATGGCGTTGCTTGGTGTGTTCCAGCTCGGTTTGCCCTGCATGCTGCTGGTGCGCGCAGCGCAGACGCTGTCCGCGCCGGAAATATCATTGCTGGCGATGCTCGAAATCGTACTTGGCCCGCTGTGGGCATGGATGGGAGCGGGCGAGGTGCCATCAACTGCTACGCTGATTGGCGGCGCATTCGTGCTGGTGGCACTCGCGCTGAATGAATTGGCCATGCTGCGGCAGGTGCGGCGGCTTGGCCGCTAGATATTTTTTCAGTTTAGGCGTGGCGCTTTTTACGTTGTCTGGCGGTAGTGATGCAAAAACGCCACAGTTGGCGCAGGCATTTTTCTTGACGTATTTCCGAAACCCCGGTTAAATCGCGCCCCCGGTATGCAGGCATTCGCCGTTTCAGCATGGCAGAATTTGGCGCGGTGCCGCAATTTGGCAACAAATTCGGGCGGGTATTTGGGCGAAACGCCAAAAACCGCCGGGCGCATTGACAGCGCGTTAAGCCGCGAGTTTAATGCGATTCTGGATGTTTCCGTGCGCGCAGCATGTGTACTGTCGGCAGGAAAAATATGCCTGCCTTTTTATAAAATTCAACCTTTGTTGGGAGGGTACAGAGTGAATAAAACCGAACTCATTGAGCACATCGCCACAACGGCCGATATTTCCAAGGCGGCCGCAGCGCGCGCTCTGGAAGCGGTTGTCTCGGCCGTAAAAACGACGCTGAAAAGCAACGGCAGCGTTGCAATTGCTGGCTTTGGCTCATTCAGCGTAGGCCAGCGCGCGGCACGTACGGGCCGCAATCCGCGCACTGGTGCAGAAATTCGCATCAAGGCAGCAAAAATTCCTAAATTTAGGGCTGGTAAATCTTTGAAAGATGCCGTAAACTAGCGTTCTTTCGTTGCAGTGACGAACGAATCGAGACAGTAAAGACCATAATTTACGACTAGTAAGAAGTGCTAGTAAATCTTTAAAAGATGTTGTAAAATAGCGGACTTTGCTGAATTGACGAGCGGCGAAAAAGGTTTGGCTAGCACATGCGGGTGCTTAGCTCAGTTGGTAGAGCGGCGCCCTTACAAGGCGTAGGTCGGGAGTTCGAGGCTCTCAGCACCCACCAGCAGTTTTGGCCAGACAAGTAGTAAGCAGTACAAAATTGGAGCGGTAGTTCAGTTGGTTAGAATACCGGCCTGTCACGCCGGGGGTCGCGGGTTCGAGCCCCGTCCGCTCCGCCAGAATTAAGAGGAAAAAGGCGAACCGTGAGTTCGCCTTTTTCGCATTCACTTCCAGAACGCAACCCACCATACAGGTTGACCGTCATGCTTGATTACATCCGCACCCACCAGCGCATTGCCCAAATCATTCTGCTGATATTCATCGTACCTTCGTTTGTGTTCGTTGGCATCGAGGGCTACAGCCGCATGGGCGATTCGGAAAACACCGTCGCCAAAGTGGCCGGTCAGAAAATTACCCAGCAGGAATGGGATGACGCACTTCGAGAGCAAATGAACCGGATGCGCCAGATGCTTGGGCCGCAGTTCGATGCCAAGATGTTTGAGTCGCCGGAATTCAAGAACGACGTGCTTGATGGCATGATTGTCCAGCGTGCGCTGGCAGCCGAGGTTGGTCGTCGCAACATGACGGTAACCGATCAAGTGTTGCAGCAAACGATCCTGTCGATTCCCGGCCTGACGATGGCCGATGGCAAATTTGATTCCGAACGCTACAAGTCGATTCTTGCTTCGCAGGGATTGACTCCGGCCGCATACGAGGCCAGCCTGCGGCATGATCTCGCGTTGCAGCAAATCCGTTCTGCGGTGCAGGCTTCTGCTTTTGCGCCGAAAGCGATTGCAAGCCGTATTTCCGACATCGGTTCGCAGGAACGAGAAGTGCAGCCAATGCTGATCAAGGCCAGCGATTACGTTTCGAAAGTCACGGTGACTGACCAGATGCTGCAGGATTACTACGCGCAGCATGGCGCCGAATTCGAGATTCCGGAACAGATGAGGGCAGAGTATGTCGTGCTGACGGCGGCGAACGTGGCGGCAGGCATTACCGTTTCGGATGCGGACATCAAATCGTATTACGAACAGAACGCGAAACGGTATTCGACAGACGAACAGCGTCGGGCAAGCCACATCCTGATTTCAGTCAAGAAGGATGCATCTGATGCCGACAAGGCAGCTGCGAAGAACAAAGCGGAAACCCTGCTGGCGCAAGTGCGCAAGAATCCGGGCGATTTTGCCAAGCTGGCGAAGGAAAATTCGCAGGATCCAGGTTCTGCGGCCAAGGGCGGTGATCTGAGTTTCTTTGGCAAGGGGATGATGGTCAAGCCGTTCGAGGAAACGGCATTCAAGCTCAAGCAAGGCGAGATCAGCGATCTGGTGCAATCCGACTTCGGCTATCACATCATCATGGTGACTGGCATCAAGGCGGCAGCGGTCAAGTCGCTGAACGACGTCAAGGCTGAAATCACGCAGGAAATCAAAAAACAGCTGATGGCGAAGAAGTTCGCGGAAGTGGCGGAAGCATTCACCAACACGGTTTATGAGCAGGCCGACAGCCTGAAGCCGGTGGCGGACAAACTCAAGCTGAAGGTCGAAACGGTTTCCGGTATCAAGCGCGAGCTTAATCCGCAGGTTGGCAAGGATGTGCCATACAACAATGAGAAATTCCTGCATGCATTGTTTGCTGACGATGCCATCAAGAACAAGCGCAACACGGAAGCTGTGGAGATCGCGCCCAATGTGCTGATTGCAGGCCGCGTGGTCGAATACAAACCGGCGGCAAAGCGGCCGTTCGACGAGGTCAAGGCCGCGATCAAGCAACGTGTGACGTTGACGGAAGCAACCGCATTGGCGAAACAGGAAGGCGAGGCGCGGATTGCGAAATTCAAGGAAGGTGGCAATGCGGCCGGTTTTGGCGAAGCGAAAACGGTTTCCCGCGCCAAATCGCAGGGACTCGATCCGAAGCTGCTGGCCACGTTGATGAAGGCGGATGCAAGCAAGCTGCCGGCGTACGTCGGTCTCGAATATCCGCAGCAGGGGTACGGCATCTATCGCATTACCAAGGTCAGCACGCCCAAGCCTGACGAGGCGCGCCGGAATGCCGAGGCACAGCAGATTGGCAACATGCTATCGCAGCAGGAATTGCTGGCTTACCTGAACGCGCTGAAACAAAAAGGCAAGGCCAAGGTGCTGAAGCCAGCAGCGGTGGGCGACGCGAAGAAATAATCGGAGTTGCGATGTCGGACATACCGTTTCTGCAGGAAATCGGACTTGAAGTCATCCGCATGGAAGGCGGCGAGTCCGAGGTCGCGCTTGATCTGGCATTGCGTCACACCAATAGCTGGAAAGTGATGCATGGCGGCGTAACGATGACGCTGCTCGACGTCTGCATGGCGCGTGCCGCGCGTTCGCTTGACCCGGAATCGACCGGTGCTGCCACGGTCGAATTGAAAGTCAGTTTTTTCCAGCCTGGCGGCAAGGCCAGCGATCGCATGATTGCTCGCGGACGGGTCTTACATCAATCGACCACGATGTACTACTGCGAGGGTGAAATCTGGAACGGTAACCGCCTGGTTGCAAAGGCTATGGGCACGTTCAAAACCATCAAACGCAAGGATGTCGCACGCAAGATGCTCAAGGCTGTTTGAGCATCGTTTCTAGAATTTGTACACCGCTTTCAGGTAAATGCCGCGATCGACTTGCAGTTGCTGTACTGGAAGATGATCGGAAATGAATTCCTGATGACGGCGCTGCAGCAGATTTTGAGCCACCAGCGACAGTTCCAGTTTCGAAGAAATGCGCCATGCATAGCGTGCATCAAGTGTCGTGTATGACGGAATTTTCATCATGCCGCTGACGGTGTAATGCCGCAGTGAGCTGACATGGCGCAGCCACAGGTCGAACTTGTCGCCATTGGCAAGGTTGTGTGATGCCCTTAGCGAGAACTGGTGCTGCGGCGACGAGTGTGCCACGCCCTCCGCATAGGACTGGGAGGTGGCATTGGCTATCGGGGTCGAGGTGTTGACGCGCAGATAGGTGTATGCCGGCTGTAGCCGCCAGGAACTGGTGGGTAGCCAGTCGGCCACCAGTTCCACGCCGCGCGTATTCGCTTTCATGTTCGAATTGAACACCAGATCCTGACGCAGGTAGGGCTGGTTGTACGGCGAGTACAGCAAGGTCGGTACGCCATTCGGAGCGATCAGGGTCAGGTTATCGTACCGGTTGTAAAAAGCGGCCACATCCACTGAAAAGTTGCTGCTCAACTGGTGCCGGTAGCCGATGTCGAGCGCAGTCATTTTTTCGGACGTGGTGCTTTTCTCCAGCGTGGCCAGATTGTGCAGCAACAGCGGCAGCGGTGCGGCTTGTCCGGCTGGAATCACGCCGATATCGAACGCGCCATCCATTCTCAGCCGCGATGGAGTTCTGGCTGCACGCGAAATGGCTCCCCAGATGGTTTGCGTGGCTGTTGGCGTCCAGATCAGGCGCGCATTGGGCTGAAAGTCGGTGCCGGAATAAGTGCTGCGTTCCAGTTTTGCGCCGGCGATGAATCGCAGCCGTTCAGGAACGATGGTCATTTCGTCGTGCAGGAAGGCGCTAGCAAGGGTGATGTTGCGCTGGTTCGGGGATATGTTCACCATTCCCTGTGATGTGGTGTCGTCGTGCGAATAACGGTAGCCCAGGCCCCAGATCAGCTCATGGTTGGCAATAGGTTTCAGCCGATGCTGGAAATCGAGGTCAAGCGTGGTGCGTTTCTCATGCACGAGCGGGCCGAAACGCACATCGGTATTGTTCACATAACCTTGCAAGATGGCTTCCGAGCCATCCGCCAGCAACCATTCGTGTCGTGCCTGCAGATAGGCGCCTTTGCTTGACTGCTTGTAACTCGTTGGAGTGAAGCCTTGCGCTGCGGCCACATTGGGGGCATAAACCAGGTCGCTGCCTGAAATATCATGCGCGGCGCCATTCAGCATGAAGCGGTTGCCGCCAGCCAATGTCCAGTCGCTACGGAAGCCAGCCATGCTGGAGCGCGAATGATCGTTTGCCTGTTGACCATTCATGTTGCTCGAGCCATCGCGCGAATAAGCCTTACCCCAGATGCGATAATGCCCGCTATCCAGGTCGCCGCCATGACGGAAGGCCGAGAAGGCTCGCTCTTCGGTACCCGCACCAGCGACCAGCAGATTGCCCTTCGTTAAAGACGTGTGGCGGGTGATGATGTTGATTACGCCATTGACCGCATTTGCGCCCCACATGGCTGCGCCCGGTCCGCGCATGACCTCGATGCGTTCGATATCTTCCAACAGGATATCTTCCACTTCCCAGATGGCGCCAGAGTACAGTGGTGAATAGATGCTGCGTCCGTCCATCAGCACTTGCAGTTTGTTGGCGAAACGACCGTTGAACCCGCGCGCGCTGACAGCCCAGGTGGAGTTGGTAATGCGTGCCACTTGCAAGCCTGGCACCATGCGCAGTAGTTCCGGAATGCTGACAGCGCCGGAGCGCTGGATGTCTTCGCGGTTGATGACGAATACTGCTGCGGCCACGTCCTGCAAACGCTGCTGTTTGCGCGAAGCAGTGATGACAGGAGTTTGCAGTAGCTCTTCCAGACTGAGGGTGGTGGGATCGACCGGCTCCGCAACAGCCATGGAAGCAGATGCCAGCGTTACTGACAGCATTGTCACTGAACGCAGGAATCTGTTCATTGCGGCCCTTCTCATGCATCACCCCGTAGAATTGGTGCCGTATTTCACGCGGACTGAATTGAACCGTTATGGCGATGGCCAGAATATTGTTCTGGCATAAAATCTGCCCGATTCTAGCGGCAATGATGAGCGGTTGGGGAGTGACGGCGCCTCATCTTGATTATTGTTAAATTCTGCATGAGGAAAGGTGCTGTAAGGTCCAAGGATAGTTTTACCGCATCGCTATTTGGCATTCAAATTGATGACGTATTAAGCATGTGATAGCACTTTTTTCGCCGGGGCCGACCATTGCCAGCCATGCAGACTGACAGTTCAGTCATTTGGTAGCTAATTAATGAAGTTGTGAGAAGGCGTTAATTACGGTATGTACTCATCATGTTGGTGTGAGATGATGGATTATTACAACATAATGAACTCGTTCATGGCGGGTAAACTCCAACTGGGAAACAAAAAATCCGAATTTTGACGCAGATCAAGCGATCAAATGATAGCTACGTGCAGTCTATCTCCAGCAAGCAACAAAAAGGGGACAGAAATGACTACTCTGATTTTGGTTGTTGGTTGTGCTTTCATCGCCGGGATGGTTGCTGCCTTTGTGTCAGGCAGTTTCTTCTTCAGCGTAATGGTTGCCATGATGTTAAGCGGACAAACGCTGGCGATGTATTACATGAAGCTTGGCTCCCAGACAGGTGATTGGTTCATTTTTCTGGCGTTGCCGTTGATGTTCATTGCTGCCATGACAGGTGTCGGCATTGGAATGGTCCTTGCTGACCCGGCTTACGATTCGGGGATTAATCAGAACGATATCGTTTGAGCTTAAAGCTGACACGGTGACTGTTTTGCAGCGGCCGTATGCCGCTGCAACGGTATTTTGACCGGCTGAGTCCGGCAAGCCGTGTTTCTTTTCCCAAAATCCTTTTCCCCCATACTGGTGACGGGCTGTCGCGCCGTTTGCGGCGCGGGTAGCCGTCGTCTTTTCCGTTTGCATCTTCGCTGACGATTATTCGTTTACGTCAGCCGAGATTCATGTCACTCTGATGCGAGGAGCACTTGATGAAAACCATCCTCGCTATCATTGTCTTTTCATTGACAACATCGGCCACGGCAGCCACGATTGCGCTCGATACTGGGCACAACGACGGTGCTACTGGCGTAACCAGCCCATCCGGTTACCGCGAGCATGACTACAATCGGACGTTCGTGCTGGCGCTCAAGGCCGAGCTGGACCGGCGCGGACATCAGGTCATCGACCTCAAGCGGCGCGGGCTCGATCGGACCTTGCAGATGCGTGCAAGCGCCAAAGCCGACCTGTTCGTTTCCATCCATCACGACTCGATGCCGCAGGCATGGATAGATGCCGGCCTTGCGCGGCAGTACAGCGGTTTTTCCATTTTCGTATCGCACAAGAACGCATTTCCCGGTTTTGCATGTGCAAAGCGGGTTGGCGCGGCGCTGGTGGCGATTGGCGAAAAGCCCAGCCTTTATCACGCCACACCGATTCCGGGCGAGCACCGGCCGATTCTGGATGATGCAACGGGCGTGCACCGTTACGACGATCTGGTCGTGTTGCGCACGGCGAACAATCCGGCGATTTTGCTGGAGGTGGGCGTGATCGCGAATCCGTACGAGGAAACGCGGCTGCGATCACCGAAATTCATCGAACGTGCGGCGGCGGCGGTTGCTGACGGGATTGACGGGTGTGTCGCGCAGAAAACAGGAATGACGCTGACTCGAAAGGTTTATTGATGGCGCGAGAGCGGGTTGGGTTCGTTAACCCGCCAGAAGCTTGATGGTCGCTTTCAGTTGCGACACCCGCGCCGACAGGTCCGGCATGTTGGCGCTGATCTTCAGCTTGTCTTGCCCGTGCAGCTTGATGTGGCGGTTCTTCTGGATCAGGTCGATGATGCGCAGCGCGTCGATCGGCGGGTTGGGCATGAACTGCAGCACTGCGCTTTCGGTGTGGGCATCGATCTTGACGATGCCGACGGTTTTTGCCAGCACGCGCAGCCGGTGCGTTTCGGCCAGTGCGCGCACCTGTTCCGGCAGGTCGCCGAAGCGGTCGACCAGTTCTTCCTGCAGGTGGTCGATTTCGTCCTGCGTGTCGCAGTTGGCGAAGCGCTTGTAGATCGACAGTCGTTCGTTCACGTCCGGACAGAAATCGGTCGGCAGCAGCGCCGGTGCGTGCAGGCTGATTTCGGTCGTGCTGCGCAGCGGCGCATCGTAATCCGGTTCCTCGCCAGCCCTCAGCGCGCGCACCGCTTCCTTCAGCATGTCGGTGTACATCTGAAAGCCGATTTCCTGCATTTCGCCGGACTGGTTTTCGCCCAGGATTTCGCCCGCGCCGCGGATTTCCAGATCGTGCATCGCAAGGAAAAAGCCGCTGCCAAGTTCTTCCATCTGCCGGATTGCATCCAGCCGCCGCTGCGCCTGCTTCGACAGGCCGGCCACGTCGTTCACCAGCAGGTACGCATACGCCTGATGGTGCGAGCGCCCGATGCGGCCGCGCAGCTGGTGCAGTTGCGCCAGCCCGAACTTGTCCGCGCGGTGCATGATCATCGTGTTCGCGCTCGGCACGTCGATGCCGGTTTCGATGATGGTGGTGCATAGCAGCAGGTTGAACCGCTTGGCGACGAAATCGCGCATCACCTTTTCCAGATCGCGTTCGTGCATCTGGCCGTGGGCGACGCCGATGCGCGCTTCCGGCAGCAGCTCCTGCAACATCTGGCGGCGGTTTTCGATCGTTTCGACTTCATTGTGCAGGAAGTAGACCTGGCCGCCGCGTTTCAGTTCGCGCTGGCACGCTTCGCGGATCACCGAATCGTTTTCGTTGCGGACGAAGGTCTTAATCGCGAGCCGTTTTTGTGGTGCGGTGGCGATGATAGAGAAGCCGCGCAAGCCTTCGAGCGCCATGCCGAGCGTGCGCGGGATCGGCGTCGCGGTCAGCGTCAGCACGTCAACGTCGGCGCGCAGCGACTTCAGCGCTTCCTTCTGCCGCACGCCGAAGCGGTGTTCCTCGTCGATCACCACCAGCCCGAGCCGCTGGAATTTCACGTCTGGCGACAGCAGTTTGTGCGTGCCGATCACGATGTCGACCGTGCCGTCGGCCAGCCCGGCGATCGCTTTCGTTACTTCCTTGCCGGTACGGAAACGCGACAGTTCGGCGATGCGTACCGGCCAGTCGGCAAAGCGGTCGGCGAAGGTTTGCGCGTGCTGTTCTGCCAAGAGCGTGGTCGGCGCGAGAATGGCCACCTGCTTGCCGCCCATGACGGCGACATAAGCCGCGCGCAGCGCGACTTCGGTCTTGCCGAAGCCGACATCACCGCACACCAGCCGGTCCATTGGCTGGCCCGAGGTCATGTCGCGAATGACGGCGTTGATCGCTTCCGCCTGATCCGGTGTTTCCTCAAAGCCGAAGCTGTCGGCGAACGATTCGTAATCGCGCAGCGAGAAGCGGAATGCGTGCCCCTGGCGCGCGGCGCGGCGCGCGTACAGATCGAGCAGTTCGGCCGCGGTATCGTGCGCCTGTTGCGCCGCTTTCTGTTTCGCCTTTTCCCACTGGCCGGAGCCGAGCATGTGCAGCGGCGCATCTTCCGGTGAGGCGCCGGAATAGCGCGTGATCACATGCAGTTGCGATACTGGCACGTACAGTTGCGTGTCCTTCGCGTAGAGGAGATGCAGGAACTCGGTTTCGCCTTCGCCGATGTCCATGCTGACCAGCCCGTTGTAGCGACCGATGCCATGCTGGCTGTGCACCACCGGATCGCCGATTTTCAGCTCCGACAGGTCGCGCAGCATGGTGTCGATCTGCGTTACGCCTTCCTGCTTGCGTTGGCTGCTGCGCTTGCCGGAATTGGCATACAGCTCGGTTTCGGTGATGAAGGCGAGATGACCGAATTCCTCGCCCAGCGCGAAACCGGCGTGCAGCGGCGAGACTCCAAACATCGGCGTGGCCTTGCCGGCGGCGAACTCGGCGAAACCGTTGCACGGCGCAACCTTCAGTTCGTATTCGTCGAAATACTGCTGCATCGTTTCGCGCCGGCCGTTCGATTCGGCGCAAATCATCACGCGCCGGCCTGGTTTGGCCAGATACGCGCGCAATTTGGTCAGCGGGTCGTCGGCGCGGCGGCTGACCGCGATGTCGGGAATTGGCGCCGACAGATCGGCTTGCCCTTCGCCCTGACGGATCACCCAGCGGCCATAAACCTTGGCGAACGAAAAGAAATCCTCGTCGTCGAGGAACAGCCTGTCCGGCGGCAGCACCGGCCGTTCCGCGTCGGATTTCAGGAATTGGTAGCGGCTGTTGGTATCGGCCCAGAAGCGCTTGATTGCTTCTTCGATCTCACCCACCAGCGCCAGCATCGCGTTCTCGGGCAGGTACTGGAACAGGGTCGCGGTTTGTTCAAAGAACAGCGGCAGATAGTATTCGATGCCGGCCGAGGCGATGCCGGATGCGATGTCGCGGTAAATCACCGAGCGCGACGGGTCGCCCTCGATCGCTTCGCGCCAGCGGCTGCGGAATGCGGCACGCGATGCTTCATCCATCGGGAATTCGTGCCCGGGCAGCAGCCGCACTTCGGCCACAGGATAGAGCGAACGCTGCGAATCGACGTCGAACGTGCGGATGGTTTCAATCGTGTCGCCCAGCAGGTCGAGCCGGTAGGGCAGGGCCGAACCCATCGGGAACAGGTCGATCAGCCCGCCGCGCACCGCGTATTCGCCCGGCGACATCACTTGCGTGACGTGGTTGTAGCCCGCCAGCGTCAGTTGCGTGCGCAGTTGCGCTTCGTTCAGCGATTCGCCCTGCTTGAACCAGAACGTGTGCGCGGCCAGGAACGACGGCGGCGCCATCCGCAGCAGCGCGGTGGTGGCAGGCACCAGCAGCAGGTCGCAGCGGCCGTTCTGCACTTCGTACAGCGCTGCCAGCCGTTTCGACACCAGATCCTGATGCGGTGAAAACGAATCGTATGGCAGCGTTTCCCAGTCCGGCAGCAGGCAGCAGCGTAACGGCTCGTCTTCCGCCTCTGCACCCGCCTGCGCGAACCACGGGATTTCCTCCAGCAGCCGTTGCGCATCGGTCGCCTGCGCCACCAGCACCACCAGCATCTGCTGTTGCGCCTTCAGTTCGCGCGCCGCCTGCGCCAGCACGAACGCATCGGCCGAACCGTGCAGTACGGGCAGCGCAAAACGGTGGCCGGGCTTCGGCAGCGACTTTTTCAGATTGAAGGACATGACCAAACGACTGCCGGCGGTTAAAATTCCGGTTGAATAAAACCGAACATTATACCCCTGCGCCGCCAACGCGCAGGCCGCAGCAATGCCAGCGTCAACGTCCGGAAACCGGAACTTTCTCCTGCATCAACCGATGAGCCAGCCACGATATTTTGCCCTGATCCCAGCCGCCGGCGTCGGCACGCGTCTCGGTGCCGAAGTGCCGAAGCAATACCTGCCGCTGGCGGGAAAGCTGATGCTGCGTCATGCGGCGCAGGCTTTTCTCTCCTGTGCTGCGGTTGCGCACACCTTCATCGTTGTCAGCGAGGGCGATGGCTGGATCGACAGTGCGTTTCCGGCCGGCACGGCGGGCGTGACGCTGCTGCGCTGCGGCGGCGCGACCCGGCGCGATTCGGTGCTCAACGGCTTGCAGGCAATGCGGCAGGCTGACGTGACGGTGCGGGATGACGACTGGGTGCTGGTGCACGATGCGGCCCGGCCCGGCATCACGCCGCAGTTGATCGACAAGCTGATGGCCGAGGTTGGCGACGACGCGGTCGGCGGCCTGCTGGCATTGCCAGTGGTCGATACGGTCAAGCGCGTGGCCGACGGCAAGGTGACGACCGTGCCGCGCGACGGCCTGTGGCTGGCGCAAACGCCGCAGATGTTCCGCCACGCGCTGTTGTTGAGGGCGCTGCGGCAGAATGCGAACGTGACCGATGAAGCGAGCGCGATCGAGGTGCTGGGGCTGTCGCCGAAGCTGGTTGAAGGGCATCAGCGCAACAGCAAGGTCACGCTGGCGGCTGATATCGCGCTGGCGGAACTGTTTTTGAGCCAACACACGTGAAAAATATACTGGTGCCAGTATTTGAAAATAGCCGCGTAATATGTGGCCCGGCGGCATGTTTTTGCTATATACCCCTTAAATAATGATGAAAATGGAAGGTGGAACGATGACTCAGACGACCTCAGTGCCTGCCTTGCCGTGGCGCATCGGCCAGGGTTACGACTGTCACGCGTTGGCCCAGGGGCGCAAGCTGATCATTGGTGGGGTCGAAATCGCGCATCCGCTCGGTCTGCTGGGCCATTCGGACGCGGACGTGCTGCTGCACGCGATCACCGATGCCTTGCTGGGCGCGGCCGGGCTGGGCGACATCGGCCGGCATTTCCCCGACACCGAGCCGCAGTTCAAGGGCGCGGATTCGCGCCTGCTGCTGCGCGAGGCGGCGCGGCGCGTGGCGGCCACCGGCTACGCGGTCGGCAATCTGGATGCGACCATCATCGCGCAGGCGCCGAAGATGGCGCCGCACATTGCGCAGATGGTGGCCAATATCGCGGCCGATCTGGGCGTCGATGCGGCTTGTGTCAACGTCAAGGCCAAGACGAATGAAAAAATGGGCTTTGTCGGGCGCGAGGAAGGGATCGCGGCCGAGGCAGTGGCGCTGATCGTGCGGCGCGGCGAGTAGCAGGGCAGCGCGATGGCCAGTTTTCTGATGCTGTATTCAACCACCGACGGCCACACGGTCGAGATCTGCCGCCGCCTGCGGCAGCGGATCGAAGCCGGCGGCCATCAAGTCACGCTGCTGCCGCTGGCAGATGCGCCAGCCAGCTCCGCCGGACTGGAAGCGTTTGACCGGATCGTCATTGGCGCCAGCATCCGTTATGGCCGGCATGGCAAGCCGGTGGCGGAATTCATCCAGCGCCATCGCGCGCTGCTGGAACGCAAGCCGAATGCGTTTTTCTCTGTCAATCTGGTGGCGCGCAAGCCGGAAAAGAACACGCCGCAAACCAATCCGTACCTGAAAAAGTTCCTGCGCCGCGTGCGCTGGCAGCCCAAGCAGGCGGCGGTGTTCGCCGGCAAGCTCGATTACCCGCGCTACGGCTGGCTGGATCGGGCGATTATCCGCTTCATCATGCGGATTACCGGCGGCCCGACCGACCCGACCAGCACGACCGAATTCACCGACTGGACGAGGGTGGACGCCTTTGCCGAAGAACTGTGCCGGCATGATTGCATGAACGGATGAATTGCCTCAATCGGAAACGGCAGCACATTGTTTCCTGCTTTTCGGTTAATCTTCGCACGCAAGCTGCGACAGACGCGGCATAAATCTTAATCAGGAGCGGAGAATGGGCGAAGCCAAACGGCGCAAGGCAATGAGGGAAATGTATGGCATGGGCAAGTTGCCGCCTGTGGCGCAGCCGTTCGTGCTGGCGATGCAGGAAATGGTGGAACATGAAGCACGGATGGCATGTGCTGAAAAGGCGGGTAGCGCCAAGCCGGCGAGAGGCTCGCATCAGTTTTTTTTCGACGGCAATTTGGGCCGCGAATCTGGCGTTTATGGCCTGAGCATTCCGGCGGCGCTGGTCGATTTTGGCGAATATGCTTTCACGGCGCCGATCAATGCCTTGAGCGGATTCATGGGCGCAACCCGGTTTGGCATGGCGATGCATCTGGCTGAAGACAGGTTGGCGGGGCAGACTGCTTCAGCGAGCGATCCGGGCCGCGCCATCATGATGCTGGCCTGCATCAATGGCGACTGGTTTTACAACATGATTCGTTCCGATGAGGCCGGGGTGGCAGCAGTGCCGGGGATTGGCGACTGGAAGTCGGGCCGGATCGAGGAACTGGCACTGTCCGAGCCTTTGCGCAATTTCATGACGACGATGGCGGCAACGCTGAAAAAATCGCGTCAGCAGGATGAAATCAGGGCCACGATGACGCTCGATTACCTGAAGGAACATTACCGCGCGGCGGTTTCCGAATCCAAAGCAAGAAATGCGTGCGGCGAAGTGGTGGTCAACTGAACGCCTGGCCGTTCACGACTCGAATTTGTAGCCTACGCCATAGACTGATTTGATCAGTTCCTTGTCCGGTGACGCCGCATCAAGCTTGCGCCGCAGGTTCTTGATGTGGCTGTCCACCGTGCGGTCGGTGACCACGCGGTAATCCTCGTACAGGTTGTTCATCAGCTGGTCGCGCGAGAACACGCGCCCCGGGCTGGCGGACAGCGTTTTCAGCAGCCGGAATTCGACCGGCGTCAGGTCGAACCGCTGGTCGTGATAGCTGGCGGTGTGCAATTCATCATCGAAGACCAGGCCGTTCCCGGCAGGTGCGCGCTGCCGCCCGGCGCGCCGCAGGATGGCTTGCACGCGCGCCACTACTTCGCGCGGGCTGAACGGCTTGCAGATGTAGTCGTCGGCGCCCAGTTGCAGCCCCAGCAGCCGGTCGATTTCTTCCACCTTGGCGGTCACCATTACGATCGGTACATCACTGAAGGTGCGCAGTTCGCGGCACAGGTCAATGCCGTCGCGCCCGGGCAGCATCAGATCGAGCAGGATCAGATCCGGCATTGCTGCACGCACGGCCGGGATCACGTCCAGGCCGTTGGCAATGTGCATGCTGAGAAAATTCGATTGCGCCAGATAATCGGCCAGCAGCGCGGCAAGCTTCGGTTCATCCTCGACGATCAGGATCATGGCCGGCTGTGTATCCGTCATGCGGTTTCCTTTCCGGCCAGCGGCAAGGCGACTGAAATCCACAGCCCGCCCAGCGGCGATGCCTGCGCGCGCATGCCGCCCTGATGCGCTTCGGCGATGTTGCGGCTGATCGCCAGCCCCAGCCCGCTGCCGCCGGTGGCGCGGCTGCGCGAATGATCGGCGCGGTAGAAGCGTTCAAACAGATGCGGCAGCTTGTCTGCAGGAACGCCAGGCGCGCTATCCTGGAAATCAATGCGGACGAGTTCGTCATCGTGCGTGCAGCAGATTTCCAGCACGCCACCGGCATCGGTGTAGCGATGGGCGTTTTCCAGCAGGTTGCTGAACATTTGCTGCAGCCGCAGCGGATCGGCATTGCAGTGCGCGGCCTGCGTGGTGTCGAACCGCAGATCGACGCGGATCGCCTTGTCGGCAAAACGTTCTTCGAACGACGCAATGGTTTGCATCAAAATCGCCAGCACATCGACCCGGTTCTTGCGGTAGGCAAGCGCGCCGACGTCGGACAGCGACAACTGGTACAGATCGTCCACCAGCTTGCCCAGTGTGCCGACTTCAGTCTGCAGCGAGCGGATGCTGGCCAGCGACATCGGCCGGATGCCGTCTTCGACCGCTTCCAGTTCGCCCTTGAGCACCGCCAGCGGCGTGCGCAGTTCGTGCGAAATGTCGGCCATGAAATTGCGCCGCAGGTTTTCATTTTTTTCCAGCGTCAGCGCCAGTCGGTTGAAATCTTCGCCCAGTTGCCCCAGTTCGTCGCCGGAAGAAACCGGCACGCGAGCGGCGTAATCGCCTGCCGCGAGGCTGTGGGTCGAGGCGGTGATGCGCTTGAGCGGCGCCAGGAAAATTCTGGCCAGCAGCCAGGCGACTAAGGCGGCGAGCACGATCGCGATTACGACGATGATCCAGCCGGACTGGGCCTGCCGCTCATGGAATCGGACCGCAACATTGGTGATGGCGCGTTCCAGCGGCATCCATGCAATCCATCCGACCACCTGGCCATTGACTTCAATTGGCCGCATCGGCGTGTGCGTGAACAGCTTATGATTGCCGATTACGAGCTGTTTTTGCGCATCGAGCAGACTGAAACGCATCATCAGGCCGGTGAATTCGGAATCGGGCAGCGGTGGCGGTGGCAGGCTGGGTCGGTGATGCTTGAAATCCGGCATGCCTTCAGGACGGATGAGTGAAAACCACAGTCGCGGCTTGTCGCGCACGAAATCCCAGTTGCCATGCTGGCGGTAGGCGGCAGCGAGCTTGGGCAGCACCGATTCGACCCGTTGCGCTTCCTGTTCATTCAGATAGCCGAGGAAGCCATGATGAAAACTGTAGCGCATTGCGCCCAGCATCGCGAACGAGGCGATGACGCAGGTCAGCAAAATGGCCAGAAACAGTTTGGCGGTGATACCGAGGCGCATGTGAAACAGGATGATGATTGACGACGCTACATTATAGGAGCGCGTCCGCGATGAAAATCACTTGGCAGCGAATCTTCAAAATTTCTCCTTATTTGGCTGGCAAGATGCTATCGTCAAGGCAGGCCATCCGGCTGTCATGCAGTCCGATTCGATGAACATGAAAATAACAACTTCTTTCTGGCTGACGGCACTGGCGGCGGCCATGTTGAGCGGCTGTGCGCTGCCGGCGGTCGGGCCCGATTACCAGGTGCCTGAGCTTTCGCTGCCGTCGGCGTGGACGGTGCCGCTCGCCGGTAACGCTACCGGCGCTGCCACAGGCGCATCGCAACCATCGACGGCGGCGTCAGCGGTCATGGCACAGTGGTGGCGGCAGTTCAATGATCCGCAACTCGACCAGCTGATCGAGGAGGCGTTGGCAGGCAGTCTGGATGTGAAGCTGGCGCAGGCGCGCCTGCGTCAGGCGCGAGCCGGCCGCGACCAGGCGATCAGCGGTCTGTTCCCGACCGTTACCGCATCCGGTGCCGCCACGCGCAGCAAGACGGCCGAAGTGATTACGCCAACGCCAGTGCGCACGATGTACGATGCCGGATTCGATGCCGCGTGGGAGATCGATATCTTCGGCGGCACTCGGCGCGGGATTGAAGCGACGACGGCCGATCAGCAGGCGAGCGAAGCCAGCCTGAACCATGCGCGCGTTTCTCTGGTGGCGGAAGTGGCTCAGAATTACATCGAACTGCGCGCCTACCAGCAGCGGCTGGAAATCGCACGGCGCAACCTCGCCAGCCAGACGGAAACGCTGCAAATCACCGAATGGCGCAATCAGGCTGGCCTGGTCGGAGGCAGCGATGTCGAACAGGCGCGCACCAACCGTGAACAGACAAGGGCCGTTATTCCCGATCTCGAAGTCAGCCTGAGCGCGGCTGAAAACCGGCTGGCGGTGCTGCTGGGAAAAAATCCCGGCAGCCTGCGGCAGCAATTGCAGGCGGCCAAACCGCTGCCGGATTTGCCCCCATCCGTTGCCAGTGGCATTCCATCGGACGTGCTGCGCCAGCGGCCCGACCTGATCGTGGCTGAACGGACATTGGCGGCCGAGACGGCGCGTGTCGGGCAAAAACTGGCGAAACGTTTTCCGAGCCTGAAACTGGGCGAATCGTTCGGCTGGCAGGCATACAGCCTCGGTGCGATCGGAGCCGCCGGCACGCTGGCGCGCACGGTGACTGGCACGCTGGCGGCGACGCTGTTCGATGGCGGCAACCTGCGCAGCGCGGTTGAAATCCAGAACGCGGTGCAGGAACAGGCGCTGATTTCATACCAGAAAAGCGTCTTGCTGGCGCTGGAAGAAGTCGAGAATGGATTGAAATCGTATGCGGTTGGGCGCGAGAGGGTCGATGCGCGCCGCGGAGCGGCCGAAGCGGCGCGCAATGCGGCGCAACTGACGCGCAACCTGTACCAGTCCGGTCTGGCGGATTTCCAGAAGGTGCTGGAAACCGAGCGCACGCTGTTGAGCGCCGAAGACAATCTGGCGGTGGCCGAAGCAGGAATGCGCACCAGTCTGGTCAAACTTTACAAGGCGCTGGGCGGTGGCTGGGAATCGCAATCCGGTGCCGGCGGCAGTCAATCACGGAATGACAAATCATGACACAGGAAAATGCTGACAACGCGCGCGAGGCGCTGCAGGCGATGCTGGAGAAGGTGCCGCAAGGCATGCTGGCGGGCGGCAAGCGGCGCCGTTATCTGATGATGAGCGGCGCGGCGATTCTGGCGCTGGTGGTGCTGTTTTTCATTTTCCCCGGCGGCAAAAGCGGCGAAGGGCAGTATGTGACCGAAGAAGCGGTAGCGGGCAATCTGGTGGTGACGGTTTCGGCTTCCGGCACGCTGCAGCCGACCAAGTCAGTCGATGTCGGCAGCGAATTGTCGGGCACGCTGGCGAAGGTGCTGGTGGAAGAAAACGATCAGGTGAAGAAGGGGCAGTTGCTGGCGCAACTCGATCTGGACAAGCTCAAGGATGCGGTAACCAAGTCGAGGGCGGCGCTGGCGGCGGCTAGGGCGACGGTGGCGCAGGCGCAGGCGACACTGGCGGAATCGAAGGCATCGCTGGCGCGGATGCGTCATGTGGCTGAACTTTCCGGCGGCAAGGTGCCGTCGAAAACCGAACTGGAAACGGCCGAGGCATCGCTCAAGCGAGCCATCGCGAATGAAGCCAGCGCGCGCGCTTCGGTGGCGCAGGCCGATGCAACCCTGAAAACCGATGAAACCAATCTGGCCAAGGGCACGATCCGTTCGCCGGTCGATGGCGTGGTGCTGACGCGCAAGGTTGAGCCGGGGCAGACGGTGGCGGCGGCGATGACTACGCCGGTGCTGTTCACCATCGCCGAGGATTTGACCAAGATGGAATTGCAGGTCAAGGTGGATGAAGCCGATGTCGGCACGGTAAAGCTGGGGCAGCCATCGACCTTCACGGTGGCGGCATGGCCCGGTCGCAACTTCCCGGCTACGATTCAGCGTGTCGGTATCGGTTCGACCATTACCGACAACGTGGTGACTTACAAAACCGTTCTGACGGTGGGCAACGATGATCTGGCGCTGCGTCCGGGGATGACGGCGACCGCTTCGATTGTGACTGCGAATCGCGAGAACGTGCTGCTGGTGCCGAATTCCGCGTTGCGCTTTACGCCGCCAGCGAAGACGGCGGCGCAGAAGGGCAGTTTCGTTTCCGGCTTGCTGCCCCGGCCGCCGGCTGGGCCAGCGCAAAAAGTGGTGACGCAGGCCGCTGGTGCGGACAGCCAGCAGCAGGTCTGGGTGCTGGAGCAGGGCAAGCCGAAAGCGGTATCGGTGCAGGCGGGCGTTTCGAATGGCAAGACCACTGAAATTACCGGCGGCGAACTGAAGGCCGGAATGCAGGTGATCACCGATTATCAGGAAGCCAAAAAATGAGCCTGACGGAGAGCCAGACGCCTGAGCCGCCGCTGATCGCACTGCACGGCATCACCAAGACCTACGGTGACGGGCAGGCTGCGTTTCAGGCGTTGCGCGGTATCGACGTCAGCATCAATGCCGGTGAATTTGTCGCGGTGATGGGGCCGAGCGGCTCCGGCAAATCGACCGTGATGAACATTCTCGGCTGCCTGGATACGCCCACCACCGGCGAATACGTTTTCAGCGGCATCCATGTCGAGCAGTTCCAGCGCAACCAGCGCGCGCTGCTGCGGCGCCAGTGTCTGGGATTCGTGTTTCAGGGATTCAACCTGCTGGCGCGCACATCGGCGCAGGAAAACGTCGAACTGCCGCTGCTGTACCGCGGTGTGACGGCGGCTGACCGGCATGCAGCTGCGCTGGCTGCGCTGGCGAAGGTGGGGCTGGAAGGCTGGGCGACGCATACGCCGGCCGAACTGTCCGGCGGGCAGCAGCAACGGGTGGCGATTGCGCGCGCGATCGTGACCAACCCGATGGTGCTGCTGGCCGATGAGCCGACTGGCAATCTGGATACGCAGCGCAGCCGCGAAATCATGGAGCTGCTGGTGCAACTGAACCGCGAGCATGGCATCACCATCATCATGGTTACGCACGAGCCGGAAATGGCGGCTTATGCCGGGCGCGTGATTCATTTTGTCGATGGGCTGGTGGAGAAGGATGAACGGCAGGAGGCATTGGCATGATACTGAGCGCACTGATACTGGCGATGCGCGAGATCTTGCGCAACCTGCTGCGTTCGTTCCTGACGGTGCTGGGCATCGTGATTGGCGTGGCGGCGGTGATCACGATGGTAACGCTGGGCAATGGCGCCACCAAGATGGTGGCCGATCAGATTTCCAGCCTCGGCAGCAACCTGCTGATGGTGCGGCCCGGACAGCGGATGGGGCCGGGGCGCGACAGCGCTGGTTCGCCAAATTTCAGGAAAGCCGATGTCGATGCGATTCGTACGCAGATCGGCGGCCTGCAGGAAGTGGCGCCGGTCGTCGGCCGTTCGGTCACGCTGGTGGCGGGCAATGAAAACTGGTCCAGTACGGTCAACGGCACCACCAACGGCTATCTTGTGGCCGGTAACTGGAAACTGGCGGCTGGTCGGACGTTTCTTGAAGACGAGGAACTGGCCGGCAAGGCGGTGTGCATCATTGGCGCGACCATCCGCAAGCAACTTTTCGGCAATCGCAACCCGCTGGGCGATGAAATCCGCATCAAGAATTTCGTCTGTCAGGTGGTAGGTCTGCTCGATTCGAAGGGGCAGGGCGCTATGGGCATGGATCAGGACGACATCCTGCTGATGCCGCTTAACACCGTGCAGCGGCGGCTGACCGGCAATCTGGATATTTCGACCATACTGGTGTCGCTCAAGGACAGCACGAGCGCGTCGGCGGTTATTCCGCAGATGCGCTCGCTGCTGCGCGAACGGCGCAAGCTGGCTGAAAACGAAGTCGATAACTTCAACGTGATGGATACCAAGCAGATTGCGGAAACCCTGTCGGGCACGATCCGCACCATGACCGGGCTGCTGGGCGCGGTGGCGGCGGTCAGCCTGGTCGTTGGCGGCATCGGCATCATGAACATCATGCTGGTATCGGTCACCGAACGCACGCGCGAGATTGGCATCCGGCTGGCGATAGGCGCACTGGAGCATGAAGTGCTGCTGCAATTCCTGATCGAGGCAGTGGTGCTGTCGGCGCTGGGCGGACTGATCGGCATCGTGCTGGCGTTCTTCGCCTGTCTGGGGCTGTCGTCGCTGATGCGCATGCCTTTCCTGTTCAATCCGGGCATCAACCTGCTGGCGTTCTTCTTTTCGGCCGCCATCGGCGTGATTTTCGGCTACATGCCGGCGCGGCGCGCGGCGCAGCTTGATCCGATTGTGGCTTTGCGGCACGAATGAGCGTGGGCAAGGCTGCGTGCAGGCCGTCGAATCCTGCCTGCGGCGGACTGTGGTTTTGCGTGGTGCAGGCGATGCAGGCAAAAATAAATGACTGAAGTGGCATTTTGGGTCAGTAAGGCTGAAAAATATACTCCACCCAGTATTTAAAAACAGCCAGCAAAAACTTGGCCCGGAATAAGGTTTTGACTATATACCCATGCCATTTTATTCTGGCTGGCGCTGTCGGGCGTGTTTTCACCCCGTTGTGCCGGCGCCGGCGGGCATCCGGTGTGGCGTTGGCGGCAGTCGCCGATTGCGTTTCCTTGCTGTGCGGGCATTCGCTGTGTAGTATCCTTGTCAGGTTTTGACGATTGGCAGACATTCCTCTTATTATCCCGACACCATGCAATTTTCCGTCTACCAAGAAAGCCGCATCGGCGGGCGCCGTATCAACCAGGATCGGATGGGCTACATCTACACCCGCGATGCAGTGCTGCTGCTGCTGGCGGATGGCATGGGCGGCCATATCCAGGGCGAGATGGCGGCGGCGATTGCGATGCAGACCATCGGCAAGCTGTTCCAGCAGATGGCCACGCCGACCATCAAGCGGCCCGAGCGTTTTCTCGAAGACTGCTTTTACGCCGCGCACCGCGACATCCATCGCTATACCGAATCGCACAACCTGCCGGAATCGCCGCGCACGACCATCGTGGCCTGCCTGATTCAGCACAACAATGCCATCTGGGCGCATTGCGGCGATTCGCGGCTGTACTGGATGCGCGCCGGACAGATTCTGGCCCGCACGCAGGATCATTCGCGCATCGAGGCACTGATCGCGCAAGGCAAGCTCGACCCAGCCGAGCGCGATACCCATCCGGAACGGCACAAACTGTACAACTGCCTCGGCGCGACCAATGCGCCGATTGTCGAATTGTCGCGCACCGTGACGCTGCAGACCGGCGACGTGCTGCTGCTGTGTTCCGATGGCCTGTGGTCGGTGGTGCCGGATGACATGCTGACACGCGCCTTTCAGGAAAACACGGTGGTGCGCGCGGTGCCGGACATGCTGAACAAGGCGGTGTCGATCGCTGGCGTCAACAGCGACAATGCTACCGCGCTGGCGATGGTCTGGCTGGGCGAAAGCAGCCAGCTTGATGCCGCGACCATCTCGACCAACACGCTGCAGATTGGCGACGTCACCTCAATGATTCACACGCTGCTGCCGGAGCAACTGGAGAAAACCGATCCGATCGACGACCATGAAATCGAACGGGCGATCGCCGAGATACGCGGCGCGATCCAGAAAACCACCCGGCGGCATTAAAGGAGCACATTCATGAACGACCTCATTCGCAAACGCGAGCGCGCGCTGGACGCGCTGCGTCCGATCAACCTGATTCGCCATTTCACCAAGCACGCCGAAGGTTCGGTGCTGGCCGAATTCGGCGATACGCGCGTGATTTGCACCGCCAGCATCGCCGAAGGCGTGCCGGGCTTCTTGCGCGGCAAGGGGCAAGGCTGGCTGACGGCCGAATACGGGATGCTGCCGCGCTCGACCCATACGCGCATGGATCGCGAAGCGGCGCGCGGGCGGCAAACTGGCCGGACGCAGGAAATCCAGCGGCTGATTGGCCGCTCACTGCGGGCGGCGTTCGATTTGAACGCAATCGGCGAATATACGCTGCACATCGACTGCGACGTGATCCAGGCCGATGGCGGCACGCGCACTGCGGCGATTACCGGCGCGATGGTGGCCGCGTACGATGCGTTCGATTTCATGGTCAAGCACAATAAGATGGCTGCGATTCCGCTCAAGCATTTCGTCGCGGCGGTATCGGTCGGCGTGCATCAGGGCGTGCCAATGCTCGATCTGGATTACAGCGAGGATTCGACCTGCGATACCGACATGAACGTGGTGATGACCGATCAGGGGCATTTCATCGAAGTGCAGGGAACGGCCGAAGGTGAACCGTTCGATCGCGCGACGATGAACCGCCTGCTCGATTTGGCGCAAAAAGGCATTTTCGAGCTCATCGGGATGCAAAAGGCGTCGATTCAGGGATTGACGGCCCATTCGTCGCTGGAATCATGAGCCGGAAAATCGTGCTGGCGTCGAACAACGCCGGCAAGCTGGCCGAACTGAGCCAGATGCTCGCGCCGCTCGGGTTCGAGCTGCACCCGCAAGCCGAGTTCGGCGTGCCGGAAGCGGACGAACCGTTTGGCACCTTCGTTGAAAACGCGCTGGCCAAGGCGCGTCATGCGTCGCGGCTGACCGGCCTGCCTGCACTGGCTGATGATTCCGGCATCTGCGCCAACGCCCTCGGCGGCGAGCCTGGCGTGCATTCGGCGCGCTATGCAGGCGAGCCGAAATCGGATGCGCGCAACAATCAAAAGCTGGTCGAGGCGCTGGCCGCTCAGGCCGACAAATCGGCCAACTACTACTGCGTGCTGGTTTACGTGCGCCATGCGGACGATCCTCAGCCGCTGATTGCCGATGGCCGCTGGCAGGGCGAAGTCGTCGCCACGCCGCGTGGGCAGGGCGGTTTCGGCTACGATCCGCATTTCTGGCTGCCGCCGCAGCAATGCACCGCGGCCGAACTGTCGTCCGATGAAAAGAACCGGCTGTCGCACCGCGGCCAGGCGCTGGCGGCACTGACCGAAAAGTTGCGCTCATCGCTGGTGTGAGGCTGTTCGAGCTTGCACATGCGGCCAGGAATGCCATTCGGCGCCGTTTGCCCATCGCCAGAAACTGCTGCGGCATCTGCTGGCGGTCAGAAAATACTCCATCCAGTATTTTTAAACTGCTCCAGAAATAGTGGCCCAGTAGCAATGTTTTGATATATACCCCCGCAAAATGCGTGATTTGGGGAAGGTTTGATGATGAATTCCACCGCACCTATGATGACGCCGGGAGCCATCCGGCTGACCGCGCTGCCGCCGCTGTCGCTGTACATCCATTTCCCGTGGTGCGCGCGCAAGTGCCCGTACTGCGACTTCAATTCCTACCAGGCGCGTGCCGGCATTCCGGAAGGCGCCTATCTCGATGCGCTCCGGCTCGATCTGGAAACCGCGCTGCCGCAAATCTGGGGGCGGCGGGTGCATACGGTATTCATTGGCGGCGGCACGCCCAGCCTGCTGTCGGCCGATGGCATGGAGCGGCTGCTGTCGGACGTGCGCGCGTTGCTGCCGCTCGATCCGGAGGCGGAAATCACGATGGAAGCGAATCCGGGCACGTTCGAATCCGGAAAATTCAAGGCGTTTCGCGACAGCGGCATCAACCGGCTGTCGGTAGGCATCCAGAGCTTCAATTCGCGCCTGCTGCGGCAACTGGGCCGCATCCATGACGGTGACGAGGCGCGGCTGGCAGTCGAAATCGCGCATCAATATTTCGACAATTTCAACCTCGACCTGATGTATGCGCTGCCGTCGCAGACCCTGCGCGAGGCGCAGGATGACATTGATATCGCGCTCGATTTCGCGCCGCCGCATCTGTCGATTTACCACCTGACGCTGGAGCAGGGGACGGCTTTCGCCAAGCAGCCGCCCCACGGCATGCCGGACGACGAAGCCAGTGCCGACATGCAGGACATGATCCGCGAACAAACATCGGCCGCAGGCTATTGGCACTATGAGGTTTCGGCGTATGCGCAGCCGGGGCGGCGGGCGCGGCATAACCTGAATTACTGGCGTTTTGGCGATTACCTCGGCATCGGTCCGGGCGCGCATTCAAAGATTTCATTTCCCGATCGCATCGTGCGACAAATGCGCTTCATGCAGCCGAAGGCCTATATCGAGCAGGCAATGCAGCGCATGCCGGTGCAGGAAGAAATCGCGGTTGCGCCGCAGGATCTCGCGTTCGAATTCATGCTCAACGCCTTGCGCCTGACGGATGGTTTTGCAACCAGTCTGTTTACCGAACGCACCGGCTTGCCGCTGATTGCGCTCGAAAAAACCTTGCTACAGGCAGAGGAAAAAGGCTTGCTGGTGCGCGATCAGGTGACCACCCGTCCAACCGAACTGGGGCGGCGCTTCCTGAACGATTTGCAGCAGATGTTCCTGCAAGAGCCGGCTGCCAGCTAAGTTGTGGCAAACGTGGCCGGCGGCAAGCTAATCCGTCAGCAGGGGGCGATGATGGCTATCCTTTTTGAGATGGTTTCGGCATGTTGAATGCGTTTGCACGCCAGTTGAAACGCTTCCTGATCGCGCTGCTGGTCTATGCGGTTGCGACCTTGCTGCTGCTCGAAGACTGGCTGTGGGATGTTACCGCGCATGTGCTGGATCGGTTGGGCGCATATCGTCTGTTTAGCCTGCTCGGCGCGCGCATTGCCGCGCTGCCGCCCTATGCCGCGCTGGCGACGTTCGCGCTGCCGTTCCTGTCACTGTTTCCGCTCAAGGTGGCGGCGCTGTTTGCCATCGCCCACGGCCACGCGGTCTGGGGTTTCGCGCTCATCGTCGGCGCCAAGCTGGCTGGCACCGCACTGTCGGCCAAGCTGTACCAGCTCACCCGTCCCGCGCTGATGAAGCTCGAATGGCTGGCGCGTCTGCTGACCGCCTTCATCGTCTTCAAGAACCGCCTGATCGCGAAACTGGAATCGACCGAAGCCTGGCACAAATTGCAATGGGTGCGCGCGTCATTTCGCCGCCGCTGGCGCTGGATGCGCAGGCGATGGCAAAAACGGTTCGGCAAAAGCCGGCTGCGCCGCCTGCTCGGCAAATTCCTCGCCCGCCGGCAAGCCGGTTCGCAGCGGCCGGAGCCGTGAACGGCTGTCAGAACATTTTCTTGCTAGCCGTGTTTTTTCCGAAAGTCGGGCTGGCGCCAGAAAACTTCGGTCACGCATCCGGCTTTTCGGATGCCGTTTGGGTATAATGGCGCTCTTGCTGGAAGCGTGGCAGAGTGGTTGAATGCACCGGTCTTGAAAACCGGCGACGGTGAAAGCCGTCCGTGAGTTCGAATCTCACCGCTTCCGCCAGTGTCGATTCGTCAGATGAAATTTGAGAAGGGCGCAATCGCGAGGAAATACTTCAGCACTGGCTTGCCGCAGAAGCCAGTGCAAGGAAAGCAAAAAACCGTCGGCAAAGGCAGCCGAAGCGATTTTCAGCCAGCTGTTTTACGCTACACGCTTGTAGCTGGTCGGGTAGCCGGATTTTTCCAGATAATCGTCAAGAATATCGCCGATGCGGTATTTCTTGCCCCATGCACTGACGGATTCCCTGGAACGCATCCTGTACAGTTCAAGGATTTTCTTTCTCCGCAGATAATCCATGGCATTGATTACCGTTTTGCCTGCGTCCGAATAGCTGGCGAGGTAACCTGATTTTTTCAGATAGTCATCGAGAATGTCTTCGATGATGCCTTCATTGCTCCATACATTTGCTGCTTTTGGAGCCTTTTGCTGCATCGGGCATTGCTTGAGGATCCCGCGCTCCTGTAGGTGTGCTTTGGTTTCCATGATCATTCCTGGTCTTGTTTCCCAGTTTTTTTGCCTTGTGGGTATCAGGCAACACAAATGTGCAGATAACGTTTGTTCGTTAATGCACTTGTTGTCAGTGTTTCCGGTTTCGGGCGAGGCGCATTGTCCTTGCGCAAATATGCAGCAAATCCGCCAGAAAAATGACAAACACATGACAAACATTGACAGGCTATCGGGATAACAAGATGCTGTCAATTGGCAAGATCGGGATTTTCTTAATGAAATCGCATTATCCTGTCAGCGCAATGGCTATTGGCGTGGTGAAGGCGGCAAGGATGGTAGATAACACCATGCTGGAAGCGATTGGCCCCTTCATGGTCTTGAACTGATCCGCCATCAGATAGACATTGACCGCGACCGAAATCGACGCCAGCATCACGATCGCCTGCGTTTCTAGTTTCGGCAGGCCAAGCGCGACCGCCAGCCCCCAGACGACCAGCGGCTGCAGCACCAGTTTCAGGCTGGTGATGGCGATGCTTTCCCGCCATCCGTCGCTGATGCCGTATTCGGCCAGCCCCATGCCGAGCACGATCAATGCCATTGGCGCGGCTGCCTGCGCCGTCATTTGTAGCGGTGTTTTCAGCACCAGCGGTAGCGGAAGGCCGGTAAAATCCCAGGCGAGGCCAAGCAGGATCGAGGCGACGATTGGGTTGGTCAGTACGCCCTTGATGGTTTTCGAGAACCCTTTTGCCGACAGGCTGCCATGCAGCGCCCATTCGGTCGAGATCGTGACCAGTGTCCACAGCAGCAGCGCATTGAACGCGATGATCAGCGCCACCGGCGGCAGTGCTTCGTCGCCGAGAGTCATTTTCGCCAGAGGGATGCCAAGAAAGACGTTGTTCGAATAGATGCCGCCGAGCGCGAATACCGATTGCGCCACGCCGTCGAGTTTGAACAGCTTCCACGCCACCAGCCTGCCGGCAATGAACACAACGACGCAGCTGCCGAAAAAGGCGATCAGCAGGCGCGCATCGACTGGTGGCAGGCTGGAGAAGCGGCTCATTGTGTTGAACAGCAGCGCCGGCACGGCCACATTGAATACGAATTTCGACAATGCGCCGGCAACCTCTTTGGGCCATTTGCCGACGCGCATCAACAGATAGCCGAGAAAGACCAGCAGGAACAGAGCGGAAGAGAGCGTGATGTGGTGGAAAATGGTGGCAAGCACAATGCAGCAGGATGATTCGGTGAATTGCGGTATTCTACGCCATCCTTTTTGAAATTCTCGATGGAATGATGCTGGCTGAACTTCCTCCGGTGGCGGTCATTGGCGAGCCGGTTTCGATGGTTGATACACCGGCGCTGCTGCTCGATCTCGATGCATTCGAACACAATCTGCGCCAGATGGCCGCTTTGGCAGAACGCGGTGGCTTGGCATTGCGTCCTCACGCGAAGGCGCACAAATCGGTCGCCATTGCCAGCGCCCAGATTGCGCAGGGCGCGGCAGGGATTTGCTGTCAGAAACTGAGCGAGGCCTATCCGTTTGCGGCTGCCGGCGTCAAAAACATCTTCATCAGCAACCAGTTTGCCGGCCCGAAGAAGGTGGCGATGGCGGTCGAGCTGGCGCGGCAGGCCGAGTTGAGCGTATGCGTCGATCATCCGGCACAGGTGCGCGCATTGGGCGAGGCCGCGCAGCGACATGGCGTGCGGGTAGCGGTATTGCCGGAAATTGATGTCGGACACGAACGTTGTGGCGTTGCCGATGCGGATGGCCTGCTGACGCTGGTGGATGCGATTGCGGCGCAGCCTGCGCTGTCATTTGCCGGCATTCAGGCGTATCACGGCGGCGCACAGCATATTTCAGACTGGGTGCAGCGGCGGGATGTGTCGCGCCGATCGGCCGAACTGACGGCACAATTTTTACGTTGCCTCGAAGCGCACGGCATCCGCTGCAGCATTGTCACTGGCGGTGGTACCGGATCGGCCGAATTTGATGTCGAAAACGGCGTGCTGACCGAGATTCAGCCGGGCTCATATGCGCTTATGGATCGCCATTATGGTTCGCTCGAATGGCTGGGGACGCTGCAACTGCAGCACAGCCTGTTTATTGCGGCGACGATCATGAGCACCGCGCGGCCGGGCAAGGCTGTGTGCGACGTCGGCCTGAAATCTGTGGCAGTCGATTCAGGTTTGCCGGAAGTATGGCAGCAGAGGGATGCTGACGGCTTGCGCTATGTGGGCGCCTATGACGAGCACGGCATGCTGGAAACCGGTGGCGATAGGCGCGACAGGCTTGGCGAGCCATTTTTGCTTGTTCCCGGACATGTCGACCCGACGGTGAATCTGTATCGCGAACTGGTATGCGTCAGAAGGGGGCGGGTTGAAGGGCTGTGGAATATTGATGCGCGTGGCCTGAGCCGCTGAGGTCGCAGGAATTAACGTTACCAGGAGCGCACGCGCCCTGTGTCGACATGCACGAAATCCGATTTCGGATAATAGCCAACGCCGCCAGCATGCAGGGCCAGCGCCGCTTCACGCAATGCGGTCAGGCTGCATTGCGGCAGGCGGATGTCGACCGCCTGGCCTTTCATGTGCAGGCTGCCTTGCGCCACGCCTGAGCCGGGTGTCGCCAGCTTGGCATTGCTTTCCGGAGAGCGGAAACCCGAAATTACATGGAACGGCTGGTTGCCGCCGAGTTTGGCGTGCAGCAGGTAGAGCAGATCGAACAGGCGATTGTCGATCGGCGCGATTTCATTCGTGCGGTGATCGCGCAGCAGGCGGTTGAACGCGGTCATTGCTTCCGGGATGTATTGCCCCTGTTCCCAGTAGGCGGCCGACAGGCTTTCGCCGGTATGCAGATTCAGGAAGCCAAGTTTCCGTTCAGCCGCCGACTGCATGCTGCCAGCCCATGATGGAGTTGCTATAACGCAGGTGCTGGCGGTGGTCCATTTCAGGAAGTCGCGGCGTGACAGGCCATTCTTATTGGCGGTGCTGCGGTTGCTTATGGTTGCTGATGCTTGCCTGTTCATTGTCCTCTTCTGCTGGCGCGAGCGTGACTTCGCGTGCCATTCCTTCCTTGCGCCGGATGATTTCCTTGACGCGCAGCCAGTCGATGCGGTCGGTCAGACCATACGTTTCCGCCAGTCCGCGTACCGCAGCCATCGGGTCGCCCGTTTTTTTGTAGACATCCGTATGTACTTCGACGAAGATTCGTCCGTCCGGCAAATGCGCCAGCATCGCCGGAGTATATACGATTCGGCCTTCCATGCCGATTTCGGCCTTGTCGAACAAGGTTTGAATGTCATCGGGGTGCATGCGGATACAGCCGTGACTGCGGAAACGGTAAATGCTGGCTGGTGCAATCGTGCCGTGAATGCCGTAACCTGGCAGGCTGAGACCGAGCCAGTGCTTGCCCAGCGGGTTTTTCGGCCCCGGCGGTATCTCTGTAATCACAGTCTTGCCTTCGCGTCTCATTTCTTCCTGAATCGATTTCGGCACCACCCAGGCCTTGTTTTCCTGACGGCTGGCGATGTAAAAATTGCCGGCAGGTGTGGGCCAATCCGGCTTGCCCAGACTGACAGGGAAGGCGCCTTCCAGCTTGCTGTCTTCAAAGTAATACAGCATCCGTTGCGGCAGGTTGATCAGGATGCCTTCCTCAAGCTGCGCGGGAATGATGTGCGGATTGATGATGCGCAGCTTGTCGCCGGTTCGGATTTTGTAATTGGCAGATAGGCCGTTATCACGCAGGATGGTTGTTTCCGGAATGCCGAAGCGTGCCCGGATTTTTGCCAGCGTATCGGTGTGTTTTACCGTGTATTCGATGTCGTTGCCGGCGATGGCCTCGGAATAGGCGGCGGATTTGCCATTAGCATTTTGCGCTTGTGCTGTGTGGTTTAGCAGTAGCGTAATGAACAGACAGCCCAGCGCATTGATGATGCGCCGGGCGACAGATGGGGGCCGAATCGCATAGACGTCAGCTGTCAATTTGCATGTTATCCATGTTGTTGATGGCAAGAGGTGCCTGTTTGGTGTCATTGTCCGACAACGTCACTTTCATTGCCATGTCCTTGCCGAGAATCAGCTTGATGTCGGTACCGCGGCGCAGGTTTTCGTCCTGACGCAAGACCGCTTTTCTGGCAAGCTTTTGGCTCAATGCCAGAGCCTGATCATGATAGCCGGCCCGGTAGTGGATGACAGTCTGCTTTTGGCGATAGGGCTTGGAATTGGTCAGTCTGGCATGAGGCAAGCCTTGCTCGGCCAGCATGGCGCGAGTTCTTCTGGCCATGCCGGTGATGCCGTTGCCGTTGGCAATTTCCAGTTGATAGCCAGATTCCGTCTGTCGTTCATCTGGCTTGAGCATCGGTTCTGGTTTGTCCGCCTGTTTTCCCGTTCCTGATTCCGGTACTGGCGCTGCTGGAATGGTCGCTGCCGACGAAGCTGGTTGCTGATTGTCGGGGTCGTTCCGATCGGCTGTGGTGATGGATGAAGCCAGCACCATCAACGAATCACCGAGAAGGGTCGATTCCGGAATGAGTTTGGCTAGCGGCGTGGATTCAAAAAATTGCGCTGGTGATAGCGCCAGCATGTGTGGTGTTGCCACATTGATGGTGGTGGTGCCGTATGGATGCAGGGTCACGTTGATATCGGCCTGTGCATGCAGATTGACGATGCGCGGCGCTTCCACCGTGGCAACCTGGACTGGGGCAGGCACGCGGTCGGCAGTCGTCACATTTTTTGTCTCTGCTACTGCGGCAACGGCGGTAATGCCATGTGGTTGCAGTGTGACGCTTCGAACGATTTCCGGTTGCAGGTTGACCACTCTTGGCGTGTCCGACGATGCAGGCGTCACGGGTGTTTTCGTTTCACTGATTGCGGCGACGGCAGCGGGTGCAGCTAAATTGGTGGTGGTGGCCATTGCGGCCAGTGGCGCGGCCGGTTCTGGCTTTGATGCGGATGATGGAGCAGACGTTGCTGATGCGGTGACAGATGCATCAATTGACGCAACCGCGCTTGCCGGTGCGGCCGTTTTTTTGGCCGCGAGTTGTGGAGAACTCAGTTCTGCGGCACGAGCGAATGCGATTAAGGCGCTATCTTCATTTCCTGATTTGCGATAGGCGGCGCCGATGTTGTTATGCGTACGCTGGTTGCCAGGTTCGAGCTTGAGTGCTTTTTCGAAAGCGACAATGGCTTCGCCATGCTTGCCTTGCAGAAAATAGGTATAGCCAAGATTGTTGTATACCTTGGCAACCTGTGGTTTTGTTTTCAGGATTGAATTGAATACTGCCACCGCTTCGTCGTATTTCCCCTGTTTCGAATACACGGTTCCCAATGCATTTTGGGCATCCACATAATCAGAGTGGATTTCCAGGGCCTTGATGTAGGCTTCGGCTGCCTTGTCGAGGCGATCTTGCCCCTGATAATAGCGCCCGAGCTGGTAGTAGTCGTTGGCGTAGCTGGCTGAGTGGCGTACACGCTGCATGGGCTCGATGCGAGTCGCCATGTCCGGGGGGGGCGATTTGTCGGCCATCGAACTGCATCCAAACAATACCGGAACGCTGCAGACAACTGGTAATAGCCGGAATGGTTTTTTCATCTCGAACTCCTTGTCCGTTCAGTGGGCGGACGGTTTATTGTCCGCCAGTGATGGCTGGAAACAGGCTGCGGCTGATCTGGATGACAGCCGGCCCCATCAGGACAACCATAAGCGCTGGGAACACGCAGAAAATCAGCGGAAACAGAAGTTTCAGCGGAATTTTGGCAGCAGCTTCTTCCGCACGCTGGCGACGTTTGACGCGCAAGCCATCGGCATGTACGCGCAGGGAATCGGCAATGCTGGTACCGAATCTCTCCGCCTGAATCAGCATCGCAACCAGCGTATCGACTTCTTCCGCACCGGTTCGCATTGCCAGGTTGCGCAAGGCACGCTCTTTGCTGCTGCCGGCACGCAACTCAAGCGTGACCAGATAGAGTTCTTCACTCAACACCGGTGCGACTTCGGACATTTCCATTGCTACCCGGCCAACAGCAGCATCAATGGCCAAGCCTGCCTCGATGCAGATAGTCATCAGGTCGAGTGCATCCGGGAAATTCTCGAAAATTTCCAGCTTCCTTGCCGCGATTTTGCGCGACAGCAAAATGTTGGGCAGGTAATAGCCGAGAGCGGCTGCGGCTATCATCGGAAACATCATCGATTGCGGTTGCATCTTCACATCGATCATCATCAGCAGCATCCAGGCGAGTACGGGAAAGATCAGCGCCAGCAGCGTCTTCATGCCGAAGTAGATGATGGGGGCATATTCTCCGCGGTAGCCGGCATTGATGAAACGCAGCCGCAAATGGGATTGATCCCAACCCTCCTTGGGAATCGCCAGTTTGGCAAATGGCGTCGTCAGCTTGGCAATTTTGGCAATCCAGGCTGCATCGCCCTTGCCTGGTTCTTTGACGCCTTCTACGACGCTTTGCAGACGACCTTCGATGCGGTCTGGCGTGAACAGGTACATTACCAGAAACGCGATACTGAATACGGCCACGAAGATGATCGCCAGAACAATGTATATGTTCGACATGGAGATGTTCCTTCCTTTTTCGTGCTGTTACGGTAATCGGGAAAGGCAGCAGACCGGTTGCGCAAGATTAAACACGTATCCGGATCAGCTGGCGCATCCAGACAACACCCACCAGCATCAATATCAGTGCTACGCCCATCATGATCAGGCCGCTGCGTTCAGTCCACAGCAATGACATGTACGCCGGGTTGATCAGATGCAGAATGAAAGCCATTGCGAACGGCAAAAGACAGAGAATCCATGCCGAAAGCCGGCCTTCGGCGGTCAGCACCTTGATTTGCCCGAACAGCTTGAACCGTTCGCGGATAATGGTGGCGATGCTGGCGAGCAGTTCAGCCAGATTGCCGCCTGTTTCACGCTGGATCAGGACCGCGACGACAAAGTAGTTGAGGTCGGTGCTGGGAACGCGCGTGGCCAGGTTCTTTAGCGAGTCCTGCATCGAAATGCCGTAATTGACTTCATCGAATACGATGCGGAATTCGCCAGCGATGGGTTCCGGCATTTCATTGCCGACCATTTGCAATGAAGATGGAAACGCATGTCCGGCTCGCATGGCGCGTGCCATCAGATCCAGCGCATCAGGCAACAGTTCTTCAATTTTGCTCAGCCGCTTGTACTTCTTGTTCAACAGCAGCAGAACGGGAACACAGGCTGCGGCGATAGTCAGCCATATCGCCAGCCAAAATGGCATGCGAAGCAGCCATAAAATAATCATTGCGGTAACAGCGGAGGCAATGATGGTTGCGATGAACTGTGAAAGATCCAGTTTCGAGCCGGATTGTTGCAGCAGACGATCCAGTGGATGGATACGCGGCAGGCTCATCAGCAGGCTCTGAATTTTCGGAATTTTGCTCAGCAGCCGCTGCTTGACGATGGAGACTTCGGTTGATTCCGAAGCGTGCGCGCCGGCAGACATGATTCGCAACCGTTGCGAAATATGTTTTGCCTCAGGCCCGTAGGTTGTATTCCAAGTCGTGAACAATCCCTCGACCAGCAACACGACGGCGATGAAGACAGCTATCGCAAAGAAGATGTATAGGTAATCCATAATCGCCTCCGTGTCAGCCGTTGACCTCGAAGTGCAAGGTTGGGTCGAACAGACTTTCCGGCAGTTCGATGCCCCGCACATGCAGCACTTCGGTGAAGCGCGGACGCACTCCTGTGGCACAGAAATAACCCTTTACTGAGCCATCTGGTGCGATACCTGTTTGGCGGAAGGCGAAAATTTCCTGCATTGTGATGATGTCGCCTTCCATGCCAGTGATTTCCTGAATGCTGACGATTTTGCGCTTGCCATCAGACAGACGTGCGATTTGCAAAACCACCGCAATTGCAGAGCTAATTTGATGACGAGCGACTTTAGTCGGCAAATTCATGCCACCAAGCCCTACCATGTTTTCCAGGCGAGTCAATGCATCGCGCGGAGAGTTGGCATGAATGGTGACCATGGATCCCTCATGGCCGGTATTCATCGCCTGCAGCATGTCGATCGCCTCATCGCCGCGCACCTCACCCAGAATGATGCGGTCCGGTCGCATCCGTAGCGAGTTTCGCACCAGGGAACGCTGCGTTATTTCGCCTGTGCCTTCGATGTTGGGCGGGCGGGTTTCAAGCCGTACGACATGCGGTTGCTGCAACTGCAGTTCTGCCGCATCTTCAATCGTGATGATGCGCTCGTCGTGCGGAATATATCCGGACATGATGTTCAGCATGGTTGTTTTGCCAGTGCCGGTACCACCGGAGATGGCCATGTTTACCTTGACCTTCGCCAAGCCTTCGAGCACCTCGGCCATCGCCGGAGACAGGCTTTTGAATTCGATGAAGTCCTTCATCGTCAGCGGCACGACAGCAAAGCGGCGAATCGACATTACCGGACCGTCAATCGACAACGGCGGGATAATCACGTTCACACGAGAACCGTCAGGCAGGCGGGCATCAACCATTGGACTTGACTCATCGACGCGACGGCCGATGCGCGACACGATTTTGTCGATGATTTTCATCAGGTGTGCATCGTCGTTGAAGCACACGTCAGTCAGTTCCAGCTTGCCGTAGCGTTCGACGTAAACTGTGCGGTAGGTATTGACCAGAATGTCCGAGACCGTTGGATCCGCCATCAGCAATTCGATGGGGCCAAGCCCGAGCATTTCGAACTGGATGTCGCGCACCAGATTCTTGCGTTCGACTTCATTGAGCGCAACATTTTCTTGCGACAGCAAGTCTTCTACCAGCCGCTTCAATTCGGTCTGGAACAGATTGACCGGCAGCGAATCCATCATTTGCAGATCAATGCGGTCGATCAGGGCGCGATGGATGCGGGCCTTCAATTCCCGGTATGCCGTAACCTCGATCATCTTGCGCTTCGGATTCGGCGTGCCATAGCTGCCCCTGACAGGATTGCTTGATTCGAGCTGTTCGCGTAGTGACATGATGTTGCTCCTTGCTTCGACGGTCATTGATCGGTGCTGCTCGTCTGCCTTCTTGTATTCTGGATATCAGGCACGCTAGAACATGTTCCTCAAGGTGCGCGCCAGCCAGCCCTGATTTTCCTTTTCTGGCGGTTGTGTCAGGATTTCTCCCCACTCGTGCAGCGCCTTGCTGACAGGATTTCTGGGCGCCATCTTGGCAATGGGGATGCCCTGGTTGACGGATGAGGCCACGGCTTCAAAGTGATTCGGGATGATGTGATCAACCTTGATGCCGAGAGTTTGTTCAATATGATGAATTTGAATGTCGCCGCCTTTGTTGTAGCGGTTGACAACTAGATGGATCTTGCTTTTCGGGTAATCAAGATGGCTGAATGTATCCACCAGCCGTTTGCCATCGCGAATGTATGGCAAGGTCATTTGCACGATGGGGTAAATCGTGTCAGAAAGATCGAGCACCTTGAGCGTCAGTGCATTCAGATTGCGTCCGACGTCGATGATGATGAAATCGAACAGAGTCCGTGCCAGCTTGATTAAGGCATCGACGTCCTCTGGGGTAACATCATGCGCACGAGATGGATCTTCCGGTGCCGCCAGCACGCTCAGGTTTGGCGTGACATTTACCATGCTGGACAGGAACAGGTGCCGGTCAAGGCGGTGGATGTCTTGTGCCACGTCGGCAATGGTTGATTTCGGCCCCTGATTGCTCAGGAACAGCAGTGCATCACCAAACTGCAGGTTGAGATCGAACAAGGCCACTTTGGCCTCTTCCGCCGTAGCCAGCTCATAAGCCAGATTGCATGCAAGGAATGTGGCGCCGCTTCCGCCTTTGCACGAAACGAATGCCAGCACCTTGCCGTTTTTCGTCGCTTCCTGCGCATGCTTGCTGCGGATGCGGCCGAGCGCTTCGCTGACTGCATCACGGTTGACTGGAAACGATAGCACTTCACTGACGCCGGCACGCATTGCCCTGAGCAGGAATTCAGGTGTTTGCTTGTCGCAAAACAGAATGAATACCATCTCATGGTAAATCTGCGCCAGTCGTTCGACCGGCTCCAGATCAGGCAGATTGCCATGCCCGCAATCGACCATCAGCACTTCGCGCACATTCTTGTTGTCCGGTGGCGTGCCGATATCCTGCAACTTTGCCTCGATGGTGGCAATCATGGATGCAGGAACGAAGTCGTCGATGGCCTTCATCATTTCATCCAGATGTTGCTTGTGCGGAGAGATTACGGTGATGTGCAAGTCGTCCATAATGGCCAGTTCCGGTTAATTGATTGCGGCGCAAGCCGCTGGTTTCATTCTCTCCACGCCTCGATATGCTCGTGCGCTTGCCCTTTAATCAATGATGACAATACCTTGCTGGTTCGCGTTTAAGTTTGCGCAATGTTTGGTTAAAAGGTGTTGCTAAATCCAAGGCTTTCCGCCGGAACGCGCACGGTTGACAGAGGAATTTTCAGCAACGACATGTTGATGCTGTAATTGGTGGCGTCATTGCGGGAAAATAGGCCGAGCATCGGCACGAATGAAAGGCGGTCATCTGCGGCGCAACTATTGCTTTTTGTGCTGATGCACACTTCGACATAACGGATGCAGCTGTTGGCCCTGCCGGAATCAAGGCAGGCAGTAATGTTGTCGCCTGGATTCGTCGGCATCGGGGTCGGAGTTCCTCCACTTGCCGTCAAATAGCGGATGACGATGTTTTGGTCGGAAAGCCGTTTGGTGATGTCGGCATGATAGGTCGCCGGCAGCCAGTCTTCGGTATCGGTAACCAAGCGAAAGACAGCATTGCGTTTGATGGCGGCAATTTGTGCGCTGTTATTGAAATCCGTGACTACTGCCATGCGGGCAGCGCGCCGCGTGACTTCCTGCGCGGTGTTCCACAAGTACAGCAGCCGGCCCAATTCGATAACACCGAACAGCAATAAAAAGAAGGGGATTGCGGCCAGCGCGAATTCCACTGCCGCTGCGCCGCGCTGACGGGCCTTTGTTCCGGTTCTGAGCAGGAGGGAGTTATTCATGTCAGCCCTCATTTCATGTAACGCATCGTGGTTTGTGGTGCCAGAACAATGTTGCCCCAGTTGATCGTGCCAACCGGCATCAGGCCATTGGCATCGAGAAACGGGAACCATTCGGCGATGTTGACGTTGTATGCGGTAATCCGGACCCGCACGTTTGCCGGAGTAGTATTGTTGATGCAGTTGCCGAAGCTGTAGCTCGGGTTGCTTGGCGACGAGTTGTCGCATTCAATGATCACATTGTCTGTGGTGACGGCAGGCAGGTTTGATGCGGCAGCGGCGTTGACAACCATGTTCTTTGCCGCCGTGGCATTTCCGCTCAAATCGCTGACGATGCTTTCAGACATCAACCGAGCAGCATCCCTGGTTGTTTTCGTCAGTGTGTCCGCATACCAGAAGAATCGACCGAAACCGATCACGCCGGCAACAATCAGCATCATGACAACGATGATGATGGCCAGTTCGACCGCGGCCGCGCCACATTGGTAGCGGCGTGAAACCGTGGGTTGATGATAGCGCTTGTTCATGTTTGTCACCTTGCCATTTTTTGGTTCAGGCTGTTTCAGCAATCCCGATCCGTAATTGCACTTTTGATGCATGAACGGAGGTGATAGAGCTTGATCTCATTGGTCGAAACGAACGGTTCAATCAGGCCGGCAAATTCCATGTACAGTTTTTTCGGATTTCCCTTGAAATCAGCCGGAACCTGCATGAAGAAGCGGCCAACACCCAGCACCGGCAGGCGAGAGCAGGCGCCGGCATGTACCACGTTCGGGCAATCGACAATCAGCATGTTCACTACACGGCGATCGGGCTGGCCGGTTTGGCCTCCGCCGGGTGAGGTCGTGTGCGCCGGATCGGCGTAGGGCGAGCCAGAAGCCGGGAAATTGGTGTTGGGTGCTGGTGCACCGTCTGGCGTGCTGTAAAGTGCCGCCCAGTCTGCCGTAGTCGGGCTAAATGATGTGCCAGGCCCAGGCGGAGTTGCACTGTTGGCGCGGACAGCACGGCTGTATGACCACAGTACGCCGTAATGGCTTTTGTCGGCAGGTGTTGCGGGTTGATATCTGTCGGAGGGAGTCAGCACCTGATAGCCTGGCGCCGGAGTCATCCAGTTTGCTGCCGGGCTGGCACAGCCTCCGCCAGTGCAGCCGAAGGTGCGAATGTTCGAATCCGGCGGCGTGGCAGTCGGCGAGCAAACCGATGGCGGGCTGAAATCGTTGAAACGCGAATTTAGTGCCGCTTCGATTGGTCCGGCAGAAATACCGGTGTTGCCATAGACAATCGACGGCACGGATGAGAGCGCGCTCGATGTGCCGCCACAGACGAACGGGGCGGTGACCTGAGTGCTCGAGTTATTGGGATTACATGCGTTCGGGTAGGCATCAACCGGATTGATCAGGTACGGATCTGAATTTGGCACCAGCGGGTTCAGGTTGAAAATGTCGTAGCTGACGCCATGACGAAAACCGAATTGAGCCAGTTCCCCCGTTCCAGGCAGAGCTTCGCCCTTGGGACGGGTGGCACCAGTTGATGTGTTAATGAGGCCGCATACGCCAAGCGGCGCAGCATTGTTAATGTAACGGCCTGCAACCGCTTCGCCGTAAGTGGCGCTACTGGTTATTCCTGCATTGTCCTCGCGCGTCATCGGTACGCGAGCGAAGAAAGTGGAGAAGCTGCCGGACGGAATGTAAACCCGGAGGAAGGTTTTGCCTGTGGCTTGCGCATCGGAAGCGATGCTGCTGATTGGCACCATGCAGGCGTCTTCCGGGCAGCTGCCGACGCTCAGGTTGGCAGCCGTGATGCTGATGGGGGTGGAAAACTGGTAATAGTGTTGCCCGGCCATTGCAATCGCTCTTGCCTTGGCTTTGTTGATGCCAGCCAGCGTCTGATCGAGATCCTTGGCGCCAGCCAGCGCGGCCGCATCTGCCGCATTCTGCAATTCAGAACGTACGACATAGATGCGGCCGAGGTCAATCACTAGCGCCATGAAGCCAAACAGCACAAGCATCGACAGCGTGAAGACGATGATAATCGCACCTCGCTGTTTGTTCCTTTGAATGGCTAATTGCTTCATGACGCCCCCCATTTTCAATCCGGCATTGTGTGAACGTTACTTGCTGCCGCCACCGCCGCCACTGCTAATGCCGATGTTTAATACGCTGGATTGCGGTTCCGGCTGCTTGAACGATTTCTGGTAACGCTCCATCGCGTGCTCGGCAGCCTGACCATCCAGCCCGTTGACCGGGTTGGTGTTTTTTGATGCTTCCGGGTTTATAACCTGCTGAGCCGCACTGGTTCTGACGCTGTCGCCGAACCTAGCATCCCAGTCGGGCGTGCTGGAGGCGCATGACGTCAGCAGGCTCAAGACGCAGATGCCTGCCAGCTTCACAAGTGCTACGGAATTGCTATGGTCCATGTGGTTCATGGCAGTCTCCTAGTTTCAGTTTTCAAAGCCGGCCGGGACGCCATTGACAGATGGCGCAGGCTCTTGCATTACGGCAGGGCTTGCCGTGCCGGAAGCTGGTTGTGGCGCATCTTTTTTCACGCCTTCCAGGCGGCCGCCGAGGAAGTATTCAAAGCGATTCGGATCGGCAACCCTGTCGGTTGGCAGCGTGTAGTTGGCTGGCAATGGCTTGACCAGGCGAGGCGTGATGACGAATACCAGTTCAGTGCGGTCCTGCTGGAAGTCGGTGCTGCGGAACAATGCGCCGAGAATCGGAACTTCTCCCAGCATCGGCAGGGCGTTGATGTTGGCCGAGGTGTTGCTCTTGATCAGGCCGCCGATGGCGAAGCTTTGCCCGTCATACAGCTGCACGGTTGTTGCTGCGCGGCGTGTCGTGATGACCGGGATGATGATGTTAGAACTGGTAATGCCGCTGGCACCGGCGAAGTCGATGCGCGCAAGTTCCGACACTTCAGGCGATACCCGGATGTTGATGCGGCCGCCCGCGAGCACGGTTGGCAGGAACTTCAGGCCGACGCCGAATTCCTTTTCTTCCAGCGTCACGCTGCCAGCGCCGCCAACGCCGTTGCTTTGCGGAACGGGAATATAAATCTTGCCGCCGGCAAGGAAGCTACCTTCCTGACCGCTGACAGCCATTACATTCGGTTCAGCCAGAATCTTGACCAGACCATCCGTTTTTTGCGCATCCAGGCCAATGATGTTGCCGTTCGACTTGGTGGCAGTGAACGTTGCCTTGGTTGGATTGGTTGTGGAGCCGGTCAGGAAGTCGGATATCAGGTTGTGCGTCCAGCTGCCGTGATGTGATGTCCAGTTGAATTTCATGCCGAGCTTGTCCAGCAGCGATTTGGAAACCTCGGCGACTTTGACTTCCAGCATCACCTGCTGCGGTGCGGCTACGGTCAGCATGTTGATGATGTTGCCGGAGGAAGTGGCCGCGCTCGGTTGCTGGGAACCAACCGGATTGATCACGATTTGCGTCATCAACGGGGCGCCGGCGCCATTCGTGGCTCCTGCCGCGCTTTTAGCCGCGCCGTCACCTGTCATGCTGACGCCCCCTGGAGGAGTGCTGCCGGTTGCGCTGCCTCCGCTGCCTTTGGGCAGGAAGGCTTTGGCGATAGACATCGCCTTGTCCACCGAAGCGGCGTCAACTGCCGTGCCGGTCAGGACAAGAGAGTCTGCCGCGGCCACAACGCGGATATCGGTTTCATGCGGCAGCAGCTCACGAATCTTTGCCTGCACGGCAGAGGTATCCGCGCCGACCGACAGTTCGATGTTCGAGCAACGGCCATCCTTCGTCTGGAAGGTCATGTTGGTCGAGCCAATTTTCAAACCGAACAGCGAAAACTGGCTGCGTGCCGCTCTGGATGTCAGGGGGCTGATTTTGACGACGCTTGGGTCTGCTATCGAACGCAGCCAGGCAGGCTCCGGCAGATTGAGCTGTTTGAGATTCAGCGTCACCGATTTTCCATGCGGAATATTGACATGGACAGCAGGTGCGCTGCTTGTGCACGATGTGGCCGGATTTGCCGATTCCTTTGCGGCCTTGCCTTTGCGGGCAGCAGGTTTTGCCGGTGCCACCTTGGCAGCTTCCGCGGGCTTTTCCGCCGCAGCTTGCGTGTAGCCGGCAGATGGCCACGCAACAGCTACTGCCGCGGCGCCGATTATCGCCAGATATTTGCATCGACTGGCAAAGCCCTTGATTTCCTTCAGCCCGGATTGGGTGTTCTTGACCATTTTTTCCCCCTGTTTCAGCGGTTAACTTGTACGAGCATCGGTGCTCAATAGCATTGTTCAATCATTCCCGAGCCAGTCTGGATTTGTTGGCACCACCTTGCCTTGCGCGGAGCAGTCTTGGCAGCCTTGCGAGGCGTTTTCGGTGCTTCGGCGACAGGTTTTTCTGCAACCTGTTCTTCCTTCGTGCGCAGCAAGGTTTTCTTGGTGGCACCATCCGTCATTGCAGGCTTGTTATCGACCTGATTACGCAGCACCAGTGAAAGCTGGCCAATGCTGCGCGCAAGATCCAGTTTTTCTGCCTGCTCAGGAGTGACTTCAAGTGTTACCGCATTGACGACCTTGGGTTTGGTTTGGTCCTGCCTTGCTTCCTGTTCGACCGCCAATACCAGAATTTTTTCAAGCACTAGCTTGGATACGCTCGGGTCGACCACACCGCCGGCGTTGGGTTGGGCGCGTGAATCATCCTTGGTGCTGACGAGAATATCGACGTAATTGCCGGGCAATGCGAAGCCGGCAACGCCAATCACGTCATTCACGCGAACGGTCATCGCGCGCTTGCCTTCCGCCACGATGGCAGACAAGCCGCCGGTTGAACCGACTGGCGCCAGCTTCGGCTCGGTCAGCGGTTCGCCTTTTTGCAGGCTGATCCTGGCCACGCGGTTCTCAAGCAGCTTCAGATCGCTGAAGCTATCCTTCAGCACGCTGCCGGATGGCCAGTCTGACAGTTTGATTATTTCAGGCGTCAGACGGGTTCCTGGATTGATGTCGGTCGCTGCGACCACCAGCTTGCTGGTGTTGATGCTCGATTGCTGTGAAATCCAGCGCGATGCAAGGACGACGGCAATGATTGCAACGACGATCGACACGCCTATCATGATGAGTGCCCTGGTACTTTTCATGTTTCCCCCTGCGTTGTGGTCTTAATCAATCCATGCCGACGGATTACTCGATGGATTACTGGTTATTTGCTGCCAAAATAAGTACGCCTTTTAAAGTGTTGCGAAATAGTTTTGCCATGCCCAGTCGAGCGCTTCATTGGTAAGTGTTGGCTGGCGGTTTTCGTATTGCGCGAGATCACGTACCTGACTCAGCAAATCACGCGGATAGCAGGCCAGCAGCGGCTTGCCTTCCTTGTAATGCCGTTCATGCAGCAGATGCTTGAAGGCAGCTTTGGAATACGGTATCGACAACTCTTCGCACACACTGCGGAAAATCGTGCAGTACTGGTCTTCGCTCATGGTGCCGAAATAGATCTTGTAGCCGAGGCGGCGCAGGAATGCGTCATCAGCCAGGCTTTCCGGCGTCAGGTTCGAGGAAAAAATAACCTTCACGTCGAACGGAATGCGGAACTTGTAGCCGGTGTGCAACGTCAGGTAATCACGACGCCGATCGAGCGGCACAATCCAGCGGTTCATCAACTCCCTGGGAGTAATCGACTGATGGCCGAGATCGTCAACGATGTAAATACCATTGTTGGCCTTCACATGCGGCGGGGCCTGGTAATAGCGGGTCGTCTTGTCGAATTCCAGATCGAGCGTGTTCAGCGTCAATTCACCGCCGCTAATCGCCACAGGCCGCCGGCATAGCTGCCAGCGAATGTCTGCCGTGTCCCTGCGTTCCAACAGGTTTTCCGCGCATGCAGCCTGTTCGATGACGTGGTGGATCAGCGGATCATAAATCTGGATCACTTCGTCATCGACCACAATCGCATACGGCACGCAGATGCTGTCTGGCAAGAGATTGACGAGCGTTTCTGCGATAAAGGTTTTGCCGCTGCCTGCCGGGCCATAGATGAAAATCGAACGGCCGGAATTCATTGCCGCACCCAACTGATCAAGGATCGCATCCTGAACGACGATGCCATTGAAAACCCTGGCAACAGAGTCACGGGTATAGTGCACGTCGCGCAGCATCTGGTTTTCAACTTGCGCGCAATAGGCCTCCAGCGTGACGGGAGCCGGGCCAGCGTAATGACTGCGTTGCAGATATTCCCTGGCGCGGTTGCGCCCGGTTTCGGACAGTTGGAAAAATATGGAGGCGCTGCCTTCGCCACGGCTGGTCATTTCGCACAGACGCTCTTGGCGCATGAAGGCGAATGCTGCCTCTAGTACGCTGACGGGCAGTTTGACATGGCAGGAAATGGCGGCAATGCTCATCCTGCCATGCAGGAACAGGATTTTTGCCAGCAGTTCAACCAGGAACAGCAGATCAAGCCCAGTGTCTTCAATGGCACGCGGCGATGGTGGGAGCTTGCGCGATTCCGGCTGTGCGCCTGTCGTATTGAGCGGTATGTTGGTGGTTTTCATCACTGTTCCTGTCATCTTTCGCATGCTTATTTGAAAAGCAGGGCAAGGTTGTACAGCGGCGCCAGCAGTTCATTGCCGGCCAGTGCGAAATAGATAAACGTGCCGCCTGAAATCGCCAGCGCGTAGGGCATCTTGCCTGCCGAAACGGAGGCTGGTTCTATCGTTGGCAGTTCCTTCGTTACCGTGGTTTTGATGAAGCCGGCCAGCAGCATCGTGTGCAGGTTGTCAAACAGGCGTTTCATCGTGCCATTGCGCAGCACCACCATCAGCGACAGAAGACCACCGACGACAAAGGTCATCAGCACGACGCCAACGATGGCGGTTGGGCCGAGAAATGCGCCGACCATCGCCATCAGCTTCACATCGCCAGCGCCCATTGCGCGCACAACGTACAGCGGCATGGGAATCGCCAGCCCGAGTGCGAGGCCAGCCATCGATTTCCAGAAACCGACCGCGCCCGGCAAAAAGCTGATGAAACCGAAACCGTCCGGCAGGATAGTGTTCAGCAAGACCCCCAGCACCGCGCCGGCCAGCACCAGCCAGTTCGGGATGCGGTGATTCCTGGCATCGATCCAGCATGCGCACAGCAGCAATACGCACAGGACGCCGAAAACCACGTTGGCCAGCAATGATGGGGTCAGGTTTAGCATGTTGGCTGTCTCTGTTTTATCCGATCATATTTTTACTGTCAGCACGATCCGCCGAAGTTGCTGACGAAGGTGCAGAACATGGCTTGCGTCTGTACGCCGAGCGTCGTTACCACCACCACGATTACCGCCGCGATCAGCGCCGCCAGAAAGGCAAATTCCATCGCGCTGGCTCCTTGTTCCGTTCTGCCTGGGCGAAATCCGGTTGGTTTCTCTGACTTCATCGCGACTCCTGCGGCGTTACGGTTGCAGACCAAGGAACTCCGCCCAAAGCGAATGACCTGTTTATCTCCTTCATCGTGGATGCCTTTCATGATTGGCATCCACGATGATTCGGTTCTTGCTCAGGTTTTAAGCGTGCAGGTCGTGCCGCCGGTGACAGGCTGGAGCGCATTGACCACGGTGCAGAATGCGTTGTAGATCTGATTGCCCAGCGTCACGATGACGGTGATGATGACGGCGGCGATCAGCGCCACCAGCAGGCCGTATTCGACCGCAGTGGCGCCATGTTCGTCGCGGATAAAATCAAGAATGGTTTTCATGATGCACTCTCCTTATGCATGGCATGTCGTCCGGGCCAGCCAGTTTCATCTTGCTGGCGAATTCTGTTGCGGGGATGCCGTCCTGCCTTGGGAAGGGCACCCCCGTTTTCTGATGAGCCTGATGCCTCAGGTCTTCAGCGTGCAGGTCGTGCCGCCAGTAACAGGCTGGAGCGCATTGACCACGGTACAGAACGCGTTGTAGATCTGCTTGCCCAGCGTCACGACGACGGTGATGATGACCGCTGCAATCAGTGCGACCAGCAGGCCGTACTCAACGGCAGTGGCGCCTTGTTCGTCGCGGATAAAGTCAAGAATGCTTTTCATGACGAGTTCTCCTTTGGGAAATTGACATTGCCCCGGGGAAGTTGGTCAAACCCATCAGGGCGGTTCTTGCTGCATCCGTCAGGTTGACCGTGACGTCCTCCTGGCGCACTTTCGGCAACCATTCGTTGCTTCAGTTGGTGGATTTTTGCACCATCTCCTGCAACAGCATATGGTTATCGGATGACTGTTTGATATCTCTCAAAGGTGCCATCGTGGGCACGAAGAAATGTCAATTTGAATGTTGCGGGCTGGAAATTTTGCGCCGGGTTACGGCCAGTTAGAGCGCGCCGGGATGCGTGTGAATGGAAGGGAACTGCCGTGCGTGGTCGGCAGTTCAGGAGTTGTGGAGGTACTCTGTAATTAAAACGCTCAGGGCGCGCATTCCAGCGCATGTTTTTCCGCCGCGCGGCGCGCTTTGATGCGTGCTTTCTCAGCCGATTTCATGCTTGATTTGGCGGCATCTTCCTCGGCCCATTTCTGGCGCTGCGCCAGTCGTTCGCATCGTTTCTGCTTTGCCGCGGTCGAGCGCGCTGCTTTCTGATCTTGCTGCGCATCTTTCAGGCCGCGCTTCTGGTCGCGCTCGCGCAGCTTCTGGTCGATTTTCCGTTCCTTTTCCGCCTGCCGTCTGGCGCGTTCGACATCGACCTGCGCCGGGCCTTGGTCGGTTTCGATTTGCTTGCCGCCCGCGCAGGCGGCTTCAGCGTATGTGATCTTGCCCTCGGCCTCGCATTTGAAGATGGTGGCAGCCTGAAGGGGAAGGGACAGCATGACGAACAGCAGCAGAGCGATGCGCATCGAGAAACTCTCCTTGAAGAACAGCAGCTAGATAACCTTGCCTGGATTCATCAGATTGTCAGGATCGAGCGCCTGCTTGATAGTTTGCATCAGCCGGATTTCGACTGCCGGCTGATAGGCGCGGATTTCGTCACGTTTCAGCGCGCCCACACCGTGCTCGGCAGCAATCGAACCCTGAAAGCGATAGACGCTGTCATAGACGACACGGTTGACTTCTGCCTGCCGTCCAATGAAATCGTCCGCCGAAATTCCTTCCGGCGCGGAAACATTGTAATGCAGGTTACCGTCGCCCAGATGGCCGAAGGTAACCATCCGGCAGCCTGGAAAATGCTGTTGCAGCAGCGCATCCGTGGTCGCAATGAAATCGGCGATGCGCGACGGCATGATTGAAATGTCGTGCTTGATGTTCTTGCCTTCGTGGGCTTGCGCGGCGGAGATGTTTTCTCGCAGTTGCCAGATGGCTTTCGACTGCGCGATCGAGGAAGCGATCGTCGCATCGACTACTTCTCCCGCCTCGATCGCTTCGCCGAGCGTTTTTTCCAGCAGTGCCATCGCGTGTTGTTCCGATTCGCTGTCGGACAGTTCCAGCAGCGCGTATTGCGGGTGTTCCAGCGGCAATGGGAAATGCAGTTGCGGGAAATGCTTGTGCACCAGTTGCAGGCTATAGTTCGACATCAGTTCGAAACCGGTCAACGCGCCATTGCAGTGCGACAGCGCGCGCGCCAGCAGCAGCAGCGCGTCGTGCGGCGAATTCAGCGCCGCCAATGCGGTCAGGGTCGCTTTCGGGCGCGGAAACAGCTTCAGCACGGCGGCGGTGATGACGCCGAGCGTGCCTTCCGCGCCGATGAACAGATCGCGCAGGTCGTAGCTACTGTTGTCCTTGCGCAATCCGCGCAGGCTGCTCCAGATTTCGCCCTGCGCCGTGACGACTTCCAGCCCGAGGCAGAGTTCGCGCGTGTTGCCATAGCGCAGTACGGCTTCGCCGCCAGCATTGGCTGACAGGTTGCCGCCAATGGTGCAACTGCTTTCGGAGGCGAGGTGCAGCGGGAACAGTCGGTTGGCATCGGCGGCGGCGTCCTGCACGTTTTTCAGGATGCAGCCCGCCTCGACAGTCATGGTGTTGTTGAGCGCATCGACGCTGCGGATTTTGTTCAGCCGCGCCAGCGACAGCACGATCGCCTTGCCGCTCTCATCCGGAATGCTGCCCAGCACCAGGCTGGTATTGCCGCCCTGCGGCACGACCGGCACACCGAACCGGTGGCACAACTTGACGATGGCTGCAACTTCTTCGGTGGTCGAAGGGCGCACCACGGCCAGCGCCTTGCCGGTGGCGCGCTTGCGCGCGTCGAGCAGAAAACCTGCCATGTCGGCGGCATCGGTTAAAACATGAGCAGCGCCGATGGCGGCGCGGCAAAGATCGAGGAATTCGTTCATGAAAGACGGTCGATGGATGGGGAAGCGGATGCAACACTTCCGCAAATACTGTGCCAGAGGAATTGGCGGCTGCTGATATTATAGTTGAGTCCCCGCTGCCACGACTGACAGAGCGAATGAATTTGCCCAACAACTCGATATTACGACAATGGTTCCGACCGGATGTGTTGGAATTGTTCGATTTCATACAAAGACGCATCGGGCATGCGCGCCTGCAGCAGGTTGCGGGTAATCTGACGTTCGTTACGCTGCTGGCGCTGGTACCGCTGCTGACGATTGCACTGGCGGTGTTCACGATGTTTCCGCAATTCGGCACGCTGCAAAAAATGCTGGAAGCCTATTTTCAGCAAGTGATGATGCCCAAGCATATCGAGGCAACGATAATGGGCTATCTGACCGCATTTTCCTCCAAGGCCACGCGCCTGTCGCTGGTCGGCGCCGGCGGCCTGCTGTTTGGCGCGGTAACGATGGTCAGCATGATGGAAAGCGCGTTCAACCAGGTCTGGCGCATCCGTCAGCAGCGGCCATTCGTTCAGCGCCACCTGCTGCTGCTGTCGGTTGCGATTCTCGGGCCTTTCGTCGGCGGTGTTTCGCTGATGATGACATCGTCCATTTTCGTGGCGACAGTCAGTACGCTTAAACACTCCAGCATCGCCTATGGCGCGTTTTTTACGTTATTGTCGATCCTCTGGATGACCGGTTCGTTCACGCTGCTGTACATCGTGCTGCCGAACCGCCACGTCCATTGGCGCGAAGCGATCTGCGGCGGCCTGTTCGCGGCGATTGCGCTTGAAATCACCAAGCGCGTGTTTGCCGCCTTTATCATGGCCGTGCCGACATACCGCGTGGTGTATGGCGCGATGGCGGCAGTGCCGATATTCCTGTTGTGGATTTACCTCTCATGGCTGATCACGCTGGCCGGTGCCGCCGTGTCGGCCATCTTGCATTTCATCTGGCATTGTCGCTGGCGTCATCATCCGACGCCTGGCAGTACCTTTATCGATGCGATGTCGATTCTGCGGGTGCTGCACAACATGCGCTGCGCCGGCGATGTTGCCGGCGTTGAGGAGAGCAGAGTACGCGCGGCCACCGGCTTGGGGCTGGACGAGATCGACCTGCTGCTGGCGCAAATGCAGCGCGAAGGCTGGGTGGTCGAGGCGGGGCAGGGAGCATCGCGCTACGCGCGGCAACTCGATCAGATACGCACGCGGCGGGTGCATCGCTGGGTGCTGCAGGCCGATCCGGCGCAATTGACGCTGGCCGACGTTTACCGCGTATTCGTGTTTGCGGCACCGGACGATACGCTGTTGGCGCGGCATGTGCGCGCGGTGATGGCGCAGGGGCTGAACCAGACGATTGCGTCCTACTTTGCCGGAAACACTTCCGCCACTTGACCTGCAACAAACGGCGGGCAGGCGTTTGCGCCTATAACTGAGGCATTCCCGCGAACAGCGCCGTGTGCCGAAAATGACCCCCAACACCCTCTGGAAACAGCTTCACGTGCAGGTGCTGGCAGCGATCGTTGCCGGCTTCCTGCTCGGGCATTTCTTTCCCGAATTCGCCACGCTGATGAAGCCGTTTGGCGACGGTTTCATCCGGCTGATCAAGATGGTTGTGCCGCCGCTGATTTTTTGCACGGTGGTGGTTGGCATCGCCGGCATGACCGATCTGAAGCAGGTCGGTCGCACCGGCGGTTATGCCTTGCTGTTTTTCGAACTGGTGACGACGCTGGCGTTGATTGCCGGCATGGTGGTGGCCGATGGTTTGCAGCTTGGCAGCGGCATGCACATCGACCCGACAAGCATCGACACGCACAGCGTCGCCGGCTATGCCGCCAGCAAGGCGCAATCGTTTTCCGCCTTCCTGTTGTCGATGATCCCGAACAGCGCAATCGAAGCGTTCGCGAAAGGCGACATCCTGCAAGTGCTGCTGTTTTCGATCCTGTTCGGCTTCGCGCTCAACCGCTGCGGCGAAAAATGCGCGGCCATGTTCACGCTGGTCGAAACCACCGAGCATGTGTTGTTCTCGATCATCCGCATCATCATGAAGCTCGCGCCGCTGGGCGCATTCGGCGCGATTGCCTTCACCATCGGCAAGCACGGGCTGGCGACCATGCTGCCGCTGGGCAAGCTGCTGCTGATGTTTTACCTCACCTGTTTCGGCTTCGTCGTCATCGTGCTGGCGCTGGTGGCCAGGCTGCACGGCTTCGGCCTGTGGCCGCTGCTGCGTTATCTGCACGAGGAATTCCTGGTGGTGCTCGGCACGTCGTCGTCGGATGCCGTGCTGCCGAACGTAATGACGAAAATGGAAGCGCTCGGGATCGAAAAACACGCGGTGGCGCTGGTGCTGCCGACCGGCTTTTCATTCAACATGATCGGCACCTCGATCTACCTGTCGATGGCGGCGGTATTCATCGCGCAGGCGACCGATACGCCGATGAACCTGTGGCAGCAGCTTGCCTTGCTGGGTGTGCTGATGCTGACGTCGAAAGGCGCGCGCGGTGTCACCGGCAGCGGCTTCATCGTGCTGGCGGCCACGTTGTCGGCGGTCGATATCGTGCCGGTTTCCGGGCTGGCGCTGGTATTCGGCATTGACCACTTCATGTCGCTCGGCCGGGCGCTGACCAATCTGGCGGGCAACTGCGTGGCGGCGGTGGTGGTGGCGAAATGGGCGGGCGATCTGGATCAGGAACAGCTCAAAAGCCAGCTCAAGCGCCCGGCGGCATAGGCATGGACATGAGCATTGGCATGAGCGTGTGGGGGCGTTGTTAGCCAAAATAACTGACTAAAATGAATTTCTGGTCAGTAAGGTCTAAAAATATACTCCAGGCAGTATTCAAAAACAGCCAGCAAAACCGAGGCCCGGAGTGGCGTTTTGGTACTATACCCCCGGTTTATTTCTTTTCAGCCAGCGCAAACAGCACTTCATACGTCGTCGGCAGCAAGCCGTCCGCGCCGCGCATGGCTTCGATGCGTGCCTGCGCCGTCTGCCACGCCGCCTTGCCCATCATCGAGCGGCGGCGGTCGCTGCCGGTGTGGCCGGCGCCGATGCCGCGGATGGTGGCCAGCAGCGCATGGAAATCGGCGTGCCGCGTAATCCAGCGCTCCTGCACCACACGGATGTGGGTGAATCCGGCCGCCGCCAGTGCCGATTCGGTGGCGGCGGCGGTGGTGAACGGCAGCACGCGCCGGTGCTGGTCGATGCCGGCGAATGCGGTTTCGATTTCATGCAGCGTGCCGCTGGCGAGCGAGGTGAACGCCAGCGTGCCGCCGGGCGCGAGCACGCGCCGCAGTTCGGCAAAGGCACGCGCCGGCTGGCACCATTGCAGCGCCAGGCTGGACCAGGCCAGTTCAAAGCTGGCATTGGCAAACGGCAGCTGTTCCAGATCGCCGCAGATGGCGGCAATGCCGCGCGCCTGTGTTTGCCGCACCATTTCCGGCGACAGATCGCAGCCGGTGATGGCGGCGTCCGGCCAGCGCTGTTGCAGCAGTTGCGCCCCATAGCCGGTGCCGCAGCCGCCGTCGAGTATGCGCGCTGGCGCGAACCCGGTTGGCAGGTAAGTGGACAGCCGGGCGCAGACATCGTGCTGGAAGCGGGCGATGGCATCGTAACCGGCGGCCGCGCGGTCGAACGCGGCGCCGACCTTGAGTTTGTCGATCTCGGTCATTTCTGTTGCAGCATGAAATCGGTGATCAGCGCGGCGCAGCGCGCCGGGTCGGACAGGAAGGGCGCGTGCGCGGCCAGCGGGAAAATTTCCAGCCGGGCATCGGGCAGTTTCGTCTGCAGCCATTGCGCCGCCGGCAGCGGCATCAGCGGGTCGAGCGCGCCGTGCAGCAACAGCGTCGGCTGGCGGATTTCGGGCACGATGGCGCGCAGGTCGATGTCGCGCAGCAGCGCCAGCCCGTCTGCCAGCACGGGCGTCGGCGGCAAGTGGGTTTGGGCCAGCGCGCGCACGATGCTGCGGCTGTTGGCATCGTTGTGGTTGAACAGCGCGGTGAAGCGCTTGAGCACGCCGAGCGCATCGTGTTCGATCGCGTGGGCGAAGGTTGCCAGCGCGGCCGGCAGCATGCCATACGGCCAGCCATCGCGCTGCAAGAAGCAGGGCGTGGCGCCGATCAGGATCAGCCGCTCGATTTTTTCCGGATATTTGTGCGCCGCCAGCAACGCCAGCAGCGCGCCCATCGACCAGCCGCAGAGCGTGACCGGCGTTGGCAGTTCGGCCAGCAGGGCTTCGACCAGCGTTTCAGGCGTGTATGGCTGCGGCGCAGGCGCGCCATCGTAGCCGGGCAGCGGCTGCAGGTGCGGGCGGAAAGCCGGACGCAGTTGTTCCGCCAGGCTGTTCCACGCGCCAGTCGAAATGCCCCAGCCATGCCATAACACCAGCCTGTTCATTGCAGTTCAGCCAAGGCGTTGATCAGCCGATCGACCTGTTCGATGCTGTGCGCCGCCGATAGCGATACCCGCAGCCGGGCGCTGCCTTTGGGCACGGTCGGCGGGCGGATGGCCGGCACCCAGATGCCGCGCTGCTCAAGCTGGGCCGCCATCCGCAGCGCATCTTCATTACTGCCGATAATGATCGGCTGGATCGCGGTTGGCGATGGCAGCAGTTGCCAGCGCGTGTCCGCCAGCCGCTGTTGCAGGCGCTGGATGAGCGCGCGCAGATGGGCGCGGCGGTGGTCGCCCTGTTCGATCAGTTGCAGGCTGGCGATGAGCGAGGCGGCGATGACCGGGCTGGAAGCGGTGGTGAAGACGTAAGTGCGGGCGCGCTGCAGCAGCCATTCGATGACGCCGGCGCTGCCGGCGACGAACGCGCCGGAGGAACCGGCGGCCTTGCCGAGCGTGCCGATGTACAGCAGCCGTGGCGAAAAATCGAGACCGAAGTGCGACAGCGAGCCGCGCCCGTGCTGGCCCAGCACGCCGAAGCCGTGCGCATCGTCGATCACCAGCCAGGCATCGAACCGTTCGGCCAGCGCCAGCAGTTCGGGCAGGCGCGCCAGATCGCCATCCATGCTGAATACGGCGTCGGTCAGGATCAGCTTGCGTTTGGCCGTGCTGGCTGCCAGTTGGCGTTCCAGCATCGCCAGATCGTTATGCGCGTAACGGACATGCTCGGCGCGCGACAGTTGCACCGCATCGATCAGCGATGCATGGTTCAGCCGGTCGGCAAACACCGCATCGCCGCGCCCGACCAGCGCCGGCACCACGCCGAGGTTGGCCAGATAGCCGGTGCCGAAATACAGCGCGCGTTCGCTGCCGACAAATTGCGCCAGTTGCTGTTCAAGCTGTTCGTGCGGGGTAAAATGCCCGCCGACCAGATGTGACGCTCCGGCGCCGATACCCCAGCGCTGCGCGGCCGAGCAGGCAGCTTCGATCAATGCCGACTCTGCCGCCAGGCCGAGGTAATCGTTGCTGGCAAATGATAGCCGCTGTTGGCCATCGACCGTGATTTCAACGCCGCAGGCCGAATCCAGCGTGCGCCGCTGGCGCAGCAGCTTTTCATCGGCCAGGCTGGCGAGCTGGTGGTTGAGTTCTTCCCAAATCATGACTGGTCCATCGAGACAAGCGTGCATCGTAGCACCGATTCGTCGCGATTGACCATGTTGGGCGGGTACTGGCTTTTTTGATAAGCATCGGTTACATTCCGTTACATCTTGCAATAAATCGTTTTTCTGCAAAAGGATTTTCATGCAAATCGCCATCATTGGCGCGGGTATTTCCGGCCTTGCCTGCGCGCAGCAATTGCGCGCTTTGGGGCATCAGGTCACGCTGTTCGAAAAGGATGGCGAGGCTGGAGGCCGTGTGCATACCTGGCAAACCGAGATCGGCGGCTTCGATCTGGGGGCGCAATTCTTTACCGCCATTTCGGACAATTTCAAGAAAGCGGTGTCTTCCTGGCGCAAGGATGGACTGGTCATGCCGTGGCATGGCCGGCTGGTGCGGCTGCAGGACGGCATTGTCATTCCGGCGCGTCCGTCGTCTCAGCGTTTCGTTGCCGCGCCCGGCATGGGAGAACTGGCGCGCCATCTGGCGCAGGAACTGGATATCCGCACTGGCCAGACGGTGGTGCGGATTGAAGCAGCGCAAGTGCCGGGCAACTGGCGGCTGGCGCTGAAAGCCGGAGGAATGGAAACACTGACGGAGCCATTCGATGCCGTGGTGGTGGCCACGCCGGGCGATCGGGCGGCCGCGCTCTTGGCGCCGGTGCCTGCGCTGGCGGGCAAGGCGGAGCTGACCGGCCACGTATCCTGCTGGGCATTGATGCTCGGTTTCGGGCAGCCGCTGAAGCTGGAATTCGATGGCGCGTGGGTCAAGCATCACCGCTTGGCATGGCTGGCGCGTGATGATTCGAAGCCGGAGCGGCGCAATGGCGAACGCTGGATCGCGTTGGCGCGGGTCGAATGGAGCGCTGAGAATCTGAAAAATGGTCCGGCGCGGGCGCGCGACATGCTGCTGAAGGCGTTTCAGGAAGCGACTGGCACCAGCGTGCAGCCGGTGTATTCGGTCGCGCGGCTGTGGAATTACGCGCAATCGACCCGGCCGCTGGCGAAAAGCTGCCTGTGGGATGAAAAGCTGCGCATCGGCGCCTGTGGCGATTGGTTTACCGCCGGCCTCGAAGGCGGCGGGCAGATCGAACATGCGTACCTGAGCGGCTTGACGCTGGCGGCGCGGATTGACGAAGTGGCGAAGCCGATTCTGGTCAAGCCAGTCCGGGCCGCTGCAATTCGCGTAGCGGCCAGCACGGTCAACTCGGCCGATGGCGTGCCGGCGGTGATGCCAGCCGTTGGCAGACGGCGCGCCGCGTCGGCCGGTGGCCGGTAATCTACCGCATCTTATTTCCGCACGATTTCCTTCAGACTGGGCTGCGCCTGCGCATGTAGCCGCACCAGGGTCGAACTGCGCGTGCCGTAATCGGGCGAATGAATGCAGACCGCCGACAGCATCCTTTCCGTCGGCACATCGAGGCCAGTGTCCGGCAACCGGTGGTCGGGCGCGAGGGCGGAATCCGACAGCATCTCGAAATAGGCGTCATCCGGCGCGCTTTGCAGCAGCAGGCTGCTGAACTGCGCGCGTGTCTTGACGACCTTGTGCCACGGATCGTCCAGCAGCGCGTTCGATAGTCCGTAAATGCCGGGCCGCAATGGCTGGCCATTGCGTTTTTTCGCTTGGCCGCGATTCGAATACCAGACGAGCGTATCGCGGTCGCCGACCAGCAGGTTGAAACCATTGTAATCGTCGGTTCTGTCGGCGATGTCGGCGATGTACTGCTGCGGCGACAGGCCGGAGGCCAGATAATCGCTGACCAGATGACCGCGTGATGGCGCTTCCGGCCGCCGCTCGGACGGCGCGCGAATGTTGGTCAGCGCGGCGAAACGGCCGCCGCAGCCGGCGCCGTTGGCAATCCCCATCCAGGTGCCGCCAGCCTGCAGATCGCGCCCGGCGTAAACCTGCGGATGCTCGTTCCAGTGCGATGCAGGCGCTGTCGGGCGGGCGTAGAATTCATCGCGGTTGGCGGCGGCAAACAGCGGCGTGTCCGGGATGACTTGCCATGCAAAAACAATCAGGCACATGGTTCAATCTTCAATTCAAATCGCATTTCGGCCAAAATGCGGGGGTATATAGTCAAAACCACCGGTTGCGCCGGAACTTCCGCGGCGGTTTGAAAATACTGCACCCAGTATTTGGGGATGGCATTGGCGGTCAAAATTGGCTGTCCGGGCCGGATCAGTGTGTTTTTGCGCCGGCCGGTACTGGCGTCGATCCATCCTGCGCGGCATCCGGCAAGGCATAGGGCAACGGCTGGAAGTGCAGCAGCGGACCGTCGGCCGCGCCAAAGCGGATTTCGCCGGCCTGCTGCGCATCGCTTCTGAGCGATACCAGACAGCGGATGTGCGCATCTCCATCCCGCTCGGCGTTGACCACCTTGCCGCAGGGCTGGGTCGGATCGGCGGCTGAATAAATGTCAGCGCCGGCCAGCGTCTGTTGCATATCTGACGGCAAATCGAGCCATGCGGCATACACGCGCCGCTTGTTCTTGCCCAGATACTGCGTGCGGGCAACGATTTCCTGCCCCGGATAGCAGCCTTTCTTGAAGTTGACGCCTCCGACCAGTTCGTAATTCACCATTTGCGGCACGAACAGTTCTTGCGTGGTGGCAGCGATTTGCACGATGCCGGCGTCGATCTCGGCCAGATTCCATGCGCTTTTGGTAGCAGGTTTCAGGCTGGCGGACAGCGCCGGCCAGACCCTGGCTGCGATTTCGGCACTGGTAATCCATTCATAACGCGGCGCGTCGAAAGCATCAGCTACGCGAATCAGCGTGCCATGTTCGTTATCAGCCTTCGCATATGGCTGCGCCGGCAGCAGCGGGAACCAGGTTGTCAGCACTTTATCCACAGCCTGCCCGCCCAGCCCAAGGCGCACATGCTGTCCGCTGGTATCGGCAATTTTCACCTTGTCGCGCAGGACGAACATTTGCAGCCGCTTGTGCAGATTCGGCAGGATTTCCAGCGGCATTTGCAGCCATGTTTGTCCACCGGTTTTCCACAGCAGGAATGTCGCCAGCAATCGGCCTTGCGGCGTGCAGTAGCCGGCCAGCCGGGCTTCGTTTTCCCGCAGCCGCTCGACATCGTTGGTCAGCATCCGGTGCAGGAAACGGATGGCGTCGTCGCCGGACAGCGCCAGCAGGCCGAGGTGGGCCAGCGGCGCGACATAGCCGGCGCGCAGGGTTGCAATATCGGGAGTGCCGCCGTTTTCGGCAGCCATTTGTTGCAGCAGGTCAGATGCTTGTTCCATTTTTCGCTTCGCCTCGTTCGACAACCGGTATCATGTCGGTTTTCGCATTATAGTGATTTCATGAGTTCTCCGTCGAAACGCCACAAACGCACATCCGGTCCCCGCTCCATCCTTATGCGGTGCCTTGCCGGCTTCATAGCGCTTGCGCTGTTGTGCGCCGGCGGCGTTTTCTGGTGGACGCAGCAGCCGCTCATTCCGGCGGATGGCAAGCCGGTCGAGTTCGCGATTCGCGCCGGCAGTGGCGTGAATGCCAGCGCTCAGCAGATTGCCGATGCGGGAGCGCCGGTAAACCCGATGCTGTTCGCGTTGCTGGTGCGAGTGAATGGCAATGGCGGTAAGCTGAAGGCCGGACAATATGAACTCAAGCCCGGTGCGACGCCGATGCGGTTGATGCAGCAACTGGTGCGCGGCGAATTCGCGCAGGAATCGTTGACCATCATCGAAGGCTGGACCTTCCGGCAGATGCGGCAGGTGGTCGCCGCGCATCCGGCGCTGAAGCACGATGTGGCGCAACTGTCGGATCAGGAACTGCTGGCGAAGCTCGGGGCCGATTACCGCCATCCGGAAGGGCTGTTTTTCCCGGATACCTACCTGTTCGCCAAAGGATCGAGCGAACTGCTGCTTTACCGTCAGGCGCATGCCGCGCTGACGAAGCGGTTGAACGAGCAATGGCAAAAGCGCGATGCGGCGCTGCCATACAAAACGCCTTACGAGGCGCTGATCATGGCGTCGATTGTGGAAAAGGAAACCGGGCAGAAGTCCGAGCGCGATATGATCGCCGGCGTGTTCGTCAACCGGCTGCGGAAAGGGATGCTGCTGCAGACCGACCCGACCGTGATCTACGGCATGGGCGAGCTGTATCAGGGCAATATCCGCAAGCGCGATTTGCAGACCGACACGCCGTACAATACCTACACCCGCGCCGGCCTGCCGCCGACGCCAATCGCCTTGCCCGGCGCACAATCGCTGGCGGCGGCTTTCAGACCGGCGGCGACCGATGCGTTGTATTTCGTCGCGCGCGGCGATGGCACCAGCCAGTTTTCCGGCAATCTGGATGACCATAACCGGGCCGTGAACCAGTATCAGCGAAAAATCAAATCAACTACACCATGAGCAGCGGCAAATTCATCACGTTTGAAGGCATCGACGGCGCCGGCAAATCGACCCATATCGCATTTGTGGCTGAATTGCTCAAACAGCGTGGCCTGAATGTGATCGTCACGCGCGAACCGGGCGGTACGCCGCTGGGCGAAAAGCTGCGCGAACTGCTGCTGCACGAAGCGATGCATCTGGAAACCGAGGCGCTGCTGATGTTTGCCGCGCGGCGCGAACATCTGGCGCAGGTGATCGAGCCGGCGCTGGCGCGTGGCGACTGGGTGATTTCCGATCGTTTCACTGATGCCACCTATGCTTATCAGGGCGGTGGGCGCAAGCTGGATCTGGTCAAGCTGCGCACGCTGGAACAATGGGTCCATCCGGACCGACAGCCGGATCTGACCTTGCTGTTCGACGTGCCACCCGACGTGGCGCGGGCGCGTCTGGACGCCGCACGTTCGCCGGACAAGTTCGAGCGCGAACAGGCGGAATTTTTTGCCGCCACGCGTGAAGGTTACCTGCGGCGCGCGGCCGAATTCCCGGCGCGTTTCCGCATCATCGATTCCGGCCAGACGATAGCGGCGATCCGGCAGGAACTGGCAACCATTCTCTCCGGTTATTGAACATGGCCGATTTTCTCTACCCATGGCAGCAGGGCTGGTGGCAGCAGTGGCAGCAAATGCGCGCCAGCCTGCCGCATGCGGTGCTGTTTCATGGCCCGGCAGGCATCGGCAAGACCGCGTTTGCCGAACGCCTGGCGCAATCGCTGCTGTGCGAGGATGCTCTGCCGGACGGGCAGGCTTGCGGCAAGTGCGTATCCTGCGGCTGGTTCGCGCAATACAGTCACCCGGATTACCGCCGCATCCGCCCTGGCGCGATCGACGTGGCCGAGGCGAAAGAAGGCGACGATGCCGATGACGGTGACGCGAGTGATGGCGGCAATGAAGCGGTGGCGAAAGGCGCAAGAGCCGGGTCGAAGGTGATCCGCATCGCGCAGGTGCGCGAACTGGCCGATTTCATGAACATTTCGACTCACCGGCAGGGGCGGCGCGTGGTGTTGCTGTATCCGGCCGACGCGCTGAATGCCGAATCGTCGAACGCGCTGCTGAAAACGCTAGAAGAGCCGTTGCCGGGCACGGTGATGCTGCTGGTGGCTGACAATCTCGACGGCGTGCTGCCGACGATCCTTTCCCGCTGCCGCAAGTTCCCGCTGCCGATGCCGCCACGCGAGCTGTCGCTCGAATGGCTGCGCGAGCAGGGTGTGGGCGATGCCGAGGAATGGCTGGCCGAGCAGGGTGGCGCGCCGCTGGCGGCGCTGGCAATGGCGCAGGCGGGGCGGCGCGATGAGCTGGATGAATTCCTGCGGCAGCTGGTGCGGCCGGAGGTCGATGGCGTGCTGAAGACTGCCGAGCGGTTGCAGAAGACGCCAGTGCCCGAGCTGATCGTCTGGTTGCAGCGCTGGCTGTATGATATATTTTCAGCCAAGTATTCCGGGCGGATACGCTATTACCCGCGTTTTGCCAGGGAAATTGAAATGCTGGCAGCGCGGGCCGATTCCGGCAAACTGCTGCGGATACTGAAAGCGACCGGCGCGCGCAAGGCGATCGCCGATCACCCGTTGGCGCCACGGCTGTTCATTGAAGACATGCTGCTGGACTATCTGGAATTCTGTTCATAGGGATTGGGCATGTCAGAGCAGCAAGGCGAAGTTGCAACACAGACCACCCCGGCACCGGCGGTGCGGCCATCGGTACTGTCATTGGCGATCAGGGAAAGATCGGCGCTGTATTCGGCCTATATGCCGTTTCTGAAAAACGGCGGCATTTTCGTGCCGACTTCGCGTCCGTTCAAGATCGGCGACGAAGTTTTCCTGCTGCTCGATCTGATGGATGAGCCGGCCAAGTTCCAGATTGCCGGCACCATCGTCTGGGTTACGCCGGCCGGCGCCAGCCACGGCAAGGTGCAGGGAATCGGCATCCATTTCCCGGAAGATGAAACTGGAACCCGGGTGCGGTTGACAATCGAAAAGCACCTCGGTTCGGCGCTGACCTCCAGCCGTCCCACGCATACCTTATAATTCCGTTTTGCCTGCCGATGGCTGCATGCAGCCTTCAGGCAGAATAACCTTTTACCTTACGCTTTCCGGCCCTTGCTGGCTGGGTATTTATCATGTTTGTCGATTCCCACTGTCATATCAATTTCCCTGAACTGTACGCGCGGCTGCCAGAAATCCTGCGCAACATGATGCAGAACCAGGTCACGCATGCGCTGTGCGCCGGCGTGCATCTGCCGGAATTCCCGCGCATCCGCGAAATCGCCGAGCAGTATCCGAACATTTACGCTTCCGTCGGCGTGCATCCGAATTACCGCAAGACGGTCGAGCCGGACGTGAAAACGCTGGTCAAGCTGGCCGACCATCCGAAAGTGGTGGCGATTGGCGAAGCCGGGCTGGATTTTTACCGCCATTCGGGCGATCTGGACTGGCAGCGCAAGCGTTTCCGCATCCAGATCAATGCGGCCAAGGAATGCGGCAAGCCGCTGATCGTTCACGCACGTCAGGCCAAGGATGATACACTGCGCATCCTGCGCGAAGAAGGCGCCGGCACCGACAAGGGCGGCCCGGGCGGCGTGATGCACTGCTTCACCGATTCGATGGACATGGCCGAGGCGGCAATGGAAATGGGCTTTTACATTTCATTTTCCGGTGTGATCACCTACAAGAACAACCGCGAACTGCACGAGGTGGCAACGAAAGTGCCGCTGGAGCGGATGCTGATCGAAACCGATGCGCCATACCTGTCACCGGAACCGCATCGCGGCAAGGATAACGAACCGGCTAACGTGCGGCTGGTGGCAAGAAGAATTGCTGAACTGAAAAAGATTCCGCTCGGGCGCGTTGGGCACCAGACGACGGAGAATTTTTTTACGTTGTTCAACATCGCACGCTGATACCTTCAATGTCCGGCATCAGGCATACATTGGCAAAATCCTGCAACTGGCGGCGCGTGTTCGGCCTGCTGGTGGCATGGGCATGCATGCTGCTGCAGCCGTCAATCGTTCGCGCCGATGCCAATGCAGATTATTATTTCAAGCTAGTGACGCTGGACAATGCCTATGAAGTTTCCTCTCTGCTGAATAAGGGCATCAGCCCGAACCTGACCGAACCCAAGCGTGGTGATTCCGGCATGATCCTGGCGCTGCGCGAAGAAGCGATGCAAGTGTTCAAGCTGCTGCTCGATGCGCCCGGGGTCGATCTCGAAATCCGCGCGCGCAATGGCGACAATGCGCTGATGATTGCCGCGTGGAAGGAAAACAGGCCGGCGGTGGAGGCGCTATTGAAAAAGGGCGCCGAGGTGAACCGCGAGGGCTGGACCGCGCTGCATTATGCGGCGGCAAAGGGCAACAACGATATCGTGCAGTTGCTGCTGGATCACGAGGCGGATATTGATGCAACATCGCCGGCTGGCATCACGCCGCTGATGATGGCGGCGCAGAGCGGCCATATCTATACGGTCAAGCTGCTGCACGATTTGGGCGCGGATGCGACGATAGAAGATGATCATGGCCGCACGGCGGTAACGTTTGCTGCCAGAAGCGGACATGACGATATTGTTGTCGGCCTGAAGCACCGGCTGGCCAGACCTGCGGTCAAGACGCCAGTCAGGGCGCGCAAGCCAGTAGTCGCGAAGCAGGAGGCAGACCTGCCGCCTCTAGAAATGATGGCGCCAGTACGCTTGCCTCCGATGGAGTGAGCCGAAATATACTCAGTGGAGTATTTTCTGTGAGCCGCTAAATATCTGGCGTAAAAAGCATTTTTTTCGTGATACCCCACAATTACTTCAGATGAAGCCATGCGCTGGCAGCGCTGAGGCATTGTCTGTGTGTTGTCTGATTGCCATTTGTTGCATGGCGCGATGAGGCTTTCTGCAAAGAAATAACAACGATGTAATAATTAAACCCATAAGCGTTTTGGGTAATTAACGAAGCGCGAATTTTTAAGCTATGCAGCTTGAGGCAATACCTCGCGAAGGAGATTTTTGAATGTTCATGACACAGGCATCCGCTGCAACAGCGGGCATCAATCAATCAGTGGGCATGTCGCTGGCGAATGAGTTTCTTGCGTTTCGGCTGGGGCAGGAGGAATACGGTATCGACATCCTGGCGGTACAGGAAATTCGTGGCTATGACAACGTTACCCGGATTGCGAATGCGCCGGAATTCCTCAAGGGCGTGATCAATCTGCGCGGCACGATCGTGCCGATCATCGATATGCGTATCAAGTTTGGGCTGGGCGAGCCGATATATGACCAATTTACCGTGGTCATCATCCTGAACATCGCCGGGCGAGTGGTCGGCATGGTGGTGGATAGCGTATCCGATGTGATTACGTTGAGTCCGGAGCAGATTCGGCCAGCGCCTGAGGTCGGCACGGCTTTCAATACCAGTTATCTGACCGGCTTGGGAACGGTCGGCGACAGGATGCTGATACTGGTGAATATCGAAAAGTTGATGTCATCCGCCGACATGGGGGTGATTGAGCAACTGACAGCATAAAACGCAGCAAGTGATTAACGCTATTTGTGGAAGATAAGGCTATATGAAGATTTCAGATTGGAAGATTGGCGTACGTTTAGGTTTGGGGTTTGCCGTTTTGCTGGCGATATTGCTAACGATGGCGGCTGTCAGCATCAACCGTCTTGGCGCATTGAGTGATGCAACTACGCTGATCACAAAGGATCGGGTACCGAAAGTGCTGCTGGTCAATGATGTGCTGGAGCAGGTCAACCTGATCGCTCGTTCGTCACGCAATGCGATCATCATGAAGGAAAAGGAAGCGGTCAAAAAGGAAATCGCACGCATTCATGCCGCGCGCGGAAAAGCGACTGAAACCTTGCAAAAGATGGAAAAGATGATGAATACGCCTAAGGGCCAAGAGATTTTCAAATCCTTGACCGACAAGCGTGCGAGCTATGGTGCTGCGACCAATAAGCTGCTCAAGGCGCTGGAAGATGGCAAATGGGATGATGCATCGGTGCTGCTGCTGGGAGAAGTGCGCCAGACGCAGTTTGCCTACATGGATCAAATCGAGGCTTTCGAGAAGTATGTGGTCGGGTTGATGCATGAGGCGGATCAGGATGCGCACGACACGTATGCTTTTGCCCGGATTCTGTTGCTGGCCATGACAGCGATTGCGTTTGTGCTCGGCATTATGGTAGCGCTCTTTGCCACCCGCTCGATCACCCGTCCGCTGGACGAAGCTGTCAAAGTGGCAGAAACGGTAGCTTCGGGCGATTTGACGGCTCGCATTGAGGTGAGGTCGAAAGACGAAACCGGCCAACTGATGCAGGCGCTGAAAAACATGAATGACAGCCTGATCAACATCGTCG